>JAESGF010000002.1_pt1 | contig 1260246 bp, 1164 predicted proteins | sample 9269621 | NCBI WGS metagenome assembly JAESGF01 (sample SAMN14515066, study PRJNA621663) | algae metagenome | isolation source: Tolypothrix carrinoi HA7290-LM1 and co-occurring heterotrophs from dry rock... | place: USA: Makauwahi cave, Kauai, Hawaii | collected 2011-01-06 | reverse complement strand
GCCACAAACCCTTCGAACATATCTATCGCCACCATCGCAGATACCGCATCACCGAAGGCGCCGAAGAAATACAAATGCGCAAAGTCGCCGCATTCCTCTTCGGGTTCATGGGGCCGAAGAAAGAAACACTGGGGAAGTTGTGAGGCCGGGTGTCGGCGATGGGGTGGATTTCAGTCATTCGTCATCCCGGGCTTGATCCGGGATCCACCTCGGCGTTGAAGTCATGGACCCCGGATCAAGTCCGGGGTGACGAAACATCCTCCCCGTGCCGTAGGCATGGGGAGGGGGGCCGTCGCCGTAGGCGATGGTGGTGGGGCGGCAACCTCGCGCCATGAGCCCCTCCGTCAGCGCTACGCGCTGCCACCTCCCCATCGCTTCGCGACAGGGAGGATCAATGGCAGCGACCGGCCTTTTTTTTGACGGTCCGGCCCTGCGCTATGCAATCGGACCCGCGCTTCGGCTCATCCCGGCTTGCGGAAGCGCAGCGCGAACTGGTCGGTCTTGCCGCGAATGCCCGCGTCGAAGACGTTGGCGGTGCGCGGGTCGTCGGCGCGCTTGTAGAGGTCGCTTTCCGCCTCGAGCTTGAAGCCCGCCTTGGTGAGCGCGGCGACCACCGCCGCCTTGTCGATGCGGTGCAGGCTGTCGGATAGCGTCGTGCCGCTGCCGTCGGCGGCGCTATGATCGACGACGACGAGGGTGCCGCCGGGTTTCAGCGCCGCGAATAGCGCGGCGCTCGCCTTGTCGCCCGTTCCTTCGGGAAAGGGCTTTAAGTAGAGGTCGTGGAAATTCTGCACCGTGATGATCGTGTCGAGCGGTGTCGTGAATGCGGGCGCCGCGAAAGGGCCCGCCACCGCGTCGACATTCGGATAGGCGGCATCGACCGCGGTCTGATCGGTGCCATATTGCGCCTTGAACGCGATGAACTCGGCGGGCTGGAAGGCATAGACCTTGCCCGACGGGCCGACCGCGGCGGCGAGCAGGCGGGTGACATAACCGCCGCCCATGACGAAATCGCCGACCTCTTCGCCCGGCGCGATCTGGGCGAAGGCGAGCAGTTCGGCGGGCTTGCGCGCCGCGTCGCGTTCGCGGTCGGCCGCCGGGCGCGCGGGATCGGCGAGCGCGGCCTTGTAGCTGGATGAAGCCTCTTCTGCCGCGAGCGGACCGGTTGAGACGGCGAACAGAATGGCGAGGGTAAGCGGGCGGATCATGGCATCGACTCCCATTGTTTTGATCGGAAGAACATAGCGCGTTCTTGTCGGTGCTGCGCGTCGATTTGCATCTCGCGAATTTGATGATAGGTTTTCCTGTGAAACTAAAAATCGGGAGACGGACATGCATGATCTGGTGATTCGCGGCGGCACCGTCGTCGATGGTTCGGGCGGCGCGCCTTTTGTCGCCGACGTTGCGGTCGATGGCGACCGGATCGTCGCGGTCGGCGAGAATCTGGACGCGGGACGCGAAGAAATCGACGCCAGCGGCAAGATTGTCACCCCCGGCTTCGTCGACGTCCACACCCATTATGACGGGCAGGCGACGTGGGATGCCGAAATGGCGCCGTCGAGCTGGCACGGCGTCACTACCGTCGTCATGGGCAATTGCGGCGTCGGCTTCGCCCCCGCCAAGCCCGATCGCCACGACTGGCTGATTTCGCTGATGGAAGGGGTCGAGGACATCCCCGGCACCGCGCTCGCCGAGGGCATGTCGTGGGACTGGGAGACCTTCCCCGAATATATGGACGCGCTCGAACGGCTGCCGCGCACGGTCGATGTCGCGTGCCACGTCCCGCACGGCGCGGTGCGCGCCTACGTGCTCGGCGACCGCGAAAAGCCCGGCGCGATCCCGACCGAGGCGGACATCGCCGAAATGTCGCGCATCGTCGAGGAAGGCGTGCGCGCGGGCGCGCTCGGTTTCTCGACCAGCCGCACCGTGCTCCACAAGTCGGTCGACGGCGAGCTCGTCCCCGGCACCACCGCGACGGCGGAGGAACTGATCGCGATCGGCCGCGCGATGGGGCGCGTCGGCTATGGCGTGTTCGAGATGGCGAGCGATTTGAAGCGCGAGTGGAACGAGTTCGAATGGATGGGCGATTTGAGCCGCGAAACCGGGCTGCCGGTGACCTTCGCGGCGCTCCAGTCGATCGCCAAGGAATTGCCGCTCGAGGAGCAGATCGAGGAAATGCGGCGCCAGAATGCGAGCGGCGCCAATATCGTCGCCCAAATCGCGCTGCGCGGTAACGGCGTGATCATGGCGTGGCAGGGCACCGTCCACCCGTTCCGCTTCAAGCCCGCGTGGAACGAGATCATCGACCTGCCATGGGACCAGCAGCTCGCGAAGCTGAAGGATCCGGCGTTCAAGGCGCGGATGATCGAGGAAGAAAATGTCTGGCCTGAAAGCGACATTATCGACTTCCTGAAAGTCGTCGCTTTGGGGTGGCCGGTGCAATTCGAAATGGACCCCGACTTCAACTACGAGCCGAAGATGGACGAGAGCATCATGGCGCGCGCGGCCGCCGCGGGCGTATCGCCGTCCGAATATGCCTATGACCTTCTGATGAAGGACGACGGCAAGGGCTTCATCTACTTCCCGATTTTGAACTATCGCGACGGCAACCTCAATTTCCTCGAGGATTTGCAGGCGTCGGACGACACGGTGAACAGCCTGTCGGATGGCGGCGCGCATTGCGGGACGATCTGCGACGCCGCTTCGCCGACCTTCATGCTCCAGCATTGGGTGCGCGACCGAAACGGCCATCGCATCGCGCTCGAACATGCGGTGAAGCGCCAGTGCCGCGATACCGCGATGCTTTACGGGCTCGAGGATCGCGGCGTGCTTGCGCCGGGCTATCTCGCCGATCTGAACGTCATCGACATGAATGCGCTCAAGCTCGGCAAGCCGTGGCTCGCCTTCGATCTGCCCGCGGGCGGCAAGCGCCTGCTGCAAAAGGCCGACGGCTATGTCGCGACGGTGAAGTCGGGGGTCGTGACCTTCAGGGACGGCGAAATGCAGGGACCGACGCCCGGCGGGGTGATCCGCGGCCCGCAGCGCGTCGAAATGGCGATGGCGGCGGAGTGATGCGGGGCGTCCGGCTGCGCGCCCCCGCTTCGCTCGACAATCTGACGCTCACCGACCTGCTCGATCCGGGCGATCCGGGACCGGGCGAGATTCGCGTGCGGCTTGCGGCCTCCTCGCTCAATTTTCACGACTATGCCGTGGTGATGGGGATGATCCCGGCCGCCGATGGACGCATACCGATGTCCGACGGCGCCGGGACGGTCGAGGCAGTCGGTGAGGGCGTGACGCAGTTCAAGCCCGGCGACACGGCGGTGTCGATCTTCTTCCCCGAATGGATCGACGGCGCGCCGCCCGCAACGGCGTTTCGCGGCGTGCCCGGCGACGGCATCGACGGCTATGCGCGCGAGGTAGTGGTGACGCCGCAGCACTGGTTCACGCGCGCGCCGGAGGGCTATTCGGCCGCCGAGGCGGCGACGCTGACCTGTGCCGGGCTGACCGCGTGGCGCGCGCTGTTCGTCGATGGCCGGACGCAGCCGGGTTCGACCGTGTTGGTGCAGGGCAGCGGCGGCGTGTCGGTGTTCGCTTTGCAATTTGCGAAGGCCGCGGGCGCGCGGGTGATCGCGACCAGCTCGTCCGACGCCAAGCTCGAACGGCTGAAGGCGCTCGGCGCCGATGAACTCATCAACTACAAGGATGTCCCGGCGTGGGGCGCAAAGGCGCTCGAACTGACCGGCGGCGCCGGGGTCGATACCGTTGTCGAAATCGGCGGCGCGGGGACGCTCGACCAGTCGATGGTCGCGGCGCGTGTCGGCGGCCATGTCGCGCTGATCGGTGTTCTCGCGGGTTTCGCAGGACCGGTGCAAACCGCCTTGCTGATGTCAAAGAATCTGCGCGTGCAGGGACTGACGGTCGGCAGTCGCCAGCAACAGCTCGCCATGATCGCCGGGATCGAGGCGAACGGGATTCGCCCGGTGATCAGCGACCATTTCCGGCTGGCGTCGCTCGCCGATGCCTTTCGGCATCAGGCGGCAAACGCCCATTTCGGGAAGATTGTGGTCGATATTTAGCGTGCGATCAGATCCGACGGCAGCGTCGGTTCGCTGACGATTTTCGCCATGCGCCGCCACATTTCGTCGCGCGAGGGCCGGCCGCGCTCGACATAAGCGCGCACCATCGTTTCGCCGAGACCATAGTTGATCACATAGCTGCGATATTGATCGGTGAAGCCGATCGATTGTTCGGCGCGCTGGGGCGAGACCAGCATATATTTCTGCGTCAGCGCGATCGCGGTCGCGCGGTCGATTTCGCCGTCAAGATATTGCTGCGCGATCGTCAACCGGGCGCCCGATGCGCGCTTGATCGCTTTCAACAGCTGCCAGTAGCGGTCGTCGGGCGGCACCGCGATCTCGGCGATCGGCATCAGTACGTCGCGTTCGGTGTCGGCCTTGCTGCTCTCGGGGAAGGCGAGGTCGATGCCGTAATTGGCGCTGCCCTCGGCGATCAGGCTCTGCGGGCTGTAAAGCGGATAGACGCTGAACTCGCTCCAGCCGCGCTCATTCACCAATTTCTCCTCGAGCTTCATGTTGAGGAGGTGATGGCCGGGATAGCCCTCGTGACAGCCGAGATCGAGCGCGCGCGACAGGCGGATCGGCAGGTCGGTGTTGACCTGTATCAGGCTGTGATAGCCGCCCTGATAGTAGTTGTAGCCGCTCCAGCTTTTGCCGGTGACGAATTCGAGGCGGAAGCTCTCGTCCGCCGGCATCGGAATATGCGCCATGCTGCGCCCGCGGCAGCGCGCGATCGCGGCGTCGAAGGTCTTCTGCAGCCGATCCTTGGGAATGGTGAAGGCGTCGAGATAGGCCTCGACGCGGGCCCAGAGTGCGCCCTCGCCCGGCACCAGCTTTTCGATCTTCGCGAGCTCGGCGTCGTAGCTCGCCAGCGGCTTGAGCCGCGGCCGGACGCCGAACAGCCGCTCGGCCTCGTCGGCGAAGGCAAAGCGCGTGCCCTGCATCATCTGCAACCGCGTCTCGGCGGCGCGAAGCTGCGCGCGCAGGAAAGTCGCGCGGCGCTTGGCGAGGGGGTCGGAGATGCGCCGCGCGGCAAGGTCGATCTGCGCCATCAGCTCGCGCGTCGCCGCGAGCAGCGCCGGCTTGTCGCGCGGCGCCGCTTCGGCCGCTTTTTTCAGCTCGGGCGGGCCATAATAGGCGTCGATATAGCCCGGCTCGTGCGTCCCGATTTCGAGGCTGAGGCGCAGATAGGCGGCGGCGATTTCGTCGAGCGCCTTGGCCGAGGCAGCGGTACGACGCACGTCGAGCGTTGCGATGCCTGTTTCAGCGGCAGGCTGCTTGACCCCCGTGGCGGCGCAGCCCGCGAGGGCCGCGGCGGCGATCAGCGACAGCGAAATCAGTGTCTTCATGCCCGGCTGCTTAGCCGTGCGCTTCGGACGTGTCACGCACATCGCCGTCGGTGGCGATCTCCCCGTTCGAGGCGCTTTCGACAGCGCTATGCTGTGGATGAAGCGGCGCGAAGCGGAGCACGGCGAAGCCGACGAGCGCGGCGGCGAGCGACCCCATCAAAATGCCGATCTTCGCTTCCTCGATCAGCAGCGCGTCGCCGGGGAAGGCGAGCCCGCCGATGAACAGGCTCATTGTGAAGCCGATCCCGCACAGCATCGCGACGCCATAGACCTGCAGCCAGGTCGCGCCGCGCAGCCGGCCCGCGATACCGAGTTTGACCGAGAGCCAGACGCTGCCGAAGATGCCGATCTGCTTGCCGAGGAACAGCCCCGCCGCGATGCCGAGCGGCAGCGGGGCGAAAATCTGGTCGATGCCGAGGCCGCGGATGTCGACCCCGGCGTTAGCGAAACCGAACAGCGGCACGATCGCAAAGGCGACCCACGGATGCAGCGCATGTTCGAGCCGGTGCAGCGGCGAGGTCTGGCTGTCGGGGGCGCCGGGGGTGCGCTCGAAGGGGATCATCATTGCGGCGAGCACGCCGGCGATCGTCGCATGGACGCCCGAGAGCAGCATGGCGTACCAGAGGAGGAGGAACATCAGCAGATAGAGGATGAGGCTCTTCACACCCGAGCGGTTCATCGCGAACATGAGAGCGAGGATTGCTGCCGCCGCACCGAGCGCGACCATGTTGATCTTGGCGGTGTAGAAAAGCGCGATGATCGCCACCGCGCCCATGTCGTCGACGATCGCGACGGTGACGAGGAACAGCTTGAGCGACGTGGGCGCGCGCTTGCCGAGCAGCGCGAGCACCCCCATCGCGAAGGCGATATCGGTCGCCGCGGGGATCGCCCAGCCCTGTGCGAGCCCGGGTTCTTTCCCGGCGAAGGCCATATAGAGCGCCGCCGGTACCGCCATGCCCGCCGCCGCGGCAATGAACGGCAGCCGCCGCCGGTCCCAGCTCGCGAGCCGGCCATCGACGAACTCGCGCTTGATCTCGAGCCCGACGAGCAGGAAAAACACCGCCATGAGCCCGTCGTTGATCCACAGATGGACGGTCATCGGGCCGAGCTTGTCGGTGAGAATAGGGCCAGTCACCGCATGAATCGCGTGCTCGTAAGTCTCGGCGAACGTCGAATTGGCGACAATCATCGCCAAAATGGCAGCGAAAATGAGCAGCATGCCGCCGGCGCTCTCGCTCTCAAGAAAATCACGCAATGCAGAACGGGGCGGAAAACTGCGGGCCATGGATTAGTTATTTCCTTAGTTTGTCAGCGAATTTGACGGTTTGGCAGCTATTGGGGCCAGACTTTACAAATCGGGCCTGTTCACTAGCACTTAGATGGAGGTGACATTAGGTCATCGAGGGGCGCGGGGCTAGCATATTGGGGCTGTCGACCGCATGGCTGGAATGGCTGGTGTTGGGAGCCGGCCATGAACTGATGCTGTTCGCATCGGTCGGCATATTGCTGATCGGGCTCGACGACCTGCTGCTCGACGCCTTGTGGCTGGCGACACGCGGCCGCGATATGGCGCGGGTCCCGGACGCGCCGCCGATCGACGGGCGCTTCGCGGTGTTCGTGCCCGCTTGGGACGAAGCCGAAGTGCTTCCGGCGATGCTGCACCGCACGCTCGCGGCGTGGCAGGGGGAGGATTTCCGGCTTTATGTCGGCTGCTATCCGAACGATGCCGCGACGCTGTTTGCCGTGTCGCCGCTGGTCGCGCGCGACCGGCGGCTGCGGCTGGTGATTGGAGGCCATGAAGGACCGACCACCAAGGGCGACAATCTCAACCGGTTGTGGGCGGCGATGGGCGAGGACGAGCGCGCCGAAGGCATGCGTTTTGCCGCGATCGTCCTTCACGATGCCGAGGATCACGCCAACCCCGAGGAGCTCGCGCTTTATCGCCGCTATCTCGGCGAAGATGCGATGGTGCAAATTCCGGTCGTGCCGCTCATCAAGCGCGAGGAACGGTGGGTTGGCGGCCATTATGGCGACGAATTTGCCGAGGCGCACGGCAAGGAACTGGCCGTTCGCTCGCGCCTTGGGCTGCCGTTGCCCTCGGCGGGCGTGGGCTGCGCGCTGACGCGGAGCACCCTCGCGCTGCTGGCGATCGAGCGCGGGGGTGAGCCCTTTTGCTGCGACAGCCTGACCGAAGATTATGAGATCGGGATGCTGATCGGGGCCTATGGCCTCGGCACGCGTTTCGTCGACACGGTGGGATCCACCGGCGAGCGGATCGTGTCGCGCGGCGCTTTTCCCGGCGAGGTTGAAAAGGCGGTGCGGCAAAAATCACGCTGGATAGCAGGAATCTCGCTTGCGGGATGGGATCATATCGGCTGGCCGGGTTCGCGGCGGGGCGACGCGGGCGTCTCAGCGGACCGCGCCTGGCTCGCGCGGTGGATGCTGTGGCGCGATCGCCGTGCGCCGCTCGCCGCCCTGATCCTCCTCGCCGCCTATGCCGGGGCGATCCTGACCGGACTGGGTCTGGCGGGGCAGTCGCTTTTCGGCTGGAATGCGATCGTCATCGGAGAGGGCATGCGGCTGCTCCTCGCCGTCAATCTGCTGCTGCTCTGCTGGCGACTGGGAATGCGCGGCCATTTCACGGCGCGCTGGTATGGCCTTGGCGAAGCGCTGATCTCGGTGCCGCGCGCCTTCGTCGCGAACGTCATCGCGATTCTCGCCGCACGCCGCGCGGTCACCCTCTACTGGCGAATGCTGCGATCGGGCGAAGTGGTGTGGGACAAGACCGAGCATTGCCAAAGCGAGCCGGTCCACCAGGATGCCTTCGTCCGGAGGGCCGTGCGATGATGGCGCGGCGCATCGGCGCGCGCCGCGATGCGCCGGCGCTGCGCTTCCTGCTGCTGTGCGTCGGCGGCTGGATCGCCCTGCGCGTGATGATGACGTGGAATCCCGCTATGTCGGTGCCCCCCGGCGTTCCGGCGATGCCGTGGCCGCCGCCGCCGTCCTTTGAGACCGAAGGCGGCCTAGCGGACAGCCGGTCTTTTGCTCATCGCATACCGGCGAAGGCCATGTCGGCGCAACGCGCAGACCCGCTCCGCGCTTTGGCGGTATCGCCGCCGGACCTCTCCAATTCCTTCCCCTTCGGAGTGACCCCGGCGCCTTCGGGGGACTTCGGAGCCGACCGCCATAGCCTCCGCCTTGCGCTGATGGCGCGGCTGTTGCCGTCGCGGCCGGGAGGGGCCGCGCGCGCGGCGGTGGGCGGGAGCGGGCCGCTATGGTTCCCGCCGGCCGCGACGACAACAGCCGCGCCGGGACAGGGCGCACCCTTCTGGATCCGGCGTCAGCTTTCGAGCTGGTCGCTCGGAAGCTGGGTCTATCTGCGCCAAGGGTCGGGGAACGCACCCGAAACCATCGGTGGTGCCGGCCAGCTCGGCGGCAGCCAGGCGGGCCTTCGGCTCGCTTATGGTTTCGGGGATACCGGCCGTCTGCGCGCCTATGGCCGCGCGACGATCGCGCTGCCGCGGCCGCGCCAGCGCGAACTGGCCTTCGGTCTCGCCTTCGCCCCGCTGGCGCGGCTGCCGGTCGATCTCGCGGTCGAGCAGCGTGTCGCCGCGGGTCCCGAAGGCCGCACCGCGCTCGCCGTCATGGCCAGCGGGGGTGTTTCGGATATCGCGCTGCCCGCGGGCTTCCGGCTCGATGCTTATGCGCAGGCCGGCGTCGTCGGGGCGCGGCGGCGCGACGGCTTCGCCGACGGGGCGGTCGTCGTCGACCGTCGTCTCGGCGCCCGCGAGACTTCGCTGCGGCTCGGCGCGCTCGCCGCGGGCGCCGTGCAGCCCGGCGCGGCGCGCGTCGATGTCGGGCCGCGGCTGACGCTGCGCCTTCCCGATGTGGGCGAAGGCAGCCGGATCGCGCTCGACTGGCGCCAGCGCGTCGCGGGCGACGCGCGCCCCGAAAGCGGCCTCGCGCTGACCCTTGCCGCCGACTTCTGATCGCGGGAAAAAATAGCCGCGCAGCCGATTCCCCGCCCGGAAAAAATCCTCTAGGGTCGCGGGACTCGGCGCAGTTTCGCGCGCCGGCGAGCATCAACGGGACCCATGGATCTCTACCTTCCAGTCGCCAATCTGTCGGTCAATGCGCTGGTCATCATCCTGCTCGGCGGCGGGGTGGGCTTCCTGTCGGGCATGTTCGGCGTGGGCGGCGGCTTCCTCACCACGCCGCTGCTGATCTTCTATGGCATCCCGCCGACGGTTGCGGCCGCCTCGGCGGCGACGCAGGTCACGGGCGCCAGCGTGTCGGGCGCGCTCGCGCATCTCGAGCGCGGCGGGGTCGACCTGCGCATGGGGACGGTGCTCGTCGCTGGCGGCCTCGTCGGCTCGCTGATCGGCGCGGGGCTGTTCGAGCTGCTCACTGCCTGGGGCCAGATCGATACGGTGATCAACATCCTCTATGTCGTGCTGCTCGGCTCGGTCGGCGGGATCATGGCGCGCGAGGCGTTGGGCGCATTGCGCAACATGCGCGCCGGACTGCCCGCCCCCGCGCGCAAGCGGCGCCACCACCCGATGGTCGCCAACTTGCCGCTGCGCTGGCGCTTCTATCGCTCGGGCCTCTATATCTCGCCGCTCGCGCCGCTGATCCTCGGCATGGCGGTCGGCATATTGACGATGCTGCTCGGCGTCGGCGGCGGCTTCATCATGGTGCCCGCGATGATCTTCCTGCTCGGCATGGGGACGCAGGTGGTCGTCGGCACCTCGCTGTTCCAGATCCTGTTCGTGACGATCGCGACGACGATGGTCCACGCGATGACGACCGGGGCAGTCGACATCGTGCTCGCCGGGCTGCTGCTGCTCGGCAGCGTCACCGGGGCGCAGATCGGCGCGCGTTTCGCCCAGCGGGTGAAACCCGAATATCTGCGCATGGCGCTGGCGGTCATCGTTCTGCTCGTCGCCGCGCGCATGGCGGTCGACCTCTTCATCCGCCCCGACGAAATCTATACGGTGCAATGACGGCGGTGCGCGCCTTGATCCTCGCGGTGGCGCTGGCGGTGCTTCCCGCGACCGCGGCGCACGCCGCCGATCCCCGGCTCGTCCCCGACGTGTCGAGCCGTGCGATCGACATCCAGTATAGCTTCACCGGCGAGGAACTGCTGCTGTTCGGCGCGATCCTCTATCCCGGCCAGCGCCTGCCCGACGACCGCGCGGACATCGTCGTCGTGCTGAAGGGGCCGGTGCGGCCGATCGTGCTGCGCGAAAAACAACGCGTTGCGGGAATATGGGTCAATGCGAACAGCATCCGGTTGCGCACCTCGCCCGCCTTCTATGCGATCGGATCGTCGCGCCCGATCGACAAGCTGGTCGACGAACGGACCGCGGCGATCTTCGAACTCGGCCTGGCCAATCTGTCGATGTCGCCGACCGGATTTCCGGAAGCGAAGACGCTCGAACGGTTCGAAGCGGGGCTCATCGACCTTTATCGCCGCGCGGGGCTCTTCGTCGAAAATCCCGCTTCGGTCGAGATTACGGAGGGCGTGCTCTATCGCGCCCGCATTCCCGTGCCGGCGCGCGTTCCGGTGGGGACCTATCGCGCCGAAACCTATTTGATCAGTCGCGGCCGCGTGCTCGCGGTCGCGTCGCGCGACGTCCAGATCCGCAAGGCGGGCTTCGAACGGTTCGTTGCGCTCGCAGCGGAGCGCCACGGCTTTCTCTACGGCCTCTCCGCGGTGCTCCTGTCGCTGGTGCTCGGCTATGGCGCGTCGGCGATTTTCCGCCGTCGTTAGACACAAGCTTTTAGTCCTAAGTTCACGGCCTATTTACCCTCGTCTGCGATAGCTGGAGCCGGGACCACAATAGGCGGGGCGGATATATGGACATGCAGGGTGGCGGATTCGGCGCCGGGGATTTGACGGCGGCACAGCATGTGCGTCTGACCGGCGGCGGCGTGGCGGCGCCGGTCGTACCGGTAGCGAGCCATCATCGCGACGACCTGATGATCGGCGAAGTCGTCGATATTTCGGGTTCGGCCTCGCGCATCCTTCTCGATTCCGTGGCGATCGCCAAATTGGCTTCGTCGAGCGACGCGGCGGTGGCGATGGCCGGGCAGGTCGGCGCGCAGGTCAAGGTCCGCGTCGGCAATGTCTGGCTGATCGCGAGCATCCGCGACCAGCAACTGCACGAACGCGGCGAAGGGCTGATCGTCGCGACGATCGATTTCCTCGGCGAAGGCGAAGAGGAAAAGATCACCGGCCGCATCCATAATTTCCGCCGCGGCGTCACGCGCTACCCGATCCCGGGCAGCCAGGTGTTCGCGGCGACCAGTGCCGACCTCAAGCAGATTTACGCCGCCGACGAGCGCGCCCATGTCGAGATCGGTACCGTCTATCCGACCAAGGATATTCGCGGCTCGCTCTATGTCGATGCGATGCTCGGCAAGCATTTCGCGCTGCTCGGCTCGACCGGTACGGGCAAGTCGACGAGCGCCGCGTTGATTCTCCACAAGATTTGCGAGCTCGCGCCGCAGGGTCATATCGTGATGGTCGATCCGCACGGCGAATATTCGGCGGCCTTCAAGGGTACTGGCGCGCTGTTCGACGTCGACAATCTCGCGATGCCCTATTGGTTGATGAATTTCGAGGAACATTGCGAAGTGTTCGTCACCGCCGAAGGGCGCGACCGTCAGGCCGACTGCGACGTGCTCGCGCGCTGCCTGCTCCAAGCTCGGACCAAGAACCGGCTGGCCGAGGGCATGACCAAGATCACGGTCGACTCGCCGATCCCCTATCTGCTCTCCGACCTGCTCAACATCCTCCAAAACGAAATGGGCAAGCTCGACAAGGCGACCTCGTCGGCGCCCTTCATGCGAATCAAGGGCAAGATCGAGGAGATGCGCGCCGACCCGCGCTATAATTTCATGTTCTCCGGCATGCTCGTCGCCGACACGATGGCGAATTTCCTTGGCAAGATCTTCCGTCTGCCATCGGACGGCCGGCCGATCTCGATCATCGACGTGTCGGGCGTGCCGTCGGATATCACCGGGGTCGTCGTCGCGGTGCTGTCGCGGCTGACCTTCGACTATGCGATCTGGTCGCGCGGCGAGCCGCAGCGCCCGATCCTGCTCGTATGCGAGGAGGCGCATCGCTACATTCCGTCGAAGGACGTCGGAACGGGGCAGGCGGTGCGCAAGATCCTCGAACGCATCGCCAAGGAAGGCCGCAAATATGGCGTGTCGCTGGGCCTTATCACGCAGCGCCCCTCGGACCTTGCCGAAGGCGTGCTGTCGCAGTGCGGCACGATCATCTCGATGCGCCTCAACAACGAACGCGACCAGCATTTCGTGAAAGCGGCGATGCCCGAAGGCGCGCGCGGCTTCATCGATTCGATCCCGGCGCTGCGCAACCGCGAATGTATCATCTGCGGCGAAGGCGTCTCGATCCCGATCCGCGTCCACCTCGACACGCTCGAAGAGGAAAAGCGGCCGGCGTCGAGCGATCCGCTCTTTTCGAAGCTGTGGCGCGAAACCGGCGGCGAGGCGGAAATCCTCGAACGCGTCGTCAAGCGGTGGCGCAGTCAGGGGCGGTAGGTCTCTTCACCTGCCTCGCGAAACGGCGAGCGCGGTGTTCAGCCCGAGCCGAAAGCCTCAGCCTTTCCACTCCCCGCTCTTGCGGAATTCCTCACGGATCTGCCCCGATTGGTTGAGCCGCGGATCGGTATAGGTCGGCGCCGCGGCAGGCGGCGGCGCGGTCGTTGCTGGCGGTGTTATCGTGCCCGGCAGCGGTGCCGGGGCGACATCGGGCAGCGGCGCGGCGGGGCCGGCAAGCATCGGAGCGGGACCGGCGCCGGGGGCGAGGCCCTGACCCTTGAGGATCGCGAGTTGCTGCGCGAGCGGAAGATAGGGACCGGGCACCGGTTCGCGGCCCGAATAGGGCGCACGAAACGCGTCGGGCATCCCCCAGCGCCCACGCCAGCGGTGAAAGATGTGCGCGCCGACGATATTGGTCATCACCAGGCTTTTGCCCCAGCGCGGCCAGATCGCCTGCGTGTGATAGTGGGTCGCGAGTCCGACTTTCGGGAAGACGAAGCCGCCGAGCGCGGCCGAGGCAATGCGGCTCGCGCGCAACCAGTTGCGCCGTTCGGGCGCGCGCGCCATCGCGCCGTCGCAACTGAAGGTGAATTGGCACACGCCCGCGCGCTGCGATCCCTGGAAGACGACGCCGCACACGGTGTTGGGAAAGCTCGGGTGACGGACGCGGTTGATCACCGTCTGCGCGACGCCGCGCATTCCATCGTCGGTTTCGGACGCGGCCTCGTAATAGAGGGCGGCGGTCAGGCAATAATGCGCGCGCTCGCGGTCGAGCGCGGTGACGCCGCGAAAGACATAGGGTTTGGCGGCCGGCCCGACGAACGCCTCCTCGCGCAGCAGCGCGGGATCGGCGGGGGGCAGCGCGGTCGCATCGCTGTAGCCTACGCTCGCCGGGTCGGGCAGTGACGGGTCGATCTTCAGCGCCGCCTGATAATCCTCGGCATTCATGATCGCCCAGCGTTCGGGGTCATAGGGCTTGAAGTCGATCGGCACCGACACATTGTACGGGCCGAAGACCGCGGGCGCGCGCATTTGACCGCTCGACAGCAGGAAGGCGAGGCAGGCGACCGCGACCACCCCGACGATCGCCGCCCAAAAGACACGCCCCGGCCCCGCCGGTTTTTCCGGTATCGGGTCGCGCCACGTCGAGCGGGCGGTCAAGGAGAGTTCGGGCTTCAAGCGTGTTCCACATTCCATCGCACCCGTCACGCGATTCGCGTGAGCGGGCCAGTCCCGCCTTATACGCTGAAACGCCAATAAAATGTTTCACCGTTGATGCGGACGCTGGCGCGGGAATCTCCGACGCATATTCGCGGGCCTATTTGACGCGGCCGTGAAGGAAGATGATCGTCGCGCTGAACGGTATGATGGCACCAGCCATGCGCATCAGGTCGGGGTTGCCGACCTCGAACAATCCCCACGCCGGACCGAGGAATTGCTGTGTGCTCATGAAGGCGAGATGAAAGCCGATCGCTGCCGGAACGCCGTGGACGTTGCGCAATATGCCGAGAACGAAGCCGAAGAAAAAGAGGAAGCTCGCGTCGAGCCATGTCGGCGCCACGCCGATCATCCACGCAAAGAGGGTGAAGAGCAACGCCTGGAGGGTGATGGCGGGCCAGCTAGGCATTTGGGCGCGCAGCAGGGATTGGATTGCGCCGCGAAAGATCAGTTCCTCGGGGAAGGCTTCGGCGAGGAAAACGAGGGCAACGGCCGCGGCGCCGTTGAGCAGGATAGTCGAAAGCGCCGCATCGGTGCGGAGCGACACCATCCCCGACGCGAGGCCCGCACCGAGAGCGAATGCGAAGGGGATGGCGAAGCATAAGGCGCCGAAGGCGAAGGAGCGGAAGATATCCGCGCGTTTCCCATTGATCGGGCTGTTTTTGGCCGGGCTGTTTGCGATGCGGCGGACGATCGCAACGAGCAGGGGCGCCGACAGCGCGACGATGGCCGCGAAAGCCCATCGCTCTGAGCGTGGAAAACGATCGATTGCATATGGGGAGAGCGTGAGCGCTGCGGACCAGATCCCGAGCGCGCCGAGCAGGAGCAGCACAACACCGAGCGACGATTGCAGCGAACGGATCATGGCAGCGGCCATGCCCGCGCGATGGGGATTTCGCAAGCGGTGCGTCCCGATCGGGATGGCGGCACCCATTCCCCCTTGCCGACTCACTGTACCAAGCCTATATGCGGCCTACTTCTTGACATGGTTAGCCAGTTGGGACGTCGGGGCCGCGGGCCGCGGCGGCCATAGCTGCATGGCTTTCCGGTCATCCGATTTGGGATAATGATTTGGTCGATTTCGACGCTCTCAATGCGATCATCGCGCCCGAAGCCGAGGCAATGGGCCTTGCGCTCGTGCGCGTCGCCTTCTTTGGCGGCGAGAGCGATCCGACGCTGCAGGTGATGGCGGAACGGCCCGACACGCGCCAGTTGACGATCGACGATTGCGCCGACCTGTCGCGCCGCATTTCGGATCGGCTCGACGCGCTCGAGGAAGCGGGCAAGGACCCCATCGACGCCGCTTACCGGCTCGAAGTCTCGTCGCCCGGCATCGACCGCCCGCTGACTAGGCCCGCTGACTTCGCCGACTGGGCGGGGCACGAGGCGAAGATCGCGCTGAAGGAGAAGCGCGACGGACGCCAGCGCTTCAACGGCGAACTCGTCGGCATCGACGGCGATGTCGTTTTGATTTCGGATAAGGAAGGCGTGGAACATAAGCTGCCGTTCGAGGCGATCGACACGGCGAAGCTCGTTCTCACCGACAAATTGATTGCCGCAACCGTTCCGCTCTCGACCGAGGGTGCCGACGAAATGGAAGAAGAAGGACAGGACTGATGGCCACTGCCATTTCCGCCAACAAGGCCGAGCTGCTCGCGATTGCCAACAGCGTCGCCAGCGAGAAGATGATCGACAAGGGCATCGTCATCGAGGCGATCGAGGAAGCGATCCAGCGCGCCGCGCGCGCGCGTTATGGCGCCGAGAACGACATTCGCGCCAAGCTCGACGCGCAGACCGGTGACCTCCGTTTGTGGCGCGTCGTCGAGGTGGTCGAGCAGGTCGAGGATTATTTCAAGCAGGTCGATCTGGCGTCGGGCCAGAAGCTGCAGAAGGACGCTAAGATCGGCGACTTCATCGTCGACCCGCTGCCCGCGGTCGACCTTGGCCGCATCGACGCCCAGTCGGCGAAGCAGGTCATCTTCCAGAAGGTCCGCGAAGCCGATCGCGAGCGGCAATATGAAGAGTTCAAGGATCGCGCGGGCGAGATCATCACCGGCGTCGTGAAGTCGGTCGAATTCGGCCACATCGTCGTCAACCTCGGCCGCGCCGAGGGCGTCATCCGCCGCGACCAGCAGATTCCGCGCGAACTGATGCGCGTCGGCGACCGCGTCCGCGCGCTGATCCTGTCGGTGCGCCGCGAGAACCGCGGCCCGCAGATTTTCCTCAGCCGCGCGCACCCCGACTTCATGAAGAAGCTGTTCGCGCAGGAAGTGCCCGAAATCTATGACGGCATCATCGAGATCAAGGCTGCCGCCCGCGACCCGGGTTCGCGCGCCAAGATCGGCGTGATCAGCTATGACGGCTCGATCGACCCCGTCGGCGCCTGCGTCGGCATGAAGGGTAGCCGCGTCCAGGCGGTCGTCCAGGAAATGCAGGGCGAAAAGATCGACATCATCCCCTGGTCCGAAGACACCGCGACCTTCGTCGTAAACGCGCTCCAGCCCGCGACGGTGCAGCGCGTCGTCATCGACGAGGATGACAGCCGCATCGAAGTCGTCGTCCCCGACGACCAGCTCAGCCTCGCGATCGGCCGCCGCGGCCAGAATGTCCGTCTCGCCAGCCAGCTCACCGGCAGCCAGATCGACATCATGACCGAGGCCGACGCGAGCGAGAAGCGCCAGCGCGAATTCGTCGAACGCTCGACGATGTTCCAGGAAGAACTCGACGTCGACGAAACGCTCGCGCAGCTGCTCGTCGCCGAAGGCTTCGGCGAACTCGAAGAAGTCGCTTATGTGCCGCTCGACGAACTGGCGAGCATCGAAGGCTTTGACGAGGAACTCGCGCAGGAACTGCAGAGCCGCGCTGCCGAAGGGCTCGAACGCCGCGAGGAAGCCTCGCGCGCCGAACGCCGCGAACTCGGCGTCGAGGATGCACTCGCCGATATTCCGCATCTGACCGAAGCGATGCTCGTCGTGCTCGGCAAGGCCGGGATCAAGACGCTCGACGACCTCGCCGACCTCGCGACCGACGAACTGATCGCCAAGAAGCGCACCGACAACCGCCGCGGCCCGCCGCGCAGCGAGCGCGCCGAGGACAAGGGCGGCGTGCTCGGCGAATATGGCCTGAGCGAAGAGCAGGGCAACGAGATCATCATGGCGGCGCGTGCGCACTGGTTCGACGACGAACCCGAAGCGGCTGCGCCTGCCGAAGCCGGGGAGGCCGCCGATGCGGACCCCGCGCAATGATCAGCTGACCGAAACCGACCGCGCAAAGGGGCGCGGCAGCCATGTGCCCGAGCGGCGCTGCGTCGTAACCGGTGAGGTTTCGCCGGCGGAGCGGCTCGTGCGCCTTGCGTTCGGCCCCGACGGCAGCATCGCCCCCGACGTCCATGGCAAGGCGCCGGGACGCGGCGCATGGATCGGCGTCAATCGCGCCGACCTCGAAGCGAGCCAAGCCAAGGGCAAGCTCAAGGGCGGGCTCGCGCGCGCGCTGCACGAAGGCAACATCGCGATTCCCGACGATCTCGGCGCGCGGATCGAGGCGCAGCTTGCGCGCGCGACGCTTGACCGGCTGGGCCTCGAATCGCGCGCGGGCACGCTGATCAGCGGCAACGACAAGATCGAGCAGGCGGCGCGCCGCGGGCAGGTTCGCCTACTTCTCCATACGAGCGATGCCGGCGAGGACGGCCGCAAGAAACTGGCGCAGGCGTGGCGCGTCGGAGAGGACGACGAAGGCTCGGGCCGCGAAGGTCTGGTCTTGCCGGTGGACCGCGGCACCCTATCTATGGCATTGGGGCGCGAGAATGCGGTGCATCTGGCGATTATCGACGCCCGCGCCGCCGACCGGGTGCTGGCGCATTTGAGCCGCTGGCAGTTTTTCACCGGATGGAGTAGGGACGCGGCCAATCGCGTTTCGAACACAGCTTCCCGCACGCCGGGGACAGGGGATACGTCCGCGGCTTCCGCCGTTTCGGACGCGTTTTGAAGGAATGATGGTTTTCGATGAGTGACGAACAGGACAAGCCGACCCTTAGCCGCAAGCCGCTCGGGCTGAAGCGGACGGTCGAGGCCGGACAGGTACAGCAGCAATTCAGCCACGGCCGCCGCAATACGGTGGTGGTCGAGGTGAAGCGCCGCCGCGTGCTTGGCCGTCCGGGCGAAGCCGCCCCGGCACCCGAGGCCGAAGAGGTTCAGGCCGCCCCGGCGCCTGCGCCCGCCCCCGCGCCTGCGCCGGCTCCCAAGCCCGCCGCGCCGAAGCCCGCGGCCGACAGCCTGATGACGCGTCAGGAGCGTCAGGCGCAGCTGCTGCGCGAGGCCGAGGAAGCGCGCATGGCCGCGCTCGAAGAAAACCGTCGCCGCGACGAAGCTGCGCGCGCGCGCGCCGCCGAGGAAGAAAAGGCCCGCGCCGAAGCGCGTCAGGAACAGGCGGCTGCCAAGGCTGCCGAACCCGCGCCGGCGCCGGCGGCACCCGAACCCGCCGCTGAGGCACCGGCCGCTGCCGCTGCGCCCGAAGCCGAAGCTGCCGCGCCGCGCCCGGCGACAACGGCGAGCGCCGCCCCGGCGCCACGCCGCTTCACCCCGGTCGAGGCGCCGAAGCGCCCCGAACCCAAGCGCCCCGAGCCGAAGGCGAACCGCGGCGCCGATAATCGCCGCCAGTCGGGCAAGCTCACCGTCACGCGCGCGCTCAACGAGGATGAAGGTGCGCGTGCGCGCAGCCTCGCCGCGCTGAAACGCGCCCGCGAAAAGGAAAAGCGTTCGCACACCGCCTCATCGGGCCCGCGCGAGAAGCAGGTCCGCGAAGTCGTCGTGCCCGACACGATCACCGTGCAGGAACTGGCGAACCGCATGGCCGAAAAGGGCGCCGATCTGGTCAAGGCGCTGTTCAAGATGGGCATGCCCGTCACGGTCAACCAGACGATTGATCAGGACACTGCCGAACTGCTCGTCACCGAATTCGGGCACGAGATCAAGCGCGTCAGCGAAGCCGATATCGACATCCGCCACGACGAGGATGTTGACGATGCCGCGCAGCTCAAGCCGCGCGCGCCGGTCGTGACGATCATGGGCCATGTCGACCACGGCAAGACCAGCCTGCTTGACGCACTGCGCGGCGCCAATGTGGTGTCGGGCGAAGCCGGCGGCATTACGCAGCATATCGGCGCCTATCAGGTGAAAACTCCCGACGGGAGCCAGGTCACCTTCCTCGATACGCCGGGCCACGAAGCCTTCACCGAGATGCGTCAGCGCGGGGCGAACGTCACCGACATCGTCATTCTGGTGGTCGCCGCCGACGACGGGCTGAAGCCGCAGTCGATCGAGGCGATTGCCCATGCGAAAGCCGCGGGCGTGCCGATCATCGTCGCGATCAACAAGGTCGACAAGGAAGGCGCCAATCCGCAGCGCGTCCGCGAACGCCTGCTCGAGCACGAACTGGTGGTCGAGGAAATGGGCGGCGACGTCCAGAATGTCGAAGTGTCGGCGCTCAAGAAGACGGGGCTCGACAAGCTGCTCGATGCGATCGCGGTGCAGGCCGAGATCATGGAGCTTAAGGCCAACCCCGACCGCGCCGCCGAGGGCACAGTGGTCGAGGCGAAGCTCGACAAGGGCCGCGGCCCGGTGGCGACGATCCTCGTGCGCCGCGGCACGCTGAAGGTCGGCGACATCTTCGTCTGCGGCGCCGAAAGCGGCCGTGTCCGCGCGCTCGTCGACGACCAGGGCAAGCAGGTCAAGGCCGCGGGTCCCTCGATGCCGGTCGAAGTGCTCGGCCTCGGCGGCGTGCCGATGGCGGGCGACACGCTGACGGTCGTCGAGAATGAAGCGCGCGCGCGCGAAGTCGCCGCCTATCGCCAGAGCGAAGCGCTCAAGAAGCGCACCGCCCAGGCGCCGGTCAGCCTCGAAGGCATGTTCTCGGCGCTCGCCGACAAGGCGAAGGTCATCGAATATCCGGTGGTCATCAAGGGCGACGTGCAGGGCTCGGTCGAAGCGATCGTCAACGCGCTCAACCGCCTGTCGACCGACGAGATCCGCGTTCGCGTGCTCCAGTCGGGCGCCGGCGCGATCACCGAGAGCGATGTGACGCTGGCCGCGGCGACGGGGGCGCCGATCATCGGCTTCAACGTCCGTCCGAACGCCAAGGCGCGCGAGATCGCGAACCGCGAAAAAGTGCGCTTCATGTATTATGACGTCATCTATCACCTGACTGCCGACGTGGCGAAGGAGATGGCGGGCGAGCTGGGTCCGGAGCGTATCGAAAATGTCGTCGGCCGTGCCGAGGTCAAGGAAGTCTTCCCGGCGGGCAAGCGCGACAAGGCCGCGGGCCTGCTGGTGCTCGAAGGTTCGATCCGCAAGGGGCTCCACGCGCGTCTCACGCGCGAGGACGTCATCGTCTCGGCGACGACGATCGCATCGCTCCGCCGCTTCAAGGACGACGTTGCCGAAGTGCGCGCCGGCCTCGAATGCGGTGTCGTGCTCGCCGATACCAACGACATCAAGCCCGGCGATCACCTCGAAGTCTTCGAGGTCGAACTGCGCGAACGCACGCTGTAATGGAACCGTCCCTGCACCCCCGCCGGCGCGGGGGTGCAGGAGGAATTGACCGATGCGCCATAAGGAACAATCCGAAGGCCCCTCCGTCCGCGTGCTGCGCGTGGGCGAACAGGTGCGTCATGTGCTGAGCGAAATCCTCGCGCGCGGCGACGTGCATGACGATATTCTCGCGACGCATCCGGTCAGCGTGACCGAAGTGCGCATGTCGCCCGACCTTCGTCACGCGACCGTGTTCGTGAAGCCGCTGCTCGGCAAGGATGAGGAGGCGGTGCTGAAGGCGCTGCGCACCAACACCGCCTATCTCCAGCGCGAGGTCGCGCACCGCATCCGCATGAAATATGCGGCAAAGCTCAAATTCCTCGCCGACGACAGCTTCGACGAGGCGAGCCATATCGATGCGTTGCTGCGCGATCCGAAGGTGATGCGGGATTTGGAGCGCGGTGAGGGCGAGGCCTAAATCTTATCCTCGTCACCCCGGACTTGATCCGGGGTCCAGCTAAACACCGTCGAAAAGCGGGACCCCGGATCAAGTCCGGGGTGACGATAGCAGGGAGGCTATTTCCTCTTGATTCCCGCCGCCGCTTCCAGCTCGACCAGTGCTTCCTCCAGATAGTCGATCATCCGCTGCGCGTGCGGCACGCTGCGGCGGCACGCGGTGATGCCGAAGTCGATATTCCGGAAATTCGACACCTGCGTGATGTTCATCGCCATGCCGTCGACGGGGATGCTCGCGGGATACATGCCGTCGAGCCGCGCGCCGTTCCAGTACATCTGCTCGCGCGGGCCCGGAACGTTCGAAATCGTCACCGAATAAGCGGGGAATTTGTCGGCGGTGCGCGTCAGCGCGGTCAGCATCATCGGGAAGCTGGTGATCGCGGTATAGAGCTGGATCTGCGCCGCGGTCATCGCACGGAGCTGCGCCTTTGCCGAATTCATCGATTCCTGGATCATCGCCATGCGGGTCGCGGGATCGTCGATATGCGTCGCGAGGTTGGCGGTCACCGACGCCACCGAATTACCCGAATCGACATCGTCCTTGGGCCGGATCGACACCGGCGCCATGGCCTTCAGCGGTTTGTCGGGGAGCTCGTTCAGCGATTGCAGATATTTGCGCATCGCGCCCGCGCACATGCCGAGCACCGCGTCGTTGATCGTGCCATCATAGGCTTTGCCCATCGCTCTGACCCGTTCCAGCGACCAGCTTTGCGCGACGAAGCGCCGCGCACCGGTGATGTTGCGGTTGAAACTGGTGCGCGGCACCCCGGCAAAAGGCGTCGCGAGGCCGTCGCCGCCGATGCCGAACATCGCGGCGAGATACTGGTTCATCGCCTTGGTGACGCCGACGCTGTTGCCCCATTGCTCCTTCAGGAAATCGCCGATCGCCTTGATGTCCGTGAGGTTCGGGCGCGCGGGTTTCTTCGGCGGCGGAAACTGGCGCTTATAGGCCTCATAGGCTTCGACCGAGAGCGGCGAGGCGGCGCGGCGTTCCTTGGGGTCGGCCGACAGCATCGAATTATAGAAATGGATGCTCGCGGCGCCGTCCATCAGCGCGTGGTGGACCTTCTTGAAGGTCGCGATCTGGCGGTTCGGCAGGCCGGAGATCAGCGTGATTTCCCACAAAGGCCGCGTGCGGTCGAGCAACCCTGAGTGCAGCCGCGAGGCGAGCTCAAACATTTCGCGATAGCGCCCCGGCTTTGGCAGCGCCGCGGCGCGGACATGATAGTGCATGTCGATGTCGCGGTCGGGGGTGAGGCGGATCGGGCCGTACTGGCCGAAAGGCGTCAGTTTCAGCACCTCGCTGAACGGCCGCCGGAGGCCTTCCGACTGGCGAAGCAGTGTAAGCTGGTCGTTCAGCCACTCGGTTTCGTCGACCCCCTCGGGCAGTGTGTAGAGGTTGATGCCGCCGATATGCATCGGCATCTCGCGGCTCTCCCCCCACAGGAACATCGCGTCGGTCACCGGCATCAACCGCATCGGCAGCTCTCCCCACTGTTTATGCTGCATCTCTTGCGCGCAGCATGGCACCCGCCGGGAACGAGTCAAGCGAGGCCTAATAGTTGACATTGGCAACTAACTGCGCGACGGTCGCGCCATGGCCCCTTCTCCTGATCCGAGCCCGACGCTCGTGCCCGCCGTTGCCGCACTGCGACGCTTCAACCGCTTCTATACCCGGCGGATGGGTGCGCTCGATCCGCACTATATGGGCAGCGAACTGTCGCTCGTCGAAGCGCGGATCCTGTATGAGATCGCGGTCGGCGAACCCGCCCTCGCCAAACAAATTCAGGAAGAGCTGGGCGTCGACGCCGGTTATCTCAGCCGGATTATCGGCAAGTTCGTGCGGCGCGGCTGGATCGCGCGCGGGCGCGGTGTCGACGCGCGCGAGCGTCCGATCATGCTGACCGACGAAGGTCGCGCGGCCTTTGCCGCGCTCGATGCGCGAACTTTCGATCAGACGGCACAGCTTCTGGGCGGGTTGCCCGACCCGGATATCGCGGCGCTGAGCGCAGCCGTGGACTGGATCGCCGACCGGCTGGGCCGCGCCGGAAGTGAGTCCCATCGCGTCAGGACGTGGGCGGTGGGCGACATGGGCATGATCACCGCGCGACAGTCGATCCTCTACCACCAGGCCTATGGCTGGGGATCCGGGATGGAGGCGCTGATCGGCGAGATCACCGCCGCCTTCATTCGCGGTTTCCAGCCCGACCGCGAGCAATGCTGGATCGCCGAGCGCGCTGGGCGCATGATGGGTTCGGTCTTTCTGGTCGCCGAGGACGAGCGCGTCGCGCGGCTGCGCCTCCTCTATGTCGAGCCCGAGGCGCGCGGGCTCGGGATCGGTGCCGACCTCGTCGCGCGCTGCGTCGAATTTGCGCGCGCGGCGGGGTATCGGGAGATCGTGCTCTGGACACACGCCGTCCTGACCAGCGCGCGCAAAATCTATGCGGCGCAGGGGTTCACGGTCGAGTCGGTCGAAACGCATGACGATTTCGGCAAGCCCGAAGTGAGCGAAAGCTGGCGGTTGCGGCTCACCGCTTGAACGGGGTGGAACGCCGTCCGGATTGCTCCTAAGCACCGGCCATGGCCAAGCTCTATTTCTACTACGCCAGCATGAACGCGGGCAAGTCGACGACGCTGCTGCAGGCGGACTTCAACTATCGCGAGCGCGGCATGGAAACGATGCTGTGGACCGCGGCGCTCGACGACCGTTATGGCGTGGGGCAGGTCACCAGCCGCATCGGATTGATGGCCGAGGCGCATAAATTCGATCCCGACAGCGACATGTTCGCGGCGGTGACCGAGGAAAACCGCCAGCGCCCGCTCGCCTGCGTGCTCGTCGACGAGGCGCAGTTCCTGTCGCGCGAACAGGTGCTGCAATTGGCGCGGCTCGCCGACGAGGCGGACATCCCGGTGCTCTGTTACGGCCTCCGCACCGATTTTTCGGCCGAGCTCTTTCCCGGATCGGCGGCGCTGCTCGGCATTGCCGACGCGCTCGTCGAACTGAAAGCGGTGTGCGAATGCGGGCGCAAGGCGACGATGAACCTGCGCGTCGACGAAAACGGCCGCGCGGTGGTCGAGGGCGCGCAGACCGAGATCGGCGGCAACGACCGCTATGTCGCGATGTGCCGGCGCCACTTCATGGCGAAGCGGCGCGAAGCCGCCGGAGTGCTTGCCGATGCTTGACCGCCTCTATACCGAACTCGCCGACGGCGACCTCCGGCTCGTCAAACTGGCCGAGCCGCACCGCGAAGCGCTCCGCGCCGCGTGCGCCGCCGACGCCGACGTCTGGCCGATCTATTCGTCGAGTTTCGATCCGGAGCATTTCGATCAGAGCTTCGATACGCTGATCGGCGGCAAGTTCCGCATGCCCTATGCGATCTTCGACGGCGAGCGGCTCGTCGGCATGACCGCCTGGCTACGTCCCGACATGTCGGCGCAGACGGTCGAGATCGGCAACTCCTATATCCATCCCGACGCGCGCGGCACGGGGCTCAACGGGCGGCTCAAGAAGCTGATGATCGACCACGCCTTCGCGGTCGGCATCCGCCGCATCGAATTTCGTATCGACGAACGCAACAAGCGCAGCCAGGCGGCGGTCGCCAAGCTCGGCTGCACCAAGGAAGGCGTGCTGAGGTCCGAGCGCATCACCTGGACCGGATATGTGCGCGACACCGGGCTCTGGTCTTTGCTCGCGGGCGAATGGGGGCGATAGCCGCCGGACGGGGTCAGCACGGGTTCAGACTCGATCTGCTATGCGCCGGTCATTATGAAACCGAAACTCGCACTCTCCCTGGCCGTCCTGCTGCTTCCCCTTTCTGCGGCAGCGGCCATCGAGCCTGCCGAAGAAGCGCGTGCGCTCGGCGTCGAGGCCAGCATCGTCTTTCCCAGCGACAGCTCGATCCGCAACTGGAAGGCCGACCGCGGCCGCGGTATCTGGATTCAGGACCGCCAGCGCAACTGGTATTACGGCACCTTCGCCGGCTTTTGCCGCGACGTCGATTTCGCGCAGGCGATCGGTGTCGAAACGCGCGGCGCCGGGCGGCTCGACAAATTCGCGTCGATCATCGTGCGCGGCGAACGCTGCCCGCTCTCCTCCTTCGTCACCTCGGCGGCGCCGCCGTCGAAGCGCGACAAGACAAAGGACATCATGGGCGAAAAGCCCGCAGCAAATTGACAATTGCTGCTTGGCGCGCCTAGCGGCGCTGCGATGAACGGCTGGATCATTCTCGACAAACCCGTGGGGCTCGGCTCGACGCAGGCGGTCGGCGCGGTGAAGCGCGTGTGCCGCGAGGCCGGGCTGGGTAAGGTCAAGGTCGGCCATGGTGGGACGCTCGACCCGCTCGCCTCCGGGGTGCTGCCGATCGCGCTCGGCGAGGCGACCAAGCTTTGCGGGCGGATGCTCGACGCGTCGAAGATCTATGACTTCACCATCGCCTTTGGAACGGAGACGGCGGGACTCGACGCGGAGGGCGAGGTGGTCGCGACGAGCGACGTGCGTCCGACGCTTGCCGAGGTGGAGGCGGTGCTGCCGCGTTTCACCGGACCGATCGAGCAGGTGCCGCCGGCCTATTCGGCGATCAAGATCGACGGCCAGCGGGCGTATGACCGCGCCCGAGCCGGCCAAAATGTCGAAATGAAGGCGCGCAGCGTGACGATCCACTCTCTTCGTCATGCCGGGCTTGATCCGGCATCCATGCCAGCGATCGTCGAATGGACCCCGGATCAAGTCCGGGGTGACGAAAGTGGGAAGGGGCAACTCACCTCCATTACTCTCACCGCGCATGTCTCGAAGGGCACCTATATCCGCAGCCTCGCGCGCGATATCGCGCGCGCCGTCGGCAGCGTCGGGCATGTCACGATGCTCCGCCGCACGCGCGCCGGGCCCTTCGCGCTCGAACAGGCGATTTCGCTGGACAAATTGAACGCATTCGGCCAAGGGGCCGCGCAATCAGAAATATTTCTGCCGCTCGAGGCAGGGCTGGTCGACATCCCGGCTCTGAACCTTTCCCCGGAAGCGGCAGGGGCGATCCGTCAGGGTCGTGTCTGGACCGGGGGTAGCACGGAAGACGGGCTCTATTGGGGAAGGGACAGCGACATGCGTCCCGTTGCCCTGATCGAGGTTTTGGCGGGAACGCTGAAAGTCGTCCGGGGCTTCAACGTTTAAACAAGGATGTTCGAGGAAAAGAGAATATGTCGATTACCGCCGAGCGCAAAGCCGAAGTCATCAAGGACAATGCTCGCGAAAAGGGCGACACCGGTTCGCCGGAAGTCCAGGTTGCGATCCTCACCGACCGCATCAACACGCTGACCGAGCATTTCAAGGCGCACCACAAGGACAACCACAGCCGCCGCGGCCTTCTGATGATGGTCAACAAGCGTCGCAGCCTCCTCGACTATCTCAAGAAGAAGGACGAGGCCCGCTATTCGGCGCTGATCGCGAAGCTGGGTCTTCGTAAATAAGAGTTTCTGGCGGCCCCGGACTTCCGGGGCCGCTGTCATATTGGTCCCGCGCAATCGCGCCGGGCCGCAGGGCCGTTCCCGCATCCGGCGGGACCGCCATAGGGCAGACAGACGCCCTGAACCGCCCCGGGCCGGATTGCCCGGACACAGAGGCCCCGCCCGGCATAGGGCCCGGCGGGCGAAGGAAACCACATGTTTGACGTGAAAAAAGTATCGATCGAGTGGGGCGGTGAAACGCTGACGCTCGAAACGGGCAAGGTTGCCCGCCAGGCCGACGGCGCCGTGATGGCGACGCTGGGCGAAACGGTCGTCCTGTGCGCCGTGACCGCCGCGAAGTCGGTGAAGGACGGGCAGGACTTCTTCCCGCTCACCGTCCACTATCAGGAAAAATATTCGGCCGCCGGCCGCATCCCCGGCGGCTTCTTCAAGCGCGAACGCGGCGCGACCGAAAAGGAAACGCTCGTCAGCCGCCTGATCGACCGTCCGATCCGTCCGCTGTTCCCCGAAGGTTTCTACAACGAAATCAACGCCATTGCCCAGGTCCTGAGCTATGACGGTCACAACGAGCCCGACATCCTCGCGATGGTCGCCGCCTCGGCCGCGCTCACCATTTCGGGCGTGCCCTTCATGGGCCCGATCGGCGCCGCACGCGTCGGCTATATCGACGGCGAATATATCCTGAACCCGACCGACGCGCAGGTTGCCGAAGGCGACCTCGACCTCGTCGTCGCCGCGACCTACGACGCCGTGATGATGGTCGAATCCGAAGCGAACGAGCTGTCGGAAGAGGTCATGCTCGGCGCCGTCCTGTTCGCGCACGACGCGTGTAAGGAAGTCGTCAAGGCGATCGTCAAGCTCGCCGAACAGGCCGCCAAGGATCCGTGGGAAGTCGCCTCGGGCGACGACAATGCCGCGATCAAGGACAAGCTCAAGAAGCTCGTCGGCAAGGACATCACTGCCGCCTACAAGCTGACCGACAAGTCGGCCCGCTCGAACGCGCTCAATGAAGCGCGCGCGAAGGCGAAGGAACAGTTCGTCGCCGATGGTCTCGACCCGCAGAGCGTCATGGCCGGCATCAAGCTCGTCAAGAAGCTCGAAGCCGAAATCGTCCGCGGCGCGATCCTCAAGGACGGCAAGCGCATCGACGGCCGCACGACGACGCAGATCCGTCCGATTGTCGCCGAAACGCACTTCCTGCCGCGCGCGCACGGCTCGGCGCTGTTCACCCGCGGTGAAACGCAGACGATCGCGACCTGCACCCTTGGCACCAAGGATGCGGAGCAGATGATCGACGGCCTCAACGGCCTGTCGTACCAGAACTTCATGCTGCACTATAACTTCCCGCCCTATTCGGTCGGCGAAGTCGGCCGCTTTGGCGCGCCGGGCCGCCGCGAAGTCGGTCACGGCAAGCTCGCATGGCGCGCGCTGCACCCCGTGCTGCCGACGAAGGACGAGTTCCCCTACACGATCCGCCTCACCAGCGACATCACCGAGTCGAACGGCTCGTCGTCGATGGCGTCGGTGTGCGGCGGGTCGCTCGCGATGATGGACGCCGGCGTGCCGATCAAGCGCCCGGTCTCGGGCATCGCGATGGGCCTGATCCTCGAAGGCAAGGATTATGCGATCTTGTCGGACATCCTCGGTGACGAGGATCATCTCGGCGACATGGACTTCAAGGTCGCGGGCACGGCCGACGGCATCACCACGATGCAGATGGACATCAAGATCGCGGGCATCACGCGCGAGATCTTCGAAGCTGCTTTGAACCAGGCGAAGGAAGGCCGCGCGCACATCCTCGGCGAAATGGCGAAGGCGCTGGGCGAAGCCCGCAGCGAGCTGTCGGCGCACGCGCCGCGCATCGAGACGATGCAGATCGACAAGTCGAAGATCCGCGACGTCATCGGCACCGGCGGCAAGGTGATCCGCGAGATCGTCGCGACCACCGGCGCCAAGGTCGACATCGACGACGAAGGCCTGATCAAGATCTCGTCGAGCGACCTCGACCAGATCGAGGCCGCGCGCAAGTGGATCAGCGGCATCGTCGAGGAAGCCGAAGTCGGCAAGATCTACGACGGCAAGGTCGTCAACCTCGTCGATTTCGGCGCGTTCGTGAATTTCATGGGCGGCAAGGACGGTCTCGTCCACGTCAGCGAAATCAAGAATGAGCGTGTCGAAAAGGTCGCCGACGTCCTCGCCGAAGGTCAGGAAGTCAAGGTCAAGGTCCTCGAGATCGACCCGCGCGGCAAGGTTCGCCTGTCGATGCGCGTCGTCGATCAGGAGACCGGCGAAGAACTCGAAGACACCCGCCCGGCGCGCGAACCGCGCGAGCGTGGTGACCGTGGCGATCGCGGTCCGCGTCGCGACGGCGGTGACCGTGGCCGCGGCGGCCGCGACCGTGGCCCCCGCCGCGACGGCGGTGACCGCGGCGACCGCGGTCCGCGCCGCGAGCGCAGCGAAGACGGTCCCGAAGATCAGGGCCATGTGCCCGACTTCCTGAAGGACTAAGGTCTTCCGCTACCGGAAAAGAGAAGGGGCTGCCGAAAGGCGGCCCCTTTTTTTGTCTTAGGGGTGGGGAGCTGCCATTGCATGCTCTCACTTTCGTCATCCCGGGCTTGACCCGGGACCCGCCTTTTCTTCCTGACGACGGCAAAAAGGCAAGGCAGGCCCCGGGTCAAGCCCGGGGTGACGGTAACGGGAATGTCCGCTGCCGGCCGAAAGCCGACATTCCGGAACCCTGGATCAACCCTGTCGCTGCCGCCATTCGGCGTAGAGTTCGGGCTTGTCGTCGAGACGAACGGGCAGGTAACGGATATCCATCGCCTGCTCGGCAAAGGGTCTGGCGAGATCGTCGTAGATCGCCGCCGTCGACAGCCCGTAGGGCGCGCCATCCTCGTTCGAATAGGCGTAGGTCACCGCGCCGATTCCCGCGAGGCGCATCGCCGCCATGCACATCGGGCAAGGATGGCCGCTTGCGAAGACCGAGCAGCCGGTCAGATCGGGCGATCCGAGCACGCTGCTCGCGGCCCGGATCGCATTGAGTTCGGCGTGCGAGGTCGGGTCGCCGGTCGCCAATATCTCGTTCACCGCGCTGGCGATGATCCGCCCGTCGCGGACGATTACTGCGCCGAACGGGCGGCCACCCTTTTCGGCATTGGCATGGGCGAGTGCTATCGCCTCGCGCAGATAGGTTTCGCTGTTGTCCATGATCGTGGCATCCGCGCGGGTTGAGCTGTGCCGTCAGGATGCCACGATCGCTGGCCGGCTGTCCATGCGGGCAGCCGCATCGGGAAAAAGTCAGCCGAACAGCCGCTCGGCATATTCGCTACGCAGCCGGGTCCAATTGTCCCAGTGCGGTTCCGCCTGCGTCCCGCGCAGGCGCGCTTCGAGCACGTCGAGATGCGCGTGCCAGCCCGAGCTGACGTTGAGCAGCACGGCGGGATCCTCGACGCGCTTGTGGACGATCGTCAGCAGCACTTCGCCGCCCTTCTCTTCGAGCGTGAAGGTCACGCCGCCGGTGCTGCCCCAGCTGATCGACAGGAGCCGCGGCGCGTCGATCGCGACGATTTCGGACGTCATGCGGTGCTCGTCGCCAAAGCCTTCGGGGCGCGTGCCCGGCGGGTCGGTGAGTTCGTCGTTGCGCCAGACGAGGTCGATCGGCGCGCCGACCCGTTCCTCCATCGCGCCCGCGGCGAGCCATTGGCGGCGCATGTCGCCGTCGACGAGATAAGACCAGATCCGTTCGACGGGGCCGGGGAGCAGGCGGGCGATCGTCAGCGTCGCGGGTTCGGTGAGCAGGCCGTAGCGGCCTTCGTCAAGCATCGTCGTCATCGTCATTCTCCTTCTTTCCCGGGGAGGGGTTTCTTGGGGGGAGGGGGTGCGGCATCGTCGGCGCGAAGGATTTTCTCCAGCACGTCGAGGCGATCGGTCCAGAAGCGGCGATAGATGCCGAGCCATTGGTCGGCGCTCATCAAGGGGACCGGGTCGAGGCTGCAGACGTGCGTTCGCCCGCGAACCTCGCGCCGTACCAGCCCGGCGTTCTCCAATACCTTGATATGTTTCGACACCGCCGCCAGTGATATCGCGAAGGGCTCGGCCAGTTCGCCGACGGTCCGCTCGCCGGCGGCTAGCTCGCCCAGCATCGCGCGGCGCGTCGTGTCGCCGAGCGCGTGGAAGATCGTATCGAGAGTGTGCGAATCATATTCAACCATGTGGTTGAATATGGCGCCTCAATTTTTATTGTCAATCGATCGGTTGAATTATTTTGCGGCGACCCCTGCGATCCGGTTAGCTGCGTTCTCGCGATAGAGCGACCAATTGGCCGGACATTTGTTCACCGGCTTCGGCAGCCCCTGCATGCCTTCGGTGATCCAGCAGTCGTTGAAGATCGAACAATAGCAGGAGCGGACCTCCAGCTTCCACCGCTCCTTGTTGAACGCCTGCCACAGCTTTTCGGATTCGGGGGTGCGCGGAAAGCTCACGAATTCGACGGTTTCTCCGGGCCGGACGGCGATGCCGGTCGAAGGCGAGGTGGAAAGGCGCACGCCCCGCATGCCAGCTTTCGCGCAGCAGGTCTTGAGGAGCTCGACCGGCGTATCGACTGGCTTGCCTTCATAGCGGACTTCGATCGGACCGAGGATCGCGGGGCCGACGCCATTGTTCGTCAGGGAGAGCGAAATATCCTGATTGCCATCCTCGTCCCCATTGCTCGTTCCGAAGGTGACGAACGGCATCACGCCGCCGGTCTGCATCTTCTGCGTCGCGTCGGCCTGTACAAAGGCGAACCAGGCGAGCGCGAGCGAGGCGATCAGCGCGGGCAGGCCGATGAGGAAATGCGCGACGGTGATGAAGGGAAGGTAGCGCAGGAAACGCGATCCGAGATCGGCGGCGACATTCGCCGGCGCCCCGGCGTCGGGGGCGGCTTCGCGGTTCGGCGTCTCGGTCATCGGGTCAACTCCTGCTCGTCCCCGGCGGTGCCTAGCGCGGCTTTCGTTCCATTTTCAATCACGGTGTTTGTTGACTTTGGTTCGCAATAGCGATTAGGGCGCGCGCGTATCTTAACCGCTGGGGGCTTTCATGAAATTTCGTTCTGCGATCCTGTCGAGCTGCGCCGCGGCGCTCACGCTGACGAGCCATGTCGTGCGCGCCGAAGAAGGCGATATCGACGCGGCGGACGACATCGTCGTCGTCGGCGCGCTCACCGACGTCGCGATCGACCGCGAAGAGATCGAGGTCCTGCAGGCGAACGACCTCGCCGACCTGTTCCGCAATGTCCCGTCGGTTTCGGTCGGCGGCGGCGTGGGGCTGGCGCAGAAAATCTATGTCCGCGGGCTCGAGGATTCGCTGCTCAACGTCACGATCGACGGCGCCCCGCAGCGTGGCACCCTGTTCCATCATATCGGCCGCGTGACGATCGAGCCCGAAATCCTCGAAACCGTCGACGTCCAGGCGGGTCCGGGCGAAGCGACCGCGGGCTTTGGCGCGGTCGGCGGCGCGATCCGCTTCCGCACCCGCAACGCCGTCGACATGCTGCAGGACGGCCGCGACATCGGCGGCATCGCCAAGGCGGGCTGGTTCAGCAACGACGGCTACAAGCTCAGCGGCACCGTCTATGGCCGCATCGCGGGCGATATCGGCATCCTCGCCTCCTACGTCCATGTGAACCGCGATCCGTACAAGGATGGCGACGGCGTCCGCCAGCTCGCGACCGGCGCCGAGCAGAACCTCGGTTTCGTCAAGGTCGGCGGCGAGCTTGGCGGCGGCCACCGCATCACGGCGAGCTATGAGCAGCGCCGCGAGAGCGGACGCTTCGGCCAGCGTCCGAACTGGCCCGTGCTCGCGGGCGACCGGCTGTTCGAGGCGAAGGGCAAACGCCAGACCGCCATCCTCAACTATGGTTTCGAAGGCGACAGCGGCGTCGGCGTCGAGGCGACGGGTTACTGGACACGCACCAATTTCTCGCTGGACCGCTTCGACCGCTGGGGCTTGTATGGCGCCGAAATCGAGACTTATGGCTTCGACGTGCGCGCGAAACTTGCCATCGCGAACCACGACATCACGGTCGGCGCCGAACATCGCCGCGACCGCGTGACCAGCGAATATCTTGCCGACCCGGCGATGTGGCAGCCTTGGGCGTGGGACCCCAATATCGGCCGTTTCACCGAAAAGGGGTCGCTGATGGGCGTCTATGTGCAGGACCATTGGCGCGTCGCCGACCCGCTGCTGATTAGCTTCGGCGCGCGCTACGACGCTTATGATCTCGACCAGAAAACCTATCGCACCGGCACGCAGAGCGACGGGCTCAGCTTCAACGTCGGCGCGGAGTTCGAGATCGTCCCCGGCCTCAGCCTGAACGCCGGTTTTGCCGAGGCCTTCCGCGGCAAGGAAATCGGCGATGCCTTCACGCTCGAAAAGCGCCCCGGCCGCCTGTCGCTGTCGCCGACGCTGCGCCCCGAGCGCGTCGACAATCTCGAGGGCGGCGTCAAATACGATCTCGGCGGCTTCACCGCGTCGGCGGTCTATTATGAAATGACCATCAGGAACGTCATTCTCGACCAGCTCGGCCGCGATGCGTCGCAGCCGGCTCAGGACGCGGTCTATTACGAGAATGTCGGCAAGTTCAAATCGAAGGGGGTCGAACTGCGCGCGGGCTATCGCACCGGCCCGTTCAGCATCGATGGTTATTACAACCATTATGATTCGCGCCTTAATGGCAACCGGATCGAGGGCTATGAGCATATTGCGCTCGGCAATTCGATGGGCGACAATTGGGCGGTGACCGCGGGATATCAGCCGAGCGACTATTTCAACTTCCGCGCCAGTCTGACGCGCGTCGAGGACCTCAACAATATCGAGGTGCTGTTCCGCGAAGTGCAGCTTTATCCCGACGACATTTCGGAGACGCAGTTCATCGACAAGCCCGGCTATACGACGGTCGACCTGTTCGGCAGCTGGCGCCCGTTCGGGACCGACCGGCTCGAACTGCAGGCGGCCGTCTATAACCTGTTCGACAAGCGCTATATCGCGCACGCCAGCGTCGCCGACTACGGCCAGCTCGGCCTGCCCGACTATGCGATCGTGTCGGGTCTGCCCGAACCGGGCCGCAACGTCCGTCTGACGGCTTCCGTCCGCTTCTGATGGCGGGCGCGGCTGTCCGGCGGCGGCCGCGCCACGCGCTGAAGCTGTGGCATCGCTGGTTCGGCCTTCTCGCCGGGCTGTGGCTAGCCTTGCTCGCCGCGACGGGGATCGCCGTCACTTTCTACGACGAGCTCGACAGCGCGCTCAACGCCGACTGGCGGACCGTGTCGGCGTCGAGCCGCGCCGCGCCGGTCGGCGATGCGGTCGCGGCCGCCGAACGCGCGCTGCCGGGCTTTGCGCCCGACATGATCGAGCTCCCGCGGCACGAGGGCGATACGCTCTGGATGATGGGCCGCGCGCCCGTCGATGGCGTGCCGACGCGCGTGCAGCTGTTTTCGGACCCGCGCGACGGATCGGTGCTCGGCTGGCGCGAGACCGGGGCGGTCGTCCTCGACCGGCGGCACGCGATGGACATAATCTATGGCCTGCATATCGACCTGCTCGCGGGGCCGTGGATGACCTGGTTTTTCGGGCTGGTGTCGCTGCTCTGGGTGATCGACCATGCGATTGCCGCGGCGCTGACCTTGCCGAAGGGCATGCACTGGTTGCGCGCGTTCCGGATCGAGGGGCGGCGCAGCAGCCTCAAGCGCCTGTTCGATTCGCACCGCGCATGGGGGCTCTGGCTGCTGCCCGTCACGCTCGTCCTCGCGGTGACCGGCGTCACGCTGAGCTGGCCCGACGACAGCCGCGAGGCGGTCGGCCTCCTGTCTCCGGTGACCGGCCGCCTCCACGAAAGCATGGCTGATGTGCCCGAATCGGCGCCCGCAATCGGTGTGGACGCGGCGATCGCGCGCATCGTCGGCGAAGCCCGCGAGCGCGTCCACAGCGTTCGCCTCTTTCCCGATCATGGCGTCTATGCCGTGCGCACCTTCGACGCGCGCGACCGCGACGATCAGGGGCGGCTCTGGCATTATGTCGCGATGGACGACGGCCGGATCGTGGGCACGCGCCACGACAATGGCACGACCGCGGGCGACCAATTCTTCGCCTGGCAATATCCGCTCCATTCGGGGAAAGCCTTCGGCCTCACCGGGCGGCTGCTCGTGCTCGCGGGCGGCGTCGTGACGCTCTGGCTCTGCCTCAGCGGGATCAAGCTCTGGTGGCGCCGTCGTCGGCAGCGCGGCTGAAACCACTCGCATCGTCGGCGCGATTGCGCTTATGACCGGTCCCATGCTGACCCTGTTCGCCGCGCTCGCGCTCGCCGCCCAATCGCCGTCCGTCCCGCCGCAGGCGACCCAGATGCCGCCGCCGGTGCCGCCGGTTCCGGCGCCGGTCACGCCCGCGATCGAAACCGACACGCGGCCTTACGTAGCGCTCGTCACCGATCTCGGCACGATCACGGTGCGGATCGAGGACAAGCGCGCGCCGGTCACCGCCGCCAACTTTCTTCGCTACGTCGACGCGAAACGGCTCGACGGGTTCAAATTCTATCGCTCGACCAAGAGCTGGGGGCCGGCCAATCAGCTGATCCAGGCGGGCAATCGCGGCGACGCGCGCCGGAATTTCCCGCCCATCGCGCACGAGCCGACGACAACGACCGGTCTCACCAACTGCAAGGGCGCGCTGTCGATGGCGCGGCTCAACCCCGGCGACGCGACGAGCGATTTCTTCCTGCTGCTTTCCGACATCAAGGGCTTCGATGCCGATGCGGTTGGCGGCGACGGTGCGGGTTTCGCGGTGTTCGGCGAAATGGTGGCGGGCGCCGAGGTCGCGCAGGCGATCTTCAACGCCCCGATCTCGCCCACCGCGGGCGAAGGCGTGATGGTCGGCCAGATGCTCGAGCCGCAAGTGACGATCAAGACCGCGCGCCGCGTGCCCGCGCCGGCCAGCGTGCCGCAGGGCTGCGTGGTCAAGGCGCCGTAAAGCTGCGCCGAGCACCCATCATTTATTTTGCGTTCATGCGCGCTGTGGCTATACCGCGCGCATGACTCGATTTGCCCCCACGCGCGCGACTATGCGCTTGCTCGCCGCCGCTCTCGTGATCACCCCTATGCTGGCGGCCTGCGCCGGCGGCGGCGGGGTCAAGAAGGATACGCGTTACGTCGCGCGCGACGTCAATACGCTGTACCGTGCGGCGCAGGACCGGCTCGATCGCAAGCAATATGGGCTGGCCGCGGCATTGTTCGACGAGGTCGAGCGCCAGCACCCCTATTCGCCCTGGGCACGCCGCGCGCAGCTGATGAGTTCGTTCAGCTACTATATGGACCGCGAATATACCCCGGCGATCGAAGCCGCGCAGCGCTTCCTCGCGATCCATCCGGGTAACAAGGACGCGCCCTACGCCTATTATCTGATCGGCATTTCCTATTATGAGCAGATCAGCGATGTCACCCGCGACCAGAAAATCACCCAGCAGGCGCGCGCCGCGCTCGGCGAGGTGATCCGCCGCTATCCCGACACCCGCTACGCCGCCGACGCGCGGCTGAAGGTCGATCTGGTGCAGGACCATCTCGCGGGCAAGGAAATGGAAATCGGCCGTTTCTACCAGCGCAGCTCGAACTGGCTCGCGGCGTCGATCCGCTTCCGCGAGGTCGTCGACAAATATCAGACGACCAGCCACGCCGCCGAGGCACTCTACCGCCTGACCGAATGCTATCTCGCGCTCGGCATCCCGGCCGAAGCGAAGAAGTCGGCGGCGGTGCTCGGCGCCAACTATCCGGGCAACGAATGGTACGAACGCGCCTACAAGCTGATGCAGAGGCACGCCCCGAGCGCGTGATCGCGCCGGGAATAGATTCTGCCTTTGTTCTGCGGTAAGGGCAGGGCATGCTGACGGCGCTTTCCATCGCCAATATCGTTCTCATCGAACGGCTCGACCTCGATTTCGAGGCGGGGCTCGGCGTGCTCACTGGCGAAACGGGGGCGGGCAAATCGATCCTGCTCGACGCGCTCGGCCTCGCGCTCGGCGCGCGCGCTGACAGCGCGCTGGTACGGCAGGGCAGCGACAAGGCGCAGGTGACGGCCAGCTTCACCCCGCCCGCGGCCGATACGTCGCTCGCGGCGCTGCTCGCCGATAACGAGATCGCGCTGGAGGCGGGCGAGCCGCTGCTGATCCGCCGGACGCTCAAGGCCGATGGCGGTAGCCGTGCTTTCCTGAACGACCAGCCCTGTTCGGCGGCGTTGCTGCGCGAAGTCGGCGCTCATCTGGTCGAAATCCACGGCCAGCACGACGACCGCGGCCTGCTCGCACCCGCCGGGCATCGCGCCTTGCTCGACGCCTATGCGCGCGCCGACACCGGCGCCGTCGCGGCGGCGCATGCGGCGTGGCGCGTCGCCGAGGATAAGCTCGCCGCCGCGCGTGCGGCGATTTCCGAAGCCGAGCGCGATCGCGAATGGCTCGAACATTGCGTCGCCGAATTGCAGGCGCTTGGCCCCCAGCCGGGCGAGGAGGCCGAACTCGCCGAAGCGCGCGCCGCGATGCAGAAGGGCGAACGGATCGCGGGCGATCTCGGCGCGATCCTCGAGGCCTTCGACGGCAGCGCGGGCGGCCCGGCGCTGCTGCGCGGCGCGGCGCGGCGGCTCGATCGGCTCGCGGGGGATCACCCGCTGCTCGCCGAGGCGCTCGCGGGGCTCGACCGCGCGATTATCGAGGCCGACGAGGCCGAGACGAAGCTCAACGACGCCGCGCGCGCGATGGAATATGATCCCGAACGGCTCGAGGCGACCGAGACGCGCCTGTTCGAACTGCGCGCGATGGCGCGCAAGCATAACGTCCAGCCCGACGAACTCGCCGAACTCACGGGCGAAATGGCGGCGCGGCTCGACGCGATCGAGGGCGGCAGCGCGGGGCTGGCAAAGCTCGAAGCGGCGGTGGCCGAAACAGCCGCCGCCTACACCCACGCCGCGACCGCCCTGTCCGACCGGCGCGCCAAGACCGCGGCGCGGCTCGACGCCGCGGTCGCGGGCGAACTCGTCCCGCTCAAGCTCGACGCCGCGCGGTTCCAGACCGCGATCGAACGCTTGCCCGCCGAACGCTGGGGCGCCGATGGGATCGACCGCGTCGAATTTCTCATCTCGACCAACCCCGGCGCGCCTTTCGCACCGCTCGCGAAGATCGCGTCGGGCGGCGAACTCTCGCGCTTCATCCTCGCATTGAAGGTCGCGCTCGCCGAAGAGGGTGGGGCGGACACGATTATCTTCGACGAAATCGACCGCGGCGTCGGCGGCGCGGTGGCCTCGGCAATCGGCGACCGGCTGGTGCGGCTTTCGGGCGCGGGCAAGCAATTGCTCGCGGTGACGCACAGCCCGCAGGTCGCGGCGAAGGGCGCCTTCCATTTCATCATCGCCAAATCGAGCGAAGGCACGTTCACGCGCACCAGCGTCCACGCGCTCGACGACGCCGGCCGCCGCGAGGAGATTGCGCGCATGCTGTCGGGCGCCGAAGTGACCGAGGAGGCCCGCGCGCAGGCCGAACGGCTGCTGGACGTCGCGGCGTGACGGCGCATCCGCTCGATCGCCCGATCTGGTCGATGCTCACCGGACGGCAGGCGCATCTTGCCGAGGGCGATGCGCGGGCGCTCAGGATCGACCGCGGCTATGGCGTGTTCGGCGTCGCCGCCGATACCGGCGCCGCGGCGCAGGCGGCGCTCGCGGCGCTCGTGCCCGAAGAGGGCGAGCTCTGGATCGTCGAGGGCGAGCCCTGGCCGGTGCCCGATGGCACGCGCGAGGTGAAGCGCGCGGTGCTGGCGCAGATGGTTGCCGATGGCGCGCCGCCCGCGCCGCGTGACGGCGAACCCGATATCCTTGCGCTCGGCGAGGCGGACGTGGCCGAAATGGCGGCGCTCGCTGATCATGCGAAGCCGGGACCTTGGGGACCGGCGACGCATCGCTACGGGCCTTTCTTCGGGATTCGGGAACAGGGACGGTTGCTCGCGATGGCGGGGCAGCGCATCCTCGTCCCCGGCATGGCCGAGGTCAGCGGCGTCGCGACATGGGCCGATTGCCGCGGCCGCGGGCTCGCGCGGGCGCTGATCGGCCATGTCATGCGCGAAATGGTCGCGCGCGGCGAGACGCCCTTCCTGCACAGCTATGCCGACAATGCGGGCGCGATCGGCCTCTATGAATCGCTCGGTTTCCGCATCCGGCGCGAGGTGCATGTGCTGGTGCTCGCGAAATGAACCGGCGCGAGCATCTGACCGCGCTGCTGACGATGGCGGCAGCGCTGCTCCCCGCGACGAAACTCCGCGCATTGGAGGCGAAGATGGAAGAAGCCGACCCGCAATATGGCCTGCTCGGCCAGATGATGGCCGCGCCCGGCAAGCGCGCCGAACTGGCCGCGATCCTTGCCGAGGGGACGGGGCAGATGCCCGGTAATATCGCCTATCTGATCGGCGAGGACAGCGCGAACCCCGACGCGATCTGGATCGTCGAACTGTGGGACAGCAAGGAGGCGCACGCCGCGTCGCTGAAGCTTCCCGCGGTGCAGGCGGCGATTAAAAAGGGCCGTCCGCTAATCGCCGGATTTGGCACTCGCGCCGAATTCACGCCGGTGGCAAAGGCCGGTGCATGACCGAAATCGAATCGCTGTCCGAGGCCGCGGCCGCCAATGAATTGATGCGGCTCGCGAAGCAGATCGCCTATCACAGCAAGCGTTATCATGCCGAGGACGCGCCCGAGATTTCGGACGCCGACTATGACGCGCTCGTCCGCCGCAACAACGAGATAGAGAACGCTTTTCCGGAGCTGATCCGCGCCGACAGCCCGAACAATCAGGTCGGCGCCGCGGTCGAGGGATCGCCGCTTGCGAAGGTCACCCACGCGCAGCGGATGATGAGCCTCGACAACGCCTTTTCCGCCGAAGATGTCGAGGAGTTCGCCGCGCGCGTCCGGCGCTTCCTCAACCTCGGCGCCGATGCCGTCATCGCGCTGACCGCCGAGGACAAGATCGACGGCCTTTCCTGTTCGCTGCGTTACGAAAAGGGCAAGCTGGTGCAGGCCGCGACGCGCGGTGACGGCAGCGTCGGCGAAGATGTCACCGCCAACGTCCGCCACATCGCCGACATCCCGCAGGAGTTGAAGGGCGCCGCGCCCGACGTCTTCGAGGTCCGCGGCGAGGTCTATATGGCGAAAACCGACTTCGTGGCGCTCAACACGCGATTGATGGAAGAGGGCAGGGCGCTCGCGGCGCAGCGCGAACAGGATTTCGATCCCGCAACGGTCCGCCAGTTCGCCAACCCGCGCAATGCCGCCGCGGGTTCGCTGCGCCAGAAGGATGCGAGCGTCACCGCCTCGCGCCCGCTGCGTTTCCTTGCGCATGGCTGGGGCGAGGTCAGCGCGCTTCCCGCCGACACGCAATATGGTGTGATGAAGGCGATCGAGGGCTGGGGCGTCCCGGTGTCGCCGCTGCTCAAACGCTTCGAGAGCGTCGATGCCGTCCTCGCGCATTATGCCGAGATCGAGCGGCGCCGCGCCGAGTTGCCCTATGACATCGACGGCGTCGTCTACAAGGTCGACCGGCTCGACTGGCAGCAGCGGCTGGGCTTCGTCGCCAAGGCGCCGCGTTGGGCTATCGCGCATAAATTCCCTGCCGAACGCGCGCAGACGACGCTGGAAGCCATCGACATCCAGGTCGGCCGCACCGGCAAGCTCACCCCCGTCGGGCGGCTTACCCCCGTCACCGTCGGGGGCGTCGTCGTCTCGAACGTCACGCTCCACAATCGCGACGAGATCGGCCGCCTCGGCGTGCGCCCCGGCGACCGCGTCGTGATCCAGCGCGCGGGCGACGTGATCCCGCAGGTCGTCGAAAATCTCACCCGCGACGAGGATCGCGCGGCATTCGTCTTCCCCGACCACTGCCCCGTGTGCAACAGCGAGGCCGTCGCCGAAGAAGGCGAGGTCGATGTGCGCTGCACCGGCGGCCTCATCTGCAACGCGCAGAAGTTCGAGCGTCTGCGCCACTTCGTCAGCCGCGGCGCGCTCGACATCGAGGGGCTCGGCGAAAAGAGCATCCAGGAATTCCTCGACCTCGGCTGGCTCGACAAGGGGCCCGCCGATATCTTCCGGTTGAAGGCGCATCACGCTGAACTGCTCGGGCGCGAAGGGTGGAAAGAAAAGTCGGTCGACAATCTCTTCGCCGCGATCGAAGCGAAGCGCGAACCCGACGCGGCGCGGCTGCTCTTCGGGCTCGGAATCCGCCATGTCGGCGCGGTGACCGCGCGCGACCTGCTCAAGGGGCTCGGCGATATAAGGCGGCTTCCCGAAAAGGCCGCCGAGATACACGCTTACCTCGAAGCCAACCCGCAAGGGGAGGGCGAGTCCGACGGCAAATATACGGCGCGCCGGGTCGAGACGTTCAAGGCCATCCTCGAAGTCCGCGCCGACGGCATCGGCATCGCGGTCGGCGAGGCGCTCGCCGACTTCTTCCACGAACAGCACAACCGCACCCTGTGGGACGATCTCCTCTCCGAAGTCGCGCCGCCGCTCTACATCGTCGAGACGCGCGCGAGCGAGGTGTCGGGGATGACCGTCGTCTTCACCGGCAAATTGGAGACGATGAGCCGCGACGAAGCCAAAGCGCAGGCCGAGGCGCTCGGCGCCAAGGCCGCGGGCAGCGTCAGCGCCAAGACCGACCTCGTCGTCGCGGGGCCGGGGGCGGGGTCGAAGCTCAAGCAGGCCGCGGCGCTCGGGATCAAGGTGATCGACGAAGCGGATTGGGCGAAGATTGTGGAGGCGGCCGGATAACGTATCGGTTAGTTTTCCTCGTCACCCCGGACTTGATCGGGGGTCCATGACGCGGGCGCAGTGATGGATGCCGGATCAAGTCCGGCATGACGAAGGTTTAGTTGACGTGATAATTACCCGTGCGCGTCATCACAGACGGCGCGACCGGAATGCTGTGAAGGGGCGACATGGCAAAGCGTGCTTATCTTCAAAACCTGATGCGCGACTTAGAATCGCATACCGAGGTGCGGCGTTTCGGCAGCGGCTGGCTGTCGGGCTTCTTCGGTTTGCTGTTCGCGATCGCGGGCTTCTTTATGGTGATCGCGCTGCGCTTCCCCGACTGGTTCGCGACCCCCGAACTTGAAATCATCAAACATTGGGGCGGCTTTCGCGGCGTCGTCCATGCGACCTTGCTGATCAGCTACGGCCTCTCCTTGCTCAGCCTGCTGCTGCGCCCCCGAAAAGTTCTCGGCCTCACCGCGCTGATGATCGGGCTCGCCTCGATCCTCGTCGGCGGGGCGAATGTGCAGCCGCAGGAAACGCGCGACTGGGGCATTTTCTTCGGGCTCGACTTCTTCGTCGTGAACCTGCTCGTCACCGGCTTCATGTTCGCGCCATTGGAACGCGCTTTCCCGCACCGCCGGACCCAGCGCCTGTTCCGCACCGAATGGCGCGAGGATCTTTTCTATTATCTCGTCAGCACGATGTTCGTGCAGGTGCTGGGTTTCCTCGCGCTCGCACCCTCGACGATCATCAACGCGAATACGAGCAATTGGGAAGCGTTCCGTGCCGGGGTCGCGTCGCTGCCGTGGCTTGTCCAGTTCGCCATCGTGCTCGTCGCGTCGGACATGGCGCAATATTTCTTCCATCGCACCTTTCACCGCTACCCCCTCCTCTGGGGTTTCCACGCGGTGCATCACAGCGCCAAGTCAATGGACTGGCTCGCGGGGTCGCGGATGCATTTCGTCGAGATCATCCTCCTGCGCTCGATCACCTCGCTGCCGCTGTTCACGCTCGGTTTCGCGCCGTCGGTGATGCAGGCCTATATCGGCTTCGTCTATGTCTGGTCGTCGCTGCTCCACGCCAATGTCGGCGGCAATTTCAACCGGCTCGGCCACTGGATCGCGACCCCGCGCTTCCACCACTGGCACCACGGGCTCGAGCGCGAGGCGTTCGACGTCAATTTCGCGATCCATTTCCCGTGGATCGACAAGCTGTTCGGCACCTTTCACCTGCCCAAGGACCGCTGGCCCGAAAATTACGGCATTCCCGAGGATGTGCCCAAAGATTATTGGGGCCAGTTTCTCTATCCCTGGACGCGCACGGGCAAGAAGACCGACGAGACGCCGGCCGAATAGCCGGGGGCGGAGTAGGGCAATCTGTCAGCTTGCCAGCCGCGCGCGCGCGCCATAAGGCGCGGCGCGTGGGCCTGCTCGCCGCCTTTCGCCGTCCCGGCATCCTGTTGCTCCTGCCGCTGCTCCTCGCGCTCGCCGCGCGGGTGCTCGTCGCGCCCGGCTGGATGATCGAGAGCGACGCCGGCGGGTCGATCACCGTACGCATCTGTTCGGACCCCGCCAACCCCGGCGGAACGATGACGATCGAGCTCGAGAAATCGGGCGAAAAGGCGGGCAGCCACGACGCGGGCGAGGCGCAGCAGCATTGCCCGTGGGGCGCGCTCGCGGGTGCGCCGATCGTCCCCGATCTGCCGGTGCTCGCCGCGGCGCCGCTTGCGGCCGAGCCCGCGCCCGTCGCGCTGCCATCGCTCGGCTATGCGCCGGGCATCGCTTCGCCGCTGCCCCCGAGTACCGGGCCACCCGTCTTCGCCTGATTCAGCCTGAATTGCCGTCCGCGCCTTGCGCGGTGCGGCGCCATGCCTGTTTTCCCGGGGAAGATATTTCCATGATCCAATTCGCTTATCGCGGAGCGCCCTTGCTGGCGCTCGCTACCTGTCTCGCCGCCGTGCCCGTCCGTGCCGAAGAAGCCGACTCGACCATCATTGTCACCGCGCCGCAACTCACGAACGAAGCCGAAGCGCGCGCCGCAAAAACCGCCGGCGGCACCGACGTCGTCGGCCACGAGGATTATGCCGACAAGTCGATCGTCAGCTTGCGCGATACGCTCGCTTTCTCGCCCGGCGTCTATCTCCAGCCGCGCTACGGGCAGGAAGTGCGCATTTCGATCCGCGGCTCGGGCCTGTCGCGCGGCTATCATATGCGCGGGCTGACGCTGCTGCAGGACGGCGTGCCGATCAATCTCGCCGACGATAACGGCGATTTCCAGGAACTCGAACCGATCTTCTTCGACCATCTCGAGGTCTATCGCGGCGCCAATGCGCTGCGCTTCGGTTCGGGCACGCTGGGCGGCGCGATCAACGGCGTGACCCCGACGGGGCGTACCGCCGAGGGCCTTTATCTGCGCGCCGACGCCGGCAGCTTCGATAGCCTGCGCGGGCTCGTCTCGGCGGGCGTCGCGAGCGGCGCGGCCGACGCATGGGGCGCGATCAGCGCCGACACGTCGGACGGCGACCGCGATCATGTGAGGCGCCGCAGTTTTCGCTTCAACGGCAATGTCGGCATGCAGTTGAGCGATATGGTGTCGAACCGCCTCTATGTCAGCGTCAACAGCATCGACCAGCAGATCCCGAGCGCGCTGACGATGGAACAGGTGCTGACCACGCCGCGCCTCGCGACCGCGGGCACGATCGCGGGTGACCATGGCCGCGATATCGATTCGATCCGCATCCAGAACCGCACGCGCTTCGACTGGGGCGCGGTGAAGCTCGACGTCGGCGCCTTCGTCAACGCCAAGTCGCTCTACCATCCGATCTTCGAGGTCGTCGATCAGGAGGGGCTCGATCGCGGCGGCTATTTCCGCCTCGATTATGCCGGCGACTTGGTCGAAGCGACGCTGGGGGGCGAGTTGCGCGTCGGCGACATCCGGGCAAAGCGCTTCGTCAATCGCGGCGGCAAGCGCGGCGCGCTGCGCGTGAACGCCGACCAGCATGCGCGCGCGGCGTCGCTCTATGGCGAAGTCCGCGTCCGCCCCGTGCCGGACCTGACGCTGATCGCGGGCGGCATCTATGCCGACGGACAGCGGCGGCAGACGATGAACTTCAACGCCTCCGCACCGGAGCAGAACGGCACGGTTGGCCGCGCCGATTTCGACGCCTTCTCGCCCAAAGTCGGGCTGCTGTTCGAACCCGTGGCGGGGGCGCAGATTTACGCCAACTACAGCCGGTCGGTCGAATTTCCGGGCTTCATCGAATTGGGCCAGGTCGCTGCCTTCGTCCCGCTCGACGCGCAGCGGGCGTGGACGGCCGAGATCGGGACGCGCGGCAAGAGGGGGGTGCTGAACTGGGACGTCACCTATTACCGGTCGACGATCAAGGGCGAATTGCTGCAATTCGACATCGGTCCCGACATACCGGCGTCGACCTTCAACGCCGGCCGCACGCTCCACGAAGGTGTCGAAGCGGCGCTGGAGGTGCAGGCTGCAGAGTGGCTGAAGCTGCGCCAAGTCTACGCCTACAGCAACTTCCGCTTCCGCGATGACGCGCAATTCGGCGACAACCGCCTGCCGGTCGTGCCCAAACACGTCTACCGCGCCGAGCTGCGGATCGGCAGCGACGCGCTGCATATTGCGCCGAACCTCGAATGGGTGCCCGACGGACCGTTCGCCGATTACCGCAACCGGGTGTCGACGCCGGGCTATGCGCTGATCGGCGTCACCGGCGGGACGACGATCGCCGAGGGCATCGACGCCTTCGTCGATGTCCGCAATATCACGGGCAAGAAGGCAATCGGCGACATCAGCGCGGCGATCGCGGTGACGCCCACGTCGGCGATCTATTACCCGGTCGAACGCCGCGCGGTCTCCGCCGGCATCCGCGCGCGCTTCTGACGGAGGGCAGGGAATGACAGACAGCAACCGCGTTCCGCTCTATCGCACGATCTGGCGCTGGCATTTCTATGCCGGGCTGTTCGTCATCCCCTTCATCCTCATCCTGTCGGCGACGGGCGCCGCCTATCTGTTCAAGCCCGATCTCGACCGGTGGGAGGAACGCGCGTGGCGGGGGCTGCCAACCGCGGGCGCGGTCGACGCCGACGCGCAGGTCGCCGCCGCGCTTGCCGATTTTCCGGGCGCAAGCTTTCATTATTACCGCATCCCCGAAGCGCCCGGCGACGCCGCGGTCGTTCATCTCGGCCTCTCGAACGGCATGATGCGCGACGTCGCGGTCTCGCCGCAGGGCCGCGTGATCGGCTCGGCCGATCCCGAACGGCGCCTCTCGGCGTGGCTGTCGGCGATCCACGGCACCCTGCTGATCGGCCGCGCGGGCGGCTTGCTGGTCGAACTCGCGGCGAGCTGGGCGATCGTGATGATCCTGACCGGCCTCACCCTCTGGTGGCCGCGCGGGCGCGGGGCGGCGGGGGTCGTCTGGCCGCGCCTGTCGCTGGGCGCACGCACCGCGCTGCGCGATCTCCACGCCGTCACCGGCTTCTGGGTGTCGGGCCTTGCGCTCGTCCTGCTTTTCACCGCGCTGCCATGGACCGACGTCTGGGCGAGCGGCTTTCGCGCCGTTCGCGCCGAAATGGGCTGGGTGTCGGGCGTGCAGGACTGGAAGGGCGGTGCCGACCCGCACGCCGCGCACGATCATGAAGCGATGGCGATGGCCGATCATTCGGCGCACCCGGCGGCGCCCGCGGTGCCGCTCGCGCATATCGTCGAACGCGCGCGCGCCGAGCACATGCCTGCCCCCGCGATCGTCCAGCCGCCCGGCGCACCCAATCTTTTCGGCCCGCCGAACGGCGCCACATGGACCCTGACCACGCAGACGCAGAACCGGCCGCAGGTGCGCAAGATCAGCTATGATCCCTTGACCAGCGCCGAGGTCGCGCGCAGCGGCTTCGCCGACAAACATGCCATCGACCGCGTCGTCGGCTATGGCATCGCGTGGCATGAGGGGCAGCTTTTCGGCCGCGTCAATCAACTCATCGGCGTCGCGACCGCGCTCGCGCTGTTCACCCTCGCGGCCTCGGGTTTCCTGATGTGGCGCCGCCGCAAGCCCGAAGGCGCGCTGGGCGCGCCGTCGGCGCCGCGCGACCCGGCGCGGCTCCGCGGCGTCGCCGCGATCATGCTGATCCTCGCCGCGCTCCTGCCGCTGCTCGCCGCCTCGCTGATCCTGCTCTGGATCGCCGAGCGGCTGCTCCTGCCACGCCTGCCGCGCGCGGCGCGCTGGCTCGGCATGGCGCGTGCGTCAGCGTGACCGCCTTGGGCGCTGCCGGCGCGGCGCCGGCGATATGCGCGTCCATATCCTGGTTCTCGGGAAAGATCGGCCAGAGCAATTGCTGCCCCAGCGTCGCGGGCGGCAGATTCTCGACGCCATAGCTTGCCGGATAGCGCCGCGTGATCTTCGCGGTGCCGAACAGCACATCCCAGAAGAAGAGCAGGTTTCCGAAATTGCCCTTGTAGTTCACCGCCGGGTCGTCGGCGTGGCGGCCGTGATGCGCGTGGTGCGTCGCAGGCGTGCTGATCGTGCGTTCGACCACCCACATCAGCGGCGACAGCGCCTTGATCCGGTAGAGCGGCGCATCCCACGCGACGTCGCTGTGCGCGCCGATGATCACCGCCATCTTCACCACCAGATAGCCGGCATAGAACCAGCCGAGCCCGAGATAGACGAGCACACCCGCGAACCATATGCTCGGCATCATCGCATAATAGATGATGTTGTTCCGGTAGACGAGCCGCACGCTCATATAGCGCGCATTATGGTGCGCCCGGTGCAGATTGTAGAGCCAGGCGAAGCTGTGCGACGCGCGGTGCCACCAATATTGCATCATATCCTCAAAGACGAGGAACAGCGCGATCGCGGCGATGAAGGGGATGTCCGCGAGCGCGCCTTCATAGCCGGGGAAGAAGCGGTGGCCGAGCGTGCCGACCGCGAACAGAATCAGCGGCTGGGTCGCGATCAGCAGCGTGAAGGTGCTGACGATTTCGATAATGCCGTCGTTGCGTGTCTGCTCGCCCTTCGCGAACAGCCGGGTGCGGGCGAGTTCGAGCAGGCAAAAGCCGAGGTAGATGCCCGCGACGAGCAGGCTCGATTGCGCGGTAGTCAGATACATGTGCCGTCTCCCAAATCGAGCGGTCGATCGCCGCTTGCCTTTGCGGGGGTGATGCCACAGCGTCGCGAATCGAAATGCAAAGAAGTTATCAATTCGCCATGGCCGAACGGTCGCGGCTGTCGGCGCGCGAGCTGGACGAGCTCGCGGCGCAAAAACGGCCGCAGTCCTTTGTCGACGGCCAGTTCGTCCAGCATCGGGGCGACCCCGGCGATGCTTTCTGGGCGGTGGTCGACGGGCATGTCGCGGTCGGGCGCTACGCCGAGGACGGCGGCTTCACCCTGTTCGCGGTGCTCGCGGCGGGCGACCTGTTCGGCGAACTCGCCTTCTTCACCGGGGTGCCGCGGCAGGTCGATGCCATCGCCAGCGGCGATGCGCGGCTCATCGCGATCGACCGGCCGCTCCTCCGCCGGATGATGGCTGCCGATGTCGGCTGGGCCGAATTGCTGCTGCGCAGCCTGTCGCGCCAGCTGGCGGGCGCGCTCGACCTGATCGACGCCGAACGGCGGCTGAGCACCGTCGACCGGCTGGCGCAGCTGCTCGGCGTGATGGCGCAGGACAGCGCGACCGGCGATATCGTCCGCGCGACGCAGCAACAGCTCGCCGACCTGATGGGAGTGTCGCGCGTCACCTTGGGGGCGGCGCTCGGCGAGCTGGCGCGGCGGGGCATGGTCGAGCGCGGCTATCGCCACATTCGCCTTTGCGGGTCGCTTTCGCCGCATGGCTGACCGGGCTATAGCGGCGACATGATTGCGATCCTCCGCCACCTTTGCCTCGCGCTGACGCTCCTCCTGCTCACTCCCGCCGCGATCGCACAGGAACGCGGTCCCGTGGTGCTTGCGGCCGCAAGTCTGCAGGAATCGCTCACCGAAGCCGCCAATGCCTGGGCGGCTAAGGGCCACGCCAAACCCGTCCTCTCCTTCGCCGCCTCGTCGGCGCTCGCGCGGCAGGTGATCGCGGGGGCGCCCGCCGACCTCTTTCTGTCGGCCGACGAGCCGTGGATGGATGCCGTTGCAAAGGCGGGGAGGCTGCGTCCGGGCACGCGCGACACCTTGCTCGGCAACCGCCTTGTGCTGATTGCCCCCGCGGCGAGCCGCGCGAAGCTGACGATCGCCCGAGGCTTTCCGCTCGCCCGCGCGCTCGGTGCGGGGCGCCTCGCGCTCGCCGATCCCGACGCGGTGCCCGCAGGCAAATATGCGAAGGCGGCGCTCGCGCACCTCGGAGTGTGGTCGAGCGTCGCGGCAAGGGTCGCGCCCGCCGAAAATGTCCGCGCCGCGCTGGCGCTTGTCGAACGCGGCGCCGCGCCGTTCGGCATCGTTTACGCGACCGATGCGCGCGCGTCGAAAGCGGTGCGCGTCGTCGGCACCTTCCCCGCGGCGAGCCATCCGCCGATCCGCTACCCGGTCGCGCAGCTCAAGGCATCGCGGCACCGGGATGCGGCCGCCTTTCGCGCCTTCCTCTTTTCGAAACAGGGCCGCGCCATCTTCGCCCGCCACGGCTTCTCGGCCCCCTGATGCTGTCACCCGAAGAGTGGGGGATCGTCGCGCTGTCGTTGAAGGTCGGCGGCGTCGCGGTGCTCGCGACGCTTCCTGTCGCCTTCGGTCTTGCGTGGCTGCTCGCGCGCTATCGTTTCCCGGGACGCGTCATCCTCGACGGGCTCGTCCACCTGCCGCTCGTGCTGCCGCCCGTCGTCACCGGCTGGTTGCTGCTCATCGCATTCGGCCCGCTCGGCCCCGCTGGCCGCTGGCTCGAAAGCTGGTTCGGCGCGACCTTGATGTTCCGCTGGACCGGCGCCGCGCTCGCCGCGGCGATCATGGCGCTGCCGCTGATGGTGCGCGCTATGCGGTTGTCGATCGAGGGGGTCGACCGGCGGCTCGAGGGCGCGGCGCGCACGCTCGGCGCGGGCCGCTGGCACGCCTTTCGCACGATCAGCCTGCCGCTCGCGCTTCCCGGCATCCTCGCCGCGCTCGTGCTCGGCTTCGCGCGCTCGATCGGCGAGTTCGGCGCGACGATCACTTTCGTCTCGAACATCCCGGGCGAGACGCGCACCTTGCCGCTCGCCATCTATTCGGCGCTGCAGGTGCCGGGCGGCGAGGCGATGGTGACGCGGCTCGCGCTGCTCTCGGTTGCACTCTCGCTCGGCGCGCTGATCCTCTCCGAATGGCTCGTCCGCCGCACCCATGGCGAAAGGCAGCGCCGTGGCGATTGATATCGATGTGTCGCGCCGGCTCGGCGACCGGGTCATCGCCGCGCGCTTTACGGCGGGCCCCGGCCTGACCGCGCTCTTCGGCCCGTCGGGCGCGGGCAAGACGAGCGTCCTCAACATGGTCGCGGGTCTGCTGAAGCCCGATCGCGGGCATATCCGCATCGGCGACCGCACCCTGTTCGACGGCGCGACCGACCTGCCGTCCGAGGCGCGCCGCGTCGGCTATGTCTTTCAGGACGGCCGGCTCTTCCCGCATCGCCGCGTCCGTGCCAACCTTACTTATGGCCTCGATCTCGCGCCGCCCGCCAACCGCTGGATCAGCCTCGACGAAGCCGCGCGCTTCCTCGGCATCGGGCATCTTCTGGGGCGCTGGCCGCAAAACCTGTCGGGCGGCGAGGCGCAGCGCGTCGCGATCGGCCGCGCGCTGCTCGCGGGTCCCGAAATCCTGCTGATGGACGAACCCTTGTCCTCGCTCGACGCGGCGCGGCGGGGGGATATCATGGCGGTGATCGAACGAATTCGCGACGAACTCAAATTGCCGATCCTCTACGTCAGCCACGACCGCGCCGAGGTCGATCGGCTCGCGACGCAGGTCGTCGAGATCGGAGAATAAAGTTTCACTTGAAACCATTTTGATGATAGAAGCTGTCATATGGAAAGCCAGTTTACCCACGTCCACGACAGTCCGCCGCCGGGCGCCGCGGCCGACTGGACGATTTCGCAAAATTGGGACGCCTTCACCGCCGACGAACATGCGATGTGGGATCGCCTCTTCGCGCGCCAGTCGGAGATGCTGCCCGGCCGCGCGTCCGAAGCCTTTCTGCGCGGCATCGACGTGCTCCGCCTCGAAAAGCCCGGCATTCCCGATTATCGCGAGCTCAACGCGCGGCTGATGGCTGCAACGGGTTGGCAGGTCGTCGCGGTCCCCGGGCTCGTCCCCGACGATGTCTTTTTCGACCATCTCGCGAACCGGCGCTTCCCCGCGGGCAATTTCATCCGCACGCCCGAACAGCTCGATTATCTCGAGGAACCCGACGTCTTTCACGACGTCTTCGGCCACGTCCCGATGCTCGCCGACCCGGTGTTCGCCGACTATATGGTCGCCTATGGCGAAGGCGGGCTGCGCAGCCTGAAATTCGACGCGCTGAAGCAGCTCGCGCGGCTCTATTGGTACACGGTCGAATTCGGCCTGATCCGCGAGGCGGGCGCCTTGCGCATCTATGGCGCGGGCATCGTCTCATCCTTTGCCGAAAGCGTCTTCGCGCTCGATTCGGACAGCCCGAACCGCATCGGCTTCGACCTCGCGCGCGTGATGCGCACCGATTACCGGATCGACGATTTCCAGCAGAATTATTTTGTCATCGACAGCCTCGATCAGCTGCTGAGCACGACGGTGAACACCGATTTCGCGCCGCTCTATTCCGCGAACGCCGCGCTGCCGCCGATTCCGATTGCCGACATCTTGCCCGGCGACGCGGTGATCACCCGCGGTACGCAGGAATATGCCCTCGCCAAGAGCGGCTGACGCTCACTCGCTTTCCTTGCGCACCGTCGATATCAGCTGACGCCGCTGCTGAAAGGCTTCGCGGTCGGGCGGCACGGTATAGATACCGCGGAGCAGCGCCGCGTCGTGGCGCGACAGTTCGCGGCGCTCGGTTTCGCCGTCGAACAGCGCGAGGATCGACTCCTTCGGCGGCGGGGGATTGCTCCGGAATTCGGCGAGCGCGACCATGGCGGCGTAGGAGGCGACCGAGTCGAGCGGGGTGCCATCGGCCTGATGGACGTCGATCACGACCGTCGCGGTCTGCAGCGCCCGCACGACCTGCGTGCTGACGATGCTGCTGTTATAGAGCTTTATATAATAATCATTGATCGGCATGCCGTCGCGGCTCTCGTCGCGCGTCGTATACCACCAGCGGATCGCACCCGTCCCGTCGAGCACGCGGTCGCGCGCCACGGGCCCCAGCTCGGCGAACTGTTGGGGCGCCTTGCGGCGCGCCGCACGCGCGAGCGCGCGCCCGTCCGCGCTGAAAGCGACGACGATATTGGGTCGGCATTCGGCTGGGGCGACATCGGCACCCGCCGCAGCGGCGACGGCGCGGACGCGTGCATTGACGATCGCGGCCACATGATCGTCGACCCCTATTGTGTGTGGACAGACAGGGTCTACCCATCGCGCGAGCGGTTTGAGCTGCACGACCCCGGAGCGGCGCACATATTCGGCCGCGCGCTTCTTTGCTTCTTCGCGGGTCAGCGGCGTCCCCGTGATGATGATCGAATCGGGATCGTCGCCGGCAATGGGCGCGGCGGCGAGCAGGGCGATCGCGGTGGCAAGCAGGCTCATGTCCGGATCAATCCTCGTCCAACGGTTTCGAGATCGCTGTAATCAGCTGACGGCGATGCTGATGCGCTTCGCGATCGGGCGGCAGACTGTAAACCGCGCGCAGTAGCGCGGCATCGTGCTTCGACAGGTCGCGCAAACCGGGCTCGCCCTCGAACAGGCCGAGGATCGAATCATCGGGCGGCGGCGGGTCGCTGTCCATTTCGGCCATCGCCACCATCGCGGCAAAGGCGGCGACCGCGTCGAGCGGATAGCCGTCTGCCTTTTCGACGTCGATAATCACGGTCGCGGCCCTGAGCGCGCGTACGGCCTGCGTTCCGATCAGTGTCGACCCGTTATGCGACAGCATCGGCGCCCCGGTGCTGCGCACCGGTGAACCTCCGCCCTCGCTGTAGCCGCCGATCCACGGCATCGGCGCAGTGGTTGCCGACACGGCGTCGCGGCTTTGCAGCCGGGTGCTGTACCACCAGCGGATCGCATCGTCGCCGTTCACCGTCCGCTCGCGCGCCGCGGGCGACAGTTCGGCAAAACGCTGCGGCGATTTCTTGAGCATCGTGTCGGCCAGGCCGCTGCCATCGGCGGTAAAGACGATCGCGATATTGGTCGCACAGCCGGGCGCGGCGACGCGCGCGCCCGCTGCCGCAGCGACCTCGCGCACCCGCTCCTCGACGATCTCCGCCACCGCATCGTCGACTTCCATCGCACGGGGACAGACGGGGTCGATCCAGCGCGCGATCGGCCGCAATTCGGCCACCCCGGCGCGGCGTACGAATTCGGCGGCGCGCTTTCGCCTTTCCTGCTCGGCGTCGGGTGTGCCGGTCACGATGATCGAATTGGGGTCCTCGCCGGCGGCGGGCGCGGCGGCGAGCAGAGCGATGGCGGTAAACAGGCTCATGGCCGATTCTCCCGATGACGTGCCAAAAGCTAGCAAACCACCGGTAAAATTCAACTATTTGGCTACCAGCTTCCGAAACTCGCGTCCGACGGGCTGGCGCGGTGCAGCGCGCGTTCCTTGCGCCGCCAGCCATAGCGGCGACGCTTGACGAGCAGCAGGCACGGCCATTCCGCGCTGCCCCAGCGCGCAGCGAGGCGAAAGCCCTGCGCGCGATAGGCCGCGAGCACCGGCTCCATCTGGCGCGCGATCAGCCCCGCGAGAATCGCATGGCCGCCCGGCGCGGTCGCGGCGGCGATATCGGGGGCGAGGGTGATCAGCGGCCCGGCAAGGATATTGGCGATGACGAGGTCATAGGGCGCGCGGTGGCGGATCGCGGGATGGTCGGTCCCCGGCGCCACGGCGAGCGCCAGCCGGCCGCCGCCGCGACCCAAGGGCACGCCGTTGATCCCCGCATTGTCGCGTGTCACGAAAATGCTCGCGGGGTCGATGTCCGACGCGATGACCTTCGCGCGCGGCCACAACGCCATCGCCGCGAAGGCGAGGAGCCCCGTGCCGGTGCCGATGTCGGCGATGTTGCGCGGGCTCGCGCCTTGCCGCGCCAGCCGGTCGAGCATGGCAAGACAGCCCGCCGTCGTATCGTGTCCACCAGTCCCGAACGCCTGGCTCGCGTCGATCAGGAAGGGTGTCGTTCCCGGCGGGATGCGGTCGGCGTAGCTGCTCGTGTGGACGAAAAAGCGTCCCGCCCGCACCGGCTCGAGCCCCTGCTGCGACAGGGTCACCCAATCTTCTTCGGGCAGTTCCGCGACGACGGGCCGCTGACCTTTCGCGCTGGGAACCAACGACTGCAACAGTTTCAACAGCGCCGCACCCGGCTTGTCGTCCATATACGCGTCGAGCTGCCACAGCGCCGCATCCTCGTCGATCTCGCGCGTCACGACGACGGGCGCCCCGGCCATCGCGTCGAGTTCGGGAATCTCGCCCGACAGCGCCTCGGCCTCGGCGCGCGTGCAGGGGAGGGAGACGATCCAGCTCATCTAGCGGACATAGCTCGCGCCATTCACGTCGAGCACCGCGCCGGTCATCGACGTGGGCGCGTCGAGCGCGCACCAGCGCACCATCTCGCCCACCTCGTCGGGCATCGCGACGCGCCCGAGCGGAATGTCGGCGAGCAATTTGTCGCCGCCGCGGCTCGCGAGATACTCGTCGGCCATGCCCGTCATCGTGAAGCCGGGGCAGATTGCAAAGGCGAGGATGCCATCCTTCGCATAGGCGCGCGCGATCGTCTTGGTCATCGCGACCATGCCCGATTTCGACGCCGCATAATGCCAGTGCGCGGGGCTGTCGCCGCGATAGGCGGCGCGGCTCGCGATATTGACGATGCGGCCGGGAGAACCGCGTTCGTGCCAGTGCAGCACCGCATGGCGGCACAATTGCGCGCTTGCGGTCAGATTGACCTGCATCGTGCGGTTCCAGTTCGCGAGCCAGTCGGCGTTGGCGTCGCCCAGCGGGTTCGCCTCGAACACGCCGGCATTGTTGACGAGTATGTCGATGCGGCCGTCGAGCTTGTCGAGGCTGGCCTGCCACAGCCGGTCGGGCGTCGCGGGATCTGACAGGTCGCCGTCGGCGCTCGACAGCGCGACGACTTTGGTCGCGTTGCCGGTCAGTGCCGCTGCGATCGCGGCGCCGATGCCGCGGCTCGCGCCGGTGATCAGGATATGCGTGCTCATGCCCCCGCCTTAGGCAGCGGGGCAGGGCTTGCCAAGAAAAGAGGCGCGCGTGTTTACGCCACCCGGCGGCTGAATTCGCTCGCGGCCTGTTCGAGTTGCTGGAGGCGCCCGCCCATCTTGGCGAACTCCTCGCTCAACACGCTGATCTCGTTCGCGACCATGCCCGAATCGTTGCGTATGCTCGCGATTGTCGATGACATCGAATCGGCGGCGAGCGCGGTCTCGTCGACCGCCGCGGTGATCGAGGTGACGGTTTGCGCCTGCGCGTCCATCGCGTCGCGGATGCGCTGCGCCGAGGTCTGCACCTCGACGATCGTCTGTTGGATCGACTGGTTCGCGCTCACCGATCCGCGCGTCGCTTGCTGGATCGCGGTGATCTTGCCCGCGATGTCGTCGGTCGCGCGCGCGGTTTCGTTGGCGAGGCTCTTCACCTCCTGCGCGACCACGGCGAAGCCGCGGCCCGATTCGCCCGCGCGCGCCGCCTCGATCGTCGCGTTGAGCGCGAGAAGATTGGTCTGTCCCGCGATCTCGCGGATCAGGCCGAGGATCGATTCGATCGATTCGGCGTGGTGCGACAGCGTTTCGGACATGGCGACGGCTTCGCCCGCCTGTTCGGACGCGCGCGTCGCGACGGTTGCGGAGGCTTCGACTTCGCTGCGCGCATCCTCGATCGCGCGGATCAGCCCCGCGGCGGTCGACGCGGCCTCGCGCATCGCCATCGCCGACTGTTCGGACGCGGCGGCGACTTCGCTCGTCTTGGCGATCATGCCCTTCGCCGCCTGGTCGGCCGAGGCCGCCTGCCTGGCAAGCTGTTCGCGCACCCCGTCGGTATCCTGCACCAGCGAGGCAATCGAGCGGTCGAAATCGCCCGCGAGCGTCTGCCGCTCGCTCGAAAACACCGCGCGGTCGAGCTTCGCCGCGTAACGCTGCATGATGTCGAATTCGAGCAGCGCGAGCCGGTTGATCGCGCTCGTCAGCCGCGCGAGCCGCTCAGCGTCGCCGACGCACGCCTCGACCACATATTCGATCGTCAGGCGATGGCTCTCGGCGATGCACGACATGACCGAGGCGAGCGGCAGCTTCACGCGCCGCGCCATATGCGTGTTCTGGCACGCGATCGTCGCGACCTCCTGGCCCGCGGCGTCGGCATATTTGACCGTCGTGTGGCGCGCGCTGCCGCGGACATAGCTCTCGTAAAGCTCGCCCTCGACGTTGCGGTCGACGCTGGGCAGCTTGTTGAACGCGTCCCAATAGGCGCGCGCGACCGCCTCTTCGCGGCCGCCGATGATCGTGTGGATTTCGGCTCCGCACGCGGCGAGCTGGCCGTCGAGATCGTAAAAGGGAAAACGTTCCGACATCAAAATCGGATCGATCTGCTGCTTATGAATCGGATTTTCCTTCACCATGATCTTGGCTTCCTGATCGATCCCGAACGCGCGAGTCTGCCGCTCGCAACGCATCCCGCGAAACTGGTGAACAGGATATGCGATAGAAGTGGTAAAGGCGGTGTTAACCGGCCGCGGGGATCGGATAGCCCTCGAACGCCTTGATCGTGCGCAGCGCAAAGGCGCTGTGCATCGCCGCGACGCCGGGCAGGCGCGACAGGCAGTGGCGGTGCAGCCGGTCGAAATCGGCGACGCTCCGCGCCGCGACGCGCAGCCGGTAATCCGACGCGCCCGACAGCAGCTGGCACTCCAATATCTCGTCGAAGCTTTTGACCGCGCTCTCGAACGCGGTCAGCGCCTCCTCGCTCTGCGACGTCAGGCTGATGTCGACGAAGACGTCGAGGCCCAGCCCGATACGCTCGGGGTCGAGCCTTGCGGTATAGCCGGTGATGATCCCCGCCGCCTCGAGCGCGCGGATGCGGCGATGGCACGCCGAGGCCGAAAGCCCGACGATGTCGCCCAGTTCGGCCGCCGGGCGCGGGCCGGTGCGTTGCAGCAAGTCGAGCAGCTTTACGTCGATCCGGTCGATCATTGTGCGTCCTCAGGCCAATTCGCGCATAATCTGTGCGCACTCCTCGCGAATCCGGCCAGCATATGCAAGCACCTCGCGGGGCATTTCTGCTAAAAGCGCCGACAAGTTTTCGGCGGCTTATGACGATCGCCGACGACACCCTTATTCGGAGAGCGACCATGATCATCGGCACCCCCAAGGAAATCAAGAATCACGAATATCGCGTCGGGCTGACCCCCGAAAGCGCGCGCGAACTCGTCGTCCACGGCCACCGCGTGCTCGTCGAGACCGGAGCGGGCGAAGGCATCGGCGCGCACGACCGCTTCTACGAACAGGCGGGGGCAGAGATCGTCCAGACGGCGGAAGAAATTTTCGCGACCTGCGAAATGGTCGTGAAGGTCAAGGAACCGCAGCCCGTCGAGCGCGCGATGCTGCGCGAAGGCCAGATCCTCTACACCTATCTCCACCTCGCGCCCGATCCCGACCAGACGCGCGACCTGATGAAATCGGGCGCGGTGTGCATCGCTTATGAAACCGTCACCAGCCCGCACGGCGGCCTGCCACTCCTCAAGCCGATGAGCCAGGTCGCGGGGCGCATGTCGATCCAGGCGGGTGCGACCGCGCTCGAAAAGGCGCATGGCGGCCGCGGCGTTCTGCTCGGCGGCGTGCCGGGCGTCGCGCCGGGCAAGATCTGCGTGATCGGCGGCGGCGTCGTCGGCTTCAACGCCGCGCAGATGGCGGCGGGCCTCGGCGCCGACGTCACCATCCTCGACCGCGATCCCGAAGTGCTCGAACGCGTCGGCACCTTTTTCGAGGCGCGCGCCAAGACGCGCTTCTCGAACCGCGCCAACCTCGCCGAATGCGTCGCCGAGGCCGACCTCGTCATCGGCGCGGTGCTGATCCCCGGCGCCGAGGCGCCCAAGCTCGTCACGCGCGAGATGCTCGGCACGATGCGCCCGGGCTCGGTGCTCGTCGACGTCGCGATCGACCAGGGCGGCTGCTTCGAGACGAGCCACGCGACGACGCACGCCGAGCCGACCTATGTGGTCGACGGTATCGTCCATTATGCGGTCGCGAACATGCCGGGCGCTGTCGCGCGCACCAGCACCTATGCGCTCAACAACGTCACGCTGCCGCACGCGCTGCGCATCGCCGATCTCGGCTGGAAGGACGCTTTGAAACGCGACGTGCATCTTGCGCAGGGTTTGAACGTTTGGAACGGTAAGGTGACGTTCGAGGCCGTAGCCGAAGCGATCGGAACCGATTATGTGCCTGTCGAACAGGCACTCGCCTGACAGGACCATGAAGGACATAGCAAGACGATGACCGACCAAGTGCCGCCTCCCCCGCCTCCGCACGACGACGAGCAGGAAGAAAATGAAGTGCTGCGCGCCGCGCGCGAGCGGCAGCAGCAAAAGGAAGCGGCCGACGCCGCCGAGGCGGCCGACAGAGAATCGGCCAAGGGCAAGCGCGGCTGGAAAACCGCCGCCGCGGCGGGTCTCGGCATTGGCTCCGCGGCAGTGATCGCCGCGCTGCTTTACGCGAACCGCGACAAGATCAGGTAATTTGGCTTGAAAGCTGGTTGGAGAGGGCGGCCATGCGCCGCCTGAGCCCCAATCGGCGGTTTTGGGGTGGGGGGCTGCCGTTTCCCAACATTCGTCATTCCCGCGAAAGCGGGAACCCAGCGAGCCATCGTCGCTACTGGGTTCCCGCTTTCGCGGGAATGACGAAGTTATGAGATACTCAACGTCCGCAATCGGTCGAAAGCCGTCGAACGGTTCTTGAAAATCGTGACGGCAGGAATTTCTGAATTGCAAATGACTCGCAATAACATATAAACCCCGCCGACGCCGCACCCTCGCGCGTTGGAAAGGGAATCGATGTACGCCTTCGTCGACCGGCCGGTGGAAAGCCTCTGCAACAGCGGGCGTTTCCTGCTCTGGGCGATGCGGGGGTGGGTCTCCGCGGCCGAGCGCGGGCGATGCCCGCCGCAGATGCTGCATCGCGGATTTGCCGCCGTGAATGCGGCGGATGCGCTGCCCGATTTCCATGTCGCGATGGCGCTGCTCGGCGGTGACGCGGTCGAAACGCTCGTCCTCGCGCCGTTGCCGTGCCTCCAGATTTCAGAGGATGAAGCAATTCTGCTTGGACTCTGGCGCGATATTTCGCTTGGGAAAACCACAAATGCCCGTGCGACGCTGGCCTTGCTGGCCGAGGGAGACAGCGTCGGCCCGATCGCAAAGGCGATGGGCGCCGCGATCGACCGGTTGGTCGCGGCGGGTTTCGATATGCCGGCCCTCGCGGCCGGCACCATGACACATCAGGAAAGTTCAAAGTGATGAGTGACCGTATCGCCGAAGCCGCCAAGCTCGCCCCCTCCGCCTCGCTGACCGTCGAGGAGGTGCGTTCGGTGCGCCACTGGAACGAGCATCTGTTCAGCTTCACCATCACCCGCCCGCCGAGCTTTCGCTTCCGTTCGGGCGAGTTTGTCATGATCGGTCTGCCGGGTGAGGGGCGTCCCCTGCTGCGCGCCTATTCGATCGCCAGCCCCGCCTATGCCGACGAACTCGAATTTCTTTCGATCAAGGTGCCCGACGGCCCGCTGACCTCGCGGCTGCAAAAGATCCAGCCGGGCGACCCCGTCTACCTCGGCCGCAAGCCGACCGGCACGCTCGTCGCCGACGCGCTGACCCCCGGGCGGCGGCTGTTCATGCTCTCGACCGGAACCGGGCTCGCACCCTTCCTCAGCCTCGCGCGCGACCCCGACATCTACGATCGCTTCAACCAAATCGTGATCGTCCATTGCGTGCGGCAGGTCAGCGACCTCGCCTTCCGCGAGGAACTCGAAAGCCAGCTCGCCGGCGACCCGCTGGTACAGGATCAGGCGCTGCTTCAGTTCCATTACCTGCCGACGGTGACCCGCGAGCCCTTCCGCACCACCGGCCGCATCGACGCGCTGATCGCCGATGGGTCGCTCTTCGGCCACCCACTGACCGGCCCGACCGCCTTCGACCCCGCGACCGACCGCGTCATGATGTGCGGCAGCATGGCGATGATCCGCGACCTGCAGGCGCGCTTCGAGGAGCTGGGCTTCAAAGAAGGCTCGAACGCCGCGCCCGGCGACTTCGTGATCGAGCGCGCGTTCGTCGGCTGATCCGGCACTCCTTCCTCGCCCCCTTGCGCGGCGCGCGGCTTTCGCGCAATCGGTGCCGAGGGAAGGGGAGCAGGCGTGACACCGATGAAAGACGACCCGCCGGGGCTGGTGGCGCGCGCCGTGCGCCGCCTGCTGCTTCTGTTGTACCGGCTGCGCGGCTGGAAAGCCGCGGGCGTGGTGCCCGAGCCGCGGCGCTTCATCCTGATCGCGGCACCCCACACCAGCAATTGGGATTTCGTCAACTTCCTCGGCCTGACCGCCGACCTCGACATCCGCCCGCATTTCATGGCGAAGCTGTCGTTGTTCCGCTGGCCGCTCGGCGGCTTCATCCGCCAGATGGGCGGCGTTCCCGTCGACCGCCGCGGCGGCAGCAATGTCGTCGAACAGATGGTGCGGGAATTTGCGCGCCGAAGCGAATTCATGCTCACCGTCGCGCCCGAGGGAACGCGCGGCAAGGCCAAAAAATGGCGCACCGGATTTTACCAGATTGCGCTCGCGGCCAAGGTGCCGATGGTCGTCGGGTTGATGGATTATGGCACCAGGACCGGGGGGATCGGCCCGCTGATCTGGCCGAGCGGCGATTTTCGCGCCGACATGGTGAAGGTGCTGGAAAGCTATAAAAATTGCGTTCCCCGATTTCCCGAGCGTGCAGTCCGGTCGATCGATGATATAGTCGGCGCCGATGAGGAACCGGACATGCGTGCATGAGTGACGCCCTTTCGCTGCTCGGCGTCAATTTCGCGGGATTGCTTGGCGTGATCCTGCTGTTGTGGGGCGTGGCGACGCTGATCCGCGACGTCTCGTTCATCGATGCCTTCTGGGCGTTCGGCATGGTGCTTCTAGCATGGGGCACCGCGTGGCAGGCCGGTTTCGACGCGCCGCATGCGAAGCTGCTTCTCGGTCTCACGACGCTTTGGGGGCTGCGGCTTGCGATCCACCTCCTAATCCGCTGGGCGCGCGACGGCGAAGATCCGCGCTACAAAAAGATGCTCGCGAACAGGATCGAGAAGCGGAAGTGGAGCTGGGCGAAGACCGCGCTGCTCACCGTTTTCCTGACGCAGGCACCGTTGCTGTTCCTCACCTGCCTGCCCGCGCAGATCGGCATCTGGGCGAGCGCGAGCGCCCCGCAGGAGATCGGCCTTATCGGCTGGCTTGGCGCCGCTGCAGCGCTCGCCGGCGTCGCATTCGAAAGCATCGGCGACGCGCAGCTCGACGCCTTCCGCAAGGATCCGGCGAACAAGGGCAGGGTGCTCGACACCGGCCTGTGGCGCTATACGCGCCATCCCAATTATTTCGGCGACGCGCTGGCTTGGTGGGGCATCTGGCTCGTCGCGCTCGATCTCGGCTGGGAACCCGCGCTCGCGAGCATCGTCGGGCCGGTCTTCCTGACCTTCACCCTCACAAAATGGTCAGGCAAGGCCTTGCTCGAAAAGGGGCTGCACAAGACGCGGCCCGCTTATGCCGACTATGTGAAACGCACCTCGGGTTTCATTCCATGGCCGCCAAAGACCGGGGTTTAGGCGGCGATGAACGCCCGGCGGACGTGTCGGCGCTCGGCGACGCGCCGCGCATCCGCGCGATCCTGATCGAGGCGGCGCGCGCGGGGCGCAGCGTCAGCTATTCCGAACTGCTCGGCGACCTCGGCTTTCGCTTCACGCGGCCCAAGATGCGCGCGGTGTGCCGGACGCTCGAAGAGGTCGACCGGCTGAGCGCGGCGGACGGCGAGCCCGATCTTGCGGTGCTCGTCGTGCGCGAATCGGACCGATTGCCGGGGCAGGGCTGGTGGGTCGGCGGCACGGCGCTGCTCCTCGGCTATGACGGGCCGTGGGAGGGCGCCGCGGCGGCACGCTTCATCCATGAGCAGCAGCAGGCGGTGTTCGATTATTGGGCTGGGCGATAGGCGGTTTTCGGTCGAAAACTGCCGTCCTTGCATCGTTATCCCGGACTTGATCCGGGCTCCATTCTCGCAGCGTTGAAGGAATGGAACCCGGATCAAGTCCGAGATGACGAATATTGGGAAACGTCCGCTCCCCACCCCAAAGCCGCTCTCTCGCGGCCAAAGAAAAAGGGCGGCCATCCCCGCGGACGCCGCCCTCGATCCTTCAACGAAGAGGCGAAGCTCAGGCTTCGGCCATGTCCTCGTCATATTGTTCGACCGGGCCCGAATCCTGGCCCTTGGCGTCGACGTCGCGGTCGACGAATTCGATGACGGCCATCGGCGCCGCGTCCGAGGCGCGGATGCCGGCCTTGATGATGCGGGTGTAGCCGCCGTTGCGGTCCTTGTAGCGTTCGGCGAGGACGTCGAACAGCTTGGTGAGCTGCGTGTCGTCCATCAGGCGGCTCATCGCGAGGCGACGGTTGGCGAGGCCACCGCGCTTCGCCAGCGTGACGAGCTTTTCGATATAGGGACGCAGTTCCTTCGCCTTGGCGACGGTCGTCGTGATCTGCTCATGCTTGATGAGCGAGGCCGACATGTTGCGGAACAGGGCCGTGCGATGCGCGCTCGTGCGCTGCAGCTTCCGGCCACCCGATTTATGACGCATGATTTCTTCCTTCGTTTGTCAGAGGGGCCGTATGAGGTACCCCAAGCCAGGTCGATTAAAGGGCCGACCCATTCCCGTTGTTGGCCCCGGCCGAAGCCGGGGCGCAAAATCAGCCGAGAAGTTCCTGTTCGAGCTTCTTGGCCATTTCTTCGATATTCTCCGGCGGCCAGCCGGGGATGTCCATGCCGAGACGCAGGCCCATCGACGACAGCACTTCCTTGATTTCGTTCAGGGACTTGCGGCCGAAGTTCGGCGTGCGGAGCATTTCGGCTTCGGTCTTCTGAACGAGGTCACCGATATAGATGATGTTGTCGTTCTTGAGGCAGTTGGCCGAACGGACCGACAGTTCGAGCTCGTCGACCTTCTTCAGGAGGAAGCGGTTGAGCTGGTTGACGTCCGATTCGTCGGCGGCCGCCGACGGCGCCGCCATGCCGATCAGGCCGCTGTCGTTCATCGCTTCTTCGAAGTGGACGAAGACCTGGAGCTGGTCCTGAAGGATGCGTGCGGCATAGGCGACGGCATCTTCGGGGGTGACCGTGCCGTCGGTTTCGACGGTCAGGTTCAGCTTGTCATAGTCCAGTTCCTGACCGATGCGCGCATTGTCGACCTTATAGGCGACCTGGCGCACGGGCGAGTAGAGCGAGTCGACCGGGATCAGGCCGATCGGCGCGTCGACCGGACGGTTGGCGGTCGCGGGGACATAGCCCTTGCCGGTGTCGGCAACGAGTTCCATGTTCAGCGTCGCCCCGTCGTCGAGGTGGCAGATGACATGGTTCGGGTTCATCACCTTGATGTCGCCCGACACCATGATGTCGCCGGCCTTGACGGTCGCGGGACCGGTCGCCGAAAGCTGGAGCCGCTTCGGGCCTTCGCCTTCCATCTTGAGCGCGATCTGCTTCACGTTGAGCACGATGTCGGTGACGTCTTCACGCACGCCGGCCAAGCTCGAGAATTCGTGGAGCACATTCTCGATCTTGATCGACGTGATCGCCGCACCCTGGAGCGACGAGAGCAGCACGCGGCGCAGCGCGTTGCCGAGCGTCAGGCCGAAGCCGCGCTCGAGCGGTTCGGCGACGAAGGTCGCCTTGCGCTTGCCGTCGCTGCCAGCCTTGATTTCCAGGTTGCTGGGCTTCTTCAATTCCTGCCAGTTCCGGATATTGACAGTCATGGATTTCCCTTTGCTTTGGGCGGGACGGGCGGGGGTCGGCCACCTGTCCAGCGAGGAGTTTTATGCGGGCGGCGTCCCGGCGGTGGGGCGCGCCCGAAAAGACGTCAGACGCGGCGGCGCTTGGCCGGGCGGACGCCATTGTGCGGGATCGGCGTCACGTCGCGGATCGACGTGATGTGGAAACCGACCGCCTGCAGGGCGCGGAGCGCCGATTCGCGGCCGGCGCCGGGGCCCTTGACTTCGACTTCGAGGGTGCGGACGCCATGTTCGGCGGCCTTCTTGCCCGCGTCTTCGGCGCAGACCTGCGCCGCATAGGGAGTCGACTTGCGGCTGCCCTTGAAGCCCATCATGCCGGCGCTCGACCAGGCAATCGCATTGCCCTGCGCGTCGGTGATGGTGATCATCGTGTTGTTGAAGGTCGCGTTGACGTGGGCCACACCCGACGAGATATTCTTGCGTTCGCGCCGGCGAAGGCGCTGCGGTTCACGAGCCATGATGAAATCCTAACCTAAATCCTGAATGGCCGGTGGCGGACGGATCGCCGCTCTCCGGCAGGGAAAGAAACAAGGAAGCGCGCCGCCCGTTTGAAAGGGGGAGGGCGCGCTCGACCTTACTTCTTCTTGCCGGCGATCGGCTTCGCCTTGCCCTTGCGGGTGCGCGCATTGGTGTGCGTGCGCTGGCCGCGGACGGGAAGGCCCTTGCGATGACGCAGGCCGCGATAGCAGGCGAGGTCCATCAGGCGCTTGATGTTCATTGCCGTGTTGCGGCGCAGGTCGCCCTCGACCGTGTGGTCGGCGTCCAGCGTTTCGCGGATCTGCAGGACTTCGGCGTCCGACAGGTCCTGAACGCGGCGGCTGTGGTCGATGCCCAGCTTGTCGGCGATGTCGACGGCGGTCTTGCGACCGATGCCGTGGATGTAGGTGAGCGCGATGATCACGCGCTTGTTGGTGGGCAGGTTGACGCCCGCGATACGTGCCATTGGTAACTTTCTCCTGCTCCACAGGGCGCGCTGGCAATCGGCCCCATCTCAAAGCGTCTGAATTTCCAACGCAAAAAACGGACCACGATGCGCACGAAAACGCTTCGCCGTCCGGTCAGGCTGTCGGAATGCTCGGGCAGTTAGGGTGAGTCGCGCGGAAAGTCAAGCGAACTGCGGTGAATTGCTTGGCGAACGGGCGATCACGGATGCGATGTAAGGGCGACGGCCCGGTCGTGCAAGCGGCTGACGACAGCCCGATGGATTCCGGGTGCGCAGGCGATGACGCCGAACGCCTGCGCGCGCGGGGTATTGAACCTGAGCGGCTCGCCGAAGGCGTCGGTGACCGCGGCCCCCGCCTCGGCCGCGATCAGCGCCGCCGCCGCGACGTCCCACTCGAAACCCCAGCGCAAGGTCGCGACAAGGTCGGCGCGGTCGTCGGCGACGAGCGCCATGCGCAGCGCGATGCTGTTCGGCTTGGTCACCATGATCAGGTCGCGGTCGATCTTGGGCAGGCTGTCGGCGGGAACGCGCGATCCGTCGAAGATCATCCGCCGGCTCGCGCGCAGCGCCTCGCCGTTGAGTGTCGCGCCCTTGCCCTTTTGCGCGACCCACAGCTCGTCGAGCGCGGGGGCATAGAGCACGCCGAGTTCGGGCGCGCCGTCGATCACGAGCGCGACCGACACGCACCAGCCCGGACGCCCGCGGATGAAGTCGCGCGTGCCGTCGATCGGGTCGACGCACCACATCGCGCGGCACGCCAGTCGGTCTTCATTGTCGGCGGTCTCTTCGGACAGCCAGCCCGCTTCGGGCACCATCGCGCCGAGCACGGCCTTCAGCCGCGCATCGACCGCCAGGTCGACGTCGCTCACCGGATTGTCGTGCGACTTGTGCCAGACATCGACCGCCTTGCCCTCGCCGCGCCAGCGCGCCATCGCCATGTCGCCGACCTCGCGCGTCGCGGCGATCATGGCTTCGAGGTTGCGCGCGGGCATCGGCCGGCGGTCCTAGCTGCTCGCGACGGTCATGCCGTCGATGCGCAGCGTCGGCGCGTTGGTGCCGTGCCGGAACTCGAGGTCGTTCGCAGGCGTCAGCGCGGCGAACATGTCGATCAGATTGCCCGCGATCGTGAATTCCGCGATCGGCCCCGCGAGCGCGCCGTCCCTGATCAGGAAGCCCGATGCGCCGCGGCTGTAGTCGCCCGTCACCGGATTGACCCCCTGGCCGATCAGTTCGGTGATATAGACGCCCTCGGCGATGCCCTCCATCAGCGCGGCGGGCGTCGCGCTGCCCGCAGCGAGATGCAGGTTGCTCGCGCCGACCCCCGAGGCGCCGCCGCCGCGGCTCGCGTGGCCGGTCGGCGTCAGGCCGAGCTGCTTCGCCGAAGCGGTGTCGAGCAGCCAGCCCGTGATCCGGCCGTCCGCCACGATGTCGCGCGCCGCGGTCGGCAGGCCCTCGCCGTCGAAGGCGCGGCTGCGAAGGCCGCGCGCGCGGTGTGGTTCGTCGCGGATGACGATGCCGCTGTCGAACAACATGTGCTCTTCCTTGCCGAGCAGAAAGCTCGTCCCGCGCGCGATCGCGGGACCGGCGATAGCGCCGAGCAGATGGCCGACGATGCTGCTGCTGATTCGCGGGTCGAGCAGCACCGGAAGCTTGCCCGTCGGCGCCTTGCCCGGATTCAGCCGCGCGACCGCGCGCGTGCCGGCGCGGGTGCCGATATCGGCGGTGCTTTCCAGATCCGACAGATGATGCGCGCTGTGCCATCCGTAATCGCGCTGCATCGCCGCGCCTTCGCCCGCGATGACGCTCGCCGACAGGCTGTGGCCGCTCGATCCATAGCCGCCGGCGAAGCCGTGGCTGGTCGCGAGCGCAAAGCGCGTGCGGCTGTGGCTCGCGCTGCCGCCTTCGCTGTTGGTGACCCCCGCGACCGCACGCGCCGCTTCCTCGACCATCAGCGCGGCTTCGCGCAGTGCCTGCGGATCGGCGTCGCTGCCGTCGTCGAGGTCGAGGTCGGGCACGGGGCCCTTGAACAGCATTTCTTCGGGCGCGAGGCCGGCATAGGGATCCTCGGGCGCCTCGCGCGCCATCGCGACGCAGCGGGTGACGAGCTTGGCAAGCTCGCCCGCGTCCATGTCGGCGGTCGACACGCTCGCGCTGCGCCGGCCGACGAAGACGCGCAGCGAAATATCCTGTCCTTCCGACCGCTCGACATCCTCGAGCGCGCCGAGCCGCATCGAGACCGAGGTCGCGGCGTTGCAATAATAGAGGGCGTCGGCGGCGTCGGCGCCGGCTTTGGCCGCGGCGTCGCACAGCATGCGCGCGCGATCGAGGGCTTCGGAAACGGTCAGCATTGCCGCGCCCTATACGGCGCGCGGGCCAGCGTCAAACCTGGCTGCGGGCGATCAGCCGGTGATTGCCGCGATCGCGTCGGTCGCGGCGATTGCGCCGCTGATCCACAGGAAGGGCAAAGTCAGCGCGGCGAACCACAGGCGGCGAACGTCGCGGCGGAAGCGCGCGTGCAGGCCCCAGCTCGCGAGCGCCTGGCGGCTCAGATGATACCAGTGGCGTTCGGTCGAGCGCGCGACCGGAAGCGCGAGCGCGAGCAGCATGACGAGCGCGACGACGATGAAGGCGGACGGCGCGCCGGCGGCGACCACGCTCATCACGAGCCAGATCTGCAGCGCAGCGAAGGCGAGAAGGGCGGCGGCGGCATGCCATGTCATTCGGCGACCGAGGCTTCGTGCCGGCGGCACGCTGACTGCCGTGCGCCTCCACAGGCGCGGTCCGAATGCTGATGCCATGTTACAGCCCCCTAGGCTGGCGATTCCCAGAACCGCACGTTTTGCCCCAAAAATTCCCAAGTCAAGACAGCTTGCCAGCGATTCGTTAATTTTTGCACTCGATTCGGCGCGGATTCGCAACCAAACCGCGCTGGATCGAAAAAAAGCTGCAATATTGGCGATATGCGCCGCCGTTCGGGCGAGTGGGCAGGGGGTTTTAGGGGAGGCTGCCGATCAAGGCTGCGGCGGCATCGGCAGCGGCTCGGCGTCGGCCTCGTCGGGCGCGGTCGGGGCGGCGGGGGGCTCGCCATTGGCCTGGCGTTCGAGATCCTCGGCCGCCTTCTGGCGTTCGGCGAGCGCGCGTTCTTCGGCGACGACCGCGGCTTCGACCTCTTCGGCCGCGGCGTCGATGCCCGCGAGGCGCTTGGCGCGCTCGTCGGCGATCATCGCCTGCCAGTCGGTCTTGTCGGCGGCGCGCCGTTCGGCGCGTGCACCGGCGAGCAGTGCCTGCGTGCAGCCGGTGAAGCCGCCGAGGCCGGTCGGCGAGCAGCTGTCGGTGCCGAAGCGGCCGACGCGTTCGAGCGCGACGACCTTGTTCGCCCAGGCTTCGTTGCGCGGATCGAGCGGGTCGCCGCGCAGCATCTCGGGCACGCGATAGCGTTCGGTTTCGGGCAGGCGGTTACAGACGACGATTTCGTCGGGGCTCGACTGTTCGCACTTGTCGTCGCCATAGACGATGACCTGATTGATCTTTTCTGCCTCGACCGTGGCTTCCTGTGCGGCGGCGGGCAGGGCGGCGGCGCTGCTGGCGAGGATCAGCGCGAACAGGGGGAGGCGGGTCATCGGATCTTCCTTTGTCAACTTGACGCGGCGTGGCACCGCGACCCTGCATCGGTCATGAACGACGCGGGGGCTTTTTCTGTATCAGATACGTTTCGACAGCGCGATGGCTGCACGGCAACCCGCGCGAATCGCCAGGCTGAGGATCGGGTAGCCTGGCGCGCTTTCGGCGCCCGCCTTCAGCGCGGCTTCCTTATGCTCGAGCTCCTCGGCGCGGAAATCCTCGACCGCGGCGCTGAGTTCGGGGTCGCGGTCGCCGAGTTCATTGAGCTGATGCTGATAATGGCGGTCGATCTCGGTCTCGACCGCGGCGGTGCACGCCATCGCCGCGCGCGGCCCCATCGCGGCGGTCACCGCGCCGAGCGCGAAGCCCGCGACGTTCCAGATCGGCTGGAGCGCGGTCGGGCGCACGCCGCGTTTTGCGATCATAGTGTCAAAGAACTTGCGGTGCCGCTCTTCCTGTTCGGCCATATGCGCGATCTCGCGCGCCATCGGGTGGCGGTCGCCCATCACCGCGAGCTGGCCCGCGTAAATGCGCGTCGCGCCATATTCGCCCGCCTGGTCGACGCGGATCATCGATGCGGTGCGCCTGTTTGTCATGTCACCGATGTGGTCTTCCGGCGCAGCAAGGTCAAGACGAACGCGGCCGCCGCGAAGGAGAAGATCGCGTTGAACCCGGCGAGCGAAATGCCGAACAACGACCATTGCACCGCGTCGCAGCGGATCAACGGCGCGTTCATGATCGAATCGAGCGTGACGGGGCCGCCGGCACCCGTCGCGCAGGTCGTGACGCCTTCCCAGAATCCATATTCGACCCCGGCGTGGAAGACGCCGATCGCGCCGCTGACCGCGATCGCGATCGCGGCGAGCAAGGTGAGCGCGCGCATCGCCTTGTCGTTCCGGCGAAGCAGCAGCGCCAGCAGCGCGAGCAGGATTGCCGCCTGATGCGGCCAGCGCTGCCAATAGCACATCTCGCACGGATGAAGGCCAAAGCCATATTGCGACACGAGCGCGCCGCCATAGAGCAGGAGCGGCGCCGCGAATGCGACGAGCGGCGCGGCGAGGCGCGATTTCAGCATGTCCGAAGCAGCCTCAGTTACGGCGCGCGGGCTTGGTGCCGAGTTTTCCGGCCTGCGCCATGCGCGCGGTTCCCGGGCCGATCCGCCCGATCGTCTGCAGCGCATAGTGAAGCTGGAAGTCCTCGATGCCCTTGGCCTTCAGCTCCTCCGCGGTCGCGGTGAAGCGCGGATCGGCCTTTTCGTCCTTTTCGAGCAGCCCGTCGTCGACCTTCTTCTCGTTGATCAGGTGACGGCGCAGGTCGCTTTCGCGGAATTTGGGCCGCGAGGCGTAATCGGGGTCGCTGAGCTGCGGCACCTGGATGTCGGGGTCGATCCCGCCTTCCTGCACGCTGCGGCCCGAGGGCGTGTAATAACGCGCGGTGGTCAGGCGGAGCGCGGTGGTGTCGGTCAGCGGCAGCACCGTCTGCACCGATCCCTTGCCGAAGCTGCGTTCGCCCATCACGACCGCGCGGTGCTGGTCCTGCAGCGCCCCGGCGACGATCTCGGAGGCCGAGGCCGATCCCGAATCGATCAGCACGATCACCGGCGCGCCGCCGGCCGCGTCGCCCGGCTCGGCGAAATAGCGTTCGATATCGCCCTTCTTGCGCCCGCGCTGCGACACGATCTCGCCGCGTTCGAGAAACAGGTCGCTGATCCCGACGGCTTCGTCGAGCAGCCCGCCGGGATTCGAGCGCAGGTCAAGGATCCAGCCGCGCGGCGTCTTGCCCAGCGACTTTTCGACCGCCATCATCGCGGCCTTGAGGTCGGCGGTCGCGTCGGCCGAGAAATTGGTGACGGTGAGCACGCCGACGTCGCCGCTGACTTCCCATTTCACGGGTTTCAGGTCGATGATCTCGCGCGTCAGCGTCATCTCGATCGGCTTATCCTGGCCTTCGCGGACGATCGTGATCCCGATCGGCGTGCCCGGGCGGCCGCGCATCTGCTCGACCGCTTCGTCGAGCGTCATGCCGAAGATCAGTTCCTTGTTGATGTGGGTGATATAATCGCCCGCCTTGATCCCCGCCTTGTCGGCCGGGGTGTCGGCGGTCGGCGCGATCACTTTGACGACGCCGTCCTCCATCGTCACCGACAGGCCCAGCCCGCCATATTCGCCGTCGGTCTGGGTTCTGAGGTTCGAAAAGCCGCGCGCGTCGAGATAGCCCGAATGCGGGTCGAGACTGGCGAGCATGCCGTTGATCGCGCCTTCGATCAGCTTCGAATCCTCGACCGGTTCGACATAGTTGGATTTGACCTCGAGATAGACGTCCATGAAGCGCGCAATTTCTTCCTGCGTCTTCGAATCGACGCTCGCCATCGCGCCGGTCGCGAGCGGGACGAGCGCCAGCGTCGAAAGCGCGGCGGCGCCCTGCCACAAGGCGAAGCGGCGTTTCGGAGAAGCGGCGGTCTTGGTCGAGTCGGTCATTTCAGTCTTTCACGCGGGCGAGAGCCATCCCGCCTTATAAACCCCGGCACGCCATCATCCTATGCAAATCTGCGCGGGTCAAGCGGCGCATCCCTATGCGGGACAGCCGCCGAACGGGCGATGAACCGCGCGATCAGCCGATCATCGCGACGACGTCGACCGGACGGCCGGCGCGGCGAAGTTCGACGGTGATGCGGCTGTCGTCCGATCCCGCGCGGCCGACCGGCGCGCCAGCATCCACCGTGTCACCGACCCCGACCGACAGAGCGATCATGCCGGTGAGCAGCGAGACCCAGCCGCCGCCATGGTCGATGATGACGATCTTGCCATAGCCGCGATAATCGCCCGCGAAACCGACGCGACCGGGCGCGGGGGCGACCACCTGCCCGCCGGGACGCGCGGCGATCGTGATGCCGCGCGACCGCACGCCGCTTTCATTGACCTCGCCAAGTCCGGCGACGATGCGCCCGACGACGGGCAGGCGATAGGCGCCGCGGGTCAGCTCGGCCTCTGCGGCGGCGGGCGGCGCAGCGCTTCCGGTCACGCTCGCTTCGGGATTGCGCGGGCGCGGGATCGGCCCCGCGAGCTCAGCGAGCTGCGCGCGCACTGCGCCGTCGGCCTCGAGCGAATCCATCAGTTCGACGATGTCGCGCGCCTTCTCGCCGAGTCCCAGCGCCCGGTCGGCCTCGAGTTGCGCGCTGCTCATCAGCTCGCGCGAGCGCAGCCGGCCTTCATTCTCGAGCCGGGTGAGCGCATCGCGGCGGTGCGCGAGCTGCGCCTTGCTCGTCGACAGCGCTTTCAGCGCGATCGCCTGCTGCCGTCGCGTCGTGTCGAGCGCGGTCAGTTCGCGGCGCACGCCGGCGGTGCGCCGTTCGATCACCGGCATCGCGGCGTCGATCACCGCGCGCGCATGAACCATGTCGGAAAGCGAGCCCGGCTGCGCGAGCACGCTGACCGGCGGCTGGCGGCTCAATTGCTGGAGCGACGCGGCGAGTTCGAGCAAGGGTTGCTGCTGCTCGGCGAGCCGCGCGCGCTGCGCCGACAGGCGGCGGGTGACGAGCGCGACGCGCGCTTCGCCCGCGCTGATATCGGCCTCGGCCGACTGGATGCGCGCGGCGAGCGCGGCGCTGCGCTTCTTGAGGCGGTCGGCCTCGCTGCTCGCGGCTTCCGCCTGTTTTTCGAGCAGCGCGCTCCGCGCCATCGCCGCGGCCGACTGTTGCTTCGCGTCGATCAGCTGTTCGCGTTCGTGCGCGGCGATCGCCGTGGGGTCGAAAATATCGCCCTGCGCCAGCGCGAGCGCGCCGCCCGCGAAGACGGCGGTGGTCGCAAGCGCCGCGAAGGCGCGCCTCATTGCCGGCCCTCGCGGTGATAGGGGTGTCCCGCGACGATGCTGGTGGCGCGCCACAATTGTTCGGCGAGCATCGCGCGCGCCATCAGATGGGGCCAGGTCGCGCGGCCGAAGGCGATGACCTTGTCCGCGCCCTCGCGCTCTTCGGGGGTGAAACCGTCGGCGGCACCGAGGCAGAAACGCGTCTCGCGCACCCCGCCGTCGCGCCATTTTTCGAGGAGCCGCGCGAATTCGAGCGACGACATCTGCTCGCCGCCCTCGTCGAGCAGGATCGTGCGGCTATTGTCGGCCGCGGCGGGCATCCGTCCGCCGGTGTCGGGAAGTTCCGAAATCTTCTGCGCCCAGGTCACGCGCTTCATATAGCGCTCGACCAGCTCGGCCTCGGGAGAGCGCCCGATGCGCCCGCGCGCGATGATGTGCAGCAGCATATCAGCCGTCTATTCGGCACAATTGATCGCGGTGCGCGCGAATATAGGAGCCGACATAATGCCGCGATTCCTGACGCGTGCTGTCGAGGTAAAACCATGTGTCGAAAGCGTCCGCTGCCACACAGGGGGGTGGCTCATATTCTACCTGATGCTTTTCGACAGGCTGTATTTCGCCGTTCGACACCGCCTTGTTGTACAAGGTCTGCAAAATTGTGTCGGGCAATTGATCGTACAGGGCCATTTCGCGCCGCCGCGCCCATGGCCGCCATCGCGTTTTGTTGCGCGCGAGGCTGTCCAGCATATGGGCTCGAAGGGCTCCCGGTTCGTCGGCTTCCCACCCCCATGGGCTTAAATCGACGGGCTGGGGGTTTGCCGGATCTCCAGCCTGCTCACGGAAAGCGGGATCGAAGCGTTCGAACAGTTCGGGCCATTCCAGTTTTGCGATGAGCCGATGCGCCAGCGCTAGCGTTTCCGTATAATTGGATATGAATTGCTCGAAACCACCGTTTGCGACTTGGCCGACCAGGTCTGACCACATCATCAGCACCCGCTGCGCTTCAGTGAGCTGCGCATTGCCGGAATGGCCGTAGAGATTCCAGCCGGGGATGTTCATCACCGATGGTGTATGGATCAAGCCTTCGCCGGTCAGCCACCAGCCGGAATCGACATAGGTGGCCCGCTCCTCGAAGTCTTCGGGCGTTAAAGTTGGACGCGTGTCCACGGGCGTCGCGTCACCGGCGCTCACGGAGTCAGGTCAATTTGCTACAGCAACCGGTGGCGCGTCGCCGAACGACCACATGCGCTCGAGGTTGTAGAAGCTGCGCACCTCGGGGCGGAACAGGTGGACGATGACGTCGCCCGCATCGATCAGCACCCAATCGGCATTGGGAAGGCCTTCGACGCGAACGCTGCGGCCCGCTTCCTGCTTGATCCGCTGCGCCAGCTTCTCGGCGATCGCCGAGACATGGCGCGTCGAGCGGCCGCTCGCGATCACCATATGGTCGGCGATGCTGCTCTTGCCGGCAAGCGGGATGGAGATGGTTTCCTGGGCCTGATCCTCGTCCAGCTGGTGGAGGATCAGCGCGTGGAGCGAATCCACGCTGTCGTCCGAAGACGTCGGGGCGGGTGCGGCGCCGGGCGCGGTACCCTTGTCAGCGGAGATCAAATGCGTCCTTTCTCGGTCGGTTCCACCAGCCATGAACGCGTCACGGGGTCGCGCATTGCGCGGCCTTCATAGCGTTCGAACCAGCGGGGGTTGGCCTGCCGTATCGCAGTCGCGGATCGCACATCGGGCGAAAATCGCAAGAACACGAGGGCGGGCGGTCTCCAGTCTGTCCAATGGCTTTTCTGGTCTGCGGGCCGGACAAAGCGCCGCAGCCATCCCATCGCACGTCTTGCATGGGCGCGGTCGTTATAGCCCGGACGCGCAACAACCGCAATCGGCATCAACCGCGCGATCTCCCGCCAGTCGCGCCAGTGGGGCAACTGGACCAGATTGTCGGCGCCCATGATCCAGATGAACCGGCGGTTCGGGTAAAGGCGGACAAGCTTTTTGAGCGTATCGACCGTATAGCGCGTACCGAGTTCGGTCTCGATCGCCGTCGCGCGGATCGGCGACCGCCGCGCCATCCGCTGCGCCGAACCGAGCCGGGCGGGAAGTGGGGCCATTCCGGCCTTGGGCTTCAAAGGATTGCCGGGCGACACCAGCCACCACAGCTCGTCGAGCCCCAGCGCGTCGATCGCATTGAGGCTGATCGCACGATGCCCGCCATGCGCGGGATTGAAGCTGCCGCCGAGGAGGCCGGTGGGGATTTTCCGGTTCAGGGCCGGACCTGCCCCGTACCCCGCACCAGCCATTTATAGGTGGTGAGTCCTTCGAGCGCGACGGGACCGCGCGCATGCAGCCGCCCCGTCGCGATGCCGATTTCGGCGCCGAGGCCGAACTCGCCGCCGTCGGCGAATTGCGTCGAGGCGTTGTGCATCACGATCGCGCTGTCGACCCCGGTCAGGAAGCGCTCGGCGACCGCGGCATCCTCGGTGACGATCGCGTCGGTATGGCGGCTCGAATGCGCGTCGATATGCGAAAGCGCCCCTGCGAGCCCGTCGACCAGCGCGACCGAGACGATCGCGTCGAGATATTCGCAGTCCCAGTCGCCGGCGCTCGCCGCTTCGACATGCGGGCTCAGCGCGACGATGCCCTTGTCGCCGCGCACTTCGCAGCCCGCGACGATCAGCGCATCGACGATCGCGAGCGGCGCAGGATAGGCGCGGTCGATCAGGATCGTCTCGGTCGCGCCGCAGACGCCGGTGCGGCGCATCTTGGCGTTCACCGCGAGCTCGACCGCTTTCGCGGGGTCGGCGGCGCTGTCGATATAGAGATGGTTGATGCCGTCGAGATGCGCGAGCACGGGCACGCGCGCCTCATCCTGCACGCGCGCGACAAGGCCTTTGCCGCCGCGCGGGATGATGATGTCGATCAGCCCCTGCGCGCGCAGCATCGCGCCGACCGCGACGCGGTCCTGCGTGGGCACGAGCTGCACCGCATCGGCGGAGAGCCCCGCCTCGACCAGCCCCGCCGCGAAGGCCGCGTGGATCGCCCGGTTCGAATGCACCGCCTCGCTGCCGCCGCGCAGGATCACGGCATTGCCCGACATCAGCCCGAGCGCGGCGGCGTCGGCGGTGACGTTGGGGCGGCTTTCATAGATGATGCCGACGACGCCCAAGGGCACGCGCACGCGGCTCAGCATCAGCCCGTTGGGACGCGTCATACGGTCGATCTCGCCGCCGACCGGGTCGGGTAGCGCTGAGACCGCGTCGATCGCATCGGCGATTCCCGCCAGCCGCGCCTCGTCGAGCCGCAGCCGGTCGAGCATCGCGGCCGATAGGCCGTTTTTCTGTCCCGCCGCCATATCCTCTTCGTTCGCCGCAAGGATTTCGGCCGCCCGCGCGCGGATCGCCGCCGCTGCCGCAACCAGCGCCGCCGCCTTGTCGGCGGTCGGCGTCAGCGCCAGCCGTTTCGCGGCGGCGCGTGCGCGCGCGCCCATGTCGGCGATCAGGGCGGTAACGTCGCCGGGCAGCGGCGGGGCGGTCAGGGCTTCGGCGTTCATGGCGCGGCCACTACCATGTTTTTCGTGACTCTCGAAAGCCCCGTTGCGCGCCGCCGCGCGCATCTTTAGGCAGGGCGCCATGACAGGGGATATCGAGGGTATCGGTAGCGCCGTGACGGCGGGCCTCGCGGCGCGGGCGGTCGAATCACGCCACGGCGAGGGCAAAGCGCACGGCCACGCGCCGCTACGCTGCCTCAATTGCGGCACCAGCCTGACGGGCTCGCATTGCCACCATTGCGGACAGCGCGCCGACGTCCACCGTAGCTTCGGCGCGATCGGGCACGATCTTGTCCACGCGATCTTCCACTTCGAAGGCAAGATCTGGAACACGCTCCCCTTGCTGGCATGGCGCCCGGGCGACCTGACGCGACGCTATATCCACGGCGAGCGTGCGCGCTTCATTTCGCCGCTCGCGCTGTTCCTGTTCGCGGTCTTCCTGACCTATGCGGTGCTCGCGATGGTCGGCAGCGGCGGCGGTTTCAGCGAGGTGCTGGCGAAGGAGGCTGCCGAGCAAACGCGCACCGCGGCGATCAAGGACAGCATGCAGGTCGAGGTCGACCGGATCGACGCCGAACTCGCAAAGGCCGATCTGCCCGCCGCCCGGCGCAGCGAACTCGAAACCGAACGCGACATCCTCCAGAAAAGCGCCGGCTATCTCGGCGTCGCGCGCACCCGCAGCAAGAAGGAACGCGCCGCCGACCGCGCTGCCGGTCCGCCCGTTCTCGAAAATCCGGTCGAGCAGGTGGCGACGAGCGCCGACTTCATCTCGCGCAACAAGGTCGATACGGGGGTGCCCTTCATCGACCATGGGCTCGAAAAGGCCTTCGCGAACCCCGCGCTGGTGCTCTACAAACTCCAGGCGAACGCCTATAAATTCGCTTGGGCGCTGATCCCGCTGTCGCTGCCCTTCATGTGGCTGCTCTATCCGTTCAGCCGCCGCTTCCACACCTATGACCATTTCGTCTTCGTAACTTATTCGATCTCGTTCATGCTGTTGCTGTTCGTCGTCGTGCGGCTTTTGAACCTGACGATTTTCGGCGACCTCGCGATCTTTTTCGCGATGCTCTATGTGCCCTTCCACATGTATCGCCAGCTGCGCGGCGCCTATCGCTCGTCGCGGTTCGGCGCGTTCGTGCGCGCCAATCTGCTCCTCTTTTTCAGCCTGTTCGCCGTGATCTGGTTTATGCTGCTACTGCTGGCGCTCGGGATCAGCGGCTAGCGCGTGAAGCTGTAACAAAGACCGGCCACAAACCCGGCGATGCGGGAGGACATGCAAGTGCATCCACTGTGGCACGAGATCGACCGCCGTCTGCTCATCAAGTTCGGTACCGCGGGGCTCGCGGCGCTGTCGCTGCCCGGCGCCGCGAAGGCGGCGATGGCGCAGGGCTTTACCCACGGCGTCGCGAGCGGCGAGCCGGGTGCCAATTCGGTGCTGCTGTGGACGCGCTATGCCGCGGCAAGCGACACGGCGTTGACGGTCGAACTGTCTGAAACCGCCGACTTCGCGCGCATCGCGGCCGGCGGCAGCGTCACCGCGAAGGGCGAGCGCGATCACACGGCGAAAATCACCGTGGGCGGGCTCGAACCCGGCCGCTGGTATTTCTACCGCTTCGTCGCGCCCGACGGGACAAAGTCGATCACCGGCCGCACGCGCACGCTCCCCGCCGGGCCGACGAGCGCCTTCACCATCGCGCTCTTCTCCTGCTCGAACCTGCCCTTCGGCTGGTTCAATGCTTATGCGCATGCCGCAGCGCGAAACGACATCGACCTCGTGGCGCACGTCGGCGACTATCTCTATGAATATCAGGTCGGCAACTATCCGTCGCTCGAACAGGCGCTGCCCGGCCGCGACATCCAGCCGACGCACGAGATGGTGAGCCTTGCCGACTATCGCCTTCGCTACGCCGCCTATCGCGCCGACCCCGACCTCCAGCGCCTCCATGCGTTGTTCCCGATGATCGCGCAGTGGGATGACCATGAATTCGCCAACGACGTGTGGAAGGGCGGCGCCGAAAATCACAACGAAGGCGAGGGCGACTGGCGCGTTCGCGAAGCCGCCGCCGAACGCGCCTATCGCGAATGGATGCCCGTCGCCGAAACGCGCTGGCGCCACTATCAGGCCGGCGACCTCGCGACGATCTTCCTGCCCGAAACGCGCATCACCGCCCGCGACCGCCCCTTCGACCTTGGCGAGATATTGGAAGGCAAGGGCGATCCCGCGGCGGCGCTGAAGCAATTCGCCGAAAGCGATTATCGCGACCCGGCACGGCAATTGATGGGCGCCGATCAGGAACGATGGCTGTTCGACGGATTGGCGCAATCGGTGAAGAGCGGCACCCGCTGGCAGGTCTGCGCGCAGCAGATCGTGATGGGCACCCTGTTCACCCCGCCCGAATCGCGGGATTGGTTCGGGGCCGACCAGCCCGATACCGTCCGCCGCCGCGTCGAGACGGCACAGCTCGCGGCCAAGGCCGGCCTGCCGCTCAACATGGACAGCTGGGACGGTTATCCCGCTGCCCGCGGCCGCCTGCTCGCGGCATCGCAGCGCGCTGGCGCCGATCTGGTCACGCTGTCGGGCGACAGCCATAACGCCTGGGCGTTCGACCTGACGCATGGCGGCCGTCCCGCCGGTGTCGAGATCGCGGGTCACAGCGTCACCTCGCCGGGGTTCGAGGCCTATACGCCCCGGATTTCGGACGCCACGCGCGTGGCGGCGCTGCGCGCGGTGTCGCCGCAGCTCCAATGGGCGAACACCGCGGATCGCGGCTATGTGACGGTGCAACTGACCCGCGAGCGCGTCACCGCGAGCTGGCACAATGTCGCGGCGGTCCGCACCCACAGCCCGGCGCTCAAATCGACGCACAGCATGACCGCCCAACGCGGCCGCCGCGCCTATAATCCTGCCTGATCGCGGCAGTCTGGCGGCCACGACCGGTCGGGTTCGGGCACCAGATCGATCAGGAACATCTCGCCCGACCGCGCGCCGTGGCGCTGCGCGAAGAGCAGCCGGTCGCCCTTCGGCGACAGCAAGGGCCCGACCTGGAACTGGTCGGGGTCGGCAGGAATGCGCCCGACCTCGACCCAGCGGTCGCCCTCGCGGCGATAGCGATAGAGGTGCGACCGGTCGCCGCGATCGGACACGGTGATCAACGTCCGGCCGTCGCGCGAGATTTCGGCCTCATAGTCATTGGCGCCTCCGCTCACCGGCGGGCCGACATTGGCGACCGTCCATTCGCCCGGGCCGGTCTCGGTCGCGACATAGATGTCGCCGCCGCCCGCGCTGCCCTTGCGGCTCGACCCGAAATAGAGCCGCCCCGCTGCGTCGGTTCGCGGGAGAAGTTCGGCGGCGGGCGAGTTGACCGGTTCGGGCAGGCGCTGCGGCTCGCCCCAGCCGCCGCCGGCGGTGCGCTCGACATACCAGATGTCGAAGTCTTCGGCCGCGGGCGCGTGACGCGACGAGATATAATAGAGCCGCTTGCCGTCGGGGGTGACGAAGGGGTCGGCCTCGATCACCGGCAACGGCATCGCAAAAGACGGCGGCGCGGGCGGACCCCATGCTCCCTTTTCGCAGCGCGATTGCATCAACCGGTAGGCGCCGAAATCCTTGTCCGCCGCGAGGTAGATCATCGTCCGGCCGTCGGGGGTAAAGGTCGGGGAGGATTCATAGCCGTCGCTCGCGATCGCGGCGGGCGTCCACAGCGCCGCGGCGCCCGGCGAGGGCGGGCTGGCCGCGGTACCGCACGCGGCAAGTAAAACGGCGCAAGACAGGATCGCGACGCGGTCGGCAAACATCATGGACATTCTCTCTGGCAAGGCGCTAGCAGAAGCGCGGCGGATTGTTGCCGGACTGCAGACGCTTGGCCATCGTCCGATCGGCGGTGGCGGCGCCGAAAGGGCGGCGGGGAGAGGATGATGGACGCGATCGATCGGCAAATCGTGGCGATGCTGCGCGGCAATGCGCGCCTGCCGCTGAAAAGCATCGCGGCGACGGTCGGCCTTGCGCGTAGTTCGGTGCGCGAGCGGCTGTCGAAGCTCGAGGCTGCGGGCACGATCGGCGGCTATCATGCGCGCGTCGTCGACGAGCGCGGGATCGCCGCGATCCTGCAACTGCGGCTCGCGCGCACGCCCTCGCCCGACATCGTCGCGGCCGTCACGGGCATGGCGGAGGTCGCACGCTGCTATTCGCTGAGCGGCGAGATCGACCTGCTCATCGAACTCGAGGCGCCCGATGCCGCCCGCCTCAACGCGGCGCGCGACCGGATCGCGCTGATCGCGGGGGTCGAGGACACAACGACCGCGCTAATCCTCAAGCGCGACAAGGATCGCTGAGCGCACGTCAGGCGGCGGCGATCGCTTCGATTTCGAGCAGCCACGCTTCGTCGTAGATATCGGCGATGATGATCGTCAGCGCGGGCGAATGGCCGCCCAGCACTTCGTGCCTGACCTTGTAGTTCGCCTCGCGATAGCGGCGGTCCGACAGGAAGACGGTGACCTTGACCAGATCGTGCAAGGCCATTCCGCCCGCCGCCAGCTGCGCCTCGATGTTGCGCCAGACGAGCCGGCATTGGTCCTCGAAGCCGGCGGGCACCGCGCCCTTCTCATCGACCGGAATCTGGCCGCTGACGAACAGCCAGCGCCTCGGGTCCTCGACAAGATGCGCTTGTGCGTAGGAGACGCCGGTGGGGTTGATCGCGCGATTGGGCATAAGGGGCCTCGTCATTCCGATGGAGGGGACGGCGATTCCTGCCAGCACTCCGGCGCAGACCGAGCGGCGCGAGGGGTGAAGGCGCGGGGCGTCCGATGGGTTCACCGCGCCATCTAGCGTGAAGGCGATGGCGGGCTCCAGCGTCCGATGGGCGGCGAGGCCGCCGCAACGGCGGCGCTTGACACTCATAACTATGTGGTTATGAGAAAACACATAGCCAGAGAGTTATGAGTTATGACACGGACCTCGCCCGATCTTCTCTTCAAGGCGCTCGCCGACCCCAGTCGGCGCGCGCTGTTCGAACGGCTTTGCCTCGAAGGCGAAGCGACGGTCGGCGCGTTGACCGCGGGCGCGGGCATTTCGCAGCCCGCGGTGTCGAAGCATCTCGGCATTCTCAAGCAGGCGGGGCTGGTGCTCGATCGGCATGAGGGCCGCCAGACGCATTACAGCGCGCAGCAACGCGCGCTCGCGCCGCTGGTCGACTGGACCGGGCGCATGAACCGCTTCTGGGAAGCGCGGTTCGACGATCTCGAAGATTTGCTCAAAAGGATGGACCAATGACCGATACTGAAGTTCGTACCGTCACGGTCGAGCGCGAAATTCCGCACCCGCCCGAAAAAATCTGGCGCGCGCTGACGACGCAGCATCTGATCGAGGAATGGCTGATGAAGAACGACTTCGGTCTCGACCTCGGCCATCGCTTCCAGCTCTGCGGCGACTGGGGGAATGTCGATTGCGAGATTCTTGACGTCGAGCCCGAGCGGAGCCTGTCCTACACATGGAATTACGCGCACGACGATCCGGCGTACCGGCTCGACAGCAAAGTGACCTTCACGCTCGAACCGACCGCTGCCGGAACGTTGCTCCGCATGGAGCAGGTCGGCTTCCGCCCCGACCAGAAGCAGGCGTTCGGCGGCGCCAAGGGCGGCTGGAAGATCCATCTCGAAAATCTCGAGAAGGTTGTGGCGAAGCTCGATTGATCAAGCAGGGAGAGAGCTATGAACTGGAGTTTGTGGATCCGGCAGTTTCACCGCTGGGTATCGATCATTTTCTCGGCGATCGTGCTCGCCATTTTCGTGATGCTCGGCGCGGGACAGCAGCCGGCCGAGTGGGTCTATTATCTGCCGCTGCCGCCGCTTTTCCTGCTGATGTTCTCGGGGCTCTATATGTTCTTCCGGCCTTATTTCAGGAAGCGCGGCGGCGCGGCGGGTTGATCGCTCAACTATAGGGCGGCGCGTCCTCGAACTCGTCGAAGCTGGGATAGTCGTTCGCGACGCTCGCGGTGAAATTGGGCGCGCGCTTTTCGAGGAAGCTCGTCACGCCCTCGGCGGCGTCGGGGCTGCGGCCGCGCGAAAAGATCACCCGGCTGTCCCAGCGGTGCGCGCTCATCGGATGGGCGGCGCCCAGCATCCGCCACAGCATATGGCGCGTCAGCGCGACCGAGACGGGGGCGCTGTCGGCGGTCATCTCGCGCGCCTTGGCGATCGCGGCGTCGATGAGGTCGCCCGGCGCATGAACCGACTGGACGAGGCCCTTTTCCTTCGCTTCGGCGGCCGAAATCAGGCGCCCCGAATAGCAAAGATCGACCGCGTTCGCGATCCCGACCAGCCGCGGCAGGAACCAGCTCGACGCCGCTTCGGGCACGATACCGCGGCGCGCGAAAACAAAGCCATAACGCGCGGTGTCGCTCGCCAGCCGCGCATCCATCGGCAGCGTCATCGTCGCGCCGATCCCGACCGCGGCGCCGTTGATCGCGCCGAGCACGGGCTTCTTTGCCTCGAAGATACGCATCGACACGCGCCCGCCGCCGTCGCGGATCAGCGGGTGCGACCAGTCGATCGTGCCGTCCTCGGCGACCGGGCTCGCGGGCATGCCATCGGGCAGCATCGCCAGCTTGTCGCTGCGCTTGTCATAATCGAAGGTCGCGGCGCCGCCGCCGAGGTCGGCGCCCGCGCAATAGGCCTTGTCGCCATGCCCGGTGAAGATCACCGCGCGCACGCCATCGTCGGCATCGCACTCGTCGAGCGCGGCGATGATCTCCAGCATCATCTCGCCGGTAAAGGCGTTCATCCGGTCGGGCCGGTACAGCGTCAGCAGCGCGATGCCTTCGTGGCGGTCGAGGCGAATCTGGTCAAAGCTCATATTCTCTCTCCTTGGCTTTCGGCCATGGTTGCAAGCGCTGTCGGGGATGGCAAGCTCTAGTTGACGTAAACGTCAATTGACCGATGAAAGGGCGGGGATGACGCGCCCTCGCTTTGTCGCTATAGGCGCCGCGACCGCCCCGGCGTCGCGCTCTAACTTGAGTCGCCTTGCCGGGGTCATTCATTTGGTTCCGACAGAAAGTTGACCGCCATGGCCCGTCGCCGCCAGATCTACGAAGGCAAAGCCAAGATCCTTTACGAAGGCCCCGAACCGGGCACGCTCATCCAATATTTCAAGGATGACGCGACCGCGTTCAACGCGCAGAAGCGCGGGACGATCAACGGCAAGGGCGTGCTCAACAACCGTATTTCGGAGCATGTCTTCACTTTGCTCGGCAATATCGGCGTCCCGACGCACTTCATCCGCCGCCTCAACATGCGCGAACAGCTGATCCGCCAAGTCGAGATCGTGCCGATCGAGGTGATCGTGCGCAACGTCGCCGCGGGCACGCTGTCGAAGCGCCTCGGGATCGAGGAAGGCACGCAGCTTCCGCGCACGCTGATCGAATATTGCTACAAGGACGATGCGCTGGGCGATCCGCTCGTCGCCGAGGAGCATATCGCCTGCTTCAACTGGTGCAGCCAGGACGAGCTTCACGACATTCAGGACATGGCGATCCGCATCAACGACTTCATGTCGGGCATGTTCGCCGCGGTCGGCATCCGCCTCGTCGACTTCAAGCTCGAGTTCGGCCGGCTTTACGAGGGCGATTTCAGCCGCATCATCCTCGCCGACGAGATCAGCCCCGACGGCTGCCGCCTGTGGGACATGTCGACGAACGAAAAGCTCGACAAGGACCGCTTCCGCCGCGACCTCGGCGGCGAGGTCGAGGCCTATCAGGAAGTCGCGCGCCGATTGGGCCTGATGCCCGAGGGCGGCGAAAATGCCGTGCTCGACCTCGAAAGCCACCGCAAGAAAAAGGGCAGCTGAGGCTCCTCACGCGAACCTCTATTTCCGTTCGTGTCGAGCGAAGTCGAAACACCCCGCGGCCGGGCGCTGCCCCGCCGGGGCATCTCGACTTCGCTCGATGCGAGCGGGTAATTTGAGCTGGGCTAAATATTGATGCTGGTCGGAATCAAACTCGGCTGCAGATAGGGGTAGGGCTGCATCCGCTGCGCGTTGCGCTGCACGATCTCCGCCTCGACGCCCGCAAGCGCTGCCTGAAACCACGCCAGCGGCCCCTCCGCCCCCGTCACGCGCGGGTCCTGGAACCATGCCGGATAGGGAAAGGCGTTGCCGCGATAATCGCCGAGCGGGCGGTAATGCACCGATCCCAAGAGTTCGAGCACGTTCAATTGTTCGAGCGCGAGCGCCATCGGCGGCATCATCGCGAGCCAGCCCGCCTTGTCGTGCCCACGCTGGCCGTTCGGCGCCGCCTGCCAGCCCGCGCCGGTAATCGCAGGAGCGAACGCCATGATGTCCTTTTGCGGGAAATTGACCGCGGCATGCTGCGCGCTCGCGGTGAACATCACCATCGCGCACACCTCGGCGAGCTGCGCGCGTGTCGTGATCGCGCCGAAACCCTTGATCTTCGCTTCGCCGGCGAGACAGGCGGCCCATGCGGTGAGCTCGGTATCGGCGACGACATCGGCCTCATGCGCATAATAAAGGTCGACATATTGCCGCGCCCATTCGTGGATCGCATCCCAGACGAGCAGCGCATCGTCGCGATACGGATAATCGGCGAGCGCCGTATCTACCCCCACGCCGCGCGCGGCGAAATCGGCGCGCGGCATCTTGCCGTAGAAATCGAACGCAAGTCGCGCGTCGACCGCGGCGAGCTGGCTCGATGCGATCGTGCCCGCGAAAATATGGTCGATCGGTCCGTCGGCGGCGATCAGCGAGGTCGCCGCCGCTTCGTTGATGAAGAGCGTGCCCTCGAAATGCGGCAGGAGCAGCGCCCAGATCGGGTGCGCTTCGGCAAGGTGACGATGCGTCGCGACCGCGAACGCCTCGATCACCAGATGCGTGCGCGCGAGATGGGTGAAAAGCTCGTGATAATTGCCGTCGGCGACCTCGACGACGAACTTGGCCATTTCCCAGCCCCATAGCTTGTCGGCGGCGGGCGAGGGGGTGAAGATCGGCCATTCGGCGGGGTCCTGCCCGCACTGGATCGCCACCGGCACCAGCGACGATCCGCCCGGCGGCACCGCGAACAGCGCCATCGGCTGCCAGGCATATTTGGCGAGGGTGCCGTAAGTTCCGGGATCGAGGACTTCGAGCGGCTTGTAATCGAGCATGAAAAGGCGGCCATCGGCAAGCGCGGCCTCCAGCGTATCGCCATTCACCACCGCGGCATATTGGACCGCGCTGAGCGGGAAATTGGCGGGCAGGGTGCCCTCGACCGCGGCGATCAGCATGCAGTTCGGCCCCTGCACCCGCAGCCGCGCGAACTCGGCATCGTCCTGGAACATATAGCTGATGCCCGGAACGGGCAGCGTCGCGAACAGCGCGCGATAGGCGTCGAGGCTGCGCGGTGTTTTGCTGCCGAGGCCTTGGGCTTCCTCGACCTTCATCAGATCCTCGAGCCGCTCCTTATAGCCCTTGAGCAGCGCGACATGCGCGTCGCGCTCGGCGGCGGCGACGGCTTGTCCAACGTCGCCGATCATCCGTTCGAAGATGTTGCCGCCGCTGTGGACGCCATGCTCCGCCGCGATCTTTGCCGCCGAGGCCTCGATCGCGTCGCATTCGGCGAGCGCGGCTTCGTAATCGGCGCGCGGGCTGTCGAGTTCGCCTTTATCGACCCCGCCAAGCTTCACCGTCAGCGCGTTACGCACGATGCCCAGCCCGACGCCGATCAGGATCACGAACCAGGCGATCGTCGGCTCGTCATTCTTCGGAACGCTCGTCGCCAGCGGCACGCCGGGCAGCGTGGGGACGTCGGTGGTCCACGTATAAACAGCTCGCGTCGCGGTCAGCTGCGCCGCGCGCGCCGCCTGTCCGGCCGGCGTGTCGTCCTGCGGCAGCGTGGGGCTGGCGGGCGGCATCGGAACGCCGGGCGCGAGCGGCAAGGCGGTGGTCTGCAAATCTGGTTGTGGCATCGGATAGGACATGCGTGGCTCCCCCTCGAACAAGTGGCCGGCTTGTCCGCGAACATGGTTAATATTTCGCAAGCCATCGCATGCGCGAAAGCGTCTAGTCCGGTGATAAGACGGACTTTCATTCCTTAACCCCTGCTTTACCCGGCCTTGCTATCCCGCCCCCATGACGGGGGTCTATCACACGTTGCAGGCGCGCTTCTTTCCGCCGATTCCGGATGCGATTCGGGACGACGTCGCATTGCTGCGCGCCAATCGCGTCGAGACGCTGACCCCGATGCTGTTCCTGATGCTCGCGGCGACGACGCCCACCGCCATCTATGGCGGGGTCGAAACGGTGCATCCCGTCATCCGCATCGGTTTCCCGGTCATCCTCGCCATCGTCGGCGTGCTCGGTTTCCTGTTCCTGCGCCACAATCGCGGTCGCCGGATGAGCCCGCGCCGCGCGCGCCGCGTCATCCGCGAGGCGAGCTGGGTGTCGGGCATCACCGGCGCGATGTGCAGCCTGTGGACGGTGACCAACTGGCTCGCCGCGCCGCCCGAAACGCACAGCTATTATGCGATGATCATGGCGATGGGGTCGCTCGCGACCGCTTATTGTCTGTCGTCGATCCGCTTCGCGACCTTCCTCAACCTCGGCGTCGGGCTCGCGCCGGTGTCGGCGTTGATGCTGACCTCGGGCAATCCGCCCGAAATCGCGGCGGGCACCAGCCTCGTTATCGCGACGCTGTTCCTGCTGCGCATGGTCGTCCAGCAGCACGGGCAGGTGATCGACCTGCTCGAACTACAGCGCCAGATGCGCGAGCTTGCGCATACCGACCCGCTCACCGGCCTCGCCAACCGCCGCGAATTCGACCTCAGGCTCGACGAGGAAATCGCCAAGGCCGACGGCGCCGGCCGATTCGCGATCGCGCTGCTCGACCTCAACGGCTTCAAGCCGATCAACGACCAGCACGGCCACGCGATCGGTGACGGGGTGCTGTGCGAACTCGCCGACCGCCTGCGCCGCGCCTGCGGCCACCACGCGATCGTCGCACGCCAGGGCGGCGACGAATTCGCCATCCTCGTGCCCGCGGGATCGCCGCTGCTCGGCACCGCGCTCGCCGACCATATTCTCGCCGCGCTCGCGGCGCCATTTCGCATCGACGGCCGGCCGATCGGTGTCGGCGCGGGCATCGGCACCGCCTATTGGCCCGAACATGGCGACAGCGCCCGCCAATTGCTCGAAGTCGCCGACCGCGCGCTTTACGCTGCAAAGGCTGCCAATCGCTCCCCGACGTCGTCTGTCGAAAGCGTCGGCCGGGTCGCATGACGACGGCTTGACCGCCCGCGGGGCGGTCGCCACATCGAGGGTCATGACCAAAAATCTCGTCCGGCGCGCCGCAACCGCGCTGTCGCCCCTCGTTCTCCTCATCGCCAGCACCGCGCCGGTCTATGCCAGGGAAACACCCGCGAAGGCGGCGGCGCCCGCGACGGTCAATCCGCAGGACGCGGCGGCAAAGGCATGGAATTTCGCCGCCAGCGACATTCCGGTCGACCCGAACATCGTCTTCGGCGTGCTCCCCAACGGGATGAAATATGCGCTGCTCAAGAACAGCACGCCCAAGGACAGCGTCGTGCTCCGCATGCGCTTCGACGTCGGCAGCTTCGCCGAAGCCGACGACCAGCGCGGCCTCGCCCATTTCCTCGAACATATGGCGTTCAACGGATCGACCAACGTGCCCGAGGGCGAGATGATCAAGCTGCTCGAACGCAAGGGCCTCGCCTTCGGCGCCGACACCAATGCCTCGACCGGCTTTGACGAGACGGTCTACAAGCTCGACCTGCCCAACGCCTCGGACGATCTGATCGACACCGGGCTGATGCTGATGCGCGAGACCGCGAGCGAGCTGACGATCGATCCGGCGGCGGTCGACCGCGAACGCGGCATCATCCTCTCCGAACGCCGCGCGCGCGACACCTATCAGCTCCGCAGCCTGATCGACCAGCTCGATTTCCAGATGCAGGGGATGACCGTGGCAAGCCGCATCCCCGTCGGCACCGAACAGGTGATCCGCACCGCGCCCGCCGCGCGCATCCGCGATCTCTACGACCGCTATTACCGGCCCGAGCGCGCGACGCTCGTGATGGTCGGCGATTTCGATCCCGCGGCGGTCGAGGCGAAGATCAAGGCGCGCTTCGCCGACTGGCAGGGGCGCGGCCCCGCCGGCGCCGACCCCGACATCGGCGATGTCGATTATGAGCGCGCGGCGGCCGCCGACGATTTCGTCGACCCCGCGATCCAGGATTCGGTGACGATCGCGCGCTTCAAGCCGTGGACCCTCGAGCCCGACACCAAGGCCAAACGCGCGCGCAAGCTCGCCGAGGATGTCGGCGAGGCGATCGTCAGCCGCAGGCTCGCGAAAATCGCGCTCACCGAGGATTCGCCGATCCTCACCGGCTATCTCAGCGATGCGTCGGGCTGGAAGATTTTCGACCAGGTCACCGTCGGCGCGGTCGCGAAAGAAGGCGCGTGGAAGGAGGCGCTCGCGCTCGTCGAGCAGGAACAGCGCCGCGCCGTCGAGCATGGTTTCACCCAGGCCGAGGTCGACGAGCAGCTCGCGATCCGCCGCACCGCCTTCCGCAACGCCGTCGCGGGGGTGACGACGCGGCGCAGCGAGACGCTCGCCGACGCGCTGGTCACTGCGGCCGAGGGCGATTTCGTCTTCACGCGCCCCGAAACCTCGCAGGCGCTGTTCGAGGCGGCGGCGCCGTCGCTCGATGCCGCTGCGGTCACCGCCGCCTTTCGGGGGCGCATGGAGGGGATGAGCCCGCCGCTCGCGCGGGTGACGACGAAGGTCCCGGTCGAGGGCGGCACCGCCGCGATCCTCGCCGACCTGCAGGCTTCGGCCAAGGTCGCGGTCGCGCCGCCGTCCGAGGCCGCGAACGCCGCCTTCGCCTATGACGATTTCGGCACGCCGGGAAAGATCGTCAGCGACGAACGCGTCGAGGATCTCAATATCCGTCGCATCCGCTTCGCCAACAATGTGATGCTCAACATCAAGACGACCGATTTCCAGAAGGACAAGGTCATGCTGTCGCTGCGCGTCGACGGCGGCAACCTGCTCGCGACGAAGGGCGATCCGACAAAGGTGTCGCTCGCGGGGTCGCTGATGCTCGGCGGGCTCGAGGCGCACAGCTATGACGAGCTGCGCTCGATCCTCGCGGGCAAGACGATCAGCCCGGTCTTCGGCAACGCCACCGATAGCTTCGGCGGCAGCGCGGTGACCTCGCCCGAGGATTTTGCGCTGCAGGCGAAGCTGATGGCCGCCTATATCACGCACCCCGGCTATCGCGCCGACGGGCTCGCGCTGATCCGCCGCGTGCTGCCGCAGCAATATGCCGCGAACGATGCGACCCCGGCGGCGGTGATCGGCCGCGACGCGGGGGGCATTCTTGCCAATGACGATCCGCGATCGCAGACCCCGCCGCTCGCCAAGGTGATGGCGCTCGACTGGGCGCAGCTCAAACCGGTGGTCGCCGACAGTTTCGCGCATGGCGCGATCGAAATCGGCGTCGTCGGCGACATCGGCGAACAGGCGGCGATCGACGCGATCGCGGCGACCTTCGGCGCCTTGCCCGAACGGCGCGCCGCCTTCGACCCGCGAACCGAGGCGCGCATCCGCCAATATGCGACCGACCGCAGCGAACGCACGCTGATCCACAAGGGGCCGGCCGAACAGGCCGAACTGCGCGTCTATTGGCCCGCGCGCGATGACAGCGATCTTGCCGAGGCGATGCGGCTCAACCTGCTTGCGCGCGTGATGCAGCTCAAGCTCACCGAGGAACTGCGCGAGCGGCTCGGCGAAAGCTACAGCCCCGGCGCGGCGGCGAGCCTGTCGGACGAATTTCCGGGCTACGGCCACCTCTTCGCGGCGAGCAACGTCGATTATCAGGATCTCGCGACGACGCGCGCGGCGATCTTCGCGATCGCGAAGGAACTGCGCGACGCGCCCGTCGACGCCGACCTGCTCGACCGCGCGCGCCGTCCGCTCGTCGAGGCGATGGTCAAGGCGCGGCGCGAGAACAGCTATTGGCTGAACTATGTCGCCGAAGCGGCGACCCACGCCGACCGGCTCGACCGCAGCCGCAACGGGATCGCCGAGGTCGAGGCGGCGACGCCCGCCGAGCTTCAGGCGCTGGCGAAACGCTACCTCGTTGACGACAAGGCGCTGGTGATCAGGGCCGTGAGCGACAAGGCGGGGCGCTGATCGGCCGGTTTCGGCCGGAAGCTGCCTCTCACACATCGTCACCCCGGACTTGATCCGGGGGCCATGACTTCGGCGAGGCTATGGATCCCGGATCAAGTCCGGGATGACAAAGGTTGGGGTAGCAACGCCCGCTTCCCTAACCCATTTTGGCCATTCCAGCATATCGGCGCCCGCCAATCGGCACTGCCGATACTGCGCTGTCTCCCAAATCCACTATCCCCTTGGAACGGACAACAAATACAGGCATCGTCGCGAACGGGTCGAAACGCGCCGGCGCGAGATTCCGATTCCGATAGTCAAGACAGGGGAACAGCAAGATGACGAGGGGTTCGCACCAGAAGGATTTCATCGCGCGGGGGCTGGCCCTTGCCGGGGCGCTGGCGCTCGCCGGCTGCGCCGGGATGGGTGGGAAGACGACGAGCACGCTGCCGCCGGCCGACGCCTATGCCCAGCTTACCGATTCGAAGGGCGCCGATCGCGGCCGCGCCGACATCTATCGCGACGGCAGCGGCCTGCGCGTCGAACTCGTCGCGCGCGGCTTCGGCCCCGGTACCTATGGCATGCATGTCCACGCGGTCGGCCAGTGCACGCCGCCCGACTTCGCGAGCGCGGGTCCGCACTGGAACCCGACCGGCGCGCAGCATGGCCGCGAAAACCCAATGGGGGCGCACCATGGCGACCTGCCCAATCTTGTCGTCGAACCCGATCAAATCGGCCGCGCGACGCTGCGCCTCGTCGGATCGCGCTTCGAGGGCGATGGCGGACTGCTCGACGCCGACGGTGCCGCCTTCGTCATCCACGCAGGACCCGACGATTACAAGACCGACCCCAGCGGCAACAGCGGCGGCCGCGTCGCGTGCGGCGTGATTGTCCGCGGCAGCGGCGAGTAACGCCGCCGCCCGTGCGCCGGCCCTAGGCCGGCGCGCCCGCCGCGCTCGCCGCGGCGGCCCGCTCGGCGATCGTCGCTTCGGCCTCTGGCACCGCGCGATAGGCGTAGAGCAAGAGCGCGACCGCGATCGGCGCGACGCCGATCAGCGACAATATGCCGGTGCGCAGGTCTCCGACGGGTTTGCCGTCGACGACGGTGCCCGCGAGGTCCGAAATCTGCCCGACCATATAGGGGCCGAACGACAGCCCGACGAGCGTTGTGCCGAGGAAGAAGGCCGCCGTCGCCGTTCCGCGCATCCGCGGCAGCACCAGATCCTGCGTCGTCGCCGCCGCCGCGCCGAGTGCGGCGGCACCCAGCATGCCGGCGAGGAAGTTCATGACATAGAAGAGCGTCGAATTTTCGGTCGTATAGCCGATCCAGATCGGGAGGATCGGCGCGACCACGCCGAAGATGACCATCAGGATACGGCCCGCCGGGTTTTTCGCGCGCAGCGCGTCGGCGATCCGGCCGCCGATGATCACGCCGACGAAACCGGCGACCGCGCCATTCGCGCCGAGGATGAAAGCCAGCTCCTGCTTGGGCAGCCCGAGCACGATCTCGGCATAGGGGGCCGACCAGAAGGCGAGCGCATAGGCCGCGAGCGCGACGAGGCCATAGCCCAAAGTCGTGCAGAGAAAGGCCGGGGTGCCCCAGATCAGCCGGAAGGTCGCGGGGTCGTGCGCGCGCAGCGTGCAGGCCCAGGAGAACACCGCATAATAGCCGACCCCGACCGCCGACCATTGCGGGAAATTGCCGGTAAGCTCGATCATCCACCACGCGAAAGCGGCGATCGCGGCGGCGAAGCCGAGGTTGATCGCCAGCGCCGCCGCGCCGCGCTTCGCGGCGCCGATCAGCGTCAGTGGCGGCACGATCATCGACAGGTCCTTGCCGAATTCGCGGAACGGGCTAGGCGAACTCGGGCTCGGGGTGCCGTCCATCGCGCCGCGCACCGGTTCGCGCAGGCTCGCGACCCACAGCGCGAGCAGCAGGCCGGGGATGCCGACCGCGAGGAAGGCCGCCTGCCAGCCGACGAGCCCCAGCGGACCGCCGGCGGGATAGGCGTTGTTCCACGCTTCGACGATCAGCGCGCCGATGAACAGCGACACGCCGCCGCCGAGATAAAGCCCCGACGAATAGATGGCGAGCGCGGTCGCCTTTTGCCGTTTCGGGAAATAGTCGGAGATCAGCGAATAGGCGGTCGGGCTCGCGGTCGCCTCGCCGACGCCGACGCCCATGCGCGCGAGCGTCAGGGTGAGCTGGTTATAGGCGAGGCCCGAAAAGGCGGTCATCGCCGACCACAAAGTCAGCCCGATCGACAGCAGCTTGACGCGGTTCCAATTGTCGGCGAGGCGGCCGAGCGGGATGCCGAACAGCGCATAGAAGACCGCGAAGGCCGCTCCGCCGAGGAAGCCCATGTCGCCATCGGATAGACCGAGGTCGGCCTTGATGTCGACCGCGAGGATGCTGATGATCTGCCGGTCGATGAAATTGAGGATATAGACGACGACGAGCACCGACAGGACATACCAGCTGTAACCGGTGGCTTTCGGCTCGGCGGCGGCGGACGCGCCCGACATGTCATTTTCGCTGGCGGTATCGGCCATCTGGCAACCCTCTCCCTCACCCACTATCTCTTTTGTCGCTCATGGCTAGCAGAGCGGGACGCGGGCGCAAGTTGAAAGTCGGTTCAACTTTAGATGGAGGCCAATCGAATATGCGTGAAGATGGTGAAATTGCGAAACCCGCGATCCTCTTCCTCTGTCTCGGCAACATCTGCCGCTCGCCGCTCGCCGAAGGCGCGGCACGCGCCGCCTTCGCCCGCGCCGGCATCGACGCCACGCTCGATTCGGCGGGCACCGGCGACTGGCATGTCGGCCACGCCCCCGACCGCCGCGCGCAGGCCGAGGCGCGCCGCCGCGGCATCGACATTTCGGCGCTGCGCGCGCGCCAACTGTCGCCCGACGATTTCTATGATTTCGACCTGATCCTCGCCGCCGACGAGACGAACCTGCGTGACGCGCGGGCGATCCGTCCCGCCGATGCGACGGCGGACCTCCGGCTGATGCTCGACCTGCTCCCCGGACGCAAAGGGCAGGGCGTGACCGACCCCTATTATGGCAAGGACGACGGCTTTGCGGCGACATGGGACGATGTCGATGCGATCGCGTCGGCGCTCGTCGCCGAATTTTCACCCAAGGGATAACGCGCCACCGGGTGATAGCGCGAGCCGCCATGGCCCATCTCGCTTTCGTACAGCGTGACATGGCCGAATTCGAAGGGGGCGCTGGCAAGGTCGCTGTTCAGTGCAAGGAAGGACGCGACCGGCCCCGATCCGCGGTTCAGCCGCGCCAGCGTGATATGCGGCACGAAGGCGCGCGTTTCGGGTGCGACACCGACGCGCGCGAGCAACTGGTCGACCTTGCGGTGCAGCGCGGCAAGCGGCTCGTGCGGCTCGACTCCCGCCCACAGCATATGCGGCCGCCCTTGCCGTTCGAACAGGTCGACGCCGGCGATCCGTGCCGTGACCGCGGGCGCGTAAATCGCGCCCAGCGCCGCCGCGATATCTTCGGCGCGGTGGCGGTCGACCTCGCCGATGAAGCGCAGGGTCAGGTGAAGCTGCTCGTCGCTTTGCCAGCGCGCGCCCGAGACGCCTTGCATCGCGGAAATCAACATTTCGCGGATGGCGCGCGGCGGGCGCAGCGCGACGAACAGGCGGTGCGTGGACATGTCGGTGAGCATAAGCGGCGATGTTCCGCGCCGCGACCCCTGTTTGCACACGGGACAATAATATTGCTGGAATATTGCTGATGTCCGGTTTCGCTTGAAACGCGCGGGCAAACCCCCGATATTGTCGATACGGCCGGTATGGGCTGGCCAGTTATGGAGATGAAAAATGGCGAATTGGAACGACCCCAATATGGCGGCTTCCGGTTTCGGCGCCGGCGCGAACGCAATGGACCAGGCCGTCGATGCCGGTCTGCGGTCGTACATGCTGTCGGTTTACAATTATATGGGTTCGGGCGTGCTGCTGACGGGCATCGTCGCAATGCTTGCGTTCAACAGCGGCTTTACTGCCTCGATGATCGGCAGCCCGCTGATGTGGGTGGTGATGCTCGCGCCGCTGGCCTTCGTGCTGGTGCTGAGCTTCGGCATCAACAAGCTCTCGACCGGCGCCGCGCAGGCGCTGTTCTGGGTCTATGCCGCGGTGATGGGCCTGTCGATGTCCACGATCTTCCTGGCCTTTACCGCAACGTCGATCGCGACGACCTTCTTCGCGACCGCGGCGGCCTTCCTCGGTCTCAGCCTCTATGGCTATACGACCAAGAAGGATCTGTCGGGCTTCGGCACCTTCCTGATCATGGGCGTCGTCGGCATTCTCGTCGCGATGGTCATCAACATGTTCGTGCAGTCGAGCGCGCTCAGCCTCGCGATCAGCGTCATCGGCGTGCTGCTCTTCGCGGGCCTCACCGCCTATGACACGCAGAAGATCAAGAGCATGTATTTCTATGTCCGCGGGACCGACTTTGTCGGCAAGTCGGTGATCATGGGCGCGCTGACGCTCTATCTCGACTTCGTCAACATGTTCACCTTCCTGCTCAACCTGCTCGGCAGCCGCGAATAAGCGGACCGGACGCGGACGACATAAAGGGGCCCGGCGGAGCGATCCGCCGGGCTCTTTCTTTTGGCGCGCGCGGGCGCTTTCGTTCGGCCTGCGCGCCCGCACGCGATCGTCGTTCGACGACCGATGTGTATTATTCGAATAAAACCCCTTGCCAAGTACGCGCTACAAATGTAGCACGCTACAAATGTAGCGCATGAGGTGATTCGAATGCTGTCCAGTCTGCCCCCACGCGAACGCGAAATCGTCGACATATTGTACGAACGCGGCGCGTCGACGGTCACCGAGATCGGCGACGCGCTCGCCGACCCGCTGTCGGGTTCGGCGATCCGCGCGATGCTGAAGCGGCTCGAGACCAAAGGCTTTGTTGCGCGCGAAGCGTCGGAGCGCGGCTTCGTCTATGCGCCGAGCGTGTCGGACAAGACCGCGCGCAAGTCGGCGCTGAGCCAGGTCGTGCGCGTCTTCTTCAACGGATCGGCGACGAGCGCCGCGGCAGCGCTGCTCGGCATGCAGGACGAGATGACCGGCGACGAGCTCGACGAGCTCGAAAAAATGATCGCCAAGGCACGCGAAGGGAGAGGGTGATGCTGACCACCGCCATGTTGCTGGGCCTCGCCTGGAAATCCGCCGTCGTCGCGGCGCTGACGCTGGCGCTGCTCCGTCTCGCGCGGGCGCGTTCGGCGGGCGAGCGGTCGATGATCGCGCATGCGGGGCTCGCGGCGCTGCTTGCGCTGCCCGCCGCGATCCTGCTGCTGCCGCAATGGGCGCCGCTGCCTGCGAGCTGGTTTGCCGCGCCCGCTCTCGAAACAGGAGCAACCGGGGGATCGGCGATCGATCCGGCCGCCGCCACGGCTTCAGTCCCTGTCATGGTGGATCGGGCCGGATCGACGCCGATCGTCGTCGACTGGAGCGACCTTGCCCCCTTTCTCTATCTTGTCCCGCTCGTCCTGCTGTGCGGAGTGATGGCGCTGGCGGTCGTGCGGCTGTTCGCGATGCGCGGGCGCGCCGAGATCCTGGTCGAACGCTCGTGGCTGTCGGCACTCGCCGAGGCGCAGCGGCGGATGGGATTCAAGCATGGCACCGCGCTTCTGGTGAGCAAGGAGCTGCGTTCGCCGATCAGCTGGGGCGTGCTGCGCCCGACGATCGTGCTGAGCCCGAAAGCCGTCGCGGCGGCGGGCGAGGCCGAGGCGATCATTGCGCACGAATTGGCGCATGTCGCGCGGCTTGACTGGGCAAAGCTGCTCGGCGCGCGCGTCGCTTGCGCGGTCTTCTGGTTCAATCCTCTGGTGTGGATGCTGGCGCGCGAAAGCCATCAATTGCGCGAGGAAGCCGCCGACGACGCGGTGCTGATGGCCGACATCGACGGCCCCGACTATGCGACGCTGCTGGTGGGCGCCGCGCGCCACGACAATCAGGGCGCGCTGCTCGCCGCGCATGGCGTCGCGCCGGGCAAGGACAGTCTGAAGCGCCGGATCACCCGCGTGCTCGACGGCAGCCTGCGGCGCGGCCCGGCGAGCGCGAGCTGGATGCTGATGAGCCTTGTGCTGCTCGCCGGCGTCACCGCGCCGCTCGCCGCCTTTTCGGCGACGGCCAAGCCCGAGGCGGCGACGGGCGTCCACCCTGTCGCCGCCTCGACCACCAGGGCGGCGACGACTGTGACGTCGCGGTCGGCAGCGGCTGCCGAAGATGTTGCGGTCGAGGGGGCCGCGACGGCCACGTCGAAGCCGCTGACCGCCGAACAGCTCGTCGGCATGCGCGCGGTCGGCGTGACCCCCGAATATGTCGAGAAGCTGCGTGAAAGCGGCGGGTCGATGGACGCCGACGACATCATCTCGGCCCGGGCGAGCGGGATCGACCCCGCCTATATCCGGCAGATGCGCGCGATCATCCCCGGCGCCGATTTCGACGATCTGGTCGGCGCGCGCCATGTCGGAGTCGACGCGGCCTTTGCCCGCGACATGCGCTCGCACTTCCCGGCGGTCGGCATCGACGATCTGATCGCGCTGAAGGCGATGGGGGTCGACTGCGATTTCGTCACCGAGATGCAGCGGTCGGGCGTCAGGATGCGCGATGCCGACGATGCGATCGAATTGCGCGCGGTGGGCGCGTTCCGGCCCAGCGCGAAAGCCCGCCCCCCGGCAACGCCGCGGCCGGTTGCAAAGGCCGTGCGCGGCGGCGATGTCGCGATCCTCGACATGGAACGCGGCGTGATCGAGGCGCGCCGCGCCGATGGCCGCACCGCGCGGATCGAAATGCCGATGACGCCCGAACCCCCGGCGCCGCCGAGGGCGCCCGGCGACTGACGCCCGGACGTTCATCCGAACGCACCGACGATTGATCGAAACCTTGTTTGAAAAACGCCGCTGCGGCGGCGAGCCATGACGCTCGCCTGGCGCACGGAGGGAGGAGTGCACCAAATGAAGGCCCTGAATTTTGCTGGCGTTGCCGCGTTGCTGTCGATCCTCGCCTGTTCGGCGCCGACCGCCGCCGCCGATCCGCTGGTGCTGACCGACGTGCGCTGGATCGCCGAGCCCGCGAGCGGCAAGAAAAGCGCGCCGCGCATCCGCATCCAGCACCGCAAGTCGAGCAGCGACCAGAGCTTCGACGGATCGCGACCTTATTTCGCGGGGGCCGAAGCGGCGCTGCGCCGCAAGACACCCGGACCCGTCAGCTTTCAGATCGCGCACGACGCGGGCACGCTGTCGTGCACCGGCACACTGACAGGGGCCTTCGAAGGGCAAGGCGCGTGCCGCTTTACCTCCGACCCCGCGTTCGAGAGGGCGCTTGGCGAGCGCGGCCTCGCGCCCGACCAGCGTTCGTCGCTGCTCGCGATGCTCCTCGTCGATGCGTCGATCGAACTCGCCGACGGGCTGACGCGCGAGGGCGTGCGACCCAAGGACGCCGACGACCTGATCGCGGCGGCAGCGCTCGAGGTGCGGCCCGAATATGTGCGCGACCTGAAATCCGAGGCGCTCGTGCTCACCGACGTCGAGGATGCGATCGCGTGCAAGGCGCTCGGTGTCGACGGCGCCTATGTGCGCGGGCTCGCCGCGGCGGGATACCGGAAATTGAGCGCCGACGAGGTCGTGGGCATGAAGGCGATGGGCGTGACGGGCGAATATGCGCAGGCGATGAACCGCGCGGCGGGGGGAAAAGCGAAGTGAAACGATGGACCAGCCTTGCGGCGATCGCCGCCGCGCTTTCCAGCCCGGCGCTGGCGCAGGAAACGCCCGCGCCGAGCGGCGACACCCCGCCGCCCGCCGCGACCGAGGTCGCCCCGACCGCGACCACGCCGGCGCGGCAGGTCTACACCCCGGCCGACTTCGCGCGCTATGCGCCCGTCAACGCCTATGACATGCTGATCCAGGTGCCGGGGTTCCAGATCCGCGACAGCGAGGAGCTGCGCGGGCTGGGGCAGGCGACCGGCAATGTGCTGTTCAACGGCAAGCGGCCGTCGAACAAGGCCGACGACATGTATACGCAGCTGTCGCGCATCCCCGGCGGCAATGTCGAGCGGATCGAGATCGTCGACGGCGCGACGCTCGACATCCCCGGACTGTCGGGGCAGGTCGCCAATATCGTCTATCGCGCCGACGGCATTTCGGGGCAATTTTCGTGGAAGCCGCAGTTTCGCCCGCATTATACCGACCCGCTGTTCACGCGCGGCGACGTGTCTCTGCGCGGGCGGTCGGGCGAGATCGAATATGAAGCGTCGCTCAACAACGACGATTCGGCGCGCAGCGGCGCGGGCGGCCCGACTTTGATCTATGACGGCGCGGGCAATATCATCGAACGGCGCAAGGATATCTGGCACACCCATTATGACACGCCGAAGCTGTCGGGGCGCATCACATGGGATCCGGCGGGCGACACGGTCGCCAATCTTGGCGGCCATTATCAGCGCAAATATGATCGCTATTATGAGGACGGCGTGCGCACCGGTCCCGGGCTGCCCGACCGCATTCGCACCGTGCGCGAAAAGGCCGACAGCTGGAATTACGAGATCGGCGGCGATTACCAGTTCGGGCTCGGGCCGGGGAAGCTGAAGCTGATCGGGCTCCGCCGCTTCAGCCACGAACCCTATAGCCAGGAAATCGTGACGACGCCCGACGGCGGCATCGCGACGGGCGACCGCTTCATGCAGACGGGCGACCTTGGCGAGACGATCGGGCGCGGCGAATATCAATGGAAGATGTTCGGCGGCGACTGGCAGCTGTCGGGCGAGGCGGCGTTCAACACGCTCGACAATGTCGCGTCGCTCGCGGTGCTCGATCCTTCGGGCGATTTCGTCGATATTCCGTTCGAGGGCGGCACCGGCGGAGTGAGCGAGGATCGCTATGAGGGGCTTTTGAGCTTCGGCCGCAAACTCACCGACAAGCTCAATTTCCAGATCATCGCGGGCGCCGAGCATTCGACGATCACCCAGACGGGCGTGAACGGCCTGACGCGCAGCTTCTTCCGGCCCAAGGGGTCGATCTCGCTCGCCTGGGCACCCTCGGCCGATTTCGACATATCGGTCAAGCTCCGGCGGCGGGTGCTCCAGCTTTCCTTCTATGATTTTCTCGCGCGCGCCTTCCTCAACGACGGCAACCAGAATGCGAGCAACAACGACCTGCGTCCCCAGCAGGACTGGACCTATGAGGGCGAGATCAACAAAAAGCTGGGGCCTTGGGGGTCGACCAAGCTGATCTTCATCTACCGCGACGTCGAGGACCGCGTCGACGTGATTCCGATCGGCGAAAGCGGCGAGGCGGTCGGCAATATCGCAAAGGCCAGGGCGGGCGCGATCGACTGGACCTCGACCATCAACCTCGACCCCGCGGGGCTGAAGGGCGTGCGGCTCAACACGCGCGTGCTGCTGCAGAAAAGCTCGCTGCGCGACCCCTTCACCGGCGAGAAGCGGCAATGGAGCGGCTTTACCGACACCGTCGTCGAGCTGGGCCTGCGCCACGATATTCCCGCGAGCGACTGGGCGTGGGGCGGCGACGTCGAATATGCCCATTACCAGCCCAATTACCGCCGCAACCAGACCGACAAGGTCTGGGAAGGGCCGGTGTGGGCGTCACTGTTCGTCGAGAACAAGGATGTGTTCGGCCTGACGGTTCGCGCCGAGGTTTCGAACATCGTCAACGCGCGGTCGAAGCGCGACCGCACCGTCTATACGGGCGTGCGCGGCGACAGCCCGATTTCGTTCGTCGAACAGCGCGACCGGTTGATCGGTCCGATCTTCGCCTTTTCGGTGCGCGGGACGCTCTGAGGCGTTAGGAGGTTTCGGTGACGACGCGCCGCATCAAAATCTATTTCGACGGCGGATGCCGGCCCAATCCGGGAAAGATGGAAACCGCCGTCGTCACCGGCGGCGCGGCCGTCGTCGTCCGCGATGCGGGGATCGGCAGCAGCCAGGACGCCGAATGGCTGGCGCTGATCGCGGCACTGCGGCTCGCGCAGGACATGGGGCTCGCTCATTATATCCTGCTCGGCGATGCCGCGGCGGTGATCGAGCAAGCGAACGGCGTCGTCCGCGCGCGCGGCGAAGCGGTGGAGCATCTCGCCGCTTTCCGGGCGCTGGCCGGCGACGGACCGATGCCCGCGGTGCGCCACATCAAACGGACGCAAAATCTGGCCGGAATCGCGCTCGCGCGCGGGCGTTGACGCCGCGGGACTGTCCAAAGACACAACAAATTGTTAAGCGCCGCGCGCCTATCCTCCCCCAAAGGAAGACGCGCGTTGAAGCCGACTCACCCCCTGCCTGTGCACCACAGCTGGCCGCTCTACGAGCGCGCGCGCTTTTTCGAGCTTGGACAGCTGCACCGCTGCGAGACGCTCGATCCGATCCCCGACGTCGTCGATGTCGCGGCGCGGCTGGCGCCGGGGCGCGTCCGCGTCGGGCAATGGGAATGCGACCTCACCGACAATGACCGGTTGAGCTGGTCGGACGAGGTTTATGATATTTTCGGCATTCCGCGCGGAACGTCTGTCGCGCGCGCCGAAGCGGTTGCGCTTTATGCCGAAGGGTCGCGCGCGGTGATGGAGAAGCTTCGCGCCTATGCGATCAAGCACCGGCGCGGCTTCACGCTCGATGTTGAAATCTGTCCCGCAGAGGCGCCGCGCCGCTGGATGCGGCTGATCGCCGCGCCGGTGTGCGAGGGCGATCGGATCGTCAGGCTGCAGGGCCTCAAATTGCTCGTTCCGGGCTCGGCTGGGCTCGAATTTTGAACCGTTCGATCAACCGAACCTGAGAAACAACCGTTCTGGCAGTATTGGCGGCGGCTTTCGTTGACGCGTCGGCGGGTTCGACGCAGTCGATCATGAGACCAGACGTTGTGGGCGCCGAAGGGCCGGCACGCCTGATTCTTCCGTTCATTCCCGAAGGCATTTGCCCCGCATATGAAGTTTTTTAATCGGTTTGCGTCGGCCGCGCACAATATGGCCATCGACCTGGGTACCGTGAATACCGTCGTCTATGTGCGCGACAAGGGCATCGTCCTCAACGAACCGTCGGTCGTTGCGCTGGAAACGCGCGACGGCATTCGCCGGGTCAAGGTCGTCGGTAACGAGGCCAAGCCGATGATGGGCAAGACCCCCGACAATATCCAGGCGATCCGCCCGCTGCGTGACGGGGTGATCGCCGACATCGACGTTGCCGAACAGATGCTCAAGCATTTCATGGACAAGGCGCAGGGCGGCGCGAGCCGCTTCGTCCAGCGCAGCCATGTCGTGATCTGCGTGCCGTCGGGATCGACGATGGTCGAGCGCCGCGCGATCCGCGACGCGGCGAGCAATGCGGGCGCGGCGTCGGTCCAGCTTATCGAGGAATCGCTTGCCGCCGCGATCGGCGCCGGCTTGCAGGTCGCCGAGCCCAGAGGGGCCATGGTCGTCGACATCGGCGGTGGTACTACCGAGGTCGCGATATTGTCGCTGAGCGGCATCGCCTACAGCAATTCGGTGCGCGTCGGCGGCGACAAGATGGACGACATGATTTCGTCGTTCATCCGCCGCAAGCATAATCTGATGGTGGGCGAAATGACCGCCGAGCGCGTCAAGCTCACGATCGGCTGCGCGACGCCGCCCGCCGGCGACGGCATGGTCATGGGGGTCAAGGGCCGCGATCTCGTCACCGGGCGTCCCGCCGAGGTGCGCGTGACCGAGGCCGAGATCGCCGAGGCGCTCGCCGAACCGGTCGGGCAGATCGTCGGCGCGGTGCGCGCGGCGCTCGAACAGACGCCGCCCGAACTGTCGGCGGACATCATCGACGAAGGCATCACGCTGACCGGCGGCGGCGCGCTGCTGCGCCGCATGGACGAAGCGATCGCGCGCGCGACCGGGCTTCCCGTCGTGGTCGCCGACGACGCGCTGATCTGCGTCGCGATGGGCGCGGGGCGCGCGTTCGAGGACCGCACCTATCATGGCGTGCTGATCGCCGCCTGACGCGGGTCAGGCGCAGGCGTCGATCGCGGCAAGGTGGCGCGTCTTGGTGGCGTCGTCGAGGAACGAGCCGGTAAAGCTGTTGCGCGCGAGCGCGAGGAGTTCGCCCTTCGACAGGTCAAGCGCGTCGGCGACCGCCTGGTAATTGGCGTTCACATAGCCGCCGAAATAGCTGGGATCGTCGCTGTTCACCGTGGCTTTGAGGCCCGCGTCGAGCATGGTCCTCAGCGGATGGGCGGCGATGTCGTCGACGACGCAGAGCTTGAGGTTCGAGAGCGGGCAGACGGTGAGCGTCATGCCCTCGGCGGCGAGGCGCGCGACGAGCACGGGGTCTTCGAGACTGCGGTTGCCATGGTCGATGCGGTCGACCTTCAAGAGATCGAGCGCTTCGTGAACATAGTCGGGCGGGCCCTCCTCGCCGGCGTGCGCGACGATCTTGAGCCCAAGGCCGCGGGCGCGTGCGAAGACGCGTTCGAATTTCGACGGCGGATGCCCGACTTCGGATGAATCGAGCCCGACGCCGTCGATGCGGTCCAGATAAGGCAGCGCCGCGTCGAGCGTCGCTTCGGCTTCGGCCTCGCTGAGGTGGCGGAGGAAGCAGAGGATCAGCTTCGACGTCATGCCGTAACTGGCCTCGGCATCGTCGAGCGCGCGCGTGATGCCGGTGATAACGGTTTCAAACGCGACGCCGCGCTCCGTATGCCCTTGTGGGTCGAAGAAAATCTCGACGTGCCGGACATTGTCCGCGTTGGCGCGCGCGAGATAGGCGGCGGTCAGGTCGTAAAAATCCTGCTCGCGGTGGAGCACGCCCATGCCCTGATAATAGATATCGAGAAAATCCTGGAGGTTCGAGAAGGCATAGGCGGCGCGCACCTCGTCGACACTCGCAAAGGGGATGGTGACCCGGTTGCGCTGCGCCAGCTCGAACATCAGCTCGGGTTCGAGCGAACCTTCGATATGGAGGTGAAGCTCGGCCTTGGGCAGGCGGGCGATGAAGGCGGCGCGATCCGCGCGCGAAGCGAAACCGTCAGGCACCGGGCACTTCCTCCTCCTGCCCGAGGATGATCGCCGCCTCGGGCTTGTGGCGGCGGATTTCCTCGGGCGTGAGCCCGTCGATCTCGTGCGGGAAGATCAGCCACCGGTCGGTTTCGTGGACGAAGAAATCGGGGCGCAGGTCGGTGACGTTGCGGCCGGGCTTGAACCAGACGGTCGCGATGCGGATGTCGCGCGGCATATTGTGGCGGCAGCGCGCCTTCAATTCGGCGATGAAGGCGCGAATACTGCGGCCGCTGTCGAACACATCGTCGATGATGAGTAGCCGGTCGTCGGGGTTCAGCGTGTCGATCAGATAGCCGAGCGCGAACACCTTTACCTGCGGATCCTGGTTGTCGATGCCTTTGTAGGACGAGGTGCGGATCGCGATATGGTCGCAGTGGTGGCCGTGATAGTCGAGCAACTCCTGCACCGCGATCCCGACCGGCGCGCCGCCGCGCCAGATGCCGACGAGGTGCGTCGGTTTGAAGCCGCTGTCCACCACCTGCATACCGAGACGCAGCGAGTCGGCGAGCAGGTCGTTCGCGCTGATGAAGATTTTTTCGGCGGTCATATAGAGCGGAGTAATCCTCCGAGCGGGACGTCGCAAGACGCGGCGGCTTCGGGGTGGGGAGCGGACGTTGCTACCCCAACCTTCGTCATCCCGGACTTGATCCGGGATCCATAGCCTCGCCGAAGTCATGGACCCCGGATCAAGTCCGGGGTGACGACGCAATAAAGGTCGGCCTTCGGCCGACAGTTGCCTTCAACAATCCGCCCTATTTCCGCGCGGCGGCGCTCTTGTCGCGGATCGCCTTGAACTCGCTGCCAGCCTTCCAGCCGGGCCAGCGTGCCGAGCGCGCGAGTTCGTCACCGATCCGGTAGAAAACGTCGATATCCTGAACCGCGCCGTCGAGGTTCCAGTCGGGGCCCCAGGCGTCGCACGCCTGATGATAGCATTTGCCGGTATAGGCATCGACCCACGCCTGGCCCGCTTCCTTGCCGCCCTCCACCAGATCGGACGCGCCCGCGATGCCCATCATCAACAGGACGGGAACGCCGCGTTTGGCGAGGCTGAAATGATCGGCGCGATAGAAGAGGCCGCGTTCGGGAAGGCTCTCGACGCTGACCGTGCGGCCCTGCGCCGCCGCAAAGCGCGCGAGATCGTCTTCGAGCGTGCCTTGTCCCTTGCCGACGAGGACGACGTCCTTGGCGCGGCCGGCGGTCTGAAGGATGTCGAGGCCGAGATTGGCGACGGTCTTTTCGAGCGGGAAGATCGGCTGCGCGGCATAGGCTTCGGACCCCAGCAGACCGCGCTCTTCGGCGGTCCAGAAGGCGAAGGCGATCGTGCGGTCGGGGGCGGGCGCCGCCTTGAACAGCCGCGCAATCTCGAACAGCCCCGCGACGCCGAGCGCATCGTCGTTGGCGCCGGCGCGATAGATACGGCCCTGTGCATCGGGCGGACCCTCGCCATAGGCGTCCCAGTGCGCGCCATAGATCACCACCTCGTCGGGGCGTTTTGCACCCGATATCTTGGCGAGCACATTCTGGCTCTGCACCACCTCCTGCGTCACGGGGATCGCGGCGTCGAAGCCGGTGCCGAGATCAACGGGCCTGAAATCCTTGCGGCGCGCCGCGACGCGGAGCTTCTCCAGATCCTGCCCGGCGTCGGCGAACATCTTTGTCGCCATTTCCCCCGAGATCCAGCCCTGCAGCGCAAGGCTCGTGACCTTTTCGGGCGGCACGACGAGGCCGTAATTTTCGCCGCCGCCGCTTTTGACGACGTTCCAGCCATAGCCGACGCCCTCGGCATCGTGGACGATCAGCGCCGCGACCGCCCCTCGGCGCGCGGCTTCCTCGAACTTGTAGGTCCAGCGGCCGTAATAGGTCATCGTCCGGCCGCCGAATTTGCCGAAGCCATCCTCGCCCTTCGAGGCGACGAAATCGGGGTCGTTGATCAGAAAGACCGCGACCTTGCCCTTCAAATCCTGTCCCTTGAAGTCGTCCCAGCCGCGTTCGGGAGCGCTGACGCCATAGCCGACGAAGACCATCGGCGCGTTTGCGACGACCGCCTTATCCTTGGGCTGGAGCGTCGAGACATAGATGTCGGTGCCGAAGTTCAGCGGCGTCGCGGCGCCCTTGCGGTCGAAGGCAAGTTTTTCGGGACTGCCGAGGCGCGTGTGGAGCAACGGCACGGGCTGGGTCCAGTCGCCGTCGACGCCCGCGGGTTCGAGCCCCATCGCCTCCAGCCGCCCGATCAGATAGCCGATCGTGCGTTCCTCGCCGACCGTGCCGGGGGCGCGGCCCTGGAACTGGTCGGACGCGAGCGTGCGGACGGTTTCGGTGAGGTTGGCGGCGTCGATCCCCGTTTGCGCCGAAGCCGGCATGGCGAAGCTGGTGGCAAGGAGGAGGGCGGCGGCAAGATGCTTCTTCATAAGGCTTTCCGGTTTGTCAGCGGTCAGCGCCGGGTCTTAGATTCTTTTCCGGAAAGACTCTAGCATGGCGGGCGCATTGTGAACCGGTGGCACAGGTTGACGGGCGCAGGCGGATCGCGTGCTGGTCAGAATCCGGCCTAGAGTGCCGCCACCAATGCGGTCAGCGTGACGGCCGCGATCGCGAACAGCACCGCTACGCGCGGTGCATAGACGCGCACGAGACGCGCCGTTCGGGGCTCGGCGGGCGGCCAATCGGCGATGCCCGCGGGATCGGGCTCCTCGCGCACGCCGGTGATGCGTTCCGGAACGCCGGGTCGCGACGAAAGATCCGGCCCGCTGATCCCGCTTGCCAGCGCGAGCTTTTCGAAGGCGACCGCCATCTTCCCTTCCTTGAGAATGCGGGCGACGCGCCCCTGTCGCGGATCGTCGGACGAAACGGGAAGTGCGCCGACGAGGCGTTCGACCTCGATATCGAGCGCGTGCAGGTCGTCGATCGCCTCCATCGCGCGCGACCGATCGCCGCGTTCGAGCGCGAGTTGCAGCCGCGTCAACGACAGAAAGCCCACGCGGCAGAACTGGAGCCCCAGCGCGTAATCCTCCGCCGTCGGCGGGCCACCGTGACGGACCGGGTCGGGCTCGTGCCGGGTCGAAAGGGCGCTCATGATCCTTGCTCCTGTCTTCACCCGCCCCTGTGGGATCGACTAGAGAGTAGATGTCCGGGCGCGGAAACCCTGATCAGGCCCGCTGTGCCCCGGATACGCCCGATGGTGGCGCGATGCGGGGACTTCCAGTTTGAAAGCAAGAAACGGAGCGCGGGCCAGCGCGCGCGATGGCATTGTCGCCGCATGATGGAGACCATGGAAACAGGCATCGGCGCGCGTATCGAAGCGCCGGACGAAGACCCAATCACCGCGGCGCTTGACCGCGACGGCTGGGCGGTGCTGCCGGGGTTGCTCAGCGCCGCCGATTGCGACGGAACTGCGGCGCTATATGCCTTGGACGCGGGGTTTCGCAGCCATGTTCATATGGCGCGGCACGGCTTCGGGCGCGGCGAATATCGCTATTTCTCCTATCCGCTGCCGCCGCTGGTCGAGGCGCTGCGCGGGATGCTCTATGCGCGGCTCGCGCCGATCGCCAATCGCTGGCACGAACGGATGGGGATGGCGGCACGCTTTCCCGCCGATCATGCCGAATTTCTCGCGCGATGCCATGAAGCGGGACAAAGGCGGCCGACGCCCTTGCTGCTGCAATATGGCGCGGGCGATTATAATTGCCTGCACCAGGATTTATATGGCGAGCACGTCTTTCCGTTGCAGGTCGCGGTGCTGCTGTCGGCACCCGGCGACGATTTCACCGGCGGCGATTTCGTGCTGACCGAGCAGCGCCCGCGGATGCAATCGCGAGCCGCCGTCGTGCCGCTGGCGAAGGGCGACGCGGTCGTCTTCGCGGTGAATACGCGGCCGGTGCGCGGTTCGCGCGGGGACTATCGCGTGGCGATGCGCCACGGGGTGAGCGCCATCCGGTCGGGACGGCGGCACACGCTGGGGCTGATCTTTCACGACGCGGCGTGAGGGCCGCGGGGGCTGTTGGTTTACGCAACGCTGCTGAGTAAGGCCGCTAAACGCCCGCTTCCACCCCAAAGCCAACTTGATCGATGACCCGGCTATTCCCCCGCCGGGCGCGTCCAGCCCTTCCGGTATTTTTCGAACCAGGCGAGGATCGCCGACGCCTTGGCCGCCGATTGCGAGGGGCGCGCGGCGATGCTGCCGTGGCTGGCGCCGGGCACCTTGACCAGCGCGGTGGGCACGCCGCGAAGGCGAAGCGCGGTGTAATATTGTTCGGATTCGCTGACCGGGGTGCGGTAATCCTCGGCACCGACGACGACCATCGTCGGGGTTTCGACATTGCCGACGAGCGACAGCGGTGAGCGCGCCCAGAAGAGTTCGGGCTTTTCCCACGGCTCGGCACCGAGCCAATAGGGACCGAAGAAGCCCGGGCCGTCGGCGGTGAGCGCCTGCGTCGTCCAGTTGATCACCGGTTTTTGCGTGACCGCGGCCTTGAACCGGTTCGTCTTGCCGACGATCCAGCTCGTCAGCACGCCGCCGCCCGAACCGCCGGTGACGAACAGCGCATCGGGGTCGGCGACGCCAAGTTCGATCGCACGGTCGACGATGCTGATGAGGTCGAAATAATCATTGCCCGGATAGGCCTTGTCGATCTCGTTCGCGAAGGCTTCGCCATAGCTGGTCGAACCGCGCGGATTCGCCGAAAGCACGGCATAGCCCGCCGCGGCATAAAGCTGGTTGTCGGTCGAGAAATGGCCGCCATAGGCGGCGAAGGGGCCGCCGTGGATTTCGAGGATCAGCGGGACGCGCTGCCCATCGCGGTGGCCGGGCGGGAGGGTCAGCCAACCCTCGATCGTCTTGCCGTCGTGGCTGGAGGCGACGGTGATCTTGCGGACTTCGCCGAGCGACTTCACTTCGCGAAGCGAGCGGTTGAGGTCGGTGAGGATGCGCGCGTCGCCGCCGCGCGTCAGCTGCACCTCGGCGGGGCGCGTCGCGGTGCCGCCGGTGAAGGCGATCGCGCCGCCGTCGGACACGGTGAAGCTGCCGCCGGTGTACGGCCGGTCCATCCCGCCGCCCGAAAGGCCGGTCGCGGCGGTCCGCACCGCCCCGTCGAGGCCGATGCGCGCGACCTTCGTTTCGCCATGATCGTCATATTGCGCATAGACGCTGCGTCCGTCGGCAGCCCACTCGATCGCGTCGACGCTGTAATCCCAGTTTTCGGTCAGGTTGCGGCCGCCCGATCCGTCGCGGTTCATCACATAGAGGTTGGTGTTTTCATAGGCGCGCATCGCATCGTCGAAGCCGACATAGGCGATCTTGCCGCCGTCGGGCGAGACGAGGGGATTGGCGTCGGGGCCGTTGCGGTCGGTGAGCGCGCTGACCCCGCCGCCCGCCACGTCGAGCGCGTAGATCTCGCTTTCGACCGGGTCGCTTTCCCAGTCGGGGCGGCGGTTGGCGGCGAAATAGAGCGTGCGGCCATCGCGCGACCAGCTCAGCGGGCCGCCGTCGTGATAGGGCCCGAAAGTGAGCTGGCGCGGCGCACCGCCGGTCGCGGGGACGAGGAAGATCTTCTCGAAGCCGGGTTCAAGATAGCCCTCGCCATCGGCGCGATAGGTGAGGAGGTCGCGGATCTCGAGCGGTTCGGCCCATTTCGCGCCCTCGGGCTTGTTCGCGGGGGCGCTGCCGAATTTCGGTCCCTCGTCCTTGACCAGCATCGTATAGGCGATCGAGCGGCCGTCGGGCGACCAGGCGATGCTCGACGGGCTGGTCGGCAGACCGGTGAGGCGCACCGCCTCGCCGCCGTCCATCCAGCGCACCCAGAGCTGCGCGCTGCCGCCCTCGGTCGAAGCGAAGGCGAGGCGTTTGCCGTCGGGCGACCAGCGCGGCGAAAAGGCACCGCCCTGCCGGCCGGCGACGGGAGTTTCCGCGCCGGTCTGGGTGTCGATCAGCCAGATCGAGTTGACTGCGCGGTCGCTCATGATGTCGTTCGCGCGGCGGACATAGGCGATGTGGCGGCCGTCGGGGCTGATTTGCGGATCGGCGGCGATCGCGAGGTCGAAAAGATCGGCGCCGGTGAAGCGGCGGTTGGGCGCCAGCCTCGCGCTGCCCACGGCGGAGGCGGACATGGCGGGCGGCGTTTCGGCTGGCGCGGCGGTTTCGGCGGGCGGGGTGACGGGCGGCTGTTCCTCCTGCGCAAGCGTGATCTGCGAGGTGAGAGCGAGAAGGCTCGCCCCGAACAATGCCAGTTTGCGCATGAAATACTTCCCCTTTTTTGGTTGGGGGTGGTCTGAACTTTTCGGGGATGCGGGTCAACCGCCTGACGACAGGATGCTATCCGTCCCGGCCGTAGACGTCGTTGCGGAAGGCGATGCCACGTTCGGTCGCCATGGCGGTGATATAGGTGAGGTAGACGGGGACCTCGACCGGCAGCGGCACAGCCTGTTCGGGCCTCTTCGACTTGGTGTTGATCGAGCGATGGAGAAGCCATTGGCCGAGCCTGGCCGCATTTTCGAGGCGGATGCAGCCGTTCGAAAAATGGCGGTCGGGCTTGCCGAGCAGCGCCCGGTCGGGGGTGTCGTGCAGATAGATGCCCTCGTCGTTGGGGAAGAGGAATTTGACCTTGCCCATCGAATTGGCTCCCCCCGGGAGCTCGCGCAGGCGCAGCAGCTGCTCGCCCGCGGCGACCGCGGGCCAGTCGATCTCCGATTGTTTGAGCTTGCGCGGGTTGGGGCCCCAGTCGGAGAGCGCCTCCATGCGCAGCGAGGCAAGGCTGCGGCCCGCGAGCACCTTGGGCGCGATGCTTTTTTGCGCGAGATAGTCGGGAACGTTCCAATAGGGGTTGAGGATCGCCCATTGCAGCTTGCCCGCAAGCATTGGCGTTTGCGTTTCGGGGGCGCCGACGACGACCTTCATCACGCCCACGCGCTTGCCCGCGCCATAATACCAGAGCTGGCCCGACGAGGCGTCGACGACGATATGGTGCGTGTAAGGCCCCGGCAGGATGCGCGCGCGGTCGAGGTTGAGGCGAAGACGGTCCATCGCCTTTTCGGGCACGCCGCCGCCCTGCGCGCGGCGCATCAGGCCGCGGAGGCGGACATAATGTTCGCTCATCCAGCCCATATTCTTCATATAGGCGCCGAAATCCTTGGGAAAGGCGGCGGCGCGAAGCGTGGTTTCGGTGTCGGCCTTCTTCGGCCTCAGCGACCTGTCGGCATATTCCATCTCGGCATCGCCGGGACGGCGCATGTCGCGGACATAGCGTGCGAAGGCGGCCGACAGTTCGACCTCGGCGCGTGCAAGGGCGCGCGGATCGCCGCCGCGGGCGCGCGCGATCGCCTGTTCGAGATCCCGTACATCGCCCGACGCGGGCTTGAGGCCGTCGAAGCGCGCGGTCGACAGATAGCCGAGCAGCATCGCGGCTTCGGGCCCGACCTTGCCCGCGCGGACCCACAGCGGCTTGTAGCCGCGCGCGGCGTAAAAGCGTTTGATGTCGCCGCCGGCCTCTTCGCGGATCGCGTTCGCGAGCGGGGCGGCGAAAGCTTGATCGGCAGGGGCGGCAAGCGCGGGCGGCGCGAGCGTGCCGCCGAGCGCTAGCAAACTCAGGAACAGGGGAGCGCAGCGGCGCCGCGCCCCCCGAACGGACGTCATCAGCCGCGTTCTCCCACCTGCGTCGGGGCGGGCGGCGGCGGGGGCGGCGGCGGGGTATAGTTCGGATGGTACATGCCGTCGGCGGTGTAATAGCCGTCGATGATGCCGTCGCCGTCGCGGTCGGCGGCGATACTGCCCGGAACCGCGCCCGGCGGCGGGGGAGGCGGCGGGGCGGCGGCGATTTCTTCCTGCTGCGAACAGGCGGAGAGTGCGAGCGCGCCGAGCGCGCTTATCAAGATGGGTTGGAAACGCATGAGACCACTCCTTTTGATACGGCCGGAAAATCGCTTTCCGGGCGCGAGCGCCCAACCCCGGGATTAGAGTCATGCGGACGACCAAATATGCGCCGACCATCCCGCGATCAGGGGTGGTTTTTGAACGATGATCTGCGCCATAAGTTCCCGGCGTCCCGGCCGGGGCCGTGGACGGGATGATGCGCATCGCCGAGCCGGCCGCGCGGCCCGATCATAAGTGAAGGGAAAGACATGGATTTTTCGCGATTGCAGGCGACGAGCAAGATCGGCGATGACTGGGTCTATCCGCAGCCGCCGTGCCTCAATTTCGGCTGGCTCGAGGTCGATCGGGATCCCGCGCACCGCATCTATTGGGAAGAATATGGCAATCCGGCGGGCGAGCCTGTGATGTTTCTCCACGGCGGCCCGGGCGGCGCCTGCGCCCCCGTCATGGCGCGCTTCTTCGACCCGAAGCGCTATCGCGTGATCCTGTTCGACCAGCGCGGTTGCGGCAAGAGCGAGCCCAATGTCGCTTCGGCCGGCCCGGCGGTGGCGCTCGCCAAGAACAGCACCGCCGACCTGATCGGCGACATCGTGAAGCTGCGCGAAAAGCTGGAGATCGCGGGACCGATGCACGTCTTCGGCGGCAGCTGGGGCAGCACGCTCGCGATGGCATACGCCATCGCGCATCCCGAGCATTGCGCGAGCCTGATCCTGCGCGGCATCTTCCTCGGCGCGCCCGAGGATCTTCTCTATCTCTATCAGGGCAATGCCGCGACGTGGGCCGACGATCCCTATGCCCTCACCGAACCCGGCGCTTATGTCAAATATCCGGGCGAATGGGCCGACCTGCTGTCGGTGCTGAGCCCCGAAGAGCGCGGCGACGTGATGAAATCCTACAAGGCGATCTTCGACATGGTCCCCGCGACCGCGGACGAGAAAGAACGCCAGCTCAAGGCGGCGCTGACCTGGTCTTTGTGGGAGGGCGTGATTTCGAACATGATCCCCGAGACGGCCGACACGGGCAAGTTCGGCGAGGCCGATTTCGCGCTCTGCTTCGCGCAGATCGAGGCGCATTATTTCGCCAACGCGCTGTTCCTCCCGGCAGGGCATTTCTTCGACAATATCGCTACGCTCGCCGGCATCCCCACCCACATCGTCCATGGCCGCTTCGACGAGGTGTGTCCGCTGACGCAGGCGTCGCGGCTCGTCGCGGCGCTGCGCGAAGCGGGCAGGGAACCCGACACTTATGTGGTGACCAATGCGGGGCATAGCGCAATGGAGCGCGAGAATGCGCTCGCGCTGACCGCGGTGATGGACGGGCTGGACAGGATCGGAGCGTGATGGAGCCGCCCGTCCGGTAATCGGGGGAAAATTCGCCTCAAATTTCACTCCATGGCAAGGCGTTCCCGGCTTCCTTCTTTTTATTCACACACGCGATAGTGAATATTGACTCGCGCGAGAATCTTGCCGATAAGCTGAGCCCAGATCGGCGGCAATGACCGCTGACGGGAGGGAGAGTTTGATATGAAGGCTCAGCTTTTTGCGTCCGCCTCGGCGGCCGCGCTGTTCGCGTCGCCCGTTGCCGTCATGGCCCAGGAGGTCGAGGCGCCGCCCGCCGACACGGCGGCATCGGCTCAGCAGCGCGACGACAACGACATCATCGTCACCGCGACCCGCCGCACCGCCCGCCTGCAGGACGTGCCGCTCAGCGTCACCGCGTTCGGGCAGGAGGAACTCGACGATCTCGGCATCGTGGGGTTCGAGGGCATCGCCCAGAATACGCCCGGCATCGTCGTCAACCGGCCGACGCAGAATTTCAACAATTTCACCGCGCGCGGCATCAACACCAACGGCTATTCGGCCGGCCTGCAGAGCGCGGTCGCCATCTATGTCGACGAGCTGCCGATTTCGGCGAACGGCAATTCGACGATCCTCGATCCCAATCTCTACGATGTCGAGCGCGTCGAATTCCTGCGCGGGCCGCAGGGCACTTTGTTCGGGTCGAACTCGCTCGCGGGCGCGATGCGGATCATCACCAAAAGCCCCGACCTCGACGATTTCGAAGCCTCGGCGAGCGTCGACCTCGGCCTCACCGGGTCGAGCTCGGTGCGCCAGCGCTATAATGCGATGGTCAATTTGCCGATCATGAAGGACGAGATCGGGCTGCGCGTCACCGGCTATTATCGCAACGAGGACGGCTGGGTCGACAATATCGGCACCGGCGTCGAGGATGCGAACAGCCTGGAGGCGTTCGGCGGCCGCGCGATCCTGCTCCTGCAACCGAGCGACCGGATGAAGGTGAAGCTGCTCGCGTCGTACGAAAACAGCAAGCCCGCCGATTCGGGGCTGACCAACCCGCTGCTCGGCAAATTCGTGCGCAATTCGGACCGCCCCGACCTGTTCCAGGGCAAGCTCACCAACTATAATCTGACGATCAACTACGAGTTCGATTTCGCCGAGCTGATAAGCTCGACGACGCTGTCGGACTATGACGCCTCCTTCTATGTCGACCTTGCCGGCACCTTTGCGCAGGCCTTTCCCTTCGCGCTCGACGCTTATGGATATGACGATTTGTTCGTTCAGGAAACGCGGCTGGTGTCGCGCCACGAGGGGCCTATCGAATGGGTCGCGGGCTTCTTCTATTACGACAAGCGCCGCACCGTCGATTTCGCCTATCGGTCGAGCCTCGAATATCTGACCGAGAATGGTCTGACCGGGCTGCCCGACGAATATTATCAGCGGTTCGAGAGCTACACCGACCAGACCGAGATCGCGGGCTTCGGCGAAGTGACCGGGCGCTTCAGCGACAGTTTCTGGGTCACCGGCGGCCTGCGCTACGGCAGCACCGAGGTGCAGAGTTTTACCCGCGGCGGCGGATACAACAGCAATTATCTGACCGCCGCCTTCCTCGGTCTTGAGAATATCCCGCTCACCGTCACCCCGATCGCCTATGCCGAAGGGCTGAAGGTCAAGGATGACCGCCTGTCGTGGAAGGCGAGCGTGTCGTGGAAGCCGGTCGACAGCCTGACCACCTATGCCACCGTGTCGACGGGCTTTCGCACCCCCGTCGTCAACGCGCGCGCCGGGCTGGTCAGCGCGATCGACCCCGACGACCTGATCATCCCCGACGGCGCGAAGTCGGACAGCGTGACCAATTACGAGCTCGGGCTGAAGGGCCGCTGGCTCGGCGGCGACCTCGTCGCCAATATCGCGGCCTATTATATCGACTGGAAGGATATTCAGGTTCAGGCGAACCGCGTGTCGGACTCGATCCAGTTCGCGACCAACATCGGCGGCGCCGAAAGCTATGGCCTCGAATTCGAGTTCATCGCGCGGCCGGTCCAGGGATTGAGCCTCGCGCTCAACGGTTCGTTCAACCGCGCGAAGGTGACCGACCTGACCCCGGGCGAAGCGGCGATTTCGGGTGCCGAGCTCGGCACGCGCCTTGCCTCGCCGCGCTTCCAGGGATCGGGCACACTGCGTTACGACTTCGCGATCGGCGGCGCCGATACCGCTTATGCCGCGGTCAATGTGTCGCACGCGGGCGCCTTCCCGAACCAGTTCCCCAATGTGCCGGGCAACCCCGCTGCGGTCAGCCCGACCTATGACTTCACCGAGGCGTGGACCAATGTGAACCTTTACGTCGGGGCGAAGCTGGGGGCGATCGACCTCGGCGCCTATGTCGAAAATCTCTTCGACGACAGCAAGATCACCTATGTCCATCCCGAGGCTTTCCTCGATGGCCGCTACGCGCGCATGCGTCCGCGCACGATCGGCGTCCGCGCCAACTACCGCTTCTGATCGGGGCGAGGAGATGAAAGGTCCGATGATCCGTCGCCTGTCCGGCTTCGCATTGGCCGTCGCGTTCTCCGCGGCGCCGGTCGCGGCGGCGGGGCCGGTGGTCGACGCGCCCGCGGGCAAGATCGAAGGCAGCGAGGCGAAGGATATCCGCGCTTTCAAGGGTATTCCCTATGCGGCGGCGCCGGTCGGCAAGCTGCGCTGGGCGCCGCCGCGGCCGGCGGCCGGCTGGGACGGCGTGCGCGACGCGACGCGCTTCGGTCCGGCGTGCATGCAGCCTGGGCCGCGCGGCCGCAGCATCTATGCCTGGGACCTGCCGGCGATGAGCGAGGACTGCCTGTCGCTCAACATCTGGGCGCCCAGGCAAGCGAAGGACGCGCCGGTCTTCGTGTGGATCCACGGCGGCGCGCTGACCGGCGGGTCGGGGGGCGATCCGATCTACGACGGCAGCGCGCTCGCCGAACGCGGCATCGTCGTCGTGTCGATCAATTACCGGCTCGGCGCGCTCGGCTGGTTCGCGCATCCGCAGCTCAGCGCGGAATCGGCTGACGGTGTGTCGGGCAATTACGGGCTGCTCGACCAGATCGCGGCGCTCGAATGGGTGAAGCGCAACATCGGCGCCTTCGGCGGCAACGCGGGCAATGTGACGATCGCGGGCGAGTCGGCGGGCGCGCTCAGCGTCATGTATCTGATGACCGCGCCGGCGGCGCGCGGCCTGTTCCACAAGGCGGTCGCGCAGAGCGCCTATATGGTGTCGGCGCCGGGGCTGCGTGCGCCGCTGAACGGCATGGTGCCCGCCGAGGCGCAGGGCGCCGACCTTGCTGCCAAGCTCGGCGCCGCCGACCTCGCGGCGCTGCGCGCACTGCCCGCGAAGGAAATCGCCGAAATGGCGCCGGGGGCGGGCTATTTCCCGTTCCCCGCCGTCGACGGCAAGATCGTGCCGCGCCAGCTCGTCGACAGCTTCGACCGGAACGAGCAGGCGCCGGTGCCGATCCTCGCGGGCTTCAACGCCGGCGAAATCCGCTCGCTGCGCTTCCTGCTGCCCAAGCCGCCTGCCGACGCCGCCGCCTATGAAGCCGCGATCCGCGCCAATTACGGCGAGTTGGCGGACGCCTTCCTTGCGCGCTATCCGGCGAAGACGATCGAGGAAAGCATGCTCGCGGCGACGCGCGACGCGATGTATGGCTGGACCTCCGAACGGCTGGTGTCGAACCAGTCGGCGCTGGGGCAGGGCGCTTATCTCTATTATTTCGATCATGGCTATCCGGCGACCGCCGAATGGAAGCTCCACGCCTTTCACGCCGCCGAACTGCCCTATATCTTCGGCACCGCGGGCAAGACGCCGCCGCTGTGGCCGAAAATTCCGGACGATCTGACCGAGCGCAAGCTGACGGGCGCGATGGGCGATTATTGGGCGAGCTTCGCGCGCGGCGGCCGTCCGCAGGCGAAGGGCCAGCCCGACTGGCCCGACTATTCGGACAACGCCGGTTTCCTCCATATCGCCGAGGCGCCGAAGGCGGGGCACCGCCTGCTCCCCGGCACCGCGGCGCTGCACGAAGCGGTGATGTGCCGCCGCCGCGCGGCGGGCGACATATCGTGGAACTGGAACATCGGCGTGATTTCGCCGCCGCTGCCGCCGAAAGCCGCGGGGTGCCAATGATCGACGGTTCGATGCAATCCTATGGCCTGACGCTCGACAAATTCCTCTCCCACGCCGCCAAATGGCACGCGCAAGCCGAAACCGTATCGGCCGCGGCGGACGGAAGCATCGCGCGGATCGGCTATGCCGCGCTTTACGAACGCGCGCGCGCGGTGTCGGGCGCGCTGCATGCGATGGGCGTGCGCGCGGGGCACCGCGTCGCGACGCTCGCGTGGAATACGCAGGGGCATCTCGAAAGCTGGTACGGGATCATCGGCATGGGCGCGGTGTGCCACACGCTGAACCCGCGGCTGACGCCGGCGCAGATCGGCGCGATGCTCGTGCAGTCGGAAGCGGGCATATTGCTCGTCAGCCCCGACCTGCTGCCGCTCGCCGAAGCGGCGACGCGCAATGTCGGGACGGTGCGGCAGATCTTGCTGCTCGACGCCGACACCGCCGAACCCGATGCGGGCGAAGGCGGCGGCCGCATCGCGGTCGCTGCGCTCGAACCCGCGCTCGCGGCGGCATCAGCCGATGTCGCATGGGGGCAGTTCGACGAGAACAGCCCGTCGGGGCTCTGCTTCACCTCGGGCACGACCGGCGCGCCAAAGGGCGTCACCTACACCCATCGCGGCTGCTACCTCCACACGATGCGGCAGTTGCAGGCCGACGTGATGGGCGTGCGCGCGCGCGACGCGGTGCTCGCGGTGGTGCCGATGTTCCACGCCAACGCCTGGGGGCTGCCCTTTTCGGTGCCCGCGGCGGGCGGCAAGCTCGTTCTGCCCGGCCGCCACAGCGACGGCGCGCATCTGGCGGCGCTGATCCGCGGCGAGGGGGTGACCGCGGGGGTCGGCGTGCCGACCGTCTGGCTGGGGCTGGTCGAACATCTCGAGCGCGAGGGCGGCGAGGTGCCGACGCTCGAGCGCATCCTCGTCGGCGGCGCGCCGATGCCCCCGGCGCTGATGGAACGGATCGAAAGGCGGCTCGGCGCCGAGGTGCAGACGAGCTGGGGCATGACCGAGCTGTCGCCGCTCGGCACCGCGGCGGTTCCGGGCGATCCCGGGCGCACCGCCGGCGTGTCGGGAAAGCCCGCGATCGGCGTCGACCTCTTGCTGACCGACGCGGAGGGGCGCGCGCTCGCCGAACAGCGCGGTGCCGAGGGGCATCTGCGCGTCCGCGGGCCGAGCGTCGTCGAACGCTATTTCGGACAGGATGCGCCCGCGACCGACGCCGACGGCTGGTTCGACACCGGCGACCTCGCGCGGCTCGACAGCGCCGGCAATCTGACGATCACCGGGCGGTCGAAGGATCTGATCAAATCGGGCGGCGAATGGATCAACCCCGCCGAGATCGAGGCGCTGGTCGGCGCGCTGCCGCAGGTGTCGCTCGCGGCGGTGATCGGGCGCAGCGATTCCAAATGGGGCGAGCGGCCGATCCTGCTGGTCGAGACCAACGACGCATCGGTCAGCGACGAGGACCTGCTCGCGCCGCTGCGCGAACGCGTCGCCTCCTGGTGGATTCCCGACGCGATCGTGCGGCTCGACGCGATGCCGCTCGCGCCGACGGGCAAGATCGACAAAATGCAATTGCGGGCCGATTACGGTCAGGTGTAGGCCCGTCGCGTCGCGGCGGCATGACGAAACAGATCAAGTGCGGAAGGACAGGAATTTGGCGTCGAAGGCAAAGAGTGCGGTGAAACGCCCGTCGAAGGCGGAACAGCGCGCCGAAATGATGGAGCAGATTCTCGACACCGCCGAACTCCTGTTTTCGAAGCACGGCTTTCACGGCGTGACGCTGAAGGATGTCGCGAAACAGGTCGGCGTCCATCACACGCTGCTCAACTATTATTTCGACGACAAAAGGACCTTGTTCGACGCGGTGTTTGCGCGGCGCGCGGTGGTGACGATCGACAAACGGATGCAGGCGCTCGACGACTATGATCGCGCGGCGGGCGGCCAGCCGACGGTCGAGGGCGCGCTGCACGCCTTCCTCGACACCGACCTCGACCTCTACATCCAGGGCGGCGAAGGCTGGAAAAATTATGGCGCGTTCGGCGCGCAGGCGTCGAACAGTCCCGAGGGCGCCGAATTCATGGACAAATATTTCGACCCCGTCGTGCTCCGCCTGATCGAGATATTGAAACAGGCGCTGCCCGACGCGGCCGAGGAAGATATTTTCTGGGGCTATCATTTCGTCACCGGCGCGCTGATGCTGACGCTTGCGCGCACCGGGCGCATCGACAAATTGTCGCACGGCCTCTGCCACTCGGACGATTATGAAGCGGTCAAGGCGCGCATGGCGCGCTTCATGGCCGCGGGCTTCCGCGAAATCTGCGATCAGCGCAAGCAGGACAGGGCTTAAGCGACCGGGCGGGGAACGATGCGCATCGGCCTTTTTTTGCGCCGACAATATTCACTCACAAGTGAGTTATGATATGATAAGGGAAGTGGCATGACGAACGAGCTGAAGGACAGGGTGGCGATCGTGACGGGCGCGGGCGGCGGGCTCGGCCGTGCGCATGCGTTGATGCTCGCGCGGCACGGCGCGCGCGTCGTGGTCAACGATCGCGACGGCGACGCGGCCGCACGCGTCGCGGTCGAGATCGCGGAGACGGGCGGCCGGGCGATGGCCGTCGCAGCGTCGGTAACCGACGAGGCCGAGGTCGCGGCGATGGTCGATAGCGCGACGAGGGCATGGGGCGGCGTCGATATATTGATCAACAATGCCGGCATCCTGCGCGACAAGAGCTTCGCGAAGATGGACCTCGCCGACTTCCGCCTCGTCGTCGACGTTCACCTGATGGGCGCCGCGGTGTGTTCGAAGGCGGTGTGGGACCAGATGCGCGAGCGCCGTTTCGGCCGCATCGTGATGACGACTTCCTCGTCGGGGCTCTACGGCAATTTCGGGCAGGCCAATTACGGCGCGGCCAAGATGGCGCTCGTCGGGCTGATGCAGACGCTGGCGATCGAGGGCGAGAAATATAATGTCCGCGTCAACTGCCTCGCGCCGACCGCCGCCACTGCGATGACCGACGGCGTGCTCGCGCCGGACGCGCTCGCCCGGCTCGCGCCCGAGGCGGTGAGCCCGGGGCTGCTGGCGCTGGTCGGCGACGATGCGCCGACGCGCGCGATACTGTGCGCGGGGGCAGGGCATTTCGCGACTGCAAATATCACGCTGACCGAAGGCGCCTTCATCGGGGGCGGCGACGATGCGGCCCAGCGGCTGGTCGCGGCCTGGGACGAAGTATCGGATCGCGGCGGCGAGATCGTTCCCGCCTATGGCTTCACGCAGGCCGAACGCGAACTGGCGAGCGCCGGTTTCGACGCGCCGACGATGGCGGCCGCACACGGATAATCCCCGGGGCGCACGCGGACGGGCCAAAGAGCCCGCCGCGGCTGCCGGGACAAATGGGAGAAGGAAGATGGCTACCGACGCGGAAGCCTTGCCGGCCGGCGGGGACAAGAAGCAGAATGAGGCGCTGGTCATCACCGCCTCGTCGCTGGGGACGGTGTTCGAATGGTATGATTTCTACCTCTACGGGCTGCTCGCCACGGCGCTGTCGCACCATTTCTTTGCCGGGGTCAACGAACCCACCGGCTTCATCCTCGCGCTGATGGCCTTTGCCGCGGGCTTCGCGGTGCGCCCCTTCGGGGCGCTGGTCTTCGGGCGTGTCGGCGACATCGTCGGGCGCAAGAATACCTTCCTCGTCACCATGGCGATCATGGGGCTGTCGACCTTTGCGGTCGGTTTTCTGCCCGGTTACGATACGATCGGTATCGCGGCGCCGATCATCCTGATGGTGCTCCGGCTGCTCCAGGGGCTGGCGATCGGCGGCGAATATGGCGGCGCGGCGGTCTATATCGCCGAACATGCGCCGCCCGGAAAGCGCGGCTTCTATACCAGCTTCATCCAGACGACCGCGATGCTCGGGCTCATCCTCGCCTCGTCCTTCGTCGTCGGGCTGCGCACCTTCATGGATGCCGAAACATTCAATGACTGGGGCTGGCGGCTTCCGTTCATCTTCTCGATCCTGCTGCTCGGCGTGACGCTCTGGATCCGGCTCCAGCTCGAGGAGAGCCCGGTCTTTCAGCGCATGAAGGCGGCGGGGGCGACGTCCAAGGCGCCGCTAAAGGAAGCCTTTGGCGAATGGCGCAATCTGAAGCTCGTGCTGATCGCGCTGTTCGGCGCGGTCGCGGGACAGGCGGTGATCGGCTTCGCCGCGCATCTCTATCCGCTCTTCTACCTCGAACGGGTCGCGAAGGTCGACGGCGCGACCGCCAATTTCCTCGTCGCCACCGCGCTTTTGCTGATCATCCCGAGTTTCGTTTTCTTCGGATGGCTCAGCGACAGGATCGGCCGCAAGCCGATCATGATGACCGCGTGCGTCATCGCGGTCTTCGTCTATTTCCCGGCGTACAAGGCGCTGGTCACGGCGGCCAATCCGGCGATGGCGGCGGCGGTCGAACGCGCACCGGTGCGGGTGATCGCGCACGGCGGCGAATGTTCGTTCCAGTTCGATCCGATCGGCAAAAACACGTTTGACCGGACGAGCTGCGACATCGCCAAATCCTATCTCGCGAAGAATGGCGTCAACTATGCCAATGTCGAGGCGCCCGCAGGGACGGCCGCATCGGTCCGCATCGGCGAGCGGACGATCGCGGTGCCCGGTCCGGCGGGGCTGGACGATGCGGCGCGCGGCGCGGTGGTCGTCGCGTTCGGTGCCGAGGCCAAGGCCGCGCTCGATGCCGCGGGCTATCCCGACAAGGCCGACCCGGCGGCCGTGAACAAGCTCAAGGTCATCGGCATCCTCTGCGTCTTCGGTATCCTCGCCACGATGCTCTACGGGCCGCTCGCGGCGCTGCTCGTCGAACTGTTCCCGGCGCGCATCCGCTACAGCTCGCTGTCCTTGCCCTATCATATCGGCAACGGCTGGATCGGCGGTTTCATGCCGACGATCGGCTTCGCGATGGTCGCGGCGACGGGCAATATCTATCAGGGGCTATGGTATGCGGTGGTGATCGCGGCGGTGACCGCGGTCGTCGGCATCCTGTTCCTGCCCGAAACCTACAAGCGCGATATCGAAGCCTGACGCGAGCTAGGCGGCGGCGGTGACGAGCAATTGTCTCAGCGCCGCCGTCGCCGCCGCGACGCTCGCGGCATCGACGCAGCGCGCATCGTCGCCCTCGACATGGTGGAAGCGGTGGACGCCGAAGACCCCGGCGACCGACGGATAGCCCGCGGCGATGATCGCGGTGAGTTCGCCCGCCGACAAGCGGTCGCTCGGATAGGGCGATTCGAGCCCCGCCAACCCGGCGAACAGCCGCCGCGCGGCGGGCAGCAGCGGCGGGCTGACGACAAGATAACGCTGCGAATCGCTGCCGGCGAGCGGCGCGAGCCCGAACAACCCCTCGTGCCAGTCGCGCGCCGCGACATTGGCGCCGAGGTGGAGCCAGAAATGCGTTTCGGCGGGTTTGGGCGCGACGGCCTTCAGCGATTCTTCGGCGCCCAGATTTTCATACTCATGTCCGCTGTTGCACAGAAAGGCGATGTCATGGTCGGGAAAGGCGGCCGGCGCCCGGCGCGCGAGGTCGAGCCATGCCGCGACGCCGCCGCCGCGCTCGCCGCCGCAGACGGTCCAGCCCGAACGCGGAGTCGAAACGACGAGCCAGCGCCGCTTGCCGCGATCGAGCCGGCCGATCAGGTTGAACGCGCCGCGCCGCCCGCCGCGGCCCGCCAGCGTCACGCGCGCCGGCGCGCGCCGCATCGCGGCATCGAGAAAGGGCGCCGCCTCGCCGGGCGCGAGCAGGCCGACCGGGCCCGCGAACATCGGCGCGCGCCCGTCGGCGTTGAGCGCGATTACCTGTCCGGTCGGGCCGTTGGTGATAATCACCGCCGCCTTTGCACCACCCGCGAAGGCGACATCGACCGGCGCGCGGACCGGCTTGGCGAGCGCCGACGACCAGCGGCCATAGGGCAGGTCGACGAGCGCGATCGCGCCCGCAAGCGGCGCGTCGGCCTCGCCATGCGCATCGACGCGGACGAGCGGTCCGGTCGCGCCATCGCCCGTCGTCGGCGTGACGATCGGCTGCGCGCGCAACGTAGCGCGCGCCTCGCCCGCGATGATCTCGCACCGCTCCTCATCGAACCAGGGGACGCTGATCGGAACCTTCTCGACCACGAAACCGGCTCTTTCGAGCTCGGCCGCGAGCCAGTGGCCGCAGGCGGTGTCGCCCGCACCGCCCGACTGCTTGTTGCCGAAGCCGATATAGGTCGAGAGGTCGGCGGCGATCGCATCCGGCGCGGTCGCCGCATCCAAGGTCGCCGCCGTCGCGATCGGCAACGCGGTCGCCCCGGCCAGAAAGCCGCGCCGCGTGGGTTTCGTCATCTCGGCTCTCCCGCATTCATTCGATCTATCGCGCGCTGTCCGCGCTTGATATTCACTCGCGTGTGAGCGTAAGTCGGGCGCAGGACGATGGCAAGCATCGCCGACGGGAGAGCCATGTTGATGAAGGATATTGCGGCATTGCGCCGCCACGTCGCCTTGACCCTTTTCCTGCTCGCGGCCGTTGGGGGCAGCACAGTCTTCGCCGCCGAAGCGCCGGCCGTGACGGTCGCCGAGGGCCGCGTCGCGGGCGTCCGCGAGGACGGGCTGCGCGTCTTTCGCGGCATCCCCTATGCCGCGGCGCCGGTCGGCGAACGCCGCTGGCGCCCGCCCGCGCCTCCGAAGAAGTGGGAGGGTGTTCGCGAAGCGCGGGCCTTCGGTCCCGACTGCGTCCAGCCCTCCTATCTCGCCGCGAGCGTCTATTTCGAGCCGCCGCGTCCGATGCGCGAGGATTGCCTGACGCTCAATGTCTGGGCTCCCGAAAGCACCGATGGCGCGCCGGTGATCGTCTGGATCCACGGCGGCGCGCTGCAATTCGGATCGAGCGCCAGCCCGATGTACGATGGCGGCGAATTTGCGAAGCGCGGCATTGTCTTCGTGTCGATCAATTACCGGCTCGGCGTCCTCGGCTGGCTCGCGCATCCGGCGCTCAGCGCCGAATCGGCCGACGGCGTCTCGGGCAATTATGGCCTGCTCGACCAGATCGCGGCGCTGTTATGGGTGCGGCGCAATATCGGCGCGTTCGGTGGCGATCCGGCGAATGTCACCGTGATGGGCGAGTCCGCGGGCGCGCTCAGCGCCACCTATCTGCTCGCCAGCCCGCGCGCGAAGGGGTTGTTCGCGAAAGCGATCGTCCAGAGCCCCAACATGCGCGCGGTGCCGCATCTCCGCGATGCGGCCTTCGGCATGCCGTCCGCCGAGGCGACCGGAACCGCGCTCGCCGACAGCCTGGGAGCAGCTAACCTCGGGGCGCTCAGGCGCGCCGATCCAAAGGCGCTGGTCGCCGCCGGGCTGCGCGCGCGCTTCACCGCGCAGCCGGTGATCGACGGCGCGGTCGTGCCCGCCCAGCTGGTCGATATTTTCGACCGCGGGGAGCAAGCGAAAGTGCCCGTGCTCGCGGGCTTCAACAGCGGCGAGGTGCGCAGCCAGCGTGCGCTGGTCCCTCCGGTTCCCGCCGATGCCGCGACCTACGAGGCCGAAATCACGCGGCGCTACGGAGACCTCGCACCGGCTTACCTGCGGCTCTATCCCGCGTCGGACCGCGAAGAGAGCCTGCTCGCCGCGACGCGCGACGTCGTCTACGGCTGGGCGACCGAGCGGCTCGTGCGGCAGCAGGCACGCGCCGGTCAGCCCGCCTATCTCTATCTCTTCGATCATTGCTACGCCGCGGCGCGCTCGCGGGGCCTCTGCGCTTTTCACGCCAGCGAATTGCCCTTCGCTTTCGGCGTTGCAGGACGTCCGTTCGGCGGCCTCTCCAACTGGCCTATGCCGGCCGGCGAAGAGGATCGCGCGCTGGCGCGGCAGATGGTCGGCTATTGGGCTGCGTTCGCCGCGCGCGGCACCCCTTCGGCGGACGGTGCGCCGGCATGGCCCGCCTATGGCGAGGCGGAGAATTTCATGCGGTTCGGCGGCCGCCCCGCGGCGGAGCACGATATGCTGCCGGGCATGTTCGAATTGCAGGAGGAAATCATGCAGCGCCGCCGCAGCGCCGGCGAGCAATGGTTCACCAACAGGAGCCCCCTCCCGAACCAAAGACTCATGGATTAGCGCCCGCCGCTATGCTTTACTCTGCGCGCAATGGCCGAGCAGAAACCCCGGTACAAAACCTACGACAGCCCCGCCGGCGGCTGGGGCGCCGCGGCGGCGACCGCGAAGGTTCTGCTCGAACAGAGCGTCGTCACCAAGGGATCGCGCGCGCTGCTCTCGATGAACCAGCCCGGCGGGTTCAAATGCCCGAGTTGCGCTTTCCCCGACGCGACCTGCACCAAGAAGCTCGAATTCTGCGAAAATGGTGCGAAGGCGCTCGCGCACGAGGCGACGAAATTCCGCGTGACGCGCGATTTTTTCGCGGCGCACAGCGTGACCGAGTTGATGGAACAGTCGGATTACTGGCTCGAGATGCAGGGCCGGCTGACCGAACCGATGCGTTACGACGCCGCGACCGATCATTATGTGCCCGTGAGCTGGGACGACGCTTTCGCGCTCATCGGCGACCATCTCCGCGCGCTCGAAAGCCCCGATCAGGCTGAATTCTACACCTCGGGCCGCACCGCGAACGAGACCGCCTTCCTCTATTCGATCTTCGTGCGCGAATATGGGACGAACAACTTTCCCGACTGTTCGAACATGTGCCACGAACCGACGAGCCGCGGGCTGCCGCACTCGATCGGGGTCGGCAAGGGCACGGTGATCCTCGATGATTTTGAACATGCAGAGGCGATCTTCCTGATCGGGCACAATGCCGGGACCAACGCGCCGCGCATGATGACGCCGCTCGTCGAGGCGCGGAAGCGCGGGGTGCCGATCGTCGCGGTCAACCCGATGCCCGAACGCGCGCTGATCAAATTCACCGAACCGCAGGACATCGTCCAGATGGCGACTTTCGGTTCGACCGAGATCAGCAGCGAGTTCGTGCACATCAAGGTCGGCGGCGACCTCGCGCTGCTCAAGGGCATGATGAAGGTCTTGTTCGAGCGCGAGGCGGCGGGCGAGACGGTGCTCGACCATGATTTCATCGCCCAGCACACCGAGGGCTTCGCGGCGCTGAAGGCCGATATCGAGGCGCAGGCGTGGCCCGACCTCGTCGCGGCGGCGGGGATCGACGAGGCGCAGATCCGCCGCTGCGCCGAAATCTACATCCGTTCGAACGCGACGCTCATCTGCTACGGCATGGGTGTCACCCAGCATCAGCGAGGGTCCGAGCTCGTCCAGCAGATCGCGAACCTGCTCCTGCTCAAGGGCAATTTCGGCAAGCCCGGCGCGGGCATTTCGCCGATCCGCGGCCATTCGAACGTCCAGGGCGACCGCACCGTCGGCATCGACGAAAAGCCCGGCCAGGCCTATCTCGACCGCGTGCGTGACGTCTTCGGCTTCGAACCGCCGCGCGAGCACGGCCATCATGCGGTCGAATCGGTCGAAGCGATGCTCGCAGGCACGGCGAAGGTCTTCATCGGCCTCGGCGGCAATTTCGTCCGCGCGGTTCCCGACACCGACCGCTCTTATGCCGCGATGCGGAGGCTCGACCTCACCGTCGGCATCGCGACCAAGCTCAACCGCGGACATCTGGTGCATGGACGCGACGCGCTGATCCTGCCCGTGGTCGCGCGCTCCGAACGCATCGAGACCGCGAAGGGCGAGCAATTCGTCACCATCGAGGATTCGATGTCGAACGTCACCGCCTCGCGCGGCGTGCTCGACCCGGCGAGCCCGCACCTGCTGCCCGAAACCGAGATCGTCTGCCGCATCGCGATGGCGACCTTGCCCGACAGCATGGTCGATTGGGCGAGCTATATCGAAGATTACGGCCTGATCCGCGACAGGATCGCCGCGGTCTATCCAGCGCTCTACGAAGGTTTTGCCGAGCGGATCAAGGCGCCGCTCGGTTTCCATCTCGACATCCCGCCGCGCCGCCGCGTCTGGGCGACGCCGACCGCCAAGGCGAATTTCCTTGTCCTCCCCGGGCTCGAGGTCAACGCGCCGGTCGCCGATCCCGACATGTTGCGGCTCGCCACCGTGCGTTCGCACGACCAGTTCAACACGACGATCTACAGCTATAACGACCGCTATCGCGGCGTGTATAACGACCGCATGATCCTGTTCATGAACGCCGACGACATCGCCGCGCGCGGGCTGGAGGCGGGGACGAAGGTCGCGCTCGAAACGGTCGGCATCGACGGCATCGCGCGGCGCGTCGAGGGGCTCACGATCATCGACTATCCGATGTCGCGCGGCTCGGTCGCGGGCTATTATCCCGAACTCAACCCGCTCTTGCCGCTCGCCTTTTACGACAAGACCAGCGGTTGTCCGGCGGCGAAGTCGATCCCCGTGCGCGTCGCCGCCATGCGCTAGGAAAGGTCGCCCGCCAGCCGGTCGAGATCGGCGACGCTATTGACGTTGGGCGGCACGAAGTCGCTTTCGACCCCGCGCGCACCGATCCGCCGCGCAAAAGCGCGGACCGCCAAGTCGCCGTCCGCTTCCAGCATTGTTTTCAGTTCGCCGAGCGCAGCGACGGGCCACAGGCCGATCACCGGCTGGTTGGTGAGAAAAGCGGGCGCAGGGTTCAGCAAGGCGCGCAGGTCCGCGGGCAGGCGGACGCAATCGACCGGCGCGGTCAGCACTTGGCCGAAGCCGTGCACCGCCGCATGGCCGAGCGCGCCGGCAAAAGCGCCGAGCGGCCCCATGGCGGGGCGCGGCCAGTCGGCGATCCCGCCGTCGCGGCCGACGATCACAAGCGCGTCGCAATGTGGGCCGAGCGCCGCCGACGCATGATCGAGCAGCGTCCGCCCACCCAGCATCGCGAGCGCCTTGTCCGACCCGAAGCGGCTCGACCGCCCGCCCGCGAGCACCGCGCCGAGCGTCTTCATGCGATCATCCCGTGCGGATCGCCGATCACCAGCGCCGAGTCCGCCCGCGCCAGCGCGACGAGCGTCAGCCCCGCTGCCGCCGCGCGCTCCGCCGCCAGGCTCGTCGGCGCCGAAATGGTGACGAGCATCGGGCACCCCGCGCGCACCGTCTTTTCGACGAGTTCGTAGCTGCACCGCGCCGACAGCAGAATGAAGCCCGTCCCCGGATCGACGCCCGCGCGCGCCAGTGCGCCGATCAGCTTGTCGAGCGCATTGTGCCGCCCGACATCTTCGCGCACCAGCCGGATCGCGCCGCCGGGCGAACAGAAGGCCGCGGCGTGGACCGCGCCCGTCGCGCGGGCGAGCGGCTGATGTTCGTCGAGCGCCGCCAGAGCCGCCGCGATGGCGCCACGGTCTGTGGCGATCCGTGCGGTGACCGCGGACAGGGGGCGCAGCACCTCCTCGATATTCTCGATCCCGCAGAGCCCGCAGCTACTCTCGCTCACCCGCTTGCGCACGCGGTCGAGCGCGATCGCATTGCGCTCGGGCGGCAACCAGATGCGCAGCGCCCAGCCGCCCTCGATCGCATGCACATCGACGCGGCCGATCTGATCCGGTGTCTCGATCAGCCCCTCGCCCAGCGCAAAGCCGACCGCATAATCCTCGAGGTCGGCGGGGGTCGCCATCATCACCGCATAGGCTATGCCGCCGACCTCGACCGAAACCGGCGCCTCGACGGCGATGCTGCGCATCAGCTCCGCATCGCCGGGTCCGGCAAGGCCGAGGCGGCGGACGGGGAGGTCGATCTTGTCGCTGGTCATGGGTGCACGATAGCCCATCGGTGCGGGCTTGTCTCAATCGCCGGGGGGAGGGGAGAGGCGCAGTCGGAAGCGGCCGGTTGCAGACCTATCCATCATCGTCACCCCGGGCTTGACCCGGGGTCCCGCTTTTTCGATGGTTAGGCGATGGAGCGCGAACGACATGGTGGGTGGGTTTACATCATGGCCGACCGTTATCGCGGCACCATGTATGTCGGCGTAACGTCGCATCTTGCTGGCCGCATTGATCGACATCGATCAGGCGATGGTTCCGATTTCTGCTCGCGATATGGTTTGGTACGGCTCGTCTGGGCCGAGCGTGGCGACGACATTGCCAGCTGCATCGCGCATGAGAAACGCCTGAAGCGATGGCACCGACAGTGGAAATACGACTTGATCGAACGCGGCAATCCGAACTGGCACGACATGTTCGATTTGCTGGCCTGAGCAAAAAAAAGAAGCGGGACCCCGGATCAAGTCCGGGGTGACGATGAAGGATAGGCCAGATTTCTGTCGGTTTCCGCCTCACCCCCCACGCCCCAGCCGCTCGACGAGGAAATCGACGAACACCCGCACCCGCGCCGGGGTGTTCACGCCGCCCGCGAACACCGCGTGGATCGCCTCGATGTCGCCGGGGTTGTAATCCTCCAATATCGGCACCAGCGCGCCGCTTTCGATCTGGTCGGCGATGCTGAACGCGCCGACGCGCGCTATGCCGACCCCCGCGGCGGCGAGTTGCCCCAGCGTCTCGCCATTGTTCGCCTCGATATTGCCCTGCACCGACAGCGCATAGTCGCGCGTCCCGTCGCGGAACGGCCACACCGGCTCGGCGCGGCGGAAATTGAAATTGAGGCAATTATGATCGTGCAGATCCTCAGGCGTACGCGGCGTGCCGTGCGCCGCCAGATAGGCCGGCGAGGCGACGATGACGCGGCGGCTTTCGCCGAGCTTGCGCGCGGTCAGCGGGCTGTCGGCGAGCGGGCCGAAACGGATCGCGACGTCGGCTTGTCCCGCCGCGATGTCGACGAGCCGGTCGGCGAGGCTGATGTCGACGAGAATATGCGGATAGCGCTTCACGAACTCGCCGATCAGCGGCACGATGGTCAGCCGCCCGTGCGCCTGCGCCGCGCTGACGCGCAGCCGCCCGCGCGGCGCGCCCTGATCGGCGATCGCCTGTTCGGCATCGCCGAGGTCGGCAAGGATGCGCCGCGCGGCGCGCAGATAGGCCTCGCCCTCGGGGGTAAGCGTCAGCGCGCGCGTCGAGCGCAGCAACAGCCGCACGCCGAGCCGCGCCTCGATCCGGTCGATCGTGCGGCTGACCGCCGACGGCGTCAGGCCAAGGCAGCGGCCGGCGGCCGAAAAACTGCCCTCGGCGATCGTCGCGGCGAACACCTCCATCGCGCGCGCGCGATCGCCGCTTCCATCTATCTTTGCGCTCATTTCAAAAATCCTTCGCTTTGCGCGACGCTACTCGGGCCATGCACGCGCGTCCATCTATGCGTTCGACACGCAATCGAAAGGGCAGGATCATGGAATATCGTCAATTGGGATCGTCGGGGCTGCGCGTCCCGGCCTTGAGCTTCGGAACCGGCACCTTCGGCGGGCAGGGACCTTTGTTCAGCGCGTGGGGCACCAGCGACGCCGCCGAGGCGCGGCGCCTCATCGACATCAGCCTCGACGCCGGGGTCACCCTGTTCGACACCGCCGACGTCTATTCGAACGGCGCGTCCGAGGAGATTTTGGGCGCGGCGATCAAGGGCCGCCGCGACGCGGTGCTCATATCGACCAAGACCGGGCTGCCGATGGGCGACGGGCCGCAGGACTGGGGCGCCTCGCGCAGCCGGCTGGTCGGCGCGGTCGAGGATGCGCTGCGCCGGCTCGGCACCGATCATATCGACCTGCTCCAGCTCCACGCCTTCGACGCCTCGACCCCGGTCGACGAATTGATGGACACGCTCGCCACGCTGATCGCGGCGGGCAAGCTCCGCTACGCCGGCGTCTCCAACTATCCCGGCTGGCAGCTCATGAAGGCACAGGCGGCCGCCGACCGCCTCGGCACGCCGCGCTTCGTCGCGCATCAGGTCTATTATTCGCTGATCGGGCGTGCCTATGAAGCCGATCTGATGCCGCTCGCCGCCGATCAGGGTATCGGCGCGCTCGTCTGGAGCCCGCTCGGCTGGGGGCGCCTCACCGGCAAGATCGGGCGCGACCGCCCGGTCCCCGCGGGCAGCCGCCTCCACGAAACCGAACAGTTCGCACCGCCGGTGACCGAAGATCTGCTCTACCGCGTGATCGACGCGCTCGAAGCCGTCGCCGCCGAAACCGGCAAGACGGTGCCGCAGGTCGCGATCAACTGGCTGCTCCGGCGTCCGACCGTGTCGTCGGTGATCATCGGCGCGCGCAACGAGGAGCAGCTTCGCCAGAACCTCGGCGCGGTCGGCTGGGAACTGACCGCCGAGCAAGTCGCGGCGCTCGACGCGGCAAGCGACGTGCTGCCGCCCTATCCGCACACGCCTTATCGGCAACAGGCGGGCTTCGCGCGCCTCAACCCGCCGCTCGTCTGATCGGAAGAACCGACATGAAAATCAACTTTCCCCTCCTTGCGCTCGCCACCGGCGCCTTCGGCATCGGCATCACCGAATTTGCCCCGATGGGGCTGCTCCCCGACATGGCCGAAGGGCTGGGTGTGTCGATCCCCGCCGCGGGGCTGCTCGTCTCGGCCTATGCGCTCGGCGTCATGCTCGGCGCGCCGCTGATGACGCTCACCACCGCGCGGATGAACCGCCGCACGCTGCTGATCGGCCTGATGGCGATCTTCACGCTCGGCAATTTCCTCTCGGCCATCGCGGGCGATTATGCGACGCTGATGGTCGCGCGCGTGATCACCTCGCTCAATCACGGCGCCTTTTTCGGCGTCGGTTCGGTCGTCGCAGCGAGCCTCGTTCCGCCCGAAAAGCGTGCGAGCGCGGTCGCGGCGATGTTCATGGGGCTGACGCTCGCCAATGTCATCGGCGTGCCGCTCGCGCCGTGGGTGGGCGAGATGTTCGGCTGGCGCACCGCCTTCGGCGCGATTGCCGTCTGGGGGCTGATCACCATGGCGGCGCTGCGCTTCGCGCTCCCCGACATCGGCCGCGACACGGGTGGGAACATGCTCGCCGAACTCGGCGTGCTGAAGCGCCGCGAGGTGCTGATCGCGCTCGCGCTGACCGCGATCGGCTCGTCGGCGATGTTCACGGTCTTCACCTATATCGCGCCGATCCTGACCGAAGCGACGCACGCGGGGACGCTGTTCGTGACCGCGATGCTGGTGATTTACGGGCTCGGCCTCACCGCCGGAAACTGGCTCGGCGGCGTCTTCGCCGACAAGTCGATCGACCGCACTTTGATCATCTCGCTCGCCGGGCTCGCCGCGACGCTTGTGATCTTCGCGGGCGCGATGTTCCAGCCGCTCGCGGCGGCGGTCACCATCTTCGTCTGGGGCATCGCGACCTTTGCCATCGTCCCGCCGCTCCAGATGCGCGTGATGGAGGCGGCGTCCGATGCCCCCAATCTGGCCTCGGCGGTCAATATCGGCGCGTTCAACCTCGGCAACGCCGTCGGCGCCGCGGTCGGGGGCGGGGTGATCGGCCTCGGGCTCGGCTATCCGGCGGTCTCGTTCGCGGGAGCGGCGATGGCGCTCGGCGGTTTGGCGATCGTGCTCGCGACGCGGGCGCGGCCCGCCGCGTCGCTCGCGCAAGCCTGACGATTGCCATTCCCGCCGCTTGGCCTATGCAATCGGCGGCATGAAGACCCCGATTCTCGCTGTCCTGACGGGCAAGGCGCGCCCCTTTCGCGGCGACGAGCCGAGCGCGATCGGCAAGCTGCCGGTCGCCGATGCGGTCGCGGTCGATGCGATGGGGCTCGTCGGCGACGAACAGGCCGACCGCAGCGTCCACGGCGGCATCGACAAGGCGATCCATCATTATCCCGCCGACCATTATGACTGGTGGCGCGGCCAGCTCGGCGCCGCGTCGCTGCTCGATGCGGCGGGCGCGTTCGGCGAGAATATCTCGACCATCGGCCTCGACGAAAACAGCGTCTTCCTCGGCGACCGCTTCCGCCTTGGCAGTGCGCTGGTCGAGGTGACGCAGGCGCGCCAGCCGTGCTGGAAACTCGACCATCGCTTCGGGGCGAAGGGCGTGATGGCCGGGGTCGTCAAGTCGCGGCGGTCGGGCTGGTATTACCGCGTGCTCGAACCCGGCACGGTGCGCGCGGGCGACGATCTCGAACTGGTCGAACGGCCGTATCCCGAATGGCCGCTCGCGTCGCTCTTCGGCCTGCTGATCGGCGGCGAGGCCAAGGATCGCGTTGCCGACCTCCGCGCGCTCCGCGACGTGCCCGTCCTCGCCGAAACATGGAAAGTCCGGCGCGCCAAGCTCGCCGAGCAATTCGGCGCCGATTAGCGAGTTCGTTCCTCGTCGAAAAATTCGGCGTCGATCTGCCGCGCTTCGGCCGCGATGCGCTCGACATGGCCGGCAAGGCGCTCGGTCTCGGCCGCGGTGAAATGCAGCCCCAGCTTGCTGCGCCGCCAGAGGATATCGTCGGCCGTGCGCGCCCATTCGCGCGTCACCATCCAGCGCAGCTCGGCGACGCTGAGGCCATGCGCAATCTCGCCGCCCAGCGCGTCCCAGTCGCCCGCGTCCGTCAGCCAGCGGCGCGCATCGGTGCCATAGGCCCTGACGATGCGGTCGACCGTCGCGGCAGGCAGGAAGGGATGCGCGAGCTTATAGTCGGCCCGGAGCACTGCGGCGCCGTCGGTCGGGAAATCGCCGCCCGGAAGCGGCGCCTTCGCCGTCCACCGTTTGCCCGAGAGTGCGGGGATATGGTCCGCAAGTTCGTCGACCGCCTCTTCGGCAACATGGCGGTAGCTGGTGATCTTGCCGCCATAGATGGTGAGGAGGGGCGCGCCCTCGTCCATGTCGAGGTCGATCCGATATCCGCGCGTCGCGGCTTCGGGGCGCCCCGATCCATTCTCGATCAGCGGCCGCACGCCCGAATAGGTCCACACCACGTCGGCGGGGGTTATGGGGGCGCGGAAATAGAGGCTCGCGCCTTCGCAGAGATAGGCGATCTCTTCGTCGTTCGCTTCGGCTTCGCTCGCCGGGCCGTCATGATCCTGGTCGGTCGTCCCGATCAGCGTAAAATCGCGTTCATAGGGAATGGCGAAAAAGATGCGCCCGTCGGGGAGCTGGAAGAAATAGGCATAATCATGCTCGAACAGCCGGCGCACGACGATGTGCGAGCCGCGGACTAGGCGCATCCGGTGATCGGGTTCGGCATCGGCGCGCCGCAGCACGTCGAGCACCGCCGGTCCCGCGGCATTGACGACGCTACGCCCCGTAAAGCGATAATGCTGGCCCTGATCGCCCACCGCATCGACGATCCACAACCCATCCGCGCAGCGCAGCATTTCGGCGCGCGTGCGCGTCCGCACCCGCGCGCCATGGTCGGCGGCGTCGCGCGCGTTGAGCGCCACGAGCCGGGCATCGTCGACCCAGCCGTCCGAATATTCGAACCCGCGAATATATTGCGGCTGGAGCGGCGCGCCCGCGGCATGGCGGCGCAAGTCGACCGAGCGCGTCGCGGGCAGTTTCTTGCGGCCGCCGATATGGTCATAGAGAAACAGCCCGAGCCTGAGCAGCCAGCGCGGGCGCAGCCCGTCGCGATAGGGCAGGACAAAGCGCATCGGATGGATGATATGCGGCGCGATGCCCCACAATCGCTCGCGCTCCTTCAGCGCCTCGCGCACCAGGGCGAATTCATAATGTTCGAGATAGCGCAGCCCGCCATGGATGAGCTTGGTCGATTTCGACGACGTGCCCTGCGCGAGGTCGCCCGCTTCGAGCAGCAGGACCCGCGCGCCGCGCCCCGCGGCATCGCGCGCGACGCCCGCGCCGTTGACGCCGCCGCCGACGACGATGACATCATAAGGGAGCGCGCTGTCGGGCATCATTTTTCCCTATGGCAGCGTTACCCGATTTGCCAAGCTCCCGACATCGTATGCGGCTTACGTATGCGCGTTGCATTCGCGGGGTGCATCCTCCAATTCTGAAAGACCATCCAAGGGGACTATAGTGAGCGTGAAAGTCGAAACCCTGATCCTGTTCGGCGCAACGGGCGACCTTGCCCAGCGCATGCTCTTCCCCTCGCTCTACAATCTCCATGTCGACGGGCTGCTCGAAGATGCGCTGACGATCGTCGCGTCGGGGCGGTCGAAAATGGACCGTGACGGCTGCCATGCGATGGTGCGCGAGGCGCTCACCGACCATCTGGCCGACGACCGGCTCGATGAGGGGCAGATCGCCGGCTTCCTGGGCCGCATCGATTATTGTGCGGTCGATGCGGGCGCGGGCACCGGCTATGACGAACTCGCGGCGCAGCTCGGCGATCGCCTCGGCCGCCCGATCGGCGCCTATCTTTCGACCCCGCCGTCGATGTTCGGCCCGATCGCGCAGGGGCTTAAAAGCGCGAACATCGCCTGCGCCGACTGCCGCATCGCGATGGAAAAGCCGATCGGCCACGATCTCGCCTCGTCGCGCGCGGTGAATGCCGAGGTCGGCGACGCCTTTGCCGAGGACCGCGTCTTTCGCATCGACCATTATCTCGGCAAGGAAACGGTCCAGAACCTCCTCGCGCTGCGCTTCGCCAACATGCTCTTCGAGCCGCTGTGGAACGCGCAGGCGATCGACCATGTCCAGATCACCGTCGCCGAAACCGTCGGGCTCGAAGGCCGCGTTTCCTATTATGACGGCGTCGGCGCGCTCAAGGATATGGTGCAGAACCATATGCTCCAATTGCTCGCGATCATCGCGATGGAGCCGCCCGCGAGCGTCTCGTCGACCGCGGTGCGCGACGAGAAGGTCAAGCTGCTACGATCCTTGCGCAAGATGAACGCCGAGGATGTGAAGGCGCACAGCGTCAAGGGCCAGTACACCAGCGGCGCGGTGAACGGCGGCGCGGTCGCGGGCTACGCCGACGAACTCGGCAACCCGTCGAACACCGAAACCTTCGTCGCGCTGAAGGCCTATATCGACAATTGGCGCTGGAAAGGCGTGCCCTTCTACCTGCGCACCGGCAAGCGCATGCCGCAGCGCAAGTCCGAAGTGCTGATCCAGTTCAAGCCGGTGCCGCACAATATTTTCGCGCGCGTCGGCGCGGGCAAGCTCAACGCCAACAGCATGATCATCAATCTGCAGCCCGAGGAGAATATCCGGGTCAAGGTGATGGCGAAACAGCCCGGACTCGACCGCGAGGGCGTGAAGCTCAAAGAGGTGACGATGGACGTCTCGCTCTCGCACAGCTTTGCGGGCGAGCGGCGGCGCATTGCGTATGAACGCCTGCTGCTCGATTTCATCGAGGGCGACCAGACCCTCTTCGTGCGCCGCGACGAGGTCGAGGCGCAGTGGCAGTGGATCGACTCGATCCGCGATGCCTGGGCCGCGGTCGACATGGCGCCGCAGAATTACACGGCGGGAAGCTGGGGCCCGTCGAGCGCGATCGCGCTGATCGAACGCGACGGAGCGAGCTGGCATGATTGAGCGCCGATATTCCCTCCCCCTTGACGGGGGAGGGATGCGAAGACTTGGCAGCTTGCTGCCTAGTCGAAGCTGGGAGAGGGTGAGCGGTCGCTTCGCGACCGCGCGAGCCTCTGGCTCGCGGACCCCTCTTCCAAGTCCGCCTAGCCGCTCCGCGGCAAGGCTCCCTATCCTTCTCCCGCAAGGGGAGAAGGAGACAGGTATGAGTTATGACTGACCTCCACCCCACCATCGCCGCGGTCACCGACCGCATCATCGAACGCAGCGCCAAACGCCGCGCCGCCTATCTCGACCTGATGGAGCGCCAGCGCGATGCCGGCACCAACCGCGGCAATTTGTCGTGCGGCAATCTCGCGCACGGCTTTGCTGCCTCGGGCGAGGACAAGCCCGTCATCCGCACCGGCGCGGCGATGAACATCGGCATCGTCACCAGCTATAACGACATGCTCTCGGCGCATCAGCCGTACGGCCGCTACCCCGAGCAGATCAAACTCTTCGCGCGCGAGGTTGGCGTCACCGCGCAGGTCGCGGGCGGCGTGCCCGCGATGTGCGACGGGGTCACGCAGGGGCAGGCGGGAATGGACCTGTCTTTGTTCAGCCGCGACAATATCGCGCAGGGCACCGCGATCGCGCTCAGCCACGCGATGTTCGAGGGCACCTTGCTGCTCGGCATCTGCGACAAGATCGTTCCCGGCCTGCTCATCGGCGCGTTGCGCTTTGGTCACCTTCCGCAAATCCTGATCCCCGCGGGGCCGATGCCTTCGGGCCTCGCGAACAAGGAAAAGCAGCGCGTCCGCCAGCTCTATGCCGAGGGCAAGGCGAGCCGCGACGAACTGCTCGAGGCCGAGGCCGCCTCCTATCACGGCGCGGGCACCTGCACCTTCTATGGCACCGCCAATTCGAACCAGATGATGATGGAGCTGATGGGGCTTCATATCCCCGGCAGCGCCTTCACCAACCCCGGCACCAAGCTGCGGCAGGAACTGACGCGCGCCGCGACGCACCGGATCGCCGAGATCGGCTGGGACGGCGACGATTATCGCCCGCTTGGCCGCTGCATCGACGAGAAAGCGATCGTCAACGCCGCAATCGGCCTGCTCGCCACCGGCGGCTCGACCAACCATGCGATCCATCTGCCCGCGATCGCGCGCGCGGCGGGGATTGTCATCGACTGGCAGGATTTCGACGAACTCAGCCATGCGGTACCGCTGCTCGCGCGCGTCTATCCGAACGGCGCGGGCGACGTGAACAATTTCCACGCCGCGGGCGGGATCGGCTATGTCGTGCGCGAACTGCTCGGGGCTGGCTTGCTCCACGGTGATGTGCTGACGGTTGGCGGCACGATGGCCGACTATGCGGCCGAGCCCGTGCTGGTGAACGACGAACTCCACTGGCAGGCGGCGCCCGCCGAGAGTCGCGACGATACGATGCTGCGCCCCGTTGCCGCGCCTTTCTCGCCCGACGGCGGGATGCGCCTGCTCGCGGGCAATCTCGGCCGCGCGATCATCAAGACGAGCGCGGTGGCCGAGGATCGCTGGACGATCGAGGCGCCGTGCCGGATCTTCGACGACCAGAATCAGGTGCTCACCGCGTTCAAGGCGGGCGAACTCGAACGCGACGTCGTCGTCGTCGTCCGCTTCCAGGGGCCGCGCGCCAACGGCATGCCCGAACTGCACAAGCTGACCCCGGCGCTCGGCGTGCTGCAGGACAAGGGCTTTCGCGTCGCGCTTCTCACCGACGGTCGCATGTCGGGCGCGAGCGGCAAGGTGCCGGCGGTGATCCACCTCTCGCCCGAAGCCTTGCCCGGCCCCGACGGGGTCAGCGGCCCGCTCGCTTATCTTCAGGACGGCGACATCGTGCGCGTCTGCGCGGTGAAGGGCGAAGCGGTCGCGCTGGTCGATGAGGCCGAATGGGCGGCGCGCCAGCCCGCCGTCGCGCCCTCGCCGGCTGTCGGCGTCGGCCGCGAACTCTTCGCGCTGTTCCGCCATCACGCCGATGAGGCCGAGAAGGGCGGATCGGCGGTGCTCGCGGCGATGGAAACCGTCATTTAATTTCCGTCATCCCGGTGAAGGGTGTTCAGAGGCACGTGACTCTGAAACACGATCTCGACGGTGATGTAAAACGCAACGATGAGATCCCGGCCTTCGCCGGGATGACGAAGGAAGTGAGATAGAATGTCCGACAGCGGTATCGAACAGATCATGCGCATCGCGCCGGTCATCCCGGTGATCGTCATCGACCGCGTCGAGGATGCGGTGCCGATGGCCGAGGCGCTCGTCGCGGGCGGGCTCAAGGTGCTCGAGGTGACGATGCGCACCCCCGCCGCACTCGACGCGATCAGGGCGATGAAGACGGTCCCGGGCGCCGTCGTCGGCGCGGGCACGGTGCTCAACCCGCGGATGCTCAAGGACGCGATCGACGCGGGTTCCGAATTCATCGTTTCGCCCGGCCTCACCGACAGCCTCGGCGAAGCGGCGATCGCGAACGGCATTCCCTTCCTTCCCGGCGTCGCCAATGCGTCGAACATCATGGCGGGGCTCGACCTCGGCCTCGACAGCTTCAAATTCTTCCCCGCGGCGACGAGCGGTGGCATCCCGGCGCTGAAGGCGCTCGCGGGGCCGTTCGGCGGGATCAATTTCTGCCCGACCGGCGGCATCAGCGCCGCGACCGCACCCGAATGGCTCGCGCTCGGTCCGGTGCTCTGCGTCGGCGGTAGCTGGGTCGTTCCGTCGGGGCCGCTCGATACGGTCAAGATCGAGGCGTTGGCGCGCGAAGCGGCGGCGCTTTCGGGCCATTGATTAACCCCATTTTACCTGTCATCGTGCAGGGATAAGGCGGCAAACAAGCCGCCCGTGGGGAGATGTGCGTGCCGAGACCGCAGCCGCATTTGGAAGAAGTCCTGGCGTCCGAACCCGGACCGCATATCGCCGCGCTCTTCGATTTCGACGGGACGATCATCTCGGGATACTCGGCGACCGCGATGCTGCGCGAGAAATTCCAGCGCCGCGAAATGTCGGTCGAGGAGGTCGCCGAGACCGCGAACGTCCTCGCGCAGCACAGCCTCGGCAGCATCGGCTTTTCGGGACTGATGACCGCCGCCGCCAAATTCATGAAGGGCGTCGACGAGGAGAGTTTTGTCGAATTCGGCGAGGAGCTGTACCGCAAGCATATTGCGCGGAAAATCTACCCCGAGACGCGCGCGATCATCGAAGCGCATCAGGCAAAGGGCCACCGCGTCGCGATCATCTCGTCGGCAACGATCTACCAGATCGAACCGACCGCGCGCGACCTTGGCATCACCGACATCAAATGCTCGTCCTACGAGATCGAGGATGGCGTTTTCACCGGCGAGATCATCCGCCCGCTCTGTTTCGGCGAGGGCAAGGTGCTCGCGGCCGAGGAACTCGCCGCCGAATATGGCCTCGATCTCGACAACAGCTTTTTCTACTCGGACAGCGACGACGATATCGAGCTGCTCGAACGCGTCGGCAAGCCGCGTCCGCTCAATCCGAACCTCAAATTGAAGGGCATCGCCGACGAGCGCAATTGGCCGGTGCAGCGTTTCGCGAGCCGCGGCACGCCGAGCTGGATCGATTATACCCGCACCATCTATGCTACCGGCTCACTTGTCGGTGCGTTCGCCGCGGGGCTGCCGATCTGGGCGCTGACGCGTTCGCAGCGCGAAGCGGTCAATTTCTCGATGGGGCTGTTCGGTGATTTCGCGACCGCGATCACGGGCGTCGAGCTCGAGGTCGAGGACGAACGCCACCTCTGGTCCTCGCGCCCGTGCGTCTTCATCTTCAACCACCAGAGCAAGGCGGATGTGATGATCCTCGCCAAGCTCATCCGCCGCGACATGGGCGGAGTGGGCAAGAAGGAGATCAAGGACATCCCCATCCTCGGCAAGCTGATGGAATGGGGCGGCACCGTCTTCGTCGACCGCGCCGACGGCAAGAGCGCGATCAAGGCGATGGAGCCGCTCGTCGACGCGATTCAAAAGGAAGGCAAGTCGATCTGCATCGCGCCCGAAGGAACGCGTAGCCTGACCCCGAAGCTCGAACCGTTCAAGAAGGGCGCGTTTCACCTCGCGATGCAGGCGGGCGTCCCGATCGTGCCGATCGTGATCCATAACGCCACCGACGTCGCGCCGAAGAACGAGTTTGTGATGCGTCCCGCGACGGTGCGCGTCACGGTGCTGCCGCCGGTCGATACGTCGAAATGGACGCCGAGGACGATCAATACGCATGTCCGCGACGTCAGGAACATGTTCCTGCGCACGCTGGGTCAGGCGGAGGAGAGCGCGGCGGAGTCGGTCGCTACCGAAGCCGCGCTGCCGAAAGAAAAAGTCGAGAAGGCGAAGCCGAAAAAGGCGGTTGAAAAGAAGCCCGTGGCCAAGAAGAAGGCGCCCGCCAAAAAGCCCGCCGCGCGCAAGGGAAAGACCGGCTAAGCGGTGGCCGACGGAACGCCCCGCAACCCGATCGTGGCGGAGCAAGCGGCCGACCGGCTTTACATCATCGACGCGCGGAACGGGGTCGAGCGGCGCATATTGCTCGACTGGATCCACGCGACGTCGGGCGATGACGAGCCGGTGTGGGCAAGCCTCGATATCGAGGATGGCGATCATGCGCTGCCCGTCGACGTACTGCAGGCGCGGCTCGGCGGCGCGCCATCGCGGCTGATCGTGCCGCTGCGCGTCGCCTGGCGCATCCCGGGCTTCGACAAGGACCGCGCGCTCAAATTCCGTCACCTGATCTTCGGCGACCCGCGCCATCCGGGGCCGCTCCGATCGCGGCTGATCCTGCTTCGCGACCGGCGGCGCGCGCAAATACTGGTCGGCGAGGCGGCGACGCTCGACGCGCTGCGCGACCGCTTCTGCGCACAGACGGCCGGCGGCGACGGCGAGGGCGCCGACAGCCCCGAATTCGCGGGCTTCGTCGCGCGGCAGGCGGCGTTGGCGCTCGACGTCGCCGAACGCGGGATTCGCGGCACGCGCTACAAGGTGCCGCGCTTCGTCGCCGATGGCCTGCGCACCAGCCCCAAATTCCGCGCCGCGCTCGCCGAGCTGGCGGAGAAGACGGGGCGTCCGGTCGCCGACCTGTTCCGCGAGGCGCGGCCGCTGATGAAGGAAGTCATCGCGCGGCCGTCGGCGCTGTTCCTCGATCTTCGCGCCCGGCTCGATCGCATGATGTTCGGCGGCTATGCACCCGAGATGGAGGTCGATGCGGCCGAGCTCGCCGAGCTCCGCAATATCCTTCGCGAGCATCCCACCTGCATCCTCTTCACGCACAAAACCTATATCGACGGCGCGACGCCGAGCCGCCTCGCCTATGAAAACGACCTGCCGATGCTCCACAGCTTCGGCGGCGCCAACCTCGATTTCGCGGTGATGGGCGAATTCTTCCGCCGCTCGGGGATGATCTTCCTCCGCCGCAGCTTTCAGGATCAGCCGGTCTACAAGCTTGTGCTGCGCCACTATATCGCCTGGCTGCTCGCCAAGCGTTTCCCGCTGAGCTGGGCGTTCGAGGGCACCCGCTCGCGGCTCGGCAAGCTGATGCCGCCCAAATATGGCCTGATGAAATATGTCCTCGATGCCGCCCACGCGACGGGGACGCGCGGGGTCCATTTCATCCCCTTTGTCACCAGCTTCGACCTGATCCGCGACGTGGAAGAATATGCCGCCGAACAGACCGGCCGGAACAAGAAGCCCGAAAGCCTGTCGTGGTTCATCGGTTATATGAAGAGCCTGAAGGAACCCTCAGGGCGCATCCGGCTCGACATCGGTGAGCCGGTCGTCATCGAAACCGCGCCGGGGGCGGACGACAGGCGTGCACTCGAGAAGATCGCCTTCGCGGTCGCGGTCGAGGCGAACCGTGTCACCCCGCTCACCGTCACCTCGGTGATGTGCCTGATCCTGCTCGGCATGGCGCCGCGCGGGGCGACCTCGGCCGAGCTGCTCGGGGCGATCGGGGCGGTGACCGACTGGGCGCGGGCGCGCGGCATAAGGCTCAGCAAGGAACTCGAAAGCGGCGATGATGCCGCGCTGTCGGCGACGGTCGATACGCTCGTCGCGAGCGGGCTGCTGACGCGCTATGAAGCGGGCAGCGAGACGATCTATTCGATCGACCCCGCCAAGCATCCGATGGCGAGCTATTATCGCAACATCATCGCGCATCATTTCCTCGATCGCGCGATGATCGAACTCGCGCTGTTCGAACTGCGCGACGCCGACAAGGGCGATGCGACCGCCGCCTTCTGGGCCAGGATCGACCGCCTTCGCGACCTGTTCAAATTCGAGTTCTTCTACCCGCCGCGCGACGAGCATCGCGCGGCGATCGAGGCCGAACTCGCGCGCATCGACCCGGTGTGGGACCGCCGCCTTGCGAGCGGCGACCGCGGCATCGCGCAGCTGCTGCGCCGCTGTCAGCCCGTCGTCGGTCACGCGATCCTGCTTCCCTTCGCCGAAGCCTATTCGGTCGTCGCCGAACAGCTCGCGCGGGCGAGGCCCGGCGATGCCGTCGACGAGCAGGTGCTGGCGGGCGCGGCGCTCGTCGAGGGGCGACAGGCCTATTTGCTCCGCCGGATCAGCAGCGAGGCGGCGATCGGCAAATTGCTCTTCGTCAACGGCCTGTCGCTGATGCGCCACATGGGGCTCGCCGAGGAAGCGAACCCCGTCAATCTTGCGGCGCGCCGCGCGCTGCTGATGGAACTGCGCGGCCTTGCCAACGTCATGGAAACGATGCGGCTTTCGACCGTCGCGCTCGCCGACCGCTTGCCGGGTTCAGGAGGATAGATGCTCAAACAGCTCAGCGCGCAGGACGCCCAGTTCCTCTACACGCAGACCGCGAATAACCTCACGCACATCATGGGGGTCTATATCTACGACCCCTCGACTGCGCCGGGCGGCTTCGTGCGCTTCAAGGACATCATCCGCCACGTCGAAAGCCGCGTCGACACCTCGCCCCTGTTCAGGCGCCGGCTGCACCGGCTGCCGTTCGACATCGACCATCCCTATTGGGTCGAGGACGAGCATTTCGATATCGAGGCGCATATGAGCCACGCGCGGCTGCCCGAGCCCGGCGACTGGCGACAATTCTGCATCGCGGTCGCGCGCTGGTTCTCGAAACCGATGGATATGAACCGCCCGCTATGGGACATTTATATCATCGAGGGGCTCGACCGCATTCCGGGCATTCCGAAGGGCAGCTTCGCGATGCTCCACCGCGTCCACCACGCCGCGGTCGACGGCGCGTCGGGCGCGCATGCCTTCATCGCGATGAGCGATATCGACGCAAAGGGCACCCCCGCAATCCCCGAACCGCCGCCGGTCGAGGAACTGGGCAAGGCGCCGTCGAGCGCCGAAACGCTGTCGCGCGCTTGGGGCGCGTCGATGCAGTCGCCGGTCAAGTTCATGAACGCGCTGATGAAGATGTCGCCCGCGATCGTCGCGTCGGCGCGCAAATCGATCGCCGAGGGCGGGATGACCGCCGGCGTCCCCGAAACGCGCTTCAACGTCCCCGTCGGTCCGCACAAGATGTTCGATGCGACGACGGTCGCGCTGACCGACGTCGCCGAAATCCGGCGGAAGGTGCCCGGCGCGACGGTCAACGACGTCGTGCTGACCACCGTCGGTGGCGCGCTGCGCAAATATCTCCAGAAACATAAGGAACTGCCGAAGGAGAGCCTCGTCGCGGTCGCGCCGATCAACCTGCGCGGCAAGGGCGGAAAGGCGTCGACCCCGGGCAATCAGGTGTCGGCGATGAGCGTGCCCGTGCGCACCGATATCGCGGATCCGCTCGAACGGCTTGCCGCGATCCGCGACTATACGCTCGAGGCGAAGGAAGCCAAAGCCGGCGTCAGCGCGCGGATCATGACCGACCTGTCGCAGCATATCCCCGGCGCGACCATGGCGGCGGTCGCGCGGCTCGTCACCAGCGAGCGGTTCGCGGTGCGCGGCACCAACCTCTTCATCTCGAACGTGCCCGGCGCGCAGGTGCCGCTCTACCTTGCAGGCGCGCAACTGGTGCAACAGCACGGCATGGCGCCGCTCGCGAACAATATGGGGCTGTTCGTCGCGACCCCCAGCTACAACGGGCGCATCGCCTTTTCGATCATCGGCGAACGCGCGATCATGCCCGACATCGCTTTTTTCCGCGAATGTATCGACGAAAGTTTTGCCGATCTGATGGCGGCGGCGCCGAAACCCGAGAAAGTGAAAGCCGCTACGGCAAAGCCGAAACCTGCGGCCAAGCCCAAGGCCAAACCCAAGCCTGCGGCCCAAAGTGCGACAAAGAGCAGGGTGAAACCGGTTGCTAAAGCGAACGCAACCGGCAAGACTCGCAAAAAATAACGATGCTCTCGCAGGATTACCGAATGCTTTTCACCCCGACGCTCAGCGCCGACCGCGACCTTGTGACCGCACCCGATTATGCCGCTTGGACCAAGGCGGCGCACGCGCATGACAAGAAATCGGGAATGCAGGCGTGGCGCGACGCCGACGAAAGCAAGCATTTCGATTACCGGTCGATCCGCGCGCGGCTCGAAAAATTGCGCAAGCTGTCGGCGGCGGGCGACGTCAAGGGGCTGCTCTTCGTTTTGAACGAGGGCATCCACGGCAATATCGACGGCATGGGGCACGAACGGCTTTACCAGAAGGCGCGCTTCGGGACGAAGAAGCTGGTCGAGGACTATGTCGCCGAGGTCGTCGCCTCATTGGACAAGATCGCCGCCGCGCGCAGCATCGGCCGCGAGGAGAAGCGCGACTTCTTCCGCCGCGCGCAGCATTGCTACGGCCGCTCGGCGCTGCTGCTCTCGGGCTCGGGGAGTTTTCTTTTCTTCCATATCGGCGTCGTGAAGGCCTTGTGGGAAGAGGGCGTGCTGCCCGCGATCATGTCGGGCGCCAGCGGCGGGTCGATCGTCGCGGCGATCGTCTGCACGCGCAAGAATGCCGACATCGGCGCCTTCCTCGAAAGCGAGCGGCTCGCGAACCCCGACCGCGATCCCGAGATGCGCCGCCTCGCGCCCGACGAGGTCCGCGAACGCCTCGCCGAATTGATCCCCGACCTCACCTTTCAGGAAGCCTATGAGGTCAGCGGGCGCCACCTCAACGTCTCGGTCGCTCCGGCTGAAAAGCATCAGAACGGCCGGCTTTTGAACGCGATCACCGCGCCCAATGTGCTGATCCGCGAAGCGGTGCTCGCATCGTGCGCGGTGCCCGGCGTGTTCCCGCCGGTCATGCTGATGGCGCGCGACGACGACGGCAATCGCATCCCCTATCAGCCCGACCGGCGCTGGGTCGACGGGTCGGTGACGCACGACATCCCGACCAAGCGATTGGAGCGCCTCTATGGGGTCAACCACCATATCGTCAGTCAGGCGAACCCGATCGCGCTGCCCTTCGCGACCGACACGCGCAAGCAGATGGCGCCGATCGAGGCGATCCAGCATGCGTCGATGACGACCTTCAAGGCGTGGCTGAACGCCAATATGGTGATTTTCCAGAAGCCGCTCGAGTTGATCCCGCCCTTGAACAGCATCGCCAACATGGCGCGCTCGGTGATCAATCAGGAATATACCGGCGACATCAACATCATCCGTCCGCCCAAATTCTGGTCGCCGACCAAGATCCTTTCCGATCTGGGGCAAGAGGATATCGACGAGCTGATCGACACCGGCGAGCGCACCGCCTGGCCCAAAGTCGAAATGGTCCGCACCCAGACCGCGATCAGCCGCGCGCTCGAAGCGATATTGGCCAGGATCGACAAGGCGGGGGACGATGGCCCCGGCCATCGCAGCGCGGCGCTCAAGAAAGCTGTGCGCTGAATATGGCGAGCGGCGCGGTGATCCTGCCCGCCGAATCGGCCGGCGCGGGCGCGAAGCTGCACGTCACGCACTGGCTTCCCGAAGGGCGGCCGCGCGCCATCGTCCTGCTCGCGCACGGCTATGCCGAACATGCCGGACGCTACGCCCATGTCGCCAAACGGCTGACCGACGCCGGCTATGCGATCTATGCCGTCGACCATTGGGGGCATGGCGCCTCGGACGGCGAGGGCGGCTATGTCCCGCGCTTTTCGGCCTTTCTCGACGGCATGGCCGAACTGCTCACGCTCGTCGAGATCAACCATGGCGACACGCCGCGCCTGCTCCTCGGCCACAGCATGGGCGGGCTGATCGCGACCTTGTTCCTGATCGAGCGCCAGCAGGCCTTCGTCGCCGCCGCCCTTTCGGGCCCCGCGATCCTGCCCGCCGAGCCGCCTTCGCGCGTCACCGTCTGGATCAGCCGCTTCCTGTCGCGCTTCTTTCCGCGCCTCGGCGTGCTGTCGCTCGACGCCAATGGCGTCAGCCGCGATCCGGCGGTGGTCGAGGCCTACCGCGCCGACCCGCTCGTCTATGAGGGCAAGATCGGCGCGCGACTGGGCAAGGAGTTCATGGACGCGATGGCGGTCGCGCAGGCCGATGCGCCCAAGATCCGCCTGCCGATCCTGATCCAGCACGGCGAGGCCGACCGCCTCACCGCGCCCGCGGGGTCGCGCTATCTGTTCGCGAACGTCGCGTCGCAGGACAAACGGCTCGAAATCTACCCCGGGCTGTTCCACGAAATCTACAACGAGCCCGAGCAGGGTGCGGTGCTGGGCGATCTTGTCGGCTGGTTCGACGCGCATGTGGCGGAGGCGAAGCGCGCATGAAAATCCTCCTCGTCCTCATCTTCGCGCCGCTCATCACGCTCGCGCTCTTCTATTTTCTCTTCCCCGAACAGCTTGTGCAGCTGATGCGCTGGGCGATGCGCCGGCGTGCGCGGGTCGTGCGCAAGACGGTCGTGGTCGACGGCCGCCGTTGGCCCTATCTCGAAGGCGGTGACCTGTCGAAGCCCACCCTCGTCATGGTCCACGGCTTCGGCGCCGACAAGGATCACTGGACCTTCTACGCGCCGTGGCTGACGAAGGATTACCGGCTGATCGCGCCCGACCTGCCGGGGTTCGGCGAGAATGACCGCGATGGCGAACTGCCCTTCGACGTCGCGAGCCAGGCGGCGCGGCTCAAGGGCTTTCTCGACGCGCTCGGGATCGAACGCCCGCATCTCGGCGGCAACAGCATGGGCGGCTGGATCGCGCTGCGCTATGCGATCGACTATCCGGGCGCGCTGCGCACGCTGACGCTGATGAACAATGCCGGCATCCTCGGCACCAACGAAAGCGAACTCCAAAGGCTCGCGGCCGACCGCGACTATAACCCGCTCGTGCTCGCCAATCTCGAGGATGCCGACCGCCTCATTGCCTTCGTGGTGCACAAGCCGACCCGCGTTCCCGCGCGGCTCAAGCCCGTGATCTACGCCGACGCGCTCCGGCACCGCGACCTGCTCGACAAGATTTTCTGGGTCATCGCCGACGAGATGGAGGAAAAGCCGCTCAACGACGAGCTCGGCAAGGTGAAGGTGCCGACGCTGATCCTTTGGGGCCGCCACGACAAGCTGATCGACGTCAGCTGCGTCGCGGTGCTCGAAGCGGGGATCGCGGGCAGCCGCAGCCACATCTTCGATCATGTCGCGCATGTGCCGATGATCGAGGATCCAAAAGCGACCGCCGAGGTTCAGCGCGCCTTCCTTGCGGAGCATTAGCCCTTCATCGTCATGCCGGACTTGATCCGGCATCCCGCTTTGCGACGCTGAAAAGCGGGACCCCGGATCAAGTCCGGGGTGACGAGGGACGGCTTGCCAATGTCCCGATCGCGCGCCACTCTCGCCCGAAACAGGGGAGAGACATATGCGCCTCAAAGTAGGCCTGCTCGGCGGGGGCAGTTGGGGAACGACGGTCGCGGCGGTGGTGTCGCGCAACGCGCCGATCACGCTCTGGGCACGCGATGCCGAGACGGTCGAGAGCATCAACCGCGCGGGCGAGAACCGCAAATATCTTCCCGGCATCAAGCTGCCTTCGGCGCTCCGCGCGACGAACGACATGGCCGAAGTCGTCGCGGGCGCCGACGTGCTCGTCATGGGGGTGCCGTCGCACAGCTTCCGCAGCGTGCTCGAGGAAGCGCGCAATCATCTCCGTCCGTGGGTGCCGGTGATCAGCCTCACCAAGGGACTCGAACTCGCCTCGGGCAAGCGAATGACCGAGCTGATCGAGGAGGTGCTCCCCGGCCACCCCGTCGGCGTGCTCACCGGCCCCAATCTCGCGCGCGAGATCATGACCGGGCAGGCGGCGGCGAGCGTGCTGTCGATGGCGGACGAGATCGTCGTCCGCGCGCTCCAGCCTGTGTTCCACTCGGGGCTGTTCCGCGTCTACACCAACACCGACCTCCTGGGCTGCGAACTCGGCGGGGTGCTCAAGAATATCATCGCGATCGCGGTCGGCATGGGCGACGGGCTCGGCGCGGGCGACAATACGCGCGCCGGGCTGATGACGCGCGGGCTCGCGGAAATCACGCGTCTCGGCGTCGCAATGGGCGGGCGCCCCGAAACCTTCGCCGGACTCACCGGCATGGGCGACCTGATCGCGACCTGCACCAGCCCCTTGTCGCGAAACCGCCACGTCGGGGTCGAACTCGGCAAGGGGCGCCCGATCGACGAGATCATCGCGGGCATGAACATGGTGGCCGAAGGCGTGAAGAGCGCGCCGACGGTGATGGCACTCGCCGACCAACATGGTCTCGACATGCCGATCGCGCGCGACGTGTTCGACGTGACGCAGGGCCGGCGCAGCGCGATGGAGGTGTTTCGCGGGCTTTTGAAATCGAGCGTCGGCGACGAAGCGCATCCCGGCTGAAACCCTTGCGTTTCGGCGATTCCACCGCGAACCGTGCCAAATCATCGTCGAGCCGGGAATAAAAGGCGCCGCTCCTTCGTTTCTTCTCCTGTCCAACAGGATCCAGAAGGAGACAAAAAATGAAAAAATGGACCACTCTGGCGATGCTTGCCGCTCTCCCCGCCACGGCCGCGGTCGCCGCCGTTCCCTATCATGCGATGCCCCCGGGCTTCGAAGCGCCGCAGATTCGCGCCGAACCGATCGCCGGCATCGTGAACCAATATTGGTACAATTATAAAGCCGATATCCTCGAAGCCGAGAAGGAGCTCCGCAGCGACCTTCACCGCGCGACCGACCGCGAAGACCGCTGGGACGCGTGGGACGAATGGACCGTCGAGGTCGTCGACGCCGACAAGGATTATGTGAAGGAAATGCGCAAGAAGGGCTATCGCAGCGGCCGCGTGACGGTCGGCGGCTAACGCCCCCGGTTTCCCCGAGCCCTGCTCGGGTCGCAGGGAAGGGCGGGTGTCATGGGGCACCCGCCCTTTCTTTTTTCTCGTCGCCCCCGCGAAGGCGGGGGCCGCTGTCGTTTTACGCAGCGATGAAGGGCAAGGCTGCCCGCGGCCCCGCCTTCGCGGGGGCGACGGAGGAGCTAACCGCCCCCCTCCGCCAGCAGCGCCGCCGCTTCCTTGCCCTGCCAGTCGATCGCGCCGATCACCCGCCAGATTTCGCGGCCTTCGGCGTCATAATAGATGCTCGTCGGCAGCGCGCTGTTCGCGGCGTCGAGCAGGCCGTTCTCGGGATCGATATAGGGCTGGAGTGCTTTCAGCCCCGCCTTCTGGAACCAGGGATCGACGACCTCGGCGCCCTTCAGATCCTGCGCGACCGCGATCACGCGCATCCGTTCGCCATTCTTCGCCGCGAGCGCGTCGAGCGTCGGCATTTCGGCGACGCACGGCGCGCACCAGGTCGCCCACAGGTTGACGAGCAGCGGCTGGCCGCGGAACGACGCCAGCGTCACCGGCGCGTCGTCGGGACCACGAAACGTCGCGGTGGGCGCCGCCGTCCCCTTGTGGCTGCGGTCGATCACATATTCGAACGCGTCGACGCCCTTCGCTTGGCCCGCCGAAACATTTGCTTGGCCCTGCGCCGCTTGCTCGCCTGCCTGCTTTTCCCTATCGCAGCCCGCGATTGATCCGGCCAGAAGAAGGCCAAGGATCGCAACGGACGGATTCAGGACGCGGCGGATGGCGAATACTCCGGACAGTAACAGCATGTGGGGCGGCCGCTTCGGTGGCGGACCCGCGGCGATCATGCAAGAGATTAACGCATCGATCCCCGTCGACAAGCGCCTGTGGGAAGAAGATATCGCGGCGAGCCGCGCGCATGCCGCGATGCTCGGCGCGACCGGAATCATCGCCGCCGAGGATGCCGTCGTCATCGACCGCGGCCTTGCGCAGATCGCCGACGAGTTCGCGGCAACCGGCGTTCCGGTCGATCTCGCGCTCGAAGACATCCACATGACCGTCGAGGCACGGCTGAAGGAACTGGTCGGCGAAGCCGCGGGGCGGCTCCACACCGCGCGCTCGCGCAACGATCAGGTCGCGACCGATTTCCGCCTGTGGACGCGCACCGCGTGCGAACGCATCGACGCCGGGCTCGCGGCGATCCAGGCGGCGTTGCTGACGCGCGCCGACGAACATGCGGGCAGCATCATGCCCGGCTTCACGCACCTGCAGGTCGCGCAGCCGGTGACGCTCGGCCATCACCTGCTTGCCTATGTCGAAATGTTCGGCCGCGACCGCTCGCGTTTCGCCGATGCGCGCCGCCGCCTCAATGAATCGCCGCTCGGCGCCGCGGCGCTCGCGGGCACCAGCTTTCCGCTCGATCGCGACGCGACGGCATCGGCGCTCGGCTTCGACCGCCCGATGGCGAACAGCATCGACGCGGTCTCGGACCGCGACTTCGCGCTCGAATTCTGCGCCTCGGCGTCGATCGCTGCGATCCATTTGTCGCGGCTTGCCGAAGAGGTCGTGATCTGGGCGAGCCAGCCCTTCGGCTTCGTCAGCCTGCCCGACGCTTGGTCGACGGGCAGCTCGATCATGCCGCAAAAGCGCAACCCCGACGCCGCGGAACTGGTGCGCGGGCGCGCGGGCATGCTGCTCGGCGCCTTCCAGCGGCTGTCGGTGATCGTGAAGGGGCTGCCGCTCACCTATTCGAAGGATCTGCAGGACGACAAGGAAACGGTGTTCGGCGCCTTCGATGCGCTCGCCCTGTCGCTCGCCGCGATGACCGGCATGGTCGAGACCTTGACCTTCCGCACCGACCGAATGCGTGCGCTCGCCGCATCGGGCTATTCGACCGCGACCGATCTTGCCGACTGGCTGGTGCGCGAAAACGGCCTGCCGTTCCGCGAGGCGCATCATGTCGTCGGCGCCTGCGTGAAGCGCGCCGAGGAACTCGGCGTCGAACTGTCGGCGCTGCCCGCGGCCGACGCCGCCGCGATCCATGCGGCGGTCACGCCCGATGTGCTCGCCGCGCTGACGGTCGAAGCGTCGGTCGCCAGTCGCATGAGCTATGGCGGCACGGCGCCCGAACGGGTAAGGCAGGCCGTCGCCGCGGCCCGCGCGGCGCTCGAAGGGACGAATATACGGTGAAGAACCAGCTCGTCATGGCGACATTGGCTGCGACCGCGCTGCTCGGCGCGTGCGGCAGCAAGCAGGATCTGAAGCCGGTGGCGGGCCAGCCCGACCCGGTCATTCCCGTCGGCGCGACCCGCGCCCCGACTACACAGGAGCTTACGACGCCTGACGCGCAGGCCCGGCCCGCGCGCAGCGACGAACTTCTCAAACGGTCCGAACAGCGCGAACCCGACGATTTCGACTTGCCGCCTCCGGGCTGAGCAAAGCTAGTTTAATCCGCTCGTGTCGAGCGAAGTCGAGACACCCATCGGTGTGGCTCTGCCCTTCGGGGCATCTCGACTTCGCTCGATGCGAACGGACATGATAATCAGGACTTTCCTTCGATGGACCATTTTGAACTTCGTGACGGCGTGATGCACGCCGAAGATATTCCGCTGCCGCGTATCGCCGAGGAAGTCGGCACCCCCGTCTATGTCTATTCGCGCGCGACGCTCGAACGCCATGCGCAGGCGTTCCGCGACGGGTTGAAGGATGTGCCCAGGAAGCACCTCGCCTTCGCGATCAAGAGCAACCCCAACCTCGGCGTGCTGCGCGTGCTCGCGCGGCAGGGCTATGGCGCCGACGTCGTCTCGGGCGGCGAGCTCGAACGCGCGCTCGCGGCGGGCATGGCGCCCGAGGACATCGTCTTTTCGGGCGTCGGCAAGACGCGCGCCGAGCTGGCGCTCGGCCTCGACCGCGGCATCGGCCAGTTCAACATCGAGCATGAACCCGAAGGCGTTGCGCTCGCCGAGATTGCGCTGCGCAAGGAAATGACCGCGCCCGCGGTGCTGCGCGTCAACCCCGACGTCGATGCGGGCACCCACGCCAAGATCTCGACCGGCAAGGCCGAGAACAAGTTCGGGGTCGGCATCGACGTCGCACCCGAAATCTTCGCGCGCCTCGCGGCGCTGCCGGGGCTCAACATGCGTGGCGTCGCGGTGCATATCGGCAGCCAGCTCACCAGCCTCGCCCCTTTCGAGGCGGCATTCAAGCGCGTCGGCCAGCTCGTCGCCGATCTTCGCGCCGCGGGGCACAGCATCACCCATGTCGATCTCGGCGGCGGGCTCGGCGTGCCCTATCGCGCGGGCGACAATATCCTTCCGCCGTCGCCTGCCGACTATGGCGCGATGGTCGCGCGGGTCACCCGCGACTGGGACGTCACGCTGATGTTCGAACCCGGCCGCGTCATCGCGGGCAATTCGGGGGTGTTGCTGACGGAAGTTTTGTGGGTCAAGCCCGGTGCAACTCACCCCTTTGTGATCGTCGATGCGGCGATGAACGATCTTGCACGGCCCGCGCTTTATGATGCCTGGCACGATTTCGCCGCGGTGAAGCCCTCGGGCGAGACGATGATCGCCTCGATCGTCGGCCCGGTCTGCGAAACCGGCGACACCTTTGCGCGCGACCGGCTGATCGACAAGGTCGAGTCGGGCGACCTCGCAATCTTCCGCAGCGCGGGGGCCTATGGCGCGACGATGGCGTCGACCTACAACAGCCGCAGCCTCGTTCCCGAGGTGCTCGTCGACGGCGACCGCTATGTCGTCGTCGCCGACCGCATCGCCGCCGGCACGATCATGGCCGCCGAGCGCGTCCCCGACTGGATCGACTGACGATGGAGCAGCTTCCCGTCTTCCTGAACCTCACCGGCCGCACGGTCGTGCTGGTCGGGGAGGGGGAAGCCGCCGACGCCAAGGCGCGGCTGATCGCCCGCGCGGGTGGGCGGATCGTCGCGGCGTGGGAGGAAGGGGCGACGATCGCCTTTGTCGCGCTGGGTGACGACGCCGAAGCATGCGCCGCAGCAGAAGCGCTGCGCGCGCGCGGGCTGCTCGTCAACGTCGTCGACCGCCCTGACCTCTGCGACTTCACCACCCCCGCGATCGTCGACCGCGCGCCGGTGACGATCGCGATCGGCACCGGCGGCGCGTCGGCGGGGCTCGCCAAAGCGATCCGGCAGCGCATCGAAGCTCTGTTGCCGTCGCGCCTCGGCGCGCTCGCATCGGCGCTCCACGCCGCGCGGGGGGCGATGAAAGCGCGCTGGCCCGACGCCGCCGGCCGCCGCCGCGCGATCGACGCCGCGCTCGCGCCGGGCGGCGCGCTCGATCCGCTCGACGGCGATGCGGCGGAGGCGGTGGAGGACTGGCTTGCGGCCGAAACGCCCGCTTCGCCATCGCGCCTCGAAACGATCCGCCTGACGAGTGCCGATCCCGACGAGCTGACGCTGCGCGCCGCGCGCCTGCTCGGCGAGGCCGATCATGTTTTCCATCCTGCGGCCATTGCGCCGGCGATCCTCGACCGCGCCCGCGCCGACGCGGTGCGCCATGTCGCCGATGCGCCGCCCGCTACGCCCCCGCCGGGCCTGTCGCTCTGGCTGGATATGCCAACGGCTCCGAACGACATCTAGCGGCCGCAAACCGCCTAGGGCGCAATCGCCAGCCCGTCGCCCTGCTTCCCCGCCGCGATCCGGCGCAGCACCTCCCCACTCGCGACGTCGATCTCGGCGACCTTGTCGTGCCCCGTCTCGGCGGCATAGAGCCGCTTCGAATCGGCGCTGAACAGCAAGGTCACCTGTCCCTTCGCCGCGTCGCCCGACACTTTGATCGTCTTGAGCGGCGCGCGCGTTTCGGCGTCGAACAGGCTGATCGTTCCCGCCGCGATATTGCTCGTCGCGACCAGCTTGCCGTCGGGGCTCGCCAGCACGCGGATTGCGACCGGGTCGACCGGCTGTTCGGCGATCTTCTCGCCCGTCGCCGTGTTCCACACCGACACGCGCGGCGCATCGAGGTCACCGACCCACAGCTCGCGCCCGCCCTTGGTCAGCGCCAGCCCCTCGGGCTTGCCGCCGACGGCCAGGTCACGCAGCTTCTTTCCGTCTTTCAGGTCGAGCACGCTCACCGTCCCCGATCCGATATTGGCGGTGTAGGCGGTGCGACCGTCGGGCGCGACGACGATCATGTGCGTGCCCTTCTGCCCCGTCGCGATCGAGCTCAGTTTGCCGCCCGGCGCCACCACCGCGACCGATTCGCTTCCCTCCGCGGTCGCGACGAGCCGCCCGTCGGCCAGCCAGAGCAGCCCGTGCGGCCGCTGGTTGGGGCTGATGTCGATCGTCCTGAGCTTGGTGCGCTTCGCGACGTCGAACACATCGATCGTCGTCCCGCCATAAGCGACGACCGCCGCCTGCTTGCCGTCGGGCGAGATCGCGATCTCGTGCGGCATCCTGCCCGTCGGCAGCCGCGTAAGTTCGGCGCCGCTATCGAGCGATATGACGCTCAGCGTGTTCTCGCCCTTGTTGCCGACGAGCAGCGTTTCGGCGGCCGCCGGACCGGCGAGCAGGGCCCATGAAAGGGCGGCAAGGATGGCGCGGCGCATGAACAATCTCCCGGTTGTGACGGGGCATCCTATCCCGCCGGCGCGCCGCCGCAACCGCGCTTCGACCGGTGACATACGCAAATTACGTAAAGTTAACTCGGCGATCGGCCCGCGCCCGCCTAGCCAGACCGCGGCGGCAGGTCGCGCCGCCGGTCAGAACAGGAGGGGGAATATGGAGCTGCCGCCCATTGATATCGCCGCGCTGCCGTTGCTCGATACTGCGGTCGGGCTTTTCGGGTCGCTGATGGGCGAAAGCGTCACGTCGGGGCCGTCGGTCTTCGAGATCGCGGTCACGATCGCGCTGATCGTCCACGACTGATCGCGGGCGGGGGCGGGCGGCGGCGCGTTCCGCCGCTCGCCCCCGCGCTTGTCGCATGACCGCAGCCCGCTCGCGCCACGACCATTTCCCCCGCATCGACCGCGTGCGCCGCCAGCGCATCCGCGAAGCGGTCGCCGCCGCCGATGGGGCATGGCGCCGCGCCGATAGCGCACCCGGCGGCCTGTTCGCCGCGATCGATGCGGCCCAAGGCGCCGCGCCCGCGGCCGCGGTCGCGCGCCTCCTCCTCTGGCTTACCGACACGTCATGGCTGCAGGCCCGGCTCGACGCCGCGCTCGCGCTGCTCGCCGCCGACCCCTTCGCGCGTCCGCCGCTCCGCCTCGTCGGCGGCGGTGATGGCGGCCCCGGCGGGCTCGTCCTCGCCGAGCGCGGCGCGGTCCGCGTCACGCTCCTCGTCCGCCCCGCGGGCAGCTGCGTCGCGTCGCCCGCAACCGCCGTCTTCGTCCCCGGCCACGCCGCGATCCGCGTCCTCGCGAGCGGCGGCGCCTCGCTCATCATGCACGAGGTCGCGGTGAGCGAAGCCGAGGAAGCGGGCGGCTTCACCGCCTCCGCCGCCGCGCCGTGCCACAGCCACCCGCCGCGCGCGCTCCGCACGGGAGAAATCCTCCACCTCGACACCGCGCGGGAAAGCTACAGCCTCGCCGATGCCCGCCGCGACATACTGTTGCTCGAACTCGCGGTGCAGCCGCCGTCGCCGCTCCCCATACGCGCCTATGATGTCGCGAGCGGCCGGCTGATCCATATCAGCGCCTCGCGCCGCGACAGCAGCTTCCGCGCGATGGCGCTGACCCTGCTCCGCCACCTCGACCGCACCGACGCCGCGCCGCTCTTCGCCGCCGAAACCAAAGCCGGCGATTTCGCCGCGCGCTGGCACGCAACGCGCGAACTGGTCGCGCTCGACCCGACCGCCGCACGCCCGCATCTCGCCGCGATGGCGGTGAGTGACCCGCATCCCGAGGTGCGCGCTGCCGCCGCGGCGACCGACGCGCTCATCTTTCCGCCTTCCGGTGAGACGGGGCGGGAAGGGGGTGGAGGGCCGGGGCCTTGCACACGCCCGGCGCCCTCCACCCCATATCGCGACCACGACGCCCAATCATGCCCCGCCTGATCGACCCGCCCCCCGGCCCTGCGCTCGACCTCGCCGAAGTCACCGCGCGCCTCGACGAAAGCGGCGTCGACCTCACGCAAGAGGAAAGCATCGCGCACTGCGCCGCCCTACTCGCCAGGCTGCAACGCAACCGGACCTTCCTCGCCGACCGCGTGATCGCCGCGCTCAAGGCAAGCTACGCCGACCAGCTCGAAATCAACCGTTATTCGGCGCAGGTCTTCCTGCTCCACCGCGGCGCGCGCGGCTTTTACCTCCGCGCCAACCTCTGGCCCGCCGCGACCGACGCCGTCACCACCGCGAGCGGCCCCGCGGCCTTCTCCTACGGCGTCCCCCACGACCATAATTTCAGCTTCCTCACCGCCGGCTATTTCGGCCCCGGCTATGTCAGTGACTATTATGAGTATGACGCGGAAAGCATCGACGGCCGCCTCGGCGAGCCGCTAAACCTCAAATTCGTCGAGCGCAGCAACCTCACCGAAGGCAAGATGCTCCTCTACCGCGCCCACCGCGACATCCACAGCCAGCTCCCGCCCGACAGCCTCTCGGTCAGCCTCAACATCATGGACGAAGGCGAGCATGTGCCGTGGCGCGACCAATATATCGTCGACCTCGAGAAGAGCACGATCGCCAAACGCCCGACGCTGACCAGCGGCGAAATGCTGCTCCGCTGCGCGGTACATCTGACCGACAACGGCAAGGACATCGCCGAGCAATTCGCGAAGGCGCACCCGGTGCCGCGTGTGCGCGCCAACGCCATCGCCGCGCTCGCGGCGGCGGAGGAAGGCAAAGGCAGGGCGAAGGTGCTGGAACGCGGGATGCACGACCGCGACGCGCGGGTGCGCGACGATTGCGCGCGGTGGCCAGGAATGTGATGATTGGCCGATACGGAGAGCGGCTCTCGGGTCTCCGCGCGAATAATCGCTTTCCTACATTATTCCGCCATGCCAGCGTCGCTGCCATGTCTCTTTCTTGCTGCCCTTTCGGACCCGCTGTACCGGCGAGGCGTTCTGCGACGGGTATCCTGTTACCGGAGGGGAATGACAAGTTTGACAACTTTGGAATAAAATTGCGCGAACCGAGCGCACCGGCGCGGGCCTTGCCGCCCGCGACTCGCCTGCTGACAGCGCCGCAAACCCCTGCTAACGGCGCCCGATGACGACTCCCCTTTCGCATATCCGCAATTTTTCGATCATCGCGCACATCGACCATGGCAAGTCGACGCTCGCCGACCGGCTGATCCAGTTCACCGGCGGCCTCACCGCGCGCGAGATGTCGGCGCAAGTCCTTGATAATATGGACATCGAGAAGGAGCGCGGGATCACGATCAAGGCGCAGACGGTGCGCCTGAAATATACCGCGAAGGACGGCGAAACCTATGAGTTGAACCTCATGGACACGCCCGGCCACGTCGACTTCGCCTATGAAGTCTCGCGCAGCCTTGCCGCGTGCGAGGGCGCCTTGCTCGTCGTCGACGCCGCGCAGGGGGTCGAGGCGCAGACGCTCGCCAACGTCTATCAGTCGATCGAGCATGATCATGAAATCGTGCCGGTGATCAACAAGATCGACCTGCCCGCGGCCGACGTCGACAAGGTGAAGGCCGAGATCGAGGACATCATCGGCCTGCCCGCCGACGATGCGGTGCTCGCCAGCGCCAAGGCCGGGATCGGCATCGAGGAAGCCCTCGAAGCCATCGTCACCAAGATCCCGCCGCCGAAGGGCGACGCCGCGGCGCCGCTGCTCGCGATGCTGGTCGATAGCTGGTACGACCCCTATCTCGGCGTCGTCATCCTCGTCCGCGTCGTCGATGGGATCTTGAAAAAAGGCCAGCAGATCAAGTTCATGCAGGCGGGTACCACCCACCTGATCGACCGCGTCGGCTGCTTCACGCCGAAGCGCGAGGAGTTGACCGAGATCGGCCCCGGCGAGATCGGCTTCATCACCGCGCAGATCAAGGACGTCGCGCAGGCGCGCGTCGGCGACACGGTGACCGACGCCAAGAAACCCGCCGCGGCGCCGCTGCCGGGGTTCAAGGAAGTCCAGCCGGTCGTCTTCTGCGGCCTCTTCCCGACCGACGCGAACGATTTCGAGAAGCTGCGCGAATCCATCCAGAAGCTCCGCCTCAACGACGCGAGCTTCTCGTTCGAGATGGAAAGCTCGGCCGCGCTCGGCTTCGGCTTCCGCTGCGGCTTCCTCGGCCTGCTCCACCTCGAGATCATCCAGGAGCGGCTGACGCGCGAGTACGACCTCGACCTGATCACCACCGCGCCGTCGGTGGTCTATAAATTGAAGCTCGGCCACACGAAGAATGAGGCGGCGAAGGAGATCGAGCTCCACAACCCCGCCGACATGCCCGACCCGAACCGCATCGACGAGATCGAGGAGCCGTGGATCGAGGCGGTGATCTACGTGCCCGACGACTATCTCGGCCCGATCCTGAAGCTGTGTCAGGACCGCCGCGGCGTGCAGAAGAATTTGACCTATGTGGGCGGCCGCGCGCAGATCACCTATGAACTGCCGCTCAACGAGGTGGTGTTCGACTTCTACGACCGGCTGAAGAGCATCAGCCGCGGTTATGCGTCGTTCGACTATCATCAGATCGGCCACCGCGCCGGCGATCTCGTCAAGATGAGCATCCTCGTCAACAACGAGCCGGTCGATGCGCTGAGCATGATCGTGCACCGTGGTTCGGCGGAAAGCCGCGGCCGCGGCATGTGCGAGCGCCTCAAGGATCTGATCCCGCGCCACATGTTCAAGATCCCGATTCAGGCAGCCATAGGCGGGAAAGTGATCGCCCGCGAAACCATCGCCGCGCTGCGCAAGGACGTGACCGCCAAATGCTACGGCGGCGACGCGACCCGCAAGAAAAAGCTCCTCGAAAAGCAGAAAGAGGGCAAGAAGCGGATGCGCGAATATGGCAACGTCAACATCCCGCAGGAGGCGTTTATCGCCGCGCTGCGCATGGGTGACGACGCCTAGGGGCAACAGATCGAGCCTCGAAAAATTGGGGAAAAGCCCGGACTTTGGGCGCCCCGGCTTTCGTGGTAAGAAACGCGTGCTGCTTCGGTTCGCCTTGGGGAAGGGGAATTGTCATGCGTCATCACGTCCGGATCGCGGCCGCCCTCGGCATCGGGCTGTCGGTTGCGAGTTTCGCGCCGCCTACGGGCTTTTCCGCGGCGGCGCTCGCTGCGCTCGACCCGAGCCGGCTCGCGAGCCTGTCGTGCGGCGCGCGGCGCGCGGGGTCGATGCTGGCGAACGAGCTGCTGATCGCGGCGGCGGTCGCCGCGCCGGCGAGCGCGGGGCGGACGATCCCGCTCTATCCCGATCTCGCCAAATCGCCCTTTCCGGTGACGACGCGCGACGAGCGGGCGCGGCGCTATTTCAGCCAGGGCCTGCTGATGAGCTATGGCTTCAACCATGCGGGCGCGGTGCGGTCGTTCCGCGAGGCGCAGCGCGCCGATCCGAATTGCGCGATGTGCTGGTGGGGCGAGGCGGCGGCGCTGGGGCCGAACATCAACGCGCCGATGGACGAGCGCGACCGGGACGCGGCGCTGGGTGCGATGGACCGCGCGATGGCGCTGCGCGCAGGGGCGACGCCGATCGAGCGCGCGCTGATCGAGGCGGTGGCGCGGCGCTATTCGCGCGACGCGGGGCAGGACCGCGCGGCGCTCGACGCCGCCTATGCCGACGCGATGCTCGACGTCGCGCGGCGCTTTCCGGGCGACGACGATGTCGCGGTGCTCGCGGCCGAGGCGGCGATGAACACGACGCCGTGGAATTATTGGGAGCCCGACAGGAAGACGCCGGTCGGGCGGAGCGGCGAAGCGGTGCGGCTGGTCGAGGCGGTGCTCGCGCGCAATCCCGACCATGTGCAGGCGAACCACCTTTATATCCACCTCGTCGAATCGACCGACCCGGCGCGCGCCGAGGCGGCGGCCGACCGGCTGGCGAACCCGCTGGCGCCGAGCGCGGCGCACCTCGTCCATATGCCGGGGCATATCTATCAGCTGCGCGGGCGGCACGCCGACTCGATCCGCGTCAATGTCGCCGCGGCGCGGGCGGACGAGGCGTATATCCGCGATGCGGGCGATCAGGGGCTCGTGCGCTACGGCTATTATCCGCACAATGTCCATTTCATCGTGACCTCGGCGCAGATGGCGGGCGACCTTCGCACTGCGATCGAGGAGGCGCGGCGGCTGCGGGCGCTGCTCGATCCCGACACGTCGGCGTCGATCGCGTGGATCCAGTCGATCGACGCGGCGCCTTACTTTGCGATGGCGCAGTTCGCCGAGCCGAAGGCGATCCTCGCGATGCCGGCGCCCGACGCGCGGCTGCCCTATCCGAGCGCGATGCGGCACTATGCGCGCGCCACCGCCTTTGCGCGGCTGCGTGATCGCAAGGGGTTCGAGCGCGAACTGGCGGCCATGACGAAGCTTCGGACGTCGGACGCATTCAAGGCGATGGTCGATCAGGGGGTGCCGGGACCCGACCTCGTTCTGCTCGCCGAAACGGTCGCGCGCGGGCGCTTTGCCGCGGCCGAGGGGCGGTATGGCGCGGCGGCGGATTTCTATCGGCAGGCGATCGCGATCGAGGCCAGGCTGCCCTATCAGGAGCCGCCCTACTGGTATTTCCCGGTGAAACAGTCGCTGGGCGCCGCGCTGTTCGAGCAGCGCCGCTATGCCGAGGCGAGCGAGGCGTTCCGCGGCGCGCTCGCGCAGACGCCGAACAATGGCTGGGCGCTCTATGGCCTCCAGCGCAGCGAGGCGATGCAGGGCAGAAGGCTCGAGGCGGCGGCGGCGGGCAAGGCCTTGTCGAAGGCGTGGCTCGGCGACCGGCGATGGCTGCACATGGATAGGCTTTAGCGCCCGAACCCCCAACGCCACCCCGGTCAGGTCGGGGTGACGAAGGGGGGAGGGCGGAACCCATGCCCTACATTTCGATCGTAATCCGCACCTTCGACGGGGTGGTGCCCGCGGCATGGGCGATTTCGGCGCGCATCCGGCCGACGAGATCGGCGAGATGGTCGCCGCCGGGCGCGCTGTCGCGGCTCAAAAGCTCGGTCGGCGAGGTGCCGAGGAGGTCGGCGAGCGCCTGAAGCCGCGCGAGCCGCGGGCGCGAGCGGCCCTGTTCCCAATAGCAGATCGAGGTGACGGTGACGCCGAGCCGGCCGGCGAGATCGGTCTTGCTCAGCCCCCGGCCCCGGCGCAGCCGCGCAAGGCGGTCGCCGAGCACCTCATAGCGCGCGTTGTCGTCCCGGTGAGCGTGGATCACTGACGTGCAACCTTTCGGACTTCGAGGTGCAACATTTACCAAAGTTAAGCATGTTTCGCTTCCGACATTTCACCGATCGGGCACGGTGAAATTGCTTAGGGTTTGGTCGTGCGATGATTGCGACAACGCCGGGCATTGCCTATCGTCGGGCATCGGAGACGGCGATGACCGGTGCGGACAGGCGGCAGGCGATGGAAAACGGCGCGCGTATCGAGGATATCGCGATCCACAGCGCGCTGAACGACGGCACAGCGGTATCCCTACGCACGATCACCCCCGACGACGCACCGCTGATCCGCGACGGAATCGCCAAATTGTCGGCGGAATCGCGCTATCTGCGCTTTTTCTCGCCCGCACCGGCGCTGCCCGATGCGGTGGTGCAAAAGCTCGCCGATGTCGACGGGCACGACCATATCGCATGGGGCGCGATCTGCAGCGAATGCCCGGGGCGCCCGCCGATCGGCGCGGTGCATGCGGTGCGACACCGGGCGGGCGGTCCGGTGGGCGAGTTTTCGATCGCGGTGCTCGACGAATTTCAGGGGCGGGGGCTCGCGCGGATGATGACCGCGGCGCTCCTCGTCCATTGCCATGCCGAGGGACTCGATGCGCTCGACGTCCATATGCTGTCGGAAAATGCCGCGGCGCGGCGCCTGGTCAAATCGCTCGGCGCGGCATGGGCGGGCGAGGAGGCGGGGGTCGCCGATTATAAGCTCGACGTCGCGGCGGCGATCGAGGCGCTGCGCGCCGACACCGACGCGCCGGGGGTGCAGGATGTGCTGCGCGCGCTCGAAGGGGAAAGGGAGGAATAGTCCCTCCCGCCGCCCTGGGTCGCTAGGGACGGCGAGAGGGTGGTCCGTTAGCGGTCGCTGAAAGCGTGTGCCCGTCCCGAACGCGTCATTAACCCTGATCGCCGAACGCCGGGGTGATGGCGATCACAGTGCGCCCCGAAAATGCGGCGGGCAAAACAAAGGGCGCCGGAATCGACCGGCGCCCTTCGCCCTGCCCTTTAGGGAAGGCAGCCCTTATTTCTTCTGCGTGTCGCCGACGCCGGTTTCGGACGGGGCGATTTCGCCATTGTCGTCCATCGCGTTGGCCTTTTCTTCGCCCATTTCCTCGACGACGTCCGCCTTGTTTTCCATGGCGTCCTGCGCGGGGCCTTCCGGCATCGCGTCGGCCTGATCGTCGATCGCTTCGGCCTGGGCTTCGGCCTGGTCCTCGACCTTGTCGGCCTGCGGGCTCTGGCAGGCGCCGAGTGCGAGGGCCGAGGTGGCGGCGAGGGTGATGAACATCTTGCGCATATTGAGTGACTCCCAAAGTTGACTCGGGGGCTTAACGCGGGATGAACAATAGGGTTGCAACAAATTGTCATGGTATTGAAATCGCGCCGATTTTCTTTGATAGCGTGAGGCGCGGCGTTAGCCGTTCGACTTGACCTTCACCCACACCTGCACCGTCGCGGCGAACTTGCCCGGCGCGGGCGGCGTGACGTCGATGCGCTCGGCGGTGACGAGCTCGCCGGTCGCGAGATTGAAGCTGGCCCAGGGTTTGGGCATGCGGCCAAAGCTCATCTTCTGGATCGGCTGGCCGGTGGCGGTGTTCATGATCGTAGCGGTGATACCCATGGCGCGCCCGCTAGCGGCCCGCCCCCTCCGCTGTCCAGCCGCGGGCAAAAAAAAGAGGGCGCCCGAAGCGCCCTCTTCATGCCTGGTCCGGTCCCGCGGCCCTTAGAAACGCTGTTGGCGCTCGTACAGGTCGCGGTAGTGCTGAATGCGCGTCACGCGCAATCCGGGCATGCCGCTGCGGTCGATCGACCGTTGCCAGCCGGCAAATTCCTCGAGGGTCAGCCCATAGCGTTCGCACGCTTCGTCGACGGACAGGAGCCCGCCGTTGACGGCCGCAACGACCTCTGCCTTGCGGCGAACGACCCAGCGAGTCGTCGTCGATGGGGGCAGCGAGTCCAGCGTCAGCGGTTCGCCCAAGGGGCCGATGACCTGTGCGGGACGGATTTTCTGATTCTCGATCATGCTCATTCCATATTTGCAACGTCGGAGGGGGGTGTGTCCGACGCTTCTTGCTCTACAGCAGAGGGATTCAACATCGGCTGAAACCCTCTGGTAAACAGGTTATTCATAGTTTCGGGCAGGGCGTTCCCATCGTCGGACAGATCGAGGAAGCGAACGATGCGTGGAGCTTTTTGTTCCGTCGAACCGTGCGTGCCGCAGAGGATGCCGCGCAGCGCGTTAAGCTTTGCCGCATGGCGGTCGCGGTGCGCCCGCGCCCGCAGCTGCCGCACCGTCGGCAGCATCGCCTGGCGCGCGCTGGACACGGCGAGGATGATGTCGAAGCCGGGCTTCGACAGTCGGGCCGCACCGGCGATGCGCGGAAGATCGGACGGATCGAGGTTCATGCGACTCGTCTAGCGCAGAGGGCCTAAGGTCCCGTAAATGCCTGTTTCAGCACCTGTTAGCGAAGCTTAACCCCCGTCAATATCTTGACAGGCACGGCGGAAAAGCTGGTATTTTGCAGCCTTCATCCCTAGATGGCGCCGACCATGATCGAGACGATTTCCTCCCCCGCCGGGCTTGCCCAGGCCGACTTTCAGCTGCCGATGCCGCTGAAAGACAGGCGAATCGTCGTCGCGATGTCGGGCGGAGTCGACTCGAGCGTCGTCGCCGCGCTCGCCGCGCGGTCGGGCGCCGAGGTCATCGGCGTGACGCTGCAACTCTATGATCATGGCGCCAAGGCGAAGCGCGTCGGCGCCTGCTGCGCGGGGCAGGATATCCGCGACGCGCGCGCGGTCGCCGACCGGCTGGGCTTCGCGCACCATGTCTACGATCATGAAAGCCGTTTCCGCGACACGGTGATCGACCAGTTTGCCGACGAATATCTTAGCGGAAGGACGCCGATCCCGTGCGTGCGCTGCAACATGGGGGTGAAGTTCACCGACCTGTTTCGGCTGGCAAAGGATCTGGGCGCCGACTGCCTCGCGACCGGCCATTATGTCCGGCGCGTGATGGGACCCGCGGGCGCCGAGCTGCACCGCGCGGTCGATCCCGCACGCGACCAGAGCTATTTCCTCTTCGCGACGACGCAGGACCAGCTCGACTTCCTGCGTTTCCCCTTGGGTGGGCTCGAGAAGAGCGTCGTGCGCGAGATCGCGCGCGAGCTGGGGCTCGGCGTCGCGGGCAAGCCCGACAGCCAGGACATCTGCTTCGTTCCCGATGGCGACTATGCGACGCTGGTGAAGAAGCTGCGCCCCGAGGCCGACGATCAGGGCGCGATCGTCCATGTCGATGGCAGCGTGCTCGGCGCGCACAAGGGGCTGATCCACTATACGGTCGGCCAGCGGCGCGGGATCGAGATCGGCGGTCAGGCCGAGCCGCTCTATGTCGTGCGGCTCGACGCGGAGAAGAAGGAGGTCGTCGTCGGGCCGCGGCGCGCACTCGCGGTGTCGGGGGCGCGGCTGGGCGAGGCGAACTGGCTTGCGGCGGTCGACGGACGCGAGGTCCTCGCGAAGGTGCGCAGCATGGCGAAGCCGGTGCCCGCGCGGGTAGCGGGCGACCGGCTGATCTTCGCCGCGCCCGAATATGGCGTCGCGCCGGGGCAGGCGGCGGTGCTCTACGATGCCGCCGACACCGCGCGCGTGCTCGGCGGCGGCTGGATCGAAGAGACCTTTGCTTCCCACGATGCTTAACCCGGAATAGATTGAACTTTTCCCCTCGATGGCGCAGCTTCGCCGCAAACAGGGAGAAGGTCATGGTCAACTGGGTCTTGCGCGGTGCCGTCCTCTTATGGGCGCTGCTCTTTTTCATCGTCGGCGCGCGCGGGCTGTTCGATCCCGCGAGCTATGGCGAGACGTTCGGCATTTTGGTCGAGGGCGCCGCGACGAACACGATCCGCGCCGACCTGTCGGCTTTCTTTCTCGTCGCGGCGGGGGCCGCCGCGATCGGCGCGCTGGTGCCGGGCTGGGTGCGGGCTTTGCTGGTCCCCGCCGCGCTTTACGGCACCGCGCTCGCGGGCCGGCTGTTCGGCGCGGCGAGCGGCGATCCGGTCAATTCGGGAATCGTGCAGGCGATGATCATCGAGGCGCTGACCGTGCTGCTGATGGTCGGCAGCTGGTGGGTGCTGTCGCGGCCGGCAGCGGCGCCGGCGGACGGGTCGGCCGACATAGTGCATTGAGTTTCGCGGGGGGCGTGGCGGGTTTCGGCCGGTAATTGCCAATAGAGATGTGCGCCCCGGCGAAAGCCGGGGTCCAGAATTCAAACGCTAATCCTGAGCTTTCTCGCACTGGGCCCCGGCTTTCGCCGGGGTGCACGAGGGGACCGCTCTCCACCCCAAAGCCGCCATAGCGGGCAAAGGCGGGGCCGCTTCGCGCGCGGGCTGGCGCGGCGTCGCCCCGCTTCCTATGTAGGCGCGCGATGACAGGCGGGCTTAACAGACAGATCGTGATCGGCCGGCTGAAGGCGAAGCCGCTGCTGGCGGGGCAATTGCTGTGCGGCCTTGCCGCGGCGGGGCTGATCGTGCGGCAGGCGAGCGGCGCGTGGGGCGACGGCGCGGAGGCGGTGCTGCGCATGCTGCTGTTCGGCAATCTGCTGGTCACGGCGGGAATCGCCGCGGCGCTGCTCGGCTTCGCCGCCTTTTTTCGCGCGTGGCGGCGGCGCGATGCCTTCATATGGCACGACGGCGCGCGGCTCCATCGCGGCACGTCGGAAAGCTGGCCGCTGCCGCTGATCCGCGACGTGGTGATCTCGAAAGGCGAGCTCGGCATCGCGTCGCTGCGGCTGGTCGTCGACGACGACAGCGAGGTGACGCGCGAACTGGTGAAGCTCTACCTGCTCGAAGATTCGCCCGAGGCGGTGCGCGGCGGGGTGATGTTCGCGGTCGCGGGATTGCGCGGGTTTCCGGCGGGGTCGGCGATGAATTGAGGGAGCGGCCGCGCGCACCGCGCCGTCAAAGTTCATGAAAGGTCAGCCTCGTCGCGCGCCGACGCGCGCGGCGGTTCGGCGGGCACCGCAACGGCATCGTCCATATCGTCGCGGTGCCAGCGCGGCAGCGTCCCGTCGCCCATATCGGCAACCTCCAGCGCCACCGCGAGATCGCCGGGCGCCATCAGCGCTTCGGGTGCGGCGGGCGGCGCGGGGTGCAGATGGACCAGCGCCTCGGCCACCGGGGTAATCGCCGGCGCGGCGGCGGTGCCGCGGGCCGCGGCATCGCGGAAACAGTCGGGGCCATAGGCGCGCAGCAGGAACATCAGCAACCGGTCGCTCTGGCGGAGGCGGCGCCCGACGCGGTTGCCGTCGCGGTCGAACACCGGCTCGTCGGTGCCGACGAGCGCGCGTTCGAAGGCGGCGTCGAGCAATTTCTTCGACGCCGCATCGATCGCGGCGGACCAGGCGCGGTCGAACGCTTCGGCGCCGGGCGACCGGCGCAGGCGATAGGCGGAGGATTCGGACATGCCGACAGCGCGCGCGGCGGAGGCGACCGATCCGCTGTCGGCGAGCGCCTCGATAAAGGCGCGCTGCTTGTCGGGCGACCAGCCGTCCTTGCGGCGCTTTTTCAGCACCGGCACCCAGTCATAAGCGGCGGGGTCGTGGCCGTGCGCGTCGAGCGCGGTTTCGGCGGCGGGGTGGGGCGAGGGGATGGGGGCGATGTGGCTCATCTGCCAGCTTGGAGCATGGCGCGATAATGTAGGAAAGGGGCTTTTGGGGTGGGGTGTGCGAAATAGGATTTTGGGGAGCGGGGCGGTGTGAGAATTGGGCTTCGCGCGCGAGCGTGAAGGCGCAGAGAGACAAGAAACGCCACCCCCTCTTTCGTCACCCCGGACTTGATCCGGGGTCCATGAGGCTCAGAGCAATTGGGGTTTAGTAAACCGTTACCGTAGTTTCCGGCATTCATCAGGCATCTAAATTTTTTCAGTGGATTTCAGTTCCGTCTGTACCTTCTTCAGTGCACCTTATTTTTATGGAGCCCAAGCGAATTTCTTTTCCCTTAACATAAGCTCTGACTTTAACGTAGCCTCGTTTTGATATTACAAACGGAGATATTCGGAAATGCATCAAGTGTACTCGATATTGAGCATTTGGATCTATGTCCTCAGGGCCTACTTCTTCTAGGCGATCAGGAGGAAGGTCGACGTCGACCGCTACATCTCCATTATCACCATCTCCTGGCACAAATACTTTAATGTTAACCATCGAGACTGGGTCTGCAAGCGGCTCCAAATAAGTGATAGCTAACGCAAATTTTGGAATGACTGCGGGAAACGCTCCATGTAAAACCATGTCTCCAAAATAGACGCCGACATAGGTCTTTTTTCCATCTAGCTCATCCCGAATGTCATCACAAAAGATGGTGGTTCCATAGGGTGATTTCATCTGAACAAGAACTCTATCTCTGGCTTTGAGTACACAGAACCATCAATGATTTTCCCCTTTGAAATAGGGTCCATTTCTACCGTTTTTGTATCATATATTCTAACCAGATCGCGGAAATTTTCGTTGTCCTCATTGCACACGCTCATGAAATTTGGCGCGATTTCCTCCACCGGGTCTGCGCAAAAATCGCGTGGATCAAAATCTGTGGCCCACAAAATATCCGAAACCGTCCGAACAGTTAGATTGCGCGAGGTGCCGTTGAGTGCACGAGTGAGTGCACTACGATGCCAGCCCAACTTGTCAGAAATGGACGTCATTGTCTCGCCACGCTGCCGTCTATACTCCACGGCATCGTTCAAAGCTTCGATGATTCGGGAGGCAAGTCGTGCAAAAGCTGCACCTCTTGAATCAACTAATGGCTGGGAAGATTTCAAATCGTTCACCGCTGATAAATCCTAATTTTAACTCGCGCCGCTCTTCAACGGCTTGCTGGCCCAAGTGGCGATCTTTCGGAGCTCCGGGGGCCGCTATCACTGACTTAAATTCGCCAACCGTCAAAATCATGCAGTGTGGCTCATCCGCCCAGCCGTAAAGACGCAAATCCGGCGTCTTCAGTCGCCAGATTCCTTCGCCGGTCGGTGGATCGCAACGAGCTAGACCGCTAGATAGCGGGCGGCCGGAAATAAACTCCGCGAATGCAATATTCAGCTGTTCGGGAATCGAAACGAGCGAACGAGTGCCGGGCGACTGGCAAATGTCTCTGCACCATTTTTCAAACCTCTTTGTCCAAAAAAGTCGTCGGTTTCGTTGATCCCGAGGGCCAAGAATCACGCTTACCGGCGAGATTTGCCCTTGCTGTATAAGGCTATGTAGGCGCGTAGACATATATGTCAACAAAGGTTGCGAGAGGATTAATCCTCACGCAGCTTTTGGAAATGTCCGAAAAACGAGGGCGAGTAACAGCCAATTGGGAAATTTGGAGCATTGAGCCGGTTGTTCGCCCGCAAAAAATCACAACCCTCTAAGCAGGCTGCAAAGGAAAGATTCAGGCGCTTTGTTCCTTTCAAACCGAAAACCCGCCCGAGTTGCGCCGGTTCGAGCTTGCCGCCAGCACCTTCTTGCCAGTCGGGGTCAGCGCCCATTTGGCGCCCTGCTTCACGACCAGGCCCAGCGTGACGAGTTCGTCGCGGATCGGGTCGGTGGGGAGTTGGGGGCGGCGGTTCGAGAGGCCTTCTAGGGTCGCGCGCTGGGGCTGGCTGAGGATCAGCAGTTTTTCTTTTTTCTTTTCGGTCATTTTGGCCTCTGACTTCTTGTTGTCCGATCGGGAGCGTGGCTCTGTTTCGTGAGCCCCCACCCCGCTTCACTAAGCCAGCAAGCTGGCAAGTTTCGCTGCCCCTCCCCTGAAGGAAGGGGTTTTAGAGGTCTATTCGGCGGCGATGCCGGCTTTCGCGAACATGTCTTCGCCGTCGTTTTCGGCGTCGCTCGCGGGAGCGGCTTCGTCGCCGGTCTTTGCCTTCTTGCGGTTGTCGAAGCTCGACCACACCGTGTTCCAGTCGCCGCGCGTCGCGCCCTTGCTATATTCGGTCGCGCGCGTTTCGAAGAAGTTGGCGTGCTCGACGCCGTTCAGCAGCGGGGCGAGCCAGGGGAGCGGGTGCTCGTCGATCATGTAGATCGGCTGGAAACCGAGCTGCCCCAAACGCCAGTCGGCGATGTAGCGGATGTAGCGCTTGATCTCCTTCGGCGTCATGCCGGGGACGGGGCCCTGTTCGAACGCGAGGTCGATGAACGCATCCTCGAGCCGCACCGTTTTCTGGCAAGTGTCGATGATGTCTTCCTTCACCGCCTTGGTCAGGCAGCCGCGTTCCTTGGTGAAGGTGTGGAACAGCTTGATGATGCCCTCGCAGTGGAGGCTTTCGTCGCGGATCGACCAGCTGACGATCTGGCCCATGCCCTTCATCTTGTTGAAGCGCGGGAAGTTCATCAGCATCGCGAAGCTGGCGAAAAGCTGGAGCCCTTCGGTAAAGCCGCCGAACATCGCGAGCGTGCGGGCGATATCCTCGTCGGTGTCGACGCCGAAGGTGCCCATATAGTCGTGCTTGGCGCGCATCTCGTCATATTCGAGGAACATGCCATATTCGCTTTCGGGCATGCCGATGGTGTCGAGCAAATGGCTGTACGCCGCGATGTGCACCGTCTCCATATTGCTGAACGCGGTCAGCATCATCTTGATTTCGGTCGGCTTGAACACGCTGCCGTATTTTTCGTGGTAGCAATCCTGCACCTCGATATCGGCCTGCGTGAAGAAGCGGAAAATCTGCGTGAGCAAATTGCGTTCATGGTCGCTGATCTTCTGCGCCCAGTCGCGGCAATCCTCGCCCAGCGGCACTTCCTCGGGCACCCAGTGGATCTGCTGCTGGCGCTTCCAGAAATCGAACGCCCACGGATATTCGAAGGGCTTGTAGGTCTTGCGGGCTTCGAGAAGGGGCATGGCGGTTACACTCCAGAAATTCGGGCGGTCAAAGCGACCGTAGCATGGGCATCACGCCGGCGAGGACGAACCCCGTCCCGGCGATCATGAACAGGAGGCCAGAGAGCTGGCTCTTTTTCGCTCCGGGCTCGTCGGCCGTCTTGCGCGCGCGCGTCGTCATGACGGCGCTGAGCGCGAAGAAGACCGCGGCGAGCGCGATGTATGTGACGTTCACATTCATCGTGTGATCTCCGCGCGGTCCATCATTGGCAGGCCAGACACTCGTCGTAATCGGTGCTGCCCGCGAGTTCGAACTTCGCCGCCTCGGGGGTGTTGTCGGCTTCGACGCCCCCCGCGAAGCCGGCGCGCTGCACCGACTTGGACCGCAGGTAATAGAGCGATTTGATGCCGAGCTCCCACGCGCGATAGTGGAGCATGAGCAGGTCCCATTTCTCGACGTCGGCGGGGATGAACAGGTTCAAGCTGGCCGCCTGATCGATATAGGGCGTGCGGTCGGCGGCGAGTTCGAGCAGCCAGCGCTGGTCGATCTCGAAGCTCGTCTTGTAGCAGTCCTTCTCGTCCTGCGTCAGGAAGTCGAGGTGCTGGACGCTGCCGCCGCGTTCGAGGATCGAGTTCCAGATCGCGTCGCTGTTCTTCGCCTTGTCGACGAGCAGGGCTTCCAAGTGCGGATTGCGGATCGAGAAGCTGCCCGAGAGCGTCTTGTGCGTATAGATGTTCGCGGGGATCGGCTCGATGCACGCGCTGGTGCCGCCGCAGATGATCGAGATCGACGCGGTCGGCGCGATCGCCATCTTGCAGCTGAACCGCTCCATCACGCCCTGATCGGCGGCGTCGGGGCAGGGGCCGCGCTCGTTGGCGAGCAGCATCGACGCGGCGTCGACCTGCGCGCGGATATGCTTGAAGACGCGGAGGTTCGACGATTTCGCCATCGCGCCTTCGAAGGGCAGGCCGCGCGCCTGCAGGAAGCTGTGGAAGCCCATGACGCCGAGGCCGACCGAGCGTTCGCGGCTGGCGCTATATTTGGCGCGCGCCATTTCGGGCGGGGCGCGGTCGATATAGTCCTGCAGGACATTGTCGAGCATGCGCATCACATCCTCGATGAAACGCTTGTCGCCGTTCCACTCGTCCCAGGTTTCGAGATTGAGCGACGAGAGGCAGCAGACCGCGGTGCGATCGTTGCCGAGATGGTCGCGGCCGGTCGGCAGCGTGATTTCCGAGCAGAGGTTCGAGGTGGTGACCTTGAGCCCCAGGTCGCGATGATGCTTGGGCATCATGCGGTTCACCTGATCGATGAAGATGATGTAGGGCTCGCCGGTCGCGAGGCGCGTTTCGACGAGCTTCTGGAACAGCCCGCGCGCGTCGACGGTGCCGCGGACGCTCTGGTCCTTCGGCGAGCGGAGGTTGAATTCGGCGCCGTCGCGGACGGCTTCCATGAACTCGTCGGTGATGAGGACGCCGTGGTGGAGGTTCAGCGCCTTGCGGTTGAAGTCGCCCGAGGGTTTGCGGACCTCGAGAAACTCCTCGATCTCGGGGTGCGAGATGTCGAGATAGCAGGCGGCCGAGCCGCGGCGGAGCGAGCCTTGGCTGATCGCGAGGGTCAGGCTGTCCATCACGCGGACGAAGGGAATGATGCCGCTCGTCTTGCCGTTGAGGCCGACGGGTTCGCCGATGCCGCGCACCGCGCCCCAATAGGTGCCGATGCCGCCGCCGCGGCTCGCGAGCCAGACATTCTCGTTCCACGTCCCGACGATGCCCTCGAGGCTGTCGTCGACCGAGTTGAGGTAGCAGCTGATCGGCAGGCCGCGGCCGGTGCCGCCATTCGAAAGAACGGGGGTCGCGGGCATGAACCACAGCTTCGAGATATAGTCGTAGAGGCGCTGCGCATGATCCTGATCGTCGGCATAGGCGTCGGCGACGCGCGCGAAGAGATCCTGGTACGATTCGCCGGGCAGGAGGTAGCGGTCCTGCAACGTTTCCTTGCCGAAATCGGTGAGCAGCGCGTCGCGGCTCGCGTCGGTCACGATGGCGAAGCGGCGCGCATGAACCTTGGGCTCGCTGCCGTCGTTGAGCTTCGCCGCGGGCGTCGAATCGGGAGCCGAATCATTCTTCGATTCGCCCTTCGCTTCGGATGCCGCCGGAGCGTCATTCTTCGCCAGTTCCATCGTCGCCACGTCGCTCGTCTCCACCCGTTCGCTTTCCCGAAAATCCATCGCATTCGCCCCCGATCTCAGCGCGCACCTGGGTGCGCTTTGTTCCTGTCTTGTTCGACTCAGGGCGAAGCCCCGATCCTAGCATCTAAACCCGTCCACGGGGCACTTTTTTTGGGCGCAGCAAGGGTTTTTCCGGGTCCATATGCAATGGACGACGGAAATCCGCCACTTGCAGCTGAATACTATTTATTGGGGTGCCCCCGTGGTTGACCCACCACCTATAGTGCCACGTCGGCGCGACGATGCAAGACGGTAAATGACAGGTTGAAGACTCAACTCGTCGATAATTTGATTCGTCTCGTCGCTGCCGATGCACGGATGAAACGCGTCGCGCCAGCGTTTCCGCGGCTTTGCGCGCGAAGGGGCGGAGGCGCGCCGCGACCCCAAATTTTTTCGGTCGGTGAGAGAGGCTTGCCGCTCCCCGCCACGCTTATGTGAGGCGCGATGCGGCGGCAGCGGGAGACGGCTTCGTCCCGGCGCGCATCGAGCGATGCCGGGCAAAAAAGAAAGGGCCCCGGCGATGCCGAGGCCCGATCTCTAACTCTATGCTTTCAGGTCAGGCCTGACCGCCACCGTTACCGGAGCCGCCGCCGCCCATCCAACGCCAAAACCAACCCATGACCAATCTCCTGTTCAGACTGCTCACGAAGAACAGTTAACGGGACGTATACCTTAATTAGTAAGGTAAATCGAGTCTTAACTATAAGCATTACCGCCAATCTGGCAGTTATGCGGTGCGGTTCTGGGGAGAAGCGGTAAGGGTCGCAGTCAGTTCGGAAAACAATTGCGGTTTTCCAAGGTGATAGCCTTGTCCGACGTCGCAGCCGAGGCCGGCGAGCAGCGCCATGGTTTCACCGTCTTCGATGCCTTCGGCGACTGCGACGGCGCCGAGGCGGTGGGCCAAATCGATCGTCGATTTAACAACTTCGAGGTTCCGCTTCGAATCGCGCATCGTCATCACGAATCGCTTGTCGATCTTGATTTCATCGGCCTCGATCTCGGTCAGATATTCGAGGTTCGACTGGCCGGTGCCATAATCGTCGATCGACAGGCGAATGCCCGTCCGGCGGAGCTGGGCGAGCGTCTGGCGCGCCTGGCGGCTGTTTTCGATCTGCGCGGTTTCGGTGATTTCGATCGTCAGAACCTCGGGCGGCAGGTGATGCGCGGTCAGCATGACGCGGATCGTGCCGACGAGGTCGCTGTGATCGAGCAGGCTCGCCGACAGGTTGACCGACATATTGATGTGGAATCCGCGCTCGCGCAGCTGCGCCGCCGAGCGGATCGCCTGGTCCATCACGAACAGGGTCAGGCGATAGATGTCCTGGCTCTTTTCGGCCTGGACGATGAATTCGTCGGGCGGGATGGGGCCACGCGTCGGGTGCGTCCAGCGCGCGAGCGCTTCGACCCCGACGAGCTTCTTGGTCGCGATTTCATATTGCGGTTGGAAGGCGACCCAGATGTCGCCGCCGGTGAGCGCATCCTCAAGCTGCGAGTGGAAACTCAATTGCCAGCCGGCGTCTTCCTTTTGGCGCGAAGTATATTTGGTCCACAGCGCGCGGGTGCGGATCGCGCGTTCGGCCGCGACGAGCGCCGCGGCGAGCCGCTGCGCGTTCGAGCCTTCGAACTCGTCGTTGACCCCGAATGCGATCGCGACGTCGACGCGCAGTTCGCCGATCGTAAGCGGTGCGTTGAACAGCGCGGCGAGGCCCGCGAGCTGCCCCTCGATCTGGCTGTGCTGATAATAGGGCACGAGCCAGGCGAAGGTGCCGTCGAGATCGTGGTGGAGCGTCGTGCCCTGGGAGGCGAGCTGGAGACGGCGGGTGACCTGTTCGACGAGCTTGCCGATGCCGTCGCCGGGGATGAAGGCGGCGAGATCCTCGAAATTCACCACCTTCGCGGCGATAACCGTGGCGCTGCCGAATGACGCCTGCGAACGCAGCGCCTCGAAATTGGGCAAGCCCGATATCGGGTTCTCGCGTTGGGCCAAATCGCGGCGACGGGTGCGCGAGACATTGGCGGCGATTGCGGCAATCAGGAAGCAGGCGGCACCGACCTGGACCGTGACGAGCGACAGGCTGCTCGTCACTTTCACGACGACCAGGGCGACGGTAAGGCCGATGGCGACCAGCCCGTAGCGGCGGCCATTTCGCCAGGCGAGGGCCGCGAGCGATACGATGAAGGTCAGCGCGAGTGCGGGAAGCCAGCCGATATCGACAGGCTGGCCGCGCTTGAGCGCCTCGCCAGCGATCAGGTGGATGTAGGCGCCGTGGACCTTGTCGTGACCCGGCAGATAGTGCTGGTCGGGCGAAGCGGCCGAAGCCGGTGCGAAAATCACGTCCTTGCCGCGTAGCAGGTCCGGATCGAGCTTGCCCGACATGACGTCGATCGCGCTATATTGCGTGATCGTATCGGGGTCGTAGGAAAGGTCGAGCGCGAAATTGGCCGGATGGTCGCTGGGCCGGTTCGCAAGGAGCGACGCGAAGCTGGGAAGGAGCCGGCCGTCGGCCCGTACCGCGAGGGGAACTTTCCACACCTGCCAAAATTCATATTCCCAGCCGATGAAGCCCCGGACGGCCTCTTGGCCGAGGCGATTATCGGGCCACGCCGGCTGTTTGGCGGTATGGCCCTCGAAGCTGGCCGATGGAACGGGCCAGCACAATGCGCGGACCCATATGGCGCACTGCCGCGGCAAACTCAGGAAATTCACGGTCCCGCAGTCGCCGTTCATAGGAAAAGTCGATGAACAGGCGCCGCGCCGGCGAGGCATCGAGAGCACGGATAAGCTGCGTGTGGTGATCGATATCGAAATCCCGACCACCGATTGCCTGCAATGTCTTGTCGTCGAGCGCGACGATAACGGTGTCACCCGATACCGGCCGCGCGGCGATGCGGCTGGTCGCCATCGAGATCATCCTGTCGGGCAGCTCGCCCGCGCCGCTGATGCCGACGATCACGCTGAGTAGCAGCGCGAGCGCGATCGTTCGCCAGCTGATGATCAGACTTTTGACCGGAATGGGCACGCACGTCTCCAGCAATTGCCGGTCGCGTCTAGTGTCAGATGGTTATCATCGCGTTAATTATGAACAAGATCCTGCGCTGTCCGGCACGGCGGAAAGCGCAGGATTTCGGGAAATTCAGGCGATCGCGGGCAGCGGTTCGAGCGCGGCGTCGCCGGCAAGCGCCGACGCCGCGAGCCCCGTCGCAGCGGGAACGATCTGCTGAAGATAGAAGCGCGTCGAGGCGATCTTGGCTTCGAGGAAGGCGCGGTCGCTGTGCCCCTCGTCGAGCGCAGCGCGCGCCGCCCTGTTCTGGATCGCCATCAGCCAGCCGCAGGTCGCCGTCGCGAGCATGGTGAGATAGGGATAGCTGCCCGCGAGCCGGTCGGCGGTGTTCGCGTTCACCATCCAGTCGGTGACCGCGCGGCACGCATCGACAAGCTGCTGCAATTCAGGAGAATCGGTGGCGCCGTGCGCGATATCGTCGATCAGCGCGCGGACGAGGTCGCCGCCCGCCATGCCGAGCTTGCGGCCAACGAGATCGGCGGCCTGGATGCCGTTGGTGCCTTCGTAGATCGGCGCGATGCGCGCGTCGCGATAATGCTGCGCGGCGCCGGTTTCCTCGATGAAGCCCATGCCGCCATGCACCTGCACGCCGAGGCTCGCGACCTCGCAGCCGATGTCGGTCGCGTGCGCCTTGACCAGCGGGATGAGGATGTCGGCGCGCATCGCGGCACCCTCGTCGCCCAATTTGCCGAAGTCGATCTGCGCCGCGGCATAATAAGTGAGCGCGCGCGCGGCCTCGGTCTGCGCGCGCATCCGCCACAGCATGCGGCGGACGTCGGGGTGCTGGTCGATGGTGACGGGGGTGCGGTCGGGCGAACCCGCGAGCGCCGACTGGACGCGCTCGGCGGCGAAGCGCTGCGCTTGCTGTGTCGCGCGCTCGCCGATCTGGATGCCCTGACAGCCGATCATCAGGCGCGCATTGTTCATCATCACGAACATCGCGCGCATCCCGCCCATTTCGCCGCCGACGATCTCGCCGAGGCAGTCTTCGTCCTCGCCATAGACCATCACCGCGGTCGGCGAGCCGTGGATGCCGAGCTTGTGCTCGATCGAGGCGCAATGGACGCCGTTCGAAATCGTCGGCTTGCCGTCCGCGTCGAGGCGGTATTTGGGGACGAGGAAGAGCGAGATGCCGCGTGTCCCCTCGGGCGCGCCGGGGGTGCGGGCGAGAACGAGGTGGACGATATTGTCGGTGAGGTCATGCTCGCCGAAGGTGATGAAGATCTTCTGACCCTTGATCTTGTAGAGGTCGGTGTGCTCGCCCTCGGTGACCTTTTCCGCCGTCGAGCGCAGCGCGCCGACGTCGCTGCCCGCGGCGGGCTCGGTCAGGTTCATCGTGCCGTTCCACTCGCCGGTGACCAGCTTGGGGAGCCAGGTCTGCCGCTGTTCCTCGGTGCCATAGGCCATCAGCGCGTGGATCGCGCCGGGGGTGAGGATGCTGCACAGCGAAAAGCCCATGTTAGCGCTGCCGAGCGCCTCGATCACCACGGTCGCGAGGGTGAAGGGCAGATCCTGTCCGCCATATTCGCCGGGCCCGTCGATGCTGCCCCAGCCCGCGTCGACGAACTGTTTGTAGGCCTCCTTGAAGCCCGGGGGCATGGTGACCTTGCCGCCCTGCCATTTGGGATTTTGCGTGTCGCCGACGCGGTTGAGCGGGGCGTAGACGTCGGCGGCGAACTCGCCGATGCCGGTGACGATCGCCTCGACCATATCGGGCGTCGCGGCGGCGAAACGCTGGTGCTGCGCCATCGCGTCGATGCGCGCGATATGATTGAGGACGAAGAGTTGTTCGGTGGTGGGCGGCGTGTAGGTCATGGGCTCGGCACTTTGCTGGTGAATCTCGTTGCGCGGGCGCTATAGCGCGGCATGGCCGATGCCTCAAAGTCCACAATTGTTCGCGCCTTCGATAGCGCGTCTATCGCTGAAGCCGCCGCGCTGATCGCGGCGGGGCAGCCGGTCGCGGTGCCGACCGAGACCGTCTATGGCCTCGCCGCCGATGCGCGCGACCCGCAAGCCGTCGCGCGCATCTATGCCGCGAAGGGGCGGCCCGATTTCAACCCGCTGATCGTGCATGTGCCGGCGCTCGCCATGGCCGAGACGCTGGGGCAGTTCGGAACCGCCGAGCGCGCGCTCGCGACACGCTTCTGGCCGGGGCCGCTGACTTTGGTCGTGCCGCGCACGCCGGGCTGCCCGGTCGCGAGCGTCGCGACGGCGGGGCTCGACACGATCGCGCTCCGGGTGCCGGGGCATCGCGCGATGCAGGCCTTGCTCGCCGCGTCGGGCGCGCCGCTCGCGGCGCCGAGCGCCAATGCGAGCGGGCGGGTGAGCCCGACCAAGGCCGAGCATGTGCTGGCGAGCCTTGCGGGGCGGATCGACCTCGTCATCGACGACGGGGCGACGAGCGCAGGAGTCGAATCGACGATCGCGCGGGTGCGGGGCGGCGCGGTCGAGGTGCTGCGGCCGGGGCCGGTGACGGCGGAGATGCTGGCGGAGGCGAGCGGCCTTGCGGTGACCGGGGCCGAAGGATCGGAGATCGTCGCGCCGGGGATGCTCGCGAGTCATTATGCGCCCGGCAAGCCGGTTCGGCTGGGGGCGAGTGATTTTGCGGACGACGAGTTTGGCATCGGGTTCGGCGCGGTGCTGGGCGATTATGACCTCAGCGTCGCGGGCGACCTGATCGAAGCGGCGGCGCGCCTTTTCGACGCGCTGCATGCGGGGGCGGCGAGTGCGAAGGCGAAGATCGCGGTGGCGGCGATTCCCCAGGAGGGGCTGGGGGCGGCGATCAACGACCGGCTGGCGCGCGCGGCGATCTAGGCCGCGGCGGGTTCGATCGGATCGCCATGCGGCGCCTTGCGCGCGACGATCAGGCAGGCGGCGACGATCAGGCAGGCGCCCGCGAGCGTCGGCAGCGTCACCGCTTCGTCGAAGAAATACCAGCCGAAGACCATCGCCCAGAGGAAGCCGGTATATTCGGTCGTCGCGAGGATCTGCGTTTCGGCGCGGGCATAGGCCCAGCTCAAAAGCAGCAGCGAGGTGGTCGCGAGGATCGCGGCACCGACGATGTTCGGCGCCTGTTCCGTGGCCGGCACGGCGAGGAACCATGGCGCGCCGAGCGCAAGGATCGCGGCGACGAAGAAATTCTGGAAGAAGGCGATCTCCATCGGCTCGGCCATCTTGGCCTGCCGCCGCGCGAGGATGAGGTTGTAGGCGTAGAAGATCGCCGACAGGAACACCGCGCCGACCGCCCACAGCGCCTCGTCGCTATAGTCGCCGCCGAGCTTGCCCGCGACGATCACGATCACCCCGACGAGCCCGAGCAGCGAGGCGGCGATCGAGCGCGGGCCGATCTTCTCGCCCAAAAAGATCGCGGCCATGTAGAGCGCCATCAGCGGCGCGACGAAGGCGAGCGCGATCGCTTCGGCGATCGGCAGCCGCGCGAGCGCCCAGAAGAAAGAGAGCGCCATCCCCGCGACGAAGAGCGAGCGCCACGCGTGTATCCGCAGCGTCGCCCGGCCGGGCCATTTGGGGCGCGTTGCGAAATAAAGGAGCCCGCTCAGCAGCGTGCCGGCGCCCGTGCGCCAGAGCACGGCGTTATAGGCGCCGATGTCGATCGACAGCCCCTTCATCAGCACGTCCATCGCCGAATAGGTCGCGATCCCCGCGCAGGCGATCAGGAAGGGGATGACGGGCGAGGGCGAATCGGGGCGCATGGAGGCGCCTTAGCGGAAGGTCGCCTGTCCCGCGCCGTCGATATTGAGCTTCTGGCCCGAACAATAGCTGTTCGCATCGCTGACGAACCACACCACCGCCGCCGCGACGTCGGCGGGAACGGCGACGCGGCCGAAGGGCATTTTGGTGTCGAGATGGTGGATGTCGGCCTGCCCGGTGATCGCGCGCGACAATTTTTCGCCCATGTCGCTGACGGTGAGCGCGGGGGCGACGATGTTGACGCGGACGCCGTTCGCCAGCTCTTCCTTGGCGAGCGCATAGGCGAGGGCTTCGCCCGCGGCCTTGGCCATCGTGTAGGGCGCGCCGTTCGGCGAATGGGTGTAGGTCGCGATGCTCGAGATGATAATGATGTCGCTGCGCTTGTGGGTGCGGAGCTGGGGCAGCGCGAGGCGGCTGAGGCGGTGCGGGCCGGCAGCGTGGACGGCGAAAAGCTTGTCGACCTCGGCGGGGTCGGTGTCGGCGACCGAAAGCCCGCGGCTGGCGATGCCGGCGTTGTTGATCAGGATCGACATCGGGCCAAAGTCGGCCTCGACCGCGGCGACCATCGCGGCGCAGGCGGCTTCGTCAGTGACCGACGCCTGATAGGCCTTCGCCTTGCGGCCGAGCGCCTGAATGGCGGCGACGGTTTCGGTGGCGGCTTCCTCGCCGCGGGTATAGTTGACCGCGACGTCGGCGCCCGCTTCGGCGAGCCCGATCGCGATCCCGCGGCCGATGCCGCGCGAGGCGCCGGTGACGAGCGCGACGCGCCCCGCAAGGTTCATGTCGGTCATCGTCTCTCCCTATCGCATCAGTTCGTTGTAGATGTCGTCGTCGCTGCGGCTCGCGGCATTGCGCCATTTGGACGCGGCCTTGCGGTTGAGCACGGCGCCGCGCGCATCGAGGATTGCGACCGTCGGCGTGCCCTTGATCCGGAAGCCGAAGCGTTTGGGAAGGTCGGGGTTACGCCCCTGACCCTTCACATGCGGCATGCCGATGTCGGCATGGACGATTTCGTAGCGGGCGCGGACGGCGGCGAAGCGGTCGGTCGTGAGCAGGTTCGCGAGCCAGGCGCTGTCGTGGCAGGCGCCGGTGCCCATGATGAGCAGCACGGGCTTGCCCGAAGCCTTTGCCCGCGCGAGCGCGGCGTCGATCGCGGGCATCGGATCGGCGACGAAAGCGTCGCTCTTATAGGCATCCTCGATGCCCGGGATCGTGCGCTTTTCGCTGGCGGTCGCGGGGGCGAGCGCGAGCAGCGCGGCGGTGAGGGCGAGAGCGATCGGGCGGTGCATAGGGTGACGATAGGTTTTGCATGACGTTTCCGTCAACGTAAGATAGCCTCGCGTCCATGAGCTGGAAAAAAGAAGTGGGCGAACTCGCCGCAAGGCGCGCGATGGCCGAGAAGATGGGCGGCGAGGAAAAGGTCGCGCGCCAGCACAGCCGCGGCAAGATGGACGCGCGGGCAAGGCTCGCGGGGATCGTCGACGAAGGCAGTTTTCGCGAGATCGGCAAGATCGCCGGGCGCGGCACCTATGGCGCCGATGGCGAGCTCGAAGACCTCGCCGCGAGCAATTTCATCTTCGGCCGCGCGAATATCGACGGGCGGCCGGTCGTTGCCTCGGCCGACGATTTCACTGTGCGCGGCGGTGCGGCCGATGCGGCGCTGCACCGGAAGTTCGTCCAGTGCGAGGCGATGGCGCATGAATATCGCCTGCCGCTGGTCCGCATGATCGACGGCACCGGCGGCGGCGGGTCGGTCAAGACATTGGAGGATATGGGCTATACCTATATCCCGCACGTACCTGGCTGGGATCAGATCATCGCGAACCTCGACACGGTGCCGGTGGTCGCGCTGGCGCTCGGGCCGACCGCGGGGCTGGGCGCGGCGCGCGTCGTCGCGAGCCATTACAGCGTGATGGTGCGCGGGCTGTCGCAGCTCTTCGCGGCGGGGCCCGCGGTCGCGGCGGCGATCGGCGACACGCTCGACCGCGAGGAACTCGGCGGCAGCGACGTCCATACGCGCAACGGGGTAGTCGACGACGAGGTGGCGAGCGAGGCCGAAGCCTTTGCGGCGGCGCGGCGTTTCCTGTCCTATCTGCCGTCGTCGATCCACGACCGCGCACTGCGCACCGAATGCAGCGATCCGGTGGGTCGCCGTGACGAGGCGCTGCTTTCGATCGTCCCGCGCGAGGCGAAGCAGGTCTATTCGATGCGGCGTATCGCCAATGCGGTGTTCGATGCGGGCAGCGTCTTCGAGATGGGCGCGCGCTGGGGGCGCGCGGTGATTACGGCGTTTGCCCGGCTCGACGGCTATCCGGTCGCGGTGCTCGCGAGCGATCCGTCGTACCTCGGAGGGTCGTGGGACGCGAAGACGAGCGAGAAGGCCGAGCGTTTCGTCAAGATGGCCGACCAGTTCCGGCTGCCGATCGTCCACCTTGTCGACAATCCGGGCTTCATGATCGGCGGCGAGGCCGAGCGGACGGGGACGATCCGCTACGGCGTGCAGGCGATGAACGCGATCTACCGCGCGACGGTGCCGCTCGCGTCGGTCGTGGTGCGGCGCGCTTACGGGATCGCGGGGAGCGCGATGTCGAACGCCGAGCGGTTCCAATATCGTTTCGCCTGGCCGTCGGGCGATTGGGGCAGCCTGCCGATCGAGGGCGGGGTCGAGGTCGCGTACAAGAGCGAGCTTGAGGCGGCCGAGGACCCGGCCGCGCATCTCGAGGCGATCCGCGAGCGATTGAACCGCGTCCGCTCGCCGTTCCGCACCGCGGAGAAATTCGGGGTCGAGGATATTATCGACCCGCGCGATACGCGGCCGCTGCTGTGCGAGTTTGCCGAGCTGGCGTGGCGGGTGGTGAAGTAGATATATCCACCGTCATCCCGGACTTGATCCGGGATCCAGACAAGACCGCGCGAATGGATCCCGGATCAAGTCCGGGATGACGAAGGGGTGGGCGCTGATCGGATAGTCCTCAACCCTCGACATTCTCGCGATAGCGTCGGCTGCCGCGCAGCGCCGCGCCGCTTTCCATCTCGACGTCGAAATCGCCGCTCTTGTGGGTGATTACGCGTCGCACCGCGGCACGGCGGACGAGGCGGCTCCTGTGGATGCGGGCGAAGGCGGGACCGAGTTCACCCTCGATCGCGGCCAGCGTCGCGCGGTGGAGGAGCGTCTGGCCGCGCCACGCGACCTCGACATAATTGCCCGCGGCCGCGATATGCTCGATCTCGTCGGCCGGCAGGTGATGCGTGACCGACCCGTCGCCGATCGCGAGCGTTCTGCGTTCGGGTGTCTTTGCCGGCGGCGCGGCGTAGCGCGCGACCAGCCACTGGACGAGGAAAAGGATGAAGACGAGCTCGGCATAGGCCGAGAGATCCTTGCGCAATTCATAGAGGATCGGCGATCCGTCGGGTGAAGTGAATTCATAGTCCAGCCCCATCGTCCACCACAGCGTCGTGCGAAAGGCGACCATCAGCGCGATATGGCCGAGCGAGACCGGGATCGCGAGCAGCGCGTGGATCGCGACCGTCGCGGGCAGCGGAACGCGCGGCGGGCGGATGTGCCGGACTGCGAACCAGCAGGGGATCATCATCACCACCCAGGCGGCGAGGCTGCTGCCTTCGAGCATCCAGGCGATCGTCGGCGAGGTGGCGAGGCCGGCGCCCTGCCGGTCGGCGATATAGGAATAGACGTTGGCGGTGATGCGGACGAGCCCGAAGAGGAAGATCGCCGTCAGCAACAGCGCGGTGAGCGCGCGCGCGCTGAAGCCGCTCGTCCCCGCTGTGCCGCCGCTCGTCCCCATGGCTTGCTTGTCCGTCACTCCGGCCCCGCTGTTCGTCCCGCCGGGATCGCCCGCCGTCCGCCCTTTCGATTAGCGGCTGCCGCAGGCCCCGCAAAGGAGATTTGGGCAGATGACGACGACACGGCATTACGGAATGGACTGGCTGCGCATCGGCGCCTTCGGCTTGCTGATCTTCTATCACATCGGCATGTATTTCGTGCCGTGGGGCTGGCATGTGAAAATCGCGGCGCCGATGGACTGGGTGCAGATCCCGATGATGGCGACGAACAGCTGGCGGTTGCCTTTGCTGTTCCTCGTGTCGGGCTATGCGAGCGCGGCGCTGTTCGCCAAGACCGAAGGGGCGGGCGCATTCATGCGGTCGCGGAGCGCGCGGCTGCTGATCCCGCTCGTTTTCGGCATCATCGTCGTCATCCCGGTGCAGCCGTGGATCGAACTGGTGACGCAGCATGGCTATGCGCATGGCTTCGCGCATTTCTGGCTCTACGACTATTTCCGCTTCGGGACGCTCGGGGGCATCGTCCTGCCGACCTGGCAGCATCTGTGGTTCGTCGTTTACCTGTTCGTCTATACCGCGCTGGCTGCGCTGCTGCTCGCGGTGCTTCCCGCGGCGGCGCGCGCGCGGATCGCCGATGCGGCGGCGCGGTGGCTCGGCGGCTGGGGGATGCTGGTCACGCCATTCGCGGTGTGGCTCGCCATCCTGCTCGCCTTTCCCGGGCATCGCGACACGCATGCGCTGCTTGATGACGGCCCGGCGCACCTCCATTTTCTTGTCCCCTTCTTCATCGGCTGGTTGCTGCGTGTGCGACCGGCGCTGTTCGATGCGGTGGCGCGCTGCTGGCCGGTCGCGGCGGTGCTCGCGGTGGCCGCGTATCTCTGGATCGTCTGGGCGATGTGGGCGGCGCCGGGCGAGGGGCCGCCGCCGGCGGGAATCGTTACGCCCTTCATGATCGTGCGGCTGGTGCAGGGATGGGCGTCGATCGTCGCGCTCGTCGGGATCGCCGACCGCTGGTGGAACCGCGACCACCCCCGGCGCGGGATGCTCGCCGAGGCGGTCTTCCCCTTTTACATCATCCACCAGACGATCATCGTCGTCGCCGGCTGGTATTTGCTGCAAGCCCGGGTTGCCGCGCTGCCCGCCTTCCTGATCCTGATCGTCGCGACGGTGACCGGATGCTGGCTTTTCTATGCGATCGGGCGCAGCATCGGCTGGCTGCGGCCGCTGATCGGACTGCAGCGAAAAACGGGGAGGGTTTGATGGGCGCTTTGAAGGGCATATTGGCGATCGTCGGGGTGGCGATGATCCTTGTCGGCGGATTGTGGGCGCTGCAGGGGCTCGACATCGTTCGCTGGCCGGCGAGCAGCTTCATGCTCGGCGACACGACATGGACGCGCAACGGCGTGATTCTTGCGGTGGTCGGCGTGGTGCTGGTCTGGTTCGCGCGCAAGAAATAGAGCGACTACAAATGTAGTTGATCTGTATTGCCGACATGATACACTTCGATCCGCCGGGGCTGGATTGGAGACAGGAATGATTCGTTCGTCGCTTGTTATGCCCGCATTGTTGCTCGCTGCCGGAATGGCTGCGGTCCCGTTGCTCACGCCGTCTCCCGCCCTCGCGGCCGACGAGGCCGGCGCCGATGCGATCGCCGAAAAATATGCGGCGTTGCTCGAGCGCGACTATCTCTATCCCGAAACGGGCAAAAAATATGCGGACGCGATCCGCGCGGGAATCGCGGCGGGGCGTTACAAAGGGTTTTCCGGCGAGGCGCTCGGCGCCGCGATCGACAGCGACGTGAACGCGGTGTCGCCCGACGGGCATTTGCGGTTGCGTGTGCCCGACGCTGCGGCCGGCGCTGCGCCGGGATCCGGCGCCGCCGCGCCGGGGCGCCGTCCGCCGAAGGTGCCGGTCGAGCAGGCGGGCTGGATCGCGCCGGGGATCGCGTTTGTGCGCTTCAACGTCTTTCCGATGGACGATGCGGTGACGGGACAGGCGGCGAAGTTCATGGCCGACCATGCCGATGCCAAGGCGATCATCTTCGACATCCGCACCCACAACGGCGGCGGGCTCGACCAGATGGACGTCATCTTTCCCTGGCTGTTCGGCAAGGAAACGCGGCTGGTGACGATGGCGACGCGCGCGTCGGTCGATGCCGAGGGCGGCTCGCCGATCGCGGGCATCGCCTCGATGCGGATGGCGAAGGGCGACGCGGGCATGGTCGCGCGCGAACATTGGGCGACGCCGAACGCGGACGTGCGGCTGCGCGACGCCAAAATCTATGTGCTGACGTCGGGCGCGAGCGCGTCGGCGGCCGAGCATTTCGCGCTGGCGATGAAGCATACGGGGCGCGGCACGCTGATCGGCGCGCCGACCGCGGGCGCCAATCATTTCGGGCGCGGCGAGGATCTGGGCGGCGGTTATGGCGCCTTCATTCCGGTCGGGCGGACCTATGATCCGGTGACGGGGAAGGATTGGGAGGGCGAGGGCGTGTTGCCCGACATCGCGGTGGCGCCCGCCGATGCGCTGGCGCGCGCGCTCACCGAGCTCGGCGTCGCGCCCGCCGAGGCGAAGGCGCTGTCAGATGCACACATGCCGAGCTGGCCGATGGAACGGCGGAAGCCGCGCGGGGCGCGTTAGTTTCCCTCTTTCGTCATGCCGGACTTGATCCGGCATCCCGCTTGTGACGCCGAAGAAGCGGGACCCCGGATCAAGTCCGGGGTGACGAAGTTTATGAACCTGCCCGCTTCGTCAGCGCCTCGCCATCGACCCGCATCACGGTCCATTCGTCCATCAGCCTGGCGCCGAGGCTCTGATAGAAACCGATCGACGGCGCATTCCAGTCGAGCACCCACCATTCGAGGCGGGCGCAGTCGCGCTCCACGCACAGCTTGGCGAGATGCGCGAGCAGCGCCTTGCCGAGCCCCGAGCCGCGCGCTTCGGGGCGCACGAAGAGATCCTCGAGATAGATGCCGGGTCGCCCCTCGAAGGTCGAGAAATTGTGGAAGAAGAGCGCGAAACCCTGTGGCACGCCGCCCAACTCGCCGATCACGACCTCGGCATAGGGGCGCGGGCCGAAGAGATTTTCGCCGAGCTTGGCTTCGTCGAAGCGGACTTCGTGCGACAGCTTTTCATATTCGGCGAGGTCGCGGATGAACCCGGCGATCAGCGGCAGGTCGGCGGGGGTGGCGGGGCGGATTGATAGCGTCATGGCGCTGCTGTGTCGGCGCCCGCGTCCGCTGTCAAATGCGCGATCGCGCTTTCAATATCGCGAGCGCCGCGATGACGAGCGCGGGCTGGCCGAGCACCGCCGGCGCATCGGCCCAGAAGGTCGCGGGGCCGCAAATCCCGGCGGCAACCTCGTAGATGTGGAGCAGCCCGTGCAAGGTCAGCCACAGCCCGCCGACGAGCGCCGCGCGCCAGCGGCGGGCGGGATCGGCGGTCGCATAGAGCAGGATCAGCCCCGAACCCAGATAGGCGAGCCCGATGTCGCGGATGAAATGCGCGTTGGGCGGCCCGGTGGTGACGACGGTGGGGACGAAGACATACCAGTCGAGCGGCTTCGCCACCATGAAGAGGCCGTTGGCGATCGTCGTGACCGCGGCGACGAGCAACAGCAGCTGGACGAGGCGGTCGAGAGTGTCGGGCTTGGCGGACATGGCGGACATGGGGCTTGCTCCTGCTGGGGAGGGCGAGGCTAGTTGTTACTGACAGCGATGTAAACGGGGATGCGGGGTGAGCGGCAGCTTGCGGCCGGAAGTGGCTGTCGCGCGCCTTCCTACTTCGTCATCCCCGGGAAAGCGGGGACCCAGAGCGTGCGTAGGCTGATCCCACATTGGGTTCCCGCTTTCGCGGGAATGACGAATATTTGGTGTGTCCGCTCCATCCCAAAGCGGAATCGCGCCTAGGCCGCCTTGCCGTGCGTCACGTCCATGCTCACCGCGCTGCCCGCTTCGATCTCGGCGGCCTTTGCTTCGACGAGCTTGACGATGTGGCCGATCATGTCGGCATCCTCGACATGGTGGTCGGTGACGCCCGAGAGGAAGACCATATGCTTGCCGTTGCCGCCGCCGGTGATGCCGATGTCGGTCTCGCGCGCTTCGCCGGGGCCGTTGACGACGCAGCCCAATACCGAGAGCGACATCGGAGTCTTGATGTGGCTGAGGGCATCCTCGAGCGCCTGCACGGTGCGGATCACGTCGAAGCCCTGGCGCGCGCAGCTGGGGCAGGAGACGACGCGGACGCCGCGGGTGCGGAGGCCCAGCGATTTCAGGATTTCGTAGCCGACGCGCACTTCCTCCTCGGGTTCGGCCGAGAGGCTGACGCGGATCGTGTCGCCGATCCCGGCCCAGAGCAGGTTGCCGATGCCGAGCGCCGATTTGACCGTGCCGCCGATCAGCCCGCCCGCTTCGGTGATGCCGAGGTGGAGCGGACAATCGACCGCGTCGGCGAGCTGCGCATAGGCGGCGACCGCGAGGAAGACGTCGCTCGCCTTCACCGCGACCTTATATTCGTGAAAGTCGTGATCCTGCAGCAGCTTGATATGGTCGAGCGCGCTTTCGACGAGCGCTTCGGGGCAGGGCTCGCCATATTTTTCGAGCAGATCTTTTTCGAGGCTGCCGGCGTTGACGCCGATGCGGATCGCGCAGCCATTGGCCTTGGCGGCGCGCACGACCTCGCCGACGCGTTCGGAGGAGCCGATGTTGCCGGGGTTGATGCGCAGGCACGCGGCGCCCGCGTCGGCGGCTTCGAGCGCGCGCTTATAGTGGAAATGGATGTCGGCGATGATCGGGATGCGCGACGCGCGGACGATCTTCCCCAGCGCCGCGGTCGAAGCGGTGTCGGGGCACGACACACGGATCAGGTCGGCGCCCGCCTCCTCGCAGCGGCGAATCTGGTCGATGGTCGCGACCGGATCGCTCGTCAGCGTGTTGGTCATCGTCTGGACGCTGATCGGCGCGCCGCCGCCGACCGGGACGGTGCCGACCATGATCTGGCGGCACTCGCGCCGTGCAATATCGCGCCAGGGGCGCAGGCCGGGATTGTGATCGCTCATCGCTAATGGCTCGACAGATGGGGAGATATGCGTCGCTCTTTAGCCGCGCCGGGACGGCTTGGCAAAGCCAAGCGACGGTGTGCGGCTTGTGAGGGAGGATTCGCGGCCCTATGCTGGGCGGATACGGGGCGGAGGTTTCGGTTGTGCTCATGCGGCGCGATCGGCGATTTCCGCCCAAGCTTGAGAGATTATTGATGCGTTTTTTCGACACGGCCGGCGCCGGCCTGTTGCTCGCGGCCGCGACCATGCCGGTCCCCGCTTTTGCCCAGGATGATCCGATTGCCGGGAGCGGCGGCCCGATTTCGCTGTCGGGCGAGGTCGCGGTCGTCAGCGATTATCGTTTCCGCGGCATTTCGCTGTCGGACGAGGAAATCGCGCTGCAACCGACGCTGACGCTTGCCCATGAAAGCGGCTTTTACGTCGGCGTCTGGGGCTCGACGATGCCCGACAATCCGCTGTCCGGAAAGTTCGAGCTCGACCTTTACGGCGGCTATGCGACCGAGATCGCTTCGGGCACCTCGGTCGATGTCGGGATGATCTGGTACAGCTATCCGGGCAACCGGAGCTGGGCAGGGCCCGCCGATTATGTCGAGTTCAGCGGCAAGCTGTCGCACGATATCGGCCCGCTGTCGGCGACCGGGACCGTCGCCTATGCGCCCGCGCAGCGCTCGATGGGCGACAGCTGGTATTATAACCTCGGCGTCTCCTCAGGCATCCCCAACACCCCGGTCACGGTCCACGCCGGGGTCGGCTATTCCGACGGCTCGCTCGCGCTGACCGCACCCCCGGGCGACTATGTCGACTGGTCGGTCGGCGCATCCTATGTCGTCGGTCCGGCGACGCTGTCGGCGCGCTATGTCGACACCGACATCAAGAAAACCGGCGTGAAGGCGGTCGACACGCTTTACGACCCGACGGTGGTATTCACGCTCGGGCTTGGCTTTTGATCGGACGCGGAGACGCGACTTCGCATAATATAATTTCGCGTCACGCATCGATTCATAACCACCTGTTGCACAAAAGCCGCATCGTCCCGTTTTAACACGGTGCGTGCAACTTTTTCGTTTGTGCGTCGCACCAAAGTGGTGAAGATCGACGCACGCACGACGGGACCAGACCCGAAAAGAGGCTGGCAGCCGTGCGGCAGGCAGGGACGATCCATCAACTATCAGGGATCTGTCCATGAAAACTCTTGTCCGCGCGTGCCTTGGCGCGCTTGTCGCCGCGACGGCGATGTCCACCCCGGCCCTTGCCCAGGAAGAAGAAGCCGCCGGCCCGCTCACGCTGTCGGGCGGCATCGCGGTCACGAGCGACTATCGCTTCCGCGGCATTTCGCTGTCGAACGAAAAGGTCGCGGTGCAGCCGACGCTGACCGTCAGCCACGAAAGCGGCTTTTATGCCGGGGTCTGGGGCTCGTCGCTTCCCGACAGCCCCGCCTATGGCAAGTTCGAACTCGACGTCTATGGCGGCTTCAACACCGAAATCGCGCCCGGCACGACCGCCGACATCGGCGTGACCTGGTACACCTATCCGGGCAGCGACGACGGTGGCGCGCCGACCGACTATTTCGAAGGCATCGGCAAGTTGTCGCACGATATCGGTCCCGTTTCGGTCACCGGCATGGTCGCTTATGCACCCAAGCAGGATTCGCTCGGCGACCAGGACAATATCTATCTGAACCTCGGCGCCGGATACGGCATTCCCGGCACCCCGGTCACGCTGACCGCGGGGATCGGCTATAACGACGGGTCGCTCGGCCTCGTCTCGCCCGACGGCCAATATGTCGACTGGTCGCTCGGCGCGTCCTTCGCCGCCGGCCCGCTGACCTTGTCGGCACAATATATCGATACCGATGTTAAAAAGACGGGCGTCAAGGCCGTCGATACGCTTTACGACCCAACCGTGGTCTTTACGCTCGGCGCATCTTTCTGATGACCTAGCGGGTCAGCGACCACGCGCGAAGGGGGTGGCTTCGGGGGAGGCTGCCCCCTTTTTCGTACCCGAAAAGCGCGCGGCGCTTCGCCGCAAGCGTCTTGACGGTGTCGATGAACCGTGCAAATCCGTCGACGAGTTGAAGAAGACGGAGACGATCCCCCATGCCTCAGACTCCTCAATCCCCCCAGACTGTTTCGGTTCCCCCCGTTCCTCCGGCACGCAGCGAGCGTAGCCCGGGCGTCAAGCTGGTCATCGCGGTGCTGATCGCGGTCGCGCTGATGGTCCCGCTGTTGATGATCTATGGTCTGCTCTGGGATCGCCAGCAGCAGGCCGAAACCGCGCAAGCCTCGATCGGGCAGGGCTGGGGCGGGCAGCAGACGATCGCCGGTCCGGTGATCGTCATCCCCTATCGCGCGACCGAAACGACGACGGTCAACGAAAATGGCAAGGATGTGACGCGGACCGTCAACACGATCCGCAACCTCTACCTCTCGCCGCAGTCGAACAAGGCCGACGTCGTCATCAAGCCCGAGCGGCGGAAGAAGGCGATATACGAGACCGTCGTCTATGAAAGCCAGATCGCGGGGAGCGCCGATTTCGTGCTGCCCGCCGATATCGCGCGCTATGGCGTGACGCGTGAGGCGTTGATGCTCGACCGCGCCGAAGTGCGGCTCGGCATCAGCGACGCGCGCGGGCTGGTCGATGGCAACAGCTTGAGCGTCGACGGCACCCCGCTCGCGCTCCAGCCGGGTAAGGGCCTGCTCTCGACGGGCAATTCGGGCACCTTCGCCTTCGTCGACTGGAGCGGAGCGGCACCGATGAAGGTCGATTACCGGATCGGCGTGCGCGGGCTGGGCGATTTCAAACTGATCCCGCGCGGGGTCGACACGCGCTGGACGGTCAAGTCGAGCTGGCCCAATCCGAGCTTCGGCGGCGACTTCCTGCCCGCGAAGCGCGAAGTGACGGCGAGCGGTTTCACCGCGACCTATGCGGTGCCCAATCTCGCGCTGGGACAGGCACAAGTGCTGACGGGCGATTTGTCGCCGCCGGTCACGACCAATTACGGCCCGCGCGAATCCTATTTGGAGCCGGTGCCGGTCGAGGTGACGAGCAACAGCGGCGGCGGAAGCGAGGCATCGGGCGGCACCGCCAAAGCGGTCGCGATCAGCCTGATCGAGCCCGTCGACCTCTACAGCCAGGTCGATCGCAGCATCAAATATGGCTTCCTGTTCATCGGCTTCACCTTCGTCGCCTTTTTGATGTTCGACATCATCGCGGGCGCGCGCGTCGCGCCGGCCGAATATCTGCTGACCGGCGTCGCTTTGGTGCTGTTCTTCGTGTTGCTGCTGGCGTTCGCCGAAGTGATCGGCTTCACCCTCGCCTATATGGTCGCGTCGGCGGCGATCATCGGGCTGCTCGCCTTCTACAGCGCGGCGGTGCTGAAAAGCTGGAAGCGCGCGCGCTTCCTCGCGGCAATGCTGATCGGGCTCTACGCGCTGCTCTATGTCCTCCTGAACCTCGAAGCCTATTCGCTGCTCATCGGTTCGGTGCTGATGTTCTTCGCCCTCGCCGGGGTGATGTATATGACGCGGGGCATCGACTGGAGCGGGATCGGCAAGAAGGAGGCGGCGGCATAGCTTCTTATCCTCCCTGTCGCGTAGCGATGGGGAGGTGGCAGCCCGCAGGGCTGACGGAGGGGCTGCAACCGTGCTGCCCCTCCACCGCCTTCGGCGGTCCCCCTCCCCACGGCTTCGCCGCAGGGAGGATCATTTTACCGCCAGCGTAGATTATGGGGGCCGAGATCCGCGAGGGTTTTGGCCCCCATCAATTTCATGCCGCGTTCGATCTCGGCGCGGAGGTGGGCGATCGCGCGCGCGACGCCGTCCTCGCCCGCGGCGGCGAGGGCGTAAAGATAGAGGCGGCCGCCCGAGCAGGCCTTCGCGCCGACCGACAGGGCTTTGAGCACATGCGTGCCGCGCGTGATGCCGCCGTCGCAGATTACCTCGACCTTGTCGCCGACCGCGTCGACGATGTCGGCGAGCGCGTCGAAGGGCGAAATGCTGCCGTCGAGTTGTCGTCCGCCGTGGTTCGAGACCATGATCGCGGTGGCGCCGATGTCGACCGCGCGCTTCGCATCCTCGACCGCGACGATGCCTTTCAGGCAGAAGGGGCCGTCCCATTTTTTGCGGATCGCCTCGGCGCGTTTCCAGTCGAGGCTCTGGTCGAGCATCGAGGTGAAATATTCGGCGACCGATTTGGGGACGCTCGACCCTTCGGAGACGTGCGTCGCAAGGTTGGGAAGGCTGAACTTTTCGCGGAGGACATAGTTGAGCCCCCAGCCGGGCTTGGCGGCGTAGGAGAGCATGTTGCGCGCGGTGAAGCGCGGCGGCGAGGTGAAGCCCGAGCGCAGGCAGCGTTCGCGGTTGCCGCCGACGATTGTATCGACCGTGAGCGCGACGGCATCGAATTTCGCGTCGCGTGCGGCGCCGAGCATCGCCTGATTGAGCCCCTCGTCATGATGGACATAGAGCTGGAACAGCTTCGGGCCGCCCGTCAGCGCGCCTGCCTCGGCGAGGCTGATCGTCGCGAGGCTCGATATGCCGGCGACGGTGCCCGCGTTCGCGGCGGCGCGGAGGACGGCGCGCTCGCCCTGCCAGTGGAAGAGGCGCTGGAGCGCGGTCGGCGAGAGGAAGAGCGGCATCGCGATCTCGCGTCCGAACAGCGTCGTCTTCATGTCGACGCTTTCGACCCCGGCGAGGACGCGCGGGATGAGGTCGCAGCTGTCGAACGCCGCGCGGTTGCGGCGGCGCGTGACCTCGTCGTCGGCGGCGCCGTCGATATAGTCGAACACCGGCCAGGGCAGGCGCCGCTTCGCGAGCGCGCGGAAATCGTCGATATTGTGGCAGTCGGTGAGGCGCACGCTATTCTACCCCCGTTCAGAACACCGTCCGCGCCGCGACCGTGCCTTTGGTCGCGAAGGCGAAGCGCGGTTCGACCACGAGATCCTTGTCGAGGATGTGCGCGGCGACGCGTTTTCCCACCGCGGGGCCGTTCTTGAAGCCGTGTCCCGACCCGCCACCGACGAGCCAGACGCGTTCCTGCCCCGGGAAGCGGTCGATCAGATAATCGCCGTTCGAGCTATTCTCATATTGGCAGACGCGTCCGCCGAGCAGCGGGGCGTTGGCGAGCCCGGGGAAACGCCGCGCGACATAGGCGCGCGCTTCGGCGATGCCCGCCGGAGTGAGCTGGCGTTCGAGCGTGTCGGGGTCGATCGCCGGGCCGTGCGTGTCGAACGCGATCTTGAATCCCGCGCCTTCGAGGTCGGGGATGCCGTAAACGATGCGGCCGTTGTTGAAGTCGGCCCACACCGGGAGCTCGGGCGGAGCGAAGCGCGTGTCGCCCTGCGGCGCGCCGAAATGATAGACTTCCTGCCGCGTCGCGACGATCTTGTTCATCAGCTGCTGCGGGAAGAGTTCGGCGATCCACGGGCCCGCGGCATAGACGAGATGATCGGCGGTGCCGCCGTCGGGAAGCGTGTGCTTGCGGATCCGCTTCGAGAAGAGCGGCGCGGGCATGACGACGCGCTCGACCTCGATCTGGGCGTCGGCGATCACCTCCTGCACCCCGCGCGCGGCGATCAGCGCGCCCGCCTCGGTTTCGAGGATGCCGGTTTCGCCCTGATAGAATTGGATCTGGCGATATTTATTCTGGAGCCAGCTGACGTCGCCCTGTTCGTGGCCGACGCGGTTCGCCTGCAGCCAGGCGAGCGACTGCGCGGTATAGGCCTCGCCCTGCGGCGCGAACCAGAGCACGCCGGTGTTGTGGAAGATCGGTGCGCTCGCGGTGTCGGAAAGCTCCTTCCAATATTTGAGCGAGTCGCGCGCCATTTCCGAATAAAGCGCGTCGGCGCCATAACCCATGCGGATGACGCGGCTTGCCCCGCCCGACGAGCTCCGCGCATTGCCCGCGCCATAGGCGTCGAACAGCCGCACCGACTTGCCCGCGCGCAGCAGGTGCCACGCGGTCCACGCCCCGAACACCCCCGCGCCGATGATCGCGACGTCGACGTGCTGGATCTTGGGCTTGGCGGGTTTGCGCTTTTTCGAGCGGCGCTCCTTGCGCTCGGCGGCCGCCGCGCTCGCCGCGACCGGCAGCGCGGCAAGCCCGGTCAGGAGCGCGCGGCGAGAGGGCGTGTCAGCGGCCAATGGTCGCGCCCTCCTTCTGCTTGTAATAGCGATAGCCGCCGACCCAGGTTTCGAGCGGCACCATGCGGCGGATCTCGTCGGGGCTCGCGAGCATCGGGTCGGCGTCGACGATCAGGAAGTCGGCGCGCATCCCCGGCATCAGCGTGCCGATGCGGTCCTCGGCAAATCCCGCATACGCCGCCGTGCGGGTAAAGCCGTCGAGCGCGGTCTCGCGGCTGACCGCTTCCTCGGGGCGCCAGCCGCCGAAGGGTTCGCCCTTCGCATCGGTGCGCGAGATGGCGGCGGCGATGCCGGGGAAGGGGTTGGCGCTTTCGACCGGAACGTCGGAGCCGAAGGCGAGGCGGACGCCCGCATTCTGGAGGCTGCGCCACGCATAGGCGCCCTTTAGCCGGTCGGGGCCGAGGCGCGCTTCGGCCATGAGGCGGTCGCTCGGCTGGTGGATCGGCTGCATCGAGGCGATGACCTTGAGCTCGGCGAAGCGCGCGATGTCGGCGGGGTCGATGATCTGCGCATGTTCGATGCGCCAGCGGCGCTCGCCCGGAAGGTCGGCGGTGAGATCGGCGATCGCGGCGAGCGCCTCGGCATTCGCCGCATCGCCGATCGCGTGGATCGCGACCTGAAACTTGTCCATCGACGCACGCACCATCTTGTTGCGAAGCTGCGCGGGGGTGAGGAGGGGAAGGCCCTTCTGCCCCGGCGCGTCGGCATAGGGCGCTTTCAGCCAGGCGCCGCGCGAGCCCAGCGCGCCGTCGAGATAAAGCTTCACCCCGACCATGCGGAGGCGGTCGTCATAGAGCCACGGCGTCGGCTCGGATCCGGCGATGATCGCCATATTGTCGATGTCGCCGCCATAGGAGAGGATGCGGACGGCGAGCTGTTTCTTGTCGCCCGCGCGGCGGAACGCCTGCCAGTCCTGAATGGTCGTGCCCATGTCGGCGATCGTCGTGATGCCCTGTTCGAGCAATCTCTGCTGCGCCAGATAGAGCGCGCGGTCGAGATCGCGCGCGAGCGGCTTGGGCTTGGCGCTGTCGATCAGGCTCATCGCGGCGTCGACGAAGACGCCCGACGGCTTGCCGCCCGCCATCTCGATGCGGCCGCCCTCGGGCGACTTGCTCGCGGTCGTGATCTTTGCCGCCGCCATCGCGGCGCTGTTTGCCCAGCCGGCGTGGCCGTCGACGCGTTCGAGCCAGACGGGGCGGTTCGGCACCGCGGCGTCGAGATCGGCGGCGGTCGGGAAGCGGCCGAGGCCCCATTTCTCCTGATTCCAGCCCGTGCCGATGATCCACGGCATTTCGGGATTCTCGGCGGCATATTTGCGGATCGCCGCCTGCGCCTCGGCAAGGCTGCCGGTGTCGCTGAGATCGAGCAGCATCAGCTTGAAGCCGAGCCCCATGACATGGCCGTGCGCGTCGATCAGCCCGGGGATGAGGGTCTTGCCCCTGCCGTCCTGTTTGAAATCGGGGCGTTCGGGGCGCTTGTCCTTGCGGTCGAGCAGTTGCTTCACCTTGCCGTCGGTGCCGATGACGAGGCCGGTGAAGCGGACGAGCTTGCCGTCCTTGTCGAGCGTGATCCCGTTGACATTGTCGATCAGCGTATCGGCGTGCGCGGGGGCGGCGAGGGTGAGGGCCAGCGCGGCCAGCAGGAGGCGCTTCATTTCGGCAGCCGCGTCACGAGCGAACTCGTATCCTTGCGCCCGCCGCCGGCCTTTTGCACATCGGCGTAGAATTGGTCGACGAGGCTGGCGACGGGCAAGGTCGCGCCATTCACGCGTGCTTCGTCGATCGCGAGCCCCAGATCCTTGCGCATCCAGTCGACCGCGAAGCCGAAATCGAACTCGTCCTTCGCCATCGTGCCCCAGCGGTTGAGCATCTGCCAGCTTGCCGCAGCGCCGCCCGACACCGCTTCGAACACCTTGTCGGTGTCGAGCCGCGACGCCTGCGCGAAACGCACGGCTTCGGAGAGGCCCTGAATCACCCCGGCGATCGCGATCTGGTTGACCATCTTGGTCGTCTGCCCCGCGCCGGGGCCGCCGATGTGCACCATGCGCGCGGCATAGGCCTGCATCACCGGCGCCGCCGCCTCGAACGCGGCCTTGCTGCCGCCGCACATGATCGAAAGCGTGCCGTTCTGCGCCCCCGCTTCGCCGCCCGAGACGGGGGCGTCGAGGCAGAGCAGGCCGAGCCCGTCGGCCTCGACCGAGAGCTGGCGCGCGATGCGCGCCGAAACGGTGGTGTGATCGACGAACAGCGCGCCCTTCTTCATCGCCTTGAATGCGCCGTCGCGTCCGAGCGTCACCTGTGCGAGGTCGTCGTCATTGCCGACGCAGGTCAGGACGACGTCGGCGTCCTTCGCGGCCTCCGCCGGGGTCGCTGCCGCCGCGCCGCCATGCGCCGCGATCCAGGCGTCGGCCTTCGATCTTGTGCGGTTATAGACGGTGAGACTGTGCCCCGCCTTGACGAGGTGCCCCGCCATCGGCCCGCCCATGACGCCGGTACCGATGAAGCTGATGCGCAATTTCTGTTCGCTCATGCGCGGTCCATAGCATTGTTTGCTTCGTGCGCCAGATGGGCTAGGGCGCTTCGCCTATGACCGATCAACTCACCCTGACCCCCGCCGCCGATTTTCCGGCGATCACATTGGACGATGTGCGCGCGGCGGCGGGGCGAATTAACGGCGCGGTCGTGCGCACGCCGACGCTGCATTCGCAGACCTTGTCCCAACTGGTCGGCGCCGAGGTGTGGCTGAAGTTCGAGAATCTGCAATTCACCGCGGCGTATAAAGAGCGCGGGGCGCTCAACGCGCTTCTCCTCCTCAGCGATGAAGCCAAGGCGCGCGGCGTGATCGCGGCGTCGGCGGGCAATCATGCGCAGGGGCTCGCCTATCATGGCAAGCGCCTCGGCGTGCCGGTGACGATCGTGATGCCGAAGACGACGCCGCAGGTGAAGGTGTCGCAGACCGCGAGCCACGGCGCCGAGATCGTGCTGTTCGGCGAGAAGTTCGACGACGCCTCGGCGCATGCGCGCGTGCTCGAGAAAGAGCGCGGGCTGACCTTCGTCCATCCGTTCGACCACCCGCATATCGCTGCGGGGCAGGGGACGGTCGCGCTCGAGATGCTTGAGGATGTGCCCGAACTCGACACGATGATCGTGCCGATCGGCGGCGGCGGGCTGCTGACCGGCATGGGCACCGCGGCGCGCGGGATCAAGAACGACATGCGGCTGATCGGCGTGCAGGCCGAGCTTTATCCGTCGATGTATGCCGAACTCAACGGCGTCGACATGGCGTGCGAGGGCGACACGCTGGCCGAGGGCATCGCGGTCAAGGAACCGGGCGCCTACACGCGCAAGATCGTCGCCGAGCTCAACGACGACATCGTGCTCGTCGCCGAACGGCATCTCGAGCGCGCGGTCAGCCTGCTGCTCCAGATCGAAAAGACCGTCGTCGAAGGCGCGGGCGCCGCAGGGCTCGCGGCAATGCTCGCGCATCCCGAAGAATTTGCGGGGCGCAAGGTCGGATTGGTGCTCACCGGCGGCAATATCGACACGCGGCTGCTCGCGAACGTGCTCTTGCGCGACCTCGCGCGGTCGGGCCGCATCGCGCGGCTGCGCATTCGGTTGCAGGACCGGCCGGGCGCGCTGTTCAAGGTGATGAAGCTGTTCGACGAGAAACAGGTCAACATCATCGAAATCTATCACCAGCGCATCTTCACGACGCTGCCGGCGAAGGGGCTGATCACCGACATCGAATGCGAGGCGCGCGACCGCGAGCATCTCGACAGCCTCGTCGCCTCGCTGCGCGATGCGGGTTATATGGTGACCACCGTCGAACTGGCATAGGACCGATCGCCATTTAGCCCCTGGCGGCCTGCAAATGGCGGCCTTCCGCGCTTCCGGTGCTCACGTGCAAAAGCACGCTGCGCTCCGGGTCACGGAAAACCACCATTTTCGACTCACCAGGAACTAAATCTCGCTCGATCCTGGCCGGCCCGGCGGCGGCCGCCGGCTTCTCAGTGTGCGACGCTTTTGGAAAAGACGTTCATCACGACCACCCCGGCGGTGATGAGGGCCATGCCGAACAGCGCCGGCGCGTCGAGCCTTTGTCCCTGAAACAGCCAGGCGATCGCGGCGATCAGCACGATTCCGACGCCCGACCAGATCGCATAGGCGATACCGGTCGGCAGATCCCTGAGCGCGAGCGACAGGAAAAAGAAGGAGGTCGCGTAGCCCGCGACCGTGACGAGCGACGGCGTCAATTTGGTAAAGCCGTCGGCTTGCTTGAGGAAGGATGTCGCCACCACTTCGAAGACGATCGCGGCCAGCAGATAGATATAGTGCATATTCACGCTCCTGCGGGGAAAGCCGCGACGGGTCGTGGCAGCGTTCCCACCCAATTGGTCGAACGCCGTGGCGGAGAAGAACCCCCTCAAAAGGGAGCGCAGGAGACACCACCCTGCAACTCTATTCTCGGCCCGACCCCTTTAGCAGGCGCGGCGGGCCCGTCAAACAACCCGATTCCGGTTGGCGCCAGCGGCCGCTTTTGTTGCGCGGCCGTTAGGGCTAGGGCTCTCCCGATGAAAGAATTCACCCTCCAACTCACCGCGACGCCCGAGAGCATCGACGAACTCGGCCATGTCAACAATGCCGTCTGGGTGCAGTGGATCCAGCAGGTTGCGACGGGGCATTGGGATGCCGCGGCGCCGCAGTCGCATAGGGACGCCTATATCTGGGTCGTGGTGCGGCACGAGATCGACTATCTCCGCGCGCTCGGTCCCGGCGAGACGGTGACCGCGCGGACCTGGGTCGCCGACAGGCCGCAGGGCGCGAAGTTCGACCGCTTCATGGAATTCACCGGCGCCGACGGAAAGGTCCATGTCCGCGCGCGGACGGTATGGGCGCTGCTCGACAAGGCGAGCGGGCGGCCGCTGCGTGTGACCGACGCGATCCTCGCGCCGTTTCAATGATCATCCGACCTGCGACCCAAGACGACGCCGCCGCGATCTGGGCGATCCTCGAACCCGTGATCCGCGCGGGCGAAACCTATGCGCTGGGTCGCGACATGCGCGAGGCGGATGCGCTCGCTTACTGGTTCGGGGCGGACAAGGAGGTGTTCGTCGCCGAGGCCGACGGCGCCATTCTCGGCACCTATTATCTGCGCGCCAATCAGGCGGGCGGGGGCGCGCATGTCTGCAATGCGGGCTATATGACGGGGGCGGCGGCGACGGGGCGCGGCGTGGCGCGGGCGATGGGCCTGCATTCGATCGAGTATGCCAAGGCGCGGGGCTTTCGCGCGATGCAGTTCAACTTCGTCGTCAGCAGCAACGTCCGCGCGACCCGGCTGTGGCAGTCGCTGGGGTTCGAGGTCGTCGGGCGCCTGCCGGGCGCGTTTGCGCATCCGGCCGAGGGCTTCGTCGACGCGCTGGTGATGTTCCGGACGCTCTGACCTCCTGTTCCTCTGGGGGAACCTTCGGAACACCGCGGCCGTATCTCTGCCGGTCCGAAAACGGGAGAGAGACGATGGAAACTCAATTGCTGTATCGCGGCCGGCTGATCGATCATATCCAGCTGGTCGTCGCCGACATCAAGGCCAGCCGCACATTCTACGACGCGGTCTTCGGCGTGCTCGGCATTCCGCTCGGCGGTGAGATCGGGGATGATTTCTGGTTCGACGAATTGTTCGTGTCGACCAAGGACAGCGAAGCGGCGCTCGGCGAATTGACCGGGCGGCACCATCTTGCCTTTCAGGCCGCGGATCGCGCGATGGTCGATGCTTTTTACAAGGCGGGCCTCGCGGCGGGCGGCCGCGACAATGGCGCGCCGGGCGAGCGCCCCTATCATCCGGGCTATTATGCCGCCTTCCTGCTCGACCCCGACGGCAACAATATCGAAGCGGTCTATCATGGCGAGCATCAGCGGAGCGCGCCGTCGGTGGAGATCCGCTTCTAGCTAGCCGCCACGCGCTTTTGCGTCTCGCGGTCCACAAGGCCGCGCAACTGTGCGAGCAGGGGATGGCGCGCGGTATGTTTCGCACCATAGTCGAGGTTGAAGCGGTAGTTGAAATCGGGCGCGTTTTTGCCGACCAGATGCTGGAGCATCGTTTCGAGCTTGTCGAAACCCTTGGCGAGGATCGCTTCCGGCGAAGCGGCGGCGCTATATTCGTCCCAGAGCGCTACCAGCTCTTCGCCGAGGTCTGCGGGGAGCGGCTTGCACAGAGTTACGAGGTCGGCGCGTTCCTGCGCGGCGCGTCCGTCGCCCGCGACCTGCTGCGTCGCTGGAACGTCGCCCGAAATTGCTTCGCCGAGATCGTGGACGATGCACAGCTTGAGCAGTTTGAGATGATCAACGTCGCCGAGTTCGCGGTCGAACAGCATCGCCATCAGGCAGAGGCGCCAGCTATGTTCGGCGGTGCTTTCGGCGCGGCCCTGCGACGTGATGCCGCTCCGCAGCGTATCCTTCAGCTTCTCCGCCGACTGGACGAAGGCGAGGATCGCGTTGAGGCGCGCGGGGTCGTGTCGAATGGCCTGTTCCATCGGGCGGTCATAGGAATGCGCCGCGGGCGCGGACACGTAAAAATTATGCGTGTGCGGACAGGGTTGTCGTGAGCCGGCCGGTCCGTCCATCCGAAAGCGGGATGCTTTCCCAGCGCATCGTTCCGGGGCGGACAGGGATCTCGGCGCTGCCGTTGCCGCCGGTGCGCACATCGAGGGTCTGGAACGGGCGGTCGAACCAGCCCGACGATTCCAGCCCCGCTTCGGCGCGGACGATCTCGGGCGTGGCGAAGCGCCACAGCGAGGTCCCGATCCACGCCTGCGCGTCGGCCTGCCACGATGCGGCGCGCGCGGGCGAGGCGGCGAGCAGGCGGTGCGTGGCGTCGCAGACGAGGTGCACCGTCTGCGTCGAGGTTTCGACGAGCCTTTTCAGCGCCGCATCGGCGTCGCCGCCCGGCTGCGCCGCGATGATTTCGGCAATTTTCTCGCGGTGGACCGTATCGGGCTCGTGTGTGCCGCTTTCCCAGCGCGACACGCTGGCCTGCGACACGCCGAGCATCTCGGCGAAATGGCCCTGCTTGATGGCGTTCAGGCGGCGGAACCGCCGCAGCGCGCGGCCTATCGGCAGATCGTGGATCATCGCGCGATATTAGCGATCGGGGCGCTGTCTGTCAGCCCCGATGCTCAGGCATATCCCACCCAGCCGCGCCAGGTGAAGGCGGCGTAGAATTGCTCGACGCCGGTAAAGCCCGCGGCGCGGAGCACGTCCTCGTCGGCTTCGGGGCTGAGCATCGCGACATGGGTTGCGACGGCTTCGCGGCCCTTGGCAACCTGATCGGGGTCGCCGCCCGAGGCAATGGCGTAGGAAGCATAGCGGTCGAGCCAACGGTCGCGTTCGCCCGCGCCCTGCGGAAAGCTGCCGTGCGCGGCGACGAAGGGCGCGCCGGGCTTGAGGCGTTTGCGGATTTCGGCGGCGGTGCGGATGCGTTCTTCGATGTCGAGGAAATGGAGCGTCAGGAGGCAGGTTGCGCCGTCGAACGGTCCGGCGGGGGCGTCGTCGATATAGCCTTCGACGAGGTCGGCGCGGTGCGCGTTCGCGCCCATGACCTTGGCCGCGAGGTCGAGCATCGGTCCGGCCGGGTCGACGCCGGTGAAGCGCCAGTGCGGATGCGCCTCGGCCATCGCCTTCATCTCGCTGCCGCCCCCCGCACCGAGGACAAGGATATGCGCGTCGTCGGGAACGCGCTCGGCGAGCAACAGCCCGGTCATCCGGTGGAGCCCGTCGAGGCCGGGGACGAAGCGGCGCGGACCTTCGGTGTAGCGCGCGACCGCTTCGGGGTCCTTGAAGCTGTTGAGGAAATGCTGGGCGCCTTCAGCCATGGAGTTGCTCCTGTATCGTGGGGGAGGGAGAGCGCGCGGCCAGGCGCGCGTGGAAATCGGCGGCGAGCTCAGCAAGCGTCACCTCGCCGAAACGTGCGAGCAGCAGCGCCTCGGCCTCCTGAAAACTCGTGTCGAGCGCGGCGTTGACCGCTTGCTCGACGAGACAGCCCGGTGCCTCGGTGCGGTTGCCCATCGCCATCAGGCTCGGCCGGCCGATCGCGTCATAGACGTCGCGCATCGTGATCTCGGCGAGGGGCTTCGCGATCGTCCAGCCGCCGCCATGTCCCTTTTCGCTGTGGACGAAGCCCGCATCGCGGAGGCCGCCGAGGATGCGGCGGATCACGACGGCGTGCGTCTGCATCGCCTTGCCGAGCTGGTCGGAGGTCATCGGCGTGCCTTGCTCGGCCATGTGGAGGAGGACGTGGAGCACGCCCGAGAGTCGGCTGTCGTGTTTCATGTAACTTTAAATAGTGCGTGAAATGCGATCGTCAAGACGCGGGATTGACCGCGCACGGCGGAGCGGTTAGCCACGGCGCCGATGACCAACGACCGATCCACCCGATTCAAGGCGTATTGGCGCTCCTTTACATAGGAGCGGCATGGCATCACCTGTGACCATCGCCGCCGTGTCCGGAAGGCGAATGGTTGTCATCACATCATCACACCACCCACCTCCCGGTCGCGGCGCGCGCTTTTTGAAGAAGACGCGACATGACCGATACTTTGCTTGCCCTGTCGACCGCCCATTGCCGCATCACGCCGCTGCTTGCCGACGATGCGCGCGCGCTCGCCGCGATCACCGACGAGACGGTGACCTCGCGCGTTCATTTCCTGCCCGCACCCTTCACCGAAGCCGACGCGCGGGCGCTGATCGCGGGATCGGGCGGCGGCGATGTGTTCCATGCGGTGCGCGACGAGCACGGCCTCGATCTCAACGGCGTCATCGGCGTCCATCGCCGCGCGCGCGACGAATATGAGATCGGCTACTGGTTCGCGGCGCGCGTGCGCGGCAAGGGGATCGCGACCGAGGCGGTGCGCGCGGTGGTCGAGGCGCTCGCCGCGACGCGGCCGGGCTGTTCGATCGTCGCCGAATGCCACCCCGAGAACGAGCCGTCGCGCGCGCTGCTGCGCCGTATCGGTTTCGTGTCGACGGGGCGCCCGGGCAAGCGGCCGGGGCGGATGCTGATGGCGTGGCGTGCGGCGCCGGCCTATCGCATCGACGTTTGCTGAGCGGGCACGTCCTCTTCGGCGCCGACGTCCTCGGTCAGCGCCTTGACGATCGCCGCAACCGATGTCGGCGCATAAGCGAAGCCCATATGGCTGCAGTCGACCTCGACCTCGCGGTCGCTCTCGTGGGGAAGCCCGCGCGCGCTGTTCACCGCGACGACGCCGTCGTGCTTCGACCAGAGCGCGAAGGTCGGCATTTCGGGGCGCGGCGCGGGGTGAAAGTCGATCGGCGGATTGTCGACCGGGTGGCGCGCGATCAGGTGATAGAGGCGCCACGCGCGGTTGGCGCGGCGGCTGCCCGAAAAGGGCGAGCCCAAGGTGACGACGCGCGCGACCTTGTCCGGGTGATGTTTGGCATATTCGCGCGCATAGATGCCGCCGAGCGACCATCCCACCAGCGCGGGGGCATAGCCGGTGCGGTCGATGATCCACTGGACGCGGGTGTCGATGCGCTCGATGATGTCGGCGGTCGCGCCGCGGTTGAAGCCGAGGCCCCACGCATAGCAGCGAAAGCCCGAGCGGCGGAGGTCGGCGCGCAGCGCCTTGGTCGCCCAGTCGCCCGACAGGAAGCCGGGGAGCACCATCACCGGCGGATGCGCGCTGTCGGGATTGGGCTCGGGCGGCAGCGGGCGGATTCGGCCGCCGATCGCGCGCGCGAGCGAGCCCATCTCGCGCCACAGCAAGGCCAGCGGCGGCGGCGCATCGGGATCGGGGACGCGCGCGGGCCATTCGGCGCGCCGGGTGAGGAATCCGCGGATCATGGGAGCGATATAGGGATGCTTGCCCCGCGGTGAAAGCCGCGGGCTATTTCTTCGGGACGAGCTTCACCAGCTTGCCATCCTCGCCGTCGGTGAGCAGCCAGACCGAACCGTCATCGCGCACCTCGACCTCGCGGATGCGCTGGCCGAAATCCCAGCGGTCGGACTTGTGCAGCGTCTCGCCGTCAATGCCCATGCGAATGAGGCCTTCGCCCGACAGTGCGCCCATCAGCAGGCTGTTCTTCCAGCCGGGATAAAGGTCGCCGCCGTAGAAGGCGAGGCCGGCGGGCGAGACCGCGGGGTTCCACCACAGTTTCGGCGCCGCAAATTCGGGGCGCGTCGGATGGTCGGGAATATCCTTGCCGTCATAATGATCGCCGTTCGACACGATCGGATAGCCGTAGTTCGCCTTCGCCTCGACCAGATTGACCTCGTCGCCGCCCTTCGGCCCCATTTCCTGATTCCAGAACCTGCCCGCGCCGTCGAAGGCGAGGCCAAGGATATTGCGGTGGCCGAGCGACCAGATTTGCGCCGTGACGCCGCCCTGATCGGCGAAGGGATTGTCCGCGGGGGTGCTGCCGTCGGGGTTCAGGCGGACGATCTTGCCGAGATTGGCCTTCATGTCCTGCGCCGGATCGAATTTCTGCCGCTCGCCCGATCCGATGAAGAGATATTTGCCGTCGGGCGAGAAGAGGAGGCGGTGCGAATAATGGCCGCGGCCCGTCACCTTGGGATCCTGTTTCCAGATGACCTGCAAGCCCTCGATCCGCGGCGCCGCGCCCTGAACGAGCTTCGCCTTGCCGACGACCGCGCCCGCGGTGTTGCCGCTGCCGGCTTCGACCCAGCTCAGATAAATAGTGCCGGTCGCGGTGAAATCGGGGGCGACGATGACGTCGCCGAAACCGCCCTGACCGCCATAGGTGACGGTGGGCACGCCCGCGACATCCTGCGTCGGACCATTTTCCTGCCAGAGTTTCAATTTGCCCGATTTCTCGGTGATCAGCGCGGCGCGGGTGCCGGGGATGAAGGTCATCGCCCAGGGTTCGTTGAAATCGGCGATTTCCTGCACGGTGAAGGGCGCGTCGGCGAGCGGCGTCGCGGGATGATCGCCCGATGCGTCGAGCTTGGCGGTATCGGCGGGGGCGGCTTCGGTGGCGGCGGGCGCCGAGCAGGCGGCGACGGCAAGCGCGGCGATCAGGGCAAGAGGCGGTAGATTCTTCATCGGAGGAGCTCGCTTGGCTGGGGAAGACAGTTCGTTCTGGCCCCGCCGCAAAGCAAAGTCGAGGGGCTTAGCGGTTCGCCGCCTCGCGCCGCGCGGTGATCGTTTCGACGCTGTCCATGATCGCGTCGACGGCTTCGCTCGACGGCGGCGCGTCGGCGCGCTTTTGCGAGAACTGGCCGCTGTTCATGATTTCCTCGAGCGCGGCGCGCGCGCGCGACACGCGGCTCTTCATCGTGCCGAGCGCGCAGTCGCAGATGCTCGCAGCCTCTTCATAGGACAGGCCGCCCGCGCCGACGAGGATCAGCGCCTCGCGCTGGTCCTGCGGCAATTCCATCAGCCCGCGCTGGAGGTCGGCCATCTCGCCGCTGTCCTCCTGATTCGCCGGGGTCGACATGGTGCGTTCGACCGCGGTCTCGTCATATTCGCCCACGAACTTGTTGCGGCGCATCTGCGACAGGAAGGTGTTGCGCAGGATGACGAAGGTCCATGCCTTGATCGAGGTGCCGCGCTCGAACCGCTCGCGCGACGCCCACGCCTTGACCATCGTGTCCTGCGTCAGATCGTCGGCGAGGTCCGGATTGCCCGAAAGGCTGCGGCCATAAGCGCGCAGATGCGGAATGACGCCGGCGAGCAGTGCCTTGAATTCGCTGTCCGACAGGGTGTCGGCCTGCGGCTGCGACGCAGCGGCGGGGGTTCCGGTCATTATTGCTTCGGGCTTTTCTGATCGAGCTGGGAAAGGAGGTCGAGCATGTTGTCGGGCAATTGTTCGGAAACGATATTGCCATAAATCATGCGCAGCTTGGCGCTCACCGGCTCGGGCGCCTGCCGCCCGGTCAGGGTGCGATGCCACTGGTCGCCGTGTGTTCCGGGGAAGCTCCCCTGTGCGCGGCGCGGCGCGTCCGCGCCGGGCGGGAGAGTGCCCTTTCCGTTCATCCTATCATTGCCTTGCGTAGCCATGCGAGAGCAACGAGGAAAAGGGCCGCGAGTTCCACAGCTTCTGTTTTTTGCGACGAACGCGTTGCCAAGAAACCACACCGGCCCTAAGCGAAGGGATGTGAGGGGTCACGCTTGGCCGGCCCCTGTCCGGCCTTCAGGAGTTGGCCAGTTGCTTTCCGTCACATATGTGAGTGTCGCCGATCCGTTGATCAGCGATGAGGATATTGCTGCGATCCTCGTTTCGGCGCGTCGAAACAACGCGCGCGACGAATTGACCGGGGCGCTCGTCTATAACGGCCATAATTTCCTCCAGCTTCTCGAGGGACCGGACGACCAGGTAGAGGCATGTCTCGCTGTCATCAGGGCCGATCCGCGTCACAGCGGCATGGTCGAAGTGCGGCGCCGCGCCGTCGAAACGCGTGATTTCGGTGAATGGGCGATGCTCTATGACCCGCGTTTCGAATGGCAGGACGATGGCGTGGCGCGCCTCGCCGCCAACGGCAGGATCGATGTGCAGGACGAGCGGATGTTCGCCAATTTCATCGCGCTGGGACGCCGCCCGCGTGTCGCGTGACCGGGGCGGGTGCTTGCAATGCCTCCCCAACCCGCTAAGCCGTTCATGATATGACCCGACATCGTCACGCAAAGGTTTTTTTATCAGCGACGTAACGCCTCAACCGCTCGACGATGCCAGCTTCAAGCGTGAATTGGCCGCGATGCTACCGCATCTGCGCGCGTTCGGTCGCAGCTTGTGCGGCAATGCCGACCTCGCCGACGACCTGGTGCAGGAAACGATGCTGAAGGCGTGGAAGGCGCGCGCGCAATATATTCCGGGCCCCGCCAGCATGAAGAGCTGGGCTTTCGTCATTCTGCGCAACTGTTTCCTGTCGCAGATGCGGCGCAAGAAATTCACCGCCGAATATGACGAGATGGCGGCCGAGCGGCTGCTCGTCGCGCCCGACGATCAGGACGACAGCCTGCACCTCGCCGACGTGCAGCGCGCGCTGCTGCTGCTGCCCGTCGACCAGCGCGAGGCGCTGGTGCTGATCGGCGCGGGACAATTATCCTATGAGGAAGGCGCGGCGATCTGTGGCTGTGCGGTCGGCACGATGAAGAGCCGCGTCTCGCGCGGCCGGGCCGCGTTGCAGGCGATCCTCGAAAGCGGCGAGATGCCGCGGCGCAGCACCGACGAGATACCGTCGAGCGAAGCGTTCCGGTCGATCATGGAGAATGTCGACCATCTGACCGGTGGCGGCCCTTCGCCCGATTGAGACGCTTTTTCGACTGACGTCGGAAACGGCACCGGCCCGCTCCCCCTCCCGGCCTCCCAACAGCGTATCCTGAAATGGGAGGCCGGGAGGGGGAGCGGGCCGGTGCCGTCCTTATGCGTTACGCCGCAAGCTGCGGCGTGAAGAGCAAGCTCTGGCTGATTGCAGCGCGCACCGTATTCTCGCGGAACGGCTTCGAGATCAGGAAGGTCGGCTCGACCCGTCCGCCGGTGAGCAGCCGTTCGGGAAAGGCGGTGATGAAGATCGCCGGCACCGGCGCGATCGCGAGAATGTCCTGCACCGCATCGATGCCCGACGATCCGTCGGCAAGCTGGATGTCGGCGAGGACAAGGCCGGCGTCGGTTTCCTCGAACGCCGCGACCGCGTCCTCGTGCGTCGTCGCGATTCCGGCGACGCGGTGGCCGAGGTCGCGGACGATCTGCTCGAGTTCCATCGCGATCAACGGCTCGTCCTCGATGATCAGCACCGAGGTGCGCGATTCGCGGTCGAGTTCGCCGACCGCGTCGGCCAGCAGCACCTCGACCGTCGGCTGGTCGGTGCCGGTGATCAGCCCGGCCTCCTCGACCGAAAATCCCTCGAGCGCGGTGAGCAGCAAGATCTGCCGGCCGAGCGGCGTGAGCTGCACGAGGCGCTGGTGCGCGGCGCGGACCAGCGGATGCTCTTCGTCGTCGCGGCCTTCGCCATCGTCGATATAGGCGCTTTCCCAGATGCGGTGGAAATTGCGGTAGAGGTCGATCCGCGTGCCGTCGCCGCTGTGGAATTCGTCAGGGGCGGCGACGATGACTTCGAGGGTGGTGTGAACGAAATTGTCGCCATGCTGCTGGCTGCCCGTCAGCGCGCGCGCGTAGCGGCGCAGATAGGGAAGGTGGCCCCGAATTTCCTCACCCAATGTCATCAAAATACCTCCCTCATAAGAGCAGTCATACGCGTGCGCGTGCGGGTCGGTTCCCTTGGCGGACGCCGAAAAGCGGTGCTGGCAACCGCAACTTGTCGCGCACTGAAGCGTAGACTCAGCCGGGACGCCAGAACGCTGCGATGTAAGTGGGCGGAATGTCATACTTTCTTATTGCGCGGCAAGGATGCTTTTGTAGGGACCTTATTCATGGCAGAGCGGCGGCCCGGCGAATTGAGTGATGGGGCGGTATCGCACGGCGGCGGGGGACAGGAAGTGTCGAAGGGGGGCAGCGAGGAGGCGAAGCGGGCCGAACGGCTGCGGCTCGATACGCTTCGCGAATATCGCATCATGGACACCCCGCCCGAGCAGGCGTTTGACCGCGTGACCAAGATGGTCGCCGACCTTTACGGCGTGCCGATCGCGCTGGTGTCGCTCGTCGACGACGGCCGCCAGTGGTTCAAGTCGGCGCACGGCCTCGACGCGGCGGAAACGCCGCGCGACATCAGCTTTTGCCAATATGTCGTTGCCGCGGGGAAACCTGTCGTCATGACCGACGTGACCGGCGATCCCCGCTTTCGCGACAATCCGCTCGTCATCGGCGAGCTTCATATCCGCTTCTATGCCGGGGTGCCGCTGCGTGCTTATAATGGCGCGATCCTCGGTACGCTGTGCCTGATCGACCGCGAGGAGCGCGCGCCGCTCACCCCCACCGAACTCGAACGCCTGGAGGATTTCGCCGGCATCATCATGGCCGAGGCCGATCTGCGCCGCATCGGCGTCGAGCGCGACGAGGCGAGGCGGATGCTCGAGCGCTCTCTCGATTTTTCGGGGATCGCGACATGGCAGCTGAATCCCCGGACCGGCGCGATGCATTGGCACGGCGCGACCGCCGAACTGTTCGGCGCCGATTATGAAAGCGCGCTGATCACCGCCGACGATCTGCTGGCGCGTATGCCGCCCGACGACCGCGACCGGGTGACCGCCGCGCTCGAGGAATCGCGCGACGGGGGTCATTCCTATTCGGTCGAGCATCGCCTCCAGCATCCCGAGCGCGGCATGCGTTGGATCGCTTCGCGCGGCGACTGGGACGTCTGGCTCGACGATGCGCGGCTGACCGGGGTCAGCATCGACATCACCGAGCAGAAGAGCCGGCAGGAAAACGCCAACCTGCTGATGCGCGAACTGCATCACCGGATGCGCAACCTGTTCGCGACGGTCAGCGCGATCATCTCGCTCACCCGCCACGCCGCGCGCGATGTCGACGATTATGTCGACCGGATCAGCAGCCGGCTCGACGCGCTCAACCGCGCGCAGAACGTCCTGCTCGGCGCCAATTTCATGACGGGGTCGATGCACGCGCTGATGCGCGAGGTCGAGGCGGCCTTTCCGCGCATCCGCTGGTCGGGACCCGACCTGCTGCTTCCCGAAAACGCGCTCGTCGCGATGGCGCTCTTTTTCAACGAGCTCGCGACCAATGCCGCGAAGCATGGCGCGCTCACCGGCGCGAACGGCCAGGTCGAGGTGAGCTGGACGCAGGACGCCGAGGGCAGCGACGATCGCAGATTTCGCCTGACCTGGGCCGAAAGCGGCGGCGATCGCGCGGTCGCCGCGCCCGAGCGCACCAGTTTCGGCACGCTGCTGATGGAGCGCAGCGTCAAGAACAACCTCGGCGGGACGATCGAACGGCGGTGGGAACCCGGTGGGCTGATCGTCGACATCACGCTCCCTGCCCGGTGGCGCGAGGCCTGAGACTTAACCTGGATTATTTGTTCTCTCTATGTTCCCATGCTAATCATGGGGCATGTCCGCCAAAGCGATTCTCGAAAAGCTGGCCGTGCTCGCCGATGCGGCGAAATATGACGCGTCGTGCGCCTCGTCGGGGACGGTGAAGCGCGATTCCACCGAGACAAAGGGCATCGGGTCGACCGAGGGCATGGGCATTTGCCACAGCTATGCGCCCGACGGGCGGTGCGTTTCGCTGCTCAAGATATTGCTCACCAACTTTTGCATCTATGACTGCCGCTTCTGCATCAACCGCGCGTCGAGCAATGTCGAACGCGCGCGATTCAGCCCGCAGGAGGTGGTGCGGCTGACGCTCGATTTCTACAAGCGTAACTATATCGAGGGGCTGTTCCTCTCGTCGGGCATCATCCGCTCCGAAGATTATACGATGGAGCAGTTGGTCGAGGTCGCGCGCATCCTGCGCGAGGAGCATCGCTTTGCCGGCTATATCCATCTGAAGACGATCGCCGGCGCCGACCCGGGATTGATCGCGCTCGCGGGGCTCTATGCCGATCGCCTCTCGACCAATGTCGAATTGCCGACCGAAGAAGGGCTGTCGAGTTTCGCGCCCGAGAAGAAACCCGCGACGATCCGCAAGACGATGGCGTCGGTGCGCGTCGGCGAGGCCGATGCGATCGAGGCGGCGAAGAGCCGGCTGATCGGCAAGGCGAAGCCGCCGCGCTTCGCGCCCGCGGGGCAATCGACGCAGATGATCGTCGGCGCCGACGCCGCGCGCGACGACGATATATTGAAGACCGCGAGCAACCTCTATTCGGGCTATCAGCTCCGCCGCGTCTATTATTCGGCGTACAGCCCGATCCCCGACGCGAGCCGCGACCTGCCGCCGGTGCGCCCGCCGCTGATGCGCGAGCATCGGCTCTATCAGGCCGACTGGCTGCTGCGCTTCTATGGTTTCGAGCGCGCCGAGATCATGGAAGGGGCGAACGGCGGCATGCTCGACCTCGCCATAGATCCCAAGCTCGCCTGGGCGCTTCAGCGGCGCGAGGCCTTTCCGGTCGATATCAACCGCGCGCCGCGCGAGCTGTTGCTTCGCGTGCCGGGGCTCGGCACGCGCGCGGTCGACCGCATCGTCGCGGCGCGGCGGCTGGGCAAGCTCGGGCTCGCCGATCTCGCCAAGCTCACCGCGTCGGTGAAGAAATTACTCCCCTTCATCGTCACCCCCGACTGGCGGCCGGGCAAGCTCACCGACAGCGCCGATCTGCGCGCGCGCTTCGCGCCGCCGGCCGAGCAATTGGCACTGGCGCTGTGAGAGAGGTCGTGCTCGCGGCGCCGGGCGATTTCGCCGAGTGGCGGAGCGCCGCGCGCGGGCTGCTCGCGAACGGCGTCGCGCCCGAGGACGTGAGCTGGTGCGACCGCGGGGCGGGGGCATCGCTGTTCGGCGAGGCGGCTGCTCCGGCGCGCGCCGGCGCGGTGGCGCTGCCGCGCGAACTGCTCGAAATCGCCGAGCGCGTGATCTGCCATCGCGGCGCCGAGGTTCCGGCGCGGCTCTATCGCGTGATCTGGCGCGCGGCGCACGACCGCCTTCTGCTGGCGCGGACGACCGACGCGGATGTCGACTGGCTGCGCAAGGCCGACAAGGCGATCCGCCGCGACGTCCACAAGATGCACGCTTTCGTGCGCTTCCGGCGCCTCGGCGAAGCGGCGGGGCGCGAGCGTTTCGCCGCCTGGTTCGAACCGTCGCACCGTATCGTGCGCCTGACCGCGCCCTTCTTTCAGCGGCGCTTCACCGGGATGGACTGGGCGATCGTCACTCCCGATGCGCGCGCGATCTGGAAGGGCGAGATGCTCGTCTACGGCCCTGGCGGGACCAAGGACGAGGTGCCCGACAGCGACGTCGTCGAGGATCAGTGGCGGACCTATTATGGCGCGATCTTCAACCCGGCGCGGGTGAAAGTCGACGCGATGCGCGCCGAGATGCCGAAGAAATATTGGAAGAATCTGCCCGAGGCCCAAGATATCGCGCCTTTGCTCGCGGGTGCCGAGGCGCGGGTGGAACGCATGCGCGAAGCGGCCGTTTCTCTGGCGAACCCGTTGACCGACAAATGGCGGACGCGTGTGGCGCAAGACCTGACCCTCGATGACGATGTGACGACGCTGGTCGACCTCGCGCGCGCGGTCGACCGCTGCACGCGTTGTCCGCTCTATTGCAACGCGACGCAGGGCGTGGCGGGCGAGGGGCCGAAGGCGGCGCGCATCATGCTCGTCGGTGAGCAGCCGGGCGATCAGGAGGATCTGCAAAGGCGCCCCTTCGTCGGCCCGGCGGGGCAGGTGCTGAACGAGGCGCTCGACGAAGCGGGGCTCGACCGGCGGCGGCTGTTCCTCACCAACGCGGTCAAGCATTTCAAGTTCGAGCCGCGCGGCAAGCGCCGCCTCCACCAGAACCCCACGACCGGCGAGATCGACATCTGCCGCTGGTGGCTCGACAAGGAACGCGCGTTGGTCCAGCCCGACCTGATCGTCACATTGGGAGCGAGCGCGCTGCGCGGGGTGACGGGGAAGAGCGCGAGCATCAAGACGATGCGCGGCGCCGCGCATGAGTTGGAAGGGGGGACGAAGCTGATCGCGACGATCCATCCGTCCTTCCTGCTCCGTCTGCCCGACCGGACACGCGCCGCCGAGGAGCGCAAAGCATTCGTCGCCGACCTGATCCGCGCGCGAAAGCTCGCCGCCTGATGGCAAAGGCGAAGCATTGGATCGAGCCGCACCCGGGCGGCATCTATGTGAAGCCCGCCGACCTGTGGATCGACCCCTCGCGCCCCGTCGAACGCGCCGCGGTGACGCACGGCCACGCCGACCATGCGCGCAGCGGCCATGGCGCGGTCTTCGCGACCCCCGAGACGCTCGCGATCATGGCGCTGCGCTATGGCGTCGATGCCGAGGCGAGCCATAATCAGGCGTATGAATATGGCGACGGGTTCGAACGCGGCGGGGTGCGTTTCAGCTTCCACCCCGCGGGGCATGTGCTCGGCAGTGCGCAGATTTTGATGGAATATGCGGGCGAGCGGATCGTCGTCACCGGCGACTACAAGCGCCGCGCCGATCCGACCTGCGCGCGCTTCGAGGTCGTGCCGTGCGACATCTTCGTCACCGAGGCGACCTTCGGTTTGCCGGTGTTCCGCCACCCGCCGACGTCGGACGAGATCGCCAAGCTGATCGGCGCGGTGCGCGCCGAGCCCGACCGCTCGGTGCTTGTCGGCGCCTATGCGCTCGGCAAGGCGCAGCGCGTGATCGCCGAACTGCGCGGCGCCGGGTGGGACGCGCCGATCTATATCCACGGCGCGCTCGAAAAGATGTGCCAGCTTTATGCGGTGCATGGCGTCGACCTCGGCGAACTGCGGCTGGTGTCCGACACCGACAAGGCCGAGATGGCGGGGCAGATCATCCTCGCGCCGCCGTCGGCGCTCAATGATCGCTGGTCGCGCCGGCTGCCCGATCCGGTGACCGCAATGGCGTCGGGCTGGATGCGCGTCCGCCAGCGTGCGCGGCAGCGGATGGTCGAACTGCCGCTCGTCATTTCGGACCATGCCGACTGGGACGAACTGACGACGACGATTGCGGAGGTGAACCCCAAGGAAAGCTGGATCACCCACGGCAGCGAGGACGGGCTCTTGCGATGGTGCGAACTGACGCAGCGCAAGGCGCGCGCGCTGCACCTTGTCGGCCGCGATCTGGAGGAGGAGGCGTGAAGCGCTTTGCGGCCCTGATCGACCGGCTGATCTACACGCGTTCGCGCAATACGAAGCTCGCGCTCATCGTCGATTACCTCCGCCACACCCCCGATCCCGATCGTGGCTGGGCGATCGCCGCGCTGACCGAGAGCCTCGATTTTCCGGCGGTGAAAGCGGGGACGGTGCGCGCGTTGCTCGCAAGCCGGGTCGATGAAGAATTGTTCCGCCTGTCACGGCATTTCGTCGGCGATACGGCGGAGACGGCGGCGCTGCTGTGGCCCGATGCATCGGGGAAGAAGGCCGACCTCAGCGTTTCCGAAGCGGTCGATGCGCTCGCCGCCGCAACGCGCAGCGATGCGCCCGCGGTCGTCGCGTCGCTGCTCGACCGGCTCGATGCCGACGGGCGTTATGCCTTGCTCAAGCTCGCGCTCGGCGGCATGCGCGTCGGGGTGTCGGCGCGGCTCGCCAAGCAAGCTTTTGCGCAGGCGTTCGATGTGCCCGTCGACGATGTCGAGGAACTGTGGCACGCGATCCCGCCGCCCTATGCGCCGCTGTTCGCGTGGGGCGAAGGAAGGGCGGAGCGCCCCGACCTTGCCGATGTCGCCTTCTTCCGCCCCTTCATGCTCGCGCATCCCCTGGAAGGGGAAAGCGTCGACCTCGCCGATTATGCCGCCGAATGGAAGTGGGACGGCATCCGCGTCCAGATAGTGCATGGTGGCGGCGAGACGCGCATCTACAGTCGCGGCGGCGAAGAGATCAGCGCCGCCTTCCCCGAACTGGTCGCGGCCTTCGATCAGGACGCGGTGATCGACGGCGAACTGCTCGTGCGCGGCGAGGTGCAGGGTGGTGAGGCGGCGAGCTTCAACGCGCTGCAGCAGCGGCTTGGCCGGAAGGTCGTCTCGAAGAAGATGCTTGCCGACTATCCGGCCTTCGTGCGTGTCTACGATCTGCTTGCGGTCGACGGTAACGACCTGCGCGGCCTGCCGTGGACCGAGCGGCGGCGGCAACTGGAAGCCTTTGTGCCGCGCCTCGCGGAGAGCCATTTCGACCTGTCGCAGGTGATCGACGCGACCGATTTCGACGATCTCGCCGCACGCCGCGCGGGCGCGCGCGATGCCGCGATCGAGGGGGTGATGCTCAAGCGCCGCGATGCGCCTTATGTCGCGGGGCGCCGCGCCGGGCTCTGGTATAAATGGAAACGCGACCCGCTCACCGCCGATTGCGTGATGATGTACGCGCAGCGCGGCAACGGCCGCCGCGCGAGCTTCTATTCGGACTATACTTTCGGCTGCTGGTCCGATGCTGGCGAGTTGCTCCCCGTGGGCAAAGCCTATTCGGGCTTCACCGACGAGGAGTTGAAGTGGCTCGACAAGTTCGTGCGCGATAACACGCTGAACCGCTTCGGCCCGGTGCGCGAGGTCGAAAAGTCACTCGTGCTCGAAGTCGCTTTCGATTCGATCCATGGCAGCAAGCGCCATAAGTCGGGGCTCGCGATGCGCTTCCCGCGCATATCGCGCATACGCCGCGACAAACCCGCCGAGGAGGCCGACCGGATCGCGACGTTGCAGGCGATGGTGACCTGATTCTTCTATCTCGTCATGTCCATCGGCAGAAAGCAATCGAGCCTATGGCAAACCTATCGACAATTCGAAGAAAAATCCCCGTCACGGGGTTGCAACCCGCGGCCGTGATACCGAGTTTAGGGCCCGAATTCATAAAAAAGGAGACTGCCATGACGATCGCCCATCCTCCCCTGCCTTATGCCCAGGACGCGCTGGAACCGCATATCTCGGCCGACACGCTGGCGACGCACCATGGCAAGCACCACAAGGCCTATGTCGACAAGACCAACGCCGCGATCGAGGGCACCGATCTCGCGTCGAAGCCGCTCGAGGAAATCGTCCACCACGCCGAAGGATCGGGCAACAAGGGCCTGTTCAACAACGCCGCGCAGGCGTGGAACCACGCTTTCTATTGGGAAAGCATGAGCCCCACCAAGACCTCGCCCGCCGGCGATCTCGCCGCGGCGATCGACCGCGATTTCGGCTCGCTCGACGAGCTCAAGAAGAAATTGAAAGAAACTGCGGTCAACCATTTCGCGTCGGGCTGGGCGTGGCTCGTCTCGCGCGACGGCACGCTGTCGGTCACCGACACGCACGACGCGGGCACCGAACTGGTCGCGGGCATCAAGCCCTTGCTCGTGATCGACGTGTGGGAGCATGCCTACTACATCGACCGCAAGAATCTGCGCCCGGCCTATGTCGACGCGGTGGTCGACGACCTGCTCAACTGGGATTTCGCCGCCGAGAATTTCGCGCGCGAGTCGACCTGGACCTATCCGGCGTAACGCCGTGATCCTCCCTGCCGCGAAGCGGTGGGGAGGTGGCAGCGCGAAGCGCTGACGGAGGGGCGGCAACGTTGCAGCCCCTCCACCACCTTCGGTGGTCCCCCTCCCCATGCCTACGGCACAGGGAGGATTTTTATTGCAAGCCGTAACGAAAATCGGCCCGCGCGGGCCTATCCCGATGATCGCGATCCGCCTATAGGGCCGCCATGACGATCAGCCTGTTCGAACTTTTCAAAATCGGTGTCGGTCCCTCGAGCTCGCATACGGTGGGCCCGATGGTCGCCGCGCGGCGTTTCACCGTCTGGCTCGAAGAGCAGGGTCTGCTCGTGAAGACCGTGCATGTCGAGGCTGACCTCTACGGCTCGCTCGCGCTGACCGGGAAAGGTCACGCTGCCGACACCGCGGTCGTCGCGGGGCTTGCGGGCGAAATCCCCGCCTCGACCAGCCTCGCCGCGATCAAGGCGCATTGGGACCGGGCAGAGGGCGAAGGTTTCCTCTACCTTCTCGGCCGCCAGCGCGTGCGCTTCCAGCCGAAAAGCGACCTGCATTTCCAGATGAAGCAGCGTCAGCCGTTTCACAGCAATGCCCTGAGCTTCACCGCGCGCGACGGCGACGGCGAAATCCTCGCGAAACGCATGTATTTCTCGATCGGCGGCGGCTTCGTCGTCGATGAGGATGAGGCGGGGCGCAACAGCCGCGGCGCCGAGGACGAGGTCGAGCTGCCCTTCGCCTTCACCTCGGGCGCCGACCTGCTCGAAATGGGCGCCGCCTCGGGCAAAAGCTTTGCCGAAATGATGCTCGACAATGAGCTCGCGCACCGCAGCCTCGAAGAGGTCGAGGCAGGGCTCGACGCTGTTGCGGAAGCGATGGACGCGTCGATCGACGCGGGTTGTTGCAGCACCGGGGTTCTGCCGGGCGGGCTCAAGGTCAAGCGCCGCGCGCCGCAGATCGCCGCCGACATCCGCAGCCGCCACGAGCAAAATCTGTCCGACCCGATGGCGATGATGGACTGGATCAACCTGTGGGCGATGGCGGTGAACGAGGAGAATGCCGCGGGCGGCAAGGTCGTCACCGCGCCGACCAACGGCGCCGCGGGGATCATCCCGGCGGTGATCCGTTACTATCGGCGCAGCTATCGCGGCGATGCCAAGGGTGTGCGCACCTTCCTGCTCGCCGCGGGCGCAGTCGGCGCGCTCTACAAACGCAACGCCAGCATCTCGGGCGCCGAGGTCGGTTGCCAGGGCGAGGTCGGCGTCGCCTGTTCGATGGCGGCGGCGGGGCTGACTGCTGCGCTCGGCGGTACGAATGCGCAGGTCGAGAATGCCGCCGAGATCGGCATGGAGCATAATCTCGGCCTCACTTGCGATCCCATCGGCGGCCTCGTCCAGATCCCCTGCATCGAGCGCAACGCGATGGGCGCGATCAAGGCGATCGACGCGAGCCGCATCGCGATGATCGGCGACGGCACGCATGTCGTCAGCCTCGACACGGTGATCGCGACGATGCTGCAGACGGGGCGCGACATGCGCGACAAATATAAGGAAACGTCCAAAGGAGGTCTTGCGGTCAGCGTCGTGGAGTGCTGATAGCCGGGCAAGAAGGAGACCGCCCATGAAGACCCGCGCCGCCGTTGCGTTCGAAGCGAAGAAGCCGCTCGAGATCGTCGAACTCGATTTGGAAGGCCCGAAGGCGGGCGAGGTGCTCGTGGAGATCATGGCGACCGGCATCTGCCACACCGACGCCTATACGCTCGACGGCTTCGACAGCGAGGGCATCTTTCCGAGCGTGCTGGGGCATGAGGGCGCGGGCGTGGTGCGCGAGGTCGGCGCGGGCGTCACCAGCGTGAAGCCGGGCGACCATGTCATCCCGCTCTACACCCCCGAATGCCGCCAGTGCAAAAGTTGCCTTTCGGGCAAGACCAACCTCTGCACCGCGATCCGCGCGACGCAGGGCAAGGGGCTGATGCCCGATGGCACGACGCGCTTTTCGTACAAGGGCCAGCCGATCTTCCATTATATGGGCTGCTCGACCTTCTCGAACTTCACCGTGCTGCCCGAGATCGCGGTCGCGAAAATCCGCGAGGACGCGCCCTTCCAGTCGAGCTGCTACATCGGCTGCGGCGTGACCACCGGGGTCGGCGCGGTCATCAACACCGCGAAGGTGCAGGTTGGCGACAATGTCGTCGTCTTCGGCCTCGGCGGCATCGGGCTGAATGTCATTCAGGGCGCGCGGCTTGCCGGTGCCGACAAGATCATCGGGGTCGACATCAACCCAGACCGCGAGGAATGGGGCCGCAAGTTCGGCATGACCGAGTTCCTGAATTCGAAGGGCATGAGCCGCGAGGATGTCGTCGCGGCGATCGTGCAGATGACCGACGGCGGTGCCGATTATACGTTCGACGCCACCGGCAATACCGAAGTGATGCGGATCGCGCTCGAAGCGTGCCACCGCGGCTGGGGCACCTCGATCATCATCGGCGTCGCCGAAGCGGGCAAGGAAATCGCGACGCGGCCGTTCCAGCTCGTCACCGGGCGCAACTGGCGCGGCACCGCGTTCGGCGGCGCCAAGGGCCGCACCGACGTGCCGAAGATCGTCGATATGTACATGACCGGCAAGATCGAGATCGACCCGATGATCACCCACGTCATGGGGCTCGAGGAGATCAACAAGGGCTTCGACCTGATGCATGCGGGGACAAGCATCCGCAGCGTCGTCGTTTACTGAGGGAAGGCACGCCATGTTCAGTCATGTGGCGCTGGGGTCGAACGACATCGCGGCGAGCAAGCGGTTCTACGATGCGGTTCTGGGCGTGTTCGGCGCGACCGAGGGCGTGATCGACGAGCGCGGACGCTTGATCTACATGCACGCGGGCGGACGGCTGATCGTCACGCACCCGGTCAATGGTGCGGAGGCGGCGTGCGGCAACGGGCATACGCTGGGGTTCCTCGCGCCCTCGACCGACGCGGTCGACGCCTGGCATGCCGCGGGCGTCGCAAACGGCGGCACGACCGCCGAAGATCCGCCGGGCATCCGCCACGCGACCGAAGGGCGTGTCGTTTACCTCGCCTATCTGCGCGATCCGGCGGGGAACAAGCTCTGCGCCACGCACAAGATTTCGGGCTGACATGACCGGCGAGAATGGCCCCGCCTACGTGCTGACCTTCAGCTGCGTCGATGCGGTGGGGATCGTCGCGGCGGTGACGGGGCTGCTCGCCGAGCGCGACGGCTTCATCCTCGACAGCCAGCAATATGCCGACCTCGATTCGGGGCGTTTCTTCATGCGCGTCGAGTTTCGCGGCGCGGGGCCGCGTTTTCCCGGCGATCTGGCAGGGGTGGACGAGGCCTTCGCGCCGATCATCGCGCGCTTCCAAATGGACGCGCGGATCAGCGACCGGACCGCGAAGCCGCGCTTCGTCATCGCGGTGTCGCAAGGCAGCCATTGCCTCAACGACCTGCTCCATCGCTGGTCGACCGGCAACCTTGCGATCGACATCGCTGCGGTGGTCTCGAACCACGAGGCGCAGCGGCGGCTCTCCGAATGGCACGGCGTGCCCTTCCATCACCTGCCGGTGAGCGACGCGAACCGCGCAGACCAAGAGGCCGCGATCCTCGACGTGATGGCGCGCGGCGGGGCCGAATATCTGGTGCTCGCGCGTTACATGCAGGTGCTGTCGCACGATTTGTCGGCGCAGCTGTCGGGGCGCTGCATCAATATCCACCACAGCTTCCTGCCGGGCTTCAAGGGCGCGAAACCCTATCACCGCGCGCAGGAGCGCGGGGTGAAGCTGATCGGTGCGACCGCGCATTTCGTGACGAGCGACCTCGACGAAGGGCCGATCATCGAACAGGCGGTCGAGCGCGTCGATCATCGCGACAGCGTCGACGAACTGATCCGCATCGGCCGCGATACCGAAGCACAGGTGCTCGCGCGCGCGGTGCGCTGGGTCGCCGAACAGCGGGTGCTGATCGACGGGCGCAAGACGGTGGTGTTCCGCTAGGTTGTATCGCCATTCACCCCATGACGGCCTGCAAATGGCGATTTCCCGTGCTTCCGGTGCTCACGTACATTGAGCACGCTGCGCTCCGGGTCACGCAAAATCACCATTTTCGGCTCGCCCTGAGATGAATGGCGATACAACCTGGTTCGTCATTTTCGGTGAACAAGGGCCGTTATCGTGGCTGGTCCTGCCCCGGCGGGCGGAGTAGGTATCGAATCGCAACCATAATCAGGAGGAGCGGAAACCCATGTACAGTCACAATATGGTCGGATCGAACGACATCGAGGCGTCGAAGAAATTCTATGACGCGACCTTTCAGGCGATCGGCGGCAAGCCCGCGATCGTCGACGACAAGGGACGTTTGATCTATATTCACAATGGCGGGTTGTTCCTCGTCGGCACCCCCATCGATGGCGAACCCGCGACCATCGGTAACGGCTGCACGATCGGCTTTGCGATGGACGGCCCCGAGCAGGCCGACGCATGGCACAAGGCGGGCGTCGAAAATGGCGGCACCTCGATCGAAGACCCGCCGGGCGTGCGCGAAGGCGGTTTCGGCGCGATGTATCTCGCTTATCTGCGCGATCCGTCGGGCAACAAGCTCTGCGCGCTCCACCGGATGTAATCGCGTCGATGCGCGGCGAAGCGGGATTGCTGGCGGACCTTGGCGCGCTCGCCATCCCCTTCGCCGCCTATGAGCATGAAGCGGTGTTCACCGTCGCCGAGAGCGACGCGGTGAACGCCGCGATCCCGGGCGCGCATACCAAGAATCTGTTCCTCAAGGACAATGGCGGCGCCTTTTGGCTCGTCACCGTGCCCGGCGCGGCGCGCGTCGACCTGAAGGCGCTGCCCGCCGCGATCGGCAGCAAGCGGGTGAGCTTCGGCAAGGCCGAGGATATGGAGCGCCTGCTCGGCATTTCGCCGGGATCGGTGACGCCTCTGGCGGCGATCAATGCCGCGCCGGAAAGCATTACCGTCGTGCTCGACGAGGGGCTGGCCACGGCGGAGACGGTGAACGTCCATCCGCTCCGCAATACCGGCACCTTAGGCCTTTCGGGCGCAACGATCCTCGACTTGCTGCGTCATTGGGGACATCGGCCGCTCGTCGCGCCCATTCCCGTTCAGGACCCCGCATGACCATCGAAACCCTTTCCACCGTTCGCAGCCATGGCGGCACGCAAGGCGTCTACAAGCATGCGAGCACGACCACCGGCACCGACATGACCTTCGCGGTCTATGTCCCCGACCATGACGGCGGCGCGAAGCTGCCGGTGCTCTGGTATCTGTCGGGGCTGACCTGCACCCACGCCAATGTGATGGAGAAGGGCGAATATCGCGCTGCCTGTGCCGAGCATGGGGTGATCTTCATTGCGCCTGACACGTCGCCTCGGGGTGAGGATGTGCCCGACGATCCCGATGCGGCCTATGATTTCGGGCTGGGCGCGGGCTTTTACGTCGATGCGACCGCCGAGCCGTGGGCGAAACATTACCGGATGCGATCGTATATCGAGGACGAACTGCCCTCGCTCGTGCTGCGCAATTTCGCGAGCGCCGACCTGACGCGGCAGGGCATCACCGGCCATTCGATGGGCGGACATGGCGCGCTCACCATCGGCCTCCGCAATCAGGACCGTTTCCGCTCGGTCTCGGCCTTTTCGCCGATCGTCGCACCGTCGCAATGCCCATGGGGCGAAAAGGCGCTTGGCGGCTATCTTGGCGACGACCGCGAGGATTGGCACGCCTATGACGCGTGCGCGCTGCTCGATCAGGGGCTGCGCGTGCCCGACCTGCTCGTCGATCAGGGTGAAGCCGACAATTTCCTTGCCGAACAGCTCAGGACCGACCTGCTCGTCGCCGCGTGCGAGCGCGCCGGGCAGAAGGCCGAAATCCGGATGCAGCCGGGCTATGACCACAGCTATTATTTCATCTCGACCTTCATGGCCGAGCATGTCGCGTGGCACGCGGAGCGGTTGAAGGCGTAACCGTCGCCCCCGCGAAGGCGGAGGCCGCAATCGGCCTTGCCCTTCCTTGTCGTATAAGCCTCCAGCGGCCCCCGCCTTCGCGGGGGCGACGTCAGCTATGCTCTGGAATCAGCAGCGTCGACCCGGTCGTGCGTCCCGCCTCCAGATCGGCATGCGCCCGTGCCGCATCCTCGAGCGAATAACGCTGGCCGACGGTGATCTGCACCGCGCCGCTCTCGATCATCTCGAACACGCGCGCGGCGCCCGCGGCGCGTTCGCCGGGCAGGTGATAATAATCGAAGAGCGTCGGCCGCGTCACGAACTGCGACCCGTGCTGTGCAAGGATGCCGAGGTTGACGCCGGTCACCGGTCCGCCGGCATTGCCATAGCTGACGATCAATCCACGCCGCGCGGTGACCTTGAGCGAAACGTCCCACGTCGCCATGCCGATGCCGTCGAAGGTGACGGGAACGCCCTGACCATCGGTGATTTCGCGGACGTGCGCGGCGACGTCGTCCTGCTTGTAGCGGATGACATGGTCGGCGCCGGCTTCGCGCGCGGCATGCTCCTTGGCTTCGGTGCTGACGGTGCCGATGACCGTCGCGCCGATCGCCTTCAGCCACTGGACGAGGATCAGCCCGACGCCGCCCGCGGCGGCATGGACGAGCACGGTCGCGCCCGCTTCGACCCTGGCGCAGCGTTCGACGAGCGCTTCGACCGTGCATGCCTTGAGTAGCGCGGCGGCGGCGGTTTCGTCGTCGATCGCGGGCGGCAGCTTGAACAGCGAGGATGCGGGGACGAGCCGCGCCGACGCATAGGCGCTCCGCTGCGGCCCGAAGGTCGCGACGCGGTCGCCGGGCCGGAGGCCGTGGACGTCGGCGCCGATCGCGATCACCTCGCCCGCCGCCTCGACGCCGAGCCCGCCCGGAAGCTCGACCGGATAGGTGCCGTCGCGGTGATAGGTGTCGATATAGTTGAGCCCGACCGCGGTCTGGCGCACGAGCACCTGCCCGGGGCCGGGATCGGCGAGCGTCACGGTGCGCCAGTCGATGACCTCGGGACCGCCCTGCTTTTCGATGAAAGCCTCAATCGCCTGCATGCGCCGCTCTCCTGCTGTCCGGTCCATCTGGTGGGCCGGAGCAGAGAGCGCAAGGGCGGTGCGATGAAAGCCCCTCCCGCGAAGGGGAGGGGATCAACTCATTTGGGGCGGCGCGGGCTGCGCTGGCCGTAGGGCTTGGGCTTGTAGCGTTCGTTGCCGCCGGGGCCGCCCGGGCCACGCGGCCCGCGTGGACCTGCACGGTGGCTGCCCGGCGCGCCGCGCGGTCCAGCATCGCGTGGGCCTTTATCGCGGCGCGGCGGATAGGTCGGGCCGTCGGGCGCCGGGGTGATCGACACGCCGCTGTCGTCCTCGCCGTCCTGGTTCGCGGTGCGCACCACGGCTTCGGCGAAGCGGTCGGCGATCGCGCGGGGGATGTTGAACATCGTTTCCTTCGGCCCGATGCGGATCGCGCCGATCTCGTTCTTGCTCACATGGCCGCGGCGGCAGAGCAGGGGCAGGATCCAGCGCGGATCGGCATTCTGGTGGCGGCCGATGTTGAGGCGGAACCAGACGCTGTCCTCGAAGCCGTCGCGGCGGTCGCCGCCGCCGCGTTCAGGGCGTTCAAAACGCTCGCCGCGTTCGGGACGCTCGCGGCCGCGCGGGCCGTTGTCGAGCAGATCCTCGGGCGGCGGCATCAGCGCGCGGTGCGCGCGGACGAGCGACGCGGCGATATCCTCGGGGCTGCGCTCGGCCATCAGCCGCGCGGCGAGTTCCAGATCCTCTGGTTCATGCTCGACGGGTGCGAGCAGCTTTTCGATCAGCCGTTCCTGATCCTTTTGCCGGACATCGGCCGCCGTCGGTGCGTCCATCCATTCGGCGTTGATCCGCGCTCCGCGCAGCATGCCGTCGACGCGGCGGCGGCGCGGATAGGGGACGATGATGACCGCGGTGCCCTTTTTGCCCGCGCGGCCGGTGCGGCCCGAACGGTGCTGAAGCGTTTCGGCATCGCGCGGGATTTCGACGTGGATGACGAGGCTGAGCGTCGGCAGGTCGATGCCGCGCGCGGCGACGTCGGTCGCGACGCAGACGCGCGCCCGGCGGTCGCGCAGCGCCTGTAGCGCGTGGTTGCGCTCGTTCTGGCTATGCTCGCCCGACAGCGCGACGGCGGCGAAGCCGCGCTCGATCAGGCTCGCGTGGAGGCGGCGGACATTGTCGCGCGTCGCGCAGAATAGCATCGCGGTCTCTGCTTCGTGGAGGCGGAGCAGGTTGATCACCGCGCCTTCGATATCGGCGGGGGCGACGGTCACCGCCTGATAGGCGATGTCGCCATGGCCGCGGTCTTCGCCGACGGTCGAAATGCGCAGCGCATCGCGCTGGTAACGCTTGGCGAGCTGCGCGATCGGCTTGGGGATCGTCGCCGAGAACAGGAGGGTGCGGCGCGTATCGGGGGTGCCGTCGAGGATTTCCTCGAGGTCGTCGCGAAAGCCCATGTCGAGCATTTCGTCGGCCTCGTCGAGCACCGCGACGCGCAGCGCCTCGAGGTCGAGCGCGCCGCGTTCGAGATGGTCGCGGAGGCGTCCCGGGGTGCCGACGACGATATGCACGCCCTGATTGAGGTTGCGGCGCTCGCGGCTCGCATCCATGCCGCCGACGCAGGTCGCGATGCGTGCGCCGGCCTTGGCATAGAGCCAGCCGAGCTCGCGGCTGACCTGCAGCGCGAGTTCGCGCGTCGGCGCGACGATCAGCGCGAGCGGGGCGGTCGCGAAGGGCAGACGGCCGTCCTCGAGCAGTTCGTCGGCCATCGCGAGGCCGAAAGCGACGGTCTTGCCCGAACCGGTCTGCGCCGAAACGAGCAGATCGCGGCCCTTTGCCGCCTCTTCTGAAACCTGCGCCTGAACGGGAGTAAGCGCTTCATAGCCGCGCGCGGTGAGGGCGTCCGCAAGGACGGGCGAGAGATGTTCGAAAGCCATATGTTCTTCTTATCCTGTGCGGCCATGCGCGGCCGATTCTCTGTTCGTCACCCCGGACCTGATCCGGGGTCCATCGCCCAAGGTTTTGCAATGGCGCGTGGATGCCGGATCAAGTCCGGCATGACGATGGTTCTTAAGTTTTTTCCTAAAGGGCCTGACCCGCCGCGTATCCGCTGGCCCATGCCCATTGAAAATTATAGCCGCCCAGCCACCCGGTGACGTCCACGGCTTCGCCGACCGCATACAGGCCGCGAACGCTTTTGGCCATCATTGTTTGCGACGACAGGTTTGCGGTCGAAATTCCGCCGACAGTGACCTCGGCTTTGGCGAAGCCCTCGGTGCCGTTGGGGTGGAAGGCCCAGCGCCTGAGGCGCGCCTCGGCGTCGGCGAGCTTGCGGTCGGTGAGCGCGCCGAGTTCGCCGGGCAGCGCGAGGCGGTCGGCGAGCGTCTGGGCGAGGCGGTCGGGGAGCGAGAGAACCGACGCCAGCGTCGCGCGCGGCCGCGCGCGCTTGGCATCGAGCAGCCAGCCCGGCGCCGCATCGGGCAGAAAGTCGATCGTCACCGGCTCGCCGTGGCGCCAATAGCTGCTGATCTGGAGGATCGCGGGCCCCGAAAGACCCTTGTGCGTGAACAGCGCGGCTTCGCGGAAGCCTGCCTTGCCCGCGCGCGCTTCGACCGGGGTCGCGACCCCCGACAGGTCGCGGAACAGCACATCGTCGCCGCCCAGCGTCAGCGGGACGAGCGCGGGGCGCGGCTCGACGACCTTCAGCCCGAACTGGCGCGCGAGGTCATAGGCGAAGCCGGTCGCGCCCATCTTCGGGATCGAGGGGCCGCCGGTTGCGATGACGAGATTGGGAGCCGCGAATAGCTGGTCGCCGAAGGTCACGGTAAAAATGCCGTCGGCGTGCGTCACGCCGCGCACCGGCTGGCCGCAGCGGACATCGACCCCGCCCTTCGCGCATTCCTCCAGCAGCATCGCGACGATCTGTTTCGCCGAGCCGTCGCAGAAAAGCTGGCCGAGCGTCTTTTCGTGATGCGCGATGCCATAGGCGTTCACCAGATCGATGAAATCGGCGGCGGTATAACGCGCGAGCGCCGATTTCGCGAAGTGCGGGTTCGCCGAGATATAGCGGTCGGGCGCGGTGTGGATGTTGGTGAAATTGCACCGCCCGCCGCCCGAGATCAGGATCTTCTTGCCCACCTGCTCGGCATGATCGAGCAGCAGCACGCGCCGCCCCCTTTGCCCCGCGACCGCGGCGCACATCAGCCCGGCCGCGCCGGCACCCAGCACGATGGCATCATAATCGGGGGCGGTCATGAAAGGCCTAGTGCAGCTTCGCGATCGACAGGCCGTCGGCCTTGGCGCGGACCTTCACCGATTCCTCGCTGCGCGTCAGCGCCTTGGCGATCGCTTTCAGCGCCATGCCCTTTTTCGCGAGCGTGTGGAGCTTGTCGATCTCGGCGGCGGTCCACGGCTGCTTGTGACGTTCGAACCTGTCCTTCATGCCATCACCTCCGGATCGGCCGCGGCGGCGAGAATCTCGATCGCATCGTCGCGCCCCTGAAATGTGACCATGTCGCCGGCTTCGGCGCCCATCAAGGCGCGGCCGAGCGGCGCGGTGAAGGCGATGCGGCCCGCGGCGGGATCGGCCTCGTCATGGCCGACGATCGTGACCGCGCGTTCGGCGCCATTCAACGCATAGCGGACGCGGCTGCCGATGCCGGCGACATCGTCGCCGGGCGCCGCCTGCACCTCGGCGGTCGCCTGACGCGTATGAAGATAGCGCAGGCGGCGCTGCAATTTCTTGCGTGCGTCGTCGCCGGTTTCGGCGGCGATCGCGGATTCGAGGCGCGCCACCTCCTCGCCGAGCAGGCGGAGGCCGCGCGGGGTCACGAGATTGGGGCCGACCGGAATCGGCCACTCGAACTCGGGTTCTTTATGTTCGTCGTCGCTCTCGCGGCGAAAGGCTACGCTCATCGTCTCTTTCCTGAAGGATTTGCGCCTCTGGGCCACGAAGGTGGCGACAAGATGGCGGCTTGCACTGGACAGGCTGCGCCCCTGTGTGTTAGGCAAGCAACACACGAAGGAGATTTTTGATGCGTAACTGGACGATGGCGGCGCTGCCGCTGGCTCTCGCGATGACCGTCACGGCGTGCAGCGCCGAGGTGACGAGCGACGGCAAGGACGGGCGGCGCACGGTCGATGCGGGGCCGGTGACGACGCAGAGCTTCGACCTCACGGGCTTCACCGGCGTCAAGGTCGCGGGCCCTGACGATGTCACCATTCGCCGCGGCGACGCTTTTTCGATCAGCGCCAAGGGGCCGAAAGCCGTCATCGACCAGCTCGAAATCGAACTCGACGGCGACATGCTCTCGATCGGGCGCAAGAATTCGGATTTCAGCTTCCGCGGCGACGACAACGATGTCGACATTGCGATCACCATGCCGGCACTCCGCGAGGTGCGGCTGACCGGGTCGGGCGAGATCGACGCCGATGCGGTCGACGGCGACGCGGTCGAGGCGGTGGTCACCGGTTCGGGTGACCTCAAGGTGGGGACGCTGAACGGCAAGAGCGCGAAGGTCGCCGTGTCGGGTTCGGGCGATATCGAAATCGGCGGCGGAACGATCGGATCGGGCGATTTCGGAGTCACCGGATCGGGCAACATCGCGGCGGGCGGGCTCGCGGCGACGACGCTCGATGTGTCGATCACCGGATCGGGCGATGTCGACGCGAAAGCGAGCGGCAGCGCCGACATCGCGATCCTCGGATCGGGCGATGCGACGATCGGCGGCGGCGGCAAATGCTCGACGCGCACGATGGGTTCGGGCACCGCGACCTGCAACTGAGCCGCCTATGGTGCTGCCGGCCCGAAAAGGTTAGGGCAGCAGCATGACCAGCACCCTGTCCTGTATCGCAAGGGGCGCCGCCGTCGCGGCGGTCGCCCTGTCGCTCGCCGGCGTCGCGTCGGCGGCCGAGAAGCGCTTCGGCCTCACCAGTTTCGAGACGATCGAGGTCAATGCCGACGTCGCGGTCGAGGTGGTGACGCGCGCGCCCGTCAGCGCGGTGGCGACGGGGCCGCAGGACGCGCTCGACCGGCTCAGCCTCGAAAGCCGCGACGGCCGGCTGGTGATCAGCCAGCGCCAGTTCGCGGGCGATGAAAAGCGGCGGCGGCCGCACGGGCCGGTGACGGTTCGCGTCAACGCCGCCCATCTGAACAGCGCGACGCTCGCCGGCGCCGGTTCGCTCCGGATCGACCAGCTCAAGGGGCAGCGCGCGATGGTCGGTCTGCGCGGTCCCGGGCAATTGACCGTGGGCGCGATCGCGGCCGACCGGCTGCAGGTGGCGATGATCGGCAACGGCACGATGACGCTCGGCGGTGCCGCGAAGACCGCGCGGATGACGCTGTCGGGTGCGGGCGCGGTCGATGCCGGCGCGCTGGAGGTCGGCGAGCTGATCAGCGACAGCGAGGGCGCGGGCGATCACATCCTCCACGCGGTCAAGAGCGCCGCGGTCACCGCGCGCGGGATCGGCAAGGTCGTGGTGCTCGGGCGCCCGGTCTGCACGGTGCGCAATGTCGGCAGCGGATCGGTGACCTGCGGGTCGGGGAAATAGGTTCGGGCGGCTTTCGACCGGTTGCAGACAATGGCAATGAGTGCAATCAATCTGACATGAGCCGCAATGATGTATACCTTTCCGAACTCGACAAATTCGTAAAGCCATTTATCGGCTGCCCGGCTTGGGGAGCAAAGCAAGGCTATGGCAGCTTCCTGACGTTTGAGTTTGGCGATCCTCAATTAAAAGTCGAAGAGCGAAACTCCGAGAAACGCGGGTTACGCCGCGACGCTTATGTCCAAGGCGAATGGCACGTTTGGATCTACTGCTGCGTTTGGCGGTTTTCTTCGCATGGCCACCAGATCGCGTGGAGTGAGGATCCCAAGGATCAAATTTTTCGCGCTACCGGGATGCTTGACGGGCAGAAGCTGGTGAGTGTCCATGTAAATCCATCGAAGGGCCAATCAAGGTTTGATTTTGACTTGGGCGGACTTCTTGAAACGTGGCCGGTCGGTGACGACCTAACTGAAGAACAATGGTTCATTTACGGCCCGCACAATGTTTTCACATATCGTGCAGACGGTAAATATAGCCTGGAAACCCCAGATACGAGGGCAGGGCAGGAGCGTTGGCTCCCGTTTACTTAACGACCGCTCTCCACCCCAAAGCCGCCACCGCGCCTCAATGCCCCGCCGTGCCCAGCCCGTCGATCTTCTTCGACTGGCGCACGATCAATCCCGGGAACCAGCGCGCGATGCGCGACAGCCGCCTGGCCATCTTGCCGACGGGCATATGCACGCGGTCGCCATGCACCGCGTCCCATGCCGCGCGCGCGACATCCTCGACCGGCGAAATCTCGAACCCGCTTGCCGACAGGCGGGTGCGCGCGGGCTCGTTGCTGTCGGCGCTGACCTGATCGAGCAGCGGGGTGTCGATGAAGCCGGGCATCAGCGAGCGCACCTTGATACCGTGCTTGGCGAACTCGATCTCGAGCGCCTCGGTCAACCCGCGCACCGCGAATTTGGTCGCCGAATAGACCGCGAGCCCCGCGACGCCATAGAAGCCGGACGCCGATCCGGTGTTGAGGATCGCCGATCCCGGCGTCGCCCTCAGCAGCGGCAGCGCCATATAGATGCCGTTGACGACCCCGCCGAAATTGATCGCGATCAGCCGGTCGGCCTCCTCGGGCGCCATGTCCATATATTGCCCGCCCGACCCGATACCGGCGTTGTTGAAAAGGACGTCGAGGCGGCCGCCGCTCGCCGTGGCGAATTCGTCGAGCGCGGCCTTCCACTGGTCGCGGTCGCGCACGTCCATCACATGGCGCGAGGAGGCGCCTTCGGGGAGCAATGCCGCGGTTTCGTCGATCCCGGCGCGGTTGACGTCGGCGATGCCGACGAACCAGCCCTGTCCGGCGAAATGGCGCGCGACCGCACGGCCGATGCCCGATCCGCCCCCGGTGATGAAAATCGCCTTCCGTGCCATCCGGTCCCTCCTTACATCGATGTCAATGAGACATGATGCGAAGTCGGTGCCGCGGTCAAGCGGCAATCGCGACTTGGCAAGATCGGGCGCCGCTGGCTAAGAGGGCGGGGATGACCCGCGGCCTTCGCTTGATCCTCCTGTCGCTGCTGATGCTGTGCGCGGGCCTCACCACCCCGGCGCGCGCCGAAGTGGTCGTGAGCTTTTACAGCCATGATTTCGGCGACCGCTTTCCGCACGCCTTCATCGTGATGAAGGGGACGCTCGACGCGACGGGCGAGGCGGTCGACGCCAATTACGGCTTTACCGCGGTTTCGGTCAGCCCCGCGATCCTGTTCGGGTCGGTGAAGGGCAAGGTCGAATCGTCGAAACCCGACTATATCGAAAAGAGCGACCGCCAGTTCGACGTGACGGTCGACGATGCGACCTATGGCCGGATTTTGGCGAAGGTCGCCGAATGGCGCGACCGCGAGCAGCCGAGCTATAGCCTCAACAAGCGCAACTGCGTCCATTTCGTGATGGAACTGGCCGAGGTCGTCGGCCTGACCGTCAATCGCAAGAGCAAATTGTTCAAGAAGCCCAAGAGCTTTCTTATAGAGGTAAAGGGGCTGAATCCGGGGCTTGAATAGGGGGCACGATGCTGACGATGATGTTGTTGCTGGCGATGCAGGGCGCGCCGGCCCAAGGGGAGGGCGCCGAAACGGGGCTCGCGCCGGCGACCAATCCGGGAAGCTGGGTTACGAGCTATGATTATCCGGCGAGCGCGATGCGCGAGGAGCGCGAAGGGACGACGGGGTTCAAACTGACGATCGGGACCGACGGTCTGCCCACCGGCTGCGAAATCACCGCGCCGAGCGGACATGCCGACCTCGACGCCGAAACCTGCCGATTGATCATGGAGCGCGCACGCTTCACGCCGGGGCGCAACGCGCGCGGCGAGGCGGCGGGCGGAACCTATAGCAACCGGATCCGCTGGCAGATCCCCGAGGGCGGCGGCCATGCGGTGGAGGTTGCGGGCTTCGGGCTCGATCCGGCGCTCGACAGCTGGCCGCGTGCGGCGATCCCCGACGATGCTTTCACACGGATCGATCCCGCCGCCCATTACCCGCCCGCCGCGCTCGCCGCACGCGAGCAGGGGACCGTTCATATGGAGCTGACCGTCGACAGTGCCGGGCGGGTTTCGGCGTGCAAGGTCAATGAAAGCAGCCTGTCGGCCGCGCTCGACGATGCGGCGTGCGGCTTGATGCGCAGCGAGGGCAAATTCTCGCCGGCGCTCGACAGCGACGGCAAGCCGACCAGGGGCGTGCTCGCGGCAAAATTCCGTTGGTCGCTGCCGGGCGACGCGCGGGAAGGCGGCGACGGCGTATCGATGGCGCCCGACCCGGGCTTTCCGATGGGCGAGCCGGGCAGCGCGACGATGACGGTGCTGATCGGGGCCGACGGCCGCGTCCAGGATTGCCGCATTTCGAACACGGGCAAATTCGGCACCGCGCCGAATGGCATGACGCCGTGCGACATGTTCGGACGCCAGGCGCGCTATTCGCCCTTTACCGACGCCGAGGGCAAGCCGGTCGCGAAGCGCGTGATCCTGCGCACCGACCTGACGATCGAGGATGCGCCCGCCGCAACCGAATAGCGGGAACGCTGGACGCGGCGCCACTTTCACCCTATGTTCAGGGAACGGGGCGCAATATTCCACGCTCCGGACGTATAGAGGGGCGATTCTTGCGGTTGTTTTTGACCCTTTTGGCATTGCTGACCGGCCTGGCGACCGCCGACCGGGCGGTTGCCGCGCCCGCCGTTCCGGCGGCGATGGGGGCGCTGGTCCTGCTGGCCGAAACGACGGGCAAGACCGAAGCGAGTGACAGCGAGCGCCGCCCGACCACCAATACGCCGCCCCGCCGCACCTCGAGCGGCAGCGGCAAGCCGCGCAAGGCGGCTCCGCCGCATCTTCCCGGCCTGCTCACCGGAAGCGACCGCGCGCTCGAATAGCGCCGGTTCCTTCGCGCCTTTTTGAGGGCGCCGCCCCGCGATGGGGCCCCGTTTCATAATATTCTCGCGGCGCGACACGCCGCCACTTCAATCTCATTTTCAAGGAAAATTCGATGTTTTCTGGCCTTGCCAAGAGCCTGTTCGGCTCGTCCAACGACCGTTATGTCAATTCGATCCGCAAGATCGTCGACAAGATCAACGCATTCGAGCCCGCGATGCAGGCGCTCGACGACGCGGGGCTGCAGGCGCAGACGCAGGCATTTCGCGACCGGCTGGGCGCCGGCGAGACGCTCGACGACATCCTGCCCGAAGCCTTTGCGACGGTGCGCGAGGCGGCGGTCCGCACGCTCGGCATGCGCCATTTCGATGTGCAGCTGATCGGCGGCGTCGTCCTCCACCGCGGCGAGATCGCCGAGATGGCGACGGGCGAGGGCAAGACGCTGATGGCGACCTTGCCCTGTTATCTCAACGCGCTCGAGGGCAAGGGCGTGCATGTCGTGACCGTCAACGACTATCTCGCACGCCGCGACGCCGAATGGATGGGCACGGTCTATGGCTTTCTGGGCCTCACCACCGGGATCATCGTCCCCAACCTCAACGAGACGCAGCGCCGCGAGGCCTATAACAGCGACATCACTTACGCGACGAACAACGAGCTCGGCTTCGATTACCTCCGCGACAATATGAAGTTCGACCGCGCGCAGATGGTGCACCGTGAATTCAACTTCGGCATCGTCGACGAGGTCGACTCGATCCTGATCGACGAAGCGCGCACCCCGCTGATCATCTCGGGCCCGACCGACGACAAGTCCGAGCTTTATATCCGCGTCAACGAGGTGGTCCTCCAGCTCGGCGAAGAGGATTATGAGAAGGACGAGAAGTCGAAGTCGATCAACCTGACCGAAGACGGCACCGAGCATGTCGAGCGCCTGCTCGAAGCCGCTGGCCTGCTTCAGGGCAACAATCTCTACGACATCGAAAACACGCAGGTCGTCCATCACGTCAACCAGGCGCTGAAGGCGATCCAGATGTTCCGGATCGACACCGACTATATCGTCAAGGACGGCAAGGTCGTGATCATCGACGAGTTCACCGGCCGCATGATGGACGGGCGGCGCTGGTCCGATGGCTTGCACCAGGCGGTCGAGGCGAAGGAGGGCGTGCAGATCGAGCCCGAGAACCAGACGCTCGCGTCGATCACCTTCCAGAATTATTTCCGCATGTATCCGAAGCTTTCGGGCATGACCGGCACCGCGGCGACCGAAGCGGCCGAATTCTTCGACATCTACAAGATGAATGTCGTAAACATTCCAACCAACCGCCCGATCGCGCGCGTGGACGACGAAGACGAGTTTTACAAGAATATCACCGACAAGTTCGGCGCGATCGCCAAGACGATCCGCGAGGCGAACGAGCGCGGCCAGCCGGTGCTCGTCGGCACCGTGTCGATCGAAAAGTCGGAGCTTTTGTCGTCCTACCTCGAAAAGGAAGGCGTGCCGCACAGCGTGCTCAACGCGCGCTTCCACGAGAGCGAGGCGCATATCGTCGCGCAGGCGGGCCGCACCGGCGCGGTGACGATCGCGACGAACATGGCGGGGCGCGGCACCGACATCAAACTCGGCGGTAACGAAGAATTCCGCATCGACGACGAGCTCAAGGATCTGCCCGAAGGCCCCGAACGCGATGCCGCGGTCGCGCGCATCCAGGCCGAAGTTGCCGCCGAGCGCGAAGCGGTGAAGGCGGCGGGCGGGCTGTTCGTGCTCGCGACCGAGCGCCACGAAAGCCGGCGTATCGACAACCAGCTCCGCGGCCGCTCAGGGCGTCAGGGTGACCCGGGCCTGTCGAAATTCTACCTCTGCCTCGACGATGACCTCTTGCGCATTTTCGGCCCCGACACGCTCTTCTCCAAGATGATGAACAAGAATCTGGAGGATGGCGAGGCGATCGGGTCGAAGTGGCTGTCGAAGGCGATCGAGACCGCGCAGAAGAAGGTCGAAGCGCGCAACTACGATATCCGCAAGCAGGTGGTCGAATATGACAACGTCATGAACGACCAGCGCAAGGTCATCTATGAACAGCGCGGCGAGATCATCGACAGCGAGACAGTCGATGAGGTGATGACGGCGATGCGCGCCGAGACGGTCAACTCGATCGTCGCCGACGCGTGCCCCCCGGGCAGCTATCCCGAACAATGGGACGTCGAGGCGATGAAGGAGCGCGTCGCCAACATCCTCGACCTCGCACCGCCGATCGACGACTGGATGCAGGAGGACGCGGTCGACGCCGAAATCTTCGAGGAGCGCATCCAGCAGGCGGCCGACGCGGTCGCTGCAGAAAAGGCGGGCCTCGTCGATGCCGAGACGTGGAAGGGGATCGAAAAGTCGATCCTGCTCCAGACGCTCGACCATCACTGGAAAGAGCATCTTTCGACCCTCGACGCGCTGCGTCAGGTCGTGTTCCTGCGCGCCTATGCGCAGAAGCAGCCGATCAACGAATATAAGCAGGAAGCCTTCGCGCTGTTCGAACGCATGCTGTCGAACATCCGCGAAGATGTGACGCGCACCGTTGCGCGGATCGACCTGCGCTTCGAAGAGCCCGAGCCGATGCCGCTCCCCGACCTGCCCGATTTCCTGACGACGCATATCGACCCCTTCACCGGCGAGGACAACAGCGGCGACATCGACGCGGGGGCGCTCGGCGTGATCGCGAACACGCTGCCGCCGATGCAGGTGCCCAAGCCCGACCTGCCCGAGGGCGAAAATCCTTATGCCGCGCTGGAAATCAGCCGCAACGCGCCGTGCCCGTGCGGTTCGGGCCGTAAGTACAAGCATTGCCACGGGGCGATCTGATCTACTGTTCGCCGCGCGCTCTCGGGCGCGCGGCAAGCCCTTGATGTTACCGTATCAATCGGCTCCACAAGCCCGCTTGCCAAGGTACGCGGGCGCGATTAGCATTGCCGACATAAGCTTGACGGCCGCGTAGCCAGACAAGCGACGCAGCAGGCAGGAACTATGGGGCCGCGTACGCCCGAAGCATCGCGGCCGGACCGGTGGCGTGTTGCGTGGAAAGGGCTGGCGCATTCATTTTTTCGACGAGATGACCGGACAGGAGGGCGAGGTCCGGGCGCCCTATCGCGAATATTCGGACTGGTTCGGCCGCGAGGACGCGGCGCGCATCCAGCGCAAGGCGCAGCAGGCCGAGGCTTTCTTCCGCACCACCGGCATCACCTTCAACGTCTATGGCGAGGATGAAGCCGACGAGCGGCTGATCCCCTTCGACGTCGTGCCGCGGATCATCGCGGCGAGCGAATGGCGGCGGTTGTCGCGCGGGATTGAGCAGCGCGTGCGCGCCTTGAACGCTTTCCTCCACGACATCTATCACCGGCAGGAGATTTTGCGCGCGGGCCGCGTGCCGGTCGAGCTGATTTCGCGCAACGACGCCTTCTTGCCGATGATGATGGGCATGGACCCGCCCGGCGGCGTCTATACCCACATCAGCGGCATCGACATCGTGCGCACCGGCGCCGACGAATATTATGTGCTCGAGGATAATGCGCGCACGCCGTCGGGCGTTTCCTACATGCTCGAGAATCGCGAGACGATGCTCCAGATGTTTCCCGAGCTGTTCGCGAAGATTGCGGTGCGCGAGGTCGGTGACTATCCGCTCAACCTCCTGAAGTCGCTCGCCGCTTGCGCGCCGCCCGCCTGCAACGGCACGCCGACCGTCGCGGTGCTCACCCCCGGCATTCACAACAGCGCCTATTTCGAGCACAGCTTCCTCGCCGATCAGATGGGCGCCGAACTGGTCGAGGGGCATGACCTGCGCGTCGTCGAGGGCCGCGTCGCGATGCGCACGACGCAGGGCTATACGCCGATCGACGTTCTCTATCGCCGCGTCGACGACGATTTCCTCGATCCGCTGAACTTTCGGCCGGATTCGGTGCTCGGTGTACCGGGGATTTGGGACGCCTATCGCGCGGGCGCGATCACCATCGCCAACGCGCCCGGCACCGGTATCGCCGACGACAAGGCGCTTTATAGCTATATGCCGGACATCATCGAATTCTACACGGGCGAGAAGGCGCTGCTGCCCAATGTGCCGACCTGGCGGTGCAGCGAGCCCGAGCATCTGCGCGAAGTGCTGGACCGGTTGCCCGAACTGGTGGTGAAGGAGGTCCACGGATCGGGTGGATACGGGATGCTCGTCGGCCCGGCGGCGAGCAAGAAGGAGATTGCGGCGTTTCGCGCCAAGCTGGAGGCGAACCCGCGCAATTATATCGCACAGCCGACGCTGTCGCTCTCGACCGTGCCGATCTTTACCAAGGCGGGGCTCGCGCCGCGGCACGTCGACCTGCGCCCATTCGTGCTGATGTCGCCGCAGGGAATCCGGATCACACCGGGCGGCCTGACGCGCGTCGCGATGCGCAAGGGGTCGCTGGTGGTCAATTCGAGCCAGGGCGGCGGGACCAAAGACACCTGGGTCCTGGAGGACTGACGGCGATGCTGGGGAAAACAGCCGGCAGCCTCTACTGGATGGCACGCTATCTCGAACGGAGCGAAAACAACGCGCGGCTGATCGACGCGGGCTTTCGCATCGCGCTGACGCGGTCGAGCACCGCGCGGTCGGAATGGCGATCGGTGCTCGTCACCGCGGGGCAGGATTTCGCGTTCCGGCAGGCGCATGGCGAGGATTATACCTCGCAGCGCGTCGTCGATTTTCTGCTGCGCGATCCCGCCAATCCGTCGAGCATCCTCTCGGTGGTCAAGCGCGCGCGCGACAATGCGCGCACCGCGCGCACCTACATGACCCGCGAGGTGTGGGAGGCGGTCAATACGAGCTGGATGACGCTCGGCGCGCTGCTCAAGCGGCAGGTGCGCGAGGATGATTTGCCCGACGTGCTCGCGGCGATCCGGCGGCAGAGCGCGCAGGTCGGCGGGACCTTTTCGGGCACGATGTTGCGCAACGACGGCTATAATTTCGCACGGCTCGGCACCTTCCTCGAACGCGCCGACAACACGGCGCGCATCCTCGACGTCAAATATTATCTGTTGCTGCCTTCGGTCGCGCATATCGGCAGCTCGATCGACAATGTGCAGTGGGAGACGATCCTGCGCTCGGTGTCGGCGCACCGCGCCTATCACTGGCTCTATGGGACCGAGATCAGCGCGCTGAAGATCGCCGAATTTCTGATCCTTTACAAGCAGATGCCGCGAAGCCTCGCTTTCTGCTGCGATCAGATGAACGACAATCTCGGGCTGCTCCAGCGCAGCTATGGCGAGGAGGCCGAGGCGGTGCGTATGGGCACGGCAATCAGCCGCGACCGGCTCTCGCGCCCGATCGCGTCGATCTTCGACGGCGGCCTGCACGAGTTCATCACCGACTTCCTCCGCGCCAACGCCGCGCTCGCGCGGCAGATCGAGCGCGATTACCGTTTTGTGGAATGACTATGAGACTGCGCGTCGAACATATCACCCATTATCATTACGACAGCCCGGTTCGCTATGCGCTGCAGCAGGTGAAGCTGACGCCGAAGGAGCGCCCGGGACAGCAGTTGATCCACGGCTGGACGATCGCGGTCGACGGCGGCGTGCAGCAGCTTCACTATACCGATCATCACGGCAATGGCGTCGACCTGATCGCGGTCGACGGCGGGACAAGCGAACTCGTCATCCGCTGCACCGGCGAGGTCGAACTGGTAACCTGGGATGGCGTGATCGGCCCGCACCGCGGCGCGATGCCGCTCTGGACCTTCCTTCGCCCGACGCCGCTGACGCGCGCGGGACGCGGCGTGCGGTCGCTGACCGCCGAACTGGGTCGCGATTTCGCGAACGACATCGAGCGGGCGCATGCGCTGTCGGCGCTGATTCTCGACAAGCTGCCTTATCGGATCGGGCTCACCGGCGCCGATACGACCGCCGAGCAGGCGCTCGCGGGCGAGGGCGGCGTGTGCCAAGACCATGCGCATATCTTCATCGCCGCGATGCGGCATCTGGGGCACCCGGCGCGTTATGTCTCGGGCTATTTGATGATGAACGACCGGACGCATCAGGATGCGACGCACGGCTGGGCCGAGGCGCATTTCGACCATATCGGCTGGATCGGCTTCGACGTCAGCAACGGCCATTCGCCCGACCGGCGCTATATCCGCGTCGCGACGGGGCTCGATTATCAGGGCGCCGCCCCGGTTCGCGGGATGCGCTATGGCGCGGCGCAGGAAAATCTGGTTGTCCAATTGCAGGTCCAGCAATAAGCGGACCGGGAACCTGAGGACAACCGGGGCGGGGAATACGGGATTCGATGACTTATTGCGTTGGCATGCGTTTGAACAAGGGGCTGGTGTTTATGTCGGACACCCGCACCAACGCGGGCGTCGACGACATCTCGCAGGTCCGCAAGATGCGCAGCTGGCACATGCCGGGCGAGCGCGTGATCACGCTGATGTCGGCGGGCAATCTCGCGACAACGCAAGCGGTCGTCAGCCTGCTCGACGAACGCACCAAGGCGCCCGAAGAGCGCCATCCGTCGATCCTCGCCGCGCCGTCGATGTTCGCGGTGGCGACGATTGTCGGCGAGACGCTGCGCTCCATCGTGATGCGTCACAATGACGAAGGCCCCGCCGCCGAATCGCTGTTTCGCGCGTCGCTGATCGTCGGCGGGCAGATCAAGGGCGCCGAGCCGCGGCTGTTCCTGATCTATCCCGAAGGCAATTTCATCGAGGCGGGAGAGGATAATCCCTTCTTCCAGATCGGCGAGACGAAATATGGCCGGCCGATCATCGTGCGATCCTATGATCCCGCGATGTCGTTCGAGGATTCGGTGAAACTGCTCTGCGTCTCGTTCGATTCGACGATCCGGGCGAATGCCGGCGTCGACCTGCCGATCGACCTGAAAATCCATGAGCGCGACGATTTCACTACGGTGCGCGAGCGCCGCTTCGAGCGGGGCGACCCCTATTTCGAAAGCGTCGCGAACGGCTGGGCCGAGGCGCTCGGGATCGCGCTGGCCGAATTGCCGGATTTTCATTTCTGACCAGTTCCCCTCCCGCAAGCGGGAGGGGAGAAAGATCAGCGATTCTTCCGCCCCTCGATCAGCCCGTCGACCAGGCTCGGATCGGCGAGCGTTGAGGTATCGCCCAATGATCCGAAATCATTCTCGGCGATCTTGCGCAAAATCCGCCGCATGATCTTGCCCGAGCGCGTCTTGGGCAGCGCGGGGGTCAGATGGATATGGTCGGGGGTCGCGATCGGGCCGATTTCGGTGCGAACCTGCTGCTTCAGCGCCGCGGCGACCTCTTCGGTCGGCTCGACCCCGGCGTTGAGCGTGACATAGGCGTAGATGCCCTGGCCCTTGATGTCGTGCGGGAAACCAACGACCGCCGCCTCGGCGACGAGGTCGTGAAGGACGAGCGCGCTTTCGACCTCGGCGGTGCCCATGCGGTGGCCCGAGACGTTGATGACGTCGTCGACGCGCCCGGTGATCCGCCAATAGCCGTCGGCATCGCGGCGGCAGCCGTCGCCGGTGAAATATTTGCCCTTGTAGGTCGAGAAATAGGTCTCGGCGAAGCGCTTATGGTCGCCATAGATCGTCCGCGCCTGTCCCGGCCAGCTGTGGGTGATGCACAGATTGCCCTCGGATGCGCCGCCGGTCTGCTCATCGACGAGCACGCCGCCCTCGGCATCGACGAGCTGCGGGCGAATGCCGAAGAAGGGCTTGCCCGCGCTCCCCGGCTGCATCGGATGCGCGCCGGGCAGGGTGGTGATCATGATCCCGCCGGTTTCGGTCTGCCACCAGGTGTCGACCACGGGAACGCGGCCCTTGCCGACGATCTGGTGATACCAGCGCCACGCCTCGGGATTGATCGGCTCGCCGACGCTGCCGAGCAGTCGGATCGACGACAGGTCATGCCGCGTCACATAAGCGTCGCCTTCGCGCATCAGGGCGCGGATCGCGGTGGGCGCGGTGTAGAGGATATTGACCTTGTGCTTGTCGACGACCTGCCAGAAGCGGTCGTGATCGGGATAATTGGGCACGCCCTCGAACATCAAAGTCGTCGCGCCGTTCTGGAGCGGGCCATAGACGACATAGCTGTGGCCGGTGACCCAGCCGATGTCGGCGCTGCACCAGAAGATTTCGCCGGGGCGATAATCGAAGCCGTACCAGAAGGTCGATGCGGTCCACACCGAATAGCCGCCGACCGTGTGGAGTACGCCCTTGGGCTTCCCCGTCGATCCCGAGGTGTAGAGGATGAAGAGCGGGTCCTCGGCCCCCATCGGCTCGCACGGGCAGTCGGCGCCGACGTCCGCGGACAAGGCGTCATACCAATGGTCGCGGCCTTCCTTCATCGCGACGTCGCCGCCGGTGTGCGCGATGACGAGCACCGCCTTCACGTCGACGCGTTCGAGCGCCTTGTCGACATTGGCCTTCAGCGGCACCACCTTGCCGCCGCGCAGCCCTTCGTCGGCGCAGATCACCCAGTCGCTGCCGCAATCCTCGATGCGGCCGTGGATCGCTTCGGGCGAGAAGCCGCCGAAAACGACGCTGTGCACCGCGCCGATGCGCGCGCAGGCGAGCATCGCGACCGCGCCCTCGGGGATCATCGGCATATAGATGGTGACGCGGTCGCCTTTCTGCACGCCCATCTTCTTGAGCGTGTTTGCAAAGCGGATGACGTCGGCGAGCAGCGCAGCGTAGCTGATGTGGCGCGTCTCGCCGTCGGGCGCGTCGGGTTCGAAGATGATCGCGGTGCGGTCGCCGTGCCCCGCCGCGACATGGCGATCGACGGCGTTGTGGCAGAGGTTGAGGACGCCGTCCTCATACCATTTGATCTCGACGGGGTCATAGGACCAGCCTGCGATCTTCGTCGGCGCCTGGATCCAGTCGATGCGCTTTGCCTGCTCGGCCCAGAAGGCGTCGGGATCGGCGATGCTCTGTGCATAAAGCCGGTCGTAGTCGGCGGTGCTGCAGTGCGTTTTCGCGGCCGCGTCGGCGGGGACGGGGACAAGGGGCTCTGACGGCGGCAACTCGGACACTGGCGACTCTCCCATTCGGGTTTGCATTGTTCGCCCGCTGCGATAACCCGCGAGCCACAAACTGCAAGGCGCATGCGCGCCAATGAAGGGACGGAATATGGTTGAACTGGGCCAAGAGGTAGGCGGGTTGCTCGACCGGCTCGGCGTCGATCGCGCGCTGTGGAGCGATGGGTCGATGCCGTCGGTTACGCCGCTGACCGGCGAGCAGCTCGGCATGGTGCAGGTCGTCGATGCGACGGTGATCGACGAGGTGCTGGACAGCGCGAGCGCGGCGTTCCGCGCGTGGCGCCATGTTCCGGCGCCGCGGCGCGGTGAGCTGGTGCGATTGTGGGGCGAGGAACTCCGCGCCGCCAAGGATGATCTGGCCAAGCTCGTCACGATCGAGGCTGGCAAGATTCCGTCCGAAGGCGCGGGTGAAGTGCAGGAGATGATCGACATCTGCGACTTCGCGGTCGGACTTTCGCGGCAATTATACGGCCTCACCATCGCGACCGAGCGGCCGGGGCACCGGATGATGGAGGTCTGGCACCCGCTCGGCGTGGTCGGGGTGATCTCCGCATTCAACTTCCCCGTCGCGGTATGGGCGTGGAATGCCGCGCTCGCGCTCGTGTGCGGCAACAGCGTTGTGTGGAAGCCTTCGGAAAAGACGCCGCTGACCGCGCTGGCGACGCAGGCGATCTTCGCGCGTGCGCTGGCGCGTTTCGGCGACGCGCCCGCAGGACTGGCGCAGTTGCTGATCGGCGGGCGCGAGGCGGGCGAGGCGCTGGTCGACGACAAGCGTGTGGCGCTCGTTTCGGCGACCGGCTCGACGCGGATGGGCCGCGCGGTCGCGCCGCGCCTAGCCCAGCGTTTTGCGCGCGCGATCCTCGAACTCGGCGGCAACAATGGCGTGATCGTCGCGCCTTCGGCCGACCTCGATCTCGCGCTGCGCGGCGTCGCGTTCGGGGCGATGGGGACGGCGGGGCAGCGGTGCACGACGACGCGGCGGCTGTTCGTGCACGACAGCATTTACGACGGCTTCGTCGCCAAGCTGAAGGCCGCCTATGGCAGCGTCGGGGTCAGCAATCCGCTGGAGAGCGACGTGCTCGTGGGGCCGCTGATCGACCGTGCGGCGTATGAGATGATGCAGGACGCGCTGGCGGCCGCCAAGGCGGCGGGCGGCGTCGTCCATGGCGGCGAGCGGATCGGCGAAGGGGACAGCTATTATGCGAAGCCCGCGCTCGTCGAAATGCCGGGGCAGGTCGGGCCGGTGCTCGAAGAGACCTTCGCGCCGATCCTCTATGTCATGCGCTATGACGACCTCGACGCGGTGATCGAGCAGCATAATGATGTCGCCGCGGGGCTGTCTTCGGCAATCTTCACCACCGACATGCGCGAGGCCGAGCGCTTCCTTGCGGCGAGCGATTGCGGGATCGCGAACGTCAATCTCGGCACCTCGGGCGCAGAGATTGGCGGGGCGTTCGGCGGCGAGAAGGAAACGGGCGGTGGTCGCGAGTCGGGCTCGGACAGCTGGAAAGCCTATATGCGGCGCGCGACCAACACGGTGAATTATTCGGACGCGCTGCCGCTAGCGCAGGGGGTTTCGTTCGACATTTGATGTATCCCCTCCCGCAGGCGGGAAGGGAGATTCAAGCTCGCCAGCCGAAAACTTCATCGAGCGCCACGATCTGTCCTTCCGTCCCAACCGGCTCTGCTTTGCCGTCGGTCAGGAATGCCAGCATCGCAGCGTCGCTCACGTCGACATGGGCGAGCGTGCGCTTGCCTTCGGGCGTTCGCGCTACGACCACCCCGGCTTTCGGCGCCCCGTCGCGGCCGTAAAATATGGTGTAGCTCTCGATTGTCGCCGGCCCGGCATAATCCTCGACCAGTTCGGGCACCGCCCCGCGTTTTGCTTCGGCCTCGGCCTGATAGTCGAAATCCTGCGGGAAGCTCGCCGCCGCGATCGGCTGATTCCCTAGCACGATGCAATGATTGTCGGTCGCGAAGCCGCCATTGGCGAAGAGGAAGCCATAGCGGCCTTCCTCCCGCAGCCTTTCGACCATCGAGACGATCGCATGGCTCATATAATTGGCGATCGGGCCGCCGCCGAAGGTGAGGCCGCCGAAGACCGTCGCGGGGCGATCCCACGGCCAGCCGAGGATGCGCCGCGCCATCTTGGGGACGCAGGGGAAGCAGCTGTAGAGCTCGACGCAGTCGAAATTACCGGCGGTCATGTCGTTGAGATCGAGCGTGCGCGTGATCGACATCTCCATGCTGACGCTGCCGTCGTAGCGGTCGCGGTGGAGGATGCTCGCGGGCTCCTTCGCCGCGGCGCCCATGCCGACGTAGATGAGGCGGCCATCGGCAATCCCGCGCCGCCGCGCTTCTGCGAGGCTGGCGACGAGGAAGCCCGCGCCCTGATTGACCGACGAATTGGCGACCATCAGCTTCGAATAGGGAAAGGCGATCGGACGGTTGCGCTCGTCGATGCGGAGAATGTCGGCGGGCGAGGCGGGTTTGCGGATCCATGCGCCGTCGTTGGCGGCGGCGACCTCCGAAAAGCGCGACCAGATTTCGGCGCTTTCGAACTGCGCATCCTCAAGGCTTTCGCCCCACGCCGCGCGCGTCGCATTTTCGTAGAGCGGATAGACGTCGACCGGTGCTGAGAGGCCGTGCTTCTGCGCATAATTGGGCTCGCGCCGCGTCGCGACTTTGCGCACCGCATTATAGCTTTTGTCCTCGCCGCTCGCGGCCTTGGCGGCGCGGCCGGCGGCCGTGCGCAGTGCCTCGCCGCCGACGATGGCTGCCAATTTGATCTCGCCCGCGCCGATGCGGTTCGCGGCCTCGTTGAGCAGACGCACCGGCGTGTCGCCGTGCGGGGCCGCCGACTGGTAGTTGATCGCGGGGTTCGCGCCGATCGCGGCGGCGAGCGGCTCGCAGAGCTTGCCGAGATGATGGAAGCTGATCTGATCGACGATCGCGAGGCTGTCGATGTCGGATAGCGGCACGCCCGCATCGTCGGCCGCGACCTTCAGCGCCGCGACCATCAGTCCGAGCGAATCGAGCCCCTGATCGGGGTCTTGGGGCCGGTCGTTGACCTGCCCGACGCCGATGATGACGGGAATGCGCTCGGGATCGGTCATCATCTTATCGGGCTTTCCATTCGGGCTTGCGCTTCTGCGCGAAGGCGAGCGGGCCTTCGCGCGCGTCTTCGCTGCGCATCAGCACGCTGCGTTCGCGCGTGTTGTGGTCCCAATAGGGCGCGTCAGCCGCGATCCGGCCTTGCTCGATGCCGAGCGCGACGCGCTTCGACGCCTGCACCGACAGCGGCGCGTTGGCGGCGATCTTTTCGGCGAGCGCGAACGCGGTGGGCATGAGGTCTGCGAGCGGCACGACATGGTTGACCAGCCCGAACTCGGCGGCGCGCGCGGCGGGGATCGGGTCGCCGGTGAGCATATATTCCATCGCGAGCTTCTTCGGCAGCTGCTGCGCGAGGCGGAAGGCGCCGCCCGCCGCAGCGAACAGCCCGACCTTGACCTCGGGCAGCCCGAATTGCGCGTGATCGGCGGCGATGATGATGTCGCTCATCAGCGCGATCTCGCAGCCGCCGCCGAACGCGAAGCCGTTCACCGCGGCGATGACCGGTTTCGAGATCGGGTGCGAGACCATGCCGGCGAAGCCCCATGCCTGCTGGGCGGGATCGTCGGGCTGGAGGCTTTCGCCGCGCGACAGTGCGACAAGGTCGGCGCCCGCGCAGAAGCTTTTGTCGCCCGCGCCGGTGATGACGACGGCGCGGATTTCGGGGTCGTTCTCGGCCTCTTCGAGCGCGTTTCCGACGCCGACATGGACCGCGGCGTTGACCGCGTTGCGCGCCTCGGGCCGGTTGATCGTGACGAGCAGGACGTGGCCGCGGCGTGCCGTGAGGATGGTGGTGTCGGTCATCGCGAATCTCTCCCTTTCGGGCGAGTATCGCGGTGAGTTGACGTTTACGTCAACTGTAAAGGGTGAGAGGAAGCCAGGCGGCAAAGGAAACGTCGCCCCCGCGAAGGCGGGGGCCGCTATCGGTGTAGCTCAAGGTTGCCAGCGGTCCCCGCCTTCGCGGGGACGACGTTATTCGATCAGATCGACTGCCCGGTCTTCGCCCAATCCGCCAGGAAGCCTTCGATGCCCTTTTCGGTCAGGACATGCTTGAACAGCCCCTTGATCACCGACGGGGGTGCGGTCATCACGTCGGCGCCGATCTTGGCGGCTTCGAGGACGTGGATGCCGTGGCGCACGCTCGCGACAAGAATTTCGGTCGCGAAGCCGTAATTGTCGTAGATCAGGCGGATATCCGAAATCAGCTGCATGCCGTCGAAGCCATTGTCGTCGTGGCGGCCGACGAAGGGCGAAACGAAGGTCGCGCCGGCCTTGGCGGCGAGCAGCGCCTGCGTCGCCGAAAAGCAGAGCGTGACATTGACCATCGTGCCGTCGCCGGTCAGCGCCTTGCACGTCTTGAGCCCGTCGATCGTCAGCGGCACCTTGATGCAAACGTTGGGCGCGATCTTGCGGAGGATTTCGGCCTCCTTCATCATCGTTTCATGGTCGAGCGCGACGACTTCGGCCGAGACCGGGCCATCGACGAGGGCGCAGATTTCCTTCGTGACTTCCTTGAAGTCGCGGCCCGACTTGGCGATCAGCGACGGGTTGGTGGTGACGCCGTCGAGCAGGCCGGTCGCGGCGAGCTCCTGAATGTCGGCGATTTCGGCGGTGTCGGCGAAGAATTTCATGGGATGGGCTTTCCTGTGGGAAGGGTGATTCGGTGTTGCTGATCCCCTAGAGCAACGTGTGCGAAATATGAACCGTCCAAGCCTCCTTCGCCATGCCGGACTTGATCCGGCATCCATCTCGGTGGTCGCGGCATGGACCCCGGATCAAGTCCGGGGTGACGATGTTTGAAACCACTGGCGTTCCATCTTTGTTCGCATTATGCGAACCGCATGGCCAAAGCGAAACGTCAATATGTCTGCCAGAATTGCGGCGGTGTCTCGTACCGCTGGCAGGGGCAGTGCGCCGATTGTGGCGAGTGGAACACGCTGGTCGAGGAAGCTTCCGAAACCGTCTTTTCGGCGAAGCATGACCTCAGCCGCGGCGGGCGGACGTTGGCGCTCGAAACGCTCGATGCGGACAGCCGGATGCCCGAGCGGATGCTGTGCGGCATCGCCGAATTCGACCGCGCATTGGGCGGCGGCTTCGTCGCGGGGTCGGCGACTCTGATCGGCGGCGATCCGGGGATCGGCAAATCGACGCTGCTTTTGCAGGCGGCAGGGCGGCTCGCGAAAGCGGGCAAGTCGGTCGTCTATATCAGCGGCGAGGAAGCGGCGGCGCAGGTGCGGCTGCGCGCGCAGCGGCTGGGGCTCGGCAAGGCGCCGGTCGCGCTGGCGAGCGCGACGTCGGTGCGCGACATCCTTGCGACGCTCGACGGACGCGATGCCGATTTCGTCGTGATCGATTCGATCCAGACGATGCACAGCGACCTGATCGACAGCGCGCCGGGGACGGTGAGCCAGGTACGCGCCAGCGCGCAGGAACTGATCCGCTATGCCAAGGATAGCGACGCTGCGATCGTGCTCGTCGGCCATGTCACCAAGGACGGGACGATCGCCGGGCCGCGCGTGCTCGAACATATGGTCGACACGGTGCTGGCGTTCGAGGGCGAGCGCAGCCATCAATATCGCATCCTGCGCGCGGTCAAGAACCGCTTCGGCGGCACTGACGAGATCGGGGTGTTCGCGATGGGCGAGGAGGGGCTGGGTGAGGTTTCGAACCCGTCGAGCCTGTTCCTGACCGACCGCAGCCGCGACGTGCCCGGGTCGGTGGTGTTTCCGGCATTGGAGGGCACGCGCCCCGTTCTCGTCGAAGTGCAGGCGCTGACCGTGCGGCTGGCGAGCGGCGCGACGCCCCGAAGGGCCGTCGTCGGCTGGGACAGCGGCCGGCTCGCGATGGTGCTCGCGGTGCTCGAAGCGCGCTGCGGGCTTCAGATGGGCGCCGCCGAAGTCTATCTCAACATCGCGGGCGGCTATCGCCTTACCGATCCGGCCGCCGACCTCGCGGTCGCGGCGGCGCTGATTTCGGCGTTCAGCGAGCGGCCCGTCCCCGCCGATGCGATTGTTTTCGGCGAGCTGTCGCTGTCGGGCGAGGTGCGGCAGGTCGCGCACGACGCGCTGCGCCTCCGCGAAGCGGCGAAGCTCGGTTTTTCGCGCGGCTGGGGTCCCAAGGGGATGAAGGGGGTCGGCGGGATTTCGGTGACCGGTTTCGGCCGGCTCGGCGAACTCGTTGACCTGATGCTCGGGCGCGACTAGCGACCGGCAAATGGGAAGTCTGACGGCTCTGGATATCATCGTGCTGACGCTCGTCGGCGGCGGCGCGGTGCTCGGTTTTTCGCGCGGCCTCGTGCAGGAAGTGACGCTGCTGCTCGCGTGGGTCCTCGCGATCGCGGCGGTGCGCTTTTTTCATCCGCTCGTTACCGATCTGCTCGCGGGCTGGGTCGGGACCGAGGGCGGTGCGGCGATGCTCGCCTTCGTGCTGCTGTTCGGAGGCGTGTTCGCGCTCGCAAAATGGGGATCGCGCGCGATAGGACAGCGCAGCCGTGCCTCGCTCGTCGGCGGGTTCGACCGCGGGCTCGGCGCGGGCTTCGGCGCGGTGAAGGGGCTGCTGATCGCGACGATCGGCTTCATGATCGTGACGTTGCTCTATGACATCGGCTATGGAAATGCGCAGCGCCCGGCGTGGATGACGGGCAGCCGCACCTATCCTGCGCTCAACGCGACGAGCAGCGCAATGAGCAAGGTGATCGCCGAGCGGCGCGCCGAGGCACGCGAAGCCGAAGCCGCGAATGGCGACGCATCATGAGCGCGCCGCTTTACAATCGCGACATTTTGGCGCTGGCGGTCGCAACCGCCCAATATCTGCCGCTCGCCGATGCGCGCTATCGAGTCAGCAAGCGCGCCCCGCTGTGCGGCAGCGCGATCATCCTCGACCTCGACACCGACGATGCGGGCCGCGTGACGCGCGTCGGCCTGCACGTTGAAGCGTGCGCGCTCGGGCAGGCGTCGGCGGCACTGCTCGCGCGCCATGCGCCGGGACTGGGGCTCGCCGAAATCCGCGCCGCGCGCGACGGCATCGCAGGCTGGTTCGCGGGCGAGGGTCAGGGCGAGCGGCCCGACTGGCCGGGCTTCGACCTGCTCGCCCCCGCGCGCGACTATCCCGCGCGCCATGGCGCGATCCTGCTGCCCTTCGATGCCGCGATCGCGGCGCTCGAGGATCAGGCGGCGGCGGCGTGACGCTGCTCGTCCTTTCTGCCGGTGCCTCTGAAGCGGCCGCGAAGGTTGCCGAAACCGCGACCGATACCGCGCTGATCGAGGGTGCGATCCTGCTCGGCGTCGCAACCTTGTTCGTATTGATCTTCCGCCGGCTCGGTCTCGGCGCCGTTCTGGGTTATCTGATCGCGGGGGCGATCGTCGGGCCGCACGGGCTCGGCCTTGTCGGCGGCGGCGAATCGAAGCTGGCCTTTGCCGAACTCGGCATCGCCTTCCTGCTCTTCCTCGTCGGGCTCGAACTGTCGCCACGCCGGCTCTGGGACATGCGGCGCGCAATCTTCGGGCTCGGCATGGTCCAGGTCGTGGTGACGGGGCTGGTGCTCACCGCGCTCATCCATCTGACGCTGGGATTCAGTCCGGCGGCTTCGCTTGCGCTCGGCCTACCGCTCGCGCTGTCGTCGACCGCGCAGGTGTTGCCGGGGCTCAAAAGCTCGGGCCGGATCAATTCGCCGTTCGGCGAAAAAGCCTTTTCGATCCTGCTGTTTCAGGATCTCGCGATCGTCCCGATGATCACCATCGTCGCGGTGCTGTCGCGCGCGCCGGCCAATCCCTCGGCGCCGCCGGGGTGGCAGATGGCCTTTTTCACGCTGTGGGCGATCGTCGTGCTGGTGCTGGCGGGGCGCTTCATCGTCAACCCGCTCCTCCGCATCGTGGGCCGCTATGGCGAGCGCGAGCTGTTCGTCGTCGTCGGGCTGCTAACCATCCTCGCGAGCGCGGCATTGATGCACAGCCTGCACCTGTCGACCGCGCTCGGCGCGTTCATCGCCGGCGTGATGCTCGCCGATTCGCCCTATCGGCACGAAATCGAATCCGACGTCGAGCCCTTCCGCCTGATCCTGCTCGGCCTCTTTTTCCTCGCGGTCGGTATGGTGCTTGATGTCGGCGCGGTCATGGAACGTCCGTTGCTGGTGCTCGCGCTGGCGCTCGGGCTGGTGGCGGTGAAGGCGTCCGTACTGACCCTGATCGTGAAGGCATTCGGCAAGAGCTGGCAGGCGGCGCTCGGGCTCGGCCTGTTGCTGAGCCAGGGCGGCGAATTCGGTTTCCTGCTCTTCGCGCAAGCCGCCGACGCGCTGCTCATCGACCCCGAGGCGGCGAGTCTGTTCAGCGCGGTGGTGACGCTGTCGATGGTGACGACGCCGTTCCTGATGCTGTTCGCGCGCAATCTGGAATTCTCGCCCGGCGCCGCCGAGCCCGATCTCGACGATCCCGAGGGGGCGCCGCGCGGGTCGGCGATCGTCGTCGGATATGGACGGTTCGGACAGATCGTGTCGCAGATGCTGCACGGCGTCGCCTGCTCGGTCACGCTGATCGACAAGAAGCCGAGCCAGATCGAACTGTCGAGCCGCTTCGATACCAAGGTCTATTTCGGCGACGGACTGCGCGTCGACCTGCTCCGCCGCGCGGGGGCCGAGGAAGCGCGCCTGATCATCTTTTGCATCGACGATTCATCGGTCGACGCCGCGGCGCTCAAGCCGATCGTCGAAGCCTTTCCGAATGCGAAGATATTGATGCGCGTGTTCGACCGCCGTCAGATGCTCGCGATCGACGGATCCGGCGTCGACGGCGTCATCCGCGAGGTGTTCGAAAGTTCGATCGCGATGGGGCTGACGGCGCTGCGCCATCTCGACGTCGATCCGGCGGAGATGGACGACGTCGAGGCGACGCTGCGCCATCTCGACGAAACGCGGCTGCGGGCGCAACTCGACGAGGGCGACCTGTCGGCGGGCATGGACCATCGCTTCAAGCCGGGCGGCGGACGCGAGGCCGACAGCGTGCTCGAAAAATTCCGCCGCAAGCGGCAGGAGGCGAAAGCGGCGCGCGAAGAGAATGAGGCGATGGGACTGACAAGCGAGAGCTAGCCGCTGCGTCGTCCTTTCTACGCGAGGCGCTGACCGTCGAGGAACGCCGCCACCCTATCGAGGCCAAATTCGTCGGTGACGAAGCTTTGCCCGATGCCGCGCGTCAGGATCAGCGGCAGCTTGCCGCCGCGCACCTTCTTGTCGTGCGCCATATGCGCGGCGAGTTCGGCGCCGCCCGTGTTGACGCCCGCGCTCGCCAGGCTGTGCGGCAGGTCGACGCTGGCGAGATGGTCGCGCACGCGTGCGGCATCCTCCGGCGCGCACAGGCCGTTCGCGGCCGAGAATTGATGTGCGAGCACCATGCCCGCCGCAACCGCCTCGCCGTGCAGCAGCCGGTCCGAATAGCCCGTTTCGGCCTCGAGCGCGTGGCCGAAGCTGTGGCCGAGGTTGAGCAGCGCGCGGATATCCTGCGTCTCGCGTTCGTCGGCGGCGACGATGCGCGCCTTGGCCGCGACGCTATGCGCGATCGCCTTATGTCGCGCTGCACTGTCGCCTGCGAGCAAAGCCGCGCCGTTCGCTTCGCACCAGGCAAAAAAGTCCGCGTCGTCGATCAGCCCATATTTGACCACCTCGGCATAGCCCGCGCCGAGTTCGCGGCGCGGCAGCGTTTCGAGCGTCGTCGGGTCGATCACGACCATCGCGGGCTGATGAAAGGCGCCGATCAGATTCTTGCCGGCGGGCACGTTGATCGCGGTTTTGCCGCCGACGCTGCTGTCGACCTGTGCGAGCAGGGTGGTCGGGACCTGAATAAAGTGGCAGCCGCGCTTGACGATGCTGCACGCGAAACCGACCAGATCGCCGATTACACCGCCTCCCAGCGCGATGACATGGTCGCCGCGCTCGACGCCTTCGCCGATCAGCCATTCGGTGAGGCGCGCAAGCCCGGCCCAGCTCTTGGTGCCTTCACCGGGTTCGAGCACGAAGGAGGAAAAGGAGATATTCTCCATCGCGAGCGAGGTGCCGAGCGGGGTCAGATAATGGTCGGCGACATGGGCATCGGTGACGATCATCGTGCGCGGGCGCTTCAAGAGCGGCGCGACATGCCCGCCGATCTCGCGGATCAGACCGTCGCCGATCAGAATCGGATAGCTGCGGCTACCCAGTTCGACGGTCAGCTTTTCCATTGCGGATCTTCCCACTTTGACAGGGCCTCCAGGATCGCGCGCACGGTGTGGTCGTGCGGCGTGCTTGCCGAACTGACGCGCAGATGCGCCTCGGCGTAAATGGGATTGCGGACCGCCGCCAGCTCGCGCAGCACTTCGCCGGGATCGCGGTCCTTGAGCAGCGGACGGTGGCTGCGGCGCCCGACGCGTTCGACGAGGGTGGGGATGTCGGCATCGAGCCAGATGCAGAGGCTGTCCTTCAGGATCAGCGCGCGCGTTTCCCCGTTGACGAAGGCGCCGCCGCCGGTCGCGAGCACCATCGGTTTTCCGGCGAGCAGGCGCGCGATCACGCGGCGCTCGCCATCGCGGAAATGCGCCTCGCCAAAGCGCAAAAAAATGTCGGAAATCGTCATGCCGGCGGCGCGCTCGATCTCGTCGTCGGCGTCGGCGAAGCGCATGCCCAGCCGCTGCGCGAGGCGGCGGCCGATCGTCGACTTTCCCGACCCCATCAGCCCGACGAGCACGATCGACCGGTCGCGGATCGACGCGGGGATGGCAGCGGCCGGGCTTTTCGGGTTTCGCGACATGGTGCGCGCGGCTATACCGCCCGTTCGGCGCGGAACAATGGTTTTGCGCGATACGGGACAAACGGCGGGCATGGGATATTGCGCGCCGGGGCTGGATCGGGAAAAGGCGGGCTGCGGCGTCCTGACCGATCAGGCCGGAATGATTGAGGTGAATGTGGTCGACAAGATTGCCGAAGGCGCGGCGCGATGAAGAAAAACACGCTGTCGTTGACGCTGGGCCTGTCGGCCACCGCGCTCGCCGCCATATTGGTGCTGCCCGCGATCGCACAGGAATCGCTGTTGCCCGAAGGGTTCGGCGCCCCCGCCGACACGCCCGCGCCGAAATCGTCGCCGACGCCGTCCCCGTCGCCCACCGCGACGCCCGCGCCCGGTTCGGCGCCGACAAACGGCGTCGCGCCACCGCCCGTTGCCCCGACGCTCGATAGCACCACGGTCAGCGCAGCTGACGAAGAGAGCGAAGAAGAAGTCGAATCGGGCGGGCTCAAATATGACTTGCCGCCCGGTGCGCGCCGGTTGCTCACCCGCATCGGGCCGCTGACGCCCGAAACAGGCGGACTTGCTCCCGACGCGTTCGGCGTGCGCGGCCAATATGCCGCGGCGATCATGCGCGAGACCAGCGGCCAGTTCGCGTCGCGTTGGGGGCAGATATTGCTTCGCCGCGCCCTTGCGTCGGCGATCGATACGCCCGACACCATCAACGGCGCGGACTTGGCCGCCGAGCGCGCGTCGCTGCTGCTCCGCATGGGCGAATCGACCGCCGCGCGGCGGATCGTCCAGTCGGTCGATTATGACCGTGCGAGTCCGCGTCTCGTCGCCGCCGCGCAGCAGGTCTATCTCGCCACCGCCGATCCGGCGGGCATGTGCCCCTATGTGCCGGCAGGCCTCGCGCATGGCGACGAGCAGGCGTGGCGCCTTTCGGCCGCGATCTGCGCGGGGCTGTCGGGCGAGGCCGGGCCGGCGGGTTGGGCGATCAGCCGCGTGCGATCGAGCGGCCGAATCTCGAACTTCGACATATTGCTCGCCGAACGCGTGCTTGGCGCGACCGGCGCGGGCCGGCGTTCGACCACGATCGAATGGGACAATATCGACCGGCTGACGAGCTGGCGTTTCGGCATGGCCACCGCGACCGCGATCGAGGTTCCCGAGGCGCTGCGGACCTCGGCGCCCTATTATATGAAGGGCTGGGCGGTTCTCGCGCCGATGAGCGGCATGGCGAACCGCGTGGCCGCGGCCCCCGAGGCGGCGGCGCGCGGCGTGCTGTCGAGCGATGCCTATGTATCGCTGCTGAGCGCCGCGGCGAGCGAGGAAGAGCCCGCCGAAGCGCTCGCGGCGCAGACCGATCAGCTTCGCGGCGCCTTTTCGCTCGCCACCGGCGCCGAGCGTTACGCCGCGATGGAACAGCTGTGGGGCGCAGGCGGCAGCGCTGCGCAAAGCTATGCCGCGATGGTCGCAACCGCGCGCGCGGCCGCCGCGCTTTCGCCCGACACCGACACCGGCGGCGATCCGTGGCAGCTTTTGGGATCGATGCTCGCGGGCGGTTATGACGCGAATGCGCTCGCCTGGGTTCCGACCGTTTCGGTGGGCAGCCGGGCGTGGGCCGTGCTCGCGGTCGGCTCGCCGCGCGCGCTCAGTGGCATGAGCGCGGGCGCGGTCGATCGGTTTTCGGACGATGACGACAGCGCCGACACGCTGCGCTCGAAATTTCTGCTCGCCGGGCTTGCCGGGCTCGGGCGGCTCGATGCGAATGCGGCGGCGTCGGCGGCGGGCGACCTCGGCGTCGATCTGGGCAAGCAGACGCGCTGGTCGCGTGCGATCATGACGGCGGCCGAGCGGCGCGAGCCGGGCATGGTGGCACTGATCGCGGCGGCCGGAATGCAGGGCGAATGGTCGAAAGTGCCGCCCTATCATCTCTATTATATCGTTCGCGCGCTGCGCGACGTCGGCCTTGAAGGCGAAGCGCGGATGATCGCGGCCGAAGCTCTGGTGCGTGTCTGAGTTTCTTTTAAAGGGAGCGGGCTGGCGCCGCTTTCGTCAATGTCTGACGTCGCTTTAATCGGCCGCTTTCTGGAGATGATGGCGGCTGAGCGCGGGGCGTCGCGCAACACGATCGCCGCTTACCGCCGCGATCTGGAGCAGGCGGCCGAGTGGGTCAAAGGACCGCTGGGCGATGCCGATGCCGCGGCATTGCGCAAATTGATGGGGGATTATCAATCGCTTGCCGCGAGCAGCGCGGCGCGTAAATTGTCGGCGCTGCGGCAGTTCTTCGCGTTCCTGCTCGACGAAGGCGAGCGAGCGGACAATCCGGCGCTCGACATCGCGCGGCCCGCGACGCGGCGGCCGCTGCCGCGCATCCTGACGCACGCCGATGTCGAGCGGCTGTTCGAGCAAGTGGGGGAGGAGGCCGCGGGGGAAGCCCCGCCTGCGAGCGCGGTGCGGATGCTGCTATTGCTCGAACTCCTCTATGGATCGGGACTCCGCGCGAGCGAACTCGTGTCGCTTCCGCGCCGCGCCGTGGCGGGCGAACGCGAATATCTGATCATCCGCGGCAAGGGCGACAAGGAACGGCTGGTGCCCTTGTCGCAGCGCGCGCGCGCCGCGTTCGACCGCTGGCTGCCTTTGCTCGCCGACGGATCGCCCTGGCTCTTCCCGTCGGGCAAGGCGCATATCTCGCGCGTACGGCTGTTCCAGATGCTGCGCGAACTCGCAGCGCGCGCGGGGATCGACCCGACCGCGATCAGCCCGCATGTGCTGCGTCATGCCTTCGCGACCCATTTGCTGGAGGGCGGCGCCGATCTGCGCGCGCTGCAGTTGATGCTCGGCCATGCCGACATCGCGACCACCGAAATTTACACGCATGTCGATAGCCGCCGCCTCGTCGAGCTGGTCAACAAGCGGCACCCGCTTGCCCGCATGGACGGCGTTGACCTTAAGACGCCATCGTCCTAGCGACTTCGCATGACAGCCTTTCTGGACTTCGAAAAACAGGTCGCCGCGCTCGATCGACAGATTGCCGAACTGCGCGAAATGGGTGACGATCCGTCGCTCAACATCGACAACGATATCGTGCGGCTGGAGGATAAGTCCTCGAAACTGCTGCGCGAAATCTATTCCAAATTGACGCCGTGGCAAAAGACGCAGGTCGCGCGTCATCCCGACCGCCCGCATTTCAAACATTATGTCGCGGGGCTGTTCGACGACTGGATGCCGCTGGCGGGCGACCGCAATTTCGCCGACGATCAGGCGATCCTCGGCGGGCTCGCGCGTTTTCGCGGCCGCCGGGTGATGGTGATCGGCCATGAAAAGGGCGACGATATCCCGTCGCGGATGAAGCATAATTTCGGCATGGCGAAGCCCGAGGGCTATCGCAAGGCGATCCGCCTGATGCAGCTCGCCGACCGTTTCGGCCTGCCGGTGGTGACGCTCGTCGATACCTCGGGCGCTTTTCCCGGCATCCAGGCCGAAGAACGCGGGCAGGCCGAGGCGATCGCGCGCTCGACCGAGCAATGCCTCGCGCTCGGCGTTCCGATGGTCGCGGCGGTCGTCGGCGAGGGCGGATCGGGCGGTGCGATAGCCCTGGCCGCCGCCAATCGTGTGCTGATGTTCGAACACGCCGTCTATTCGGTGATTTCGCCCGAAGGTTGCGCTTCGATCCTGTGGCGCACGTCGGACAAGGCGGCCGACGCCGCGACGGCGATGAAAATGTCGGCACAGGATCTGCTCATGCTTAAGGTCATCGACCGGATCGTTCCCGAACCCGTCGGCGGCGCGCATCGCGCGCCCGAAGTCGCGATCGCGTCGCTGGGCGATGCGATCGAACAGGAACTGGGGGCGCTGACGGGGCTACCGCGCGACACGCTGCTGGCCGCGCGCGAGGAAAAATTCCTCGCGATGGGACGCGCTTAGCCGGGTCTTCGCCGGAACCCGATCGCGGGTCATGGCGTTCCATTTTTACGAAATCAACGAGCCGCGCATGATGGCGCGGCTTGCCTTGCCGCGCGGCGAAGCTACCCTCGGCAAGGCACAAACGGGAGGCATTGCGATGAGCTGGAAGACCGGAAAGACACTGGCGGCGGCGCTGGCAATGGGCGGCATCGCCTTTACCGGCGCGGCCGATGCGCAGCTGAAGGCGATCAAGACTCAGACCAATATTTCGCCCGCCGAGCGCAAGCAGGGCGACGAGGCGCATCCGCAATTGCTCCAGGAATTCGGCGGCGCATACAAGGGGCCGCAGGCAGCCTATGTGAACCGCGTCGGGCAGAATATCGCAGTGCAATCGGGCCTGTCGCGCAGCCCAAGCGATTTCACCGTCACCCTGCTCAATTCGCCGGTGAACAACGCTTTCGCGATTCCCGGCGGCTATATTTATGTCACCCGCCAGCTGATGGCGTTGATGAACGACGAGGCCGAACTGGCTGGCGTGCTCGGACACGAAGTCGGCCATGTCGCTGCGCAGCATAGCAAGAAGCGCCAGTCGGCGGCGACGCGCAACACGATCCTCGGCGTGCTGGGCGCGGTGCTCGGCGGGGCGATCGGCGACAATGGCGGGCTGCTCGGCGGGCTCGGCGGACTGCTCCAGAATAATTCGATGCGCGTTGCGCAGCTTGCGACGCTGGGTTTCTCGCGCAGCCAGGAATTGCAGGCCGACCAGCTCGGCGTCCAATATCTCGCCAGCGCGGGCTATGATCCGCTCGCGCTGTCGACGATGCTCGCGAGCCTCGCGAACCAGACGAACCTCGACGCGCGCCTGTCGGGCGGCGATGCGCGATCGCTGCCCGAATGGGCGAGCACCCACCCCGATCCGGCGTCGCGCGTGCGCAATGCGCAGTCGCTGGCGAACCGCGTCGGCGGGCGCGGCGGTAACCGAAATGCCGACGCGTTTCTCGCAACGGTCGACGGCGTATTATATGGCGACGACCCGGCGCAGGGCGTCGTCGAGGGCCGCGATTTCCTGCACCCCGACCTTCGCCTGCGCTTCACCGTGCCGAACGGTTACGGGATGCAGAATGGCACCGACGCGGTGTCGATCAGCGGCAACGGCGGGCAAGCGCAGTTTTCGACCGGCCCCTATAATGGCGACATGAACGCCTATATCTCGGCGGTTTTCCGGGCGGTCGCCGGCAACGCGTCGATCAGCCCCAGCGCGATCCAGCGGACGACCGTAAACGGCATTCCGGCGTCCTATTCGACCGCGCGGGTGAACAGCCAGTCGGGTCAGGTCGACGTCACCGTCTTCGCCTATGAATTTTCAAGGAGCAGCGCGTTTCACTTTGTCGCGCTCACGCAGGCGGGCCGGGGCAGCGTTTTCAACTCGATGTTCGGCAGCGTGCGGCGGCTGAGCACTGCCGAGGCGGCGGCGATTCGGCCGCGGCGGGTCGACGTCGTCACCGTCGGCCGTGGCGACACGGTCGCCAGCCTGGCGCGGCGGATGGCATACAGCAATTACCAGACCGAACGTTTTCAGGTGCTCAACCGGCTGACCGCCTCGAGCCGGCTGACGCCGGGGCAGAAGGTCAAGATCGTCGTCTACGCGAACCGCTAGGCCCGAACGCACGAAAAAGGGCGGTGGGATGACCCACCGCCCTTTCCGATCATGTCCGCGCGCCCGAAGCCGCGCAAACCAACGCGATTAGTCGAGGTTCGACGCAACTTCGTTGAACGTGTTGCTGACGCTGTTGCCGACGAGGCCCATGGCCGAGATGCCGGCGACGGCGATGAGGGCCGCGATCAGGCCATATTCGATGGCGGTGGCGGCTTTGGTGTCGCGAACGAACTTCTTGATGAACTTCATGACTGGTCTCCTGATTTCACTTACCCTGTTGACGGTCTGGTCTGGGTCAACATCTGCGGTTTAGGGTGGATAGGTTTTGAAAATCTTAATGGAGCCAGGCAAAGCGCACGAAATCTCGGCCCGAAAAGGGACAGCTGCCGCGACTACATATTGGCGTCGGCAGCGTTCGAAACCTTGCCCCACATATTGCCGGTGGAGTTGGCGACGTTGCCGACCGCCACGACGGCCGCCAGAAAGACGAGGGCGAGGATCAGCCCATATTCGACGGCCGTCGCGGCCCTGGTCGACCGCATCAGCCTGTAAAAGTTTCGCATTGTTCCGCCCCTGACTGAAATATAGTTCCCGAGGGTCCCATCATTCGCACAGGAAGGTTAACAATTTGACCGCGCTTACCCCCGGAAAACTGCCAAAAACATCGCTGGTTGTCGTCGCCGCGGCGCTGATCGACCGCGACGGACGGCTGCTCGTCCAGCAGCGCCCCGAAGGGCTGGCGATGGCTGGATTGTGGGAGTTTCCGGGCGGCAAGCTCGAGCCCGGCGAAACCCCCGAGCAGGCGCTGATTCGCGAGCTCGCCGAGGAACTGGCGATCGACGTCGACCATGCCTGCCTTGCGCCCGCCTGCTTTGCGAGCGACATGCTCGGCGACCGGCATCTGCTGCTCTTGCTTTATGTATGCCGCAAATGGCGCGGAACGCCGGTCGCGCAGCACGCGAGCGCGCTCCGTTGGGTGCGCCCGGTCGAACTGCACGGCCTCGACATGCCCCCCGCCGACAAGCCGCTGATCGGCCTCCTCGAGGCGCTGGTCTAGTCCTTCGGCTTGAGCGCCTCGGCGAGCGAGGCCGTGCCGCTGCCGCGCCGCGCCGGCTGCGGCTGATCGGGATGCGGCGCCCAGCCGCTGAAATGGACGATGCGGAGGCTTTCGGCGATACGGCCGTCGGGGTCGGCCTGCGCCGCGAACGCGGCGGCGATCCGTGCCGCCTCGTCGCGGGTCAGCGGCGGGGGTGCGGGATCGAGGCGGCTCGACAGGCCGGTGGCGCGCAGGTCGCGTGCGAGCGCGAGCCAGTCGCCATAGCGCACGGTCAGCGCCTCGACATCGACGACGGGAAGCGCGAAACCGACGCGCTGGAGCAGATTGCCCATCGCGGCCAGGTCGATCTGCGGGTGCAACCGCGCGATCGACCGTACGCCGTCGGCCATCACCGCGCGGCGCAGGCGCGGCAGGCTGCCGTCGCCGACGAAGGCGCCGAGCAGCAGGCCGTCGGGCGCGAGCAGCGCGCGGAGCCGCACGAGCGCGCCCGGTACGTCGTTGACGCTGTCGAGCCCGCCCGGCCAGACGATGAGGTCGAAGCTGCCGAACGGCAGGTCCACCGCATCGGCCTCGACCGCGATCGCCGCCGCTCGGGCGGCGAGCCGCGGGGCGGCCTCGATGATCGTCAGGTCGGTGCCGGTGCCGCGAAGATGATCGACCAACGCCGCGTCGTGCGCGCCGATGAGCAGCGTTCGCGAAAATTCGCGCGTCACCATCGTCAGCCGGTCGAGCAAGGTTTCGGCGATGATCGGCGCAAGGAAATTGGCGGCCGCGGGCAGGCGCGCCATACGGTCGCGCTGCGAGCGGTGGCGGGCGGGCGAAAAAAGCGAACGTGGAGCTTGCGACATGCGCCGCTTGTGCCGTCCCCGGCGATGCTTCACAACCCGCCTATGGCAAGGGCGACGGGGGATGCCGACGAAACGGACGCGCTGGCCGGAGCATGGCTCGGCCGCCTGCGCGCCGCGACGCGCGTGATCGTCGATTATGCGCTGCCTCCGCGTTGCCCGGGCTGCGGGGTCATCGTCGGCGACGATCGCCAATTCTGCCTTGGCTGCTGGTCGTCGCTCGATTTCCTCGGCGAGCCGGGATGCACGCATTGCTCGATCCCCTTGTCCACGGCGGCGCAGAGTGGGGCGGTAGCGTGCGGGGCGTGCCTTGCCGAGCCCCCGCCGTTCGACGGCGCGCCGGCGGCGCTCGCCTATGGCCCGGTCGCCCGCACCGTCGCGCTGCGGCTCAAATATGGGCGGCGGACCGGGCATGCGCGGCTGATGGCGCGGCTGATGGCGCGCCAGCTCGCCCTGCTGGGCGACATCAATGCGGTCCTCCTCGTTCCGGTGCCCTTGCACCGCTGGCGGCTCTGGTCGCGCGGGTTCAACCAAGCCGCGCTTCTCGCCGACGAACTCGCACGGCTGACGGGCGCGCCGCGCGATCATCATTTGCTGCTCCGCGTCAAATCGACCGCATCGCTGCGCGGCAAGGGACGCAGGGAGCGCGAGCGCATCGTCGCCGGCGCCTTCGCGCTGGCGCCGGGCGCCAAGGTGCGTACGGCGGGCAGGCACCTGGTGCTGGTCGACGACGTGCATGCGAGCGGGGCGACGCTGCGCGCCGCGGCACGGGTGCTGCGGCGAAGCGGCGCGGCGCGCGTCTCCGCGCTGACCTGGGCGCGCGTCGTCCCCGACGCCGCGAAGGGCAACATATTTGACTTTGCTTCGTTGGATTCCGATATGCAGAGCGAAAGGATGACAGGATAGCCGCATGGCCCAGATCGAAGTTTATACGAAGGCTTTCTGCCCCTATTGCACGCGCGCGAAGATGCTGCTGGGCGGCAAGGGCGCCGATTTTCGCGAAATCGACGTGACAATGGACCGCGCGGGGTTCGAGACGATGGTCGAACGCGCGAACGGACGCCGCACCGTGCCGCAGGTCTTCATCGACGGAAAACATGTCGGCGGCAGCGACGACCTCGCCGCACTCGATGCGAAGGGCGAACTCGACGCGCTGATCGGGGCGGCCTGACCCATGATCGTGTTCGATCTTTGTTGCGCGGCCGGCGATCACCGGTTCGAGGCCTGGTTCGCGAGCAGCGACAGCTTCGCCGACCAGCAGGCGCGCGGCCTGATCGCCTGTCCGGTCTGCGGCGACAGCGCGGTGAAGAAGGCGGTGATGGCGCCGCGCGTAGGCGCGAAGTCCAATCAGGCCTCGATCGCGCCGGTTTCGGCAGTGGCGGAGCCCGAACCCGGCCCCGAACTGGTGCGCAAGCTGCTCGCCGGCATCGCGGCAAAACAGGCCGAAATGCTGCCGCAGTCGCGTTGGGTCGGCCGCGATTTCGCCGATGCCGCCCGTGCGATGCACGAAGGGCGCGCGGCCGAGGATCTGATCCACGGCCAAGCTTCGCCCGAGGAGGCGGAGGCGCTCCGCGACGACGGGATCACGGCGATGCCGCTGCTGGTGCCGATCGTGCCGCCCGAGGCGGCCAATTGACCCAAGCCGATTGACGCTCCGCGCGCTCCGCCGCTACACGAGCGGCGGCGCACCCGTAGCTCAGCAGGATAGAGCATCAGATTCCTAATCTGGGGGCCACTGGTTCGAATCCAGTCGGGTGCACCACTTCCGTTCGATGATGGGCACTGGGAATGCGGCTTCGCTCCGAGGCGTCCAACGGCGTGTTCGAGGGATTTCGTGGTTCCCACGATCCGAATTCGCCAGCTGCCGTTCGAGCAGGACGATGTCGGCCTCTACTTGAGTGAGCCGCGCTTTCTGGTCGGCATGCTTCTTGGCGAAGCGCGGATCGGAAGCGGTAAGATGGCCTTCGGCAACAAGATCAAGCAATCGTTCCAGCCCGGCGCCAAGAGATGTCTTTCTCGACCGAAGCTGTCGTAGTTTCTCGCGCCGGGATTCATCGGCCTGGTTCGAATGATCGAGCCAGCTCGACAGGAGATCGCGCGGTTGGAGCAGGCATAATATTTATACTGCCCGTTCTTGCCGGTGGATGTCGTCATTCTTCCGTTGCAGCCATCGCCGCCACAACCGCAAAAGGCGATTCCGACGAGCAAATTGTTTGTCGTCGTAACCCTCGCGGCGCGGACGGTCGGGCGCCGATCGACGAGCCGAGCCTGTACTGCCTCGAAATCCTCGGTCGCTATGAGCAGCGGCACAGCTATCCGCGACGGCGTCGATTCACATCGAGACGCGCTCCCTCTGGTAGATGCGACGATAGAGATGAGTGAGGCGAGCAATGCAGTGTCCAGGTGTCGCGCAAGCGGCCGAATTCGGCCGGTCTCGCTTTGACGTGCTGCGTGGCTCGCGGATTCATTATCCTCATGTCTCAACCGATCAGGCATTGCGCGTCGGTTCAGGCAGTTGATGGCGATCGACCTTGCAAACGCCGATACTGCTATAGCCATCGCCGCCGTAGCCGCGCTGTCCGCCTCCCGCGGAGTGGTCGGTGTGATATGGCCGTTCTTGCGAATAATTCCGGCGCTGGGCCAGCTGCCTTCTATAAAAATGCCAAGTCGCCGAACATGTTAGCCCGAACTGATGCGGCCTTTTCCAAATTTTCTTGCGATTATATGACTGACAGTATACGATATATTGTAGGAGTTAACGAATCGAGTATCTCCGTGATAAAAATGGGAGGGTAGGGCAATGCGGATTAGATCGGCGGTTCTGTGTTCGGTGGCTTGCGGGGCGATGGTGCTCGGGTGTCTGCCGATGAACGCGGCAGCGCAGGAAGTGGGCGATGTCTCGGGTGATGCCGAAACGCCTGATGATGCGACGATCGTCGTCGTCGGCATCCGGGGCAGCGTCGAGGCGGCCAACGACACCAAGCGCAAGTCGAAACAGATCGTCGATTCGGTCGTCGCCGAAGACGTTGGCAAGCTCCCCGACAATAATGTGCCGGACGCGCTATCGCGCGTGACCGGTGTCCAGATCGACCGCGAACGCGGCCAGGGGCAAGGCGTAACGATCCGCGGCCTTTCCGAGATCCAGACGACGATCAACGGTAACCAGACCAATCTCGGCGATGGGCGTTCGCTCAACCTCGCCGACATCCCGGCCGAGCTTTTGAAGCAGGTCGACGTCTATAAGACGCGCACCGCCGATCAGGTCGAGGGCGGGATCGCCGGCACCGTCAATGTCGAGCTGCGCCGTCCGATGGATCTCAATCGCGGCTGGACGATCGCTGGCAGCGCGCGCGGCGTCTATGACGACATCTCCAAGAAGACGAGCCCCTATGGCAGCTTGCTCGTCGCCAACCGGATGAATGCGGGCGACGGCGAGATCGGTTTTCTGATCAACGCGTCGTGGACCAAGAATTTCTACAAGGAAAACTACATCGAGAGTGAATCGCCCTTCGACACGACGATCGACGGTTCGACGGTGGTGATCCCCTATCGCGCGCAATACGGCCTCGAGGAAGGCCATGTGACGCGCCCTTCGATCAACGCGGTGCTCCAGTGGAAGCCGAGCGACAATCTCGATTTCGTTCTGGAGGGCGGCTATCTCGGATCGCGCGAGAAGCGTTCGGTCGAGCGGCTTTACGTACAGGACATCCCCTTCATGCCTGCGGGAAGTTACAGCGACGTCGTGCTCATGCCCGATGGCACGACTGTAAAGTCGCTGACGATCTCCAATCCGAACGGGATCGCCGCCGGCATCGACTCGCTTTACAATTCGTTCCATTCGAACCTCTACACGACCAATTTCGAGGCGCACTGGCGCGGTGATCGCGCCCAGATCAATGCGAGCGTCCAGTATAATTGGAGCAACGAGGGCAATTATTTCGTCGAACAGATTTTGCGCCCCGGCGACCTGACGTCGGCGAGCATCGACTTCGTGTCGGACCAGTATAAGAGCGGGGTGCCCGAAATTACCTTCAACGGCGTCGATCTCTCCGACGTCAATTCCTATGTCGTCGACCGTTTCCAGGACAATCAGGGCGGTTCGAAGAACAAGGAGTTTGCGGCGCAGGCGGACCTGACGCTGCGGTTGAGCGACGCGCATTTCCTGCGCAACCTCCAGGTCGGTTTTCGCTACAACCGCCGTCTCACCAGCCGCTACTACGGCTATCGTGATGGTTTCCCGCGTATCGGCGGCGCGCGGACGCCGCTCACCGATTTTCCCGGCGGCGCCGACGCCAGCCTGACCGGCCCCACGATCGGCGGCATCGACAGCCTGTCCTGGTATCGGATTCCCGGTGCGAACGTCCTCGGCAATATCGACGCCGTCCGCAGCTATATCCAGCAATTTGACCCCGGCAACGCCGAGCGCTTTTCGAGCGAATTCCCGCCGAGCGACCGCGGCCAGACCTTCTCGTCTACCGAGAATAATTTCGCCTTCTATGGCCAGCTCAACTATGGCTTCGATGCGCTCGGCTTCCCGGTCGACGGATCGGCGGGCGTCCGTTACGTCAACACTTGGGGCCGTTCGAACAGCTTCAACTTCCGTCCGGGCGACGCATCGAACGGTTTCCAGGACATCGTCGAGGAATCGCCGGGCCGCGGCAATTATACCGACATCCTGCCGAGCGTCACCGCGCTCCTCCATTTCACGCCGAAACTGCAACTGCGCCTGTCGTACACGACGAATGTCCAGCGCCCGAGCTTCTATGATACGCGCCCCTTCTATTTTGCCGAAACGCGCGCCGATCCGAAAATCATCTTTGCCGGCAATCCGGCGCTGGAAGCGCAGCGCGAGCGGGCTTTCGACGCCAGCGCCGAATATTATTTCGGCCGCGGCGGGCTGATCTCGCTGGCGGCGTACTACAAGAAGGCGACGAATTTCTTCTACTACAGCCGCGAGGGTGACCAGCCGCTCGACATTTACGGCTTCCCGGGCGAGACCGGCTTCGTCGAACAACTGCGCAACGCCGGCGACGGCACGTTCGCGGGTGTCGAGGGATCGGTGCAGAGCTTCTTCGACTTTCTGCCCGGTGTCTGGAAGAATTTCGGGGTCAGCCTCAATGCCAGCCATATCCTGAAGGCGCGGGTCGAATATCCCTATCCCGAGGAATTTCCCGGCGCGTTCGATTCGCCCAACACGTCGAAATGGACGGCGAACGCGGCGCTTTTCTATGACACGCCGAAGTTCAGCGCGCGCGTCGCGTTCAACTACCGGTCCTCCTATCGCCTCTTCGTCTGGACGCAAAATCCCGACTATTCATGGTATAATGACGACACCTACCGTCTCGACGCGGCGATCAACTATACGCCGGTGAAGTGGATGACGCTGTCGCTCGAGGGCGGCAATATCCTCGGCCACGACGTCTATCGCTATTTCGGAAAGGAAAAGCTGCTGCCGCTCGGCGTCCGTACGCTGGGGCGCACCGTCCAGGGCAGCGTTCGTTTCCGTTTCTGACCGTCAGACGAAAGGTCTCAATGGGTCGCAGTGTGGCCGCGGCGCGGAAGTGCCGCGGCTCATTGCCGTCTTCCGGAGTGTGAGCATATGCGATATTGGACCTTGTTCGCGGCCGGACTGGCCGCTGTGGCGCCGGCGCCGCTTTGCGCGCGCGAAGTGACCGTGATCGTGCCCGGGAAGGCGATGCCGTGGAATACCGCGGTCAACAGAGATATGGCGTTCGGCCGACAGGATGGCGCTCGCCCCGTTACCGTTTTTGGCGGGAAGCTGTTCGAGGGATCGGTGGTGGAGTTTTTCGCCGTCGGCAGCACCACAACCGCCATTGGCGGGCCGGCCTTCGGACCGGACGGTCAGGCCGACTTCGTGACCAACGCGTCGGCAGGCAATTCGGGCGCATGGTTTCCGAGCCGCTATGCCGACGCCAAGGGCTATCCCGCGCGCCTCAACCAGTTGATGGGTGCCTTTGTCGATGGCGACGGACGGGTGGTCGGCAAGCCTTTCCTGGTCGGGGCCAGAGCGAAGGCGACCGTTCCGCGCGGTGCGATGGCGATCCTGCTCGGCCTGAACGACGATATATTTTCGGACAATGACGGCCGGCTCCGGGTAATCGTGAATCTGCCCGATCCGACCGTGACCGTGGGCGGAGAGGGCGGATGAGGCTGGCCCTTGTCGCCTTCTTGGGCCTGGCCTGTTCGCTCGCGGCGCCGGCCGGGGCCAAGGAGGTCGTCGTCGGCGTCGATGCGAAGGCCGGCCCTTGGCTCAATCGTCCCAACAAGAAGATGCGTTATGGGATCGGTGACGAGGCGCCGCCGGCGACCGTCACCGGCTTCGTCAACGATGCCGACGAAAAGCTGGCAATCTATCCCGTCCCGGGCGCGACGACGCGCGTCGATGGTCAAGACGTCGGGATCGAGGGCATCGTGGGTGAGGCGGTCGACGACATGCCCGGGGCAAAAGGAAAATATTATCCCAGCCTCTATGCGCCCAAAATTCTCTATCCCACCAACCGGCATGCGCTGATCGCGGCGTTTGTCGACATCGAGGGCCGGTTGATGGGCCGCCCCTTCGCGGTCGGGCAGGGTGTTCGCGTCACGATTCCCGATCGGGCGGCCGCGCTCACGCTGGGTTTCAACGACGTCGGCTTTGCCGCGAACGAAGGAACGCTTGCGGTTGTCGTATCGATGCCGGACTAGGTTTCGATCGCGCGCCGGGCTTCAGGGGCGCCAGCTATAGACAGGCCGTGCGGTGACTTCGGCGACCGGCGCCGTCAGGCCGGCACCGCGCGTGGGATCGTCCGCGGCCGCCTGATCGACGAAGCCATAATAGACGCCCTTGGCGAAGGAAGCGCCGCGCTGTTCGACGTCGCCGACATTCTGGGCGGTGCCCGACAGGATGATATTCTGTTCATATTCGCCGAGGCCGAGAAAGACGGTAGCGGCGCGTGCCTGATCCTTGAGGATCGTATTGCCGCGGATGACCGACAGGCCGCTGGCGCGGGCGCTACCGAGCAGTTGGCCGCCGTCGATGACGGCATGGTCCTCGACGCGGGCGTTGCCGCGCACGGCGCCCGAAAGAACGCGTGCCCAAGGGCCGACATAGGCGGTCGGATCGACGGTCGCGCCCGCGGCGACCCATCCGCCGCCGTGCGGATGGCGATGCCCGCCCGCTATCGGCGGCGGAGCGCCGGGCTGGAACCCTTCGGGCATCGCGCCTTCGAACGCCGCCATCCAGGGATAGCGGTAGATCGAATAATAGGGCTGTTCGGCGCCGATATGATGAAAGCTGTCGGGAGCACCCAAAACGATCAGATAAAGGCCTTGGTCGTCGGGAAGCAGCGATAATGTCGTCTGTCCGTCGGCACCGCGCTGAAGCGGCGAATAGCGGGTGCGGCCCGACCCGCCGACCGCGACGATTCCCCAGCGCCAGCCCGATGAGGGCGCCGGGATCGCGGCCGGTTCGTTCGCCAGTCCCGGCAGCGCGGGTGTTGCCGACGCGCTTTGGACGATGCCGCGAAAGGTGATTGTCACGCTGTCCGCGCCGGCGTCGGGGTGCAGGCGGACGATATTATAGCCCCAGCGCTGCGGTGCCCAGGCCGCGGGCACGGCGAACTGCCTGCGGTCGAGGGCGATCGGATCGAGGATGGTCGTGCGCAGCAGCCGGTCGCCGAGCTGCGGTTCATAGCCGCCATATTCGCGGCGATAGACGGCGCCCTGGTCGGTGCCGTCGGGGTTGACATAGTCCCAATTGGCGTTGCGCATCGCCCAGTCGCCAAAGGCGTCGTTGAGCTGGGCGAGCGTCCAGCCGCGGCTGCGCATCAGCACCTCGACCGGATCGGCGCGCGCACCGTCGGCGTCCCCATCCTTCGGCGCGTCGGACCACAGTGCGTTGACCGCCGGATATCCGAAGCGGTTCTTGACATATTCGAGGAACTGCCAGTTGCAGTAGCGGACCCGCGACGAGCCGTAATAGAGGTGCGGATAATTGACCGACAGCACCGAACAATGGGTGTTCGCCCGAAATTCGGGCAATTGATGCGTCATCCAGTTGGCGTGGCTTTCCCACAACCATTGCGAATAGGGCGAGCCGCGATAGGCGCCGGTCATCGCCTGCAGCGCATGGGTGAATTCATGCGCGAGACCGAAGCGGTCGCGCACGCCGCCGGGGCCGATCCACATGCCCATCTGGCCGAGGGCATCGGCACCGCCGGACAGGCCATAGTCGGCGGCGACGTAGATGTTGGCCTTGCGCTTTTCCGTCTTGCCGCAGTCGGGTTCGGGAAAGCCGATACGATCGACAAATTCGCCCCAGACGAATTCCAGATGCTCGCCGGCCGCGCGGGCATCGGCCATCGGCACGAGATCGCCCTGCCAGCGGAACGCGAAATGCGCTGTTTCATATTGCACCGGCAGCGGTCCGTTGACGGCGTCGCCGGGGTCGGTGGCCGCGACCGACCAGCGGCCTGCGACACATGCGCCGTCGGAAGCCGAGGGCGATGGCGTCGGGGCCGGAGCAGGCGTCAGGGCGGGCAGGGTGATCGGGCCCGCGCCCGATCCGCTGCTGCCGCCGCAGCCGGCGAGCGCAAGAAACCAGAGCGCCGTCATCGCGCGCGTGCGGGTCATGGGACTTCCTTCCGATCGTGGAGTGATCAGCGCGGGGTCAACACGATGGTGACGGGCTCCGCCTTGAGCGGAATGGTAAAGCCTCCGCGCTCCGCCTTCGCCCCGGCGACGGTCATCGGCCGTGCCGATGCGGTCGTGGCCTCGACGAACAGGCGGGCGTGCGGCGTATGCTGGCTTGCGGGATCGAGCGTCAGCTCGATCCGTCCCGTCGCGGGCGTATAGGTCGCACGCGCGATCTTGCCCGCTTCCAGCGTGATCCACTGCCCGGCCGGCGCGATGAACAACCGCGCCCGCGCGCTGTCCCTGGGCGTGATCGATATCCGGTCCTTCGCGGCATCGACGTCGCCGCCGAAGCCCAGCCAGCCGAAGGTCGGATCATCGACGACATAGGTCGCCGAGGCGATCGCATGGCCGTAAAAGCCCATGCCGTAATCGCCGCTGTAGGGATCCCATTTCATCATATCGGGCCAGGCATGGAAGGCCGCGGAGGAAAAACCCTCCTGATCGATATTGGTGATGCCGCCCATCATTCCGCCATAGGCGACGCGGAGCAGGTGAAGATCGGCGGGATCGCGCCGGAAGGCGTCGAACAGCGGCACCGCGTTGAGCGCCGAGCCATAATGATGAATCTGCCGTTCGATGCGCGCATATTTGCCGCCATAGAGGAAGTCCCAATAACGGCGGGCGTTGCCATTATAGGCCCAGCTCGGAATGGTGGGATCATAGCCGAGGATCACCTCGCGCGTCGCATCGGCCTGCGGCGCGAAGCCGAAATAGCGCATCCATGCATAGACTTCGGGTTGGCCGGTCGAATCCCACGGCATTTCGGACCCGAAGGGATATTTGAGCGAGCGCCAATGGTCGGCGCGCTTCTTCATCAGCGCTTCCATCTCGGCCGCCTCGGCCGTCATCCCCTCGCGCTTCAGATCCTTCAATATATCGACGAAGACGTCGCCTTCCATCAGGCCGAACTCGGCATAATAGGGCGCGTCACGCATCATCGCGACCGTGGTCTGATGCGCCTTCTCCAGATACCAGCGCCAGTCGTGCCGTTTGACCAGGCCGGGGTGGTTGCGTGCCGTGCGGTACAGCACCCAATGGCCGATCGCGACATGCGGATAATTATAGGCGCGGCCAAGGTCGCCGGCGCCCTTGGCGTCCCATGAGGTCCAGCTTTTCCATTTATCGGCGGGGAAGCCGTCATAGGCGTGCGGAAATTTGGCGGCGTCGTAATAGAAGAGGCTTTTCTTCACGGCGCCCGCCTGCGGGCCTTCGGCGACTTGCAGATTGCCGACGACAGTCTCGTTCACCAGCCGCTCGATCTTCGCGACCTCGACCGGATCGGGATTGTCGAGTTGCTTGATCGTCGCGGCGACCCAACTGCCGCCGCCGCCTTCGTCGCTCATCCCCGCGATCCAGACGCGCGGTTCGACATCGACGATCTTCTTGGCCTCATTGTCATAGGTCAGGATCGCCGGCGACCGGCCGAAAGGATCGTTCCGGCCTTCATACCATTGGCGGGTGGTCGCGAAACGGCCGAGATCGGCGACCGCCTCGTTCGCGGGCTTGGTGACATAATAGCTGACGGTCTGCCTGGTGCCGTCGGCGTAGGCGATGGAGAGGCGGACCGGCCCCCACTGCCGCCCGCGGATGGCGAGGCGGGCCCAGCCCTTGACGCTGCCGGTGCTTTTTGCCTCGACCGCACCCGCGGGATGGCTCTCGATCGACGTTATCCGGCTCGGCGCCTTGACGAACAGGCTCGCCTGCTGGTCCATCGGGACGATATAGCCGGGGATGCCGACGGCCACAGGACGCTTGTTGGCGATCAGCGTGGATTCGATCGCGCGGATCGACGGCGCCTGGACCAGCCGGACGCCCACCTCGATCGCCTCGCCCGGGGCAAGGGTGCGGCTGGTCGGCGCGTTCCACTGTTCGCCGGCGTCCTTCCATTCGCGTTCGGCGAGGGCAGCCGAATGGACCGTCCAGTCATAGAAGCCCTCGGACGTCTGTCCGCGCGGGCTTTTGTCGGTGAAGATCGAGCCGGGCTCGGCTTCGCGCGGATTCTTGAGCGGGCTATAGGCTTCGAGCGCGCTGCCCTTGCCGCGCGGCAGGACGAGCAGCGCGGGGCCGTGGCCGTTGAGGCGTGTGACTTGCAGATAGCCGGCGTCGCGGCCGATATAGGGGTCGACGAAGCTGGCTTCGCTATGCGCCTGGTCGAGACTGCGATCGATCAATATATTGTCGAAGACCATCGGCATGCCGAGCGCCCCGATCTCGAGCGGTCGATCCGACCGATTCGCGATCCGGAAGGAGAGCCCGAGCAGCCCCTTGTCGTCGAACCAGCGCCGCTCGACGCTGAACGGCGCGTCGCGGCCCATGCTCGCGGTGATGTCGGCCGCCGCGATCGTCGCTCCGCCCGCGGGCAGCGGGCGGATCGCGCGGCGCGTCTGGGCCGATGCGAAGTCGCGCCATTCCCCGCCGGGCGTTCGCACGCGCAGGTTGAGGTCGCCGATATGATTATAGCCGTCGCCGGCGCGTTCGGCCTCGCGGGCGGTCGGGACAAAGCTGAACCCCGGCTCGGCGCCTGGCGAGAGCCGAGCCAGCGTCTGCGTGTCGGTGCGCAGCGCGACGACAAAATCCCCGACCCGACATTCGCTGGTCGCGATCGGCTTGTACTGGGGTTTCGGCGGCTCCTGCGCGATCAGCGCGGGGGTGGCGGCGACCAGCGCGAGCCCGCCGCTCGCGAGCAGCGCCGCCGAAAAAGCCACCTTGCCGCGGCGCCATTTTGTCACGCTATTCTGGTTCACTGCTTCTCTCCCGCTTCGCCGGGCATAGCAAAGGATGGTCAGAGTTCAAGAGATAATATACGGTATATTGTAAGACTTGATTGTAAATGGCGCTGGACAGGATCGCCAGCGAGCTAGAAGAAGCGACAATGGACAGACAGATGAAGAGTTTTGCGCTCAAGCCCGTCGCCGGGGCGCTCATCCAGCAAGGCAATGGCAAGCGATTGCGGGGCTCACTGGCGCAGCAATTGGCGGTCCAGATCCTCACTGGAGAGCTGCCCGAGGGGCATATGTTCCCCGGCGAAATCGAATATGCCGAACAGATCGGCATTTCGCGTTCCGCGTTGCGCGAGGCGTTTCGCACCTTGTCGGCGAAGGGATTGGTCGACAGCCGCCCCAAGGCGGGTACGCGGGTCAGTCCGCGGCGCCAGTGGAGTCTCCTCGACCCCGACCTGCTCGCCTGGCAGTTCGAGGCCGAGCCGAGTCTGAAATTCCTTCACGATCTGTTCGAGCTCAGGATGATCGTCGAACCGAGCGCCGCCGAGCTGGCGGCGGAGCGCCGTACCGAGGAGCAGGTGCAGGCGATGCGCGGCGCGCTCGATGCGATGGCGCGCCACGGGCTGGCGACCGACGCCGGGCGTCTCGCCGACCAGCAATTCCACATGATCATGCTCGAGGCGAGCCGCAACGATGCGGTGATCGCGCTGGCCAGCTCGATCATGGCGGCGATCGCGTGGACCACCATCTACAAGCAGCGCAAGCGCGAACTGCCGCGCGACCCTATTCCCGATCACCGCGCCCTGTTCGACGCGGTGGCCGCGGGCGATTCGCGCGCCGCCCGTGCGGCGATGGCGGAACTCATCCGGCTCGCGCTGATCGATACGGAAATTTCATTGCAGTCGGACTGACGGGTGCTCCGGCGTCAATGGCTGTCACGCGGCAGTCCTGCCGTCTGGGCGATGCGCTGATATTTTTCGGCGCCTTCGAGGATGGCGCCGCTATCCATCTGCCCGACCAGCCGGCGCTGGATTTCCTGCCACGGCGTCTGCGACGCCGGGTAGGCGAAACCGCCCGCTTCCGCGAGGCTCTGCCGTCGCCGCTCCAGCTCCTCCGAGTCGATCAGCGCATCGACCGTCCCGCGGCTGAGGTCGATGCGGACCCGGTCGCCGGTTTTCAGGAGCGCGAGCCCGCCGCCTGCCGCGGCTTCGGGCGATGCGTTCAGAATCGACGGCGAACCCGACGTGCCCGACTGGCGACCGTCGCCGATGCAGGGCAGGGCGCCGATGCCTTCGCGGATCAGATAGGCGGGCGGGCGCATGTTCACGACCTCCGCCGCGCCGGGATATCCGATCGGACCGGCACCGCGCATGAACAGCAACGTGTCGGGGGTGATGGAGAGCGCGGGGTCGTCGATGCGGCGGTGATAATCCTCGGGACCGTCGAACACCATCGCCGGCCCCTCGAAGGCGTCGGGATCGTCGGGATTCGAAAGATAGCGATCACGAAACTCGTTGCCGATGACGCTGGTCTTCATGATCGCGGCGTCGAACAAATTCCCCTTGAGCACGATGAAGCCGGCATCGGCGACCAGTGGCCGATCGAATTTGCGGATGACCTTTTCATCCTCGATCTCGGCGCCGCGGCAATTTTCGCCGATGGTGCGGCCGTTCGCGGTCATCGCATTTTCGTGGATCAGCCCCTGGCCGATCAGCTGCGCGACCACCGCCGGCACGCCGCCCGCGCGATAATAATCCTCACCCAGATATTCGCCGGCGGGCTGCAGATTGACGAGCAGCGGAATCTTGTGTCCATGCTCCTGCCAATCCTCCATCGTCAGTTCGGTGCCGATATGCCGGGCGATGGCGGCCAGATGGATCGGCGCGTTGGTCGATCCGCCAATGGCGCTGTTGACGACGATCGCATTCAAAAACGCCTCGCGCGTCATGATGTCGGACGGCTTCAGATCCTCGGCCACCATTTCGACGATGCGCTTGCCGGTGAGGTAGGCGACTTCCTGGCGATCGCGATAGGGCGCGGGGATCGCCGCCGATCCGGGCAGCATCATGCCCAGCGCCTCGGCCAGCGAGTTCATCGTCGTCGCGGTGCCCATGGTGTTGCAATAGCCGGTCGACGGCGCCGACGAGGCGACCAGCTTGATAAAGCCCTCCTCGTCGATCTCTCCGGCTGCCAGCATTTGCCGGCCCTTCCAGACGATGGTGCCCGACCCGGTCCGCTCGCCCTTGTGCCATCCGTTGAGCATCGGGCCGACCGACAGCGCGATGGCGGGCAGGTTCACCGTCGCGGCCGCCATCAGGCAGGCGGGTGTTGTCTTGTCGCAGCCCGTGGTCAGCACAACGCCATCGATTGGATAGCCGTACAGGGCTTCGACAAGGCCCAGATAGGCCAGGTTGCGGTCGAGCCCGGCCGTCGGACGCTTTCCCGTTTCCTGAATCGGATGGACCGGGAATTCGAGCGCAATACCGCCCGCTTCGCGAATGCCTTCGCGGACGCGTTCGGCCAGCACCAGATGGTGCCGGTTGCACGGTGACAGGTCCGACCCGGTCTGCGCGATGCCGATGATCGGCTTGCCCGAGCGCAGCTCGTCGAGGCTGAGCCCGAAGTTCAGGTAGCGTTCGAGATAGAGCGACGTCATGTCGATATTCTCGTCGTTCGCGAACCAGGCGCGGCTACGCAGCTGCGGGGGGACCGGGGCGTCGGACATGGACATTCTGCTCCTGCGATCAGCGCGTCGTCGAGACGCGATAGATCATGCGGTGATGATAGGGTTTGCCGGGATCGACCCGTGCCGATCCGAAGGCGGGCTGGTTGGGCGTGTCGGGAAATTTCTGGGGCTCCAGCGCGATGCCGTCTCCCATGCGGTAGAGATGACCGTTCTTGCCGACGAGCGTACCGTCGAGGAAGTTGCCGGTATAGACTTGCACGCCCGGCTCGGTCGTCCACACCTCCAGCACGCGCCCCGATTCCGGATCCTCCAGCCGGGCGGCGAATTCGGGCTGGCTGGTGACGCCCTTGTCGAGCACGAAATTATGGTCATAGCCGCGCCCGGCGACGATCTGGGGGTCGCGGCCGTCGCGGATGCCCTCGCTGATGATCCGCCCGCGGGTGAAGTCGAACACGCTGCCCGCGACCGCCTTCAGTTCGCCTGTCGGAATCAGCGCGTCGTTCACCGGCGTGTAGCGCTGCGCGGCGACGGTCATCTTGTGATTCAGGATGCCGCGCGCCGCTCCTTCACCGGCCAGGTTGAAGATCGCATGGTTGGTCAGGTTGACGATCGTCGGGGCGTCGGTCGCGGCGTCGAAGTCGATGGTCAGCGCCCCCGCTTCGTCGAGCGAATAGGTCACCGTCACGTCGAGCGTGCCGGGATAGCCCTGATCGCCCGCCGGGCTGGTCAGCGTCAGCGTGACGCTGGCGGTCGGTCCGCTCTCGACCGATGCGATCGTCCACAACCGCTTGTCGAAACCCTTCGTGCCGCCGTGGAGGGAGTTGGCGCCATTGTTGAGCGGAAGCTGGTAGGATCGGCCATCGAGCGCAAAGCGGCCGCCCGCGATGCGATTGGCATAGCGGCCGACGGTGACGCCGAAATAATTGGGCTTGTCGACATAGCTCGCGAGGTCGTCATAGCCGAGGACGATGTCCGCGACGGCGCCCGCGCGGTCGGGGGCTTCGAGCGACTGAAGCGTCGCGCCATAGGTGATGATGCGCGCCTTCACGCCCGCGTCATTGGCGAGCGTGACCGTCTCGACGGTCCGTCCGTCCACCAGCTTGCCGAGCTCGGACCGTTCGGCGGTCGCGGCATGGGCGTTCGGCGCGGTCGCCGTCGCGGTGAGGGCGGCGCATGTCGCAAATAATTTCGTCACCTTCTTCCTGCTGTTGATGACGCGCATGGACTATCTCCTCACCGATTGACGATCGCTCCAGATAGTATACAGTCAGACAAGTTGTAAAGGAGCCGCTTCGCTGTCGGCATAAAAAAGGGAGAAGTCGTTCATGCCCGTTCCATCCGGTGTCCCCATAAACAGCGGGAGCCCGTCGGTCGGCCCGGCGCAGAGCTACACGGCGGCACTAACGCTGCTGGCGAGCCTTTTTTTCATGTGGGGGTTCATCACCGTCATCAACAACACGCTGCTGCCGCATCTGCGCAGCGTGTTCGACCTCAGCTACACGCAAACGACCCTTATCGAGTCGGTCTGGTTCATCGCCTATTTCGTCGCCTCGATCCCGTCGGCGAAGCTGATTGAGCGCATCGGATATCAAAAGGCCCTGGTGGTCGGGCTTCTGATCATGGCAGCGGGCTCGCTGGGCATGATGCTGGCCGCGAGCCTTCCTTCCTATGGCGTGACGCTGGTCATGCTGTTCATCATCGCCTGCGGCATCAGCCTGCTTCAGGTTGCCGCTAATCCCTATGTTGTCGTGGTGGGCGCCCCGGAGACGGCCTCGTCGCGCCTCAATCTCGTGCAGGCGATGAACTCGGCCGGCACGATGCTGGCACCCATGTTCGGCGCCTATCTGATTCTGGGCCGTTCGAAAGGCGGCACGGCGGAAGCCGGCACGGTGCTGACCCAGGCGGAGCGGCTGGCCGACGCGCATTCGGTGATTCTGCCCTACGGCCTCGTGGCGGCCGCGCTCCTCGTGCTCGCGGTCATCATCGCGCGTTTCCCGCTTCCCTCGATGGGCGCGGCGACCAGCCGGGTCAGCCGCGAAGAACGCAAGCATCATTCGTTGTGGCGACACCGCAACCTCGTGTGGGGCATTCCGGCCATCTTCATCTATCTGATTGCCGAAATCGGGGTCGCCAACCTGTTCGTCAACTTCGTCAGCCAGCCCGACATCGCGAACCTGACGCATGAGCAGGCCGGCAATTACCTGACTTTCCTCTGGGGCGGGATGATGATCGGGCGCTTTTTGGGGGCGGCGATCATGCAGCGGGTGAGTGCCGAAACATTGCTCGCAGCCTTCTCGGTCGGCGCGTTTATCGTGATGCTGGTGACGGTCTTCGCGCACGGTCCCGTCGCCATGTGGTCGCTGATCCTGGTGGGGCTGTTTCATTCGATCATGTTCCCGACCATTTTCGCGCTCGGTATTCGCGGCCTCGGCCCACTGACCGAAGAAGGGTCGGGCCTGCTCATCATGGCGATCGCGGGCGGCGCGCTCGTCGTCGTGCAGGGGTGGCTCGCCGACCTTTACGGTCTGCAGATGTCTTTCCTGCTCACCGCGGCGTGCGAGCTTTATATCCTCTTCTACGCCCTATGGGGGTCGAAACCCGTCGTGTCGGGGGAGGCCCCGGCAGCCGTCGAGCCGCCGGCAGCCGCCGGAACCAGCGCCCTCTGACGCATCTCAGCCGGCGAAGCGGGGCGGACTGCGTCCCGCTTCGCCGGTCAGGCACAGCAGCGCGCCGGCAAGCGGTTGCCGGGCGAGCGCCTGGGGCGTCAGGCCGACGGTGGCGCTGGTAATATAGAGACGGTCGAGATCGCGCCCGCCGAATGCCGGGCAGGTCGGGCGCTGAACGGGCAGGGGGATCTCGCGCACGATCTCCCCTCCGGGAGATAGGCGGCGCAGGCACCATCCGTCCCAAAAGGCGATCCATATATGATCCTCGGCATCGACCGCCATGCCGTCGGGATAGCCCTGTTCGGGAGAGAAGGACGCGAAAGGCCGTTCGGCAATCGGGTCGCCGCCGGCGTCGAGCGTGACCGCGGTGATTCGCTGTGCGGCCGAGTCGGTGACGAGCATGGTGCCATCGGCGAGGAACGCCGGTCCGTTGGGCACCATGATGCCGCTGCGGACCCGCGCAGCCGTCCCGTCCGGATCGAATCGATAGAGCGAACCTCGCGCCGCTTTCTCGGCATCATCCATCGTTCCGGCCCAGAACCGGCCCTCGCCATCGACCTTGCCGTCATTGAAACGATTGCCCGCAGGTTCGTCGACCGTCGCAAGGAGGTCATCAATGGAAACCGAGAGATCGTCCGCGATCGACAGACGTACGAAACCCGGATCGCCGCTGGCGACCAGCATCCCTTCGCGGGCCAGCCCAAGCGCGGTAAGGCGGAAAGGCAGGGGATGCCGATGGTTGGCGCCACTCGCGACATGATGCGCGTGCAGAGCAGGCGCCTTGATGTCGACCCACCACAGGATTTCGCGGTCGGGATCCCATAACGCGCCTTCGCCAAGTGTCGCTCCGGCGGGTGAAACGGCCCTGATTATCATCATCCTCTCCTTGACGCTGCCCCGGCAATCTGCGATCGGGGCATAATAGTATACTGTCAGACTTATTGGAGTGCATCATGGAAATTTCAGGCGCCATCCTTGTGGGATCCGCGGACCGCATTGGCGAAGCGCGCTTCGCGGCGGTCGATCCTGCGACGGGCGGAATTATCGGCCCGGACTTCCACGAAGCCGGGGCCGCCGACGTCGCCGACGCAGCCACGCTGGCGGACGGCGCCTTTGCGGCCTTCAGCGAAACCACGCTCGAAACGCGGGCGCTGTTCCTTGAAGCCATCGCCGAAGAAATCGCCGCTATCGGCGACGCGCTGATCGAACGGGCGATGCGCGAAAGCGGGTTGCCGCGCGCGCGGCTGGAGGGCGAGCGCGGTCGCACGATCGGCCAGCTCCGCCTGTTCGCCTCGGTCGTGCGCGAAGGCGGCTGGCTCGACATCACGATCGATCCCGCCTTGCCCGACCGCGCACCGCTGCCCCGCCCCGATTTGCGCCGCCGCAACGTCGCGCTGGGGCCGGTCGCGGTGTTCGGCGCGTCCAATTTCCCGCTCGCCTTCTCGGTCGCGGGCGGCGACACGGCCTCGGCGCTAGCTGCAGGCTGTCCGGTGATCGTGAAAGGGCACCCCGCGCATCCGGGAACCGGCGAACTGGTCGCCCGCGCGATTCGCCGGGCGGCGGAGCGTTGCGGCATGCCCGAAGGCGTATTTTCCTATCTTCCCGGCACGACCAACGAACTCGGCGCCGCGCTGGTGGCCGATCCGCGCATCAAGGCGGTGGGCTTCACCGGATCGCGCGGGGGCGGCCTCGCGCTGGTGCGCATCGCGAGCGAACGCGCCGAGCCGATTCCGGTCTATGCCGAAATGTCGAGCATCAATCCGGTTATCCTGTTCCCCGCCGCCGCCAAGGCGCGCGGCGCTGCGCTTGGCGAAGCCTATGCGGGGTCGCTGACGATGGGGGCGGGGCAATTTTGCACGAACCCCGGACTGGTGATCGCGCTCGACGGCAGCGACCTCGACGCCTTTGTCGGTGCCGCCGCCGCTGCGCTCGGCCAGTCGCCCGCGCAGCAGATGCTGACGCCGGCCATCCATTCGGCCTTTCGGCGCGGCGTCGATGCCCTGAGCGGGCATGATGCCGTCGAAACGTTGGCGCGCGGTCCGGCGGGTGAGGGAGAAAACCAGGCGCAGGCTGCGCTTTTCGGTACCGGCGCCGCCGCTTTCGCGCACGATCCGGCGCTCGGCGACGAAGTGTTCGGGTCGTCGTCGATCGTGGTCCGTGCGGCCGATCTGGACGAGATCGCGCGCCTTGTCGGCGGGCTTGAGGGTCAATTGACCGCAACGCTGCTGTTCGACGAGGCCGATGAGGAACTGGTCGCTCCGCTGATCCCGTTGCTTGCGCGCAAAGCCGGACGGATCCTCGCCAACGGATGGCCGACGGGCGTCGAAGTATGCCACGCGATGGTTCACGGCGGTCCGTTTCCCGCCACGAGCGACAGCCGCACGACGTCGGTCGGGGCGCTGGCGATCATGCGTTTCCTGCGGCCCGTCTGTTACCAGAATCTGCCCGGCCGCCTGCTACCCGCCGCGCTGCGGCAGGATAACCCCTATGCCATCGCGCGCCGTATCGACGGCGTGCTGACGCTCGGCTGAACCGGGCCAGGAGAGAATCATGCTTTCGCTTATTCAATATCGCGCTGCCGACAATAGTCGCGGCGTCGCGGTGATCCGCGACGGCGGCGCGCCGGTGACGGTGCCGGGCGCCGCGACCACGCTCGCCCTCGCGCGGCGCGCGCTGGTGGAGAGAACCACCCTAACGGCGCTGATCGCGACGCTAGGCGAGGGCGATCCGGTCGATTTCGCGGCGGTCGAATTGCTCGCGCCGATCGACCATGAGGATCCGGCGCATCTCCTGCTCAGCGGCACCGGCTTGACCCATCTCGGTTCGGCCGAGGGCCGTGACAAGATGCATCGCGCGCTGGACGATGCGGCGCATCAAACCGATTCGATGAAGATGTTCCTGATGGGGGTCGAAGGCGGCAAGCCCGCAGACGGGGTCGAAGGAGCCCAGCCCGAATGGTTCTATAAGGGCGACGGATCCTCGCTCGTCGCGCCGGGGGCGCCGTTGCCGTCGCCCGATTTCGCGCTCGACGCGGGCGAGGAGCCCGAGATCGCGGGCATCTATCTGATCGCCGACGACGGTACCCCGGTCCGTCTCGGCTATGCGCTCGCCAATGAATTTTCGGACCACGTGACCGAGCGCGGCAATTATCTGTGGCTCGCCCATTCGAAGCTGCGCCCCGCGGCGCTCGGCCCCGAACTGCTCGTCGGGGAGTTGCCCGCGCATGTCGAGGGCGTCAGCCGCATCGTGCGCGCGGGCCAGACGCTGTGGGAAAAGCCCTTCCTGTCGGGCGAAGCCAATATGTCGCACAGCATCGCCAACCTCGAGCATCATCATTTCAAATATGGCCTGTTCCGGCGCCCCGGCGACGTGCATGTCCATTTCTTCGGTACCGCGACCCTGTCGTTCAGCGAAGGAATCGAAACGCGCGAAGGCGACGTGTTCGAGATCGAGGCGGCGCCGTTCACCCTGCCGGTCCGCAACCCGGTGGCGTGGGCGGCATCACCGGCCGCTGCGGTGAAAGCGCTCTAGATGGCGGTTCGGGTCGCCATCGTCGGTCTCGGCAAGATCGCGCACGACCAGCATATTCCGGCCATCGCGGTGTCGGACGATTTCGAGCTGGTCGCGGCGGCGAGCCTTGCCGGCACGCTCGACGGAATACCGGTCTTCGAGAGCGTGGATGCGCTGCTGGGAGCCGGTATCGCGATCGACGCCATCGCCATGTGCCAACCGCCACAGGCCCGTTTCGCGGCCGCGGCGAAAGCGATCCGCGCCGGCAAGCATGTGCTGCTCGAGAAACCTCCGGGAGCGACGCTGGCGGAGGTCGAGGCGCTGACGAGGCTCGCCGAGGCGTCGGGCACGACACTCTTCGCCGCGTGGCATTCGCGCTACGCTCCCGGCGTCGCGCCCGCGCGCGCCTGGCTGGCCGAACGCCATATCCGTCGTGTCGAAATCGTCTGGAAAGAGGATGTCCGCCGATGGCATCCCGGCCAGCAATGGATATGGGAGCCCGGCGGCTTCGGCGTGTTCGATCCCGGGATCAATGCGCTGTCGATCGCCACGCACATCCTCCCGCGGCATTTTTATCTGCGCGACGGCCGGCTGGAAATTCCATCCAATCGCGCCGCGCCCATCGCCGCCGAACTCGATATGGTCGGCATCGACGACGCCCCGGTCCATGCCGTCTTCGATTGGCGCCAACAGGGGCCGCAGACGTGGGACATCACCGCCGAAACCGATGCGGGCCGATTGTGCCTCGGCGCGGGAGGGGCACGGCTGTCGATCGATGGCGTCGATCGCGACGTTGGCGCCGAGCGCGAATATCCCGAAATCTACGCCCGCTTCGCGCGCCTGATAGGTGAAGAGCGCAGCGACGTGGACCGGACTCCGCTCCGCCTCGTCGCCGACGCCTTCATGCGCTGCCGCCGGATTGGGGTGGATCCATTTGAGGATTGACAGCCGCTTTCATGTATGACTGTATACGATATTCAAAAATAGGGGGCGAATCATGTCATTTCAAACCAGTCGCCGGCATCTGATGTTCGGTGTCGGCACATTCGCTATCCTTGCCCATGCGACGGGCGCCTTCGCGGCGGGAGGCGGCATCAATCTGCGCGGCAAGGCGCGGCCGCTGCCCCTGAACGCGGTGCGCCTGAAGCCGTCCGATTTCGCGACAGCGGTCGAAGTGAACCGCGCCTATCTTCATCGCCTCGATCCCGATCGCCTGCTCCATAATTTCCGCGCCTATGCGGGGATGGAGCCCAAGGCGCCGGTCTATGGCGGCTGGGAAAGCGACACGATCGCGGGGCATACGCTGGGCCATTACATGACGGCGCTGGTGCTCACCTGGCAACAAACCGGCGATCCCGAAATGCGCCGGCGCGCCGACTATATCGTCGATGAACTCGCGGCGACCCAGGCGGCGCGTGGCAATGGCTATTTCGGCGGGCTCGGGCGCAAGCGCAAGGACGGCACGATCGTCGATGGCGTCGAGATTTTCGACGAAATCAAAATGGGCGATATCCGCTCGGGCGGCTTCGACCTCAACGGGTCATGGGCGCCTTTCTATACCATCCACAAATTGTTCGCGGGCTTGCTCGACATCCATGGCGCGTGGGGCAATCGAAAGGCGCTCGACGTCGCGACCGGCTTCGCCGGTTATTTCGAGGGCGTGATGACCGCGCTGACTCCCGAGCAGGTTCAGGAGGTTCTCGCCTGCGAATATGGCGGGATCAACGAAAGCTTCGCCGAACTCTATGCCCGCACCAACGACCGGCGGTGGCTGGCGATGGCCGAGCTTTTCTACGACAAGCGCGTTCTGGATCCGTTGACCGCGCGCGAGGACAAGCTCGCCAATTTCCACGCCAATACACAGGTGCCCAAGCTGATCGGCCTCGCGCGGATTCACGAACTGACCGGCGAGCCGGCAAAGGCGACCGCCGCCTCCTTCTTCTGGGACCGCGTCGTCCACCATCACAGCTACGTGATCGGGGGCAATGCCGACCGTGAATATTTCTTCGAGCCCGACACGACCGCCCGGCATATCACCGAGGCGACGTGCGAGCATTGCAATACCTATAATATGCTGAAACTGACGCGGCATTTGTGGACGTGGAACCCCGACGGCGCCTTCTTCGACTATTATGAACGCGCGCATCTCAACCATGTCATGGCGGCGCAGAATCCCGCGACCGGCGGCTTCACCTATATGACCCCGCTGATGTCGGGGACCGAGCGCGGCTATTCGACGACCGACGACGACGCTTTCTGGTGCTGTGTCGGTTCGGGGATGGAAAGCCACGCCAAACATGGCGATTCGATCTTCTGGGAAGGCGAGGACGGGACTTTCTACGTCAATCTCTATATCCCGGCGAACGCCGATTGGACCGCGCGCAAGGCGGGCGTGACGCTCGATACCAGCTACCCCTACGGGGCCACTTCGACGCTGCGGTTCGACAAGCTGCGTTCGGGAACCTTCCCGGTCGCGCTGCGCGTGCCCGGCTGGGCGGCCGGCAAGGCGCGGGTGACGGTGAATGGCGAGGCAGTGACGCCGGCTTTCACGCGCGGCTATGCCGTGGTGTCGCGCCGCTGGAAGGCGGGCGACATCGTCGCGATCACATTGCCGCTCGATCTGCGGCTCGAAGCGACGCCGGGCGACGACAGCGTCGTCTCGGTGCTGCGCGGCCCGCTGGTACTCGCTGCAGATCTGGGGCCGAATGAACAGAAATGGGAGCGCGCCGACCCGGCGCTTGTCGGTGCCGACCTGCTCAGCGGCTTTTCGCCCGTCGCGGCCGACCGGGCGATCTATGGAACGCGCGGGGTGGTTCGGCCCGCCGACCTCAATTTCGTGCCCTTCTATCGCCAATATGAACGCCGCAGCGCCGTCTATTTCAAGCGTTTCACCGAAGCCGCGTGGCAAAGCGAGGAAGCGAGTTACAATGCGGAACAGGCGCGGCTGAAGGATCTCGCCGCGCGCTCGGTCGACGTCATGTTCCTGGGCGAGATGCAGCCCGAGCGCGACCATGACCTGACCAGCGACATCAGCTGGCCGGTGACCTATCGCGGCCGTCAGGGGCGCGACGCCCGTTCGGGCGGCTTCTTTGAATTCGGCATGAAGGTGAAGCCGGGGCCGCTGGTTCTTCAGGCGACCTATTGGGGCGACGAGCGGCCGCGCGCCTTCGACATCCTGATCGACGGGCAGCGGATCGCGACGCAGCGGCTCGGCCATGATGCGCCGGGCAAATTCTTCGACGTCGAATATCCCGTTCCCGCCGCGCTGACGAAGGGCAAGGCGTCGGTCCGCGTGCGCGTTGTGCCGCACGATCGCAGCACGGCGGGACCGGTTTTCGGCATCCGTCTCGTCACTGCGAAGCCCGGCGCCGCGACATGAGCATCGGCGCCGCCGGCGACGGCGTGCGGATGACGCTCGACGAGTTGCGCAGCCTCGCGCGGCGCAAGCTGCGCGCGGTGGGGCTGTCGTCCGATCACGCCGATGCCGTTGCCGAAACGATGGTCGCGGGCGAGCGCGATGGCTGTACTAGCCACGGCGTCTATCGGCTGATCGTCGCCGCGCATAGCATCAGCAGCGGCGTCGTGGTTCCCGACGCGGTTCCGCTTGCGAGCGAACCCGCGAAGGGCGTCGTCCGCGTCGATGGTGGCGGCGGGTTCGCGCAGCTCGCGTTCGAGTGCGGGCTCCCGCTCCTCGTGCAAAAGGCGCGGGACCAAGGCATCGCGGCGCTCGCGCTCAATCATGTCGTTCACTTCGCCGCGCTGTGGCCGGAGGTAGAACGGCTCGCCGATCATGGCCTTGTCGCGCTCGCCTTCACGCCCAGCCACGCCTGGGTGGCGCCGGCGGGTGGCGCCGTGCCGGTGTTCGGCACCAACCCGATGGCATTCGGCTGGCCGCGTCCGGGGCGGGAGGCTTTCGTATTCGATTTCGCAACCAGCGCGGCGGCGCGCGGCGAGATCGAGCTTCGCCGCCGGGCGGGCGAGCCCGTGCCCGACGATTGGGGCGTCGATGGCGAAGGGCGGCCGACGACCGACGCTGCGGCGGTGCTGAACGGCGCGATGCGCACCTTTGGCGGTCACAAGGGGTCGGCGCTCGCCGCGATGGTCGAACTGCTCGCTGGCCCGTTGATCGGCGATCTGACCAGCGCCGAATCGATCGCGCTCGACGAGGGGCGCGGTGGGTCGCCGATGGGCGGAGAGCTCGTCCTCGCCATCGATCCCGCCGCTTTCCTGGGCGCTGCGATGTCGGGCCATCTGGCGCGGGCGGAGGCGATGTTCGCGGCGATCGAGGCACAGGGCGCCCGCCTGCCATCGTCGCGCCGTTACGCGGCGCGGCGCGAGAGTCTGGCAAAGGGCGTGACCATTCCCGCGCGGCTCTATGACGACATCATGCGGATCGGAGAATGACGTGAAATTTTGGCGGTTGGTGATCCTGATGGCGATGACGATAGCGGCGGCAACGGGTGCAACGGCGGGGGAAGGCAGCGCAGACGAACGGTTCGAGGCGCTTTCCAGCGCCGAATATGAGTGGCGCCGGGCGCAGTTCGCGCCGGGCGAAGACGATGCGGATGGTGCGCCGCGGCGGCTTCCCGATGTCGGCCCGGCTGCGCAGGCCGAACGGCTGCAACGCTGGACCCGGACCGCGGCGGCGCTGGATGCGATCGATCCCGGCGTGCTGTCGGCGGCGCAGCGGATCAATTATGTCGTCTATAAGGGGCAGATCGCCGCGCTGCTCAATGACCAGAAATATCGCGAGTTCGAAAAGCCGCTGAACTCGGATTCCAGCTTCTGGGGCGGCGTCGCAGGCTGGGCGCGCGCGACATTTCAGGATGAAGAGGATTATCGCGAATATATCGCGATGCTGCGTGACATGCCGCGCTATTTCGATCAGCAGATCGTCAACATGCGTGCAGGCCTCCTGCGCGGCTTCACCCCTTCGCAAATCACGCTGAAAGGGCGCGACATCGGCGTGGCCGAGGTGGTCGAGGCGAAATCGGTCGAAGAATCGCCCTTCTATGCGCCGTTCCGCGAATGGCCGGCGACCATTGCACCGAATGAGCGCGCCGCCTTGACGGCCGAAGGCGCGGCGGCGATCCGCGACGCGGTGGTGCCCGCGCACGCGAGGCTGCTGACTTTCCTGCGCGACGAATATATTCCCGGCGCGCGCAAAAGCCTCGCCGCCTATGACCTGCCCGACGGCCGCGCTTATTATCAGTCGAAGATCGCGGAGTTCACCACCCGCGACCTGACGCCCGATCAGGTCCACGCCATCGGTCTTGCGGAAGTGAAGAAGATCCGGACGCGGATGCAGGCCGTCATGGACGAGGTCGGGTTCAAGGGCGACCTCCCCGCTTTTCTGCACTTTCTGCGCACCGACCCGCAATTCTATGCGAAGACGCCGCAGGAATTGCTCAATCGCGCGGCGTGGATCGCAAAGCGGTTCGACGGTAAGGCCGCACAATATTTCGGGCGTCTGCCGCGCAGCCGCTTTGCGATCGAGCCCGTGCCCGACGAGCTTGCTCCCTTCTATACCGGCGGCCGCGGCGGACCCGGCATCTATCTGGTCAACACCTGGAACCTGCCGTCGCGGCCGCTTTATTCGCTGCCCGCGCTGACGCTTCACGAAAGTGCCCCGGGACATGCTTTCCAGATGCCGCTTGCCGCGGAGAATCGGGACCTGCCCGCGTTTCGGCGCGACACCTATCTGTCGGTCTATGGCGAGGGGTGGGCGCTTTATTCCGAAACGCTGGGCGAAGAAATGGGCATGTACGAAACCCCGTATGACCTGTTCGGGATGCTGTCCTATCAGGCGTGGCGCGCGGCGCGGCTGGTCGTCGACACGGGCCTTCATGCGAAGGGGTGGAGCCGCGAGCAGGCACAGCATTATCTGCACGACAACACCGCGCTCGCCGAACATGAGATCGAGACCGAGGTCGATCGCTACATTGCGTGGCCTGGGCAGGCGCTCAGCTATTATATCGGCGAGCTCGCCTTTATCGACGCCCGCCGGCGCGCCGAACGGCGGCTCGGTCCCAAGTTCGACCTGAAGGCCTTTCACGACGCCGTGCTGTCGCTCGGATCGGTGCCGATTTCCGAGATTGACCGCCGCGTCGACCAGCTGATCGCCGACGGCGGAAAGGGGCCCTATGCCGAGGAGGAATAGAATGATGCGGGGGACGTTTCTCGCCGGTCTGATATTGGCCGCTTCGCCGGCCTGCCTCGCGCAAGGCGCGCCGCAGCCGGAAGCGATCGTCAGCAAGGGCAATCCGATCCTGGCCGATGGCCGCACTTATTCCACCGATCCCGCGCCGCTGGTGGTCGGCGATACCTTATATATCCTGGCGGGACGCGATGAAGCGGCCCCGGACGTCAACGACTTCATCATGAACGAATGGCAGATGCTGGCGACGCGAAGCCCCGCTTCGGGACAATGGCGGCATTATCCGGCGACCATGCGCCCCGACGCCATATTCGCCTGGGCCGAACCCGGCCGCGCCTATGCCGGACAAGTGGTGGAAGGCGGCGACGGGCGCTTCTATTTCTATGCCTCGGTCATGGAGAAGGAAAGCGGTGCGAAGGACCGCTTCGCCATCGGCGTCGCGGTCGCCGATACGCCGCTCGGCCCCTGGCGCGACGCGCATCCCGCCGGCCCGATCATCTCGCAGCGAGTGCCGCAAGCCAACGATATACAGAATATCGACCCGACGGTGCTGGTCGACGATGACGGCCGGGTCTATATCTACTGGGGCACATTCGGGCAGCTGCGCGGCATGGAACTCGCGCGCGACATGGTCACCCCCGTGGGGCCGGAACATGCGATAAAGGGGCTGACGGGCTTCTTCGAGGCGCCGTGGATCATGAAGCGCAAGGGCGTTTATTACATGATCTATGCCGGCAACAACGCGGGCCCCGGCAGCCCCTGCACGCCCGCCGTCTATCACGCCTGTCAGGCCTATGGCACCGCCACCTCGCCATTGGGGCCGTGGACGTGGCGGGGGGTGGTCCTGAAGCCCGTGTCATCGACCACCAGCCACGCGGGCGCGGTCGAGTTCGGCGGGCAATGGTATCTGGCCTATCATACCGCCGACGCCAGGGACGGCGGCCATTTCCGCCGATCAGTCGCGGTCGACCGGCTCATATGGGACGACAGCGTTTCGCCCGCGGCGATCCGGCCCGTCACGCCGACCCGCGCGCCGATGCCGGCCGCAGCGCCGACGCGCAACATCGCGGGCGCCGCGGCCGCCGCCGCATCGAACCAGCCGATTCCCGTGCAATATTGGATCCGGGCGCTGAACGACGGCAAGGTCCGCAAAAATCCGTTGCCGCCCGAAATGTGGGGCAGCTGGACCGGCCAGAATCCCGCCCGGCCGTGGATCGAATATCGCTGGCACCGCCCCGTGACGCTGACCGGGAGCCGGATCTGGTTCTTTGCCGACCAGCCGGCGGGCGCGAGCGTTGGCGTGGCGCCGCCCCGCGCCTGGCACCTCGAATATTGGGATCAGGGCTGGAAGCGCGTTCGCGGCGCCGGCCCCTATGGCGCCGCGCCCGGACAATTTCAGGCGGTCGCGTTCCCGGCGGTCACGACGCGCTGCTTGCGCGCGGTGTTCGATGCGTCGGGCGATGGCGGCGTCCACGCGGGCGTCGGCGTGCAGGAGTGGGAGGCGCTGGCGCCCCGCGCGGAGGTGCCGGGGGCCGAACCCGACGAACGCGCCGCGCCCTGCGACGGATGAACGCGCGCGAGGGCGCGATCAGCAGGCCTCGCCGGTGCTTCGCGAGGGCGGGTCGTCCGGAACGCGGGCGGGGTGGCGGTAGAATGGGTCGCCGGGCAAGCGATGCCGGTCGCCATAAACCGCCCTCAGCGCCGCCGCGAGCGCCGGGTCGTGCCGGCTTAGGTCGGCATCGGACAGGATGCGCCTGCCGTCGATGACGGCGAGCTTGTTGGAATTGAACCAGAATTGCGTTCCCTCGGCCCAATATTCATGCGTAGTCGTCGCGCCATATTGGCCGTCCCACAGATGTTTTGCCATTGCGTTCGCATAGGCTGTCTGGACTTGTTCGAACAAGGCGGGGTCGGCGGTTTCCATCGCGTCGAAGATCGCGTGCGAGAATTCATGGACCAATATGGTTTCGCCGAAATAGCGGGTGCCGGGCATGGCCAGCAGATTTTCGGTCGCCCCGCTGGTCAGCAGGCCGCCCATGCCCCGCGCGCGCTTGTTCCAATATTCGCTGTCGGATAGCGCCCCGATCCGTTCCGCATAATATTTGCGTTCGCAAAGCGTCAGGCGCGGGTCGTCGATCGCCGGCTTTTTCCAGTCGCGCTGTTCGGGGACGTCGGTGGTCTGCTCGTCGACGCCCATGATCATCACGCGCTGCCCGGCCGATACGAGCGCATGCGCAAGATCGGGACGCTTTTCGAGCATCGCCAGCACGATCCGGCGGGCGGTGTACAGGGCTTCGTCGGGCACTGCGTCCGATGCGCTGATCGGGATACCCGCCGCGGTCACCGACCGGGTGTAAAAGGGGTCGAGCGCGAGCGCGGGCGGAGGCGGGCCGATGACCGGGTGCGCTTCGGCGCAGCCCGCAAGCAGCAGGCAAGCGGCGATGAGCGGACGCTTCATGCGAACGGCCGATCGATCGAATGCTGGGGCTCGGTGAACCAGGCGGCGCCTGTCTCGGTGATGTGGAAATGATCTTCCAGCCGGATGCCGTAGCGGTCGGGGACGACGATCATGGGCTCGTTCGAAAAGCACATGCCCGGCACCAGCGGCGTCCGGTCGCCGCGCACGAGATAGGCGGGCTCGTGGATGGCAAGGCCGATCCCGTGGCCGGTGCGATGCGGCAGGCCCGGCAGCCGGTAATCGGGACCGAGCCCCGCGCGCTCCAGAACGTCGCGGGCAGCGGTGTCGACGCTTTCGCACGACGCGCCCGGCCGTGCCGCCTCGAAGGCGGCGGCCTGCGCCTCCTTTTCCAGCTCCCACATCGCGCGGATTTCGGATTCGACCGCGCCAAAGGCATAGGTGCGGGTAATGTCGCTGTGATAGCCGTCGATCGTGCAGCCCGTATCGATCAGGACGAGTTGATCTTCCTCCAGCGCCTGATCCTCCGGCAATCCATGGGGAAAGGCGGTCGCCCGCCCGAACTGGACGGCGCAAAAACTCGATCCGCCGGCACCCAGCGCGCGGTGTGCCCGGTCGATGAAACGCTTGACCTCGCTGGCACGGATTCCCGGCGCCAATATCCGCGCCGCGCTTCGGTGGACTTCGAGGGTCATCGCCTTTGCCTGTTGCATCAGCGCGAGTTCGGACGGCGATTTGACCATGCGCAGACCGTCGATTGCGGGCGAGCCGTCGACCAGAGCGAAGCTGCGCCGTAGCCGTTCGCCCACGGCGAAAGGCAATAGGGGGTCGATCGCGAGCGTGTCGCCCGGTGCCAGCAGCTTTCCGACCAGCCGGACGGGATCCTCATCCTCCTCCCAAAGCAGCAGATCGGCGTCGATCGCGAGTTCGGCGACGAGCGATCCCCGTTCGAACGCGGGGCAGATGATCCTCGGCTCGCCCGCCGCGGGCAACAGCATTGCTACCAGCCGCTCGGAGGGCGCCCATGCCACCCCGGTGAAATAGCGCAAGCTTGGCCCGGCGTTGACGAGCATGGCACCGGCGCCGATCTCCGCCATCTGCTCCTGCGCCGCGGCGAGGCGCGCGCGCCGTTCCGCGGTGCCGATCGGCGGGGCGGGCGAGGCCCAAGGCGCGAGGCTCGCGAGCTCGATTTCGGCGGTCGAACATCCAATCGTCATCGTCTTCATTCTCCAAAGCGGGCGAGGTCGAAGGGCGCCAAGTCGACCGTGGGCCTTTCCCGTTCGATCAGGGCGCGCACCAGGTCGCCGGTCACGGCGGCGAGCGTCAGGCCCAGATGCTGGTGACCAAAGGCATAAACCAGATTGTCGATGCGGCGCGACAGGCCGATCGCGGGCAGATAATCGGGCAGCGTCGGGCGAGCGCCCATCCAGCGGGTGAAGGGCGGAGCGAAGGGCAGGCCGAGCTCGCGAACATGGCGTTCCAGCCGGTCCCATTTCCGCGAATCCGGCGGCGCGCCGGGCGAATGAAATTCGACGAAGCTGGCGGCCTGCACGGTGTCGGCAAAGCGCGTGACGATCATGGCGCGGTCCTCGAACACCAGCGGCGGAAGGCCGGCCGGCCATTCGCCTGCCGCGGCGCGGATATGATAGCCGCGCTCGGCGATCAGCGGGACGATATGGCCGGCCTGTTCCATCAGGACGCGGCTGCGCACGCCCGCTGCGACGACGACGATGTCGGCGTCATGCCCCTCGACGCTCGCCCGGCCGCCATCGACCGCAAGCCGCGCGGACGATCGCTCGATCGTGCCGCCCCGCGCGCGAAACGCGTCCTCCAGTGCGTCGGCCAGCATCGCCAGATCGGCGATCTGTCCGCTGCCCTTGAACCGCAGCGCCGCTGCGACCGGAGCGCCGACCAGCGAGGCGAGGCGCCCAATTTCGGCCGCCTCGACCGTGTGAAGGCTGGCGGTGCCGATGTCGGCCGCGTGCCAGGCGGCCGAGCCGGTCCGCGCGGTCGCCGCGCTTTCCCACAAAACATAGTGACCGTCGGCGCGAAGCAGCATCGGCTTGCCGGCCAGCGCGACCATATGTTGCCAGGCGGGCAACGCGCTTTCGAGCAGCGATCCGAGTGCGGCGCTGCCGCTGCGGAAGGTAGAAGGCCTTGCCGCCGCGAGGAAGCGAGGAAGGAAGCCGAGCCAGTGGCGAACCCCCGACAGCGGCAGGTCGAGCGGCCCGCCCGCCGCGAAACGGCGGCGAAAGGCGGTGCGCAAGGAAGCGGGCGAGGCGAGCGGGGCCACCTGTTCGGTCGCGATATGGCCGGCGTTGCCCCATGAGGCCGCGTGGCGGCCCGCGTCGTCGTCGATGATCGTGACACGGTGGCCAGCCTCGGCCAGCGCCACGGCCGAACACAGCCCCACGATACCGCCGCCGATGATTATGATGCGCAAAAACGATCCTCTCTTGCAATGCAATATTGTGTACCGTATACGATATTCAGGTTCAAGAGCAGGATTTCTTATGACGATTGGTTGGAAAGGCGTTTTCCCGGCAGTGACGACGCAGCTGCGCGAAGATTTGTCGATTGATCTGGCGGATACGCAGCGCGTGGTCGACGATCTGATTCGGGACGGCGTGACGGGCGTGATCGCGCTGGGCACCGTGGGTGAGAACAACTCGCTTGAACATGACGAAAAGATCGCAGTTCTGTCGGCTATCGTCGAAGTGGTGGCGGGGCGCGTGCCGGTGATCACCGGCGTATCCGAATATGATACGCGCCGCGCGGTGCGCTATGCCGCGGCGGCGGAAAAGGCGGGGGCCGACGGCCTGATGCTGTTGCCCCCGATGGTCTATGTCCCGCAGGCGCACGAACTGGTCGCCCATTTCAAGGGCGTTGCGGAGCGGACCGGGCTGCCGATCATGCTCTATAACAACCCGCCGGCCTATCGCACGGTGATCGACAAGGCCGTGCTCGAGGCGCTGGTCGACGTCGAAAATATCGTCGCGGTCAAGGAATCGGCGCCCGACACGCGCCGCTTTACCGATTTTCGCAACGCCTTCGGCGATCGCTACGTCCTGTTCGCGGGTCTCGACGACGTCGCGCTCGAGGGATTGTACCTCGGCGCCCAAGGCTGGGTTTCGGGCCTCACCAACGCGTTCCCGAAAGAGTCAGTCGAGCTGGTCGCCGCGTTCGAACGCGGCGACCATGCGCGGGCGCTGGAAATCTATCGCTGGTTCATGCCGCTGCTCCACCTTGATGCCGAGCATGACCTGGTTCAGTCAATCAAGCTGGCCGAACAGGTCATGGGCCGCGGTTCGGAGCGGGTGCTGCCGCCGCGCCTGCCGCTCGTCGGCGCGCGCCGGGCCGAGGTGATTGCGATGGTGGAACAGGCGGCTGCTACCCGTCCCGCCGCGGTCAGCGCGAAAGCGGCCTGAGGCCGGCCGCGATGCGTCACACCTTCTTCTGCATCGACGGGCATACGGCGGGAAATCCTGTTCGTCTGGTCGCAGGCGGCGCGCCGATGCTGAGGGGCGATTCGATGTCGGCGCGGCGGCAGGATTTCCTGGCCCGGTTCGACTGGATCCGGACCGGCCTGTGTTTCGAGCCGCGCGGCCATGACATGATGTCGGGCGGGTTCCTGTATCCGCCGACCCGGGACGATAGCGACGTCGGCATATTGTTCATCGAAACATCGGGTTGCCTGCCGATGTGCGGCCACGGCACGATCGGCATCATCACCTTCGCGCTCGAACATGGCCTCATCCTGCCGGCGACGCCCGGGCGGCTGAGGGTCGAGGTTCCGGCCGGGATCATCGACATCGCTTATGAAACCGATGGCGACAAGGTGACGGCGGTGAGCATCGTCAACGTTCCCGCCTATGTCGCCGCGCGCGATATCGCGATCGAGGTGGAGGGCATCGGCGCGCTTCGCGTCGATGTCGCTTATGGCGGCAATTATTACGCGATCGTCGAGCCGCAGGGCGGCTATACCGGGCTCGATGATATGGGGGCGGCGCGCCTGATCGAACTGGGCGGGATGATCCGGCAAGCGGTGCGGGCCAAATTCGAGCCGGTGCATCCGCTCGACCCGACGATCCGCGGGGTCAGCCATGTGCTGTGGGCCGATGAACCGCGCGCAGACGGGGCCGATGGCCGCAACGCGGTGTTCTATGGCGACAAGGCGATCGACCGCAGTCCGTGCGGCACCGGCACCTCGGCACGCCTTGCGCATCTCGCCGGGGCCGGCAAGCTGGCGGTCGGCGACCGCTTCGTTCACGAGAGCTATATCGGCAGCCTTTTTACCGGGCGCGTCGAATCCGAAACGACGATCGCCGGGCAGCCGGCGATCATTCCGTCGATCACGGGTTCCGCGATCGCTACCGGTTTCAATACGATTTGGATTGATCGCAGCGATCGCTTCTGGAACGGATTTCAGGTCAAATAGCGCGTGGGGGGTGCCCGGACTGTCCGGCGTTCCACTCCGCTTTGGAGTATTTGAAATGAGTATAGTGGTCCGAACCCTGTCCGAACGCGTGTTCGATATCGTTCGCGAGCAGATCGTCGTCGGCGAGCTCGCGACCGACATGCCGATCCGTCAGGACGCGCTAGCCGCCGAACTGGGGGTCAGCAAGATTCCGGTGCGCGAGGCGCTGGCCCGGCTGGAACAGGAAGGGTTGCTGATCAGCCACCCGAACCGCGGTTATCTCGTCCGGCCGATGTCGACGGCCGAGGCGGATGAAATCTACGCGTTGCGGCTGGCGCTCGAACCTGCCGCGGCCGCCTTCGCGGCGGTCCATGCCGATGATGCGGAGCGCGAGGAGGCGCAACGCGTGTACGAGCGCCTCGACGCCGCCGCTAGCGACAATCTGGCCGACGTCGCGATGCGCAATCGCGATTTCCACACCGCGCTCGTCCGCGTCGGCGGCCGATTGCTCACGACCCAGATGGTCGAACGGCTTTCGATCCTTTCGGAGCGTTATGTGGTCGCCCATCTGGAGCCGTCGGGCCGCGAATCGCGGGCGCACCTCGAACACCGGCAGCTGCTCGACGCATGGATGGCGCGTGATGGCGACACCGTAGAGCATTTGCTTACCGAGCATATCAAGGCGACGCTTGCCGATCTGAAAGCACAATTAAAAGTCGCGGTCTGAGCCGGCGACGAACGGGGAGAAATGAATGTTCGGTCCGCGCAAGTCGCTCGACGACATCCGGTCGCACGAGGCAAGCCAGTCCCTGGCCAAGACGCTGAGCTGGCCGCATCTGATCGCGCTGGGTGTCGGTGCCATCGTGGGGACGGGCATCTATACGCTGACCGGGGTGGGAGCGGAGCGCGCGGGACCGGCGGTGATCCTGGCCTTCGCGATCGCCGGGATGGTCTGCGCCTGCGCCGCGCTTGCCTATACCGAGCTTGCCACGATGATTCCCGCGGCCGGAAGCGCCTATACGTTCAGCTTTGTCGCATTGGGCGAGACGATCGCATGGATCGTCGGATGGAGCTTGATACTCGAATATTCGCTCGCTTGCTCGACGGTTGCCGTCGGCTGGTCGGGCTATCTGGTGGGCTGGATACAGTCCGCGGGCGTCACGCTGCCCCCGGCGCTGCTGTCGGGGCCCCATGACGGCGGCATCGTCAACCTGCCGGCGGTGCTGGTCTCGCTAACGGTCATGGGGATGCTGGTTGCGGGGACGCGGGAGAGCGCGACCCTCAACATCATATTGGTCATCATCAAATTATTGGCGCTGGGCGCGTTCATCGCCTTCGCGCTTCCCGCGTTCGATCCCGACAACCTCCAACCCTTCATGCCCTATGGCTTCGGATCGGTCGAAAGCGGCGGCGAGAAGCGCGGCGTGATGGCGGCCGCTGCCATCGTGTTTTTCGCCTTTTACGGCTTCGACGCGGTCGCGACTTCGGCCGAAGAGGCCAAGCAGCCGAAGCGCGATCTGACCATCGGCATCATCGGTTCGATGCTGGTCTGCACCCTCATCTATATGGGAGTCGCGATCACGGCGGTCGGCGCGCTGCCCTTTCAGCAGCTCGCCAATTCGACCGAGCCGCTGGCGCTCGTCCTGCGCGCGCTCGACCAGCCCGTGGCCGCGCACCTTGTTGCGCTCGCGGCGATTATCGCGCTGCCCTCGGTCATTCTTGTGATGATGTACGGTCAAAGCCGGATCTTCTTTGTGATGGCGCGCGACGGGCTTCTGCCCAAACGGCTGGCGACCGTCAGCCCCCGGACCGGCGCGCCGACGCTGATCACCATCCTGACCGGCCTGTCGATCGCCGCCGTGGCGGGCATCTTTCGCCTCGACGAAATCGCCGAGCTCGCCAATGCCGGGACGCTGCTGGCCTTTATCGCGGTGGGGGTGTGCCTGATGGTTCTGCGCCGGAACGCGCCGCAAATCGAACGGCTGTTCCGCTGTCCCGCACCCTATGTCGTCGGGACCGCCGCGGTGCTCGGCTGCCTCTATCTGCTCGTCAGCCTTCCGTCGTCGACGATCGTCCGCTTCATCATCTGGAACCTTGCCGGTCTCGTGATCTATTTCGCCTATGGGCGGTGGCGCAGCGCGCGCCAGCGGCCGACGGTCGCGGCCTGATCCACGCCATCCTTCCCGGTTCAAAGGAAAATAACATGCGATTGCTACTGGCCGCGCTGTGCCTGTCTCTTGCCCTGCAAGCTCCCGCCTGGGCGCGCTCCGGGGTCGAAGGCGTCTGGCTTTTCGACGATGCGCCGAGTTATCCCGGCGTCACCATGCTCGAAGTCGCGAACGACGCCGGCGTGATCAGCGGCAGCGTAACGACCGAATGGTATGGGCCGATCAGGTTGGAAAATGCTCGTATCGACGGTGACACACTGACCTTCGACCTGCGCAATCTCAACGACAAGGCGCATCCCACGCGCCGCTGGACGGCATTGTTCACCCCTGCCGGCGTCAAGCTGACCGGTGATATCTGGTACGCGCATGTCGAACAGGACGGCCGCCGTGGCAGCGTCCAAGACGCCGAGGCCCGCGCCTTTGATTTCGCTCCCGACCTCCCGCCGCTGGGGACGATCGCGCCCGACAATCTCGCCGCGACACCGCCGATGGGTTGGTCGAGCTGGAACAAGTTCGGAGACAAGATCGACGATGCGACGGTCCGCGCGATGGCCGATGCGCTGGTCGCGAGCGGCCTTCGCGACGCTGGCTATCTTTATGTCAACATCGACGACGGCTGGCAGGGCCAGCGCGACGCGAACGGCGTGCTACAGCCCAATGCGAAGTTCCCCGACATGAAGGCGCTCACCGATTATGTCCATTCGAAGGGGCTGAAAATCGGCATCTATACGTCGCAAGGTCCCCGGACCTGCGCCGGTTATGAAGGAAGCTACGGGCATATCCAGCAGGACGCCCAGACCTTTGCCGATTGGGGATTCGATTATCTGAAGCATGATCTGTGCTCGGGCGAATGGTTCTACGACGATGCCGACAAGGTGAAGCGCAGCTATTATGAAATGGGGCTTGCGCTGAAAGCGACGGGACGGCCGATGCTCTATTCCTTGTGCCAATATGGCCGGTTCAACGTGTCCGAATGGGGGCGATCGGTCGGCGGCCATCTGTGGCGCACGACCGGCGATATCACCGACGATTATGAAACCATGTCGGACATCGGCTTCGTCCGAAACCCGAGGTTCGGCCATGCCGGGCCTGGGGGGTGGAACGATCCCGATATGCTGGAGGTCGGCAATGGCGGCATGAGCGAAGACGAATATGTCACCCACCTGACCTTGTGGGCGATCCAGGCCGCGCCGCTTATCATGGGGCACGACCTGCGGCATACGTCCGAGCGAGCGCTGCGTCTTCTCAAGAACCGCGAAGTCATCGCCATCGACCAGGACGTCAAGGGCGTGCAGGGCCGGGCGGTCCGCAAGGAAGGCGCGCTGGAGATATGGCGCAAGGAACTGGCGGACGGGTCGGTCGCGCTGGCGCTCTTCAATCGCGGCGAGGTGGCGGCGCAAATGACGCCGACGGCGGTCGACGCCAATCTGGCGCGGTTGACGCAGGTGCGCGACCTGTGGCGCGGCGCGGCGGTCGCCGTCGACGATTTGCAGTTCACTGTGCCCGCGCATGGCGCGGTGATGCTGCGGGTCGACGGCGAGTCGATTTGACCGGACCCTTTCTCGTCCGCCGGTAGGGCGCGAAAGATGGGCGCCGCTGCGATCGGGACGATGCGCGGGCGGCTGATTGCGCCATGACGATCGGATCGGCCAGTATCGGATAGCCGTTTCGGCACCGATCCGGCGAGCGCGGCGCGATGCGACGAACAATGCCACGGCCTTTGCTGGCGGCCCTTATCCTTTCTGGCTGGAAACCCTGCCCCGCAGCCGATGCGCTCGTCCGGCCTGGCGGGTGATTCGTTCGCCATTGGCTGATTGTTCGCCATCGCGGATCACGAAAACGCCGGCTCCTCCGCCGGAACCATCTCAAAAACCACGTAGATTGGTGTGTATATAGTAAATCGTATAATGTATTTGACTTCTAATTGTCGGACATGCTTAAATTGTCCGACATGCTCACCAATGGGCAAGGGCCATGAGAGCTTATTTTGGGAGGTTGCAATGAAGGACGGACTTACCCGCTGTCTGCTGACCGTAAGCGCCAGTGCGATGGCGACGATGTTTCTCTCCACGCCGGTCATGGCGCAGAGCGAGACGGGCGGCGCCCTGGCTGCGACGAGCGACGCAGGCGAGGCGATCGTTGTTACTGGTACCCGCATCCGACGACCCAACCTCGACAGCAACAGCCCCATGACCGTCGTGAGCGACGAGGAGTTCCGCTATCAGGGTGCGACGACGGTGGAATCGGTGCTCAACCGGCTTCCTCAATTCACTGCCGACGCCAACGAAAATGTCTCGAACGGGTCGGATGGCACGTCGAACGTCAATCTTCGCGATCTCGGTTCGAACCGCGTGCTCGTGCTCATTGACGGCCAGCGGATGCTGCCGACGCAGGCGATCAACGTCAATTTCGTGCCGTCGTCGCTGGTCGAGCGCGTCGATGTCGTGACCGGCGGTGCGTCGGCGGTTTACGGATCGGACGCGATTTCGGGCGTGGTGAATTTCATCTTGCGCAAGAATCTCGACGGCGTCCGCGTCGATGGGCAATATAGCTTCTATCAACATAACAACAACAACGGGACGCTGCGCGATCTGATTGACAGCAACGGTTATCAGAACGCCCCCAAATCGGTCACCGATGGCGAAAAGCTCGACGTCAATTTCGCCGTCGGCACCAATTTCGCGGAAGGCCGCGGGAATGTCACCGCCTATGCTGGGTATCGGCGCGTCAACCCCGTACTGCAGGGCTCGCGCGACTATTCGGCCTGCGCGCTCGACCCCAATGGCGACCGCACCGGCTTTGTCTGCGGCGGTTCGAGCAACAATGAATTCGGCCTGTTCACCGTTCTCGCCGACCCGGTCTCGGGATCGCCCGTCACCTATAACAACACCAAGGACGGCCAAAAGACCTGGGTGCCGTACGACAGCAGCTTCCGTTACAATTATGCGCCGACCAATTATATGCAGCGTTCGGATCGCCGCTATACCGCGGGCGCCTTTGCGCATTATGAACTGTCTTCGGCCGCCGAACTCTATGGCAGCTTCATGTTCATGGACGACCACAGCTTTTCTCAAGCCGCGCCGTCGGCCCTGTTCCAGGGCGAGGTCTATTCGATCAACTGTGACAATCCCTTCCTGAGCGCGCAGCAGGCGGGGGCACTTTGCGGCGCCGCGGCGGGCACCGACACCAGCCGCGACACCTTCATCGGCTATCGCATGACCGGCGAGGGCAGCGCGCCGCGCCGCGATGACCTGCGCCACACCGACTATCGTTTTCAGGGCGGGGTGCGCGGCGAGATCGCGCCGGGGATCCGCTACGACGTCGGCGCGCTGCGCGCGGTGGCGATCTTTAACGAAAATTATCAGAATGATATCGATCCGGTAAAGGCGAAGAAGGCGCTTCAGGTCGTCGAGGTCGACGGCGTGGCGACCTGTAAATCGGTCATCGACGGCAGCGATCCCGACTGTGTGCCGATGGACGTGTTCGGTTTCGGCACGATCGACCCCGGCGTCTATGACTATATCTATGCGCCGACCTTCACGCGCGGCGAGCAGAAACTCACCGTGCTCAACGCGGGCATCAGCGGCGAACTCGGCGCCTATGGCATCCAGAGTCCCTGGGCGTCGCAGGCGATCGGCTTCGCGATCGGCGTCGAGCAGCGTATCGAGGAGCTCGATTTCCGGGCCGACGCGCTGGCACAGCAAAAGGGGACGCTTGAATCGCAGGGCAAGATCAAGGTCCGGGAGGTCTACGGCGAACTGGAACTGCCGATCCTGTCCGACATGCCCCTTGCCCATTCGCTCAGCGTCAATCTCGGGCTGCGCTATTCGGACTATACCAACGACAGTCTCGACGGCACGAAAACCAGCTATGGCGCGACGACCTACAAGGCCGAGCTCGACTATGCCCCGTCGCGCGACATCCGCTTCCGCGCCAGCTACAACCATGCGATCCGCGCGCCCAACGTCGCCGAATTGTTCGCGGCCCGCGGCCTGGGCAATGTTCAGGGGCAGGATCCCTGCTCGGGCGCCTCACCCGTCGCGTCGTTCGATCGCTGCGCTCTCACCGGCGTGACGCAGGCGCTCTATGGCAACATCCCCGAATGCCCGGCCGAAACCTGCGTCACTCAGGGCGGCGGCAATCCGGCGCTCAAGCCCGAAGAAGCCGACACCTATACCGCGGGTCTGATCCTGACGCCCCGGGCCATTCCTAACCTGCTGGTTTCGGTCGATTACTACAACATCAAGGTCGACAATTATATCGGGACCGTCGATCCGTTCCTGACGATCAACCAGTGCATCCAGACGGGCAATCCGTTCTTCTGCGACCTGTTCAACCGCGATCCCACCACGGGCGTGATCTTTGGAACCAACGGCTATATCACGGCTACCACGCTCAACACCGGCTATCTGAAATCGGCCGGCATAGACGCGACGGCCAGCTACAGCTTCGGCCTCGATACGCTGGGCCTGAACGATGGCGGCAAGCTCAATTTCGAACTGGTCGGCACCTATCTCGACAAGCATCAGGTGCAGCCGCTGCCGGGGCTTGGAACCTATGACTGCGCGGGGCTGTTCGGGCCGACCTGCGGCCAGCCGACGCCACGCTGGCGGCATCAGCTGCGCACGACGTGGCAGATGCCGTGGTCGAACGCGACGCTCTCGCTCAACTGGCGCTATTTCGGCAGCGCAAAATTGTCGAGCAACACCGACAATGAATTCCTTCAGGGAACGCCCTATGTCATCAACAGCAAGATCGACGCTTACAGCTATTTCGACCTTGCCGGCACGGTCGATGTACTGGAGAATTTCACGGTACGCGCGGGCATCAACAACCTGTTCGACAAGGATCCGCCCGCGATCGCGCAGGGGCTGCTCAGCTCTTTCGGAAACGGCAATACATATCCGGGCGTCTATGATCCGCTCGGCCGCATGATCTTTGTCGGGCTGACTGCGAAATTCTAGCGGGTTAAAACCGAGCCGGCTTCTCGATCTTTATCTCAATCGTCCAAATGACGTGGAATGAAGGAGCGAAATACCAACCCGATGTCCATCCCGCCCGGATCATATTCGGGCACGAAATGAAGCACGCCGTCCAAAGAGCATGGCCGATATTCATTGTACCAGACGGGCACCAGTCCATCGATCCCGATGTCGACGACGGCCTTCTTTGGGCCAATGCTCGGCCGCGATATCCGGACGATTACGGCGTCGCACCGCGAGATCCGCATCGCGTTCGCGACTCTGGGCCGGTCGTCTTGATAGGTCGCTGTCGACGGCACGACTAGCAAAAAGGAATCGGGCGCTGACAGATAGCGGGCAAACTCGGGCGGAAGAACAGGAAGCTTGCCATCGAGTTCCAGCCCGGCCGTTCGAACGATCGCAAGGGCGGCCATCAGTGTCTCGGCTTCTTCGAGCCGGTCTAAGGCCTGCCCGTTGACTTGCTGGCGCCGGTCATTCGACGGCACCATCGCTGCTGCGCGACCGCATTTGCCATTCGACAAAGCCGTAACATTGCAGTTCGCGGGTCGGTGCCATTAGGTGAATATGCGGCGGATTGGTCGAGCCCACGGTTGCGGGCAGGTGCATCGCGGCGATCACGGCGACATTGCGTTCGCGGCACAATCGTTCGATCGCGAACGCACCAACATCCTCCCAGCTGCGATGCAGCCAGCTATCGCCGGCGAGGCTGCGGAACAGGCGATAGCCCAGTAACCACTCGAGATCGGCAGGGCCGGCGAGGGCGATGTCGGCCGTCACATCGGCCGAGGATCCGTCGGCCGCTCGCCGGAGCAACAGAACGGGGTGAAGACTCCCCGGCAGCAATGTCGCCGCCAGTCCAGGGGCGGGGCGGGCGGAACTATGCATAAGGGCAGCAACATGATGCATGAGTTTGCTGTCGGTGCGCGTCGCCGCGGGGAGCGGAACACTGCCCCGGAACCATGGGTCGGGTCCAGTGGATCGGATATTGTCGAAAATTGCACGGGCATTGCTCTTAATTGGGAACCCGGTTGCCGGGGCTCGGGCGGCAGCCCTCTTTCAGATGTCTTTTATCCTTCCAGCAGGGCCAACCTGCCACTTCTTCACATTCAATTTTATCTCAGGGCCATTCGACTGCTGGCCGTTTTCCGACGATCCGTTTTGGCGTTGCCATACAATAATCGTTTCGTCTGCGACGCTATCCGCGCCTTGCGACCCAGGAGAGTTCTTCCTTTCAGGAAACACAGCTCTTCATCTGACGCCCGCCCGGTTTCGATCGGGCGGGCGTTCTTTTGAACGCGCCCACAGGTACGCGGCTGCCCGAACTGGCCGATGGCGGACTGTCCATTTTTGGGCGGGAATCGCAACAAGTAAACATTCGCGAATGGGCTTTCGATGGGAAAGCTAAGGGCGACCGGCCCTGCGAGTGCCTCAGCTGCGCGTTACTGGCCGCTGGTGCGCTCAGCTCCTGTTCTTGCCAGTGCGCGATACAGCGCGACTAGAAGCACTGCCAAAGCGACAGTCACAACCAATGTTACGGGTTCTCTGGTCGACAGAAGAGCCAAGAGAAACGAAACCGCGGACAAAATGGCCGAGACCGCTATGCCCGCAAGCCACTGGCGAAGCGGCTTCGCGGGTACGGCACACAGCGCGGTCATCAACAGCCAAGCCAGCAAAAAAACGTCGTAGAGCGCTTGCCGATCGAGCGGCGGCGATGCGGTGAGGCCGATCGCGATCGCGTAAAACAGGGTCGATATGAATCCCGCACAAGACCCTGCCAGCAGTGCGGTCCATATCCGCATGAAGGTCATGCCGATCGCTCCTTCGGTTTTGCCCGCGCGGGACGCTCGGCCTGTTTCCGGCGTTCAAACCAGAGCAGGGCGCCCGTAATCGACAATGCGGCGGGCATCAGGCCGATGATCAGATAGAGTATCTTCACCCAGAAGCCGCCGTAATAGCCGTAATGAATGGGCTCGAGCGCATAACGAAATTGCGTCCAGAACGACTGCTGCCGGACGTCATACACCTCCTCGAGCCGCCCCGTCCGGCCATCGAACCGGACGTGAGACGCATTCTCCTGAACAAGACCGGGAACATTGCCGTCGATCTGGACCGTCGGTCGGTCGCCCCCAAAATCGATCGTTGCGTAGGTCGGTTCGAAATCGGGGATAGAAGCGCGTGCCATGCGGATCATCGGAGCGATCGGCTCCAGCCTTTCCGCCGCCGCTTCGAGAGCCGCTTCTCCCTCCGGGTCGTGCGCCGCCTCTTCCGTCCCCGCCACGCCTGCGATAACGGGCTTGAGATAGCCTTCGAGCGCCAGCCAGGTTCCCGTCGTGGCGATCGCGATATGAAAAAGCAGCGCCCAGAAGCCCACCAGCTTGTGAAAATCCGCGAATGTGACGCGGATATTGCCGCTACGCCGCCACCGCATACGGAACATATCGCGAAGGATATGTTTGTAGATGAGCAGGCCGGTGACGATCGAAATCAGCATGAAGGCGCCGACTATCCCGACCGGCAGGCGATTGTAGAGCAGCCTGACATGAAGGTGGCGAAGAAAGTCGTTCACATGATTGCTGCGCGACGGGCGAAGGCTGCCGTTCGACGCATCAAGATAGATGTGGGTATAGCCCGCATCGGTTTTGATCATCAGGCCATAGAGGCCAGGCAGGCTCGCGTTTGGTAGTTGCAGCGACACGCGCGCCACTCGTTCGGCGTCTTGCGGGGTCGCCGCCTGCAGGGCGGCAAGCGCGCGGTCGGCGTCGACCCGAACCGGATGGTCGGCCAGCACTTGCAAGGCGGGGTTCGCCATGCGGTCGATCTCGGGCGAGAAGACCGCGACCGCACCGCTCAGGCACACGATCAGCAAAGCAATGCCGACGACGAAGCCGGCCCAGCTATGGACGTCGTATAGTCGCTTTCGGCTGTCCCGGTTCATATTGGTCCCCAGCCGACGATTATCCCCGCCAGCGCCGCTCCGGCCACGATCGCCCAACCGAGCCAGCCGCGTTGCGGCACAAAGGCCGCGATGACGATAACGGGCCACAGGAGCATCAACGTCATGCCGGCGGCCGTCATCGCATCGTCGGGTTCGGCGGGGAGACGGCGCAGGACCGCCGCGGCGCAGAGCAGTGCGGCAAATGTCCCGCCGATGAAGCCGGCTAGCAGGCGATTGACCATGCCCATCTTACACCGTCGCCCAATGGACAGCCGCGATCAGCAGGCTGGCGATAGCACTTCCGCACCCCAGCCATTGCGCCGGGATCGGATGATTGCCGGCGACAGACACCAGCGCCACCCCGCCTGTCATCATGCCGGCAACCCACAGACCGATCCCGGCAGCCCAGTCAAGGGCAGCCACCGCGAGAGCGAGGCTCATCGCGGCGGCTCCAATCGCCGCTGGTCCGAGTATATTTCCGGCGAAGGCCGATTGACGAAGAAACCCCGCCTTCCCGCGATCCGGCGCACGAAAATAGACGAACGTGACCGCCGCAAAAGCGCTCAGGATCGAAGCGAGCGCGAGCATGGCGATCAGAAGCGCACGCCAAGTGTGCCGTAGAGCGTTCGCGCCTGCCCCGGCGCGACGCGCAGGGCCGAACCGGAGGACTGATCATAGTTGACGTTGGTGGCGTTGCGGAGCGTAAGGCGCATATAAAGAACATGGTCGGACGGAAGGGTCGTCTCGTAGCCGGCATTCAGGTCGAGCGTCGTAAAACCCGGCATGAAAAAGGGAACCGAGGTCTGTGCGTCGGCACCCGCCGACTGGCCGCCAAAGCGCCTCCCGGTGTGAAAAACCCCGGCGCCAAGCGAGAGCCCGGTAAATCGATAGGTCGCCGACAGGCTGGCGGTGTGCTTCGCTACGTCCTGCACATTGGTTCCGAGCGTGCTCTGCGGATCCTTGGCGTCGGTATAGGCGTAAGAGGCGATAGCACTGAGATTGGGGGTGATTTCACCGACCATATCGAATTCGAAGCCGCGCGAAGTGACCTTGTCGCGCGCTTCCGTCACCGAAATGCCATTGCCGAGGTCGCGGGTCACCAGCACATTCTGCTTTTTGATATCATAGACGGCTGCGGTGGCGGTGACTCCGCTTATGATCTGTGTCTTGATGCCGAGTTCGTAGCTCCGTCCCTTTTCGGGCGGAAAAGGTCCGGACGCCGGCTGGTCGCCGATCGCCGGCACGGACGGATTGGGCGCGAACGAGCGCGAATAGCTGGCATATATGGAGACATCTTGCCGCGGCTGGAAAACCAATCCGACGCGCGGAAGAAATGTGTCGGCGCTGGAATCGTCGCTCGGCGGGTTGATTGCAGCGCCGGAAATCTGGAAATCTTCGAACTTCTCATACCGGCCGCCAACCACCAGCGTCCATTGATCACCGATTTCGATCAAATCCTGCGCATAAAGGCCGATCGTCTTGAACCTCTGGCGGAAATCGGAATTGGGGGTGCGAACAAGCCCGGCGAAGTTGGCGTCGAGGAGACCGTAAACGGGGTCAAAGATATTAAATCCGCCGCGGTTCGGTGAATTGAGCGAGAAGCCGTTGCCCGATTCATATTTCTCATAGTCGGCGCCGAGCAGCAGATTGTGACGCAACCCGCCTGTTTCGAACTTGCCGTGCAGAGTGGCGGATAGATAGTCGCGATCGTCGAACGTCTCCCGATTGCCGTCAACGCTGCGGATGAACTCTCCGGTAGGGACGCCCTGCGCATCGAGCACAAGTCGCCGCGGACGCACCTGGATGTCTCCGCCCTCGCCGCGCTGGACCGCCGCCTTGACCTCGGCGCGCCAATCGGCATCGAAGCTGTAACCGAGCGTCAGGCTACCCGAATGGATTTCCTGCGCCAGTTCGGCAAAGTCCTCGGCAAAGTTGCGAGTAGAAGGGGTATCGACCCGCTTGCCGTTGAAATAGATGCGTCCGCGATCAAACGGCCGAACGGTGTCGAGATATTCATATTGGGCCAGCAGGCTGAAGGAACCCGACGACCAGGACAGCGATGGCGCGATGAACACCGTTTCCTTGTCTCGCCCGACGTTGCGCCAATATTCGCTGTCCTCCACTTCCGCGACAAGTCGAAAGGCCGCACCGTTGCCCAATGGGCCGGTCACGTCGCCGACAAGCCGGCGCTGGCCGCGGCTGCTGAGCTGCGCAAAGACATCGAAGCCGAATGTCTGCTGCGGCTTCTTGGTGATGACGTTGATGAGGCCGCCGGGCTCGAACCGGCCGTAGAGCAGCGAAGCCGGTCCCTTCAGCACCTCGATCCGTTCGGTGGTGGAGCCGAGCGAATGTTCCTGAATTGTCGCATAGCCATCGCGCAGGACAGCCCCGTCGGTCCCAAATCCCCGGATTTTCAATGTGTCGGCAAAGAAGGCCCCGTTTGTCTGGGTGATGCCGCTGACATTGCGCAGCGCCTCGGTCAGCGATTGGACCTGCTGGTCCAGCAGCACCTGCTCCGGGACGACATTGACGATCTGCGGCACCTTCATGACTGGCGCGTCTGTCTTGGTAGCGCTCACCGCGCTGTCGACAGCATAGGGCTTCTCACGGGTGCCGGTCACCACGATGGTCTCCCGCTGATCTTCCTCAGCTGCGTGGGCCGTCGCCGGCAAGATCGACGCTGACGCCAGGATTAGATGCAGATGGACGCGGCAAATGCGAAACATGGATTGACCCCCGAAGAACCCACTTGAGGCGGCGCCCATATTAATTCTGCGAAGCATTTGCAATAAGATTCGGAGCGCGCTCGAATGCGTGTCGGAAGTGGCCGGTAGCGAACCGTCTGTTTATGAGTACAAATCAGTTGAAGCGGACCTCGCTCTATTTCGAATGATAGTCGCGAAACCCTTGTGGTCGGATTCGGGTTAACGGCGGGTCGTCATCAATCTGTCACTGCGGCAATCTTTGGAGGCGCGGTCGGCCGCATCCGATTCGGCGCGGCCACCGAGGAGCATGGCCGCCTAGAAATGCGTGAGAATGGCGATATCATAGGCTGGATTGCCCGGGAAATTATCCCGCACGAGGGTGCTATCCGCAAATGGCTGGCACGCCGCTGGAGCCATGTCGTCGACGTCGAAGACGTGATCCAGGACGCCTATTGCCGCCTCGCCAACCTCTCCTCCGTGGAGCATATCGATAACCCCGGCGGCTATTTCCATCGAACCGCAAGCGCGGTCGTCACCGACCACATGCGACGCGCGGGGATAATTAATTTCACTTCGATGACCCAAATCGAATGGTCGAACGTCATTGATGATGAACCCTTGCCCGATCGCAATCTGGAAACGCGGCAGGAATTTGAGCGCGTGACCGGGCTGCTTGCGATGCTGTCCGACACCTGCAGGAAGATCATCGAATTGCGGCGCATCGAGGGATTATCGCGAAAGGAGACCGCCGAGCGCCTCGGGGTGAGCGAGAATGACGTGAAGAACCATCTCGTTCGCGGACTGCAGAAAATCACGGGAGCGATGGCCGAACAGGATGCGCGATCGAGCGGCGATGCGCCGGCGAAGATCGAAACGAAGGACGAAGCGATTGGCAAGCGCCGACCCTATTAACGCGATCGACGAACAGGCGGCGGCGTGGGCGGTCGAGACGGCGCATGGCGAGATGAACGCCCAAATCCGCGCGGATCTCGAGGCCTGGCTTTCGGCCGATACGCGGCATCGCGGCGCCTATATCCGCGCCTGCGCCTGGTTGCATGCCGCCGAGGATGCCGTGATCGCGGCGCATCGGGCGCCCGCTGCATCCGTCGCGACCGCCTCCCTGCGCACCTCCGACAATGACAATGACGGGATCGCGCCCGGTGCATTGCGCAGACTGGCCTCGCGCTGGAGCGGGCGCGCGATGGCCGGCGGCGCCGCTGTTGCCATGTCGCTGGCGTTGCTCGTCGCGGTCGGCGTGCCGGTGCCGGGGCTCGTTACCCCGACCGAAACGATCGCGAACGCCAAGGTGGTCACGCTCAAGGATGGGTCGGTGGCGACGCTTGGCCGCAATGCGCAGATCCAGGTGTCGCTGTCCGAAGGTATCCGGAAGATTACCCTGCTGAGCGGCGAAGCGACATTCGAGGTGGCGAAAGACAGGAGCCGTCCCTTTGTCGTGCGTTCAGGCGACGTCTATGCGCAGGCGACGGGGACCGTCTATTCAGTGCGCCGCGTCGGCCTGACCGGCGGCGCCGTGCGGGTCGGCGAAGGAAGCGTACTCGTATGGCCGCGCGACGAGCGCGATCAGGCCGTCGTCCTCCATGCCGGCGGCACGGTGACGCTCGACCCGGGGCCGATGGCAACGACGACCGAGGCACCACGATCAGCGTCGCACCGCTTGCCACCTCCCGAACTCGCACAGATTTCGCTCGACAATGTACCGGTCCGCGCCGCCGTGGCGCGCTTCAACCGGGTCAACTCGACCAAGATCATATTGGCCGACCCGGCAATCGGAAACATCGAGATTATCGGCCTCTATCGCGCCAACGATCCCGAGCATTTCGCGGAAGCTATTGCTGCAATATCAGGCGCACAAATCGAACATTCCGATTCGAGTATCGTAATAAAAATGAAGTAAAATTGCCCCTCTATATTAATATAGTATATTTTGATCCAAACAGGGACTTCCCCCGTCGATAGTTTCGAGAGCATCGAACAAGGGGTTTTCTGAAATGCGTTCTTATTACATTCGTTCGGCCGCCTCGGCGACGGCGGTCGCGGCCGCGATGATCCTTCCCGCAGCGGCCCAGGCACAGGTCCGCAGCTTCGATGTTCCGACACAATCCGCATCGAATGGAATTCGCGAGTTCGCGCGTCAGGCCGGTATCCAGATCACGCTGGCCGGCCGCGAAGGCGACGGCCGCACGACCAATGCGGTCCGCGGCAGCTTTGAAATACGCGACGGGCTGGCTCGGCTGCTGGCCGACACCGGCCTGACAGTCCGATCCTTCGACGGGAAGGTCGCCATTCTCGCAGCGAGTGCGGCCGATGTCGCGGATGCGGACGAAACCATCACGGTAACCGGGTCGCGCATCGCCCGGCCCGAACTAGAATCGGCAATGCCCATCGGCATCGTCAGCATGGAAGCGGGCCGGAAGGCCGGCAACACCACCATTTATGAAACCGTCCTGCGCGACGTCGCGGTGGGCCCCGGAAACGGGCCGTACAACAGTGCACCCGAGGGGCAATATGACGGCGGCATGGCCACCATCGAGCTCCGCAACATGGGGGTCAGCCGGTCGTTGACGCTGATCGACGGCCGTCGCCGCGTCTCGGGCGCCGCCTCTTCGTCGGCGGTCGATATCAACATGATCCCGTCGGGCATGGTGGAGCGCATCGAGATCGTCACGGGTGGCGCCGCTGCCATCTATGGCGCGGACGCCGTGACGGGCGCCGCCAATATCATCACCCGAAAAGACATCGACGGGCTGGAGGTGTCGGCAACGACGGGGTTCACCCAGGACGGCGGCGGAAGCAAATCGCAGCTGTCGTTCGTCGCCGGAACCCGATTTTCAGACGACCGCGGGTCGATCATGATCGGCGGGACCTGGATGAAGAACAACCCGATCTATTTCCACCAGCGCTACGCCAGAAACACGAACATCAGCTACCAGGCGAATCCGGAAAACACCGGCCCCGACGACGGCATTCCGGACCGCGTCATCCGGTACAATATGACGAACATGTATCTGCAGCCCAACGCGACCATCTATGTGGGCGGCAACACCTATTTGCTGGCGCCCGACGGCTCGGCCTATGTCGGCCAATATGCCAACGGCTGCATCTCGGGCTGCGGCACTTCGCGCGACGGCGGCGATGGCGGGTTTCCGCAGAGCCAATATTGGAGCGACTTCCTGATCGCGCCGATCGAAAATTACGCCTTCATCGGGCGGTTCGACTATGCGCTGACCGACGGGGTCAATTATGAGTTCCGCGTCGATTATGGCCGGTCGCGCTACGATGCCTATCGCCGCCCCTATCGCGACGACGATCGCCTGACCTGGCTCAATGGCGCCGGCGGCGCGACCGCGCGGCTCGACAATCCCTATCTGCCCGACTCCTTCCGCCAGATCATGCTCGCCAACGATCTGACATCGACCGCCGTCCGCCGGAGCTATGAAAATTTCGGTCAGATGACGGACTATAGCGATCGTCAGAGCCTGACCGTCAGCACCGGTTTCAATGGTGAACTGGCGGACCGGTTCAAATGGGAGATTTTCGGTCAATATGGCCGCAGCACCAACGACATCCATGCCGACAATGTGCCGATCGCGTCGCGGTTGATCGCCGCGCGCGACGTGATTTCGGACCCCGTTTCCGGCGCACCGGTCTGCCGCGACGCGACCGCGCGGGCCAATGGCTGCGTTCCGTTCAATATCTTCAGCGAGGCACCGCTGACCGCCGAGCAGCGCGGGTGGATGATGGCGACGCGCCGCAAGCACCGCGAACAGACACAAAAGATCTTCGGCGCGAGCATCACCGGCAGCCCCTTTGCGCTGCCCGCCGGCGAGGTGCAGGCCGTGCTCGGCGTCGAACATCGCCGGGAAGCCATCCACAATGTCGACGACAATGGCGCCGCGCCGCCCGAAAAGGAGCTGTCGCATCTTGGGGCCTGGGCGCCGTACGAGCCGGAACTTCGCGCCTCGAACCATGTATCGGAAGTTTATGGCGAACTGGTCGTCCCGGTTCTGCGCGACCTTCCCTTCATCCACAAGCTCACGGTCGAGGGCGCCGTCCGCTATTCGGACTATAGCGATTTTGAATCGACCACGACCTGGAAAGCCGGTGCCACATGGATGCCCTTCTCCGGACTGACTTTCCGCGCGGTCCGCTCGCGAAGCGTGCGCGTGCCCAACTTCGGCGAGCGTTATTCGGCGCGCGCCGTCCAGGAAATCGGCGTGCGCGATGCCTGTCTCGAGACGAGCTATCAGGCGAATCCGACGCGCAAGGCGAATTGCGCCGCGCTGATGCAGCAACTCGGCATTCCGACCCCCTATCTGCCCAGCGAAATCGGTACCGGCCATGTGATTACCGGCGGCAGCATGGACGTGACCCCGGAAACCTCGAACAGCCTCACCGCGGGGCTCGTCTGGCAGCCGGCTTTCCTTCCGGGGTTCGACCTGACGGTCGATTACTGGAACATCAAGATCGGCAACATGATCGCCGCGATCGGCCGGCAGGACGTCCTCAACTTGTGCATGGACCTGCCCTCGATCGACAACCAGTTCTGCGATCGCATCACGCGCGATGCCCGCGGCTATGCCGAAGGCGTCGACACAAGCTATATGAACGTGTCCGAATCCGAGGCGGAGGGGATCGACGTCGGCGCGAATTACCGGACCGATGTTGGCCCGGGCCGCCTCGCGGTCGCGGTGCGCGCCAGCTATCTCATCAAGTTCGAGACGACGACTCTGCCCGGCGTCGAAACGAGCCGGATCATCTACGACGGCGGCTATCAAAATCCGCGCGTCCGCGCCAATATGTTCGCAAGCTACAGCATCGGCGACTGGGAGGTCGGGCTCAACACGCGGCTCTGGGGCAGCGCGGTCAACTACACCAATGTCTCGGACGAAGCCTATGAGCGGAACAAGCTGCCCGCGAAGGTCTACAACGACCTGAACGTCGGCTGGAACCTCAATGAAAATGCGACGCTGCGCGTCGGCATCAACAATCTGCTCGATGTCCGGCCGTCCTATCGCCCGCGCACCTATTATCAGGGCGGCGGCGGCGTTTACGACGTCTATGGCCGCTACTTCTTCAGCAGCGTCAACTTCAAATTCTGAGGAGCGAGGCGATGATCAAATCTCTCCATTTGCGGCGCATTGCCCTACTCCTCGTAGCGGCCATGTCGCTTCCATCCTCATCCTCTTTCGCGAAGGACACGCCAACGGCCGAGAGCACTTCGACGCAACGGCCAATCATGGTGATTGCTCACCGCGGCGGGGCGCTGTTACGCCCGGAAAACACTATGCCGGCCTTCCGTCACGCCGCCGAAATCGGCGCCGAATATCTGGAATTCGACTTGGAGATGACCGCCGATGATCGGATCGTCGTCTACCATGACGCGCTGATCAATCCCGACTTTTGCAGACCGGGGGACGGATCGCCTGCGATGGCCGAAGCCGTGCGCAACCTCGGCCTCGCGGCGATACGAAAGCTCGATTGCGGTGCGGGTGTAAGGCCGCAATATGCCGGTCGCCGCCATGTCCCCGTGCCGGGCGCCCGCGTACCCGAGCTCGGCGAGGTGCTGCAGGCCTTCAAGGATAGTGAAGCGCTGTTTTTTGCCGAGACAAAAATACCCAAGGATGCGGATATCGAACCGGTCGAATTCGCGCGGCTCGTCGAAGCGGCCGTGCGAGAGAACGGCCTCGAGGACAGGCTCATCCTGCAATCCTTCGATTTTCGCACGATCGACGCCTTGCACGAGATCAATCCGCGCATTCGCACCTGCCTGCTCGGCGTGCCGCGGCAGACGCGCGACTATCTTGCCATGCTTCGCCGTCACAATTCGACGTGTATCGTCCTCGGAATCGGCGAGGTCGATCGTGCCGAGACAGCGCGGTTGCAGGACGCCGGCATTCTGGTCTTCTCGGGCGTCGCCGATCGCGAAGAGGAGTGGCGGCAATATGCAGAGCTCGGCGTCGATGCGCTCTTCACCAACGATCCCGAAGGCGCGATCGCATATCTGGAGCGATCCGGATTGCGCAACTAAGCTTCCCCGGCGACGCCGCTGTCATGCGGCGGCGCCGCTCCTTTCCTCGACTACGAAAGGCACCGCAACCATGGCCTTCGCAAAGACCCTCGATCGCCGCAACCTTATCAAGGCTGCAGGGAGCCTTGCCGTGCTAGCGGGCTTCTCGCGCACGCCGCTGTTCGCCCGGCCGCTCGGCGCCAACCCCTTCACCCTCGGAGTCGCGTCGGGCGATCCGTGGCCCGACGGCTTCGTGATCTGGACGCGCCTTGCGCCGCGGCCGTTCGACGAACATGCCGGCATGCCCGCGGCACGCGTCCCGGTGCGCTGGGAGGTCGCCGAAGACGCGGCCTGCACCCGCATCGTGCAGAGCGGCGAAACGCTCGCGATGCCCGAACTCGGTCACTCGGTCCACGTCGAGGTCGCGGGGCTCCAGCCGCATCGTCCCTATTGGTACCGTTTCGCGGTCGCCGGATCGGATGTCAGTCCGACCGGCACCGCGCGCACCGCCCCGGCGAGCGATGCGATCGTGGACCGGGTCCGGATCGGCGTGGCAGGATGCCAGCATTACGAGGTGGGCCATTATGACGCCTGGGCTCATCTCGCGAACGAACCCGATCTCGACCTCATCTTCCACTATGGCGATTATATCTACGAAGGCGGGACGACGCCGCTCGGGCCGCAGGCCAGCGGCGCGCCGATCGTTCGCCAGCATATCGGCGGCGAAATCTACAGCATCGAGGACTATCGGCGCCGTTACGCCCAGTACAAAAGCGACCCGGCATTACAGGCGGCGCACGCGGCCTGTGCGTTCGCCTGCTCGTTCGACGACCATGAGGTCGATAACAACTGGGCAGGCGATTTCGATCAGGACGGCACCAGCCCCGAGATATTCGCCTTACGGCGCTATGCGGCGCTGCAGGCATGGTACGAGAATATGCCGGTCCGCAAGGCCCTGTTCCCGGCTCAAGGCGGGCTCACCGCCTATCGTCGGCTCGATTATGGCCGACTGCTGCGCACGCATGTGCTCGACACGCGGACCAACCGCACTGATCAGGTTTGCAACGACGGCAAGATCCGCCCGTGCCCGCCCGACCTCCTCCAGTCGCCCGAAGTCCTCGGCCGCGCGCAGGAGGCGTGGCTCGACGAAGGGCTCGGCAACGAGGCCATCTGGAACCTGATCGCGCAGCAGATCATCGTCATGCCGGTCGATTTCCGCGCCGGAGATGCCGCCGAGGCGCGCTTCGCGACCGACCTGTGGGACGGCTATCGCCCTGCGCGCACGCGGTTGATCGAATCCATCCGCAAGCATGAATTGACCAACGTCGTGATCGCGACGGGCGATCATCACAAACATCTCGTCGGCTCGGTGCCCGAAGATGAGGATCGACCCGACGGCCCGAAAGTCGCGGTCGAATTCCAGGCCGCCTCGATCAGCTCGAACGGCAACGGGAAAGGCGAAGCCGGGCTCGAGCAGATGATGCGAAACAATCCGCACTTTGACCTCTACACCGACCGCCGCGGCTATCAGCTGTTCGAGGTCACGCCGAAGGAATGGCAGACCGAAGTCAAAGTCATGGATCAGGTGGAAAGGCCGGGCGGAAGGATCAGTACGCTTGCCCGATATGCGGTTGCGCCGGACGCTCCAATCCTGAACCGACAATAGAGAAACGAACATGCTTCGCCCTGTGGGTTCCGCTCGCCGAGCTTTGAATTCCGGCCTCCTGACGATGTCGACAGTCTAGTCGTCGCGATTAGCGATGTTGGTGAAGGGCGCCCAGGCGGCCGGATGCGCCCAGCCGGCTTTCCAGCCCGCGACCGCCGAACCATCGGCGCGCTTGCCGCTACGCACCGCCTTCATCGCCATTTGCAACGCCTCGGCGCGCGACGTGCCGGGGTTTGCGCGGCGCGCCGTCAGCGTTTCGACCGTGAGCACCGCGGTCGCCTGATCCGACACGCGCCAGTGGCTCGCGAGCAGCGCGTCGGCGCCGGCATAGAGGAAGCCCCGCGCGAGTGCCGACAGGCTGTCGCCGCCGCCCGAATTTTCGGCCGACGCGGTGTTGCACGCCGACAGGATCACCCAGTCGGCCGACAGCGTCAGCCGCGCCGCCTCGGTCGCGGTGAGCAGGCCGTCGTCGGTATCGCTGGCGACGCTTGGCGGGGTGAGCACGAGCCCGGGCTCGCCGAACCCGAGTTCGGGATCTGGAAGCAGGCCATGGGTGGCGATCGCGACGATATCGCTCATGGGCAGCGCCGGATCGCTGCGCAGCGCGGCCTCGGTGGCATCGCGATCGAGCGTCAGGCTGGCGGGTGCGGCGCCGAACAGGTCGGCCATCGCTGCAAGCTCGACCTTGGTACCGGGCAAGGGGGCGAGCTTGCGGAGCGCGTCGGGATCGGCAAGCGGCGAGCCCGCGGCCGACACCCCGTCGAAGACGCCGATCCCTGCGGCGGCGCGCGAACCCGTGTCGCCGCCGAGCAGCACGGGCGCGCCATAGCCGCGGAAATTCTTGCCGCGTCCGGTCCGTGCTTCGACGGGCAGCAGCAACGCCGCGACCGACGGCAGGCTGGTGAAGGCATAGCGGTCGGCGAGCCATCCCGCGCGGGCCAGCGTGTCGGGATCGGCAAGGTCGCCGCCCTCGGGCAAGGGGGTCGACGACAGCATCGCAAGCGGCAGGTCGCCAAGCTTGCCCGAGCTCGCGACATAGAGACGTCGCGTGTCTTTCAGCAGCGGCTCGACCGGCGCGATCAACTCCTTGTAGAGTGCGTGCGCGGTGTCGAGGTCGAAGCGGCGATGGCCCTCGAGTTCCCGCGTCGTCATCGGCAGCGCGTCGAGTTCGGCCTTGCGCGCCGCCGAACAGGTTGCGAAGTCGACGTCGCAGCGCAGGTCGGAAATCTGTTTCAGGATGACGTCGATCTCTTGCGCCGGCCGGCTCCAGCCGACGGCGTCGGGGGTGACGACAAAGAGGTGAAAGGTGTTCGCCGCCTCGGTCATCATCAGCAAGGCTTCGCCGGGCCGCAGCGCCTTCTGCGCTTCGGCGAGCCCGATTGCACGCGGCGACACGAGCTGGCGGTACGACGGATATTTCTTGTCGATCAGCGCGCCGATGTCGGCGAGTTCGGCCTGCACGCCGTCGAGTTCGCCGCGCAGCCGCGCGGCCTCGACCGATTTCCGGTCGCCGAGCGCGCGGAGCAGATTCTTGTCGATGATGTTCGCGCGCGCGGCCAGATCCTGTTCGCGGCGCACCGCTTCGGCCATTTGCGGCGTCTTCGCGGCGCTGCGCGCGGCGGATTGCAGGACCGCGCGCCCCGAAGCCGAGCTGTTCGCATCCTGCGCCGCCTGAAAGGCGAGGTCCTGAAGCCGCGACTGTTCGGCCGCGCCGGGGGTGTCGCCCATCAAGCCGAAAGCCGCGTTCATATAGGTGGTAAACGCGCTGCGATTGGGGTCGACCTGCTGCCGGTCGAGCGCCGAAAGGGTGACGGCGTTGCCGCCCGCCGCGGTCCGGTCGTTCAGGCGCCGTACGATCGCGACCGCCTTGGCAGCCGCCGCCTCGGCTTCGGCCGCCTTGCCCTGTCGGAACAGGCTCGCGGCAAGAACGCTATAGGCGTGCGCGGTCTCGATGTGCGATTCGCCAAGGCTGCGCTGGCGGATAGCCAACGCCTGGCGATAATAGGGCTCGGCCGCTTCGTCGCCGGCGCGATCGAGGCCGCTGCGACGAACGAGCGCGGCGGCGACGCTGGCATAGCCATCGGCGGTGAGCGGATGCTCCTCGCCGAGCAGGCGGCGGCGGATGTCCAGCGCCTTGATCGCCATCTCGGCACCTTCGGCATGCCGGCCGAGCAGGCTGAGCGTCGTGCCGAGGCTGGCAAAGGCATGCGCGGTCTCGGGATTGTCGTCGCCGAACTTGGCGCGGAAAATGCCGAGCGCCTCGCGCATCAGCGGTTCGGCGGCTTCGGGGCCGAGACTATAGGCCAGGTTGATCAGCTGCGTCGCATAGGAGGGATGGTCCGCGCCCGCGACGCTCTTCTGGATTTCGATCCCGCGCCGGTACATCGGCTCGGCTTCGTCGAAGCGGCCCTGCTGGACCAGATTGTGCGCGACATTGCCGTACATGATGGCGGTGCGCTGACTGTTTTCGCCGAACGCCTGCCGCGTGACGTCGAGCGCCTTTCGCATCAGCGGCTCGATCGTCGACGGCGGCATTCCCCGGTTCTCCATGATCAGCGCGACATTGCTGTAGGCCTCGCCCGTCAGCGGGTGGGTTTCGCCAAGCGCCTTGATCCGGATCGCGAGCGCCTCGCGATAGGCGGCCTCGGCGTCCTCATAGCGCCCTTGAAGCCGCAGACTGTTGGCGACCGCGGTATAGCCGAGCGCCGCCTCGGCGCTTTCGTCGCCCTTGACCGAGCGCCCTAGGTCGAGCGCCTTTTTCGCCGATGCCGCGGCATCGTCATAGCGTCCGATTTCGGAGTAATTCGCTGAAACATTATAATGGCTGAGTGCAATGTCGGCGGGGTCGCTGTCGGGAAGCGCCTTCTCGATCGCCAGTGCCTTGGCAAAGACCGGCGCCGCTTCGTCAAAACGCCCGAGGGTGCTGAGGACGGTCGCGAGATTGCCGTAATTGGCCGCGGTTTCGCGGTGATTTTCGCCATGCACAGCGATGCTTGATTCGACCGCTTCGCGGTACAGCGGCTCGGCGCCCTTCATATCGCCGCTTTCGGCCATGGCGCGCGCCAGATTGCTGGTCGCGATGATCGACTTGGGGTGGTGCTTGCCGTTGCTCGCGAGCCGCGCCGCGAGGATCGCGCGGCGCAGCGGGATAGCTTCCACGGGGCGACCCTGCGCCATATAATTGGCCGAGAGGCGGGCGTAGGCGAGCAACGTCTCGTCGTCGCTTTCGCCGAGCGACGCCCGGTTGATCGCGAGCAGCTGCTTCAGGAACGGCTCGGCCTCCTTCAGGCGCCCCTCGTCCTCCAGCACGCCCGCGAGCAGCCGATAGCCCATGCTGGTGATCAGATTGTCCGCGCCGTAACGCTTCGTCGCCTCGCCGGTCCAGCGCCGGTAGATCGCTTCGGCGTCGCGCCGTTTCCCCGCACGTTCGAGATCCATGCCGCGATTGAGGAGATCGAGCAGCTTCTGCTCATCGTCGTTGAGCTTGGCGGGCGGTGGCGCTTCCTGCGCGAAGGCCGTGGGCGCGGCGATCCACAGCGGCGCCGCGCAGGCTAGAGCGAAGAAGCGGATTCGGCGGCTGGCCATGGCGCATTATTTCCCTGTTTGGGCCCAACATACAGAATATCTTGGGTTATTGTCATCTGGTTCCGGTAGGACAGGTCGCGCGGGCGTGTTGTGATCGCGGTCACGGCGCCTGGCTCGTCGGCAGGCCATCAGCGTTGCCGATCGTCGGCTGCCGCGCCTGCCTCGCAGCGGAACCAATTCGGGTGCCGGGCTGTTCCAGCTCCCAAGCGCCGACGTCGATCGGTGGCAAAAGGGGAATGGCTTGCTTCGCGTCATCCACTGCCTTTGCTGGCTGGCCTGCATCGCGATGCCGGCGCAGGCCGGCGCGCTCCAGGCGCAGACCGCTCCGACGGCGCCGGCGGGCGACACCGCGATCCAATCCCTGATCGAAGCCCGCAAATATCCCGAGGCCGAAACGATCCTGCGCGGCCGGCTGAAGGCGCATGAAGCGGCGGGGGCGATGGGCTCGGCCGCGGCTGCGAGCGATGCCGAAACGCTGGCGTTCGTGCTGAGCATGACCAAGCGCGCCGAGGAGGCCGAACCGCTGATCCGCGCGGCGGTGCGAACGCGCGAGCGGCTCGGCGACGACAGGGCGACCGGGCGAAGCCTGAACCGCCTGGCGTCCATCCTCATCGAGCGCCGGCGCCATACCGAGGCCGAAGCGGCGGCGCGCCGCGCCATCGACCTGCTCGCCGCGCCAGGCCCCGCCGACGACCGGCTGGTCGCCGCCTGGGGCAATCTGGGACGCATTCTCGCGGCCCGCGACCGGCTGCCGGAGGCGATCGACGCCTATGGCAGGGGAATTGCGTCGGGCCGCGCAATGCCCGGCAAAGCCGATGCGGTGGTCGCGACGCTGCAATCGCTGCGCGCCGATGCCGAAGCGGCGCTGTCGGCCTATCGCGAGCGCACGGCGGCGCAGCGCCGCAAGGTTGCGATGGTCGCCGCAACGACGACGCGGGACAGTAAGGAAACCGCCCACGAACTCTATCTCCTCTCGCTGTATCTGGCGCGGCAGGGCGAAATCGACGAAGCCGCGACGACCGCCGAAGAGGCTTATGACATTCAGGCGCGGACGCTCGGGCGCGACCATGCCGATACGCGAGCGTCGCTTTACCAGCTTGCGGCGATGCTCCGCCACGCGGCCGAAGCGTACCCGGCGATAGACGCCGCCCCGTCGGAGCATGCCGACGCGGCGCTGCCCGACGAGAGCGACGATGATATCCGCTGGCTCATCGACCGCGGCATGTTCGTGCGCGCGGAGAGCGCGGTCCGCGCGCGTATGGCGCGACGCGCGGCAGGCGCGCGCTCGGCCGCGGCGGCAACCGACAAAGAACTGCTCGCCAACATTCTTTACCTCACGGGTCGCGCCGACACCGCCGAAACGCTGATGCGCGAAGCCGTCGCCATCCGCGAACGGCTCGGCGACGCCAAGGCTCATTCGGCGGCGCTGCGGCGCCTCGCGCTCGTGCTTTCGGCGCGTGGGCAATATGCCGCAGCCGAAACCCACGCCCGCCGCGCGATCGAACTCGTCGAACCGCTGGACGGCGAAGCCCGCTCGCTGTCGGCGGCGTGGGGCACGCTTGGCGAAGTTCTCGCCGGGCAGCGCCGCCGCCCCGAAGCCTCGGCGGCGCTGCAGAAGGCGATCGACCATGCCAAGGCGGCATTCGGCGACGAGGATCCCTTCGTCGCGGAGGAGTATAACGGCTTTGCGCTGAACCTTGAGGAGATGGGCGACGTCGCGGGCGCCGAGGCGATCTATCGCCGCAACCTCGACCTCCTCGTCCGCACCAAGGGGCGCGGCAGCCTCGAAACCGCGCGCACGCTTGCATTGTTGTCGAACAACCTCGACCGGCAGGACAAGCCGCTCGAAGCCGAAGCGCGGCTGCGTCAGGCGATTGCGATACGCGAACGCCATCTCGGGCCGGGCAATCCCGATACGCTCCGTTCGCTCGGCAATCTCGTCGGCGTGCTGACCAAGAGCGGTAAATATGACGAGGCGGGCGCCCTGCAGGCGCGCGTCATCGCGCTGCGGTCGGCACTCCCCGAACGCAATCGCGAGGAAAGCATCGCCGACCTTGGGCGGATGGGCGCTATCAAGTCGAAGCAAGGCGAGGTCGATGCCGCAATCGATTATCAGCGCCGCGCGCTGGCATTCGCGACCGATACGCTCGATCCCGGCCATCGCTATGTCGCGATCGCATCAATGGCGCTTGCGCGCTCGCTCGCGCGGAAGGCGCCCGAATCGGAAGAATATGTCGCGTTGATGCGCGGCGCGGTTGCGCGTGCACGCGACGAACGCACGCGCGTCCTGTCGGCAGCCGATGTGTCCGGAGCCACCGCAGGCGAGCGCGCGGCCGCCGCCGCGATCAGCGACGACGACTGGTCCGACCGCACGGGTGCCGGAGTCTTCGCGCTTGCCCTTACCCTCAATGCCAACCATGCGACCGTCGTCCGCAGCAAGGAAGAAGCGCTTCGCGCCGAATCCTTCCGTGTCGCGCAGGATTCGGCGTCGAGCGCCGCCACGCGCGCACTCGCGGGGATCGTCGCGCGCGAGGCGCTCGGCGACACCCCGCTCGCGCGGCTGGTGCGGCGCCAGCAGGACTTGGCCTCGGAAATCCGCGATCTCAACCGCAGCCTCGGCACCGCGATGATCGGTGCCCCCGCCGTCGCCGCGGGCACGAAGGAGCGGATCGGTGCGCTCGGCCGCGAGCTTGCCGCGGTCGAAGTGCGGCTCCACCGCGCCTATCCCGACTATGCGCGCCTCGCGGTCCCGCAATCGCTGAGCGAGGCCGAAGTGCGCCGCCGCCTGCACCCGGGCGAAGCACTGCTCCTCGTCACCGAGGGCGAGCTTTATGATTTCAGCTTCGTCGTCACGCCCGAGGGGGCGAGCTGGCATGCGGTGCCGCGGCTGCAGGCCTTTCTGCGCGGCACGATCGAGGCGTTCCGCTGCGAGGTCGATCCGCAGACCTGCTCGGGTATCTGGACGGCATCGCCGCTGTTCGAGCGCCGCTATGCGTGGGATCTCTATCGCTTCCTTATCCAGCCGCACGAGGCGTTGCTCAAGGATGTGAAGACACTTTACGTGACGACATCGGGGCCGCTCGCCGACCTTCCCTTCGCGGCCTTCATCACGGCCGAACCCAAGGGCGAAGACACTGACACCGCGCTCGCGGCGACCCCATGGCTCGGCGACCGGTTCGCGATCGTCAACCTGCCGTCGGTCGAATCGCTGCGGACCGGTCGGCAGCGGCGGGTGAAGCGCGGTACGCTTCCGCTCATCGGTTATGGCGCCCCGGTGCTGGCCAAGGCCGGGGACAAGCGTGCGATGACCGCCGGATTGTCCCCGCAGGCGGGCCCGGCCGGTCCCGCGCTCGCCGATCCCGCACGGTTGCGGGCGCTCCCGTCGTTGCCGGGGACCGAGGTCGAACTGAACGCGATGGCGAACGCGCTCGGGGCCGACGCGGCAGCGATCCATCTCGGCGTCGAGGCGACCGAAGCGGCCGTTCGAACGAACGACCGGTTGCGCGACGCCCGCATCGTCGCCTTCGCCACGCATGGCATCCTGCCCGGCGAGATCGAAGGCTTTGCCGAGCCGGGGCTGATCTTCACCCCGCCCGGTCGTGCGACGCCGGCCGACGACGGCATATTGACCGCCGCTGAAGCCGCCGGGCTCGACCTCTCGGCCGAGTGGGTCATCCTGTCGGCATGCAACACCGGCACGACCGAGGGGCCGGGCGGCGGCGATGCATTGTCGGGGCTCGCGCGCTCCTTCCTCTATGCCGGCGCCGACGCGCTCCTCGCTAGCCGCTGGCGCGTCGGCGACAAGGTCACCGCCGCGCTTACCGTCGAAACGCTCCTCAACGCGCGGCGGGATCCGGCAGTCGGCAAAGCGGCGGCGCTTCAATCCGCGATGCGCGCGATTCGCACCGGCAAGCGCGACGACGGATCGGCGGTCGAAGGCTGGACCAGCGACTGGGCACATCCCGCCGCCTGGGCACCCTTTACGCTGATCGCAACAAGCAATTGAGGGCGTCCGCCCGTAGTCGCTCGCAGACCGGGAGCCAAGATGAGCAAGCAGGGCGAGCGAACGTTCAATGCGATCGGGAAAACCGGGCGATGATGCTGTCCTTGAACTCGCAGAACGGCCAAAAAAGCCCGCCTATGCAGATACTTCAAGCACCGGATGAAATTGCGCCCCGGCGAATTTTCCTCTTTTCAGTCGAGTCAGAAGCCCTCGGCGACCCATCGCAATAACCGCTCCGATGATCAGGATAACGCTGGCTTAACCATGGTACCGTGCAGCATGTCGGATGGGTCGAGGTTAACCTCGCCGCAACAACGAGGGGTCGTTCGTCATGCCAAGCCTGTATATTTCGCCCGCCGGATCCGGCGACAAAAGTGGTAGCGATATCAACAACGCAGCGTCGATCGGCTCGCTCAACACTCTGATCGGGCGTGCGGGGCCGGGGGGCGAAGTGCTGCTGCTGGCCGACCAGGGCGATTACAACGTCACCGGCATCCTCGGCATCACGCGCGGCGGAGCGGAGGGCGAGCCGGTGGTGGTGCGCGGCATCGATTCGGACGGCAATGCCATGGCGGCGCAGTTCACCGGCTCGCGCCCGGCCGACTGGCAGGCGGGCGACGCCTCCGGCAACGAATTGTTCAAGCTCGGCACGGGCGCCGACAATCTCGAATTTCGCGACTTGCAGATCGACAATGTCGGCACCGCCTTCCGCGTCACCGCCGATCTCGCCAATCTCCATATCGAGGATGTCGATGCGAACAACGTCCGCCGCTTCTTCGAAGATTATGCCAGCGCCCCCTCGGGCACCGCGACGATCAGCGGGCTGACCATCCGCGACGTCGATGTCCAGGGTTTCTCCAGGGTCGCGATCCGCCTCCAGTACGACACCAACAACGTCGTGATCGACAATGTCAGCGCGGACATGGCGGGGCAGACGGGCGACGACCTGCCCGCGGGAATCCATCTCGACGACACCGTCCACAACATCACGATCAGCCGCGTGGTGATGGAGAATATCCAGAGCACCGCCGGCGCCTATTTCAACGGCGACGGCTTCGCGACCGAGCGCGGCGTCTATAACGTGCGCTTCATCGACACGGCCGCGCGCGGCAACAGCGACGGGGGTTACGATCTCAAGTCGAGCGGCACTCTGGTCGTCCGCGCGCTCAGCGAGGAAAATGGCCGCAACTACCGGCTCTGGGGCGAGGCGACGCTGATCGACTCGACGGGCCTCAATCCGGTACTGCGCGGCGGCATCTCAGAGCAGAACCAGCTCTGGCTCGATGACGACGCCGATGTCACCGTGATCGGCGGCCGCTTCGATGATGCCGGGTCGCGCACCAAGGTGATCTCCTCGCACGGGCGGCTCACCCTGCAGGGCGTCGAGATCACCCTGTCCGAACTCGCGACTTTACTCACCCGCGATTCGCTTCCCGGCCTCAGCGGCATCGAGACGATCCGCGAAACGCTGACCGTCGACCGCGGCGACGCCTCGCCCGGTGCGAGCGACTTTATCGCGCTGCTTCCCCTGCCGGGCACCGCGACGGCCGATGCGCTCCAGGGCACGGCCGGTGACGATATTTTCCTTGTCGACGACACCGGTGACCGGATCACCGAGGCAGCCGACGCCGGGTTCGATCGGGTCGAAACGACGCTGGAGGGCTACACGCTCGGTGGCCATATCGAGCAGCTGATCCGCCGCGGCGCCGCCGATTTCATCGGCAATGGCAACGCGCTTGCCAACAGCGTGATCGGGGGCGCGGGCAGCGACACGCTGGGCGGGCTCGACGGCAATGACGACATCGCCGGCAACGCGGGCGAAGATTGGCTCGTCGGCGGCAATGGCGAGGATCTGCTCCTGGGCCAGTCGAGCGCGGACATGCTGCTCGGCGGCTGGCAGTCCGACGTGCTTTTCGGCGGCACGGGCGCGGACCGGCTGATCGGCGACCAGGAATGGCTGAGCAGCCGGGGCGCCAACGACCGGCTCGACGGGGGCGACGATGCCGATCTGCTGATCGGCGATGCGACCAATATCTACGGCAGCGGCAGGGGAGGAAATGACCGGCTGACCGGCGGCGCCGGCGACGATATCCTGATCGGCGACGGCGACGCGATGACGGACAGCGCCCGCGGCGGGGCCGACACACTGGAGGGGGGCGACGGCAACGACTGGCTCTATGGCGACGGCCGCGAGTCGGCCGCGACGGTGGCCGGCGGCGACGACAAGCTCTATGGCGGCGACGGTCCCGATCACCTGATAGGCGGCGGCGGCGACGACCTGCTGGCGGGCGGCGCGGGTGCCGACTGGTTCGTGTTCGCGCCCGGTTCGGGCGCCGACGAGATCAGCGACTTCGCCTCCGGAGCGGACCATATCGATCTCAGCGCGTTCGATATCGCCTATGAACAGCTTGGCTTCTCGGCGAGCGCGGACGGCGTCCGCATCACGATGGGCGCCGACAGCATCTTCGTCCGCGATGCGCAGAGCTTTTCGCCCTCCGACTTTGTTTTCGGCTGAGGGGCGGCTCAGCCGAAGACAAAGTCCGTCTGATCGAGCGCAGTCACCCCGCGCACGAAGATCGTATCGGTGCCGCCGAGCTGGACCGTCACCCCGCTGCTGCTCGTGGTGAAGCGCAGCGCCTCATAGGCGATGTCGAACGCGCTGAGGTCGATCCGGTCGGCCTCGGCGCCGCCGCGGGTGAAATCGGTGATCTCGTCGGCGCCCGAACCGGCGGCGAAGACGAAGCGGTCGCTCCCGCCGCCGCCGGTCAGCTTGTCATTGCCCCCGCGCGCTCCGGCCGCCATGTTCATTGCGTCGCCGTACAGCACGTCATCGCCGAGCCCGCCGATCAGCGTGTCCGCGCCGCCAGCCCCGCTTGCCGTCATGCTCATCCCGTCGCCGACCAGCACGTCGTCGCCATCGCCGCCATCGAGCGTATCCCGCGCCGCCAGCGAAGATATCCATTCGGTATCGCCGACCAGAATGTCGTTGCCTGCGCCGCCATAGAGCCGGTCGGTCTGCTGCCCGCCGTACAGCGTGTCGCCGTCGTCCTCGCCGTAGAGCGCATCCTCGTTCTTGCCGCCATCGAGCCGGTCGACGCCCGCCCCGCCGCGCAGCGTGTCGTTGCCGGCATCGCCCGAGAGTGCATCGTCGCCTTCGCCGCCGGTCAGCACATTGGCTCCGGCGCTGCCGAGCAGCACATCCGCAAAGGCTGAACCCTCGGCATTTTCGATAGCGACCAGCCTGTCGCCCGTCGCATCGCCGCCGGTCGTGGTCTGGCTGCGCAGGTTGACCAGCACGCCGCCGAGCGAGCCGGCATATTCGACGGTGTCCGATCCCGCGCCGCCGTCGAGCAGATCGCCGCCCGCGCCGCCGCGCAGCACGTCGGCGCCGTCGCCCCCGGCCAGCTGGTCCTCGCCGCCGCTGCCGACGACGAAATTGTCGAGCGCATTGCCGGTCATCGTCGCGCCGATCGTCCCGGTATAAACGAGTTCCTCGACATTGGCGCCGAGCGTGTAGCTGGTCGCGGCCGTGCGGATGCGGTCGAGGCCTTCGCCGGCCGCCTCGATCACCTGGTCGCCGGCCTCATATACGATATAGAGGTCGTTGCCGGCGCCGCCGCGCAGCACATCGTTGCCGCTGCCGCCGTCGAGCTGGTCGTCGCCCGCCCCGCCGACCAGCACATCGCCGCCGCCACGGCCGTATAGCGTGTCCCCCGCCAGCGGGTCGTCGCTGCCGGTGATGCTGTCGGCATAGTTGGAACCGATCACGATCTCGATGCCGGCCAGCCGGTCGCCTTCCGCCTCGCCGCCGTGATTGACGTTGGTGACCAGGTTCACCGTGATCGCCGCGGATTTGGTATAATCGACCTGGTCGCGTCCGGCCCCGCCGTCCAGCAGGTCGGCGCCCGCGCCGCCGACCAGCTTGTCGTTGCCGTCGAGACCGTAGAGCGCGTCGTTCAGCGCCTTGCCATAGAGGCTGTTATCGAGCGCGTTGCCGGTGCCGGAGAAACCGCCGCCACCGATATAGCTCAGATCCTCGACCCCGTCGGCGAGCGTCAGCGAGGACAGGCTGGTGCGCACGATGTCGATCCCGCCGCCGACCGCCTCGGCCACCTGGTCGCCGGCGTTGTCGACCACAAAGGAATCATTGCCCTCGCCGCCGATCATCACGTCCGCGCCCGCGCCGCCGTCGAGCGCATCGTTGCCGCCGCCGCCCTCGATCCGGTTGGCATTCGCATCGCCCGTCAACGTGTCGGCGAAGGCGCTGCCCACCAGCCCCTCGATTCCCGAAATGCTGTCACCCTCTGCGTCGCCGCCCGACAGGATATTGGTCGCGAGGTTGACCTTCACCCCCGCCGCGCTGCCCGAATAGACGAGGATGTCGAAACCGCCCGCACCGTCCAGCCGGTCGCCCGCCGCGCCGCCGACCAGTATCTGGTCCGCCCCGTCGCCGATGATCGTATCGGCGAAACCGGTGCCGATGAAATGCTCGACCCCGTCGAACCGGTCGCCCTCGGCATCGCCGCCGCTGCTCGCGCCGGTCTGGAGGTTGATCGAGACGGCGCCCGCATTGGCGCTATAGTCGACCGTGTCGATACCGGCGCCGCCGATCAGCATATCGGCGCCCGCCCCGCCCTCGAGCCGATCGTCGCCGCCACGCCCTTCGAGCCGGTCCGCCCCCGCGCCGCCATACAGCGCTTCGGCGCCATCCACTCCGGTCAGCGAATCGTCGAACGCCGAACCCACCAGCGCCTCGACGCTCACCAGCCGGTCGCCCGCCGCATCGCCGGTGCCGCCCTGTACCGACAGGGCAAGATCGACCTGCACCGCCGCGGCCGAACCCGAATAGTCGGCGGTGTCGACACCGTCGCGCCCGTCGAGCATGTCCGCGCCCCGGCCGCCGGTCAGCAGGTTGTCGCCGGCGTCGCCGTTCAGCGCATCGTCGAACGCCGACCCGGTCAGGCCCTCGATCGCGGTCAGGCTGACCCCGCCCGAAGCCGTGCCCGCCGCAAGGTCCGCCGTCACCATGTTCGCGCTCGCCGAAAAGTCGGCGACGTCAATACCCGCTCCGCCGTCGAGCCGGTCGGCCCCGCCATTGCCGACCAGCCGGTCGTCCCCGGCACCGCCCGACAGGACATTGACCGCGCCATCGCCGACCAACACGTCGCCAAAGGCGCCGCCGACCAGATTCTCGATTCCTCCCAGCACGTCGCCGTCGGCATCGCCGCCGCTGCCGGTGCCGCCCAGCACCGCGGTCACCGCGGCACCGCTCGCCGAATAATCGGCGGTGTCGATCCCGGCGCCGCCGGTCAACCGGTCCGCGCCCGCGCCGCCGGTCAATATATTGTCGAAACCGTCGCCGGTGAGCACGTCGGCGAAAGCCGAACCGATCAGTTGCTCGATCCCGTCGAGCCGGTCGCCCTCGGCATCGCCGCCGCTTCCCGTACCCGCGGCGAGGTCGATGGTGACCGCCCCGCCGCTGGCCGAATAATCCGCGCTGTCGGTCCCCGCGCCGCCGATCAGCGTATCGGCGCCCGCGCCGCCGAGAAGCAGGTCGTCGCCGCCGCGTCCGTCGATCCGGTCGTCGCCCGTGCCGCCCTCGATCCAGTCCGCGCCGTCGCCCCCCGACAGCGTATCGGCAAAGCCAGAACCGCGCACCGCCTCGATGCTCACCAGCCGGTCGCCCGCCGCCTCGCCGCCGCTCGCTGCCCCATTGGCGAGATCGACGACCACCGCCACGCCGCTGCTGCCATAATCGACGCAGTCGAACCCGGCGCCGCCGTCGAGCAGGTCCGCGCCCGCGCCGCCGTCGAGCATGTCGTCGCCCGCGCCGCCCGAAAGCGCGTCGTCGCCCGCGCCGCCGAACAGCCGGTTCGCGCCCGCGTCGCCGGCAAGGACATCGACAAAGGCCGAGCCTTCGACCCCCTCGAACCCGTCGAACAGATCGCCTTCGGCATCGCCGCCACCGGCGGTGAGGCGCAACAGGTCGATCCGCACGCCGGCGGCGCTGCCGGCGTAGCTCAGCATGTCGCTCCCCGCGCCGCCGACCATGATGTCCCGCCCGGCGCCGCCTTCGACACGGTCTTCGCCCGCATCGCCGACCAGCATGTCGTCGCCCGCTCCGCCCGCGAGCAGGTCATCGCCCGCCCCGCCGCTCAGCATGTCGCGCCCGTCGCCCCCCGCCAGCGCATCGGCGGCGGCGGTGCCCGCCAGCAGGTCGTCGCCCGCGGTCCCCGCCGTCACCGCGATGCGCTCGCCGGTCAGCGTCAGCACCGATCCGCTGCCGCGCACCAACGGGGTCGTGCCGGGTCCGGTGACAAACCCGAAATCCTCGACCGCCAGCCGGCCGTTCCGCTCCGCGAGGTTGAACAGGGTCGGCGAACCCGGGTCTGAAAAAAACGCCCCGTCGATCGTCGCACTCGCGCCTTCGGCCAGCCAGATATGCTCGCGGTTCCCGCCCGCCAGCGGCGCGCCCGCGTCGAGGCTGACGATATTGCTCAGCTCAGCGCCCGTGCCCCACAGCCGGATATTGCGGCCGTTGCCCGAAACGATCGCGCCGTCGATCACGACATTGTCGCTCTTCAGGTCGAGCCCGCCGTCGCTGTTGCCCGTGGCGATCACGTCGCGCAGCGTGATGTCATAGGTACCGCGCTCGGTCGCGAAGCCGTCGCCGTTGCGATAGTCGTTCACCGTGTCGAGCGCGTTGCGCATCGCGACGCGATCGATCGTCACATCGTGCACGGTGTCGGTGAGATGCACGCCGATCGCGAAATTGTCGCCGTCCTGAAACCGGCTGTCGCCGCGCACATCCTCGATCAGGATGTCATTGCTGTTATACTGGATGCGGATCGCGCCCTTGGAATAGCCGTTCACCGCGACGTCGCGGATCGTGAGGCCAGTGATCGTCGCGCTGGCGTTGGCGCCCGAGACCATATTGTCGAAGAAGCGGGCGACGTTCGTCGCCTCGACATGCTCGATCGCCAGATTGCCGACGTCCGCGCCGACGCGAAAGGCCGTGCCGACATTCTGGAAAGCCAGATCGCTGAAGCGCAGATTGTCCGCGCCGTTGAGCAGCCGGAATATCTCCTCGCCCGGCGGCATGGCCGGGTCGAAGGGCTCGCTCCGCGTGCCGGTGATCGTCGCCGCCATCGCATTGCCGGCGCTGTCGACGCCGCGGACCGTCACCGGCGCGCTCGCCGTCCCGCCCGCGACGATCGCCAGCGCGCCCGCCGGCGCGGTATAAGCGCCCTGGTCGGCGAGCAGCAGCACCTCGCCGCCCGGCCCGGCCGCCGCGATCAGTTGCGGCAGATCCTCCAGCGTCGCGGCGTTCGCCGCGCTGGAGCCGTCGCCCGAGCCGCTGCCGGTGGGAGAGATGTAGAGGGTCGGCATGGCAGGGCTCCCGTCATCAGCCTGAAAAGCGACCCCCCGCAATCGCGAGCAGACAGCCCGCGGCGGCGGCCGGGTCAACCATTTGCTGCGCCTGCGAAAGCTGAATCGCCCCTTTGCTCCGACGACCGGAGGCTCGGCGCCTTCGCTCTCCGGGCCTGGGCCGCTACCAAGGTTCGTGCCGGACGATTCAGCTTGCCGCACCCCGCAGATTATCAACGCCTCAAGAATCCGATCGGAGACCCACCGTGCAGCAGGACCTGTCCCCCGGGACGTCGCAGCCGCCCGCGGACACCGGGCTCGCCGCCTTCGCCCAGATCCTCGCGATGCACCGCATTGTTGCCGACCCGGCAGAGTTGCGTCACGAACTGGGCCATTCCGACCCCGTCACGGCATCCGATCTGGTGCGCCTCGCAAAGCGCATCGAGGGCCTCCGCGCCCGCGCCACCACCGGCGATTTCGAGCGATTGCAGCGCCTTCCCATGCCGGTGCTGGCCGGCGGCCCCGAGGGCTGGTTCGTGATCGGCCGCGTCGGCGAGGACGCCGTGGCCGTCCAGCGCCCCGGTGCCGAGATCGAACGCTGGGATCGCAGCGCACTGGAGGCCCGCTGGTCGGGCGCCTTGCTCCTCGTCGCCACGCGGGATGCCGCGCAGGTCGCCGCGCCGGCCTTCGACATGACCTGGTTCGTCCCCCAGATCGTCAAATATCGAAAGCTGATCGGCGAGGTGCTGCTGATCACGCTCGCGCTCAACCTGCTCGGGCTCGCGGCGCCGCTCTTTTTCCAGAACGTCGTCGACAAGGTGCTCGCGCACAACAGCCTCGCCACCCTCCAGGTGCTCAGCATCGGGCTGGTGATCGTCTCGCTCTGGGAAGTCGCTTTCGGTTGGCTGCGCACCCGGCTCTATTCGGAGACCAGCCAGAAACTGGACGTCGAGCTGGGCAGCCGGCTCTTCCGCCACCTGCTCCGCCTGCCGCTCGCCTATTTCGAAAACCGCCGCGTCGGCGACACCGTCACCCGCGTCCGCGAGCTGGAAACGGTGCGCGAGTTCATGACCAACGCCTCGCTCACGGTCCTGATCGATCCGCTGTTCACGATCGTCTTCCTCGTCGCGATGTGGCTCTATTCGCCGCTTCTCTTCGTCATCGTCGCGCTGACGCTCCCCGCCTATGTGATCGTCTCGCTGGTCGTCACCGGGCCGCTGCGCCGCCGGCTCGACGAAAAATTCGCGCGCGGCGCCGCGAACAACGCGCTGCTCGTCGAAAGCGTCTCGGGCATGCAGACGCTCAAGGCGGCCGCGGTCGAGCCGCAATGGCAGGAGCGCTGGGAACGCCAGCTCGCCGCCTATAGCGCCGCCAACCAGCGCGTGATCAACCTCGGCAATTCGGGCAGCCAGGCGGTCCAGCTCATCTCGAAACTCAGCCTCGCCGCGATCCTGTTCTTCGGCGCGCAACAGGTGATCGCGGGCGCACTGACCATCGGCGGGCTGGTCGCGTTCAACATGTTCGCGCAGCGCGTCTCGGGCCCGGTCATCCGCATGGCGCAGCTCTGGCAGGACTTCCAGCAGGTCCGCCTCTCGGTCGCGCGGATGGGCGACATCCTCAACACCGGCGGCGAGCCCGGTGCCGGATCGCGGACCGCGCTGCCTGCGCTCGCCGGCCATATCCGCTTCGAGAATGTCCGTTTCCGCTATGCCGCGGACGGCCCCTGGACGCTCGACGACATCGACATCGACCTGCCCGCCGGCGCCACGCTCGGCATTGCCGGCGCCTCGGGCTCGGGCAAGTCGACGCTCACCAAATTGCTCCAGCGCCTCTATCTGCCCGCCAGCGGCCGGGTGCTCGTCGACGGCGCCGACATCGCCCAGATCGACCCCGCCTGGCTGCGCCGACAGATCGGCGTGGTGCTGCAGGAGAATATCCTGTTCAACCGCTCGATCCGCGAGAATATCGCGCTCGCCGACCCCGCCATGCCGATCGAGCGGGTGATGACCGCCGCGCGGCTCGCGGGCGCGCATGATTTCATCCTCGCGCTCCCGCACGGATATGACACGATCGTCGAAGAGCGCGGCGTCAACTTCTCGGGCGGCCAGCGGCAGCGCCTCGCCATCGCCCGCGCGCTGATCACCAATCCGCGCATCCTGATCCTCGATGAAGCGACCTCCGCGCTCGATGCCGAGAGCGAGGAGATCGTCCAGCGCAATCTGAAGGCGATCGCCGCGGGCCGCACCGTGCTGATCATCGCGCACCGCCTTTCGGCGATCCGCCAGTGCGACCGCATCCTGACGCTCGACAAGGGGCGCATCGTCGAAAGCGGCACGCATGACGAGCTGCTCCGCCTCGACGGGCGCTATGCCGCACTCCATCACCGCCAGATCGGCGTTCAGGCGGGGGCGGCGGCATGAACGCGATCACCCGCCACTGGACCGCCGTCCGCGACGCGCTCGACAATGAACGCGTGCGCTCGCGCGCGGTTCTGCGCACCGAAGAGACCGACTTCCTTCCCGCCGCGCTGGAGGTGGTCGAGCGCCCGGTGTCGCCGACCGCGCGGGTCACCACTTGGCTCTTGCTCGGCCTGTTGGCGGCCGCGCTGCTCTGGCTCGTGCTGGGCCGCGTCGACGTCGTCGCCTCGGCACCGGGCAAGCTGGTTCCCGCCGACGACGTCAAGCTGATCCAGCCCGGCGCGGCAGGGATCGTCCACGCGATCTTGGTCCGCGACGGCCAGACGGTCCGCGCCGGCCAGCCACTGGTCGAGCTCGACCCCACCGTCTCCGATGCCGACGCGGCACAAGCCCGCAAGGCGCTCGAGACCGCCGAACTCGACGCCGCGCGGCTGCGCGCCATCCTCTCCGCGCTCGACGGCCGGGGCTTGCGCTTCACGCCGCCGGCCGGAACCTCCTCCGAGGTCGCCGACACCCAGGTCGCGCTCGCCCGCGCCCAGCTCGCCGAGATCCGGGCGGGCAGCCAGACGCGCGCCGCCGACACCCGGGCCGCGCGCGCGAGCCGGGCCGATGCGCAGATTCAGGCGGACAAGCTCGACGAAACCCTCCCCCTGCTTGACGAGCAGATCGCCGCCAACGAGAAATTGCTGGAGAAGGGCTATGTCTCCAAGCTGCGCGTGATCGAGATGCGCCGTCAGCGCATCGCCGCGGCGCGCGACCGCGACGCCGCCCTCGCCACCGCGCGCAAGGCAGAGGCGCAGATCGCCTCGGCCGGCGGCAGTTTCAGCCAGTCCGCCGCAGAGGCCCGCGCCCGCATCCTCGCCGACCTCGCGAGGGCCGAAAGCGACGCGCGGCTGCGCAAGGAGGAGCTGACCAAGGCGGCGAAACGCAGCAGCCTCCAGCGACTGGTCAGCCCGGTCGACGGCACGGTCACGCAGCTGGCGGTCCACACCGTCGGCGGCGTCGTCGAAGCCGCCAAACCGATCATGGTGATCGTGCCCACGCGCGGGAAGCTGATCGCCGAGGTGACGATCGCCAACAAGGATGTCGGCTTCATCGCCGCCGGCCAGCCCGTCGCGCTCAAGGTCGAGGCCTTTCCCTTCACGCGCTACGGCGCGGTACCGGGCAAGCTCGAGCATATCAGCTCGGACGCGGTGCAGGACGAAAAGCGCGGACTGATCTACACCGCGCGGGTGACGCTGGACCGCGCGACGATCATGCGCGATGGCAGGGCGATTCCTCTCACCCCCGGCATGGCGGTTACCGCCGACATCCGCACCGGCCGACGCTCGCTCGCCTCCTACCTGCTGAGCCCGATCGACGAGATCCGCACGACGGCCGCACGGGAACGTTGACCCCTTATCTCTTCAGAAAAGCGGGGCACCGCGCAGACTTTCCAAATTTTCGCGAGAATGCAGGCCATAGCCCGATAATTTTCATGGTTGAGAAACAGCCTGGGGGCAAGAATCGTGGTGGGAGCTTTGGGCGTTTCGCTCATGCGTCTCCGCGCCGGTGACACAGCTTCGTCCTGCGAACGGCGACCCGCTTGGCGCGATGCGACTTCAGTTGCGAGCGCCGACGGGTACCCCGGTCATTTGAGTTCGAAGAGCGTCGGCTCGTCGGGCGACGGGGTTTCGATGACCAGCAGGCCGAGGTGCATCGCTTGGGTGATCAGGTGCGCGCGGTTGCGGGCATTGAGTTTCAGCCGCACATTTTCGATATGCCGTTCCACGGTACGCGGCGCGATATTGATCTCGAGCGCGATCTGCTTGGCCGAGCAGCCGACAGCTACCAATTCCAATATCTGATGCTCACGAAAGGTCAAATGCGGTTCGACGTTCAAAGCATTTCGATGCACGGTGCAATCCCCTGACACCCAAGGCGTGGACACTTTGCGACCGACGAGCATCTTTTGCGCGGCAAAGCCGCCACCCACCTGCTCTGGTGAGCAGCATATCGCTTTGCGAGCTGTTTAGCAATTAACGCAAGCTAATTAAGTATATGGCGGCACTCGTTGTGCCGATACAGCTATGGTGCTGGAATCCAAATGTATATTCCCCGAAAACGCTAAGGAATTATACGTAAGTGATTCACCTATGCCATTCCTACACACGAATTCCTAGGTCTTTCCCCGGATGGATTCGGGGTCCGCAAAGGCAGATGAGACTCGCAAACGGGGTCGCCGCAAATACCAATTCCAGATTGGAGACGTGGCGTGCAAGGTCTGTCGGCAGAAGTTCATCGCGGGGCGATTCCGCAGGATACCATCCTGAAGTTTCGTAAGGGCGAAATCATATTTTCGCAGGGCGACCCCGGCGATTGCTGGTTCGAAGTGATCTCGGGCACCGTCCGAACCTGTCATTTTCACGTCGACGGACATCGCCAACTGACCGGCTTTTTCTATCAGGGCGACGTGTTCGGTGTCGAATATGGCTCGCGCGACGCTGCGGCCGAGGCTGTGACGAACGCCGTCCTGGCGCGCCGTCCCGCATCGAACGGCGGGCTGGACGCACCGGGACAGAACCGGGCCCTCGAACGCGCGCTCGACAGCGCGAACCAATGCATATTCCTGCTCGGCCGCCGCAACGCGAACGAACGCGTCGCGGCGTTCCTGCTGATCGCGGCGAAGCGATTGTCCGCGATCGGCAGCGTTCCGTTGCCGATGACACGCGGCGACATCGCCGATCATCTGGGGCTGACGATCCACACGGTCAGCCGCACCATATCGGGCTTCGTCCGCCAGGGCCTGATCGAGCTCGACGGACCGCAATCGTGCCGGCTGCTCGATCTCGACGGACTGCGCGCGATCGCTGGCGAAGAGGCGGGGGTGGCGATCGACAAGATGGGTGCGATGCGGATGCGGCCACCCTTCGCCGGGCAGGAGCTGGGGGCATGAGCATCGTGTCGCCTCCACCCGCGCTGCGCCATTTGGGCGTGGCGGCCGCCGGCTTCTCGGCCGTCTTCATGCCCGCGCAGGCACGGGCGCATGAAGCGCCGGCACTCGAATGCCTGTGCGAGACGCTGCCGTTCCTCGACACCGCGCCGACCTGGCGTGCCGCCGCGCTGGCACCGGCAGGCGCCGCCGCGGGCGACCCCGCCGCGGGCCCCGAGAGCGAGATCGACGCGCAGCGCCGGATCATCGCCGAGCAGCGCGCGCTGATCGACCGGCAGAGCGCGATGATCGCCGAGCAGGGAGAGCAGATCGCGAAGCTCCAGCAACAGATCGTGACGCAACAGGCGCAGGTCGACCGGCTTTCCTCCTTCGCGCTTGCCGAAGCGCCGCTCGACATCTTCCGTGGCACGGGCATGGGGGGTGTTGGGGGTCAGGGCGTCGGCGCCGGACCGGCGCTTCCCGGCCCCGGCAGCGACGCCGTCGCGCTGCCCGACGCACCCGTGGGCGAAGCGCCGCCGCCGAGCGAGCCGCCCGAGCAGCGCGTTGCCGCGGTTCCCGAAGGGCAGGGGGTGCTGACTCGCGCCGGCGAGCTCTTCTTCGAACCCTCGTTCGAATATACGCGCTCGTCGACCAACCGCCTCGTGTTCCGTGGGATCGAACTGATCCCCGGCATCCAGATCGGCCTGATCGAGGCGACCGACGCCGATCGCGACACGCTCGTCGGCACCGCGTCGCTGCGTTACGGGATCACCGACCGGCTCGAAGCCGAAGTGCGGCTGCCCTATCTGTATCGCAACGACCGGATCGAGGTCGTCCAGCAGCGTGACGAAGGCATCGTCCGGCAGATCGCGCTGCGCGAACACGGGATCGGCGACGCCGAATTCTCGCTCCGTTACCAGTTCAACCGGCCGGTCGGGCAAAAGCCGATTTTCGTCGGAACGCTGCGCGTCAAATCCGACACCGGCAAGGGGCCGTTCGAGGTTGGTTATGACGAATTCGGGGTCGCGACGGGGCTTGCCACCGGGTCGGGATTCTGGGCGGTGCAACCGGGGCTCAACTTCCTGATGCCGTCGGATCCCGCGGTGATCTATGGCGGCGCCGCCTACCTCTATCACATCCCGCGCGACGTGAACGAATTGGTCGGCGACGCGCTGATCGGGCGCGTCGATCCGGGCGACGCCGTGTCGGCCAACATCGGCTTCGGCTTTGCGCTCAACCCGCGCTTTTCCTTCTCGCTCGGCTATCGCCACAATTATATTTTCCCGACGAAGACCGAAATCGGCGATACGCGCCAGAAATCCAACTATATCCACGTCGGCTCGCTCAATTTCGGCATGTCGTACCGGCTGACGCAGCGCGACGTGCTCAACCTCGGTTTCGAAATCGGGGTGACCGAGGATGCGCCCGACGTGTCGATCACGCTGCGCATGCCGTTCGGCGGCAAATAGCCCCAGCCCGCAAGCCCGCATGGAAAGAAGCCCCGCCAATCACGGCGGGGCCAGGTGAACCGTCCCTGTCGAAACGGGGGCGGGGGGTCGTTCGGAATGGTCCCTAGTTTCCGAGTGCTCCGACGGTCTGGGCGCCCATCACGGCGCCGATCGCGTCGCTGAGCCGCGTCGTCGCGAGCACGTCGCGGAAGCCTTCATAGCCGCTGATGTCGAGCACGGCGTCGACCTGCTGGTTCAGCGAGACGTTACTGGCGGTGTTGATCAGCACATTCTGGATCGCGTCGGTGCTCTGGATCAGCGCCGTCTGGCCGTTGTTGGCAAGGAACACCGTCTCGTCGCCGACGCGCATCGAGATGCCGCCGCTGGTCAATATGCCGCCTTGGACCTGCGCCGCATCGACGGCGGTCAGCGAGGGCGAGACGAAGCGTTCGATCGTCTGTCCCTCGGGCGTCCAGCTGACGATCGTGCGCAGCGCGAGTTCGTCGTTCACATAGCTGCGGATGTCGGCGCCGAAGGCGATCACCATGCCCTGAAAGGCAAATCCGCCGCGCTGGGCCGCAAGCACCTCGTCGGACACCGTTTGCGCGCCGGCCAGCGGATCGGCATCCTCGGGCTCGCTTGCCGCGAGGAGCACGGGCGAGAGAGCGAGCAGGAGGATGCGTGGGGACATGGTCTTTCTCATTTCACGGTGCCGACGCGCACATCGAGCAGGATCTGCGGGGTCAGCTGATATTGGGGGGGAAGGTGAGTGGTGAGATCGCCCGCCGAGACGTGGAGCGAGCCGTCCTTTTCGAGCGGGGCCTGCGACCAGGGGCCCCAGTCGCCCGCGAGGTTGAATAAGGGGCGTGTCTTGCTCCCGTCCACGATCGCCAACGCGATGCCGTTCCAGTGCTTCTCGAAATCCTCCAGCGAATATTCGTTGAGGCCGAGCACCGAATCGCCGGTGAGCACGCGGTCGCCGCGAACGCCCTTGATCACGACGAAATGCTTGAAGCCCTTGAGGTCCATCAGCACGATCGTCGGGCGCTTCACCTGCTTCAATTGGTCGACGGTGAGCCGGAAACCCTCGGCGCGAAAGCCGCGCGAGGCGAGATAGGTCTTCATGTCGAGCATCGAAAAACCGACCTTGCGGATCGCCTCGCGGTCGCCCTTTTCCCACATCGCGCGAAAGGGCATCGTTTCGGAGGTCGGAGCGCCGTAATGATAGGTGAGCAGCGTCGCGAGCGCGGCCGAGCCGCAGCTGAAATCATAACGCTGACGGATGACCGAACGGAAGGGAATGTCCCACCAGGTCATCACCTGAAGCTGGTAAGTGCCGCCCGTTTCGGGTCCGGTCAGCCGGACTTCGGCGGCGGCGGGTACCGCGGCGAGGGCGCACAGCGCGCCCGCGATCAAGGCTCGCATGGGCCGCATGGCGATGTCAGTCGCCGAGATTGATGGTCAGGTTCATGCCGCTCTGGGCGCTGACCTGCGCGCCGGTGTTGATCAGCAGATTGCCGACACCGTTGAAGTTCGACAGGGCGAAGTCGCTGAGAGCGACCGAACCCGCGGTGTAATCGCCGTTCAGCGTGTTGCCGGCGACGAGCGATTCCATCGTCTGGTTGGTGATCACGAGCGATTGGCCGCCGCGTTGCGTGTCGAGTTCGCTGTCGTTCAGCATCGGCGACTTGCGTTCGGGCCGCGCCGGAATCGTCGACGTCGCAAGCGCTTCGGCCGGGGCGGATTCCGTCACGATGGGCGCCGCCGCGTCGGGCGGGGGCAGTTGAGCCGATACCGGCACGGACAAGCCTGCCATGACCAGCAGAACCGGGACGATCGGGGGTTTCATGATGCGCTCCTCGAAAGCGAAACGGGAAGAAATGGCCGGCCCGCCAGTGGTGCCGGGCCGGCCATCCGGGGGGACCGATCAGTCGCCGCCGCCGCCGCCGCCGCCAGCGGGCGCACTGTCGCCGAAGCTGACGGTGCCGCTCGCCGCGATGTTGGTCGCAGCTTGGGTGTTGGCGTTGATGCCCGTGTTCCATGCGGCGTTCAGGATGCCGGCATAGGCCGCGAAGGCGCTGCCGCGCACCGAGTTGTTGCCGCTGTTGTAGCCGACGGCCGTTTCGGTGCCGTCTTCACCATCCAGGTCGACCACTTCGTCGAGGTTCTGGTTGGTGTTGTTGGCGCTGAGCGTCTGGCTCGCAATGACCAGGCTGTTGCCGTTGAACGAGCCGTTGCCGTCATTGTCCTGGTCGTCGTCCGAGAAGGTGTCGGCGGCATTGTCCTGGACAAACAGGTCGATCAGGTCGTTCACAACGACGGTGTCATTGTCGCTGTTGTTGCCCGACGCACCGGTCGTGGTGTTGTCGTTGTCCTGGTCTTGGCTTCCCTGCGCGAAGGCAGGGGCTGCGGTGACTGCCAGCGCAAGCGTGGAGACCGCGAGCATGACTTTCTTGATCATGACGTCTTCCTCTCAATAATGGGGACGGCTCGCGATGCCGGATGGCATGGCTGATGCGGATCCTCCCCGACTCCGTCCGCATCGGTGCGAACAAGGCGATGATGCTCCGCGGCCGCCCGTGCCGCTTTGCGAATTCACAATGTCGGGGGCGGAGAAATACCCAGATGATCCCGGTGGGTGGATTGCTTGGATCAATCCGGCCGATGAGGCCCGGGTTTCAGGCGAGTTTTGCGCGCATCGTCGGATGTCCGGCGGCATCGCGCGCCCACAGTTTCGCCCCCGTGCCATCGCGGGCGAGGCAGAGGTCGAAGGGCGTGCCGTCGATCAGCGGCGCCTCTGCGCGGAAGCTGAACTGGCGCGGGACGATGTCGGGTGCGGCGCGCAGGGCATGATCCATCAGCAGCGTCGCGATCAGCGGGCCGTGCACGACCAGCCCGGCATAGCCCTCGACGCCTTGCGCATAGTCGCGGTCGTAGTGGATGCGGTGCGCGTTGAACGTCAGCGCCGAATAGCGGAAGAGCAGCACCGGATCAGGCGAAACTCGGCGGACAGCGTCTGCGGGTTCGACGGGTGCGACCGGGGTCGGTGCCTGTGGCGCGGGCGATGCCGGGGCGGGTTCGCGAAAGACGATATCCTGTTCCTCGCGGATCGCGGGCACGCCATCGGCCGCGATGTCGTGGCGCAAGGTGGCGAAGAGCAGGTCGCCGCTCGCCCCGCGTTTGGGCTTGATCGCGTCGATCGTGGTGACGCGGGTCAGCGCGGCGCCGGCCTTGATCGGAGCGAGGAATTCGATGCGGCTTCCCGCCCACATGCGGCGCGGAAGCGGAACAGGCGGGAGCAGACCCGCGCCGTCGCGGCGCGGGTGGCCGTCCTCGCCGATCACCGACTGCCGGGCGTCTGGAAGGAAATAGAGCCAGTGACCGAGCGGCGGGACGATATCCGGCACGGCGTCATGGTCGAGCAGGGCGGCGAGACCGCGCAGCGGCGCTTGCGTCGCGATATCCTCGCGCGTCTCGCTACGGCCGACCCAGGCGGAATAATCGTCCATCAAAAGCTCTTGGGCAGGCCGAGCGCGTGGGTCGCGACATGACTCAGGATCAGGTTCGTGCTGATCGGCGCGACCTGGTAGAGGCGCGTTTCGCGGAATTTGCGCTCGATGTCATATTCCTCGGCGAAGCCGAAGCCGCCGTGCGTCTGGATGCACATGTCGGCGGCGTACCAGCTCGCTTCGGACGCGAGCATCTTCGCCATATTGGCTTCGGTCCCGCAATCGGCGCCGGCGTCGAACAGGTGCGCGGCCTTGTCGACCATCTCGGCGGCGGCGGCGATCTGGACATAAGCGCGCGCAATCGGAAACTGGACCCCCTGATTCTCGCCGATCGCGCGGCCGAAGACCGAGCGGTCCTTGGCATAGGCGGCCGCGCGGTCGACGAAGAAGCGGCCGTCGCCGATACATTCGGATGCGATCAGAATGCGCTCGGCGTTCATGCCTGAGAGGATATAGCGGAACCCCTTTCCCTCCTCGCCGATCAGGTTCGCGGCGGGGACTTCGAGATCGTCGAAGAAGAGTTCGGTTGTCGCATGGTTGAGCATCGTGCGCACGGGCCGGATCGTCAGGCCCTTGCCCTCGGCCTCGCGCATGTCGACGAGCAGCACGCTCATCCCGTCGGAGGGCTTGGCGCACTCCTCGCGCGGGGTGGTGCGGCAGAGCAGCACCATCAGGTCCGAATGTTCGGCGCGGCTGATCCAGATTTTCTGTCCGTTGACGACATATTTGTCGCCGACCCGCTTGGCGAAAGTGCGGATGCGCGTCGTGTCGGTGCCCGCGGTCGGCTCGGTGACGCCGAAGGCTTGCAGACGAAGGTCGCCGCTGGCGATCGCGGGCAGATATTCCTGCTTTTGCGCGTCCGACCCGTGCTTGAGCAACGTGCCCATCGTATACATCTGCGCGTGGCACGCGCCGCCGTTGCAGCCCGACCGATGGATTTCCTCGAGCACCGCGGTCGCGGCGCCGAGGCCGAGCCCCGAGCCGCCATATTCTTCAGGGATCAGCACCGAGAGGAAACCCGCCTCGGTCAGCGTGCGCACGAATTCGGTCGGATAGATGCGGTCGCGGTCGAGTCTCTGCCAATATTCACCCGGAAACCCGGCGCAGAGGCGGCGCACCGCCTCGCGGATTTCGGGGTGGCTGGGCGGCTGGGCTTCGGACATCGGCGTTCGGCTCTCCCCTGATCGTTGGGGAGAGCCTTAGAATGCGAAGCTGTTTCGGCGCAACTGAAACAAGCGTCAGATGCTCGGCAGGTCGAGCCCCTTTTCGCGCGCGCAATCGATCGCGATGTCATAGCCGGCGTCGGCGTGACGCATCACGCCGGTGCCGGGGTCGTTCCACAGCACGCGCTCGAGCCGCTTCGCCGCCTCGGGTGTGCCGTCGGCGACGATGACCATGCCGCTGTGCTGCGAATAGCCCATGCCGACCCCGCCACCATGATGCAGCGAAACCCAGGTCGCGCCCGATGCCGTGTTGAGGAGCGCGTTGAGGAGGGGCCAGTCCGAAACCGCATCCGACCCGTCGCGCATCGCTTCGGTCTCGCGGTTTGGCGAAGCGACCGAGCCCGAGTCGAGATGGTCGCGACCGATCACGACGGGCGCCTTGAGTTCGCCATTCGCGACCATTTCATTGAAGGCGAGGCCGAGCCGGTGGCGGTCGCCGAGGCCGACCCAGCAGATACGCGCGGGCAGCCCCTGAAACCGGATCTTCTCGCGCGCCATGTCGAGCCAGTTGTGGAGATGCTGGTTGTCGGGCAGCAGCTCCTTCACCTTGGCGTCGGTCTTGTAGATATCCTCGGGATCGCCCGACAGCGCCGCCCAGCGGAACGGCCCGATGCCGCGGCAGAAGAGCGGGCGGACATAAGCGGGGACGAAGCCCGGAAAGTCGAACGCGTTTTCGACGCCCTCGTCCTTCGCCATCTGGCGGATGTTGTTGCCATAGTCGGTCGTGGGCACGCCCGCGGCCTGCAGGTCGAGCATCGCGCGCACATGCACCGCCATCGACGCCTTGGCGGCTTTCGCGACAGCGGCGGGGTCGCTTTCACGCTTCGCGAACCATTGGTCGAGCGTCCAGCCCGCGGGAAGATAGCCGTTGACCGGATCGTGCGCCGAGGTCTGGTCGGTGAGCAGATCGGGGCGGATGCCGCGGCGGACCATCTCGGGCAGCACCTCGGCGGCGTTGCCGAGCAGGCCGACCGAGACGGGCTTGCCCTCGGCGTGGGCTTCCTCGATCATCGCAATGGCTTCGTCGATGGATGAGGCCTGCTTGTCGAGATAGCCGGTGCGCAGCCGCATTTCGATGCGGCTTGGCTGGCATTCGATTGCGAGGCAGCTCGCGCCTGCCATCACCGCCGCGAGCGGCTGCGCGCCGCCCATGCCGCCGAGGCCTGCAGTGAGCAGCCAGCGACCCGCAAGGCTGCCGCCATAATGCTGGCGCCCCATTTCGACGAAGGTTTCGTAGGTGCCCTGAACGATGCCCTGGCTGCCGATGTAGATCCAGCTCCCGGCCGTCATCTGACCGTACATCATCAGACCCTTTTTATCGAGCTCGTGGAAATGCTCCCAGTTCGCCCATTCGGGAACGAGGTTCGAATTGGCGAGCAGAACGCGCGGGGCATTTTCATGGGTCCGGAAGACGCCGACGGGCTTGCCCGACTGGATGAGCAGGGTTTCGTCGCCTTCGAGCCGCTTCAGCGTCTCGACGATCTTGTCATAGCTCTGCCAGTCGCGCGCGGCACGGCCGATGCCGCCATAGACGACGAGCTCGTGCGGTGCCTCGGCGACGTCGGGGTGCAGATTGTTCATCAGCATCCGCATCGGCGCTTCGGTGAGCCAGCTTTTCGCGCTGATCTCGGGGCCGGTCGCCGGGCGGATCACGCGGCTGTTGTCGAGGCGGGTCATGAATGTCCTTTCGCAAAATCGATGGTCGCGGCGATCACCTGCTCCAGCACGGGCCGGATCGCGGGCTTGGGATCGAGGGGGGAGGGCCAATTGGTGTGCGTGATCGCATCGGGCTCGGCCATATAGCCGCGCTGCGCGAGCTCCATCTGGATCGCGTGGATGCCATCGTCGGGGCGGCCATAGTGGCGCGTCGTCCAGCCGCCCTTGAAACGGCCGTTGACGACATGGCTGTGGCCACTCGCGGCGCAAATGTTCGCGACGATCGTTTCAAGCTCGGGGGCGCAGGTCGCGCCGCCGTTGGTGCCGATGTTGAATATCGGCAGCTCGCCGTCGAACAGGCGCGGAACATGGCTGCGGATCGAGTGGGCGTCGTAGAGGACGACCTTGCCGTGCGCGGCTTTCAGGCGGCCGAGTTCTTCGGTCAGCGCGTCGTGATAGGGGCGGTGATAGAGGTTGAGGCGCTGGGTGATCGACGCCTCGTCGGGCTGGTCGAAGCGATAGAGCGGCTCGCCGTCGAAGGTCGTCGTCGGGCACAGCTCGGTCGTCGCCTGCCCGGGGTAGAGCGACGCGCCCGAGGGATCGCGGTTCATGTCGATGACGCTGCGCGAGATGTCGGTCACGACGAGCGTTGCCCCGAGATCGGTGGCGAAGGCGTAAAGCTCGGCGATCCACCAGTCGGTGTCGATCTGCGCGTGCCAGGGCGACACATACTGTTCGTCGAGACCCGCCAGATCGGTGCCGCCGTGCGGAAAGGCGATGACGAGCGGCGCGTCGCCGCGATAGACGCGCAGCCAGTCCATCAGCCGAGACCCGGCAAGCTGGCGGGGACCGCGGCGACGAGGCTGCCCGTGCGGATCAGCGCGGTCGCGGCCTCCATATCGGGGTGGAAATGCCGGTCGTCCTCGAGCGTCGGCACATTCGCGCGGAGGTGCTTGTGTGCGGCCTCGAGCGCGTCGCTCGATTTGAGCGGCGCGTGAAAATCGATGCCTTGGCATGCCGCGAGCAGTTCGATCCCGATCACCGCGCTGGCATTGTCGGCCATGTCGAGCAGGCGGCGCGCACCGTGCGCGGCCATCGAGACATGATCCTCCTGATTGGCCGATGTCGGGATCGAATCGACGCTCGCCGGATAGGCGCGCTGCTTGTTCTCGCTGACCAGCGCGGCGGCGGTGACCTGCGGGATCATGAAGCCCGAGTTGAGCCCGGGGCGCGGGGTCAAGAAGGCGGGGAGGCCTGACAGCGCGGGATCGACGAGCATCGCGATGCGGCGCTCCGAAATCGATCCGATTTCGCAGAGCGCCATGGCGATCATGTCGGCGGCGAAGGCGACGGGCTCGGCGTGGAAGTTCCCGCCCGAAAGCGCTTCATCGGTGTCAGCGAAGATCAACGGATTGTCCGAAACGCCGTTGGCCTCGATACCAAGCGTGGTTGCAGCCTGTCGGAGCAGGTCGAGCGCCGCGCCCATCACCTGCGGCTGGCAGCGGAGGCAATAGGGATCCTGAACGCGCGGATCGTCGACCGCATGCGAGGCGCGGATCGCCGACCCCGCCATCAACCCGCGCAGCGCGTCGCCAACTTCGCGCTGTCCGGCGTGGCCGCGCAGCGCATGGATACGCGCATCGAACGGTGCGTCGGAACCCTTGGCCGCTTCGGTCGACAGCGCGCCGGTGATCAGCGCCGAACGGAAAATCGTTTCGGCGCGGAACAGGCCGGCGAGCGCGTTGGCGGTCGAAAATTGGGTGCCGTTGAGCAGCGCGAGTCCTTCCTTCGGGCCGAGGTCGAGCGGGACGAGGCCAGCCTGCGCCAACGCATCGGCGGCGGGCAAGGTCTTGCCGCCGACCTCGATCGCGCCGACGCCGATCATCGCTGCGGCCATATGCGACAGCGGCGCCAGGTCGCCGCTCGCGCCGACCGATCCTTGCGACGGAACGACCGGGGTGAGCCCCTTTGCCAGCATCGCCTCGATCATCGCGACCGTTTCGCGCTGGACGCCCGAAGCACCCATGCCGAAGCTCGCGAGCTTGAGTGCCATCATCAGCCGGACGATCTTCACGGGCGATGGCGCGCCGGTGCCCGCCGCGTGGCTGAGTACGATATTGCGCTGGAGCGTCGAGAGTTCGTCGTCGGCGATGCGCACGCTCGCGAGCTTTCCGAAGCCGGTGTTGATGCCATAGACCGGCGCGCCCTTTGCGACGATGCGTGCGACCGCGGCGGCGCTCGCGTCGATCGCGTTCCATGCGGCGTCGCTCAGCTCGGCGCTCGCGCCCTCATAGATTTCGCGCCAGTCGGCGAGCGAAATATGCCCGGGCTCGATGATCATTGTCCGTCCTTGATGCGTTGGTGAAGCGGGTTGAAGCCGATGCGATAGACAAGCTCGGCGGGGTCGCTGACGTCCCAGATCGCGAGGTCGCACGCCTTGCCGGCTTCGAGCGTGCCGATCTCGGCGGACAGGCCGAGCGCGGCGGCGGCGTTGACCGTGACGCCGCGCAGTGCTTCGACGACGGTTAGTCCGAACAAGGTGGCGCCCATGTTGAGCATCAGCAGCAGCGAGGTCGTCGGCGAGGTGCCGGGGTTGTTGTCGGTCGCAAGCGCGATGCGCGTTCCGTGGCGCCGCATCGCGTCGACCGGCGGCAGCTTCGTCTCGCGCATGAAATAATAAGCGCCGGGAAGCAGAACGGCGACGGTGCCCGCCGCTGCCATCGCGCGGACATCGTCCTCGCTCGCATGTTCAAGATGATCGGCCGACAGTGCACCGTGCAGCGCGGCAAGCGCGCTGCCGTGGAGCGCCGACAATTGTTCAGCGTGGAGCTTGACCGCGAGGCCATGCGCCTTCGCCGCCTCGATCACGCGCGTGCATTGCGCAGGCGAAAAGCCGATGCCTTCGCAAAATGCGTCGACCGCGGTCGCGAGCGGCGCGGCGGCGGGGATCATCTCGCCGACGACGAGGTCGATATAGGCGTCGCTGTCGCCCTTATATTCGGGGGGAAGCGCGTGCGCGCCGAGGAAGGTCGGCTCGACGCGGACGCGGCGCTTGTCCGCTAGCGCGCGCGCGGCGCGCAGCATCTTGAGCTCGTCGTCCGTCGACAGGCCATAGCCCGACTTGATCTCGATCGTCGTCACGCCCTCGGCGATCAGCGCGTCGAGGCGGGGCAGGGCGCTTTCGACCAGCTCCGCCTCGCTCGCTTCGCGCGTCGCGCGCATCGTCGAGACGATCCCGCCGCCCGCCCGCGCGATCTCCTCATAGCTCGCGCCTTGAAGCCGCATCGCCCATTCGTTCGCACGGTCGCCGCCGTGGACGAGATGGGTGTGACAGTCGATCAGCCCGGGCGTGATCAGCCGGCCCTCGCAATTAGTGACCTTCTGCGCGGTCGCCGGGGCGCCGTCGGCGGGGCCGGCATAGACGATCCGGCCGTCCTTCGCCGCGACAACGCCATCGTCGATCAGGCCGAGCGCGTCATCGGCCATCGTTGCGAGTCGGGCGTTCGTCCAAAGCTGCTCCATCTGGACAGCATCGTTCTTATGCGCCATTATGTCTAGACATAATATGAGGACGGATGATGGTTTCGCTCTGGTTCGAACGTGCATGGATCGGCAATCGCTGGGAAAAGGACGTGCGGCTGCGTATCGCGGACGGGCGGATCGCTTCGGTCGAAACGAGCGTTGCAGCGGACGGCGCCGACGAACGGCATCGCGCCGGCCTGCCCGGCCTCTGCAACGTCCACAGCCACGGCTTCCAGCGCGGCATGGCGGGATTGTCCGAACGCCGCAGCCGCCCCGACGACAATTTCTGGAGCTGGCGCGAGATCATGTACCGCTTCCTCGACCGGCTGACGCCCGAGGATGTCGCGGCGATCACCGCGCAGGCCTATGCCGAGATGCTCGAGACCGGCTTCACGCGCGTCGGCGAGTTTCATTATCTCCATCACGATCCGGCGGGCGCGGCCTATGCCGACTCCGCCGAGATGGCGGGCGCGATCGCAGCGGCGAGCGCGGCGACGGGGATCGGGATGACGTTGCTTCCCGTTTTCTATGCACACGGCAATTTCGGCGCTGTGCCGCCTAGCGCGGGGCAGCGGCGTTTCCTCAATGACATCGACGGCTTCGCCGCGCTGCTCGACGCGGCGCGAGGCAAGCTCGCGGACGACGCCAATATCGGCGTCGCGCCGCACTCGCTTCGCGCCGTGACGCCCGAAGAGCTCGGCGCGCTGCTCGAAATGTCGCCGACCGGGCCGGTGCATATTCACGCCGCCGAACAGGTGAAGGAGGTCGCCGACTGCGTCGCGTGGAGCGGCGCGCGACCGGTCGAATGGCTGCTCGATAACGCCGGGGTCGACGAACGCTGGTGCCTCATCCATTCGACCCATCTTGCCGAACATGAAGTGCCGCGGCTCGCGGCGAGCGGCGCGGTCGCCGGGCTGTGCCCGGTCACCGAAGCCAATCTCGGCGACGGCATCTTTCCGGCGACCGATTATCTGGGCGCAGGCGGGCGCTTCGGGGTCGGCACCGACAGCAACATCCTCGTCGATGCGGCGCAGGAGCTTCGCGCGCTCGAATATTCGCAGCGCCTCGCGCACCGCGCCCGCGCCTTGCTGGCAAGCGAGGAAGCGCCCTTCGTCGGCTCCAACCTGTTCGCGCGCGCCGTCGCGGGCGGAGCGCAGGCGCTCGGCGTGCCGGCGGGGCTGGCTGTCGGCCATGCCGCCGACATCGTCTCGCTCGATCTCGATCACCCGTCCTTCGCCGGAACCGACGAAGCGACCCTGCTCGACCGCTGGATTTTCGCCGCGCGCGCCGGGGCGGTCGATTGCGTGTGGCGCGGCGGCGCGAAGCGCGTCGATAAGGGACGGCACGTCGAGGCCGACGCGATCGGGACCGCTTATCGCGCCTGCATCGCACGGTTGCTCGCGTGAACCCGGCGCGCCGCATCCGCGACGAGATCGCCGCCGCGATCCGCTCGGGCGAGTGGCGCCCCGGCGACCGCGTGCCGACCGAGCAGGAACTGGCCGCGCGCTATGGCTGCGCGCGCGCGACGGTGAGCAAGGCGCTCGGCGAACTGGCGGCGTCGGGGCTGGTCGAACGGCGGCGCAAGGCGGGGACCTTCGTCGCGCATCCGCCGGTTCATTCGGCGGTGATGACGGTGCCCGACCTTGCCGAACTGATCGCGGCGCGCGGCGAGGTCTATCGCTGGGACCTTCGGTCGGCCGATGCCGACGATGTCGGTGAGGCGTCGTGCCCCGGTCCCGCGGTTCGCATCGAGGGCGTACATATGGCGGCGGGCGAAGCCTTCGCGCTCGAACGGCGCTTCATCGCGCTGGGCGAAGTGCCCGAGGCGCTGGGAGCGGACTTTGCCGTCGAAGCGCCGGGAACCTGGCTGCTCGGCCATATCCCGTGGACCGAGGCGCGGCACGTCATCCGCGCGGTGACGCCGACGCGAAAGGAGGCGGGCCTGCTGGGCGTAAATGCGAGCGCCGCCTGCCTCGAACTTGACCGCACGACCTGGCGCGCCGGACGCGTCGTCACCCACGTCCGGCAATTGTTTCGCGGCGACCGTTTCGATCTGGTCGCCGAGTTCAACGCGGGACCCTGACGAGCACGCCGACACCTCTTGACCCGCGCGCCGATGACGTCCAGCCCCGGCAAGCCGGTGCCGCGCACGGCGCCCTAGGGAGAAGAAGATGACCCGCTCGACGCTGTTTCCTTTGCTCGGCGCCGCGGCGCTGCTGGGCCTCGTGTCGGCGTGCGGTGATGGCGACGACGCGGCAGCGGAAAAGGCGGTCGCCACCGCGACACCGCGCAAATGTCCGGGCATCGCCGATACGCCGGTGAAGCTCGCGGGCGGCACCTTCGAAATGGGCGAGGACGATGTCTATGCCGAGGAAGGCCCGGTTCGCGAAACGACAGTCGCCGGCTTCTGGATCGACCCCCACGAGGTGACCAACCGCCAGTTCGCGAAATTCGTCGATGCGACCGGCTATGTCACCGTCGCCGAAAAGCCCGTCGATCCGAAGCAGTTTCAGGTGCCCGCCGACCAGATCCCGCCCGACATGCTGAAAGCGGGCTCGGCGGTGTTCACCCCGCCCGATTTCCCGTCGAACAATTATGCCGACTGGTGGAAATATGTCCCCGGCGCCAACTGGAAAAAGCCCTATGGCCCGACCGGCCCCGCTCAAATCGCGAACGAGCCCGTCGTCCACCTCGCGTGGGACGATATGGTCGCTTATGCCAAATGGGCCGGCGGCCGCATCCCGACCGAGGCCGAATGGGAATATGCCGCGAGCGCGGGTGAGCGGTCGAAGAATGTCCAGCCTGCCGAGGCGAACAGCTGGCAGGGCGCCTTCCCGAACCACAATGAAGAAAGCGACGGATTCAGGGGGGTCGCGCCGGTCGGTTGCTATCGGCCCAACGCCCACGGCCTTTACGACATGGTCGGCAATGTCTGGGAGGTCACATCGGATTTCTTCCGGCCGGGCCACGATCCCGCCGACACCGACAATCCCAAGGGCCCCAGCGAAAACAACGCCTATGACCCGTTCAATCCGGGCATGGCCTCGCGCACCGTCAAAGGCGGCAGCTACCTTTGCGCCCCCAATTATTGCCAGCGCTACCGCCCCGCCTCGCGGCAGGGCCGTGACCCCGGCCTTGGGACGAGCAATGTCGGCTTCCGCCTCGTCTATGACAGCGCGCCCGCGGGCTGAGCCCCGGACAGGCTTGAGGAGACGCGCGTCATCGCCAGCACCGCGAGCAGCAGCGTGACCGCGGCGAAGACCATCGTGTAGATGGGCTCGCCCGGAAACAGCGCTTGCATGATCGATCCCATAACCGTCGCGACGAGCAATTGCGGCAGCACGACGAACATGTTGAACAGCCCCATATAGACGCCGAGCTTCGCCTGCGGCAGGCTCGAGGCGAGGATGGCATAGGGCATGGCGAGCACCGACGCCCAGAAGATGCCGATGAAAATCTCGCTCGCGATCAGGTGCGTCGGATCGCGCAGCACAAAGAAGCTCGCATAGCCCACCGCGCCGCAGGCGAGTCCGATCATATGCGTCCGCGCCTGTCCCAACCGGCGCGAGAGCCAGGGAAGCAGGGTCAGCGCCGCAACGGCCGCGACGCCGTTATAGATGGCGAACAGCTCGCCGACCCAGTTGCTCGCCGCCTGATAGGCGGCGCTCGCGGCGTCGGTCGCGCCATAATGATATTGGGCGACGATCGGCGTGGTATTGATCCACATGATGAACAGCGCCGACCAGCTGAAGAATTGTACGAGCGCGAGCCGCTTCATCAGCACCGGCATGCCGGCGAAATCGCCGACGATGCTCGACAGCATGTTCCGGTCGTTCCCGCGCCGCGCCAGCGCGATCGCCAGCGCGCTTGCAAGGCCATATCCGGCGAGCAGCGCGCCGAGCAGCAGCACTTCGCGTAGCAGCGCGAACCGCATCTGCACGAAAGCGACGGCAATCCCCGCGACGACCCAGACGACACTGGCGTCATAGCCGCGCGAGGCGAGCGAACGGGCGGCGGGTGCGTCCGCAGCCGCCGGTGGCTCGAAGGCGGCCATCTCTTCGGGACTATATTCACGCGTCGCGACGACGGTCCACAGCACCGCGAGGAACAGCGCGAGGCCGCCGAACCAGAAGGCATAGCGCACTGTGTCGGGAATCTGCCCCGGCGGCGCGACATTGGCGACGCCCATCGCTTCCATCAGGCTGGGGAAGAGCGATCCGACGACCGCGCCGGCGCCGATGAAGGCGGTCTGCACGGCATAGCCGGCGCTATGCTGATCCTTGCCCAGCATGTCGCCGACGAAGGCGCGAAAGGGTTCCATCGAGATGTTGAGCGACGCGTCGAGAATCCACAGCATCATCGCCGCGAACCAGATCGCCGGGCTTTCGGGCATGACGAACAGCGCGATGGCGGCAAGGATCGCGCCGGCGAGAAAATAGGGGCGACGGCGACCGAGCCGGCCGAGCCAGGTCCTGTCGCTCATATGGCCGATGATCGGCTGGACGAGCAGCCCGGTCAGCGGCGCGGCGACCCACAGGCCCGGCAGCTTTTCGATATCCTCGCCCAGCGACTGGAAGATGCGGCTCATATTCGCATTCTGCAGCGCAAAGCCGATCTGGATGCCGAAAAAGCCGAAGCTGATATTCCACAGGCCGGCGAAGCCCTGTCGCGGCTTGTCCATCGCGTCTCTCCCCATCGGTCCGTTCGGCGGCTCTCGTCGGGTGAGGGTGTCGCAGCGTGGAGGGGATAGGGCAAGCGCGCGGGCGGCGTGTATACGAATACGTTGCAATGACAGGAACGACCGGAAGCGGACCTCTATTGCGTCGTCACCTTCGTACGAGGCGCGTGACTCGTGCGACGAAAGAGGATGGGCGAACGGACGCTCACCACCCGAAAGCAGGCATCGCTCAAATAAGCCTTTCCTACATTATCCGGCTGTGCCAGCCTTCATCCGGCTCTTTCATTTGTCGTGTAAAAGCGGTCGCTTGCCGGTACGACGCGGCGGGGTGTGCCGGGCGCGTCCGGCCCGCCGCAAGGTCCGGATCGGGGCGCGCATGGGGCTGAACTTTACTGAACTTTGGAATATCCCCGGCCGCTGCACCGACCGGATCCCGGATCCAACCCCGGACGAAGGAAGAAGGCCATGGCAGCTCTCGACCCCAAAGCCGACCTTCGAAGCCCCCCTAAACCGCGGTGCTCTGCCGCTTGATCAGCTTCGCTGGCAGCATCGTGCGTTCGGCGTCGGCGCCGTCGATGCGGCGGAGCAGCGCGTCGACGAGCAGTTCGCCAGCGCCCTTCATGTCCTGCATCACCGTCGTCAGCGTCGGCGAGGTCTGGCTGGCGGCGGGGATGTCGTCGAAGCCGATCAGCGCGACGTCCTGCGGGCAGCGGAGGTTCGCTTCGGCGAGCGCGCGCATTGCGCCGATCGCGATCAGGTCGCTCGCCGCGAAAATCGCGTCGAAGCGCCGCCCGCTTGCGAGCAGCGACTTGGCGGCGGCATAGCCCGAAGCTTCCGACGACACCGCACCCGCCTGCAGCCCCGGATCGGGAGCGATCCCCGCGGCGCGCATCGCGCGGCAAAGCCCGGTATAGCGGTCCTGAAATTCGGGGGCATGGTCCGACGCGTCGCCGAGGAAGGCGATCTGCCGCCGCCCGATCTCGACCAGATGTGCGCCCGCCAGTTCGCCCGCGCCGACGTTGTCGGATCCGACGGTCAGCCCGATGCTGTCGTCCGAAACCGAACCCCAGCGCACGAATTTCGTGTCCATCTCGACCAGATGTTCGAGTTTGGCGCGATAGAGCTGATAATCGCCGTATCCGAGCAGGATGATGCCGTCGGAGCGGTGGCTGTCCTGATAGGCGACGTGCCAGTCGTTGTGCATCTGCTGGAAACTGATGAGCAGGTCATAGCCCTTGAGCGCGCATTGGCGCGTGATCGACCCCAGCATCGACAGGAAGAAGGGGTTGATCATCGATTCGTCAGGGGTCGGATCCTCGAAAAAGAGCAAAGCGAGCGTGTGGGTGCGCTGCGATCGCAGGCTCGAGGCGTTCTTGTCGACGGTGTAGTTGAGCTCGCGTGCGATGCGTTCGATGTTGGCGCGGGTCGCGGCGCTGACCGATTTGCTGCCGCGCAGCGCGCGCGAGACGGTGGGCTGCGAGACGCCCGCCAGATAGGCGATGTCGAAACTCGTCGGCTTGGCGGAGGGCTGGCGCCCCATGTCTCTCTCCCTGGCGCCGCGGCCCGTTGTCGATGGCCGCCGCTGACGTGCGAAGACTAGCGATTGGTCCCGTCGATGCCAAGAATTTGCACGGGGTCGACACCTGCGGTTTCCGGCGCCGAAAGCGTTGCATTTCTGCGACAGTGCGCGGGTCTGCATATTATGCGTATACGTATACCCTATGGCGGCCCGCCGCGATTGGTTTCAATTGCGAGGCTCAAGATGGGAAAGCCCGCGCATCGGAGAGGAGCCTGACGGACGCACTGCGTCCCCGGTCCGATGCACGGGTCAAGACCGCCCGTCCGTGCCAGGGGAGCCACAAATGACCATGCCGACCAAGTTTCGCCGGGGTGCCAGCGCCATTGCGCTTGGCTTCGCCTTGACCGCCTTCGTGCCCGGCGCCGCGATGGCGCAGGATGCGGACACCGCACCCGCAGGCGAAGCACCGACCGAAGACGCCATCGTCGTCACCGGCATTCGCGGCGCGATCAACAATTCGGTCCAGGCGAAGAAAAACAACACCTCGATCGTCGAGGTGATTTCGGCCGAAGACATCGGCAAGCTGCCCGACCTGTCGATCGCCGAATCGCTGTCGCGCCTGCCGGGGCTCGCGACCCAGCGCCTCGACGGCCGCGCCAATGTCGTCTCGATCCGCGGCCTCGCCCCCGATTTCACCACGACCTTGCTCAACGGCCGCGAACAGGTTTCGGCGGGCAACAACCGCGGCGTCGAACTCGACCAATATCCGTCCGAACTCTTGAACGGCGCGGTCGTTTACAAGACACCCGACGCCTCGCTGATCGGGCAGGCGCTCGGCGGCACGATCGACATGCGGACGGTGCGTCCGCTCGCTTATGGCCGACGCGCGATCGCCGCGGGCGCGCGCTTCGAGGTCAACGACCTCGGCAAGCTCAACCCCGATATTTCGAACAAGGGCTATCGCGCCAATATCTCCTATATCGACCAGAATGCCGACGGCACGCTCGGCTGGGCGATCGGCTATGCGCGCATGCAGTCGCCGACCGCCGAAGAACGCTTCAACGCCTGGGGCTATCCCGAACTGACCGACGGCACGAACACCGCCTTCCTGATCGGCGGCGCCAAACCCTATGTGAAATCGAACGAGCTCAAGCGCGACGGTGTGATGGCGGTTGTCGAATGGGAGCCGAGCGACCGGCTGCACATGACGATCGACGGCTATTGGTCGAAGTTCAAGGACGACCAGCGGCTGCGCGGCATCGAACTGCCGCTGGCATGGGGCAATTCGACTCTGACCGATTTCACGATCGAGGACGGTTTGGTGACGTCGGGCACCTGGTCGGGCACCGAAGCGGTGATGCGCAACGACGTCGTCCACCGCGACTCGACGATCATCGCCGGCGGCTGGAACACCCAGTTCAAGCCCAATGAACGGCTGACGCTCGAACTCGACCTCGGCTATTCGCGGCTCAAGAAGACCGAGGAAAATCTGGAAATCTATCTCGGCACCGGGCGCGGTGCGGGCGTCGGCGCGCGCGAAACCGCGCTCGGTTTCCAGCTGCGGCCGAAGGGCGGAATCATCCTCGACCCTTCGCTCGACTATGCCGATCCGAATCTGTTCCTCATCACCGATCCGCAGGGCTGGAACAGCTGTGGCGGCGCGGTTCCCAACTGCCAGGACGGTTTCGTCAACACGCCCAGGATCAAGGACGAGCTGAAATCGCTGCGCCTGCAGGCGACGCAGGAACTGGATGGGGTGATCAGCAGCCTGCGCGTCGGCGCCAATTATTCGGATCGCGAAAAGAGCCTCGACGATCGCGGATTCGTGCTGACCAGCAACGATTATCCGGCCAACACCGCGGTGCCCGCCGATTATCTCTACGACCCGGTTTCGCTCGATTTCATCGGCATCCCGGGCATGGTCGCGTTCGACAGCTGGCGCTATTACAACGACGGCAACTATGTGCTCACCGACGAAGCGGGCTGGACGCCGGGCCGCATCTTCAACGACTATAATGTCCGCGAAAAAGTGCTGACGGGCTTCATCCAGGCCAATTTCGACGCTGACACGGGCAGCACGCCGATCCGCGGCAATGTCGGTCTCCAGATCGTCCATAGCGACCAGACGGCATCGAGCTTCTATGCGCAGGTCGTTGGTGGACAGGTCCAGTCGACGCCGGTGACCGACGGCGCAACCTATACCGACTTCCTGCCCAGCCTGAACCTGACGGTCGAATTCGCCGACAACACCTTCCTCCGCTTCGGCGCGGCTCGGATGCTGGCGCGCGCGCGCATGGATCAGCTGAAGCCCGGCGGCGGCGTCAATTTCGACGCGTCGAAGCGCAACAATACCGACATCGAAGCCTCGCCCTGGTCGCTCGATCTGGGCAATGCAAAGCTGCGGCCGCTGATGGCCGACACGGTCGATATCGCGTTCGAGAAATATTTCGGCCAGGGCGCCTATGTGTCGGTGGGCGGTTTCTACAAATATCTCGAAAACTATATCTACCGCCAAAGCGACGCGTTCGACTTCACCGGCTTCGAAATTCCGGACGGCGGGACGGTCGCGACCTATCAGGGGTTGGCCAACCAGTGGCGCAACGGCAATGGCGGGCGCGTCTATGGCGCCGAAGCGTCGCTCTCGCTGCCCCTTGCGACCTTCACGCAGGCGCTCGACGGGTTCGGCGTGCTGGCGAGCGGCTCTTATACCCAGAGCCGCGTCCGCGAAGGCAGCGCCGACCCGATCGCCTTGCCCGGTCTGTCGCGCTGGGTCGTGAACGGTACCGCCTATTTCGAAAAGGCGGGCTTCCAGGCACGCATTTCGGGCCGCTATCGCTCCAAATTCCTCGCCGAGGTGTCGGGTCTCAGCCTCAAGCGCGACCTGGTGACGGCGAAGAGCGAAATGGTCGTCGACGCGCAGATCGGCTATACCTTCCAGAGCGGCGCGCTCGAGGGGCTGGGCATCCTGCTCCAGGCGTCGAACCTCACCAACGAGCCGTTCGTGACCTATTACAACAATGATCCGCGCCAGATCCGCGACTATCAGAATTATGGTCGCAACTTCATGGCGGGTGTCACCTACAAATTCTGATCCGATGCGCGGGCCGGACGTCCGGCCCGCTTGTCGAAGGTGCCGGACGAGAGGGAAGGAGCAGCGTGGGCGACAGTCGCATCACGAGGGTGGTGATCGTCGGAGGCGGCACCGCGGGCTGGATGGCCGCCGCGGCGCTGTCGCGGACGATGGACAATCTGTCGATCCGGCTGGTCGAGAGCGACGAAATCGGCACCGTCGGCGTCGGTGAGGCGACCATCCCGGCGATCCGGCTGTTCAACGCCCTGATCGGCATCGACGAGGATGAATTCGTCCGCGAAACGCGGGGGACGTTCAAGCTCGGCATCGAGTTTCGCGACTGGGGCCGGATCGGCGACGTCTATATGCACGCCTTCGGGCAGATCGGACGCAGCCTCGGCATGCTCCAGTTTCCGCAATATTGGCTGCGCGGCCGGGCCGAGGGCGTCGCAGGCCGGCTGGGCAACTATTCGCTGAACGAAACGGCGGCGCGCCGGGGCAGCTTCGCGCGACTGCCCCAAATCCCGAACACCGGCCTCGACGGCATCGCCTACGCCTTTCATTTCGACGCCGCGCTCTATGCCGCCTATCTGCGCAAGATTGCCGAACGCGCCGGTGTCGTGCGCACCGAAGGCAAGATCGAAACGGTTCGCCGAGATGGCGAAAGCGGGCATGTCGAAGCCGTCATTCTCGAAAATGGCGAGGAGATCGGCGGCGAGCTTTTCATCGACTGCTCGGGCTTTCGCGCGCTGCTGATCGAGCAGGCGCTCGAAACCGGCTTCGAGGACTGGACGCACTGGCTTCCGTGCGATCGCGCGATCGCGGTGCCGAGCGAGAACGCCGGCCCGGCGCGGCCCTATACGCAGGCGATCGCGCACGAGGCGGGCTGGCAATGGCGCATCCCGCTCCAGCACCGGACGGGCAACGGCCATGTCTTTTGCAGCGACTTCATCAGCGAGGATGAAGCGACCGCGGTGCTGCTGGCGAATGTCGAGGGCCGCCCGCTCGCCGAACCGCGGACGCTGCGTTTCCGGACGGGGATGCGGAAGCGCGCTTGGAACGGCAATGTCGTCGCGCTCGGGCTCGCTTCGGGTTTCCTCGAACCGCTCGAATCGACGAGCATCCATTTGATCCAGAACGGCATCGCCAAACTGCTCGCGCATTTTCCGGACCGCGATTTCGATGCCGCCAATATCGACGCCTACAACCGCCGCGTGCGTTTCGATTACGAGCGTATCCGCGACTTCATCATCCTCCACTATCACGCCAACGAGCGCACCGACGCGCGCTTCTGGATCCGCTGCCGCGAGATGGGCATCCCCGAAACGCTCGCGCACAAGATCGCGCTGTTCCGCAGTCAGGGCCAGATCGTTCGCGAAGCCGACGAATTGTTCGTCGAAATCGGCTGGTTCCAGGTGCTGACCGGGCAGAATGTCGAGCCCACGAGCTATCATCCGATGGCCGACCAGCTGACGCGCGACGAACTCGCGGGCTTTTTCGGAGACATCGAAACCATCGTCGCGCGCACCGCCGCGCATTTGCCTACCCACGAAGATTTCATCGCGCAGCATTGCGCGGCAGGAGTGCCCGCATGAGCCTGCTCGCCTCGATCATCGCGCTGAGCCTCGCCGGCGCCGCGCCCGCCGCCGATTACCGCCAGCGTTCGCCCGAGGACGAGGTCATCTATTTCGTCCTTCCCGACCGCTTCGAGAACGGCGATCCAAAGAACGACAAGGGCGGGCTCAAGGGCGACCGGCTCGCGACGGGTTATGATCCCGCCGCCAAGGGCTTCTTCCACGGCGGCGACCTTGCCGGCCTCACCAAGCGGCTCGACTATATCGAGGGTCTGGGCGCCACCGCGATCTGGTTCGCGCCGATTTTCAAGAACAAGCCGGTGCAGGGCCCGAAGGGCGAGGAGAGCGCGGGCTATCACGGCTATTGGGTCACCGACTTCACGCAGGTCGACCCGCATTTCGGCACCAACGCCGAATTCAAGGCCTTCGTCGATGCCGCGCACGCGAAAGGCATGAAGGTCTATATGGACATCATCGCCAACCACACCGCCGACGTGATCCGTTATGCAGAGGACGAGGCGGGCGGCTATCGCTATCGCAGCCTCGCCGACTATCCCTTTTCGCGCCGCGGCGGGGTCGGGGGCGCGCCGATCAATCCGGGCTTTGCGGGCGACCATGTCGCCGACGCCGAAAACTGGTCGAAGCTAACCGACCCGGCCTTCGCCTACACCCCAGTCGTCCCAAAGGATGAGGAGCGGGTGAAGGTCCCCGCCTGGCTCAACGACCCGATCTATTATCACAATCGCGGCAACAGCGACTGGGTCGGCGAGTCTGCGCTTTACGGCGACTTTTCCGGGCTCGACGATCTTGCGACCGAACATCCGCGCGTCGTTCAGGGCTTCATCGACATCTACGGGCGCTGGATCGACGAATTCGGCATCGACGGCTTCCGCATCGATACGGCGAAGCATGTGAACCCCGAATTCTGGCAGGCCTTCGTTCCGGCGATGCAGGCACGCGCGAAAGCGCGCGGCATCCCGAATTTCCACATCTTCGGTGAAGTCTATGTTGATGCCGTCGATCCGGGCGCGCTCGCCTGGTACACGCATGCGGCGGGGCTGCCCGGTGTGCTCGACTTCGGCTTCGCGCGCGCGGCGATCGACGCGGTCAGCGGCACGAAGGGCACGGATCAGTTCGCTCGCCTGTTCGATGGCGATGCGCTCTACAAGGGCGGGACCGCCGCCGCGCTCGGCCTCCCTACCTTTCTCGGCAATCACGACATGGGCCGCTTTTCGATGTTCGTGAAGGCGGCGAACCCGGATGCTAGCGAGGCCGAATTGCTGCAGCGCGTGATGCTCGGCCATGCGATGCTGCTGACGCTGCGCGGCGTGCCGACGATCTATTATGGCGACGAGCAGGGGTTTGTGTCGGACGACAAGGATCAGCTCGCGCGCGAGGACATGTTCGCGTCGCAGGTTGCGGCCTATAACGACAATGACCTGATCGGCAGCGACGCGACGACCGCGACCGCCAATTTCGATCGCGCGCACCCGCTCTATCGCCATATCGCCGCGCTCTCCGAAATCCGCCGCAAGACGCCTGCGCTCATCCGCGGCGCTACCAAGGTCCGCGCTTTCTCCGACAAGCCTGGCCTGCTCGCGGTGTCGCGCTTCGACCCTGACACGGGCCGCGAAGTGCTGCTCGCTTTCAACACGTCGGCGGCGCCGCTGTCGGCGAATATTGCCATCGATATGAAAAGTGCGGGCTTTACCGCACTCCACGGCGATTGTCCGGCTGCGCCCGCCGCGCCGGGTAGCCTCCATCTTTCTCTCCCCGCCTTCGGCACGATCATCTGCCAGGCCAGCGAATAAGCGAAAGCAAGCGTGACGACGAACAGCCCCCTCGTTCAGGACCAGACCATGACTGCCGCGGCGACCTCGCCATGGTGGAAGGGTGCGGCGATCTATCAGGTCTATCCGCGCAGCTTCGCCGATTCGAACGGCGACGGCATCGGCGACCTCGCCGGCATCACCGCGCGGCTCGACTATATCGCCTCATTGGGCGTCGACGCGATCTGGCTGTCGCCCTTCTACCCCTCGCCGATGGACGATTTCGGCTATGATATCGCCGATTATCAGGGCGTCGACCCGATCTTCGGCACGCTCGCCGATTTCGACGCGCTGGTGGCGCGCGCGCATGCGCTCGGGTTGAAGGTCACCACCGACCTCGTCTTCTCGCACACCTCGGACCGCCACGCCTGGTTTGCGACAAGCCGCGCGAGCAAGCATGGCGACAAGGCCGACTGGTATGTCTGGGCCGATGCCAAGGCGGACGGCTCGCCGCCGACCAACTGGCAGTCGGTGTTCGGCGGTCCGGCGTGGACGTGGGACGCGCGGCGCGGCCAATATTATCTCCACAATTTCCTCGGCTCGCAGCCGCAGCTCAACGTCCACAACCCCGATGTGCAGGACGCGCTGCTCGATGTCGTGCGCTTCTGGCTGGACAGGGGTGTCGACGGCTTTCGCATCGATGCGATCAACTTTTCGATGCATGACCCCGAGCTGCGCGACAATCCGCCGGCGGCGCCGTCGAACAAGCCGCGCACCCGGCCGTTCGATTTCCAGCAGAAAATCTACAACCAGTCGCATCCCGACATTCCGCTGTTCCTCGAACGGATTCGCGCGCTGACCGACCAATATCCGGGCCGCTTCACCGTCGCCGAGGTTGGCGGTGACGATGCGGTGCGCGAGATGAAACTGTTCACCGCGGGCGACCGGCGCCTCAACAGCGCCTATGGCTTCGACTTCCTCTATGCGGGGCAGCTGACGCCGCAGCTCGTGCGCGAGGCGGCCGAGAGCTGGCCCGACGCGCCGGGGACTGGCTGGCCGAGCTGGGCGTTCGAAAATCACGATGCGCCGCGCGCGCTGTCGCGCTGGACCCCCGAAGGCGTCGATCCCGCCGCCTTCGCGCGCATGAAGATGGCGCTACTCTGCGCGCTGCGCGGCAATATCATCATCTACAATGGCGAAGAGCTCGGGCTCGATCAGGTCGAGATTCCGTTCGAAATGGTGAAGGACCCCGAGGCGCTCAAAAACTGGCCGCTCACCCTGTCGCGCGACGGCGCGCGGACGCCGCTGCCCTGGGCGGCGGGCGAGAGCCATGCGGGTTTTTCGAGCGTCGATCCGTGGCTGCCGCTCGGCGCCGCGCACGGCGATCTCGCGGTCGACCGGCAGCACGGCGACCCCGCTTCGCTGCTCAACCTCACCCGCCGTCTGGTCGCGCTGCGCGCGGCGCACCCGGCGCTGCGGCTCGGCGCCAACGCGAACTGGATCGCCGAGGGCGACCTCCTCGGTTTCGATCGCGTCGCGGGCGGCGAATCTATACGCTGCCTCTTCAATCTCGGCGGCGCGACGCTCGACATCGCGGGCCTCGGCGCCGGCGCCGAGCCGATCGTCGCACTGAACGGCGCCGATCCGGCGCATTTGCCGCCGTGCGGCGCCCTCTGGCTGAAACTCAAAGGAAAAAATGATGCGTAGCCTGTTCGTCGCCCTCCCGCTGCTCGCCGCGGCGGTTCCCGCCGTCGCGCAGGAAACTCGGCCGGAGCAGACCGCCGCATCGCCCGATGGCAGCATCGTGCTGACCGTGTCGACCGACAACGACCAGCGGCCGACCTGGTCGCTGACGCGCAAGGGCAAGCTGCTGATCGCACCGTCGAAGCTTGGCTTCCTGCTGACCGACGGCATTGCGCTCCAGCGCGGCTTCGCGATCGAGAGCGTCGAACGCGCGAGCGGCGACACGCGCTGGGAACAGCCGTGGGGCGAACGCCGCTTCGTCCGCGACCGGCACAATGAATTGCTCGTCCGCTTCCGCCAGAATGAAAGCTGGGGTGGGCACGCGATGAACGTCCGCTTCCGCCTGTTCGACGACGGCATCGGCTTTCGCTACGAGCTGCCCGAACAGGCGGGGCTGAAGACCGCGAAAATCGCCGACGAGATCACCGAGTTCGATATCGCACCCGAAGGTACCGCCTGGTGGATCACCGGCGGCGAATGGAACCGGTACGAACAGATTTACCAACAGACCCCGATCGACGCGGTGTCGACGGCGCACACGCCGATCACGATGCGCCTCGATGACGGCACGCATCTGTCGTTCCATGAAGCCGCGCTCGTCGATTATGCGGGCATGTGGTTCAAGCGCGTCGAGGGGCGGAAGTTCCGCGCCACCCTGTCGCCGTCGTCGCAGGGGCCGCGCGTCATCCGCGACCTGCCGTTCGCGACCCCGTGGCGTACGATCCGCATTGCCGACAATGCGGCGGGCCTCGTCGAAAGCGATCTCGAACTCAACCTCAACGAGCCGAACAAGCTGGGCGATGTCAGCTGGGTTAAGCCGATGAAATATATCGGCATCTGGTGGGGCATGATCCGCGGACCGTGGAGCTGGGCCGAGGGTCCGCAGCATGGCGCGACCACCGAACGCACCAAGCAATATATCGACTTCGCGGCAAAGCACGGCTTCGGCGGCGTGCTCGTCGAGGGCTGGAACAAGGGCTGGAACGGCAACTGGTTCGGCCATGGCGACGAGTTCAGCTTCACCGAAGCCTATCCCGATTTCGACCTGAAGGCGGTCACCGATTATGCGCGAAAGAAGGGCGTGACGCTGATCGGCCATCATGAAACCGGCGGCAATATCGCGGTTTACGAGGCGCAGCTCGACGATGCGATGAAGCTTTATGGCCAGCTTGGCGTCAAGGCGGTGAAGACGGGCTATGTCGCCGACGCCGGCGGCATCATTGCGCCGGGTGACACGCCGGGGACGACGCGTATGGAATGGCACGACGGCCAGCGCCAGGTGCAGCACCATCTGAAGGTCGTCCAGACCGCGGCGAAATACAAGGTCGCGGTCAATCCGCACGAACCGATCAAGGACACCGGACTTCGCCGCACCTATCCGAACTGGGTGGCGCGTGAGGGTGCGCGCGGCATGGAATATAATGCCTGGAGCGATTTCGGCAGCGGTCCCGACCATGAGCCGACGCTCGTCTACACCCGCATGCTCTCGGGACCGATGGACTATACGCCGGGGGTGCTGAGCCTCGAGGGTTCCAACAAGGCGCCCTTCGCATCGACGCTCGCCAAGCAGCTCGGCCTCTATCTCGCCATTTATTCGCCGATCCAGATGGCCGCCGACTTCATCGAGAATCTCGAGGCGCATCCGCGCGAGCTCGAATTCATCAAGGCGGTTCCGGCCGACTGGGCCGAAAGCAAGCTGATCGCGGGCGAGGTCGGCGACTATGCGATCTTCGCGCGCAAGGACCGCAAAAGCGCCGACTGGTATGTCGGCGGGGTCAATGACGCGACCGAACGCACGCTGACGCTGACCTTCGATTTCCTCGATCCGGGCAAGACCTATACCGCGACGATCTGGAAGGACGGCGAGGGCGCCACCTATCTTACCGACGCGCGGCACCGCATCGCTTATGAGGTGATCAAGGTGAAGAAGGGCGACACCTATAAATTATGGCTCGCCCCGGGCGGCGGCGCCGCGATGCGCGTCGCGCCGGGGAAATAGAGACCTTCGGACCGATCGAGATTTAGTTCCTGGCGAGTCGAAAATGGTGGTTTTCCGTGACCCGGAGCGCAGCGTGCTTTCTGCACGTGAGCACCGGAAGGTCGGAAAACCACCATTTGCAGGCCGTCAGGGGCTAAATGTCGGTTGGTCCTAGCGCCGGGGTGGCGCGCGATAGACAGCCTGATCGAGCTCGCCTTCCCAGCGCGCGACGGTGGTCGCGACGGTCAGGTTGGCGCTGGCGCTCGGCACCGTGCGCGTCATGTCGAGCAACCGGTCGAAGGGGAGCACGAAGCCGACGATCAGCGCGGTCTGTTCGGGCGGAACCCCGACCGCCGAAAGCACCGCGGCGAGCATGAAGAGCGACGCCGACGGAACGGGGGCGGTGCCGAAGGCGGCGAGCGCGCCGGTCAGCAGCACGATCGCGAGGACGCCGGCGTCGATCGGCACCCCGAAGGCCTGCAGGCTGAAGATGCTGAGCAGCCCGACATACATGGCGGTGCCGTCCTTGCCGATGCTGGCACCAAGCGGCAGCACGGTCGAATAGACGCTCGATGATATGCCAAGATTCTTGCCCGCGACGGTCATCGCGACGGGCAAGGTCGCCGATGACGAGGCGGTCGAGAAGGCGACGACGAGCGCATCGACGATGCCGCGAAAGAAGGTGAAGACGGGCAGACGCGCGAGCAGCCGCAGGATGAGGCTGTGGACGAGGACGATCTGGATCGCCGAGCCGAGGACGACGGCCAGCGCCAGCCAGCCGATGTTGACGAAGACCGCCGCGCCATTCGCAGCGACGGCGTTGGCGATCAGTGCGAACACGCCGATCGGGGTCGCTTCCATCACCAGCCCAACGATCTTCAGCAGCACCGCCGACAGCGACTGCAACAGGCCGGCAAAGGGCCTGCCCGCCTCGCCGGTCAGCACGGTGCCGACGCCGACGAGGATCGCGACGAAGATCAGCGCGAGCATGTCGCCTTTCGCCAGCGCCTCGACGATGTTGAGCGGGATGATACCGACGAGCTGGTCATAGAGCGGCACCGGGTCGCCCAGCGCCTTGGGCGCCGCGGTGCCGACGGGGGCCGCGACGCCCGGCTCGACGAGCAGCGCGACGGCCATGCCGACCGATACCGCGATCGCCGTCGTCAGCGCGAACAGCCCGACCGTCCGCCCGCCGAGCGGCCCGAGGCGCTTGGGATCGGCGAGCGAGGTGATCCCCGCGGCGATGGTGACAAGAACGATCGGCGCGACGAGCATCCGGATCGCGCGCACGAAAAGGTCGCCGAACACCGCGACTTTCGGCGCCGCTTCGGGCCAGACGAGCGCGAGCAGCAGTCCGAGCACCAACCCGCCGAGCACACGTTTCCAGAGCGGAATAGCGAACCAGCGGCGCATCATCGTCCGGCCACCCGCCGGGTGGGAAGAGATGGAAGACAAGTCATGGCCGACAAGCCTAGTCGGGCTGGCTGCCCGGACCGCATAGCGAATGTGCGCCTATCCATAACCCGTCGCTATATCCCGTCGATGATTTCCGCGACGACTTTCAGGAAATCGGTCGTCAGCGCGGTGGGGGGGCGATTGTGATAATACATCGCATAAAGATCGAAGGTCAGCGGCGGCGTCAGCGGGCGGATCGCCAGCCCCGGCGCCAGCGCCGCCTGCGCGGTGAAGCTGTCGACGACCGTCAGTCCGACGCCCGCGCGAACGAGTGCGGTCGCGATATAGAAGGTGCGCGCTGACATCGCATGGTCGAATTCGAGCCCGAGCCGGCGCTGTTCTTCGACGAATATCTCGCCGATCGGCCCGCTCGCCGCGACGCTGATGAAGCGATGTTCGCGCAGGTCGCCGAGCGCGAGGCGCGGCGGGGCGTCGGGAATGTCGGCTTCGCGATAGAGGACGACGAGTTCGCCTTCGCCGAGCCAGCGGCTGCCGATCGGCGCGTTCTGCGGTACCTCGACCGCGATCGCGACGTCGGTTTCGCGTTCGTGGAGCTTGCGGACCAGATCGTCGTGGTGAACCGTCTGCAGGTCGAAATTGACGTTGGGGTGGCTGGCGAGAAAGCGCGCGACGGCTTCGGGCAGGACGCCCAGCGCCAGCGACGGAAGCGCCGAGATGCGCAGCTTCATGCCCGCGCCGCGCCGCAGGTTGCGCGCGCCTTCGCGCAGCGCGTGGACGCGATCCTGGATTTCGCTGACTTCCGCGAACAGCGCGTGGGCATCGTCGGTCGCGACGAGGCGCCCGGCCGAGCGTTCGAACAGCGGAAAGCCGAGGATCGATTCGGCGTGGCGCAGCGTCTTCGACACCGACGGCTGCGAAATATTGAGCGCGCGCGCGGCGGCGCTGACCGACCCGTTGGTATAGACCGCGTGGAATATCTCGATATGGCGCAGGTTCATCCCCGCCATCGTTAGCCCCGCTCTGTCCCGCGGCAAGATATTTTGCGTCGCAGCAAGGCGGGGCTCCCGGCGTCAGCGCGGCCGCAGCAGCACGCGGCCATGGCGATCGGCGGTGGGTTTGCCCTTCGCCAGCGCCGCTTTCCCGTTGACGAAGACATAATCGACGCCGACCGAATAGGCGTGCGGCCGTTCATAGGTCGCAAGGTCGCGTATCGTGTCGGGGTCGAAGACGATCACGTCGGCAAACGCCCCTTCGCGCAGCAGGCCGCGATCGGGCACGCCGAGGATCTTAGCGGGCAGGCCCGTCGCGGCGTGGATCGCCTGCGCCATCGGGATCACCGGCTTGTCGAGCACATAGTTGCGCAGTTTGCGCGGGAAGGCGCCATAGGCGCGCGGATGCTCGGACGTCTTGCCGAAATGCGGCAGCCCGCCATCGGTCGAGGTCATCGTCCACGGCTGGCGCATGAAGGCTTCGACATCGGCCTCGCTCATGTTGAACGACACGGTCGGCGCGCCGCCGGCGATCAGCATCTCGATCGCGGCGTCGAGCGGGTCCATGCCCTTGATCCGGCCGACCTCGTCGAGCCTTTTGCCTTCGAGCGTGGGATCGGGCGCGAAGCTGCGGATCATCAGCGCGTGCGGTCCGGCGCGGCGTTCGAGGTTGGGCACCATCTCGGCGCGGATCTTCGCGCGCATCGCCGGATCCTGGAGCCGCTTGGCGAGCGCCGCCGCGCCGCCCTCCTGCGCCCAGCCGGGGACGAGCGAGGCCATCAGGCTCGATCCAGATGCCGAGTAAGGATATTGGTCGGCCCAGATTTCGAGCCCCTCGGCGCGCGCTTGGTCGATGCGGGCGATGACGTCGGCCGACTTGCCCCAGACCTGCGGCCCCAGCACCTTGATATGGGTAACGACGCCCGGAATTTTCGCTTCGCGCGCGACGGTGATCACCTCGTCGACCGCGGCGACGACGCCGATGTCGTAATTGCCCTCGTCGCGGATATGGCTGATGTAGAAGGCGCCGGGAAAGCGCGCGGCCGCCTTCGCAAGCCCGACGATTTCGGCGGTGTTCGAATATTTGCCCGGAATGTAGAAGGGCCCATCGGACATGCCATAGGCGCCCGCCGCCATCGCCGCGGTGACGAGTTCCTCCATCTTTGCCTGCTCGTCGGCGTTGGCGAGCCGCGCGACGTCGCCCATCACCGCACGCCGCACCGCGTTGTGGCCGATCAGCGGGATGACGTTGACCCCGGGGATATTGGTGTTGAGGTCGGCGATCTGCGGGCCGAGTTCGGCCGGCCCGCCGCCATCGGGATTGATCGCAAGCGTCGTGATCCCCTGATGCAGCATCGGCAACGCGGCGGCGAGTTCCTTCGTCTGGATGTTCGGCGCCGCGTGCGAATGGGGGTCGATGAAGCCCGGCGCGACGATCCGGCCCGCGGCGTCGACCAGCGTCGTCGCGGTGGCGCCGTCGGGGATCGACCCGACCGCCGCGATGCGGTCTCCGGCGATTGCGACGTCGGCGGTGCGCGCGGGCGCGCCCGTGCCGTCATAGAGCGTGCCGCCGCGGATCAGCACGTCATAATGCTGGGCGAGGGCGGGCGCGGTGGTGGCGAGCAGCACCGCGAGCGAGAGCGTCAGGCGTTTCATCGACCGTCCTTTCGTCACAGCTTGAAGCGGATGCCGACGCGATAGGTGCGCCCGAGCAGGTCATAGAGCGTCTGGTTGGTCGCGGGCGTCGCATAGGCGCTGCCCGCCGGGCCGGGCGCGACGATCGCCGGATCCTTGTTCAAGAGGTTGTTCACCGCGAGATAGAATTCGAGCTCCTTGCCCGCCACCGCGACGTCGAAGGTCAGCGAGGTGTCGAGATAGAAGGCGCCCGCGATATGATTGTCGTTGATCGTCCGGTTGGTGACGGTCGATGCCGGGCAGCCCGAGGTGCATTCGACGAAGCTATTGTCATAGACGCCGCTCGAAATGCCGCGCCCCGTCAGGTTGAAATTGAAGCCGTCGGTCGCCCAATTGGCCTGGATGCGATAGAGCCATTTGGGCGTTCCGCCGGGCGCATTCTGCCCCACCGTGTCTGTCGGCGCGTCGATGCCATTGTCGAAATAATTTTTGATGTAGCGCGTAGCCATCGCGCGAAGCGTCAGATCGCCACTGCCGACGGGCAGGCGATAGGAGCCTTCGAAGTCGATCCCCGTAGCGCGCTGGACGGCGAAGTTGAACGGGCTTTCGAAGACCTGCAGATTGTTGCCGAAATCATTGGGCCCGCGTACAACCGCCGCACAAAAGGCCTGCACGCCTTCGGCGCAGCGGTCGACGATCGTTTGCGCCGCCACCGTGCCAATCGCGCCGTTGATCTTGATGTCATAATAGTCGGCCGACAGCGCGAGGCCAGGGATGAAGCTGGGCTGCAGCACGACGCCGACGCCCCATTGGTCGGCCTTTTCGGGGTCGAGCAGCGGGTTGCCGCGCGTCGTTCCGGCGAATTGCACCGACGCGTCATTTTGCGTCGGGTCGATCAGCACGTTGATGCGCGTCGAGCCGGCGGTGAACAATTCGCCGAGGTTGGGCGCGCGAATGTCGCGCGATCGCGTCGCGCGGAAGCGGATATCGGGAATCGGCTCCCAGGTCAGCCCCGCCTTCCACGTCGTGACATAGCCCGACGTCGAATAATCGGTGCCGCGGATCGCGCCGTTGAGGTCGAAGCCTTCGAACACCGGCACCGCGAGTTCGAGATAGGCCTCGCTGACATTATAGGAGCCGAAGCTGGGCAGGAAATTGCCGACGAACCAGCCCGTCTGGAATTCTTCGTCGACCTCGCCCGACACCTTCTCGCGCCGGTGCTCGCCGCCGATCGCGACCGACACCGGGCCGGCGGGCAGGTCGAAGGCGTCGAACGACAGGTTCGCGGCGAAGACGTCCTGCTGGAATTTCTGGCGGCGGAACGGATTGCCGAGCACATAATCGAGCCCTTCCTGGCTCGCGGTGCCGATGCCGATGCGGTTGAAGGGCACGCAGCCATTGTCGGGGCTGGTGAGCGACGAGCGGCAGACGATCGTGCCTGCGGGCACGCCGAGCGCGTTGCCGGCGGGGGCGAACACCGCGTCCTGCGCGAGCGCGAGGCGCGCATTGTTGCTGATGTCGCGCGCCATTTCGCGCGTGCGGCTGATCCCCTTCTGATAATAGACATCCCAGCGCGCGCTCGACCCGAAAAGGTCGAACTCGCCGTTGGCGCCGACGACATAGCGCTGCAATTCGCGCCGCGTATCATTCTTGCGGACCGGCAGATTGGCGTTGGTCGTGCCGAGCTTGAACTCGGGAATCCCCTGAAGCGCCAGTTCGTCGCGCACCGATTGCGGCAGAAAGGCGTTGTCCGATTTGATCGTGACATTGCCCTGGTTGAGCTGGATGCCGAGATGTCCGAGATTCTTCGACTTGGCGTAGGAGGCCTGGACGAAGAGGTTGAGCCCGTCGGAAACCTCGAAGCTGAGGCGCCCGAACAGGCTCTTGCGGTTTTCGGCCGGGTCGAGCGACTGAAAGCTGTTCACCTGCGTCGATTCCCAGTCGCCGCCGATCATCCACGGGTTGCGGACGGTGCCATAGTCGAACTGGCCGACTGCGCCGCCGGGGCCGAAAACGGTGCCGCGTAGCGCGGTATCGGTGATGATCCCGCCCGGCGTCGCAAGGCTGAGCCCCGCGCCCGACACGACGAGCCGTTCGGGCGCGCCGTTGCCCTCGGCATAGGCGGGATTGTTGATCATGTACCAGCCCTGCTGGTTCCATTCGCGCGGCACGCTGTGCAGCCCGTCCTTGATCGCGATCTCACCGTTGAGCAGCAAATGCCCGCGTCCGCCCGCGAAGGCGGTGCCCGCGGTCAGCGTCGCACGATAGCTGGGCGCGTCGCCATAGGTGGTGATGCCATATTCGGCCGATCCCTTGAGCCCCGTATAATCCTTGTCGAGGATGAAGTTGACCACGCCCGACACGGCGTCGGAGCCATAGGCGGCCGATGCGCCGCCGGTGACGATCTCGACGCTCTTGATCAGGCCTTGCGGAAAGGTGTTCACGTCGACGAGCCCGGTCATCGTCGATCCGACCGAACGCTGGCCGTCGAGCAGCACAAGCGTGCGCGCGGTGCCGAGCGCGCGCAGGTTGAGCGCATTGACGCCCGCGGTGCCCGCGCTGATGTTGAGGTTCGAGCTGGCCGGCGTGACGCTGCCGACGAGCGAGGGGATGTCGTTGACATAGTCGGCGATATTCGCCGGCGCCGAACTTTCGATATCCTCCGAATTGAGCACGGTGAGCGGGGTCGGGGCGCGGAAGCCGTCGCGCTGGATTCGGCTGCCGGTCACGGTGATCTCGGCATCGGCATAGGTTTCGGCGGCGGGCGCCGGCGGCGCGTCCTGCGCCAGCGCGGGTGCGCTCCAAAGCAGCGCGGTGGCGAGCGCCGCGGTCGATACGATCGGCATTGATCTGATCATGTGTCTTACCCCTTGTTTTGTTTGTTTATTGTGCGTGAAGGACGCCTCCGTTCCGCCGGCGAGGCCGACGCATTTCCCTGGATTATTTGCAAGGACCCGCTGGCGTGCGCGGCAACGGCTTGCCGCCCGCGGCGCCGGTCGGCTCGCCATTTTCGAGCGCGAGCACGCCGTTGACGAGGACGAAGCGCATCCCGGTTGAGAAGAGTGCGGGATGCGCATAGTCGGCGCGCGGAGCGAAGGTCGCGGGATCGAAGGCGATGACGTCGGCGAAGGCGCCCGCCTTGAGCTCGCCGCGTCCTTCCAGCCCGAACAGGCGCGCCGTGGCCGTCGTGCTCTGCGCGATGAAGCTCCGGAGATCGAGCACGCGCTTGTCCTTCACATAGGTCGCATATTTGCGCGCGTAGGAAGCGTAGTAACGCGGGTGGCCGCGCGAGGCGTCCGAACTGGTGACGACCCAGGGACGGGTCATGAAGGCGGCGATGTCGGCCTCGGTCTGGTTGAAAGAGGCGACTCCGGCCTCGCGCTGGCGGAGGATGGCGATCGCGGCATCGACCGGATCGACGCCGCGTTCCTTGGCGACATCTTCGAGCGTCCTGTTCTCGACCCCGGCCGGACCCGAGGTGATCAGGAGCGATGCGGGGCCGCCGCGGCGGCGCAGGTTCTCGGCGATCTCGGGCCGCATCCGCGTCATCGCCGCGCTATCGTCGAACCGTTTCAGCATCGCCGCGCGCCCGCCGTCCTGCGCCCAGCGCGGCAGGAGCGCGGCCGAAAGCCCGGTCCCCGACGCCGACCAGGGATATTGGTCGGCGTGGACGATCTGACCGGCCTTCTGTGCTTTCTCGATCTGCGCGATCACCGCGCTGGCCTGGCCGTGGACATCGACGCCGAGCGCCTTGATATGCGCGATATGCACGGGAATGCTCGCGTCGCGCCCGATCGCGAGCGCCTCCTCGACCGCGGCGGAAAGGCCGATCGTATAGCTCGATTCGTCGCGCAAATGGCTGTCGTAGATGCCGCCCTTCGCCGCCGCCGCCTTGGCCAGCGCGACTACCTCGTCGCGCTTGGCGAAGCTTTGCGGGGCATAGAAGAGGCCGGTCGAAAGGCCGAGCGCGCCGTCGCACATCGCCTTGTCGACCAGGCCGGTCATCTGGCCGAGTTCGGCCGCCGTGGGCGCGCGGTCGGCGGCGCCGATGACCTTCGCGCGCACGGCGCCGAGGCCCACATAGGCGGCGAAATTGATCCCGAAGTCGCGCGTCGACTGACCGAGGCCCGCTTCGCCTTCGCCGCCCGCACCGGGCTTTGCGATGCCGAAGGTGCGGGCGATATCGGGATCGCCGCCGCCATCGACGCCGATGAAGGCGGTGGTGACGCCCTGCGTCACGAAGGGTAGCACGAGCCGCGCGGCGGGATCGGACGAGGCGAGCGCCTCGCCCACATGCGTATGGGGGTCGATGAAGCCCGGGGCGACGATCAGCCCGCTGGCGTCGATCGTTCGCGTCGCCGTTCCCGGCGCCTTGGGGCCGACATAGGTGATGCGGTCGCCGCGGATCGCGACATCGCCGCGAAAGGGTTCGGCCTCGCCGCTATAGATGGTGCCGCCGCGCAGGATCAGGTCGGCGGCATCGCCGGACTGCGCGGCGCCTTGCGGCGCCGCGAAGGCGCCCGCCGCAAGAATAGCGACGATCCCGGTAGTTGTCCTGAGAGAGCGGATCATGTGCAACACCCCTTTTTTTCTTACATAGCTAAGGACTTTATGCCGTTCCCCAAAAGCCTCGTGCGGGCGGCGTCAAGACACCTGTGCCGTGTCCGACGCCGCCCGGCCGATCGTTCGCCAGCCACAAGGGACCGTCGAGATCGACGAAGGCCGATCGCGCCGCGATAACCAGCGCGGGCGCGATCGACAGGGACGAGGAAATCATGCTGCCGGTCATCACGCCGAGCCCCGCGGCGGCGGCGGCATCGGCGAGTGCGAGCGCGCCGGTGAGCCCGCCGGTCTTGTCGAGCTTGATGTTGATGACCTGATATTTCTCCGCGAGCGCGCCGACGTCGCCCGCGACATGGGCCGATTCATCGGCGGCGATCGGGACGAGCGGGACGAAACCCGCAAGCGCGTCGTCGTCGTCCGCCGGGAGCGGTTGTTCGAGAAGGTCGATCCGCAATTCGGCGAGCAGCGGTTGAAGCCGCTCGACCTCGGCGAAGGTCCAGCTTTCATTGGGGTCGACGATGACGCGCGGAGCGGGCGCCGCGTTGCGCGCGGTGCGGATCTGCGTTTCGGGATCGCTGCGGTCGACCTTGATCTTGATCAACGGGACGCGGGCGAGCGCGCGGGCGGCGGCGCCCATCGCGGCGGGTTCGTCGAGGCTGACGGTGATCGCGGTCGGGGTGGCGCCGAGCGGCGGGCGGCCGAGCCGGTCGGTGACGCTCTGCCCCGATGCCTTGGTTTCGAGGTCCCACAGCGCGCAGTCGACCGCGTTGCGCGCGGCGCCCGCGGGCATGATTTTGGCCAGTTCCTCGCGCGTCGCGCCCGCCTCGATCGCGCCGCGCGCTTCTTCGATCGCCGCCAGCGCGCCCGCGATCGATTCGCCATAGCGCGGATAGGGCACGCCTTCGCCGCGTCCGGTGACGCCGTCGCAGCCGATTTCAACCGTCACCACATCCGCGACGGTCTTGACCCCGCGCGAGATGCGGAACGGCCGGGCTAGAGGGAAAGCGTCGCTTTGCGCGGCGAGGGTTCGAAGCATTTGGCGATCCAGTCGATGATGGGGTCGACGCCCATGGAAAAGGGGTCGGTGCAGGGCAGGCCGAGCGCGTCGGCGGTTTCGGCGCACAGCCGTTCGGCCTCGGCGGGCGAAAGCTTGGACGTGTTGAGCGCGACGCCCACGGCGCGAACGTCGGGATTGGTAAGCCGCGCAACCTGCAGGTTCGCGTCGAGCGTCTCGCGAAGGCCGGGCAACGGATAATGCGGCAGCCCGCGCATGTGCGGCCGCACCGGGTCGTGGCACAGCACCAGCGCATCGGGCTGCGCGCCGTGGAGGAGGCCGGTCGAAACGCCCGCGAAGGAGGGGTGGAAGAGCGATCCCTGGCCTTCGATCAGGTCCCAGCCGTCATCCTCGCGCGGCGGCGACAATTGTTCGATCGCGCCCGAGATGAAATCGGCGATCACCGCGTCGAGCGGCACGCCGCTGCCCGCGATCAGGATGCCGGTCTGGCCGGTTGCGCGGAAATCGGCCGCCATGCCGCGCGCGCGCATCGCGCGTTCGAGGCAGAGCGTCGCGTACATCTTGCCGACCGAACAATCGGTGCCGACCGCGAGCAGCCGCTTGCCGGCGCGCCGCTTGCCGTTGCCGATCGGAATGTCGGGGCGCGGATCGCGCACGTCGTGGAGCGCGCGGCCGTGGCGCGCCGCCGCCTCGACCAGCGCCGGCTCGTCGCGCAGCCGGTTGTGGAGGCCCGAGGCGACGTCGAGCCCGGCCTCGATCGCCGCGACGGCATCGCGAACCAGATCGTCGCCCATCTTCCCCCCCGCATTGGCGATGCCGAGCACGAGCGTCCGGGCGCCCGCGGCGACCGCCTCGGCAAAGCCCATGCGGGGCAGGCCGAGCGTCAGCTCGCAATCGTCGTGGCGAAATTCGCCGACGCAATCGTCGGGCCGGAAAACCGCGAGGCCGCGCGACGTCTTGATGCCGACTTCGTCGTTCACATGGCCAAGATAGAGGAGATAGGGGCTGGCGATCATGAAAGGCCTCTCAGGTGGGGACAGGGGCATCATGCTCGAAGCCCCCGGCGCGCGCGTCTTCAAAGGCGAGGGAGGGCCATAACTCGTGGCTATGGACTTGGGACGGTAGGGCCGCGCGCCGCTGGCGGCGCCGGTCTTCAGGCGGGGCCGCAACTTTGTCCGGCGGCTAACATACTTCTGCGACAATCATTGTAAGATAAATAGGCCAATTCAACTGGTCATAGGGGAATATGTATGAACATCGTGAAGTCCGTGCGGCGAGCCCTGCGCGGCACCGCCATGACCGCAACCGCGCTGGCAATGCTCGCCGGCCCATGCGCGCTTCCCGCGACCGCGCAGACCCCGGCCGCCACCGCGCGAGCCCCGGCCGAGCAGGCGAAGCGCCCCAATGTGATCGTCATCCTCGTCGACGACATGGGCTTTTCGGATATCGGCCCCTATGGCAGCGAGATCCCGACGCCGAACCTCGACGCGCTGGCCGCGAACGGCCTTCGCTTCACGCAATTCTACAACAGCGCTCGTTGCAGTCCGTCGCGCGCCTCGCTGCTCACCGGACTTTATCCGCACGAAGCGGGCGTGGGCTATCTCGACAATGTTGTCCGCCCCGATGGCGCCGGCGGCTTGCAGGGACGCATCGCCGACCGAGCGGTGACGATCGCCGAGGTGCTGAAGCCCGCGGGCTATTTCACCGGAATGGCCGGCAAATGGCATGTCGGCGCGCAGCACGGCACGCCGCCGAAAGTGGTGGGATTCGAACGGTCGATGTTCCACAAAGGCGGAACCTATTTCCCCGACCAGCCGGGCAAGGGGCGGACCTTCGTGACGATCGACGGGCGACAGGTGCGGCTCGACTCGCCCGAAGTGGGCGAGGGCGAATGGTATGCGTCGGACATGCTGGTCGACTGGACCGTGCGTTTCGTCGACGAAGCGAAAGCGGCGGGAAAGCCCTTCTTCCTCTACCTGCCGTTCACCGCGGTCCATTTTCCGGTGATGGCCCCGGCCGAGGATATCGCGAAGTTCAAAGGCAAATATATGGCGGGCTGGGATCAGCTGCGCCGCGAGCGGTTCGAGCGTCAGAAGAAGATGGGGCTGATCGCCGCCGATGCGGCGCTGCCGGGTGTGCTGCCCGAGGCCTATGACTGGGACCAGGTGCCCGCGGCGGACAAGGAGCGGTTCGACACGATCATGGCGGTCTATGCCGCCGCCGTTTCGCGGATGGACAAGGCGGTCGGGACGCTGGTCGCCGATTTGAAGGCGCGCGGCGAGTTCGACAACACGCTGATCCTCTTCATGTCGGACAATGGCGGCAACGCCGAAAGCGGTCCCGACGGGCGCACCGGCGCGGCGCCGTGGGGCGGCAAATATTCGAACGTCTTTGTCGGGCTCAATTGGGCGACGCTCCAGAACACGCCGTTCCGCTATTTCAAACATTATGCCGAGGAAGGCGGGATCGCGACGCCGCTGATCGCCTCGTGGCCCGCCGGGATCGATGCGAAGGTTCGTGGCACGATGGTGCGCGAGCCCGGCCATCTCGTCGATGTCATGCCGACGCTGGTGGAGCTTGCCGGCGCGAAATATCCGGCGCGGTTCGACGGGCACGAGATTCGCCCGATGTCGGGGCGCAGCTTCGCCGGCGCGTTCGAGGGCGAACCGCTAACGCGCCGCGTGCCGATATTCTGGGAGCATGAAGGCAACAAGGCGGTCCGCGACGGCAAATGGAAGCTGGTCGCGCAGTTCGGCGCCCCTTGGCAGCTCTATGACATGAGCATCGACCGCACCGAGACGCGTGACCTTGCCGCCGCGCATCCCGACATCGCCGCGCGCATGGCGAAGCAGTGGGACGAGTGGGCCGCAAAGAGTTTTGTCGATCCTTGGCCGAACAAGGTCGACGGCGGCGTGGTCAAGGGCCGGCTGGAGGGCGGCAAGGCGCCGGGGCCGGGCAAAGGCAAGCGCGGGAAAGGAAAGCGCAAGCGCGCTGCGCAGGCTGCGACGGGCGAATGACCCGCGCGGCGCCCCGCGCGCCCGAAAAAGAAGCCCGCAATCGCCGGGTGGCGATTGCGGGCCGATGGCTCCCGTGGGGGATGGGATCAGAAGCGGAAGCGGACGCCGACGCGGTAGATCGTTTCGAGGAAACGCGTCTGCCACGGATAGGTGTTGCCGTCGGCATCATATTGCCGATGGTTGGTCGCCGCCGCGCCGAGCAGGTTGGTCGCGCTGAATGCGATGGTCACATTCTTCGTCGGATCGAGCGTGGCATTGAAGTCGAGGCTGCCGCGCCCGTCCTCGACGACCGGCAGCGTCGGGCCGAGCACCGCCGCGCCGAGCAGCGGGTCGTTCACGCGGTTATACACGACCACGAAGTCCGACCGGTAATTATACGAAAGTCGCGCCGAGAAAGACTGGTTTTCGTAAAAGACCGATGCGTTCGCGATATGGTTCGATACCCCGGCGATCCGTTGCTTGCCCGGCAGAGTCTCCGCCAGCGCCTCGGGCAATTCGGTGCCATGGTCGATATAGGTATAGTTCGCGAGCACCCCGAAATTCTGCAGCCATTCGGGCAGTTGCGGGAAACGGAGGAAGGTGCGGAACGCCGCCTCGATGCCGCGCAGTCGGCCTTCGCCGCCGTTGAACGGCCGCGTGACACGCAGTCGGCCGAATTCGGCATCCTCGACGTCGGTCGTGAAGTCGGAGATAAAGCCGGTCACGTCGCGCTGGAAAAGGCCGAGTGTGAGCGAACCGCCGCGCGAGAAATACCATTCGAGCGACGCGTCATAGTTCTGCGACTTGATCGGTTGCAGATCGGCATTGCCGCCCGAAGCATTGCGGACGCATTCGGGATCGTTCGGGTCGGTGTTGCAGACCGCCGAAGGCGCACCGATGGTGAGCGACGGATTGAGGTCGCCGAAACCAGGACGCGTGCGCGTTTCGGTGAAGGCCAGGCGAAGTTGGAGCTTGGGCGTCAGGCGCAGGCGCGCGCTGACGTTGGGCAGGAAGTCGGTGTAGCTATTCGACTGCGACACCGGCGTTACCGTAGTTACGCCGTCCGCGGTCGCGCGATTGAAGCCGTTGATCTCGGTTTCGGTACGCACGGCGCGAAGTCCGACGAGGCCATCGACCGTCATGCTCCCGATGTCGAAGGCATAGCGGCCCTGAACATAGCCCGCATATCCCTTTTCGTTGCCGTAATAGACCCGGTCGAACGGCGGGACTTCGGTGCGATCCCCTGTGAGGTCGCGCAGGAAATCCAGATTCCCCATGATGCTGTCGGTGGTCGGGGTCAGGAAAACGCGCGTGATCGGCACCTTGTCGCCGCGGAAGCCGGGCGCGACGGTATGGTAGTCGAGCGGCAGCAGCGAATAGAATTGACCGGCGGGCGCGTTGCCGCTTTCCGAATAATTGGCGAAGTCGAAATCGCGGGTGTTGAAGCGGACACCCGCCTGGAGGTTGGTGATTCCCGTCGGTCCCATGCGGTAATCGAGGTCGAGCCGTCCCTGCCAATCGCGGCCGTGGTTGCGTTCGCCATTTTCGCCGAGCCCCACCATGCGATAGCGCGCGGGATCGTTGACCGGGAAATCGGACACCACGACCCCGCCGCCGCCGGCGCCGATGTCAGTGTCGAAATCATAGGTGCGCGTCGGTTGCGGCACGACGAGCGAATAGTTGAACTGCGTCGTTTGCCGGGTGTAGGTCGAATCGGTGAAGGCGACGTCGCCCGTGATCTTCAGGCCATCGCGCTTCCAGATGAAGCCGGTGCCCGCCTGATAGGTGTCGGTCTTGCCGGTGACGATATTCTGGTTGCCGGTCGGGATGCCGCCGGCGCTCGCGGTCATGCTCTTGACCTTGTTGGTGCCGGGGAACAGCTCGATGTCGGTCAGATTGGCCTGCACGCCCGAGTTGATCTGGAGATTGCTGCCATAACCACTGCTCCGATAGCCTTGGAACAGGAAGTCGGCATAGAGTTCGAGCTCGTTGCTCGGGCGCCATTGCAGCGCGGTCGCCACCGACGGGCGGTAGCGGTCGGCGGTGTTATAGTTGATGTTGACGAACGAGGGATAACGGATCGTGCCGAGGCCCGCGACGTTCCGGCTGAGGATCGCCTGCGCGACGTTGCGCGACGAATCGAGGAATTTGAGGTCGGTGTAGGACCCCTCGATCAGGAAGCCGATGTCGCCGATGCCGGTTTCCCAGCGCTTGCTGAGCAGCAGGTTCGCATCGACGCCCAGTTTCTGCGACTGTTTCCAGTGCACGCCGCTTACGCCGCCGGCGATACGATCGCCCTTGAAGTCGAGCGGCTTGCGCGCGCGGACGTCGATCAGACCGGCGACGCCGGGTTCGAGCAGATTGGCGCTGCCCGATTTATAGACGTCGATCCGGGCGATGCTGCTCGACGGAAAATCCTGAAGCGCGACCGCGCGGCCCTGGCCGGTGAAAAGCTCGCGGCCATTATAGGTGGTGGCGATATTGGGCAGACCGCGCACGCGCGTGCCCGCGGCGGTGCCGTTCGCGTAATCGACTTGCACACCGGTGATGCGCGCGAGCGATTCGGTCGCGGTCACGTCGGGCAGCTTGCCGATATCCTCGGCGACGATCGAATCGACGATCTGGTCCGAATCTTCCTTGATCGCCTGCGACGTCGCGAGGCTGCGCTGGATCGCGGTGACGACGATCGCGTCGTCGGCGGTCGGATCCTCGGGCGCCGAGTCGACGGTGACCTGCCCATCCTGATCCTGCGCCAGCGCCATCGACGGCATGGCGACGATCGCCAAGGCCGATGTCGTACACGCCAGGATTATTCGGTTTCGCATAATAATCTCCCCCTTCAAAATCGGTCAGATATAGAATTAATATGATAAAATAAAGGGCGTCAGGTGATGCCGGTTCGGAGGCTATATTTCCGTCACCTTGTCCGTTTCGGCGTGGCCGGGGCGGGCAAGCTGGCGATCCATTTCGCGAGCTTCGCCGAAAGCGCCTTGGCGATTGCCGTCTCGTCGGCGATCCGATTCTGCCGCTCCTGCGGGTCGCGCTCGATATGGTAGAGTTCGGGGCTGCTACCGTCGGCGTTCATCAGCAGTTTCCACGGGCCTGACCGGATCGAATAGAGCGGTCCGAAAGCTTCGCCGCCGGGGCGGGCGATGTGACTGTAGATATCGGGGCGCGAGGCGAGAGGCCGGCCGCGCCACGCGGCGGACATATCGATGCCGTCGATCCCCGCCGGCTTCGGCGCCCCCGTAATCGCCGCGAGCGTCGGCAGCAGGTCGACCGCTTGCACCACGCTTTTCGCATCGCGGCCGCCGCTGGCGATATGGCCGGGCCAGCGGACGATCAGCGGCTGGCGCACGCCGCCTTCGTAGAGGCTTGCTTTGCGGCCGCGATAGGGCGCCGCCGACCCGGGCGTGTTGGCGCCGATGGTGGGGCCGTTGTCCGAGGTGAAAACTATGAGCGTGTCATCGAGTTCGCCCGCCTGACGCAACCCGGCGACGAGGCGGCCGATCTCGGCATCCATCGCGACGAGTACGGCAAGGAACTGGTCTTCGCGTGGCGTGGCGCCTTTGCCTTTGGTGACGGCAAGCTGTTCGGCGCTGGGCACCCACGGCGTGTGCATGTCGGTCAGCCAGAGCTGCGCGAACCATGGCCGGTCCTTGCTGCGCCCGACGAAATCGAGCGTCTTGTCGACGAAGCGGCGGGTGATCTCCGCACGCGGCAGCCATTCGACCGGGCCCTGACCGAGTTCGGCGCTCTGCTGGCCGAGCCGGTTGGTGAGGTCGGTGGGCAGAACGCGCGGGCCGAGGCCTTCCCACTGGGTATAGCTTTCATCGAAGCCATAGGCCGAGGGCAGCGGCGCATCGCCGATGTCGCGTCCGCCGCCTAGATGCCATTTGCCGAAATGGCCGGTGGCATAGCCCGCCTGCCGCATCATGCGCGGCAGGACCGGAAGCGACGGGTCGAGCCAGTCGGCCTGACCGAAGGCGCGGTTGCGCTTGCGGTCGTGGATATAGGTGACGAAGCGGTCGCGCGCGGGGAAGCGGCCCGTCATGAAGCCGGCGCGCGACGGCGAACAGATCGGCGCCGCGTCGTAGAATTGCGTCATCACCATGCCATCGCGGGCGAGCGCGTCGATGTTCGGCGTCGCGACCAGCTTGTTGCCGGTCAGCGACAGGTCGGCATATCCCATGTCGTCGATCAGGATGAACAGGATGTTCGGTTGCCGCGTCGGCGCGCGCGGGCCCGCTTCCTCCGGTCTCGGGGCGGATGGGGAGCCATGGGCGGGAAGGATGCCGGCACCGAGCATTGCGAAAAGGGCGGCCCCTGCCGCCCCGATCGCCCATCGCCGCCCGATCTTCGCCGATTTCATCCATTCCTCCTTGCCCGGGTCTGCGCCTTCGTTATATCTGTATTATCGTATAATTCAGATGAGTCAAGTTTGTGCCGCGGAACGGGAGGGTGAGATGCTGAGGAAATGGGTTGGGCTTGCAGGTGCGGTGCTGGCGCTGCAGTCGGGTGCGGTAATGGCGCAGGGCGCGCTCGGCGCCAATTTCAACGAGCATTATGAAGATGTCGATTATCGCGAGCTCGATAGCGCGGAAGCGAAATGGATCCGCCTGTTCCTGCCGATGCCGCAGGTCGATCGAGGGGCAGCCGAACATGGTGCGATCCGCACCACGCTTGAGGCCGGCGCGCGCGGGTACAACACGATCTTCACATTAAAATGGCCGCAAAATGACCGTGACTTTGCCAAGGCGGGAAGCACAGAGTTCGCGCGCGAACTCGCTCGGCTCGATGCCGTATTGCCGCTGGTGATGGGCAAGGTCGACATATTGGTGATCGGCAACGAGCCCTATTTCGAAACGCGCGAGCAGGATCGCGACCTCGACCTCAATGTCTTTTACGAAGCGATGGCGGGTCGCATCATCGCATATCGCAAGGCCAACTGCGGCAGCGATTGCAAGACAAGGCTCTATATGGGCGCGCTCAACCGGCTCGATCTCAAGAAGAATAGAACGCCATCGACCGAGCGCTGGCTGGCGTTCGTGAAGGCGACGCCGGAGATCGACGGCGTCAATATCCACCCGCATGTGCCGAAGATCGAACTGTCGAAGGCGTTTCTCGACTATATCCTGCCACGGATGCGACCCGAACAGAGTTTCATCGTCACCGAATTCTCGCTCGTCGGCTGGTGGCAGCAAAATCTGACCAAACCGGTCGCCCCCGCCTTCGCCGACAAATATCAGGCGCCACGGGATGCGCAGAATTGGCAGATCATCAAGGCTGCGCTCGAAACGCCTTTCCCGAAAGAACAGTGGGACGATTTCCTGCGGATGAGTCCGTGGTTCGAGAACCGCAAACATTATATCGCCAATCAGATGAAGATATTCCGCGACACCGGCCGGCTCGCGGTTGCGACCTATGGGTTCAAGCAGGGCAGTTCGATGTCGAACAATTTCGGCCCGAAGAAGACGCCGTGGCTGCTCAACAGCGTCTACGCAGGACGGACGATCAGTCCTAATCCCGACGGCACAGCACCGTTCAACTATGCCTGGATCGACGATTTCCGGCGAATGCAGGCGAAATAACGCGGCCGCGTTGCGCATCCTTAATAAATCAGATATATCCTACTCATGCGGATAGGGAGAGGGCCTTGAAATCCACATTGTCGCGTCGGGCGCTGCTGCTGGCTGGCGCGGGAGCGGCCGCGCTGCCGCGTATCGCCTTGGCGGCCGGCCCGCGGACCAGGCCCAATATCATCGTCATTTACGCCGACGATCTCGGCTATGGCGACCTCGGCTGTTATGGCGCGACGGCGCTCAGGACGCCCCATGTCGACCGTCTCGCGGCGCGCGGAACGCGCTTCGTCAATGCGCATTCGCCCTCGGCGACCTGCACGCCGTCGCGTTATGCCCTACTGACCGGCGATTATGCCTGGCGCGCGTCGGGAACACAGATTCTGCCCGGCGACGCGCCCGCGTTGATCCGCCCCGGCCAGTTCACCTTGCCGCATATGCTCAAGCAGGCGGGCTATGCGACCGGTGCCGTCGGCAAATGGCACCTCGGCCTTGGCGACGGCAAGGTCGACTGGAACGGCGAGATCGCGCCGGGCCCGCTCGATGTCGGCTTCGACTATGCCTATTTCATGCCCGCGACGCTCGACCGCGTCCCGACGGTATTGATCGAGAACCGGCGCGTCGTGAATCTCGATCCCGCCGATCCGATCCGCGTCGATTACAAGGCCAAGGTCGGCGACGAGCCGACCGGCGCCGAACATCCCGAACAGCTGAAGTTCAAGGGCGATCCCGAACATTCGAACACGATCGTCAACGGCATCAGCCGCATCGGTTACATGTCGGGCGGCAAGGCGGCGCGCTGGAAGGATGAAAATCTCACCGACCAGCTGCTCGGCAAGGCAATCGATTTTGTGAGCGAGCGGAAGGACGAGCCCTTCTTTCTCTATTTCGCGATGAATGAGCCGCATGTCCCGCGTGCGCCGCATCCGCGCTTCGTCGGGGCGTCGGGCATGGGGCCGCGCGGCGACACGATCGTCCAGTTCGATTGGACCGTCGGCACGCTGATGGACAAGCTCGCCGAACTCGGCATCGCCGACAACACGCTGGTCATCCTCAGCAGCGACAATGGCCCGATCCTGTTCGACGGCTATGAGGATCAGGCGGTCGAGCTGGCGGGCGACCACAAACCGTCGGGCCCGTATCGCAGCGGCAAATACAGCATCTACGAAGGCGGCACGCGCGTGCCGATGATCGTCAGCTGGCCGGGGCATGTGCGCGAAGGCCATGTGTCCGAAGCGCTGGTCGACCATGTCGACATGGTCGCCTCGCTCGCCGCTCTTGTGGGGCAGGCGCTGCCCCGCGATGCTGCGGTCGACAGCTTCGACATGCTGATCCCGCTGATGGGGCGCAGCGCGCGCGGGCGCGACCATGTGATCGAGGATACCAAGCTGATGGTCACGACGGGAACGACCGTCGCGAGCAGCGGCGCGCGCATCCTCGCGCTGCGCGCCGGCGACTGGAAATTCATTCGCGGCAGCGTCGAACCACATGAATTCCACGGCAATGCGATCGGCACGCTGCCGCGGCACCAGCTCTACAATCTGGCGCGCGATCCCGGCGAGCGCGAGGATCTGGCCGCGAAGATGCCCGATCTGACCGCCAAGCTCGCGGCTTGGCTCGACAAAATCGAAAAGGACGGCCGCAGCCGGCCGTGACCCATGATCAAGAGGAGAGGATGATGCGGGGATTATTGGCCGCCGTTGCAGCGCTCGGCTGCCTGCCGGGCCTTGCCCAGGCGCAGGGCGCGCTCGGCGCGAATTTCAACGAGCATTATGAGGATGTCGATTACCGCGACCTCGAAAAGGCCGATGCGCGCTGGGTCCGTCTGTTCGTGCCGATGCCGCAGCTCGACCGCGGCGCCGCCGACCATGGTGCGGTCAAAGCGATCCTCGACGCGCACGCGCGCGGTTACAAGACGATCCTGACGCTGAAATTTCCGTATAACCGTGGCGATTTCCCGAAGGCGGGCACGCCGGCGTTCGCGCGCGAACTCGCGCGCGTCGATGCGGTGCTGCCGCTCGTCGTCGGCAAGGTCGATATCCTCGTGGTCGGCAACGAGCCTTATATCGAAAGCCGCGAGAAGGACCGCGACCTCGACCTCAACGCCTTTTACGAGGCGATGGCGAAGCGGGTGATCGATTATCGCGCCAGCGCATGTCGCGGTGACTGCTCGACGCATCTCTACATGGGCGCGCTCAACCGACTGGACCTCAAGAAGAACCGGACGGCATCGACCGAGCGCTGGATGGCGTTCGTGAAAGCGACCCCCGAGCTCGACGGGGTCAACATCCACCCGCATATCCCCGCGATCCAGGCGTCGAAGCCCTTTCTCGACTATATCCTGCCGCGGATGCGGCCTGAGCAGAAATTCATCGTCACCGAATTTTCGCTCGTCTGGTGGTGGAAGCAGAATATGAAGGGCGTCGTGGCGCCCGCCTTTGCTGATAAATATGCAGCGCCGCGAAATGCGCAGAACTGGCAAATCATCAAGGCGGCGCTCGAAACGCCGTTCCCCAAGGAGCAATGGGACGACTTCCTGCGGATGAGCCCGTGGTTCGAGAACCGCAAACATTATGTTGCGAACCAGATGAAGATGTTCCGCGACACCGGCCGTCTCGCGGTCGCCACATATGGCTTCAAGCAAGGGCGCTCGATGTCGAACAATTTCGGCCCCGACAAGACGCCCTGGCTGATCAACAGCGTGTTTGCGCCGGCGACGATCCGCAGGAATGCGGACGGCAGCGCGCAGCCCAACTATACGATATTCGACGATTTCAAGGCACTCCAGAAGGGTAAATGACCGTGCAGATGAAAAGCTGGATCGCTGGCCTGTCGTTGGCGGCGCTGTCGCTGGCGCCCTCGGCCGACGCGCAGCAGAAACTGAAAGCCGCCGTCGCCGACGATATTTTCGCCGACCATCCGTCGATGGACAAGAATGCGACGGTGATGCCCGCTGCCGATGCAAAGCCCGTCGCGCCGATCTTCTCCGAACGGCCCATCGGCGACGCGTCGATCGCGCGGTTGCCGGGGGGCGGATGGATATTGACCGGTACGTCGCTGCGCAGCGGGGCGCGGCACGGCGTCGAGCTCTGGACCTCGCCCGACGCGAAAAGATGGACGCGCATCGGACCGGCCAAGATTTCGGGCGAGGGCATTGCGCCGGGTGACGTGTCCGAACGCTATCTCGCCCCGTCGGTAACGGTTGCGGGCGACAGGCTTTATCTCGCCTTCTCCGACAAGACGGGCTGCGCGCGCGTCGCGACGGGGCGGGCGGCACAGCCGGGCGGCGCGTTCAAGGCTTCGCCCTGCCTCGTCGAGGACGCGTCCGACGTGTCGCTGTTCGTCGACGAGGATGGCACCGGCTATTTTCTCTGGGGCGGCGGCTATATCGCGAAGCTCGCACCCGGTTTTGGCAAGCTTGCCGAAGCGCCGCGCTTCCTGAAGCCCGATCAGGCGCTGTTCGCCAAGCATCCGCCGGTCGGCAAGGACTGGCCAGTGCGCACGCGCGTCGGCACGCGCGGTGCGACGATGGTCCGCGACGGCGAGCGCTATATTCTTGCCGCGAGCGAGGTTACGGGGCGGATGCGCACCGCGACCGAGGATTTGTTCGTGGCCGAGGCACCGACACCCTATGGTCCGTTCACGATGCGCATGCTTGCCGTGCCGCACGCGGGCCGCGGTTCTGTGGTGCGGCTGGATGACGGCCAACTCGCTGCGGCCTATAACCCCAAATGTGACGACGGCTTCGCGATGTTCTGCGAGCAGGTCGGGCTGGTGCCGCTCGAGCGCGCGCCCGACGGGCGGCTGCGGCAAGCGGCGTCGGTGATCACCGAAGACAGCGCGGTCGCCGCGCGCCAGGCGCTGGTGACGAGCGAGACGATGCGCGACCCGTCGGTCGCGCTGGGCGATGACGGCTATTATTATCTTGTCGGGACGCTCGACGGCTATGGCTATCACAAACCGGACGGCGGGGTGAAACTGTGGCGCTCGTCGGACCTCAAGCAGTGGGACGAGGTCGGCTTCATCTGGAAATGGGAGGGTATGGGTTACGACTTCGGCAAGAATATCGCCGAACTCTGGGCGCCCGAAATCATGTGGTCGGCGCGCGACAAGACCTATTATCTCGCTTTCTCGGTGATGGAGAAGGGCGTTGGCGGTAAAACCTGGCTCTATCGTTCGAAGACGGGCAAGGCCGAGGGCCCGTATGAAAATGTCACCAAAAGCTTCTTCGTCAAAGGCATCGACGGCTTTCCGTTCGAGGATGATGATGGCCTCTATTTCCTGTGGGGCGGCGGGAACATCGCCAAGCTCGACGCCGCGCGCAGCGGTTTCGAAGGGTCCGTGCGCCAGCTCGTCGACGCCGACGGCGATCATGTCGGGTACGAAGGCAACGGGCTGATCAAGGCGAACGGCGTCTATTTCCTGACCGGTGCCGAATGGCACGGTCCACTGCGCACGCACGGCACCTACGACATGATGTACGGCACGTCGAAGAGCCTGTTCGGTCCCTATACGCAGCGCCGTATGGGCGCGCCGCACGGCGGCCATGGCACGGCGTTCCGCGATAAGGACGGCCGCTACTGGTACACGATGTTCGGCAACGACCCGACGGCGCCGTGGCGCATGCAGTTCGGACTGGTGCCGATCGATATCGGCGATGCCGAGTCGATCGGTATTCCGCGAATCGACGCCGCGCGCGACTAGGCGCGCGCTACTATTTTCATCCACCTCTCCCACAGGCCCGCCATTCCTTGCGGAGTGGCGGGCCCTTTTTTGAGTTTAGCGAGCGCGGCGCGCGTAATCGGTCAGGATGCGGACCCAGGCGTCGGCGAAGGCGCGTTGGCCGATGCCGGCGAAATGACAGCGGTCATAGCGATTTTCGGGCGGGACGAGCAGGTTCGTCTCGGGCCCGGCGAACAAGCCTTTCGCTGGATCGACAAGGCGGCGCTGTGCGGTGGTGATCGCGTCTTCATCTTTCCAGTCGCCGGGCTGGCCGCACCGGCTTCCCGCTGAAATGAAGATCGGCGCATCGACCTTTGCCGTGCGCAGGCTCGCAACGAGCGATCGAAAACTTGCGGCGTAATCGGTGCTCGATGTCTTGAGGGTGAGGTCGCGTTCGCCCTGGTGCCAGAGGAAATGGGTGACGCGATAGCGGCGCTGCAAGTCGGCCACGACGCCGAGCATCATGGCGTTGAGATCGCCGCCCTCTTGCCAGCGCGCGATCCTGGTGCCGCCGATCCCGGTCGTCACGATGACGACGCGGTCGAACAGGCCCGCTTCGATCAACCGGTCGGCGAGCGGGGTCCAGCTCTCGCCGCGCATCCCCGTCGCGCCGAGCATCGGCGAAGCGGCGGGATAGCAATCACCCGCGAAATAGTTGAAGGTCTTGCCGGAATGCGCGCTCGAAAATTGCTCGGCCCCGTGATTGGCCGAATTGCTTTGCCCTGCGATCAGCAGGACAGCCGTGCGCGCGGTTTGTTTCGGGCAGGCGACCGCTTCGCGTCCCGTCACTTCGACGACCCGGCCAAGCGCGTCCTTGCGGTATTTTTCGGTCGGTGCGGGCTGTGCGGCAGCGATCGGGGAAAGCATGATGCTGGCCGAGGCTGCGAGGGCGAAAACGACGGTGCCGCTTTTGGAATGCATCCTGATCTCCCGTGCCTGGCGTCAGAATTGGAACGGCGCTACGCTGCGTCGTTCAGCCACGAGGAATGCGTCGGCGACAAGCTGGAGCGGGCGGATGTCGACATCGCTCTTGCCCGCCGCGACCAGCTCGGCGAAGCGCGTGTAGAGGCGGGGATATTCGCGGTCTTCGCGCGTGACCGGTTCGCCGCCCGGCAGTTCGAGCACGCTGCCGCCCATCGACAGCCGCAAGGTGCCCGCGTCGGTCTCGACCTCGATATCCCAGCTTTGTGGGCCGGTTTGCAGGAAGTCGAGGTCGGCGGTCACCGCTGCATCGCCGCTCCGCATCGTCATCGTCGCGGCGATCGGCGAACTGCGCCCGTCGGGAATGTCGATCCGCGCCGCATCGAGCAGCAGCGGCGCGGGAAGGATCGCGGTCATGATCGACAGCGCGTTGATGCCGGGGTCGAAGACGCCGAAGCCGCCGGCGTCGAGAATCCATTCCTGCCCCGGGTGCCAGCGGCGGATATCTTCCTTCCACCGGATATGCGCGGCGCGGATTTGCTTGTCGCGGAGCCAGTCGCGCGCTGCGGCGACCCCCGCAGCTTCGCGCGAATGCCAAGTCGCGAACAGGGTGACGCCGCGGGCGCGGGCGTGATCCGCAAGCGCACTGATCTCGGTCGTGGTCGCGGCGGGCGGCTTTTCGAGCATGACATGCAGTCCCGCGTCGATCGCCGCCGCCGCGATCGCGTGGCGGCCCACGGGGGGCGTACAGATCGAAACCGCGTCGAGGGCATGATCGCCCGCGATCATCGCCATGATATCGGCGTGTCCCGGCACATCGTCGACCCGCGCGTGGCGGCTGGCAGTCGCGACAAGCTCGTATCGATCATCCGCGTGAATGGCCGGAAGATGCTGGTCGCGCGCGATTTTTCCAATTCCGACCAATCCCAAGCGAATCATTATTCTTCACCCCATTTTCATTTGTCTGATATATATGCTTCCTATCGGCCGTGGTTCAGGTTATCAACCGATTCCGGCCATGGCCTGAAATTGTGCATCGAGAAGGATATATATGGGAGACGGGGCGAAAACGCGGCCAGAAGGCAAGGAAGGGCTGCGGTCGCGTGCCTGGTTCGATAACCCGGATAATCCGGACATGACGGCGCTCTATCTCGAACGCTATCTGAACTATGGTTTCAGCATCGACGAACTACAATCGGGCCGCCCGATCATCGGCATCGCCCAGACCGGCAGCGACCTGACCCCCTGCAACCGCCACCATCTCGAACTCGCGAAGCGCGTGCGCGACGGGATTCGGGACGCGGGCGGAATCGCGATCGAATTTCCGACGCACCCGATTCAGGAAACCGGCAAGCGGCCGACCGCAGGGCTCGACCGCAACCTCCAATATCTCAGCCTCGTCGAAGCGATCCACGGCTATCCGCTCGATGGCGTGGTGCTGACGGTCGGCTGCGACAAAACCACGCCGGCGTGCCTGATGGCGGCGGCGACGGTGAATATCCCGGCGATCGCGCTGTCGGTCGGCCCGATGCTCAACGGCTGGTTCAAGGGCGAGCGCACCGGTTCGGGCACGATCGTCTGGCGCGCGCGCGAAATGCTCGCGGCGGGCGAGATCGATTATAAGGGTTTCCTCGAACTCGTCGCCTCGTCGGCGCCGTCGACCGGCTGGTGCAACACGATGGGCACCGCGACGACGATGAATTCGCTGACCGAGGCGCTCGGCATGTCTTTGCCGGGCTCGGCGGCGATCCCGGCGCCCTATCGCGACCGGCAGGAATGTGCCTATCGCACCGGAATGCAGATCGTCGAAATGGTCCACGCCGACCGCAAACCGAGCGACATATTGACACGCACCGCCTTTTTGAACGCGATCCGCGTCAATTCGGCGATCGGCGGATCGACCAACGCGCCGATCCACCTCAACGCGATCGCGCGCCATATCGGCGTCGAACTGACGCTGGAGGACTGGGAGACGCAGGGCGCCGACGTGCCGCTGATCGTCAATCTGCAGCCGGCGGGCGCCTATCTGGCCGAGGATTTCTACCGCGCCGGCGGAGTCCCCGCGGTGATGGGGCAATTGCTGCGCGCCGGATTGATCGAGGGCGCGGCGCTGACCGCGAACGGCCAGACGGTCGCGGCGAACATCGGTGAGGCGGACACGCAGGACGTCGACGTCATCCGCACGCTCGACGCGCCGCTGAAACCCGCAGCGGGGCTCACCGTGCTGCGCGGCAATCTGTTCGACAATGCGGTGATGAAGCTCAGCGTCATCTCGCCCGAGTTTCGCGAACGTTACCTGAGCAATACGGCCGACCCCGACGCGTTCGAGGGCGTCGCGATCGTATTCGACGGGCCGGAGGATTATCATAGCCGCATCGACGATCCGGCGCTTGGCGCTGACGCCCACTCGATCCTGATCATGCGCGGCGCGGGGCCGATCGGCTACCCGGGCGGTGCCGAGGTCGTGAACATGCGCCCGCCCGCCGCGCTGATCCAGGCAGGCGTCCATGCTCTGCCGTGCATCGGGGACGGGCGCCAGTCGGGGACGAGCGGCAGCCCGTCGATCCTGAATGCCGCGCCGGAGGCCGTCGTCGGCGGCGGACTGGCGCTGGTGCGGACGGGCGACCGCATCCGCATCGACCTTGCGAAGCGCACCGCGAACATGCTCGTCGATGATGCCGAGCTCGATCGGCGCCGCGACGAGCTCAAGGCTGAACCCGATTATATGCCCCCCGCACAGACGCCGTGGCAGGAAATCCATCGCGCGCTGACCGGACAGTTCGATAGCGGAGCGGTGCTCGAAATGGCGGTCAAATACCAGCGCATCGCGCAGACGCGCGGCTTGCCGCGAGACAGTCACTGATGTCCGACGTGCGGGTGGTTGCCAGGGAGCGGCGTGACCGCTTGGGCGAAGGCCCCCTGTGGTCGGCGCGACACGATGCGCTGTTCTGGGTCGATATATTGGGCCGCCGGATCAACCGCATGGCATTGGCCGACGGCCGCGTCGACAGCTTTGAGCAGCCCCATTATGCGGCCTGGATCATCGAGCGCGAGACGGGCGGTTTCGTCGCGGGAATCGGCCGCGATATCGTTCGTATCGATCTCGACGCCGATATTCGTGAACCCATCGTTTCGGTCGATCCACGCAACGCGGGAAACCGGCTGAACGATGCCAAGGCTGACGCGACGGGCCGGATCTGGGCGGGGACGATGCCCGTTACCTGCGACCGGCCATCAGGCGCATTTTATCGCCTCGATCCGGGCGGCGCGCTGACGCCGGTCGATGGCCCCTATACAATCGCCAACGGTCCGGCGATCGCAGCCGACAACAGCTTCCTGCTCCATACCGACACGGCGCGCGGGACGATCTTCCGTTTCGATATCCGGGACGACGGTTCGCTGAGCGAGGCCTCTCCCTTCATTGTCTTCGAGGAAGCGTGGGGCAATCCCGACGGCATGACTTTCGACGCCGACGGCGGTTTGTGGGTCGCATGCTGGGGCGCCTCGCGCGTAATGCGCTTCGCGCCCGACGGCACGCCCGATCGGTATATCCCGCTTCCGGCGTCGCAAATCACCAGCTGCACTTTTGCGGGACCCGACCTCGACCGCATGTTCGTCACCTCGGCGTCCGATGGCGTGACCGAGGAGCATGGCGGCGCGCTGTTCGAGGTCGATCCAGGATGCCGCGGCCTGCCGGCGCAGAAATACAAGGGTTAGAGGAGTGAAGAAGATGACGAAACTGGCATGGGGAGCCGCTGCGGCGGCCTTGGTTACGGCAACGCCGGCGCTGGGTGCCGAGGCATCGCAATCGACCTTTGGCAAGATGCCCGACGGGCGTAGCGTGGCCGCGGTGACGCTGACCAACGCCAACGGCATTTCAGCAAAGGTCATTGCGCTCGGCGCGACGCTGCAATCGGTGGTGATGCCCGATCGCGACGGCAAGAAAGCCGATGTCGCGCTCGGTTACGACAATCTCTCCGATTATATCGACACGCCGCAATATTTCGGCTCGACGGTCGGCCGCTTCGCCAACCGGCTCGCGGGCGGACGCTTCAAGCTCGACGGCAAGACGTGGCAGACGCCGATCAACAATGGCGCGAACGCGCTGCACGGCGGCACGCTCGGATTCGACAAGGTCTTGTGGGACGTGACCTCGGTCAAGAGTGGGCCGACGGCGTCCGTCACGCTCCGCTATGTCAGCCCCGACGGTGATCAGGGCTATCCCGGCACGATGACGGTCGATGCGATCTATTCGCTCGACGAGAATAATGATCTCCGGATCGAATATGTCGCGACCACCGACCGGCCGACGATCGCGAACATCACCAACCATGCCTATTGGAATCTGTCGGGCGAAGGCTCGGCGAACGGTGCGATGGGGCATGTCGTGACGATCCCGGCGGAAAGCTATCTGCCCACCGATTCGGGCGCGATCCCGACCGGCGAATATCGTCCGGTCGCTGGCACGGTGTTCGATTTCCGCAAGCCGACCGCGATCGGCGACCGCGTCCGCGACGCCAGCGACGAACAGATCGTCTTCGGCCGCGGCTACGACCATAATTGGGTCATCGGGCGCAAGGTCACCGCCGACCAGCATCTGATGGCGCGGGTCGAGGATCCGGCGTCGGGGCGCGGGTTCGAGCTATGGTCGAACCAGCCGGGGCTCCAGATGTATTCGGGCAATTTCTTCGACGCGACGAGCCACGGCAAGAGCAAGAAAATCTATCGCATGGGCGACGCGCTGGTCATGGAGCCGCAGATTTTCCCCGACGCGCCGAATCAGAAGAATTTCCCGAATGCGCGCCTCGCGCCCGGCGAAACCTATCGCAACGTCATGACCTACCGCCTCACGACGGGAGCGCAGGCGAAGAAATAGGCGGCGCCGGTGCCGTCACCGCCCGGGGGCGGCACCGTCGGGATTGGCCGTGTCGATCAGTTCGAGCACGTCGCTGATCAACGCGCGCATCGCTTTGCGCGCCTTTTCGGGATTGCCGGCGACGATCGCGTCGCGCACCGCCGCATGGTCGGCCACATTGGCGGTGCGGCCCTTGACGCGGTTGGTGAAACGGATCGAGGTGCGCAGCGCGGTGCTGACGACGTCACGGAACTGGGCGTAAAACGGGTTCCGCGACGCGCGCAGTACGGCGATATGGAAAGCGATGTCGCTTTCCAGCGTGTCGTCTTCGCCGCGTTCCGCGCGTTCCATCCGTTTGAGGCCGGCATTCACCCGCTCGATATCGTCCACCGTGGCGACGCGCGCCGCGAGCGCCGCCGCTTCGGGCTCGATCGCGACGCGCAGCTCGTTGAACTGGCGCAGCAGGTCGATCGAGAATTGCCGCTCGAGCAGCCAGCGAAGAACGTCGGTATCGAAGAGGTTCCAGGAGGTGGTCGGCTGGACGGTCGTCCCTTGGCGGGGGCGGGCACTGAGCAGCCCTTTGGCGGTGAGCATCTTCACCGCCTCGCGCGTCACCGACCGGCTGACGCCATGCTGCTTGGCGAGTTCGGCCTCGGTCGGAAAGGTCGCCCCGTCATAATCGCCGACGACGATCGCGCGCCCGATCGCGTCGAGCATTCCATAAGTCAGATTGCGCCCCAGCTGCGGCCCCGTATCCTCAATTCCCAGTCCCGACATGTTCGCCACGTTCGTCTCCACGCACTATTTTGACCGGCCTTATCACCGATTCCGCACAGGAAGCTAGACAAGCCGTTTAAATCAGATAAATGTGATTTCAATAATCAGCCAAGGGGAGAGTCCGTATGTCGGGCCTGTCGCAAATCGATATCATCGTCATCGTCATATATGCCATCGGCATTTTCGGCCTCGCACAGTGGGTTAGCCGCGAAAAGGCGGGTCACGCCAAGGACACGTCGGACTATTTCCTCGCATCGAAATCGCTTCCCTGGTGGGCGATCGGCGCGTCGCTGATCGCGGCGAACATCTCGGCCGAGCAGATCGTCGGCATGTCGGGATCGGGCTATGCCATCGGGCTTGCGATCGCCTCTTACGAATGGATGGCGGCGCTGACGCTGCTGATCGTCGGCAAATATTTCCTGCCGATCTTCCTCGAAAACAAGATCTACACCATGCCGCAGTTTCTCGAGCAGCGGTATGGCAAGACTCTGCCGGTGATCATGGCGGTGTTCTGGCTCGCGCTCTATATCTTCGTGAACCTGACCTCGATCATCTGGCTGGGTTCGATCGCGGTCAACAAGGTTGCCGGCGTCGACCAGAATGTCGCGCTGATCGTGCTCGGCGCCTTCGCGCTGCTCTATCAGCTCTATGGCGGGCTCAAGGCGGTCGCGCTCACCGATATCGTGCAGGTGACCCTGCTCGTCATGGGCGGCCTGATCATCTCCTATCTGACGCTCAACGAGATCAGCGACGGACAGGGTGTAATGGCGGGCTTCTCGATCCTGACCGAGCGCGTGCCGGGTCATTTCGACATGATCCTCGCGCCCGATCATCCCTTCTACAAGGATTTGCCGGGCATCGCGGTGCTCGTCGGCGGCATGTGGATCGCGAACCTCAGCTATTGGGGTTTCAACCAATATATCATCCAGCGCGCGCTCGCCGCGAAGGACCTTGGCGAAGCGCAGAAGGGCGTTATCTTCGCGGCCTTCCTCAAGCTCCTGATGCCCGTGATCATCGTGCTGCCGGGTATTGCAGCGGTCGTGCTCGCACCCGAGCTTGCCAAGCCCGACGAGGCCTATCCGACGATGATGCGGCTGCTGCCCCCGGGGCTGCTCGGCCTCGTCTTCGCCGCGCTGATCGCCGCGATCATCGCCTCGACCGCGAGCAAGATCAATTCGATCGCGACGATCTTCACGCTCGACCTCTATGCGAAGGCGCGCGGCATTTCGAACGAGGCCGAAGATGAGCGGCGCGGCGGACGTGAAAAGCATCTGGTGCTGGTCGGCCGTGTCACCGCCACGATCGCCGTGATCATCGCGCTGCTCACCGCGCGTCCGCTGCTCGGCAATTCGGATCAGGCCTTCCAGTTCATCCAGGAATTCTCGGGCTTCTTCACGCCGGGTATCACCGTGATCTTCCTGCTCGGCCTGTTCTGGAAAAAGGCGAGCGAAGCGGGCGCGATCGCCGCCGCCATCGCGTCGGTCGTGCTGTCCTACGCGTTCAAGATCGGGATGCCCGACTTCCCCTTCATGAACCGCATGGGCCTCGTCTTCCTGATCAGCCTCGCGCTCGCGGTGGGGATCAGCCTGATGTTCAAGGGCCGCGGCGATGCGAACCGCATCACGATGCAGGGTGTCAGCTTTGCCACCCCGACGACCTTCAACGTCGCGGGCGTCGGCGTGATCCTGATCCTCATCGCGCTCTACGCGACTTGGTGGTGAGCGCGCCGTCCGCCTTTCTCGCCGTCGACTGGGGCACGACCAACCGGCGCGTGTTCCGCATCGAGGATGGCGCGGTCGCGCATACCGAGCGTGACGACCGCGGCGCCGCGTCGGTTACCGACTTTGCGGGCGAGGTCGCGGCGATCCGCGAACGCTTCGGCGACCTGCCGATGCTGCTCGCGGGCATGGTCGGCTCAACCGTTGGCTGGCGCGTCGTGCCCTATGTCGCGGCGCCGGCGGGAATCGACGAGCTCGTGGCCGGGCTCGACTGGATCGATGACCGAACCGCGATCGTTCCCGGCGTGTCCTGCATCGCTGGCGGCCGCGCGGACGTTATGCGCGGCGAGGAAGTGCAGTTGCTCGGCGCCGTCGCGGGCTGGATGGTGCCGCCCGACGCGCTGCTCGCGCAGCCCGGAACGCATTGCAAATGGGCGACGATGACGGATGGCCGGATTAGCGGCTTTGCGACCGCGATGACCGGCGAACTGTTCGCGCTGCTCCGCGGGCACAGCCTGCTCGCGGGGGCACTGACCGCCGACGTCACCGACGGCGATGCCTTCCGCGAAGGGCTGGCGGAGGGAGCGCGGCGCGACCTCGCCGCATCGCTGTTTGGCATCCGTGCCGCGTCGGTGCTCGGCCTTCGCGACGATGCCGATGCGGCGTCCTTTGCGAGCGGCGTGCTGATCGGCAGCGACGTCGCGGCGCGCATGGACGACTGCGCGTTCGAGCAAATCCATATTCTCGCCGACCCTGGGCTCGGCAATCTATACGCTGCCGCCGTCGCGGCGACCGGCCGCGAGCCAGTGATCGTCGACAGCCATAGCGCCTTCGCGCGCGGCATCCTCGCCATCGGAGATAAAGCCCTATGACCCATGTTGCCGCCTTCGACGCTGCCTTCGCGCGCTGTCCGCTGATCGCGATTCTGCGCGGCGTGAAGCCGGGCGAGGTCGAGGCGATCGGCGAGGCGCTGGTCGAGGCGGGCTTCACGCTGATCGAGGTGCCGCTGAATTCGCCCGACCCGCTCGACAGCATCGGCCGCCTTGCCCGCGGGCTGAAGGAACGCGCGGTCGTCGGCGCTGGCACGGTGCTCACCGCGGCCGACGTCGCGGCAGTCGCCGACGTTGGCGGAACGATGATCATTTCTCCCAACACCAATGTCGACGTCGTCGCGGCGGCGGCAGGGGCAGGGCTCGTATCGCTTCCGGGCTTCGCGACCCCCAGCGAAGCATTCGCCGCGCTGGCGGCCGGGGCGACGGCGCTGAAGCTTTTTCCCGCCGAGGCCGCCAGCCCGGCGGTGCTCAAGGCGCTGGGTGCGGTGGTCCCCGCAGGGACGCGCCTGCTGCCCGTCGGCGGCATCGCGCCCGACAACATGGCGCCTTGGCTTGCCGCCGGCGCGGCGGGCTTCGGCCTCGGGTCGGCGCTCTACAAGCGGGGCATGGCGGCAGCCGAGGTCGGCGACCGCGCACGCGCCTTCATCGCGGCGCTCGGCCGATAAAAATCTTATAATCCGGGAGATTTCCGATGCCTAAATTCAACCGACGCAATCTGGTGCTTGCGTCGAGCATCCTTGCCTTCTCGTTCGCGTCCGCTGCCGCCGGACAAGCGCAAGGCGGTGCTGCGAAGCCGGCCAACAAGCCCAATATCGTGATCTTCCTCGCCGACGATCTGAGCTATGCCGACGTTCCGCTCGGCGGCGATGCGAATGTCCGGACCCCGGCGCTGCAACGCCTCGCGTCCGAAGGCATGTCGTTCGACCGCGCCTTCGTCGCTTCGCCGGCGTGCGCACCCAGCCGCGCCGCGCTGCTCACCGGGATGATGCCCGCGCGCAACGGAGCCGAGGCGAACCACGACCGCGCCAACGCGGCGATCCGCAAGCTGCCGTCCTATCTGCAGGAACAGGGGTATGAGGTCGTCGCCTTCGGCAAGGTCGCGCATTACCAGCATACCGGAACCTATGGGTTCGATTATTATGCGAACGATACCTTCCACGACCACAAGGGCATCCCCGCCGCCGCCGAATGGCTGAGGGCGCGCAAGGACAAGCGGCCGCTGGCGCTGTTCGTCGGCACCAACTGGCCGCATGTGCCGTGGCCGCGGACGACCGAGGGCTATGATCCGGCCGCGATGAAATTGCCGCCGAAGACGGTCGATACGCCGATCACCCGCGATGCGCGGGCACGCTTCTATGCCGCGGTCACGCGGATGGACCAGGATCTCGCCTCGACGATGGACGCCGTCGATGCGGTGCTGGGCAAGGATACGTTCGTCCTTTATTCGACCGACCATGGCACCCAGTGGCCGTTCGGCAAGTGGAACCTCTATGACACCGGCACCCGCGTGCCAATGGTCGTGCGCTGGAACGGCCATGTAAAGGCGGGAACGCGCACCGATGCGATGGTCAGCTGGGTCGATGTCCTGCCGACGCTGGTCGAGCTGGCCGGTGGCAAGAGGCCCGAAGGCATCGACGGCCTTTCCTTTGCCGGCCTCTTCGGGGCCGGTAAGGAGGCTGCGGGGCGGAAGGAAATTTTCACCACCCACAACAATGACGGCCGCGTCAATGTCTATCCGATGCGCAGCATTCGTACCGACCGCTGGAAATATATCCAGAACCTGCATCCCGACTGGACCTATACGACACACATCGACCTGAAGGTGATGCGTACCGATTCGGGTGCCTATTTTCCCTCGTGGCGCGAGGCGGCCGACAAGGATCCCGCCGCGAAGGCGATCGTCGACAACTATTACAAGCGGCCCGCCGAGGAACTCTATGACCTGAAGACAGACCCCGACGAAAAGGTGAACCTTGCGGGCGATCCGCGTTATGCCAAGCAATTGGCCGAGCTCCGCGGACGCCTCGCAGCCTGGCGCAAATCGCAGGGCGATAGCGGATCGATCACCGTCAAACCTCGCTTCGAACGCGGGGCGATGAGCGGTGAGGGCGATTGAGCGCAAGCGAATCCAATCGGTGAGAATGATGCGCTGGAGCCCGGCTCCGGCGCATTTTTTCGATCGCTTGCGGCGTATCGCTATCGCGCGTTGATCTATTTTCAGTTTTATATTATTTATCCTTTAAGAGTCGCTCCGAGACTGGAGCTGGTGACGAGCGCGCGCAACGCGTCGAACAGGGAGAGGGTTATGCGTAAGACTTTGTTGGGCGCCGTGTCGGCGACGGCCGTATTTGTTTCGATGCCCGCGGCCGCCCAGGATGCACCGCCTCCGGCGGCGCAGGACCCGGTCCCGCAAGCCGAAAGCACCGAAGGTGATATCGTCGTCACGGGCGTGCGCCAGTCGCTGGAACGCGCGGCCGAGGTCAAGCGCAACGCGACGCAGGTCGTCGATTCGATCGTCGCGACCGACATCGGCAAATTGCCCGACCCGACCGTCGCGGCGGCGCTGCAGCGCGTTCCCGGCATTCAGGTCCAGAACGACCGCAATAACGAACTTTCAACCGTTCGCATTCGCGGTCTCACCGACATTTTGACGACGGTGAACGGGCGCGAGGTGGTGACCACGACGGGGCGCGGCTTCGATTTGCAGGATGTGCCGGCCGAGGCGCTCGCACGGATCGATGCGTTCAAATCGCAGACCGCCGACCAGATCGAGGGCGGCGTCGCCGGCGCGCTCGACTTGCGGCTCAACCGTCCGTTCGATTTTCGCGACCCGACGTTCGTTCTGACTGCACGCCAGAATTATGCGACGATCGCCGACGCGAGCAATCCGCAGCTGGGCGCGCTCGCGGCAGCCAAGACAGAGTCGTCGATCGGCGAGATCGGCGCGTTGGTCAATGTGACCTGGTCGCAGGCCGAGAATATCCGCAGCGTCACCAACCTGGGCGAGCGCCGCTTCGTATCGGGCGCGCCGTTCGGCACCGCCGACATCATGATGCCGCAGGTGCTGCGCAACATGCCCGACGTCGGCGACATCAAGCGTTTCCAGGCCAACGCTGCGCTACAATGGCAGGCGACCCCGTCGCTGCAATTCTATGCCGACGGCCTTTATACCTATTTCAACAGCACCACGGGCTTCGCCGGTTTCAACCCCCAGCCGTTCACCAATGGGTCGCAGATCGCCGAGGTGACGCTCAGCGATTATTGCATCGACGCGCGCGTCAACGGCGCCGGGACCAACCCGCAGATCGTCAACAATGCCGACGGTACGCAGACGCTTCAGCCCGCAACCGTCAGAACGATGTGCGAGCCTACCAGCGCGCGCTTCAACAATGTCGTGGTCAATCAGAATAGCTCGTCCGAAGAAGTGACGCAGCGGAACAAGATGGTCGCGGGCGGCCTGATTTTCGAGCAGGATCGCGGCGTGCTCAAGGTCGATGTCGCCTATCAGACGTCGCGTTCGGTGACCGAGAATTTCAACGCCGAGATCGGGCAGCGCGTGCCGACCGTCTTCGTCGAATTCAACGACAACAACGGTCCGTCCTTCACGATCGACCCGTCGATCCCGCTCAGCTCCGAAAATGTCTCGCTGCGCAATTCGATCAACCAGAATTTCTCGGCGGGCGAGGGCAGCCTGTTTCAGGCGCGGCTCGACAGCGAGTATGAATTCGACGGCATCCTGACCAAGCTTCGGGGCGGCCTGCGCTATGCCAAGCGCGAGGCGCTGTTCCAGCAAGTGCGCCAGACCAATACCGTGCAGTCGATCGGTTTCGGCAATATCGGCACGCCGTCGGAGGCGAATGCGCGGCTGATTTCCAGCCTGCCGCTATCGCCCGATTTTCTGGGCGTTATCGGCGTCGCGCCGCGGCTCAACGGCGGGCAGGCGTTTCTTGGCGTGAACCCCGCCTATCTGCGGTCCGAACGCGGGCGCAACGAGCTTCGCGACCTGTTCGGTCTGCCGCTCGCGGCACCGGCTTATGATCCGACCAAGGAATTCAACGCCAACGAGGCGACATACGCCGCCTATATGGAAGGCAGCTATCAAATCCCGATCGGCGCGCTCACCCTCGACGGCGTGGTCGGCACCCGCGTCGTCAAGACCGACCGCACCATCTCGGGCTTCGAGCGCGTCGGGGACAGCGACACCTTCAGCCCGATCGTCGCCAAACGGTCTGACGTCGACATTCTGCCGTCGGCGACCGCGCGCCTGAAATTCCCGGGCTCGTTCCAGACCCGCCTGACCTATTCGCGGTCGATGCGGCGTCCCGATTTCGGTTCGCTCAATCCGGCGGAATCGCTCACCGTCGTTGGCAATGTGTTTCTGATCAACAACGGCACGCGCGGCAATCCCGACCTGCGCCCGCAGAAATCGGACAGCATCGACCTGACCGCCGAATATTATTTCGACAGCGGCTATGTCGCGGTCACCGGCTATTATCGCTCGATCAAGGACCGCGTCGTCACGGCGAACCGGCAGGAAGAGATCGGCGGCGAAAATTACCTGATCTCGACCCCTCGCAACGTCGGGTCGGTCGACCTCAAGGGCATCGAAGTCAGCGCGCAATATTTCTTCGACTTCCTGCCGGGCGCGCTGTCGGGCTTCGGTGTGCAGGGGGCGTTCACGCTGGCGGATTCGAAGGTCAAGGGCGACGATCCGCTCGCGGGCAACCCGCTGGTCGGCGTCTCCAAATATAATTACACCGCCGGGCTGCTCTATGACAAAAAGGGCTTGAGCGGTCGCCTGATCTGGACCTTCCGCTCCAAATATATCAACGGCGACAACACCGGCGGTGTCGCGGTGCGGCCTTACGACGAGAGTCGGCCGGTCAACGATCCCTATATCCCGGTGTTTCTGTCATACGTCCGGCCCGCCGGTCGTCTCGACTTCAGCATCGGCTATGATGTGACCGACGCACTGCGGCTCGACATCGGCGGCACCAACATCCTGCGCAACAAGACCTCTACCTATTGGGGCGACAAGCGGGTCGTGCTCGCTCTGCAGGGCGACGAGACGGTCTACAGCATCGGCGCCCGCGTGAAATTCTGAGCTGACGAGGAAATAGATGAAGGTCGCATATAAGAAGGCGGCGGCGGGTTCGATCCGCCGCCCCAAAAACGGACTCGCTCGGCGTCCGGCGGCGTTGCTCGCGGTGCTGATGTCGATGACGATGCTGGCCGCGCCGGGCAGTGCGGAGGCGCCATCGGCGGCGACCTTCATCAACCCGCTGCTGACCTCTGGTCCCGATCCGTGGATCACGCAGGTGGGCGGCGTCTATTATTACACGCACACGCTGGGCAACCGCATCATGCTGTGGCGGACCGGCAATATCGCCGACCTCGCGAAAGCGGAGAAGCGCGTCGTGTGGACGCCGCCCGCCAAGGGACCGAACGCGCACAGCATCTGGGCACCCGAACTCCACCGCCTCGATGGCAAATGGTATCTCTATTATTCGGCGACCGCGAGCGGCTTCAAGGACGACAAGCACCGCGCGGTATTCGTCCTTGAGAACAGCGGCGCCGATCCGATGCGGGGTGAATGGGTCGACAGGGGGCGTGTGAACACCGCGCACGCGGGGATCGACGGAACCGTCTTCGAGCATGGGGGCAAACGTTATTTCGCCTACTCACCCTACATCGGCGCCGACAGCGGGCTGGCGGTCGCGGAAATGGCCAATCCCTGGACGCTCACCGGGCCCGAAAGCGTGATCGCGATGCCCGACAAATCATGGGAAAAGCAGGGCGGGCGCCAGATCCTCGAAGGCCCCGAATTCCTGCTGGGACCGAAGGGCGACCTGTTCCTGACCTATTCGGCGAGCGCCTGCTGGTCCGATGACTATGCGCTCGGCCTGCTCCACGCGCCCGCGGGATCGGATGTGCTCGATCCCAAAGTCTGGACCAAGAGCGCCCAGCCGGTCTTCAAGAGCGCGAACGGCGTCTATGCGACGGGTCATAACGGGTTCTTCACTTCGCCCGACGGCAAGGAAAGCTGGATCATCTATCATGCCAATCCCGGGCCGGGCATGAAATGCACGTCCGCGCGTGCGCCTCATATCCAGCGTTTCGGGTGGAGCGAGGCGGGCTGGCCCGAGTTCGGCGAGCCGGTCGCCAGTGACACGCCGCTTCCGGTGCCGTCGCGCGGGCGCTGACCGCTCAGTTCGTAGCGCATAAAGAAAAGGCCGCGGTGTTCCGCGGCCTTTTCTTTATGCTCGGATCCTGCTCAGTTCCGGCGAGGCTTGCCATTGATCGGCTGCGCCGCCGGCTGGCTGTCGAGGATCGCGTCGAGTTCGGCGCGCACCCTGGGCAAGGCGTTCGCCTGGTTGCGCGTCTCCTGGGGGTCGGCGACCAGATCATAGAGTTCATAATCGCGCGCGCCGGTCTTTTCCTGCGTCCAGCGAACGAGGCGATAACGCTCGGTGCGGATCGCCTGCCCGAGCCGTCCCGGGCGCGGATAGGTGTGATAGGCATAGCCGCGCACGCGCGCCGCCGGGTCGTGCAGCACCGGCGCCAGCGAGGTGCCGTCGATCGGTTGCGGGCCGGTGGGGGCGGGCAGGGCGGCGAGCGCGGCAAGCGTCGGATAGATGTCGACCGTCTCGGCGAGCTGGTCGGTCGAGCGTCCCTTGACGATGCCCGGTCCCGCAAAGATCAGCGGGATGTGCGTCGCCTGCTCCATATTGGTGTGTTTGGTCCAGATGCCATGGTCGCCGAGATGATAGCCATGGTCGCCCCACAGGACGACGATCGTGTTGTCGGCAAGCCCTTCGCGTTCGAGCGCCTCGAGCACCTTGCCGATCTGAACGTCGACGTAGGAGACGCCGGCATAATAGCCGTGCAGCAACTGGCGTTTGAGTTCGGGCGAAAACTGGTCGCCGCGGACGTTCCGCGGCGGCTCGCGATAGGCGTTGATCTCGCCGCCCTGCTTGTCGGTATAGGCGGGTGCGCCTGCGGGCAGCTGTTCGAATTCGGGCATCGGCAGCTTTGCGGGATCATACATGTCCCAATAGCGCTTCGGAACCGAGAAGGGCAGGTGCGGACGCGCGAAGCCGACGGCGAGGAAGAAGGGCTGCTTGCTGTTCTTCAGCGCCTTCAGCCGTTCCCCGGCGCGCTTGGCGGTGCGGCCGTCGGCATAGGCCTCGTCGGCGACATCGGGCATTTCCCACGCGGCGCCGCGCGCGAGCGTGCGGGCATATGCGAAGGGGTTGCCTTCGGGCACCGGAATCTCCTCGAACAAGGCCTCTTCCTGGGTCGGTTTCCCGCCGGTGCTCGCGGGATCGACATATTCGATCACCTTTTCCTTGTGGTGTGGGACCGACCAGCCGGCGGTGTCGCCGACGGTGCCGTGGCCGATGTGATAAACCTTGCCCATGCTTTCGGTGTGGTAGCCGGCGCGCATGAAATATTGCGGCAGCGTCACCGCGCCCGGCATATAATCGCGCAGGTTCATCCCGAAATTATAGATGCCGCTGCTCGTCGAGCGCGCCCCGCTCATCAGATTGATGCGGCTCGGCGCACAGACGGCCTGATTGGCGTAGGCGAGGTCGAAACGCACCCCGCGCGCCGCGAGGCGATCCATGTTCGGGGTGATCGCGGTGCGGTCGCCATAGGTGCCGAGCGCTGGCTTGAGATCGTCGATAAGAATCAGGAGGACATTGGGGCGCTGCGCCGTGACGGGGGCCGGTGCGGGCGCCACGCCTGCACGCGGCGCAGGCGCTTGGCTGCATGCCGACGTCGCGGTGATCAGCAAGGCCAGCAGTGCCCTGCGGGTCCAGTGCGCAGTACGTGGCATGTTCATTCTCCCTTTCGTCGCGACACGCAGCGAAAGCCGATGTGGCTCGTCGCGCTGTCGACATGTTGTGGATGCCGCGCCGCAGGGCGGTAGCGCTGGCAATAGTTGACGGCGCAGAGGTGCGATCCGCCCTTCATGACCTTGCGGCCGATGCGCGCGCCGGGCGTCGCGTCGTTATAGCTTTGCGCGAGCGTCGCGCCGCGCGGGTTGGCGATCGCGCAGCAGGGCGATTTACTCTTTGCCGCCTGCGGCGCCGCATACCAGTCGCGCGTCCATTCCCAGACGTTGCCGATCATGTCGAAAAGCCCGTATCCATTGGCCGGAAAGCTGCCGACCGGCGTGGTGCGGTAATTCCCGTCGGCTTTGGCCGTCGAGACGGGAAACAGGCCGAGCCAGTAATTGGCGAGGATGGCGCCCTCCGGCGCCAGTTCGTTGCCCCAGGCATATTCCTGTCCGTCGACGCCGCCGCGCGCGGCATATTCCCATTCGGCCTCGGTCGGCAGCGCCTTGCCGGCCCATTTGGCATAGGCCTCGGCATCGCAATGCGCGACATGGACGACGGGATGATCGGCCAGTCCTTCGATCGAGCTTTCGGGACCGGTCGGATGCCGCCAGTCGGCGCCAGAAATGAAGGCCCACCACCCCGACGGATCATCGAGCGGGAGAAGTCCGTCGGCCTTTTGGAACAGCAGCGACCCGGGCTCGACGTCCTCCAAATCGGCGCCGGGGTACAGCTTGGGATCGGGCGGCAGTTCGGCAAGCGTGCGGTAGCCGGTCGCGGTGACGAATTCGGCGAAGGCTGCGTTGGTTACCGGCGTTTCGTCGATCCAGAAGCTGTCGACCTTGACGCGGCGCAGCGGCCGCTCCTCGGGGTAGAAGCGGTCCGACCCCATCGCAAAGGCGCCGCCTTCGATGAAACGCATGCCGTCGAGCGACGGGGCGGGGGCAGGGGCGGCACGGCGCGATGCGGCTTTCATGGTCGGGCGATCATTTCGATTCTCGGAGTCCGGCTTGCTTGTTCGGCTGCGCGCTTATTTGGGCAGCCGGGCAAGCCATGTCTTCAGTTTCGCCAGCAGGCGTCCGCGCACTTCGGGCTCACCCGCCGCGAGATCCTGCTTTTCCATCGGATCGCGCACGAGGTTATAAAGTTCGACGTCGGTGCCGCCATCGTTCGCGAGCAGTTTCCAGTCGCCCTCGCGCACCGCAAAGCGCGGCGACACGTCAATCGGCTGGCTGGGCTTGCCCAACAGGGGGCGCCCTTCCTTGCCATAGGCCCAGAAGAGGTCGGGCCGCTGCGTGACCGGCTGCCCGCGCAGCGCCGGCGACAGATCGATGCCGACGCTGCCCGCGGGCTTCTTGACGCCGAGGATGCTCGCGAAGGTCGGCAGCAGGTCGACACCCTGCGCCACCGTTCGCTCGTCGCGCGTTCCCGCCTTCATTTGGCCGCGCCAATACATGATCAGCGGTTGCCGGATGCCGCCTTCGTAGAGGCTGAACTTGCGGCCACGCAGCCCTTCGGTGCTCCCCGGTGCGGTCTCGCCGCGCTCATGATAGCGCGCGAGCGGGGAGGGGCCATTGTCCGACGTGAAGAGGATCAGCGTATTGTCCATCTCGCCCATCTGGTCGAGACGGTCGAACAGGCGGCCGAGCGTCTTGTCCATCTTGACCAGCGAGGCGAGCATCCGGTCATCATCGGAGGATGTGCCCTTGCCCATGACCTCGGACAGGCTTTCGTCGTCGGGTGCCCACGGATCGTGGATGTCGTTGAGCCACAGGTTCACGAACCAGGGCTTCTGCGAATTCTGCGCGACAAAATCGACCGTCATGTCGGCATAAAGCCCGGTGAGGTTGGTCTTGATCTCCCAGAAGCGCGGCCCTTCGCCGAGCTTGTCCGACTGCTGGGCAAGAAAACGCTCTTCGTCCGACACGAGCACGCGCGGCCCCAGTCCTTCGAAGGTCGTGAAACTCTTGTCGAAACCATAGGCGGTCGGCCAGGGCGCATCGCCGATGTCGCGTCCGCCGCCGAGATGCCACTTGCCGATATGCGCAGTCTTGTAGCCGTTCTGCTGGAGCAGCCGCGCGATCGTCGGCAGCTTCGGATCGAGCCAGTCGACCTGCCCGATTTCGGCGTTGCGCGCGCGGCTGGCGGTGATGCCGACGAAGCCGACGTCCGCTGGAAACCGTCCGGTCAGCAAACCCGCGCGCGACGAGGAACAGATCGGCGCGGCGTCGTAGAATTTGGTGAGCAATACGCCTTCGCGCGCGAGGCGGTCGAGGTTGGGGGTCTGGACCTTCTTGTTGCCCATTACCGACAGGTCGCCGAAGCCCATGTCGTCGACGAGAATGAACAGGATATTGGGGCGGCGCTCGGCTTGCTTGCCGGCTTCGGCGACGCGCGCCGGGGGCGCACTCTGCGCCAAGGCCGCCGCGGCAGGCACGGCCGCGATCGCCGCCAGACCCATTGCCGCCGTCGCGAATAATCTTTTGGCGGCCGGGAGCGGGGCGGTGGATGACCGATTGAACATATTCTCTCCCAATCTCCCGATTCCCGTCGGCATGAATACATATTTATCGTATTAATTAAGCTTGTCTACTTTTCTGTTCGGCCTAACATTGGCGCAAGGCCGCTTCGCGGCTTCTCGAAAAGGAGGCGAATGCCGTGTCGTGGGAACAATCGGGACTGGGACAGGATGATGCCCCCGCTTCGCTCGGGCGCAACCTGACCTATGGTCTGCTCGACAATCTGGGACGCGCGATCGTTACCGGTCAGTTCGACGACGAAGCCTTTCCGACCGAAGCCGAACTGACCAAGCGCCATGGCGTCAGCCGGTCGGTGACGCGCGAGGCGGTGAAGATGCTGACCGCGAAAGGGCTGCTCAGCGCACGGCCGCGACAGGGGACGGTGGTGCAGCCGACCTCGTCGTGGAATCTGTTCGACACCGACGTGCTGCGCTGGCTGCTCGAACGGCAATTTTCGATCGAATTGCTCAAACAGTTCAACCAGCTCCGCGTCGCGATCGAGCCCGAGGCGGCGGCGCTTGCGGCCCAGTTTGGGCGCGACGAAGAGCTCAAGCGGATCGGCGACGGCCTAGATCGCATGGCGGCGGCCGAGCGCGGCGAGGACGATACGCTCGAGGCCGACATCGCCTTTCACGTCGCCGTGCTGCGCGCGTCGAACAATCCCTTTTACGCCCAGTTCCGCGATGTGGTGAGCACGGCGCTGCGCACCTCGATCCGCTTTACCAACCGGATCAAGGGCCGCACCGCCAGCGTCGCTGACCATGCCGCGGTCCGCGACGCGATCGCGGCGCACGATCCCGACGCGGCGCGCAGCGCGATGCGCCACCTGATCGGCGACGTGCTGACATTGATCGACGACGCCGAAAAATAGCCTAACGCATTTCCAGCGGCACAATGGTGCCGTCGGCGCGATAGGCGATCGGCTGCACGATGAATTTGCGGCTGCCCTTGTACGGGCCGGGGCCGGTCTGCCCTTCCCAGCGGTGATAGGCGATATACCAGCGGCCGTCGGCGGGATCGTGCAGGAAGGCGTGATGGCCGGGTCCCTTGAAGCGATCGTCGCTCTCGACGATCCTGCCGCGCCAGGTCCAGGGACCGGTCGGTGAGGGCGCGGTGGCATAATGGACCTGATAGCTGTCGTTGCGATAGCTGCCCGACGAATAGGAGAGATAATAGGTGCCGCCGCGTTCGTGCATGAACGCGCCTTCGGTGAAATGCGGTGGGGTTTCGACGGCAACCTCGCGCTCGATCGTCACCATATCGGGCCCCAGCGTCCAGACGCGCAGTTTCGCGCCAGCGCTGCCGCCGGCGTAGAGGTAGGGTATCTTGCTCGCGGGGTCGACGAAGACCGCGGGGTCGATCGCCTCGAACCCGTTGCCGCCGGTGATCAGCGGCTTGCCGCTGTCGGTGCAGGGCCCTTCGAGCCCGGCGCAGGTCGCGACGCCGATCCGGCTCGGCGTCGGATTGTGCGGCCCGACCGAATAATAGAGATAATGGCGGCCGTTCGCCGCGATCATGTCGGGCGCCCACAGCGCGTGACGCGGCGCGCCGTCGTCGCCGATCCAGCCGATCCGGTCGAGCGCGATCAGCTCGGCGCCCTTTTGCCAATGGCGCCGATCGGGCGAGGTCCAGACGTGCAGCCGCCCGGTCCCGCCCGAATTGGTCGGATAGATATAATAGCGTCCGTCCGCGGCCTCGATGTCGGGATCGGCGCCGTCGAAGGAAGGCGGGGCCGGCGCGTCCGCCGCCACTGCCGCTGCCGAACCGGCGAGCAGCGCGGCGAGCAGGGCGCGGCGGAACGCCGGCCGCCGGATCATTTGGCGTTCGCCATCGGAACCACGCCCTTCGGCGCCGCGGCGAGGCGCTTGATCAGATCGACCTCGGCCTGACGATAGGGCTTGCCGTCGGCGCGGAACACCTCGTGGAACCAGATCGTCGGCTCGTCATAGGTATAGGGCTTTTTCCAGCTGTCCCACGGCAGGCGCGTCTGCGTCTTGCCGTCGGCGAAACCCCAATTGTACATGCCGATGTTGTATTTCTTGCCGATCGGCAGCGAGCCGTCGAACGTCGATCCGTTGCCGCGCGCCATATATTCGGTGCAGAGCACCGGACGGCCATAGCTCAGCATTTGCTTCGCGCGCTTTTCGAACTTTTCGGGCCAGCTGTAATCGTGGAAGCTGTTGATGTCCGACTGGGTCAGTTGGGTGCGCTCGACCGCGTCGACCTTCTCCATATTGTCCCAATTCTCGCCGATCCAGACCCCCGACGTCAGCGGCTGGCTGGGGTTCGCGCTGCGCGCCCATTCGAAGACCTGCGGCAGCAGCAGCGCGACATATTTATTCTTGTCGGGGATGTGCTCGTAATTGCCGCCGCCCTTGTTGTTCGGTTCGTTCCACACATCCCAGGCGATGATGCGCTTGTCGCCGGCAAAGGTGCCGACGATGTCTTTCACATAACCCTCGAGCTTATGATATTGGCTTGCGTCCTTCAGCCGCGGCTCGCCCGGCGCCTGCACCCAGCGCGAATTGTGGACGCCCGGGATTGGCGGGCTTTGCAGGCCATAGACCGGGTTCGGATCCCATACGCTGTCGAACAGCACGAACATGATCTTGATCTTGTGCTTGTCGGCGATGACGAGAAACTCGTTCATCCGCTTCTTGAGGCCCTCGGGATCATTTTCCCACAGCAGGTTGTGGAGGAAGACGCGCATCGTGTTCATGCCGATGCCCGCAGCCCAGCCGAGTTCCTTGTCGATCGTCGCGGGGTCGAAAGTCGGCTCGTGCCACATCTCGAGCTCGTTGACCGCCGAGCCGGGGTTATAGTTGGAACCGATCAGCCACGGCTGCTTGTCGTACCAGCTGTTCGCCTGTTCCTTCGTCCATTGCTCGCGCGCGGCCGCGGGCTGGACGGCGGTTGCGGCGATGGTGAACGCGGCGGCGGCGGTGAGCAGGAAGCTCCGGCGGATCATGTCTCTTCTCCCTCTTGTGGTGTCTTTGGCGAAGGCCGGTTCGCCCTCCGCATGACAACCGATGCCCCATTGATAGATTCGATTTGCGCCGATAGGAAGCATATATATCGTATAAATAGAGGATAGGGCGGCGCGACCGCCAGAAAGCGCGAAAAGGCGCCGGCAGGGAGAGGCGGAGATGGACGATATCGGCGCGGCGACGGTCCGGCGCATCACCTGGCGGCTGATGCCGCTCCTCTGCCTCCTCTACCTCGTCGCCTACATCGACCGGCAGAATGTCGCCTATGCCAAGCTGCAGATGGTCGGCGATCTCGGGCTCAGCGAAGCCGCCTATGGTCTGGGGTCGGCGCTCTTCTTCATCGGCTATTGCCTCTTCGAGATCCCCAGCAACCTGATTCTCGAGCGTGTCGGCCCGCGAATCTGGTTCGCGCGGATCATCGGCGCTTGGGGCCTCGTCACGCTCGCGCTCGGCTTCGCGTGGACGCCGACGAGCTTCTACATCCTCCGCTTCCTGCTTGGTGTCGCCGAGGCGGGCTTCTTCCCCGGCGTGCTCTATCTGCTCACCCTGTGGTTTCCCCAGGCGGAACGCGCGCGGGCGATCGGGCTGTTCCTGATCGCGAGTGCCTTCGCCAATGCGGTGGGCGCGGCGCTCGGCGGCCTTTTGCTTGAACTCGACGGTCTCGCCGGACTGCGCGGGTGGCAATGGGTGTTCATCGTCACCGCGATCCCGGCGCTGCTGCTCGTCCCCGTCGTGCTCGCGCGCCTGCCGCGCGGGCCCGCCGAAGCGCGGTGGCTCACCGATGCGCAAAAGACATGGCTCGCCGACACGCTCGCCGTGGAGGGTGGCACGCGCGAGCACGCCAATCCACTGCGCGCTCTCGGCGACCTCCGCGTAATCCTGCTCTGCATCGCCTTTCTCGGCTTTCCGCTGTCGGCCTATGGCCTCAGCTATTGGCTCCCGACGATCGTCCGGGGTTTTGGTGTCAGCGATGCCGTCAACGGCCTGCTCAACATCATCCCCTGGCTTACCGTTGCGGCGGCTTTGTGGTGGCTTCCGCGCTGGGCGGCGCGGAGCGCCGGGTCGCGCCGCTTCATGGTCGGACCGGCGCTCATCGGTGCGCTAAGCCTCATACTGGCGGTGCTGCTGCCGTCGCCCGCGCTCCAGTTCGCGGCGCTGTGCGTCGCCGCCGCCGCGATCTTTGCCGGCCAGCCCTTTTTCTGGGTGTTGCCGGGGCGTTTCCTTACCGGAGCGGCGGCGGCGGCGGGTTTTGCCGCGATCAATTCGGTCGGCAATCTCGGCGGCTTCGTTGCGCAAGCGGTCGTGCCGAAAATCCATGATGCGACCGGCAGCGACCTTGCGCCGATGGTCTTCCTCGCCGCGATGCTCGCCTTTTCGGCGACCGCGATCTTTCTGATCGAGCGCCACATTCCACGAGGAGGTTCCAGCCGATTTCCGGTTGCCACATCGAGCGACTCTTTATAAAACACATTGATCATATAAATTGGGAGGGTCCGATGAAGCCTGTTTCGAAGCTGCTTGTGGTTGCCGCGCTGTTGGCGGGCAGCGCCAGCGCTGCCGCCTATGCGCAAACGGGGGCGCCGCCGCCCAAAAAGCCTGCCAATTCGACCGCCAACACCGCGGGCTACACCGCGCCCGGCAGCACCGAGGGCGGGCCCGCCTATGTCGGTCCGATCATGACCGAATGGGGCCGCAAGGTGACCCCGGAAAATGCGTGGCGCAGCTATCCGCGCCCGCAGATGGAACGCGATACCTGGATGAACCTCAACGGGCATTGGGACTATGCGATCCGCCCGGCGAACGAGCCGCAGCCGGCGGCGATGGACGGCAAGATACTCGTTCCCTTTGCGGTCGAATCGAAACTTTCGGGCGTCGCGCGCAAGCTGATGCCTGACGACCGGCTGTGGTATAAGCGCAGCTTCACGCTGCCCGCGAAATGGCCGGGCCAGCGCACTTTGCTCCACTTTGGCGCGGTCGATTTCGAATCGACCGTGCTCGTCAACGGCATCGTCGTCGGCAGCCACAAGGGCGGTTCGGACCCGTTCAGTTTCGACGTCACCCGCTATCTGCGTGCCGGCGCGAACGAGCTCGTCGTACAGGTCACCGACCCGACCTCGACCGGCGACCAGCCGCGCGGCAAACAAACGCTCGAACCGCGCGGCATCTGGTACACCGCGGTCAGCGGCATCTGGCAGACGGTGTGGCTCGAACCCGTCGCCGACCTCCACATCGCCGACCTGCGCGCAGTACCCGACATCGACAAGGGCGAGCTGACGGTCGACGTCGCGCTCAGCAACACCGCGACGCCAAGCGACGCCGTGCGCATCACCGCGCGCGACAAGGGCAAGGTGATCGCGAGCACGATCATCCGCGGCAACCGGCAGGGGGTGCTCAAGATCCCGAACGCGCGCCTCTGGTCGCCCGACGACCCCTATCTCTATGACCTGACGGCCGAGCTGGTGAAGGTGACCCCGCCGCAGGGGGCGGGGAACGACCGCACCGGGCTGCCGCCGATGACCGGGCGCGAGGTCGCGGCCTATGCCGCGGCGACGGTGGTCGACAGCCCGAGCGACAGCGTCAAAAGCTATTTCGGCATGCGCAAGATTTCGACCGGCATCGATCCCAAGACCGGCAAGATGGCGCTTCTGCTCAACAACAAGCCGCTCTTTCACAACGGCACGCTCGACCAGGGCTGGTGGCCCGAAAGCCTGCTCACCCCGCCGTCGGAGGAAGCCGCGCGTAGCGACATCATCTTCCTCAAGAAAGCGGGCTTCAATATGCTCCGCAAGCATATCAAGGTTGAACCCGCGCAATATTATCACGATGCCGACCGGCTCGGCATATTGATCTGGCAGGATATGCCCTCGGGCGCATTCGGCGATCAGGCGGTGCGCCGCCCGAGCGACCGTGAGGCGACCTTCACCTCGGCGGGCATGGCGCAATATCAGGCCGAACTGGCGCGGATGATCGGCGCGCTCCGCGCCTTCCCCTCGATCGTGATGTGGGTGACCAACAACGAAGGCTGGGGCCAATATGACGTCAAGACCGTCGGCAGCATCGCCAAGAATATGGACCCGAGCCGCCTCGTCAACAATGCGAGCGGCTGGTTCGACGTGCCGGGCAGCGGGTCGGACGTCTATGACATCCACACCTATGACGAAGTGCCCGTCGAACCCGCGCCGCAGGCCGACCGGCCGATCGTGACTGGCGAATTCGGCGGCGTCGGGCTGCCGATCCCGGGGCATCTGTGGTTCACCGACCGCGACGCACGCATCTATCAGTTCGCGACCGACAAGGAAGATTACCGCCGCCGCTACAAGATCAAGTTCGACGAGATCATCCGTCAGGCGAAAGAACTGGGGCTCGCCGCATCGGTCTATACCGAAACGAGCGACGTCGAGGGCGAACTCAACGGTCTCCTCACCTATGACCGCGCGGTGTCGAAGCTGCCGGTCGAGGATTTCGCCGAGATCGCAAAGCCGCTGTTCGAGGATAAATAAGGCAAAGGGGAAACGCCGATGGCACGACGCACCGCGATGGCCCGCTGGGCCGCGACCACCATGTTCGCGGCGCTGATGGGCGTCGCGGCGCCCGTGACGACGGCGGCTCCCGCAGCCGACAGGCCCGCTCCCTCCGCCGCGGCGGGCAAGCCCAATATATTGTTCGTTCTCGTCGACGACATGGGCTTCGGCGACCTGTCGGTGATGGGGAACCGGAAGGTCCAGACGCCGAACCTCGACCGTCTCGCGCGCGAAGGCGTGCTGATGACGCAATTCTATGACGCGGCGCCGATCTGCTCCCCGTCGCGCGCGGGCTTTCTGACCGGGCGTTTTCCGGCCGAGGTCGGCTTCGTCAATTATGTCAGCGATCGCGCCTATAATCGATCGGTCGGCCAGGCCGACTGGCTCGACCCCAAGCTGCCCAATATCGCGCGGCTGCTGAAGGGAGCCGGCTACGACACCGCGCATATCGGCAAATGGCATTTGGGCGGGGGGCGCGACATTGCCGATGCGCCTTGGCCGACGGCTTATGGTTTCGACCATAGTTTCACGACCTTCGAAGGGCTGGGGCCGCGTGTGCTCGTTTCGGACGAGGAACGCTTCCTCGCCGAACAATCGGACAAGCTCGGCGAAGGACCCCGCTTCTGGGAATTGAAGACCAACCTCACCGGTCTCTACGCCGACATGACGGTCAACTTCGTCGCGCAGCATGCGGACAGGCCCTGGTTCGTGAACCTCTGGCTCAACGACATGCACGATCCCTGGGCGCCCGACGACGAAAGCCTCTCCGACGTCATGGGCAAGGGCACGTCTTCCGACGACGACCGGATGCTCGCCTCGCTGGTCAAGATGGACAAGACGCTCGGCCGTCTGTTCGACCGCCTCGACCAGATGGGCGAGATGGATAATACGCTCGTCATCGTCACCAGCGACAACGGCCCGTCATCGTCGCCGCGCTATTACAAGGACGGCCAGGTCGCGCCGGGCAGCACCGAAAATCTGCGCGGCCGCAAATGGAGCCTCTACGAAGGCGGCATCCGCCAGCCGCTGATCCTCTATTGGCGCGGCCGCGCCAAGGTCGGTTATCGCGACGAGCAAACGGTGGGACAGGGCGTCGACCTCTTGCCGACGCTCGCGAGTATCGTCGGCGCGCGAATACCCGCCGGCACCGACGGGGTCGACCTGTCGCCGGTGATCGAGGGACGCGCCATTCCTGAGCGGCCCGATCTTTATTGGGCCTATGGCAAGGAAGGTGCGGCGAAAGAGCCGCCGCAGCCCGCGCTGGAGCGCGATCAGGCGCCGCCCTTTGCGATCCGCGAAGCCAATTGGAAGCTGCTTGCCGAAGCGGGCGGGGCTCGCCCCCAGCTCTTCGATCTGGCACGCGATCCGGGCGAGGCGAACGATGTCGCAGCGAGCGAACCCGCGGTCCGCGACCGCCTGCTCGCCAAGCTCAAGGCGTGGATGGCGACGCTTCCCAGATAAGTTCCGGCTCGGAAACAAAAGGCCCCCTCGCAGTCATTTGAGGGGGCCTTTTTCGCGCGGGACAGGGCGACGGCAGATCGCTGCCGCCGCGCGTTCGCTTTAGAATTTGACGCGCACGCCCACCGAATAGGTCGTCTCGTCATACGACATCTCGTTGTTGATATTCGTATACCCGGGATAGTCGTAATAGGTCGACGTGTTGTTCCCGAGGATGTTGGTGCCGCCGACGTCGATGCGGATCCGGTCGGTGATATCATAGCCGATGTTGAAGTCGAGCCGCCCGCCTCCGCGGGCGTAGGTGACGAGCGCCGGTACCTCGAGCGAAGCGATCGTCTCTTCGGTCATGGGCCGTAGCGTCGGTTGGCCGGTGGCGTCGAGCGAGAGATATTTTGAGCGATAGGTATAGACCAGCCGCGCGTTGACCCCGCTCTTTTCGTACAGCAGGCCGACGGTATAATTATATTTCGAGACACCCTGAAGCGGATAGCCTGCCAGCGGATCGTCGCCCCCGACCTTGGAATCGGCAAGCGTGAACGCGCCCTGCACCCCCAGCCCCGACAATGCGCCGGGCAGGAAGTCGAAGAAATATTGGGTGCTGAGTTCGATGCCCTTCAGCGTCGCCTGGCCGACGTTGCGCGGGCGCGCCACCGAATAGTCGACGCCGTCGATCATCTCCACCGCGCCGCTGGTGATGACGCGATCGGTGATGTCGCGGTAATAGCCCGCGATCGCGACATAGCCGCTGGGGAAATAATATTCGAAGGTCGCGTCGAGGCTTTCGGACTTCTGCGCCTTGAGGTCGGGGTTGCCGGCATTGCCCGTGCTCTGAACCAGCGGGTTGTTCGACTGGTTGAGCGTAATCGCCGGGTTGAGCGCTTCGAAGTTGGGGCGACGGAGCGACTTGGCATAGCCGAAGCGGATCTGGATATTGTCGCCGATCCGGAAGCGCGCCGTCGCATTGGGCAGCCAGTCATGATCGACCGAGTCGGCGGTCAGCCGGTCATATTCGCCGGCCCCCGCCTCTACGAAAGTGCCGATCGTGCGGCTCGTGCGGATATAGCGCACCCCGATGACGCCATCCAATGTGATGCTGTTCGATAGGTCGGTTTGATATTTGCCCTGCACATAGGCGGCGAGCGTGTCTTCCTTCGCGTCGAATGCGCGTCCCGGATCATAGTCGGGACGCCCCGCGGGCAACCCGAAATAGGCGCGTGCGGCGTCGAGCCCGTCTTCCGAGAGCAGGAAATCGGGGTTGGGAATATAGAAGCGCGAGCCATTGTTGAGGTCGGGCGCGCGCGAGCCGAGCACGAGGAAATCGTCGGGCAAGCCGGTATCGGAGACGAGCACCGCGGTCGCCTCGCTCCCCGTCCCGATATTTCCGCCGGGCGTCGCCGTGTTGAGGTTGACCGCCTGCTCCTCGGCCGAACGGTGTGCGTATCGAACACCGACCGCGATATTCGACAGAAAGCCGTCGAGATCGTAATCGACGTCGCCCTTCGCCTGGAACAGCTTGCCGCGATTCTCGGTGAAATTCTGGATCAGCGCGTTGCGGATATAGAGATTGTCGCGGCTGAGCAGCGCATCGCCCGGCACCGTATATTCGGCGTGACCGTTGTTATCCATCGTCACGGTCAGGCTGGGCAGCCGCTGCCCGATGTCCGAGGTGATATTCTGTAGCTCGTATTTCGAGGTCTGATACGCGACGTCGAGCACCGCGTTCAGCCGGCCCTCTTCATATTTCAGCCCGCCGGCGAACTGCTTGTTGCGCTGGTTGAGGTCGCGCGCTTGCGTCGTCTGGTTCGACACCAGATTGGCAAAGGTCATGCTTTCGGGCTGGCACAGCTCGACCGGATTATCCAATTGTGCTTGGGTCAGTGTCCACGACTTGTTGCCTTCGGCGTCGGTCTGAATCACCGGGTTGTTGCCGTTCGAGCGGACATAGGTGTTGATGCAGCTCGTGCCGGGGGTGACGTCGGTGATCGTTGTGCCGTTGGTAAAGGGCTGAATATTCGCACCGTTGCGGCTGCCGCGGTCGCGGAAATAGGTGTAGAAGCCCTCGGCATAGACTTCGAGCGATGGCGAGGCTTGCCATTGCAGCGCGCCGTTGAACTGATGCCGCTCGATAAAGCCTTGTTGCGGAAAATTCTGGAGGATGCCGGGGATGACATAGCCCGGCGTGTTGAACGGCGCCGTGTTGGTGCTGCGCCGCTGGAACAGCACCGTCGACGCGCGATAATAGTCGGACTTCGAATAGGTGCCGTTGATCAGCGCCCCGATCTCGCCGATGCCGGTGTCCCAGCGGTCGGTCGCCAGCAGGCTGAACTGCGGATTGATCTTGTCGACGCGGTCGCCGTAATTGGCGCGGCCGCCGAGGACGACGGTCGGATCCCTGAAATTGAACGGACGGTTGAGCTGGAGGTCGATGACCCCGGCAAGCCCGCCCTCGGTCAGGTCGGCGGTCTGCGACTTGAAGACGTTGACGCGCGATAGCGCCTCGGCGGGCATGTCCTGCAGGTCGAAGTTGCGGCCGATGGTCGAAAACACCTCGCGGCCGTTGACCGTCGTGAGCACGTCGGGAAGGCCGCGAACGCGCACGTCGCCGAGTTCGTTATTGCGGTTCACCGACACCTGGACGCCGGGCACGCGCTGGAGCGCGGCGGCGGTGGTGGGATCAGGAAGCTTGCCGATGTCCTGCGCGACGATCGCATCGACGACTTGCACCGACTCGCGCTTGATATCGGCGGCGCGTTCGAGCGAGCGGCGGATGCCGGTGACGACGATCGCATCCTCGGCATTTTCCGGCGGCGCGTCGGCCAGAGTGTCGTTGGCGACGTTGCTACCCGCATCGGTCGACTGACCCCACGCCGGTACACTCGCGACGAGTGCAAAGACCGACACGGCGGCCGAAAAACCTGTCTGCTTCTTCATCTTCCCTCTCCCAGTTCCGTGCGCAGGCATTTTTGCCCTTGGCGCCGGCAAGCTGGGGGCGGTCGGTCGATGAGTCGGCTGGGCACCCCGGCCGCAAATCCGACTCTACCCAGCTCTCCGCACCCTTTTCGTCGACGCTTCGCCGCGGACGTTGACCAACGGGCCAAACAAAGTCAATATATATATGATAAATCGGTGAATAGGGAGAGTGCCCGGTGAAAATCAGATTTGCTGCCCGTCTGTTAGCCCGTGCCGGCTGCGTCGCCGCGGCGCTCACAACCGCCGCCTTGCCGTCGGCGGCCGGCGCAGCGGAAGCGCCAGCCCGTCCGCAACCGACTCGTCCGAACGTCGTGGTGATCCTGCTCGACGATGTCGGCTTTTCCGACATGGGCAGCTTCGGCGGCGAAATTCCGACGCCGAACATCGATGCGCTGACGAAAAACGGCCTCGCCTTCACGCAATTTTACAATAATGCGCGGTGCAGCCCGTCGCGCGCGTCGCTGCTTACCGGCACCTATCCGCACCAGGCGGGGCTGGGACATCTCGAATCGGTCCATGTGCCGGGCTCGCAAGGGCTGCACAGCAAGCTTTCCGACCGCGTCGTCACCGTTGCCGAGGTGCTGAAATCGGCGGGCTATTTCACCGCGATGGCGGGCAAATGGCATCTCGGCATATCGCGCGGCGTCGGCCCGTGGCAGCGCGGCTTCGACCGCTCGCTCACCTCGCCTTCGGGTGAGCTCTATTACCGCGACCAGCCGCAGCCGCTGGCGCAGTCGGTCTATATCGACGGCGAGCGCGTGCCCGCGGGTTCGCCGCGCGTCGGGCAGGGCTATTGGTATTCGTCGGACATGTTCGTCGACTGGCAGACGAAATTCATCGGCGAGGCGCGCGAACAGCGCAAACCCTTCTTCCTCTATATGCCCTTCGTCGGAGCGCATTTCCCGCTGATGGCGCCGCCCGAGGATGTCGCGAAGTTCAAGGGCCGGTACATGCGTGGCTGGGAGGCCGTGCGCCGCGATCGGTTCGAGCGGCAAAAACAACTCGGGATCATTGCCGCCGACGCCGAACTGCCCGCCGCGCTGCCGGGGAGCTACGACTGGAACAAGCTGTCGCCGGCGGAGAAGGACCGCTTCGACACGATGATGGCGGTCTATGCGGCGGTGGTTCACCGCGTCGACCGGGCGATCGGCACGCTCGTCGATCGTCTGCGGCAGTCGGGCGAACTCGACAATACGCTGATCCTTTTGATGAACGACAATGGCGGCACCGCCGAAAGCGGCCCCGACGGCCGTCTCAAGGGCGAAGGTCTGCCGGGCAGCGCGCAGTCGGTGGTCTGGACGGGAATGAACTGGGCGACGCTGCAGAACGCGCCCTTCCAATATTATAAGCACCACACCTATGAGGGCGGGATCGCGACGCCGCTGATCGCGCATTGGCCGCGCGGGATCGCCGCGAAGACGCGCGGGACGCTCGTGCGCGAACCGGGGCATCTGATCGACGTCATGCCGACGCTCGTCGAACTCGCCGGCGCCACTTATCCCAAATCCTTCAACGGCCACGCCATCCTGCCGATGGAGGGGCGTTCGATGGTGCCGGCCTTCCGCGGCGAGGCGCTGACGCGCGGCAAGCCGATCTTCTGGGAGCATGAGGGCAATCGTGCCGTCCGCGACGGAAAGTGGAAACTTGTCGCCGGCTTCGAGAAGCCGTGGCAGCTTTTCGACATGGCGGCCGACCGCACCGAAATGCACGATCTTGCCGCGAAGGAGCCCGACCGGGTTCGCGAGATGGCTGGTCAGTGGGATGCCTGGGCAGCGCGCAGCTATGTCGACGCGTGGAGCGACGCTTACGACCCGCATCTCAAAGGGAAGGAACGCCGGATCTGGGGCGGCGCGGACGTTCCGCAACTGCCGCAGGCCCTGATCGGGAAATAAGGTCGGTCACCTGGGCGCGGGTTTACGCCTCGGGCAAAGCCGGGTCCTGCGTGAGCGCCGACAGGAAATCGTCCGCCCAGCCGATGACGTCGGCGTCGCGGACGGTGGCGAAGAGCTTTTCCCAGCGCGCCTTGCGCTCGGCGAGCGGCATGTGCATCGCGGTCCAGATCGCGCGCGCGACCTCGCCGCCGTCGTGCGGATTGACGAGCAGCGCATCGGTGAGCTGTTCAGCCGCGCCCGCGAAGCGCGAGAGAATGAGCACGCCCGGATCGTCGGGATCCTGCGCGGCGACATATTCCTTCGCGACGAGGTTCATCCCGTCGCGAAGCGGCGTGACGAGACCGATCTTCGCCGCGCGATAAAAGCCGAACAGTTCGGCGCGGCCGAAGCCGCGGTTGACGTAGCGGATCGGGACGAGGTCGACGTCCGAATGCGCGCCGTTGAACTGGCCGGTCTTCTGTTCGAGCGTCGCGCGAATCTGCTGGTACGAACGGACGTCTTCGCGCGAAGGCGGGGCGATCTGGACGAAGAGCAACTCGTTGACCATGTCGTCATGGCTGGAGAACAGCCGTTCGAGCGCGTCGATCCGTTCGGGAAGCCCCTTGCTGTAATCGAGCCGGTCGACGCCGATCGCGATCGTGCGCTTGCGCGCGCTGCCTTCGAGCCGCTGCTGTGATCGCTGGGCGATCTCGGTCTCGCCGAGCGCCATGAATTCGGCATGATCGATGCCGATCGGAAAGGCGCGCGCGATGCTACTACGGTTGCCGATGCGGACCGTGCCGCTGTCCTCGTCGACCTCGGCACCATGTTCCTTGCGACAATAGTGGAGAAAGCTTTCGAGCCATTCGACCGACTGGAAACCGATGACGTCATAGTGGAGCATCGCCGCGACGAGGCGTTCGTGATGCGGGAGCGAAACGAGCAGGCGGGTCGGCGGCCAGGGAATATGCAGGAACAGCCCGATGCGGTTCCGCACGCCGTGCGCGCGCAGCCGTTCGCCGAGCGGCAGGAAGTGATAATCCTGCACCCAGACGATGTCGTCGTCCTCGATCAGCGGGTAGAGGCTGTTCGCGAACTGCTCGTTGACGCGCTCATAACCGCGGCCGAACTCATTCTCATATTCGGCAAGGTCGATGCGGTAGTGAAAGAGCGGCCAGAGCGTGCGGTTGGCGTAACCGTTATAATATTCGTCGACGTCGTGGGGTTCGAGGTCGACCGTTGCGGTGGTGAAGCCGTCGACGCGTTCCATCGTGAGCTGGCCGGTGAATTGTTCGACCTCGTTGCCCGACCAGCCGAACCAGATGCCGCCGCGCTTGCGCAGCGCCGCACTCATTGCCACCGCGAGGCCCCCCTGCGCTCCCGCCGCGCCGCGTCCCTTCGCAACCGACACGCGGTTCGAAACGACGATCAGCCGGCTCATCGCACCGTGTCCCAGCCGCGTGACAACAGCCCCGCGCAATGGATGATGCCGACGAGCGAATAGGTCTGGGGGAAATTGCCCCAGAGCTCGCCATTCTCGAAATCGAGGTCCTCGGAGAGCAGGCCCGACGGGGTGCGGTGCGCGAGCATCTTTTCGAACAGCTCGCGCGCCTCGTCGCTCCGCCCGCACAGGTGCAACGCTTCGATCAGCCAGAAGGTGCAGAAGTTGAAGGCGGTCTCGGGCAGGCCGAAATCATCCTCGCTATCGTATCGCAGCATATGCTCGCCGCGGCGCAGCGCCTTTTCGATCGCGGCGAAGGTCGCCTGGAAACGGGGGTTGTCGGCGCGGATATAGCGCAGCTCGACCATCTGGAGCAGGCTGGCGTCGAGGTGCGCGTGGCCGAAGGCGGCGCCATAATGGCCCGCCGCCTCGTCCCACGCCTCGCGCTCGATCGTTTCGCGGATATTCGCCGCGCGGCCGTTCCAATGGGCTTCGCGATCGGGCTTGCCGATGCGCGCGGCGACGTTGCCGAGCCGGTCGCACGCCGCCCAGCTCATCACCGCCGAATAGGTGTGGACCAGCTGTTTGGTGCGAAATTCCCAGAGCCCCGCGTCGGGCTGGTCGTGCATCGCCCACGCGACCTCGCCGACGCTTTCGAGGCTTTCGAAATCGCGCTCGTCGGCCATGCGGAACAGGCGCTGGTCAAAGAAGCCCTGCACGGTCGGCAGCACGATCTGGCCATAGGCGTCGTGCTGGACCTGCTGATAGGCGGCGTTGCCGATGCGCACCGGGCCCATGCCGCGATATCCGGCGAGATGTTCGGCGACTCCCTCGTCGAGTTCGGCGACGCCCATCACCGAATAAAGCGGCTGGATCTGCCCGCCCGCGGCGCGATCGACGATGTTGCGGAGGTAAGCGAGATATTTTTCGAGCACGTCGAGCGCGCCGAGCCGGTTGAGCGCCTGCACCGTATAATAGGCGTCGCGAATCCAGCAATAGCGATAGTCCCAGTTGCGCTCGCTGTGCGGTGCCTCGGGAATCGAGGTCGTCAGCGCGGCGACGATCGCGCCGGTCTCCTCATGCTGACAGAGCTTGAGCGTGATCGCGGCGCGGATGACCGCGTCCTGCCAGTCCATCGGCGTCGCGAGCCCGCGCACCCAGCTACGCCAATATTGACCCGTCGCTTCCTCCATCCCGCGCACCGATTCGCGGACGTTGCCGGTAAAGGGCTCGTCGGGGCCGAGGAAGAAATGGAGGTCGGATTCGACGCGGAAAGCGAGCTCCTGCATGAGATAGCCGACCGGCGCGTCGGTGGTGAGGCGGAGCGGCTGGTTGCCGATCAGGTAGCGGATATGGTTGGTGCCGCGCGTCGTCGGGGCGGCTTCGGCGCCATGATCGCGCATCGGCGACAGGTTCATGCGGATGCGCGGACTGCCAGCGACGGGGCGGACGATGCGGGTATAGGCGACTGGCCGGTACATACGTCCCGAGCGTTCGGCGCGCGGGCAGAAGTCGATGATATCGACCGCGCTGCCGTCGGCGGCTTCGAGGCGCGTCACGAGGATCGGTGTGTTGCGGCCGTAGCGGGGAGTGGCGCGCACCTGTCCTTCGAGCGCGAAACGCCACACCCCCTCGTTCTGCCGCTCGCCGTTCATCAGGGCGCAGAAGACAGGGTCGCCATCGACGCGCGGAACGCATCCCCAGACGAGCCCCGCCGCGCTGTCGACGAGCGCGCTGACCTGACAATTGCCGATCGGCCAGAGCGACAAGTTGCTCACAGGCCCAGCCAATTATAGACCTCGCGGGTGCCGGGAAGCCGGTAATGGGCGGCGGTGGGACGCGGTGCGCCGACGAGAATGCCGTGCCCGCCCGCCGCCGCAGCGGCGGCGAAACCGTCCTCGTCGGTAACGTCGTCGCCGATGAAGACCGGGATGGCGCCGGCATAGGGCGGCTGGTTCATAAGCTGCGCCACGGCCCGTCCCTTGTTGGCTTGCGCCGGTCCCAGTTCGACAACCATCTTGCCTCGTCGTACGGCCAGGCCTTCGCGTTCAGCAATGTCGTCCATGACGCTAAAGACGGCTGCCTCGGCATCTGGTTCCTGCCGGTAATGGATTGCGATGCCGTGCGGCTTGGTTTCGACAAGCAGGCGGGGCCACTGCGCCGCGAGCGACGCGATCGCTATCTTCGTATCGCTGGATAGCGTGGCGGCGGGAACAGCCGCATCGCCATGTTCGGCGCCGTGCGAACCCACAATCCTGATCGCGCCGCGCCCCAGATGCCCGCCTATGTCCGAAAGCGACCGCCCGGTGATCAGCGCGAGACGGCCACCCACGCGCGCCGCCAAGACTTCGAGCCGCCGCACGAGATCATCGGGAACCAGAATAGCGTCCGGCGTTTCCGCGATGTCAACGAGCGTGCCGTCGAAATCCAGAAAGAGCGCCACCGGCTGCCGCGCCGCCCATTCCGTAAGCGGCGGCGGAAGCGGGAGATTGTCCCTTTTGTGCATCGCAGCAAGGCTAGAGGTCGGAGATGCGGGGGTCAACCATCGACCGGCCGGTCGGAGGCGGTCGCTAATCGCCTCGGCAATCGGGACAGAGACCCATGACTTCCACGATGACGCGGTTCGGGCGGAAGCCTGCCGCTCGGCACAAGCGGTCGACTTCGGTCTCGCATTTCGTGTCGAGGGTGCGAGTGCGGCCGCAGCCGCGACAAATTGTTACTCCTCCGGGCTGGCCGTCGGCTTCGAAATATGCATTGAGCGTCTCGATCCGGCGAACGCGCCCGCCCAACCGATCGAGGATGCGATAAACCTGGTTAGGCGCCAGCGGCACGCCGAGCGCCCGGCTTTGGCGCGCGATCCTATAGGCTCCGAGCGGCCGCGGACTCGCGCATACGATTGTCATGACGATTTCCTCAAGCTCGGCAGGCGTCCGCTTGGCATTTTCGCGCCGCGCACCTTTGCGACCTGCACCGGAGCCGGGCGGGCGGGGCGGCTCATCATGCTCAGGCAAGGGTCCGGCGCAGCCGCCAGTTGATGAGATGCCCGCCGATCAGGAACAGGCTGCCGATCGCCGTTATCCCCGCCGACGCCGGCTCACCCCAAGCCGGGAAGAGCGCGGCGACGATGCAGGCGACCCCGGCCGCGCCAAGTTGTGCCGGAAGAAGGGCGCGGTGCCGTCGGTAACCGAGAATGAACGCAAGGGCGGCCGCGGGGACGACCAGCGCGGCCGCGATAACGTGGAAAATCTCTGATTCGAAAATCGTCCCGGCTAGGATCGGCAGAGTGAGCAGGATCAACGGCAAAGCCAGACAGTGTCCGAGGCAGAGAAGCGAGGCCGAAACGGCCGTTCCTTCGACGAGGTCCGTCCTGATTTGGCGCCGTGAAGGACGCGAGGGGAGAGCGCACATGGGAGAAAAGCCTTGAGGGGTTGTGATATGAGATAACGTATCATATACGGCCGGCGTTCAGATAAGAAAGGGGTTTTTGTGAAGTTTCGAGTTCTCCTCCTGTCCGCCGCAGTTCCGGCGGTCATTCCGCACATCGCCTTTGCGGGCGAAACGGTGCCGGCGGTCAAACCGGCTGCAGGGCCCGACGCCGGCTTCATGCAGGCCGGCAGCACCGCCGATCCCGAGATCGTCGTCTCGGCGAATGTCCTCGGCCTGCGCGCCGACGAAACCGCGACGCCGGTGATCACGCTGACCGGCGAAGAACTGGTTCACCGCCGCCAAGCGACGCTCGGCGACACGCTCGCCGGGCAGCCGGGCATAAATTTCGACAATTTCGGCGGCGGCTCGAGCCGTCCGGTGATCCGCGGCCAGACGGCACCGCGCGTCCAGGCGCTCTCCGACGGTGCGAGCGTCCACGACGCGTCGGCGATCTCGCCCGACCATGCGGTGACGACCGAACCTCTGCTGCTGCGCGGAATCGAGGTGCTGCGCGGCCCTTCGGCGCTGCTTTATGGCGGCAGCGCGATCGGCGGCGCGATCAACCTTCTCGACGAGAAGGTGCCGACCTCGATCCCCGACGGCGGCATCGCGGGCACGGTCGAGGGGCGCTTCGGCACCGCGGACGATGAGCGGTCGCTCGTGGGCGGGATCACCATCGGGGGACAGGGGCTCGCGCTGCGCGTCGAGGGCGTCCACCGTTCGTCGAACGACTACCGCGTGCCCAAGGGCTTTGGCGAGCGGCATGTCGACGGGTCGTACAACGACACTTCGACCTTCACCGTCGGCGGCTCATGGGTTGGCAGCGGCGGCTATCTGGGCGTCGCTTACACCCGCCAGCGGAGCGAATATGGCCTGCCCGGGCACAGCCACGACTATGAAAGCTGCCATCCGCATGGCAGCAGCCTGCATTGCGGCGGTCACGGGCACGACGATGAAGATCATGATCACGACCATGATCACGACCACGAGCATGAGGAAGTGCCGTTCGTGAAGCTGCGCAGCGAGCGGTTCGACATCCGCAGCGAATATGAGGATCCGCTTCCCGGGTTCGAAAAGGTGCGCTTCCGCCTGTCTTTCACCGATTATGAGCATGACGAGATCGAGCATGACGAGGTCGCGACGACCTTCAGCAACAAGGCGCACGAGCTTCGCTTCGAACTGGCGCACAAGCCGATCGGCCCCCTGCGCGGCGCGTTCGGGGTCCAGCATTCGGAAAGCAAGTTCAGCGCGGTCGGCGAGGAGGCCTTCCTGCCCGAAAGCGAGACGCGCAATACCGCGCTTTTCCTGATGGAAACGCTCGACGCCGGTCCGGTCCGCTTCGAACTCGCGGCAAGGCAGGAATGGCAGAGGATCGAGACGACGCTGAACCGCGAGGTCAGCCACAAGCCCTTCTCGATCTCGGGCGCCGGAATCTGGGACATCGGCGGCGATTATTCGCTCGCGCTCTCGCTCGCTCGCTCGCAGCGCGCGCCGAATGTGCAGGAGCTTTATGCGCGCGGCATCCATCTTGCCACGAACACCTATGAACTCGGCACTGCGACGCTCGGTAAGGAAACCGGCAAGTCGATCGACCTGACCTTCCGCAAGACGAAGGGCGCGACAACCTTTACGGTCGGCGCCTACCATCAGGATTTCGATGACTATATCTTCGCTAACACGCTCGACCAGTTCGAGGATTTCCGGCTCATCCGCTACACCGCCGCCGACGCGACATTCACCGGCGTCGATGGCGAGGTGCGGCATGACTTCGGCACCGTCGGCGTGTCGCTGTTCGGCGACTATGTGCGGGCCAAATTCAAGGGCGATCTCGGCAATCTGCCGCGCATTCCTGCGGGTCGTCTCGGCGCGCGCGCCGACGGGCGATGGGGACCGCTGTCGGGCGACGTCGAATATTATCATGTCTTTGAACAGGACCGGATCGCGGCGTTCGAAACGCGGACCTCCGGTTATGACATGCTGAACGCGACGCTCGCCTACAAGCTCGCACTCGGGCCGAAAGCCGATGCCGAATTGTTCGTGCGCGCGACCAATTTGACCAACGAGCTCGCCTATAATCACGCGTCCTTCATCAAGAACGCGTCGCCGCTGCGCGGACGGAATTTCGTCTTCGGGCTGCGGACGAGCTTCTAGGCCAAAGGGGGCGGCCGGAAGGAGGGGCACATGGTCCCGCGCCCCTCCTTCCGCCGATTTTGTCAGGCGGGCTCGGCTGCCAAGACATAGTCGAAGCCGTGGCGAAGCCCGTCCTCGCGTGCGACATGCGCAAGGGCTTCAGCCCGCAACGCCTCGCCGCGCATCCTGAGGGCATCCGCGAGGCCGCGGTCGGCGATCCTTGCGAGCCGTGGCGCACACATGTCGATCTGGCTGTTGACGAACCGCTCCTTGTAGCGGTTCGCGAACCGCTTGGCGGCGATGACGCGGTAACCCGACGCTTCGAGATGATCGACCGTCCATTGCGCCGGATATTCGCGATAAGGCTGTTCGCCCGCGTGGAGCAGGCACGCGTCGCGGAAGCGTCCGATCTCCCAGATCAGCCGCCCCGCTTCGCTATCGGGCTCGCCGGTCACATAGGGCTCCAGCCCCACGACATAGAGCCGCCGTCCGACGAGCGCGCGCAGCCGCGCGAACAGGCGATGCTGAAAATAGGGCGCGAAACCGTCGATCGCGCCGAGAAGATAGTCCGCCAGCACCGTGTCATATCGCTCGCCCGCCAGCAGCGCGGGGTCGGCCCAGTTGCCGACGATGATGCGGTCGGCGGCGCGGCGCTTCGCCGCGATCGCGTCTGCGACCTGCGCGGCATGGGCTTCGGCGCCGCTCACCGCGGTCCAGCATTCGGTGGCGAGCGAACCGATCCAGCCGATCGAGTGGGTTCCCGTCCCGGCGTCGAGAAATTTTCCCCACGTCTGTCCGCCCTGAAGGGCTTCGATTTCCTGAAAAAGCCCGGAAGCCGACTGTCGATCTTCGCCATCAAATATCATCGTCATGATATAGAGTATCATCGCGGCCTTATCAAACCCGAACCCGCGGGATGGCAAATCAGGGGTGCATCGGCCTTACGCGGGCGGCGATCAACGCCGCCTGGTGCCGTAATCGATCCGGATTCTGACCCAACTGCCTACCATCGGCCGCCCGCCAAGCCGCGGGGGCCGCACCTGGAACTGCCACGCCGCGGCGAGCACCGCGCGATTGATCTGCGATCCAAAGGGATATTCGTCGAGCCCGACGCAATCCTCGACCCGGTAATCGGGCGCCGTGCGGCAGGCGATCAATCCCCAGCCGGGCCCGCTGGCGGTGGACAGATAGCCGCGCAGTTCGCCATCGCTCGGCTCGCGGTACCAGGCGGCCGCATACAGCGGCTCGCCATTGGGTGCCGTTCCCACCCGTTCGGAGTCGCGTGAAGAGGGCGATCCACCGGTATTGGGTGGTCCGTAGACCGGCCCGCTCGATGGACGCGCGGCTTTCGGGGGACTCGCCGGCAATGGCCGCTGGACGGGCGCTGGCATCGGCGGCGCGGCCGGCGGTTCAAGGACTTGCTGGGGCAGCGGCTGCAACGGCTGCGGTTCGTCGGATTCTGGCTGCGGCGAGGTGGTTCGTTCCTCGGTCTGCTGGCGTTCCGAGCTGTCCGGCTCGGGCGCATCTTTCGCGATCTCGGTGGCCTCGATGCTGACCACGCTGATCGACTTTTCCTCGGCGTCAGGCTGCGTTCCGGGCCCCCAGGAGAGGAGCATGAACAGCAGAAGTCCGGCGATCGCCACGGCCAGGCCGATCGCAAGCGAGCGGCGCCCCACCCCGATGTTGAGCTGTGCGACGTAGGGCGTGGCCGGAACAGGGTTCAGTCGAAGCAAGGTGTTCAGCGAGCCCTGCACAAGTCTGGAAAAATATGGCTCCGGGTAGGATTCTAACTCGTTCAATCTAACTTTATGATATTTTGTATATATTTCGGAAAAATAGGTCATAAGAAACTCATAATTCCCCCACTCGTTCCCCCATCGTGCTCGGGAAGGCGTCACGCATATCGCCGCAAAACGAAATCCCACACCTGCTCCACCTTGCTGTCCCATAGGGCCTGCGGATAGGGGCTTTCCGGCAGCTCGTTTAGCCATTGCCTGATCTCGGTCCTGACTGCACCGCGCGTTTCCTGACCGCGAACCCAGTCGATCGCGCCGGTCAGGTCGTGGAGCCTCTCCAGCAGCGACCGCGCCACCCGTTTGACCTCCTGCTCCTCTACCTTGGTCAGCTTCGGCTCCGGGTTGGTCAGCAGGTCGAAGATCGCCAGTTCCTCCTCGGTCAGTCCTTCGCGCGCCGCGCGTTGTTCCTCTTCGTCCATATCGCCGATGAACGCCTTCAGCGCCTCGAAGAATTGTTCGGCATCAACCGAACCGGCATTGTAGTCTGCAACCAACCGCTCGAGCCGTTCGACCAGATGCTGCCGCGTCGGGTTGGCGGTCGCCATCTTCTGCGCCTTTTCCTCGGCATCCTCGCGGAGCCGTTCGGCGGTGACTTTCGGGCTTACGGCGAACAGTGCGGCGAGCTTATCGAAGTCGATGCCCGACAGGTCGACGCGCCCCTTCGCCGTGTCGCCCTCGACGATCGGCGTCAGGATCGCGACCCCCTCCAGCTTCTCGTCGAGCAGTTCGGCGATGCGAGCCGAGATCGCGGAAATATCGACCGGCCCCAGCCGCGCCTTCAACGCATCGGATAGCGTATGGAAGACGGCAACCGGCCGGAGATAGGGCGCGGCGCGCTCGTCGGGCAGCAGCGCCTTATAGGCTTTCGTGACAGCAGCGGTCAGGCGCAGGAACTCGCGGCGGCGCTCGTCGGGCGCGATCAGGATTTCGAGCGCCTGATTGATGAGGCGTAGCCGCTCGAAATCACGCACCGCCATGATCGCGTCGGCATCGACGCCCAAAGGCTCCACGAAATCCCGCGCTGCCGTCAGGGCTTCTTCCAGCGCCGCGACAAGAGCTTCCTTGTCTTTGATCGGCGTTTCCTCGCCGCCGCCGCCAGCATAGATGGCGAGCGCGTTTTGGAGGTTCTGGAACACGCCGACATAATCGACGATCACGCCCGACGTTTTGCCCTCGGCCCGGCGATTGGCTCGGGCGATGGTCTGCATTAGCGTGTGGTTCTTCATCGGCTTGTCGAGATAGACGGTGCCGATAGTGGGCACGTCAAAGCCGGTGATCCACATGGCGCAGACGAAGACCAGCCGTAGCGGATCGTCGGGGTCTTTGAACTTTGCCTCCAAATCCTCCTTCTGCATCCGTTCGCGGTGCGGAAGAATGTCGAGGCCCTTGCGCTTGAGGTCGTCGATCTCGTTTTGGCTCTGGCTGACCACCACCGCCATATCGAGTTCGCGCAGCCATACCAGCCGCTCGGCGATCGCCGCACCCTCGGCTTCACGCGCCGTCTTCAATCGTTCTTCATCTTCGGCGATCAGCCGGGCAACGGCGGCCTTCACCCGGTCGTGCATCGCGACAGCAGTCGCCTTGTCGATGGCGACGAACATCGCCTTCCCGCGATAGCCGCGCATCGCAAGGTGAAGCGCTACGTCCTCGGCTACCTTGTCTAGCCGGTCGGGCGCGGTGATGAGGGTGTATTGCCGCCCGAACTGTTGGCTGAGCCTTCTTTCCTGCTCTTCGTCGAGCATTGCGTCTTCGAGCAGCGCATCCATTTCTTCGCGGAACTCGTCCGAATGAAGCTGCAATTCTGGCTTCCGCGCCTCGTAGAATAGCGGCACCGTCGCCCCGTCGCGCACCGACTGGGCGAAATCATAGACCGACACATAATCCCCGAACACCTCGCGGGTGCGGCTTTCGTCGCCCCGGATCAATGGCGTGCCTGTGAAGCCGATAAAGGAAGCGTTGGGCAGCGCAGCGCGCATATTGGCCGCGAGCTGGTCATATTGGCTGCGGTGCGCCTCGTCGGTCATCACGATCACGTTCGACCGCTCGGACAAGACAGGCATCGGCTCCTTGTCGGCCGTGCTGAATTTCTGGATCAGCGAGAAGACATAGCGTTCATTGCCCGCCAGCAGCTCTTTCAGATGCGCCCGGCTTCCCGCCTGCGCCTTGTCTATGTCCTTGGTGAGTGCCCCGACTGACGCAAACTGCCCGGCAATCTGGTCGTCCAGTTCGGTGCGGTCGGTCACGATTACGAAGGTGTAATTTCCGCCGAGCCGCCGCAGCACCTTTTCGGCGAACATGACCATCGACAGGCTCTTTCCCGAGCCCTGCGTGTGCCAGAAAACGCCGAGCCGGCCCTCGTTGCTTTCGATGTGACGCACGGCCTCGATCGCCCGGTTTATGCCCAGCACCTGATGATATTTGCCGACGATCTTGCGCAGGCCCCCCCGCGCCTCGTCGAACAGCACGAAACTTTCGATCAGGTCGAGGAAGCGGGCAGGTTCACAGGTGGCGCGCAGCAGGGTTTCAAGGCTGGGATCGTCCGGCCCGTCTTCTTCCAGCCGCTTCCACGGCGCGAACACATCATAGGGGGCATGGGCCGCGCCCATCACCGCTTCCAGCCCGTTTGACAGGATCACGAAGCCATTTGCAGGAAACAGGTGGCCGATGGTGTCGCGATAGTCGCGCAGGTTATTGTCATAGGCGTCCGCCAGCGGGCAGGCGGGGCCTTTCCATTCGGCCAGCAGCAGCGGCAACCCGTTGACGAAGCCGATGGTGTCGGGCCGACGCCGATGCAGAACCCCGTCGATCCAGACCTGACTGGCGACAAGGAAGTGATTGGCGGATATGTCCCGCCAGTCGATCACCCGCACTAGCAGATCGTCGAACTTGCCGTCATCGCGCCGCACCTGAACAGGAACGCCGCCCCGGATCAGCGCCAATACCTCGCGATTGGCGGCGACTGGCAGCATGGCCGAACGGTCGCGGGTCAATTCGGCTTCGGCGGTGTTGAGGGCTTCGGCGGGCAGGGCCGGGTTCAGCTTGCGCAGCGCCGCCTTCAGGTGTGCTGGGAAATAGGTCTGGTGAAAGCTGGTTCGGCCGGTGGGATTGGAAGGCTCCGGCTGTTCGCGGATCAGATCGACGTGCTGCCAACCCAGTTCCTGCAACAGGGCAAGGGCTGGTTTTTCGACGATGCTGTCCTCGGACGCAATGATGCCGGTGAGCGATGGGGCCATCAGTCGATCTCGGGGCTGTCCGCGCTTGAAGCATTGCCGTTGTCGACTGCGCCGCTCAAGGACAGCGCGACCGGTTGGAACACCCTGTGGAACAGCTCCAGTTTGGCGATCAGCCAGTCATACTGGTTGGGCCAGTCGTTCTCGTCATCAAAATCGGAGTTGGCCCTGTGCAGTGCGACGCGGCTTTGTTTGCGCGCGTCCATCCGTTGCCAATCGAGCGGCTCACCGAACTGGGCTTCGATCAAATCCTTCTTGGCGAACAATTCGTCGAACCAGACCTTGCCCGGCGGGCCGTAAAAGGCGAACTCGATCCAGACAGTCTTTTTCTGCGAGTTGATGCAGGCGTTCAGGCCTGTTCCGGCCCGGCCAAGCGTATAACTCGCCCAGTGCTGCGGGTGCGCCTTTTGTGGCCTCACAGGGCTCTTGCGGTCTAGCAAGCGAAGCCGCAGTCCTTCCCAGAACCGCTGCTGCTGGCGCTTCAGATCGGAGACCTGCATCTGCGCCCCCTGTTGGACGTTGCGCGACCAGTCGTTCGGCTGCGCCACGATGTTGAACATCGGGGCGGGGGGCGATTCGGCGATCTGCCACAGCTCGATCTCTAGCCCGAAGAACTCGAAGCGGTCGCCGGTTATCTCGTTGAGCCAGTCGAGCGCGGCACGGTGTTCTTCCTCAAAGCGTTCGGCGACCCACACAATCGTAGCAGCGTCGAGCCCTGCGGCGTAGGTGAGGAGCTGCCCAAGGTGCCGGTGGTCGGTCTTTTCGAGCTGGTTTTCTATCAGCACCCAGTGATCATCTGTGGTGTCGGTGCGCTTGGCCAAGATGTCGGCCTTGAAAGGGCCTACCGATTGCTCGGTTGCTTCGACTTCAAGGTCCATGTCGAGCGCTTCCCGCAGCAATTCCAGCCCTTCGGCGGAGGCGAGCCACGGAGTGAAACTTGATGCCTCGTTGGGCCACGCCTCGCGCACCGCGACGCGCTGCATCTTTCCAAGTTTGGGGATCATTCGGCGGCTTCCATGATTAGATCGGCGTGCTGGTCGATGGCATTGTCAACCGACTTGAGGGCATCGCAATAATGGCGCGCCAGTTGTCCGCCGATGCGCTGCATATCCGACTGCAACAGGGTCGACTTGATCGCGTCTGAACCCGTCCCTGCGAATGTGAAACCCAGCAACAAGTCATGCTGATTGAAAGCTTCAACCCGGTGAGCGTTGGCATGCGCCGTGGCATTACGGAGATGCACGGCAAAATCCGCGACCGTGAGCGTTTCCAGACCGTTGGGCGCGGGTATCATAATGGCGCGTCCGTCGATCTCCACCTCCCGTTCGGTCTGGGCGACATGGACGTTCCATGGGTCGTCGGCAATCTGGACGCCACTCAGATTGCTCCAAAGGGTCTGTGCAGCCTTATCGGCTCCTTTGGTTATGGTGCTCGTCCGGCAATGCTGAACGACCCAACAGAGCGTCGCGGTGAAGAGCGCATAAGTTTCAGTTGTCGACCAGTCCTCAGAAGGAGGGGCTGCCAGCAAGCGGCCGAGCCTATCAATGAGCGCCCATTCCGCCTGATCCGTCGTGATCGCGCTCACGCCGCCTGCTCCAATTCCCGTTCCGCCTCGGTGACGGAAAGCTGGCCGGAGATCAGGCGCGGAAGCAGGAGGTCGCGGGAGGCGGCGAGGCGGCGGCTTCCGGCCTGCAACGTGGCGCAAATCTCCACCATTGGGCCGACTGTATCCTCAAATCGGTTCGAGATATCAGATGGTGCCAGCGCGCAGCGGTAATCGGCCAGCACGCGGGTATTGGCGCGGGGCATCTTTGTTCCGTTGGATGTCTGCACAGAATGGGCCACGAAAGCATCGCTGGATGCGGTGGCCAATGCTTGCGCAGCTAGACCAGCAACAGGACGCCAAATAATGGCATCGGTCGATGATACGCCATCGAATCGCGCCCAGATCACCTTGTGAAAATAGGGGCGGATTTTCCCGAACAGGATATCGCCTCGCTGGAATTGCGATTTCAGGCTTGAGACTTCTTCGGCCTGCCCGTTCTGATCGAGCGTGAAAGATCGTCGTGGCAAATGTTCCAGTCCGACATACGGAGTATCGGGAGGCACACCGTTTGGCGATACCGTTTGGCGCACCTCGCGAGCAAGATCGCGAAAGGCACCCCAAGTCCACCCCTCCGGCAGCGGGCCGTCGGGGGTGTCGAGGATCGGCACCGCTTCATGGCCGGGAAAACGGAAGCGGACGAACCATTCCTCGAATAGCCCCCGCGCCATCTCCTCCAGCACCGCGATCCGCCGCCGGTTGACCTCGATCAGATCGTCGTACGCGCTGAGGAGCGACGCGATGCGGCGCTGGGTTTCGAGAGGAGGGAAAGGGATTTCCAGCAACTGGGCTACGCCCACATTGAAATGCTGCTGCGCCGCACCAACCAGTCGTCCATTGATCTGTCCTCGTCCCCAAGGGCTATTGAGCACATATGCTAAAAAACGAGCGTCGAGAGACGGCATAGGACGCGCGATAACTAGGTCAGAGCAATTGGCAACGGGCAGGCGTGCTGGAACCACGGCGGCCGTGCCCGGATAGCCGGTTCGAACAATCGCCACGTCCCCGGGGGTCAGTCGAGACTTGCGAATGCGATCATGGAACTCCGCTGAGATGAACTTCAGATTATTGGTGTCAATGAAGCCCGGGCGAATGTCTTGTGAGCGAAGGAATGGAATGCCGGTCTCGACATACTGATCCGACATTTTTCCAACATGACCAACGGTGACTTGGGTGCACAAATCGCCGAGCCGTCTGGTGGGCCAATCGCTCACGACAGCACCTCGGCAACATTCGTCGCGATCACATTCTGCAAGCGTGCCGCCTCAGCGTTCAGCGCTTCCAACTCCTCCTGCAAGGCTTCCAGCCGCTCGCGGAAGTCCTCGTCCTCCACCTGCTCGCCCGGTGCGACGCCGACATAGCGGCCGGGGTTGATGCTCCAGTCCTGCGCGGCGATCTCGGCGCGGGTGGCGATTTTGCACAGGCCGGGCACGTCCTTGTAGCCATCGTCCCCGAACGTCGCGGTCATCGCCGCACTGCTGCCTGCTTCCAGTTCCTCGTCCTGTCCGCGCCACAGACGCACGATGTTGCCGATGAACTCGATCTGATCCGGCGTGAAATCGCGCTGGGCGCGGCTGACCTGACGGAAGATGTGCCGCGCGTCGATAAACAGCACCTCGTCGGCGCGGGGCGTGCCCTTCTTGCCCTTGTCGAGGAACCACAAGGTCACCGGCAGGGTGACGGTGAAGAACATATTGGGCGATGTGCTGACGATCACGTCCACCGCGCCTGTTTCGATCAGCTTGCGGCGCATCTCCCGCTCCGACCCGCCTGCATCGGACGCGCTATTGGCCATGACGAAGCCAGCGCGCCCCTTCTCGTTCAGCGCGGATGCGAACAAGCCGATCCACAGATAGTTCGCATTGTTGACCGTGGGGACGCCGAGCGAGAAGCGGGCGTCCACTTGCCCCGCCTCGTTGACCAGCCGGGACCGATCGACCTCCGACTGGTTGAACGGCGGGTTCGCCATCACGAAATCGAACGCCCCCACCATCTTGTGCGGGTATTCATAATAGCTGTTGGCCACCCGCACGTCGCCGCTGAGGCCATGCACCGCCAGATTGAGGCGACACAGCTTCTGCGTGTCCTCCATCTTCTCGATGCCATAGACGCTGATTTCGCGGCTGGGGTTCTTGTGGTGGCGCTTCACGAACTCGGCCGAATGGACAAACATGCCGCCCGAGCCGCAGGCGGGATCGAAAATCTTGCCGTGATAGGGTTCGATCACCTCGACGATCAGCTTCACGATCGACGAGGGCGTGAAATATTCGCCGCCCTTTTGCATGAAAGCGCTGGCGAACTCCCCCATGAAGTATTCGAAGATCAGGCCATAAGCGTCGCCCTCGATCGCCAGTGGCGACAACAGGCGCAGAACCTCGCGCAGGACGCTGTTGGGCAATGCACCATAGCCGCGTGGCAGCACGCCCGCGAGGTCGGGATTGTCGGCGGTGATCGCCTCCATCGCCGCATTCAGCGCCTCGGCCAGGTTTTCGGTTTCGGGCAGGCCCAGCAGATAGGAGAAGCGCGCATTGTCGGGCAGGAATACCGCGCCGCGCCCGTGATAATCCGACGGCTCGGGTTTCATCCGGCCGGTGAAGCTCTTGGCAAGCTCGGCGTGGACCAGATCGAACCGCGCCTCCATTTGCCGCAGCGCGATCAGGGCGAGGACGGGCTGGGCATATTGATCGGGACGCAGCGCGGTATTCGTCCAAAGCTGCTCGGCCGTCTTGAACAGACGCCGCGACAAGTCCTGAAGATCGACCGACAAAGAAATTCCCCCGCTGCGCACCGTCCGGGCGCGTGTGTCCGCGTCCACCCTAGTCCGGTCGATGCACAGCGCCAAGTGCTTGCGAAGCAGCGGGGGATTGTCGCGGAGCTACCGGCCGCCAAGCCTCCCCATCATCGCCATCATTTCCATCGCGCATTCGGCGTCGAGGTCCATGTACCGCTCAAGGTGCCGTTCAAAGGTGCGGTTCCACATGCCTTTGGGGCGGTGAAGTCCGGCTTCCCAACCCTGATAGCAGCCCAGCTTCTTTTGCAATCGGAACAGCCGCTCGAACGGCCGGTCGCGGGCGGCGTCGCGCTGAGATTGATAGCCCAACTGCCATGCTTGCCGCGATGCGAAGCGGTCGCCGCCGGGTGGCAGATAGAGCTTGCCGACGCGGATATTGCGATAGGGACAGACCATCCACCACCGCTTCCCGCCATATTGCGGGCGCGTGAAGCACAGGCGCGCGGTCTGCCGCACCTGCTCCCGGTCGTCGCCGCTACCGCGCGTATAGGATAGTTCCAACCGCTCCTCGCCCGGTTCGTCCATGATCGCTGAATAGGTGATCGAACCCGAAGGCTCGCCGCCGCAGGTCCAATGGAGCGAGCCGAAAAGATGCGCGCCCGCCTTTGCTCGCCCCGTGCGAAACATCCACGCCAGATCGATCCGTAGCGATGCGTCCACCGTTGGCCTGCCGCCATATCGGCCCGAACCCCAGCCGCCCATGTCAACCTCCCCGGCGCTGCACCGCGCCGCCAGATTTTCCTAAATCATCAGCCTTCTTTACCCTCTCATGGGGTTTGCCCGCTGATGCGCGTTTTCCGTTGCGGGCTGACCGCCTCTTGCCCTTGGCGGTCCGGGGTCCTGTGGAAAGCCCACCATGCAGTTTGCACCGGCCGGATCGATACAGGTCGCGGCGCTTGCACGGCGTCCCGGTGCGGGTGCGAGCGCCGCAGGTCATATCCCTGCATTGGGATGGAAAGTCTCCCCGCTCATCGTACCACTGTCGCCACAGCGCACGTTTCTCGGCGTCGGTCATGCGGCGTATCTGTGATCGGTTGCTTGCCGTTCGAGCGCGGCGGCGAGAATCGTCGCGTAGGCAAGGTTGGCTGCGGGCTGGCTATAATCGGTCTGCCACCAACCGACGGGGAAGCGATGTGTGTGCCCGTCGGCTTTGCAGAAATGCCCCGGGGGCTGGTTACTATTATGTGTCCCGCTTTTCAGGACAGTATCACTTTGGCAGATTTGCGCCGTTTTTTCTGTCTCTCTGTCCGCTTTGTCGGGACAGCCCGGAGTCGAATTTTGCGCCACTGTCCCGATTTCGAGGACCGCACTGTCCGGCTTTCGAGGACCGCGCTTTTTTGTCGGCCGCCATTGTTCATAGGCATGAGACGGGGCGCGATGCTGGCTGCCTTTCGGCCCCGCTACCCATGTCAGGCCCCAGCACGCGGCATGGGGCGTCTTGCGCGAAAATCCGCCGGGCGTTGCGCAATAGATAAAACCCTTGTCCTGCAATTCGTGGAGCGCGCGATTGACTGCATCCTTACCCAACCCCGTCCTTTCGGCTCCCGTGCGGACCGAAAGGAAGAACGCCCCATTGTTGTCGCCCTTTTCGAGCACGGCCAGAGCCAACAGCACCTTCACCGCGCTGCCCGAAAGATGCAGCCATGCTTCGGATTGCATCTGCCGGTGAAAGATGCGGACATGCCGGGGAGACGTCGCCCGGCGAAATTTGTCGGCCATTGCTTATCTCACGCGGCGTCGCGCGTCGTCGAGCCTTCGGCCAGACGCTTGATGCTGTCCACCTTCACCAAGCGGCGGGTGCCGATGGTGATCGTCGCAAGCGAGCCTTCGTCGATCAGCTCATAGACTTTTGTCCGGCCGATGCCCAACATGCGGGCGGCGTCGGCGATGCTGCAAAGCACAGGGTCCATAGCGCCATTTCCATTATTCATCTCAACGCGGGATTGCGCCAAGCTGGAACGGCCTAAAAAATTCGTCTGCCGTTCGCCCGCCGTCGGTATCCGGGCGGGTGCAGGCAAACCTATGCGGTCAGAGCAAACTGGAAAGACGACTTAATTCGGATTAGTTTTGACGCCCCAAAAGGCGCTCGAATATTGTCCCCTACTCGCCTTGGTCCCCGGAACCGGCATAGCGATCGACTAAGCCGGATAGCCCTCCGCCGGTCTTCGGTGTCGCCAGCCCGAACAAGCCGCCACGCTGTCGATCTAGCCCAAGCAGCGCATTCAAGGGAGTTCGCGCCCCTTCATCGATTTCGTGAAAAGTGGCGTCGGACGCAGGCTGCCCATATTTGGCCGAATAATCATTGAGCGCACCGTCCGCGCGCTCCAAATACCACTGCCATCTACCATCAGGATCTAGGTCGCAGAGCTCTTTAACCGTGCGGACATAGGCGGCGAACGGAAATGATTTTTCACTCTTCATCCATGCGGTCACGAGAGTGAACCACTTTCGTCCGTATGGAGAGGCGCCCAACTTCCGTTGAATCCGTTTCATTGTAGCTGGATGGCTATGGCCGGGTTTCTGATCGGCAAAGGCCTTTGCAACGGCATAGTTGGATCGCTCGGAAAACGGATCGGCGCCTTCGAGCCATCTGATTGCATCCTCTTTGATGACAGGTTGAAGCTCCTTCCAATCGTTGACCTTTGGCCGACCCACTCTTGGCGCCGTCTGGCGCTTTATCGCCCCTTTGACAGCTTCAGCTCCATACCTGCTGATGGCGCGCCGAATATCATCATCGACTGTAGGCCCGACCAAATCCATTGCTGGTCGGGCGAGCGCATTGGCGACCGCTTCTAAACCTCCCATATCTCCAGCCCTCCAAGTGCGGCGAAATAGACCGGGACGATCATCTAGTTACCGCGAATTGAAATGATTTTCCTGTCTTCGGCACCAACGTAAACGGTGAACTCGGCCCATGCGTCCATCAACTCGCGGCGCTTGTCGAAAAAGTCGGTGCGGCGATAGGCGGCCTCGACCGCATTGGGCACCGTATGCGCCAACGCCGCCTCGGCAATTTCGCCCGGCAGGCTAGTCTGTTCAGCTGCCCAATCGCGAAAGGTCGAGCGAAAGCCATGCACGGTGCAGGGGGCGTTCATATCGCGTAGCGCCTTGGTCAGCGTCATGTCGCTAAGCGTCTTGCCGCTCGCGGCGGGAAAGATCAGGTCGGTGCCGACGCGCCGGATCGAAGCAGCTTCGCGGAACAGCGCGACTGCGGCGGGCGATAGTGGGACGCGATGCGCGCGCCGCGCCTTCATACGTTCGGCCGGAACGGTCCAGACGGCGGCGTCCAGATCAATCTCGCTCCACGTCGCGCCCCGAACCTCGCCGCTACGCGCTGCGGTCAGGATTAGCGCGCGCAACGCCAGCGCTCCCATGCCGCCCTTGTCGGCCAGCCGCGCCATGAAGGCGGGCAGGTCGCCATAGGGCATCGCCTCGAAATTCCCCCGCTTGGGCTGGGCGGGCAAGCGGTCGGCGATAGCCGGGCCAAGTGTCCCGATGAACAGTGCGCCATCCGGCCGGGCAAATCGCAGGGTGCGGATAATCAGACTGCGGACCTTGCGTCCCGTTTCCGGCTTGCGCGTCCAGATCGGGCGAAGGCAGGCGGCGATGGCGTCGGCATCGATGCTTTGCACCTGCAATTTGCCAAGGGCGGGAAAGGCATAGGTTTTGAGCTGCGATAGCTGCTGCCGCCGTTTGGCATCCGAAATTTTGGCGTCCGCCGCCTTTGCTTCCAGAAAGCCCAGCGCCGCGTCGCGGAAGGTGCGGGTCAGTTCCTTTGGAGGCTGCAACGCCAGATGCGGGTCGCGACCGGCGACCAGTGCGGTTTTCACCAAAGCCGCCTTCTCGCGCGCCGCGCCGAGCGTCACCGCGCGCAGGCTGCCCAGACCGAACTCACGCCGTTTTCCGTCGTGTTGAACCCGAGCAACCCAGCTTGCCTGCCCCGTTTCGCGAACGAAAAGCAGGAGTCCGTCGCCGTCATGGTGTTTTCCCGGCTTTGCTAGCGCGGCCCGGATATGTGCCTGAGTCAAACTGCCCATAGCTACCTCAAAGTTCGAGTTTGAACTGTTCCCCCGTTTGGTCCCCCACCATTAGCGCGAAAGGGCGCGAATGGCAACGGACGCAAGCGAACGGGTCCGCCGCAGTTTCTCTGACGATTTTGAGGGGTATGTGGTCGCTTGCGAACAGCAGCGAATGAAGAAATGGCTCCCCGGGTAGGATTCGAACCTACGACCGATCGATTAACAGTCGATTGCTCTACCGCTGAGCTACCGAGGAACACGCCGCCGATGCGGGCAAGGCGGCCCCTTTGCCGCCAACCGATATAATTATCAAGAGGGTTTTGGCGGCTTTGTGACTCTCAGACGATAAATTGTTCCATCGCGATGCGTTCGTCGAGGCCCTGGTCGGGATCGAACAGCAAAGTCAGCGGGCGGCTGCGGTCGGTCGTGACGAGCACGGTCTTCACATCGCGGATCTCGCGCTGGTCGGCGACCGCGCTGACCGGGCGTTTGGCGGCCTCGCGGACGTTGAAGCGGATGCTCGTCGATTCGGGGACGAGCGCGCCGCGCCAGCGCCGCGGTCGGAAGGGGCTGATTGGGGTGAGCGCAAGCATCGCCGAATCGAGCGGCAGGATCGGACCGTTGGCGCTGAGATTGTAAGCGGTCGATCCGGCGGGGGTCGAGACGAGCACGCCGTCGCACGCCAGCTCCTCCAGCATCGTCTTTTCGTTGATCATCACCTCGAGCTTCGCGGCCTGGCGCGTTTCGCGGAGCAGCGAGATTTCGTTGATTGCGGGCAATATGTGCCGCTCGCCGCTGATCGTGGTGATGTCGCCCGACAGCGGATGGATCAGGTAAGGGCGCGCGGCGGCGATGCGGTCGAGCAGTCCCTCGACGCGAAACTCGTTCATCAGAAAGCCGATCGTGCCGCGGTTCATCCCGAAGACGGGCAGGCTGCGGCGCTGGTCGAGCAGCTGATGCAGCATGTGAAGCAGGAAGCCATCGCCGCCGAGCGCGATCAAGAGGTCGGCCTCCGCCAGATCGACGAAGTCGTAGAGCGGGCGAAGTTCGGCTTCCGCTTCCATGGCCGCGGGCGCATTCGATGCGACAAGCGCGATCTTGCGTTGCATATTGGTCCGGTTCCCCCGTGCCTTCGAATATCGGGACGGCCTGTCAGCCGCCCGTTGCACTCATGTGACGCGCGACCGCCGGTTTGGACTCTCGTTCGATATGAAAGTCATGCGCGCGGGGTTTGCCAGCCAATGCGGCGTCAATCAAGCCGTCGACGTCGCCGTCTTCGCGTAAGGCTGCGCGGAGGTCGACATGATCGTCCTGGCCGAGGCACATATAGACGCGGCCTTCGACGGTCAGGCGTATGCGGTTGCACGTCGCGCAGAAATTGTCACTGAGCGGCGTGATCAGCCCGAGCGTGACCGGGCTGTCCTCGACCGCGAAATAGCGCGCGGGGCCGCCGGTGCGTTTGTCGACGGGATAGATGGCATGCGCTTCGCGCAGCGGCGCGATGAAATGATGGAGCGGGATATAATGATCGCTGCGGTCGTCCGCGATCTCGCCGAGCGGCATCGTCTCGATGAGCGTGAGGTCGCAGCCGGTCGCCGCGCAATAATCGAGCGTGGGGAGCAGTTGGTCCTCGTTGAGACCTGCGAGCGCGACCATGTTGATCTTGATCGCCAGCCCGGCCGCGCGCGCCGCATCGATCCCGCGCAGCGCGACATCAAGGTCGCCGACGCGCGTGATATGCCGGAACGCCGCCGGATTGAGCGTGTCGAGGCTGACGTTGATCCGGCGCACCCCCGCCGCCGCCAGCATCGGCGCATGCTCGGCGAGCCGCATCGCGTTGGTCGTCAGTGTCAGTTCGTCGAGGCCGTGGCCGATCAGCGCGCCGAGCTGCATAGCGAGCGTATCGATGCCGCGCCGCACGAGCGGTTCGCCGCCCGTCAGCCGGATGCGGCGGACGCCGCGGGCGACGAAACGGGTTGCCAGTTCGGCCATTTCCTCGATGCTGAGCACGGCCGATTTGGGCAGAAAGGTCATGTCTTCGGCCATGCAATAACGGCAACGCAAATCGCAGCGATCGGTGACCGACAGGCGCAAGTAACTGATCCGCCGGCCAACTCCGTCGATCAGGGGCGCCCGCGACGCGGCGCGATGAGATAATGGGACAGCCACGGACTTATTGTGGTGCAAAAGGCACGAACTTGGCAAGGAAAGCCTGCTAGGGAAGCGCGATGAATCGCTTGTCCGAATCCCTTTCCGCCTGTGTCCGCAAACTCGAGGCCCTGCATGCCCGGCATGGCGCCGACGCGGGCGTCATTCTGGTCCAGATCGACCAGATGGCGCGCATCAACAATAGCGCGGGGACGGCGACGGGCGATTCGGTGCTCGACGAAATCGGGCGGCGGCTCGAAAATTTCGCGAGCGATGAATTCGGTCAGGGGTCGTGCGTCGAGCGGCTCGACGGCCCGCGCTTCCTGATCGTCCCCGCGACGCCGCTGTCGCTCGGGGCGCTCCGTGCCCAGGAACGCGCGTTGCACGTCGCGCTCGCCGAGCCGATCGTCGGCGATCCGAATGGCCGCCTGTCGATCCGCATCGCGGCCGCGCTGATCACGCGCGACGAATCGGTTGCCGAACAATTGCGCGCGGCCGGCGATCAGCTCGCGCGACCGGCTTCGGCGCGCGACGGGGTGATGGTTCACGCTGCGCTGTCGCGCAACGAGGTCGTGATCCATTATCAGCCGCAATATGACGTCGCGACCGGCGCGATGACCGGGGTCGAAGCATTGCTGCGCTGGCAGCACCCCGAACTCGGGCTCCTCGGCGCCGGGCCGCTGGTGACCGCGGCGCGCGCGGCGCGGCTCGAATGCGAGCTCACCGAACATGCCCACCGCGTCGCGCTCGCCGAAATGGCGACATGGCCCCAGGCGCTCGCCAAGCTGCGCGTCTCGCTCAACATCACCGCCGCCGACCTCGGCGACCCCGAATTCGCCGGACGCTTCGCGGCGATGGCCAAGGACGCAAAGGTTGATCCCGACCGGCTGACGCTCGAACTCACCGAACAGGCGATGCTGAGCGATCCCGCCAGCGCCGCCGACCAGCTGGCGCAAATCCGCGCGCTCGGCGTCGCGGTCGCGATCGACGATTTCGGCACCGGCTATTCCAGCCTGTCGCTGCTCGCGCGGCTGCCGATCGATTATCTCAAGATCGACAGCGGGTTCACCCGCACGATCGACGGCAGTGACCGCGACCGTATCGTCGTGCGCGCGATCGTCGACCTGGCACGCGCGCTCGGGCTGCTTGTGGTGGCCGAGGGGATCGAGAATGAACGCCAGCTCGCGCGGCTGTCCGAGCTTGGCGTCGCGACCTGGCAGGGGTTTTTGAAGTCGGGGCCGGTCCCGGGCGACGAGCTTCCCGACCTGCTCATCGCCTGACATCCCCGCCGGCGTTACCCGCACATGCCGGCCGATAAGGGCGCGCAACTAGAAGGGATTAACCCGTTTTTCAGCCTTCGCCGATACCGCGACGACGCGCAGGCGGAGGTTTCCGAAACGGTCATGGGTTTTTTGGTGTCATCCAGTCTGGAGGGCTTCGCCGGGGCCTATCCGATGTCGCCCGCTGTTCTGCGGCACGAGCTTGTGTTGCATCCGCTCCTGTCCTTGCAGGCGCTGGCGGAGGCGGCACGCGAGCTACCCGCACAACATGTGGAGCGACGGATAGCCGATGCGACCAACGGCGGCGATTTCGCGATCGACTCCGCGGCTGGCGGCGAGGCGGCCGATATCATCCCGTCGATCGAAACCAGCGGCAATTGGGTCATGCTTCGCTTTGTCGAGCAGATTCCGCGCTATCGCGATCTGCTTCACAGTCTGATGGCCGAGCTCGATCCGGCGATCGCTCCACTGACGGGAGCGTCACGGTCGCTCAAGGGGTTCATTTTTATATCGGCGCCCGGGACGCTAACTCCTTTTCATTTCGACGCCGAGTATAACATTCTGTTCCAGATCGCCGGGCACAAGGATTTCGTCACCTATCCGCCCGAGCCGCCCTTTCTGTCGCGCGAACGACGTGAGGCCTATCACCGGGCGGGCGAGAATATGCTTCCGTGGCAGCAGGGATTCGAGGCGCGTGGTACGACGCATCATCTGACGCCGGGCGATGCCCTGTATGTTCCTTATGCATCGCCGCATTGGGTGCGCGCAGGATCGGCACCGTCGGTGTCGCTGTCGATGACGTGGCAAAATGACTGGAGCCTCGCCGCCGGCGATGCCTTGGCCGTCAATCCGCTGTTGCGCCGTTTCGGATTGCCGGCGGACGTCCCCGCCTGGCCGCACAAGCCGGCTTTGCGCGCCCTCGGCTACCGCGCGGCGCGCCGGACAGGGCTGCTTTGATTCATCAGCGCGTTATAAGGGGCGCTGCCGTCCGCGATCCGGCTCCGGCGAACGGATATGCGGTGCGGCTGCGGCGGCATGCCGATCTGACCACCGCGGAGCACAGGTGCTGGGCCGATCTGTCGGCGGAGGCCGGCGCGGCCAATGTCTTCGCCGAACATTGGTTCATGGATGCCGCCTTGCGCCGCTCGGCGTCGGCGCGCGACGTGCGGCTGGCGATCGTGTCGGACGGCGAGGGGGCCTGGCTGGGTGTCCTGCCGCTGGCGCCCGAACCGCGCTTTGGACGCTGGCCGACGGCCAATTGGCAGACATGGTCGGCGACGAACCAGTTCCTCGGCACGCCCTTGGTTCGGCCCGATGCCGCGCATGAATTCTGGAAGGCGCTCCTGCGCCATTTCGATCGCCATGCCGGTCGCGAGATGCTGATACATTGCCGGCAGTTCGCGCTGGACGACCCCGTGTGCACTGCGCTGATCGACATATGCCGCGATGACGGACGGGGTTTTCGCATGCTCGACAGTTTTGATCGGCCGGCTCGCCTCCCTCACTGCGAAACGATGCCGGACGGCAAGGCGCGGGCGCGTCAGCGAGGTCTGCAACGGCGGCTGGAACGGGAACAGGGACCGATTTCGATCGAGCTCCAGGCGGCGGGCGCCGATTGCCGGGGGTGGATAGACCGGTTTCTCGCACTCGAAAAATCGGGATGGAAGGGGCAGGCGGGCAGCGCACTGGCGTGCGATCCCGAAACCGAAGGACTGTTCCGCGACGTCATCGAAGAGGGGCACGATCGGGGCCGGGCCCGATTGGCGACGTTGACGGCGGGCGGACGACCGCTCGCGATGTCGAGCTGGTTTGTCGGCGGCAACCGCGGATTCGGGTTCAAAATGGCGTATGACGAGGCATTTCGCGCCTATGCGCCCGGCATGCTTCTGATGCGTTATGTCGCCGATCGCATCGGCGAGCACCGGGCAATGCTTTTTGATACGTGCGCAACGGTCGCCGGGGGGTGTTCCCAACCGCTATGGGGCGGCAGCCGAACGATCGTCGATTGCGCCGTTGCGATCGGGCCGTCGTTCCGGCGCTTGCTTTTCGATGCTTTGATGCAAGCGCGGGCCGCCTATACCACCATCATGCCGGGGATGAGCGGAACCTCGTCGCTCGCTGAACCAAACAGGCGCTAGCTCGCCTGTTTGGCAAGCTTCCCCAACCCCTTCGACAGTTGCAGTGCGCCGTTGAGGCGCGCGCCGGTGCTGACCCAATCGCCGCTGACCGACAGCCTGTTGTCGGGCCGGATGCGCGCGCGGCCCTTGAGCCGCTCGACATAGGCGATGAGGCCGGGGACGTTCGCGAACTGGTCGCCGTGGAAGCTGACGAGCGCGCCCTTGGTGCCGACATCCAGCTTGGCGATGCCCGCGAGCTTGGCGTTCGCCTTGATCTCCATCAGCTGGATCAAGTTCGCGGTTTCGGGCGGCAGCGGGCCGAAACGGTCGATCATTTCGGCCGCAAAGGCATCGAGCGCGGGGCGGTCGCTTGCTTCGTTGAGGCGGCGATAGAGCGCCATGCGCAGCGGCAGGTCGGGGACATAATCCTCGGGGATGAGGATCGGCGCGTCGACGGTGATCACCGGCGACAGCGCTTCGCGCGGCGGTGCGGCGCCCATGCCCTCGGCCTTGGCGACGAGGATCGCTTCCTCGAGCATCGCCTGATAGAGTTCGAAGCCGACCTCGCGGATATGCCCCGACTGTTCGTCGCCGACGAGATTGCCCGCCCCGCGAATGTCGAGATCGTGGCTCGCGAGCTGGAAACCCGCGCCGAGCGTGTCGAGATCGCCGAGCAACTTGAGGCGCTTTTCCGCCGTGTCGGTGATTGCGCCGCCTTCGAGCGTGGTGAGATAGGCATAGGCGCGCGTCTTCGACCGCCCGACGCGGCCGCGAAGCTGGTAGAGCTGCGCGAGGCCGAAGCGGTCGGCGCGGTGGACGATCAGCGTGTTCGCGCTCGGAATGTCGAGCCCGCTCTCGACGATCGTCGTCGAGACGAGCACATCATATTTGCGGTCGTAGAAAGCGCTCATCCGCTCCTCGACCTCGCCGGGAGCCATCTGCCCGTGCGCGACGACATATTTGATTTCGGGCACCCGCGTGCGCAGGAATTCCTCGATATCGGGCAGGTCCTTGATGCGCGGAGTGACGAAGAAGCTCTGCCCGCCGCGATCATGTTCGCGCAGCAGCGCCTCGCGGATCACGACCGGATCCCAAGGTGCGACATAAGTGCGTACCGCCAGGCGGTCGACGGGAGGCGTCTGGATGACCGAAAGCTCGCGCAGGCCCGACATCGCCATCTGCAGCGTGCGCGGGATCGGGGTCGCGGTGAGGGTCAGGACGTGGACGTCGGTCTTGAGCTGCTTCAACCGCTCCTTGTGGACGACGCCGAAACGCTGTTCCTCGTCGACGATCACGAGGCCGAGATTCTTGAACTCGACCGCCTTGGCGATCACCGCATGAGTGCCGACGACGATGTCGATCTGGCCGCTCGCCAGCCCATCGCGGGTCTTTTGCGCTTCGGCGGCGGGAACGAGGCGCGACAGGCGCCCGATCTGGATCGGGAAGCCTTTGAAGCGTTCGACGAAGTTCGTGTAATGCTGGCGCGCGAGCAAAGTCGTCGGGACGACCACCGCGACCTGCACCCCCGCCATCGCCGCGACGAAGGCGGCGCGCAGTGCGACCTCGGTCTTGCCGAAACCGACATCGCCGCAGACGAGCCGGTCCATCGGGCGCCCCGACGCCATGTCGGCAAGGACGTCGCCGATCGCGCGGTCCTGATCGTCGGTTTCCTGATAGGGGAAGCGGTCGGCGAAGGCCGGATAGGCGGCATCCTGCGCGAGCAATTCGCCCGAACGGAGCGCGCGCTGTGCCGCGGTCGCGAGCAGTTCGCCCGCGATCTCGCGGATGCGTTCCTTCATCCGCGCCTTGCGGCGCTGCCACGCTTCGCCGCCGAGCTTGTCGAGACCGACCCCCTCGCTCTCGCCGCCGTAGCGCGAGAGGACGTCGAGATTCTCGACGGGGACGTAGAGCTTGTCGCCGCCCGAATATGTGAGAGCGACGCAGTCGTGCGGGCTGCTCCCGACCGGGATCTGCGTCAGTCCCTCATAGCGGCCGATACCGTGATCGAGGTGGACGACGAGGTCGCCGACGCTGAGCGTCGCGAGTTCGGCGAGGAATGCGTCGGCGCTCTTGCGGCGCTTCTGGCGGCGGACGAGGCGCTCGCCGAGAATGTCTTGTTCGGTGAGCAGGCTGATCGCGTCGGAGGCGAAACCATGGTCGAGCGGCAGAACAACCATCGCGGTCGCGCCGCCGCTTGTCGCCGAGGCTGTACCGAGCGCGTCCTGCCAGCTGTCGGCGGGCGCGAGCGAGGTGACACCATGGTCGCGCAGCAGCCCCGACAGGCGCTCGCGCGCGCCGCCCGAATAGCTCGCGATGATCGTGCGGCGGCCCTTGCGGCGTTCGCCGCTGAGATGGTCGGCGACCTTCGCATAGACGTTTTCGTCGGCGGTCCGCTCTGGGGTGAAATCGCGCGCGGCGAAGGTTTCGAGGTCGACCACCGCTGCGGATGGCGGGACGTCGAAGGGGGTGACGATATGGATCGGGCGCGCTTTGGCCGCCCCGGCCCATTCCGTCTCGGTCAGGTAAAGCGTCTCGGGCGCGAGCGGGCGATAGCTGCCCGGCGATTCGCGTTCGGCGGCGACGCGGTTCGCATGATAATCGGCGATCGCGGCGAAGCGCGTCTCGGCGGTTGCTTCGGTGCGGTGGCCGCGCAGCACCGGTGTCTCCGGGTCGATATGATCGAACAGCGTCGCCAGCCGCTCTTCGAACAGCGGCAGCCAATGATCCATGCCCGCCTGACGCCGCCCGTCGCTGACCGCCTGATAGAGCGGATCTCCGGTTGCCTGCGCGCCGAACAGCTCGCGATAGGCCGAACGGAAACGCTTGATCGTCGCTTCATCGAGGAGGGTTTCGGACGCGGGTAAGAGTTGCAGCGCCTTGGCGGGTCCAAGGCTGCGCTGGTCGGCGGGATCGAAGCGTCGAATGCTCTCGATCTCGTCGCCGAAGAAATCGACGCGCAGGCCATTTTCCTCGCCCGCCGGGAACAGGTCGAGGATACCGCCACGCACCGCGAATTCGCCCTGATCGGCGACGGTATCGACGCGGCTAAAGCCGTTTGCGACAAGCAGTTCGGCGAGCGCATCGCGGTCTATCCGCTGCCCCGGGGCGAGCGTCGTCGCGAGCTGGCGGATGCGAAAGGGCGTGAGCGTGCGCTGGGTGATCGCGGCGACGGTGGTCAGGATCAGCTCGCCGCGTTTCGCCGGCAGCTGCAGTGCCGACAGCGTCGCGAGCCGGTCGGCGCTGACGCGCATCGACGGGCCGGCACGATCGTAGGGCAGACAGTCCCACGCGGGAAAGCGATGGACGATCAGGTCGGGCGCGAAGAAGGGCGCGGCGTCGGCGACCGCCTGCATCGCGGCATCGTCGGTCGCGACATAGACAAGGCGCTTGTCGCTGGCGCGCGCCAGGTCGGCGAGCAGCAGCGGCAGGAAACCGTCTGCGGCGCGCGCCAGCGTCAGCGGCGCCGACGCCGATCCGATCGCGGCGAAGATGTCGGCGGCGCTTCGGGTCATGGCAGCGGGATATAGTCCAGCCGGCGCATCGCGGCGATCATCTCGGGGTGGTCGAGATGCGCGGGCGGTTCGCCGGTGCCGAGCGCCCACGCCATGATGTCGACGTCGTCTTCCTCGACGACGATTTCGAACCAGGCGATCTCTTCCTCGCTCCAGCTCTCTGAATGGCGGTCGAAGAAGCCGCCGATCATATAATCGGCCTCGCGTGTGCCACGGTGCCAGGCACGGAATTTCAGGCGTTTGAGGCGGTCGGTGTGCGGCACGGGAAGAATCCTGACGGCCCATGCGGCTGGGTGTGGCGCACGGGGAACAATCTCTATAGTCAGCCCAGATAGTCATGCGACCCGAGATACTCAATCCGCTCTTTGCCGCGCTGACCGACCTCAAGGGCGTCGGGCCGCAGCTTGCCAAGCCGCTGACGCGGCTAGGGCTCGAGCGTGTGGTCGATGTGCTGTTTCACCTGCCGACGGGATTGATCTCGCGCGTCCCGGTCGACCGGCTCGATCAGGCGCAGGCGGGACAGACGATCATCGTCGAGCTGACCGCGCAGGATTATCGCCCCGGCCGCAGCCCGCGTGCGCCCTTCGGCGTCGAAGCCTTCGACAGCGCGGGCGATCATGTCCGGCTCGTCTATTTCGGCCGGACCTCGGGATTGGCGAGGAAACTCTTTCCGCTCGGCGAGAAGCGCCGCGTGTCGGGTCGGCTCGACCTTTACGGCGACATGCGCCAGATCGTGCATCCCGATCATGTCGCCGAGCCGGGTGACGAGGCCGGGATCGCCGAACATGAGCCCGTCTATCCGCTGACCGAGGGCCTGACCAACGCGCGGTTGTCGCAGCTGGGGCAGATCGCGCTCGAACGGCGTCCCGAGCTGGTGGAGTGGATCGACGCGCCCTTGCTCGCGAGTCGGGGGTGGCCCGCGTGGAACGCGGCGATGGAGCGCGCCCACGCCAGCCCGCGCGACGAGGCGGCGCGCGACCGGCTCGCCTATGACGAGATTTTCGCGAGCCAGGTCGCGCTGATGCTGATCCGGCAAGGGCTACGCACGCGCAAGGGTCGGGCGATCGTCGGCGACGGCCGACTGACCGACGCGCTCAAGCTGCCGTTCGGGCTCACCGGCGCGCAGGAGCGCGTCGGGCGCGAGATCGCGGGCGACATGGCGCAGGACACGCCGATGCTGCGCATGCTGCAAGGCGATGTCGGGTCGGGCAAGACGCTCGTCGCGCTGCGCGCGATGCTGGCGGCGGTCGAGGCAGGGACGCAGGCGGCGCTGCTCGGGCCGACCGAAATCCTCGCGCGTCAGCATTATGCGACGTTGCAGCGGATGCTGGGTGGGCTGCCGGTCAACCTCGCGATCCTCACCGGGCGCGACAAGGGCAAGGCGCGCGAATCGACGCTGATGGGGCTCGCCGACGGCAGCATCGACATCCTCGTCGGCACCCACGCGATCTTCCAGCAGGCGGTCAATTACCGCGATCTCGCGCTGGTCGTCGTCGACGAACAGCATCGCTTCGGCGTCGCGCAGCGGTTGATGCTGACCCAAAAGGCGGCGCGGCCGCCGCATCTGCTGGTGATGACCGCAACCCCGATCCCGCGCACGCTGCAACTCGCCAATCACGGCGAGATGGACGTATCGCAGATCGACGAGATGCCGCCCGGGCGTACCCCGGTCGACACGCGCGTCATCTCGCTCGACCGGCTCGACGATGTCGTGGACTCGCTTGACCGCCACCTGTCGACCGGCGCGCAGGCCTATTGGGTATGTCCGCTTGTCGCCGAGAGCGAAGGCAGCGAATTGGCCGCGGCAGAAGACCGTGCGGTGCTTCTGCGCGAACGTCTCGGCGATGCGCGCGTCGGGCTCGTTCACGGGCGGATGAAGGGCCCCGAGAAGGACGAGGTCATGGCGCGCTTCCAAGCGGGCGAAATCGGCGTGCTCGTCGCGACGACGGTGATCGAGGTCGGGGTCGACGTGCCCGCCGCCAGCCTGATGATCGTTGAACATGCCGAGAATTTCGGGCTGGCGCAGCTCCACCAGCTCCGCGGCCGCGTCGGGCGCGGCGCGGCGAAATCGGTGTGCCTACTGTTGCGGTCGCAGAATCTCTCCGAAACCGCACGCGAACGGCTGGCGCTGATGCGCGAGACCAACGACGGCTTCGTGATCGCCGAGAAGGATCTGGAATTGCGCGGCGGCGGCGAACTGCTCGGGCTCAAGCAATCGGGCGACGCCGACTACCGGCTCGCGACCCCCGAACAACTCGTTCGGCTCTTGCCCGTTGCCCACGACGATGCGCGGCTCTTCGTCGAGCGCGATGGCGGCATGGAGGGCGCACGGGCCGAAGCGGTGCGCCTCTGCCTCTATCTGTTCGAGCGCGATGCGGCGGTGCCGCTGCTCAGAAGCGGTTAGTTGACGTCGCCGCGCGCGCCCATGGCGCGGATCATCGGCAGGTAATCCTCGACCGAGATCGACTTGTCGAACTGCACACCGGTCTTGCCGCCCAGGGACCAGACGACCTTCGCCGCGGTGCGGCCGATGATCGGCATGCGGAACACGACGAGATCGCCGGGCTCCAGCCCGCGCTCGAAGCGCATCAGCAGACCGTCGGCGCTGATGTTGACGCAGGTGCACATTTCCTGTCGTCCGTCGGGCATGACGAAGGGCAGGCGGCAATAGACGTCGCTACGCGGAGCGATCCGCTGGTCGAGGCCGAGATAATGGGCCTTGCTGGTGTCGATCTTGCGCATGTTCGTGGACCTTGTTGATTTTGCCATGAACGATCCATCCGATTGCTGAAGAAGTGGTAAACGCTATTTTGTGCGTTACCGCGTCACAAGACCATGTTTTTTTGACCCGAGGCTGAGCGGAACGGGATCTGTACCGGGCTGGATCAGATGCTGCGGGTCGCGAACGACCGTCCCGTCGACCTTGACCGCGCCCTCGTCGAGCTTGCGGCGGGCCTCCTTGTTCGACGCGGCAAAGCCGAGTTCGCGCAGCGCATCGACGACGCTGATCCCGTCGGCGGGCGCGACGGCTTGCGGAAGGTCGCCGCCGATCTGTCCCTTTTCAAAGGTTTGCGCGGCGGTGTCCGAAGCGCCCTTGGCGGCCTCTGCGCCGCGGCACATCGCGGTCGCCTCGTTGGCGAGGATCTTCTTCGCCTCGTTGATCTCGGCACCCTCCAGCGCTTCGAGCCGCGCGATCTCGTCCAGCGGCAGGTCGGTGAACAGCTTCAGGAACTTGCCGACGTCGCGGTCGTCGCAGTTGCGCCAATATTGCCAATAGTCAAAATGGGACAGTTGTTCGGGATTAAGCCACACCGCGCCCGCGGCGGTTTTGCCCATTTTGGCGCCCGCCGCGGTGGTGAGCAGCGGAGTCGTGAGACCATAGAGGTCGGCGCCGTCCATGCGGCGGCCGAGTTCCATGCCGTTGACGATATTGCCCCACTGGTCCGAACCTCCCATCTGGAGGCGTACACCGCGCTCTTTCGACAAATGCCGGAAATCATAGCCCTGCAGGATCATGTAGTTGAATTCGAGGAAGGTCATCGGCTGCTCGCGGTCGAGCCGCAGCTTGACCGAATCGAAGGTCATCATGCGGTTGATCGTGAAGTGGGTGCCGACTTTCTGCAGCAGTTCGATATAGCCGAGCTGGCCGAGCCAGTCCTGATTGTCGACCATCACCGCGTCGGTCGGACCATCACCGAAGATGAGGAACTGCTGGAAGATACTGAAGATCGACGCGATGTTTGCGGCGATGGTCTCGTCCGACAGCATCTTGCGGCTTTCGTCGCGCCCGGTCGGGTCGCCGATCCGCGTCGTCCCGCCGCCCATCAGCACGACGGGCTTGTGCCCCGTCTGTTGCAGGCGGCGCAGCATCATGATCTGGACGAGGCTGCCGACATGCAGGCTGGGCGCGGTTGCGTCGAAGCCGATATATCCGGGGACGACCTGTTTCGCCGCAAGCGCATCGAGCCCTTCCGCGTCGGTCGTCTGATGGATATAGCCTCGCTCGTCGAGAAGGCGCAGCAGGTCGGATTTATAGTTCGTCATAGCGGGCGGGCGCTTAGCATGGGGTTTGATATTTGGATAGCATGCGCAAGGAGCTGATCTGTCACCCCGATACGCCGGCCAAGGCGGTGCGCGCGGTCGCGGTGGAGGTCAGCCTGTCGTTCGAGGATGGGTTCGCGCTGCGCTATATCGTCGATGGTGCGATCGCCGATCTTGTGCTGCCCCATGGCGAGGGCGAGCTGGTCATCGCCGACAGCGCGACCGGCGGCCTGTGGGAAAGCACCTGTTTCGAAGCCTTTCTGACCGAGGAGGGCCAGCCCGACTATACCGAATTCAACTACAGCCCCGACGGGCGCTGGGCCTGTTACCAGTTCGACGATTACCGCTCGCTGCTGCGCTCCGACGAACTCGCGCCGTGGGAAATGGTCGCCGAGCGCGGCGAGCAAAGCTATGCGCTGCGCATCGAGCCCGGCATCTTCCCCGACATCGGCGCAAAGCTCGCGCTGTCCGCAGTGATCGAGGAGCTCGACGGCACCAAAAGCTATTGGGCGCTCGCGCATCCGCCCGGCAAGCCCGACTTCCATCATCCCGATTGCTTTGCACTGACGCTTGAGGCACGCGGGCGGGCATGACCACGCTTTTCGGTATCGACCGCCTGCTCGCCGACCCGGCGCTTCGCAAACCGCTCGAAGGCAAGCGCGTCGCGCTGCTCGCGCATCCGGCCTCGGTCACCGCCGACCTGACGCACAGCCTCGACGCGCTCGTCGCGGCCGGGGTCAACATCACTGCGGTGTTCGGCCCGCAGCACGGCGTGCGCGGCGACCTTCAGGACAATATGATGGAGTCGCCCGACTTCACCGATCCGACATATGGCATGCCGGTATTCAGCCTGTACGGCGAGGTGCGGCGGCCGTCGGGGCAGTCGATGCAGACATTTGATGTCATGCTCGTCGACCTGCAGGACCTTGGTTGCCGCATCTACACCTATGTGACGACCCTGCTCTACATCCTCGAAGCCGCGGCGGCGCATGGCAAGGCGGTGTGGGTGCTCGACCGCCCGAACCCGGCGGGGCGCCCCGTCGAGGGCACGCGGCTTCTGCCCGGCTGGGAAAGCTTCGTCGGCGCAGGGCCGATGGTGATGCGTCACGGCCTCACGATGGGCGAGATGGGGAACTGGTTCATCCGCCACTTCAATCTCGACGTCGATTATCGCGTGATCGAAATGGAGGGGTGGGAGCCCGAAGGCCCCGGCTTCGGCTGGCCGGAGGGCCGCGTGTGGATCAACCCCAGCCCCAACGCCGCGAACCTCAACATGGCGCGCGCCTATGCCGGCACGGTGATGGTCGAGGGCGCGACGCTCAGCGAAGGGCGCGGCACGACGCGTCCGCTCGAACTCTTCGGCGCCCCCGACATCGACGCGCGCGCGGTGATCGCCGAGATGCAGCGGCTCGCGCCCGAATGGCTCGCCGGGTGCAAGCTGCGCGACATCTGGTTCGAACCGACCTTCCACAAGCATATGAAGCAACTCAACAGCGGCATCCATATCCACGCCGAGGGCGGCTGGTACGACCATGCGGCGTTCCGCCCGTGGCGCGTGCAGGCCTTGGGCTTCAAAGCGATCCGCAGCCTTTACCCGGATTATCCGGTCTGGCGCGGCAAGGATTTCAAATATGAGTACACCGACGATGTGCTTGCGATCGACGTGATCAACGGCGGACCGGGTTTGCGCGAATGGGTCGACGATGCGGCAGCGACGCCGGGTGACCTAGACGCGCTGGCGCTGCCCGACGAGGCGGCGTGGCGCGAGGAGATCGCCGACCTGCTGATTTACAAGTGAGGGGAATGACGATGCAGCGGCGGCAATTTCTGGGAACTGCGGCGCTGGCCGGGCTGGCAGCTGGCTTGCCGGTATCGTCGCTTGCAGCGGACACAGCGGGTCTGCCGAACCTCGCCGCCAAAGCCGTCCCGATCGGCAAGGCCGAGCGCGCGGCGCGAATCGCCAAGGCGAAGGAGTTGATGCGCGCGAACGACATCGGCGCGCTCCTGATCGAGCCCGGCTCGAGCCTTATCTATTTCACCGGGGTGCGCTGGTCGCGGAGCGAACGGCTGACTGCTGGGGTGCTCACGCGCGAGGGCGAAATCGCGGTGGTCACGCCCTTTTTCGAGGAGCCGTCGGTGCGTGAGAGCCTCGCCGTCGACGCCGAAGTGCTGACGTGGAACGAGGACGAGAACCCGCTCGCGGCGGTCGCGGCGTGGCTTGGCAAGCGCGGGCTGACCAAGGGCCGCATCGGCGTCGAGGAAACGGTTCGCTATTTCGCGGTCGATGGGCTTGAGAAAGCGATGCCTGGGGCGACCGTCGTCAACGGCGCGCCCGTTGTGCGCGGATGCCGGATGCACAAGTCGCCCGCCGAAATCGCGCTGATGCAGATCGCCGCCGACATCACGCTCGCCGCCTATCGCCACACCGCGCCGCGCATCGAGGCGGGGATGACGCCCGCCGACATCGGCGCGATCATGAAGGCCGCGACGATAGCGCTTGGCAGCAAGAGCGAGTTCGAGCTGATCCTGCTCGGCGAGGCGAGCGCCTATCCGCATGGCAGCGGCAAGCCGCAGGCAGTGAAGAGCGGCGAGGTCGTGCTGATGGACTGCGGCGCGACGGTGCATGGCTATCAGTCGGACATCTCGCGCAGCTTCGTTTACGGCACGGCGAGCGCGCGCCAGCGGCAGGTGTGGGACCAGATGCGCAAGGGGCAGGACGTCGCCTTCGCCGCGGCAAAACTCGGCACGCCCGCGGGCAAGGTCGATGACGCGGTGCGCGCTTATTACGAGAGCCTCGGCTGGGGCCCCGGTTACAAGCTTCCGGGCACGTCGCACCGCACCGGTCACGGCATCGGGCTCGACGGGCACGAGCCGGTCAATCTGGTGCGCGGCGAAACGACGAAGCTCGCGCCGGGCATGTGCTTCTCGAACGAACCCGGCATCTATATCCCCGGCGAGTTCGGCATAAGGCTCGAGGATTGTTTCTACATGACTGACAGCGGGCCGAAATACTTCAGCGAACCGCCGCCGTCGATCGACAAGCCCTTCGGTTAATCGGGCGCCTTCGGGCGCTGCACCAGACTGACCAGCACGAACGAGATGATCATCAGCAGATACCAGCTCCCGAGCTTTTCGACCCCGACCATGTGCCAGCCATCGTCCTGGCTTGGATAGGTCCACGCGCGCGCAAAGGTGCCGATATTCTCGGCGAACCAGATGAACAGCGCGACGAGGCCCCAGCCGACGAGCAGCGGCATGCGGCGGTGGACGTGCAGCGGGCGGAACCACACCTGACAGCGCCAGAAGAGCAGCGCCGTCGCCGCGAACAGGAACCAGCGGATGTCGTAGGTCCAGTGGTGGGCGAAGAAATTGACGTATATGGCAGCTGCGAGCGCATAGCTCGCCCATACCGGCGGATAGCCCGTGTAACGAAAGTCGAAGATGCGCCAGACGCGGGCAATATAGCTGCCCACGGCGGCATACATGAAGCCCGAGAAGAGTGGGACGGCGCCGATATGGAGCAGGCTCGCCTCGGGATATTGCCACGATCCCGCGGCGGTCTTGAACAGCTCCATCACCGTGCCGACGATGTGGAAGATCAGGATGACGAGCGCTTCCTTCGGCGTTTCGAGCCGGAAGGCGAGCATGCCGAGCTGGATCAGCACCGCGCCGATCGTGATCGCGTCATAACGGTGGAGCGGCGCATCGTCGGGCCAGAACAGATGCGTGCCGAGTAAGAGCGCGAGCATCAGGCCACCGAATAGGCAGGCCCATCCTTGCTTGAAGCCGAAGACGATAAATTCGAGGCACCAGCCGCGCGGTCCGGGCTCGACCGCCATCGCCTCCAATCGCGAGCGGACGGCGTGGAAGCGGCTGTGGCCGCGCGCCGGATCAGACATGGACGGCGACCCAAGCGATCAGCATCGCGGCGGGCAGCAGCAGCGCCTGCGCGAGGACAGTGCCCGCAAGACGGCTCAGCGAGATGAAGGTGATCGCGCGGCGGAAATCAGCCTCGTCGACTTTGCCCTCGACCGCGTCGTCGGTCATCACCGACAGTTGCGGATCGATGAAGGCGAAGAGCAGGATCGTCGCGAAGCCGTTGATCAGCGCCGAGAGCTGCGACGCGGTGACGCGGAACTCGGGCGCAAGATAGCCGGCGTAGAGCGAGGCGACGACGCCGACGGCGAGCAGCGATTGCGCGAGGCAATTGGCGATCAGCACGCCCCAGCCGATGCCCTTTGGCATCTTCCAGCTCTTCAGATGCGAAAGGCTCGGGAACGTTAGGGACTGTCCCAAGGTCCTGAGGCCGCTCGGGCTCGCGGCCTTCAGAGCCAGCTTCGTTGTCGAGCGGTTATTCTGGTACCAGCCGATCGCCGCGGCGAACATGCGCTGCCCCGTCGGCACCAGCAATATGCCGATCAGCGTCGCGACGCTCGCCGCCGCCAGCACCAGCTGCATGTCGAGGAACAGATGCCCGCCGCTGCCGTCGTGGATGCGCGTTTCGATGCGTTTGGCGAGGAAGGGTCCGAGGAAGCTGTTCGATGTGCGCGAGAAGAGCACAAGGATGTTGAACAGCGCAAACGACATCGCAATGCGCCGCGTCCGCACCCCCGCGATCCGCGCGGCATAGGCGAGCGCGCCGATCAGGTTGATGAAGCCGGTGAGGAGGAGGATGGTGACGAGGGGGAGGTCTATCATTTGGGCCTAGCAGGACTTGGATAATCCGTTCGTGTCGAGTGAAGTCGAGACACCCCGAAGGTGAACACGAACGATGAGCATCTCGACTTCGCTCGATGCGAACGAAATTAGGGGATCAGTCCGAATTGGTCACGGCCAAAGTTGGCCGCCGCGCCGTCAATGCTTTCGCGTCAGCTCGCGCATCGCGTCGTCGAGGCCGGCGAGGGTCAGCGGATACATGCGGTCGTTCATCAGCTGCTTGATCAGCTTCACTGACTGGGTGTAACCCCAATGCGCCTCGGGCACGGGGTTGAGCCACACCGCGGCGGGATAGACGTGCGTGATGCGCTGCAGCCAGACCGCGCCCGATTCCTCGTTGAAATGTTCGACGCTGCCGCCCGGATGGGTGATTTCATAGGCGCTCATCGACGCGTCGCCGACAAAGATCACCTTATAGTCGTGGCCATATTTGTGGAGGATGTCCCACATCTGATGGCGTTCGGACCAGCGGCGCTTATTGTCCTTCCACACGCCTTCGTACGGGCAATTGTGGAAGTAGAAGAATTCGAGATTCTTGAACTCGGTGGTCGCGGCGCTGAACAATTCCTCGCAAAGCTTGATGAACGGGTCCATCGAGCCGCCGACGTCGAGGAAGAGCAGCAGCTTGACTGCGTTGCGCCGTTCGGGGCGCATCCTGATGTCGAGCCAGCCCTGCCGCGCGGTGCCGTCGATTGTGCCCGGAATGTCGAGTTCGTCGGCCGCGCCTTCGCGTGCGAACTTGCGCAGGCGGCGGAGCGCGATCTTGATGTTGCGGGTGCCGAGTTCCTTGGTGTTGTCGAGGTTCTGGAACTCGCGCTTTTCCCAGACCTTGAGCGCGCGCTTGTGCTTGCTCTCGCCGCCGATGCGCACGCCTTCGGGATTATAGCCCGAATTCCCAAAGGGGCTCGTGCCCCCGGTACCGATCCACTTGTTGCCGCCCTCGTGGCGCTTCTGCTGTTCCTCGAGCCGCTCTTTCAGCGTCTCCATGATCTTGTCCCAGTCGCCGAGCGATTCGATCGCGGCCATTTCCTCGGGCGTCAGGAATTTTTCGGCGACCGCCTTCAGCCAGTCGGCGGGAACGTCGACCGGGTTCTGACCGTAATCGGAAATAATGCCCTTGAAGACCTTGTTGAACACCTGGTCGAAACGGTCGAGCTGGCCCTCGTCCTTCACATAAATCGCGCGACTCAGATAATAGAATTGCTCGGGGCTGCGATCGATCACCTCGCGGTCGAGCGCTTCCAAGAGCATCAGATGCTCTTTGAGGCTGGCAGGAATGCCCGCGGCGCGAAGCTCGTCGAGAAAGCCGAAAAACATGGGGAAGAACTATCTTGTCGCGGCGGCGCGTGCAATCACTTTACGTTTACGGAAAGTGCAGCCGGATTGACGCCCCGTTAACCAATCTCCGGCATAGCCTCTCGATCATTCAGGGACGTGGGCAAGCCAATGAAATATGATCCGATCAACCCGGCGGAGCCGATCCTCGACCAGTCGGTGGCGAGCGACTGCGGCGAGCTGGCCGTGGGGTGCAGCGACGCCGCGGGGCGGATCAGGCGCGCGACCGATCAGATGGAGCGGCAGATCGGCGAGCTTGGCCGGCTCGAGGAATATGTCGTCAGCCTCGAGGCCGATCAGCGCCAGATCGCCGATTCGACCGACGAAGCGAAACTGCTGTCGGCGCGTGCGTGCGAACAGCTCGACACCGGCGCCGAGCGCGTCAATGCGGCGGTCAGCGAATTCCGCTCGGTGATCGACCTCATCGCGCGGCTCGGCGCGCACGTCACCAATTTCGCCGCGGTGATGGAGCAAGTGCAGCAGGTCAGCCAGTCGATCGAGGCGATCGCCAAGACCACCAACATGCTCGCATTGAACGCGGCGATCGAGGCCGAGCGCGCTGGCGATGCGGGGCGCACCTTCGCCGTCGTCGCGGCCGAAGTGAAGAAGCTGGCGCAGAACACGCGCGGCGCGACCGACGAGATCCGCCGTTCGATCGGCAGCCTCGCGACCGAGGCGAGCGGGCTTGTCGCTGAAATCCAGTCGGGCGTCGAGCAATCGAGCCGCGCCGAGGCGCAGTTCGAGACGATCACCGACGCACTCCACGATGCGACGCATCTCGTCGCGCTGCTCGACGACCAGAGCGACCGGATCGCGCAGTCGAGCGCGATGGTGCATGCCAATGGCGCGAAGGTGCGCGAGGCGCTCGACAGCGTCGTCACCTCGGTGCGCGACAATAGCTCGACGCTCGACGGCACCCGCGATTCGATCCTGTCGATGGAGCATGTGTCGAACCGCATGTTCAACGCCGTGATCTCGGCGGGGGTCAGCCCGCAGGATTCGGCGATCGTCGCCCTCGCGGCAAAGGTGCGCGACGAATTCGTCGGTCTTGCCGAAAAGGCGATCGCGCGCGGCGAACTGACGATGGAGCAGCTTTTCGACACCAATTATGTCCGCGTGCCGAACTCGAACCCCGAACGCTTCCGCACCAGCCTCTGCGACTGGGCCGACGCCAATTGGCGCCCGCTGTTCGACCGCATCGTCGCGCAGCATCCCGAGATCAAGATGTCCTCGGCGGGCGACATGAACGGCTTTCTGCCGACGCACATCACCGACTGCTCGCGCGCGCCGACCGGCGATCTCGAACATGACACCGCGCATTGCCGCAACGGCCGGCTGCTCTATGACGAAACCGACGCGGCGGCGAAGCGCAGCACCGCGCCCTTCTTCATGACCGTCTATCGGCAGGAAGGCGACGGCATCAATTATCTGACGGTTCGCAACGTCTATATGCCGGCGGTGATCGGCGGCCGTCGCTGGGGCGACGTCGAGGTGGCGTATCAGCTCTGATCGGTGAGCGGATCGAGTACGCGCGCGATCAGATCGGTGTCCGTATATTCGGTAATTTCTGCAACTTTTCCATCGACGAACCGGAAAATCCAGCCGTAGCGATTCGCATAGGCGTCACCGCGCCGCGTGACGCTATGGTTGCGCCCCTCGACCGCGACCAGATCATCCTCTCCGATGAACCGTTCGGCCGTGACGATGTTGGGCCCGTTGAAATTGGCCGCGAGCGGTGCCAGCAAGTCCCGGATGACCGACTGCTTGCCGACATAGGTTCTCGACCAACTGGTCGTTCCGATGATGGTCCAGCGAACGTTGTCGGCCATCATGTCCACAAAAGGTCGGCCGTTGCCTTTTGCTGTTTCGGCGAAGACGCGGCGCAAAAGCTCCTTGTTCTCGGCCGCGGTCACGGGTTCAGCCGCCTTGGCGCCGCGCCATGAAGGCGAGCTTTTCGAACAGCATCACATCCTGCTCATTCTTGAGCAGCGCGCCGTGCAGGGGCGGGATCGCCTTGCCGACGTCGCGGTTCTGGAGCACTTCGAGCGGCATATCCTCGTTGAGCAGCAACTTGAGCCAGTCGATCAGCTCGCTCGTCGAGGGCTTTTTCTTGAGCCCCGGCACTTCGCGCACTTCGTAGAAGATATCCATCGCGCGGCTGACCAGCGTCTTCTGGATGCCGGGGAAGTGGACCTCGACGATCTCGGCCATCGTGTCGCGGTCGGGAAATTTGATATAGTGGAAGAAACAGCGGCGCAGGAAGGCGTCGGGCAGTTCCTTCTCGTTGTTCGATGTGATGACGACAATCGGGCGCTCCTTCGCGGTCACCGTCTCGTCGGTCTCATAGACGTGGAAGGCCATACGATCGAGTTCCTGAAGCAGGTCGTTCGGGAATTCGATATCGGCCTTGTCGATCTCGTCGATCAGGAGGACGGGGAGCTTGGGCGAGGTGAACGCCTCCCACAATTTGCCCTTGCGGATATAGTTGCGAATGTCGTGGACGCGCTCTTCGCCGAGCTGGCCGTCGCGCAGCCGCGCGACCGCGTCATATTCGTAAAGGCCCTGCTGCGCCTTCGTCGTCGATTTGATGTTCCAGGTGATCAGCGGTGCGTCAAAGGCCTTGGCGATTTCCTCCGCCAGCACCGTCTTGCCCGTGCCGGGCTCGCCCTTCACGAGCAGCGGGCGGCGCAGCAGCGTCGCGGCGTTGACCGCGACCTTGAGGTCGTCGGTGGCGATATAGGCGCTGGTGCCTTCGAAGCGCATCGGCTCTTTCCCTTAACGTGAACGTCAAGCGGGCATAGCGGGGGGAGGGAGCAGGTGCAACCGAATCTCCCGCAAGCGGGAGGGGGCGGTATCAGGGATGCGCGCGGCTTGCGGCGCGCGCGGCCATCAAATCCCAAAGGCCGCTGTGCTGCGTGATGAGTTGCTGCGCACCGAATACCATCGCGCGCTCGATCGCGGGGGTGTCGGCGACCGCTGTCGCGAGCCGCGCGGTGCCCGGCAGGTCGGGCAGCGTGCAGGTCGGCGGCACCAGATCGAGCCGCAGCGCACTGATGTCGAGCAGCACGCGAATCGTCCGCCAGTCGAGCGTCAGTGCAATCGCGGCGCCGAGCGCGCAGCCCTGGCGATCCGATTCGGCGAGCATGTCGAGCGCCTTGCGCTGCGCGGCGACGGCCGCCTCGCACTGTGCCTGTCCCTGCGTGCTCGGCACGGGGCCGACCGCCGAGGCGATCTTGGACAGGAAGGCGCGCTCTTCGACAAAGGCGTCGGCGGCTTCGTCCATCCACCGGCGCGACGCGGGATCGACCGCCTTGCGTGCGGCATTGTCGATGACCCCGGGGTGGCGGCCATGGAGAAGGCAAAGGAAATGCACCGCGTCGGCGAGATTGCGCATCGCCTCGGGCCCGCTCGACAGCGCGCCCGAACGGACGTGCGGGTGCGCGCCGGTGCCGTCGCTGGCGACCAGCGCGTCGAGCAGTTCGGCGACACCGCGCGTCGGCGCTTTGGACTGGGGCGACTGGCTCAACGCTCGATCCTCGCTGCGGCAGGGGCGCAAACCCAAGCCAATGGAATGTCAGCGATCGGTCATAGGGCCACGTCGTAAACGACGCGTTTATAAGCGGGCACGGATTTGTGATCCGTTTGTTTCAGTCGGGGACAAGGTGGGCAAATACGAAGGAACCGGCAAGCCCCGGGGAGAAGCTTGCCGGTTCCTTGCTATGGCGCCGGGGACGCCATCGGAGCGGAAGGGCCAGACGGGGAGAGGGAATGCCCGGCCGGGACCGCTCAAGCCGCGAGTGCGAGTTCGCCCGATTTTTCGGGGGTCTTTTCGGCGTTCGGTGCGTCCGATTCGATCGTCGTCAGCGCGGGCTGGCCGGCGGTCTTCGCGGGGAAGAGAAGCCGCGAAGCGAGCACGACGAGACCGAGCGCGAAATAGGCCGCAAAGGTCTGGGCGGGGAAGAAAAAGAGCGGCGCGATGAACGTCAGGCGCAGATACAGCGGGTTGAAGCCGAAATCCTGGCCCACGGCCTCGCAGATACCGAAGAAGGTGTCGCGGCGGCGGAAGAGATTGGTGGTTTCGTTCTGCATTTTTCTGTCTTTCCCTTTGGCTGCGAGCACTGCCCCGCGCCGATGCCCGCAGCATCGCAAAGGCCGTGCCAATTTTCGCAGTCCCTCGAATTTCCGGGCTTTTCCCGCCTCGCCCCGGTCGGATTTCCCATATTTTTTCTGAATCGATTCCCATTCAGTGGGAATGATTGCCATTTGATGGGCAGCGCCTGAACCGGTGATGAAGCGCCCACACCGCGATGACGGGCGCTATGTGATGGGGAAATATGAAGATTTAAAGAGCGGTGCAAAAATAATTGTGCGATGCAGCATTGAGATGCGAGAAAACGGATAGGCTACGTCCGTTCTCTACTCGAAACCGACAAAAAAGGGCGGCCCGTCGCCGGACCGCCCCCTGATTTCCGCTGACCCCGACCTTACTGGTCGAGGAAGCTGCGCATCTTGCGGCTGCGCGACGGGTGCTTCAGCTTACGGAGCGCCTTCGCCTCGATCTGGCGAATACGTTCGCGCGTCACGCTGAACTGCTGGCCGACTTCCTCCAGCGTGTGGTCGGTGTTCATCCCGATCCCGAAGCGCATGCGCAGCACGCGTTCCTCGCGCGGGGTCAGCGAGGCGAGGACGCGGGTCACCGTTTCCTTGAGGTTCGACTGCACCGCGGCGTCGACCGGGATGACGGCATTCTTGTCCTCGATGAAATCGCCGAGGTGGCTGTCTTCCTCGTCGCCGATCGGCGTTTCGAGGCTGATCGGCTCCTTGGCGATCTTCATCACCTTGCGGACCTTTTCGAGCGGCATCGACAGCCGCTCGGCCATTTCCTCGGGCGTCGGCTCGCGGCCGCTCTCGTGGAGGAACTGGCGGCTGCAACGGACCAGCTTGTTGATCGTCTCGATCATGTGCACCGGGATGCGGATCGTGCGCGCCTGGTCGGCGATCGAGCGGGTGATCGCCTGCCGGATCCACCAAGTTGCATAGGTCGAGAATTTATAGCCGCGGCGATACTCGAACTTGTCGACCGCCTTCATCAGGCCGATATTGCCTTCCTGAATGAGGTCGAGGAACTGCAGGCCGCGGTTCGTATATTTCTTCGCGATCGAGATCACGAGGCGCAGGTTCGCCTCGACCATCTCCTTCTTCGCGATGCGCGCTTCGCGTTCGCCCTTCTGGACCATGTTCACGACGCGGCGGAACTCGGTGAGGCTCATGCCCGCCGCCTGCGCGATTTCCGAAATCTCGATGCGGATGCGGTCGACCGCGCCGGCTTCATTCTCGGCGAAGGCGGCCCATTTCTTGTCGATGCCGCTGACGCTATCGAGCCAATTCTCTTCGAGCTCGCGCCCGACATAATTGTCGAGGAACGACTTGCGCGGCACCTTGTGGCGCTCGGCGAGGCGCAGCATCTGGCCGCCAAGTGCGGTCAGGCGGCGGTTGTAGCTATAGAGCTGGTCGACGAGATATTCGATCTTGGTGCCGTGAAACTGCACGCTCTCGACCTGCGCGGTGAGTTCCTCGCGCAGCTTGTGATATTTCTTTTCCGACGCCGCGGGAAATTCTTCGCCGCCCGAAAGCGATTCGAGGCGCGCGTCTTGCAGCTTCGAGAAGGCCTTGAAGCTCTTGGTGATGTTGGCGAATTTTTCGAGCGCGTCGGGCTTCAGCAGCTCTTCCATCGCGGCGAGGCTGAGCGTGTTGTCTTCCTCATCCTCTTCGAAGCTTTCGCGCTTGCCCGACGAACCTTCGCCGTCCTCGTCGTCGCCGTCGGCCGAGGGTTCTTCCTCGACCTCATCCTCGTCCTTGAACGAGACGCCGGCGGTCTTCTCGCTGATCTCGCCGTCGTCCTCGGCGCCTTCCTCTTCGAGATTCTCGGGCGCCGGGTCCTTCGACAGCATCGCTTCGAGGTCGACGATCTCGCGCAGCTGCATGTCGCCGTTGTTGAGCGCGGTCGACCAGTCGATGATCGCGTTGAAGGTCAGCGGGCTTTCGCACAGCCCGAGGATCATCGTGTCGCGGCCCGCCTCGATGCGCTTCGCGATCGCGATCTCGCCTTCGCGGGACAGCAATTCGACCGCGCCCATCTCGCGCAGGTACATGCGAACGGGATCGTCGGTGCGATCGACCGTTTCCTTCTTCTTCTCGATCGCCGGATTCGAAACCGATCCGGTGCCGGCCGAAACATCGACCTCGTCGTCGGTTTCCTGCTCGGCTTCTTCCTGAACATCCTCGTCGCTTTCGACGATGTTGATGCCCATGTCGGAAATCGCCGACATGATGTCCTCGATCTGCTCGGACGACATCTCGTCCTGCGGCAGCGCCGCATTGAGCTCGTCATAGGTCAGGTAGCCGCGCTTCTTGCCACGCGCGATCAGCTTTTTGACGTCGGCCTCGTTGAGGTCGATCAGCGGGGCGTCGGTATCGGCTTCGGTGTTTTTGGTGGCCATTACTTTTTCCTGCCTGAAGGGCAATTGCTGGTCGTTACTGGCTGCTGCTCTCGGACAGCGCGGCCAGGCGGCGGGTCAGATCCTCATCCATGGCGCGCAGTTTCTGCTGTCGCGCCAGGCCTTCGTCATCCATCGTGCGCTGGAAATCCGCGGTGGCCTGCGCCAGCCGCTCGCGGATTTCGGGCTGGGTGACCAGCACGCCGATATATTCGTCAAGGTCGCGAAGCGCGGTTTCGCGCGCCGCTGCGGCCTCGTCACTGCTTTCCAGCCCGCGATTGAACGAGAAGTGCATTCCGTCGGCTCTGAGCAATGTCGTCGCCCTATTATACACTTTCATCGGCTCCAATATGGCAAGCAACCCCTCGCAATCAAGCCCTTCGCGGCACATTGCGCTGTCAAGCATTATGCCAAGCAGCTCGGCATCCCCCGGATCGCCGATCGGCAGCCGCGTGAGCGCCTCCTCATTGCGTCGCAGCGCTTCGGGATAGCGCAGCAATCCGCCGATCAGCGCGGCAATATAGGGCGCTGAAATCCCGGCCTTTCCGATGGAACGCGTTTCGTCGGCTGGAGGTTGCAGCCGCGGGTCGGGGCCAAAGCGGCGCCCTCCTCCTCCGAATCCCCCGCGCGGCGGGTTCGGCGTCCACGGCTGGCGGTGTCCGCGCTCAGGCTGTTTGCGCGCGAACAGCGCGTCGAGTCGTTCGCGAAAGGCCTCGCGATAATGATGGCGGACGTCGGCATCCTCGATCGCATCGGCATGGGCGAGGAGGCGCGTCTTGAGCGCGGCGCGCTCCTCGGGCGTCGTCAACGGACCGGCGGCGACTTCGTGCCCCCATAGGCGTTCGACGAGCGGCTGCGCGTCTTCGAGGATTTCGGTGAAGCCCGTGGCGCCGCGCGCACGGACGATATCGTCGGGGTCCTGCCCCGGCGGAAGCGTCGCGAAAGCCAGACTGAAACCTGGGCGCAGCATGGGCAGCGCGCGCATCGCGGCGCGCATCGCGGCCTTCTGCCCCGCGCTGTCGCCGTCGAAGCAGAGGACCGGCACGGGCACCATGCGCCAGATCATTCCGAGCTGATTCTCGGTCAGCGCGGTGCCGAGCGGTGCCACGGCATCGGCGATCCCTGCCTCGGCGAGCGCGATCACGTCCATATAGCCTTCGACGACGATGATCCGGTTCGTCTGCCGCGACGCGGGGCTCGCCTTGTCGAGATTGTAGAGCGTGCGCCCCTTGTCGAAGAGCGGCGTGTCGGGCGAGTTCAGATATTTGGGCTCGCCGTCGCCGAGGATGCGCCCCCCGAACGCGATCACCCGCCCGCGCGCGTCGCGGATCGGGATCATCAGCCGGCCGCGGAAACGGTCGTACGGCTCCTTGTCGTCGACCGCGATCAGCATCCCCGCCTCGACGAGCATCGCGGTCGGGAATTTCTTGAGCGCCTCTTTCAGCGCGCTGCGGCTCTCGGGCGCAAGACCGAAGCCGAACGCCTTGCGCGTCGCCTCCGAAATCCCGCGTTTCGCCAGATATTCGCGCGCCGGCGCGCCGTTGCTGCTGCCGAGCTGCTGGGTGAACCAGTCGGCCGCCGCCTGCGTCACGTCGCGCAGGCTCGCCTGCTCCTCGGCCTTTTTCGCGGCGCGTGGGTCGGCGGCGGGGACCTCCATCCCGGCTTCGGCGGCAAGCTCCTTCACCGCGTCCATGAACGACAGCCCGCGCTGGTCGGTCATCCAGCGGATGGCATCGCCATGCGCCGAGCAGCCGAAGCAGTGGTAGAAACCCTTTTCGTCGTTGATCGTGAAGCTCGGCGTCTTCTCGTTATGAAAGGGACAGCACGCCTTATATTCGCGCCCGGCGCGCGTGATCTTCACCGTCCGCCCGATCAGCGTCGACAGCGTGATCCGCGATCGCAGTTCGTCCAGCCATTGCGGGGTGAGGGTCACTTAGCTCCCCTCCCGCTTTTGGCGGGCGGCCCATATGCGTTCGTGTCGAGCGAAGTCGAGACACCCATCGTGGGCGCATGGCCTCTCAGGATCTCGACCTCGCTCGATGTGAGCGGGGAGCGGAAACGTTCGTGCGGGGGCTTGGCGAAATGGCTCACAGTTTCCCAATCGCCACGGATCAATGCCTCTTTCTTGGCCCGAGACCATTTCTTGATCCGCATCTCGGCATCCAGTGCTTCATAGCGCGTGGCGAAGTCTTGCGACCACATAAGGTGGACGGGCAAGCGCGACGAGGTGAAGCCTTTGATCAATCCGCTTTGATGCTGGCCGATCCGGAACTCAAGATTGTCTGTATGCCCGGTGTAATAGAGCCCATCGGCACAAAGCAGGATGTAGGTCCAAAACGCCATCCAGCCCCTCTACCCGCTTGCATCGAGCGAAGTCGAGATGCCCATCGAGTTTAGGTTGTCCCGATGGGTGTCTCGACTTCGCTCGACACGAGCGGGTTTTGAGGACGGCGTTTGCCGCTGGTCAGCTCAACGCCGCCTTCACCCAGCCGCTCGCCTTGCTCATGTCGAGCTGCGAGCCCAGCCGGTCCTTCACCGCCGCCATCACCTTGCCCATGTCCTTGAGGCTCTCGGCGCCAAGCTCCACCACGATCGCCTTGATCGCCGCCATCGCTTCATCGTCGCTCAGCTGTGCGGGCAGGAAATCCTCGATCACCGCGACCTCGGCGGCTTCGATGTCGGCGAGTTCCTGGCGGCCACCTTGTTCGTACATGGTGATCGATTCGCGGCGCTGCTTGACCATTTTCTGCAGCACGTCGGTGACGAGCACATCGTCGTCGGCCGGCGCGGTGCCGGTGCGAAGCTCGATGTCCTTGTCCTTGATCTTGGCCAGCATCAGCCGGATGGTGCCCAGACGCGCCTTGTCGCCGCTCTTCATCGCGGCAACCTGCGCAGCCTTGATGTCGTCACGAATCATGCGTGTCCCCATGCGCTGCAAATTTCGGAAAGACCCTCCCTAGCGGGAAGATTCCAAATCCGATAGCTTGTGAATCACTTTTTTGCCGCCTACTTGGTCGGCCGTTTAGCCCCCCGTCCGGAGCATGTTGAATGGCACCTGCCAACCCCTCTGCCGCGCCTGCGGTCCAGCCCTCGGGCGCCACCGGCGTCCTTGTCCTTGCCGATGGCACGATCCTGTGGGGCGTCGGTTATGGCGCGAGCGGCGCCGCGGTGGGCGAGATTTGTTTTAACACGTCGATGACGGGCTATCAGGAAATCCTGACCGACCCGAGCTATGCGGGCCAGATCGTCACCTTCACCTTCCCGCACATCGGCAATGTCGGCGCGAACCCCGAGGATATGGAGCGCGGCGTGCATGGGGCGCTCGGCGCGATCACGCGCGAGCTGCCGACGCAGCCGAGCAACTTCCGCAGCGTGCAGACGCTCCCCGAATGGATGATCGAACAGGGCGTGATCGGGCTCGCGGGCATCGACACGCGCGCGCTGACACGCCGCATCCGCGAGGCGGGCGCGCCGAACGGCGTGATCGCGCACAGTGCAGACGGCAAGTTCGATATCGACGAGCTGCTCGCGATGGCGCGCGGCTGGGCGGGGCTCGAAGGCATGGACCTTGCGAAAGGCGTCAGCCGCACCGACACCGGCGACTGGACCGGCGGCGCGTGGACGCTCGGGCATGGCTATGCGACCGAAGACGGCGGCGAGCGCCCGCATGTCGTCGCGATCGACTATGGCGCGAAGGACAATATCTTCCGCAACCTCGTAAAGGCCGGCGCGCGCGTCACTGTCGTCCCCGCGACCGCGAGCCTCGACGAGGTGCTGGGGCACCAGCCCGCGGGCGTGTTCCTGTCGAACGGCCCCGGCGACCCCGCGGCGACGGGTGATTATGCGGTGCCGGTGATCCAGGGCCTCCTCGAACGCGACGTGCCGATCTTCGGCATCTGCCTCGGCCACCAGATGCTCGGCCTCGCGGCGGGCGCGAAGACGGTGAAGATGCATCAGGGTCATCGCGGAGCGAACCATCCGGTGCAGCGCGCCGAAGACGGCGTGGTCGAGATCACCAGCATGAACCACGGCTTCGCGGTCGACGCCTCGACGCTGCCCGCGGGCGTGGTGGAGACGCACAAGAGCCTGTTCGACGGATCGAACTGCGGCATCGCGATCACGGGCAAGAAAGCGTTCAGCGTGCAATATCACCCCGAGGCGAGCCCGGGGCCGCAGGACAGCTTTTATCTGTTCGAGAAGTTTGTGGGTGGTTTGAAGTGAACGAGGACGACCTTCCCGATGGCGATTTCCCTTGGATCGCAGACATAAGGGATGATGTTCTTGCACAATTTCATTCGTTGTATCCGAGGCGGTTATTCGTCGAGGAGATGACCGGATATTTCATGATCGATGGCGTGTTGGCACAGTTGGTCATCGCCGAATTGATTTCGCAAAACCTCCTCGACGAGCATGACGACGGAAGTTTGCTGCTTACCGATGCGGGTCTCCATTTCGCTGAAGCCCGGCTCATCAAGCGACCCGGTTGGGCGGATTATTGTGTGCGGCCTAGTGCGCCCGCATGGCCCGGAATTGGTAGGCGGCTGACCGTCGCAATGAATATTCACGCTGCGTGTCACCCGGAAAGCATCGCGAGCCGGATGATACATCAAATGCAGAACGCCTGACCGAATAGATGAGAACGTAACGAAAAATGCCCAAAAGAACCGACATCCAATCCATCCTCGTCATCGGCGCCGGCCCGATCGTTATCGGTCAGGCGTGCGAGTTCGACTATTCGGGGACGCAGGCGATCAAGGCGCTGAAGGAGGAGGGCTATCGTATCGTCCTCGTCAACTCCAACCCGGCGACGATCATGACCGATCCCGACCTCGCCGACGCCACATACGTGGAGCCGATCACGCCCGAGATCGTCGCGAAGATCATCGCGAAGGAGCGCCCCGATGCGGTGCTGCCGACGATGGGCGGGCAGACCGCACTCAACACCGCGCTCGCGCTCGCGCAGGACGGTACGCTCGCGAAATATGGCGTGGAGATGATCGGCGCCGATGCCGAGGCGATCGACAAGGCCGAGGACCGGCAGAAGTTCCGCGACGCGATGGACAAGATCGGGCTGGAAAGCGCGCGCAGCGGCGTCGCGCACACGCTCGACGAGGCGTTTGCGGTGCTCGAACGCACCGGGCTGCCCTCGATCATCCGTCCGTCGTTCACGCTCGGCGGCACCGGCGGCGGCATCGCGTATAACCGCGAGGAGTTCGAGCATATCGTTCGCGGCGGGCTGATCGCCTCGCCGACCACCGAAGTCCTGATCGAGGAATCGCTCCTCGGCTGGAAAGAATATGAGATGGAGGTGGTGCGCGACCGCAAGGACAATTGCATCATCATCTGTTCGATCGAAAATGTCGATCCGATGGGCGTGCATACGGGCGACAGCATCACCGTCGCCCCGGCGCTGACGCTGACCGACAAGGAATATCAGATCATGCGCAACGCGAGCATCGCGGTGCTGCGCGAGATCGGCGTCGAAACAGGCGGGTCGAACGTCCAGTTCGCGGTGAACCCCAAGGACGGCCGCCTGATCGTCATCGAAATGAACCCGCGCGTGTCGCGCTCGTCGGCGCTCGCGTCGAAGGCGACGGGCTTCCCGATCGCCAAGGTCGCGGCAAAGCTGGCGGTCGGCTACACGCTCGACGAGATCATGAACGACATCACCGGCGTCACCCCGGCGTCGTTCGAACCGACGATCGACTATGTCGTCACCAAAATCCCGCGCTTCGCCTTCGAGAAATTCAAGGGCGCCGAGGCGACGCTGTCGACCGCGATGAAGTCGGTGGGCGAAGTGATGGCGATCGGCCGCACCATCCACGAGAGCCTGCAGAAGGCGCTGCGCGGGCTCGAAACCGGCCTCAGCGGCTTCAACTTCGTCGAGCGGCTCAAGGGCGCGACGCACGACCAGCTCCGCAACGAGCTGGCGCAGCGCACACCCGACCGGCTGCTCAACACCGCGCAGGCGATCCGCGAAGGCCTCCCGCTCGAAGAGATCAACCGTGTCGCGGGTTACGACATGTGGTTCCTCGAACGCATTGCCGAGATCGTCGCGGCCGAGGAGCAGGTCTGCCGCAACGGCCTGCCGCGCGATGCCGAAGGGCTGCGCAAACTCAAGGCCATGGGCTTTTCCGACAAGCGCCTCGCCTATCTCGCGCTCCAGTCGGCGAACCTTCACCCCGGCACGCGCCGCGCGACCGCGCACGGCAGCGGGCTGATCCACGAAGCGGTGAAGGCGATGACCGGCGGCGTCACCGAGGCCGAAGTGCGCAGCCTTCGCCACAAGCTCGGCGTGCGCCCGGTGTTCAAGACGATCGACACTTGCGCCGCCGAGTTCCAGGCGCAGACGCCCTATCTTTACTCGACTTACGAAGCGCCGACCTTCGGCGAACCCGAGAATGAGGCGAACCCGTCGGATCGCAAAAAGGTCGTCATCCTCGGCGGCGGTCCGAACCGGATCGGGCAGGGGATCGAGTTCGACTATTGCTGTTGCCACGCCTGCTTCGCGCTCGAAGAGGCGGGGTATGAGACGATCATGGTCAACTGCAACCCGGAGACGGTGTCGACCGACTATGACACGTCGGACCGCCTCTATTTCGAACCGCTGACCGCCGAGGATGTGCTTGAAATCCTCCACGTCGAAATGTCGAAGGGCGAGCTTGTGGGCGTGATCGTCCAGTTCGGCGGGCAGACGCCGCTCAAGCTCGCGCAGGCGCTGAGCGAAGCGGGCATCCCGATCCTCGGCACCTCGCCCGACGCGATCGACCTCGCCGAAGACCGCGAGCGCTTCGCGGCGCTGGTCAACAAGCTCGGCCTCAAGCAGCCCGAAAATGGCATCGCGCGCAGCCGCGAAGAAGCCGTCGCGGTCGCGGCGCGCATCGGTTATCCGGTGCTGACGCGTCCCTCCTATGTGCTCGGCGGCCGCGCGATGGAGATCGTCGACGATCAGGCGCAGCTCGAAAATTACATCGAGACTGCGGTGCAGGTGTCGGGGGACAGCCCGGTGCTGATCGACCGCTACCTTCGCGACGCGATCGAAGTCGATGTCGATGCGCTCTGCGACGGCACCGATGTCGTCGTCGCGGGCGTGCTCCAGCATATCGAGGAGGCGGGCGTCCACTCGGGCGACAGCGCCTGCTCGATCCCGCCCTACAGCCTGTCGGACACGATCGTCGCCGAGATCGAGCGGCAAGCCGACGCGCTCGCGCGTGCGCTCGAAGTCCGCGGCCTGATGAACATCCAGTTCGCGGTCAAGGATGACGAGGTCTATCTGATCGAGGTCAACCCGCGCGCCAGCCGAACCGTGCCCTTCGTCGCCAAGGCGGTGGGCTCGCCGATCGCCAAGATCGCGGCGCGCGTGATGGCGGGCGAGAAGCTCGCCGACCTGCCGAAGATCAACCGCGACATCGACCATGTCGCGGTCAAGGAAGCGGTCTTCCCCTTCGCGCGCTTCCCCGGCACCGATCCGGTGCTGAGCCCCGAGATGAAGTCTACGGGCGAAGTCATGGGAATCGATAGTGATTTCAACCTGGCATTCGCCAAGGCGCAGCTCGGCGCGGGCGACCGCCTGCCGACCACGGGGCGCCTCTTCGTGTCGGTCAAGGACAGCGACAAGCCGCGCGTCATCGGCGCGGTGAAGCAGCTCGCCGACTGGGGATGGAAGGTCATCGCGACCGGCGGCACCGCAGACTATCTGGGGAGCCAAGGGATCGACGTCGAGCGCGTCAACAAGGTCGCCGAAGGGCGTCCGCATATCGTCGACCGGATCAAGGATGGCGACGTCCAGTTGATCTTCAACACGACCGAAGGCTGGCAGTCGCTGCAGGATTCGCAATCGATCCGCGCCTCGGCGCTGGCGGCCGATATCGCCTATTATACGACGGCGGCGGCGAGCGATGCGGCGACGCAGGCGATCGGGGCGCTCCGCTCGCGCTCTCTTGAAGTAAAGCCGCTTCAGGACTATTATTGAAGGACCGCTCCACCCCCCGACATTGACGGAACAGCGGCGCAGCCGCCCGGCGAAGTTTCGCTGGCGCTGGATTATTGACGAAGGACAACAGGATAATGGCAAGCGTTGAAAAGGTGCCGATGTTGGCAGAGGGCTATGAGAAGCTGACCGCGCAACTCGCGACCCTCAAAGCCGAGCGACCGCTGATCGTCGATGCGATCGAGGAAGCGCGCGCGCACGGCGACCTTTCGGAAAATGCCGAATATCACGCCGCCAAGGAACGCCAGGGCCAGGTCGAAGCGACGATCGGCGACCTCGAAGACAAGCTTTCGCGCGCGCAGGTTATCGACCCGACGACGCTGTCGGGCGATCGCATCGTGTTCGGCGCGACCGTCACGCTCGCCGACGAGGACGACAAGCCGGTCAAATACCAGATTGTCGGGCAGGCCGAAGCCGACGCCAAGGACGGCAAGATCAGCTATAATTCGCCGCTCGGCCGCGCGCTGATCGGCCGCCGCGTCGACGACGAGGTCGAAGTCACCGTGCCCGCGGGTGATAAATATTATCTCGTGACCAAGATCGAATTCATCTGACGGGCGAGCGAGGGTGAAGCCACAGGACGCGCCGTTGGTCACGGGCTATGCGCTCGCCTGTGTCGTCATCTTCGTGCTTGTGTGGATTACCGGCTTTCAGCTCGACGCGATCGTGCGCGCGGGGTTCATCCCCGCGCGTTTCGGCAATGAACTGATCCTGCCGCCGGGGACGATGGTGCCCTTTGTGCTGACGCCGCTGTCGTCGGCTTTCCTGCACGGCGGGGTGCTGCATATCGTCTTCAACATGGTCGTTCTGCTGTTCATCGGCCGCCAGCTCGAGGCGCCGCTGGGCACCAAGGCGATGGCGGTGCTGCTGCTCGCCGGCGCCTATGGCGGCGCGCTCGCGCAATATCTTGCCGATCCCGCCTCGGCGGTCCCGATGATCGGCGCGAGCGGTGCGATTTCGGCGCTGATCGCGGTTTTCGCCTTGATCTTCAGCCGCAGCCAGGCGCCCGCAATCGGTCCGATCCCTGGCCATTGGGTGCGCGCGCTGTGGCTCGCCGCCGCGTGGATCGGGCTTCAGCTGCTCCTCGGTTTCGCGGGCGGCGGCGGGTTCGGCGCCGTCGCGATCTGGGCGCATGTCGGCGGCTTTCTCGCCGGCCTGTTCCTCGCTCGCCCGCTACTCCGCTGGCGCTTCGGCGCGCGCTAGGCGGCGAGCAATCCGCCCGCGAGCAGCATCGCGACGCGCACGTCTATCCCGCAGCCCTCGGCACGCTTCGCCGCGACGAACGCTTCGATCTCCGCCAGCGGCACGCGGTGAACGATGATATCCTCGCCCTCGACTCCTCCGCCTTCGCCGACCCGTGTCAGCCCGGTGGCGATCAGCAGGGTAAAGCTTTCGCTGACCATGCCGGGCGAGCTGTAGAATTCGCCGACGGTGCGCCATCGCGCGGCGCGATAGCCCGTTTCCTCCTCAAGCTCGCGCTCCGCCGCGATCTCGGACGCTTCGCCCGCCATGTCGTCGCCGACGAGCCCCGCGGGCAGTTCAAGGCAATTGATCTTGAGCGGCACGCGATACTGCTCGACCAGGATGACGTGCCGCCCGTCGTCGCCCTCGTCGATCGCCAGGATCACCGCGGCGTGGATGCCGCGCGAGCGCGCGACATATTCCCATGTCCCCTGTTGTTTGACCGTGATGAAGCGGCCTTCCCACCGCGTCTCGATGGGGGTGTCGGGGCCGGGGCGGCTCATGATGTTTCCTTTTTAAAGTTCGATCAGGCGGTCGGGGAGCTCGTTCGGATTTTCGCTACCGCGCGGGAAATGTTCGGCGAGCACGACGCCCATCTGGCGCACCGCTTCGGCCATGCCTTCACCCGGCTTGCCCGCGCGCACACGCTCGATCAGCGCGGCCATCGCGTCGCCCCACACGCCGGGCTTGACCTTCGCGGCGATCGCCTCGTCGGCGACGATGTCGGCGCGATGCTCCTTCAGGCTCAAATAGAGGAGCACGCCCGTGCGGCCCGTGGTCTTGCCCTCGGTCCCCACCTTGAACAGGTCGATCGCGCGGGCGCGGACGCGTGTCGCCTTGATGCTGCGCGGGGTCAGCGCCATGCGCAGCGGCCGCCACAGCAGGATCAGCCACACGCCGATCCATTTGAGCACGCCGAACGCAATCACCATCCCCAGCCATTGATTGGCCGTGAGTTCATGGCCCCAGCCTCCGGTCAGCCGATCGTAAAGGCCGCGATAAAATTCGGGGAAGAGCGCGACGATCGACATGGCGAGGAAGGCGACGATGCTCGCCCAGACGAGCGCGACATCGTCATAATCATTGGATTTTCCGGCGACGACCGTGACGATCTCGCCGCTCGTCTGCGCCTCGGCCGCTGCGACCGCGGCGGTGACGACATCATGGTCGGCTTCGCTGACATGGCTGACTTTCATAGGTCCGCTCCCTTACCAGCCGCCCGAGGCGCCGCCGCCACCGAAGCTGCCGCCCCCGCCCGAGAAACCACCGAAGCCGCCGCCTCCGAAGCCGCCGCCGCCCCACGACGAACCGCCGCCGCCACCGCCCCAATTGCCCCAGTCGTCGTCATCGCCCCAGATGATGATCGGCGCGGCGCCCCACGGCCCGCCCTTGCGCCGTTTCCTGCCGCGCCGCGAGCGGCTCGACAGCCAGGGGATGACGAAGAAGATCAGGATGATGAAACCGATGAAGAAGAGCCCGCCGAAATTGCCGTCGTCGGCGCGGTCGCGTTCTTGCGCTGCGGCCGCCTGCGCGCGAGCGGCAGCTTCCTCGGGCGGCAGCTCGATCTGCTCGGCGATCGCATCGACGCCGGCCTGGATGCCGCCGGGATAATCATCGGCCTTGAATTTGGGAGTGATCGTGTCGCGGATGATCCGCCCCGACATCGCGTCGGTCAGTACGGGTTCGAGGCCGAGGCCGACCGCGATATGCATCCGCCGATCGTTCGGCGCGATCAGAAAAACGACGCCATCGTCACGAGCCTCGTCCCCGATCCCCCATTCGCGGCCAAGCCTATAGCCATAGTCGGCGACGTCGCGACCCTCCAGATCCTTGATCGTCGCGACGACGAACTGGTGTCCGGTCCGCTTCTCGAGTTCGAGAAGCTGCGTATTGAGCGCGGCTTCCTCGGCCGCGGGGATGATATCGGCCTGATCGACGACCGGATTGCCCGCGAGCTTGGGGAAGGTCTGCGCGGTCGCGGGCGCAGCGAGCAATGAGAGGCCCAGTGCCCAGCCGAGCAAAAGCGACCTCATTCGGTATCTCCCGTTTGCGCGGCGATAGCGTCGATGCCGGTCGACAGGCCACCCGCATAATCCTGAATTTTGAACTGCGGAAGCATTTCATGAATGACGGCGAGCGCCTTGTCGTCGGTCAGTACCTTTTCCATTCCCAAGCCAGTCGCGATGCGTATCTGCTGTTCTTTGGGAGCGACAAGAATGACGATACCGTCGTCATGATCCTGCCTGCCGATTTCCCAGCGCTCACCAAGACAGGTTCCGAAATTGTCCACCCGCGCGCCATGCAGGCTGGACGTCGTCGCAATGACCATCTGGTGTTTCGTCCGCATTTCATACCGGGCTAGTCGATCGGACAAGCGCGCTTCCTCCTCGCCGGTCAATATCTCCGCCGCATCGGTTACGCGGCCGGTCATCGCCATCGGTGGGACGCCCTCGCAGGCAACCGTCTCGCTTGCGATAGCTGGCTCCGACGCCGCCTTGCATCCGCTCGCGCCCAGCAGGATCGCGAGCGGAGCGACAAGAGCGACGCGGCGCACCTTATTGCCCGAAGTCGACCTTGGGCGCCTGATTGGCGTTGGGCGTCACCGCGCGATAGGGGGTCATCGCCTCTGCGCCATGGACGATCTTGGCGCCGATAATGTCGGGGAAGGTGCGGATCGTCGTATTATAGTCCTGCACCGCGGCGTTATAGTCCTGCACCGACACGTTGATGCGGTTCTCGGTGCCCTCGAGCTGGGTCATCAGGTCGGCGAAGCGCGCCTGGCTCTTGAGGTCGGGATAGGCTTCGACGGTGACGAGCAGGCGGCCGAGAGCGCTCGACACATTGCCTTGCGCCTGCTGGAAGGCCTGCACCTTGGCCGGATCTTCGAGGTCGTCGGTGCTGAGTTTCACCTGCGTCGCCGACGCGCGCGCCTGGATCACGCCTTCGAGCGTCGACTGTTCGATATTGGCGGCGCCCTTCGCGGTTTCGACAAGATTGGGGATCAGGTCGGCGCGCCGCTGATAGGCGGCTTCGACATTCGCCCACTTCGCCTTCGCGGCCTCTTCCTTGGTCGGGACGCTGTTGATGCCGCAGGCGGACAGGCTCATCGCGGCGACGGGCAGGATCAACCAGCGGGCGTTACGATAGGTCATGGTCATCAGGCTCCCTCCGGCGGCGTTTTGCCGCAACAATACACATAATAGGATCGCGCTTGCCTTTGTGCAATCATCACGGCAGTTTTCACGGCACGGCTCAACAACTCGGGGTACGACAAGATGCTGAATGAATTCAGGGAATTTATCGCGCGCGGCAATGTCATCGACCTCGCGGTCGGCGTCATCATCGGCGGCGCCTTCGCAACGATCACCAAGTCGCTGACCGAGGATATCATCATGCCGGTCGTGGGCGCGATCTTCGGCGGGGTTGATTTCTCGAACATGTTTATCCGCCTCGGCCCGGTGCCGGCGGGCGTGTCGGCGACCGACTATGCGGCGCTGAAAGAGGCGGGGGTCGCGATGTTCGGCTATGGCGCCTTCATCACCGCGACGATCAACTTCCTGATCCTGGCGTGGATCATCTTCCTGCTGGTCAAGGCGGTGAACAAGGTCGTGCGCAAGGAAAAGGTGCCCGACGCGCCGGCGGGCCCGACCGAGGTCGAACTGCTGGCCGAAATCCGCGACGAGTTGAAAAGGAAGTAGTTCGCGATCCGCGACGAAACGCCCGCCCGCTCTTCCCAAGCGCGGGCGGGCTTCCTATATGGGTCGTTGCCGGCTTCGGTCGGCTATGAGGATAAATGGTGTCGTGGAATAGACACAGCGGACCCGGGGGCAGTACCCGGCGGCTCCACCACAAACCCGCGTTTCATCGATGGGCGCGCGGGTTTCTGACGGGGCCGAACCAGGATCGACGTGTGTTCAAAGACGATGTTTTCTTCCGGGCTGAGTAACCCGTTCAAGGCTCAAAACTATAAGTGCTAACGATAACGAAGCACTCGCTCTTGCTGCCTAACCGATAAGCCTCACGGCCTAAGGTTAGACAAATAGAACGCGGTTCGGACCGAACCGGGCAACAGAATCGGATACCAGCGGCTGGGGACGAGCCGGGCAACAGAATCGTCCCACCTTTCCCTTATCGTGAACAAGAAAAAGGGAGCGGCGAACCGCTCCCTCACTTGCCCTGCGGGCGAGCTACTAGCTGCCCTGCGGCGCAAAGGACGTGCTGTCGACGCGCAGATTGTTCTGCACATGCTTCACGCCCGTCACATCGTCGGCCAGATCCTCGGCGCGGCGCTTGGCGCGCTTGCCGTCGACACTGCCGTCGAGCGTGACTTCGCCGCCCGATACGGTGACGCCGATGCGTGAGGCGTCGAGCCAATAATCCTCGGTCAGACGGTCGTTCACATCCTCGCGGATACGGTCGTCCGAGCGGACATAGTCGGCGGGACCGCGCCCGCGATGATCGCGCTCGCGGCGGCGCTGCGCTTCCTCGTCGCCGAACCACGACAGCACCTCGTCGCCCGCGCGCTCGAAGAAGCCGCGCTCGTGACGCCCGCGCGGCGAATAGCCGCCGCGGTCATAGGTCGATCGGCCGAAATCGGCGGCACCATAGGGGATATAGGTCGGCCAGCCATAAGGGTCGGCATATCCCATATAAGCCCAAGCCGATTGGCGACCCTCGCTGTCGCGCCAGTCGCGATCGCGCGCGCTGCGATAGCGGTCCTTGTCGTCGCGCTCGCCATATCGCTGATCATCGTCCCAATAGCGCCGCGCGCCATAGGTACGATTCCAGTCGTTTCCGGCATAGTCGCGCGGGCGATCCGCGCTGTAATGACCGCGTTCGGTGCGTTCGCGCCCGCTGCGGCCATAGTCGCCATAGCGCCGCGTCTCGCGCGGACCGAATCCGGCTTCGGGGTAGCCGCCATAGGCGTAACCGCCGTTGTCGTCGCGGTTCGATTCCCACTCGTAAAGCGGGCCCGATTGCGTATCGCGATCGCCGGTTTCATCGCGGTTGCCGCGATCTCTGTTCGTCTGCCTCTCCACTTTCCGTCTCCTCGTTTCGCTGGGGGAGCGGTTGGCAGGCGCCAAGGGGCCGACGCCCCCAACCTGTCCGATTGACGCGTGCGCGGCGTCCGGGTTCCTGCCTATTCGACAAAACGAGCGGAAATAGACGTGGGACCTTGATCCATGTTGGTCGCGGCTGTTTCGTTCGGCAACGAGCCCTTCAGTGCGGATTTTCGCAGCGGCTGTGGTCGCCGAGCGCCTCGATGACCCGGCAATCGGCGGCGACCCCGCCGCGGCAGCGCCCGACGATGCGCGCAAGCTCGTCGCGGAGCAAGGTGAGCTGGGCGATCTTTGCTTCGACCTGCTCCAGATGCGCGGTCGCGATCCGGTCGGCCTCGCCGCAGTCGCGCGCCGGGTCGTCCGACAGGTCAAGAAGCGAGCGGATTTCCTCGATCGTGAAGCCCAGCTCGCGCGAATGGCGCACGAAGCTCAGCCGCGACCGGTGCGCCGGGCCATAGCTGCGATAATTGGCCGCGGTGCGATCGGGCGCTGGAAGCAGGCCGATGCGCTCATAATAGCGGATGGTTTCGATATTTGTGCCGGTGGCACGCGACAGCTCGCCGATCTTCATGGCTTGACCCTGTAGTTGCTACAGAGTGCATATAGGATGCCGACTCGAAGATAACAGGAGATTTCGGCGATGGCCGATCAATGTTGCGTCGGCAAAAGCGGCAAGACCGCGCTCAATGATCCGAAATGGCGGCGCGTCCTGTGGTTCGCGCTGCTGATCAATGCTGTCATGTTCGGCATCGAGATCGTCGCGGGGGTCGCGGCGGATTCGCGCGCGCTGCAGGCCGACGCGCTCGATTTCCTCGGCGACAGCGCCAATTATGCGATCAGTCTGGGCGTCGCGGGCCTGGCGCTCGCCTGGCGCGCCCGCGCCGCCTTGCTGAAGGCGGCAACGATGCTCGCCTTCGGGCTTTGGGTGTTCGGATCGGCGGTGTGGGGCTTCGTCGCCGGGTCGGCGCCGCATGCCGAGACGATGGGCCTGATCGGCGCGCTCGCGCTCGCCGCCAATGTCGCGGTCGCGGTGATGCTCTATCGCTACCGGACGGGCGACGCGAACATGCGCTCGGTCTGGATTTGCTCGCGCAACGACGCGATCGGCAATATCGCAGTGATGGGTGCGGCGCTCGGCGTGTTCGGCACCGGCCGCAGCTGGCCCGACCTCGCCGTCGCGGCGATCATGGCGGGCCTTGCGATCTGGGGCAGCCTCGAGGTGTTCCGGCAGGCGCGGGGCGAACTTGCGGCGGACACCTGACCCCTCGGCCGGACGTTCTCCGCACGGATCATCCTGTATCCGGCACAAGCCCGCGCTGGCGGCTTGTATTTCTGGCTTCCCCGGACATGTTGCATCGCAACAAGATTGCGTGAACCTAGGGAGTCCCCCATCCCATGACGAAGATCGATCTGGCGCTCGATGGGGCGCCCGTCCGAAGACCGCTCGCGAAGGTCGCGCGCCGCGACGCCAAGATTTGGCTCTGTCTCGCCCTGATGGGGCTCGACGCGTTGGCGCTGATGGCGGGCTTCGCGATGACGCTGGCGATCGAGGCGCCGCGCAGCATCTCGGACGGATTGTGGACCGCGATGTTCGGCGCGCTGCTCGTTCACGCGGCGATCGCGTTTCAGAACCAGGCCTATAACCCGCGCTGCCTGACCAGGCCGCTCAAGAGCTGCCGCCAGACGCTGATCTCGTTCGCGACGACCCTGCTCGTCTTCCTGCTCGCCGCCTTCTCGCTGAAAGTGACCGCGCAGGTGCCGCGCCTCGCGCTCGGCATGGGCATGGTGACCGCGCTGACGCTGCTCGTCGCCCAGCGGCTCCTCGTCTGTCATATCGTCAGCCGCGTTTTCGGCGAAATGACGGCCGAACTCGTGATCGTCGACGGCGCGAACCTGCCGCCATCCTATCTGAAGCGCGATATCATCGACGCGCGCGCGTCGGGGCTCCGTACCGACCTCGACGATCCTTACATGCTCGACCGGCTCGGCACGGTGCTGCAGGATTACGACCGCGTGACGATCGCCTGCGCGCCCGAACGGAAGGTCGAATGGGCCCGCGCGCTGAAGGGCGTCAACATTCTCGGCGAGATCGTGATGCCCGAGATCGCCGAACTGGGGCCGCTGACCACGCGGCAAGCGGGCGGGGTAACGACGCTGGTGGTGTCGTGGGGTCCGCTCAACCGCGCCAACCGGGTCAAGAAGCGCGCGCTCGACCTCGCGGTGACGATCCCGGCGCTGGTTGCGCTGGCGCCCTTTCTGATGCTGGTCGCGATCGCGATCAAACTCGATTCGCGGGGACCGGTGTTTTTCCGGCAGGAGCGGATGGGGCGCGGCAACCGCATTTTCCGGATCCTCAAATTCCGCAGCATGCGCGTCGAGGCGACCGATGCCAGCGGCGCGCGCTCGGCGAGCCGCGACGACGACCGGATCACGCGTGTCGGGAAATTCATCCGGGCGACGAGCATCGACGAGTTGCCGCAGCTGATCAATGTGCTGTCGGGGGAAATGAGCCTGGTCGGGCCGCGCCCGCACGCGCTGGGTTCGACCGCCGGGAACGAGCTGTTCTGGCGCGTCGACCGGCAATATTGGCATCGCCACGCGCTCAAGCCCGGCATCACCGGGCTCGCGCAGATCCGCGGTTTTCGCGGTGCGACCAATACCAAGCGCGATATCGTCAACCGGCTGGGCGCCGACCTTGAATATCAGCAGGGCTGGTCGCTACTCCGCGACGTTTCGATCCTGGTGCGCACGGCGCAGGTGCTGATCCACCGCAACGCCTATTGAGGTTGCTGAACCTCAGCCATCGACGATCTGCGGCGCGACGCTGGCGAGCGCGGTTTCAAACGCCCCGGCGCGGTCGGTCGCGCGCATCAGCCCGCCATAGTCGCCCGTCCATTGATCGGCGAAGCCCGCGACCTTGCCATAGCTGTTGTCGAGCAGGACGTGCGGTATATCGAGCAGCAGCGAGAGGATATGCGCGTGGAGCCGGTCGGTGACGACCATCTCGCCGGCGGAAAGCATCGCGAGCCCGCGTTGCAGCCGCCATTCGGCGAGGCGCTGTTGCCGCGCGGCGCGCTGCGCCATCGGATCGCGGTTGAAAAGGCGGCCGAGCTTCAGTGACAGGCGCAGGCGGCGCTTTTGGGCGGGGTCCTCGGCGAGCCAGTCGTCGGCGACCACCCCGGCGGGGAGCGCATCGGCGCCCCCGGGCGCGCGCTCATGATCGGTGCGGAGCAGCGCGAAGACGGGTACGGTCGCGGGGCTCCGCTGCTGGCGGCCCAGCATCAGCGCGGCATCGGGACAAAGCCGGATCGCGCAATCGAAATGCCGCTCGGCAAAGGCGAGCGAGCGGGCGTCGCGGACGAGCAGGGTGAACTGGCCGTGATCGCGGATCGCCTCGGCCATTTCGGCTGCGGCGGCGGGGTCGGCATAGTGGATCGATTGCGGCATCTGCACGATCGGGTGACCGTGGTGCGTGCGAAGGAGGTGCAGGCGGAAGGCTTCATGCTTGGGCCACAGCGTTCCCATGTTGCCGCCGCCGTGGATCAGGATCGGACCTTCGCCGATCGCCGCCCGGCAGGCTTCGTCGTCGAAATCGGCGATCGCCGAATAATAGGCGGGGAGGCGGCGCGCCTTGCGCAGATAGGCCATTTCGCCGAGCCAGATCGCCGAATCGCCGACGTTGGAATGGTCGGGGAAGTCGACGAGGGCCAGCTTGCCCGCCGGCAGCACGGCATCGAGGACTCGGGCAAAATGGTCGGCGAGTTCGCCGATGAGCAGGTCGGCGCTTTTCATGGTCATATCGGGCTCTTTCTGAGCTGTCTGGAGAGGGAGAGGAGGCGGCCGCGCCATGTCCCGGAGATGGCGAGCAAAGCGATACCGTAAAAGAGCGCCCCGACCGCGGTGAGCAGCAGCAGGGCCTGCCATCCCGCGAGATGATCGCCGAGCAGCCGCATTGCGACCGCGAGCGCGACGCCCATCAGCGAGGAGGCGACGAGAGGGGGGGCGACCGCGCGCAGGCTGTCGGTCGGCCGGATGCCCGAGGCGCGCCGCAGCAGCCAGATCTGCATCGGCAGGGTGAGATAGGCGCGTCCGACGTAGGAGACGGCGACCGCGAAGAGGCCGAAGGGCAGCGCCGCGAGCGTCAGGATGACGCCGAGCACGAGCTGGGTCGTCGACAGCGAGATCAGGCTGCGCGACGCGCCGAGCACGCTGAGCGAGGGCGACGCGAAAAAGTTGAGCGTGAAGGGCACCGCCATGAAGGCGAAAATCTGGGCGAGCTGACCTGCCTCGGCCCATTTGGCGCCGAACACGGTCGGGATCGCGATCGGGGCGAGCGCGCCGAAACCGACCAGCGCCGGAAAGGACAGCGCCGAGGCGCGCGAAATCATCCAGCGATAGGCGCGGCGCAGTTCGGCAGGATCGTCCTTGACGCGCGCGAGCGTCTGCACGGCGACCTGGGTGAAGGGCTGGATCGCGCCGCGGCCGATCAGCTCGACGGTCCGCCAGGCGGTGCGATAAATGCCGACGGCGGCGAGCCCGATCCCGGCGCCGATCGCCATTTCTTGTACCCGCACCGTCGCGAGGAAGGCGAGCTGGACATAGATCAGGCTGGCGTTGAGCATCAGATTGCCGCGCAATATGGCCCAGTCGAACCGCCAGCCGGGTTTCCAGTCATAGGAGGCGCGTGACAGGATGAGCCCGACGATCTCGGTGACGAGGCGCTGGATCACGAGGCTCCAAAGGCCGAGCCCCGCGAAGGCGGCGACGACGGCGGCGGTCCCGCCGATCAGCCCGCCGACGACCGAGCGCAGCGCGGTGGTGCGGTGCCCGAACTCGCGCAGGCGCAGCGCCATATGCGTCGCGCCGAACGAGGAGATCGGCAGCGTCAGGCTCATCACCGCGAGCGGCAGCGCGATATCCGGCGCGGCCATCCAATTGGCGATGGGTTGGGCCAGCGCCATGATCAGCAGGGCGGAGAGGAAGGAAAAGGCCTGCTGCGAGCGATAGATGGTGTCGAGGAAGGCCGGCGTGATGTCCTTCTTGCGCGCGATCGTCTGGACGAGGCCGGCGGTCGCGATGATGCGGAACGCCTCCGCCGTCACCGCCATGATCGCAAAGGCGCCGATGTCCGCTTGCGCCAGCAGGCGCGCGAGGATCACGAAGACGACGAAGGAGAAAATCTGGTCGGAGAGGAAACGCGTCACCGTCCAGCCGATCGAACTGCGGCTGCGAGCGCGTAACCCCGCGTCGAAGCGGGTGGGGAGGTCAGCGCTCAAGCAGGCGCCTCGCTTTCAGCATCCGCATGCGCGCGCGCTCGATATGGCGCCAGAGCTTTTGCCTTGCCGAATGATAGAGCGGGTCGTTCTTGGGAACGAAGCGCGAATTGCCGATGTCCGAGACGATAGCCGCCTCGAGGATCGGCGCCGGATAGAGCGCGAGATTGGGTAGGCCATGCGCCCACGACCGGTCCATCTCATCATCGATCGGACGGCGGACGGTGCGGCAATGCTCGACAAGCCGCCGCGCGCCAGCGAGCGTGATCGCATAGCCCTGGGTGCCGTAAGCGAGCCCGACCAGCTCGACCACCGCGCGCGAATGCTGGAGGAAGTCGCGCCGCACGACGCGCTGCCAGGTCGGCCGCTTGGCATAGAGCCGGAGATAGTCGATGCCCTCGGCGTGAAGGTCGGTGCGCGCGAGCGGCTCGAGATAGGCCCAGTCGACCACCGTATCGTCCTCGAGCACGATCGCCTGACGCACGCCGCGATCCACCATGTCCTGCCAGATCGAGAAATGACTTGCATAGCAGCCGATCTCGCCCTTGCTCATCGCGCGGCCCTTGTTGCGGCGGATCGCGGTTTCGTCGATCGTCATGCCCGGCGCCGGCCCGGTGCAGGCGTCGAAGAAGCGCCAGGCGAGCGACGTGTCCGCGGCGCGCGCGGCGAAGGCGGCCCGGCGGGCTTCGGCTGATTCGAGCGACACCACCAAAATTTCGGCGGCTTCGCCCGATTCGGGCAGGAATTCACCCACGGATATACGTCTCCTATTCACCGCCGCCGCCAAGCCTGTGCGGTGCAGAACGGGCGACGGGCCCGACGCGATCCTTGGTAGCGGGCAATTATTTGAGAGCGAAGGCGCCCCGGCTCCGGTCGTCCGGTCAACGGGGCGGCTCGTCTTCGCAGGTGCAGCATAAGGTTGACCTGGACCGGGCGGGAGGACGATTGGATCGGTGCGGGGGCACTGAATCAGGCGAATCCATGTTCGAAGTCGCAGTCGTCATACCCGTATGGAACGGCGAAGCCGTGCTCGGCCGCTGTCTCGACGCGCTCGCGCGCCAGACTTTGCCGCGCGAGGCCTATCAGATCATCGTCGTCGACAATGGGTCGAGCGATGCGACGCGCGAGATCGCGCGGAGCTACGCCGGCGTCGAGCTGCTCGAAGAACAGCAGCCCGGCTCCTATGTCGCGCGCAACCGCGGGATCGAGCGGGTGCGCGCGCCCATCACCGCCTTCACCGATGCCGATTGCGAGCCCGCGCCTGACTGGCTGGAACAGGCGGTGCGCGCCGCCGGGATGAACCCCGGGTTCGGCGTACTCGCGGGCAAGATCGAGCTGTTCGACGAAATCGCGCCTGAGCGCGAGGTGTTCGGCGATTATGAGCGGCTTTTCAGCTTTCCGCAGGCGCACGCGGCGCGCGGCAACTGCGCGACCGCCAACTGGGCGAGCGAGACCGCACTGCTGAAGGCGCTCGGCGGGTTCGACGCGGCTTTGAAATCGGGCGGCGACCGGCAGATGGCGCTGCGCATCCGGGGCGCTGGCCGGCCGCTCATTTACGTGCCGGCGATGACCGTGCGCCATCCGGTGCGCGCGAGCCGCGCCGAGCTGGTGCGCAAGCGCCAGCGGCTGAGCGGCGGACGTTGGGACCGTACCGTGGGGCGCCCGCGCCTCGTTCATGTGCTCGGCATAACCGCCGTCGATACGGTGCGGCGATTGCGCCGGGCGGCGATCACACGCGAGCTGTCGCTGCGGCGACGGCTGGCGGTGATGGTGCTGACATTGCAGCTCGCCGGGGTGGCGGTGGGTGAGTTCCTCAATCTCGCGGGGGGACGAAAGGCAGCACGCGACTGATGACGATGTCCCGCTCCGCTCCACGCTTTTCCGTGGTGATGCCGCTCTATAACAAGGCCGCGCATGTCCGCGCGGCGATCGAGAGCGCGCTCGTGCAAAGCTATCCCGTGCACGAGATACTCGTGATCGACAACGGCTCCACCGACGGCGGGCGCGAACTGGCGGCCGCGATCGGCGACGCGCGGATCACGCTGCTCGACCTTGAGGCGCCGGGACCCGGCGGCTATGCCGGGCGCAATCTCGGCATTCGCGCCGCGAGCGGCGACTGGATCGCCTTCCTCGATGCCGACGACCTGTGGCAGCCCGATCATCTTGCGGTGCTCGCCGAAGGCATCGCCGCCGACGCCGACGTGCGGGCGGCAGCGACGCGGTTCGACCATGTGTTCGACGATCGCTCGCAACCGCAGCGGATCGCGCCTGAGCTCGATCAGGCGCGCAGCCTCGACTTCGCGGCATTCCTGTCGGCGTGGCTCGATGTGCGCGAATGCCCGATGTGGACCGGCGCGATCGCGATACGGCGCGACACGCTGTTCGAGGCGGGCCTTTTTCCCGAAGGGCGCGCGGTGCGCGGGGGCGACAAGGATTTGTGGCTGCGCGTGCTCGCCAAGGGCGCGCTGCGCTATGATCCGCGGATCACCGCGCGCTTTCACCGCGACAGCGACAACAAGGTCAGCAAGTCGACCACGACGCTCGACCTGCCCTGTCTGGTCGAGACGGCGCGGGCGATGCTTGCCGACGCGACGCCGCGCGACGCCGCCTTGCTGCGGCGGCTCGTCAATCAGGAAATCGCGCACTATGCGCGCTATGCGATGAAATATCCGGGGCGGACGGCGATCCGGATCGGCGATGTCTATCTGCCCGAGGGGACAGGCACGGCCGCCTTGCTGCTCGCCGCGAAGCTGATCCCCGCATCGCTCCGGCAGTCGGGCCATGCCCTGCGCAACCGACTGCGCGCCCGCGCGTGAAGCTGATCCGGGCCTTCGCCTCCCTGCTGACCGGCGGGGGGATCGTCGCGTCGTGGCTGTCGCTGGTGCCGGCGCTCGACCCGTTCGCGTCGTTCCTGCCGCTCTTTGCGGCGGCGATCGTGCTGGGGCTGCTGTTCGTCCGGTGGCGACCGGGCCCTACGATCGCGGCCGCTTTGCTGGCGCTGGTGCCGGTCGCGATCGGCATGGCGCCCGAATGGCTGCGTTCGATTCCCGCCGCACCTTCGGACGCGCCGCGGGTTCATATGCTGACGCACAATGTCTGGGCGGGCAACACGGACCCCGCCGGTACCGCGCAGGCGATCATCGATGCGAAGCCCGATGTGGTGATGCTGCAGGAGGTGAACGGCAGCTTCCGGCCAATGCTTGCGGCGCTGAACCAGCATTTCGCCCATGCGACGCGGTGCCCGCGCGGCTGCGACCTCGCCATTTTTTCGCGCTGGCCGATCGCCGATGGCGATTATTTCCTAAAGGACACCACCGGCCGCAAATTCGGCCCCGCGCTCCTCTGGGCGCGGATCGCGCCGCCGGCCGGGAATCCGTTCATGGTCGCGACGCTCCACTATCCCCGGCCGACGTCGCGCGATCAGGCGGTGCGCAGACGCGACGTGGCGCGGGCATTGGCACGGATCGATCGCGACGCCTTGATCGTTGCAGGCGACATGAACCTGACCCCTTGGGCCGCGGCGATGCGTGAACAGGACCGCGCCCTTGCTCCTCTCACCCGCATGACGCGCGCGCCCAGCTGGCCGCGTGCGCTTCCCGTGCTGCCGATCGATCATCTCTATGCCGGGCCCGATTGGGGGCTGGTGTCGGCGCGGCAATTGCCCGCGACCGGATCGGACCATCGGCCGATTCTCGTGACGTTGGCGCGCCGGTGAAGCGCGCCCTTTCCATCGCGCTGCTCGGCAGCTGCGGCTTCACCGCGCCCGCCCTTGCGCAGCAATCGGACGCGACCGACGGGCTCGGCTCGGTGTCGAGCGAGAACAGCTTCGGGCGCGACCGCAATATCAGCGTGCTCGAACGCCGCCGCCCCGACTACACGGCGGAGCCGATCCGTGTCGGCTCGCTCGAGTTGATGCCGCGCATCGCGGTCGGCGCGGGCTATGACGATAATCTCTATGCGCAGCCCGATGACGAGATCGGCGACGCCTATCTACGTATCCGCCCGCGCATCTCGCTGGTGCGGCCGTCGCCCGACCTCAAGCTGTCGCTCGAAGGCGAACTCGACCTGCTGCGTTACGCCGACCGGTCGAGCGAAAATGCCACCCAATATGCGGTGAGCGCCGGCGCGGCCTGGACGATCAGCAAGTCGGACACGCTCGACGTCACGCTGCGCAACGGGCGTTACAGCCAGGAACGCGTCTCCCCCGACAGCCCGACGCAGGCGTCGCGGCCGATCCGCTTCACGCTGAACGGGGGCACCGCGACCTATACGCATGTCTTCAACCGGCTGCGCGTGCGCGGCGTGTTAGATGTCGAGAACCGCAATTACGGCGACAGCGTGACGCCGGGCGGCGATCCGATCGATCAGGATTTCCGCGATCACACCAGCTACACCGGCACCGCGATCGGCGAATATGCGCTGAGTCCGAGCGTCGCCTTGTTCGTTGCGGGATCGCTCGGCAAGCGCGATTACCGCGAACGCAGCGGCCCGGTCGCGGCGCGCGACTCCACCGGTTTCGACCTTGCCGCCGGGGCGAGCTTCGAATTGGGGCGCAAGGCGCGCGGGTCGCTTCGCCTCGGCTATCTTCATCAGGATTACAAAGCGGCCGAGTTCAAGGATGTCTCGGGTTTTCTCGTGCGCGGCGAGCTCGCCTATTTCCTGACCCCGCTGGTGACGCTCACCGGCACCGTCGACCGCGGCATCAAGGAAACCGGCGTCAACGGCGCGACGGGCTATCTCGCCACCAACATGACGCTGCGCGCCGATTACGAGCTGCTGCGCAACCTGATCATCAGCGCGGGCGGCGAGCTGGAAAAGCGCGATTTCAACAATATCGACCGGCGCGACGACCGCTGGACCTGGCGCGCCAACGCCTCCTATCTGGTGAGCAAGCGGCTGGCGCTGCGGTTCGACGTGCAACGGCGCACCCAGTCGAGTTGGGGTTTCAACGCGGGCCGCGAATTCACCGACAATCGCGTTTCGGTCGGGGTGACCTTCTCGGGCCTTTAGGCGCGATCAGCCAGCCCTGGTCCGTGATCCATATAGCGCGCCCTCGCAGGCGGCGAGCAGTTCGGGCGGGGCGAGACGGTTGATATAGCCCGCCGATCCCTGATCGGAGAGCAGCTTTGCCGGAATGCCGCCGACCACGCCGCGCTCGGGCACGTCCTTCGTCACCACCGCATTGGCGCCGATCGCCGCCTCGGCACCGACGGTGATGCCGCCGATCACCTTGGCGCCCGACCCCAGAAAGCTGCGATCGCCGATCACCGGCGCGCCGCGCCGGCCGCCGCGGTTCATATAACCGAGCACGACGCCGTGGGTGACGTTGACATTGCTGCCGAGCACCGCGTCGCCGTGGAAATAGAAGCCGCCGAAGCGGTTGAGGAACAGGCCCGGTCCGATCTCCATATATTCGGGGATCGCAAAGCCATATTTATAGCGCGCGCGCAGCAGCAGCCATTTGGCGAGGGGGTAGAGGCCAAAAGCCTTGGCGGGCTTCAGCTTGAGCCAGCCGGTCGTGCGCATCAGCACCGTATATTTATATCCGGGGGTAAAGGCATAATGCCGGGCAAAGGCGCCGAACCCGGTGCGACCGGCATAGCGATAGAGGTCGGCGGCGAGCAGCGCCTTGAGCTTCGCGAAACTCACCGGGCATCCGCGCAGATGCGGCTTGCCGGTCTCCTCGGACACGGGTTCCTCGAACGCCGGAGCGGGAGCGAGCGATGCGCTGGCCATATCCATCAGAAATAACGCTCGCCGAAACGGATCGTGTCGCCCGGAAGCACCGGGAAATCGGCGGTCATCTCATATTCCCGCTCGCCGGCTTCGCCCGCGCGTTTCAGGAAGACGCGCTTCTCGTTGGCGCGATAGGTGAAACCGTCGGCCTTGGCGACGGCGCCGCGGATGGTGAGGCCCTGCGTATAGGGATATTCGCCCGGCTTGTTGACTTCGCCGAGCACATAGACGGGCCGGAAGCTTGCGACCTGGACCGAGACCTTCGGCTCGAGCAGATAGCCGTCGCCGAGCTTCGCTTCGATCGTCTTCGACAGCTCGTCGGTCTGGAGCCCGGCGGCCTTGACCTCGCCGATCAGCGGAAAAGCGATCGTGCCGGCGGGCGACACTTCGAAATCGCCGGTCAGCGTTTCTTCGCCAAAGGTCGCGATCTTGACCTTGTCGCCGGGCGAGAGGCGGAAGGCCTCGGCGGGCGGCGCGGCGGCGCCGCTGCCGGCGAGCGGCGCCTGCCCGGCGCACGCGCCCAGCATCGCGAGCGTGCCCGCCAAGGCGATCTGCTTAAGCCATTTCATGAAATCACTCCCGGACTTGATGCTGCAATGTCTTTGAATTCGGCCCCTGCGCGGGGTCTGGCGAGCGCCGCCTCGATCCGCGCCCAATAATTCGCCGCGGCCTGTTCGACGCCATAAGCAAGCGAACGGGTGCGCGCGCGCCTGCCGCAATCGCTGCGGTGCGGCTCGGCGAGAACCCGGCGCAAGGCGGCGGCGAAGGTCGGCACATCATCGGTCGGCACCAACGCACCGGCATCGACTTCGATCCCGCCGCTGATCGTCTCGCGCGGCCGGTCGGCCAGAATCTCGGACGGGCCGGAGGCGCAATTGGTCGCGACGACGGGCACGCCGCACGCCATCGCCTCGACCAGCCCGTTCGGGAAACCTTCGGCGTTCGAAGGCATCGCATACGCCCGCGCCCGCGCGACCACCGCGAAGGGGTTGGTGACGAAGCCCGGCATGTCGATCCGGTCGGCGATGCCGAGCGAGGCGGCGAGCGCTTCGAGCGCGCCGCGCTCGGGACCTTCGCCCAGGATGACGAGGCGTTCGCGCGGCGAGGCCTGTGCATAGGCGCGCAGCAAGAGCGGAAAATTCTTGTTCGGCATGAGCCGCCCGGCCGAGATGATATAGGGATCGGCAGGAACGAAGGCGGGCGGTTCGGCCGCCAGTTCGGCAATGCGCCGATGGTCGACCGGATTGGCGATCGCCGACATACGGCCCCGCGCGACGCCGAAATTGGCGGCGAGATCGTCGACCACGCCTTCGGACACCGCGATGACATGCGCGGCGCGCGGATAGACGAAGCGGACCATCGCCTTGGCCGCGAACGCGTCGCCCAGATGCGCGCTGGTGTTGACCCGTTCGCTGATCAGCCACGGCCGGCGGCGGCCCGCCATCGCCCAGGCGTTGGCGATATTGGCGCGGGTGAGGAAGCTGAGCGTCGCGTCGGGTGCCAGCCGCCGGGTCAACGCGCGCAGCTGGGTCAAGCTCGGCAGCAATTTATGCCGGGCGTCGAGCTGGTGAACCTCGACCCATTCGGGAATATCATAGGCGCGTGGTTCGTCGTCGAGCAGCGCGAGATGGATGTCGTAGCGCGCGCGCCACGGCTCCGACCCGCCGAGCAAGGTCGCGAGCACGCGCTCGGCGCCGCCGCCCGCGAGCGAGTTGATCGCGAACAAGATCCGCTTTCGGTGCAGCATGTTTCCTCGTTGGAGTGGGGCGCGGAATTCGCTTCGAAAGAACCCTTACCACGCGAATTTGTTGCAGCGCACACAGGCGCGCCCGCTTCATCGCCCGCGGGGGGCATCTGGCCGATTCGAGCGGGTTTTGGCGGCCGATATGTCTATCACCGGCGGCACCGATGAACGTTTGCGGAGGTGTGTAATGGACATTCGGCGGGTCGAGTGTCTGGACGGCTTGCGCGGCGTCGCGGCGCTCTGGGTGCTGCTCGGTCATATGATGATCCTCACCGGTTTCCGGCTGCCGCTGATGAGCAAGCCCGATCTCGGCGTCGATCTGTTCATTCTGCTGTCGGGCTTTCTGATGATGTTCCAGTACCGGCTGCGCGCGGGCAGCGAGGACTGGACCGCGCCCGGCACCTGGGCCGCCTTCTGGACGCGGCGCTTTTTCCGGCTGGCGCCGCTTTTTTATGTGACGCTCGCCGCCGCGCTGATCGCGGGGCCGGCGATCTATGAGGGCCGCGTCGCGATCGACAGCTTCCTCGGCCAGGCATTGCAGCCGTCCGAACGTTATCTCGACGGCAGTTTCACCAATATCGCGCTGCACCTGAGCTTTCTGTTCGGGTTTTTGCCCGACTATGCTTTCCGCACCCCGCTGCCCGACTGGAGCCTCGGGCTCGAGATGCAATTCTATCTGCTTTTTCCTTTCCTCGTGCTGCTCGGGCGGCGGTTCGGCTGGATCGCGTCGGCGCTCGTCGCGGCCGGCGGCGGGGTGGTCGTCGCGCTGCTCGCCGGCGCGGCGGGCCTCGACTATCCGATGCCATCCTTCCTGCCATTGAAGCTCCAGCTTTTCCTCGCCGGCATGCTGCTCGCCGCCGGTGCGGGCGAAAGCCCTGCGCGGCTGTGGATGCGCCTCGGCGCGGCGATGCTACTCGCCGCGATCCCGATCGGCGGCGATCAGGATCTGCTCCACTTCGCGGTCCGTGAACTGCTCGTCTTCGGCTTCTTCGCGCTGGTTCATCTGCGTTCGCTCGGCATCATTGACTGGATTTCGCGGCTGTTCGGCAGCCGGCCCTTCTATTGGCTGGGCGAGCTTTCCTATGGCACCTATCTGATCCACCTCCTGATCCTGCAGCCCGTGGCGGCGGCGGTGATCGGACGGTTCGGCACCGGGCTCGGTGCGGTCGAACGCTTCCTGCTGACCGGCGCGATCGTTGTGCCCGCCACCTATGCTCTTGCCTTTGTGACCTACAAGCTGGTCGAGCTGCCGGGTCAGCGGATCGGGAAAGCGGTCATCAAACGAGCCGTCGGGCGCGGAACCCCGCGCGCGCATCAGACCGTTCCCGAAAGGATTGCCGCGCCGTGACGGCTGGACTGCCTCTCGCTACCAATGGAGATCATCCGATGGACCGACGAGCATTGCTGACGTCGATTGCCGGCGCAGCCGCTGCCGGTGCCTGCACCCGACGCGATAACGATGACGCCGGGGCCGACCACTCCGGTCGCCCGACGCTGGCGATCGATTCCGAAGGGCCGGGGCGGTGGCGCATCCGCAGCTGGCAATGGCGCGCGAACGCGTGGCGGCCGCTGATCGCGCGGGCGTGGCGGACCGGCGGCAAGATCGAAATCGACGGCGCGATCGATGCGGCCGACCGGGCCGAAGTGATCGCCCGGCTCAGCGCGTAACTAGCCGCCCGCCGTGCCGGGGGTGGCCGAAGGGCGCGGAACCGGTCGGCGCGGCGCAAGCGCATCGCGGTAGACTTCGAGCGTTTCCGCCGCCGCCCTATCCCAGCTGAAACGCGCGCGAACAGCGTCGCGATCGACCTGGAAGTCGGCGCAATCGATATTCAGCCGCGCGGTGAGTTCGGCGACGTCGCCGACCGGGAAATAATTCACGCGATCGAGCCCGATGTCGAGATTGGCCGGGATGTCGCTGAGTAACATTCGCGCGCCGCAACTCGCCGCCTCCAGCGCCGCGATCGGCAGACCCTCGTGATAGGAGGGCATCACGAACAAAGCGCAATGTTCGTATAGGCATTTCAGCGTCGCGCGCGACTGGACGCCTGCAAAGATCACGCGGTCGCTCGCGCGTTCGAGAAGCTCGCGGGCATATTCGCTTTCATGATCGGCCGAGCCGGCGATCACCAGCTTGGCGGTGCAGTCCGACCGCTCATAGGCGTCGATCAGGTCGTGCAGGCCCTTTTCGGGGACGAGCCGCGCGACCGCGAGGAGGAAGTCGCCATCGTCGATTCCCAGCCGCTCGAATATCAACGCGGAATCGGCGTCGCCGGGCAGGTCGGAGGTGCCGTTGGGAATATAGGCGACCCTCTGCGCGCGCTCTGGGAAACTCTTGCGCAATTGTGCGGCGAGCGAGGGCGAAACGGCGATGACCCGATCGGCGAAGTTCAGCGCCAGCCACTCGCCGGCGCGCAGAGCGCCGCGCGCGAGCGGGCCCCATTTGGCGCGGTGATAATCGGTGCCGTGGTGCGTTACGACGACCTTCAGACCGAGCAGCCGCGCGATCGGCGCCAGCAATCCGGGACCGATCGCATGGATATGGACCAGCCCGGCGCCACGCTTGCGCGCCGACAGGACAGCGAGAAAGGTCGAGACGATCGCTTCGAAATGCTGCGAGCGCGGGCAGGGGATACCGACGATCTCGACCCCGCAATGCTCGCCGACGGGCTCGGGCAGATAGGGCGCGCGGCCGAGCACGACCGAGCGGTGGCCGGGCCACAGCGCCTTGATCCGCGGCAGCAGTTCCTCGCAATGGCTTTCGATCCCGCCCATGACATGCGGGAAGCCGCGGAGACCCGTCACGCAGATGACGGGCGATCGCGCACGATCGCCGGAAGACATATTTGTCCGTTGCAGCATCTTAAAACTCCAATCGCGCCCGGCCGGATTTCCCGGCTCAGGCCACCGCTGCCATCGGCCCTCTTCCACCATTTTCTATTTCGCTGAGATACCAGTCGACGAACCGCTCGATCCCGCGTGCGAGCGGCACCTTGGGGCTGTATCCGGTGAGCGCGTTGATCGCCGAGATGTCGGCATAGGTCGCGGTCACGTCGCCCGGCTGCATCGGCCGCATCAGCTTGACCGCGGGCCGGCCGAGCGCGCGCTCGAGCGTGGAAATCATGTCCATCAGGCCGACGGGGTTGCAGTCGCCGATGTTGAGCAGCCGGTTTTCGCCAGCCGCCGGCGGTCTGTCGAGAACCCCGACGATGCCATCGACGATGTCGTCGATATAGGTGAAGTCGCGCGCCATCCGGCCTTCGCCGAACACCTCGATCGGCTGGCCGAGCAATATCTTCTGCGCGAAGCCGTAATAGGCCATGTCGGGCCGGCCCCAAGGGCCATAGACGGTGAAGAAGCGCAGCCCGCTGAGCGGCAGTTTGTAGAGCGTGGCATAGCTCTGGCTCATCAATTCGCAGCTGCGCTTGGTCGCGGCGTATAGCGAGACCGGCGCGGTGCAGGGTTCGTCCTCGCGAAACCCGGCGCCGCCGATCGGACGATCGCCATAGACCGAGCTCGACGACGCATAGACGAGATGCTCGATCGTGCCGGCGTGGCGCGCCGCTTCGAGCACCGCGAGATGGCCTTTGAGATTACTGTGCTCATAGGCGAACGGGTTTTCGAGGCTGTAACGCACGCCCGCCTGCGCGGCGAGATGGACGATCCGGCGAATGCCATTCGCCTCGACCAGCTCGCTGACCAGCCCGGGGCTGGCGATGTCGCCGTCGATCAGCCGGAAATTGAAATTGCCGGCCAGCCGTGCGGTGCGCGCTTTCTTCAGCGCGACGTCATAATAATCGGTGAAGCTGTCGAGGCCGATCACGCGCTCACCGCGCGCGAGCAGCCGTTCGGACACCGCATGACCGATGAAACCGGCGGCGCCGGTGACGAGGATGGGGCTGTCGCCGGTCACGCGGCGCGCCTTTCGCTCGAACCTTCAGCATCGTCGTCGAGCTTGTCCGGGCGCCCGATGCCGACATAGCGCAGGCCCGCCGCTTCGGCCTGTGCGGGGCGATAGATGTTGCGCAGGTCGACGAGCAGCGGATCGGCCATCGCCGCCTTCAGGCGCGAGAGATCGAGCGCGCGGAACGCGTCCCATTCGGTGACGATCACCGTCGCCGCCGCGCCTTGCGCCGCGGCATAGGCGGAGGCGGCATAGTCGACATCGCTAAGCACTGTCCTGGCCGCGTCCATGCCCTCGGGATCATAGGCGCACACCTTGGCACCGGCATCCTGCAGCGACTGGATGATCGCGATCGAGGGCGCGTCGCGCATGTCGTCGGTATTGGGCTTGAAGGTCAGGCCGAGCACCGCGACGGTGCGGCCGCGGACCGGCCCCCCGATCGCCGCGAGGATTTTGCGGCCCATCGCGCGCTTGCGCTGTTCGTTGACGGCAACGGTCGCCTCGATCAGCCGCAGCGGCGCGTCGTGGTCCTGCGCCGTCTTCATCAGCGCGAGCGTATCCTTGGGAAAGCAGGAGCCGCCATAGCCCGGACCCGCATTCAGGAATTTGCCGCCGATCCGGTTGTCGAGCCCGATGCCGCGCGCGACCTCCTGCACATCGGCGCCGACCTGTTCGCACAGGTCCGCCATCTCGTTGATGTAGGTGATCTTCATCGCGAGAAAGGCGTTCGCCGCATATTTGATCAGCTCGCTCGTGCGCCGGCTCGTGAAGACGATCGGCGCCTTGTTCAGCGATAGCGGGCGATAGACTTCTTCCATCGGCGCGCGGGCGCGCTCGTCCTCGATGCCGATGACGACGCGGTCGGGACGCTTGAAATCCTCGATCGCCGCGCCTTCGCGCAGGAATTCGGGGTTGGACGCGACGGCGAACTCGGCCGCGGGATTGCATTCGCGGATGATCCGCTCGACCTCGTCGCCGGTGCCGACGGGAACGGTCGACTTGGTGACGATCACGGTGAAGCCGCTCAATGCCCCGGCGATTTCGCGCGCCGCGCCATGGACGAAGGAGAGGTCGGCATGGCCGTCGCCGCGCCGGCTCGGCGTGCCCACCGCGATGAACACCACGTCTGCGGCGCCGACCGCTTCGGAAAGCTCGGTGGTGAAGTCCAGATTGCCGGCTGCGACATTGCGCGCGACCAGATTGTCGAGCCCGGGCTCATAGATGGGAATGCCGCCGGCGCGAAGCCGGGCGATCTTGTTCGCGTCCTTGTCGACGCAGGTCACATGATGGCCGAAATCGGCAAAACACGCGCCCGAAACGAGCCCGACATAGCCGGACCCGATCATTACGATACGCATTACGCGTTGCTCCCTTTTTATATGAAGGCGATTTTGCTGCGCTTGCGAACAATCATCGCGCCAGCCCCTCGCACGTCAACTTTCCAGCTTTGAAAAGAGGCAATTGAAAGGCGAGCCGAATGGGGCCGCAATCGCGATTCAAAATGACACAAAACTGAAAAAGGGCGCCCGATTATAAGCAGATGGCTCGCGGCTTTGGCCAAACGAAGATCGGACGCTTTGGCTGCAATGCGACGAAACGTTTCGACTTGAACTTGCCACGCGTCGGCGCTGGATTAGAAGCTGGATGCGACAAACTGTGGGAAGGGCAGGATGCTGGAAGCGCAACGCGCGGCATTTTTCGCCGACCTGCCCGTGTCGCTGGCGGTTCGCCGCGACCGGTTGGGGCGGGCGATGCGTATGATCGGGGAAAATGCCGACGCGCTATGCGTCGCCCTCGCGGCCGACCAGACGAATCAGGATGCCGATTCGGCGGAGCGCACCGAAGTGGTGCCGGCGCTGACGGTGCTGCGCGCGGCGCGGGACGGCGTCGGGCGCTGGATGCGCCCCGAAAGTAGCGGCGGCCTGCTCGCGCGGCTCGGCGGCGGCGATTATACGGAATATCTGCCGGTCGGGGTGGTCGGCATATCGGCGCCTGCCGCGCTGCCGCTGCTCCAGACGGCGGACGTCTTCGCGAGTGCGCTCGCCGCGGGCAATCGGGTGATGCTGAAATTCGACGCCGCTTCGCCGCAACTGGGCGACCTGATCAGCCGGCTCGCGCCCGGCTATTTCGATCCGCTCGAACTGGCCGTCGCGCCGGGCGGCGCCTTTGCCGACTTCGCCTTCGACCTGCTCGTGACGAGCGGCGAACAGGGCGACGGTGTGCCGATCGCGCGCTCGGGCAAGTCGCCGGTCATCTTCGGGCGCTCGGCTGATTTTGCGCGGGCTGCGGACAAGGTGATCGCGGACAAGCGCGTCCGGGGCGGACGGGTGCCGCTGGCGCCCGACTATCTGCTTGTGCCCGACGAGCAGGAAGAGGCGATCGCCGCCTGGCTGTGGCGCGCAGCGATGCAGTCGGCCGCGAACGAAGCGGCGCCGACCGCTGCCGAGCAGGCGCGATGGACGCGGCTGCTGGACGACGCGCGCGCGCGGGGCGGCGAAGTGATGACCGCACAGCCGCGCGGGACCGACATGCCGCTCCACATCGTCCGCCATACGAGCTACGACATGCTGGTGATGCAGGAGGATATCGAGGGACCGATTCTGCCGCTGCGCAATTATGCGCGGATCGAGGATGCGATCGCCGCGATCCACCGCCGCCCGCCGCCGCATGCCATCACTTATTTCGGGCGCGACGCCGCCGAGCGCCGGCATGTGCTGGACCGCACCCTGTCGTCGGCGATCGCGATCGACGGGCGCGCGCTGTCTCCGGCGAAGGCGGGCACGGGCATGACGCTCAATATCGGATCGGGGGAGGCGGGATTTCGCCGGTTCAGCCGGGTTCGGCACGTTTATCGCCCGCCCTTCTTTGGTTTTTCGCGCCGCTTGGCGGCCGGGGGCGGTGGCGATCTGGCCGGAGTGCCATCCGCGCTGCGCTGATCGCGGACACGCCACGCCGCGCCGCATCGCGCTCGTTTTGGCCGGTGCCCTCCGCCTAACCCCCGTGGCATGGCCGACATGTCCTCCCGCCGCGACGCGAGCGCGGTTCCGATCGCCGCGGACGGCGAGCCCGTCTATGCCGTGCGTTCGGGCGCCTCCTATCGCCGCGTGCGCGCACGCGACGTCGGCAACGGCCTGTTCGTGATTCGCGAGCCGGTCCGCGACGTGCGGATTTCGGACGTCAGGGTGGCAAGCGGTTATCGCGTCATCGAAAATACCGCGGCGCCCGGCCTGGAGGCCGCAGGATGCGTTGGGCTGCACGTGCGCGGGGCGAGGGCGAGCGATCTCGAACGCAGCTTCGCCCGCATCCGTTATGACAGCCGCGACGGGGTGATCGAGGATGTGAGCGCGAGCGGCAGGCTCACCACCGGTTCGACCGATCTTCCGGTCGGCATCGGATTCGCCGACACAGCGCATGATTTCCGGATCGAACGCTGTTCGATGCGCGGATTTCAGTGGAAACGCCGCGACTCGCAATATTGGAATGGCGACGGCTTCTCGACCGAGCGCGGCAATGCGCGCTTCCTTTTTCGCCAGTGCGCCGCCTGGGACAATAGCGACGGCGGTTTCGACCTGAAATCGACCGAGACGATGCTCGATGATTGCATCAGCGGCCGCAACGCGCGCAACTTCCGCCTGTGGTCGAGCATCCGCGCCACCCGGCTCGTCAGCGTCGATCCGATCAAGATCGGCGGGATCGGCGACACGAACCATTTTTCGATCATGGCGGCGAAAGGCGCGAGCGAGCCGCTGGTCATCTATATCGAACATCTGACAGTGAAGAGCGATCGCGGCTGGCCGATCTTCGACGTTCATAACGGACCCGCCAGGATCATCATCGGCTCGCACGATATTCAGGTGCCGCGCGGAACGCAGCTGGTCCGCTCGCGCGGCGGGGGTTCGGTGCCGGGCGGCGTGTCCTTCAAGGGCGAGCCGCCAAAGCTTTGAAATAGCCCCGACGCACTTTGGACACGCTTCGACGCCGGGCTCTTGCTGCAATGCAGCGTAAGGGCGCAGACCGCGCCCGTCAGCATGTGGCGATCGTGTCTGGCAAGCCGAATACTGGTTTTGGGGGGGAACCCAGTGACCAGAAAAGGGTGGAAAAATGCGAAAGATACGCAAGGCCGTGTTCCCCATTGGCGGCCTTGGAACCCGGTTTCTTCCGGCGACCAAATCCATGCCAAAGGAAATGCTGCCGGTCGTCGACCGGCCGCTGATTCAATATGCCGTCGACGAGGCGCGCGAGGCGGGCATCGAACAGTTCATCTTCGTCACCAGCCGCGGCAAGAGCCTGATCGAGGATCATTTCGATCACGCCTTCGAGCTCGAGGAAGCGATGGCGCGGCGCGGCAAGTCGCTTTCCGCGCTCGACGGCACGCGCCCGTCGCCGGGCGATATCACCATCGTGCGGCAGCAGGAACCCTTGGGGCTCGGCCACGCCGTCTGGTGCGCGCGCCGCCTTGTTGGCGACGAGCCCTTTGCCGTGCTGCTGCCCGACGATTTGATGGTCGGTGAACCCGGCTGTCTCAAGCAGATGGTCGAGGCCTATAACGACCTTGGCGGCAACCTGATCTGTACCGAGGAAGTGGCGGCGGACCAGACGCATAAATATGGCATCGTCACCCCCGGCGCGCAGGCAGGGCCGATCACCGAAGTGAAGGGGCTGGTCGAAAAGCCGGCGCCCGATGTCGCACCGTCGCGGCTCGCGATCATCGGCCGCTATATCCTCCAGCCCGAGGTGATGGACGTGCTCGGCAGTCAGGAGGAAGGCGCGGGCGGCGAGATCCAGCTCACCGACGCGCTGGCGCGGATGATCGGCCAGCAGCCGTTCCACGGCGTCACCTTCGACGGGACGCGCTATGACTGCGGCGACAAGAGCGGCTTCGTGACCGCGACGCTCGCGCTCGCGCTCCGCCGTCCCGACATCGCGCCCGCGGTTCGCGCCTTCCTGGCTGCCGCGTGATATGGATGCACTTTCACGGCGTACGCCGCTCCCTCGGGACGCGGACCCGCAGGTCGATCGCGGAGCGCTGATCGACCTGCGCCATATCGGCGGGATTTTGCGCCGGCGATGGATGGTGCTGTGCGCGGCGATGGTCGCGGCGATTATCGTCGCGGCCGCCGCCTATCTCGTCGCCGAGCCGCGCTATCTCGCGACCGCGCAGGTCGCGCTCGAACGCACGGCCGAGCGCGTGATCGACGTCGATGCGGTGACCCCGACCGCCGATCCCGATTCGGCGGCGGTCGATACCGAGGTGCAGGCGCTGCGCTCGCCCGAACTGATCGGGCGGGTGGTCGACCGGCTGCGGCTCGCCCGCGATCCCGCGTTCAACGAGGCTGCGGGGCAGGGCGCGCCCGCGGCGCAGCCTGACCTCATTGGACGCCAGCGCGCGATCGGCACCTTGCTCGGCCGCTTGACGGTCAAGCGCGATGGGCTCTCCTATGCGATCAGCGTGTCGTATGAGGGGAATACGCCGGGTCAGGCGGCCCAGATCGCCAATGCGCTGGTCGATGATTATGTCTCGGGGCAGGCGGGTTCGAAGGCCGAGGCGACGCAGCGCGCGCAAGGCTTTCTCGAAAAACGGCTTGAGGACCTGCGCACGCAGGTGCTCGGCGCCGAGCGGGCGGTCGCCGACTATCGCGCCGCGCACAATCTTTTCGCCGTTTCCGAAGCCAGCACGGTGACGCAGCAGGAATTGTCGGGCCTTTCGACGCAGCTCGCGCAGGCCAAGGCGGAAAATGCCGCGGCACAGGCACGGCTTTCGGCGGCGCGCGCGCAGGTGCGCGGCGGACGGAGCGGCGAGGAGCTTGGTGACTCGCTCGATTCGCCGGTGGTCAGCCAGCTCCGGGCCCAGCGCGCCGAGGCGGCGCGCGAGGTTGCGGCGCTCGAAAAACGCTATGGTCCGCGCCATCCCGCGCTCGTCCAGGCGCAGAACCAGCTTCGCACCGCCGACCAGCATATCGCCGCCGAGGTGAAGCGCATCGTCGCCAACGCGTCGATTCAGGCGAGCATCGCCGGACAGCGCGCGGCCTCGCTCGCGGGCTCGGTCGCGCAGACGCAAGGCAAGCTCGCGAGCGACAATGAGGCGTCGGTGCGGCTGGCCGAGCTCGAACGCAACGCCGAATCGTCGCGGACGCTCTATCAGGCGTTCCTCGACCGCTATCGCCAGACGGTCGCGCAATCGGGGCTCGAACGCAGCGATTCCTATATAGTCAGCCGCGCGCGCGTCCCCGGCGCGCCCAGTTCGCCCAACATGCTGATCTATGCGGCGATGGCGGTGGTCGGCGGGCTCGGAGTCGGCGTACTGCTCGTCGTGCTGCTGCAATTGCTCGAGCGCGGGCTCGAGACGAGCGACGCGATCGAGGAAACCTTGGGGCTGGCGACGCTCGCCTCGATCCCTGACGCGCGCACGCTGCCCGGCTATCGCAAGTCGGGGCTGCCGGCGCCGCCCGCCGAGCTGCTGATCAAGCGGCCGCAGTCGACCTATGCCGAGGCGTTCCGCGCCTTGCGCACCTCGATCCAGTTCGCCGAGGCGGCGCAGCCGGTACGCGTCGTCGCGATCACCTCCGCCGTGCCGGGCGAAGGCAAGACGACGACCGCGATGGGCCTTGCCCGCGCGATGGCGGCGGCGGGCGGCAAGGTGCTGCTGATCGACGCCGACGCGCGCCGGCGCGCGTCGAGCCGGCAGTTCGCCGAGGGCGTGACGCTCGGGCTCGACGAAGTGCTGGCGGGCGACGCGACGCTCGATCAGGCGATCGTCAAGGACAGCATGTCCGACGCCTGCCTGCTGCCGCAGCGGCTCGATTCGAAGGGTATCGGCCTGACCGAGAGCCCGGCGCTGGCCGAGCTGATCGAACAGGTGCGCGACCGCTACGACCTCGTGATCCTCGACACGCCGCCGGTCTTGCCGGTCGACGAGGCGCGCGTAATCGCCAGCATGGCGGACGGCGTCGTTTTCCTCGTGCGCTGGCGCAAGACGCCATCGAAGGCGGCGTCGGTGGCGCTGCGGCGGCTCTACGACGTCCATGCCGAAATGCTGGGCGCGGTGCTGACGCTGGTCGACGTGCGCGAGCAGGAGCGCGCCGGCTATGAGGACGGCGGCACCTTCCTCAAGGCGTACCGCCACTATTATGCCGACTGATCCGCCGCCGCCGTGACCGCGCAGGCGCTGCCCTACGGCCCGGCATTCGGGCTCGGCATATTGGTGCCCGTCACGCTGCTGCTGCTCGTCCCGCTCGTCGTCGCGGCGCGGCGGGCGGGCGGCATGGCGGGGGCGTTCGTGGTATTCGCGCTGTGGCTGCGTACCACCGCGGGCGCCTATCATCTCTATATGTTCCAGCCGCTTGCGGGCGGGCTCTCGGGCAATGCGCTGCTTTCGGTCGCGGTGACCGGCTTCGGGCTGCTTTTCGTCGTGCGGCCCGCCAATCTGGCGCTCAAATGGCTGTTGCCCGTCTATGTGCTGATCCTGCTCGCGTTGTTCAGCGCCAGCCTCAACGGCGATCTGGTGGGCGGCATCAATATCGCCGTCAAATATGCCTATATGATCGTGATCCTGCTCGCGGCCTTCCAGGCGCTGCGCCGCGATCCCGAAGCGCGCTTTCTGACCTGGGCGATGGTTTCCTTCCTGCCCTTGCTCGTCTTTCAGGCGCTGTCGCTGGCGCTGAACATGCCCAAGGGGGCCGAGGATGGCGACGGGCTCGTCTGGATCGGCGGCTATAATCACGAGGCGGCCTTTTCGGTCGCGCTGCTGACGGGATTCCTGGTCGGCGGCCTCGCACGGTCGGCGCCGCGCGCGGTGCGCATCGCCTTTCTGTCCGTGACGCTCGTTGCGATCCTGCTCGCGGGCTATCGCACCACGATCCTTGCGCTCGCGCCGCTCGCGCTGGCGATTTTCCTTGGTGGGCTGACGATGAGCGTGCGGCGCGACCAGCGCGGGGCGATGGCGGTGACGGCGACCGTCGCGGGTGTGCTGCTCTTTGCGATCGCGGCGCTGCTCTATCGTGAGAGTTTCGCCGACCTCGCCGCCTTCCTCGCCGACCCGGCGGCGCTGATCAAGCCGCCGCGCGACTTCGACCTGCTCGAGCGGCAGGTGATGTCGGGCCGCCCACTGATCTGGAGCAGCTATATCTATGCCTGGGCCGACGGCACACCGCTTCAGCATCTGTTCGGCCTCGGGCCCGAAAGCTGGGAGGGCGTGTTCAAAGTCTATCCGCACAACACGCTGGTCGCGACGCTCTACGAGCTCGGCTGGTTCGGCGTCGCGGCGATGATCGCCTTGTGGACGGTGATGTTCGCGGCGGCGGCATCGGCGCGCGGCGATCGCTTCCTGCTGATCGCCGCCCATTTCGCCTTCTTTCTGCTCAACATGGCGACGATGCCGTTCTGGCAGGTCGAGGGGCTGGCATTCTATGGCCTGCTCTGCGGCTACACCGTCCATGCCGCGCGCGCGGCGGCGCGGCGGACGACAGTCCCTCAGGACCGGCTTGCTTACGGCTTTCCTGAAAGCCGCGGAATTCGGGTGCGATGATGGTGCCGGCTACAGGATTCGAACCCGTGGCCCCCTGATTACAAATCAGGTGCTCTACCAACTGAGCTAAGCCGGCGCTCGCGTTCCCCTAAGCATTTTTCGATCCGATGGAAACAGCGGACATAAGGGAATTGTCAGACGATGCCAAAAGTCCAGCCTTCGGTTCGGGCGAGGGCCGGGGTCAGTGGCGACGGCGCCCAAGGGGCGTTCTCGCTTGCGACCGCGCGCAGCCAAGCGGCGGTCAGCAGCGCGTCGCTGGCATGGTCGCTGACCGGGCCTGCGAGGCCGGCAGGGGCCGATCCCAATGCCGCGAGCGCCGCGTCGAGTGCCGCCCCATCGCGGATCTTGCTACGCCCCGGCGGCAGGCCGGCCGCGCGCGCCGCGAGGCTGGTATAGATTTCGACGAGCAGCGGACCGCGGGCGGGAGCCGGATCGAGCGGCCACAGCGGTATCCGGCCCGACAGCCGATTGAGCAGGCGCATGCCCGCGAGGCTCGCCTTGCCGACCTGCGCCGCGCCGACAAGGTTGAAATTGCTGACGCTCGCGGCCTGTTTCGTCGCGCGCTGATATTGCTCGACCACCCGCAGGCGACCCGCGCCGGGCGCGAACAGATCGCCGACATCGCCCCGGCCGTGACGAAAATGGCGCCGCGCGTCGGGGTGGCCGAGAAATCCGCCGGCTTCATAATGCGGATCGCCGTGCGCGAGCCGCTCGACCAGCGACCAGAGCGCCCGAATATCGGCCGGGCTTTCGCTCCATTCGGGAAAATAGACGCCCGCGTCGGCGAAGGCGAAGGCGGCCGAGAAATCGAAGCCGATCAGCATGTCCTCGCCCGCGGTCGCGATATCCTCCAGCCAGGCGAGAATTTCGGCGCGCGACCAGATATGCCCGGGCCGCACGAGCGCGGGCGCCGCCGCATCGCTCGCGACCGCGAGCGCGATCCCGCGTTGGCGTTCGCCGCGGGCGCCCGACCAGTCGAGGGCGGCGAAATGGGTGAAGCGACGCATTGGCGGGCCTTAGCGCCGCCAAGCGCCTTGCACAAAGGGCGACGGAGCCCCACATGCGCCCCATGCTGATCGAAACCGAATCGACGCCCAACCCCGCGACGCTCAAATTCCTGCCCGGCCGGGCGGTGATGGAGACGGGAACTCGCGACTTCGCTAGCCCCGAAGAGGCAGAGGCCTCGCCGCTCGCGAGCGCGCTTTTCTCGCTCGGCGATGTGACGGGCGTGTTCTTCGGCCGCGATTTCGTGTCGGTGACGATCGCTCCCGGCGCCGAATGGACCGATGTGAAGCCCGATGTGCTCGGTATCGTGATGGATCATTTCCTCGCCGACGTGCCGCTGTTCAACGCCGCGAGCGCGGGTTTCTCGGTTCCGGCCGAGGATGAGGGCTTTGCCGACGATCCCGCCGACGCCGACATCGTCGAACAGATCAAGGAACTGATCGAAACGCGCGTCCGGCCCGCGGTCGCCAACGACGGCGGCGACATCATCTATCGCGGTTTCGACAAGGGCAATGTGTATCTGAAGCTGCAGGGCGCCTGCGCCGGCTGCCCCTCCTCGACCGCGACGCTGAAGAATGGCATCGAGTCCCTCTTGAAACATTATGTTCCCGAGGTAACGGCAGTTCACGCCGTCTGACCAAATCATTTCAGGAGATACCCGATGAGCGAGCCGCTTTCCGACAGCGCTCTCGACCAGTTGTTTCGCACCGCGCGCACCTATAACGGCTATCTCGACAAACCCGTCTCCGAAGCGCAGCTGCACGCGATCTGGGACCTCGTGAAATTCGGGCCGACCAGCGCCAACAGCCTGCCGGCACGGATCGTCTGGTGCGTGTCGGACGAAGCGAAGCAAAAGCTCGCGGCGCTCGCCATTCCGGGGAATGAGGAAAAGATCCGCGCGGCGCCGGTCACCGCGATCATCGCGATGGACACCGAGTTTTACGAGCATCTGCCCGAATTTTTCCCGCACACCGACGCGCGGAGCTGGTTCGCGGGCAACGACGCGCTCGCGGAGACGACGGCGTTTCGCAATTCGAGCCTGCAGGGCGCCTATTTCATCCTCGCCGCGCGCGCGCTCGGGCTCGACACTGGGCCGATGTCGGGTTTCGACAATGCCGCGGTCGACAAGGCCTTCTTCGCCGGCGAGCCCAAGGTGAAGAGCAATTTCATCTCGACCCTCGGCTATGGCGATCCCGCGACGATCTTCGAACGCAGCCCGCGCCCCGATTTCGCGCGCTTCAACCGCATCGCCTGAACGGCGCGCGCTCGATCCCATGCGCCACCTGGTCATCGATTCGGCGAGTGAGGCCTGTTCGGTGGCGCTGCTCGAGGCGGGGGCGGTCGTCGATCATCGCCACGAAGTGATCGGGCGCGGTCACGCCGAGCGCCTCGTTCCGCTGATCGCCGAACTCGTCGGTGGCGGCCGGGCCGATGTCATCGCCGCCGGATGCGGCCCGGGCAGCTTTGCCGGGGTGCGCATCGGCGTCGCCGCGGCCCGCGCGCTCGCGCTCGGCTGGCAGGTGCCGGTCCACGGCTTTTCGACGCTCGCGCTTGTCGCCGCCGCCGCGGCTGACGAGATCGCGGCGGCAGACGGCGCGCTCGTGGTGATGGAAGGCGGCCACGGCCAATGGTTCGTCCAGCCCTTCACCGCCGATCTCGCGCCGCGCGCCGCGCTTCGCTCGCTGCTTCCCGATGACGCTGTCCGGCTCGATGACGCGCTGGTCGTCGGCAATCGCGCCGAGGCCTTTGTCGCGAAACGCGGCTCGGGACGCGCGCTCGCAATGCTGCCTGACGCGCGCGCCTTTTTGCGCTTGCCCGCGGGCGCGATGATCGACACGCCGAGCCCGATTTACGGCCGCGCGCCCGACGCCAAGCCGATGAAGGCCCCGGCATGACCGCCGCCATTCGTCTCGCCACCGCGCGCGTCGGCGATCTTGCCGCGGTGATGCGCGTGATGGATGCGGCGTTCGAGCCCGCCTATGGCGAGGCGTGGACCGGCGCGCAGCTCCTGACTCTGTTCGCGCTTCCATCGGCGCGCGTGTGCCTGGCGTGGGACGGTGAACAGGCGTGCGGCTTTTCCGCCGCGCGGATCGCAGGCCCCGAAAGCGAATTATTGTTGCTCGCGGTCGACCCGCAGTTTCGCGGCCGCGGGATCGGGCGATTATTGATCGACGACTGGCGCGCCTGGGCTACACGCGAGGGCGCTGAAGACTATTTCCTTGAAATGCGGGCCGACAATGACGCGGTTCATCTTTATGAACGCGCAGGCTTTACAGAGTGCGGGCGGCGTCCGGCCTATTATCGAGGCAACGACGGCAAGCTCCGCGATGCCATTACGATGCGGCGTCCGGCGCGGGAGAGTCGAGCCGACTGATCGGTCATTGCGGAATTACATCCAAAGTGGCACTAATCTATCCGGCGAAAGAAAAAATCCAATATTCGCCGAGATACTTCTGGGTAATCGACAACAAGGAATAGTCTCATGTCCGATCAAGCCGACACCAATGAGATGCTCGTTACGCTGACCGCCGACATTGTCGCGGCGCATGTCAGCAACAACAGCGTCGCCATTTCAGACCTCTCCATATTGATCAACAATGTCCACGCCGCGCTGTCGGGTCTCGGGAGCGAGCCGGTCGTGGAAGAAAAGCTGGTGCCGGCGGTTTCGATCCGGACCTCGGTGAAGCCCGATTATATCGTCTGTCTCGAAGACGGCAAAAAGCTGAAGATGCTGCGCCGCCACCTGATGACGCATTATGGCATGACACCCGACGACTATCGCGCGAAGTGGGGACTCGCCGCCGACTATCCGATGGTCGCACCCAACTATGCCGAAAAGCGCCGCGCGCTGGCGAAGGAAATCGGCCTCGGTACCAAGGGTCGTGGCGGCGGGCGCAAGCGCAAAGCCAAAGCCTGATACTTGCGATAAATCGCTCCAGCCGGAGCAGGGAAGGGCGGCGCCGGAAAGGGCGCCGCCCTTGTCCTATTCGCGGGGCATCCCTATACAGTTTGTAACAAAGACAGACACGGCTGCATCTGCAGGAAAGGCAAGCATGTCCGGCAATATCGATCTCGAAGCCCTGTGCCACGAAAAGGGCCTCCGCATCACCGAACAGCGCCGCATCATCGCGCGCGTCATCTCGGATTCGGAGGATCATCCCGATGTCGAGACCCTCTATGAACGCGCGTCGAAGATCGACAGCGGCATCTCGATCGCGACCGTTTACCGCACCGTGCGCCTGTTCGAAGAAGCGGGCATTCTCGACCGCCACGACTTCGGCGACGGGCGCTCGCGCTACGAAGCGGCGCCCGAGGCGCATCACGACCATCTGATCGACGTCGAAACGGGCAATGTGATCGAATTCGTCGATCCGGAGCTCGAGGCGTTGCAGAAGGTGATCGCCGAACGGCTGGGCTTCCGCCTCGTCGACCACCGCATGGAGCTTTATGGTGTCGCCATCGATCGCAAGCGCGACTGATCGCAGCGCGATTACCTGGCGGACGGTGGCCCGTCTCGCCTTGATGGTGCTGGCGCTCCTTTTCCTGATCGTCCCGCATCTGCTTTACCGTGCCATCGGCCGCCCGTCGCCGATGGTGATGGCGTTCCTGAACGCCGCAGGCTGGATCGCGGGGCTGCGCATCCGCACGACGGGCACGCGGCTCCGGCGCGACGTGCTGTTCGTTTCGAACCATGTCAGCTGGCTCGACATTCTCGCGCTGGGCGGCGCGGCGCGCTCGGCGTTCGTGTCGAAGGCCGAGATCGGCTCGGCGCCGCTCGTCGGCTGGCTCGCCGACCAGAACCACACCGTCTATGTCCAGCGCGAGGCACGGCGCGAGATCCACAACCAGGCGAACGACCTTCGCAATGCGCTCGCGCGCGGGCGCCCGGTGACTTTATTCCCCGAAGGGACGACGGGCCCGGGCGACGGCCTGCTGCCTTTTCGGGCTTCGTTGTTCCAGGCGGTGATCCCGACGCCGCCGAAGTTGCGCGTCCAGCCGGTCCTGCTCGATTATGGCGCCGAGGCGAACGACATCGCGTGGCTCGATCCCGAATCGGGCCTCGACAATTTCAAGCGGCTGCTCGCGCGCAAGCGCCCGGTCCACTTGACGATCCATTATCTCGATCCGCTCCCCGATATCGCCGAGGGCGATCGCAAGCTGCTCGCCGAGGCGGCGCGCGGGGCGATCGCGGCGGAAATTGCGCGGTCTTCCGCCAGCGCGCCGCATCGCCTATAGCGCGCCGATGAAATCCGACTCTCCGAAAACATTCCACGTCAAATCCTTCGGCTGCCAGATGAACGTCTATGACGGCGAGCGCATGGCCGAGATGCTGGGTACAGAGGGCTATGTTGCGGCCGCCGATGGCGCCGACGCCGATCTGGTCGTGCTCAACACCTGCCACATCCGCGAGAAAGCGGCCGAAAAGGTCTATTCGGACATCGGCCGGCTGAAGCGCGCCGACGGCAGCACGCCGACAATCGCCGTCGCTGGCTGCGTCGCGCAGGCCGAAGGCGCCGAGATCGCGCGCCGTGCGCCCAGCGTCGATGTCGTCGTCGGGCCGCAGGCCTATCACCGCCTGCCCGACCTGATCGCGCGCGCCGAGCGCGGCGAAAAGGCGGTCGACCTCGACATGCCGCTCGAAAGCAAGTTCGGCGCGCTGCCCAAGCGCGCTGGCGGCCAACGTCCGACCGCTTTCCTCACCGTGCAGGAAGGCTGCGACAAATTCTGCACCTACTGCGTCGTGCCCTATACCCGCGGCGCCGAGATCAGCCGGCCCTTCGCCGACCTGATCGCCGAAGCGCGCGCGCTCGTCGCGGGCGGCGTGCGCGAAATCACGCTGCTCGGCCAGAACGTCAACGCATGGGACGGCGAGGACGACAAGGGAAGGGCGATTGGCCTTGACGGCTTGATCCGCGAACTGGCGCGCGAGGATGGGTTAGAGCGCATCCGCTACACGACGAGCCACCCCAACGACATGACCGATGGGCTGATCGCCGCGCATGGCGAGATCGACAAGCTGATGCCTTTCCTCCACCTGCCGGTGCAGGCGGGCAGCGACCGCATCCTCGCCGCGATGAACCGCAGCCACAGCGTCGAGAGCTATCTTCGCGTCATCGAGCGCGTTCGCGCGGCGCGCCCCGACATCGCGATTTCGGGCGACTTCATCGTCGGCTTCCCCGGCGAAACCGAGGCGGACTTTCAGGCGACGCTCGATATCGTGCGCGCGACCAATTACGCGATGGCGTACAGCTTCAAATATTCGCGCCGCCCCGGCACGCCCGCGGCGACGATGGACGGCCAGATTTCCGAAGCCGAAATGAACGGCCGCCTCCAGCGGTTGCAGGCCTTGCTCAACGAACAGCAGCAGGCGTTCAACGAAGCGACCGTCGGCCGCACCACGCGCCTGCTGCTCGAGCGCAAGGGCAAGCTCGACGGCCAGCTGATCGGCAAGTCGCCCTGGCTCCAGTCGGTGCACGTCATCGCGCCGGGGCTCAAGATCGGCGACATGATAGATGTGCGCATCACCTCGGCTGGCGCGAACAGCGTCGGCGCCGAAGCGCTGACCGAAGAAGTCGCCTAGTGCGTCTGGCGGAAGCTGTCTCCCCGAAGCCACACTCCGCCTCCTTCTGTCGCATTCGCAGCCTGCAAGTCATGGACTCCCGTCATGGCGGGAGTACAGTTGTGTCGTCGATCGAAGGAGCCTTGCTTATATGTCCAAACGCCCGCTGACCGCCTCCACCCCCGCCGAACCCGGCGACCGCGTCCGACTGACGGCGGAATTCGAGCGTACACAGCTTTTGGGCATTCTCTTCGGCGAGTTCGACCGCAACCTCGTTGCGATCGAGAACCGTCTGGGGGTCTATATCTCGGCGCGCGGCAACCGCGTGCAGATCGAGGGCGAGGCGGAAGCCGCGGCGCGCGCGCGCGACGTGCTCACCGACTTGTATGACCGCATCGAAAAGGGGCAGGAGGTCGACGCCGGCATGGTCGATGGCCTGATCGCGATGTCGGCGCAGCCGACGCTCGACGGCATCATCCGTCACGACACGAGCGAAGCGCCGCCGGTGATGATCCGCACGCGCAAGAAGACGATCGTCCCGCGCGCGCCGTCGCAGGTCCCCTATATGCAGGCGCTCGCGCGCGACGAGGTGATCTTCGCGCTCGGTCCGGCGGGCACCGGCAAGACCTATCTCGCGGTCGCGCAGGCGGTCGCGCAGCTCATCACCGGCAGCGTCCAGCGCCTGATCCTGTCGCGCCCCGCGGTCGAGGCGGGCGAGAAGCTCGGCTTCCTGCCCGGCGACATGAAGGAAAAGGTCGATCCCTATCTGCGCCCGCTCTACGACGCGCTCCACGACTGCCTGCCCGCCGAGCAGGTCGAGCGCCGCATCGCGAGCGGTGAGATCGAGATCGCGCCGCTCGCGTTCATGCGCGGGCGCACGCTCGCCGACGCCTTCATCATCCTCGACGAGGCGCAGAATACGACAATCCCGCAGATGAAGATGTTCCTGACCCGCTTCGGCATGAACAGCCGCATGGTCATCTGCGGCGACCCGAAGCAGGTCGATCTGCCGATGCCCGCGACCTCGGGCCTCGCCGACGCCGTCGCGCGGCTCGAAGGGCTCGAAGGGATCAACGTCAGCCGCTTCACCGCTGCCGACGTCGTCCGCCACCCGATCGTCGGGCGGATCGTCGAAGCCTATGAGGGGCCAGGCGCCTGATGCGAACGCTGTCCGCTCCGGGGTGTGAGCGGACGTTGCCTGTCTTCGTCATCCCGTGCCGGATCGGGGAACCGGTCGGCACGTCGAGCAGATAATCATTCCAAAGGTCAGGAAAGTTCAGCCTTGTGCGCCCGCCGTTTGGAGCTCGCGGCGTGCCTGACGCGCCCTGCACGCTCCGCCGTGGCCGTACCCGCTGGAAGGGCAGCGGCTGCTCTTCTGTTTGCCAAACGAAAGAGCCGGATGAAGGCTGGCATGGCTGGACAATGTAGGAAAGGCCTTTTTTTTTAACGTGGCGTGGGCCTTTGGGGTGGGAAGCGGGCGTGATGCCACCCAACTTCGTCATCCCGGACTTGATCCGGGATCAACGGCAGCGCTGAAGTCATGGACCCCGGATCAAGTCCGGGGTGACGATGATTAGGACAACGCACCCCGCGATGCCGCTCCACTCCCTCGCTTTTTTCGAGAACGATTCGCAATAGCATCTTGACCCCCTGATTTTGCGCGCCTAGAGCGCCGCTATTGCGAGTCAATCGCAAGATAATCAGGGGAAGAAATTTGACCAGCCATCGTTCGCCGTCCGTCAGCCGCCTTGCCGCAGGCAGCGCGCTGGGCTTTGCGCTCGCCGCCACCGCCGCGCCGGCCTTTGCGCAGGACAATGACGGCGAATATTGGCTGGCGCGCAAGAACCAGATCGTCGTGACCGCGACGCGCACCGCAGTGAAGGCCGAAGACCTGCCCGTCACCGTCAGCGTCAAGACCGACGAGCAGATTGCCGACGAACTCGTCACCGACATCCGCGACCTCGTGCGCTTCGAACCCGGCGTCAGCGTCCAGCGCCAGCCTGCGCGTTTCGGTGCCGCCTTGGGATCGGCGGGGCGGGCGGGCAACGACAGCTTCAACATCCGCGGCATCGGCGGCAACCGCGTGCTGATCCAGGTCGACGGCGTGCGCGTCCCCGACGGTTTCAGCTTCGGCGCGCAGGCGTCGGGACGCGGCGATTATGTCGACTTGGGCCTCATCAAGTCGGTCGAAATCCTGCGCGGTCCTTCGTCGGCGCTTTACGGCAGCGACGGGCTTGCCGGCGCGGTCAGCTTCATCACCGCCGATCCCGCCGATTTCATCCAGCCGGGCAGCAACGTCGGCGGCCTCCTTCGCGCCGCCTACAGCAGTGCCGACGAGGAGTTCAGCGAAACCGCGATCCTCGCGGGGCGCAGCGGCGACTGGTCGTTGATGGCCGCCTATACCCGCCGCGACTGGCAGGAACTCGACAACAAGGGCGACGTCGGCGGAACCGGCGCGCTACGTACAGAACCCAATCCGCAGGACGGCCGCTCGAACGCCGCACTCGCCCGCATCGTCTATGACCCCGCGAACGGCCACAAGCTGCGCCTGACGGGCGAATATCTCGATACGCACCTCTACACCAACGGCCTGACGGGCCTCAGCGCGTCGGTTGAACGGCTTGAGGGTTTCGACAGCGGCGAACGCAAGCGCGTCTCGCTCGACTGGAGCTGGGAGGGCGAGGGCGCGATCGATTTCGCGCGCGTTGCGCTCTACTGGCAGGACGGCGAGGACAATCAATATACCGAAGAGGATCGCACCCCCGCCGCCGACCGCACGCGCCTCAACACCTTCGAGAACCGCGTCATCGGTGCCGCCGCCGATGCGCGCGCCGACTTTGCGACCGGCGGACTCGCCCACCGCCTCGTCTTCGGCGGCGACATCAGCAAGACGCGCCAGCGGGGCCTGCGCGACGGCACCGTCCCGCCTTTCGGCGAAGTCTTTCCGACGCGCGCCTTTCCGAGCACCGACTTCACCCGCGCGGGCCTGTTCGCGGGCGACGAGATCAGCATCGCCGATGGCCGCTTGATCCTCTATCCGGCGCTGCGCTTCGACTGGTACGACCTGTCGCCCGACGACGATCCGCTGCTTCCCGCCTTCAGCGGCGCCGGGCAGGACGGTTCGCGTCTGTCGCCCAAGTTCGGCGCGCTGTGGAAGATCACCGACACGGTGCGGCTGTTCGCCAATTATGCGACGGGCTTCAAGGCGCCCGAACCGGGGCAGGTCAACCAGTTCTTCGAGAATCTCGCCTTCGGCTACACCTCGGCGCCGAACCCCGATCTCGGCCCCGAACGCAGCGAAAGCTTCGAGGGCGGCATCCGCTTTTCCAGCGATCATGTCAGCCTCGACGTCACCGCCTTTTCGGCGCGCTACAAGGATTTCATCAGTCAGGAAGTGGTGAGCGGCAGCTTCACGCCGGCCGATCCCGCCGTCTATCAATTCGTGAATCTCGACCGCGCCCGCGTCAAAGGCGCCGAAGCGCGGTTCGAGGGGCGAGCGTCGTCCGGCCTGTATACGACGCTCGCCCTATCCTATGCCAAGGGTGATGAGATATTGCCCGATGGCACGCGCGTGCCGCTGTCGACGATCGACCCGCTCAAACTCGTCGCGGGCATCGGCTATCGCGAGCCGCAGAGCGGGCGTTTCGGCGGCCAGCTGATCATGACGCATAGCGCGCGCAAGGAAGCGTCGCGGACCGAGGGCGTCTGCGCCCCCGGCGAATGCTTCCGTCCCGACGGCTTCACCATCCTCGACGCGACCGCTTTCGTGCGGATCGTGGAGGGGCTGACGCTGCGCGCCGGCGTCTTCAACATCCTCGACGAAAAATATGCGTGGTGGAGCGACGTGCGCGGGCTCGCGTCCACCTCGACCGTCACCGACGCCTATACCCAGCCCGGCCGCAATGTGAGCGCCTCGCTGAGCTTCCGCTTCTAAACAAGAAAAGGACTGCACCGATGAAACATTATCGCAAGATCGCCGCCGGGCTGTTGCTGCTCACCGCCGCGCTGCCCGCCGTCGCCTCCGCCCACCCGCCGATCGCCGCCGAGGACGCCGCCGCCAATTTCGAGCAGGACCGCGCCGACATTCTCGCGATGGCGGGCAACTACCGCGTCAGCTTCAACATGCAGGAATCGACGCGCTGGGACCCGGCATACGAAGTGCTCGAACCCAAGAAATCGGGCGGCCACGAAGTCGTGCGCGTGATCGAGGATACGGGGCGCAAGATCATACTCCAGCATATGCTCGTCATCACCGGCGACGACGACAAGAGCTTCGTGATCAAGCATTGGCGGCAGGACTGGGAATATGAACCTGCAAAGATCCTCGCCTATTCGGATCGCAATCAATGGGCGTGGGAAGACGTCCCCGAACGGATGCGCACCGGCCGCTGGTCGCAGACGGTCTATCAGGTCGACGACAGCCCGCGTTACGCCGGCTGGGGCCAGTTCGAAACGCAGGGCGGCATCCGCCGCTGGCGTTCGAGCTGGACGTGGCGCCCGCTCGCGCGCCGCGACGCGGTGCGTAATCCCGTCTACGACCGCTATCTCTCGATCAATCGCCACCAGCCGTCGCCCGACGGCTGGATCCACTGGCAGGACAATACCAAGATGGGGACGAAGGACGGCAAGCTGGTGCCGATCGTCCAGGAATATGTCCTCAACACCTACACCAAATACGACCAATATGATGTGAAGGCCGCCGACGATTATTGGGCGGCGACCAAGGAATATTGGGCCGCTGTGCGCGCCGAATGGGACCGCGTCGCCGCGACCAAGGGTGGCATCGCGATCGAGGAAAAGGCCGACACCGGCACGGTGATCAGCGGCCGCCTGCTCGAAATGGCCGACGAGGTTCAGGAAAAGAAACTGACGACCGCGAAAGCCATCAGCGAAGCGAAGAAGCTGATCGAAACGAACACGCGCAAGCTCTGACGACCTTCACCATGTGAAGCCCGCACCTGGGGGCGGTCCGCAAGGATCGCCCCCTGTTTTTTTGTGCGCTGCACGGCGTCATGCAGCGAGCCGAACCGCCGAACCAATCAGCCGCCATCCTTCGTCGATTTGAAGATAGCATCCGGCTTGTGACCTCGGCACAATTCGTAATCTGATGCATTGAACGGCTGAAAGCGTGACGGCCAGCCGGGCAGACACTCGAAATTAGCCTCGTCTGGTCCAGCAGCTATTGCAAGGGAAAGCGCGTGAATACGCGCTTCCCCGATTAGGCAATTGATTTCGCCTTCAGACGTAGAATCTAAAGGGACTAGCGAAGAACCTGCATAGTCTGGCAGCGCACTGATCGTCGTAAACTCATCGATTCCGCAATGCCGGATCAATTTGACGCTCACTGGTCCGTCTCCGGTCTCGTAATCCGACCCGAGAATGTGATCGAAATTGTCGTCCGCAATTCGCAAATACAGGCGCTCTGGCTTTGTCCCGAACCACATAGTTGCGACGGCTACGCTTGAAAGAGCCATGACGACGCCGATAAGCGCGCCGACGAGAAATGAGCGTCGCACCCCTATTTCTTCGCCCCATCGAGGCTCCAGATTCCCGCGCCGCGCGTCGCGATGAACAGGAAGATGAAACAATAGAGCGCGATCGTTTCGCCGCCGTTGACGATCGGATAGGGGCCCTTAACGCCGTGCATCATCCAATAGCCGACCGCCGCCATGCCGCTGGCGACGAAGGCGGCGGGGCGCGTGAACAGGCCGATGACGATCAGGCCGCCCGCGACGAGTTCGATGATTCCGGCGGCGTGGAGCATCGGGTTCAGCGGCATCGGAAAGGTGACCGGGAAATTGAAGAATTTCTGCACGCCATGCGCCAGAAACAGCAGCCCCGCGACGATGCGTAGCAGCGCATAGGCCTGTTCGCCGAACCCACCCAGAAACTTCATGGATTGCCCCCTCATTCCGATTGTCGAGGCGAGGAGGCTAACCGATTTTCCCGCCGACGCGAATTTTTTTCGCAGCGCATGTCACATCCGCCGATCCTGTCTCGTCATATCTGCACAACCCCCCGAAGGAGACACGATATGTCCAAGGTAACCGACCCCTTTGCCGCCTCGCCGCAGCTCATGAAGCAGTGGATGACGGTCAGCCTCGCCGCGCAGGAAAGCCTGGAGAAGAGCCTGATCGAGCTCGTGAAGATCCGCTCGTCGATCCTCAACGGCTGCGCCAACTGCATCAACATGCACACCGCCGAAGCGCGCGCGAAGGGCGAAACCGAACAGCGCATCTACCTGCTCGCCGCGTGGCAGGAAGCGCCGGTCTATACCGACCGCGAACGCGCCGCGCTCGCCTGGACCGATGCCTTGACCCGCCTTTCGCAAGGGCACACACAAAGCCAAGCGCGCGAGGCGCTCGACGCGCATTTCACCGCGGAGGAACAGATGAACCTGACCGTGATGATCAATGTCATCAATGGCTGGAACCGGATCGCGGTCGGCTTCGACCTCTGGTACGAAGGCGGCGCGCCGGCGAAGGCGGCCTGATGACCCCCGAAGGCGTCCGGGACGGTGTCGATGCGGAGGATGCGGCGGTCAGTTTCGACCCGCTGCGCCCGCTCCTCACGCGCGTCGCCTACCGCATGCTCGGCTCGGTCGCCGATGCCGAGGATGTGGTGCAGGACGCCTTCATCCGCTGGCTCGGCACCGACCGCGATGCGGTGCGCGAGCCCGCGGCCTTTCTCCGCCGCACCGTGACGCGGCTCTGCCTCGACCAGATCAAGTCGGCGCGGAACAGCCGCGAAACCTATATCGGCCCCTGGCTCCCCGATCCGCTGGTCGAGGAGGAGGAAGAGGACGACGTCACGCTGCCGCTGATGCTCGCGCTCGAACGGCTCTCCCCCTTGGAGCGCGCCGCCTTCCTCCTCCACGACGTCTTCGGCGTCGGTTTCGACGAGGTCGCGAAAACGATCGACCGCGATCCCGCCGCGACGCGCCAGCTCGCCGCCCGCGCCCGCACCCACGTCCGCGACGCGCGCCCGCGCTACAAGCTCGAAAAGGAAAGGGGACTCGAAATCGCCGACGCCTTTTTCGCCGCGTCGCGCAGCGGCGACATGAGTGCGCTCGGTGCATTGCTCGCGGCCGATGTCGGCATGTGGGCCGACGGCGGTGGCAAGCGTCCCGCCGCGATGGGCCCGATCCTTGGCCACGACATCGTCCTCAAACTGCACCGCAGCCTGGCAGTGCTGTTCGGCAAATATGGCTCGACGCTCGTCCACACCGGCATGATCAACGGCCTGCCCGGTTTCGTCACGCGCGAGGCCGACGGCGAGCTACAGACCACCGCGCTCGAGATCGCCGACGGCAAGGTCACCGCCATCTATGTCATGCGCAATCCCGACAAGCTGAAGCATGTGCACTGACGGTCAGGCGGCGCGGCATACCCCCGCGGCGACGAACAGGATCGCGGCGGCAAAGCTCGCCGCGGTGCGCACCGAATTCCAGAAGGTCCAGTCCTTGAGATAGCGCGTCCAGATCGCCGCGCCTTCGGGAGTGCCCACCGGCGTCGCGGCGAGCGCATTGTTGAGTGGCACGTTCAGCGCCATCGTCACGCCGTCGCAGCCGACGACATAGAGGAGTGCTGCGGCCAGGATCAGCTTGCCGTCGGGCGTGCCGAGCGATCCCAGCGCCATCGCCGCCGCGATCAGACACAGCAGTCCGGTCCCGAACAGCGCGCTCATGAAGGCGGGATTGATCACCGTGACATTGATCGAATTCATCGCGCCCGCACCCTGTTCGGGCGCGAGCCGTCCGAGCCCGGCCATGACGAAGTTCGAAAAACCGAAGAAGACCCCGCCGACCAGCGCCGCGCCGCCCGCGGCGGCGAAGCTGAGGCCCGTCAAAAGATCATCGGCCATGCCGCCCTCCTGAAATCTGGCGCGATACTCCGCCCGATACAAGGCGATAGGTGATGCGGTACAATTCCATCGATTGCGCTCCTCCTCTTTGGCTCGAAAAGGTCAGCCGGTCCGGCGCCGACCAGTCGAGCATCGGCCCGTAACTATCCTTGACCGGATCGTTCACCGCGAGGGGTAATATCATTCCCGCGCCATAGCGGCCACTCTGCGACGTGGCGGCGAACAGGTCGACGCGGTCGTCCTTCATGCTCGGCGCGCGCGCGAAGACCAAAGTCCGGCTGTCGGCGAGAAAGCTTGCGTCGAATTCGTCGGCGGGGGTGTTGATCGCGCCGGGCAGCGGCGCCGCTGCGGCAAAGCCGCGCCCTTTCGACCGCGCGGTGTAAAGATCGTGGCGTCCGGCGCCACCCGCCCGATCGCTCGAAAACAGCAGGCGCCGGCCGTCGGGCGACAGCATCGGCGCATATTCGTTCGCCGCGCTATTGACCTGCGGCCCCAGATTCTCGGGCGTCCCGAACCCCGTCGCGGTCACCGCGACGCGATAGAGGTCATCCTTGCCGATTCCGCCGGGCCGGTCCGAACAGAAATAGACGAAGCGGCCGTCGCGCGTGAAAGCGGGGTCGAAATCGCGGCCGGGCGAATTGAACGAAACCGGCGTCGCCGGGAACCAGCCCGATGCCGATCGCCGCGACATCCAGATGTCATATCCGCCCGCGCCGCCGGGCCGGTCGCGGCTGAACCACAGCGCCGTCCGACCGTCGGGACTGATCGTCAGCCGGATTTCCGAATGTCCGGTCGACGCGATGTCCGGGGCAAACATCTCCGCCGTGCCGACGATCTCGACCGCCGGCGCGGCGGCGAGCAGTGCGATCGCGAGCGCCGTCGCGGGCATCCTACGCGACCCTCGCGAAATCGCTAATCCAGTTGGTCTCCCAGCTTGCGCCGCCGTCGGCCGACGAAGCCTGCTCCCAGCGCGCCGAGGTCGCGGTGATCCGCGACCACAGCACGCGCGTCTTGATCGGGCGCCCTTCGAAACTGTCGTCGCCGATGAAGGTGCCGGTCCCGTCCTTGAAGCCGCCGCGCACGGGCGGCGCGATCGTTGCCGGGCTGCGCCCGTCGAGCCACCAGCTCAGCCATTCGCCCGTCGCGGGGTCGAGCGCGCGGACTCCGACGCCGCGGAACGGCGCACCGGGGAAGTTCATGACATTGTCGCCGACATTGCCGCGCCCGCCCAGCACCGGCCAGTTGACGAACGTCCCGTCGAAATCGATCCACTCGCTGTTTCCGACCAGCCGCTTTTTCAGGCGCCGATGTGCGACCTTCCAGCGGCCCGCCAGAAAGTCGAAGTCGCGCGCGTTCGGCGCGCCGGGGCTGTCGGCCAATTTGGGCAGCGGGGTCGGCGTCGCGGCGGTGCGGGTGAAATAATTGCGCCAGTTGATCTCCCAGGTCGCGCCATCGTCGGTCGAAAATCCCTGGTCCCAATGGGGCCGCGCGCCGTGCACCTCGTGCCAGCGAAAGCGGACGGCGATATCCTTGCCCTCGAACGTGTCGCGCCCGGTAAAAACGCCTTCGTCGCCGTCGAAACGCCCGATGACCGGCGGCTCGATATGCGTCGGGTTGCGGCCGTCGACCCACCAGATCGCCCATTGCCGCGTCGCAGGATCAAAGGCGCGGATACCGAAACCGCGATACTCGCCGCCGGGCAGGTCGAGGATATTGTCGTCGATCGTGCCGAGCCCGCCCAGCGTCAGCCAGCACGCGCTCTTCCCGCCGAACTCGGCCCAGTCGTCGCTGCCCGCCAGCCGTTCCTTCAGCCGCCGGTGCCATACGTCCCAATTGCCGACCAGCCATCGCCAGTCGTCGCGGTGCGCGTCGGGTCGGGGCACCTCGGCCCATGCGGGCATGCCGAACGCCGCCGCGCCGCCGGCAAGGATCAACGCTTCGATCAGCTGACGCCGGTCGAGGGCAGGGGAAGGAAAGGTCATGAGGCCTCCGGGACAATGGGACGGGACGGCGTCCGGTCTGCCCGACAGCTCGCGCTTGGACGACGCGAAGATTTGGCGTAGAGGCTAAATCAGACTTATGGTCCGTACCGGCAAACTTCCGCCCCTGTCCTCGATCCGCGCCTTCGAAGCGGCGGCGCGGCTCGAAAGCTTCGCCCGCGCCGCGCAGGAACTCGGCACGACGGCCGCCTCGGTCAGCTATCATGTTCGCCAGCTCGAACGGCAGACCGGAATCCACCTGTTCGTGCGTCATCCGCACAAGGTCGCGCTCACCGCGACCGGCGCCGCGATCGCGCGCGAGGCGACCGCCGCTTTCGCGGCGCTTCAGGCGAGCTTCGTCAAGGCGCAGGAGCAGGATGAGGCGCGGCTTTCGCTCACCGCCCTGCCGACCTTCGGGACGAGTTGGCTCACCCCGCGGCTCGGCCGGTTTCGCGCCGCGCACCCCGACATTGCGATCGAACTCGAACTGTCGGCCGAACCGCAGCCGCTCGGCGACGGGCGGTTCGACGCGGCGATCCGCCACGGTCTCGGCGAATGGCCGGGCCTGCGCCGCGTCCGGCTCTTCCCCGTCCTGTTCACGCCGCTGTGCGCGCCGGGGCTGCGCGATGCCGCCCGCAAGCTAACCGATCCCGGCCGCCCGCTCGATGTGCCGCTGCTCGGTCGGCCCGACTGGTGGGCGCTCTGGTACCGTGCGCTTGGCGTCGTCCCCGGTCCGCCGCCCGATCGCTTCGGGACCAGCCTCGCCGCCGAGCATATGGACATTGCCGCCGCCGTCGCGGGGCACGGCATCGCGATCGGATCGCCGATCCTTTTCGGCGACGAGATCGCGGCCGGCCGCCTCGTCCCGGCGCACGATCTCGTCGCGGGCGACGGCCGCGCCTTCTGGTTCGTCTATCCCGTCGCGCGGCTGCAGAGCGAGAAGATCGCGCGCTTCCGCGACTGGCTGGCCGATGCCGCTGCGGCCGAAGTCGCGGCGGCGCGGCACCTGGTCGAGCGCGCGGTCATTCTCGACCCGTGAAGCCCCTCAAATATCGCTGTCCTATAAAATCGCGCCGCGATACGGGATGGCGAGAAAAGCTTTCATCGCATCGCGACCGTTCGCGCGACATGAGGACAAATATGCGAATCTTGAGTGAAGTTGCGCAGTTTTCAGCCAGTTTCCGTTTCGGGTTTTTTGCGTGCTGAGCGTCGAAACCCATGAGGCATCGCCGTGGCCCGACGCCCTCGATTGGGAGGTGCGTGCTGCAGAGGCTGCTTCAGCGGCGCTCGCGCTGACGCCCTTCGCGGGACTTGCCGACGCCGCGCCGCTGGTCGAAATCGCGGTGAGGCTGACCGACGATGCCGAAGTGCACACGCTCAACCGCGATTTCCGCGGCAAGGACAAGCCGACCAACGTCCTGTCTTTCCCGCAGGTTCAGGACGATCTGCTCGAAGGCCTTGCCAACAGCGACGACGGCGAGATTCTGCTCGGCGACATCGTGCTCGCGCGCGAAACCTGCCTGCGCGAGGCAGAGGAGAAGGGCATTTCGGTCGCCGATCATGCGACCCATCTGATCGTCCACGGCACGCTGCATCTTGTCGGATACGACCATGTGGAGGATGCGTCGGCGGCGGCGATGGAGGCGCTGGAAGTGAAAGCCCTTGCATCGCTGGGCATCGCCAATCCATATGCGGATCAGGATTAACTTAGGAAAAGCCGGAAAATGCCCGACGACCAGGGATCTTCGAACCGATCGGAAGAGGACAGTAGTAGGTCCGGACTGCTGTCCGGACTGAAAAACCTACTGTTCGGCGGCGACAAGGAACCGTCGCTGCGCGAACAGATCGAAGAGGTCATCGACGAGGCCGAGGAAGAGGGCGACGACCGGCGCGGCAGCAATATCGTCGGCGACCTGTCGTCGATCGAGCGCAAGATGCTGCGCAACCTCCTCCACTTCGGCGAACAGACCGTCGACGATGTCGCGGTGCCGCGCGCCGACATCATCGCCATCCCCGAAAGCGCGCCCTTTGCCGAGGTCGTCGCGCTGTTTGCTGAAGCCGGGCACAGCCGCCTGCCGGTCTATCGCGAAAATCTCGACGAGGTCGTCGGCATGATCCACGTCAAGGACGTGTTCGCGGTGCTCGCCGAGGGGCGCCCGCCGCCGCCCTTGCTCGACCTGCTCCGCCAGCCGCTCTACGTCCCGCAATCGATGGGCGTGCTCGACCTGCTCGCCGAGATGCGCGCCAAGCGCACCCACCTTGCCATCGTCATCGACGAATATTCGGGTACCGAAGGCCTGCTGACGATCGAGGATCTGGTCGAGGAAATCGTCGGCGAGATCGAGGACGAGCATGACGACGAGCCCGAACCGCTGATCGTCGCGGGCGAGCATGGCTGCTGGGACGCCGACGCGCGCGCCGAACTCGACGATGTCGGCGAGGCGATCGACCCCCGGCTGGCGGACGTCGACGAGGACGTCGACACATTGGGCGGGCTCGCCGCGGTCCTCGCGGGGCATGTTCCCGAGGTCGGCGAGATTCTCCTCCATCCGAGCGGCTGGCGGATCGAGGTGATCGAGGCCGACGAGCGCCGCGTCCACCGGCTGCGCCTCCACCCGCCCGTCGAGGTCGATCTCGAAGCACCGTCTGAGCGTAGCGAAGAATTCTGACGCAATTGCCAATGCACGGCTAAAGGATTAGGCGCGACCGGATGGAAGTTTCCGACCTTCGCATCGCCCTGTTCAGCGGCAATTACAACATGACCACCGACGGTGCGAACAAGGCGCTCAATCGCCTGGTCGGCTTTCTGCAGGCGCATGGCGCCGCGGTGCGCGTCTATTCGCCGACCGTCGCCAACCCCGATTTCGAGCCGACGGGCGACCTCGTCAGCGTGCCGTCGATGGCGATCCCGGGACGGAGCGAATATCGCATTCCGCTGAGCTTTTCGCCGCGCGTCCGTCAGGACATCACCGCCTTCGCGCCCAATATCGTCCATATTTCCAGCCCCGACCGCGTGTCGCGGCAGGCAGCGGCTTGGGCGCGGCGACGGCGGCTGCCGGTCGCTTGCTCGGTGCACACGCGCTTCGAAACCTATTTCCGCTATTACAACCTCTCCTTTCTCGAACCCGTCGTCGTCGCCTGGCTGCGCAAGCTCTACCGCAAGTGCGATGCGCTGATCGCGCCGTCCGAAAGCTTCGCGCAGGTGTTGCGCGACCAGCGGATGAATTACGACATCGGCATCTGGACGCGCGGGGTCGAGCAGGCGGTCTTCAACCCCGGCCGGCGCGACATGGCATGGCGCCGCTCGCTCGGTATCGGCGACGATGTGCCCGCGATCGCCTTTCTCGGCCGGCTCGTGATGGAAAAGGGGCTCGACGTCTTCGCCGACGCGATCGACGTGCTCCAGCGGCGCGGCGTGCCGCACAAGGTCGTCGTGATCGGCGAGGGGCCGGCGCGCGAATGGTTCGAATCGCGCCTGCCCGACGCCAGTTTCGTCGGCTTTCAGGGCGGAGCGGATCTCGCCCACGCGCTCGCCTCGTGCGACATCTTCTTCAACCCGTCGGTCACCGAAACCTTCGGCAATGTGACGCTTGAAGCCATGGCATGCGGGCTGCCGGTCGTGGCCGCGCGCGCCACCGGCAGCGCGAGCATCGTCAAGCATGGACAGACGGGCTATCTCGTCGCTCCCGGATCGATCACCGGCTTTGCCGACCATCTCCAGCAATATTGCCGCGACGTCCAGCTTCGCGCCGAACATGGCGCGGCGGCCGTGCTCGAAAGCGGCGCCTATCAATGGGACGCGATCAATCAGGCGGTCGCCGACACCTATATCCGTCTGATCCGCCAGAAACAGCGGCGATCCTGACGATGGCCGGGGATCTGTTCGGCGGCGATACACCCGATCAGCGCGACAGCGGCGCGACCGGTCCCGCGCCGCTCGCCGAGCGGCTGCGCCCGCGTACGCTCGCCGAGGTCGTCGGTCAGGAGCATCTGACCGGCTCCGAAGGCGCGATTGGCCGCATGGTCGCCGCGGGGCAATTGTCGTCGATCATCCTCTGGGGCCCGCCGGGGACGGGCAAGACGACGATCGCGCGGCTGCTGGCCGAGGCGGTCGGCATGCGCTTCGCGCCCTTGTCGGCTGTCTTCTCGGGCGTTGCCGACCTACGGCAAGCCTTCGCCGATGCCGAGAAGATGGCGGCGGCGGGCAAGCGCACCTTGCTCTTCGTCGACGAGATCCACCGCTTCAATCGCGCCCAGCAGGACGGCTTCCTGCCTTATGTCGAGCGCGGCACCGTGGTGCTCGTCGGCGCGACCACCGAGAATCCCAGCTTTGCATTGAACGCCGCGCTGCTCAGCCGCGCGCAGGTGCTCGTGCTGAACCGGCTCGGCGAAGCGGCGCTCGGCACATTGATCGAGCGCGCCGAGGCCGAGATCGGCCAGCGCCTGCCGGTGACCGACGCCGCGCGCGCCGCGCTGATCGCCAGCGCCGACGGCGACGGGCGCTTCCTGCTCAATCAGGTCGAAACCTTGTTCTCGGTAACGATCGAAAAACCGCTCGACCCGGCCGAGCTTGCACAGTTCCTTCACCGCCGGATGCCGGTCTACGACAAGGACCGCGACGGCCACTACAATCTGATCTCGGCGCTCCACAAGGCGCTGCGCGGATCGGATCCGCAGGCCTCGCTCTACTGGCTCGCGCGGATGCTCGTCGCGGGCGAGGAGCCGCTCTACGTGCTGCGGCGACTCACGCGTTTCGCGAGCGAGGATATCGGCCTCGCCGATCCGCAGGCGCTGGTGCAATGCCTCGCCGCGAAGGACGCCTATCAGTTCCTCGGTTCGCCCGAGGGCGAGCTCGCGATCGTTCAGGCCTGCCTCTACCTCGCGACCGCGCCGAAATCGAACGCGGCCTATGCGGCGCAAAAGGCCGCGTGGGCGGCGGCGCGCGAAACCGGCAGTCTCGCGCCCCCCGCGAACATCCTCAACGCCCCGACCAAGCTGATGAAAGATCTGGGTTATGGCGCGGGCTATAGCTACGACCATGACGCCCCCGACGGCTTTTCGGGCGACAATTACTGGCCCGACGAAATGGCGCCCGCGGACTTCTATCGCCCCGTCGATCGCGGCTTCGAAAAGCGCATCGCCGAACGCCTCGCCTGGTGGGATGAGAGGCGCCGCGCGAAGGACTGAGACTGGGGTCTTTCCGAGCCTTGCCCCGTGCCCGTCGAGGATATAATTTCGCCCCGTCGGGTCGCGCCGGAACTGGGGTAGTCATCATGGCATTGGCGCTTATCCTTGCCGCCGCAGCGACACCGATTCTGTCCTGTCCAGGCGGCACCATCGAAACCACTTGCACCGCGGCGGAGGTGACCGCGAAGATCGCGCTGACCCGCGCCCGCCTCGCCAGTATCGCGCAGCGGTGCCTCTATGACTTCGGCGGCAAATGCACCGTCGAGGCGAGCGGGCGGATCAATACCGCGGATCGCAGCGCGACCTTATTATGGCAAAAAATGTTGCTCGCTCCGCGTGACGGCGCCCAAACGCGGATGCTCGTGCTCGTCGCGCAGGACAAGGCGGGCAAGGCGTCGCTCGCGGGTTTCGCCGAAAGCTCGGGATCGATCGGCACGCCCGACCTGGTCGTCGACAACGACCGGCGGCGGCTCGTTCATGTCGGCGGCACGCTGGCGGGGAGCGGGGGCGGCAATGCCGACGCGCTCTTCATGAGCGATGCCGCCGCGCCCAAATGGCGGCGCGTCGATCTGTCCGACTGGTCCGAACAGGGAGGCAAGCTGCTCCCGACCGGCTATTGGCTGCGCGGCCCGGCCGAGTTCGCGTTCGCCGAGATGGCCGCGTCGGCCCCCGTTGCGCGCGACGGCGACGGCAATTGCTGTCCGCGCGGCGGCAACGCCCTGTTCGACCTCGACATTCAGGACGACCGGCTGGTGTTGACGCGCCTGCGCTTCCAGCCCATGCAGCCTCTGGGGCGCGACATAGAGGTCACCGCCGGGACATTGGAAGACTGAGCTAAACCCGCCAATGGCGCTGAAATTCGACAGCTGGGACGATGTGGTCGCGTTCGCGTGCGCGCTTCCCGATGTCGAGATGCTTTCCTTTTATGGCACCCCCTGTCCCAAGCTCAACGGCAAGGCGCTCGCTTCGCCCGGGCGCGAGCCCGGCAGCTTTGCGGTCATGTGCAAGCCCGACGAAAAGGAAATCCTGCTTGAAACCGATCCCGACACCTTCTGGCAGACCCCGCATTATGAAGGCTGGCACGCGCTGCTCGTCCGTTTTGGATCCCACGACCCCGAACGGGTCGCCAACGTCCTCTGCCGTGCCTGGTGGGATCGCGCGAAAAAGGCGCAGCGGCAGGCGTTCGGCGATCGTCCCTGATATGCTGCGCCTGCTCGGTGCCACGCTCCTCGCGGGCGCGGTGCCCGCCGCGGCGCAGGCACCGAAGCCCGATGCCGAACTGGCGCGCGCCTGGGCGGCGGGCTATCGCGCCGCCTTCACCTGCTCGTCGCTGTGGAACGGTGCGGGCAAGTCACTCGCGGCGATCGAGCGCGACGAGCTCACCAACATCTATCCCGAGATCGAGGCCGATGTCCGCGCGCTCAAGGCCGATGTCGATGCGCGCGCCAAACGGGTGAGCGTTACGTATCGCGACGACATGCCGCCGCGCATCGCCGAATGGCGCGGGCGCGACGGCTGCGTCACATTGCCGATCGGCGCGTCGGCGCCGACGTCGAAGGACCGCGTGGCAGCGCGCCCGAACTTTGACGATCGGCCTTGGCCGATGGGCGACGGCGACAGCCGGGTCGTGGGGAAGTCCGCGGGGCTTCAGCCTTTCGTCGAGGTCCTCACCCATCGTGACGACTTCGGCGGCCGCACCAGTTCGTTGATGATCGTCAAGCGCGGGCGGATCATGATCGAATGGTATCGGCCTGGGCATGATCTGCACACCGCGCAGCGCACCTTCTCGGTCGCCAAGTCGATGGCGGTGACGCTGATCGGCCATGCGGTGCTCAAGGGGCGGATCGACGTGACGAAGCCTGCCATGATCGCCGAATGGAAATCCCCCGGCGACCCACGCGCCGCGATCACCACCGAACAGTTGATGCGCATGGCGAGCGGCCTCACCAGCGACACCGCGGGCAACCGCACCGACGCCATCTATATGGGCGGCGCATCGGTGCGCCAGTGGACGACGCAATGGCCGCTGCTCAATCCGCCGAATACGCATTATCGCTATGCCAACAACGACACGTTGCTCGCGACGCTGTCGCTGAAGGCCGCGCTCGAAAAGGCGCGAACGCCGCTTGACCCCGCCGCCTTCTTCGACCGGCTGGGCATGACGCGCACCTTCGCCGAGCATGACGGGAACGGCAATTATATCCTGTCGAGCCAGGTCTGGACCAGCGCGCGCGATCTCGCGCGGCTCGGCCTGCTCTATCAGAATGACGGAATGTGGCAGGGCGAGCGCCTGCTTCCCGCAGACTGGCGCCGCTTCGTCACGACGCCCAGCGGTCCGCAGCCCGACCGGGATTTCGGATATGGCGCGGGCTTCTGGCTGTTCGATAAATCGGACGGCATCCCCGCCGACGCTTTCGGTGCTTTCGGCAATCGCGGCCAATATCTGGTCGTCATTCCGTCGCGTCAGCTTGTCATCGTTCGCCAGGGCTATGACGACGGCAAGACCCGGCTCGACATCGCGAAGCTCGTCGCGGCGGTCGTCGCCGCCGATCCCGATGAGCCGCGCTATTCGAAAGGCGGATAGCGTTCGAAGGCGGGCAGGTCGCCGAGCTTCTCCATCCAGCCGATGCGCTCGGCGGTCTGGATCTGCGCCTGCGCCGGGATCAGGTCGGGATCGTCGAGCGTCGCGCTCTGCACGTCGATCTGCCCCGGAAACATCGCCTCGTTGGTATAGAAGAGCCCGGTGCCGCAATTGCCGCAGAAATGACGGCGGCCATGCTCCGACGACGCATAGATTTTCGCGGTGCCGCTGATCTCGATCTCGTCGTTTCCGACGAGCGCCCAGCCAACGAGTGGTGCGCCCGAATGACGGCGACAATCGCTGCAATGGCACAGCGCATGATGCTGCACCGCGGTGCTCATCGAATAGCGGATTTCGCCGCAATGGCACTGGCCGCTGGCACGGGGGGCTTGGTCGGTCATCGCTCTCTCCTTATGGAATCACAGGGGAACATATCATAAACATGTCGACCTCGGCAATGACGCGAGAGGTAAGCATTATCGGGATGTTAACCACAGGCGCCTAGGTCGCAGAGACACGGACTTTGGGGAATTTCCATGGATCAGAGCGAACCGGCCAAGCGGACGCCGAGCCGAGGAACGGCACGATGAAGCTCGTCATCCAGATTCCCTGCCTGAACGAGGCCGAAGACCTCCCCGCGACGCTCGCGGCCTTGCCCCGCAAGATCGACGGCATCGACACGATCGAAATCCTCGTCATCGACGACGGCAGCACCGACAATACGGCGCAGGTCGCGCGCATGTGGGGCGTGCATCATGTCGTGCGCCACCGCACCAATCGCGGCCTTGCCGCCGCGTTCCGCTCGGGCATCGATGCCGCGCTCGCGGCGGGCGCCGACATCATCGTCAACACCGACGCCGACGGCCAATATGTCGGCGAGGATATCGCCCGGATCGTCGCGCCGATCCTCGACGGCCGCGCCGACATCGTCGTCGGCGACCGCGGCGTCGCCGACAATGCGCATTTCGGCCCGGTCAAGCGCCGGCTGCAGGAACTGGGCAGCAGGGTGGTCCAGCGCCTCGCGAATGTGCGGGTTTCGGACGCGGTCAGCGGCTTTCGCGCGATCAGCCGCGAGGCGGCGCAGCGCATCAACATCACCACCGAGTTCAGCTATACGACCGACATGCTGATCCAGGCCGGCCGCAAGCGGCTGTCGATCCTGAGCGTGCCGATCCGCACCAACGCCACGCTGCGCCCTTCGCGCCTGTTCAAGTCGATCCCGCGCTTCATCGTCAACACGGGCATCACGATGGCGCGCGCCTACACCACCTACAACCCGCTGCGCGCCTTCGTCGGCCTCGGGCTGGCCATCGCGTTCGTCGGCGTCCTGCCGATCGTGCGCTTCCTGATCTTCTTCCTGCAGGGCGGCGGCGATGGGCACATCCAGTCGCTCGTCATCGGCGGGGCGCTGCTGGTGCTTGGCGCGATGGTCGCGGTGATGGGCCTCCTCGCCGACCTGATCGCCGCGAACCGCAAGTTGATCGAAGCCGGCCTCGTCCGCCTGCACAAGATCGAGGCGCATCTGGATATGGCGAACGGCGGCGCTACAGATCCGGTGCCCGGCGAGGCGCGCACCAAGCGTCGGGCCGAACGCTGACCATGGCATCGGTGGCCGATCGGCGAGGTTTCGCGGCGAGACTGCCTCGCCCGACCGCCGCGCAGCTATTATGCGCGATGCTGGCCTTCGTGCTGCTGCTCCAGGTCGAACTCGTTTTTTCGAAAAGCGTGAACTGGGACGAATTTTTCCATTTCAGCCAGATTCACCAGCATCTGCTCGGGCGCCCGGCGCCATGGCTCCAGGCGCCGTTCGTCGCGCTGTTTTTCTGGGTGCCCGCGCTGCCCGGCGATAATATCGAGCATATCCAGCTGATCCGGCTTCTCATCCTTCCGTTCGAAATCGTCACGATCGCGGTGATCGCGGGAATGGCGCGCCGTTTCGCCGATCGCGAAACGGCGCTGCTGTGCGGTCTGATATATGCGACCGGGGGCTATGTGTTCTTGCACGCCTTCGCGCTGCGCGCCGACATGATCGCGGCGGCGCTGCTGATGACGGCGCTGTGGCTGATCCTTTGCCGTCCGCTGCGTGGCAGCAATATCGCCTTGATCCTTTTGCTTGTCGGATTGGCCTTCGTTTCGACGATCAAGGCGGTGCTTTATGCGCCCGCCTTTCTGGGCGTCCTGCTGTTCCGGCTGGAACAGCCGGGCCATCGCCGGGCGCTGGCTGGCGCGGCGATTCTGGTCGCGCTGGCGGGGCTGTCGCTGCTCTGGCTGGCGCCGCATCTGCCGGCGACCGGGCCGGCCGGCGCTTTGCGCGACATCGGCGATCTGGGTCGCGCTTCGATCGACCGCATGTTTTCGGGCGGTGTCTTTCCCCAGAGGATCTGGCTCGTGCTGCAGATCGTCTTCGCCCCGCTGCTGTCGCTCGCCATCCTCGCGGCAGTCCTTCATGCCTGCTGGCCGGGGCGCGAGCGGATGGAACGCATCCTCTTTCTCTCGCTCCTCGCGCCGCTGGCGACGGTGGCGATCTATCGCAATGCCTTTCCCTATCACTTCGCCTTCATCCTGCCGCCCGCCGCGGTCGCCATCGCGCCGGTGGTGGGCTGGCTCCGCCGGCGCTACGGAGTGGTCGCGGTTTCGTTCCTTCCGCTCGCCGGCGCGCTATTGTTGTCTCTTAACCAGGACCGGGACGTGCTGTCCCGCCAGCGGGCGATCCAGACCGGCATCCAGGCGATATTTCCCGTGCCCGTCGCCTACATCGACAACAGCGGGATGGCGGGAAACTTTCCGCGTGCGGTGAACCACTTCGCCAGCGGATGGGCGCTGGATAATTATTCCCGGTCAGGCGAACCGATTTTCAGCGATGCGCTGGAGGCCGAGCCGGTCCCGATGCTTCTGGCCAATAATGTGGTTCTGCGGGGTATTTTCTACGACACAAATTTCGATAGCGATCTTCACCCGGCAGACGACAGAATCCTGCGCGAGAATTATATTCCGCATTGGGGACGGGTATTCGTTGCCGGCAAAGCTATTCGACCGGGTGAGGACGAACTCCTCGTTCATGTCAGGGTGCCCGGCATCTATACGGTCGAAGGCGGGGCCGTCACGATCGACGGGCGTCGCCATGCCGTCGGCAATCTTGTCCGGCTGTCGCGCGGAAAGCATGTGATCGGCGGCGGCCGGACCTCGACCGCGGTCCTCCGCTGGGGCGATCATCTGGAACGGCCGGCATTCGCTTGGCCGGAGGGACTGATGTACACCGCCTATTAGGCGCCAAGGAACCGCGGCAGTTTCGACGCGCCGTAACGGCATTTAGTAAACGTCAATATTTTCGATTTATTTACCATAGACGAGATTGGATGATCACCCGGACCCGCATGTCCTCTGACGGCAAAGTGCAGCTATGACCGCTATTCCCCTGTCGCAGAGACTGGACGAATGCTTGGTGTCGCTATTGGACAGGCTTGCGGTGCTTGCGCGGTCGCGCCGCCGCTGGCGGATTCCCCTGTTGCTGGTCACCGGGGGGCTTTTCTTCGCCGGTGCATATTGGGCTTTCAGCACGCTTCCGATTTCGCCGACCCAACTGCGTGTGACGCCGCTCCTGATCCTTGCCGGTCTGATTCTTCCGTCGCTGGTTTACGGCGGGATCGGGCTGTGGTTGCTCGCCCGAAGCGCAGGCCTGTCGATGCCGGTCGGCAGGGCGACCGTGATTTCGGCCTATGCCTATCTTGCCGAGATGCTCCCGCTGCCTGGGGGAGCCGTGGTTCGCGCGGCCGCATTGATCCAGGCGGGGTCCGCCCCGCGGCGTAGTTCGGCGCTCGTCATCTTCACCGCGATCCTATGGATATCGCTCGCCATGTTCGCCGCCGGGCTGACATTGCTGCCCGTTTCGGCCCGGTTCGCGATGCCGCTGCTGTCGATCGGGGGTCTCGTCGGCGGCGCGATATTTCTGTGGTTATGGTCGATCGCCGGCGCTGCAATCGCCTTGCAAACGCTGGCGCATCGCATAGCCGGCATTCTTCTTACCGCGCTGCGCCTGACGTTCGCTTTTGCGGCCTTGCACATGCCGATCGGTGTTTTGCAGGCATTTCCCTTCGTTCTTGCCATATTGCTCGGCTCGGCCTCGTCGGTGGCTCCCGCTGGGTTGGGGATAAGCGAATCCCTCGCGGCGCTTGCCGCGACCGCAAGCGACTATCCGGCGAGAATCGCATTCTTGGCCGTCGGCATCGACCGCCTTTTCTGTATCGGCGGATGCGCCGTTCTCGCGCTCGGCACCGAAATTGGCACGTCGCTGCGATCGGCAGGAACGGGCGGCGTTGTGGCGCAGGAAAGGGACGGCAATGAACGCTGACGACCAAAAAACGCTCGATCCCGGCGTCGCACTTCACAGCGGCGATTATGTCGAGCGCTACAACGCCAAACCCTTGCACCGGGTGCGCAACCTTGTCCGCCGAATGGCCGTCGCGCAGGATGCGAAGGTGGCCGATTTCGCTTGCGGGAACGGTATGTTGCTCCATGCGCTCGGCGGCAAATATCGCACCTATGACGGGGTCGATTTTTCTCCTGATTTCATCGCCGCGGCGAATAGCTGGGCCGAGCGTGAAGGCTGTAGCAATTACCGCTTTCACTGTTGCGATATCCGCGACTTCTGCGGCCGCCTTCCCGGGCATTTCGACGTGGCGGCGACGCTCGATTTTTCCGAGCATGTCGACGACGCGCTCGCTATCGACATATATACGGCCATCCGTCGCTCGTTGCGGCCGGGCGGCGTCCTTTATCTGCATACGCCCAATCTCGATTTCTTCATGGAACGCGCCAAGCAGATCGGCATCATTCCGCAGTTTCCTGAGCATATAGCGATCCGCAACGGCAACCAGACCGCCGCGCTATTGGTTGCGGCCGGCTTCGACCGCGCGGCGATCGATATCCAGACCATTGCCCATTATAATATCCTCAAGCTCGTGCATCCGCTCTCCGCTATGCCCGGTCTCGGCGGATGGTTTGCGGCAAGGCTCTGGATCGCGGCGACCGCCTGATTGTGCATATGACGGAGAGGTCCATTCTCTTCCTCACCCGGAAATGGCCCCCCGCAGTGGGAGGCATGGAAACCTATTCCGTCAAGCTGACGCAGGCGCTTGTCCGGTGCACCGACGCGCCCGTGCAAGTGATGGCGCTGCCCGGGCGTCGTAACGGATTGCCGCCAACCGCGATCAGACTGCTGGCATTCGGCGTCATCTCTGCCTTGCGCCTTTTGCTCCGGCGCCGACCGCCCGCTATTCTGCACGTCGGCGATCTTGCATTGTGGCCGTTGGGATTGTTCGCGCGGCTGCGGTCCCGGCGGACGCAAGTCGTGATTTCCGTGCACGGCACCGACGTAGCCTATCCCCGGCGCAAGGGGTTCGGGCCGCGCGCCTATGGATATTATCTGCGGACCGGCTCCCGTCTGATGCGACGGGCCGGTGTTATTGCGAATTCGGACGCGACGCGCGAGGTCGCCGCGGAAACAGGGTGGCGGACAAAGCAGGTCGTCCCGCTTGCGACCGATTTCGCGGGTCCGCCGCCGACAGGCGAATGCGACCCTTATGTCCTGTTCGCCGGCCGGCTGGTCGAACGAAAGGGATGCGCCTGGTTCGTCCGGAATGTCCTTCCTCTCCTGCCGTCGCATATTCGGTTGAAGGTTGCCGGCACGGGCTGGGACGAGAGCGAATGGCAAGTATTCGACGATCCCCGTGTCGATTTTCTGGGCAGCCTTGATAGCGATGCGCTTGTCGAGGCTTATCGGCGCGCCTGTTGCGTCGTGGTCCCGAATATAGAACCCGGATCGGGGGAATATGAAGGCTTCGGCTTGGTCGCGACCGAGGCAGCCGCAGCGGGCGGTGTGGTCGTGGCGTCGCGAACGGGCGGTTTGGTGCAAGCCGTCGAAGATGGCATCACCGGCATACTCGTCACCGCGGGCGACGCATCCCGGTGGCAGACGGCGATTTATCGGATCGCGTCGTGGACTCCCGGGGAAAGACAGGCCTTCCTCCTGAGATCGATGGAATTCTGCCGGAGCTATTACAGTTGGGACCGCGTTGCGAGCGAAACGCTGCGGGCCTACGGCGAGCGACTATCCTAGCCGGGAGGCTACACTATTAATCGCCCAGATCGACCTGATGCCGTTGGGCCCAGTCGCGATACTGGCCGCGCGGGTCGGCCGCGGGCTGGGCGAGGATCGCCGGCATGTCGGCGCGCAGCGCGCCGAGGTCGAGCGAGCGGATCATCGCCTTCACCGGGCCGACGCCGGCCGGCGTGATCGACAGCCGCTCGATGCCGGCGCCGAGCAGCGCCATGGCTTCGAGGGGGCGTCCGCCCATTTCGCCGCACACGCCCAGCGCGACCTTCGATCCCGACACGGTGCGGACGACGCGCGCGAGGTAGCGCATCACGACGGGGGAGAGCCAGTCGTAACGCTCGGCGAGCCGCGGGTGCGCGCGGTCGGCGGCGAACAGGAACTGCGTGAGGTCGTTGGTGCCGACCGACAGGAAGTCGAGGTGCGGCAGCATCAGGTCGAGCGTTTCGAGAAGGCCCGGCACTTCGAGCATCGCGCCATAGCGGATCGCCACCGGCAGCTTCTTGTTGTGGCTCGCGAGCCACGCGCGCTGGCCGACGAACAGGTTGCGCGCGGCTTCATATTCCCACGGTTCGGACACCATCGGAAACATGACGTGGAGCGTGCGGCCGGCGGCCGCCTCCATCAGCGCGCGCGCCTGAACCTTGAGCAAGCCTTCGCGTTCGAGCGCGAGGCGCAGCGCGCGCCAGCCCATCGCCGGATTTTCCTCCTGCGCGGTGTCGCCGACGTTCATATAGGGCAGCGCCTTGTCGCCGCCGATGTCGACGGTGCGAAAGATCACCGGCCGGTCGCCCGCCGCGTCGAGAACGTCGCGATAGAGCCGTTGCTGGCGGTCGCGTGACGGCAGCGTCGCCGAGACGAGGAACTGGAACTCGGTGCGGAACAGCCCGATCCCGCGCGCGCCCGTCAGGTCGAGCGCCGCGACATCCTCGCGCAGTCCCGCGTTGATCATCAGCTCGATCGGCACCCCGTCCTTGGTGACCGCGGGCAGGTCGCGCAGCGACGCGAGGTTGGCGCGGCGCTTCTGCGAAATCTCGAGCTTGGCGTCGAACGCATCCTGCACCGCTTGCGTCGGACGGACATGGAGCTGTCCGGCGCCCGCATCGAGCAGCAGCAGATCGCCCTCGCGGATCGAGCTGCGCACGTCGCTGACGCGGCCGATTACCGGCACGCCCATCGCGCGCGCGACGATGATGACGTGGGCCGTAAGCGACCCTTCCTCGAGCACCACGCCCTTCAGGCGGCGGCGATCATATTCGAGCAGTTCGGCGGGGCCGAGGTTGCGCGCGATCAGGATCGAATCCTGCCGCAGGCCCATTTGCGCCGCGGTGCCCATCTGCCCCGACACGATGCGGATCAGCCGGTTCGACAGATCCTCAAGGTCGTGCATGCGGTCGCGCAGCAGCGGGTCGTCGATCTGGCGCATCCGCATCCGGGTGCGCTGCTGGACGCGCTCGATCGCCGCCTCGGCGGTCAGCCCGCTGTCGATCGCCTCGTTGATCCGGCGCGACCATCCCTCGTCATAAGCGAACATCTTGTAGGTCTCGATGACCTCTTCATGCTCGCCGCCGACGCCGAAGTCGGCCGAACTCGCCATGCGGTCGATCTGCTCGCGCATCTTGTCGAAGGCGGCGTAGACGCGGTGGCGCTCCGCCTCGGTATCGTCGGCGACCGTATGTTCGATCGTGATGCGCGGCTGGTGGAACACCGCGACCCCGGCGCCCATGCCGTCGACCAGCTTCTGTCCGTTCAGCCGCTGCGCCGACTGGTCGGCGGCGGCGGCGTCGGTGCGCGCGGCGGTGTCGACGAGGTCGGCGTTGGCGATCAGTTCGGACAGCACCATCGCGACGGTCTGCAGCGTCTCGATCTCGATATCGTCGTAACGCCGCGGGTCGGCATGCTGGACGCACAGCACGCCGACGGCGCGCTCGCGGCGGATGATCGGCACGCCGGCAAAGCTGTGGAACAATTCTTCGCCGGTTTCGGGGCGATAGGAAAAGTCGGGGTGCGCCGCGGCTTCGTCGAGGTTCAGCGTCTCGATCTGGTCGGCAATCATGCCGACCAGCCCTTCGCCGAGGCCGAGCCGGGTGACGTGCACCGCCTCCTGCTTCAGCCCGCGCGTCGCATAAAGTTCGAGCGTGCCGTCGCGCAGCAGATAGATCGAGCAGACCTCGCTATCGAGGCATTCGCCGATGATGCCGACGACCTGATTGAGCTTGCCCTGCGCATTGACGCGCGACGCCATGACCTCGTGCAGCCGGGTCAATATGGTGCGCGCCGACTGGGCGGCCGACGAGGGCGGGGGCGGGGCGTTGGTCATCGCAATCCTGCTAACAGAAGGATGCGTGGCGCGCCAATAGCCCGCGTGCGATTGTTTATTCTATTGTCCCGAGGCGCGAAATAGCCTCAGGGATTTCCGGTCGGACTGGCCGGGGCCGTCGTCGGCGCGACCGGCGTGGTGCCGGTCGTGATGGCGGGGCCGATGGGCGTCGCCGGAACCGGCGTCGTCATCACCGCCGGCGGCGGCGCATATTTCGCGTCCCAGGCGATCACGTCGGCCTGATACTGGGCATAGGCTTCGTAAAATTGCTTGAACGGCTCATCGAGCCGCGCGAGGTGCGCGGGCGACTGCTCGACGAGCTGGTCGGTCGGGGTTGTCGAGACGATTTGCGCAATCTCGTTGGCGCGCGAACAGAAAGCGCGCTGCGCCGGCGGCTGCGCGAAATAGTTGAACAGCTGCGTCGACAGGCGGTCGCGCGGCGCGATGCCGTTATTCTTGTTTTCCTTGCCGAGGTCCTTGATCACCGTTTTCTCGGTCGACTTGATCACCTTGCCGTGCGTCTTGATGATATTGTTATAGGCTGAAACCAGCGTCGATTCCTCGACGCCGCGGCAACCGATGGCGGCGACGTTCAGTCCGATCTTGAGCTGCCAGAAGGCGCGGTCGCCGGTGATGCCGCTGTTCGCGGTGACGAAGCGTCCGTCGATCCCGCGGCCGGGGAGAATCTGCGTCACTGCGGCATTGCCCGGCGGCAGCGGCCGCGGCGGGATGGTGACGACAACGGGCGGGGGCGGGGGCGGCGGGGGCGGCGGCGGCGGTTTCGGCGCACAGGCGGCGACGCTCGCCAGCAGACCGGCTACGATGATCTTACGCGACAAATTCATGATCCACTCCCCAACCGCATCACCATGCGGCATCAACCCCGCGCGTGCAACGCCGCTTCGGCCTGTTGCACCAGAGATGCGACAATTGCTGCCGCGCTCTCTTCTTCGGATACCATACCGACAGATTGCCCTGCCATTAACGAACCATTTTCGATGTCGCCGTCGATCACGGCGCGGCGCAGCGCGCCTGCCCAATAATGCTCGATTTCGAGCTGCGCTTCCATCATGTCGACCTCGCCCTTGTCGAGCTTGTTCGCGACTTCGCGCTGCTTCGCGGTAAAGGCTTCGGTCCCGGCATTTTTGAGCGCGCGGACCGGGATGACGGGCAGGCGCGGGTCGATCTGGACGCTCGCGACCGCCTCGCGCGCCGACGCGCGCATGAAGGCCTTTTTGAAGTTGGGATGCGCGATGCTCTCGGTCGCGCATACGAAGCGCGTGCCGAGCTGAACCCCCGACGCGCCCATCTCCAGATAGGCGGCGATCGCTTCGCCGCGGCCGATGCCGCCGGCGACGAAAACCGGCACTTCGTCGGCGAGCGTCGGCAGGATCTCCTGCGCGAGCACGCTCGTCGACACCGGGCCGATATGGCCGCCCGCCTCCATCCCCTCGATCACCAGCGCGTCGACGCCCGAACGGACGAGTTTCTTGGCGAGCGCCAGCGTCGGCGCGAAACAGATGACCTTCGCACCCGACGCCTTGATCGCCTCGAGACTGCCCTTGGGCGGCAAGCCACCCGCGAGCACGACATGGCCGACGCGATGCTTCGCGCATACCTCGATCAGTTCGAACAATTGCGGGTGCATGGTGATCAGGTTGACGCCGAAATTGCGCGTCGCCAGCGCCTTGGTCCCGGCGATTTCGGCGTCCAGCAACGCGGGCGTCATCGCGCCGCACGCGATCACGCCAAAGCCGCCGGCATTGCTGATCGCGCTGACCAGATGGCGTTCGGAAACCCAGCTCATCGCGCCGCACAGGATGGCATAGTCGCTGCCGAGTAGTTCGGTTCCGCGGGCCATCAGATCGTTAATTTTGCTCATTGAGGCTGCCTTTGCCAGCACTGGGACTCGCGCGCAATCCCTAGCGTCATCGCGTTGCGTCATTGCGCCCGTGACCTGCTGCACGCCTGAATCCATTGGGCGCGACAACCGAACCTTTCGGCGCAGAAAGCAAATCAATCATTGTCAACTAAATCACTTGGCATATGCTTGTGGGGCAAATTCAAGAGGGAAAGGAATGATTATGAGCGCTATCAACGAAGTCGCCAAAGGCGGCTCCGAAGAGGTGCCCCGCGCCATCCAGACCGTGCTCGACGCACTCGACAAGCTGAAGTTCGGCGCGATCCAGCTCACCGTTCACGAAGGACGGCTGGTGCAGGTCGATGTGACCGAGCGGCACCGCTACCCCAACTGATTGAGGGGCAAGGGCTCCAACTACTCCCAACGGGGATATTCCCCACCTATATGCCGCAGACCGGACCACCGGATGTGGCAATTTTCTTGCAACAGGAAATTGTCATGACCGCAAAATATCCGTCTGTCCGCCGGCGCCTGCCGGCCGGCCTTCTCACGCTTTCCCTGGCTCTGGCGATCGCTGCGGACCCCGCTGCCGCATCGGAAACGGCCGACGACACCGCCGCCGCCGATGACGCCGCCGCTCAGGTCGAGGGCGGAAGCTATGGCGGCGAGATCATCGTCACCGCGCGCCGCCGTCAGGAAACCGCGCAGGACGTGCCGATCGCCATCTCCGTCGTTGACGGCGAACAGATCGACAATACCGGCAGCTTCAACGTCGGCCGCCTGACCCAGCTCACCCCGACGCTGCAATTCTACTCGTCGAACCCGCGCAACACTGCGGTCAATATCCGCGGCATCGGCGCGCCCTTCGGCCTGACCAACGACGGCATCGAACAGGGCGTCGGCATCTATGTCGACGACGTCTATTATTCGCGCGTCGCTTCCTCGACCTTCGACTTCCTCGATGTGGCGCAGATCGAAGTGCTGCGCGGGCCGCAGGGCACGCTCTACGGAAAGAATACGACCGCCGGCGCGATCAACATCACGACCAACCAGCCGACCTTCGATTTCGAAGGCAAGGCCGAGGTCAGCATCGGCAATCTCGATTTCAAGCAGGCGAAGGCCGCGATCTCGGGGCCGCTGTCCGACCGGCTTGCGGCGCGCATCGCGGTCTCGTCGACCAGCCGCCGCGGCACGATCTACAATGTCGTGACCGACCGCTATATCCAGAGCCAGGACAATATCGGCATCCGCGGCCAATTGCTTTGGCGGCCGGCCGAAAATCTCGACATCACGCTCGCCGGCGACTGGAACAAGCAGGAGGCGGTGTGCTGCGGCTCGGTCTTCGTTCGGACCGGTGAGACGCAGCGACCGCTGAACCGCCAGTTTGCCGCGCTCGCGGCGGTGCAGGGCTATGCGTTTCCGAGCGAGAATCCCTATGACCGGCTCACCGACCTCGATGCCAACCTGAATGCGGGGAACGAGATCGGCGGCGCGTCGCTGCGGGTCAAATGGGACCTCGGGCCGGGCACGCTGACCTCGGTGACCGCGTGGCGCTATTGGGACTGGCAGCCCGAAAACGACCGCGACTTCACCGGCCTGCCGATCGTCACCAGATCGCAGAACCCGTCGCAGCAGGATCAATATACGCAGGAACTGCGCTATAATTACACCGGCGATCGTTTCGACTTCGTCGTCGGCGGCTTCTATTATTACCAGCGCATCGACACGCAGGGCACCGAAGGCCATGGCCCCGCGTCGAGCCGCTGGACGATCAATCCGTCGAACCCTTTGTCGAATGACCCGACCGTGCTCGACGGGCTGACGGCGCGCAACACCCAGTATCTGAAGAACACCAGTGCAGCGCTTTTCGGGCAGCTGAGTTGGAAGGTCACCGACCGGCTGACGATCCAGCCGGGCGTGCGACTGAATTACGACAAGAAGAAAGGCTATTATCAGCGGCTCGTTTTTGCGGGCGACGGGTCGGCGGTAACGAGCGATCTTGCCGATCCGGTCTCGGTCGCCCGACTCGCGGTCTTCTCGCCGCAGGAATATGCGCCCGAATTCAGCGACTGGAATTTCAGTTACGACCTGACCGCGAATTACAAGGTGACGCCCGATATCCTCGTCTATGCCACCTATGCCAAGACGTTCAAGTCGGGCGGGATCAACCAGAATGGCGTGCCCAGCGATGCCGCCGGTAATCCGTTGCTCGCCGCGGCGACGATCAAGCCCGAATCGGTCGATCACTATGAGGCGGGGCTGAAGAGCGAATTTTGGGGCCGAAGGGCAACGTTCAACCTTGCGATCTTCCGCACCGACATCAAAAACTATCAGGCGAATGTGAACAACGGCCAGTTCGGGGTGCTGCGTGGGTATCTGGCGAATGCGGGCAAGGTGCGGACGCAGGGTGTCGAGGCCGACGTCTCGATCCGGCCGAGCGATCGGTTCCGTGCCTATGCCAACGGCGCCTATACCGACGCCAAATATGAAAGGTTTGTCGATGCACCATGCCCGCCCGAACTCTCGGGTGGCAGCGGCAGCCCCGCCAATTGCGACATTTCGGGGCAGCGCCTGCCCGGCGTGTCGAAATGGGCTTTCTCGTTCGGAGCCGAGGTCAACACGCCTTCCTCACTATTCGGCGAGGAGGGGCAATTTTACCTCGGCTATGACGGCAGCTACCGGTCGAATTTCTCGTCGAACGCGACGCCCTCGGCCTACACCTGGGTCGACGGCTATTCACTGTCGAATTTCCGCGCCGGGTTCCGCGCCGACCGCGGGGTCGACATCTTCGCGTGGGTTCGTAACGCCTTCGACCGGAATTATATCGACCAGCTTTTCGTCGGGCCGGGCAATACCGGGCTGATTACCGGCCTGCCGGGCGATCCGCGGACATGGGGCGGGACGCTCAAAGTCAATTTCTGATGCGCCTTTGCTTGCCAAAAGAAAAGGGCGGCCCCGCGGGGCCGCCCTTTCTCATGCAGGCTGGTCGTCAGCGCTGCTGCGGGTTCTTGTTGCGATCCTGGTCGGACCGCTGACCGCCCTGCTGGCGATCCTGGCCGCCCTGCTGTTGCTGTTGGCGGCGTTGTTCCTCGTCGCGATCAGCCTGCGGGTTCTTTTGGTTCTGTTGGTTCGGGTTCGGGTTGTTAGCCACTTTCCATCTCCTGTTGCCGCGCCATGCCATCATGCCGCGACACCCGATCAACCCCCGGGGTAGGCAGATGTTCCTCCATGTAGCCGGGGCGTGGCGGGTGCGGGATGGGCGCCCTTTTTCGCGGCAACTCTCGCGCGTTTGATCGGTTCATTCGATGACTGAATTCAGCTTATTCGGTTATGTCGATGGGGAAGCGCGGCATATCCTTCCCCGGTCAGAACGAAAGGATGGCGCCATCGACTCGACGCCCACCCATGCCGGCCGTCCGCCAGCGACCCTAATCGCTCGCGTCACGCGCGCGCCATTCCGGGGCGCCACCATCCGGCATTCCATAACAGATCAACGAGGAGAGACTGCATGAACGACCCGACCCCCATCGATCCCGCCGGCGGCTGCCCGGTCCACCAGCCCGGGGGCGTTCGCGCGCTGCTCGGCCGCACCAACAAGGACTGGTGGCCCGAGATGCTGGCAACCGAGATCCTCAATCCCAACGGCTCCTCGAACCCGCTCGGCGACGACTTCGACTATGCGAAGGCGTTCAAGTCGCTCGACTATCAGGCGCTGAAGGATGACCTCACCGCGCTGATGACCGACAGCCAGCCGTGGTGGCCGGCCGACTATGGTCACTACGGCCCCTTCTTCATCCGCATGGCGTGGCACGCCGCGGGCACCTATCGTACCGCCGACGGTCGCGGCGGCGCCAACAGCGGGCAGCAGCGTTTCGCGCCGCTCGACAGCTGGCCCGACAACGGCAATCTCGACAAGGCGCGCCGCCTGCTGTGGCCGATCAAGCAGAAATATGGCAACAAGATCAGCTGGGCTGACCTCTTCATCCTCGCGGGCAATGTCGCGATCGAGAGCATGGGCGGGCCGGTGTTCGGCTTCGGCGGCGGCCGCGTCGACGTCTATGAGCCCGAGCGCGACATCTATTGGGGCAGCGAAGACAAATGGGTGAACCAGGGCGTCCAGACGCGCATCGCGCCCGAGCATGGCATGCACGAGATCGAAGGTCCGCTCGCCGCGATCCAGATGGGCCTCATCTACGTCAACCCCGAAGGGCCGCAGGGCAATTCGAACGACAATGAGGGCATGGCGCGCGACATGAAGGAAACCTTCGCGCGCATGGCGATGAACGACGAGGAAACCGTCGCGCTCACCGCGGGCGGCCACACCTTCGGCAAGGCGCACGGCAATGGCGACGCGTCGCTGCTCGGCAATGCGCCGGCGGGCGGCGACCTCGCCGCGCAGGGCTTCGGCTGGGTCAGCGGGCACGAAAGCGGCGGCATCGGTGAACATACGGTCACCAGCGGCCTCGAAGGCGCGTGGACGAACACGCCCGACAAATGGACCGACAATTTCTTCCGCCTGCTGTTCGACTATGAATATGAGCTGGTGCAGTCGCCCGCGGGCGCCAACCAGTGGCAGCCGATCGACCAGAAGGAAGAGGATATGGCCCCCGCGGCTTGGGATTCTTCCAAAAAGGTCCCGACGATGATGACCACCGCCGACATGGCGCTGAAGCGCGACCCGGCGTACCGCAAGATCAGCGAGAAGTTCCGCGACGACCATGACGCGTTCCGCGACGCCTTCGCGCGCGCCTGGTTCAAGCTGACCCACCGCGACATGGGTCCGAAGGTCCGTTACCTCGGCCCCGAAGTGCCCGCCGAAGACCTGATCTGGCAGGATCCGATCCCCGCAGGCAGCAAGCCGTCGGACGCCGACGTCAAGGCGGTGAAGGACAAGATCGCGGCCAGCGGCCTAACGGTCAGCCAGCTGATCAAGACCGCCTGGGCCTCGGCGAGCACCTATCGCAAGTCGGACTTCCGCGGCGGCGCGAACGGCGCGCGCGTCCGCCTCGCGCCGCAAAAGGACTGGGAGGTCAACGAGCCCGCGATGCTTGCCAAGGTGCTCGATACGCTCGACGGGCTGCGCGGCTCGATGTCGATGGCCGACGCGATCGTCCTCGGCGGCGTGGTCGGCCTCGAAAAGGCGATCAAGGATGCGGGCTTCAACGTCGCGGTGCCCTTCACCGGCGGTCGCGGCGATGCCACCGACGAGCAGACCGACGCCGACAGCTTCGCGGTGATGGAGCCCGAGGCCGACGCGTTCCGCAACTATGTCGGCAAGAAAAAGCTCGCGGTGAAGATCGAGGAAATGATGCTCGACCGCGCCTCGCTGCTCGGCCTGTCGGTTCCCGAAATGACGGTGCTGGTGGGCGGCCTCCGCGTCCTCGGCGCCAACCATGGCGAGCGCGGCCACGGCCACTTCACCAAGCGCTCGGGGCAGCTGACGAACGATTATTTCGTCAACCTGCTCGACATGACCAATGTCTGGAAGGCGGTCGATGGCTCGGACGACCAGGAATATGTCGCGACCGATCGCAAGGGCGGCGGCGAGACCTGGCGCGCGACGCGTGCCGACCTGATCTTCGGCTCGAACTCGGAACTGCGTGCGGTCGCCGAGGTCTATGCCGAGAGCGGGCATGAAGAGAAGTTCGTCAAGGACTTCGTCAAGGCGTGGACCAAGGTGATGAACGCCGACCGTTTCGACCTCGCCTGATCTTCTGGCGCCGCTGCCCGCGCATCATGCCGCGCGGGCAGCGGCGGCCGCAAAAGACGACGGGTCGCGGGCCCGCTCCCGGGGACATGGGCCCGGGGGCGGGTCCTTTTTTTGGGGGCTGATAGCCGCTCAAGTCGCCAGATTGCTGACCCGCTTCAATTCCGATCTGAGGCGTTGCTCGTCGAAGGCGTGCTGCGCGAATTCGCCGCCGCGTTCGACCCAGAACAGAAAGAGGTGCGCGGACCAATGGTTGGGGTTGGGCTGCGTTCTCCCGTGGCGCAGGTCGATACCGCGATAGAGGACCGCATCGCCCGGCTGCATCGCGACCGCGGTGAAGGGTTCGTCGCCGAAATCATCGACGCAAGGCCCCTCGCCATCGACGCGGACCGAGCCGACTTCGAGCGGCCAGGGCAGATCGTCGCTATAAGCGAGCGTCAGCGACACGCTATGTTCGCACGACGGGCGGTCCGAATGGACGCGGCAGATATCGTCCTTCCTATAGATGCGAAAATAATCGTAGCTGGGCAGCAGGTCCGCCCCGGTGAGCTCTTCGACGATCGGCGTTAGACCCCAGAGGAAGGTCGTCAGTGGCCGGTAGAAATGGCCCGAGATGTCGACCGTCGATTGGTTCGAGAGGGGGTGCGACTTGGCAAAGGTCCCGAAGGATTTCCCCGCGCCGGCAAGATCGATCTCCAATTGCCGGAAGAGATTTGCGGCGACCTCCGGCGGGACCAGACCCCGGATCGTCGCATAACCGTCTTTCGCATAATCGCCTTCGATTCGCATCGGATTCTCCGCCTCCCTTGGGCCGCTTCCCAAGCCCGCTCTCGATGCGCGATTTCGCAACTCCGGCGGATATTTGCAACCCGCGCACATGTTAACACTGTAAATTTTTGCTTGACCTCGCAACCCGCCCCTGTCAATGTTTACGTCGATAACATTGAGTCGGAAAGGACAGGCGGATGAAAACCTTGCTTTATGCCATCGGGCCGATGCTGTTCGACTCGCTCGGCGTGCTCGTCTTCGCGGTGTTGCTCGTCGCCGGAGCGGGGATCGTCCCCGCGACGATCGCGGGCACCGTCGTCGCGCTCGGCGTCGTCGGCTATGAGCTCGCGCGCGGCAAAAAAGTCGCGGCGCTGCAATGGATCAGCCTCGCTTCGGTGCTTTTCACCGCCGCCGCGACCTTGTTCACCGGCGATCCGCGCTTCGTGATGGCGAAACCGACGATCGTCTATCTGATCGTCGGCAGCGTGATGCTGCGCAAGGGCTGGCTCAATCGCTATATCCCGCCCGAACAGCTCGCGATCGTTGGCGATGTCATGGACCGCTTCGGGATGATCTGGTCGGCGCTGATGTTCACCAGCGCGGCGCTCAATCTCGTCATCGCGCTCTTCTTCACCGCCTGGTGGCCGCTGTTCATCGGCATCTTTCCATTGGCGTCGAAATTCGGCCTGTTCGCGATCCACATCGCGGTGGTGCATTACATCACGCAGACACGGCTGCGCCGCCGCGCGAGCGGCGAGCTGCAGCCGTTCGCAGCGGAGTGATTACTCGGCGTCGAGCCCGTAGGCGGTGTGCAGCACGCGCACCGCGAGTTCGGTTTCGTCCTCGTCGATCAGCACGCTGACCTTGATCTCGCTGGTCGAGATCGCCTGGATGTTGATGCCGCGATCGGCCAGCGCGCGGAACATCGTGCTCGCGACCCCGGCGTGGCTCTTCATGCCGACGCCGACGACGCTGATCTTCGCGACCTTGTCGTCGCTGATGATGCGGTTGAAGCCGATCTTGTCCTTGGCGCCCTCGAGCAGGTCGATCGAGCGGAGCAGGTCGACGCCCGGAACGGTGAAGGTCACGTCGGTCTCGCCCTTTTCGCGGCCGACATTCTGGATGATCATGTCGACGTTGATCCCCGCCGCGGCGAGCGGGCCAAAGATGTTTGCGACCGCGCCCGGCTTGTCGGGGACGCGCGTGACGATGATCTTCGCTTCATTCTTGTCGTGGGCGATGCCGGTGATCAGCTGCCGTTCCATCTGATGTTCCTCTATTTCCTCGTCGCTGACGATCATCGTGCCTTTGGCGGGCGCCTCGTCGCCCTCGACGAAGCTCGAGAGCACCTGCACGCGCACGCCCATCTTCATCGCGAGCCCGACCGAGCGCGTCTGGAGCACTTTGGCGCCGACGCTCGCCAGTTCGAGCATTTCTTCATAGGTGACATAGTCGAGCTTGCGCGCGCGCGCGACGATGCGCGGGTCGGTGGTATAGACGCCGTCGACGTCGGTGTAGATGTCGCAGCGGTCGGCCTTCACCGCGGCGGCCACGGCCACGGCGCTGGTGTCCGATCCGCCGCGACCGAGCGTCGCGACGCGGCCGTCGTCCATCATGCCCTGAAAGCCCGGGATCACCGCGACCTCGCCCTTGGCCATCGCGGCGGTCAGCGCGCCGGTGTCGATGTCGATGATGCGCGCGCGCGCGTGCGCTTCCTCGGTGCGGATCGGGAGCTGCCAGCCGAGCCAGCTGCGCGCCGGAACGCCCATCGCCTGCAGGGTCAGCGCGAGCAGGCCCGACGTCACCTGCTCGCCTGCGGCGACGACGACGTCATATTCGGCGGGGTCGTAGCGCGGGTTGGCCTCGCGGCAGAAATTGACGAGCCGGTCGGTTTCGCCCGCCATCGCCGAGACGACGACCGCGACCTCGTTGCCCTGCGCGACTTCGCGCGCGACGAGTTTCGCGACGGTGCGAATCCGCTCGGTGCCCGCCATCGACGTGCCCCCGAATTTCATCACGATCCGCGCCATGTCGCCCCGCTTTCCAAAATCTGGTTTCCGCCGCAACTTTTCCTCGGATTTCCGCGGCGCTCGCGTCGTTACGGAAGGGGGAGGGCGATGGCAAGGCGGCGATTATCCCGTCGGGATATATTTTCTTGGCGACGGGAAACCGAAACAGGGTTTTGCGTCGAATATCCATGCTGCGAGGTAATTTTCTTGCGCGAAAATGGCGGGGGTGGCAAATCGGCGGCATGAGTGCCGCCACGATCAACCCGCACGAAGCCGCCCATTTCGGGGCGCTCGCCGCCGACTGGTGGGACCCGCACGGGTCGTCGGCGATGCTGCACAAGCTCAATCCGATTCGGCTGACCTATATTCGCGACCGGATCGACGCGCATTGGCAGGTCGACGCGCGCGAGCGCCATGCGCTCGCCGGGCGCAGCGCACTCGACGTCGGGTGCGGCGCGGGGCTGCTCGCCGAACCGCTCGCGCGGATGGGCGCGAAGGTCACCGGCGTCGATGCGGCGCCCGAGAATATCGCCGCTGCGCAGGAGCATGCGGCGGGGCAGGGGCTCGCGATCACCTATTTCGCTGGCGAACTGTCCGCGCTGCCGCCTGCGACCTTCGACCTCGTCACCTCGATGGAGGTTGTCGAGCATGTCGCCGATCCCGCGGCCTTCGTCGGCGAACTCGCAGGCCGGCTCGCGCCCGGCGGGTTGATGATCCTCTCGACGCCGAACCGGACGATGCTGTCGAAGCTGCTGCTTGTCGAGGCGGCCGAGCGCGTCGGCGCGGTGCCGCGCGGGACGCACGACTGGGACCAGTTTCTGAAGCCCGCGGAACTGACCGAATTGCTCGAAGGCGCGGGGCTCGAGGTCATCGACCGCACCGGCCTCTCGCCGTCGGCTGCGAAGGGCTTCAAGCTCGGCGGCAGCGAGGCGCTCAACTATCTGGTCGCGGCGCGGTGGCCGGTCTGACCCGCGACCCGCGCGTCGACGCCTATATCGCGAAGCGGAAGCCCTTCGCGCAGCCGATCCTCAATCATCTGCGCGAGCTTGTGCACAAACATGCGCCGGGCGCCGAAGAGACGCTGAAATGGGGCGTCCCCCATTTCGTGCTGAACGACCAGAATCTCGCGGGCATGGCGGCGTTCAAGGAACATGCGACCTTCGGCTTCTGGCGCGACGAGGAGGTCACCGGATCGCCGCGCGATACCGGCGCGATGGGCAGCATGGGGCGGCTCGCGTCGCTCGCCGACCTGCCTGGGGACAAGGTAATGGCGGATTATATCCGGAAAGCGGCCGCGCTTTGCGCCGAGGGCAAGCCCAAGCGCCCGGCGCCGAAACCCAAGCCGACGCTCGACCTGCCCGACGATCTCGGCGCGGCGCTGAAGGCCAATGCCGCGGCACAAGGCCATTGGGACGCCTTCTCACCCGGCAAGCGCCGCGACTATATCGAATGGGTGATCGAGGCGAAGCGGGAGGAAACGCGCGTCAAACGCATCGAAACGATCGTCGCGCAGGTCGCCGAAGGCAAGGACCGGAACTGGAAATATAAGAGCTGCTGAGCGGACGAATCCTACGGGTTGTGCGCCGGACGATGTTTGCAAACCTCGCCCGCGTCGGACAACAGGCCGTTGCGCGCCTCGTCAGCATTGGTGCCCTTGAATTGTTGCGCCAGAACGCCGACGGCGGCGAGACAGTCGGCCACGCCCGCGTGTTCGGAAAGATTTTGCGCGGCGATCCCGGTCGCGAATATCTTGCCGCCGGTTAGCGACGCACCATTGGCATCGCCCGTGCCGCTGCCCCGAAATGTGCCGTAAACCGATAACGCGTCGTCCCTCGCGCCTTTGGTATCCGGGATCAGTTGGGTGCGAAGCCGCGCAATGTCGTTGTTAAGTGCGAAAAGGCGCTCGTTCTTCGTCTGTAGCAAAGCGTTCGCGGAAGCGACCCGCGTTCGTTCGGCAGCGGGGTCTATAGCGTTTACGCCGGCGGTAGCCGTCATGACGGCCTGGGCGTCCGCCCTCGCGCTGGTCTGCGATTCCAGTTCGCCGTCGACAGGGGCGGTCCCCAGCGTGGCGAGCGACGCCTGCGCTTCCGATCGTCTGGTGAGCAGCTGCAGATTGTTCTCGGCCGTCTTCTTCTCAAGCTCGATCTGGCGGATTTCGCTGCTCAGCTTGATGACCTCGTCCTGATTGGAGGCGATAGCAGCGTCAATCGCGCGATTCGCGACCGTATCGACCTTGCCGCCGCGGATGATCTGCATCGCATATGCCGCGTTCGCGCAGTTCGCCGCGTTGGAATGGCGGCAATATTTCGCGACGGCGACGGGAACGAGCGCGACGTTGGTTTCCTTAAAACCGATCGTAACGTCGAGCCCCGGATTTTCCGGTGTCCCGGCCGTCACCCCCACGCCTATCGTCGATTTTGACGAATAGACGAGCGGCGCTTGTTCCATTGGATAGCAGCCACCAAGTAACGGCACGATGACCGCCGCGACACATGCCAAACTGTGTTTCGTCATGCTTCTTCCCCCTCTTCCCCCAAAGAACAGCAAGTCGTGTCGTGCCTATTTCACACAGATATCCCGTCGATCTTTCGCCAGCTTTGCCCAGAAATCACGTCCCGCATCGTCCAGATTGGCGTCGAACACGATCACTGTGCAGCCGTTGCCCGCGGGTTGAAGCACCGCACTCTCCCGATGATATCCGATCGTCGTGCCGCGCAATCCTCCGACGATTCCGATTCCGCGGGTTTCGATCGCAATGATCGCGTTATTTTCGGGCGGCAGTATTTGCAGCGCGCCGGGTTGGACGACAGCGCCGGCGCCGTCGACGTGGACCACGGTGCAGCCCGAAAGCGCAAGTAACGCCACCATGGAAACAAGATAAGCCGCCCGCATACGCCCCCCGACTCAGAGGGAATAGCTAGCACGTCATTGGCGGATTATCTATCCGATGCGGATCAGAAGTCGACGTCTTCGTAATATTTAGGCGGTGACACGATCTCCATCCGCTCGGCGAGCAGCGGGCGGAAGCTCGGACGCGACTTCAGGCCCGAATACCAGCCTTTGGTCTGCTCATGCCCGGTCCAGTCGATCCCGCCCAGATAGTCGGCGACCGAGATATGCGCGGCGGCGGTCAGGTCGGCGAGGCTCATTGTCGCACCCGCAAGCCAGGTGCGGTGGTCGATGAGATAGTCGACATAATCGAGGTGGTTGTTTGCGGCCTTCATCGCTTCGCGCAGCGCGCCGCCGTCGGGCGGCTGGCGGTGGACGATGCGCTTCTGCATCCGCTCGAACAGCAGGGGCCCGGTGACCTCATAATAGAAATCATGGTCGAACCATGCGGTCAGCCGGCGGATCTCGGCGCGATTCGCCGCGGTGCCGTTGATCATCGCCTTGCCCTCGACGGTTTCCTCGAAATATTCGGCGATCGCCATGCTGTCGATCAGCACCTGGCCGCGCGCCTGATCGACCATCACCGGGGTGCGGCCGGCCGGGTTCAGATCGATGAATTCGTCGCGGCGCTCCCACGGCGATTCGCGCACCAATTCGTAACCCACGCCCTTTTCGCCCAGCAAAAGGCGGACCTTGCGCGAAAAGGGGCAGAGCGGGAATTGATAGAGTTGCCACATGCGTCTGGCATAGCGGCAGCGGGGCGCCGCGCGCAACGGCTATGGCGCGGCCTGCCGCAAGGGATTGTGGATTAAGCCTCAGCGTCGCGCGGCGTCGCGCTCATATTCCCACTGGGCTGCAAGATCGCGCGCCATGTCCCTGAGGACAGGGGCATAAGCCGCGAGCGCCGAGGCGGCATGCCCCGCCATGCGCGTCGTCGCGCGGACGTCGTCGCCCATGCGTTCGGCATAATAGGGATCGCGCCCCGTCACTTCGCCCAGCGTCGCGTCGGGCGGGATATAGGCGGCGTCGGACTCGGGATCGACTTGCGCCACCGCCCGCGCGAGCGGGCCGACCTGCATCTGCATCAGCGCGCCGACCATCGCGGTGATCGTCTCGGCCATCCGCTCCTGCGCAACCGGATCGTTGAGCTTCGCGACGGCGCCTTGCATCTCGCTGGCGGACGCCGGCAGCGGCGCCGCAAGTGCGAGCAGGGGAAGGGCGATCAGGGGCAATTTTGCGGTCGAGCGCATGACTTCATCCTTTCCGGATGCGAAAATCGATGCGGCTCCTTAGCGAAGCAACGCTTTCGCTGCGCTGAACGTGCGGCGGCGATGCGACGAAGCGCATCGCCGCCACGGCGGGTCATTCGGCCGCGACCACCTCGACCTCTTCCTCGTTCAACGAATGCGTCAGGCGGCTCAGCATTTCCTTCGGGCAGACCTGCCAGAAACGCGTCCGCCAGCGGTCCCAGTCGGCGAGCACCTCGGCCGACCATTTGCTGCCCGTCGCCTTGGCATGTTCCTCGACCAGCTCCTTGACCACCGCTTCCCAATGGCCGCTCGCGAGCCGCTGCCAGACGATCGATTCGCCATTCACGCGGCGCTCGAACTGCTCGTCGGTGTCGAGGATGAACGCCATGCCGCCGGTCATGCCCGCGCCGAAGTTCGAGCCGACGGGGCCGAGGATCACCGCGGTGCCGCCGGTCATATATTCGCAGCCATTAGCGCCGCAGCCTTCGACGACGACGCGCGCGCCCGAATTGCGGACCGCGAACCGCTCGCCCGCCTGACCCGCCGCGAGCAAGGTGCCCGCGGTCGCGCCGTAAAGGACGGTGTTGCCGACGATGCTGTTGTGCTGGCTGACGAGCGGGCTCGACACCGTCGGGCGCACGATGATCCGCCCACCCGACAGCCCCTTGCCGACATAGTCGTTCGCGTCGCCGAACACCTCGAGCGTCACGCCCTGACACAGGAAGGCGCCCAAGGACTGCCCCGCGGTGCCGCGCAGGCGCACCTGCACATGGTCGTCGGCGAGCCCCTTCATCCCGAAGCGCGCGGTGACCTCGGCCGACAGGCGCGTGCCGACGGCGCGGTGCGTGTTGCGGACGTTGTACGTCAGCTGCATCCGCTCGCCGCGCTCGAACAGCGGCTTGGCGTCGCTCAAGATCTGCGCGTCGAGGCTGTCGGGCACGGCGTTGCGGAAGCTCGGTCCCTGCGAGCGGCGCTGATCGTCGGGTGCATCGACCTTGGCGAGGATCGGATTGAGGTCGAGGTCGTCGAGATGTTCGGCGCCGCGGCTGACCTGGCGCAGCAATTCGGTGCGGCCGATCACCTCGTCGAGGCTCGTGACACCCAGCTTGGCGAGGATTTCGCGCACTTCCTCGGCGATGAAGGTCATCAGGTTGATCACCTTCTCGGGCGAGCCCGTGAACTTCTGGCGAAGCTTCTCGTCCTGCGTGCAGACGCCGACGGGGCAGGTGTTCGAATGGCACTGGCGCACCATGATGCAGCCCATCGCGACGAGGCTCAAAGTCCCGATACCGAACTCCTCGGCGCCGAGGATCGCGGCAATGACGATGTCGCGCCCGGTCTTGAGCCCGCCGTCGGTACGCAGGCGGATGCGGTGGCGCAGGCCGTTCAAGGTCAGCACCTGATTGACCTCGCTCAGCCCCATTTCCCACGGCGTTCCGGCATATTTGACGCTGGTTTGCGGCGACGCCCCGGTGCCGCCGGTGTTGCCCGCGACAAGGATCACGTCGGCGTGCGCCTTGGCAACGCCCGCCGCCACCGTGCCGATGCCCGCCGAGCTCACGAGCTTCACGCACACCCGCGCCTTCGGGTTGATCTGCTTCAAATCATAGATCAGCTGCGCCAGATCCTCGATCGAATAGATGTCGTGGTGCGGCGGCGGCGAGATGAGCGTCACCCCCGGCGTCGCATGGCGCAGCCGCGCGATGAACTCGGTGACCTTGAAGCCCGGGAGCTGGCCGCCCTCGCCGGGCTTGGCGCCCTGCGCGACCTTGATCTCGATCTCGTCGCACGCGCCGAGATATTCGGCGGTAACGCCGAAACGGCCGCTCGCGATCTGCTTGATATTGCTGTTGGCGTTATCGCCATTGGCATAGGGCGTATAGCGTTCGCTCGCTTCGCCGCCTTCGCCCGACACCGCCTTCGCGCCGATGCGGTTCATCGCGATCGCCAGCGTCTCGTGCGCCTCGGGCGACAGCGCGCCCAAGGACATGCCCGGCGTGACGAAGCGCTTGCGGATCTCGGTGATCGCCTCGACGCTGTCGAGCGCTACGCCCTGCGCCGGATAGTTGAACTCCATCAGATCGCGAAGGTAAATCGGCGGCAGGTCGGCGACCCCGCGCGCGAACTGCAGATAGGTCGAATAACTGTCGGTCGCGACCGCGGTCTGGAGCAGGTGCATCAGCTGCGCCGAATAGGCGTGCGCCTCGCCCCCCGCGCGCTGGCGATAGAAACCGCCGATGGGGAGGGTGGTGACACGCCCGTCGAACGCCGCCTCATGCTTTTCGGTCGCGTTGATGAACAGCGATTGATAGCCTTCGCCCGAAATCTTCGCCGGCATGCCGGGGAAGAGGTCGTTGACGAGCGCGCGGCTGAGACCCACCGCCTCGAAATTATAGCCGCCGCGATAGGAGGAGATCACCGCGATCCCCATCTTCGCCAGGATCTTCAAGAGCCCGTCGTCGATCGCCTTGCGGAAGCGCAGGCGGCAATCGTCGAGGCTCAGCTCGCCGAACAGTCCGCGCCCCTGCCGGTCGGCGATCGCCGCTTCGGCCAGATAGGCATGGACGGTGGTCGCGCCGACGCCGACGAGCACCGCAAAGGCGTGGGTGTCGAGCACCTCGGCCGACCGGACGTTGATCGAGGCATAGCTGCGCAGCCCCTTGCGCACGAGGTGGGTGTGGACGGCGGCGGCGGCGAGCACCATCGCCATGCCGACACGGCCTTCGCCGATCGACTGATCGGAGAGGAACAGTTCCGAACGCCCCGCGCGCACCGCATCCTCGGCCTCGCGGCGGACGCGCGCGATCGCCTCGCGCAAAGTCGAGGCATCGCCGCCTGCCGCGAAAGTGCAGTCGATGTCGGCGACCGCATCGCCGAAATAGGCGCGGAGGCGATCCCAATCCTCGCCGACGAGCACGGGAGAGTCGATCACGAGCACATGATCGCTCTGCCCCTTTTCGTCGAGGATGTTCGCGAGGTTCGCGAAGCGCGTCTTCAGGCTCATCACATGCCGTTCGCGCAGAGAGTCGATCGGCGGATTGGTGACCTGGCTGAAATTCTGGCGAAAGAATTGTGCGACGTGACGCGGCTTGTCGGAGATGACCGCGAGCGGCGTGTCGTCGCCCATCGACCCGATCGCTTCCTTGGCATCCTCGACCATCGGGGAAAGGATCAGCTCCATATCCTCCATGGTGAGGCCCGCGGCGACCTGACGGCGGAGCAGTTCCTGACGGTCCCACTGGGGCAGGCTCGACTTGCCGCCCTTGGGCAGGTCGGCCATCGTGCGGAAGCCCTTGACGCGCGAGGCATAGTCGGCGGCGTCGGCGATCTTGTCCTTGATCGCGAGATCTTCGTAAAGCGTGCCGTCGTCGAGATCGACCGCGATCATCTGACCCGGGCCAAGGCGGCCCTTCTTGCGCACGCTCGCTTCGGGCAGCAGCACCATCCCGCTTTCGGATCCGACGACGAGCAGATTGTCAGCGGTGAGCGTGTAGCGGAGCGGGCGCAGCGCGTTGCGGTCCATGCCCGCGACCGCCCAGCGGCCGTCGGTCATCGCGAGCGCGGCGGGGCCGTCCCACGGCTCCATCACGCTGGCGAGATAGCTATACATCGCGCGGTGGTTGTCGGGGACGTCGCATTCGGTCGTCCAAGCTTCGGGGACGAGGATCAGCTTCGCGGTCGGCGCGTCGCGGCCGGCGCGGCACAGCGCCTCGAACACCGCGTCGAGCGCGGCGGTGTCCGACGCGCCCGCCGGGATCACCGGCTTGATGTCTTCGCTATGCTCGCCAAAGGCGAGGCTCGCCATCTTGATCTCGTGGCTCTTCATCCAGTTCTTGTTGCCGCGGATCGTGTTGATCTCGCCATTATGCGCAAGGCAGCGGAACGGCTGCGCCAGCCACCATTGCGGGAAGGTGTTCGTCGAATAACGCTGGTGAAAGATCGCGACCCGGCTCTCGAACAGCTTGTTCGTGAGGTCGGGGAAGAAGTCCGCGAGGCTTTCCGCAAGGAACAGGCCCTTGTAGATGATCGAGCGCGCCGACAGGCTGCACACGTAAAAGTCGGCGATCTGCGCCGCGATCACCTTCTTCTCGATCCGGCGGCGGACGAGGTAGAGCTGCTTTTCGAACTCGTCGATCGACGCTTCGTCGGGCATCGGCCCGGCGATCATGATCTGCTCGATCTCGGGGCGCGTGCGCTGCGCCTTGTCGCCGATCACCGACACGTCGACGGGCACCTGGCGCCAGCCATAGATGGTGAAGCCCGCGTCGATGATCTCGGCCTCGACGATCGTACGGCATTCCTCCTGCGCGCCCAGATCGGTGCGCGGCAGGAAGACCATGCCGACGGCGAGGCGGTTCGGGCGCACCTTGTGGCCCGACGCGGCGATCGCATCGTCGAAGAAGCGGACGGGCAGGTCGACATGGATGCCCGCCCCGTCCCCGGTCTTGCCGTCGGCGTCGACCGCGCCGCGGTGCCAGACGGCACGCAGGGCTTCGATCGCGGCCTCGACAACGCGGCGCGACGGCTTGCCGTCGGTCGCCGCGACCATGCCGACGCCGCAGGCATCGGATTCCATGTCGGGGCGATACATGCCCTCGGCTTCGAGCCGCGCGTGATCGGGGGTGGGGTAATGGGTCATTAGCTGCTTTGCCTTGATGTCTTGTTTTCGGATGCGTTCATGAATTCGGCGATGACGCCTTCCACTATCTCATTGAGCCGGGCGTCTTCTTCGGGTGTGCTTTCGTTCGACCATGCTGCGCCAATCTCCAGCAGCCTCGAATTGAGCGCGACGGTCTTGCGGCCAGCGGGGGTCGCGTACATTCGCAAGATATCGCGCTCGCGCTCCTTGGTCATGGTGCGCTTCAAATCGCGTTCGACGCTGTCGGTGACCGTAGCCTTGAGGTCGCCAGACGTGATCGAAGCATCCTCATTCTCGATGAGATTTTTCATCAACTTCGAAAAATCCGCTCCTTCGCCGATGCTTTCGATAAGCCATTGGCCAGTCGGGCTGCGATAAAACGCCAGCATCTCGCGCATTTCGGGATCGGTCAGCGCTCCAGCGTAGACGGCCGCCATACGATCCCAGAGCACAGGCAGGCCATCGATAACCTGCCTTTCGATTTCGGGGCGCATTGCTTCGATCATGCGCTTGATGATTCCGGGATACTCCACCTCGAGTTCCGCGAGATCGGGGTTGGCGGCAAATACCGACGGCATGGTCTCGTCGAAGACCTTGACCATCTGTCGGCTTGTACTTTCGGCGTCGTTGAGGAGCGACGCCATTTCCACGCCCAGCATCAGCGAGTTTTGCGCGGGCGCAACGGCCGACACCGGCGCAAGCCGGGAGGGCGGCGGCGCGTCGGGCGCGAGGGCCATCGTCAGGAGGAACGCGAGCATTGTCAGCCTCTATTCCGTGGGGGGCAGCTTCTTGCGCGCGTTTTCGGCCGCTTCCTCGGCGGCCTGCTGCGCGGCGAGAGAGGCGTTCTCATAAGCGAGTTCAAGGTCCTCGACCCGCTTCCGGTCGTCGGCCGACCAGTTGCTGCGGTCATAGGCCGGATCGTCGACCGCGACGGCGGCGTCAGCGGCGGCCTCGGCCGCATCGGCGGCGGCTTCCGCGGTGGCGACATCGGCGGCGGCGTCGACCGCATAATCGTCGGCGGCCTCGGCCGCGACCGCGTCGGTCGCTTCCATGTCGGTCTTCCACATGTCGCGCTGTTCCTTCAGCACGCTCACATCGACCTTCATCAGCTTGGCGAGCTTGCCGAGTTCCTTGTCGTCGAAGTCCGAAAGCTGCTTTTCCTTGGGCAGCTCCTTCAGATCCTTCTCGATCTCGGGGGCGCGGTCGATGAATTTGGTTACCAGCGGCGGCACCGCCTTGATCACCGCGACCATCACTTCGGGATCGGCCTGCAACGCCATCCATTCGCTGGCGTAAAGATTGCCCGTCGGCGTCGCGAGGAAGGTGTTGAGGTCGGTCAGCTGCGCGCCGGTGAACTTGCGAGCATAGGCCTTGGCCAGCCCTTCGCGCATCGGCGGTTCCATATCGGCCAGCACTTCGCTGATCAGCGGCTTGATCACGCGGTTGATCTGCTCGTCGCGTTCCTTGCGATGCGGGTCGAACATGTCGGCGACCTTGCCCTTGGTCGCTTCGTCGAGCTTGGCGATCTGGTCGGTTTCGACGCCGGTCTTGATCGAAAGCAGCAGGTCCGACTGACCGCCGAACTCGCCCATGATCGTCTTGAACATCTTGCCGTACAGATTGTCGACCATCTTCTCGATGCTGCCGGCCGGGATCAGCGCGGCGGTCGTCTGTTGCGCCAGCGTCAGGCGCGCCGGGTCGATCGGCGGCAGGTCGCTCGTGTCGAACATCTTTTCGATGAGCGCGATCGCCTCGTCCATTTCCTTCTGCATCTTGGCCTTCGCCTCGGCAGGGACGATTGCCGGGTCTACCTGATCGACAGAATAGGAGACGATTTCGGCGTGCGTCTCCTGCTGCACAGCTCTGGCAGGTGCCAGCGAAGTCAAGGCGACGGCACCGGCAAGCAGGATCGATTTGAACGACGGCATCATAGTTTCCTTCCCCTGTTGGTCATGCCGCCTTCTTTTCGCTTTTCGCCTTCGCCTTCAACCACTTTGCCATCTGTTCGCTGACATCGCGGCCGTCGCGGATGCCCCATACGACCAGGCTCGCGCCGCGCACGATGTCGCCTGCCGCAAAGACACCCGGCAAACTGGTCATCATCGTCTGATGATCGACGCGCAAAGTGCCCCAGCGCGTGACCGACAGATCGGGCGAGCCGAACAGGTGCGGCAGTTCCTCGGGGTCGAAACCCAATGCCTTGATCACCATGTCGGCGGGCACGTCGAACTTGCGGCCCGGATCGGCCTCGGGGCTGCGGCGGCCGCTCGCGTCGGGGGCGCCGAGGCGCATGCCCGCGACCGCGACTTCCTTGACATGCTTGTCGGCGGTGAAGCTTTCGGGGGCCGAAAGCCAGACGAACTCGACGCCTTCTTCCTCGGCGTTCGAAACCTCGCGCTGCGACCCGGGCATATTTTCGCGGTCACGGCGATAGAGGCACTTCACCGACTTCGCGCCCTGACGGACGGCGGTGCGGACGCAGTCCATCGCGGTGTCGCCGCCGCCGATCACGACGACATGCTTGCCCTTGGCGTCGAGGCGTCCGTCGTCGAACGCCGGAACCTCGTCGCCAAAGCTCTTGCGGTTCGACGCGATCAGATAGTCGAGCGCGGCGATCACGCCGTCGGCGGCATTGCCGGGGACGTTGATCTCGCGCGCCTTGTAAACGCCCGTCGCGACGAGGATCGCGTCATGCTTCTGGCGGAGCTGGTCGAGCGTCGCGTCTTCGCCGACCGCGAAACCGAGGTGGAACTGGATTCCGCCTTCCACGAGCCGGTCGACGCGGCGCATCACGACGTCCTTCTCGAGCTTGAAGCCGGGAATGCCATAGGTGAGGAGGCCGCCCGCGCGGTCGTGTCGGTCATAGACATGGACCTCATGCCCCTGCGCGCGCAGATATTCGGCCGCCGTCAGGCCCGCCGGACCCGCGCCGATTACGCCCACCGACTGGCCGGTCGCGGCGCCGACGTGCAGCGGTTCGACCCAGCCCTCGGCCCAGGCGGTGTCGGTGATATATTTTTCGACGCTGCCGATCGTCACCGCGCCATGGCCCGAAAATTCGATCACGCAATTGCCTTCGCACAACCGGTCCTGCGGGCAGATGCGGCCGCAGATCTCGGGCATCGTCGAGGTCGCGTTGCTGAGCTCATAGGCTTCGCGGAGACGCCCCTCGGCGGTCAGGCGCAGCCAGTCGGGAATATGATTGTGGAGCGGGCAATGCACCGAGCAATAGGGCACGCCGCATTGCGAGCAGCGCGCCGCCTGCGCATCGGCATCGGGCGCCGCGTAACGCTCGGCGATCTCGCGAAAGTCGCGCGCGCGTTCTTCGGCGGAGCGCTTGTCCGGATAGGATTGTTCACGCCCCACAAACTGGAGCATGCGTTCGGAAGCCATGCAGCATCCCCTTCGTTCAGGGGCGAATTGCATGGCCCGAAACGCCCTGTCACGGGCGAATTGCATGATAGGTCAATAATGCTAACCTAAATCGGAGGTCAAATTTGCCCCAAAATCGGTTGGCGCAATTATCTTTCGTCGATTAGTATCGTTTCGGACCTATCTCATGCCGAGCCAGATCAGCGCCGCGACCCCGACGATGATTCGGTACCAGGCGAAGGGCGCGAAGCCATAGCGCGTGACCACCGCGAGGAAGGCCTTGATCACCGCCCAGGCGACGATGAAAGAGACGAACGCGCCGACCGCGATCAGGCCGAGGTCGTTGGTGGTGATCGCGTCGCGATGCTTGAACAGCTGGAGCACGGTCGCGCCGGTCAGCGTCGGCAGCGCGAGGAAAAAGCTGAACTCGGCTGCGGTCTTGCGGTCGACGCCGAACGACATCGCGCCCAGGATCGTCGCGCCCGACCGGCTGACCCCCGGGATCATCGCGATACACTGGACCAGCCCGACAAGGATCGACTGGCGCGCGGTCACATTGGCGACCCCGCCAACGTCGCGCGTCTTCGCGAACCGCTCGACGAGCAGGATCGCAAAGCCCCCGATGACGAGCGCCCAGGCGACGATGACGGCATTTTCGAGCATCAACTCGATATAATCGCCGAACGCGAGCCCGAGGACGACCGCCGGGAAGAAGGCGAGAGCCAAGTTGCGCACAAAGGCGATGGCTTGCGGATCGCGCCGGAAGAAGCCGGTGAACATCTCCCAGAACAGCTTCCGGTACAGCACCACGATCGCAAGGATCGCGCCGGGCTGGATCGCGATATTGAAGATCGCCCAGCGCGCGGCGTCATAGCCGAGAAGTTCCGTCGCAAGAATCAGGTGCCCGGTCGAGGAGACGGGCAAAAACTCGGTCAGACCCTCGACGATGCCGAGGATGATTGCGGTCAGCCAGATGCCCATTATCGCGAGGCAAGCTCGGCGAAGCGGCCGTGGCGGCGATACTGGACCAGCCAGCCATCGGCGACCGAGGCAAGCGAGGCCGGCGTGACGCCAAGCTGCGCGAAACCTTCGGCACCTTCGGCGACGACATTGTCGCGCTGGAGCATCAGCCACTGATCCTTGGTGATCGGCGCGCCGGGCGCCCAGCCGAAACCGGAAGCGAGCGCCGAAGCGACGAAGTCGGGGACATCGACGAACAGCGGCGAGCGGCCGGTCGCATCGGCGATCCAGCGGAGCAATTCGCCCATCGTCAGCACCTGCGGCCCGCCAAGCTCATAGGTCTTGCCCGCCGCATCGCCGCCGAGCGCCGCGACCACCGCATCGGCGACGTCGCCGACATAGGCGGGCTGGAATTTCGCATTGGGTGCGATGACCGGAACCACCGGCACCATGCGCATCATCGTGGCGAAGCGGTTGATGAAATGGTCCTCGCGGCCGAACAGGATCGAGGGGCGCAGGATCGCGGCGTCCGCAAAGGCCGCGCGCACCGCGGCTTCGCCGTCGCCCTTGCTGCGACCATAGGCCGAGGCGCTTTCGCGATCGGCGCCGATCGCCGAGACATGGACGAGCGCGCCGGCGCCCGCCGCCTTCGCTGCCGCCGCGACATGGCCCGCGCCGTCGGCCTGCACGGCCTGCATGTCGGCGAAGGCGCCGGCGAGGTTGATCACCGCATCGCTGCCCTGCACGGCGCGCGATACGCTCGCGGCGTCGCGGACGTCGCACGCCACGAACTGCGTCTGGCCGAGGCCGCCGAGGGGCTTAAGGAAGGTCGCGACGCGCGGTTCGCGCTGTGCGATGCGGACGCGGGCGCCGCGTGCGAGCAGGCGCTGCACGACATAGCGGCCGAGAAAGCCGCCGCCGCCCAGCACCGTAATCAATTGCCCGTCGAGTTTTTGCATATCGTCCGCCTGTCGGTGATTCTTTCGCGGGCGCAAGGGGCGCCGCACGGCTTCCCCATGCCGCGAAGCCGGGAAGGGGGCAAGGGGTGAAGGCGCGTCCGGCGCGGGAAAGCGACGAGTTTGCGACAAAATGTGCATCGACCCCCGCACCGCGGTTGACAAGCCGATGGCCACGCCGCTAAGCGCCCGCTCCTACCCCGTGCCCAGATGGCGGAATTGGTAGACGCACCAGCTTCAGGTGCTGGCGATCGCAAGGTCGTGGAGGTTCGAGTCCTCTTCTGGGCACCATTTACCCTTCTCATGACATCCATGGACCCTTGAGAAAAAGGCGGAAATCTGCCATTTTCTTCTTGGTTCTGTCTTGTGCTGTCCTGAAAGATTTCACTCCATCTCGGCAAAATACGGGTCACGCAACGGGTCACCTCGCAGGTGCCCAAATTGGTGACCCGTGTGCCAAGGGTTGAGTGACGATTCCTTCAGCTATCGAGACGGATCGATGGAGGGGTTGATGGATGGCGCTGAGCGATGTTCGCCTTCGGGCACTGAAGCCCCGAGACAAGGCGTATAAGGTGCCGGATGCTGGCGGGTTATATCTGGAAGTTCGCACATCGGGAGCCAAGCTGTGGCGTTTTCGTTTCTGCCACCTTGGAAAAGAAAGCCGCATCTCGTTGGGCAGTTATCCCGAAATCGGTCTGGCTTCTGCCAGAAGAAAGCGCGACGAGTTGCGGCAGCAAGTCGCCGAGGGCCTTGATCCCGCAGCAGAGCGGAGGCGTGAAAAGCTGACCGCCGCCTTCAAGGCAGCGAACAGCTTTAGTGACATTGCCAAGGAATATATCGAGAAGATGGTTGCCGATGGCCGTGCCGAAACGACGACGGTGAAAGCGAACTGGCTTCTGCAGCAATTGAAACCGATTGCCGCGATGCCGGTCGCGGATATCAAGCCGATCGAGGTACTCGCCGCGCTAAAGAAGCTCGAAGCGCGTGGCAAGCGTGAGACGGCGCGGCGTTGCCGATCGTTCGCGAGCCGTGTTTTTCGATATGCCGTTGCGACAGGACGGGGCGAGGTCGATCCGACGTCCGTTTTGCGCGGCGCGCTCGTTACACCGAAGGTCACGCACCACGCGGCAATCCTCGACCCAGTAGGTGTTGGCGAATTGCTGCGGTCGATAGACGCCTACACGGGTAATGCGATCACGCGCCTCGCGTGCCAGATCGCACCCCATGTGATGATGCGGCCCGGCGAGTTGCGGCAAGCGCTGTGGATAGAAATCGACCTGGCGGCGGCAATCTGGACGGTGCCGCCCGAGCGCATGAAAATGCGACGGCCCCATGCCGTGGCTCTTTCGCGTCAGGTGCTCCACTATCTGGAATTGCTTTATCAACTGACCGGACCGGAGGGTTTCGTCTTTCCGGCCTTTCACACGTCGAAGCGGCCGATGAGCGAGAATACGATCAACCAGGCGTTCCGCCGCATGGGCTACGCGACCGGAGAGGTGACCGCACACGGACTTCGGACGACCGCCTCGTCGCTATTGAATGAGAGCGGAAAATGGAGTCCCGATGCAATCGAGCGTTCGCTCGCTCACGCAGATCCGAATGCTGTGCGCGGGATCTACAATCGCGGGCGATATTGGGACGAGCGGGTAGCGATGCATCAATGGTGGAGCGATTATCTCGATGCACTGCGTGACAGCAAAATGGATGTGGCCAAATCACTGATGGCAGCCTGAGCGCCAAGCCTCCTCCTGATCTGACCGGACACTCTACGAGGCGACGGGACAAGTAGAGCGCGGCCTCAAATGAGCGCACACTGGCGGCGACAAGCTGCCGCCAGAGGTCGCGCGTTTTCACGGTGGGCCGCGCAGCGCTCTTGGCTTGCTGATCTTGGCGGGGCGGCGGCTAAGCCCAAGCCCGCACGCACGCCGCCCCGCCTGCGGCTTCGCCAAGGGCGCGTTTGTTCTCCGATGTTGACGCCGCGCTGACCGCACGGCGGCGTTGCCGGGTTTGCCGGCCACGGACAGCGTGCCGTTCGGCGCACGGCTATGGGACCGCTCGGCCGTCGCGCAAGCCGGGCGATGCCCGGCTCCTCCACTTTGTTGCAGCCCTTCGGGTGCGCGCCGTCCTTTGGCGCGGTCCCGTCGCCTTTTCTCGCCGCCCGCCCCGCCGTCCGGGGCCGGGTGTGGTGAGAGAAGGAAGAACATCATGAAGCTGGATTTTATCGATCTGGGCAATCTGTCCATCGCTGCCGCCAACATGCGCGGGAAGGGGAAAGACCCCGACGTTGCGGATCTTTTGCCGAGCATCCGTGCGCGCGGAGTGCTCGTTCCGTTGCTCGTTCGTCCGAACTGCTCGGAAGGCCATTATGAGATCGTCGCGGGGCGTCGGCGTTTTACCGCTATGGGCGCTGTCGAGCGCGAGGGCGGGGCGGTGAAGCCTATTCCTTGTGCCATTCTCGACGAGGGCGATGATGCCGATGCCCTCGAAGCGTCGATGCTCGAAAATCTCGCGCGGGTGCAGCCCGACGAGGTCAGTCAATGGGAAGCGTTCGTCGCGCTGGTGAAGGCGGGGCGATCGGTGGAGGAGGTCGCGGACAGCTTCGGGTTCGAACCGCGGGCGGTGAAGCGCATCCTTGCGCTCGGCAATCTCCTGCCGCGCATCCGCACCCTCTATCGCGGCGGCGAGATCGATGCGGGGACGGTCCGCCACCTGACCCTCGCATCGAAGAGCCAGCAGAAGGCATGGCTTGCCCTGTTCGATGATGAGGGCGGCTATTGCCCGACCGGCCATCAGCTGAAAGCGTGGCTGTTCGGCGGCACCGCCATCGCCGTGAAGCACGCGCTGTTCGATGTTGCGGAAACGAAGCTCGCGACCGTGTCGGACCTGTTCGGCGAGGACAGCTTCTTTGCCGACAGCGATGCCTACTGGTCGGCGCAGATGGCGGCCATCGAGGCGCGCAAGGCTGACTATCTCGAAGCGGGCTGGTCCGACGTCGTCATCATGGCGCGGGGCGACTGGTTCCGGTCGTGGGATTATGCCCATGCGGGCAAGCGCAAGGGCGGCCGCATCTATGTCGAGGTTCGCGAGAGCGGCGAGGTAACCTTCCACGAAGGCTTCATCACGACGAAGGAAGCGAAGCGGCTTTCCGTCGGCGACGGGCGCGAAGACGGCGATGCCGTCGTGGCCAAGCCGGTGCGTCCCGAGGTGTCGGGTCCGCTTAACGCCTATATCGACCTTCATCGCCATGCAGCCGTGCGCGCCGATCTGGCGAGCCATGGCGGGGTCGCGCTGCGCGCGATGCTCGCGCATGTCATCGCAGGCGCTGACCTGTGGCGCGTCGATGTCGAGGCCCAGCGCGCGCCGAAGGAAGATATTGCCGAGAGCGTCGAGACGTCTTCCGCTGAGACGGCGTTTGACCTCAAGCGCCGCGCCGTGTTGGCGGTACTCGGCTTCGACGAGGACGCACCGACCGTCATGGGAAGGCCGATGAACCGTCCCCCTTTTGCGCCTTTGTTCGCGAGACTGCTCGACCTTCCCGATCCGGTTGTGCTGGAGATCGTCGCGATCGTCATGGGCGAGACGTTGCGGGCGGGAAGCGAGGCCGTGGAGATGATCGGCCTTCATCTCGGCACCGACATGCACCAGCACTGGTCGGCGGACGCGGCCTTCTTCGACCAGCTTCGCGACCGCGAAGTGCTGCTCGCCATCGTCGGCGAGGTTGTGGGACCGGAGGTTGCAGCAGCCAACGCCGGTGAGAAGGGCAAGGCGCTCAAGGCCATCGTTGCCGATTGCCTTGAAGGCGCGAACGGTCGGAGCAAGGCCGAGCCGTGGGTGCCGCAGTGGATGGCGTTTCCGCCGTCGGCCTACACGACGCGCGGCGGGGTGGGCAGCGTGAGGGCGGCGGCGAGCGTCCGGCATGAGCTTGCGGCCAGCGCCAAGGCCGTTGGCGCGGAAATCCGCGAGGGCGACGCTGACGAGCGCCCGCCTCTCGCAGCTTGATCCACGGGGCGGACGGCTTCGGTCGCCCGCCCAATTTCGCGAGCGGAAATTGACGCGCCGGTCTTGTGGACCGGCGCGGCTTTGTTCGTTCGGCGCGCGCCGCTGCCGCAGGCGGCATCGGCGCGCGAATTGTCCTGGTCCTGAAAAATCTGGGGCGGTGCGAATTCCCCCTCCCACCGCCCCGACACCCCTGCATCGCAGACGTATCGCCCCTTGCCGCCGAAGACAGGCCGCGGGTCGCAAACGGCCCGATTCCGGCAGAAGGTGTGTCCGTCCTACTTTGTCGTGCCGCACTGCATAGCCTGAATTTGTTCGGGCTGCCGGGATGCCCCCGCCTGCGACAGCGACGCGCCGATATCCTAATCGGTTGGTTGCCTGCCCCGACGGTGACGTTGCCACACCCGGCAATGCTACGCGGGCGTCCCAACTTTGCGACCCGGTTAGGGGTGGGTGGCCACGGCGGCGGGGTCGCTGACTCCGTAAGCCTTCGCAATGCCGCCCACGGCGCCGAGCGACTTCGTCCCGATGTCCGTGCGAAACCATCCCCGGCGACGGGCGCTGTGACCTGGACCGGCGCGGCGCCCCGCAAAAGTGCGGCGGCGCGATTATTTCCCCGCCGGCTGTGCCGGCTCCTCGCGGCCGCTTCGCTTCAAATAATCGCGCCGCCGCACTCCTCCGCTTCGCTGCGTCCCTGCGGGTTCGCGGGGCACCTGATGCGCCAGCCCTTGGTCCGCCTATGCCGCAGGGATGGTCCCGCGGACATTCAAGGAGACGACCAATGGCAGCTATCGGCTTTGTGAACGGCACCATCGAACAGGGCTTCGTGGGCCAGCTCAAAACCCTTTCGATCCGCGCGGCGATCGAAATCCGGACCAACCGCTCGAAAGCGGGCGACGTCCAGCCCGACTATCGGGTCTGGTCCGAAGGCGTCGAGATCGGTGCGGGCTGGATCCGCATCGGACAGGTATCGCGCGAACCCTATGTGTCGCTGAGCCTCGCCGCCCCCGAGTTCGGACCGCGCCGCCTTTATGCGAACCTCGGCCGCGCCGCTGGCCAGGACGGCGAGGATGGTTACGCGCTCATCTGGAACCCGGTCGACTGAGGCGGGCTTCCGCCCCGCGCCGCTTTCGCGGCGCGGGGCTTTGCCGAGTTTGGCTGTTCAATCTTCGTCCGGAGGCAAATCGTCGAGCGTGAAGGTCATCGGATTGCGGAGCCAGATATTGACGTGGGACTCGCGCCATCCGCAGCAGCGCGTCGCGAGCTTGTGCTGGCGCGGGAAGGTGCCGGCATCGATCTTGCGGTAGAGCGTCGCGCGGCTAAGGCCTGTTCGGTCGAGGACCGTACCAAGGCGGAGGAAGCGGTCGGGTTGAAGAGTTGCCATGGGATTTTTCTCCATATCTTGGCGTGGGTTGTCCTCTCACTTCCCGAAGATTGATGCGCTCCCCGCTGTGGTCAATTCGTTGAGACGGCCATTGGTCCCGGGACACCCCGTGGCGCCCCAGAGATGTACCCTGCCGACCTAGATAGCACTCTGGGGAACGAATTGATCGAGGCGGAAAATTGGCCTCAATCTGGTTCTTTCGCCGCCGATTTGGAGAAATGAGACCGTCTGGGACGGTCGCGTCCGAATCGAGCGCGCCGATTCGGCGCCCGCGCTCTCGGTACCTTGAGGTGGCGATTTCCAGCGGTCGCCGCTTCGCGGCGGCGTTGTCCGACCGGCACGGCGGGAGCGGAGGTGGGCGTCACTCGCCTTAGCCCCGCCCGGCCGGGCCGCAACCCTGCGGGTCCGCCACTTCGTTCCGGTCCTTCGGATGCAGCCCGGCCGATGATGCGGGGCTGCCGGCTCCTTCCTGCCGCCCACCTCCGCCCCCTTCTGGGCCGGGGTGCGGTTGGCGGGAAGGAGAAGGGACATGCGTGCTGAAAGACAGGAACGGGCCAGCCTCTATAGCGAGGTTACGGGCCGGATCATCGCCGAGCTCGAGGAAGGGCGGCTGCCTTGGGTGCAACCTTGGGATAGCGCGGCGTGCGGATGCTCGATACCGCAGAATGCTAGAACGGAGCGCAAATATAGCGGCATCAATGTGCTGATCCTGTGGGCCGAGGGTATTGCCAAGGGCTATGCCTCGCAGCGCTGGCTGACCTACCGGCAGGCCGAGGCGGCAGGCGGCAATGTCCGGCGCGGCGAGAAGGGCACGGTCATCTGTTACGCCGACCGCTTCACCCCGAAGGCGGAGGCCGAAGCGGCGCGCGGCGAGGATCGCGAGGCGCGGCAGGTGGCTTTCCTCAAGCGCTTTGTCGTGTTCAACGTCGACCAGTGCGAGGGACTGCCTGACAATTTCACCGCGCCGATGGCCTGTCCCGATCCAGTGCTTGCCATCGCCGAGGCCGATGCGCTGATCGCGGCAAGCGGCGCCACGTTCAACGTCGGCGGCGGCGAAGCCTTTTACAGCCCTTCCCATGATTTTGTGCAGGTGCCGCCACAGGCCGCTTTCCACGAACCGGTGAACTGGTATCGCACTGCGCTGCATGAGCTTGGTCATTGGACTGGCCATGGCAGCAGGCTCGACCGCGATCAGAAGGGCGGGTTCGGGTCGGAGGCCTATGCCAAGGAGGAACTCGTCGCCGAATTGGCGGCGGCGTTCACCTGCGCTTCGCTCGGCATCGCGCCCACGGTTCGACACGCTGACTATATTGCATCATGGCTTTCAGTGCTGCGGGATGATGAGAAGGCGATTTTCCGCGCCGCGAGTGCGGCGAGCAAGGCAAGCGATTATTTGCTCGCTCTTGCGGGCGACGGTCAATGAGGCGCCGCGATCTGTCCACGGTGACCATCGAAGATGTAGAGCGCCGGATGGTGATCGCGCTCGGCAAGATGACGGTGCGTCAGGTCGATATTTTCATGTCGATCCGCTTCGACAATACGCCCTATGATGAACTGGCGTTGCGCCACGGTATCACCGTTGACGAGGTCACACACGACTTCGCCCGCGCGCTTGGCATGTGGTCGCGTTGCCTGCACGCGCGCTTCCCGCGCTTGGTCTGGCCATGGCTATAATTTGTGTTGGACCGGATGCCGCTTGCCATCCGGTCCAACGGCTTTCTAAGATCGGGCCTGATATGCGCAGCGACATCGATCATCTTCCCCCGCACAAACAGCGCGAACTGGAGCGTGTCGTGCAGATCATCTTCGAGGAGTTCGAGGATTCGACCGCGCGCGCAACGATGGATTGGAAGAAGAAGGGACGCATCGCCAAAATTATCCTGTACGGCAGCTACGCTCGCGGCGGCTGGGTCGACGAACCGCACACCGCGAAGGGCTATCAGTCCGACTATGATCTTCTCATCATCGTGAACGATCAGCGCCTTACCGACCGCGTCGAATATTGGTCGAAACTCGAGGACCATTTGAACCGCGAGTTCGGGGTGATGAAGAAGCTGCACACGCCGGTAAACTTCATCGTCCACAGTAATGGTGAAGTGAACGAAGGGCTCGCGCGAGGTCGGTATTTCTTCATGGACATCGCGCGTGATGGAATCGCACTCTATCAGGCGCACGACGAGGAGTTGTTGCCTGATCCAAAGCCCATGACACCACATGAGGCGCTCGACATGGCGCGAGAATATTATGACGAATGGGCTACCAGCGGGAGGCGAGCTCTCGTAAATTTTGGTGACGACTTTAAGCGCGGCTGGAATAATGATGCAGCCGTTATGCTACACCAGGCAACGGAGAGATTGTATCACTGCTTTCTGCTTGTCCGCACATTCTACACCCCGCATGTGCACAATCTCGCATTTCTTCGAACTCAGGCGGAAGGGTTCGATCATCGTTTGATTGACGCTTGGCCGCGTCAAGAGAAGACGGACCGTAAGCGGTTCGAGAAGCTCAAACAGGCCTATGTGAAGGCGCGATATTCGAAGAGCTACAAGATAACTGAGGAGGAGTTGGCGTGGCTCGGTGAGCGCGTCGAAAAGCTCGCCTCCATTGTTGAATCGATATGCCGTGAGCGCATCGCAGAACTCGAAAACACGGCGCGAGAAGCAGGATGAAAAGTGCAATTATGAAAGATACCGAAACGCTCGTCACGCTGACCGCCGACATTGTCGCCGCGCATGTCAGCAACAATAGCGTCGCGATATCCGACATTCCGCTTGTCATCCGTTCGGTGCACGAGGCGCTCGCTGGCATTGCATCCGGCGCCGAACCCGAACCTGAGCCGCAGCAGCCCGCCGTCTCGGTCCGCGCATCGGTGAAGCCCGATTATATCGTCTGCCTCGAAGACGGCAAAAAGCTCAAGATGCTCCGCCGCCATTTGATGACGCATTTTGGCATGACGCCCGAAGACTATCGTGCGAAATGGAATCTGCCGAAGGATTACCCGATGGTCGCGCCGAACTATACCGAAAAGCGCCGCGTCCTCGCCAAGCAGATCGGCCTTGGAACCAAAGGGCGCGGCGGCGGCCGCAAGAAGGCGCCCGCGCGCCGCGCGAAATAGCGGTCAGGCTTCGGTTTCGCTCTGCCGTTCGAGCGCGTCGGCGATCATCGCCGCGAGCGATTCTTCGGCTCGGATGCGGGCGACCGCATCTTTGGCGTCAAGATCTCGCCTGATCCATTGCGGCGCGCGCTCAACGACACGCAAGACAATATCTGTGAACTCCCGGCTCATGCCGCGCCTATGGCACCGTCTTTGGCGCTGAACAACGGCGCTGCGCTGAACGCACGTTTGCCGCGACGGCGCCAGAGCAGTAACAGCTGTTCGCGTTCCTCGCTGCGCAACTTCGCGCCCGCCTCGATAAGAAGCCCGAGCAAGACCGCGCGATCGTCGCCGGTCAGCTCGATCAGGTCGGCTTTGGCGACGAGGCCGCCAAGCTCGATCAGCTGCCGCGTTCGCTCGCGGCGCTTCACTTGCCACGCTCGCGTGTCATGCCGCGCCCGCTTCGCCTGAAGGCGGTTGCAGGCTTGCATCGACCGCCGGTGCGCTGCCCGCGTTGCCGACAGCGCCTTTGCGAGCGCGGGCGCGGCCGCCGCGAAAGAAGGCACCGCCGCTTTTACGCCACGCCTCCTTCCGCGCGGCATCCGCGCCGACCGCGTCGAGAAGCGCGCCTGCGAGTTGCTCGATTGGAAGGGCATCGGCACCGGTTGCCGCAACCAGTTCGCCAAGTTGGCTTTGCTTCTTGTTTTTGAGCGCTTTCGCCTTGTCGGTGAGCGCCTGGAGTTCGGCATCGAAATCACGCGGTTTGCGCATCGTCTGTCCTTCCATGTTTGTGGGTCGGACGAACCAGCTATGCCGAGTCTCACGGCCCGGCAATACGCTGAAATCTAACGAGATGCTGTGATCCCGAGCGCGATGAAATCGTGTGAGGGCGCGCTTATACGTCGTGCCGACGTGCTCGTTTTGCCGTAAATGGTACGCCGCTATGGCGATTTATCATTTCTCGGCAAAAGTTATCTCCCGCGCTGTGGGCAGTAGCGCGGTCGCCGCCGCGGCCTATCGTTCGGCGGGTCGCCTGCACGACGAGCGGCTCGGCCGCAGTCACGACTTCTCGAACAAGGCGGGCGTCGTGCACAGCGAAGTGATGCTGCCCGAAGGAGCGGACGAAAGCTGGCAGGACCGCGAACAACTCTGGAATGATGTCGAAGCCGCCGAGCTTCGGAAGGATGCCCAGCTCGCCCGGGAGATCGAGTTCGCGATTCCCCGCGAGATGACGCAGGAACAGGGTATCGCGCTTGCTCGTGATTTTGTGCAAGCCGAGTTCGTCGATCGCGGTATGATCGCCGACCTCAATGTCCATTGGGATATTGGCGCCGACGGGCTCGCGAAGCCGCACGCGCATGTCATGCTGACGATGCGCGAAATCCGCATCGGCAAGGATGGATCGCCCGAGTTCGGCGCCAAGGTGCGCGACTGGAACCGCACCGAACTATTGACCCATTGGCGCGAAGCTTGGGCGGAACATGTCAACGAGCGGCTTGCCGCGCTCGACATCGATGCGCGCGTCGATCATCGGTCCCTCGAAGCGCAGGGTATCGACCTTGAACCGCAGCACAAGATTGGCCCGGCGGCCTCGCGCATGGCGGCCGAGGGGCTGGACGCCGACCGCGTTGGCGAGCATCTCGAGATCGCCCGGACGAACGGCGACAAGATCATCGCCAATCCCGGCATCGCGCTCGACGCGATCACCCACCGGCAGGCGACGTTCACGAACCGCGACCTTGCCATGTTTGTGCACCGGCACAGCGATAGCCGTGAGCAGTTCGATGCGGCGATGTCGGCGGTGAAGGCGTCGCCCGATCTGGTCGCACTTGGGCAGGACGGGCGCGGGGAGGATCGGTTCACGTCGCGATCGATGATCGAGACCGAACAGCGGCTCGAACGCGCGACCGCGACGCTTGATGCGCGGCGACGTCATGGCGTTGCCGATCGTCATCGCGACCTTGCCTTGTCACGCGCGTTGGAGCGCGGTCTCAATCTCTCCGCCGAACAGCGCGGCGCGCTTGAGCATGTCACTTCGTCGCGGGGCGTCAGCAATGTCGTCGGCTATGCCGGGACGGGCAAGAGCGCGATGCTCGACGTCGCGCGTGAGGCGTGGGAGGCCGCGGGCTATCAGGTGCAGGGCGCGGCGCTGTCGGGCATTGCCGCCGAAGGGCTCGAACATGGCTCGGGCATCGGCTCGCGCACGCTCGCCAGTCTCGAACATCAGTGGGCCAATGATCGTGAGCATCTAACGGACAAGCATATCCTTGTGATCGACGAAGCCGGCATGGTCGGGACACGCCAGCTGGAACGTGTGGTGTCGGAGGCCGAGCGTCAGGGCGCCAAGGTCGTCCTCGTCGGCGATCCGCAGCAGCTGCAGGCGATCGAGGCAGGCGCGGCGTTCCGCGCGGCGGCCGAGCGCCACGGAGCTGTCGAGATCATGGACATCCGCCGGCAGCAGGAGGATTGGCAGCGCGAGGCGACGCGCGAGCTCGCCACTGGGCGCACTGGCGAGGCGATCGGGCGTTATGCCGAGGCTGGCTTTGTGCACGCCGCCAAGACGCGCGAGGCGGCGCGCGCCGAACTGGTCGATGCCTGGGATCATGATCGCCAGCACTATCCCGACGCCAACAGGATCGTCCTGACCCACACGAATGACGAGGTGCGGTCGCTCAACGAGGAGGTGCGGGAGCGTCTGAAAGCCGGCGGCGCGCTCGGGAATGAGGTCGCGCTGTCGGTCGAACGTGGCGATCGGATGTTCGCCGAGAATGACCGTGTGATGTTCCTCAGGAATGAGCGCAGCATCGGCGTCAAGAACGGCTCGCTCGGCACGGTCCAGAATGTCGACCGCATGCGCATGGCAGTCATGCTCGACGACGGGCGCAGCGTGGCATTCGACCTGAAGGACTATGCCCATGTCGATCATGGCTATGCCGCGACCATCCACAAGGCGCAGGGCATGACGGTCGACCGCGTGCAGGTGCTCGCGACACCGGGGGTAGACAGCCACTCGACCTATGTCGCGCTGTCCAGGCATCGCGAGCGGGTCGATTTATACTATGGGCGCGACGATTTTGCGAGTCAGAGCAAACTCGTTCGCGCCGCATCGCGCGAGCGCGGGAAGGATATGGCAAGCGATTATCGGACGCGGGAACCCGCGAAGGCGGCGGAGCCCAAGCGCGGCATGTTCGACGGGCTGAAGCTCTCGGTCGCGCGCGAAAATCCCGGGAAGGCCGTGCCCGAGGTCAAGCGGGCAGTCAGGCTTGAGGATTTTCGCGTGAATGCGCTGTCGCTCGATCCGGCGCCGGCGCAGTCGCCGCTTCATAAGGCGGTCGAGCGCTTTGCGCGCGTGACGAAGGAGATCGTCGACGTCCGGCGCGCCGGCGGCAAGGAGCTGCCGCATGAGATAGGCGCCTATCGCCGGGCGCGAACCGCGCTCGATGCGCTGCGCCCCGGCGGCGCGAACGATCTGCGCGAGGCGTTCGGGAAGAGCTACCAGCTGACGAAGGACACGGCGGAGGGTCGGACGGCGGGCGCGATCGCGGCAATGGACCAGCAGGAGGCGGCGCGCGCGGCCGAGCGCGTGGCGGCCGAACGCGCGGCGCGCGATCATGCGCGGCTGGCGGTCCAGGCGAAACAGCTCGCCGCCGAAACCGAGAAGCGTGCGGAGCTGTTCGTCGCCTCGTGGAAGAAAGAAAGCGCGCGGGCGAAGGACGCGCCGACCTATGCGGCGAGGGATGCTGCCCGCGCCAACCTCACCGACATGGCGAAGAGCCTGCACCGCGACCCGCAGCTCGAGTCGCTCCTCCAGAACCGGCGCGCCGAACTGGGCCTGAAATCTCGTGCGACCGGAAATTTGTCTCATGACCTCCAGCAATGGTTCGGCCGCTCGCGCGGAATCGGAATATCGATGTAGCCGAAAGCCATGACAGCAAAACGGACCCGTACGCCCACGCCCTCCAACAATGCCGCCGAAGCCTTCGATGAGCTGCGCAACCAAGTGTCCCTTTTGCACGCGGCGATTGAAGGACTCACTGCTGCAAAAGACAAGCTACCCGACTATTCCCCCACACTTCGCAAGATCGAGGCGCGCCTCGACCGCATCGATCAGCATATCGAAAGCATCCACGACAAGCCGGCTATGCGCCTCACGCCGCTGACCCTTGCCGCCGAAAGCCACGAAGCATCGCGAGCCTATGGCGCCGAAGATCGCAAATCCGTTGGCGAGGCCCGCGCGGAGCTGGCGCGGTTGCTCGGCCGCGTCGAGGGCATGATCAGGCAGCGCCGGTCGACCGAGGAGCAGGACTGGTGGATAACCTGGGCTGGGACGGGAGGTCTGCTATTCGGGTTTTTGTTGGCGTTCATGGGTATTGCCATTTTTAGATAGGCGAACTTTGATAGCGCTGCCCGGCACGGTTCACGCCCAAGCGTTTTGAACGTGCCCGACCTCCCAGTAGTTTGCGCGGAAGATGTCGAGTACGAATGCTATATTGTCGCGCGGCGCCCCAGGACCCACGGCAACAGGAAGCCATGCCACGGTGGTGCCCATTGGATCGGCACTGCAGTGCTCGTTCGGAGGGCGTAAGCGCTGACCGAGCCGGGCAAACCATAGACCCTTTGCAGCAATAGCGGAATAAAGCTGAGAGTCGGCGGTTAGCTGCCACTACGACTAAGTCGCGAATGGCGGGCGTTTGGCCAGAATAGACTCGAAGTTGCGGTCAAATTCGGCGACGGTCGCCTTTGCGTGATCGCTGGCCTCATCGACGGTCTTCGGGCCAAAAGGCGGGTCGGGATAATATTCGATTCCGAACTGGATGGTTTCAGCCGTCTCACGACCTGCCAGAAGTTCGGCGAGGAATAGGCCGGTGTCGATGCTGGCCGACACCCCCGCGCCAGTAATGATCTTGCCATCACGGTGATAGCGAAGCGGCAGCACGGTGGCGCCCAGGGCCGCGACATCGCCCCGACAATTGTAGTTAGTCGTGACCTCCACGCCCTCTAGAATACCCGCGCGAGCTAGAATTTCGACCCCGTTGCAAATGCCCACCGTCCAGATGGATGTAGCATGAGCCTTTCGGATGAAGTCGAGAATATCAGGATCCTGTTGAGCAACAAACCCGCCGGGCCCCCCCGGAACATAAAGGATGTCGCAGCCCTGCGCGTCTTCAAGGTCGCGATACGCCAACAAGCCGAGGCGGCGGCCGTCGGCGGCGATGATCCCAGGCGTCTTCGCGACAAACTCGACGTCCAAACCCGGAATCCATTGCAAGACCTCGTAGCCGCCGACGGCGTCGAGCGTTGTGAGGCCATCGAAAAGCAAGATTGATAAACGCATGAGTGAACTCCAGCTGCTTGGCTCCTTTACATGACGAAAGATCGCGGAAAAAACATGAGGCGAAATCGCCTTTTTTGTAGGCAATGTCGCCATAAGTTGTTAAGGACCGCAAGATGAAGGTGGGGGTGCTAGCATACGACGGCTGCTTGGGAGGCGAGGTGTTCGGTTTTGCCGACGTCCTTCATTTGGCTAACCGGGCGGCCGCAACCAAGTCGATAATCGACGATCCACCTTTTGAAATTTGTCTGGTAGGTGCTCGAAGCGGTCAAGTCACCGCAACTCACGATGTAACGTTCCGGGTCGCCCCAGCACCTTCAAATCTCGACATCCTAGCAGTCCCCGCCTTTGACTTTGCGGATCTTTCCGATCTCGACAGACGCCTTGAAATGTTCATGCCCGAGGTGAAACTACTCCAGGATTTCGTAGGCCGGGTACATATTGCAGGCATTTGCACCGGAAGCTTCTTGCTAGGTCAAGCGGGCTTGCTGGACGGCCGCAGGGCTACAACCGCGTGGTTGTTCGCCCCGGAACTGGCGCGGCGCTATCCAGCTGCTCATGTAGATCCCGAGGCCCTGCTCGTCGAGGATCGAGGTGTTACGACCACCGGGGCCTTTTCCGCTGCGCATGATCTCGCTGTTAAGCTAATCCGCGAGAATGCAGACGAAGCGCTTGCACGCGCAGTCGGGCGGATGGCGCTGCTTGAGACCGGCCGCGTCAGTCAGTCCGCCTACGTCGACGTCCAGATGTTCGGCACAAGACGGGCCCCGTTCGCACGATCCGTGCGTCAACTGCTGGAGCGCCGAATTGCGGACCCTTACAACCTGACGACATTGGCTCACGACATGAATGTCTCCTCGCGCACGTTGCTGCGCCGCTTCAAGGCAGAGACAGGCTACACGCCACTTGAAGAGTTACAGGCTCTGCGGATCGCCCGAGCGAAAAGGTTGCTGGAATCCACTACCCTTGGTGTCGGAGAGATAGCGCTGAACGTAGGCTATCAAGACTTGTCGACCTTCGTTCGCCTTTTTGTGCGGCTCGCTGAAGTTACCCCGGCGGTGTATCGCCGTCGCTTCCGGATACATTAGCCCAGCGAAAATATGCAACGCCCTGAAGCAGGCTATTCTTCGATCCGCGCGCGAAGAAAGAAGGCATCCGAATGCCAGCCGGCTTACGGGACGGACCAACGCTGGATCATCGTTGGCATGCCAATGCATTACGAAAGATCGGAACGCTGGCTCTGGCTTATCGAGTTCCAACTGCAATCGCCGGCACCAGCACGTCAAAATATGACCTGGAAGGTAGTTGCTGGGTCTCTAAATAGGATGATTATGTCCTGAATGGCAAAAGGCGGTCGAAATAGGCCACCGATGGGAAGGGCAGAAATATGCGCCGATTCTGGTTCGCGTTCGCTTGGTTGCTCGCCGCGGCGTCGGCTAGCGCGAGCGCCGGCACGATTGCACCCGTCCCGCATCGGATTTCGGATCGGACTGCGAGTGAGGCGCGTCCGTTCAGCTCGGCCGCGTCGCTGACGGCGGAAGATGTGTCGGCATGGCTTGACGGGTTCATGCCCATCGCCTTGGCCAAGGGAGATATCGCCGGCGCACAAGTGGTGGTGGTGCGCGGCGACGAGGTCGTTGCACTCAAAGGCTATGGATATGTCGATGTGCAGCGCCGCATCCCGGTCGACCCTGACAAGCATCTCTTTCGTCCAGGATCGATCGCCAAGCTGTTCACCTGGGTCGCCGTGATGCAACTGGTAGAGCAAGGCAAAATCGATCTCGATCGCGATATCAACAGCTACCTAGATTTTCAGCTTCCCAGCCGATCGGGTGGTCCGATTACCATGCGGCATTTGATGACGCATACGCCCGGCTTTGAAGATTCTATCCGTGCTTTGATTACGCCGGACTCTGCAAACGTCGGACTGGAACGGGCACTCAAGAATTGGACGCCGAGACGCGTCTATGCAGCGGGGACGACGCCCGCCTATTCGAACTATGGTACAGGCCTAGCAGGTTACATCGTCGAGCGGGTCTCCGGCATGCCATTCGACGATTATGTCGAGACGCGAATTTTCCGTCCGATTGGAATGAACAGCTCCAGCTTTCGGCAGCCTCTCCCGCGCCAACTCGAAGTCAGGATGAGTAGAGGCTATATCACGGCCTCCGGCGATCCGCTGCCGTTCGAGTTTGTTTCCCTGCCGCCCGTTGGCGCGTTGGCAACGCCCGCTTCCGACATGGCGAAGTTTCTCGCTGCAATGCTCGGCAGTCAACAAAGGGGCTCCGCAATCCTTCGTGCCGAAACATTGCGCGCTATGCACGGAACGCGCGCCTCGAGCTTTCCGCAACTCAACACGATGCTTCTCGGATTCTACGAGAATGATCTCAATGGGCGAAAGATAGTCGCACATTCCGGCGATACTACGCAGTTCCACAGCGAGTTGAACCTCTTCATCGAAGATGGGGTAGCAATCTATGTATCGTTTAACAGCCTCGGCGCTGACGGCGCGTCGGTCGATTTCCGCACTGCTCTGGTACGGGGGTTCGCCAACCGCTATTTTCCCAGTGGCGATGGATCCGGTCCCGCGGCGCCCGAAGCGCGCGTATCGGCGCTGCACGCGGAACTTGTCGCCGGGCGCTATGATAATTCACGGCGTTCCATAACATCTTTCCTCGCCGGTCTCAGCCTGCTCGCCCAGGCCCGGATCGTGGATAACGGCGATGGCACAATCAGTTTTCCGGCGATGACCGACATCGCGGGCATGCCCAAGAAGTGGAAGGAAGTCGCGCCCTTCCTGTGGCAGGAAGTCGGCGGCCCGGAACGTCTCGCAGCTGCTGTCGTCGACGGCAAAGTTGTTCGGATCGGCCACTCCGCCTATCCCTATATGGTGTGGGACCGGGCGCCTTGGTGGCGCGATACCGGCTGGTTGTTGCCGCTGACGAAGCTCGCGCTAGCGGTGCTGATGCTTGCGATCTTTCTATGGCCCGTCGGCGCCATGGTCCGTCGACGCTTCGGTGTCCGGCTCGATCTCTCCTCCCGTGCCCGGTTCCTTCGTTTGGGAGTTCGTCTATGCGCGGTCGCGCTTACCGGCGCGGTCCTGCTATGGGCCATGCTTCTCCAGACGCTTCTCAATAATCTCTCCCCGGGTGGACTATTTAACGCCCAGGTGATTATCGCCACCGCCCTGACGCTTGGCGCTTCGTTGGCGGGCCTTGTAATGGCCGCGTACAGCGTGGTGATCTTGCGGCGTGACGCGCCCGATTGGATGAGCACGATCGGCAATGCTGTGCTCGCGATCGCTTTCGCGACCTTCTTGTGGGTCGGTTTCGCCTTCAATCTCTTCGCCTTCTCAACCCAGTTCTGATTTTGGAAGGAGCCGCCATGCGCAGCCCCCTATCGCTTGAACTGCGCCTCGAATCCTATCCTCTCACGGCGCCGTTCCGGATTTCCGGCTACACCTTCACAAACACCGATGTGGTCATTGTTACGCTTCATGATGGCGATCGATGCGGCCGGGGCGAAGCGTGCGGGGTCTATTACTTTAACGAGCGTCCCGAGCGGATGGCTCAGCAGCTGGAAGATCTGCGCGAGCGGATCGAGGAAGGGCTGACTTTGGCCGAGGTGCAGACGCTTCTGCCACCCGGCGGAGCCCGGAACGCCCTGGATTGCGCAATGTGGGACTTGCGATCGAGACTGGACGGAGTACCCGTTTGGATGCTGGCCGGTATCGACGGGATTACGCCGCTCGTCACGACCTTCACCGTGGGCGCCGACGACCCAGTTGTGATGGCAAAGGCGGCGCGCGCCTATGACGGTGCGAGTGCCCTGAAGCTCAAGCTCACCGGGGATCTCGACCTCGATATCGAACGCGTGCGTCAAGTCCGCGCTGCCCGGCCCGAGTGCTGGATCGGGGTCGACGGCAATCAGGGATTTGCGCCTGCGGACCTACCGACGTTGATCGAGGAACTGCATCGCGCTGGCGTAAAATTGCTGGAGCAGCCGTTGCGGCGCGGACAGGAGGCCGCGCTTGACGGCCTAATCAGCCCGATCCCGATCGCCGCTGACGAAAGCCTTCAATCGCTCGCCGATCTGCCGAGCTTGGTTGGACGATTTCAGGTTGCGAACATCAAACTCGACAAATGCGGCGGGCTGACCGAGGCGCTCAAACTGGTATCGGGTGCCCGAGCATTGGGCCTGAAACCGATGGTCGGCTGCATGACCGGCAGCAGCTTGTCGACCGCCCCTGCCTTCGTCGTTGGGCAGCTTTGCGATCACGTTGACCTCGACGGGGCAATTTTTCTTGCTAGGGATTTCACGCCTTCAATGACCTATTCGGACGGCAAGGTGTCGCTCCCTGCAGGACTTTGGGGCGATGCCGGAGCGGTGGCGGGATGACCCCGGCAGGAATCCGCAAGGAGCCGCAGTGGTTCGGCGAGCCGCGTGGGCTGACGATCCTTTTTTTCACCCAGATGTGGGAGCAATTCTCCTATTACGGAATGCGCGCGCTGCTCGTCTACTATATGACCAAGCAGCTGCTCCTGGATCAGGCGCACGCTTCCTATATCTACGGCTTCTACACCGCTTTCGCCTACTTCACGCCGATATTCGGCGGCGTCATCGCGGACCGTTTGCTCGGCCGACGACGCGCCGTGATCATCGGCGGGGCTACAATGGCGCTCGGCCACTTCATGATGACACAGGAGCCGCTGTTTTATGTAGCATTGGCCACCATCGCGCTGGGCAATGGCCTGTTCTTGCCCAGCCTGCCCAGTCAGATCGGCGACCTTTACGAACGGGAAGATCCGCGGCGCGGCTGGGCCTATAACGTGTATTATGTCGGCATCAATCTTGGCGGCTTCCTGGCACCATTGATCTGCGGGACGTTGGGCGAGGTTTACGGCTGGCATTATGGTCTCGGCGCCGCTGGAATCGGGATGACCGTCGGCCTCGCCATCTATATTATTGGTCAGCCCTATCTCCCCCCTGAACGGCGCGCGGTGTCAGACGAAAATACCGCGCCTCGCCGCGGAGCAGGTGCTCCCGTGGTCCTGCTCCTGGTCGCGATCTGGATTGCCACGACGGTATTTCGCGGCTCGTACGAGCAGGTCGGCAATACGATCGCCTTGTGGGCGGACGTCGCGACGGATCGCGATTTTCTCGGCCTCACCATACCCCTGACATGGTTTCAGTCGCTCAATCCCTTGATCGTGATCCTTTTCACGCCTGTCCTCCTGCACCACTGGCGCCGGCGGGCGGAGGCCAACCGGGAGTTGGCCCCGGTGCGCAAGATGGCGGTGGGGGCGCTGATCGTCGGGCTGTCATACGCGTTGCTTGCAGCCACCGATTTCGCCGCAAGCGATGGCCGGGTATATTGGGGCTGGCTCGCGCTCTTCTTCCTGATCTTCACGATCGGCGAGCTTTATATCCTGCCGACGGGCCTCGGCCTGTTCGCGAGGCTGGCCCCGGCGAAGTTCGGCGCAACGACGGTCGCCGGCTGGTTCTTCGCGATCTTCACGGGCAGCCTGTTCGCCGGATATGTCGGCAGCTTCTGGAGCCTCATGCCGCGAGCATATTTCCTGTGTTCGATCGCCGCACTCAGCGCCGCCTCGGCACTCCTGTACCTGATGATCGACGCCTGGTGGCGGCGAGCCTCCGCCGGACCAGACGACGCCGGCGGCGCTCGTGTCGCAGATGTCCGTTCCCGCGACAACCGTAGCTGACACTGGAGAGTTCAATATGAGCCATATGCGCAAAATCCCACTCGGAATCCTCCTTAGCTCTGCGACCGGTCTCGCTTTGCTGCCGCAACTATCGAGAGCGCAAACCGCCGAAGCCACGAGCGAGGCGGTCATTCGCGACGACATCATCGTTGTAACCGCGCAAAAACGCGAGGAGGATGTGCAGGACGTACCTGCTTCGATAAGCGTGCTCGGAGGCGAGCAAATCGAAAAATTCCAGGCGCGGCAGCTGTCCGATTTTGCAGCCTATATGCCCGGATTTCAGGTCGACAGCGGCGGGAGCCCTGGTCAGGCCATTGTGACGTTGCGCGGCATCGGACCCGTAGGGCCGGGCCAAACCGTCGGCACCTATATCGACGATACACCGGTGGGCTCCAGCTCCTTCTATGCGCGCGGTGCAGAATTCACGCTCGATATGCTGCCATATGATCTCGAGCGCGTGGAGGTGCTTCGCGGCCCGCAAGGCACGCTCTATGGCGCGAGCAGCATCGGCGGCCTTATAAAATATGTGCTGCGCGAACCCGATCCGGATGGGTTCAGCGCCCGCGCAGGTGCCGAGATATTCGACATCGCCCGCGGCGGCGGTCTCGGTTGGGCAGCGCGGGGCACGGTCAACGTTCCTGTAATCCCTGGCCAGCTGGCGTTGGCGGCAAGCTATGGCCGCCAACATACGCCCGGTTACATAGACAATGTTGCAACCGGGAGAAAGGATCAAAACGCGTTCAATCAACAGTCGGGGCGCGTGTCTCTATTGTGGGCCCCGGCACCCGAACTTTCGATCCAGCTCGGCGCAATGTACCAGGAGGTGGACTCGCGGAACAACGGCACGTCCCTTGTCTATGACGGGCCTGCTCGCGACCGGTTCGGCGATGGATATTCTAACAACAACGTCGTCGATGAGCCTTTCCGCAAGGAGGTCGAGTATTACTCCGGAACCCTCGATTACGATCTTGGTTTTGCCGGCCTGACGTCCGCAACCTCATATTCCCGCATGCGCACCCGGCAAGTTCAGGATGCGACGAGCGATTATGGAGTATTATTCCCGCTTTTCGGCGAAGACGAAGGCAACGCGCCGTTTGCACTCAAGTTGAACCTGGAGAAATGGACTCAGGAAATACGTCTGGCGTCGCCTTCGGGGCCTTTCGAATGGCTCATCGGCGGGTTCTACACCACGGAAGACAGTAGCAATGCCCAAAGCGTCCGCGCCATCACGACAGATGGTGAGCCGATCGCGGCGATCGATCCGTTCGCCATCGTCTCACTGCCTTCGACATACCGGGAATATGCCGTCTTCGGCAATGTCGCCGCGACCTTCGGCAGATTCAAATTGGGCGGAGGACTGCGCTACGCGCACAATAGCCAGAAATTCCGTCAAATCACTTCTGGACCCTTGTTCGACCTTTTCGGCGGGGGGCAGGATAATCCGGGTTCGTCGTCCGAGGGCGTGGTAACCTACTCGGTCCATCCCCAGTTCGCCATAACCGATGACGTTATGCTCTATGCCCGGATTGCTTCGGGTTACCGACCCGGTGGCCCCAACACCATTCTTACGGGCGCTGAAAAGCCGCAGGTCGATTCCGATCGGCTTGTCAATTATGAAGCGGGGATAAAGTCGAGCGTTCTTGACAACCGCGTCACGCTGAACATTTCGGCATTCTACATGGACTGGAAAGACATCCAGGTGACCGTCCAATGTCCAGGAGTCACGGGCTGCTCGTTTCTCGACAATGCCGGCACCGCCGAGAGCAAAGGCTTCGAGATGGCGGCGCTGGTTTCGCCAGCCAGGGGCCTGACTGCCGGCTTGAATATATCCTACACTGACGCCCGGCTGACCGAGGACGCGCCCGGCCTCGCAGGTTTTGATGGCGATCGTTTGCCATTTGTGCCTGACTGGACTGCATCGGCGACGGTTGATTACACCCGTCCCTTGCGGGGTGACTGGGAGATAAGTGCAGGTGGCGGCATCCGGGTCGTTTCCGACAGGGTCACGGGATTTTCCGAGAACCCCCTTAAGCGCAGGGTCGATGGCTATACTTCGGGGGATCTTTATCTGCAGCTTGCCAACGGCAGGATAACAGCACGCGCGTTCGCGAAGAATATCGGGAACGGGAAGGGTGCGCAAACGATAACGGTGGGCGGCACCGACGCGGACGGGGCACCGCTGCTCGACTATAACCGCCTCCAGCCGCGCACGATCGGCCTCGCGCTCGACTTTCGCTTCTGATCGGGGAACAATCATGGCCCAGAAATCAAACGCCCATGTGCCGGCGTCGTTGGCCGGAGCTGCCCCTTCTGCGCTGCCAACACCATATTTGCTTTTTCTCGGGGACGCGACGGAGCGCGGATTTGCGAAGACTGCGCTCGGGCTTCGAGACTGGGCGGCCGACAAATGCGTGGGAGAATATTCGCTGCCGTCCGCAACGGTCACCACTGGTCTTGCGCCTATGACGCCTGAGCAAGCAGTCACGGAGGGCGCCCGGTCGATGATCATCGGCGTTGCGAACGTCGGCGGCTATATTCCCGATACTTGGCTACCGGCACTTTCGCGAGCCCTTGCGGCTGGCCTCGATCTGGTAAGCGGCCTGCATATACCGCTTGAGTCTCTTGCGCCGCTGCGCAGAACTGCAGAGCAGCATGGCCGCCGCCTCATCGACGTGCGTCGTCCGCCTCCGGGATTGCCTGTTGCCACGGGCCGGCCGCGCAGAGGCATACGCATCTTGACCGTCGGAACGGACTGTGCGCTCGGAAAGAAATATACCGCGCTGGCACTCGCGAGAGAGATGCGAAAGCGCGGTATCGATGCGGACTTTCGGGCGACCGGACAAACCGGCATCATGATTGCGGGTGCGGGTCTTCCTCTCGACGCCGTCGTCGCCGACTTCGCTGCCGGCGCGGCCGAGCTTTTGACGCCTGACGCCCCAGCAGACCATTGGGACGTCATAGAAGGGCAAGGTTCCCTGCTCCACCCGGCCTATGCGGGCGTGTCGCTATCGCTTCTGCATGGCAGCCAACCCGACATCTTTGTGGTCTGCGACCAGCCAGGTCGCCGGCATCTGCTAGGCCTGCCCGACTTTGCCGTACCGAGCATAGAGACCATGATCGAACTGACCATTGCGATTGGCCGTCTCACCAACCCAGGCATTCGATGCGGCGGGGCAAGTCTCAACACCGAAGCGTTTGACGAAGCCACGGCGAGAAGGGTGTTGTCCGAGGTGTCCGATCGCATCGGCCTGCCAGCCGCCGATCCGGTCCGCAGAGGACCGGAGTTTGATCGGCTCGTGGATTCGTGTCTCGTTCCGCGCTTCGCGCTCTAGCGCAGATTGGCCATTGAAGCCTCGCGATCCTTGACGCGCATAAGTTTTGGGAAGGCAGATATCATGCAAAGAGCATTTGCGATTGTTTTTTTTCTCAGCCTTGCCAGTCCTGCCGGCGCAGACGCACCGGCGGATTTCGATCGGCGCGTCGAAACGATCTTGAAAAATCATGACGTGCCCGGCGCCGCGATCGCCATCGTCGAGAAGGGGGAGACGGTGCTGGCACGGGGTTACGGTCTGAAGCGCTTTGACAAGGAGTTGCGGGTAGGTCCCGATACGATCTTTGCCACCGGTTCGACAGGAAAAGCCTTTACAACCGCTGCGCTTGCGATCCTCGTTGATCGCCGAAAGATCAAATGGGACGATAAGGTCATCGACCATTTGCCTGGCTTTCGGTTGTGGGATCCTTGGGTCACTCGCGAGATGACGATCCGGGACCTTCTCGTCCATCGCTCCGGACTGGGGCTCGGCGCCGGCGACCTGTTATTCGTGCCGAATAGCGATCGTACACGGCGTGAGAGCGTTGCCGCGCTTCGCTATATCAAACCAGCAACCAGCTTTCGAAGCACCTACGCCTACGACAATGTGCTCTATATGGTCGCGGGTCTTTTGGTCGAAGAAGTGAGCGGCAAAAGCTGGGAGCATTTCGTCGAAGAGGAAATATTCGTACCCGCGGGCATGGTGAATTCCACCGTGCGAGATGACATAAGGATCAGGGTTCCGGACCGGGCTTTGCCTCACGCGAAGCTTGGCGGCCCAGTGCGTGGCAGAGGATCCCTTCAACTTCTTGATGAGGCATCGACGGTTTCGCAGAATGCCGCGCCGGCGGGGAGCCTCGCAATCAGCGCGCGTGACATGACGCAATGGCTTAAAATTCAATTGGCCCGCGGCGCCCTGCCAACGGGCGGGGCCCGCCTCTTCAGCACGGAGCAATCTGCGGAAATGTGGCGGCCGGTACAACTGCAGCCGATCGCCCCACGGCCGCCTAGCCTGACGGCGACCGCTCCCATGTTCTATACCTATGCGCTGGGCTGGGATGTACAGGATTACCGGGGCAGCAAGGTCGTCTGGCATGGGGGCTATGTGTTCGGATATATGGCGGCCGTCGTCCTCATCCCTGACAAGGACGTTGGTTTCGCGATCATGATCAATGCGGAGGAAGGGCAGGTCGTTCGCGGGCTGATGTATGAGTTGCTCGACCATTATCTGGGCGTCGGAGGCGAGAACTGGGTCGATCGTCTCGACGCTTATAAGCGGGATCAGACGGAAGCAGCGATTGCGGCGCTGCAGAGTAACGAAGCTGAGGTCAAACCCGTCGGTCCCTCGCTTCCCCTCCAAGCCTATACCGGAACATATACGGATCCTTGGTACGGGCAGATCCATATCAGCTTGAAAGGCGAAAAGCTGTGGATCGAATTTCCCCGCTCGAAAGGTATGGCGGGAGAGCTTCAGCATTGGCAATATGATAGCTTCCGGGCCCGATTTACGGACCGCGGTATCGAACAACCCTACGTAACTTTTTCGCTCAATCCGAACGGCGAGATTGTGCGCATAGCCATGCAGGCTGTCTCTCCCACCGCCGATTTCAGTTACGATTACACCGACCTCGAATTTACGCCGATGAGAGAGGTCAAATGAAAACTCGGCAGCTTGTGGCCGCAGCCACAATTCTCGCACTGCTCCTTCCCGCATCGGCAACACAGGCTACCGACGGGGAGCAGCCGATTTACGATTTGGTGCTCCGCGGAGGACGGATACTGGACGGGGCCGGCAATCCTTGGGTTCAAGGCGACCTTGCGGTAAGAGGCAATAAAATAGCCGCCATTGGTCATTTTGCAGGAACGGGCACACGCGAAATCGACGTCGGGGGCCGATTTATCGCGCCGGGTTTCGTCGATATGATGGATCAATCGGGCGCTGTACTGCTCCGGGAGGGGACCGCGCTCAATAAATTGCACATGGGCGTTACGACGCTGATCGCAGGTGAGGCGGGCACTCCGGTAGAAGCGTCGCAAATAGATGAATATTTCCGGAGGCTTGAAGCCCAGGGCATTGCGGTGAATTTCGGCACCTACTATGCTGCGGTTCAAGCTCGAAGAAAAGTGATGGGCGATAAGTCGGGTGCTCCCAGCGCGAAACAGCTTTCAGCAATGCGGCATCAGGTACGGACGGCGCTCGATGCGGGCGCCTTCGGTATCGCCACTGCGCTGATTTATCCGCCGGACAGTTTCCAATCGACCTCGGACTTGGTCGAAATGGCGAAGGAGGCAGGGAAGTGCAGCGGCTTTTACGCCACGCATATGCGTAATGAGAGCGCTGACTTAATTGAAGCGATCGATGAGGCTATCGCAATCGGTGAAGCCAGCGGGGCGAAGGTCGAGATTTTTCATCTGAAGGCTGCCTATGCGCCTTTATGGGGCAAACTTATGCCGCGCGCGCTTGGGCGGATCGAGGCGGCACGCGAGCGCGGTGTCGACATTGCCGCGAATATTTATCCCTACCGCGCGGGGGGAACCTATCTTCCGATAGTTCTGCCCAATTGGGTTTGGGAGGAAGGTGAAAACGCCGGGTATGAAAAGCTCCAAGATTCCAAAATTCGCGCGCGGATCAAAGACGATATTCGTGCGGGGTCGCATCCGGGTTGGTCAAATCTCGTCGAGGCTTCAGGAGGGTGGGAAAACGTAAAACTGGCGAGCGCTTTCTCACGCTACGAGGAATTTAACCAGCAGAGCATCGCGGCGATCGCGCGAAAACTTGGGAAAGACCCGGAAGACGTGGCTATAGAGATGATTCTGGCTGCCCACCCGAAGGTTCCGACCGCGCTTTTCTTTATGATGGACGAGCATGATATTGAGGCTGCGCTCCAGCGGCCTTGGGTGAGTATCGGATCGGATGCCGCAGCTGTCGAGAAGCTCGGTGACGTGGATGATCTGGGTCTCCCGCATCCGCGGTCCTACGGCACATTTCCAAAAGTCATCGCAGAATATGTGACCCGCCGCGGAACGATAAGTCTCCCGGATGCAGTCCGCAAAATGACGAGTTGGCCTGCTGCACGGATGGGTTTGGAAGACAGGGGGCTCCTGCGAACAGGACTTCAAGCGGACATTGTCGTTTTTGATCTTGCGACCTTGGACGACGTTGCGAGTTGGGAGCAGCCGAACGCCGTTTCGAAGGGCATCGAATTTGTCGTCGTGAACGGCGTCATCGTGTTGGATAACGGATCGTTTACGGGCGCGCTTCCTGGCAAGGTGCTGAAGGGTGCGTGCGCAAAATAGGCCAAATATCCTGATGAGTCTCTGCAACATACAGATGCGACGAACGCTCGCATCGTTGATGATCCCTCTTAGGCCAGCACCTGAGAATTACCACGCGGTCGCTTGATTTTAGCGAAATATGGCCTGTGGCTGTTCGAAACGGTCTGGGGCCGAGCAATCAAGCCTCTGGCGCATCAGCCCTCGAAGGTCGGGTCCCTACCCGCTTGTTTCGTCTCAACGAAACGCTCCTTCATCTGCCGCATCTGCTCAGGGTCGGTGGCCATCCCGATCTTCGACTCAACCGCGATCCGCAACGGCTGAGTCGAGCGATAGGAGGTGGTGAGGTTCCCGGAAATCCTCTGTTCGGTGAGATTTGGGTCATCCCGAGCGAGCCCGTCGGCTCGGCGATGAAGATTTACCTCCGCCAGTTACCCTTTGTCAGTTCCAACCCCAAAGTTGCGGCATCGGCTTTCGCCGCGAACTAGGTTTCGTGGACAAAGCTTGACTGGGTGCCTCGGGATTGATTCAAGGCCGCTTTTTGGGAAGCAGACTTGGCGAACGGATCGGTGTTTCGGATGAAGAATGGGCACTGATCGGACCGCTTTTGCCATCAGAGCGATGACGCGGCTGCCGACCTGCGGCGATAATCGGCCCTATTTTGAAGGGATGATGTGGATCGCGCGGACCGGATCGCGATGGCGGCATCTGCCGGATGAATTTGGGAAGTGGAACAGCGTCTTCCGGCGCTACCGGCGCTGGGTCGAGACCGGGGTATTCGACGCGATGCTGGAGACCTTGGCCGAGATGGCCGGGCGGGATCGCACCGCCGACATGATCGCAGCACAGTCGTCCGGGCGCACCATTATGCGATCGGCATAAAAAGGGGACTCAGCAAACCGAGGCGCTTGGCCGATCGCGCGGCGGCTTCACCACCAAGCTCCATGCCAGATGCGATGCGAAAGGCCGTCCGCTCGGCTTCGTGCTGACGCCGGGACAGGCGCATGATCTGCAGGGCTTCGGCCCGCTATTCCGCATGATCGCTGACCGGGTCCATGCCCTGCTCGTTGATCGCGGCTACGACGCCGATGCCATCCGCGCCGAGATCGCCATCGCGGGCACTCAGGCAGTGATCTTGGCGCAGAAGGGCCGGCGCACACCAGCCCTCCATGATCGCCGGAAATTTCGGCTGCGCAATCAGATCGAGCGTCTGTTCAACAAGCTCAAGAACTGGCGCCGCGTCGCTACCCGATGCGACAAGAGCAAAAGCTCCTACCTCGGCTTCGTCAGCCTCGCCTCAGCATTGCTGTGGCTCCCCTTTGTCCACGAAACCTAAAAAGCTCCTCGATCGGCGTCAAAGCGCATGACGGCGCCGGATTGGCCAAACTGTGCTGCTCGGTGAAAAGGCAGAACGGCCTTACGATCGTGTGTCGCAACCACTGATTTTCCTCGATCTGTGACTGGGTCGGGCCTTGAAGCAAAAAACAGGCAGATGATGCGTTTTTTTCGGAAAAGCAGGCCATCGGTACGTTGAAGGAAGCGGAGGCCGGCGTGAAGAGCTACGAGTGGCGCGGCGGCTCGGGATAGGCGGCAGTGAAGCAATCGTCGGTGCTGCCAAATCGGGATTCGATCGCGTAGGGCGCGGTGTCAGCGACCAAGAGGGCGATATCACAGGCGAGCATGGCGAACGCCATAAGGGAAAGTAGCTACTTTTGAGGTAGTTGTAATGATCCCGTTATGCCGCGATCGACGCTCATCCATGAGAATGGGACACCGTGTGTGTCTAAATCATGAATGTAGAGGAGGAGCTTGTCTGGCCCGATCTCTCGAGTCAGCATTTCGCATTCTTGATTCAATAAGCACATAATTGTTCGTTCTTCAGATAGTGCCGTTTCGATCGGGGGAGGGTTCATAGCATGCAGAAAAGTCATGCCGGCATTACCAACTTCATCGCCATCGCCATCGCCATCGCGGCGCTCCTGCCATCCGGAGCGTCGGCTGGCGAGTTTACCTCGAGCCGTGTCACCATCACGACTGAAGGAAGTGGCAAAGATGTCATTCTGATACCGGGGCATTCTTCTTCTCCAAGGGTATGGACCGAAATGATCGCGGCCGTGCCGGGCTACCGCTATCACCTCGTTCAAGTAAAGGGATTTGCCGGAGCCCCTCGGGATGGCAACGGCGAGGGGGATGTTGTCGCTCCCGTGGCCGACGAAATATCGCGCTACGTCGAGGAAACGAAACTGGGGTCGGTAATTGTGGTCGGCCATTCAATGGGTGGTACGATTGGGATGATGCTTGCTGCGCGCCGCCCTCAGCAAGTTTCTAAATTGATGGTGGTCGACATGGTCCCGTTTCTGGGCTTGGTTTTCGGCGGACCGGATGCAACGCCAGCGTCAGTTAAGCCCCTCGCTGGACAGATCCGTGCCGCTATTGCCGGAACGCCTGCAGATGTCGGCGAAAAGCGCCTTCGTGCAACTATTGCCGGCATGATTCGAACGGAGTCGATGCGCCCTCTTGCACTTGAGGATGCAGTGACCACCGATCCCGACGTCGCAGGGCGCGCATATGAAGAGCTGATCATGACCGATTTGCGTCCCGAGCTTGCGAACATCGAGGCTAAGTCGCTCATCCTCTACGCGATCACCGGTGTCCAATCATCCGACCTGCAAATCGAGAGTAATTTCAGTTCGTCCTACGCTGCATTGAAAGGTGTCTCGTTCAAGGTAGCACCGAAGTCAGCGCACTTTATCATGTGGGACAACCCACAATGGTTCCAGGCAGAGGTGCGTTCCTTTCTTGCCGACTAACGATTTTTCGTAGCCTTCCACTATTTAGATCTAGTGACTTTATCGGCGTCCGGTCCAACGCGCCGCCGAGATCACATGACAAGGCATTGCGAATGCGCATCAGCTACTACCAGCCTCTCCATCGAAGCGACCAGCTCAGTCCCGACTTGGCGTTTGCCCGGTAGAGTGACGAAAAATGAGCCTTTTCGATTCGATTCAGGACGCTTCCAACCGGCGTCCGCCCGAGATGCTCAACACGCCACTGTTGAAGAGCGAGGGGCTGTCGAGGCACTTTGAATGCGATCTGTGGTTGAAAGCCGAGCATCTTCAAACGACAGGTTCGTTCAAATATCGGGGCGCTGCTAACACCCTGCGGCTGCTCGATGCTGATACGCGACGCCAGGGTGTCGTCACGGCCTCATCGGGCAACCATGGACAAGCCGTGGCGCTCGCTGGCCGTAATGCTGGCGTTACCGTAACCGTATACGCATCAACGCAGGCATCTACGACCAAGCTTGAGGCGATCCGGGCCTACGGAGCAGAATTGCGGCTGCTCGACGCTCCCGGACTACAAGTGGAACTGATCGCTCGCCATGATGCTGAGAAGAGTGGGCAGCTGTTCGTGTCTCCTTATAACGATCTGACTGTTATCGCTGGTCAAGGTACAATCGGACTGGAACTTTTGGACAGCGCGCCCGATCTGGAAGCCGTTATCGTCTCGGTAGGAGGCGGCGGGCTCGCCAGCGGCGTCGGCACAGCCTTGAAAGGGCGTGAATCGCATGCGCTTTTGATCGGTGCCTGGCCGGAAGCGTCACCCTGCCTTATGCGCGCGATCGAGAAGGGGCATATTCACGACGTCGTTGAAAGCGAAACAATCTCGGACGGGACAGCGGGCGGTATCGAGCCTGGATCGGTGACGCTTGAGCTGTGCGCGCGAACGATGGACCGGCGCGTCGCTGTCAGCGAGCGCGGTATAAAGCGCGCGATGTGGCTGCTCGCCGAGCATGAGCGCTGGATGGTTGAGGGCGCGGCCGGCGTTGCGTTGGCGGGGCTTCTTCCCATGCGCGATGAACTGAAGGGATGCAAAGTTGCGATAGTGCTGTGCGGTCGAAATATCACGCCCGCAAAATACGTCGCGGCACTCACGGACGCGATGAAGGAGACATGAGGCTAGTTCGTGAGGCAGCGAAAGCGTCGGCGCACTGACGAAAAACATATGGATCCTGTGACGCAACCTCCCAGTTTCTATATAAACCCGATAAGCCCGAACGCGAGTAGGAGCCCCCCGGCAAGGACCAGCGCCAGCGCTTCGGCGACCGGCGGGGTGCCGCGATCGATGCGAGAACTACCCTGTAGATAGTTGCCGCCCTCCGGCCAAAAACGGCATTTGTCCCCGCATCCATTGGTGTTGGTAAAGGACTCTAGCCATGAAGATCGCCTTCGCTGCGGCCGCAGTGACGCTTGCCTCGCTTTCGATCCCCGTGATCACGCCGCCCGCCAACGCACAGATCCTGCCTCCAGGTCATGCACGCACGACCAATTGCGGTCCCTACAGGGACATCTGTGCCGCAGCTCGTACTGCCCATGCGAAGCGGGGCTTTTATGTCACCAGGCTATATTATCTGAATTGCAACAACAGCACCTCTCCTGGCGGCTCGGGGTGCAGAAACGGCTGGAGGTACAGCTATTGGTGGACGTGATCGCAAAAAACTAGCCGGACGCAGCCGAGCGGCCGGTTCCAACCGCCCAGATAGCGGGTGACCATGCAGCAGACGCCCTCTGTGGCGATCTCGATTTCCCGACCCTCGCATCGCAACATAGGGTCGATCATAAAGCCAGGACGTCACCATGAAGTTCGTAATCTCCGTAATTGCCGCCGCATCATTCGTCTCGGCGCCTGCGATCACCCCGGCGCAGGCGCAGATCGGCGGTCCCAAAACCCGCGTCGTCAAGTGCGGGAGCTACAAGCAGATTTGCGAAGCGGCGCGGATGTCGCATGTCGGAGCAAACCGTAACGTGTCAGGCTTGCTCTATTGCCACTTCGGCGGCTGCGGGCTGAACTTGAAGCGCGGCGAATATTATTTCATCTACTGGCGGTGATTACGCGGCGCTGGTGCCGCCGACCTGATCGAGAGCGCCTACGCGAGCCACGTATACGCGAAGTCTTTCCCCTGATCTCTTGATCGTTTGTCGAAATAGCGATCGCGATCCGGGCGCTATATGGACAGCTATTGCCTTCTAGGCCCGGCTGGCCTCCGCGCGCTCATCACCGCTTTGAAGTGCGAATTGTATCTATCGTGGCGGAGACGGTGCTGAAGCTGTGAGCAGAGAAGGGCTGGTCTCTCGCGTAGCGAAGTGGAACAGGAGCGGGTCGCACGCTAATGTATAGTGGCAGATGCCTTTGCGGTGCCGTAAGCTTCCGCCTGACCGAAGCGCCTGTCGAGACGAGAGCCTGTTGGTGTCGCGATTGCCAGTATCTCTCTTCCGGGAACGCTTCCCTCGGCGTCTTTTTTCGCAAGCGAGCGCTTATCGTCAACGGCGCCACCAGCGAGTACCGCAGTCGCTCCGATGCTGGGGCGCAGATCCGCCGTCGCTTCTGCCCCACATGCGGGACGCCCCTGTTTAGCGAGGTCCTCGAGCAGGGCGACTTCCTCGTCGTTCGGCTGGGCGCGTTGGACGATCGAGAAATCGGCCAGCCCCGAAGTGTGATCTGGACTGACTCGGCGCCTGATTGGGTTTCGCATGAACCTCACCTCCCGCGTTCGCCCCGTCAGCCAGATTGAGGCCACGCCTGCGCACCTTGGAACGAAATTGTCCCATACGATCATGTCGCTGTCGCCGCACCCGCGGATCAACGTCTTGCGGGACGGCATCCGCAGCATCCCCGAACGCGGCGCTGGCGGTCTTTGCGCTGGCGCCTGGACCAAGCCATATTGGAGACAGATGAATGATCAGATGGGCCGGATGGCTGATAATGTTTTACGGGCTCGCTCACATGATCGGCGCGCTGGCAGTCGAAGGAGCCGCGCGCCACGCTGGCGCATGGTTCAGCGGTCAGCTTTGGCACGAAGAATTCTCGAACATGGGCCCGGCGAACAGCGCGCTTTGGTTCAGCTTGGATAGTTTCGGTCCGCCACTCACATTGATAGGCCTGATCATCCTCTGGATGGATCGCCGCGGTATCGTTCCGCCGCAATTCGTTGCCTGGACGCTTGGGGCCTGGACACTTGTTGACGGTATCATCCTGTTACTAACGCCGTGGCCGATCCTCATGGCAGCGAACCTGTTGTTGCTGGCCGGGATACGCCGCGCGAAATCAGCCGCAAACGCCTCGGGCACTCGCTCCTAGCCTAACATCGTCAATCCGGCGCCCATATTCGCGGACAGGTGATGCTGGCATTGGGCGATATCATCGCTGCCTACGGCGCGTCAGCGCCTTTAGGCGCCGCGGCGATTTGTGATCTCGAAGCCCAAAGCGGGAAGCAAGGTGGCGACTGCCAAACCCGCTGTCAGCCACAGCATATGATCTATGAGCATGCCGAGCTCGAGCGCCCAGCCGTATATCGCTGGGCCAGCAGCGGCAGCGATCGTCGTTAATGAAGCCACCGAACTACGGGCTGATCCAAGCGCGGAGCCGGGGACGATTTCTGCGACAAATGTAGTTCGCAGGATAGAAGAGGCGGCTGCGGTAACGCCCGCAAGTGCCAGAAAAGACCAAACGGCGAATAAATTGGTGCCAAACGCTAGAATAGCAGCGCCACCCGCAAGGGGCAAAATATGGAGTAGCAGCGCTTTGCCCGACCCCAGCTTGTCCACGGCCAGGCCGAAAAGCAGTGATGCGGGTATCTGTATGACCGCATAGAGGATGAAGCCCGCGGCGAAATCGACGGTCGCGACCCCTTTCTCCGCAGCGATAAAAGTTTGCAGAAAAAGCAGCGCGGTCATTGCAAGCGACGGGAAGCAGAGCGCCGGAAGATAGCACCAGAAACGTAAGGAGCGAAAAACTGATTGGCCCGCGTCGCGCCCGCTCGACGATTCTGCGGCGATACGAGGAGCTTTGACAAACCGGAACTTCTTGTCGCGCCAAATTGCGAGTGTTGCAGCGGGAACGATGAGGCCTCCTACCGCGAAGCCCAGGATAGCATAGGTCCATCGCCAGCCGAGCCCGTCGATCGACGCTGCGGCGAGAAGGGGAAGAATTGCTTCTCCTGCAGTATAACCGAGGCAAATCAATCCGATCGCCGTTCCACGGTTCGCGCTTTCGGCCCGCGCAGCTCCAGTCATGCCAGTATGCGGAAGCAGGCCCTGCCCGAACAGCCGGAGTATTGCCAAGGCAATGAATACTGGCAGCGGCCCAGAAGATATTGCGAGCAACAGACAGCCCCCGGCGGTGCCTGCGCCGACGCCCAGACCGAAACGTAGGATATCTACCCGGTCGATCCTTCGGCCGACGACGGGAAGGAGAAGCGCGGCGGCTAGCGTTGCCGCGCTATAGAGAGACGCAAGCTCACCCGGCGTGAGCCTTGTGGCCAAGAGCAGCGAAGGGACAAAGAGTGACAGGAGAAACGTTTGGCCGACGCTTGAGGCGAAGGTCAGACTGAACCCGTACGCAACGGGCCCTGCAGTGCGAAAGGAGACGTTCATCGATGTCACCGGCGTAGACGGGAGCGGAAACTGCGTGCCGGTAAGCGCGGCAGCGAGTTTGTCCGTTATCGTCGCAAGCGAGGCGCGGCGGGACGCAACAAATTTTTCCGGTCATGCGTGAACATGCCGGAGCCCTAAAATGACTGGGGCGCGCGACCAACTACCAAATAGGTAGTTCATCGCGGGCTCCAGCCGCACCCATCCTATTTATAGCGATCACCCGGCAGCGGCAGGATGGTTTCGGGCAGCTGCTCCGGCATTCGATCCATCAGCCAAACCAAGCCTCGATAAATCGGCGTTCGTGCTAGCACAAGCTGGTGGAATGCTCGCGGAGAGCTTTCACACCGAGGCCCGCCATGAGGAGGGGGAACAACAGCTCGATGGACGTCATCGCCACGAAGAAGGGGTCGGGTGGCCCAGCGGCGATCAATGAAATCAGCCTTGCGATCCCGCCAATGAAGAAGATGGCGAGCAGTGCGCAAATCTCGCGCACGTTGTCCCGCCATCGCCGACCGAACCACAGGATCGCGGTGCCGTAGGCGAGAAAAAATACAGCCTGAAAACGCATTTCGCTGTCGATCGTCGCGCTGACCGCGCCAGCGCCCGGAAGCACTGTTGGTCCCAACAAGACGAGGGTGGCAGCGATTACGACTATTGCTCCACCGAACGCCATAAGCAGTAGCATGTATGTACGCCCGAACGTCACAGGTCTCATCTTTCGATTGCGCCGGCTCCAAGCTCTACGATGCCGCCAGACGCCAGCACAACTACCTCCCAGGGAGGTGGGCATGGCCATTCGTCGACGCAGGCCAAGTGCCGGCTGCCTCCTGGTGTCCTGCCCTTCAATCGGCAGATAGCGGCTCCCGTCATACCGTTCTGGCTCTCAGGGATCGACGGTCGGTACATCGCGGAGCAGCAAACCAGACGATCTCGATGGCTCAGCAACTCTTGCGGATCGGCGACGTCGACCGAGCTCGTCGCTCGTCTCTGACGGTCGCTGACAGGTCGGCCGTTCGAGTGACGAGGTCCATCAATACTATCGAGGTAGTCGTTTCCGGCAGCCTGCTCTGCCATTTTCTGAGGCGACGGACGGGAAGGCATTTTTATGACGCAACAAATATTCTTTGGGTTGGCCGGCCTCTTATCGGGGCTCTGGCTCCTCTTTCATATTGTTCAAGGGGGTAAGGAAGTGGTGCGTCCTCTGCGCGCTTCGACCGGCCTGGAGCGTGACGTGCGAGACACGCTCTACATGTGCTGGCATTTCGTGACAGCAACCCTCGTGATCATGGCGCTATCGTTTGTTCTTGCGATTATCACCGTCCGCCAGGACTGGGCCATGGTCGGGACATCCGTCGCTTTCGCTTTCACCTTGACGGGCATCGGGCAGGTGCTGGCGATGAAGGCGCGCTACCGTGATCTGCCCCAAGGCTGGCTGTTTCTGCCGATAACCATCTTGGGTACTGGAGGGCTGTTGCTTTGATCGCCGCGCGGAGAGATCGGGCTCGCGGCGTTCAGGACGACGTGTGGGGTGGCGCGGCTGGCATGTGGGGCGTCGCGGTTTCCCGCGCGTCGATATCCGAGACTGCTAGTCGCTGGCTGGGCCTGTTCGAGCGGGCGCGTCCGATGCTACCCACCAGGTAGTCGCCGAAATGCCCGTAAGACCCTATCGGCTCGCTGTCCGGCGATGCTTGCCGGAAGCAGCGACACGCTCTTCCGCATTTGTCGGCCACAATTAGCTCTCCCCGGAGCTAGCGCCATGCCGGACTTTGTCCGGCATGGCGTTACATTTAAGAACCAGGATGGAGTCCGATAGTGAAGTGCACGAGCTACTATCCCGTGATCATGACCGACAAGGTTGCGGAAACTACCGCCTTCTATGTCCAGCATTTCGGGTTCTTCGCCGCTTTCGAAGCAGATTGGTATGTCCATCTTCAATCGAGCCTCGATCCCTCGATTAATCTTGCCATCCTTGATGGCCAGCATCCGACGATTCCCGTGCAGGGAAGGGGCTCGGTTTCCGGCCTCCTCCTGAATTTCGAGGTCGGGGACCCCGATGCCGAATATGCGCGCCTGAAGGCGGCAGGTCTGCCCATCCTGCTGGAACTGCGCGACGAAGATTTCGGCCAGCGCCACTTTATTACGGCCGATCCGAACGGCGTTCTGATCGACATCATCAAGCCGATCCCGCCGTCGGAAGATTTTGCTGCTCAGTATGCCGATGGCGCCGTTCCCGAATGAGTGACGGCAGCGCGCCGTAGCCGCTTGGCCCGCCTGGCTGCGACCAGCGCTTTGTCGCGGCGAAACGCTGGCATTTCGCCTCGTTTGCAGATTCGGTATGGCTACCGGCAGGTCGCACGCAGATCGAGGGCTGGGTCTGGCGGTTGCAAGCAAGTGGAGCGGGGCGGTCCAGTCGAGATGGCACCCGGTAAGGCCCCGCCCCGATATGCGGTCATCTTCCGGAGGAGTTCCGGGGCCAACAGTCGATTAACTCCTCTCACGCGATCGGAGGATAAGTCCGCCGGCGACCAGAAAGTCGGCGAGGCGCAACGGCAGCAACGGTCGAACTGATGGGGCGAACATCGCAAAGTTTTGTACCGACTGTTCGCGTCCATCTTGAGGGCACCGGCGCGCATGTTGTCCTCAAGCGCAGAGGCTCGCGCATAACCATCGCCATCTGAAAAGACTGGCCATCTGGCATTGCTGTGTGCCATACTTAAAAGTATGGCACACAGCCTAGGCGGTGTTCGGAGGGTTCCTATGTCGATTACACTCGATGACAAGTTCGCCAAGGACGGTGGATTTTCAATGATTTCTGGGACCCAGGCGCTGACGCGCATTCTGATCTCCCAACGGCGACGCGACCGGCGCAATGGCGTAGAGTCTGCAGGATTTATTTCCGGATACCGGGGATCGCCGCTTGGATCGATCGACTCGGCATTATGGCGCGCGCGGGCTTTTCTGGATGCGGAGAATGTCCGGTTTGAGCCCGGCGTCAACGAAGAGCTGGCGGCGACCTCTGTATATGGGACACAGCAACTTGGCTTTTTTCCCGGCGCGCGGCACGACGGGGTCTTTTCCGCATGGTATGGAAAAGGGCCGGGCGTTGATCGCGCCGGCGATGCATTGAAGCATGGCAATCTTGCTGGCGCGGCACAGTTCGGTGGGGTCCTCGTTTTTGCCGGCGACGATCATTCGGCAAAATCCTCCACCACAGCCCATCAGTCCGAACAAGCGCTCATGGCGGCGTTGATCCCCGTGCTTTATCCGGCATCGGTGGGCGAGTTTCTGGAGTATGGCTCGTTCGGCTACGCGATGTCGCGTTTCTCGGGTCTGTGGGCCGGTTTCAAGTGCGTCAACGACACGGCGGACGCCACGGCAACGGTTGATCTGGGCGCCGGTGAAGCGCCCTGGATATTACCGGACGTCGACCTGCCGCCCGAGGGCCTCAATATATTGCAGGGTGAATCCCAGCTTTCGATGGAAAGGCGAACCGTCGATTTCCGCCTGCCCGCGGCTCAGGCATTCATCAGGGCAAATCGTCTGGATCGGGTTCTGAGGGATGGACGCCGCCGGTCATTAGGCATCATAACCGCGGGCCGCGCAGCGCTCGACGTGATCGAAGCGCTGAATATGCTGGGCTTGGACGCGCTCCGATGCGAGGCGCTCGGGATACGCGTCTTGAAGCTCGCGATGACCTGGCCGGTCGAGCCGGACGTCGTGCGCCAATTCGCTGAGGGGCACGACGAACTGCTCATCGTCGAAGACAAGCGCGCGTTCGTCGAACCGCAGGTGGCCGCGCTGCTCTATCATCTTCGTGCCGATATTCGGCCTTCGCTCAGCGGAAAGACGGAACCGTCGGGACGGCCGTTGCTTCCGCAAACGGGTGAGCTGACACCTGGGGTTATTGCCTCGGCGCTATTCTCGCGGCTGATTGCTGCCGACTTGATCGACGAAGCGCTCGTGCAGGGAAACGCTGCTGTGCAGTCCGGGGCGGCCGCAAATCAAGGGCCGGTGGCGGCACTCGCCCGCGTGCCTTTCTTTTGTTCCGGATGTCCGCACAACAGTTCCACCAATGTACCGGATGGCGCGATCGCGCTGTCGGGCATCGGCTGCCACGTCATGGCCGCCATGATGCCGCATCGCCAGCATGTATGGCCTGTCCAGATGGGCGGAGAGGGCGCCAACTGGATCGGCGCTGCGCCCTTCACCGAGACCGGGCATATTTTCCAGAATCTCGGCGACGGCACCTATCACCACTCGGGATCGCTTGCGATCCGTGCGGCGATCGCGGCCGGTGTCAACATCACGTACAAGCTGTTGTTCAACGACGCGGTGGCGATGACTGGCGGACAGCCGGTCGAAGGGCAACAGACGCCTTGGCAAATTGCAGAAACCTTGCTTGCGGAAGGCGTGCGGCGGGTCGTCGTTGTCGCAGAGGATCCGGAGCGTTATCCCGCAGGCGCACGCTTCCCTGCTGCTGTACCGGTCCGGCCGCGCGAGGATCTGGAAGCCGTGCAGCGCGAACTCGCTGCGGTCATGGGCGTTTCCGTCCTTATCTTTGATCAGGTCTGCGCCGCGGAGAAGCGCCGCCGCCGCAAGAAGGGGCAGCTGGAAGACCCGTCGCGGCGGATATTCATCAACGACCTGGTCTGCGAAGGATGCGGCGATTGCTCCGCCAAGTCCAACTGCGTCTCGGTGCAGCCTCTGGAAACCGAGTTCGGGCGAAAGCGCAAAATCGACCAGTCGAGCTGCAATAAGGATTTCAGCTGCGTACAGGGGTTCTGTCCTTCGTTCGTGACGGTCGATGGCGGCGCGGTCGCCGGCGGCCGCGCGCCGGACGACGCTGTCATCCCGCCGCTTCCGCCGCCGCCCGTCCATATGGCCACCTCGCGCTCGATCCTGATTGCCGGAATCGGCGGCACCGGCGTCGTCACCATTGGCGCCGTTCTTGGCATGGCAGCGCATATCGAAGGGAAGACGGCGAGTATCGTCGACGTAACGGGACTTTCGCAAAAGAACGGCGCGGTGTTCAGTCATCTACGGATAGCCTCGACGCCCGACGGTATCGCGGCGGCGCGGATTCCGGCGAGTTCTACCGATCTCCTGCTTGCTTGCGACATGATAGCTGCTGGCAGCGCCGAGGCCGTGGGGATGCTCAGGCCCGGCGAGACCGATGCTATCGTCAACGAAAATATCACGCCCACGGCCGGCTTCACCATCGATACGAATATCGATTTCGGCGGAACGGCGACGGCAGCCCGTCTGCGAGCCCTGCTGGAGCCCGGCTCGCTGTTCGTCGAAGCCACCCAAATTGCCGAACGGCTATTGGGCGACACGATCGGCGCCAACATGTTCGTGGTTGGCGCCGCTTTGCAGCGGGGGCTGCTTCCGGTGTCGCTCGAAGCCATCGAGCAGGCGATCGCGCTCAACGGAGTCGCCGTGGAGTTCAATCTGCGGGCTCTGGCGCTCGGCAGGATTGCGGTCGCAGATTCCGAATGGCTTGCTTCGCGCATGTCACCTCTTGATCGCGCGAAGCCAGAATCCTCACTTCAGATATCGGAAACGACGACGGAGCTTGTCGCCCGTCGGGCGGAATTCCTCGCCAAATATCAGGACCGGGCATATGCGGATCACTTCCGGCTCCGCATACATGCAATGGCGGCAGCAGAACGGAAGGCAGCGCCCGAACAGGATGCCCTGACACGTGCTGCCGCGCGCAATCTCTTCAAGCTCATGGCCATCAAGGACGAATATGAGGTTGCCCGGCTTTATTCCTCTGCCGAATTCAGGGACAAGCTTTCGGCTCAGTTCACCGGCACCTACCGGCTTTCCGTTTACCTTGCACCGCCGCTCCTGTCGGCAAAGGACCCGGTCACCGGGCTTCCCCGCAAGCGGCAGTTCGGCCCCTGGATTTTTCCATTGTTCAGGGTCCTTTCAAGTCTGCGCGGCCTGCGCCGGACGATGTTCGATCCGTTTGGATACACAGCCGAGCGCAAGCTGGAGCGGCAATTGCTTGCCGAATATGAGACGGTGCTCGACCGGATCCAGAGTGAGCTGACAAGCGATAATCACGAGGCAGCGGTGGCGCTGGCCAATTATCCCGATCGCATCCGCGGCTATGGCCACGTCAAGGAGCGCAGCGTGCCGCTGGCCGAGGCGGAACGGGATCGACGGTTGGCGGCATTCGGCGCGGCACGGGACGCGAGCACCGATCCGGCTGCGGGGCAGGGGGCGGACAGCGCCGCGCTCGCCGTTACGGCGCGTATGTAACCGCCACCGGACGAAAGGCCGGCATCGAGACGCTGTAGGTCCGTCCGGCCGTCATGGGCGCGGGCGCGGCGAACGCGCCGGACAGGACCACATCGCCCGGCGCGAGCGCATTTCCGTTCTGCGCGAGCCGGCGGGCCAGCCATGTGGCGGCGTTGAGCGGATCGCCGAGGCTGGCGGTTGCGGCACCGCTGGCGATGCCTCTTCCGTCCTCTTGCATCTCCATGACCTGCGCGAGCAGAACTCCATGATCGAACGGTCTGCGGTCGCCGCCGATGACGAACAGCGCGGATGAAGCATTGTCGGCGATCGTGTCCACGATCCGGACCCGCCAGTTCGCGAACCGGCTGTCGACAATCTCTATTGCCGGCGCCATCCACGCGACCGCGGCAGCGACGGCATCCGATGCGACTTCGGGATCCGAAATGCGGGCCGCGATACCGAACGCGATTTCGGCCTCGGCGCGCGGCTGGTGCAAAGGATGCGCGATGGTCGCGCCGTCGATAATCTCCATATCGGAAAACAACATGCCATAGTCGGGCTCGGAGGTGCCAAGCTGGCTTTGTGCCTGCGGCGATGTCAGGCCGATTTTCCAGCCAGCCCGTCTGCGCCCTTCCGACAACCAGTGGGCAATATTGATGTTCTGAACGGCGTAGCCCGCTGCGACATCGTTCGGGACGCAATCTTCGGCGGGCGGATCGATCGGTCCGGTCCGATAGGCATTGCGAATCTCGCGCGCCAGCGAATGGAGGTCAGGGTCGGACATGCAACTCTCCTTCAAATACGGGACAGCAGGCCGCCGTCGGACACGATGATCGTGCCCGTCATCGCCCGGGAATTGCGGGACGACGCCAGCAGCACATAGGCGCCGGCATGATCCTCGCTGTCGGCGACGAAGCCGAGAGGGGTGGCGTTGCCCACGGCTGCCACGATGCGGGCGTCATCTTCCAGCTTTCGGTCGGCGGTGCCGAGCGCGTCGAGGCCGCTCAAGCCGGTCAGCGTCCCGCCGGGCGCGACGCCGTTGACCCGCACGTCGGGCGCCCATTCATGCGCCAGCTGATAGACCAGCCCGCGGGCGGCAAATTTGCTGGCGGTATATAGCGCACCGCCGCCGCCGCCCCGGAAGCTGGCCGTCGAGCATGTAATGGTGAGGCTCCCGCCACTTGCCTTCAGGTGGGGGGCGCTGGCGCGTGCCAGGTGCAGGTGCGAGCGAAGGTTCACTGCGAAAATCTCTGCAAACGCGCGTTCGCACTCGTCCGCGGTCATGCGATCCAGCCGTTTATGCCAGTCGAATATGCCGACATTCGAGACCACGCTATCGATCTGCCCGTATCGCGTGAGCGTCTGCGAGACCAATGTTTCTGCGGCTGCCGAGGTCGAGGCATCACCGGCTATGGTAAGGCAGCGGTCGCCGAGTTCGTCCTGCAGCCGCGCGAGAGCGTCAGCGTTGCGATCGAGTACGGACACACTGGCGCCTTCCGCCACGAAGCGGTGCGCGACCGCCTTTCCGATGCCCGACGCGCCGCCCGAGATGATCGCAATATTGCCTTCGAGCCAACCCACATTCCGCCTCCTTCTACATACTTAAACGTACCGAATGCGAATATCCTTAGGTTTGTCGGGGCTCATCGGCGGCGTTTTCGCCATACTTCGGTTGACAGGCCAAGATTCGCACAATAACTATACCATAAAGTATGGAGAGATAAATTGACAGCAGAACTTGCCGATCTTGGCCGTACGATCGACGCTGGCGGAATCGCGACCAACTATCATGACGAGGGTGCCGGCGAAGCGGTGATCCTGCTGCATGGATCGGGCCCGGGCGTCAGCGCCTGGCAGAACTGGGCGGGCATCGTTCCGCAATTGGCCGTACGGCACCGCGTCATCGCACCCGATATCGTAGGGTTTGGCTTTTCGCCCAAGCCGGCGGAGGAAAAGGCTGGTATCAAGCTTTGGGTCCGCCATATTGTGGCGCTCCTCGACGCCTTGGGGATCGACAAGGCGACGCTGGTGGGAAACAGCTTCGGCGGATCGGTCGCGCTGGCAACGATGGCGCACCACGCGGACCGCGTTCGCGGACTGGTGCTGATGGGCACGCCCGCCGGCGACTTCGAGCAGACCGGGGGGCTTGCCGACAGTTACAATTTCGAACCGAGCCTGGAGAATATGGCCACGATGCTGCGCCGCTTCCCTTACGATGCGGCGATCGTAACGCCGGCTATGGTGGAAGGGCGCTTTGCCGTGGCCGAGCGCAATTCCGGTATGGAGACGATCAGGCAATTGCAGCCGAAGCCAAGCGAAGACGCCAAGCCGAAAATCGTTCGGGGCGTGCCGCTGGAGCAACTCGATGCGATCGATGTACCGGTCCTGATCCTGCACGGCCGCGAGGACGGTGTCATTCCGCTCGACGTGGCGGTGCGCGCGCATCGTCACCTCCAGAACTCCGAAATGCATATATTCGGGAAGTGTGGTCATTGGGTGCAGATCGAGAAGCAGGGCGCGTTTTTGACGCAGGTCGGCGATTTTCTCGATCGCTTGCCGGTGACGCGATGAGCCTCGCGGCGGTGGAACTTTGCCTGTTCGACCTTGGCAACTCGGGGCGGACACGGCGCGCCTATGCGGATTCGCCCGATTCCGTTCTCGCTCGTTATGCGCTGGACGGCGAGGAGCGCGCGTTGATCGCTGCCGAGGACGTCGGCGCGCTGTTTCGCCGCGGTGCCAACCCCATGCTGTTGATGGGATTTTACATGGGTCTCCACGGTCCGGCCGCCATTGGCGACTATCTGAAAAAAATGCCGACGCTCGCGTCGGTGATCGACGGGGAGGGCTGACAATGGCGAAGATCGTCGGCGGGTTCATGATGCCGCATGATCCCTTGTTGTTCGTCAACCCAAAGCGGGCCGAGCAGGATCATCTGCTGGGTGCTTATGAAGAGATTCGCCGCCGCGTCGTCGCGCTGGGGGCGACCTCGGCCGTGATCATCGGGGCCGATCATTATATCCTCTTCAACCCGCGCTGCCTGCCGCAGATATTGATCTGCCTCGGCGAGGTAAATGGGCCGGTCGACCAGCTCCCGGGCGTGCCCAATCGGCCTATCACCCACGACGCCGATCTGGCGGCCCATATATTCGACCATGCGCAAGGCGCCGGCTTCGACCTCGCCGTGGCCCGCTCGCTCGATGTCGACCATGCGATCGGTGTCCCGGCGCAGCTCTGTCTGCCGTCCGATGGCTCGGTCCGGACGGTGCCCATTTACATGGCGAGCGGCGTGGCGCCCTATCTGCGCCTGCAACGGGCCTATGCATTCGGAGCCATGCTGCGCTCGGCGGTCGAGGCGCTCGATACCGATGACCGGGTGGTCGTGATGGGCAGCGGCGGCATCAGTCATTGGGTCGGCACGGGAGAGATGGGGCGAACCAATCCCCATTTCGATCGCCGCGTTCTCGACGCGATCGTAGCGGGCGATCCCGGCCCGTTGCTGGAACTGACCGACGAGGAAATTCTGCGTGAGGGGGGGAATGGCGCCATGGAAATCCGGCACTTCCTCGGCGTGATGGGCGCAATGCCAGGCGGCAAGGGCGAAGTCATTGCTTATGAAGCGTGGGAGGGCGGAGTGACCGGGCTGGGCTTCGCGGCGATGGAGCCCGCAGCATGAGCGAGGCGCACTCCCGCGCGGCGGGCGGTGTCGCGGATCGCACGGCAATCAGCCAGCTGGTCGACATCGAGAATGGTTGGGTTGATCGCCGGATCTTTTGGGATCAGGACATATATGCGCTCGAACTCGAGCGAATTTTTGCGCGGTGCTGGACCTTTGTCGCCCATGACAGCCAGATCCCGAACACAGGCGACTTTCTTACCACCTATATCGGTGAGGATGCGATCATCGTCTCGCGCGCGCGCGATCAACTGGTTCACGCCTTCATCAACTCGTGCAGCCATCGGGGCAATCGCGTCTGCTTTGCCGAGGCCGGCAGCGCGCGCCGTTTCGTCTGCAATTTTCACGGTTGGTCCTATGGCCTCGACGGAGCGCTGGCGGGTGTGCCGTCGGAGGAATTGTACAAGCAGAATCCGGAGTTCGACCGGAGCAAGCTGGGTCTGCACAAGGCGCGGGTCGAAAGCTATGGCGGCATGCACTTCGCGACCTTCGATCCCGAAGCGCCTTCGCTGGCGGATTATCTCGGGGATTTTCGGTGGTATCTCGACGTTATCCTCGACAATGACGCGGGCGGCATCGAGTTCATCGACGGCAACATCAAATCGCGGCTCAAATGCAATTGGAAATTCCCGTCGGAAAATTTTGTCGGCGACGCTTATCATGCGCCTTGGACGCATAGCGCGGCGCTGCATGCGCTGTTCGGCGGACCACCAACGATACGGGGGGACCGGTCCTATCAGGCCAACGTCAATGGACATGGCTGGGAGTTCGGTCTGGATTTTGTCGGCAATGCTCTCACGCTCGGGGAGCCCGAGATCATCGATTATTTGCGCGAGAATGAGGCGAAATTTGCGGAGCGTCTGGGCAAGCTGCGCAGCCGAATGATCGGAGCGCTGGGGTCGGGAACGGTCTTTCCCAATCTCTCCTTCCTTATGGGGCATAATACGTTTCGGACCTGGAATCCGAAAGGTCCGACCGAAACTGAGTTGCACACCTGGGCCTTCCTGAATCGAAATGCGCCCGACACGCTTAAGGAGAAATACCGACGCGGCGTCATGCTGACCTTTTCTCCCGCCGGCATCTTCGAAATGGACGACGGCGAGAATTTCGAACATTGCACCGCCGCCAACCAGGGCTACGTCACCCGGCAGCGAAAGCTGCATACGGGTCTGGGACTCGGATCGCGGATCGACCATCCCGAGTTCAAGGGATCGGTGCATCAGAACCAGGTCAACGAGGCCAATCATCGGGCCTTCTATCAGCGCTGGGCCGACCTCATGTCGGCCGAATCCTGGTCGGAGGTTCCGGCGCGATGAGCAATGCGACAATGACTGGTCAGCAATGTGCGACGGCTCGGGCGCCGGCAGGGCAGGCGCTGGTATTCGAGATACAGCAGTTTCTTTTCCGCGAGGCCCGGCTGCTCGACGAAGAGCGCTACGACGAGTGGCTCGCGCTGATGACGCCCGACGTCCATTATTGGATGCCCGGTATTCAGGCACGTTACCGCGCGGACAAGGGCGAGGTCATCAGTCGCACCCGCATGGCCTATTTCGATGACGATCTCGACTATCTGACAAAGCGCATCGCGCGAGCCCGCCACAATACCGCGTGGGGAGAGGATCCCCCCACGCGGCATTTTCACATGGTCGCCAATGTCGAGGTCGAAATGACGGACCGCGACGATGAGTGGGAGGTGCATTCCTTGGTTTTCAATCTGCGCCATCGCAACGAAATGGAAGAGCAGTCGCTCACCGCACGCCGCCGCGATCTTATTCGCCGCGATCCGTCGGGCTCGCTCAGGATCGCCCGCCGATTTATCCGTCTGCAGCAGACCGTGCTGCAGGCGAAAAACATCAACACCTTCCTGTGAACGGGACCATGCCCGCCAAGATGCCCGCAGCGAACAGTGCTTTCGACCGCCCGCGCTTTCGGAACGTTGTCGAGATGTTCTGGCATGCCGTGGACAATGCGCCGGACAGAACGGCCCTGATCGAGGGCGCAAGGTCGATAAGCTATGGCGACTATGGGGCCGCGGCCGCCGCGCTGGGTAATATCCTCGAACATGTGGGGGTCGAAAGCGAGCGTGTCGGAATCATCCTGCCGAATTCGATCGAAGCCAATGTCGCCATTTTTGCGGGCTGGATTGCCGGCGCGCAGGTCGCTCTCCTCAATCCCGGCTATGGCGTCGCCGAACTTGCCCGGCTGATCGAGATAGCCACGCCGAAAATCCTGATCGTCGCCCGCCAGAATGAGGCCGTCGCACGCACGGTCGCTGACCAAGCCGGAATTGCGCATGTTCTGATCCTTGGTGAAGGGGAGCTTTCGCTTGACGCCTTGATGAAAGCAGACGCGGTTCGACCCCGTATCCCGATCGGACTCGAAGACATGGCGACCCTGATGTTCACCGGTGGAACCACCGGCGTCCCGAAAGGCGTCGATCGCAGCCATGCCAGGCTGATCAAGGTCATAGAGGCGATGCACAGCGCGTGGCTCACCCGAATCGATGACGAAGTGTGGCTGAATGTTGCCCCGGTATTCCATGTTTGGGGTTCGATGATGGGGCTGCTCAAACCCGTTTACGGCCGCAGCGCGCTCGTAATTATTCCCCAGTTTCAACCGTCCGCTGTGTTGAAGGCGATCGAGGACCGCCGCGTTACGGTCTTCAGCGGCGGCCCGGCGGCTATCTATGTCGGGCTTCTGGCTATGCCGGAATTCGACAGCACGGACTTCTCCTCGCTTCGTATCTGTCCCGGCGGCGGGTCGCCGTTCCTGATGGAAACATTGCGCGACTGGGAAGCGCGCGCCGGCATACCGATCCTCGAGGCGTTCGGCATGACCGAGGGCGGCGTGATCTCGGCCAATCCGCTCGATGGTCGGCACCGCTACGGGACGGTCGGTCGACCGTTGCCGGGCGTCGAACTCTCGATCGTCGCGCTGGACGATCCCGAGCGGGAACTTCCGGCAGGAGAGGCAGGCGAGATCCGGATCCGCGGGCCGCAGGTCGTGCACCAGTATCGCGGGCAGGACGACGGGCACCCTGACGGCTGGCTTTACACCGGCGACGTGGGCGTTTTCGATGGCGACGGCTTTCTGCGGCTTGTCGACAGGACGAAAAACATGCTGATCGTCAGCGGCTTCAACGTCTATCCGCGTGAGATCGAGGAGGTGCTGGCGCAGCACCCCGCGGTGGCCGACGTTGCCGTCGTCGGAATTCCCGACGAGCGAACGGGGGAAGCGCCCGTCGCATTCGTGACGCTGCTGGAAGGGGCCGCGATCGATGCCAGTTCGTTGGCCCACTACTGCGCAGAGCGCCTCGTCAGATACCGCCAGCCGAAGTGGGTTCGCATCGTCGACCGAATACCCAAGACGCCGACGAACAAGACGTGCCGAAACACCCTATTGGCATTGGTCGAACGATCCGCACCCGGCGTCGAGGCTCCGGATGGATAATATGCCGGCTGCCATGTCAGGCATCATGAGAGAGAGCATGTCCGAGACACTGTTGCTGGTACCCGATGCCCAAATGATGGCGGACGGCGATGCGCGCCGCATCTGCTCTCCGGCAACTGGACCGATCGCTATTTTCCGGAATGGCGACGAATATTTCGCTGTCAGCGACCGCTGCACGCATGGGGACGCGTCTCTCGCCGAAGGGTGGCTTGAGGGCTATGAAATCGAATGCCCCATCCACGCCGGACGTTTCGATATCCGCACCGGTGCAGCGCTGGCGTTCCCTGTAACGGAAGCGGTTGCGACCTATCCGACGCGCTGGGTGCACGGTCTTTTGCATGTCGTGCTTGCGCAATGAGCGGAGAGATGCGGGCCTGGCAAGTCCGGGCTTTTGGCAGCCTCGATGAATTGGTCCTTCGGTCCGTGGAAAAGCCGACGGTCCGTTCCGGCCACGCACTCGTTCGCGTCGCCCACGCCGGCCTGAATTTTGCAGACAGCATCGCCGTCCAGGGGCGATACCAGACGCGGCATATGCCACCCTTCATTCTTGGCGCGGAACTGTCGGGTATCGTGGTCGAAAGCGGCGACGGCTGCGATATTGCCATCGGCACGCCAGTCATGGCGCAGGTGCCGACCGGCGCTTATGCCGAATTTTGCCTGGTCGAGGCTGGTCGGCTGGTCCCTCTCCAGCCTACCGTCGATCTGGCCGTCGCGGCGGCGGTTCCGGTTTCCTACACCACCGCCGCGGTCGCGCTGTTCCGGATCGGACAGTTGCGAGAAGGGCAAACGGTGCTGGTGCATGCCGCGGCGGGGGCGGCAGGTCTGGCCGCGATACGGCTGGCCAAAAAAGCCGGCGCGAAAGTGATTGCAGCAGCGAGTTCGGCCGAAAAGCGCGGTCTCGCCATGGCCGCCGGCGCCGATCTGCTGGTCGCCAATCGCGAAAGCGACTGGGTCGATCGATTTCTGGAAGTTGTTCCCGACGGCGTGGACCTCGTGTTTGATCCCGTCGGGGGTGACATCACGCTGCAGAGCTTGCGGGTGCTCGGCTGGGGTGGGCGTATCCTGCTCGTCGGTTTCGCCGCCGGCCGGCCCGCAGCGCTCCCAGCCAACCAACTATTGGTGCGCGCCGCCTCGGCATGTGGTGTCTTCTGGAGCTATGACCGCGAGCCCAAAGCAATCGGTGCAATCCAAAGGGACATCGCGGTGTCGCTGGCGCGGCAGGCGGTAACGCCAGATATCGGGGGGCATTTCGCGTTCGCCGCACTTAAAGATGGGCTGGCCGAGTTGATGAGCGGCGGGGCGATGGGAAAACTGGTATTGGACGTGAAGGATAGGTAGAGCCGGGCGCGTCGAGTCGGATGGCTTCGACTTGGGTAAATGCTTGAGGGGCCGGGTTGATGGCGAATAAAGCGCGCGCAAATCGCGATGCTTCGGAACGCCTTTCGAAACAGGATTGGATTGTCGCGGCGTTGCGTGAAATCGGCGAACGCGGGGTTGCGGGGCTTAGGCTCGACAACATGACGCGGTCGCTCGCTGTCACAAAAGGCAGCTTCTACTGGCATTTCAAAGATCGCGATGCCCTCCTCGTCGAAATGGTCCGATATTGGCAGCACAGCCTGACGTCGGCGGTCGGCGACTTTATTCGGACCGAGTTCGATGCACCCCGCGATCGCATGAACTACCTGCTGCGGCTCGCATCGGAAGACCGGCATGACGTGCCGGGCGGCGCGGTGGAACATGCGCTGCGCGAATGGGCGAGAAGCTCTGAACTGGCGCGCCGCACGGTGCTGGAAGTCGATAATGAACGTCTCGCCATCCTCACCGACATCTACATGGAAATGGGGATGGGCAAATCGCGGGCGGCGTCGGCGGCACTTCTGGCGCTTTCCCATCTGATCGGGGTGAATGTCATTCATCGCGACGTCGGCTTGCAGGCTTTCAAGGCGCAGCGCGAAATGTGCCTCGATTTCCTGCTTCGCCTTCCGGAGCATATGGACTGACGCCGCACGACGGGGTCGGACGAAAAAAGCCGTATCGAAGATGATCACGATCGAGGTTGGGCCTGGATCGCCGGAGACGTGCGCGAGTTACGCACTGCATATAACCATACGTTCCGGTACTGATTCGCGTTGGATTCGGCGTCTCGTCAGCGTCAATTTGACAAAGGCTAATGCTGGGACGGTATTTTGCGTGACCAAGCATGTCACAGAAATGCGACCAAAAAGCCGATCTTTGCTGTGTTTGTTGCCTGCGCGATCGTTTTCGCCCTCTTGACTCGAGCGCGAATAATCTTCCATACTTTTTGGAATGGTAGATGCCGGTTCGCCAAATGATCTGGCCGCCAATCGGGAGGTGGACTATGAAAATTGCGACTCCGCTTTTGCGCTCAGTTTTCTTGTGTGCAGCGAGCTGGCCGACGATGGCGTTGGCGCAGACCGATCCCGAGTCTGCGGCTCCGGCGACTGAAGCGCCGGCGGATGCGGAGAGCCAGTCGACCATTTCGGACATCATCGTGACGGCAACGAGGCGCGAAGCGCGTTTGCAGGATGTCCCCGTGACCGTGACGGCCATCGGCGGAAGCGACTTGCAGGGGGCGGGTGTCGGAGATGTTCGCGGGTTGACCGCAATCATCCCGGCCTTCAATGGCGGGCGCAATCAGAATGTGATGCAGCCGAATATCCGGGGAGTCGGATCCGCGGGCGCGTCGACCGGCGACGAAGGCAACGTCGCTGTCTACATCGACGGGGTCTACCAGGCAGACCCTTATTCCACCCAGCTCGACCTTGTCGAAGTCGAGCGTGTCGAAGTTCTGCGCGGGCCTCAAGGGACGGTTTTCGGCCGAAACGCTACCGGCGGCCTCGTCAATGTGATTACACCCGATCCATCCTTTGAGGCGCGAGGAAAGCTGTCGGGGCGCTTTGGTCGATCGCGCGAGAGCGCCAATGATTTCGACCTTCGCGGGTATGCGACAGGCCCGCTGGGTGAAAAAGTAGCCGCCGATGTCGCCGTCATGGTGCGCCAGAGCGACGGCTATATCTCTGACCTGCCCAACGGGGGCACGCTGGGGCGCACGCGTAACGCGTCGGTGCGCACGAAGTTTCTGCTGGAACCCAGCGACAACGCCCGGATCATCCTGATGGCCGCCTATGTCGATTCCAGGGATCAGGTGGCGTCGCAGCAGCCGTTCGAGGGCAACACGGCGGGTGCGCCGTTCGCGGGCGTGATCATTCCCGACAAGCCATGGCAAGCAGCCCTGAACGGCCGGGGCCGATCGGATTACAGCCGCACCGACCTTGCGCTTCGAACCCAGTTCGGCCTCGGTTCGGTCAATCTCGAAACCACCAGCGGCTATACGGCGACGCGCGTCAACCAGTTCGTCGATTCCGACGCGTCGAATATCGAGCTTGGGTTTACCGATTTGCGCGTTCGTCCGCGCGTTTTCAGCCAGGAAATCCGGCTGCTATCGAACGATGGCGGGCGGTTTGACTGGATTGCCGGTGCCTATGCCTTTCATTTGACCGGCGAGCAGCCCGTGCTGATATCAAGCCGTACCAGCCCCGCTGTCGCGCCGACGCGCGTTACCTTCGACCCGCGCATAAAGACGACGTCATTCGCCGGCTTTTTCGAGGGTACCTACGAATTGATCGACGACATTTTTCTGACGGCCGGTGGGCGTTTCACAACGGAAAAGCGCAAGTTTAGCCAAAGGGTGAATGGTAACCCGCTGCCCTTCGGCGAAGTCAGCGAAACCTTCGACAAATTCACATATCGGGTGGCGCTCCGGTATAATTTTGCGGAACGGGCCAATCTCTACGCAAGCTATGGCACCGGCTTCAAGAGCGGCGTGTTCAACAGTTTCGGGACCTCGCCCAACGCCGTTGCGCCGGAAGCGATCGATGCTATGGAAATCGGCATCAAAGCCGATCCGTTGCCCTGGCTGCGAACGAACCTGTCGGTCTATCATTACGACTATAAGAATCTGCAGGTTAACGCACGCGCCCTCAACGGGTCCTTTGTGCTCCAGAACGCCGCAACCGCGAAAATCTATGGCGGCGAGCTGGAGATGACGATTGCGCCGACAAACGACGTCAACATTCGCAGCGCAGTGGCCTATACAAATGCGGAATATGACGATTTTCCGGCCGCGCAGGTCTTTCTGCCACGGCCGACGGGCGGCAACATCGTAACTGCGGCGGATGTGTCGGGGAACTGGATGATCCGGACGCCGCGTTACACGGTCAACCTTGGCGGATCCTATTCGGCGGACATCGGAGACGGACGTCTGACTGCCAGCGTGAATGTCTTTCACAGCGGCAAGGTGTTCCATGACTTCCTCAATTCGCTCAGGCAAAAATCCTATACGCTTGCATCGGGCGAGATCGCCTGGGCACTGCCGGGCGATCGCGTGACGCTGACGCTGTTCGGGGCGAATCTGACCAACGCCAAGGTGGCGCAGCAGATATCGCCGGGTCCTCTTGGGACCTACGTCATCTATGAACGTCCCCGGCGGATCGGGCTGGGACTGGAATATCGTTGGTGAGCGCATCGGGCGCCTTGAGAGGACGGCGGCCGTGATCCGGTCGGTTGCCATTGTCGGCGCCAGCCTTGGCGGCTGCGAAGTGGCGGCGGGCTTGCGGGCGCGCGGGTTCGACGGGACGATCACGCTGATCGGCGAGGAAAAGTCCGATCCCTATCAGCGGCCGCCGCTTTCCAAGCAATATCTTCAGGACAAGGGAACGCCGCCGGCGGACTTTTTCCTGAGGCCGCCGCAATGGTATGCCGATAATCGGATCGCGCTTGTGACGGATACTCGGGTCACGGCGATCGATCGGCGGGAGCGCGGGGTGCGGGGCGAAACCGGCAAGTTCATTCCGGCCGACCGTATCGTTCTGGCAACCGGCGCGCGGGCGCGCCGGCTTGGCGTTGCTAACGCCGACGCCCCGAACGTGCATCACCTCCGCAACCGGGACGATGCGGATCGATTGGCCGCGGCGCTGGTCCCCGGGACAACGATCGCGATCATCGGAATGGGTGTGATCGGGGCCGAAGTCGCCGCAACCGCGATCAGGGCGGGATGCCGTGTCGTGGGGCTTGAAGCGGGTGAGGGCGTCATGGCGCACCTGTTGGGCGCGTCGTTTGGGCAGTGGCTGGGGCGGGTGCATCGCCAGCACGGCGTGGACGCAAGGTTCGGCGTCACGGTCGAGAAGATCGTCACCGATGGCAATCGTGCCACCGGCGTCGGGCTGGCCGATGGCACGCACATCGCGGCCGACGCCATCGTCGTCGGGATCGGCGCGGTGCCAGCGATCGAACTTGCGGCGGAGGCAGGCCTCGATACGGCGAACGGAATTTTGGTCGATGCGTCCGGCCGTACGAGCGATCCCGACATATTCGCTGTCGGGGATGTGGCGAACCAGCCTGGCTTTTTCGGCGGGAGAGTCAGACTGGAAACGGTGCGTAATACGGTGGATCATGCGGCGGTCGTGTCGGGCGCGCTGATCGGTCAGTCCGGTGACTATTGCCGCCCGAATTCCTTTTGGTCGGATCAGTTCGACGTCCAGATACAGATGGCGGGTCGTATCCGCGCGGACGCGGAGGTGGTGATGCGGGGGCAGCTTGGAGCAGGGCGTTTCACCGCACTGTTCTTTGCCGGAGATTTGATCGAGGCGGCGCTATCAACCGCCGGAGGCGCGGACTTGGCTGCGGCGCGCAGATTGATCGAGAAACGCACGTCGGTGGACAAACATCTCGCGGCGAAACCGGATATCGCCTTGCGAGACCTCATGACGGGATAGGTTTTGCGACCGGCAATCTTGCTGGCGCGACCATCCGCTATCTGCCGTCATACCGTAGCTGCGTCTCGCGAAGAGAATGCTACCGGCCAAGTAGTTGCGCTGCCGCTGGCGTGCCTTCAAGCTTCAATTGTCACGCCAAAATTTCCAATCGAGCCCGAGCGCGCGACCTCGATCTTGCGCAGGGATGGCAGGTCATAAGGGACGCGAAATGACGATTCTTCAAATCGTGACCGCGATGCTCGTGATTATCGGCTTTTCGACCTCGCTTGCCCATGCATTGGAATATCCAGGGAAAATGAAGCTGGATCGTCCGATTTATATGCAGGTGCAAAAGATTTATTACCCCGGCTTTACCATCGCGGGGTTGGCCGAGCCGCTCGCAATCGCTGCCAGTTGCATTGCGGCATATCTTGGTCAAGATGCCCGATCATTTCCGTTTTTGGCGGCGTCCGCCGCGCTCGTGATGGCCAGCCATGCGGTTTACTGGCGCATGACCCACCCCGTGAACGGGTTTTGGCTCGCCGACGAGACGCTCGGTCGGGCCGGGCAAAGCTTCTTCGGTAAAGGGAACCCGAAACGCGTCGACGCGGGCGCGGCCGATTGGGTCGCGCTGAGGGACCGTTGGGAGCGGTCGCATATCCTGCGCGCGATCCTAGGCGGCGGCGCGGTAGTGTCGCTCCTTTGCGCTATCGCTCGATGACGCGGCGCGTCGGAGGCGTGGGGGCGGCGTACACCTTATCGAAAATGAGGCTGCTTCTCGTAAACGAAAGCTTGGCCGCCGCACTCCGCCGCGTCTAACCGTATCAGGCAGTCGGCGCCAAGCAACGATCGCATCACGTGCGAGCGCTGATCGGCAAGCACCTCGACGTGCTGCCCGCTTCGTCCTTCACGCTTGGCGCGCAGGAATAAAGTGCAACCCTCGCGCGGCTCGGTCGCCACGATCGCGGGATATCCGGTTTCAGGTGGAATGCCCATGAGACAGCGGATGGCTGCGGTGACAAAGAAGCGGAAGCCCATAAAGGCCGCGACGGGATTCCCTGGGAGGCCGAAAAAGGGTCTGCCATCGGGAAGGATCGCAAACAGTAACGGTTTGCCCGGCCTCATCGCGACGCCGTGAAACACGATGCGCGCGCCGTGCGAATCGACAACCTGGCGAACAAGATCGTGGTTTCCCACCGACATGCCGCCGATCGTCATCAACATATCGGATTCTCGGCCTTCGCGAGGAGAAAACAGGGCTTCGCACAGCACCGTCGCGTCATCGGGGACGGGCGGTTCGAGAATGTCCTTGATGCCAAGTCCCCGGCAAGCCGCGGCGATCATCGGTCCATTGCTATCAAATCTCGCATCCGGCGATGCGTCGTGCGGGGCGATCAGCTCGGTGCCCGTTGGAACGATCCTGACTATCGGAGGATTCCGAACACTGACCTGTTGCACGCCGCAAGACAGCAGCGCTCCGATACCCTCGGCGGTCAGCACCTTTCCGCGCGGCACGATGCTGGCCCCCTTTCGCCAGTCCTCGCCGCATCTACGAATATTCAGGCCGGGCAAGGCGGGCTTCGACACGATCAGGTACGGCCCATCTGTTGTGCATGCTTCGCGGGCGATGACGCAATCCGTCCCGTCAGGGACCGGGGCGCCCGTGCTTATCGGCGCTGCCGCTCCGACTGGAACCATTTGCAAAGGCCCGTGAGCGGGAATGTCGGAAACGATGCGAAATCGCTTCTTTTGCGCCGACGATGCCGAGTGTGTCGTGCTGCTTTGAACGGCAAATCCGTCCATCGCCGCGCAATCGAACCGTGGTGAATGCATGGCAGCCCGAATATCCGTCGCCGCCGCCCAATTGATCAGGTCGGCGCCGGCACGTCGGATCACTGGATTAGATGCCGAAATTTCGCGGCAAATCCGCGCGATTGCCTGCTCTGCAGAAATACCCTCAGCCATAGTGTCGGGCGCGTCGGCATTTATGTAAGCGATGCTGCATAGCCCGCCCACTCAGACGGCAACGGGACGCAATTTTACCGGGCTACCGTTCGGCGCCGAATTGCCCGAAATCCGATCGATGCGGTCGTGCGCGACGACATCGTTCAGGCTCGCTCCCGGCGCGATCCCGGCGGTTTCAAGCTTTGCGTCCGAACGGTCATGTCCATAGCCGTGCGGCATGCATACCACACCGGGCATCATCTCGTCGCTCTCGCGAACCACGATCCGTATCGTGCCCGCATCGCCGGCGAGTTCAGCTAGATCGCCGTCCGCCAGCCCGCTCGTCGCAAGATCGGCAGGATGCACGAACAAAACGCATCGGTCCTTCCCCCCCGCAAGGCGCGGTAGATTATGCATCCAAGAATTATTGCCCCGGGTCTCGCGGCGCCCGATCAACCGCAGCGTGGCGGTCGGCGCCTTTTCCAGATCGGCTCTCAGGTCCTCGATCGCTTCCAGCAGCAGGGGCGGTGCGCAATCGATCTTTTGACCGTCGGTCCGTAGCCTGGCTTCCAGCGATGATCGCAGCGGCCCAAGATCGAGGCCGTGGGGGTGGCGTTCCAGCTCATCAATGCTGAGATTCCATGGCCCGTCCTTCAGTCGCCGATCGAGGATATCGAGCGGCGAGGGTAAGGGAACAAACTCTTGGTTGAGTTCGCGGCAGAGCGATTCCCGGACGGCGTCGAGCGTGATCCAGTCGAATTGCTCGGCGGGATCGAGCGGCATGAGGGCCGGCTGCAGCCGCGCTACGTTGCGAACGGAAAAATTCAAGCTGATGTCGTAGTTGGGGACCGCGAGCGGTCTCGGCGACGGCAGGATATAATCGGCGAATCGCGTCGTCTCGTTCAGGTAGATATCGAACGACGCCATAAACTCCAGCGATCCGAGCGCGCGTTCGAACTGCAGACCGTTGGGCAACGATAGTACCGGATTGCCAGCGAAGGTTACGAGCGCCCGGATCTGTCCCTCGCCCGGGGTCAATATCTCCTCGGCCAATGCCGCGACTGGCAGTTCGCCGCTGAACTCCGGATACCCAGACACGCGGCTGTGGTAGCGCGCATATCCCGCGGGCCTCGCTCCCGTCGCCATGGCGTCGAAGGCGGGTTCGGCGAACATGGCGCCACCCGGTTGGTCGAGCGTCCCGAGTGCGATGTTGAGCAAATTCAAAAGCCATATCGAGAGCGTCGCGTGAGGCTGGATGGATACTCCAATCCGTCCATAGGCCACCGCAGGTGCGCGGCTGAGCCGTTCGGCTAAGTCGTCGACCTCTTCTTCAGTGACACCGCAAAAATCCAGCAGACGATCGACGGGAAGGCTTTCGATCGCCGACCAAGCGGTATCCCAATCGCGCAGCAGCGGGGCGATTGGTCCCGGGTTCACACTTCCCCGGGCTTTGAGCTTCAAGAGTAGCGCCGCAAGCAAGGCGGCGTCTGTACCCGGCCGGACGAAAAGATGCTTGTCGGCAATCTTGGCCGTTTCGGTCTTGCGCGGATCGACCACGATCATCTCGCCGCCCCGCTCATGAAGATCCTTCATGCGGCCGCGAAAGCCCGGCGCTCCCATTATGCTGCCGTTCGACACCACGGGATTCGCACCGAAGATGAGCAGGGTTCGCGTGCGGTCGAGGTCGGGAATCGGCAGCAACAGTTGGTGTCCGAACATCAACAGCGATGCGAGCAAATGCGGATTGGCGTCGATCGAGCTTGCCGAGAACAAGTTCCGCGTGCCGACCGCGCGTTTCAGGGCAAGACCGTGCGCCGCGAAGTCGAGCGCATGGGTGCTCGGGTTGCCCGAATAGAAAGCGACAGCGTCGGGACCATGTTCGCGCACGATCGATGCGAGCCGACGGCCGATCTCGACGATGGCTTCGCTTCGCTCCGCCGGCATCCACCCCGACGCCGTGCGCCTGATGGGGCTTGTCAAACGATCAGGGTCGCTCTGAAGATCGATGACGGAGACGCCCTTGGGACAGATGTGTCCGCGGCTGAAAACATCGAGATCGTCGGGGCGCACGGTCAGAAGCCTGTCGCCTTCGAAGGCGAAGGCCAGGCCGCAGTTTGCCTCGCACAGGCTGCACGAACGATACATGGTCCGCGGTTCGGCGGAAGGCGGTGACGCGGCGGCGTTCATAGCTTGAGGTCGCGCGCGATCGCCTTGGCCGTCGCTTCGTTATAGGGAGGCTTGAAGCCTGCCAGTTTTGCGAAATCGACCCGCGGTTGCCGGTAAACGGCTTTGGCGTGACTAAACGTCTTGAAACCGTCGAAGCCATGATAGTTTCCCATCCCTGACGCGCCGACGCCGCCGAAGGGCATATCTTCCATGACCGCATGGAAAAGCACGTCGTTGACCGTCACCCCGCCCGAAATCGTTCGATTGAGTATCAGGTCGCGCTCGGCTGTGTCCTGTCCGAAATAATACAGCCCCAACGGCCTTTCGCGCGCGTTCACATAGCGGATCGCATCGTCGATATGATCGTAAGGCACGACAGGCAGGATCGGTCCGAAGACTTCCTCGCGCATAAGAAGCATATCATCGTTCACGTTTCGAACAATATGAAGGGGCACGCGCCGACCATGCGGTGAAGGAAAGGTCTCGTTGCCGGGATTGACGATCGTCGTGATCGCTCCCTTCGCGCGTGCGTCGGCGAGATAATCCCCGATACGCCCACTATGACGCTCGCTTATGAGCGCGGTGTAGTCGGGATTGGCTTCCACCGTTGGATAGAGCGCTGCGGCGGCCCGCATCACGCGGTCTACGAATGACGCTTCGAGTTCGCGCGGAACAAGCAGATAGTCCGGCGCCAGGCAAATTTGTCCTGCATTAAGGAGCTTGCCAAGCGCAATCCGTTCGGCCGCCTGACGCATGTCCGCACTGCGGCCGATGATCGTCGGCGACTTGCCGCCCAGTTCGAGAGTGACTGGTGTCAGATTTCCGGCCGCTGCGCGAAGAATATGCTTTCCGACATCGGTCGCGCCGGTGAAAATCAGGTGATCGAAGGGTAAAGCCGAAAAGGCCTGACCGGTTTCAGGCCCTCCGCTGAAAAAGGCGAGTTCGCTTCGGTCGAAATAAATCGATGCGAGTTCCTCGAAAACATTCGCCACGCTCGGGACGAATTCCGAAGATTTGACCATGATGCGGTTTCCGGCGGCGAACGCGCCCGCCACCGCCCCGATCGTCAGCGCAACGGGAAAGTTCCAGGGGGCGATGATCCCGACGACGCCCTTTGGTTGATAGTGGACCGATCCGCGCCCGCCCAGGAGGCCGAGAGGAAAATCGAGTTTCCGTCGTTCCGGACGCGACCATCGATCGACATTTTTCAGCGCGTGTTTTAATTGCCGGACGGGCGCGACGACGTCGAACAAAAGATTGACGCTTTCGCTCCGCTGACCGAAGTCCGCCGTCAGCGCCTCGGAAAAACGCGCGCTATTCTCGACAAGCATGCGGATGCAGCGTCTCAACCTGTCTTTTCGCACATCAATCGAGACCGGCAATTCATCCAGGAAAGCGGCGCGCTGGATGTCGAGAACCAGCGACATATCCTCGGTATGATGTTCTACCATGATCGCCTGTCCTTCAGTTTCGGGGCCCTATGCATCATAGTCGATCACGACTTCCGCATCCGTCGGAAAGGACTGGCAGGTCAGAATATAGCCCTCGTCGACTTCCTTCTTGGTCAAACCGTAATTGACCGGCATTTCGACAGACCCTTGACGCAATTTCGCGCGACATGTTGCGCAAACACCAGCTTTACAGGCAAAGGGTGCGGGCAGCCCCGCCGCCCGTACATTATCGAGAAAATTGCCGTCGGCGGGGTCGAATAGGATCGAGCGCCTGCGGCCATCTATGATCACATCATAGCGTAAACCCGATAGCGCCGATGTTGGCGTCAAGACCGGCCGAGGGGTATCAGATGCGGGCGATTCCGCGCTAAACCTCTCGGTGAGGATCAGCTCCGGATCCACCCCTCTGGCGAGTAATGCTCGTTCGGCGCCATCCATCATCGGTCCCGGGCCGCAGATGAAAGCTGCGTCGATGCTGCTTTGGCCAATGACATGTTCCAATGCCGTAGACGCGCGGTCCTCTGTCAATTGGCCGTGGAAAAGGTCAACACCCCCATCTTCGTCGTCGAGAAAATGGTAGAGGCCGAGGCGTTGCAGATAGCGGTCCTTCAGTGCACCGAGCTCTTCGAGAAACATAATCGACGCGGAATCACGGTTGCCATAGAAAAGCGTGAAGCGGCTTTCGCGCTCGGTCTCGAGGGCGGTTTTCAGAAGCGACAGGATAGGGGTGATGCCCGAGCCGCCGGCAAAAGCGACATAGCGCCGCCGCCGCTCCGGCTCGAACAGCCAGGTGAAACGGCCCCGCGGCGGCATCGCCTCGATCGTGCCGCCAATCCTGAAATTCGAGGCTGCCCAGTTCGAAAACAGACCGCCGGCGACCCGCTTTATTCCAATGCGGAGCTGCCGATCTGCGGGGCTCACGCAAAGCGAGTAGTTTCGACGCACATCATCGCCGTCGATCTCGGTTCGCAAGGTCAGGTGCTGTCCCGGCTGGAAACGAAAATGGTTCCGATCCTTGTCGTCGGGGGTCAATGTAACCACGATCGAGTCGGACGTTTCCTGAACGATGTCGGAAATACGGAGGGGATGGAATTGATGGGTCATATGCCCGGCAAGCCTCAATGACATTTGAAACGATCGAAAGGTTCGAGGCAATCATTGCATTGCCACTGAGACTTGCACGGGGTGGAGCCAAAGCGGCTCACTTCGCGGGTGTCGACTGACCGGCAGCGCGGACACTCGGTACCTTTTTCGTCGGACGGGTTCGCCGCTCCATTTCGCGCCGGTGGAGCGATACCATAGGCACGAAGTTGCTGGCGGCCGCGCTCGCTGATCCAGTCGGTCGTCCACGGCGGAGCCAGAACGCTTCGGATCCCGATCGATTGGAACCCCGCCTTGTCGAGCGCTGTGCGCACCGACTGCTCGATAAAGGTCGTTGCCGGACAGCCCGAATAGGTCGGGGTCAGGAGTATGGTGGCCGGTTCTGCAACCATTCCGCGCACCATTCCCATATCGACGATCGACACGACGGGGATCTCGGGATCGAGCACGGTTTCCAGGACCCGCAATATCGCGTCCGGGATATTGTCCTCAACGGGTTGCGCGGAAGAATGCATCACCATTTTGCATCCGGATACGCTCGCGGCAGGAACTGCATGATCGCAAGTAACGGCCCGATATGCTCGCTGTGGTGGCCGCGCCGCCCCCCGGTGACAGGATAATGGTCGGCGGGTTGGTCCAGCTGTGCCTGCTCGATCAAGTCTGACATCGCGGCGTCGAACTTCGCGCGCAATGCGGAACGGTCGACCGCAATGCCGGTTTTCGCGAGTTCCTGTTCGAGCGAATCGAACTCGAACAGCTCGGCCACAAATCGCCAGTGCCAGCGAAGGCCGTCGAGAACACGGCGCCTGCTTTCATCAGTTCCTTTCGCAAGGCGAACAATCCAGTCTGCGCTGAGCTCGACATGATAGAGCAGCTCCTTGAGCGCTTTGGCGGCGATCGCTGCAAGCTCGGTGTCGGAGGAGCCCGTCAGTTCGCTGAAGAGGTGCGATTGCGCGGTGCAGAACAGCCATTGCCGCACCATAGTTCGGGCAAAGTCGCCGTTGGGTTGTTCGACGAGCAGGCAATTGCGATACCGCAGCGCATCGCGCTTGAAGGCGAGGTCGTCGGCGTTGCGCCCCGCTCCCTCTACGATGCCTGCATGATCAAGAAGCAATGTCGCCTGCCCGATCAGGTCGAGTGCCATGTTGCTGAGGCTGAGATCGATTTCCAGCGCCGGCGCATGGCCGCACCATTCGGTGAGACGTTGTCCAAGGATCAGGCTGTCGTCACCCAGCCGAAGCAGGTAATCGAAATGAAGTTCGCTGTGTGACAATGTGGCCACGCCCTGTCTGTCCGGCTTTGTCATCAGATATGCTTCAACACGTCTGGGATTTTGTAAAAGGTCGGGTGTCGGTAAACCTTGTCTGCGGCCGGTTCGAAAAATGAGTCCGCATGCCCGGGATCCGACGCAAAGATGGCGCTCGATTGTACCACCCACAGGCTGACGCCTTCTTGCCGGCGCGTGTAGAGATCACGCGCATGACGTAGCGCAATTTCTCCGTCGGGTGCATGAAGCGATCCGAAATGGCGGTGCGCCAAGCCACCGCGCGAGCGCACGAAAACCTCCCAGAGCGGCCATTCATTCTCAGTGAGCGAAGCGCTCTCGGCCTGATGTTGCTCGTCCGCACCGCCGTCCATCGATGCGCTCATGCTGCCAGGCGCCGGGAATGCTTGCGATCATAGGCAAGCGCGGCCTCGCGGACCCAGGCGCCATCATTCCACGCCGTGCGGCGTGCGTCCATTCGCTCATGAGAGAGCGGACCTTCGCCGCGGACGGCGGCGTAAAAGTCGTCCCAGGCCATGGCGCCATAATCATAACCGCCCTTCTCCGCATTCCAGACTATGTCCGGATCGGGGACGGTCAGGCCCAGATACTCGGCTTGCGGAACCATGATGTCGACGAACTTTTGTCGTAGCTCGTCATTGGTATCGCGCTTGATCCGCCAGCGCATGGACTGGGCCGTATTGGGCGATTGCGAATCCGGCGGACCGAACATCGCCATTGTCGGCAGCCACCAACGGTTCAGCGCGTCCTGTGCCATCTCGCGTTGCGCCTCTGTGCCGGAGCTAAGCGCCATCATGATTTCGAAACCCTGGCGCTGGTGGAAGCTCTCTTCCTTGCAGATGCGGACCATCGCGCGCGCATAAGGGCCGTACGACGTCCGCTGCAGTGGGACCTGGTTGATGATCGCCGCACCGTCGCCGAGCCAACCGATCACACCCATATCGGCCCATGTCAGTGCAGGATAATTGAAGATCGTCGAATATTTTGCGCGGCCGGACAGGAGCGCTTCGGTCATCTCGTCGCGGCTGACCCCCAGCGTTTCGGCCGCGCAGTATAGATATAAGCCATGCCCCGCCTCGTCCTGCACCTTGGCCAGCAGAACCGCCTTGCGTCGCAGCGTCGGGGCGCGCGTGATCCACGCGCCTTCGGGCAACATGCCGATGATTTCCGAATGGGCGTGCTGCGAAATCTGCCTGATCAGGGTCCGGCGATAAGCTGCGGGCATCCAGTCCTTCGGCTCGACAAACTCGTCGGCGGCAACCCGCGCCTCGAACCCGGCGACAAGCAGGGGGTCGTCGCCTTCGCCGATCGGCAGCCGGGGCGAGGGGGTCTGTTTGATCTCGGACATGACATGCTCCTGCGAGAAGAATTCGATATATTACATTTTATGATTGCATGGTCAAGAAAATGAATCATGAATCCGATCATTGAAATTCCTGCCACGGACGCTGCCGCCTTGCGGATCACGGCGATAATCGCACTAATAACGCGCGCGCGAGAAATTCGGGCGTCCGCGCCTTCTGGAGGGCGGGCGGCGCTCTCTATGGGGAGTATATATGATACGTTCATGTGACCTTGACACGAAAATATGTAGCATTATACATGTTTCGCGATGGATGAGGATTGGAGATGAGGGTGTCGGATTTGCTCGCGAGCACGGACGGGGCGGCAAAAGAAGGTGCGCCTTGGAACAAGGCTCACATCCTGACCGACCATATGCGCTTAGCTGCCGTTTTTGCCCCTCTGTCGAAGCATGTCATGATCGACGGGGAGCCCATTTCCTACGCGCAGTCGTGGGCCGCGGCGCAGCGCGTTGCTTTCTCGCTGATGAGCGACGGCCTTGTTCCGGGAGACCGGATCACATTCTGTCTTCCCAACCATCCTGCGACGCCCATTTTATGTACGGCGGCTTGGCTTGCAGGAGCCGTGGTTGTCACCGCGAGCGTGCTCGACGTCGATGCGACGATCGCGTTCAAGCTTGCGGACAGCGGGTCGCGCTTTGTCATCACCGGGGGTGATCGGGATCTCGATGCGCGCATTGAGGCGCTTTGCGCCGGAAGCGCGCGCGTGATCCCGATCGACCGGTTCGCGCCTTTGATCGGGGCCGGCGCGACGGGGGAGGTCGAGAGCGGCCAGTTCCCCGACGTGCGGGGCGAAGACGTCGCGCTGCTCCAATATACCGGCGGCACTACCGGCGAGCCGAAAGCTGCCATCCTGACGCATTCGAATCTCGTTGCGAACGGACGTCAGATGCTCGCGTCGCTTGACGGGTTTGATTACGGTGATGAACGCTTTCTCTGGGGTGCGCCGGCGTCGCACATCACCGGCATGTCGACGGTGCTCCTTGGGCTGTCGGTCGCCGCCGAACTGATCGACATCGCCCGATTTCAACCTGCCGACGCGCTGGAAATGATCGCCCGGCGTCAGATCACCTATCTTATCGGTGTGCCGACGATGTACAATGCGATGCTTCACGCAGGCATCGACTCCCCCGATAGCTGGCGCTCGGTCAAATATGCGCTGATCGGCGGGGCCCCGGTAACGCCGACGCTTGCTGATGCTTTTCTGCGCGCCACCGGGTGTCGCCTGCTGAGCGGCTACGGATTATCCGAAACCTCGCCCGCCGTCACGTTGATGGAACCCGGATCCGCCGCTCCCGACGGTTCGACGGGTACGCCCGTCGCAGGAACGATCCTCGAAATCAGATCGCTTGATGATCCGAATGTTGCGGTGGGGCAGGGTCAGGCGGGCGAGGTATGCGTCGGCGGCCCGCAGGTGACGGTCGGTTATTGGAACCGGCCCGATGCGACCTGCGATGCGTTCGTCGACGGACTGTTCCGGACGGGCGACATCGGCTTCATCGATGAATTCGGCCATCTGCATCTGGTCGACCGTCTTAAGGACATGATCATCGCGAGCGGCTTCAACGTCTATCCCGCGCGCGTGGAGGAGGCGATTTACCGTCATCCCGACGTGCGTGAAGTCGCGGTCATTGGCGAGGCCGACGATTATCGCGGTGAAACGGTCAAGGCGGTGATCGCGCTGCGTCCGGATGCCACGCTTTCGATCGAAGAGTTGCAGTCGTTTCTGAAAGGCGACCTGTCTCCGATCGAAATGCCGCGACGGCTCTCGATCGTCGATGAGCTTCCAAAGTCGAGCGCAGGCAAAATCCTGCGCCGCGCGGTTCGCGCAGGATAATCGAAGCGATAACCAGGAGAAGTTGAATGTCGACGGAGCCCATCGTTTTGGTCGTTAAGATGCAGGCGAAGGATGGAGCGGCGGACGCGATGCGCGCGCTGCTGCGCCGCACCGCCTCGCTCAGCCAAGCGGAGGATGGCTGCATGTTGTACCAGCTTCTGGAGGCGGTCGATGCGCCCGGGCAGTTTCTGCTGGTGGAGAAATGGCGCGATCGCGCCGCCTTCAAAGCGCACCAGTCGTCGGCGCATCTCGCGGCCGCCTTCGCGGAGATGGCCGGGCTGCAGGCTGTTCCTCCCAGCTTCGATCCGTGGCTGGCAGTTGACTGACCTATCATGACCATGTCGCGCCCGATAAGCGATCTGCCTCTCGCGACCTTTGCCGATCGGCTGAGCCGAGCGCTTTGTGCAGATCCGGCGAGGCTCGTCGCGGAATCCCGCCGCGACGATGATTTGCTACGCTGGTCCGTGGCGCAGACGTCCGACACCGTTTTCAGCATCGGACGCGGAATGTCCAGCTTGGGGCTTGCTGCGGGAGATTGCGGTGCCATTCTCGCGGCGACCGATGCCGAGTGGTTGTTCGCTGACCTGGCGATGATCCGATTGGGCATGACGTCGGTCGGCATCTATCCCACCGAGAGCGCGGCCAAGGTCGAATATGTGCTTCGCGACTGCAACGCCTCGATCGTCTTCGTGGACAGCGCGGAGCAGCTCGCAAAAGTGGACGCGGTGCGGAGTCGGTTGCCTGCCCTTCGTTATATCGTCGCGTTGAAGCCTGTCTCCGCCGCCGACACCGAAGCGTCCGGCGGGGCCTTTCAGCCGATGACACTCAAGACATTATGCGCCGCTGATGGCGCCTGGAATTTCCCCCGTGCCATCGCGCCGGAGAGCCCGGCGATCTTGATCTACACCTCGGGGACCACAGGCGCGCCAAAAGGTGCCGTCATAACGCAAGCGAACCTGCTCGCGATGGTCGATACCGCGCTCGCGGCGTATGACTTTACTCCAGGTTGGGTCAGACCATCCTACTTGCCGCTCTGTCACGTTGCCGAGCGCTTGTTCACGCTTTGCGGTTTGGTCGGCGGCATGACCACGCGGTTCGTCCCGGACTTGGCGGCGCTGCCCGAAACTCTCCGTGAAATTCGTCCGCAGCATATGCTGGGCGTCCCGCGGATCTACGAGAAGATATTGGAAGCGAGCGCCGAAGCAAGGCAACCGGGCGCCTCGCCCGCCGTCGCCATGGGATTGCAGCGCGCGGAGCTTCTCTTGTGTGGCGGTGCACGATTGCCTGCGGCGCTCGTCGCCAAATATGCGGCAGCTGGCCTTCCCATCTATGATATTTACGGAATGACCGAGGCGGGAGTGGTGACGACAAACCGGCCGGGAGATAGCCGAACCGGATCGCTGGGGCGCAGTGTAGCTGGGATCGAGACAAAGCTCTTGCCTGACGGCGAATTGCTGATTCGCGGCGACGGTGTTTTTTCGGGCTATCTCAACAAGCCCGATCAGACCGCCGCCGCACTGAAGGATGGTTGGTTCCATACCGGTGACATCGTCACCTGCGATGCCGACGGATATTTCTATATCGTCGACCGCAAGAACGATATCCTGAACACCTCGGGCGCGAAGCTCGTGGCCCCGGCGCCGATCGAGGAGAAGATCGGAGCGAGTCCGCTCGTCGCGGGATCGATCGTCATCGGAAACGACCGCAAGTATCTGACCGCGCTGATTTTGCTCGATGAGGCGGGGTGCCGGCGCTTTGCCTTGAATGAAGGCCTGCCGTTCGAAAGTCTGGATGCTTTCGGGCGTGATGCCTCGTTGATCGCCGCAATCGACGGGTTGGTCAGCACCGTTAACAGGCATTTGTCGAGGGTCGAGCAGATCAAGCGCTATCATCTTGTTTCGCAAACATTTGCCCCCGCCGATCCCGAGATGACGCCCACGATGAAGGTTCGTCGCCGCGTTTTCGAGGAACGATATGCCGATGCGATCTCGGCTATGTACGATCAGAAGGCCGCGGCCTCATGACTGGGATATACCGTCAAGATCGGGACGACGGACTGGTCGAGATCGTCATCGACCGACCTTCGAAACTCAATGCGCTGACCCTGGACATGATGGCGGAAATGCGGACTGCGATAATAGATGTCGCCGCAGATCCGTCGGCCGCAGCACTGCTGTTGACCGGAAACGGACGGGCGTTTTGCACGGGACGGGATCTTTCCGACGCACAGCCGGGCGAAGACGCGCGCGCGATCCTCGACGATCATATCAACGGTCTCGTCCGTGCGATCCATGACCTTGAAATACCAACGGTGGCGGCGGTGCGGGGCCCGATCATGGGCGTCGGGCTCGGTATCGCTCTTGCCTGCGACATTGTTGTGGCAGGACATAGCGCCGCGATATCCTCTCCCTTTGCCCGGCTCGGGGCCGCGCTCGATTCTGGAGGGCATTTCTTTCTAGCCCGGTCGATGGGCACGCGCCGGTCGCTCGAACTGATTTATTCGGGGCTAGCCCTAACAGGGTCCGAATTGGTCAAGGCGGGTTTGGCGAGCGTTTGCGTCGCCGACGAAGCTGTGGACGGCGTCGCTCGCGAGCGGGCGCTCCGGCTGGCACGCGGGCCGACGACTGCCTTCAAGCTTCAGAAACGCCTGATCCGCCGAACGCTTGATCTTGGCCTGGAGGCCACGCTTGCGGAAGAAGCTGAGATGCAGGGGGTGTTGTCCCAGACACTCGACTACGCAGAGGGCATCGCCGCCTTCTTCGCGCGCCGCGATCCCGACTTCGTATCGCAGCGGCGCACGCTCCGGAAGGATGTTTGATGTCGGACGAAGCAGGTCCCCTTGTTCTAGTCGAGCGGCGGGGCGCCGTCGGTGTCGTGACGCTCAACCGCCCGGGCGCGCGCAACGCTTTGAGCAAGGCGCTGCTTTCGGAACTCAGGAATGCGATGTGTAGCCTGGATGATGATCACGATGTCGGCGCTATCGTCCTTACCGGTGGCAACAAGCATTTTTCAGCGGGCGCCGACATCAAGGAAATGACATCCAAAAGTTTTGCAGAAGCTTATCTCGAAGATTTCGTCACGCGCGACACGGCGTTCATGGGCCAGATCCGCACGCCCGTCATCGCGGCCATTGCCGGCCCAGCCTTGGGCGGCGGATGCGAATTTGCCCTGATGTGCGATATCATCGTCGCCGACGAAACCGCGATATTCGGTCAGCCGGAAGTGGGGGTCGGAACGCTGCCGGGTGGGGGCGGAACTCAGCGCTTGGCGCGGCTGGTCGGCAAACACGTCGCGATGGAACTCTGCCTCACCGGCCGGACATTCTCGGCGCACGAAGCAAAGGACATGCGGTTCGTGTCGCAGGTGGTGCCCGCAGGATCGGCTGCGACAGCGGCGCTCGCTATGGCGGAACGCATCGCCGGCTTCTCCCGCCCCGTCGTCCTGATGATTAAGGAGGCGGTGAGCCGCGCGTTCGAAGGCACGCTCAGCGATGGGCTGCAATTCGAACGTCGCCTCCTGCATGCCTCGTTCGCGCTGGAGGACCAGAAAGAAGCGATGACGGCATTTGCCGAACGCCGCGCTCCGCATTTCAGGCATCGTTGAGGGATTCATGAACCAGATTGTCAACCGCCAGTACCGACTGCTGGCGCGCCCCGAAATTCATTATAGCCCAGACCTCCTTGGATATCGGGAAGAGATGGTCCCCGAGCCACAAGTGGGAGAGTTCGTAGTTCGGAACCGGGTCATGTCGCTCGATCCTGCCCTGCGAAGCTGGATGGGGGCCGTGCGCTCCTATATCGATCCGGTTCCGCTCGGCGATGTCATGCGCGCCTTTGCGGGCGGCGACATTATTGCGTCGCGCCACGACGATTTTCCCGTCGGCGAACGAGCAGTCGGAATGTTCGGCTGGCAGGATTATGCTGTCAGCAACGGTGACAAGGCGCGTCTTGTGCCTCGCGCGGTCGAAATCGCAGATGCGCTAGGGCCGGTCGGCGTCACGGGTGTCAGCGCGCATATCGGGTTGTTTTCGATAGGCGAAGCCAAGGCCGGCGAGACGGTGGTGATCTCGGCGGCTGCCGGAGCGGTCGGCTCGGTCGCGGTGCAACTGGCAAAGCAGGCGGGGTGCCATGTCGTCGGAATTGCGGGCGGTCCCGCAAAATGCCGTTGGGTCGAAGAATTGGGGGCCGACCAGTGCATCGATTACAAGCAGCCGGGGCTCGGCCGCGCACTGCGAAATGCCTGCCCCGATCGTATCGATGTCTTCTTCGACAACGTCGGCGGCGAAATTCTGGATACGGCGCTGGCGCGGCTCGCCCTTAACGCACGGGTGGTCCTTTGCGGGGGCATATCGCAATATAACTCCAACAAGGTCGAGGGACCGTCGAACTATCTTTCCCTGCTTTCAAATCGCGCACGAATGGAAGGGTTTATCTATTTCGACGACGCCGACCGGTGGGCTGCGGCCGAAGACGCGATGGTCGAACTGGTCGCAACGGGCCGCATCCGTCACAAGATCGAATGGATCGAGGGTCTCGCGCAGGCTCCCGAAGCGGTGAGCCGTCTCTATTCGGGCGCCCATGATGGCCGGCTGCTTGTCCGGCTATGAGCGTCCCCCGTCCATTTCGCGCCTCCGCCGGACAGCTTTCGAAAAAGCCGTTGCCCGTGACCCAGGTCGCCGTGGCGGAAATGCGTCAGCGGCTTTCTCTGGCTCGGAACGCCCATGCTCCCTTGAACGATGATTGGCGATATGGCTTGCCGTCCGCACAGCTGCAGCGCCTCGCGGAACGATGGAAGAGCGATTTCGACTGGGCGCCGGCAAAAGAGCAGCTGGATGCCTTCGAAAGCCTGGCATTCTCCGGTACCGACGGCGACGGCGACGAATTTTCGCTCCATATTCTTTCGCTGACCAGCGAGACACCGGCCGCGGCTACGATGGTGCTGGTGCATGGCTGGCCGGGCACGGTTCTCGACTATGCGGCATGCGCCCGGTCCCTCTCGACCAGCCGGCAAGGGCCAGATCTCGACCTGCTAATCGTCTCGCCGCCTGGATTCGGGCTATCGGCACGGCCTGCCGATCCTGCAAATGCCCGCAAGATGGCGCGATCGCTGGCCACAATGATCGAAGCGATCGACGGGCCGGTCATTGTCCATGGTAACGATTGGGGAGCGACGATCACCTCCTGGCTCGCTTTTGATCGGCCCGAACTCGTCGCAGCTATCCATCTGGGCATGATGGGGCTCAAGCCGGGGATCGGAAAGGGCGATCCGCTGAGTGAAGCGGAACGGGCGTGGCTGGACGTGGTCAAGGTGCGGCTTGGCGCCGATAACGGCTATGCCGAAATGCAGTCGAGCGTACCTTCAACGATCGGCGCGGCGCTGGCGGACTCGCCGCTGGCCGCCTTGGCTTGGACGGCAGAGAAATATCTGCGCTGGTCGGCTCCCGATCCCCGCGACGACGGCGCGCTGGACGACGCGATACTCGCGCAAACCACCTTGCACTGGGCCGCGAATGACCTGCCCAGCGCGGCATGGATATACTGGGCCGAGCGTCATCTGCCGGAGCAACTGGCTGCCGGGGAAGCCGTCGCCGTTCCGACCGGTTTCACCTTTTGCGAGGGCGGGTTTTTTCCGCCGCCGCCGGAGGCGTGGTGCGCCAGAGCACATAACGTCATTTTTCGAGAAATTTTGTCGGCGGGCGGCCATTTCGGGGCTTGGCTGGAACCGTCCGATTATGCGGAATCGCTGCGCCGTTTCTGCGACAAGGTGATAGGATGAACGGAGCGGATTATCTGAATGCGGCAATTGAACGGCTGAAGGCCGGCGTTGCCGATTATCCGGCGGACCGGCACATCGCCGTCATCGGGGCTGGCACGATGGGCGCGGGCATCGCGCTGGCAGCGCTCAAGGCCGGATACCGGGTAACGCTCAGCGAAACGGCCGAGGCACCGCTGCGGCGCGCCGGCGACTGGATCGAACGAGAGTTCCATAAAACGCAATCGCGTGGCGAGTGGAAGGCGGATGATCCCGCCGATATGTTGCGAAGGGTCTTGTCGCTCGACGAACTGGGCGACCCTGATATCGTGATCGAGGCGGCTTATGAATCTTTGGCCGTGAAGCAGCAGATTTTTTCACAGCTGAGGCATGTCTGCGGACCGCAGACCCTGCTCGGCACCAATACGTCAACCCTGGACATCGACGCGATCGCGAGCGTCACCGGCCGCGACGAAAATGTCGTCGGGCTGCATTTCTTTTCGCCAGCCCATGTAATGCCGCTGCTCGAGATTGTGCGCGGCCGCGATACGAATACGCAGTCGATCACGCGCGCCAGAGCGCTCAGCAACCGGCTCGGAAAAGTCGGCGTGGTTGTTGGCAATTGTTATGGTTTTGCCGGGAATCGCATGGTCGAAGGCGTATTCCGGGAAGTCGATCGATTGTTGATTGAGGGGGCTCGTCCGACCGAGATCGATAACGCCTTGCAGAATTTCGGGATGGCGATGGGCCCGTGCAAGGTCCTTGACCTCGTCGGTCTCGACGTCCCGTATAAGGCGCGGCGGGAGAACTCGCAGGCGGCGTCCGGCGATGTCAGCTACTATGCGCTGTGCGATGCGATGGTCGACAGGGGCTGGCTCGGCCGAAAATCGGGGAGCGGTTTCTATATCTATGAAGATGATCAGGGCATCGATGTGGTGAACGATCGGATAGAGTCGCTCGCTGGCGAGCTTGCCGGCCAGCTCGGTATCGAGCGACGTGACGCAACCAGCTCGCAGGAGATCATCGACCGGATCGTCCTTCCATGGAGCCTTGAGGCAGCAAGACTATCCCAAGAGGGGATCGTCGAGAGCAGCGAACATGCAGATGTCATCGCGTGCCTCGGCTATGGCTACCCGCGCGGGCTTGGCGGGCCAATGCGTCACGGAAATGCGATTGGATACGATACCATTGTATCAAGAGTTGAGCCGTTTTCTGTTGGGCGCGAACCGTACTGGGAAGTTCCTGCTGAAAGTTACTGGATTTGATGGACAATCTTCGCGATTTGCCACTGCGTCAAAGCTGTTTCCATATAATACAATTTATGTTGATCGAAAAATATGATTGTGTCATATATCTCTCATATAAAGGGAGAGACAACATGAGGGCTTTGGCAGCTTCCGCGCTGTTGTGCGGCGCTATCTATGTGGTTCAGCCGACGTCGGCGCAGGCGCAAGAAAGTGGCGCCGACCCGGCCAATGGCGGCGCGGATTCGGCGTCGGTCGGTACCCCGGCATCCGACGATATCGTCGTAACGGCAAGGCGACGAGCCGAAACCACCCTTGATACTCCGCTCTCGGTGACCGCGCTCAGCGGCTCCTCGCTGAAGGATGCCGGTATTCGCCGTCTCGAAGAACTGGCCATTCAGGTTCCCAATTTCCGTCAATCGACGGGCGGCCCCAATAATTTCAACTTCATTCGCGGCGTGGGTTCGGGCTCGAACGCCGGATTCGAGCAGGCGGTCGGCGTCTTTGTAGATGAAATCTATCTCGGTCGCGGAAACCAGGCGCACCTACCATTCTTCGATATGCAGCAGGTGGAGGTCGTGCGCGGACCGCAGGTCCTTTTCCTCGGGAACAGCACGACAGGCGGAGCGATTTCCTTCACGACGCGGCGGCCGGGCGATACGGTCGCAGCCAATGCGGACGCGAGCTACGAGTTCAATAACAACGAGCTCGTTCTGAACGCCGGCGTCGATTTGCCGATAACGTCGAAAGCGGCGATCCGCATCTCGGGATTGCACCAGGACCTGGAGCGCGGCTGGCTGAAATCGATCGTAAACGGGGGCGAGACCACCGAACCGCGATATCGCAATACCGGCGTGCGGGGCGTGCTCGATTTCGACAGCGGCGACGGGTTCGAGCTTACGTTCAAAGCCGAATATCTGGACCTACGTCAACTCGGCAACGTGCTGCAGCCCGTGACCAATCTTCTCGGAAACCCAGCGATCGTCGAAACGGTGTTCGACAGGCGCCGCGTCGTCGGAAGGCCTGCACCCTTCGATGGATCGCGGGGCGACGAGCGAAACATGGAGCAGCAAAGCTATCTGGCGCGAGCATCGATCGAGCTGGGTGAGGCGACCCTGATCGCGACGACCGGCTATGTCGATTATGATTTCGATCAGGCGGTCGAAGCCGACCTCACGCCTTTGCCGATCATCGATTTCCGGCAGTTCGAGAATTATCGGCAATTCAGCCAGGAATTGAGGCTGTCAGGTTCGCTGTCGGACAGTTTCGACTATGTTATCGGCGGATATTATCAGCGCGATACGCTTGAGGTCGATCTCATCATCGATGCCAATATTCCGGCGGCCGGCCTCACAGCGGGCCGACATGCTCGTCTCGACCAAAAGGCCCGGACCCTTTCGACCTTTGCAAACTTCACATGGCGGCCGATCGACAAGCTGGAGATTGCCGCAGGCGCTCGCTATTCGCACGTCCGCAAAACCGCTGATCAGTCGGCCACGGTCGTCGATGTCGTGACCGGCGTTCCCAACCCCTCGCGTGACGGACCAGTATATCGCAGTGTTTTCGGTGTTCCGCATGTTTTCACGGGTCTGCGCCTTGGTGAAGGTGCGTTCATGCCGCAGGTGAGCGTTCAATATTCCTTCACACCCGACACCATGGCTTTCGCGCGTTTCGTTCGCGGTGAAAAGGCCGGCGGCTTCGACCCGCTTTATGCCGACGCCGACCCAACGAAAGTCAGCTTCAAATCCGAACGCGCCACCTCCTATGAAGGTGGCGTCAAGACAGCATTGGCCGGACGATCGCTGACGCTCGCGCTCACTGGCTTTTACACCAAACTCGATGATCTTCAGGTGAGCACATTCAACGGAGCGACCAATTATGTCGTCGGCAACGCGGCGCGGGCACGCTCACAAGGGTTCGAGCTGGAGGCGACCTGGAAACCGATCGATCCGTTGTCGCTCTCGGGGGTTCTCGGTTACACCGACTTCAAATATATCGACTTCGCGGGGGCGGGATGTACGTCGCAGCAAAATGTCGCCCAGCCCGTGGGTTGTTCGCAGGATTTGAGCGGCAAGACCGGTCCCTTCGTTTCGCGATGGACCGGAACGGCTAACGCCAAATGGACTCAGCCTGTCGGACGCCATGCTATCGAGTTGAACGGCACCTACAGCTTTCGCAGCGCTTATTTCCCATCGCCTTCGCTTGACCCTTTGCAGCGTCAGAAAGGATTTGGCCTTCTCGACGCAAGGATCGAGTTTCAGTCGGCCGACGGCTGGCGTATCGGCCTGTTCGGCCGGAACCTCACGGACAAGCTGTTCGCGGAGGCGGGAGCTGACGTGCCGGGGGTTCGCGGCGCGACCTATCTGACGACCAGCAGAGGTCGCCAGATAGGGGTAAGTGCGGCGATGGATTTCTGAACTTCCTCGGTTAGCCGGGGAGGCCCCAAGCCGAAGCGGTGGTCGGGACTTGGGTCCTGTAGATGATTTTTCGGCGCCATACGTTAATCCGGCCCGCTGAATCGCTCGTACACTGAGCGATCGGCCAATCCAAAGGAACCGAATTGCGTGTGGCCGATATCCCGAAGAAAGGATTCGGAGGGATCCAATATGGTGAAGTATAACGCCCGACAGAGGTTTCGGGCGGCGTGGCCCATCCAAGGCGATGGCAACATTTCCATCGGGAGCTGCGGGTCCTTCAGCGCTATTTTGCGATAATTCAGGATCAGGATTGTTCGAAGAACAAACGCCGGTTCCGGGGCGGGCAGTTCCGATTGGGCCGCTTTCAAGACTGGTGAAAATTCTTCGAGAAATGTCTCATACTCGGCTTCGATCGATGGAAGATCCCATGTGCGAAGCGCCAGTTTGGCGACCAACGCAGCATTTGCGCTGTTTCGTACCGGAGAGGAGAGGATGAGTGTGCGGTCGAGCATCGCATGGTCGGCGAGAACGCGGTGGACTGCGTCGACTTCGTCGAACGGATAAATGAAGATGCCGGGTGCGATTTGTCCGGCACCGACCCATTGCAGGTCCGCCTTGAAAGACGCTTGCTGTTTCGCGGTTCCGGTGCCTTCGACGACGATCAGGAACCTCCAGTCGCCCGACCATCGGCTACCGTAGGCTGCATAGATGCGGGGCGCATATTGCATGAGTCGGTCAAGCGGCTCGCCGGTGACTGTATAGTAGCTCTGGCGCCCGATGCGCTCGGTCCTGAACCAGCCGTCGTTGACGAGTCTTACCGCAGTGGTGCGTGTAAGGCGTTCGTCCAGCCCGAGGGCGGTTCCCATTCTGACGAGGCCGGAAAGAGCGATCGTTCCTCCGTGCGGAAGGATCATATCCCCCATGATCGTCGAAATGAGCGCGCGAGGCGTCGATCGCTCCGCGGAACGGAGGGTCTCAATCATCTGTGGAAGCGTATCCTCGGCCCCCTGGCGCCTCACCTTGTTATCGGCCGCCGATTGACCAGACGTACGCTTCATCGATTTTCCCCCGGCTGATGCTGAGAATGTTCCAAGCTTCGGCCATAACATCGCCGACAATTGTCTCAAATATGCTTTTCATACCAGATGAAGCTTTTCAAGACTGTTCAGTTTTAAGCTTGATCGGCGGATTATAAATGATACAAAAAGGTTTATCAAATCGTAAAAAGTGTTTCATGAGGTGACGATATGCGTGAGGCCGTGATCGTAGAAGCAAAGCGGACGCCGATCGGACGAGCGTATCGGGGCGCGTTCAACAATCTGGAAAGTCCGTCGCTGGCTGCGCTGTCGATCCGCGCCGTGCTCGAGGCCAGCGGCCTCGATCCTGCGCGCGTGGAAGATGTCGTCCTGGGCGCAGCGCAATTGCAAGGAACGCAAGCTTCGACCTTGGCTCGGTATGCTGCGCTCGCATCGGGCTTTCCGCTCGAATGCGCCGGCATGAGTATCGATCGTGCCTGCTCGTCCGGCCTCATGGCGGTTGCCACCGCCTCAAAGCAAGTCGTCCTCGACGGCATGGACGTCGTGGTCGCGGGCGGGGTAGAGTCCGTCAGCCTTGTCCAGACCAAGCGAATGAATCTCGATCGGTATGCCGATCCCCTAGCTGCGGCGCGCACGAGCGGTGTTTACGACAGTATGCTGCAGACGGCAGAAACCGTCGCGCGGCGTTATGGCATCTCGCGGGAAGCGCAGGACGCCTATGCGCTTGAAAGTCAGATGCGAACGGCGGCGGCGCAGGCGGCTGGCCTCTTTGATGAGGAAATCGTTCCCGTCCAAGTGGACAAGATCGTTTCGGCCGACGGCGGCGCGGTGGCAGTCGAGCGTGTCACGCTGTCCAAGGACGAGGGTAATCGTGCCTCGACCACTATTGAAGGGCTGAGTTTACTCAAGCCCGCGCTGAGTGCCGATGGATCGGTGACAGCCGGCAATGCCTCGCAGCTCTCCGATGGTTCGGCCGCATGCCTTATCGTGGAACGAGAAATTGCGGAGCGGGAGGGGTTGAAGCCACTCGGCGCCTACCGTGGGATGGCCGTCGTCGGATGCGAGCCGGACGAAATGGGAATCGGCCCCGTGTTCGCTATTCCGCGGCTCCTTGACCGCCACGGCCTCAAAATGTCCGATATCGGACTATGGGAGCTGAATGAAGCGTTTGCCGTGCAGGTCATCTATTGCCGGGATCGGCTCGAAATCCCGAACGATAAGCTGAACGTCAACGGTGGCGCCATTTCCATTGGTCATCCCTACGGGATGTCGGGCGCGCGCATGGTCATGCACGCGCTTCGCGAAGGCCGGCGGCGGGGCGTCCGACATGTCGTCGTCACCATGTGTGTGGGTGGCGGACAAGGGGCGGCAGGGCTTTTCGAAGTATTTTGACCGTGAGCTCCAAGCCCTGCGGATATGGCAAGGGCGGTATGAGCTGATCAGCCTTCCGCGCCGCGAGGTTCGCGGTCATGGAAAATCGCGGGCCTGCGAGGCGTCATCCTGCCGTTGTCTCGCCGTAGTTTAGGTATCAAATTCTACGACTAAACGCCAAAATAGTATCATAAAATTTCAGCGATTAGAAAATACTCAATAATATCATATCATTATACCGTTACATCCGTAATTTTTATAATACATAATTTGTCTTTCAAATGCAAAAAATGTGTCTATATTCCGAGTCGAGCGGGAGGTCTTTCGCTTGAGACGTGCTCTGCACAGCGCTGCAATCTTCCGATGAGAAGCCGGCAAACAGCGGAGCCAATTGAAGGGGAGTAGACATGGTGGGTTCCCTCGGCCTTTCGATGTATCTTCTGGGAAGTTCGCTGAGCGCGGAGACCGGCCAGTCTCCCGACATCATTGCCTCAAATAAGGCAGAGGGCCCTGCGGAAACGGGACAAGTGGCGCCTGCTGGGGTGTCATCCGAGGAGCCGGGCGAGATCGTGGTCACCGCCCGTCGGCGTGCGGAGCGCATTCAGGACGTGCCGATTGCTGCGCAGGCGCTGTCAGGCGAAGCAATGCAGGCCTATAATTTGCAGACCGCGGCGGATCTTGCGCGGCTCGTGCCCAGCCTGTCTTTCAGCGGATCGTTCGAAACCATCCCCAAGATCACCATCCGCGGCGTCGGGACAAACGAGTTCACGGCGAATGTGAACCCGGCCGTGGGTCTTTACATCGACGACGTGTATCAGGGTCTGGGCGCGGGTCAGAATTTCCAACTCTTTGACATCGAGCGTGTCGAAGTGTTGCGGGGGCCGCAGGGTACCTTTGTCGGCAAAAACAGCACCGGGGGCGCAGTGCAATATTACACGAGCGACCCGACCGACGTTCTCGCCGGTCGGGTCGAGCTCGGCTATGGTCGTTTCGACCGCCTCGAAACCGAGGCGATGATAAATCTTCCGCTTGGCGACGGGGTGGCCTTTCGTCTTAGCGGGACGACGACGGACCGCGATGGGTATTGGCGTAACCGCTTGCTCGGTTTGCGCGATGGCCGCATCGATCGCTGGGCGCTTCGCGGCAAGCTCAAGCTCGATCTCGGCGAGAATGTCAGCGTCCTGTTGAAGCTGGCCCACGGCGAGGCGGATGATGACCTGCGCCGGTCGCGCCAAACAGGGCGCTTGCCGTCAGGCGCCGACCTCACCGGCTATGTGGCCGATCCCACCTATTACCAGGGCAGGGCCGACCGGCAAACCTACGACCGCATCAATACAACCAATGCTTCGGCGCGAGTTGTTGCCGAGATGGGTGCCGTCACGCTGACCTCCGTGACCGGCTATGACAAGGTAACCCGGCGCTCCTTCGAAGAGACGGATCAAAACCCGTTCGACCTGCTGACGATCTTTTATCCAAGCAATGGTCGATCCTTCTCGCAAGAGCTTCGACTGAGCGGCGAGACCGGTGACCTCACCTTCGTCGTCGGAGGATATTATGGCAAGGAGCGCCAGCGAAACGGTATCGACTTGCGGTTTTTCGACTGTTTCGTTGCACAAACCTGCTCGGTGCCGTCGAACGCTGCCGATCTGCGCGCGATTGCCGCAGCCTTCGGCGTGCCGACCGACGGGTTGACCGACGATCAGGTCGAAGCAGTCCTTCCACCGGCGCTGAACGCCGGCCTTGCGCAGCAGGCTAGCCGCTACGATTTTTCGTATCGGCTACGCACCACAACCTATGCGGGCTTTGCCGAAGGCACCTACGCGCTGACCGATAAGCTCAACGTGACGGCAGGAATGCGCTACACTTGGGAACGTCGGTCCTATTTCGGTCAGTCCCTCGTCACCGGGGGCGGTGCGCTCGGCCCGGGGTTCGGATCGGGAGGGATTCCGGCAGCGGACGACGCCAAGTCTTGGGACGATTTGTCCGGGCGCGTCATCGTCGACTATAAGCCCGTGCCCGATGTGATGCTTTATGCATCGGCCAGCCGTGCATTCCGCGCCGGAAATTATAATGGCGGCGCATTCGGCTCGCTCGACCAAGCGTTGCCGCCCGTCGATCCCGAAAGCGTCTGGTCATACGAACTCGGCCTTAAGAGCCAGCTCTTCGATAAGCGGGTGACATTCAATCTTGCCGGTTTCCGCATCGACTTCAGCAACAAGCAGGAGTTTATCGCCGACAATGCGCAAATCCTGTTGAGAAATGCGGCCTCCGCGCGCACTTACGGCGTCGAAGCCGACGTAAAATGGCTGCCGACCGATCAGCTGACGTTGATTGCCGGCGTCGCGGTACTCGACGCCAAGTACCGATCCTTTGTTTCCGATCTCGGTGATTTTACCGGCAATCGCCTGCCGAATGCGCCCAAGCTCTCACTGAACGGAACGGTCAGCTATCGCATTCCCCTGTCATCGAACGTCGACGCGACCATGGCCGTCGATGTTCAGCACCGCTCGCGCGTACATTATCAGTCGAACAACGATCCGATCACCTCCGAGAATGGCTACACGACCGCCGATCTGCGTCTCGGTGTCGACGTCGGTGAACGGCTGACCATCAACGGCTTCGTGAACAATCTCTTCAACGAGAAATATATCGTCGATTCGAACGACATCGGTGTCCCGTTCTTCATCACGATTCTGACGGAGAATATGCCGCGTACCTGGGGTGTTTCGGCAAGCTATCGGTTCTGATGACGGCTCCCATATGATCTGGAGATGAATGATGAGCACGGGCTTCGTTTGGCACGAACGTATGATGTGGCACGACACCGGAAGCGCTGCGGCCGGCGGGCTGCCACATCAAAGCCGCTTTCAGCCCGGTGACCATTTCGAGCACCCCGAAACCAAGAGGCGGCTCAAAAACCTGCTCGACGCCTATGATATCAGTTCCCGGCTCGTTCCGATCGCGCCCGTCGCCGCGTCGGACGAGGATATTCTCCGTGTTCACACGGCAGACTATCTCGAGCGGCTCAAGCGCCTCGATGAAACGGGGGGCAATGCCGGTATTGACGTCTTCGACGTGGCGATGATGGCGCAGGGAGGGTTTGGGATAGCCCGACTTTCCGCCGGTGGCGCAATCGCGGCACTCGCTGCGGTGCTAAATGGCGATGTGCGCAATGCCTACGCGTTGACGCGGCCTCCGGGCCATCACGCCGAGCCGGACCGCGGCCGCGGCTTTTGTATCCTGGCGAATATTGCCATCGCGGTGCGGGCGGCGCAGGCACGATTCGGCGTAGAGCGCGTCGCCGTGGTCGACTGGGATGTGCATCATGGCAATGGAACCGAGCGCATTTTCTGGGAGGACCCCAATGTCCTCACGATCTCGTTGCATCAGGACGGACTTTATCCGCACGACGCTGGCGGGGTAGGAGATCGCGGTGGCGGCGCCGGCACCGGGTTCAATATCAATATCCCCCTTCCGCCGGGGAGCAATGGCGAGACATATGGCTATGCGTTCGATCGCGTCGTCGAACCCGCGTTGCGCCGGTTTCGCCCTGACCTGATCGTGGTCGCATGCGGTTTTGACGCGTGTGCGATGGATCCGCTGGGCCGCATGATGCTCGTGTCCGACCATTTCGCCGAGTTGACGTTGCGCTTGCTCGATCGCGCGAATGATCTATGCGGCGGCAAGCTCGTCTTTTGCCATGAAGGTGGTTACTCCGAAGCCTATGTACCCTTCTGTGGTGCCGCGGTAATCGAAACACTTATCGGCGGCACGAGGCAGATCGTGGATCCGCTCGCGCCGCTTCTGCGGCTGAGTGGCGGCCAGCGGCTGACAGAGCTTCAGCGTGAGGCCGTGGACAGCGCGGCGATATGACAGGGGAGGGAGACGCAACGACGCTCCTCGACCGTCGCCAAAAAATTCTGGGCCGCCACGCGCCGCTTTTTTATGAAACGCCGGTGGAACTTGTGCGCGGCGAGGACGTGTGGGTCTTCGACAAGGCCGGACAGCGGTATCTCGACGTCTACAACAATGTCCCGCACGTCGGCCATTGTCATCCTCGGGTCGTGGAAGCGCTATGCGCCCAGGCACGCCAGTTGAACACGCATACCCGCTACCTCGGTGAGCAAGCTGTCGCCTATGCCGAACGACTGGCAGCCAAATTTGCTCCGCCGCTCGACACCGTTGTTTATTGCTGCACGGGGACTGAGGCGAATGAACTTGCGCTGCGTCTGGCGCGCGCGGCGACCGATGCGAAAGGCGTAATCGTTTCCAGCTGGAGCTATCATGGCAACTCGTCAGAGCTCGCAGCGCTGACGACCGCACTCTCGACCCCGGAATCCTTTCCCTTCCATGCGCGCGCCGTCGGCATTCCCGATACCCTGACGCCCATCAAGGGGGGGATCCGGAGCGTGTCCTCTGCGATCGGTTCGCTCGAGCGCGCCAGAGTCCGGATAGCGGCGCTGCTCATCGACGCCTCTTTTTCAAACGAGGGCATGCCGGCTCCGCCGGACGGTTTTGTGGCCAGCATGGTGCAACAGGTCCGGGATGCGGGAGGCCTCGTCATCGCCGACGAAGTTCAATCGGGATTTGGTCGGACCGGCGATGCTATGTGGTCCTATGCCGCTCACGGCATCACGCCGGACATCGTCACTTTGGGCAAGCCAATGGGGAATGGTTATCCACTCGCCGCGGTGATATGCCGGTCGGATCTCATCGAGCGGTTCGGCCCGGCCTATTTCAACACCTTCGCGGGTAGCGGCGTCGCAGCTGCGGTGGGCAATGCGGTTCTCGATGTGATCGAGGATGAGCGCCTGCTCGAGAACGCCCGCAGTGTCGGCGCCTATGCTCGTGCCGAACTCCGCGCTCTGGCAAAAAGTCATGGATCGCTAGGCGCCGTTCGCGGGCGCGGACTGCATTTCGGGGTTGAGATCGTCGGTGAGCGGCCCGATCCCGCACCTGACAGGGCGCGCCTGATGGTCGAACGGTTGCGCCGTGCAGGAATTCTGGTCGGACGTATCGGGCGGGATGGAAACATACTCAAGATGCGCCCGCCGATGACCTTCTCCCACGCGCACGTCGATATGTTGACGGAAGCGATGGACGGTGCGCTCCAGGAAGGTTTCCGCCTTGATTGAAACGATGCCGCAGCGTCTCGCCCTGGAAACCGCTGCCCGATCCGTTCTGGAATATTGGCCCGGGGATTTTCGGCAGATTCAGCTTCTGAAGTATCGCGAGAATGCAGTATTTACTGCGATCAGGGATGACGGCACGCGAGTGGCGCTCCGTCTCCACCGGCCGGATTATCATCGTGATGCTGCCATCCGGTCCGAGCTTGCTTGGATGTCCGCATTGGCGGGGACCGGCTTCCATGTCCCGGAAGCGATACCACTGCCTAACGGCGAACCGATCATTCGCGTCGCCCATCCTGTGCTTCCCAACTTGCGTCAGGCTGACCTGTTAACCTGGGTTGACGGAAAGGCCATAGGCACGGTCGGCGATCCGCTTCCCTCGCCGCTGGAGGCGAAAGCTCATTTTTGGAAACTGGGTGCGCTGGTTGCGGCGCTCCACAGCCACGCAGAGAAGTGGAAACGACCGGACGATTTCGAGAGAAAACCTTGGAACGCCGCAGCGTTGGTCGGCACACGGCCAGCTTGGGGCAGGTTTTGGGAACTGCCCACTTTATCCGCGGAAGAGCGCACGCTGGTTAAGACAGCGCGCGACCAGGCGCGGCGGGTGCTCGCTTCGCTTGATACCTCGCCTGACTGCTACGGCCTCATTCATGCGGATCTCATCCCCGACAACATCCTGGCTGAACACGACCGGCTCGCCGTAATCGATTTCGACGATTGCGGCGATGGATGGCATCTCTTCGACCTGGCGACGATCCTTTTCGTTCATTTGGACGATCCGCAATATTCGTTGGCGAGGGGGGCGCTGATCGACGGCTATGCGTCGGTCCGACCGCTACGTGACGACGTCCTATCCCAGCTCGACCTGTTCCTGTTCTTGCGAAGTACCACCTATCTCGGCTGGCTGCAGACCCGACCCGACAGCATGCCGGCGGACGAAGTCACTGCTTTTCTGACACGGAGCTGCTTGGCACTTTCGGATAGATTTCTGTCGAAACCGTAGAACAGCGCAATAGGAGTTTTCAATGTCGGCACGTCAAAGCACTGATAACCGGGCTCGGGCCCTCTGGGAGATCGATCGCGCGCATGTACTTCATCCATGGGCGGCGCTCGAATATTTCAAGGATAATGGTGCGCTGCTCATCGAGAGCGGCGAAGGTGTCGAAATCGTCGATACCGAAGGGCGAAAATATCTCGATGCCGTTGGCGGTCTGTGGTGCACCAATATCGGTCTCGGACGAAAGGAGGTCGCGGACGCCATGGCCGAGCAGGCGACCAAGCTCGCCTTTGCCAACCCCTTTGTCGATATGGGGACCGTTCCCGCAGCGGAGCTTGCCGGCCGCCTTGCTCAACTCGCACCGGGCGACATTGACCATGTGCTATTCACGACCGGAGGCTCGACCGCCACCGATAGTGCATATCGGATGGCCCAATTCTACTGGGCCTCACTGGGCGAGCCGCAGCGGCGGCATGTCTTCGTCCGTGAGCAGAGCTATCATGGCTCAACTTTTCTGGCTGCTTCGATGACGGGCAAACTCCAGATTCCGGACTATTTCGAGTATAAGTACGACACGATCCACTTTCTCAGCTGTCCCGATCCTTACCGGCCCCCCGAAGGCGTGAGCGAGGAAGGATTGTGCGACTGGCTGGTGCAGGAGTTCGAAGACCGCATTGCCGAGCTCGGATCGGGGAATTGCGCCGCTTATTTCGCCGAGCCGATCCTGGGTGCGGGAGGGGTCATCGTTCCGCCCGAGAATTACAACAAGCGCATGTGGGACGTGTGCCGCAGGCACGGCATTCTCTATATCTCCGACGAGGTCATCACAGCCTTCGGCCGCCTTGGTCACTGGTTCGCAAGCGCGGACGAGTTTGGCGTCGAACCCGACATGATCATAGCGGCAAAGGGGCTGACTTCGGGCTATATCCCGCTTGGGGCCTTGCTCTATTCGCGGCGGATCCACGACGTTATTTCCAAGGGCGATCCCGAAAGATTCTTCGGTCACGGTTTTACCTACTCGGGCCATCCGGTTTCGTGCGCCGTTGCGTTAAAAGTTCTCGAAATCCTTGAGCGCGAAAATTTGTTCGACAACGTGCGAGAGATCGGCACCTACTTTGAGCAGCGCCTGAAGGAACTTGAGGAATTGCCTCTCGTCGGCAATGTTCGAGGTCGCAAGCTGATGCTCTGCGTCGAATTCGTCAAAGACAAGGGCACCAAAGAGCTGCTTCCCGACGAGATCAACATCGGCAAACGGGTCGCCCAGCGCGCGGAGCGGCACGGGCTGATCGTCCGACCGCTCGGCCACCTGAATGTCATGTCACCGGCTCTCACGCTGACACGCGCCGAGGTCGACACGATAATCGCGTCGCTTCGCGCCAGCATCCTCGAGGTGGCGGAGGAATTGAGGCAAGAAGATATGACCTTGGGCTAAATCCAGGTTGCCGAAGCGGGGCGGTGGTGTTTGGGACGGGCGCTAGGCCGTCGCCCCACCATCGACGATCATGACCTGCCCCGTCATGTAGGAACTGGCCGGCGCCGCCAGATACATGACGGCACCGGCAATTTCCTCGGGTATGCCGATGCGCCGTAGCGGCGTGGTGGCCGTGCCGGCGATCTCTCGCTGCGGATCTTCCCAAAGTGCTCGTGCAAAATCGGTTTTGATCAAGCCGGGCGCGATGCAGTTGACGCGAACATTATCGGGGCCGAACTCAACGGCGTAATTGCGCGCGAGCTGGAGATCGGCCGCCTTCGAGACATTATACGCGCCAATCGTGCTTGAACCCCGCAAGCCGCCGATCGAGGAGATAAGAATGATCGATCCATCTTTGCGCGCGCGCATTTGGGGCGCGACCATCTGTACCAACCAGTGGTTCGAGAGGATATTGTTGTCGAGGACCTTCCGGAACTGGTCGTCTCCAATGTCGCATGAAGGGCCATAATAGGGGTTCGTGGCAGCGTTGCAGACCAGCACATCGATCGATCCGAACTGCTGCCCTGCCATGTCGACAAGTCGCTGAAGATCGGGCTTGTGCGAAATGCTGGCTGCGATCGCAATCGCCGTACCCTCGCCATGCTCGCGATTGATGGCGTCGGCCGCAGCGTCGCAGGCGTCCTGCTTTCGGCTCGATATCGCTACCCTGGCGCCGGAGGCCGCCAGAGCCTTCGCGGATGCGAGCCCGATGCCCCTCGACGATCCGGTGATCACTGCGACCTTTCCGGTCAGATCGAACAAGTTCATGCATACCACCTTTATGTTACTCAACCGGCTCCGGCACGCTGGCCATAGCTCCACGCGTCGGCGACGAGTTCCGGCAGTCGCGCGACCACGTCACTGGCAGTCTCACTGGATGCGTTTCCGTCGATATCGCGTTTCTTGATGCCTTGGACGATGCCGACCATGCGGAATAAATTATAGGCGAGATACCAGTCGAGATCTGGGATTTCGTCCCGGCCGCTGGAGCGGCAGTAGCGTTCGACCATATCTTCCATGGTAGGAATCCCCGTCTCGGCACCGGTGAGGCCCATCACGCCCGAGCCGTGATGTGGCGGCGTTATCCAGCTGGTCAGGAAATAGGAGAGGTCGGCGAGCGGGTCACCGATGGTCGAGAGTTCCCAGTCGAGCACTGCCCGGATTTTCGGTTGTCCGGTTGCGAAGATCAAATTGTCGATCCGGAAATCGCCGTGGACGATCGCTGTCCTTCCTTGGCGCGGCACGGATCCGGGAAGCCAGGCGATGAGCTTTTCGATCTCCGGAAGAGCATCGGTCTGGCTCAGCCGATATTGTTTGATCCAGCGAGCCACCTGTCGCTCGAAATAATTCTGCGGACGGCCATAATTCTCAAGCCCGACCGACACTGGATCAATCGCATGGAGGTCCGCGAGGACGTCAATCATCGCGTTATAGTGGGATGTGCGCGCGTCGGGCGTCATTTCCGGGAGCGCACCGTTCCAGAATATGCTGCCTTCGACATATTCCATGAGGCAGAAATTCGCGCCGATTACTTTTTCGTCGGAACATAAGGCGAGTGGCCGCGCGACCGGATAAGCGGCGGGATGCAACGCGCCAAGCAGCCGAAACTCGCGTTCGATGGCGTGGGCGGAGGGCAAGAGGGTGCCGAAGGGTTTCCGGCGCAATATGTAAGCGCCCTCGGCGCTGTCGATGCGGTAGGTCGGATTACTTTGACCGCCGATAAGTCGCTTGACGCGGAATGGCGCACGGAGTTCCGGCAGGTGAATAGCGAACCATTCGCCAAGGCGCTTACCGGTGAGTTCGTCGATCAGCCAATTCTCGTCATGGGTCGCTCCTGTTCTCGCGCGCGGCATGACGATTGCTCCACTCTTTTCCGTTCCTATCGCAATATGATACAAAAATCGTATTCTAACAACTTAAATTGCATCATAATGGCAATGCCGATTCCTCCGTGCGGGTCGCGGCATCGTTGTCTCCGGCACCCAGTGTCACGAATAGGGAAGGATTGGTTGATGAAGGCGATATTCGTTCACGGCGTTCCCGACACCGGCCATGTGTGGGATGAGGTCAGGAGTAAGCTGGACGACTTCGAATCGCTGGCTCCGAGCCTTCCGGGATTTGGAAACGCTGCTCCGGCGGGTTTCGACTTCAGCAAAGAGTCCTATTTAGCTTGGATCACTGAATTTATCGAAGCCAATGACCCGCCGGTGCATCTTGTCGGTCACGACTGGGGGGGCATCCTGGTGCAGCGCATTTCCGCGGTTAGACCTGATCTAGTTCGATCTTGGACCGTGGGCGGTGGGCCAATCGACGCCGAATACGAGTGGCATCGCAATGCCCGAATCTGGCAGACCGAGGGTGCTGGAGAGCGTTGGTGGAAATCCAAGGGGACCATCGTGATGGGGTTGGCGATGTTCGCCGCCGGAGTTCCCTGGCGCAACGCGTTTCAAGCCAGCCGCATGGTCGACGACGAGATCAAGAAGGCTATCCTGGCGCTATATCGATCTGCGCGGCAGTTGGGAAACGAATGGTCTCTTGATGTCCACAAACTGAATGGCAACGGGCTGGTTTTCTGGGGCAAGAAAGATCCATTCTGTCCGATATTATATGGCAGGAAGCTGTCTCAAGCTACCGGTGCAAGATTCCTTGAACTCGATTGCGGACATTGGACGCCGCAGCAGCGCCCCAACCCGCTTGCCGCTGCGTTACGCCAACATTGGGCAGCGCACGGCATATGAGACTAAGGCGTGCGCGGGATTGATTGTGTGCCTGCGCCCGCAAGCTAGATGAGCTGGCGATGTGGCGTCCGCGGCACATACCCCGCGAACCTGTGACACATTATTCGAGTGATACGACGCGATTGCGCTGCCGGTATTGTGCAGGAGTCACCCCTGCTAGTCGCTTGAACAGTCGCCGAAAAAACGTGGGATCCTCGTAGCCAACTAGAGCGGCTATCTCTTCGATCCCGCTATCTTCGGTTTCCAGCATTTGCTTGGCTTCCTCGATCCGGAGCGCTTGGACATATTCGACAGGCGTATAGCCTGTGGCCGCCGGAAAACGTCGCTTGAAGCTTCGCTCCGTCAGACCCGATCGCTCGACCATGGCAGAGACCGGATTGGGCGTGGCATAGTTATACGCCAACCAGTCTTGTATACCCGAAATCGCTGCGTCTTTATGCTGGCGCGGCCTCGTCATCGAGGCAAAGGGCAATTGTCCCTGACCACGATCGCCAAGGAGGAAGAGACGCGCCACGCGGGACGCTTCCATCGCTCCGCAATATCTTCCGATCAGATAGAGCGCGAGGTCTTGCCAAGCCGAGGCGCCGCCAGTCGTGATCAATCGACCACTACTGCCACTATCGCAAAGAATCCGCTCCGGCCGAAAGCGGACGCGCGGGTACAGATCCCGGAACAAATCGGCCATGCTCCAGTGAGAAGCGGCATCGGCATTGTCTAGGAGCCCCGCCTCCGCGAGGAGTAAAGAGCCGCTGCATGTGGAGCAAATAGTGGCACCGGCCTCCAAATGGCGGCGAACCCAAGCGATTTCTTCGCTCCAGCGCCCGGCCGGCGTTTCGCCTTCGCCGATGTGGATATCGCAAATGATCACGACGTCAGCGCAAACTGCGTCCAGATTCTCCTCGGGTGTTACAGCGAGGCCCGTGCTCGATCTGTACGGTTCCAGCTTGCGCGCAACGAGCGTCGGGCGGATTGGTCGAGAGGTAGCTCGCGCGTTCCTATGGGTGTCGCCCAGCACCTCGTGAAGCCCGAACGCTGCCATCGTTCCGCTTTCCGGCAATATCAGGATCGACACACGAAGTGGGACGGTCGGCAACGGTTTTACGGGCATTTTTTTCCTTTGGCACAAATGACCCGAAAAAGTCCAGTTCGCCTCTAACGCTTCGATCCGGAGGCGACCAGTATCCGGTCATCAGCCACGACCTATAGGAGTTTATAATGAGTGTTTCAGAGGGAAGCGTCGATCTGACAAAAATGTTCGATGTGCCGGTGGACAAAGTCTTCGCGGCTTGGGCGGATCAAAACGCGCAGCTTGCATGGAGCGATCCGGGCGAAGGCTGGTCGATGACCTTCGATGCGTTCAGTTTTGCAATTGGCGAGACTGACTCATGCCGTTTCGGCCCGGATGGCGGTCCGGAATATATCAACGAGAACCGGTATCTCGCGATCGAGTCCTGCAAGCGGATCGTCTATTGGACCTCGCTGATGACAGGAGGCCGGATCATATTTGCTGGCACGGTCGCCGCCACATTCGAGGCGATTGGCGAGGGCACGCGTATGAGGCTGATCGAGAATGGCCTGTATCTCGATGGGCTGGACGACGCAGAAGGCCACCGATCGGGCTGGCAAAGTATGCTCGGGGCGCTCGACGTCTATCTTCGCCACTGACCCTTCAGCCGTCGTCGAAAGATAGCGTCAAATTGTCCCAGAATTGCTGCGGTCTCTGAATGCAATCGAGAAATGCGATTCTGCGTAGCGTGGAGAATGTATCCTTGCGTCGCGCCGGTGCCGACAGCTGCGGCAACGGCTAGCGTTCTCCACGATAACGCAGCGGCGCGGTCTGGGCTTGGCATATTCGAGATTCTGCTATCTGGTCGCCTGACCTAACCGCCCTCGGTTTGTCATTATTTCCCTCGTTGCAGCATCGAAGGGAAACCAGAGTTCCGAGCGCAACGACTTTTGCGTCACATTCTGTGGAAGTCCGAACACGGTCTGGACTAGAAGGAAAGTCATATGTCCATATTCGGTATCGAGGATCACCTTGAGATGCGTGTCGCCTGCCGCGCGCACCGATTCGCCGGCTGACCCAAACCTGTCTCTCAATGAATCTGCGAACCGATCGACACGCACTTTGAGAGATGGCCTCGTCAGTTGCTCAAGTCTCATTTGCCGCAGCAGTGCGTATCCCGTTTCAGCAGCGTTGACGACCTTGGACAAAAGGCCCAACGGCTGGGTGACGGCAGTAATCATGTCGATCTCGCTCGACGGGACACCGTTCGGATCGAGAAGTCCCGGCATGCCAACGGTGCAGAGCCATAGACCACCTTCACTCATCGCCCTGACCGTCCAATCAGCGTCGAATATGATGCCGGGGTATGGTTCGTGGGCAACAAGCATTTCGCGGAGCGTTTGAATTTCGGCAGGCTGGCGACAGCTGATGGGGTTGCTCTCGAGGAGCGCCGGCGAATAACCAGCGCTCACCAACGCCGCGTTGCGCTCGTCGATCGACGCGCTGGTCTCGCGCGTCCAGCTCAGTATCAGGCTCAAGCTAGGTCGGGCACGCCCCAGTTCGACGAAGCCGATGTGGCGTTGCGACATTCCCAGCCGAAGCGAGAGCTCGAGCTGCGAAATGCCGAGGGCCTTGCGCATATGCCGCAAAATGCTTGCGGTCCCCAAGTCCCCAACCGTGCCGTCTACTGCCCCGCTCAAATTCCTGTCCTGAATTGCCTGCTCGCCTGTTCCATCATATCGACCCGTGCCGAAAATCGCTCGGATTAAATTATATCACGCGCCGTTGGCGGACGCATCGCTGCGCAACCGAAAATCGGGTCGGTTTACCCTGCAGGCGAGAATCTTTTCGCGTGGACCAAATGATCGCTTCCGCCGATCGCATCGTGGCCTCCATCGATATCCCTTCAGTGATATTCTGGCCCAGGGTGCTACGTGAATTGCCTCTCTTCCAATAATTTCTTGCGCTGCCGCCATGGCGTTTGCGTTCGCGTCGACCGCCCCGCCGCTGCGCAAGCGGGAGGCCGCTGGATGGTTCGAGCCTCACCGGCGCCGCCCGTAAGCAGGGTCCATCTCGGCCGACTTGATTTCTACCATAACGACGCGCGCATCGCCCGACAGGACGGACCAGCTATGTTCGAAATGATTTGTCCACCTGACCGTAGCGGGTTCAAAGTCGAATATCCTGGTCTTGCCGTTGATCGTCACCTTGAAGCGAGACTTTTTGAGGCTGATCAGGACTGTCGGCGGGTGCGAATGGCGCGCACTCGCTGCGCCGGCAGAAGCCATCCCGTCGATCACCCGCACATGCGCATTCTCGAACAACAGGTGGTGCTGATCCGGATCCACAAGCGTGGAATGATCTGTCGCTACACGGGTTGGACGAGGAGCATTCTCATCATGCGCCGACCTCACTTCCACGCGAAAGAGATGTGCGGTTCCTGCCACCACGCGCAGAACCCGGACATTGCGGCCATCTCGCCATTGAATACGGCCCTCTTGTAAATGCTCGACAACTGCGTCTTCGCGCCCCGTTTCGACTGCGACAATCGCCCTATTCAGGCTGACCAGGACGGCTGGCGTCTCGGAAATGTCAGACAGGATACTTCCTGCGGGGGCAAATATCTCGGTAACCTTCACATGATCGTTCTCGAGAACGACGATGCTGAATTGCGATGCGTTTGCTGACGCAGGGCTCGCCCAAGCCAACATGATCGGGGCGGCAATGATAGCCGTGGCCCATCGGTCCTTTAGCATTTTTTCTCCAATTCGCGTCTCGTGCACGATCACTTTTGGTTATGGCCTCGGCGGTCCGGGACAGGATGCGTTGCCAATCAGAACAGCTTGCGAAGAGAAATGGTCAGCGTCGGCCCTCGCGGATCGAGGCGGGCGGGCGTCAGACTTTCGGGGGTTCTGCCGTTTCGATCGCGAACCTGTTGCTTGGCGCCGAATATATTGTCGGCTGCCAGTTCCAGACGGAGTGCGCGCATCCAGACTTCGGATCCGAGCGCCTCGAGATTGTAAAATGTGCTCAGCCGAAACGTCAGAAGCGATCCGAACGCAAGATCGCTATCGGGATTGTCGCTCGCTAGCCGGGTTGACGCCTGCCATCGCCCACTGACGTCGGCGCCCCAATGAAGGCTGTTGAGACTGACGAGCGCAGAGATTTCCAGTCTGGATTGGCCACGCGTACTATCGAACACGGCGCCGTCGAGAAGGTCTAACGGCGGTAATCCCGGCACCAAGGTGATCCTGTCCCTGAGCCGGATCGTACCGTCCAGATCGACGAGCGCGAACAGGGGAGCACGTGCTGCCGTGCCTGGAGGTTCTTCGGAGAAATTGGCGGTGCGAAGGTCCCCGCTATATGAGAGTGACCATTTTATGGCCTGCTGCCTTCGCGATCTCAGATTGACCGGGATAGAGGACACCGAAATCAGCTTTCCGGCAGCATCGCGTTTGAAGAGCGCCGGAAAAGCGGCTTCGAGCGCGAGATCGCTGGCGCCTACTATGGCAATGTTGTGCTTGATTGCGATATTCGAATAAACCGCGCCGAAGCGGAGTTGCTGCTGTGCAAAGGGTTGAAGCTCGAAGCCGAGATCGAGCGTTTCTTCCTGTTCGGCCTGAAGCGCGGAATTGCCGCCGGAGATCAGGTCGACCAGCACATCGCGCCCTGCAACCCGGTCGAAATATGGAGTTCCCGGAACAACGGAAACGGCGCCTGCAGCCTGGTCCAGCGTCGGTGCCGAGGAGCGACGCGCATGGTTGGCCGACAGGTGCAAGCCAGTGATCGGGCTCGCCGAGAGCCCGGCTGTCCAACTGGTAAGCCGGCCCTGGCCTGACACACTTGATGCTTCAGCTGAGGCGTCAAACATTATCCCGAGATTGTCGGGTGACGTGACGGGAACCGAGAGAGCAAGTTTGAAAGCTGCCGTTCCGCGCTGTACCTTTCGGTTGCTACTACCGGAATCTTCTGTTGATGTCGCAGTTTCCCTACCGGCCTTTAGAGTTGCAGTCGCGTAGGCCCAGCCACCCGAGAGCAGCATGATGGGTCCCGTCGCAGATACGGCAATTTCGCCAGCGGTACTCGTGCTCCGCGACGGCGCCGAATTTACTTCAGCCGGGGATGCGAATGTCTGGCGAAAATTTGCTTTCCGCGCGCTCAGCGTCGTGTTCCAGCTCCATCTGTCAAGAAACCACTGAAACATTCCCGTCGCTTGAAGGGCGGTCGTGCGAGCATGTAGCCGCAGGCGCGGCGTCGTATCGTGAGCCGGCTCAGCCTCGCCGAAAAGAGGGGAATCGATACCGCTGGCGTAGCTTGTCTGATCGTCTTGCTGAAGATTTATGGCCAGCGATGCGTTGAGATCCTTTCCGATCGGACCCGCGAGCGAGCCTTCAAAGCGTAGCATGCTCTCCGCCGGTCGGAGCACTTCGCCGAAGCCGCCTTGGAGGGCGCCGGATGTCGCAACAGCAGGGGAAGGGCGCTCCGCGGCGATGCCCGCTTTGTCCTGCCACCGAGCCGAAACAAATGATCGTAAATCCCGGCGCAGCAAAGTGCCCGATCCTGAGACTTCGATTTCGGTGCCGCGACCGATAGTGGGCTGCGCCGTCGACGAATTGCCCTCGAGCGACGTGAAATGCCGGGCTGTTATAATGTTCACGACGCGAGAGGTTGGCGGATAGCCGAACTGCGCGGCCACGGGCTCTGGAAGAATTTCCATCTGCTCGATCGCTTCGGGAGGCAGGCTGTCGATCTCCCCTTCGGAGCCGATGCGCCGCCCGTTGAGCAACAGCACGGGCGCTGAACCGCCCGGGCCTTGCGCCGCCGGACCTACGCGCTCCAGCAACTTTTCCAGACTGGCCACGCCGAGAATGCGGATGGTTTTTTTGTCCAGAACAAGGATGGGTTCATGCGGAGTGACAACCCTGCCGGGCGACCGCGGCGCGGTGACGATAATCTCGGCGCCTTCATCCGGCGAATTGTCGAGGCTGTCATCGCCATCCGCTTGCTTCTGTTCGGCCGAGCCTCGTGGCGGCGCGACTGCCGCATAGGAGGTCATCGCCGAGCAGATCAGATATGAGGTTATCAAAAATGTCATGAATCGGGGCTGCATCCGGAGGCGCGGATCAAACCGGTCAGTCGATCCCCGCGCTGTAGAAGCCGGTTTGCAGGCATCGCATGGTCCCGCAATTATCTGGGAAATAGTCGTTCTGCCATTCCGCCAAGCTTCGACCCGGGGCTTTCTGCCGCGTATGCGGGAGCCTGACTTTGATTGCCACATGGCACGACGAGGTCAAAAATCGACCGGTTCGCCGGTATCGTCGCGGACGTTGCCGCTGCGATCGATAATGTCTCCCGGCCGCGCGAGGTTCTCCACGAGGCCGTAGCGTTCGTCCCGGCCGAAACGATTACTGGTGAACGACATGTTCGGTCCCGGGCCGATCCGAGCAACGATGGCGCCGCCGTTCAAATAGTTTCGATCGACCCGAACATTCCGGTTCCCGCCATTGGCATCCTGGAGGAAGATCGCCGCATTCAGGGGAGTGGACCGACCATTGCACACCGACTGCCAGCGCCCCATGTCGAAGACATTATTGAACAGCGTCAGGCCGTCGACGCCGCGAACCTGAATTCCGTCCGAGTGGGGATCGGAACAGGCGATTGCGGGGGTGTAGACGAAGCCGTGTACCAAATTATGCGCGATTTCGATCCGGCGCGCCGGCCCGCTGTCGGACGTGACATGCAAGCCGTCATCCGGGATGTCGTGAATATTATTATAGGCGATGGTTGCCTGGTCCGTGCCGGACAGCGAAACACCGCCGATCACTTCGCAGCGTTCGAGGCGGACGTTGTCGCCGGAGAACAGGATGCCGCTGTTGATGCGGCAATTACGCAATATCACATTGTCGCCGGCGAAAGTGTAGTAGCCTTGAGATAATCGAGGCAATTCGTAGCCGTCGATAATGAGGTTCGAGCGGCCGTCATATTGTGATCCGGACCAGGTCCGGAGCGAGACCCCCCGCGGGAAACCGGTATTCCCGGCGGTAGGCCTTGCCGGACCGGGTTCAGGTGTGGGGCTTGGCGTCGGAGTCGGTGTCGGAGCGGGCGGTGGTAGCTGGACTGGCGGCGCCGTGCCTTCATCATCCGATCCGCATGCCGCGAAGACTCCTGCGGCAAAAAGCGCGACGAATGCTGCCTCGAGAGGTTTACGCATGAATATCCCGAATAGAGTTCGCAAACGGACTGGTCCGGCCCGTTGCTGCTGCCGGATGCTCTCGGTCCCGGAAGCAGCCGATAAATTTGCTGCCTTCGCGATACGCCGAGGCATGCCGGATCCGGTATCCGACCGCAGAAGTCGACTACCTCGCACATATTAGCGGGGCGACGACCTTTGAGGTAGTTGAAGGCCTCGTGACGCAGCGTAATTCGGCTGTTTTAATTTGTGGGGGCCCCGTCACGGCCTTTTCTGCCATTTTGATAATTGGGGGGCGAAGGCGCTCCCGCTTCGAAAGGGACAACGCGTTTTATGCTTTGCAAATATCCACCGGCGGCGACGAAAGCAGCCGGCGGTCGCAGGCGGTGCTGGTGGGCTGGACTGGTGTTGTCGGTTTTGTCGCCAGTGGCAGCGCACGCGTCGGCGGGTGCGGAAGGGGCGGCAGATGCAGGTCAAGCGGCAGGCATCATTGCCGCGGCCAGGAAGAATGTCGCCCCGGGTGGGATCGAGGAGACGCTAAAGGTCAGGATTGGCGGCATAGATCAGTGGGTGTCGATCCGTGGAATGGACCGGCGCAACCCTGTCCTCGTTTTCCTGCATGGCGGCCCCGGCTATGTCGCCACGCCTCAAAGCTGGTATTTCGGACGGGGATGGGAAGAATATTTCACTGTGGTGCATTGGGATCAGCGTGCATCCGGGCGAACGCGCCTTCTGACCGCGCCGGAGCAAGTGCGGGCGACGTTAACACCCGACCGCATGGTGCGGGACACGGAGGAATTGGTGCAGTGGGTACGAGCGAAGCTCGAGAAGGATAAGGTTTTCGTTGTCGGTCATTCGGGTGGAAGCTGGCTCGGCCTGAACCTCGTGCAACGTCATCCAGAATGGCTGCACGCCTATGTCGGCGTCGGCCAGGTAGTAAGGACGCGCGAAGGGGAAAAACGGGCTTGGCAGTTCGCGATAAAGGCCGCCCAACGCGATGGAAATGGGCGGGCAGTCGAGGAGCTTCGCAAGGTTGCGCCATATCCGGGAGGCAGCGGTCCAGTCCGTATCGCGGACTTGTATACGGTGCGCAAATGGGTCGCGCATTACGGCGGAACGATGGCCTATCGTTCGGGGAACAACGTCGACAGCGATTTGGTCAAATTATCGCCGGATTACTCGGAGGAAGAGAAACGCCGGGTCTGGGAAGGGAATGCCTTCTCGACACCGATCCTCCTTCCTTCCATGCTCGAGCGCGATCCGGCGACCGACCGTGCCCCTGTTTCTTTTCTCCGGACGCCATGACAAGAATGTGAATTCGGACGTTGCGGCCGAGTGGCTTAGCGATCTCGACGCGCCCGCCAAGGGCATCGTCTGGTTCGAACACTCCGCCCACATGCCGATGACTGAAGAACCTGGGAAATTTCTGCTATCGCTCGCTCAGACACTTCGTCCTATCGCCGAACAGGCCGGGGATATCGCACGCTGACACCGGCGACACTCTCCTGTACAGTGCTAAGATACACGAAGGCGTGGTGACCGCCTTCGTGTAACTACATGGGGAGGCCGACGTTATGGAGGGGCAGCGAGCCGACTCTCATCACAATCGCTGGCCATCAGGCTCGCGGGCCATTTGCGGTTAAGGCGCCGGATTCTCACTCGCGACCGGCGACCCAGATCTGGCCGACGAGCCTTCAGTCTTTTCGGGATCGAGCACTTGCCCGCCCTTCATGACGAATTGCACAGTCTCGAGAGCCGATATGTCTGCGAGCGGGTTTCCACCGACGGCTATCAGATCCGCGGCGAAGCCCTTGGAAATTCTGCCTATTTCATTTTGCAGACCAAGATGTTCCGCTGCGCCTATCGTTGCTGAATAAATGGCTTCAAGAGGCGTGAAACCAGTGGCCACCATCAACGAGAACTCCCTCGCATTCTGTCCGTGCGGCGTGACGCCGGTGTCCGATCCGAACGCGACGCGAATCCCGCTTCCGGCAATGCGCCGACCAAGATCGGCAACTCGCTCGCCCGCCTGCAATGCCTTTCCGGCCTGTGCCTGTGTTAGATAAGTCCCGGGTCGCCGGGCTTCGGCTGCCATGGCCGACCCTGGAAGCAGCGTTGGGACAAGGAACGCTTGCGTGGTTCGCAAAAGCTCTGTTGTCCCGCGATCGAGATAAGTCCCATGTTCAATCGAGTCTCCGCCCGCTTCGAGGAACGCCGCGATGCCATTGGCCGCATGGGCGTGGGCGGTCACCCGTCTTCCCATACTATGTGCCGCCTCGGCGATCGCGTCGAATTCCGCGACCGTAAACTGTCTGCCCAAACCTGCAGAGGTATTGGACAGAACCCCGCCTGTCGCGGTGACCTTGATGAAGTCGGCGCCGAGCCGTATCTGCTCGCGAACCGCCCGGCGACAATCGTCGGCGCCTGAACACACCGAGGGCGGCCTGATGGCATTCATCACGGCTGGCGCAAACCCGTTCGAGTCTGCATGACCTCCGTGAGCTGTCACCGGCGAACCTGACGCGAGGATGCGAGGTCCTTTCACATATCCTGCTTCGACCGCGTCGCGCAGTGCAAATATTGCTTCGTTCGTGCCGCCCAGGTCGGCAACGGTCGTAAATCCCGCGCGTAATGTCTTGGCGGCGTTGGCGGCGCCGAACAAGGCCTGCAGCGAAGGTGTACGGACAACTTCCTGAAGACGTGAGTCTGGACTGATTTCATCGGTAAGGTGCACATGGCTGTCGATCAGCCCAGGCAGAACGAACGCATGCCGGAGGTCGAAAAGCTTTGCGCCCGCCGGAGCGGAGAATCCGGATGTGACCGAGACAATGCGCCCCTTCTGTATCAAGACAGTCTGATCCTTCAGTATAGTCCCGCTAGCGGGATCGGCCAGAAGCTGGCCCGCGTGGATGGCGGTCATGTCGCTCTCCGCGTGCGCAGGAGCAGATAGGCACAGGAGAATCGCCGCAGGAAATCGCGCCGATGATACCAACAGTTGTTTCACATACTCCGCCGCTTTTAACCTCACGGATTTACCTCCTTCTTTCAGTTACATGATGATGACAAATATGGCGCTTGCAGCGACAATACCCCCTGCGACCCTGTTCATTCTCCGTCGCATCGCGGGGCTGCTCAAGAAATGCCGGGCCCGTGCTGCAGCAATCGCGTAAGCAGCCAACACACAGCCATAAACAACGACCACGGTAGCGGACAGCATGGCGAATTCTACCAAGCCGATGTGCGCCAGAGGAACGAAGGCCGGCACAAGAGCTAAATAGAAGAGAGCCGTTTTTGCATTGCCGAGCGCAAGAAAAAGTCCGGACAGAATTTCCCCGCTTGCGCGCGAGTAGGTTTTTTGGGGCAGGTCCTGCTCATCTGCGGGCGAGTGCATCAGTTGCCAAGCGACATAGAGCAGATAGGCTGCGCCTGCCCAGCGGATGGCATCAAAAATAGGCGCCGCGGTCGTTACCAGCATAGCTGTACTACCTGTCGCGACAGCGAGCCAGATCAGGTCGCCCGCGATAAGTCCGGTGCAGAGCAGGGCGGTGCCGGTGGTTCCGTACGCGGTAACTCTCGCGACCACGAGCATGGTCGTGGGTCCCGGCACAGCGCAAGCTGCGGAAAGGGGAATGGCAAAAGGCGCCAAGTCGGCGAAATGCATGGCTGCTGAATCCTGTCCAGACTTGGAAGAAAGGCTCGCACCGCTGTGCTGTCGCGCTCAAAAAAAGCGCATGGCCAGGTCGTTGACAACGCGATTTTTTTTCCTCAACCCAAGGCCAGCTTATGGAAAGAATACCGCCCAAGATGCCGGCGCTAACCGCGCTACGAGCGTTTGAGGCTGCCGCCCGTCACGGCAGCTTCACGCAAGCAGCGGAAGAGCTTTCGATGACTCAAGCGGCCATCAGCTACCAAGTGAAGCAGCTCGAGAATGGCGTTTCTCAACAGCTTTTTCGTCGTAACGGTCGATATATCGAACTCACCGACGCCGGTCGGCAGTTGTCGGAAGCGACGTCGGAGGCTTTCGATCTCATCCGCTCGGCCGCGATGAGCCTGGTGGAGATTGGCGACACTCAAATATCGATCAGCGCTCTTCCCACCGTGGCGTCGCACTGGCTCGTTCCCCGCTTGGGTCGCTTCCAGAAGGCGAGGCCCGACATGGCCGTTCGTCTGGAAACGTCTCTCACAATCAGCGATGTCCTGGGCGACTTCGACCTTGCCATACGAAGCGGCATGGGCAGCTGGCCAGGCTGCGACGCGCACTTGCTGTTCAAAAGCGACTTCGCTTTGGTCTGTTCGCCGATGCTCGTCGCTTCCGGTCAGCTGTCAAGAATTGATGATGTCTTCAATGTCCCCAGATTTGGTCGCGAAGCGTGGTGGAAGCAGTGGCTGGCGGCAACGAAAACTGAATCGCCTGCGGGCGCTTTCCCGGTCAGCGATTTGGGAATGCAGGCCAATGAAGTTGCTGCAGCATTGAAGCAGAACGGCGTCGCGCTGGTCACGCCGCGTTTTTTTGCCGATGAAATCGCGGACGCTGACCTCGTAATTCCATTCTCTATTCGGGTTGAGGAGGAGCGGAGCTACTGGCTCGTCCACCGTCGGGGTGCCGTCCGTGCAAAGACGAGATATTTTCGCGATTGGATACTTGGCGAAGCGCGTGAATAGCCGCTCTCGTACGTTTCATGGACAGCTTCCAGCTCGTCGGCCCGCTCACCGCGGCGGCCCATCCGGTAAGCGTGTCTTGAGTAATCGGCTCGTCGATAAAGCCTGACCATTGCTGTTAGCGCCAACCAAATGTGGGCGACGGGTCGATTACCTCCGGGGGAGTTGCAATTCCGCAAGCTCGCCGCTTAAATCATATCAACCACGCGAGGCCCACGCTCCGCAATCCTACACCGCGAGTTGTGTCAAATGATCTGACGACGGACAGTTGATGTTGACTATACAGGATATTCGCGAAGCGGCCGATCGTATCGCCGGTAGGGTGATTGAAACTCCAGTGATCGAAGCGCCGTTCCTCTCAAGGCGGGTTGGTCGGCGCACCGTTCTCAAGCTGGAGAACCTGCAAATCGGTGGGTCCTTCAAGCGAAGAGGTGTTCTGAATAGGCTCCTTTCTGAGCGAGGCAGAACCGTTGGGACCCGGCTTGTGGCGGTCAGCGGAGGCAACTTCGGCATTGCGCTGGCAGAGGCCTGTTCAACCCTTGGTCGAGCGGCGACGATCATTCTCCCTCAAACCGCTCCTGTTGCCTCAGCCAAACGTATCGAAGATACTGGGGCGAGGGTGATCTGGATGCCCGATGTGACCTCCGCCTTCTCCAAGGCAAATGAGCTCGCGTCAGACGGCCACGCGCTGATCGATGATTGCGATGATGTGACTATCGCCGCGGGTTCCGGTACCTTGGCCTTGGAATTTTTGCACTCGGTTCCGGAGATCACCGATATTGTCGCCGCAATCGGTGGCGGTTCGATGATATCCGGCGTGGCCACAGCTGCCAAGGCGGTCTTCCCCGGCGTAAGAATTTGGGGCGTAGAAACGATCGGCTCGGCCTCGATGACCAGAGCCGTGCGGCAAGGCAAGCCCGTCACTATCGATGTCACGACGGCTATATCCACGCTCGGAGTACCGATCGTATCGGGCGTATTCCTGGATATCGTGGTCGAACTTGTCCGCGACATCGTCGTCGTCGAGGACCGCGAAGCATTCCAGGGGGTGCTCGATTTCGCAGAGCTGGAACACATCTGGGTTGAGCCGGCGGCGGGCGCGTTGATACCGGCGGTCAAGCGGATTGCGGACGATCTTCCCGCCGATGCCGTTCTTGGCCTTGTGGTTTGCGGGGGCAACGCAACGATCGAGGACGTAACCGGCTTTCTGAAATCATAGCTGCATGACGACCGGTTTTGCTGGTCCACTGCGAACGTGCGCTCTTTCCCTGCAAGTTTCGGTTGTCGTTACGGCTACGCGGTTTTCGCCGGTCGGTAGCGATAATTTAGTAGCAGCTTGGCCGGTTCACCGATTGAGAGCCGGTGGCGAATGGTGTCCCGAGGCTAATCTCGCCCTTCCGCGCGTTGCCATCGCGACCCTCGTGGCATCGTCGACCGGAAACCAGAGTTCCGAGCGTAGGGACTTCTGCGTGACGTTCTGAGGCAATCCGAACACGGTTTGGACGAGGAGGAATCTAAGCTGCCCGAACTCTGTATTTAATATGATCTGCAGATGCGTATTGCCCGGCGCTCGCTGCGACTTTACTTCAGCGCCAAATCGATCCTGCAATGATGCGTCCAGCATATCGACCCGCGCCCTGAGCGACGGTCTGGTCATCTCTTCGGTCCTTAGTTGGGTAAGCAGAGCATGCCCAACCTCCGCGGCGTTCGTCGCTTTCGACAATAGACCTGCGGGATGAGCCACCGCCGCGATCATGTCCATTTCGCTCGAGGCGCCGCCGCCTTGGTCGAGAAATCCTGCCATGGAGATGCCGCTAAGCCATTGGCCGCCTTCGCTCATGGCACGGATCACCCAGTCGGCGTCGAATATCAACCCCGGATTGGGTTCGTGCATGAGAAGCATTTCACGCAGAGCCTGAAACTCTGGCGAGCTTCGGCAGTCGGAATATTCGCTTTCAAGGAGTGCCGGCGAATAGCCCGCGCTAACCAACGCAGCATTTCGTTCGTCAACGGTGCCTTCGGTCTCGCGAGTCCAGCTCAGGATGAGCCCCCGACTTGGTTGGGAGCGGCCCAACTCGACAAATCCGATGTGGCGCTGCGACATGCCCAGCCGAAGCGCTAGCTCGAGCTGAGAGATTCCGAGGGATTTGCGCATCTGCCTTAAGATGCTGGCAGCGCTTGGAGCGCGGGCCTTTGTCATTGCTGAGCCGCTCAACGCTTTTGTCCCAGATTCTGGTTATATCATGTGCTGTGTCGTTAGGCATTCTACAAATGTGCCACGAAGCCTCGGCGCGTAGATAATGCCTAACCATTGCTGTCAGCGCCAACCAAAAGTGGCCCGGCAGGTCGATTACCTCTTGGGTAGTTGCGGTCGTCGTGCAAAGGGCGGCCGTTGGGCGATTGAAATGGCGCGCGCTGCGGAGACGGCGGCCCATAAGCCGGCGAAACCAGAACCGGCGATAACGATATTCTTGGTCATCATATTCTCCATGTCGAGAAGAATGGCAGGGTTTGGGCAACGTCGCTCGACGGCTTTCCAGCATCTGTGCCAGGCTGCAGCGCGAGGATGGCAGCTCAGCAGGGGCGCAGCGCCTGCTTTCTGCAGCGGGTCCGGCGCCGTACGCTGCTCCGGAAACTTGTCGCCATACCGTTAAGCATCCTGCTCAAGTTAGGCGGGGCGGAGCGGCGGAAAAACTACCTTGGACATCGTTGTCGAGGCAGGTTTGGCCGCCGATAAGCGGGAAAAGTCTGAGGGTTCCGGCAATCCGATCAATGACGCGGCGTTTGCCAGCCCGTGACGCTCACTAAGTCGCAAACGCCCTTTCACGGCGTTCACAACATTTCTCCGGGCAGCAGTTCCGTAGTTCATTGAATTAGAGGGAGGACATATTGCGTTTAAGCGTCGTATCACCTCGTCATGAAGGCGTTCCGGAGCTTCTGGCTGCAAGCGATGCGTATATGGCTGATCTGTATCCGTCCGAGAGCAATCACATGACCGACATTCAATCCTTGGAGAATCCAAGAGTTACAATGGTGGCCGTCCTTGTTGATGAAATTGCAGTGGCCTGCGGCGCCCTTGTAAGAGGCACCGACGGATACGCCGAACTTAAGCGAATGTTTATGTCGCCCGAGCTGCGCGGCCGCGGCTTAGGTAAAGAGATATTGCGAAATCTCATAGCGGTCGCCGACGCCCAAGGGTTCGCGTTGCGGCTGGAGACCGGCATAAAGCAGCCGGGCGCAATCGGTCTCTATCGCTCGCACGGGTTTGAGGAGGTCGACGCGTTCGAACCATATTCGCCGGACCCTCTGTCGATCTTTATGGAACGTAAATTTGAAGCGACAGCAGCTCTGCCTATTACTCGATGACATGAAGATCGCCATGCTCTCCGACATTCACGGCGATATCGGCGCTATAGATGCGAACGGACCTGTCCGCATCGCCAGTCAAATCTGATATCCATGGCTTTTCTGCAGGGCGCCGGTCCAGCGGTCGGCTCGCGTAGCCCTCAAACTCGGAACACAAAGCAAGTATGACAAACGAAACGCCGGCTCTTGAACGCGTCGACATCCATACGGGCCAATCCCTATCAACCCAGTCCGCCGCGGAGCGACGGTCCTGGCTGATTCGCGGGGAACGCGTTCATCGCCAACTGCGCCCAGACCTTGACGAGGATTATGCCTCCCAAATCGAACGCATGACCGTCGAAGGGGCTCGACTGGCCCAGCTTGTTGAGGGGAACGAAGTCTTGGCGATCGCGCTGTGGCGCGTTTTCGAGACGACGTATTGCGGACGACGTCTTGAAATAGAGGATCTCGTTTCTGATGAAGAGCGACGTTCGGAAGGCCATGGGGCCTCGCTTCTGCGCTGGCTGGACGGCAAAGCTAAATCCTTGGGCTGCCGCACCATCACGCTCATTTCAGCGACACACCGTCGACCCGCGCACCGGTTCTATTTCCGCGAAGGCTATGAGATAACAGCCTTTCATTTCGTTCGCCAGATTGGCGGCTAGTATGCCGACTTTGCTCACCTCAACCTATTTTAGGTGCATATGATCGCAATCTCTTATTTTATCGCATAGTAGCTTGCTGAAGCTCGTTCGAGGGCCAAACTTTTTCGAGGTATTTCCTCAAAAAAGTAGAATATTATAGAATAATATCAATCTCTTGTACCGTCTCGGGGCGACCTGCCGCCACAGTCATTATACTGTCGGCAAATATCTCACCTAGTCTCTTGCCGACTAGCACGAAGTTTAAGGCCGATGCCGCGGTGGCAAGGTCGATCTCGCGATGTTCAAAAACACGTCAGAAAAGCGCAGTGAAAAGTGGGGCGCGTTGTGGGTACGGGGTGCGGTGGGTGGTCAACCCATGCTTTGTTCCGACGAGCAATGGCTGCTAGGCGCCTCTTAGTGGCCGTCCTAACGGGGCTGCTTCGCGCTCGATAGCTGCCATTCGGCGTACTCAGGCTCTCATTTTTCGCTAGATCCGATAGCCTCTTGCGATCGATCCGTCGAAACGCTCGGCACTCATCCTCGGAAATCGAGGCTCTCAGTACTTGGATCATTGCCCAACACGTCGGGACAGGTCAGCCAAGTGCCACCCCCAACTGTTGCAACGAGGGCTGCTAAGGGACTGGCGCGCCCCCCAAAGAAGTCGTGGCCGATTGCGAGGCATCCAGCCATAGATGCCAAAGCCCTATGATACCTGGATCATTGGCTGGCGGAACCGTATGCGTATAGCTGAATGAACGGCCATGCCCGGACTGCGCCGCGTCGCACCCACCGACGGAATGGGAGGTAAGTCCAGTTTGCACGGCATAGCTTGCTGCATGCGCGGCATTGGCCAGGTAGGGCTGAAGGCGACCCGAAATCTTCGTCCCATCTCGCACATATGCGACCATGAATGCTTCACGACTACCCCAGCCATATTGTCCGTCGAGGAAGCGGATTAAGCCTTGGCTGCAATAGAGGTGCTCGCCCCGGGTGGCGTCGATGATCTTGGCTTCTGCAATTAACGGAAAGCGAATTGCTCGTCCCGACAGATGAATTGACAAGTCGGGTCGCTTCTCCAGATGCGCGCCGTTGTAGTTCAAGCTCTCAGCTCCCCGAACCACACTGCTGATGAGCTGGCGCCAAATCTGGTCCTCCTCGATCATGCAGTTGAGCCGCGCCACCAAGAGAGAGGTCACCTCAGCCTCGTCGCCTGTCGCGACCGTGCTGGCTTGGCTGGTGCGGATGTCCTGAAATGCCTGAACTATGCCTTCGGCGATGATCTGTAGATAAGTTTCGTCAATCGCGGGCAGGGGCAATGCGAGCCCGCGGGTGAGCTCCGCGATCTGGTCCGGACGGGGGGTGAGCGCCGAGGAACTCATCCGTGAGGGCGGCCCTTGAGGAAGTCGAGGCGTGACCAAATCAGGTGCTGGGCGAGCAGAACTGCCTGCGTATCGCTCCAGTATCGGTTCTGGGCGAGGCGTCCAACGAGCAATGCGCCGCAGTCGTCGTCGACCACTATCTCGGTAGCGGCCGAAGCGTCAGCGACTGCCAGTAGTGCCTCCCAGTCTTTCTGCACCTCAACCTCCGGCGAGTCAGTTCCCGTCTGCAACAGGATACCCATCCAGGGCGACGTGGAACGGCTCTCTATCATGCGAACGTTGACTGACGTGCCAAAGCGCTCGGCCCATGGCGTGAGCTCGCTCTGAAGGAGCTTGCAGAAATGTTTGATCGCGTCAGGCTCAGGGCGGGTTTGAGCGGCCGCCTTGTTCTCGGCGAACGGCAAATTGTAGTTCAGCGTATCAGTTATGATCTGCAGATCATTTGCGCCGAGACCGTACAGTTTCGCAACCCAGCGATCGACGTCGTCCCACGCGGACGCACACTGGTAAACTGCTTCGAAGAGCTCCTGGATTTCTGTCCATACGTCCGCTCCCAATTGACGGAAATCGGGAACGGGGATGCGGTCGAGGGCCGCCTTCTCGATGACTTCCCGCTCAAAGCCGAATTCGCCGCTGGTGACAAGTGCGAGCCAAAGCGCGAACTTGCTGCCGAATATCAGGGCCAAGTAGCGAACCAAGATATCTGCCTGCGCAAAGCCCGTGGGGCAGTAACCGTAAAAGCTTTCATTGTAGACGGCCGACTCTACCGAAATTCCGACACGAATTCGGCCGAGTGCAGCGGGTGGAGACTTGTGGACGATGGAAATCGGCCCTTCAAACAAGTTCGCGTCCCGTAGCCGATGCACGCGCTCCTGCTGGAACTTCTCCAAGCTTCGGCTGTCGATCACCAGCCGGTCGAGAGAGGCAACCGTAACATCTGGAAGTCCGAGCAAATGCCCGGCATCCTTGCCCGGAGGCGGGTCTCCCTCCCCACGAGGGCCGCTACTATCGCGCAGTTGCTGATAGCCTTGGCCTGAACCGGCCATGCGTCCGCGATTTGATACACCGACGGCCTCTCGCCAGAACGCTTCGACCGTGGGGAAACCCTTGCCGCGAATGCGCTCGACCAAGCCGAGGTCAGACTTCGTCCCCCGGAACAGGATCTTTAGTATATCGGGCGTCTCGATCATCTGCTGGGTCGCGATGATTTCGGCTGCATGGGCGTCGATGCGCATCGCGCCAGAGGCATTGAGCGCTGTCTCGATCCGAGGACTTATCATCCGAAAGCCGGCGCCAGCTTCCGGCACGCGGTTCGTGGCGATTACTAAGCAGAACGGCGCTGCGATTTCCGGCCAGACCTTGGTCTGCCGTAACTCGACACCATTGATGACCGAGGTGATATCGAGCGCCTGGAACATCATCCGCCTTGCGTCGGCCATACCGTCGCCTTGCTGAAAAAGTAGGCGCGCGTGCAGCGCAAACGCGATCTGGCCGGAGGGCTTTGCCCACTCCATTGCGCGCCAGACGAACGGGATGTCGAGCGCTTCATTGGGGAGCGGCGGCGCGACCTTCACGCCAACTCGTTCGCTGGCGATCTTCGAGACGGTCTGAAGGACCAGGGACCATTCTTGAAGTTTGGTGCCGGTTGACCATGGTGGGTTGCCGACAACGAGATCATAGCGGCCCCGGTGCTCGTTACCAACCAGCGGCCCGAGGCTGCCAAGGCTGGAACCACGTTCCTCATCTTCTCCGTTGACGAGGTGGAGCACTTTGCCGCGAAGATCGTCAAAGCGGAGCTTGTCGATGGGCTGCGGCTCCGGATCGAGCTCGATCGAGGCGAGATAGAGCGCTAGCGCGGCGAAGCGCAGCGCTTCCTCATTTATGTCGAAGCCGGTGATCTGCTCATAGAGTATTTCGCGCAGGACGCTGGTATTGGGTCGCTTGCTGTCGGCGCGCCAGCGTGCTGCCACGAGTTCGCGAAACGCCGTTAACAGGAAGACGCCTGCACCCGCAGCGGGATCGAGGATGCGAGCTGCTGCACTCGAGCCGTCGCGCTCAAGAGCGCGAAAGGATGCGCGGACAAGCAGATCAGCTATCGGTCGCGGCGTGTAAAAGCCGCCCTCCTTGCGCTGCTTTTCAGGGGCGTGGCGACGCAAATAGAGTTCGTAGGCTTGGCTCAGCACGCCGACGGGAATGTGGGCGAAGTTGAGCCGGTCCCAGCGCTCGGCCCAGCCGAGATAGAGTTGGCCTCCCTCGGCGCGCATCATGATGTTGCCAAGGACGTGATAGGTGCGCGCCGGTAAAGCCTCAAAGATATCCTTCGACAGAGGTAGCAGGTCGCCGTTGAACGTCTTGTCGAGCCAAGCGTTCGTCTCCTTGGCTTTCTCTGGATCGGCGAAAAGCGTCGCGGCGGTTTCGGGTGTCGCCATGTCTTCTGGCAAGAGATCGCGGTCACCGAGGAAGCGTGCGAACAACGCTCGTCCGACCAGCGAGATCGCGTCGCCATGCTCGACGTCCATTCCAATCAACTGATTGATCGCGTCGGTCAGGAGGTTGAGCACCACATTAGAGATCCAGCCCTGGCGCGTGCGCGCAGCGCGCGGACGGCGATTAGCGAGGTGCGGGAACAGATCTCTGTTTGGCCCACTGGAGCTATCCAGTGGCACACGGGCCTGGTTCGGGGTCTTGCTATCGAGTGCGATCGCATAGACGTCCAACCGACCTGGCGCGAGGATGCCGAGATACGGCGCATCGCCACGCATCGCGAGAAGACGTCGGAGCTGATGAATTTCGCCCTTGTCCGCTATCCGGTCGGCATCAACGAGGAAGATTAGTGGGGCGTCTTGCCATTCATATACCGCGCCCACCGCATCGAGTACGGATCCGCCCTCGCGCCGTGCATTGGTCAAGGTCGCGTAAGGCAGCAGTTCGGGAGCATCGGTGTCAAGCAGGTGGAGTGCCTGCCGATCCGCGCCGAACGGCTCCAGGTTTGCGAGCCAATCCGTCATGGCACCTGTCCGATGCACATTACAGTAAATTCAAGCTGGCTTGGCGGTCTCCGCCAAACTGACCGCGCCGCGTTGCGCCGCGCGGCTTTCGGGTCGGCGCCACCTTAGCGATCGCGCTGCGAAAATCGACGCCGTGCGTCGCCATCTCGGCCACGAGGACCGCGACGAGCGCGATATGCTGAGGCACGTCGCCCCTGCCAGCATAGTTGGTGATCGAGTTCGGGTTCATTCCGATGAGAATGGCAAAACCACGAACGCTGAAGCCCGCGCGCTCCAGTTCTGCGAGGAATTCAGCGTAAGGCACTGCAACGTTTCATCCCACACAGTATTTGATGTGCAGTGGCACATGGTTTGATGTGTCATAACACACTAATCGATGTGCGCAATAGGTAGAGCTTGAGCGAGTGGGCCCTCCGGTTGTCCCGAGCGAGAGCGAGGAGGGTTTGGTAAGAGACCGATTGGAGGGCGGGGGGGGAGCGCGACCAACATGGTGAAACGTAACTGATGTTGATTGTACGACGTTGTTCTGCGACAATCTGTAGCCAACGCCAGATAGGATGGTGAGGCATGCTGCAGCGCACGGGCGAATTTGAGATGCCGCGTCAACCACGATATCATCCTCCGGCGCGTGTTCGCCAAACTACATTGATGGAATTGCTCGGTCGCTCCAACCGTGGAAAGCTCGAACCGGCGCAGATGAGCTTTCTTGATCGCGCGGCGGAAAAGGCGGGCGCCAGCGACCTTCCGATCTGGTATGCTGGCAACGTTGACCTAGTCGAGCGGCGTTCTATCGCTGTTATCGGCACCCGCGACGTCAGTGAAATCGGTCGTAAACGTGCAAGCAAATTCGCTCGCGAGCTTGCGGCTGACGGGATCGTCGTTGTGTCCGGCCTCGCCGCTGGCGTCGATGCGCAGGCTCTTGGTTCCGCTATGAAGGAAGGCGGCAAAGTCATCGCGGTGATCGGAACTCCAATCGACAAGGCATATCCCGCGGCAAACGCCGAGCTGCAGGAAGAAATTTACGAGCAGCATCTGCTGATCTCTCAATTCCCATCTGGCGAGCGGACATTCCCTTCGCATTTTCCAGCGCGGAACCGAACAATGGCCGCCATATCCGACGGAAGCGTTATTATTGAAGCATCGGAAACGTCGGGCACCTTGCACCAAGCAGCTGAATGTGTCCGGCTCGGGCGTTGGCTTGGCATTGCGAAAGGCGTCGTCGAAGATCCCGAGCTAAAATGGCCGGAGCGCTTCCTGAGCTACCCCAAATGCATCATATTGGAGAGCACCGAGGAATTCGTCCGCAAAGTGTACGGCTGATGATTTTCCCGGTTCACGTATTGTGCGGCTATCCCAGTTATGAGGCGGCTGGCACTCAATGGAATGACGACGACTACCGCGCGTCGAAACTGGTGAAGGCGATCAAGCACCGGCCTTTCAACGGCTATGCGAAATTCCGGACGACTTCTATCGACGACACGCCGCGCGGTCGCGAGCGTGCCCTGCGCCTGGTCGCTGGCGCTGCGGTCCACAAACTCACGCAGAACGGTCTGACCGGTACGCTCGTCGCACTCCCGTCGTCGGGTCATGTCTGTTTCGGGGAAGAGTTCACGGGCTCGCGAGTCACCGACGCAATCGCGGCGCTCGATCAGCGGTTCCAGTCGCGACCCGTCCTGCGCTTCCGCGAGCCGATGGCGAAAGCAGCAGAGGGTGGTTCGAGAAATCCTGCCGTCATCGCCGCGAACCTCGATCACGACGGACCGCTGGATTTTGAAAATTGCATTCTCGTCGACGATGTTAAATCGACCGGCGGCCATCTGAAGGGGGCCGCGCGATATCTGCATGGGCTCGGGGTCAATGTCGTGGGAGCATTTTGCGTCGCGCAGACCGTCAACATTAGACCGGCGAGCATATTCGATATCCCCTCGGAAACCATCAACGCAGCGCCAGGCTTCTTCGACTTCTGAAAGCGGAACTCACCGTTCAGCTGCCCAATTTCCAGAGGTATGGAGCTGCACCATCTTGAGGGTGCTGACTGCAAAGTGGGATATCTGCAACAGTCAGTCTATTCGTTATCTTCGGTGTCCGATCGATCCAATCCGCCGGACACGAGATTGATGAGTGCTTCATCAATTTCCACCGCTTCGCTCACTCCCGGTGTCTGCTTGGAACGGGAAAACGCGAGGGCAGCTTTCCCTTTTGTCACCGCCGGCGATTTTTCCAAACTACGATGGATTAATGAAGGCCGCTCAACTGGCAAGAAACCGTACTTGATCAATGAATCGGCGATAATTCTCCGAGCCCGATCCATGCTGTTGGCGGCAACATCCGGGTCTCCGGTGAAAACAAGTCGATGAACTTTAACTGCTTCCACAGTCGCTGAGAAACTAGCCATTGGGAGCTCGGTATCGGGGCGGGCAAAGCAGTCAACTACGCATTCGTCCGAAGGGCAAGCAAACTGCAAAACCGTGCGGTGGCCATCATAATCGGTCGTCATGAAGGCTTGGGCCCATCCTTCTTCCGGTTTGCCAAAGTGATAATTTGCCTCGGTGAACAGGCCATCCCACGTCTCGGCGAGCGCTTTTGGCAACATGAGATTGTCCGCCAAGCAGTGCAAAATCGGTTCAACCGACAAGACTGTGAGATAACCCAATTCTTCTGGGGCGCCGTTTTTTACCAGACTGGACGTTATTACCCCGAGCCCGAAGCCCCATTCCGATATTACCACTCCGCCGCTGAACCCTCCTCGCGCTGTAACCGAAACAATGAAATGCACATGGTTGATATTGATGAGGTCGACTACCGCGTTCAGCTGCCCGCGAGCCGCTACGAGTATTGGGCGTGCCGAGAGCGGTATCGGTGGAAACCCAAGCACCAGCACTTCGTTCAGCACGAAATCGTCATCACCGATCCAGTCGTCGAGGTGATCGCCGAGCGGTATAAATGGCATGTCCCTGAGTTCGGGAATCGAGAACACAGCGACATCGTTCGTGGCCTTCGAGCTAGGTTGCGGCGTCACTTCGTGAACTTGGTATCTTTCGATCCCGGCTCCTGGCCTCCGTTCGATAGGAGGAAGCTCGGCCCTGAATCGATCGACCTCAACCCGGCAAGACAACTTCCCCTCGGCCACATGCCAAGCGGTTACAAAAGAACCATCCCCGACGTGGAATGCGGAGCCGATATGCTCGTCTCCTTGGTCATCCTGAACGATGAGAGGCACCACGGCCGCCGCATATGCGGCATAAAGCTCACGAATATTGGGTCGCTGTCGTGCTTGATCCTCATCCATTCCCGGCATCCCGCTCCAATTCAATGAACGATTCTCATCGGCTGTGCTGTCATACTGCGGAAAACCAGATCCGCGGCAAGCGGCCTACTTGTCCGCTTATTGCAGATTCTGCCTAGAAGCGGACTGTCTTAAACCGGCCACTTCTCAATGTGGAGAAGTCTTCCGATCCAGATCATTCATCACGGCGTTCCAAAATGCGATCTCTTCGTCGTTGCCTCGGCCGCGCGCCCATTGCGCTTGCCTCGCTACGACGAGTTTGGCTTCTTTGCCGTGCCGCAGCTTGATCTGCGACGAGCAGCTCCGAATGCTTTGACTACCGAAAGGCACGGCTGATCTCCTCATCGTCTCCTTGAAAAGAAAAATCGCGAGCGAGGGCGGCGGACACCCGCCGCCCTCCGTAGGTCAGAAGTCCATCGCCGGCATCGGCGCGGCCTTCTCTTCCTTGGGCAACTCGGCAACGAGCGCCTCGGTCGTGATCAGCAGCGAGGCGACCGAGGCGGCGTCCTGCAGCGCGGTACGTACGACCTTGGCGGGGTCGATCACGCCGGCCTTGACGAGGTCCTGATATTCGCCGGTCGCGGCGTTGAAGCCCCAGCTATAGTCCTCGCTCTCGAGCAGCTTGCCAACGATCCACGCGCCGTCCTCGCCGGCATTGTCGGCGATCTGGCGCGCCGGGGCGCGGAGCGCGCGGCGGACGATATCGATGCCTGACTGCTGGTCGTCGTTCGCGGCCTTGAGGCCTTCGAGCGCCTTCAGCGACCGGAGGAGTGCGATGCCGCCGCCGGGAAGGATGCCTTCTTCCACGGCCGCGCGCGTCGCGTGGAGCGCGTCGTCGACGCGGTCCTTCCTCTCCTTGACCTCGACCTCGGTCGCGCCACCGACGCGGATGACCGCGACGCCGCCCGCGAGCTTGGCGAGCCGCTCCTGCAGCTTTTCGCGGTCATAGTCGCTCGTCGTCGTCTCGACCTGCTGGCGGATCTGCGCGATACGGCCGTCGATATCGGAGCGGGTGCCGACGCCGTCGACGATCGTCGTATTATCCTTGTCGATAACGACCTTCCTGGCGCGCCCGAGCATGTTGATCGTGACGCTCTCGAGCTTGATGCCGAGTTCCTCGCTGACGACATTGCCACCGGTGAGCACCGCGATATCCTCGAGCATCGCCTTGCGGCGGTCGCCGAAGCCCGGCGCCTTGACGGCCGCGACCTTGAGCCCGCCGCGCAGGCGATTGACGACGAGCGTCGCGAGCGCGTCGCCCTCGACATCCTCGGCGATGATCAGCAGCGGCCGCCCCGACTGCACGACGCTCTCGAGCAGCGGCAGCATCGCCTGCAGGTTCGAGAGCTTCTTTTCGTGGATGAGAATATAGGGATCGTCGAGTTCGACCTTCAGCTTCTCGGCATTGGTGATGAAATAGGGGCTGAGATAGCCGCGATCGAACTGCATGCCCTCGACCGTTTCGAGCTCGGTCGCGAGGCTCTTCGCTTCCTCGACGGTGATCACGCCTTCGTTGCCGACCTTCTCCATCGCCTCGGCGAGGATCTTGCCGACTTCCTCGTCGCCGTTCGCCGAGATCGTCGCGACCTGCGCGATCTCGCTGTTCGCCTCGACCTTCCTGGCATGCGTTTCGAGATCCTTGACGACGGTGGTCACGGCGAGATCGATCCCGCGCTTGACGTCCATCGGATTCATGCCGGCGGCGACCGCCTTCGAGCCTTCGCGGACGATTGCCTGCGCGAGCACGGTCGCGGTGGTCGTGCCGTCGCCGGCCTTGTCGTTCTGTTTCGAGGCGACCTCGCGCAGCATTTGGGCGCCCATATTTTCGAACTTGTCGGCAAGCTCGATTTCCTTGGCGACGGTGACGCCGTCCTTGGTGATGCGCGGCGCGCCGAAGCTCTTGTCGATCACGACGTTGCGACCTTTGGGGCCCAGCGTGACCTTCACTGCATTCGCAAGCGTATCCACGCCGCGCAGCATGCGATCACGCGCGTCCGACGCAAATTTCACTTCCTTGGCAGCCATTTTGACCTCCTTCTTGCTGTCCTTTCAGTGGGTGATGAATGGGCGTTACGCCGCCTGCTTGAGCGCTTCGGCCTGCTCGATGACCCCGAGGATGTCGCTCTCCTTCATAATGAGCAGCTCCTCGCCGTCGATGCGAACCTCGGTGCCCGACCATTTGCCGAACAGGATGCGGTCGCCGGCCTTCACGTCGAGCGCGGCGATGGTGCCGTCCTCGGCGCGAACGCCCGGACCGACAGCGACGACTTCGCCTTCCTGCGGCTTTTCCTTGGCGGTGTCGGGAATGATGATGCCGCCCGAGGTCTTCTCCTCGGCTTCGATGCGGCGGACGACCACACGGTCGTGCAAGGGACGGAAATGCATGCATAACCTCCATGTTGCATAACGATATGATAAGCCGGCGCGCCTGTCCGGGACGCCCGGCGGCGATGAGCTCGGAAGCGATTTTTTTCGCTTCAAGAGGTTCGGCGAAAATTTTTTGTGCTTGCTCGGGTAAGGAACATCAGCCCCTTATCAAGGGGCTGATACCTCTTGACTCGACTCGCTTCCGTTCCAAAATCTTTAGTCGCGGTACCCTGCCGCACGACGAGAAAGGAAAGGCTACAAGGAAGGAGGCACGATCATGTCCGAGCCATTTTCCCGTTTTCTTCATCCCTTCGACGTGGCGCGTCACCCGAGCCTCGAGCCCGAGGTCAAGCGCGCCCTTCTCGCATCCTGGGCATCGGACCGTTCCGCGGTCCGCGACAAGCCCGCACTTCGCAAACCCCCGGGAGCGAAGCGTGCGGTTCCAGTCGACGATGTGCTCGCGGCGCTGCGGTCGCTCGACGGCGGCGCGGCGCGCGCGCCATGACCGATCGGGCGCTGATCGCGCAGCTGGACGGCTATGGGCTGACCACCGCCGAGATCCATTATTACCGGCTCGATCATCCCTCGCTGCTCCAGCTCTATGTCTGGCAGGATTATGATCTGCCGCCCGACTTCCCGGTGCTGTTCGATTTTCTTGCGATGTGGCGGCGGCAGATCGAGGCCGCGCTCCACTCGGTTCGGATCGCTCATGACGCGTTGGTCCGGCCCGCCGATTGGCGCGCGGCCGACATCATCCGATCGCTGGATTAGCATCCGCTTCGTCCGCGTTGCGGGGCGCGGAAGCAGATATTCGGCGAATGCGCTTCAGCGAAGAAAAGGGAGGCAGCCGGCGGCATACCTCCCTCGCTGAGATTATGCGTTTTCGCGCGCCTTTTCTTTTGGCGCCTCGATCCGCTGCCGCTCGCCAGCGGTGCTGCCGATCTCGATCTTGCGCGGCTTCATCGCCTCGGGAACGACGCGGCTCAACTCGATGGTGAGCAGTCCGTCGGCGAAGCTCGCACTGCCGACCTCGATATAATCGGCGAGCTGGAAACGCCGCTCGAACGCGCGGCGCGCAATGCCGCGGTGGAGATAGGCGTGCGATCCATCCTCCTCGGCCGGCTTGCCGGCGACATTGAGCTGGTTCTGCTGCGCGACGATCTCGATGTCGTCGGCCTTGAACCCGGGGACAGCCAGCGTGATGCGGAAGCGGTCGTCGGCGTCGCGCACGATGTCGAAGGCGGGAAAGCCGTCGGACGTCTCGCCGCGCTGCCCCTTCTCGAGCAGGTCGAAGAGGTGATCGAAGCCCACCGTCGAGCGGCGGTAGGGGGTAAAGTCAAAGTCGGTTCTCATTTCCAAATCCTCCTGATTGAAGCAATTCGGGCATGAGATGCGCCGGGACGTAGAGCCGGCGCTCTCTATGTCCTAAGGACCCGGAATGTCCGGCATCCGAAGAAAAATTAGGGTGGCGTTTTTCGGTTTCAAGAGGTCGCGCGCGCCAGATTTTCAATCTCGCACCGCTCGAAAATTGGCAGTGTCAAAGTGCGGAGCCGCGCCGCGCGCGGCTCCGCGACCGAGTCATGCGACGCGGCTGTCGCCGGTATCGCGGCTCCAGGCGGCGATCTGGTCCTTGATTGCCAGCTTCAGCTTCTTGAGCCGCGCAATCAGGACTTCGTCGGGCCGACGCTGATGCGCTTCCCGATCGATTTCGGCGTCGAGGCGGGCATGCTCGCGCCGAAGGTAGTCGATATGTTTACTGGACATCTTCTTCTCCATGCCAAGTTGAGGATGTGCAGCCCCAGCGGCTGCGGCATGGATGTAGGAAAGGCCCGGTCAGTATTTCAATGCGTTGAGGCGACTTTGTCGTTTGAGACGTCTCCGACGAATGCGGCAGGATGTCGGCCGGGATGCTTTTGTAACTTTCGATTCAAAGCAGACCGTCTTCGTCCCGCCAGTTCTCTCTTTTCAGGCAGGAGCGACAGGACGCCGAAACGGTCGCGATTAGTGCCGATAAATGGCACCTAGGTCGCGAACTCATGTCCACACAATAGTCGCGGAACCGCAGCTCCCGCTTGATGCCGCCTCGAAACCCGCCAGCGATCGGCCGAACGGAGTGAATATCGGATTCTTGGTCTCGGGGCGGTCGCGCAGCGGAGGCACGAAACTCTTTGCAAAAAAGCGGAATCATTCTGGCGAAGCCATTCTCGGCATCGCTTCGATGCTGGCGGACGCTGCAGGCGGAACCCCGGTGAAGGGGGCGCGTTGGCTCCTTATCAGGACACAGGAGAGGCGCGATGAACAAGCTGCGGCGGCTTGAGACCTTTGCAAGGACCGGATGGTTTGCTCGCGGTGTCGTCTACTGCCTCCTCGCCTATATTGCGATTTCGGGCTCGGGGGCTTCTGACCCGAGTCCCCAAGCCGTTTTCCGCTCGGTCCGCGACATGCCTGCTGGTACGCTACTACTCGCTCTGCTCGCGATCGGGCTGGCGCTCTATGGCGCCTATCGGCTTTATGGCGCGGCGCTCGATAGCGAAGGGAAGGGCAACCGTGCAAAGGGAGTTGCCACGCGTATAGGATATGGCGCGAGCGGTATCGCGCATTTTCTGCTCGCCTGGGCTGCATTGCGGCTGGCGTGGGGCGGAGGTGCCAGCGAAGGCGGACGCGAACAGGAAGCGGCCGGAATGCTGCTCGACGTTCCGCTAGGTGGCGCACTTCTCGGGCTTCTTGGCGCAGGATTTCTTGCGGCGGCCGCGCATCAGGCTAGCAAGGCATGGACGACCGAGTTTATGGGGGATCTGGCGCCGGGTGCGCCGCCCTGGACTGTTTTCGTTGGGCGCGCCGGATTGGCAGCGCGTTCGGTGGTTTTTGCGATTGTCGGCTACTCGCTGGTTCGGGCTGGCTGGTTCGGCGCCACGGGCGAGGTCAAGGGGCTGGGCGACGCACTTTCATCGCTGACTGACAATCCTACCCTCTACCTGCTGATAGCGGCCGGCCTGTTTCTATTCGGCGTCCACAGCTTCGTCGAAGCGCATTGGCGCCGCATCCGGGACGAGGATGTGATTGCTCGTCTGTCGGCCGCCGCGCACCGGTAATGCGGGCGCGTTCCTGTCATCCGTTCGAGGTTTTGGATACGTCCGCTTCTCGATAACTGCGCACGAAACTGCAAGGAAAGATAGCGAGGCCGCGGTTCAAGTTGGCCGATGGCTTTGCGTGGATGAGCACCTGCGTGCTCTCGCGAGGATGCGATATTTGCCGTCGCGGCCAAGGCAAGACGGGGAGCGGCACCCGGTCGCGGCGCTGCTGCGGCCTATCCGACTCGGTTGGCCTGCTTCGCATACGGAAACATCTCGCCAGCGGGGAAATCATGAATGGCTTCGCACGCTTCTCGATCTGCTGGTCTCGCCCAAGAAAGTGCTAGGCAATGGCCGACGCAACCAATTGCAATTCATAGGGGGTTAGAAACTCGAAGCGTCATTCTTTGCAGGAGTGATGACCTCATAGCTCGCAAATGCGGGCGGGCCGAACCTAATAAGCCGGGGGATCGCTGGCGGGAAAGGATTCGTCGCCTGCCTGATCCTCGCGCTGCCAAGGCCGACGCACATCGTCGCGTATCGCGCCGGGACCCGCCGAGCGGGTCTGGTCGAAATTCTCGGAATGTGTCTCGCCGTCGGCAAAGGCCGCGCTGTGGCCCTCGGTCTTTTTCGGGGATGGCGCCTTTCGCGTGAAGTAGAACAGCGCACCGAACGTCGCAGCCCCGAGCAACTTGCCAGCAATTCCCATCGTCTTTCTCCATGCCCCGCGCAGACGCAACGGGCGGGGCTGGACCGAGTTGCCGGCTGCGCGGAAGAATCGGATTATCACAGATTAATTCGCTGGAGCCCGACGGGCTCGTGATGCGGCGGAAAATTTGGTTTCATATCCCTGTGCCGTGCCAGGGGGTGGTGCGCGCATCGCCGGGGCCCGGAACCAAGCGCCGCTCCAAACGTCGCTCCTGCAAAGGCGGCTGGCAGAAGGAAGGTCGATGCTCGACGAACGCGACGCTCACACCGAAAAACCAAACCTCGACGGACGACGCGCGATCATCACGGGCGGCACGACGGGCATCGGCCGCGCGATTGCCGTACTCCTCGCGAGCTACGGCGTGCGCGTCTTCGTCTGCGGGCGCACCCCCGAGCACCTTGCCGACGCGATCGCGCGGATCGACGAGGTCGGCGAAGGTGACGGAATGAATGTCGATCTGGCCGTTGCCGAGGACGTCGACCGCTTTTTCGACGCCGCCGCCGCTTATTTGGGTGAGTTCGATATCGCGATCATCAACGCTGCAATCCCCGCGGCTGCGCTCGCCGACGGCGACGAGAGCGAGACCCGATATCAGCTCGAGACCGACTTCACCGCCTATCTCATCTGCGCGCAAGAGGTCGCCAAGCGCATGGGCAAGGGGAGCGATATCATCTTCATCGGTTCGATGTCGGCGGTCTCCAGAAAGCCGGGAAGCTCGGTCTATATTGCCGCCAAATCGGGCATTCAGGGCTTCGCGCAATCGTTCCGGAAGGAGCTTGCCGACGAGGATATCAAGGTGGGCCTGATCGAGCCGGGATTTACCGGCGCAGACTTCCAATATCCCGAGTTTCCGCCGGAAAAGCAGCGCGAACTGATCAATGCCGACAAGATGTTGCGCGCGGAAGATATCGCCGCAGCTGTCCATTTCATGCTGACCCAGCCGCGCCGGACCGCCGTCTCGCTGATGCGCGTGGAGACGCGCCTTGAGCATCCTTGAGGTGCTCGAAGGAAGTCGCCATGACGTGTCTCGCTTCCTTTCTCATATCCTGGAATTTTGGCCCGCGAGAGACTGGAAATATGTCTGACGGGCTTTTGGGATCTGACGAAACCTTGCACGATCTGTCGTCGCTCATGCGCGGGCGGGCACAATGGGAGACGTCCGATGAAATATTTTCTTCTGCTCGCGGCGGCGGCACTGCTGGGCGCGTGCATTGGCTCCGAACCTGCGCCGCCCCCGGCGGACGACACCGCCGGCGCTGCGCCCGCCGATGCCGCCGCCGAGCCGGGCATGCCGACCGACGCCGCCGGATATATCGCCAAGGCCGGCGCGGGCGATATTTGGGAAATCGAGTCGTCGAAGGCGCTGATCGAAAGATCGAAGCGCGACGATGTGAAGGCCTTCGCGCGGATGATGATCGACAATCACACCAAGTCGACCGAAATGGTGAAGGCGGCCGCTTCAGCCGCCTCGATCGAGGTCATGCCGCCCGCGCTCGATGCCGACCAGCAGCGTATGTTGAACGAGATCCGGGACGCCGACGCAGCCGCGATCGATGCAATCTATTTGCGGCATCAGAAGCGCGCGCACGAAGGGGCGCTCGCGCTCCACCGCGCCTTTGCGGCGAACGGCGATACCGAAAGCCTCCGGACGGCGGCGGGCGAAATCGCACCGGTCGTCGGAGAGCATATCAGTAAACTCGACAAGCTCGCCGGGGAGACGCGCGATGTCGGATAATGACAAATCTTCGAGTGAAGCGGGGAACGCAAGCCCGGGCGAGACTGCGGCCGCGTCCGCCCCGCCGGGATCGCTGCCGCCCGCACATGTCGAGGACCGGCCCGGCGTGAGCCGGGTGCGACCCGAGGATTATCCCCTCGATCAACGCGCCGGATTGGGCGCTGGCGAAGAAAATCGCGGGCGGCGCGCCGGAAAAGGCAGCGGTCCCGCGAGCGGAAGCGGCGCGGGCGCGGGCGGCAAGGGCAATCCGGAGGATTATGATACGGATGCGCAGGGCGGGGGCGGCGATGGCGCCCCGGTTGCCGGCAAGGGCCCCAAGTCCGGCGCCGACGCGCCGGTCGGCGGCAGCCGCTAGGTCTCGCACCCGGACCGGCGCGCCGAGCCGGTCCAATCGCGTCCTTCCTATCGCTCGGGCTTTCGGGCGGGATGGGCGCCGACACCCTCGCCCTTGGGAAAAATAGCGTAACATGGATCAACCGGCGGCAACCGGCTCCTCGACATAATCGTTTATCACCCATGTTTCCCGTCACGAACGAGATCGATCATCCGCTCGCCGAACGCTTCGCAGATTTTGTGAGGTCGGAGGATTTTCCCTGTGTGGGCGCGAAGTCGGCGCTGGCGCGCGATCAGGTCCGCTTCGTGGTCGGCCGCGACATAAGATCGGCGTGGGACGATCTTCGCATCTACCCCAATCTTCTCGATCTTGCTTCGAGCTACGCGCGGCGGCCATCGCTGTTCCACTCGCTCGTCGTCCTGTTCGAAGAGGATAGCGGCCTCGACGAAGAAGAGTTCGAAGCCTGCCTGTGGGAACGGCTGGGGTCGCTCTCCCACAAGGATGATTGGCACGGTCAGCCTGCCGACCCGCGTGTCAGCAGTGATCCGCACGACCCTCATTTTTCGTTGAGCTTCGGAGGCGAGGCCTTTTTTGTCGTCGGCCTCCATCCCCGGTCGAGCCGGCCAGCGCGCCGGTTCGAGCGCCCCGCGTTGGTATTCAATCTTCACGATCAGTTCGAAACGCTTCGCTCCAGCGGAATCTACGAGAAGATGCGCAGCACGATTATCGCACGCGACGTCGCGCTCGCAGGCGACGTCAACCCGATGCTCGCAAGACATGGAAGCATATCCGAAGCCCGGCAATATTCCGGGCGCCAAGTCGGCGCCGAATGGCGCTGCCCTTTCGAGGGGCGCAAGGCCGACCGCCGCCGACGCCTGCTTGGCGGACGCGGCGCTTGACCGGTTGTCAGCGCCGCGTCACGGCGTACGCCATCAACCGGTTCCCGCAGCATCCATATTCACCCCGGCTTCGCGCGGCCAATATCGGAGCGCGCGGCAGGCCTCGATGAAGGTCGCCGCCTCGCCGGCTTTCCCCAGCGCCATGCAAGCATCGTCGAGGTCATCCGCGATGCCTGCCGCCTCGAGCAGCGCGAGCGCGTCCGAACTGTAGCCGATGAACTTGCAGTGCGCGAAAGCGTCGGTCACGAAATCCTTCGCTCCGGCGTCGGCACCCAGCGCCGCCGCGCCTTCCTCCGATACGAGGATCGCCACCGCGTCGAAGAGCACCGAAGGGCCGCCGTCGATCTTGTGCCGCGCGGCCACCTTCGTTCCATCGGAGATCGTCGTGCCGCCGATCGTGGGAGCGACGACCTCGAAAAACGCGCCTTCGGTCCTGACCGCCTTGACGAGCGCCTTGAACAGCGCTGCATCGGCGCCGTCGCTCAGCAATATCCCGAGCTTGCGGCCCTTGAAGCTGCATGGACCGTTTTTGACGATGCTGAGAGCGTCGGAGGCGGGAAGGTCGGTCTTCGGCTCGGACGCCGCCGGCGCGGCATCGGGAAGCGCTATTCCGAGACCATCCGCGATGCGCGCTGCCAGATCCTCGTCGATATTACGCAGATGCGATACGGTGCGGGCGCGAATGTCCGGCCGTTCCACTTTCGAGAGTTCGAAGACGAGCGCATCGCCGATATGCTTTTGCTCGATCGGCGTCTGACTGACGAAGAATTGCCGCGCCTGGCTATAATGATCGGCAAAGCTCTCGGCCCTCAAGTGCTCCTTCGCCCCCTGCGCTTCCTCGGCGAAGCTGGCGAACCCCCTTGCCGGATCCTCGCGTGGTCCGCCGGCGGTCGGTCCCCAGCTGTTGGGCTCGTAATTGGCGCGGCCGACGGGGTTTTTCATCGCCATATGTCCGTCCTGCTGGAAATGCGCCATCGGACATTTGGGGGCGTTGATCGGGATATGCGTGAAATTGGGACCGCCCAATCGCTTGATCTGCGTGTCGAGATAGGAAAAATTGCGGCCCTGCAGCAGCGGATCGTTCGAAAAATCGATACCCGGGGGCACATTCTGCGTGCAGAAGGCGACCTGTTCGGTTTCCGCAAAGAAATTATCGACCACCCTGTCGAGCACGAGGCGGCCGACCACGCGCACCGGAACCAGTTCCTCGGGGATGAGCTTCGTGGGATCGAGGATGTCGAACTCGAAGCTTGCGGCAAAGTCATCGTCGAAAAGCTGGACGCCGAGGTCCCATTCGGGAAAGTTGCCGCCATTGATCGCATCCCAGAGGTCGCGGCGATGGAAGTCGGGGTCGGCTCCGTTGATCTTCACCGCCTCGTTCCACATCACCGACTGCAACCCTTGCCGCGGCTTCCAGTGGAATTTGACGAACACCGATTTGCCTTCGGCGTTGACGAGCCGGAAGCTGTGAACGCCGAAGCCCTCCATCGTACGGAAGGAGCGCGGGATGGCCCGGTCGGACATCGTCCACATCACCATGTGGAAGCTTTCGGGCATCAGGCTGATAAAGTCCCAGAAATTATCGTGCGCGGACTGGGCCTGCGGAAACGCCCGGTCGGGTTCGGGTTTTACCGAGTGGACGAGATCGGGAAACTTCATCGCGTCCTGGATGAAAAAGACGGGGATGTTGTTCCCTACGAGATCCCAATTGCCCTCTTTCGTATAAAGCTTGACGGCAAAGCCGCGCACGTCGCGCGCGAGATCGAAGCTGCCCTTCGATCCCGCAACCGTCGAAAAGCGGACGAATGCGGGAGTTCTTTCGCCCACGCGCTGGAAAATGTCGGCGCGGCTATATTCGGCGAGGCTTTCCGTGAGTTCGAAATATCCATGCGCGCCGTAGCCGCGCGCATGGACGACGCGTTCGGGGATACGCTCGTGATCGAAATGGAACAGCTTTTCGCGAAAGTGGAAATCCTCGAGCAGCGTCGGGCCCCGGGCGCCCTGCTTGAGGCTGTTCTGGTCGTCGGAGACGGGCACCCCCTGCTGGGTTGTGAGCACGCTCGCGCCGCCCTCCGCAGTCTGGCGGGTCTCGCCACCGCTACCTTGCGCATCGGCATAGCTGTGCTCGATTGCGGCATCGTGCGGGATCGGGCAGGCTTTCGCGGGCGTCTCGCCCGCATGATCTGCCCCGGCGATCTCGGTCGCGGTAATCGCTTTCGTGGATTTGCTCGCGGGACGCGGCTTCGCGGAGGTCTTGCTCATCGTCATTTCTCTCCTGGAAAGAAGGTGGCGCGGCGACGCCGGAGCGCCGCCGCGCGCGAGGGGCGCTAGGTCAACCAGCGAGGCGCCGGCAGGTTGCCGCGCTATGAGCGAGGTTGATCTGGGTTATGACGATTCGCCGGCAGCGGCCTGCAACGCGCGTCGTCCCCGACGGTTATGCGTCGAGACACGTCGCGGCGCGACTGAACCCCCGTGATTGCAGAAAATTCGCTCGGCGTGCTCGCGGTCTGACAGCAAGACAGGAGAAATTCCATGGAAGGGCATGACAGCGGCCCCTTTACCCAAGCCGGTACGGCCAGCGCTGAGCATGGTATCGTCCTTCTCGACGGGCCCGATGGCGTGGCGATCGCGATGACCCCCAACGCGGCGGAACAAACCGGCCGCTCGCTTGTCCTGGCGGCCGACGAGGCACGGCGGCAGCGGGCACAGCGGCCGGACCGGCCCTCGCCTCAACCGGAAGCCGGATAATCGCTGACGACATATGTTTGGCTTCGCCCGGCCCTTGGCTCATCAGGCGGCCTCGACGCGGTAGTCGATCGGTTTGAACGTTCCGCCGCAACTGTCATAAGCCGAGCAGGCCGTGAGGCCGATCACGAGATCGCAAAGCGCGCGAAGGCGAATATGATCGCCGGGCCTGGTCGCCGGAGGGAGGACCTTGATCTTTCCATTTGGCGAAACCGGCACATTCATGAACAGGTTGAAGGCGACGGGGATCGCATCCGGCTCAACGTCGAAGGGGGCGAGCGCTTCGGCAAGATTGCCGAAACAACCGCGATGGACGGGCTTGCCGGGATAGAAGTGCCGGAACGTCGCTTCGCTGCAGGGGGTAAGCAGGAAATCATGGGCGCCGACACTATCCTCGACGATTTCAAGCATGGCGCGCGAACGGTTCGACCAGAGCCGATTGCCTGTCGTCAGGCGGATCGTTTCTTCATAATCGAAGGTGCGCCCGTTCGAGAGCAGTTCGCGAACATCGTCTGCGGCGAAGGCGAGTAGATCGGCGACCTGGCCGCCTTCGGGGTCGGCGACATGAAGTATTTCGCCCCTCGCGAGCCGGAAGGCGGTGCCCGACCGCGGGCCGATGCGGTTCCAAGCAGCGCCCGACGGGGCCTTGTCTCCGGCACTCATTCTTTTCTCGTCGTTCATGAACATTTCCTCACGGGCGGAAAATAAGCCTCGCCCTATTTCAGGCCGGCGCGATGCCGCCGTCGCGGCGCATGTTTTTTCGAAATCGCGCAAGAAGCCGTGCCTTGGAACGGGACGGAGGATGGTCTTTGCGGGGAACATTGGACCCGGCCGGGGCTTTTCCCGGGAGAGCGCGGTTGGCGCGCCGCGGCGAAAGGAGCGTGCGATGGAGTTTGCGGTCGACCGCCTCGTTTTCGGTCCCGACGATGTCGATCTTGCGCGCTCGCCGCTCGCGGGGACGCTCGGGGCTGAAACTTACGTGCTGGGCGCCTTCAATCCTGGGCTCGCGCGCCTTGCGAACGGCAATCTGCTGTTGCTCGTACGCGTCGCCGAAGCGCTTCGCGATCCCGTCCGGGATGGCCACGTCCATACGATACGATGGGATGGCGGCCGTTACTGTCTCGACGCCTGGCCGCTCGAACTTTGCGATACCTCCGATCCGCGCAAATTCCTCGTTCGCGGCGGGGCCTGGGAGGTAATGGCGCTGACTTCGCTTTCCTGGCTGCTCCCCGTGGAACTCTCGCCCGACGGCCTCGCCGTCGTTGCGGTTCACTATGAGCGCGCGATCGCGCCGCAGGCGAGTTTCCAATGCTATGGCATCGAGGATGCGCGCATCTCCAACATGGGCGACCGCTGGCTTATGACCAGCTGTTCGGTCAGTCCCGAACGGCATTCGACGACGCTCTACAGTTCCGCGAACGGGCTCGACTGGCGTTTCGAGGATATCATTCTCGACCACCAGAACAAGGACATGCTGATTTTCGAGGGTCTGATCGGCGGGCAATATTGGGCGCAGACGCGGCCTCTGGGCGCGCTCTATTTCACTTATCCGCCCGGCAGCGATTGGCGCGCGGGCCCCTCGATCAATCTCGCCTCGTCGCCCGACGCGCTCCATTGGAAGCCGCGGCGCGAGCCCGGTCTCCGGCCGCGTGCGGGCACGGTCGCGACCGCGCGCATGGGTGGCGGTACGCCGCCGATCCGGACCCCGCGCGGCTGGCTCACGCTCTGGCACGGGGTCGAGCCGAAGGAGGTTGTCGGTATCTATCGGACCTACTGGTCGCTTCTCGATGCGGACGATCCCTCGCGCGTCCTCCATAGTGAACATGCGCCGCTCCTCGAGGCCAATCCGGCGCTCACCGCGCCGCTCGAGGAGAAAATCTATATCCGCGACGTCGTCTTCACCACCGGCATCGTCGATGCCGGCGATCATTATATCGTCGCCTCGGGCGAGGCGGATCTCGCCTCCCGCATCACCCATATTCCCAAATCCCGCTTCGGGCTGTGAATTCTCCCCGGCCCATCTTCACCCGCACGCCTTTGCGGCGGCGCGCACGTCCTGCGAGCGCGCGAGCGGCATGACCAGAATATCGTCGCCATCGACAATCACCGCGACATCCTCCATGCCGACAAGCGACACCCGCTTGCCGGGCGCGCGCACAAGGCAGCCGCGGCTCTCGTGCGCGAACAGCACGCCCTCGCAGGCGTTGCCCGTTTCATCGCAGCGGGCAAGAGCGTGCACCGCCTCCCAGCTTCCGAGATCCGACCAGCCCATCGAGACAGGGGCCACCGCGACCCGGCCATGCTTCTCGAGCACGGCATAGTCGATCGAGTCCGACGGGGCCGCAGCAAAGCTCGGTCCGTCGGCATAGATAGCATGGGGGCTGTCGCTTGCCGCTTCGATCGCAGCCTCGGCAGCGAGGTAGATCGCCGGGCAATGTTCGCGCATCGCATCGCGCATTGCGCCAGCGCGAAAGAGAAAAATTCCCGCGTTCCAGCTATAGCCGCCCGCCGCCAGCATCGCCTCGGCGTCGGCGCGCGGCGGCTTCTCGACGAAGCGCTCGACGGCAAAGCCTGCATCGCCGATCGCGGCGCCGCTCGCGATATAGCCGAAACCCGTTTCGGGGCGATCGGGGGTGATACCGAATGTGACGATCCAGTCGTCCTTCGCGAGCGCCTCCGCCCTGGCGACCGCCTGCCGGAAGGCGGGGATATCTTCGATAACATGGTCGCTGGGCATGACAAGCAGGAGCGCGGCGGGGTCGGCAGCCGCGACCGCCAGCGCGACCGCGCCGGCGGTGTTGCGCGCCACCGGTTCGACGAGGAGTGTCGGTTGATAGCCTTCCGCCTGCGCGCGAACCAGCGCGACATGTTCGGCGCCGCAAATGACGAGCGGCGAGTAAAACGCCTCGCACGCGGTTCGCGCGAGCGTCCGACGAAATAGGCTGTCGCCGCCCAAAAGGTCGAGAAACTGCTTCGCGCGTGCACCGCGCGACGCGGGCCAGAGGCGCGTACCTGCTCCCCCGCACAGCAGGACGGGCTGGATCGGCTGGCGCATCGGTCAGTTGACCAACGCCGGACGCTTGTCCTCGCCCTGCCATGCCGCGACAGCAGGCACCGCGTCGCTCCAGAACATGTCCGCCATCGTCCGGTGCGCAAGCTGGAAGGCGAGGATCGATTCGGCGCCGCTGTTCAGGTTGAGCCCGCGCGGGCCCAGCCCGTCATGGCAGCGGCCCGAGCGCAGATCGCCGAGCACGGCGCCGCGATCGTTGCCGCCAAGAAACCAGGCATAGGCCGTCTCGGCATGCCGGCGCCACGCTTCGCTACGCGTGACGGCGAAGGCGCTCGCGCAGGCATCGACCGTCGCCCAGGCTTCGAGCGGCTGCTGGTCGAAGGGGAGGGCTTCGCCCTCGTGGCCGAAGCTTTCGGATCCCACCGGGCGAAAATGTCCTTCGGGAGCGGTCTGAAAGTCGGCGAGCCAGCCGAGCGCGGCGAGGCCCGCCTCCTCGAAGGGGAGCGATTCCAGTCGCCGGCCCGCTCGGATGAACGCTTCGGCAAGCCGCGCATTGTCATAGGCAAGACCCGGTTCGAACCAGTCCCAGCCGCTGCGGCGCCCGCTCTTCCACAGCGCCGCCAGCAACGTGCCGCCGCGTTCGACGATTTCGCGGGCGAGACGATGGTCGGGGTCGTGTGCGAGATATTCGTCGGCGCCCAGCGCCGCGAAGGCGAGCGCGCGCGGGCTTTTGAACTCGCGCGCGATCCCGGCCGTGCGCGCAAACCAGTCCGAGGCCCATTCGCGCAGGACTGGCCGCGCGCGCGCTGCCGCGTGGCCGAGCGCCCAAAGGGTGCGGCCATTGCTGTCTTCCGAGCCCGCGTCTTCGAGCCAGCGCCGGTCGTATCCCATGAAATTGCGATACCGGTGGAGTTCGTCGTTCCAGCCGTGCTGAATGAAGCTTGCAAAGGCTATTGCGCGATCCTCCGCCTCGGCCTGCACGCGCGGGGGCAAGCTCGAAACGAGCATCAGCGCCCGGGCATTGTCGTCGATGCAATAGCCATGACGGCGGTCGGGCACGCTGAGTATGGCATGTTGAAAGATGCCGACATCGTCGCACATCGCCCACACGCCGCCGAGCGCCGGCGCGCCGCGAGGCTCGGCAAGCCGGTTGGCGGGCGCCGAAACCGCCTCGGCGAGCGCCGCGCACTGTTCGGCGACCGCACGCCACGCCGTCCGCCGGCCGCGTGCATAGGCGCGCCGTTGCAGCGCGCGCCGCTCCTCGGGCACCGCGAGTAAAAGACAAACGGCCTCGGCGATCGCATCGCTCTCCGCGGCGGGTACCAATATTCCGACATCGTCGGCCAGCAGTTCGCGCGCATGAACGAAGGGGGTCGAAATTACGGCCCGTCCCAGCGCGACGGCATAAGCGAGCGTTCCCGACGTGACCTGCTCGAGATTGGGATAGGGGGCGAGATAGATGTCGCAAAGTTCGATCTGGTCGAGAAGGTCACCGGTCTCGAGAAACCGGTTTTCCCACGCGATATTACCGGCAACGCCAAGGCTTTCCGCGAGCGCCACGAGGCTCTCGCGATACACCTCTCCCTCATGGGCTACCAGATTGGGATGGGTCGCGCCGACGATACGGTAAAGGATATCGGGATATTGGGCCGCGATGGCGGGGAGTGCGCGGATCGCGGCCTCCAGCCCCTTGCCGGGTCCGATCAGGCCGAAGGTCGACAGGACCGGTCGTTCGGCGAGACCGAGCGCGCGCCGCAGGGCTGAAATCTCGTTGAAGCTGCGGTCGGGCGTGCCATGCTCGATGAGGACAATCTGCGCCGGGTCGGCTCCATATATGTCGATTAGCGTAGCCCGGCCATGTTCGCTCATGACGACGAGCCTGCTCGCGCGCGCGATGAGCCGGTCTACGACACGGCGCTGTTCGGCGCCGGGATCGGCCAGCACCGTGTGGAGCGTGACAATGAGCGGGGCGGCGATCCTGTCGACGAGGTCGAAGATCATCTCGCCGGCCGTGCCGCCGAAGATGCCGAACTCGTGCTGGAGCCAGACAGCGGTTGCACCGCTTGCGTTGATCGCGGCGGCGGCAGCGCGATAGTCGGGGCGTGCGTCTTCGCCGATGGCGAATGCCACGGCGGCGCTCGTCGCCGGGTCCGCGAGGCTTCGCATCGCGTAGATATCGATGGCGAGATCGGGCCTCGCGGCAGCGAGATGCCGGCACGTGTCGGCGGTGAAGGTGGCGATGCCGCACTTGCGCGGACTGTAGCAGCCGATCATCGCCAGGCGGCGCGTCGGCGGGGCCTTGGAGGATGCGTCTTCCTCGCCGAGCTTCCCGGCGAGCGAGAAATCTTCGTCGTCGAAACTGCGAAAATGACGCTCATCGCTGATATGTTTCATGCCGATCCTCATATATGGCCGGACAGGCGAAAACCTCGGCCTCGCGCGGGGGAGTGCGAGGGTCCGCGCCCTGCGCCTGCCGAGCCGGTTTCGAATTGGTCGTATGCCGCTGCCAACGCGCCGGCGCATGATCTGGTTGCAGTGCAGCAAGCCCGAATCCCGCATTTTCGTGAGGCGATTGATCCAGGTTATGACGAATTTTTCCGCCGCAGGTTTGGCGGTTGCGCCCGGAGGCGCGGCCATGCGTAAGCATCGCTTCTTTCGCGGGGTTCCGAAGGTCGGGCGCATGGTTCGAGACATTGCCGGAACGATCGATCGTCCGGCGCGTCGTTCGCGACAGAACGATAGCAGGGAGGCGACTGTCATGCTCGATAGCGCGGCGCGATCCGCGAGCGTTTCTAAACTTTCGACGCTTATGGTCGAGAAGCCGTGGGGCGTCGAACGGCTTCCACCCCCCTTCACGGGCGAGGGGGACAGACCCATCGGCGAGATTTGGTTCGATCCTCCTGACGACTGTCGGCTTCTCGCCAAATATCTCTTCACGAGCGAACGCCTTTCGATCCAGGTTCACCCGGACGATGCACAGGCGCGCCGCCGCGGCCTTCCGAACGGCAAGGAGGAGTGCTGGCTCGTTCTGGACGCCGAACCCGGCGCCCGGCTCGGCATCGGTACAGTACGTCCGCTCGATCGCGAGGCGCTTCGCGCCGCCGCGCTTTCGGGCGAAATCGAGAACCTCATGCAGTGGCATCCCGCCGAGGCGGGGATGTTCTTTCATATTCCCCCCGGCACCGTGCACGCGATCGGCGGCGGCCTGAGCCTTGCCGAAATCCAGCAGAAGAGCGACGTTACCTATCGCCTCTACGACTATGGGAGGCCGCGCGACCTCCATCTCGAAGATGGCGTCGAGGTGTCGCACGCCGAGCCTATGGCCGCATCGAGGCGGCAGCTTGTCGATGCCCGCGCGAGCGCACGGCTCCTTTCGGGCGCCCGGCTCGCGATTGCCCATGTCGCAGGCGGCGACATGACCCCGCTTCCCTCCTCCGCGCACCGGCTTCTCCTGCTGCCGATTGCGGGCGCGCTGAAGGCCGGCGGCGTCGAATCATCGCCCGGCGAGTGTGTCTGGGGCGCTCGGTCGGACGATATACAGTCCGATTTTGCCGCGCGCTTCCTCGCCGCCTGGACCGAAGAATAGCGCGAACCTTGGTTCGCATTTACCCGAACGCCGGGCGGAAGGCGGCGCTTCCCTTTCTCCTTGCACGCCGCCGCCGGCTGCCTATCCTTGTGCCGGGGGTAGAGATCGAAAGGCTTTCCCGAATATGCTGATCTGCCGGCCGGAGCAGTCCCCGCTCGAGATCCTTGGCGAAAAGCTCACCGCAGATCCGAGCCGCGTCGTCCTGCGGCCGTTTCATCTTGCGTGGCAGACCAATGTCTCCGAACCGTCGCGCGCGGCGCAGCTCGTCGCCGACATATTGGCGCTGGGCGACGATCAGGCCGAACTCGAGCTCGGTCTGATCTGGAAGGATTTCTCCGAGCGCCACTGGCAGATCGGCCAGATTTTCGACGACCGCTTTCGCGAGGTGGCCGAGGATCTGGCAGTCGACGAGGCGCGCGTCTCGCCGGTCAAGCGCCGCCTTATAGGGGCTTATTTCTGTCACGAATATAGCTACGCCGCCGCCGCGCTCATGAACCCGAGCGTGGTTCCGCATCCCGACCAGAGCGGTATTGCGGACGATCAGCTTCGCTTCGTGATGTCGATGCGAGCGGTGGGCGAGGGCCATATCTCGTCGATCGCCTTTCGCGAGGGAATCATGGGTCCGGGCTCGCAGTTCCAGCTCTGGCCGCAGTCGGGCCCCGCGATGGCTGCGGTTGCCGATGACCGGCATCGCTGCGAGACCGACGCGCCGGTCGATGTGCATCGCCTCGCGGGAAGCACAATTTCGAACTCGGTGCTTTTTCCCGTTACCGAAGCCCAGCGTAACGGTCTCGAGGATCTGCGCCTGGTCCGATTCACTCACGAAGGCGGCGAGAAGGAGTATCTTGGAACCTATACGGCTTATTCGGGGCGCGAAATCCGGTCCGAGCTGATGCGTACTCCCGACTTTACTAGCTTTACGCTCGAGCCCCTCGTCGGACGCGCGGCGAGGCACAAGGGCATGGCGCTGTTCCCGCGAAAAATCGGCGGCCGCTATTGCATGATCGCGCGGCAGGACGGCAAGAATATCACCATCCTCGCCTCGGACAGCCTCAACGAATGGGACGATGAGGGCGAGCCGCTGATCCGGCCGCGCTTCCCCTGGGAGCTCGTGCAGATGGGCAATTGCGGTAGCCCGATCGAATGCGACGCGGGATGGATACTGCTCACCCACGGCGTCGGCGCGATGCGCAAATATAGCCTCGGCGCGGCGCTTCTCGACAAGGACGATCCAGGCCGCGTCCTTGCGCGCACCGCATGCCCGATCCTTTCGGCTGCCGATAGCGACCGCGAAGGCTATGTGCCCAATGTCGTCTACACCTGCGGCGCGACCCTTACCGGCGACCGTCTGTTCATTCCTTACGGCATCTCGGACAGCGCTATCGGTTTTGCGACGACAACCGTCGAAGCGCTGCTCTCCAGCATGGAATGACTGAAAGCAATCCCCATCGCATGACAAGAATGCGCGCCGAGGTCATGCGCCGCCTCGCGGGTAAACTGGCGGAAGCGGAGCTGCGCGTGGCGACCGCCGAGAGCTGCACCGGCGGCCAGCTGGCGGCCCTCTTCGCCGCGAACGAAGCGCTCGGTCCCTGGCTCGAGCGCGGCTTCATCGTTTACTCGGCCGATGCGAAATGCGAGATGCTCGGGCTGGACCGGGCGGTCGCGGAGCATGAAGAAGGCGTAAACGCCCCAGCCGCCCGTGCGATGGCGGAGCAGGCGCTGGCGCGAAGCCGCGCCGATCTGGCGGTCGCCGTGACCGGCTTCTGCGGTCCCCGGCAGGCCGACGAAGAAGTCGGTCTTCTCTTCGTTGCGGCGTCAAATGGCCACGAAACCTGCGTCGAGGAGCATCATGTCGGCGATATCGGACGAACGGCGGTTCTGGACGCCGCAGTCGATTTCGCGCTCGAGATGCTCGACGAAGCATCGGCGGCGGCGGTGGCGCGATAGTCTGGCCGGCCGCGCTGGGATTCCCGAGCGCTACGCGGGCGGCGGGGGGCGTGCGATCTTGCGCCGCGCATCGACCGCGGCGACGATCACCGCGCAGCAGAGGCAGCCATCCTCATCGGTGACCTCGATACGGAGCGAAACTGTATCGTCGACAAGTGCGGGATCGTCCGCGAGCAGATGGCCCGCATAGCGCGCGGCTTCGAGCCGAGCGGCCGCTATGTCGGCGAGTTCGACCCCCTCTTCATCCAGCTCGGCTCGTCCGCTGCTGCTATGAAAATAGAAACGGGGCACACCAAATTCTCCCGCCATTGGCAGCTGGAACAGCCTGCCGCCGGTCCGATACACCCCTCGCGGTTGCGCTGGACTCGCCACGTCGCTCGCGTCAGCGATAATCCTCTTTGCCCTATCGCTCGCGGGTCGTGCAAGGTTCCATTAAAGCCGCGGCGGGACTTAAAATAAACCTCCTTCCATTATCGGCGCCGCGGTGGGAACCGGCTCGATCGGGCGCCGCACTTCAAGACTTCATCCGGCGCGCAGCTTGCCGGCTTTCGGTCTTCACCTTGCGTGCTCGAACCGGGAACAAGAATGGCGCCTCGGAAGTTGGAAGCGCGGGCTTGATTAACCTGCATCATCACGATTCCGCTTCCCATAACGCGTGCGGGGCGGCTTTCGGGAGGAGAGCAGGAGGCAAGCCCGCCCCATGCAATTCGACCTTTGAGGGACCGTCAGTCATGTACACTGAACGCTTCTTGAGAGACCGACGCGGGGTCAGCCTCGAACCCGGCGAATACGCCCGGCTCGAAGCCTCCATCGACCGCGTCGAAACGATCGACGCCCGCCGCATTATCGCGCGCGCGGGCGACTGGCTCGACCAGAGCACGCTCCTCGTCGAGGGTATCATGTCGCGCTATCTCGACGACCGGAACGGCCTTCGCCAGCTCGTGGCGATTCACCTCCCGGGCGACTTCGTCGATCTCCACGCCTATCCGCTGAAACGGCTCGACCACGACGTGGGAACGATGACCGCTGCGACCGTGGCAATCGTGCCGCACCAGGCGCTCGATGCGATCACCGCCGAGATGCCGGGCCTCACGCGCAAACTCTGGTTCGCGACCTTGCTCGACGCGGCCATTCACCGCGCCTGGCTTTTTCGCCTCGGCCGCCTCGATGCCCTGGGACGGGTCGCGCACTTCCTGTGCGAAACCAATGTTCGTCTCCAGTCGGTGGGGCTCAGCGACGGGCGACGGTTCGCCCTCGCGCTGACGCAGGCGGACATCGGCGAAATTTGCGGCCTTACCACCGTGCACGTCAACCGCGTGCTTCGCCAATTGCGCGAGGAGGGGCTGTGTCTCGTTCGCGGCGGGACCGTCGAGATCGGCGATCCTCTCGCGCTGGCCCGCCGCGGTCAGTTCGACCCCTCCTATCTCTATATCGAGGGAGCGGACATGGCCGGCATGGCGGTCCAGCGAAAAAGGGGCTGACCGGCACGGACGGCCATCGGGCGGAACGGGCGCGCGCCGCGCGGCGTTTTACGCCGGGGCGGTCAAGCAACAGGGAGAATCGATCTGGAAGACGCTGCATCGATCATCGCTCCCGCCGCGACGATGATCGCGGCGATGATGACCGCCGCCAATCTGGGCGCGCGTGTCACGGGATGGGGTTTCGTGGTTTTCACCCTTGGTTCGATCGCCTGGTCGATCGTCTGCATTGCAAGCGGCCAGACCAACCTTGTTGCAACCAATATCTTCCTCACCCTCGTCAATCTCGTCGGTATCTGGCGCTGGCTCGGCCGCCAGCGACGCTACGAAGATGGCGCCCGCGGGGCGGAGCGCAAAAGCGAGGCGCGGGGCGACATCGCGCTGCTCGCCGCAAGCGGGATGCGCGGCTTGCCGGTCAGCGATATTTCCGGGGAAGAAGCGGGCCATGTCGTCGATGCCATGCTGGCGTGCGATACGGCGCGGATCGAATATCTGGTGATCGCGAGCGGCGGGGTCGGCGGGATCGACGAGAATTTGCGGGCCGTTTCCGCGTCCGAGATCGATTTCCACGCCGACGGTCTCATTCTCCTTACCACAAATGCCGAGTTCGTCCGCCGCCCGGAGCTCGAGCCCGGCGATTGGCCGGCGACCGCCGTACCTTCGGCGCACTTGCGTCCCGCCGCCGTCGGCGAGCTCGGTTGAGCGGCGTGGAGGAGGCACCAGGTCCCGGCGGTTCGGGATGCGGCGCCGGGACATTCGACGTCGTTGTGGTGGGCGCGGGCCCGGCTGGCCTCACAGCGGCCTATTATCTTGGCCGCTACCGCCGACGGGTCATGGTCGTTCATGACGCGCGGTCCCGCGCAGCCGGCGCCCCGATGGCGTACAATGTCCCCGGTTTTCCGGATGGCATATCGGGACGCGAGCTTCTCGATCGGCTCGAGCGCCAGGCCCGCCAATATGATGTGGTTCTCCTCGAAGACGAGGTTATCGCGCTGGGCCGCGATACGGCGACCGGCCTTTACCGCCTCGCGCTGCGGTCGGGCGCCGGGATAACCGGACGCGGCGTCATCCTTGCGACCGGCGTGCTCACCCACGAGGCCCCGATCGCGGACGGCGATCATGCCCGTGCCGTCGCGGCCGGGGCGCTTCGATATTGCCCGATCTGCGATGGCTTCGAGCATAAGGAGCGGGCGATCGCAGTGCTCGGCTCCGACCTTCACGGGGCGGCGGAAGCGATGTTTCTCCGACAATATTCGCACCGCGTTACCCTCATTCCGAAACACCGGGTCGCGCTCGACGCGGCGCAGCGCGCCGAACTGGAGGCGAGCGACATCGAAATTCTTGAACGCGAGATTTCGCGGCTGTTTTACGACGGAAGCGCAATCGTCGTGGAGCTCGCGGGCGAAGCGTCGCCGCGTCGTTTCGACACGCTTTATCCCGCACTCGGTTCCACGCCCCGAAACGAGCTCGCGCGCAGTGCGGGCTTCGAAACTGGCGCCGATGGCTGCCTGCCGGAGGACGCGTTCGCGCGGCCGCTCTTGCCCGGCCTTTTCGCCGCCGGCGATGTGCTGGCGGGCCTCGACCAGATCAGCACGGCGACCGGACACGGAGCGCTCGCCGCGACCCGGCTTCACAACTGGCTGCGCACCCGTGACGGTCATGTCATGAACGATCAGCGCTGAGACCGCGGGTCGAGGGCAGCGTGTTGCCGTTGCCGAAGGGCGGGAAAATGATTGATCGAAGTTAGACCGGCCCTCTTCGAGCCTGTCCGGTGGAAACTTCGTCCGGCCTCGTCGGTTCTCCGCTCCGGGGGCGTAAGGAGGAATGTCATGAAGCACGCCGAAATCGATACCGATGCCACCCACATTCTCGCGGCCGATCATCGCGCGGTCGAGGCCTTGTTCGAGGAATTCGAGAAAGCCTCGTCCAAAAGCCGCAAGGCCGAGATCGCGGAACGCATTTGCACCGAACTCAAAATCCATGCCCAGATCGAGGAAGAGGTTTTCTATCCGGCGCTCAAGGGCAAGATCGAGGAGAATCTTCTGAAGGAGGCATGGGTCGAGCATGACGGCGCCAAGGTCCTGATCAACGATATTCTGGCCTCTGGTCCCGACGACGAGTTTTTCGAGGCAAAGGTCACGGTACTGTCGGAAGAGATCAAGCATCATGTGAAGGAAGAGGAAAAACAGCAGGGCAACATGTTCCAGCAGGCCCGCGCCGCCGATGTCGATCTCGAGGGGCTTGGCGAGCGGATGCTCGAACGCAAGCGCGAGCTCAAGGCACAGGCCGAAAAGGCAGGACTCCCGCCCGCCCGGCTTGCCACCATGTAGAAACAGCTGCCGCCGCTGGCTCGTTTAAGAGATGGCCTCGCCGGGAGCCGCGGCATGGCCCTTTGTCCCGCTTGGCGGTGACTCCTTCGCTGGCGCAGGGCTGGCCTGGCGGGATCGACGAGCCGGCGGCGGTGGCCCCCGGTTCGGCAGCGGCGCAATTGACTTCGATCATGCCGATTTCGCTGCGGAGGCAACTCGAATCATGCTAGGAGAAAGGCACGCTGCGGTTTCCACTGATCGGCTTTTCGTGGTTCCGGCTTTATCCGCAGTCGATCCGTTGCGCGCGGCCAGCCGATCCAACATGCCGAGAGCCTGGTAGCGCGTGCTCCCGACGAGAGGCGATCATGCGTTTCTTTCACCTTGTGTTGCAAGAAGATGGGGCTGAAGGGGCCCGCCGCGTCGACCTCACCGCGGCGGACGACTTTCATGCGTTTCAGCAAGCGCTCAACGAGCGCCGCGGCGATGGTGTCGAATTATGGGAAGGTGAGCGGCTGCTGGTCCGCATGACCAAGTCCGCCGACAATCTCTGGAAGTTGTTGCCCAGTGCGATTCCGGCGTCCGGACCCATGCCCGCAGCAACGGCCATGCCCGATCCGGGCTCCGCCTGACCGACGGCGTTAATCCCGGACACCCTCGCGGCCGGGTGAGCAGATCGCCCGGCAGGCATCGACGAGTGCGCTCATCGGCACGGGTATTGCGAAGAATATGCTTCCCTCGCACCTGACGCGCATCGAGCGGAATGTTTGCCGACGCGTAAATCACGCCGCCGCCCGGACATTGCGCCCGGTAGGCCTCGGCAAGATCCCAGCCATCCATCACTCCCGCCAGCCTGATATCGGTGACGAGAATCTGCAGTGGCGCCCCGGCAACCCGCTCGAGCGCGTCCTCGCCTTCGGCCGCTTTTTTGTCCGTGCGCCGGTGTGAATCGCAACAAAAAAGGCCCGCCGGAGCGGGCCCAGGACCGGGGCGCCTGACGGCGCCCCGGAGGGGTTGGGTGGTTAGTCCTCGGGGCCGGGGGGCGTGGTCTTCGGCGGTTTGCAATCCTCGATCCGGCCCTCGTTGCGAAGGTCGCGGCCTTCCTGCGCCTTGCGGCGGCTTTCGGGGGAGTCGCCGTTTTCATAGGCTTCCTCCTTCACATATCCAGCGGCTTCCTTGGCTTTGCCTTTGATGCTCATTTCTTCCTCCATCGACATTGCATGAAAGCAACCGGTCGCGAGGCTCGGAGTTTCGTGCCGATAACGCGGGTGGGGGCACTTTTCTCAAAGTGCATAACATGGATTAAGACCATATTTTTGCGCGGAACAATTCGCTGTGAAGCTGCGTCTCGAAATGGCTTGCCCCCGCAAGTTTCATAATGAGAGGATGTAAAAATGGCTCAGAATCAGCAAGGCAATCAGCCCAACCAAAATCCTGGTCAGACGCCCGGTCAGGACCGCCAGCAGGAACAGCAGGGCGGCCAGCGCCGCCAGCCCGGTCAGGACCAGGACAATCGCCAGCAGGCCGACCGCGAAGAAGAGGACAAGCGTCAGAACCGCTGAACAAAAGCCGCGTTTCCTGGCGCGCTTTTGGCCGGACCGTGGCGATGCCGCGGTCCGGTTTTTCTATGGACGCGACTTAACAAAGGTTGTTTCGGCCCGCGCCTCGCCCGTCTACCGATTGCGCGGGCAATCGTTCGTACGCGACCTACGGGCGAGTGTCAGGGGGACTCTTGCTCGCGGCTCCCGCGCGCAGAGGCCCGAAAGGCTCCGCTCCACCAGGCGGAGCCTTTCGTTTGTCAGGAGACCCCGCGCATGAGGCCCGGCACGAGCGGCGATAATTCGCGCGCGAAAAAGCCGATCGGTCCCATCGTCTCGGAAAGGCGGCGGCCCGCCTCGCCATGGAGCCAGATGCCCCACGCGGACGCGTCGAGCGGGCCAAGGCCCCGCGCGCCGAGGCCGGCAATCAGACCGGCGAGAACATCTCCCGAACCGCTGACCGCAAGCCCCAGTCCCCCGCCGGCATAGGCAAGGCAGGTATCGCCCGCCATGAGATGGCTGGTCGCCCCCTTAACCATCACCGCGCAGCCGAAGGCCGAGGCGGCCTGTTCGAGCGCCGCCAATGGATCGGCGGCAACCGCCGCGCGCTCGATATCGAGCATTGCGGCAAGCTCGCCTTCATGGGGTGTGAGAACCACATGCGCGCCGCGCGCCTTGATTGCATCGGCATGATCGGCGGCGGCGCGGAGCGCGAACGCATCGAGGAGGAGGAAGATGTCGCCCGGCAGCTGGGGAAGAAGCTCGGCGAGAAGCGTGCGCACGCCCGATTCGTCGATCATCGCGGGCCCGAAGACGATCGCATCGTGATTTGCCGTTTCCGCGAGTATGAGCGCGGCGCTGTCGGGGGCGATCTCGCCATCCCCGGTCTCGGGAAGCGCAAGGACCGCGCACGCCGGAATGGCGAGGCCGACTGGCATGGCCGCCGAGGCGATGGTCGCGATCGTCGCTTTTCCGGCGCCCGCGCGGAAGGCCGCCTCGGCGGTGAGCAGCATGCCGCCGGGCACGCGCCGCGAACCGCCGACGATCAGAACGCGGCCGCGGCCGTTTTTGTCGATATTGTCATGATGACCGGGGAGCGGGTTCGCCTTCAACCAAGCGGAATCGAGCGCGGCGGGGTCAACCACGCGCGGCGACCATCGCATCGGGCTCGTCCGTCACGGGGATCTCGCCCGCCATCGGCGCGGTCACATTATAGCGCGCAAGGACGAGGTTGCCGTCGCGACCCCCGTCGGGATCGAAGCGATATTCGGTGATCGCGCAATTGGCTACATCGCCTTGGCGGTCGATCGCGAGGATTTCTTTCTCGCCCAGATTTTCGATGATGGTGCGCAGGCACAGCACGACCACTTGGTGCGCGACGATCATCACGCGGCGGCCGCCATAATGGAGCGAAACGGTGTCGAGCAGCGAGCGCAGCCGCAGGATCACGTCGCACCAGCTCTCGCCGCCCGGTGGGCGGTGATAGAATTTGCCGAGGAGCGCGCGAAATCGAGCCTGCTCGGGCTGCGACGCTTCGATGCCTGCCCGGGTGAGCCCATCGAGAATGCCGAACTCCTTTTCGCGCAAACGCTCGTCGGCGCAGATTCTCTCGTCGGGCGCGCAGCCGCCTGCCGCCCGGAAAATCTCGGCGGTCTGCAACGCGCGCAAATAGGGGGAGGCGAGCATGATTTCGGGACGTCCGTCCTCCTCGCCGCTGGCGAACCACTCGCCGAGCGCTCTCGACTGCTCTTCCCCGAGCTTCGATAGCGGCACATCGACATCGCGGTGGTCGAGCGCGATGCGGAGATCGCCTGCGGCGTCGGCCGCATCGCGCGCCACATTGCCGGCGCTTTGGCCATGCCGCACGACCCATAGGATGGAAGGCCAGCGCGGCGTCATCGGCTGCGCCTCGGCCTCATTCGCCGGGGGCGTCCTGTTCGGGCTGCCATCCGGCATCGACCGCCAGCATAACGATTGCGAAGCGAAGCTTCCGCTCCTCGTCGGTGACGTTAATCCTCAGATTCTGATCCGTGAGCAGCAGCGCGGGGTCATCCTGGATAAGGCCGCCGCCGTAGCGTACTGCCTCCAGCCGGGCGGCATCGTCGTCGGGCAGCTCATGGCCCTGCTCGTCGAATTCCTCGGTGCCATCGCAGAGATGGAAGAAGTAGCGCGGCATCCCGGCTGGTCTCCTCTTCGCTGTTCGCGTCTCTGCTAAACCGCCGAGACGCTGTTTCGATGCAGATAAAGGTCCGAAAAATCCGCCATTTGCTCCAGCGTTGCAAGGTCGCCGATCGTAAGGCGCCGCGAGATGCGCCGGACGGCGCCCGCTTCTTCGAGAATCTTGATCGTCCGATTGATATGAACCGGCGTGAGGCCCAGAAGATCGGCAAGCTGCTCCTGGGTCAGCGGGACTTCGAACCCGCCGATGTCCTCGCCCGCGATCTGCCGGACACGGAAGAATATTTCGCAAAGCAGGTGCGCGAGCCGGGCGAGCGCGTTGCGGCGGCCGATGTTGAGCAGCCATTCGCGGCCGATCGAAGCCTCGATCAAGATGTCGACGAGCACCGCGCGGGCGAGATTGGGGCGCGCGGCAACCAGCCTCTCGAAATCCTTGATCGCGAAGATCGCGAGTTCGACCTGACTGAGCGCTTGCAGATTATGATCGGCGGTCTCGACGTAGAGTGACTGGAAATCGAGCGCATCGCCGGGGATTTTGAGCGCGACAATCTGCCGACCGCCGTCGGCAGAGGTCTTCTGCCGATACGCATAGCCTTGGAGAAGAACCGGACAAATCTTGGCCTTGTCGCCTTCGCGCAAGATATAGTCATTGGGATCGAAGCGGCGGAACTGGAATGGAAGCGACCGAAGGGCCTCCTGGTCGTCCGCCGAGAGCCGGCTGTGACTCAGCAGCTTGCGAATGAAGATTCCGAGCGGGTCGTCCCGCGTCATGACGGGGCCGTCACCCATCGAGCGCACCGACATGGGCATCGTCTCTGCCAAATCCATTCCAGAACATTCGGTGTCGCATGCGCTCAGAACATCGAAAGGCGACGATGGGTTCCGCATCCGGACATGGGATCATGCCGCCTGGCCTTATGGCGTGTCGCCGCAACGATTGATCCAACATGGGTTAAGTCGAGAGTTTACCCTCTGTTGTACAAGTAACGGGCCATTTCGGCGGCGGGGAGAGTGGGTCGTGATCTCCGAAGATGTCTGGGCGGCGATGCTCGAAGCCGAGGACAGCAGAGGTGAGGGCGCCGAGGATTTCGCGGTCGCCCAGGCTGCGGCAGCGCGCGCGATCGGCGACATGGCGCAGGCGATCATTTGGGATCAGGCGGCCGCCGAACTCCATATTCTCCATCGGATTAACCGGAAATGGGCGCGTCCGCGGTCAACGCCCTTTGGTGGGAATCCGGGGGCCAGCGCCTGACCGCCGATTGGTCCCGATGAGGGTGGAACTCCTGTGATCGGCTCGTCTCGCGATGACCGCGATTTCGCCGCTACACGGAGCCGGCGGTCCTCTCGGGTACGAGGATGAGCGTGCGATCTTCGACGCGCCAGGATTTCAGACCCGAGAGAAAATTCATTCCCAAGATGTCGGTATTGCCTAGCGCCGGCGAAATCACCGCCTTGATGTTTTTCGCCTCGATCGGCCCGATGGCCAATAGTTCGATCGTGCCGGCATCGGCGCGGACGGTGCCATTCGTGGTCTTCATGAGGAGCGGGACGAGGGTTGCGTCGGTTTCGATACCTGCGCGCTGCGCGGTGCTCGCCGAGAGCGCGGTCACGGTGGCGCCGCTGTCGACCAGCATGCGGATCTTTGTGGCTCCGATCTTGGCATCGACCCAGAAATGCCCGTCGCGGGCCATCGGGATGCGTACCTCTTCGCCGCTGACTTGCTGGCGGTCGAGGCCGAGGGCGGCGGTGACCCGGGAAAGACCGGGATCGAAGGGCGCTTGCTGGAGGATGAGAAAGATCGCGAAAGCGAGAATGGCGAAGGAGAAAAGCGCGGGCAGCGCGCGTCTGACATAAGGAATGTTGAACAGCAGGATGAGGATGAGCGGTGCACCGATGGCATATAAGGCGAGCGCGTCCCAAGGGAGGTTCGTGAGCGGCATCGCATATCATTGAGCGAGGCGGCGTGTCACGAAGCTGAACGGGCAGCAAGTGGGCCGCGCAGGGCGGCGCGGCCCGTTTGCCTCATTTGGTTCAGTCGAGTTTCGGACTTACGACACCGGTCGAATAGCGAAGGTTATTCTGCACATGCTTGACCCCCGTCACGTCGTCGGCGACGTCCTCGGCGCGGCGCTTCGAGCGGCGATCCTCGACTGTGCCCGCCAGCGTCACTTCGCCGTCGGCAACACCGACCTCGATCTCCGAAGCGTCGATCCAGACATCTTCGGTGAGCCGGTCGTTGACGTCTTCGCGGATGCGCTCGTCGGAGCGGACATAGGTCCTGGGGCCGCGCCCGCGATGGTCGAGCTCGCGGCGACGGCGCGCATCGCGGTCTCCGAGCCAGGACAGCAGCTCGTCTCCCGCGCGGTCGAGAAAGCCGCGTTCGTCGGGGTCATAATCGGGACGGCGCGATTGCGGAAAATTTCCGTAAGGCGAGTAGCCCTCGGCCGGGGGATAGCCGAACTCGCTGGGCCAATAGCCGCCTCCGCCTGAACGCCGCTCGCCGCGCGCCTCGGCCGCAGCCTCGTAATAGGCTTCGCGGCGGGGCGTGCGCTCATAGCGGGGCCAATCCGAGCGCTCGATGCTGCGAACCGGGCGGCGGTAATCGCCAGCGCGCTCGTCTTCCCAATTGTCGCGGCGATACTCCTGCTCGCGATAGGGACGGCGCGGGCGGCGCTGCTCGCGCTCGTCTTCCTCGATCGCCACATAAGCGCGCGAGGCGTCCTCGGCGCGGCTGCGATTGTAGCCTTGAGGCGACGCGCCGGTGTCGGGGCTGCTGTTGTCGCTGTAATCCCACAGCGGGGTGCGGTCGTCGAACCTGTCCATGATCCATCTCCATTTGTCTAGGTGGCGGGCAGGTTACCGGGGAGTCGGACAACCCCCCGTCCCACCCGACCGACGTATGGGCTGGGGACAAGTTCCTCTTGCGGGCGCAATATGTCGCGCTGCGGCGTCGAGGCATCGACGCCGGTGTGTGGGAACGGCGGACGGGGCCGTTGGTTCTGTCGTCGATACCGGGTTTTCGCGGAGACAATGGATGACCGATTGGGTGACCGATCTTGTCGAACAGATGGGCTATCTCGGCATCATCTTTCTCATGTTCCTCGAGAATCTCTTCCCGCCGATCCCGTCGGAGGTGATTATGCCGCTCGCGGGCTTCGGTGCAGCCGATGGCAAATATCATATCGCGCTCGTGGTACTGGCGGGTCTCGCGGGCACCATGCTCGGGGCGCTTTTCTGGTACGGCATCGCGCGCAGGATCGGCGACAAGCGCCTCCGCCGCTGGGCCGACCGGCACGGGCGCTGGATCACGCTCAGTGGGCGAGACATCGCGAAACTCGAATACTGGTTCTGCCGTCACGGCACCTGGGCGGTGCCGCTTGCACATCTCATACCGGGGTTGCGCACCCTGATCTCGATCCCGGCGGGCGTTTTCGCCATGCCGCTTCCGCGTTTTCTCATTCTCACCGCGATCGGTGCCGGGATTTGGACGGGCGCTCTCGCAGCGGCCGGATACCTGCTCGGTGACCGCTTCGAGGGCGTGGAAAAATATATGGGGCCCGTCAGCACCGCGATCATCGGGGCTCTGGTGCTCGCCTATATCTGGCGAGTCATTCGCTTCAAGCCGGAGCGCGCGGCCTGATCAGTCGATGACCTCGCTGCTCGCACCGGTGAGCGCAGATGAAGGGGGCCGGATTCCGGCGTCCTTTTGCAGCCCCGCCGACCCTTCCGCGATAATGCTCTTTTGACGGGCATCCCCGTTCGGAGGAACTACTCCATCCCGGATGCATTGAAGAATGACCTGAGCGCGGAGCATTCCATGCAGATCAATCACGTCTTCCTGAGCCTGAACGCTCGCAATTTCGACGATCTCGCTCAGTGGTGGACCATGCTGCTCGAACGACGATGGGATCGCGAGCCGATGCCGAGCTGTCGGGAGTGGAATTTGGCAGACGGCGTGCTCTTCCAGATTCTCGATAATCCCGATGTATCGGATAAGGTCGCCGTGACGCTCCATGTCGACGATCTCGACTATCATGTCACACGTCTCCGGCGCGCCATGATCTCCATCCCGGAGCCGACGGAAGTCGAGGAATTTTCGACTCTGCGCTACACAACCTTCTATGATCTGGAGGGAAATGAAATCGGGCTGTTGGAAGAAAACTGAACGCGTGGCGGCAGCCGGGACGTGCCAAGAGGCGCAAAGGCGCGCCGGGAGTCCGCGCCGGCTCGTCGCGGGGCGGCGGGAGGGCCCGCGCTGCCGCGAATCTCGATCGCCCGGCCGAACCGGAACTTCGCCTCGTGATTCCGATAAGCTGCCTGGCCGCAACCGGCCAGGTCCAGCGTTGGCGCTGGCTCGCAGCGCTCAGGTGGCTGACGCGGCCAGAATTGGGTGGCAAGCGGATGCTAGACGCGGCTGCTCAGATGCTAGACGCGGCTGCTCAGGAGTGACTTAGCCTCGTTCCAGCGAAATAGCCTCCGGCAGCTCTGGGGCAGGCCAGAGAGCGCCATAGCTAATCGTATTCATCAGAGCGATCTGGTCTTGGTCGAAATGGAACGAGTAGTAAGCGTGGACCGTGACGAACGGATTGCACTCATTCTCGGGCGTCGCTTCAATCCCTCGCGCGCGCGCGATCACCAGATCGCCCACTGGCGTGGCTTCCAGCAGTTGGGCCGGTTGCGGAGCGGGCCACCGAAAACTGGCCCGTCGCATGCTCTCGGTCGAGCGCTCGATTTCTTCGAACGACTCCGCCCGATCGATCTTCTCAATAAACCTTTCGACTAGTCTCAAGCGTTTTTCTTGCGCCTGCCTATCAAATACAGGGTCGGGGCGAGGCGATGATATCTGACAAGACAATGCCGTTCCCGGCATAAACGTGGCGCACGCTACCGCTGTGATTGCCTTTCGCCTGCCGATCATCGGTCGCTCCCCAAACATATAGTGGAGGATACATACAAAACCGATGTGCACAATCGGTCGCTTCCGGTCATGGCTATACGGCGCGCCGCGTATGTCCGCTTCTCCCGGTCTCCCGCCAAAACCGGACCGTCGTTAAACGGCCAAAGGTGCTCGTGGATCCGCGTTTTCGAGCGTTTTGAAAATGAACAATCGGCTCATTCTCGCCGCATTTGGCACTCGAACCATTGCAGAGAAATTTTTCGCGGGTCAAAAAATGGGTCATTTTGAAAACCGAATCTAATTTCTTATATTTTTTCAATATCTTGAAGCTAGAAATCGAGTCCTCTTCTGGCACCATTTGCTCCTCTCAGGGCAGTCGACAAAATCCCGAAAAATGTTAGTTTTAGAGGATTTTGTTCCGATTTGCCGGAGGACATCTCAAACGATCTCATCCCGAAACGAGGCATCATTGAGGGCAAAAATGCCCGTGATGGTTCCACATTAAAAGCGGTGGCTTGCTCGATGACCCGTCTTTTTAATTCGAGCGTTCGTGGTTGGTATCGGTCAAAACCTTCTTAAAAGGAGTTGAGCCGTGCCTCTTGACGATGTGCAAATCAGATCCCTGAAAACGCGAGATCGTATCGACAAGATTGCCGATACCCACAGCCTTTATCTCGAAGGAAGACTCCCGTCCCGGGTCCGGCAGCGCGGACCGACCACGCAAAAGGTTTTCGGAGAAGCTGGTCCGGCCTAAGTCATTGAATTATAGGGTTTGTGGTGCCGCTTACAGGACTCGAACCTGTGACCCCATCATTACGAATGATGTGCTCTACCAACTGAGCTAAAGCGGCAACGAGGGGCGCCTCTACCAGCGTGCCGGGGGGAAGACAAGCATCCTCGCGCAGAATCTGATTCCGACCAAATTGGTTGGTGGTGTGCGTGGCTGTATCAACCCTCCCCGCTCCTATGATAGGAGTCTTTCTCGCGAAGTCAGCCCTAGGGTCCTGACCCTAAGGAGCGCGGCGCTGGCGCTATCGCTATCTCCTTCACGGAAAGGATAAGCGCATGGCGCTTGGGACTTATCGGTCGACTTTGGGCGCCGGCTACGCGCTCAGCGATGCATGTCCACGTTAGAGAATATGTATTGCAATTGTTCGACCTGTTTCACGGCCGATGCGCTCTCGTCAAATGCAAATGTCGAGGGATCGAATACACAGAGATTTTTGCCTGTTCCGACCGAGCTTCGATACGCGATCCCGTCGAACCCGCGGCGAATGAGGATGTCCGAAAGAAGCTGCGTGACCGCATAACGGTGCCGCGCCTCCGGAATGATCGGAAAGCGGAGCAGCCAGTCGATGTGATAGATGATCGCGAACAGATCGAGACGGGCGTCCGATGACGAGAAGGTCCTGATCGGGAGATCGAAGCGTGCGACACGGAGGTTTCTTTCGGCGCGGAAGCCGCCGACGGAGATCAGATGTCCGGGATGCGGCCGAATTTCCGCCAGCGCGGTGTCCACCTCGGACGCCAGATACAGAACAGACACGCCTTCCCGGTTCGTGCGGCCCGCTGTCGCATCGGGTGGCAGGCGTGCGCCGATCGCTGCGCCTTTATATGGCCTCGCGACCCGGACGACTTCTCCGTGCGGCATGCCGAGGCCATCCCAATCGACGCCGATCCGTCCTCGATACCAGAGCGAGTCTTCCGGCACCTCCGACTCGATGTCGGCCTCGATGCCGACGACGATTTCCTCCATCGCATCTTCGATGACGTGGAAGTTTTCCCGCTTCAGCCTGTTCTCCAGCCTCCTGAACGGCGAGCTCTTTTCGGGAATCGAGAAATTCAGCAGCTGCTCCAGATTGGGTTCCTCGCCGGCGTAGAGCCGGATACCCTTGTCGGGGGCGGGGTACATCCCGTCTTCCCATGTGATCCGGTGGATGAAGGCGTCGGCCCGAAGACCAGGCTTTGCCGTCTCGATAATCGGATTCGGCTGTTCGAGGAGGATGTTATAGATCGATGTGCCGCCGTAACCGGGATTATAGTCCAACTCGTTGAAGTGGAATCGGATCAGCGCTCTGATGAGGTTGCGTGCCTCCGCGAAGCGTTCGGGATTATAGACTCTGGAGCCGCTCGAACCACAAACCCCGCAAACCCCATCAGTGAGGTCGCTTTCGACCAGCGCCTTCAATTCGGGATCTTTGGCGCAATTGCCGCAAAGGCTCACCGTCTCGGGCGGCCAATCATTTTCTTCTTTTGTCATTCGTTACCGAGCCTGTTCTGGCACGAACCATTCGATTTCTTGTCGATTCTGGCGTTGGAGGAGGAAACCGTCACTCCAATAGGGCGGATTTTGAAACAATGACATCGCGTGCGCCAGGCGTTTCGGATTTCACCTTGCAGTCGGCCGAACGCCGTGATCGTGATGCTGCAGGGCTTCGCGGCGTTCATTGCGACGCACCGATCCTGACCCCGCATGCGTCAGGCAGATGGCTTGGCCGCCGCCGGGATTAAACGAAAAGCGGGATTATCCTTTGCTGTTGCAATGGTCGTCTCGGGTGTCAGGTGCCGAAAGCGGGGGGTGCTTTTCGCGCGAAAGGATCTTCGCGCAGCGACCGCCCGGCCGTTTCCGGCATGAAACGCAGCGCGGCGAGGCCGACCAGACACGCCAGCATCATATAATAGGCGGGCATGAGCGGATCGCCGGTCAGGGTGATGAGACCGCTGCCGATCATCGGCGCGGTGCCGCCGAAGATCGAGGTCGAGACATTATAGGCGATCGCGAAACCCGCAAAGCGCACGGCGGTGGGGAACATCGCCGGAAACGTGGCCGAGATCGTCGCGAGCTGCGGCACGTAGAGGAGGCCGAGCGCCATGAAACCGATCAGCGCGCCGGCGAACCCCGTTCCGATCAGCATGTAGAGCGGCACGACGCCGAGCAGCAGCCCGACCAGCGACCAGCGCCACATCGCGCGGCGGCCGACGCGGTCGGAGAGCGCGCCCGCGAAGGGCAGGAAGACCATCATGAAGAGCATGCCGACGATCGGCACGAGCAGCGCCTCTTCGTTCGACAGGCCGATGCGCCGCTGGAGATAGGTCGGCATGTAGCTGAGCAGCGAATAGTTGACGACGTTGAGCGCGACGACGAGGCCGCCGACGACGAGCAGCGGGCGCCAATAGTCGCGAACGAGGGCGCCAAGCGTGGGCGGCTTGCGCCGTTCGGCCGACGCCATTTCCTCACGAAAGATCGGCGTGTCCTCCATCTTCGAGCGCACATACATGCCGATGAGCCCGATCGGCCCCGCGATCAGAAAGGGAATGCGCCAGCCCCATTCGTGCATCGCCTGATCGCCGAGGTGCAGCGAATAGCCGAGCATCAGCGCCGCGCCGAAGGAAAAGCCCGCGAGTGTCCCGAATTCGAGGAAGCTGCCATAGAAGCCCCGCCTTTCGTCGGGCGCATATTCGGCCATGAAGGTCGCCGCGCCGCCATATTCGCCGCCGGTCGAAAAGCCCTGAAGCATTCGGAGCAGGATCAGCAAGGTGGGCGCCCAGAAGCCGATGCTGTCATAGGAGGGGATCAGCCCCACCGCGAAGGTCGCGCCCGCCATGAGCAGGATCGTCATCGCAAGCACCGACTTGCGTCCGATGCGGTCGCCGAGCGGTCCCCAGAACAGCCCGCCGAGCGGCCGGACGAGGAAGGAAATGGCAAAGGTCGCGAGCGCGAACAGCACCGCATCCTCGGTATCGCCGGGAAACAGCGCCGCCGAGATATAAGTCACGCCATAGGCATAAATGCCATAATCGAACCATTCGACCGCGTTGCCGAGCGCCGAGGCGCCGACCGCGCGATGCAGCGGCGAAGGCTCGCGAAAGGGGGGCGGGTGCCCCGGGGCATGGGTCGTTACGGGCTTTTCCATGGGTCACCTGTTTGCGGATGGTTTTCGGTCGATGGTTCGGGGCCGGCGGGGTCGAGCAGCGCGGCGACCGGCGTCGTGCGCGGCAGGATCTGGAAATCCTGCTGCGCGGCACCGGGGACGGGCGCGCTGGTGGCGAGGCGCCACAGCCCGAAGGCGAGCATCGCCGCCGCCGCGAGCGCGATGAAGAGGAAGAGCCCGCCCGCGCCCGCGAGCGTCATCGCCGCGGCCGCCCCGAGCGGGCCGAGCGCGGCGCCGGTTGAATAGAGGAGGACGAGCTGGCCGCTCGCCGTGACGCGCTCCGACGGCAGCAGGCGGTCGTTCGCGAAGGCGACGCACAGCGGGTAGAGCGCGAAGCTGAGCCCGCCGAACAGCGCGCCGAGACCGAGTAATAGGGCGCCGGTCGGCGCGGTGGCGAGCGCAATGCTGACGGCAAGCGTCGCGGCGAAGCAGGCAATGATCACGCGGCGCCGGTCATAGCGGTCCGACAGGCGGCCGAGCGGCCATTGCAGCGCGACGCCGCCGAGGATCACGGTCGTCATGAAGGTCGCGGTGTCGGCGAGGCTGAGGCCGATCCGGCGCGCGTAAATGGCGGCAAGGCCATAGAAGGCGCCGAGCAGGAGGCCGGTGATCCCCGCACCCGCGACCCCGAGCGGCGAGGCTTCGAACAGGCGCTTGAGCGGCAGCGAAGCGGCATCCTCGAGCAACGGCGCGGTCGCGCGGGTCAGGCAGACGGGGATGATCGCGAGCGTGATGAGGATCGAGGCGAGTTCGAAGGGGATCTGCGGCGCGGTGTTTCCCGACCGCAGGATGAGCTGGCCGAGCGCCTGCCCCGAATAGAGCGCGACCATATACCAGGCGAGCACGGTGCCGCGTGTCGCCGGTTCGGAACGGTCACCGAGCCAGCTTTCGACGCAGATGAAGACGCCCGCGACGCACAGCCCGTCGACGAAGCGCAGCACCGCCCACAGCGCGGGATGCTGGAACAGCGCATAGGTTAGCGTGCTCGCCGAGAGCAGCGCGACGAAGGCGGCGAAGGCGCGGATATGACCGACGCGGCGCACGACCTCGCCCGCACGCAGTGCGCCGACGACAAGCCCGGCGAAATAGGCGGTCGCGACGAGGCCGATGAGCATCGTTCCGCTGCCCGCGCGTTCGAGGCGGAGGCCGATCAGCGTCGACAGGAAACCGCTGCCCGCCATCATCACGAAAATCGCGACCAGCAGGCTCCGCACGGGCAGGATCGTTGCGAACATCGGCCGCACTCGGCCGCCGCATCACGCGGCGCGCCGGCCCTCCGCACGTGCGTCCGCATCCTCGACCAGTGCCTTGTGCAGCACGCGCACCGCGGCGTCGAAGTCGCGGCTTTCGACGATGAACTGGACATCGACGTTGCGAATCTGATGCTGCATCGCGATCATCGCGATGCCCGCATCGTCGAGCGCGCGCAGCGCATCGGGGACGAGCCCGGGGCGCGAAATGTCGCTGCCGATCGCCGCCACCATCGCGACCGGCTGCGCCGAAATCGCCGCGTCGGGATAGGTTTTCTGCAGGTCGGCGATCACCTTTTTCACCGCATCGGCGCTCGCCGACAGATAATGGGTGATCGTGTTCGCGTTCGACGATTTGCTGACGATCCAAACCCCGTGCCGCGTCAGCGCGTCGAGGATCGCGGCGTCATAGCCTTTTATCCCGACCATATCCTGTTCGAAGAAGGTCAGCGCCTGCATCTGGCGGATGCCGGTGACGATCTCGACGCGCGGCACGTCGGAGACATAGTCGCCCGTGACGAGCGTGCCGCCATCCTCGCGGTCGAAGGTGTTGCGGACGCGCAGCGGGATGTCGGTCTGGCGAAGGCCGCGCCCGGCGCCGGGATGGATCGCTTCCATACCGAGATTGGCGAGCTGGTCGGCGACGTCGTAATTCGTGCGGCCGATCTTGCGCGCCTTGTCCTCGCCGACCAGCTTCGGGTCGGCGCTCGACAGATGGAATTCCTTGTGGATGATCGCTTCGCGCGCGCCGGTGAGGACCGCGAGCCGCGAGAAGGTCATCTCGGTATAGCCGCGCGCATAGCGGCGCACCATGCCGCCCTCGCATCCGGCATAGCCGGTGACGATCGGCAGCGTCGTGGCGAGGTCGATTCCGGCGAAGGCGTCGCCGATCCGCGCATCGAGGCTGCGCAGGTCATCCTGATCCCAAAGCGTCAGGTCGACGAAGCGCGCATTCACGTCGCGGTCGCGCAGCAACAATGCGGTGCTGTGCGCGCTGTGCGCCTCGCCGATCCCGGCGAGCAGCTCGCGCACCGTCATCAGCTGTTCCTTGACGCAGAAGCGGCCGTGGGCGCGGAGGCGCGCGAGGTCTTCGAGGCATGCCGCGACCGTGGCGATGCGCGTATCGACGAAGGCGTCGGCCTCGTCGCGGCTTTCGGGCCGCGCGAACATTCCGGCGTTGCGTTCGTGCATCGCGCGGCGGACATTTTCCATCGCCTCGCGCCAGCCGCCCGCATCCTCGTCGGCGACGAAACGGCCGTAGACGCCGGGCGCGCCGCTCTTCTTGTTTTCGAGCAGCAGGTCGGTCATCCCGCCATAGGCCGAGACGACGAAGATGCGATTGTAGAGATCGGCGCCCGACCGACCCGCGATCAGCACATTGTCGAACAGGGTTGCTGTTGCGGCCATCGAGGTGCCGCCGATTTTTTCGACGCTATGCCCGGTCATGCCGCCACCGCCTCGGCGAGCGGGCCGCGTTCGATCGTCAGCGGGTCGGGTTCGCCGCGGTGCGCGAGGAACCAGGGGCGCGGCTTGTCCACCCCGAACGGCTTTTCGAGCCGGTTGCTCACCGCATTATAGACGAGGAAGGCGTTGGCGCGCGGGAAGGGCGTGATGTTGCCGTTCGATCCGTGCATCAGGTTGCAGTCGAACAGGATCACCGTTCCGGGCTTTCCGGTCGGCGCGACGATGCCGTGCCGGTGCGCGAGTTCGGCGAGGCTCTCCTCGTCGGGAACGCCATATTCCTGTTTCTTGAGCGAGCTCAGATAATGATCATCGGGGGTCTCGCCGACACAGGTAAGATAGGTGCGGTGCGACCCCGGGATGACCATCAGCGGCCCGTTGTGCGGGGTATTTTCGGCGAGCAGCACCGACATCGACAGCGCGCGCATCCGCGGCATGCCGTCCTCGACGTGCCAGGTTTCGAAATCGCTATGCCAATAGAACTCCTTGCCCGTGAAGCCGGGTTTGTAGTTGAGGCGCGACTGGTGGATATAAACCTCGTCGCCGAGCAGAAAGCGCGCCACGTCGGCGAGCCGTGCGTCAGCGGCGAGCCGCGCCATCACAGGGCTCTGGGCGTGAATCTCGAAGATCGAGCGGATCTCGTTACCCTGCGGTTCGGTGACGATCGTATCGCCGTCGAGCGCGGCCGGGTCGGCGAGCAGCGCGCCCGCCGCCTTTTGCAGGAAGGCGACTTCGTCGGCCGAGAAAATATCCTCGAGCACGATATAGCCGTCGCGGTCGAACTGCGCCGCCTGCCGCGCGCTGATCGGCGCGTCATTGCTCCATTCGCTATGGACAACGGGGTCCTGCCGCGGCCGCATCTCTGCTTCGGCCGCGTGGCGGGATGGGTAGAGGTCTTGCATCGGACGTCTCCCTTTCTGTTTTTTGTGATGGTCAGTCGGCAGCGACGAGGTCGGCGTCGGCCGGATAAGCGCCCGTTTCGTCGTGCACTTCCTTGCCGGTCACCGGCGGGTTGAAGGCACAGGCGGTCAGAATATCGGTTTCGGGTCGCACGATGTGCCGGTCATGCTCGTTGAGCGCGTACATCACGCCGGGTTCCAGCCGGTGGATTTCGCCCGTGCCCAGATCTTCGATCGTCCCGGTGCCCTTCAGGACGAACACCGATTCCAGATGATTCTGATAGTGCATCTTGAGCTCGGAGCCCGCGAACATGGTCGTGACGTGGAAGGAAAAGCCCATGCCATCGTCCTTGAGCAGCATGCGGGCGCTCGCCCAGCCGTCCGAGCGGACGTTGCGGTCGGATTTGCGGATGTCGTTGAGATTGCGAACGATCATGTGAATGTCTCCTGTGTTTATTCGGCGGCGACGGCGTAATCGGCGGCCATCGCTTCGCGGATTCTGGTTTCGAGGATGTCGAGCCCGGCGCCGAGCACGGCGTCGTCGATGACGAGCGGGGCGAGCACCTTGATCACCTCATCGTGCGCGCCGCTGGTCTCGATGATCAGGCCGGCGTCGAAGCAGGTGGCGGTCACGGCGGCGGCCAGTTCGCCCGACCCGACATTGACGCCGCGCATCATGCCGCGGCCGCGCACCTCGAAGCCATGTTCGGCGGCGATGCGGGCAAGCCGGGTTTCGAGCAGATGGCCGCGCCGTTCGACGTCGCGCTGGAAATCGCCGCCGCTCCAGAAATGCCGGAGCGCAGCGGTCGCGGTGACGAAGGCGTGGTTGTTGCCGCGGAACGTGCCATTGTGTTCGCCCGGCGACCATTGGTCGAGCTCGGGGCGGAGCAGCGTCAGCGCGAAGGGCAGGCCCATGCCCGAGAGCGATTTCGCCAGCGTCACGATATCGGGGGTGAAGCCCATATCCTCGAAGCTGAAGAAGCCGCCGGTGCGGCCGCAGCCCGCCTGGATATCGTCGACGATCAGCAGCGCGCCGTGTGCTTTCGCGATCTCGGCAATCCGGCGCAGCCATTCGGCCGAGGCGGCGTTGAGCCCGCCTTCGCCCTGCACCGTTTCGACGAGGATCGCCGCGGGCGCGTCGAGCCCGCTCGACGGGTCGGCGAGCCGCTGTTCGAGGAGGTCGGCGGTGTCGACGTCGGGACCGTAATAGCCATCGTAAGGCTCGTGCGCGACGTGGGAGAGCGGCACGCCCGCACCACCGCGTTTGGTGGCGTTGCCGGTGCAGGCGAGTGCGCCGAGCGTCATGCCGTGGAAACCGTTGGTGAAGGCAATCACCATTTCGCGGCCCGTGACCTTGCGTGCAAGCTTGATCGCCGCCTCGACCGCGTTCGTGCCCGTGGGACCGGTGAACATGATGCGGTGGTCGAGCCCGCGCGGTTTCAGCACCAGCTCTTCGAAGGTGGAGAGGAAATCCTGCTTGGCGTCGGTGTGGAGGTCGAGCCCGTGCGCGATGCCGTCGGCGGCGATATAATCGAGCAGCGCCTGCTTCAGGATCGGGTGGTTATGCCCATAGTTGAGCGTCGAGCAGCCCGACAGAAAGTCGAGATAGCGTCCGCCCTGATCGTCGTGCATCCACACGCCCTCGGCGCGGCCGAACTGGCGCGGCATCGAGCGGGCGTAGCTGCGTACCGCGGATTCGCGGCGCTCATAGATGGTCCTGTCCGGAATCGCGCCGGACGGTTCGGGTGTCGTAATCATGTGTCTATCCCTGTTCTACGTCTGTCTTCGTGCGGTCGATCGGCCCGATACGGGCCAGGTATTCGGTAGCGTGGGCTCCCGCGAAATGGGCTTCGCGCTCGAACAGCGCGCTGCGTTCGAGCTCGGCGTCCCAGCGGCGCGCAAGACCGCGGAACAATCCCCACGACGCCTGATTGTCGGCGGTGATCGTGGTGATCATGTGGGTCACGCCATCCTGTGCCGGCCTTGCGAGCAATTCGGCGATCATGCGGCTCGCGAGTTGCTTCCCGCGTCCCTCGGCGGAGACGGCGACCTGCCACACGAAAAAGGCGGCAGGGTCCGATGGCGGGCGATAGCCGGACACCCAGCCGACGATCCGCCCCGCCTTTTCGGCGATGACGCAATGGTCGGCGAAATGTTCGCACTGGAGCAGGTTGCAATAGCGGGAATTGCGATCGAGCGGCGGGCACGCCGCGATCAAAGCGGTGACGGCGGGGCCGTCCGACGCGATTGGCCGGCGGAACCGTATGTCGGCATCTGTGGCCGGAATCGCATCAAAATCTTTCCCTGGAGGCAATGACTCTTCGTCTTTTTGCCGATCTAATATCTTTCATCTCCTGAAATAAATTTCGGATTGTATCGGCCTGACGAGGCCGTGATTCGCGCAAAATATAAGAGTTAAAGCCAAGCGTTCAACCCGCTGCCGCAATTTTATTTCGCATATCGAAATATATGACAGCCATGTGTCACCCGCCCGCGATCTGGGATAAGGCGTTGGCGCGCGCGGGGCGGGCGGCTAACAGGGCGCATGGAGTCCGAGATTGCGAACGCGACGTTGAAGGCCTTGCGGCGCGTCCTGCGCGCGACCGATGGCGGCACCCGCAGGCTGGCGACCGCTACCGGCCTCACGCCTTCGCAACTGCTGGTGCTGCGCGAGATCGATGCGGGCGACGAGGTGACGCCCGGGGTGGTCGCGCAGCGGCTGGAGTTCAGCCATGCGACGATCACGGCGATCGTCGATCGTCTCGTCGCGCTCGACCTCGCCAGCCGGACGCGCAGCGTGCAGGACAAGCGGCGGGTCCTTTTGGAAACGACGGACTTGGGCCGCCGCCGCCTGATCGAAGCGCCGGACATGTTGCAGGAAAAGTTCGAAGCAGGATTTGCCGCGCTGCCCGGTTGGGAGCAGGCGATGATATTGGCGGGCACCGAACGTCTGGCCGGCCTGCTCGGCGCCGGAGACGTCGATGCCGCGCCGCTGCTCGATACCGGCGCGATCGACCGGGATTGAATCAGCGGGAAAAGCCGGCGCTGGCTGGCGCTGGCGGGCTCAGAAGATGCCCAGGAATTTCTTGCGCTGCTTTTCCTTGCCTTCCGATGACTGCTTGCCGTCCTCCGACTTCGCCGGCGTGCCCTTGCCGACGTCATCGCGCGGTTTGCCCTTGCTGGTGCGCTGCGCCTTCGCGGTCGCGCCGGCAAGGACCGGACCGCATTTCGCCGCCTTGGCGTCGCCGGGGTCGACGAAGGGGATGATCGCTGCGACCGGGCTCGCCAAAACCCCGAGGCCGAGGCCTGCGCCCGCGCGTCCGACGAGCTCGTCGCTGATCGGGTCGATTCTCGGGGCCGCGAAATAGCCGCTGACGCCGACCGGCGACTGGCCGGAAAAAAGGCTGAAGGTCTTGCCGTCGGCGCGGATCGCCATGTCGATCGCCTCGCTGCGGAAGGAAAAGCCGCCGCGGCCGAGCATCACATTCTTCTTCGTGTCGATCAGGATCGGGTCGGCCGCCGCGACGCCGCCGCGCACGGTGAAGGCGACGAGGCCGCAATTGATCTCGACCGGCTTCTTCAGTTTGTCCTGAAACATCTTCTGGACGAAGGTGCCGATGTCGAGCTCGGCGAGCTGGATGTTGCGCGTCCAGAAGGTGCCTTGCGGCAGGATGAAGGCGATGCGGCCGTTCGATGTGGCGAGCGACTGGCGCACGCTGTCGCCGAGCCCGACCATCTGGATGCGGCCGCTGACCGTGCCCGTGGTTCCCGACTCTTCGGTCCCAAAATGCGCGAGCAACAGCCCGAGCCGCGTCGGCGACAGGCGGACGTCATATTCGGTGCGGACGCGCGCCGGCCGTGTGTCGATCGAAATGTCGCTCTTCACGGTGCCGCCCGCCACGGCGAAGTTGAACGGCTTCAATTCCATCAACCCGTCGTTGAGCGCGAGCGTGAGGTCGACCTTGCTGATCGGGAAGCTTTCGGCGCGCACCTTGGTGATGCGGTAGCGCACGTCGGCGTCGAAGCGTTTCAGCGCCTCGACGCGCAGCGGGGCGTCGGGCAGCACGCGCGGGCGGCCGCTGATCGTCTGGATGGTGCCGCTCGTTCCCATCTTGTCGAGCCGTTGCGGATCATAGCCGATAAACGGCCCGGCATCGATGATGTTGAGCGAGCGCGTGACGAGATCGGCCTTGAGATAGACGCGGCCCTTCGGCTGGCTCACCGCGAGCGAACCCGCGAGGTCGCTGTCGCCGAACAGGCCTTTCATTCCCGTGAGCTTCCAGACCTCATCCTCATAGGTCAGCGCCGAAGTCAGACGATAGGCGCGCGTGTCGGGGATCGCGACCCCGAGGAAATCGAAGATCCGCGACAGATTGCCTCCGCGCGCCTGCAGTTTGAGGTCGGCGCCTTCGAGCTCGGTCGGACCGGGAAGTGTGCCCGATACGTCGAGTGTGTTGCCGAGACCTTCGGCATGCAATGTCAGCGCATTCTTGCCCCCGGCAATTGTCTCGTTGGGCGAGGTAAGGCCGCCCGACAGGGTGAAGGGCTGATTGCGCATCGCGCCGCGGCCCGCGAAGCGGATGGCATCCTCGATACCCTTGTCGGTCGCCTTCACCGTATCGATGTCGATACCGGCAAAGAGACGAAGCAGCGGATCGCGGTAGGTGAGGCTGCTGCCGGTGATCGCGGCGCGCTGGATGCGCGGCAGTTCGAGCGGCTGCGGCGGCCGGTCGGGATCGCCGAAGGTCCAGCTGTTGCGCTTGTTGCCGTCATCCCATTCGAGCGCGACATGCGCGCCGTCGAGATCGGCGAAGCGCAAGATCCGGTTGCCGAAGATCAGCGGGAAGGTGGCGAGGCGCGTATCGACCTTTTTGGCGGTGAAGAATTGTTTTTCACTTGCCCACTCGGGGTTCGCGATACGGATGTCCTCGGCATAGAATTTGATGTTGATCGGCGCGAAATAGAGCTGGAAGTCGCCGCCGACGTCGACCTGACGCTCGAGCTGCGAAGTCGCGAAGCGTTCGAACGGGCCCTTCAGGAAGCGGCCCTTGGTGATGAACAGGATCAGCCATATCGCGAAAAGCGCGACGAGGACGATCGCGACCGTGCGCACGGCGATACGCACCGGTTTGGGGCGCTTTTCGAGCCAGGCCGGGGTCCACGCCGTGCGCGCCCAGCGCCGGGGCGTGGCCCATGGCGATGCCGGGCTGGTGGCCGCGGAGGCCGTCTGACCTGATCGCATATCCATGGAAGAGAAATTCGCCGGTCCGCGCATCGTTCCCGCCGCGGCGGGACCCCCGCGATCAAGGGGCGGGACGCATTACCGGCGAGGCTAACGCGAGCGGCGGGCGGGGACGGGGTCCCGTGACGCGCCAGACGGTGTTCGAAAGATCGTCGGCGATCCACAGCGCGCCGCGAACGGGATCATAGGTCACGCCGACCGGCCGGCCGCGCGCCTTGCCGTCCTTGATGAAGCCTGTCACGAAATCCTTGGGCTTGCCCTTGGGCCGGCCGTTCGCGAAGGGGATGAAGCTCACCTTGTAGCCCGCGAGGCTCTGGCGATTCCAGCTGCCATGCTCGCCGACGAAGGCGCCTTGCGCATAGCCCGGGAAACCCGGTCCGGTGACGAAGCTGAGGCCGAGCGGCGCGACGTGCGAGCCGAGCGCATAGTCGGGCCGGACCGCGGTCTCGACGAGGTCGGGCTTTTGCGGCCGCACGCGCGGGTCGATATTCCGCCCCCAATAGCTGTACGGCCAGCCGTAAAAGGCGCCTTCGCGCACCGAGGTGAGGTAATCGGGAACAAGTTCGGCGCCGAGCTCGTCGCGTTCGTTGACGACCGCCCAGAGCTGGTTCGATGTCGGCTCGAAGGCGAGCGCGGTCGGGTTGCGGATGCCCGAGACGAAGATGCGGTTGCTGCCGGTCGCGGGATCGACCTCCCAGATGACCGCGCGGTCTTCCTCGATGCTCATTCCGCGCTCGCCGACATTGCTGTTCGAGCCGATGCCGACATAGAGCTTCGAGCCGTCGGGGCTTGCCGCGAGCGCCTTGGTCCAGTGATGATTGACCCTGGACGGGAGCTTGGTGACTTCCTCGCCGGGCGCAGCGATCCTCGTCTGCCCGTCGCTATAGGGAAAGCGCAGCAGCGCGTCCTGGTTCGCCACATAGAGCGCGCCGTCGACAAGGGCGAGGCCGTAGGGCGCGTTCAACTTGTCGATGAAGGTGGTGCGCAACTCGGGTTTGCCGTCGCCATTGGTGTCGCGAAGCAGCGTGATGCGGTCGCCTCCCTTCACGCTGCTTTTGCCGAGGCTCTTGATATAGCCCGCGACCACATCCTTCGGGCGCAGCTTGGGCGCGTTGCCGCCCGAGCCTTCGGCGACCAGCACGTCGCCGTTCGGCAGCACGAGGATCTGGCGCGGGATCTTGAGGCCGGTCGCCACGGGCACGATGGTGAAGCCCGCCGGTACGGTCGGTAGCTCGCCGTTCCAGCCTTGCGGCCGCGCGATCTTCATCGGCGGCAGCAAGGTCTCGTCGATCTTCGGAAGCTCGGGCGTGGCGCCGGTCTGGTCGAGCGTTTCGCCGCCGCTGCCGCACGCGGCGAGGGTGGTCGCGGCGACGACGGCCGCAAGCACTGTCCGGCTGCTCATCGCGCGCTCCTCCAGCCGCTGTGCCCGACCCAGCCCGCCGCGAGCGCCGCCAGCGTCGAGACAATCGACAGGATGAGGCCCGTCGTGCCGACCGAACTCCAGGCGTCGCGGCTGTGCTGGAAGGCGTTGATCAGTGCCGCGACCCACATGACTGCGACGAGCAGAAAATAGGCGAGGGTGTCCCGGCGGCCCGTGCCGCGGCAACGGACAAGCAGGATCAGTGCCCAAAGCAGCGCGGGGGCCCCGAAAACCAGCCCGCCGGTGATCAGCCAGGCCGAGAAATTCGTCCACTGGATCTCGGCGGTGTTGAGATAGGTGATGTCGGCGACGAGCGCGGCGCTGAACAGCGCGATCGGGAAGGCGAGAAGGATCGCGTGCAGCGGATGAAGCAGGCGAAGCGGGGCAGGGGGCACTGATGCCATATGATTTCTCCGGCGTGCCTCCCCCTGGTCTTGTTAATGCGCCGTGGGCCTAATGGTTTCCCGGGCGAGGAAGGGCGCGGGAACCTGTCGCCGGCCGCAACGTTCGTGGTTCATGGCGGGTCCTTCGCAGCCCTGGATACCCTATTGCGGCGCTGCGCCCGCGCCCGCCGACTGGGTCGCCCGCTGGAATGGCGATCCGGTGCTGCTGATCGGGCTCGCGGCACTTGCGCTCTGGGCGTGGCGCGCCGGCGTGCGCCCGCACTTCTGGGCCGGTTACGGCGTGCTGCTGCTTCTCTTCGTGTCGCCGCTATGCGCGCTGTCGTCGGCGCTGTTTTCGGCGCGCGTCGTCCACCATGTCCTCTTGACCGGGGTGGCGGCGCCGTTGCTCATGCTTGGCCTTCCTCGCCTGGTGGTTCCGGGAGCTCCGGCGCTGTGGGCGGCGGGGCACGCGCTGGCCTTCTGGTTCTGGCATGCGCCCGACGCCTATGCGGCCGCGCTGTCGAGCGATGGCGTCTATTGGGCGATGCAGATAATCCTGCTCGGCAGCGCCGGCGGCTTCTGGGCGGCGCTGCGCCATGCATCGCCGCCGCTCGCGATCGGTCTGCTGCTGGCGATGATGGTCCAGATGGGGTTGCTCGGCGCGCTGATCACTTTCGCGGGCACCCCGCTCTATGCTCCGCATTATGTGTCGACCCTCGCATGGGGCCTGACCCCGCTTGAGGATCAGCAACTTGCGGGCCTCATCATGTGGGCGCCCGCCGCGCTTCTCTATCTGGGCGCGGCGCTGGTTGCCGGCTGGCGATTGCTCGGTCCGCGCGCGGCGGCGGCGTCATGATCGAGGCGTTGCGGCGCTGGGCGGCCGCTCATGCCGCCGAAGGGCGCTATTCGCCGGTCGGGCAGGTCTTTCACTGGGTGATGGCGACGCTGATCGTCTTCCAGCTCTGGTGGGGCTGGTCGATGAGCCGCATGGACGTCGGCGGTGACAAGCTCGAAGCTTTTCGCGTCCATGCCGAGATCGGGCTGCTCATGTTCGTCCTTGCGGCGCTGCGCGCGATCTGGCGGCTGATCATCCCGGGACCGGTGAACGATGCCGATCGCCTCGGCTGGCAGACGGTCGCCGCTTATGTGACGCATATCCTCTTCTACATCTGCTTCTTCGGGCTTCCGCTGAGCGGCTGGGCGATGTGGTCGGCGCTCGGCGGCGGCGACCTCTCGGTCGCGGGTATCGTCCCCTGGCCGCAAATGCCCTTTGGAGAGATGGAACGACCGCTGCTCTGGTGGATCCTCGACTGGGCCGAGGGGCTTCACGCGCTGCTGATCATCCTTCTGGTGGCGATGATCCCGCTCCATGTCGGGGCGGCGCTGAAGCATCATTTCTGGGATCGTCACGACGTGCTGCGCGGAATGCTTCCCGAGCTTCCCGAGGATGAGCCCCTCGAAGGCCCGCGGCATGGGCTGCCAGAGCCCGCGCCTCGTCCCTAGTCAGCGCTTTCGCGATCACCCGCATCTCGCCAAGCGGGTCGTTGTTGCGGCGTCCTTCGCGCCAGGCGGCAAGCTGCGTCTCGAGATAGGCGGCGGGCTGGCCGGCAAGCGGTGGATTGCCCGGGCCGGCGCCTTCGCCCGCGATGCCGTGGCACTCGGCGCAAGGCGCGAGCGCGCGCCGTGCGTCGCCCTCGATCCAGAGGCGCCGCGCCGCCGCATCGTCAGGCGATTGGGTTATGGACAGGGGTTCCGAAAGCGGAGGGGGAAGCGCGGCATAATAGGATGCGACCTTCGACCTGTCGGCGGCGGTGAGCTTTTTGGCGATGGCGCGCATCGCCTCATGTTCGCGGCGCCCGGTCGCATAATCGTCGAGCTGGCGATGGAGAGAGCCGGCATCGAGGCCGGCGAGCCGCGGGCTGAGACGCCCGTCGCCTTCGCCCTCGATGCCATGGCAGGTGAAGCAGGCCGCCGCGGCGCCCGCGTCGCCGCCGCTCATCGCAATCGTCTCGCCCGTCGCGCGGAACGGATCCGAATAGCGCGGCGGCGCGTCGCATCCCGTCAGGGGGATCAGGAGGAGAAGGGCTGCGGCGCGCACCTTGCGGGAACCAATTTCGGCGCGGGGTGGTTCCCCTTTCGTGTCGCACGACGTGAGGCGGAAACGGAAGTCATGGCGAAAGGGGCGTGGATCGCATCGATGCTTGTCATGCTCGCCGCCTGCCATTCGCCCGCAATCGAGTCCGATGCCGCCGATCCCGGCGCGATCACGCGCGGCAAGGCGGCCGCCGAGCGGCTCGGCTGCGGCGCCTGCCACGCGACGCCCGGAATCGGTTGGCCGAAAGGACGGGTCGGTCCGGCGCTGGACGGCTTCGGCGCGCGCGCGATGATCGCGGGGCGGCTTCCGAACGAAGCACCCCTGCTGGCCCAATATGTGCGCGACGCGCCCTCGCTCGTCCCCGGCAGCGCGATGCCGGCGATCCCGATGACCGACGCCGAGGCGCGCGATATCGCCGCCTGGCTGCAGAGCCTTCGTGACTGACCGGCTGCCCGATACCGGCTGGCCGCCGCCCGTGCTCGATCCCGCGGGCCCCTATTCCGAGCCGGTGACGACGCTCGCCTGGGCGCTGCTGGTCGGCGGGACGGTCGTGTTCGGCGTGGTGCTCGCGGCGCTCTGGATCGCGCTGCGCGGCTCGCCGAGGCTCAAGGCACGGCTCGGCGGTGAGAAGGCGATCTGGGTCCTCGGCTTCGCCTTTCCGTCGATCGTGCTCACCGGGCTGCTCGTCTGGGGGTTGATGCTGACGAGTTCGCTGTCGGCGACGCGGATTCCCGAAGGCGCGATGCGTGTGAAAATCATCGGCGAAATGTGGTGGTGGCGCGTGCATTATCAGGATGCCCAAGGCCGCGAGACGCTGCGCGACGCGAACGAGCTGCATATCCCGGTCGGCACGCCGGTACTGCTCGAACTCGAGGCGGCCGATGTGATCCACAGCTTCTGGGTACCGCGGCTGGGCGGCAAGATGGACATGATCCCCGGCCGGACCAATCGCCTGCTGATCGAGGCCGATGCGCCGGGCGTCTACAAGGGGCAGTGTGCCGAATATTGCGGTGGTCCGCACGCGCTGATGGGCTTCGTCGTCGTCGCGCATAGTCCGGAGGATTTCGCGCGGTGGCGGGCGTCGCGGGTTCCGGCGGGTGGGAGCGGTGAGGGACTCGCGCTGTTCCTGTCGAGCGGTTGCGCCGCCTGCCATACGATCCGGGGGAGCCCCGCAAACGGCCTCGCCGGCCCCGATCTCACGCACGTCGGTTCGCGCCGCACCCTGGGCGCGGGCATCTTGCCGAACAACCCGGGCACGATGGCGGGCTGGATCGCCGATGCCCAGGCGATCAAGCCCGCCAACCGCATGCCCGCCTATCACCAGTTCGACGCTGCGGAGTTGGGTGCGCTCACCGCCTATATGGTCAGCCTCAAATGAGGTCGGAGACGGGGTTCGACCCCGCGCTCTACGATCGCTTCCCGACAAAGGGGCCGCGTCCGGAGGGCGAGGAGGAGGCGCTTCGCCGCATCTGGTGCAAGCCCAAGGGTTGGGAATATCTGACCGTCGTCAACAATAATTATGTCGGCATCTATTACCTCGGCACCGCCTTTCTCTTCTTCCTGCTCGCCGGCGTGCTTGCGCTCCTGATGCGCGCGCAGCTCGCGGCGCCGATGCTCGAGATATTGCCGCAGGGGACCTATAATCAGGTCTTCACCATGCACGGCACGGTGATGATGTTCCTCTTCGCCGTGCCCGCGGTCGAGGCGGCGGGGGTGCTGCTCCTGCCGCAGATGCTCGCCGCGCGCGACCTGCCGTTTCCGCGCCTCTCGGCCTATGCTTTCTGGGCCTATGCCGTCGGCGGCCTTTGCTTCTTCGCCTCGATCTTCGTCGGTCTCGCGCCCGACGGCGGCTGGTTCATGTATCCGCCGCTGACGTCGAAGGCCTATTCGCCGGGGATCAACACCGACTTCTGGCTGCTCGGGATCGGGTTCATCGAGATCAGCGCGATCGCGGGCGCGGTCGAGATCATCGTCGGGGTGCTGCGCACCCGCGCGCCGGGCATGAGCCTCGACAAGATGCCGATCTTCGCTTGGGCGATGCTCGTTTTTGGGGTGATGATCGTGATCGCCTTTCCGAGCATCATTCTCGGCACGCTGCTTCTGGAGATCGAACGCGCATTCAATTGGCCCTTCTTCGATGCGACGCGCGGCGGCGATCCTTTGCTCTGGCAGCATCTTTTCTGGTTCTTCGGCCATCCCGAGGTCTACATCATCTTTCTCCCCGCCGCCGGCATGATGAGCATGATCGTCGCGACGGTCGCGCGCGAGCAACTCGTCGGCTACCGGCTGATCGTGCTTGCGATGGTCGCGACGGGCTTCATCAGCTTCGGCGTCTGGGCGCACCATATGTTCACCACGGGCATGCCGCCGATGACGACGGGTTTTTTCTCGGCGGCCTCGATGGCGGTGAGCGTCCCGGCGGGGATCCAGGTCTTTTCGTGGATCGCGACACTCGCGGTAGGGACGCCGCGTTTCAACGCGCCGGGGCTGTTCATACTCGGCAGCATCGTCATTTTCGTCACCGGCGGGCTAACTGGGGTGATGGTCGCGATGGTGCCCTTCGACTGGCAGGCGCACGACAGCTATTTCATCGTCGCGCACCTCCATTATGTCCTGATCGGCGGGATGGTTTTTCCGCTGTTTGCCGCCTTCTATTACTGGATTCCGATGGTCAGCCGGCGCGCGCTGTCGGAGCGGCTCGCCAAATGGGTGTTCGGCCTGATGTTCGCGGGCATGAACATCGCGTTCCTGCCGATGCATCTCGCCGGCCTTCAGGGCATGCCGCGGCGCGTATATACCTATCTGCCGGGACAGGGGCTCGAGCTTCCCAATCTTATATCGACGATCGGCGCCTTCATGCTGGGGGCGGGGGTGCTGCTTTTCCTCGTCGATCTCGCGCGCAATTTCCGGCTCGCGCCGGGTGAGGACAATGCGGGCAATGTTTATGGCGGGGGGACGCTCGAATGGTTGCCGAGCGAGCTTTATTCGACGCGCTCGATCCCGGTCGTGAAGAGCCGCGAACCGCTTTGGGAGGACCCGGGCCTTGCGGACGATGTCGCGGCGGGGCGCTATTTCCTGCCCGGCTCGGCGACGGGGCTGCGCGAGACGATCGTGACCAGCCCGCTCCTTGCCGAGCCGCAATATCTTCAGATCATGCCGGGGCCGTCGCCTTGGCCTTTCGCCGCTGCGATTTTCACCGCGGGTTTCTTCCTTGCGCTGACCGTTCAGGCTTATGGCTTTGCATGGGCGAGCGGGCTGCTCGCGGTCATCGCGGTGCTGCGCTGGCTATGGGAAACCGACCGGCGCGTCGAGGCCGAGCGCGTCGACATCGGCGCGGGGATCGAGGTTCCGACCTATGTGACGGGGCCGTCGAGCCATGGCTGGTGGGCGATGGTGATCCTGCTCATCGTGATGGGCATGATCTTCGTCATGGCGCTCTTCAGCCTCGCCTTCCTTTGGTCGAACCAACCGGCGTTCTGGATGACGCCGCCCCCGCTTGGCGAGGCCGTTGCGGTGCTGCTCCTCTACGCCGCGGCCTTCCTTCTGGCTCTGGCGGGTCGCGGCGCGCTGCGGTGGCGGCCTTCGGCTTCGGCGGCGCTGCTTTTCGTGTCGGCGGCCGCCTCGGCGGTCGCGCTCTGGCTCGACTATCGCGGCTGGGCGCAGACGGGGCTGGTGCCGCAGGCAACGGGGCAGGGCGCGACCATCTACGCGCTGCAGGCGCTCGCGGCGTGCGCCGTCGCGATCGGTCTCCTGATGGCGGCCTATTGCGTGCTGCGCGTAGCGCGCGGGCTGGTGAGCCAGCCGCGCAACAACAGCATCGACCTTGCGGTGCTCTTCCTCGGCTATACCGCAGTGCAGGGACTGGTCGGCGCGATCTTCGGCCGCCTGATCGGTGCGGGCGCGTGAAGAGCTGGCTGATCCTGCTCGCAGGCCTCCTTCTCTGGGCCGCGCATTTCTTCCTTTTGTACGGGATCGGCGAATTTGCCGGCGACGGGCGCGGCGCGCGCATCGCGGTCGGGTTGGCGACGATCGCGGCCCTCGGTCTCGCCGCGACGATCGGTTGGCGGGTCGGGCGAATGGATGCGGCCGCCGGTTTCGTAAGCTGGCGTCGCGGGGTGGCGCTTTTCGGGCTTATTCTCGGAGCCGTTGCGATTCTTTGGCAAAGCTTGCCCGCGATGATCGCTTAGCGGATCGGTGTCGGCGGTGCGGGATCAAGCCGCAGGGTTCAATCCCGGCCGAGCGGCAGTTCGGTCGTCGCCTTGATTTCGGACAGCGCCACCGTCGAGTTGATTTCCTGCACCCCCGGCAATTTGCTCAGCTGGTCGAAGAAGAAGCTTTCATAAGCATCAATGTCGCGCGCGACGATGCGCAGCATGAAATCGGTCGTGCCCATCAGCACATAGGCGTCGAGCACTTCGGGAAACCCCCGGATCGCGGCGCTGAACTCGTCGAGATTGGCGCGGCCGTGGGCGTTGAGTTTTACCTGCGCAAAGACATGGGCGTTGAGCCCGACCTTGCGCCGGTCGATGATCGCCACGCGCTTTCTGATGAAGCCGTCGCGTTCGAGGCGGTCGATGCGGCGCCAGCAGGGCGACACTGATAGCCCGACGCGTTCGGCGACCTGTGCCGTCGTTTGATTCGCGTCGCGCTGCAATTCGCGGAGGATTTTTATCTCGAACGGGTCCAGGTCGGTCATTTCAACCTAATACGCGAACAATATCGATCATAAAATCCATAAATCGCTCTCTGCAGCCGCTAATCGATCAAGTTTGCCCCACAGGAAAATGCGACAAGCTCCCCTCAATCCAAGGAGTTTGATTCATGGTCGTCCGTCTTGCCCGCCTCGCCCCGCCGCTCGAATGCGTGCGGCTTTACGACCTCGAAGCGGGGCTCGACGGATTCATCGCGATTCACTCGACCGCGCTGGGGCCTGGGGCCGGAGGGTGCCGGCTATGGTCCTATCCCGACGCGAGCCACGCGCTCGCCGATGCGGTGCGCCTTGCCGAAGGCATGAGCTACAAAAATGCGCTTGCCGGCCTGCCGCTCGGCGGAGCCAAAGCGGTGCTACGGAGGCCCGAGGGCGAATGGGACCGCGTCGCGCTGTTCCGCGCTTTCGGTCGCGCGGTCGAGGCGCTGGGCGGTCTCTATGTCACCGCCGAGGATGTCGGCACGTCGGTCGAGGATATGCAGGAGGTCGCTGCGGTCTCACGCCATGTCGCGGGTCTGCCCTCGGTCGAAGGGCGCGCAGGCGGCGATCCGTCGCCGTGGACCGCGAAGGGCGTGTTCGAATCGATGCAGGTGGCCGCCGAGTTCGCGCTGGGCCGCGGGCTCGACGGGCTGACCGTCGCGGTGCAGGGCACCGGCAATGTCGGCGCGGACCTGTGCCGCCGACTTGCCGGTGCGGGGGCGCGGCTCGTGATCGCCGACGTCAACCCGCTGCGCCGTGACCGGCTCGCAGCGGTGCATGGCGCCGAGGTCGTCGACGTGTCGGAGATCGCATCGGTCGATGCCGACATATTCGCGCCGTGCGCGCTCGGCGGCGCGCTCGACCGCGACACGGTCGCGCGGCTGAAGGCGAAGCTCGTCTGCGGTGCGGCCAACAACCAGCTCGCGACACCCGACGTTGCGGGGCTGCTGCTCGACCGCGGGATCGTCTATGCGCCCGATTATGTCGTCAACGCGGGCGGCATCATCAACGTGTCGGCCGAATATCTGGGCGAGGACGAAAGCGATGTCGAACTGCGCGTCGCCCAGATCGCCCCGCGGGTAGGCGACCTGCTCGCGCGGGCGGCGCGCGAAGGGCGCTCGCCGGCGATCGTCGCCGACGAAATGGCCGAGGAGGTCATCGCCGGCGCGCAGCGCGAGGCGGCGTGATGCACCGTTTCCGGATCGACGCGATCCTCGATCCGCAATCGCTGCCGCGCGTCGCCAATTTCTTCGCGCAGCGCGCCTTCGTGCCGGGCGCGCTGACGATGCACCTTCTGCCTTCACACATGCGCATCGAGGTCGTGGTCGCCGGGCTTGAGGCGGCGCAGGCTGCGATCATCGCGGCCAAGCTCGGCGAGGTCGTTGCCGTTCTGCGATCCGACGTCGAGGAAATCGAAACGGCGGTCTTTGGCGCTGACCGCGCGAAGCCGGCGTTGGCCGTGGTGGGCTGAGCTTCAACTTTTTCTTTCCTGTGAGTGAGGCGGGCGCGGCTTGCCTCGCTCCGCCGCGCGTGCAAGGGCCGCACCGACGAGCAGCGGGAGACGGACGCGATGCAATTCGACGTGGTGATTGTGGGTGCGGGGCATGGCGGTGCACAGGTTGCGGTGATGCTGCGCACGCAGAAGTTCGAAGGCAGCATCGCGATCATCGGCGAAGAGCCCGAACTTCCCTACGAACGCCCGCCCTTGTCGAAAGAATATTTTGCGGGCGAGAAGGAATTCGAACGCATCCAGCTGCGCCCCGCCAAATATTGGGACGAGCGCGCGGTGACGATGCGGCTCGGCCAGCGTGTCGTGTCGGTCGATCCGGCCGGGCACACGGTCACCACCGACGGCGGCGAGACGGTCGGCTATGGCAAGCTCGTCTGGGCGACCGGCGGGGCGCCGCGCATGCTGCCGATCCCCGGCGGCGATCTGCCCGGCGTGCAGGGCGTGCGCACCCGCGCCGATGCCGACGCGATGAAGGCGGCGTCGGAGAGCGCGAAGCAGATTGTCGTCATCGGCGGCGGCTATATCGGGCTCGAGGCGGCGGCGGTGCTCACCAAGGCGGGCAAGAAGGTCGTGCTCTTGGAAGCGCTCGACCGCGTGCTCGCGCGCGTCGCGGGAGTCGAGCTGTCGCGCTTCTATGAAAAGGAGCATCGCGATCACGGCGTCGACCTGCGCCTCGGCGTGTGCGTCGATGCGATCGAGGGCGACACGCATGTCACCGGCGTGCGGCTGGCCGACGGCGAAGTCATCCCCGCCGATCTCGTCATAGTCGGTATCGGCATCGTGCCCGCGATCGAGCCGCTGGTCGCGGCGGGCGCCGATTGCGCCAACGGCGTGCGCGTCGACCGGCTCTGCAAGACGAGCCTGCCCGACATCTATTCGATCGGCGATTGCGCATCGCATGCGAACGATTTTGCCGAGGGTGCCGAGATCCGGCTCGAGTCCGTCCAGAACGCCAATGATCAGGCGAATGTCGTCGCCAAGGGCATCGTCGGCGACGAAGCGCCCTATCATGCGATCCCCTGGTTCTGGTCGAACCAGTACGACCTCAAGCTCCAGACCGCAGGGCTTTCGACCGGGCACGATCAGGCGGTGCTGCGCGGCGACCCGGCGAACCGCAGCTTCTCGGTCGTCTACCTCAAGGCGGGCAAGGTCATCGCGATCGACTGCGTCAACGCGACCAAGGATTATGTCCAGGGCCGCATGATCGTCACCGCGGGGCTCCGCGCGACCGCCGAACAGCTCGCCGACACCGAAACCCCGCTCAAGGCGCTGCTGCCCGCCTGAGGCCTACCAGCTTATCGTCACGCCGACCGTGCCGCCATAACGCCGGCTGCGCGGTCCGTCGGCGTCGAAGCCGTAATCGCCCTTCACATGCACCGCGACGCTCGTCCCGAGGCGCGCGATCAGCCCGGCGCCGACCTCGGCCTCGGTGCGGCCGAGGTCGGTGCGGATCGGATCGCCGCCGAAGCGTGTCGTCTGATCGCCCGAAAAACCATGCCACAGGCTGGCGTGGAGATAGGGCTGGAAGCCGCCATATTCACCCTGCAGCCGAAGCCCGGCGCGTCCCGTAAGCGAATCGCCCGTCGCGAAGTCGATCGTCGAAAAGCTGTCGGCGCGGTCGTCGAGCTTCACCTGCTGCCACACGATCTGCGCTTTCGGCTCGAGCGTCCAATTGTCCGAGAGGGCGAACGGATAGCCCGCTTCGAGTGAAGCGGTCCACCCCTTGCCGTCGACGTCGATCGCCTCGCCCGAACTGGCCGCAGTTTCGCCGTCGAACCAGCTATGCATGACGACGGCATCGACATACCAGCCGTTTTCACCGACGATCGTGGCATAACCGGCAAGGCTCGTCGCCTTGACGTTGATTTGGCCGACGGTCAGGTCGTTCCAGCCGATCGCCTGGCCGCGCACGGCCCCGTCGGTCGACGAGCGTCCGGCAAAGGCGCCGAGGCGGATATTCGTGCCGCCCTCGTCACCGAAACCGGCGAAATCCTGGCCGATCTGGAAACCCGAAAGATCGCCGTCGAGCGACGGGGCGACGTCGCCGTCCCATTTGATCTCGCTGTTCTCGGCGAAGACACGGCCCCAGGTCGCGGGCAGCGCGCCGCCGCCGCGCAGCAGCGCCTGTTCGCCGCGCCGTTCGTGGAAGGTCCCGAGCGTCGCACTGGCGAGATGGTGCGCAACGGGAACCGTTGCGACGAAGGCGGCGACCTCGGGGCGATAGAGCGGCACGACTTCGCCGGCCTCTGCGACCACGCGCGTGGCGTCGGGGGTCGGCGGTTCGGGCGCGACCTCGGGATCGGGAGAGGGAAGCGGCGCGGGGTCCGCCGGCGGCTCGGGCGGCGACGGCGGCGCCTCGGGTTCGGGCGCCGGCGGCGGCTCCGGCGTCGGCGCGGGTGGCGGATCGGTCTCGGTCACCGGCGGCGCGGGGTCGACCGGATCGGGATTGTCCGGCGTCGGTTCGGGCGGCGGCGGGGGCGGCTCGGGTGCGGGCGGCGGCGGCGGAGCCGGCGGCTCGGGGGGCAGCGGCGCGGGCGCCGGCTCGGGCGGCGGCGGCGTCAGCACCGGCGGCGCGGGGGCGGGCTCGGGCGGCGGCGGGGTTTCGGGCTCCGGCGTCGGTTCGGGCGGCGGCGGCAGCGTTGAGCGGAGATACCAATTCTCGCCGGTGCCGGCGGTGGTGCCGCCGCGGAACAGGAAATATTCATAGGCGCCGACGGCGACGCGGTTGTTGAGCGCGAAGGCACCGCTCGCGGTGGTCGCGCCGTTGAGCGCTTCGACAACGAGAATCCCGTTCTGCTGCGTGACGGCGCCGGTGCCGCCCGCGTTGAGCACGGTCACGCCGGTCGTGCCCGAGGCACTGCCGCCGTCGATCACCAGCTTGTCGGAGAGCGACGCATCGTCGCCCAACACGGTATCGATCAGCAACAGTCCATCGTTGCCGATATAGTCGCCGCCGACGGTAAAGCTGTCGCCCGGCGCATTGCCGCCGTTGGTCAGATCGATGCGTCCGGCATTGATCAGCGTCGCGCGTTCGCCCGCTGTGAAGGCGACGATCCCGCCCTGCTGGCCGCCGCCGAAGATCGTGCTCGACGCGTCAAGTTCGAAGCGGCCGCTGCCCGTCCCGGCGTCGCCGAGCGTCAGCAAGCCGTCGAACGTCAGTTCGCTGTCGTTCGTCGCCTGGATATTTTCCCAGCCGTCGAAGCGTGCGACGCCGCCCGTCGTGACATTGTCGAAAACCAGCGCGTCGCTGCCCGCTCCGCCGGTGATCCGCGGCGATCCGCCGAGATTCGCGTTGGTCAGGTTGGCAAGCCGGGCGCTGTCGTCGTCGCCGCCCAGATCGACCGCGCCGTGGACGATGCCGCCGCCGTCCCAGACGAAGCTGTCGGTGCCGACGCTCATGAGCACGTCGCCGCCCACCGATCCGCCGGTGATCGTCACGCTATCGGTGCCGCCCGACACGCTGATATTGCCGCCGATCGTCCCTCCGGACAGGATGATCGTGTCGTTGCCGAACCCGGCGACGAGGTTGCGGTCGATGGTGCCGCCCGACATGTCGAAGAGATTGTCGGCAAGCTTCATATTGACGCGGCCGATCCGCCCGCCGGTCATCCGCGCGGTGTCGCCGTCGTCGAAGGCGTCGACGATGCGACCGCCGGTCATCAGGAATGTGTCCATCGAACCGCCCTGATTGAGCGTGCCCACCGAACCGCCGGTCATGACGAAGTCGTCGATGCCTTCGCCTTGCTGCACCTGGCCGGTGACGGTTCCGGCGCTGATCGAGAAGCTGTCGTCGCCATTGCCTTGATCGACTGCGCCCTCGATCCGGCCGGAGTCGATGACGACGATGTCGGCGCCGCCGCCGAAGTTGACATCGCCCGCGATGGTGCCGGTGCCGCCGGCGGGGAGCGTGAGTTGATTGTTTCCGCCCGGATCGTCGAGCCCACCTACAGACGTGCCACTGTCGCAGATGTGGACATCGTCACCTGCGGTGGGCGTGAAGACGCATTGCGCAAGGGCGGGGGAGGCCTGTCCCAGCGCGAGGACGGCGACGGAAGACAGGAGTATCGGGCGAAGGTAATATTTCGGGGACATAGCACAGCACTCCCTTATCGGGTCGGTGTGCCCCCCTGTTCGTCGAGGCTTATTAACCGAATATTACCAAACTGTTAAGCATCGATTGGTGCCGCGGGCTCGTCACCCAGCGCCCGCTTCAGCGTCGCCTTGATATTGCGGAGCAGACGGCGCAGCGCGATGATCACCACGACCGCGGCGACCGCGAGCAGGACCGCGATGACGATCGCGAGCGGTGGATAGGCGATGGCGAGCGCCAGCAGTCCGCCGGTCGCAACATCTTCGCCGGTCGAGACCGCGGCGTTGCTGAAGGGCTCGGGGCTGACGTTGACGACCGCGCGCGTCGTCGCCTTTGCCCCGTGGCTGAGCAGCGCGCCGCCGCCGCCGAGCAGGAAGGCGATGACCTGCCACGCCGGATCGGAGGAATCGACGAGAGCTAGCGCGAGGAGGGCGCCGCCCAGGGGGCGAACGATGCTGTGAACCGTGTCCCAGGCCGAATCTACCCACGCAATCTTGTCGGCGAGAAACTCGGCGAGCGTACCCACCAAGGCCACGCCCAGAACCCACGGATTGGCGAGAATCTGCAGCGCCGCGAGATGCTCGGGGAGCGGCAGCCAGCCGAACCGCATTGCCACGCCAGTCGCCAATATGGTTAGGTAGAGCCGCCAGCCGGCGAGGAGGCTGAGGCTGCCGGCGACGCCCAAAATCTCGACGATTCCCAATATCCTGCTCCCCGTTCCGGATCGCGTCATCGGGCTTCATCTTGCACCCGTCCGCGCGAGCCCGCAATGCCGGGATGACAAGCTGGCGCGGCGCGGTTATCGCTTGGGTCATGACCGATGCAACTTCGCCGACCGCACCGCCCGAAGTCTTGCCCGATGGTGCCATTCCCGCAGCGACGCTGGTCATCATGCGCCCGTCGGACAGCGGCGGGCCCGACGAGATATTGATGGTCAAGCGATCGGCGACCATGGCGTTCGCGGCGGGCGCCGTCGTCTTTCCGGGAGGGCGGGTCGATCCCGACGATTATCGCGTCGCGCGCCTCCACGGCTTCGGGATCGACGAGGCCGACGGCGCGGCGCGCGTCGCGGCGCTGCGCGAGACGCTGGAAGAAACGGGGCTCGCGGTCGGCTGGCCGGGGCTGGCGGAAAAGGAGATGGCGGAGGTGCGGCAAGCGCTGCTCGGCGGGACCCTGCTTTCCGACATTCTGGCCGAGCGCGGCGACCGAATCGCGCTGGAATCCTTCGTTCCCTTTGCGCGCTGGTGCCCGAACTTCAAGGAAGCCCGGACGTTCGACACGCGGTTTTATGCTGTCGCGGCTCCGCCGCACAGCCATGAACTGACGGTCGAAGAGGCCGAGCACAGCCAAATCTTCTGGGCGAGCGCCGCGGCGACGTTGGCGATGGCCGATCGCGGCGAGTTGTCGGTGATCTTTCCGACGCGGCGCAATCTCGAGCGCATCGCGCAAGCATCTGACTTTTCGGGCTTCTCCGCCCATAGTCGGCGATTTCCGGTCGAACTCGTCACGCCGTGGATCGAGGACCGCGACGGGCGGAGCTATCTGTGCATTCCGACGCATCTGGGCTACCCCGTGACGAGCGAAGCCTTTGAGCGCGTGCGGCGCGGATAACCGCTGTTCTCTGCGACAACTTTTTCTCTATTTATTATTTACTAACATTTGGCGGGCTAGGGCAAAACGTCGTTGCAATTGCTGAAGGCCGTGCCTAAGAAGGCGCTGCAGAAGCAGACCGGGGAGGTTCTTCCGGTGTGATTCGACAAGAGTAATCCAGTGGACGGAGAATAAGATGAACCTGCTTAAGAAGGCTGCGATCTCTCTCGCAGCGACCTCGATGATTGCGGCTCCGGTCGCCGCATCGGCAGCCCCCGCGGCTCGCGCAGCTTCGGCCGTTGACGGCCAGAGCGAACTCGAAGGCAGCACGAGCTGGATCATCGCTGTCCTCGCTCTCGTTGCTGTCGTTGGCGGCATCATCATCGCGTCGGACAACGACGACGACGAACCGACCAGCCCGTAATATCGGCTGATCGATACCGATACCAAAAGGCTCCGAGTTTCACTCGGGGCCTTTTGTGCATCTGGGGCTCCGGATATCGATGGCCGCAGCGCGAAACCACGATGCCGTTCGGTCAGAACATGATATTCCGCGCGGCCCGGGATCGCTCCAACGGAATCGCCGCCCGGGCGCGCTCGCCCGTCGCCGCGTCGATCGGCGCCAGCGCCAATGCACAATCTTCCGCGACCATCGCGTCCGCTCCCCCCGCATCCGCAAGGACGGTGCCCCAAGGATCGATCGCGACGCTATGGCCATAGGTCTCTCGGCCGTCGGCATGCGCGCCGCACTGCGCCGCCGCCACGACATGGCATTGCGTCTCGATCGCCCGTGCGCGCATCAGAACATGCCAGTGCGTTTCGCCGGTCGATACGGTGAAGGCGGCGGGGATCGCGATGATCGTCGCGCCGCGGTCGGCCAGCGCCCGATAGAGTTCGGGAAACCTGATGTCGTAGCATATGCTGAGGCCCATCCGTCCGAGCGGTGTGTCGATCACCGCCAGCGCATCCCCCCCGACATAAGTCGCCGATTCCCGCCAGCTTTCGCCCGAAGGCAGGGTGACGTCGAACATATGGATCTTGTCATAGCGCGCCCGGATGCTGCCGTCGGCGGCGATGACATGGCTGCGGTTGACGCGCCGCTCGCCGTCATCGGCAAGCAAGGGCATCGATCCCGAATGCAGCCAGATCCGGTGTTTTTGCGCTATCGCCTGCAGCGCCGATGGCCAAGGGCTGTCGGCTTCGCGGGCGATGTGCCCGCCCGATCGCGTGCGGTCGCGGTCGAGCAGCAGCGACATTTCGGGGAGAAAGGCCATCGCCGCGCCCTGCTCCGCGGCCGCGGCCAGCGCGCGATCAATCGTCGCCAGATTCGCATCGGGGTCGATGCCGCTCGTCATCTGGATCAGCGCGGCGAGCGGGGTGGGGGATGAAGCGTTCATTCTAGCTGGCTAAGCCCGCGCTGCGCCCCGGGCAAGCATGACAGTTCAGTGGCCAGCAAGGTTCGGAAGCGATAAGATGGGGCAATGTCCTATTCTCCCCCGCGCCGCCCGCTTCGTTTCGCCCGTTCGCTTTTCCTGTCCGGTGCCGTCGCACTGCTTCTGGCGCCGCTTGCCGCAAGCGCGCAGGACGATGCTCAGGCGGCGATGGCGCCGAGCCAAGCGAAGAACGCCGACTGGCTCTATGCCGGCAGCGACATTCCGCGCGACACCGCATGGCAATTCGGGGTGCTCCCCAACGGCCTGCGTTATGCAGTGCGCAACAATGGTGTGCCGCCGGGGCAGGTGTCGATCCGCGTGCGCATGGATGTCGGCTCGATGTTCGAAACAGAGGCAGAGCGTGGCTATGCGCATTTGCTCGAACATCTGACCTTCCGCGGCTCGGAACATATTCCCGACGGCGAAGCGAAGCGCATCTGGCAGCGCTTCGGCGTGACCTTCGGCAGCGATTCGAACGCGCAGACGACGCCGACGCAAACCGTCTACCAACTCGACCTGCCCAGCGTTACCCCGGCCAATCTCGACGAAGGCATGAAATTGCTGTCGGGGATGATCCGTGCCCCGCGCATCTCCGAGCTTGCGGTCGCCGCCGAACGCGGCGTCGTGATGGCCGAACTGCGCGAATCCAACGGTCCGCAAAAGCGGATCGCCGACGCGACCAACGCGCATCTCTTCGCCGGCCAACTGCTCGGCGACCGCTCGCCGATCGGCACCACGGAGTCGCTCGGCAAGGCGAACGCAACCGCGGTCGGCGCCTTCCACGATCGCTGGTATCGCCCCGATCGGGCGGTGGTCGTCATCTCGGGCGATGGCGACCCGGCCGAATTCGCCCGGCTGATCGCCAAATATTACGGCGACTGGCAAGCGGACGGTCCGAACCCCGCAACGCCCGATTTCGGCAAGCCCGATCCGAAACAGCCCGCCGCGCTCGAGATTGTCGAGGCCAGCCAGCCGCTCGCGCTTACTCTCGCGATGGTGCGGCCGTGGAAGAAGCGCATCGACACGGTCGCGAACACGCGGCGCCTCTATCTCGAATATCTTGCCCAGGCGCTCGTCAACCGCCGGCTCGAAAACACCGCGCGCGCCGGGGGCAGCTATCTCGTCGCGACGGTCGAGCAGCAATATGTCAGCCGCAGCGCCGACGTGACAATGGCGTCGATCGTTCCCTTGAGCGACTGGAAAGCCGCGCTCGCCGATGTGCGCGGGGTGATCGCCGACGCCGTGAAAACCCCGCCGTCGCAGGCCGACATCGACCGTGAGATGAACGAGATCGAGGCGTTTCTGCTGAAGGAGCTGGAGAACGCGCGCAACGAACCCGGCGCGCGGCTCGCCGACGACATGGTGCGCGCGGTCGACATCGGCGAAACGGTGACGAGCCCGCAGGGCCAAGTCGACATGTTCAAGGCGATCCGCGCCTCGGCAACGCCGCAGGTGATGCTTGAGATCAGCAAGGCGATCTTCGCGGCGCCGGTCACGCGCGTCGTGCTGACGACGCCGACGTCGGCGGGGGGCAACGCCGCGGTGCTCGCCGCGCTGAAGGCGCCGGTGACGGCGCGCGACGACCGGCTGGCGGCGGTAAACGCCGATTTCAAGCAGCTGCCCGCGCTCGGCCCTGCGGGGACGATCACGTCGACCAGCCCCATCCTCGGGCTGCGCGCCGAACGCATCGAATTCGCCAATGGCGTGACCGCACTGGTTTCGAACAACAAGGTCGAACCGGGCAAGGTTCGCGTCAATGTGCGTTTCGGCACCGGCAATCGCAGCGTCGCCGCCGACGCGCCGAATCTCCTGTGGACCGGCGATTATGCGCTGGTCGCGAGCGGCATCGGCCCATGGGGCCAGAACGAGATCGACAAGCTGACCAACGGCCGCCAGATCCAGATGAATTTCGCGATCGACGACGACGCGTTCGAGCTGTCGGCCGAAAGCAGACCGGCGGACCTCGCCGACCAGATGCGGCTTATCGCGGGCAAGCTGGCCTTTCCCCGCTGGGATGCGGCGCCGGTCGAGCGGCTGCGCATCGGCTATCTCACCGGCTACGACCTCAACGACGCGACGCCCAATGCGGTGCTCGACCGCAATCTGCGCGGCTGGCTGACCGACAATGACGCGCGCTGGGCCGCGCCCGACAAGGCGCAGATCGAAGCGCTGACGCCCGCCGCCTTTCGCGCCTTCTGGGAACCGCGCCTCGCGAGCGGGCCGATCGAGGTGCAGATTTTCGGCGACCTCGAGACGGTCGATTACAAGAAGATCCTTGCCGAAACATTGGGCGCGCTGCCGCCGCGCAAGGTTCTCGCGCCGCCGAGCGGCCAGAAGGTCGCGTTCGCCAAGCATGTCACCGAGCCCGACATCGCCTATCACCGCGGCGAGCAGGGGCAGGCCGCGGCGATGACGGCCTGGCCCACCGGCGGCGGCCTTGCCAGCCCGCGCGACGCGCGCGGGCTCGAGATTCTCGCGGCGATCTTCAACGATCGCCTGTTCGATCGTCTGCGCGCCGAACAGGGCGCAAGCTATGGCCCCGTCGTCGACAGCCATTGGCCGACCGGCTTCGACAGCGGCGGTTATCTGCTCGTCGGCAGTCTGCTGGCGCCGAAGGATCTCGATCGCTTCTATGCCATCGCGCGGGAAATCGCTGCCGATCTGGTGTCAAAGCCAGTCAGCGCCGACGAACTGGCGCGCAACGCCGGGCCTATCCGCGAACAGGTCGCGCGCGCGTCGACCGGCAATGTCTATTGGATGTTCCTGCTCGAAGGCGCGACGCGCGACCCGCGCGTCGCCGCGGCGGCGCTGTCGATCCAGGACGATATCTCGGCGGTGACCGCCGCCGACGTCCAGCGGCTCGCACGTCAATATCTGGCGCCCGAACGGCAATGGTCGCTGGCGATCCTGCCCAAGGGGATGACGCTGGCCGACGCGTCGGCGCTGAATGCCTCGCCCGCGCCAGTAACCGGAGGACGTTAGGCGGTCTCGCCGCCGGCGGGGTGGCGGCGCGTTCGCCGGATCCGCGGTTCGTGGTCGAGCTTGCCCTTCGTCATGATGTCGTGACGCATCTTGGCGCGCACATCGTGGATCGACGCGATCACCGGCCCCATCGCGACGCCTAGGTCGATCAGCACCGCTTCGGCGAGTTGCAGCGAGCTTTCGAGCGTTTCGGGCACCGCATCGTTCGCGCCCGCCTGATAAAGCGCCGCGGCATGGTCGGAATCGCGCGCGCGGCTGATCACCGGCAGGTCGGGATATTTCTGTTTGAGCTGGCGCGTCATGCGCAGCTGCTGCACCGGATCGTCCATCGTCAGCACGATCGCATTGGCATTTTCGATACCCAGCCGGTCGAGGCTTCCGGCGCGCGCGACATCGGCAAAACGCACGGAAAAGCCGTCGCGCCGCGCCGCCGCGACCGTGTCGATATCGGCGTCGACCGCAATATAGGGCCGGTCATGCTCGCGCAGCAACTCGGCGACGGTGTGGCCGACGCGGCCGAAGCCGACGATGACGGTGCGGCCCTCGGGCGTCTCCTCGGCCTGCGTATCGCCGCTGCGCATCTCGATCCGCCGCGCGATGTCGTGGCCGACCCGCGCGAGCAAGGGCGTGATCGTCAACCCGATCGCAGTGACGAGTTGCCAGAATTCGGCGGTAGCGCGGCTGATCAGCTGCGCCTGCAGCGCGGTCGTCAGCACGATCAGCGTCGTCTCCGAAGGGCTCGCCATGAGCAGCCCGACCTCGGCTGCCGTGCCGCGGCGCGCGGCGCCCGAAAAGCGCAGCAGCGCGGCGGTGACGACCGCCTTGACCAGAACGACGCCGACGACGGCGATCGCGAGCGCCTGCCACTGGCTGGCGATTGTCTTGAGATTGAGACCCATGCCGACGCTGATCAGGAACACCCCGAGCGCGAGCCCCTTGAATGGCGCCGTGATCGCCTCGACCTCGCCATGATATTCGGTTTCGGCGATCATCAGCCCGGCGAGCAGCGCGCCGACGATCGGCGACAGGCCGACCGCTGCTGTCGCCAGCGCGGCGACGATGACGACTAGCAGGCTCGCCGCGAGGAAAAGCTCGGGGTCTTTCGCCCGCGCCGCCTGCGCGAAGATCTTTGGCAGCAGGAACCAGCCGCCGACCGCAAGCGCCGCGACGACGAGCCCGCCCTGCCACAGCGTCGTCAGCATCAATTCGGTACTGTTGCCCGACGCCGTCGGCGCCAGCGCACCGAGAATGAAGATGATCGGGACGAGCGCCAGATCCTCGAACAACAGCATCGAAAAGGACGCCCGTCCGACCGCCGATTTCGTGCCGGCGATCGGCAACACCAGCGCCGTCGACGAGAGCGCGAGCGCGATGCCAAGGCCATAGGCGGCAGGGGTCGAAAGATTGCCAAGGAAGAGCAGAACGGTGCCGAGGATGGCGCCCGCGATGAAAAGCTCCGCCGCGCCGATCCCGAACACGAGCTTTCGAAGTTGCCACAAGCGGCGGAACGATAGCTCGAGCCCGATCGAGAAGAGCAGCAGGATGATCCCGAACTCACCGAACAGTGCGATATCCTCGGTCGAGGCGATCGTGACATGTTTGAGCCACGGATAATCGGCGGCGAGCGCGCCGAGCCCCGACGGTCCGACGAGCAGCCCGACGAGGATGAAGCCGATCACTGGCGAAATTCGGAAGCGCGCGAAGGCCGGGATGACGATGCCCGCCGCGCCGAGCACCACGAGCGCGTTGCCGATGGCGGAGGTTTCTGTTTCGGATACCATTAGGGCCGACCTTATGCAGGCCGGCCCCGATTGGCTAGATAGCTAACCCAACCTTTTTGGTTGTTTATGCACCCATCTTCTTGTCGAGGTTTTCGACAATGGCCTCGAAGAAGCCTTCGGTGGTCAGCCAGTTCTGGTCGGGACCGATCAGCAGCGCGAGATCCTTGGTCATCTTGCCGCTCTCGACCGTCGCGACGCAGACCTTTTCCAGGTCGTCGGCGAACTTGATCAGCGCGGCATTGTCGTCGAGCTTGCCGCGATGCTTGAGGCCGCCGGTCCAGGCAAAGATCGACGCGATCGGATTGGTCGAGGTCGCCTTGCCTTGCTGGTGCATGCGATAGTGGCGGGTGACGGTGCCGTGCGCGGCTTCGGACTCGACGGTCTTGCCGTCGGGGGTCATCAGCACGCTGGTCATCAGGCCCAGCGAGCCGAAGCCCTGCGCGACGGTGTCCGACTGGACGTCGCCGTCGTAATTCTTGCAGGCCCAGACGAACTTGCCTGACCATTTGAGTGCGGAGGCGACCATGTCGTCGATCAGGCGATGTTCGTAGACGATGCCGAGCGCGTCGAACTGCGCCTTGAATTCGGCCTGGAACACTTCTTCGAACAGATCCTTGAAGCGGCCGTCATAGGCCTTGAGGATCGTGTTTTTGGTCGACAGATACACCGGCCATTCGCGGGCGAGGCCATAGTTCAGGCTGGCGCGCGCGAAGTCGCGGATCGAATCGTCGAGGTTGTACATGCCCATCGCGACGCCCGACGACGGGAACTGGAACACTTCCTCGTCGATCAGCGTGCCGTCTTCGCCCTCGAACACCAGGCGCAGCTTGCCGGGGCCGGGGACGCGGAAGTCGGTCGCCTTATACTGGTCGCCGAACGCGTGACGGCCGACGACGATCGGGTCGGTCCAGCCGGGGACGAGGCGCGGGACATTCTTCATCACGATCGGTTCGCGGAACACCACGCCGCCGAGGATGTTGCGGATCGTGCCGTTCGGCGACTTCCACATCTTTTTCAGGCCGAATTCCTCGACACGCGCTTCGTCGGGGGTGATCGTCGCGCATTTCACGCCGACGCCATATTTCTTGATCGCATTCGCGGCATCGACGGTGATCTTGTCGTCGGTGCGGTCGCGTTCCTCGATGCCGAGGTCGTAATAATGGAGATCGACGTCGAGATAGGGGAGGATCAGCCGCTCGCGGATCCACTGCCAGATGATCCGGGTCATTTCGTCGCCGTCGAGTTCGACGACCGGATTGGCTACCTTGATCTTGCCCATGCTTTCAGCCTTTTTCCTAGGGGAGTCGGAGTTGCAGCGGGCCTTAGGCAAAGCGGGACGATTGATCAACCGCCCGTGGTGCGTCCTCGATGGTCCGGGCGGCAACGATCAGGCTGCCTTATCCATTGTCAGTATAGAAGCCGCACCTTAGAAGAACGCCATGTCCATAATCATCTCATCGAACCGGCCCGGCGGCGGCATCAAATGGCAGTGGCCCTCGGTTCATCCCGAAGGCCGCAAATTCCTGCTGATCTCGGGCATCATAACCCTTTGCCTCTGGCTGCTGCCGATCTGGAACCTGTTCGGCTGGCTGATGCTCGGCGTGACAATCTGGGTTGCCGCCTTCTTCCGCGATCCGGTGCGCATCACCCCGGCGGGCGGCGACCTGGTCGTCGCGCCAGCCGACGGGCTCATCACCCAGATCGCCGAAGTTCCGCCGCCACCCGAAATCGCGGGCCCCGACGGGCTCGGCGCCGCGCCGATGCTGCGCGTGTCGATTTTCATGAGTGTCTTCGACGTCCACATCAACCGCACGCCCGTCGCGGGCACGCTGCGCAAGCTCGTTTATATCCCCGGCAAATTCGTGAACGCCGACCTCGACAAGGCGAGCGAGGAGAATGAACGCCAGCATTTCGTCGTCGAGCGCGCCGACGGCGTGCGTATCGGCTTCACCCAGATCGCAGGCCTCGTCGCGCGGCGCATCATGCCCTTCGTGTCGATGGGCAACGAACTCGCTACCGGCCAGCGCGTCGGCCTGATCCGTTTCGGCAGCCGCGTCGACGTCTATCTGCCCGCGGGCACCGCGCCGCAGGTGCTGCTCGGGCAGCGCACGCTGGCGGGCGAGACGGTGATCGCGAGGATCGGCGCCGCCGAGACGATTGAAGGCGTCGGGCAGTAGGGATGGCGGAGGAGGCCCAAGTTTCCTTTGATGCAGAGCATCGCCGTATCGGCGGGATTCCGCTGCGTGCCTTCGCACCCAATGCGATCACGCTGCTGGCGCTGTGTTCGGGGCTGACCGGCGTCCGTTTCGCGATCGACGGCGATTGGGCGGCGGCGATAACGATGATCATCGTCGCGGGCGTGCTTGATGGAATGGACGGGCGGATCGCGCGGCTGCTCCGCGCGCAAAGCAAGTTCGGCGCCGAACTCGATTCGCTCTCCGACGTGATCGCCTTTGGCGTCGCGCCGGCGATGATCCTCTTCTTCTGGTCGCTCAACGCCGCGCCGAAATTCGGCTGGACCGCCGCGCTCGCGCTTGCCGTGTGCTGCGCGCTTCGTCTCGCGCGCTTCAATTCGCGCATGGATGCCGAGTTTCAGCCGCACAAGTCGGCGGGCTTCAACACCGGCATCCCCGCGCCGGCGGGGGCGGGCATGTCGTTCGTGCCCATCTATCTGTGGCTGACGACGGGCAACGACCTGTTTCGCGAATGGTATGTCGTGATGCCGTGGGCGCTCGGCATCGCGATGCTGATGATCTCGGCGATCCCGACCTACAGCTGGTCTTCGATCCGGCTGCGCCGGTCATGGCGTCTGTTCGCGCTGGCGGGAGTCGGCCTCCTTGGCGCTGCGCTTGTCACCGCGCCCTGGCTGACCTTGCTTGCGGTTTGTGCGCTCTATGCCGCGACGCTGCCTTTCGGCCTCGCGAGCTATGCAAAGGTCAGGCGGCGCGGCTGATTGCCGGCTGCATCCGCACCGCGGCGCGGATCGGGCGCGCGGCATCGCGGCGCGCCGGCGACCGGCGCAGCGTCACCTTGTGCGGGGCGGGGCCGGGTTGCGGCGCGGCCTCGGCCGGGAAGGCGCCTTCGCCGAGCAGCGCCGACAGAATCGCATCTTCATTATTCTTGAGCATGGCGAGGATCACCGTGACGCCGAGCCCTGCGGCGAGGGCGAACAGAAGAGCGGTAGCGACCTGAACCATGATCTTGTCCTTTCGGCTTTCTTATGCGAAACCTTTTGTTAACCAGCGACGGTTTCCATGGTCTTTTCGTTCCATGTTCCCGTTTTGTTCTCAAGCGATTTGCGACGAACGGAGTCGCTTTGTCGCCGAACCGAGTCCGCCGCGCGCGCTCGGTTGAGCGCGAAAAGGCGCCGACACCCCTTGCTTTTGGCGGCCAAGGCGGCTAACGGGCCGCCCATTCCACATGGAAGGCGCACATACCGGTGCCGGGATCATCCCATCGCGGATGCCTCGGTTCTTGCTTTCCAGAGGACTAACCGGAAGGAGAAAGACTATGGCGGCACCTGTCGTCACGATGCAGAATCTTATCGAAGCTGGCGCCCACTTCGGCCACCAGACCCACCGTTGGAACCCGCGCATGAAGCCGTACATCTTCGGCGCGCGCAACGGCATCCACATTCTCGACCTGTCGCAGACCGTGCCGCTCTTCGCGCGCGCGCTCGACTTCATCGCCTCGACCTCGGCCGCCGGCGGCAAGGTGCTGTTCGTCGGCACCAAGCGCCAGGCGCAGGGCGCGATCGCCGATGCGGCGCGCGCGTCGGGCCAGCACTTCGTCAACCACCGCTGGCTGGGCGGCATGCTCACCAACTGGAAGACGATCTCGGGTTCGATCAAGCGCCTCAAGACGCTCGAAGAGCAGCTTTCGGGCGACACCTCGGGCCTCACCAAGAAGGAAGTGCTCAACAAGACGCGCGAACGCGACAAGCTCGAATTGAGCCTCGGCGGCATCCGCGACATGGGCGGCATTCCCGACGTGATGTTCGTGATCGACGCAAATAAGGAAGAGCTGGCGATCAAGGAAGCCAACGTCCTCGGCATCCCCGTCGTCGCGATCCTCGATTCGAACGTCTCGCCCGACGGCATCGCTTTCCCGGTTCCGGCGAACGATGACGCCGCGCGCGCCATCCGCCTCTATTGCGAAGCGGTTGCCCAGGCGGCAACGCGCGGCGGCCAGCAGGCCCGCGCGAACCGCGGCGAAGATCTCGGCGCAGCGGTCGAGCCCGCCGCCGAAGCCACGCTGACCGAAGAAGCGGCCCCGGTTGCCGACGCCGCCGCTCCGGTGACCGAGGACGAGCAGGTCCCGGCCGAAGCCGCCGCCGAAACCGAACGTCAGAGCGACGCATAATCGCGCGGGCATGACGGGACGGCGCGGCAAGGGTTCGCGCCGTCTCTGTCATCCCTTTGACTTATCGCCCCGCCATGCGCGCGGGGCGTCCCGCGGGCCAGACGGGCTCGCCCCTTTTGAAAGGAATATTCCATGGCTGAAATTACGGCCGCTCTCGTCAAGGAACTGCGCGACCGCACGGGCGCAGGCATGATGGACTGCAAGAAGGCGCTCGCCGAAAACAACGGCGACATCGAAGCGTCGATCGACTGGCTGCGCACCAAGGGTCTCGCCGCCGCCGCCAAGAAGGCCGGCCGCGTCGCCGCCGAGGGCCTCGTTGGCGTCGCCACCGACGGCAATCGCGGTGCGATGGTCGAAGTAAACAGCGAAACCGACTTCGTCGCCAAGAACGAACAGTTTCAGGGCTTCGTCCGCGACGTGACCCAGGTTGCGCTCGCCGGCAGCATCACCGACATCGACGCACTGAACGCTGCCGCCTATCCGGGCGGCGCCACCGTCGCCGAACAGCTGACGCAGAATATCGCGACGATCGGTGAGAACCAGTCGCTGCGTCGCTCGGCGATCGTTTCGGTGAACTCGGGCGTCGTCACCGGCTATGTCCACAACGCCGCCGCCCCCGGCATGGGCAAGATCGGCGTGCTCGTCGCGCTCGAATCGACCGCCGGCGCCGACGTTCTCGAACCGCTCGGCAAGCAGCTCGCGATGCACGTCGCCGCCGCCAACCCGCTGGCGCTGAACGGCGACGACCTCGACGCCGACCTCGTCGCCCGCGAACGCGCGATCGCCGAGGAAAAGGCTGCCCAGTCGGGCAAGCCCGCCGAGATCGTTTCGAAGATGGTCGACGGCGCGATCGCCAAGTATCGCAAGGAAAATGCGCTGCTGTCGCAGCTCTTCGTGATGGACGGCAAGACCCCGGTCGCCGAAGTCGTCGCCGCCGCCGGCAAGGATGTCGGCGCGACGATCACCTTGAAGGGCTTCGTCCGCTTCCAGCTCGGCGAAGGCATCGAGAAGGAAGAAAGCGACTTCGCGGCGGAAGTCGCGGCCGCCGCTGGCGTTTAAAAGACAAGACACGGATTGCCGCATTCGCCGCGGCAGTCCGCTTGGCAATGGCGCGTGCCCGCTCTAGGGTGCGCGCCATTCGCTTATATGAGTTTGCAAGAGGTTCCCCCGCACATGGCATTGCCCGGCATGAAACGCATTTTGCTCAAGCTGTCGGGCGAGGCGCTGATGGGCCCCAGCCCGTTCGGCATCGACCCCGAAACGGTCGCGAGCATGGCGACCGAGGTCAAGGAAGCCAAGGACCGCGGCCTTGAAATCTGCCTCGTCATCGGCGGCGGCAACATCTTTCGCGGCATGGCGGGCGCCGCCAAGGGCATGGACCGCGCGCAGGCCGACTATATGGGCATGCTCGCGACGGTGATGAACGCGCTCGCGATGCAGAATGCGCTCGAGCAGCTCGGCGTCGAAACGCGCGTCCAGTCGGCGATCGAGATGGACAAAGTGTGTGAACCGGTCATCCGTCGCCGCGCCGAACGCCATATGGAAAAGGGTCGCGTCGTGATCTTCGCCGCCGGCGTCGGCGCCCCTTATTTTACCACCGACAGCGGTGCCGCGCTCCGCGCCGCCGAAATGAAGTGCGACGCGCTGCTCAAGGGCACCAGCGTCGACGGCGTCTATAACGCCGATCCCAAGAAGGACGCGTCGGCGGTGCGTTACGACACGCTGAGCTATGACCGCGTGCTCGCCGACAATCTGAAGGTGATGGACGCGAGTGCGGTGGCGCTCTGCCGCGACAATCATATCCCAATCGTCGTGTTCAACATCCGCGAGCCCGGCAATCTGGCGCGCGTGCTGGCGGGCGAGGGCGTTTCGACCGTCGTCGGCGACGCTGGCTGACAAGATATTCAGAGAGGAAAAACAGATGGCGAAATATGACAAGGCCGACCTCGAACGCCGCATGCACGGCGCGGTCGAATCGCTGAAGCACGACCTTGCGGGCCTGCGCACCGGCCGCGCGCACACCGCGCTGCTCGATCCGGTGACGGTCGAGGTCTATGGCAGCCACATGCCGCTGAACCAGGTCGCTTCGGTCAGCGCGCCCGAACCGCGCATGCTGTCGGTGCAGGTGTGGGACAAGTCGAACGTCGGCCCGGTCGACAAGGCGATCCGCTCGGCGGGGCTCGGCCTCAACCCGATCGTCGACGGCCAGATGCTGCGCCTGCCGATCCCCGAAATGACGCAGGAACGCCGCAAGGAACTCTCGAAGCTCGCCGGCCAATATGCCGAAAAGGCGCGCGTCGCCGTCCGCAACGTCCGCCGCGACGGTATGGACAATTTAAAGCAGGACGAGAATAAGAAGGAAATCAGCGAGGACGATCGCAAGCGGTCGGAAACCGAGGTCCAGAAGCTGACCGACGCGACGATCGCCGATATCGACGCCGCCGCGACCGCCAAGGAAAAGGAAATCCTGGGCTAGTGCTATTCCGGGTTCACCTCTCAACGGAATTTTAGGTCTCGTCAGTGTCTGAAAGCCATCACGGCGCGCGCCATGTCGCCATCATCATGGACGGCAATGGCCGCTGGGCGAAAAAGCGGCTGCTGCCCCGCGTCGCCGGTCACAAGGCCGGCGTCGAGGCGGTGCGGACGATCGTGCGCGCGGCGGGCGACCTCGGTATCGAGGCAATGACGCTCTACGCTTTCAGCTCCGAAAACTGGAAGCGGCCCGAGGAAGAGGTCAGCGACCTGATGGGGCTGATGAAGCGCTTCATCCTCTCCGACCTCGACGAATTCGCCGCGAACGATGTGAAGCTCAAAGTGATCGGCAACTGGCGCGCGCTCGCGCCCGACGTCGTCGCGCTGATCGAAAATGCGCTCGAACGCACGTCGGGCAACAAGCGCACGACGCTCGCGGTCGCGCTCAACTATGGCGCGCAGGACGAGTTGGTGCGCGCGGCGAGCGCTGCGGCGGCGCAGGGCGAAATCACCGCCGAGGCGATCGAGGCGCATCTCGACACCGTCGACATGCCGCCGCTCGACCTCCTCATCCGCACCTCGGGCGAAGTGCGGCTGTCGAATTTCCTTCTGTGGCAATCGGCCTATGCCGAACTCTATTTCACCGATATTTTGTGGCCGGACTTCAAGCCGGCCGATCTCAAAGCGGCGCTCGACCATTTCGCGCGCCGCGATCGCCGTTACGGGGGACTTTAAGGGCATGGCGACAGCGGCGAAATCGGATCTCTGGGTGCGGCTCGCGTCGGCGATCATATTGTTCGTCATCGCGGGCACCGCGCTGTGGTTCGGCGGCATCGCCTTCGGTCTGCTGCTGCTCGTCGGCGGGGCGCTCGTCCTCGTCGAATGGTTCCAGCTCGTGAAGGCGATGACGCTCGGCAGCGGCGCCAGGGCCGCGCTCCATGTCCTCGGCCCGGTCCTCGTCCTTGGCGCGATGGCGGGGCTGTGGTTCGTTCGCGATCATCTGGGCATGACCGCGGCGCTGTGGGTGTTCGGCATGGTCTGGGCGACCGACATCGGCGCCTATTTCGCTGGCCGCGCCTTCGGCGGCGCGCGTCTCGCGCCGAAAATCAGCCCCTCGAAAACCTGGTCGGGGCTGTTCGGCGGCATGGTCGCGGCGCTGATCGCCAGCGCGACGATCGGCGACCGCGCCGGCATCGTCGGTGTGCCGCTGTGGATCGGCCTGTTCATGGGCCTCCTCGCGCAACTCGGCGACCTCGCGCAAAGCTGGATGAAACGCCGCGCCGGCGTCAAGGATTCGGGCAAGCTCATCCCCGGCCACGGCGGCCTCTTCGACCGCGTCGACGGCGTCCTGCCCGTGGCGCTGCTGCTCGGCGCGCTGGCGTTCGCGGGCCAGATCGCGGTGCGCGGCTGACATGGCGCGCCGCCTCTCCCTGTTCGGCGCAACGGGCTCGGTCGGGCAATCGACCCTCGACCTTGTGCGCCGCGACGGCGAGGCTTGGCGGGTCGCGGTGCTGACCGCCAATTGCGACGTTGCCGAGCTGGCGAAGCTCGCCAAGGAGTTTCGCCCCGACCTCGCTGTCGTCGCCGACGAAAGCTGTCACGACGCGCTGAAGGATGCGCTTGTCGGAACGGGTATCGAAACCGCCGCGGGCGCGGCCGCACTCGTCGAGGCGGCGCAGCGGCCCACCGACCTTGTCATGGCGGCGATCGTCGGCACCGCGGGCCTCGCGCCGACGATGGCGGCGCTCGCGGCTGGCACCGACGTTGCGCTCGCCAACAAGGAAGCGCTTGTCTCTTCCGGCGAGTTGATGACGGCGGCCGCCCGCGCCTCGGGCGCGACGATCCTGCCCGTCGACAGCGAGCATAATGCGATCTTTCAGTGCCTTTCGGGCGGCCGGATCGATCAGGTGCGCCGCATCATCCTGACTGCAAGCGGCGGGCCGTTCCGCACGATGCGCGCCGACGACATGGCGCGTGTCACGCCCGCACAGGCGGTCGCACACCCGAACTGGTCGATGGGCGCGAAGATCAGCGTCGATTCGGCGACGATGATGAACAAGGGGCTCGAACTGATCGAGGCGCATCACCTGTTCCCCGTCGGGCTCGAGCGGATCGAAATCCTCGTCCACCCACAATCGGTGATCCACAGCCTCGTCGAATATATCGACTGCTCGACGCTCGCGCAGCTCGGATCGCCCGACATGCGCATTCCGATCGCGTCGGCGCTCGCCTGGCCGCAGCGGATGGCGACCCCGTGCGCGCCGCTCGACCTCGCGACGATCGCGCGGCTCGATTTCGAGGCGCCCGACGAGGTGCGTTTCCCCGCGACCGCCCTCTGCCGCGCCGCGATCGCCGAGGGCGGCGCACGCCCGGCGCAGCTCAACGCCGCGAACGAGGTGGCGGTCGCCGCCTTCCTCGCCGGTCGCATATCCTTCCCCGCGATCGTCGACACGGTGCGCCGCGTGATCGATGCCGAGGCCCCGGCCGTCCCGACCTCGCTTCAGGACATATTCAGCGTAGATGCGGCATCCCGCGCGGCCGCTCAGCATTTTGTGGACCAGTACGAACATGCCTGATGTGCCGCTTTGGCTTTATTTTGTCGCTTTTCTCGCCGTCCTCGGGCCGCTCGTCTTCGTGCACGAATATGGCCATTATATCGTCGGCCGCTGGTGCGGGGTGAAGGCCGAGACCTTCTCGATCGGTTTCGGACGTAAAATTCTCGGCTGGACCGACAGGCGCGGCACCGAATGGAAGATCGGCTGGCTCCCCCTCGGCGGCTATGTCCAGTTCGCGGGCGACCGCGATGCGGTCAGCCAGCCCGATGCCGATTGGCAGCAACTGCCCGCCGAAGAGAAATCGCACACCTTCCCAGCGCAGCCGGTGTGGAAGCGCGCGCTGATCGTGCTCGCGGGGCCGGTGACCAATTTCCTGTTCGCGATCCTGATCTTTGCGGCCTTTGCGATGGTTTACGGCGTGGGCCGTACCCCGGCCGTTATCGGCGCGGTAGAGGCTGACAGCGCCGCGCAGGAGGCGGGGCTGCGGGCCGGCGACAGGATCGTCCGCATCGACGGCCGGACGATGGACACGTTCAACGACATTCAGGGTGCGGTGGCGTTCAACCTCGGCAAACCCGCCAGCCTCGAGATTGCGCGCGGCAACGAGCGGCTGAACGTCATATTGCGGCCGCGGATCATCTCCGAACGCGACCCGTTCGGCAACAAAAGCGAGCGCGCCGTGATCGGGATCCGTTCGGGTGCGCCGGTTTATACGGCCGTGGGCCCCGTCGCGGCGTTCCAGGAAAGCGCCGCACAGACTTGGGAGATGGTGCGGCTGACGGGGAGCATCCTCGGCCAGTTCGTGACCGGCCAGCGTTCGATCAAGGATATGGGCGGACCGGTCAAGATCGCCAAGCAGTCGGGCGAGATGGCGACACTGGGGATCGGCACGCTGATCTTCTTCGCCGCCTTCATTTCCATCAATCTGGGGTTCATCAACCTCTTGCCATTGCCGATGCTCGATGGCGGTCATCTGGCCTTTTACGCCTATGAGGCGATCCGGCGACGTCCCGCGCCCCCCGAGGCGCAGGAATGGGCGTTCCGATTCGGTTTTGTGGCGATCGCGACCCTCATGCTGGTCGTGACTTTCAACGATTTGGGCTCAATTGGCGTGTGGGACAGGATCGCCCGCTTGATTGGCTAGCGAGTCTGGGGCAGGGAGTTGCGCCAAGCCCGCGGTCAGGCGGGTTTGTCGCATTTGAGTTATTTTTTCGGGATGAACAGCGTGGCTTCACACAAATTCTCGGCGCGGACGCAGCTGTCGGCGGTTCTTCTGGCCGGCACGATGCTCGCGACGCCGTCGATGGCGCAGGACGTTGCGCCGCCGCCCGTCCCTGCACCGACGGTCCCGGCGCCGGCGCCCGAAGCGGTTCCGGCCGCGACGACGATCCAGTCGATCACCGTCGTCGGCAACCAGCGGCTCGAGGCGCAGACGATCCTGTCGTATCTGCGGCTGCGCGTCGGCCAACAATATGACCGCGCGGTGCTCGACCAAGCGCTGAAGGATCTCGCCGCGACCGAGTTGTTCAAGGATTTCCAGATCACCGACAACAATGGTGCGCTGACGATCCAGGTCGCCGAAAACCCGGTGATCAACCGCGTGATCCTTGAGGGCAACAAGCGCCTCAAGGAAGACAAGATCCGTCCCGAGATCAAGATGGCGCCGCGCCAGATCTACACGCGATCGAAAGTCCGCGCCGACGTCGCGCGCATCATCGAACTTTACAAGCGGCAGGGCCGCTTCGCCGCGACCGTCGAGCCCAAGATGGTCTCGCTCGACCAGAACCGCGTCGACGTCGTCTTCGAAATCAACGAAGGGCCGAAGTCGAAGGTCCGCCAGATCAACATCATCGGCAACGAGAAGTTCAGCGACGGCGACCTCAAGGACGAAATGGCGACCAAGGAGGCGGGGCTGCTGACGATCCTGTCGTCGAACACCAGCTATGACCCCGATCGCCTCGCCTATGACCAGCAGAAGGTGCGTCTCTTCTACCTCACCAACGGTTACGCCGATTTCCGGGTGATTTCGGCGGTGGCGGAGCTCACGAGCAACAAGCAGGACTTCATCATCACCTATGTCGTCGAGGAGGGCGAACGCTACAAGTTCGGCGACGTCGACGTGCAGAGCGAAATCCGCGACTTCCAGCCCGAGATGCTGAAAAAGCTCCTGCCGATGAAAACCGGCGACTGGTACGACGCCAAGCTGGTCGAGGACACGGTCGAAAGCCTCAGCGAGACGGCCGGCCTGTTCGGCTACGCCTTTGCCGACATCAATCCCGAATTCCGCCGCAATCCCGAAGACCGGACGATGGCGATCACCTTCAACGTCGGCGAAAGCCCGCGGACTTATGTCGAGCGCATCGACGTCAACGGCAACACGCTGACCCACGACAAGGTGGTGCGCCGCGAGTTCCGCCTGAACGAGGGCGACGCTTTCAACAGCTTCGGCGTCAAGCGGACCGAGAGCCGCATCAACAGCTTGGGATATTTCCAGGAAAATCTGGAAATCGAACGCAAGGAGGGCAGCGCGCCCGACCGCATCATCCTCGAAACCAATGTCGAGGAAAAGCCGACCGGCGAATTGTCGCTGTCGGCCGGTTTCTCGTCGATCGAGAATTTCCTGCTCCAGGCGTCGATCCGCCAGCGCAACTTCCGCGGCCTCGGTCAGCAACTGCAGGCCTCGGTCAACTATTCGAGCTATTCGAAGTCGATCGAATTGGGCTTTACCGAACCCTATCTGTTCGACCGCAATATCTCGATCGGCGGCAGCGTCTATCGCCGCGATTTGAACTCGTTCAACTTTATCGACAACGACCGCCGCACGACCTTCGAACAGGTAACGACCGGCGCCCAGATCAACGTCGGCGTGCCGCTGACCGAATTCATGTCCTTCTTCGGCCGCTACAGCATCAACTTCGACGATGTGACGCTCGACAAGTCGATCTACTATTTCGGTGACGAATGCGATCCGCTCGTCGCCGGCCGCTATCTCTGCGATGCGATCGGCAGCCGCACGACCTCGCTGCTCGGCTACACGCTCGCCTATGACGACCGCGACAACCGCCTGCGTCCGACGCGCGGCCAGTCGCTATCCTTGAGTCAGGATTTCGCCGGGCTCGGCGGCAGCGTCAAATATGTCCGCACGCGCGTTGCCGGCACCAAGCACTTCAACCTTGGCAGCCGCTTCATCCTCAACATCTCGGCTGAGGGCGGTTATATCTATCCGTTCGGCGGCCGCCCGACGCCGACCAGCGACAAGGTCCGGCTGACCGACCGCTTCTTCCTCGGCGAACCGCAGATGCGCGGCTTCGACATTCGCGGGGTCGGTCCGCGCGTCATTCGCTATGCCGCGACCTATGATCCGCTCAATCCGGTGATCGACACCAGCAATGACAATCGCGGGCAGATCGACGACGCGCTCGGCGGACGCGCTTATTATCAGGGCCGGATCGAACTCGATATTCCGCTCGGCACCGGGGCGAAGGAATTGGGGCTGCGGCCGTCGATCTTCCTCGACGTCGGTTCGGTATGGAGCGTGAAGCGTCCGACCCTGACCACGCTCGACGATTTCCGTGACCCCGCCGACGGCTTCACCAAATTCCTCTGCCGCAACGCGACCACGGGCGTCAGTCAGTTCGCGACCGAAACGACGACGACGACCGATGGGGTCACGACGGGAACCGGCCAGTATACGACCTGTCCGACCGGCTTCTCGTCGCTCGCACCGTTCGAGGAACGCTTCTTCGGCGACACCTGGATGCCGCGCGTCGCGATTGGCGCCGGGGTCAACTGGAACTCTCCTTTCGGTCCCTTCCGGATCGACTTCGCTTACGCCCTTCGTAAAGAAGAGGGCGATGATACCAAACGCTTCTCATTCAATGTAGGAACCCAATTCTGATGAAGAAAATTCTTGCCGCTTCCGCGCTGGCGATCGCCGCGCTGTCGGTTTCGCCCATCCTCTCGGCCCCCGCGCTCGCGCAGGCCAAGGGCGTCGGCGTTGCCGACGTGCGCGTCGCCGCCGCGCGTTCGAACGCCTTCCGCACCGCGTCGCAGCAGATCGAAACCACCTACAAGGCGCAGATCGACCAGCAGCAGTCGCGCGGCCAGACGCTGCAGGCCGAGATCAATGTCCTGATCGCGAAATATAACGAAGAGGCGAAAAAGACGCCGCAGAACCAGGCCGCGCTGCAGGCGGCCGCCAAGGCGGTGCAGGACAAGCGTCAGGCCGCGCAGGCCGAACTCGGCCAGATCGGCGCGCCGGTCGACCTCGCCATCGCCTATGTCGAAGACCAGATCAGCGTCCGCATGAACGAGGCGATCAAGGCCGCGATGACCGCGAAGAAGATCGACCTGCTGCTCAACCCCGACGCAGTGCTCGCACGCGAAAACAATGTCGACATCACCGATGCAGTGGTGACCGAACTCAACCGTATCCTGCCCAGCGTGTCGATCGCGGTTCCGGCCGGTTATCAGCCCGGCCAGCTCGTCCAGCAGCGCAATCAGCAGCTGATGGACGCGGCGCGCGCGTCGCAGGGAACCGCGACCCCGGCTCCGGCACCGACCGGCACCCAGCCGACCACGCGCTAAGCGTCATGGCGGAAGGGGAAAATGGGGCAGGGGCGCTGGGCCCGGTGGACATCCGCCGGATCCTGACGCTGTTGCCGCACCGTTATCCGATGCTGCTCGTCGACCGGGTGGAATCGATGGTGAAGGACACCTCGATCCACGCGGTCAAGGCGGTGACGATGAACGAGCCCTTTTTCCAGGGGCATTTCCCCGGCCGGCCGATCATGCCCGGCGTCCTCATCGTCGAGGCGCTGGCGCAGGCGGGCGGCATTCTCGCGATCGAATCGCTCGGGCTCGGCGGCTCGGGCAAGCTCGTCTATTTCATGGGCATCGACGGGGTGAAGTTCAGGAAGCCCGTCGAACCCGGCGTGCTGCTCGACCTCCACGTCACGATCCTTCAGGCGAAGCGGAATATCTGCAAGTTCGAAGGGCGGGCGATGCTGGGCGATCAATTGGCGACCGAATGCCAGTTCACCGCGATGATCGCCGATCCGCCGAGCGACTGAGCATTAGGCGCCGCTTCCGGCGTTAGCCGGAAAACAAAGCACACTTGCAAAATTAGGCTTTCGCCGTTAGGGGCAGCCGCTTCGCGGGCCCCGTGACGGGGAAAGCATCGACTCAGCCGCTGGTCGGTAACCAGTGGCACAGGAGCCAAGAGATGAAAAAAGACGTTCACCCCGACTATCACATGATCACGGTCAAGATGACCGATGGCACCGAATATCAGACGCGCTCGACCTGGGGCAAAGAGGGCGACGTGATGACGCTCGAAATCGACCCCACCGCGCACCCGGCGTGGACCGGCGGCACCGGACGCCTGCTCGACGCCGGCGGTCAGGTCGCGAAGTTCAACAAGCGTTTCGGTGGTCTCACCCTCAAGCGCTAATTCGGCTCCTCAGCCGAGGACTTTTGCAAGCGCGCTTTGCCACCCGGCAAGGCGCGTTTTGCGTTTCTGGGCGTCGATCGCCGGGGTGAAGCGCGTCGCGGTGCCGCGCATCGCGGCGGCGGCGCTCGCGAGATCGGGATAAAGGCCGGCCCCCGTGGCCGCGAGCATCGCGGCGCCGAGCGCGGTGCTCTCGACGAAGTCGGGCCGCTCGACGGTCAGATCGAGCATGTCGGCCAGGTCCTGCGCCATCCAGTCGTTCGCCGCCATGCCCCCGTCGATGCGCAACTCGGCCCAGTCGACGCCGTCGGCGGCGAAAGCGGATTTGAGGTCGCGCGCCTGATAGGCCTGCGCTTCGAGCGCCGCGCGCGCGACATGCGCTTTGGTGCTCGCAAAGCTGAGCCCCGACAGCGCCGCGAGCGCATCGGGCCGCCAGTGCGGCGCGCCGAGCCCGGCGAGGGCGGGGACCAGATAGACGCCGCCATTGTCGGCGACCGACCGCGCGAGCCCCTCGCTCTCGCCCGCGCTCGCCAGCAAGCCCAGCCCGTCGCGCAGCCATTTGATCAGGCTGCCGGCGACGAACACCGACCCTTCGAGCGCATAGGAGCGGACGTCGCCCTCCTGCACCAGCACCGTTGCGAGCAGGCGATTGTCCGATATGGGCCGCGTCGTGCCGCTCGCCGACAGGATGAAGGCGCCGGTGCCGAAGGTCGCCTTGGTCTGCCCGGGCGACAGGCACGCCTGTCCGACCGTTGCCGCCTGCTGGTCGCCCGCCATGCCCGTGATCGGGATCGCGCCGCCGAAGAGCGCCGGGTCGGTCGTGCCCACCGTCGTGGTGCAGCCGGTGATTTCGGGGAGCCGCGCCTTGGGCACGCCGAGCAGGCCGCAAAGCCCGTCGTCCCAGCCGCCATCACCGTTGATGTCCATCAGCAAGGTGCGCGACGCATTGCTCGCGTCGGTGACATGGGCGCCGCCCGTCAGGCGATAGACTAGGTAGGATTCGACCGTCCCGACCGCGAGCCGGTCGCCGGCTTCCTCGAGCTGCGGCCAATGCCGCAGTGCCCAGCCGATTTTGGTGCCGGAGAAATAGGGATCGAGCAGCAGCCCCGATTTCGCCTGCACCGACGCCTCGTGCCCCGCGTCCTTCAGCGTGGTGCAATCGGCGGCGGTGCGCCGGTCCTGCCACACGATCGCGCGCGCGAGCGGTTCGCCGGTCGTGCGGTCCCAGAACACCACCGTCTCGCGCTGGTTGGTGATGCCGATCGCCGCGACACGATCGGCGCCGCCCGCGCGCGCGATCATCTCGTGCGTGCAGGCGAGGGTCGCGTCCCAGATTTCGGCGGCGTCATGCTCGACGAGACCGGGGCCGGGATAATGCTGCCGGATTTCGCGTTGCGCGCTGCCGAGCGGCGTGCCGTCGACGCCGAAAAGCATCGTGCGGGTCGAGGTCGTGCCCTCGTCGATGACGATGATCTTTTCAGCCAATGACGGTCCCCTTGTTGTCACCCCGGACTTGATCCGGCGCCTGCCTGTTTTGAAGGGAAAGCCGGGCCCCGGGTCAAGCCCGGGTGACGAAGGATAGAAATCCGACCGTTGAGTTTGGACGCCAGCGCGGGACGCGAGCAATAATCTTGCAATATCGCGCAACCCATGCCATATGATGGTGCAGCGCAGCATGGCGGACCCTTCCGCCGTAACCACCGGCAGCGTGATTTTCCCGCCCGAAACAGGAGCGGGACGAGCCGGACCGGCGCTTTGTCCCCAGAGGCACCCTTTCACGCGGGTCGTTTCGAACCCGCGGCCGTGCGCCGTCCGTTCGATACGAACGGATGCGCCTGCGCGTCGCCCCATGTGAGTATTTTATGACGACTTTCAACGACTTTGGCCTGCACGCCGACATCAACCGCGCGCTTGCCGCCAAGGATTATACCCAGCCGACCCCGATCCAGACGCAGGCGATCCCGCCGCTGATGAAGGGGCGCGACCTCTGCGGAATCGCGCAGACGGGCACCGGCAAAACCGCGGGCTTTTCGTTGCCCTCGATCCATCACCTCCTGACCTATCCGCACCGCGCCAATCCGCGCAGCTGCCGGATGCTCGTGCTCGCGCCGACGCGCGAGCTCGCGGCGCAGATCGCGCAGAGCTGCCGCGACTATGGCCGCTTCACCAAGCTTCGCGTGTCGACCGTGTTTGGCGGCGTGCCGATCAACAAGCAGATCCGCGATCTCGCGCAGGGCGTCGACATCCTCGTCGCCACGCCCGGCCGCCTGCTCGACCTGATCGACCAGCGCGCGCTGCGCATGGACGATGTCGAAATCTTCGTCCTCGACGAAGCCGACCAGATGATGGACATGGGCTTCATCCACTCGCTGCGCCGCATCGCCAAGCTGCTGCCGTCGCGCCGCCAGAACCTGTTCTTCTCGGCGACGATGCCGAAAGAGATCGCGGGCCTCGCCGATCAGTTCCTGAACGATCCGGTCACCGTGTCGGTCGCCCCGCAGGCGACGACTGCCGAGAAGATCCGCCAGTTCTCGACCTTCGTCGAACAGAAAGAAAAACAGGCGCTGCTGACCGCGGTGATCGGCCGCGAGGATATCGATCGCGCGCTCATTTTCACCCGCACCAAGCATGGCGCCGACCGCGTCGTGCGCCACCTTGCGGGCGCGAAGATCAAGGCGATGGCGATCCACGGCAACAAGAGCCAGTCGCAGCGCACGCAGGCGCTGCAGGCGTTCCGTTCGGGCGAGATCAAGCTGCTCGTCGCGACCGACATCGCCGCGCGCGGCATCGACGTGTCGGGGGTGAGCCATGTGATCAACTTCGAAATTCCGAACGTCCCCGAACAATATGTCCACCGCATCGGCCGCACCGCGCGCGCCGGCGCCGAGGGCAAGGCGATCAGCTTTATCGCTCCCGACGAGCGCACCTATATGCGCGACATCGAGCGCGTGACGCGGACCAAGTCCGAACCGATGCCGCTGCCTGAGAATTTCAGCGAACTGGTGCGCAACCTGCCCAAGCCCGTCCAGCCGCCGCGCGACACCGGCAGCAAGGGCCGCAACCCGCAGCGCCAGCGCGAGGACGCGCACCGTCAGCGGGACGGGGGCCAACGCGACGCCGGGCACCGTGATGGCGGTCAACCGCGCGGCGACCGCGGCCCGCGCCGCGCCGCTCCTGCCGCCGATGGCCAGCCGCAGCGCAAGCGCCGCTTCCGCCCGCGGAACAAGAGCGTCGGCGCACACAAGGGCGCGGTGAAGCGCGTCGGCTAAATTACAGACAAACCTCATTTTCCGTTTGCCCTGAGCTTGTCGAAGCACCGCTCTTTCCTCTAGCGTCGCGCAAAAGGAAGAACGGCCCTTCGACAGGCTCAGGGCAAACGGGGGAAGAGATGGCCAAAGATACCACGGTAACGGCACCCATCGACACCGGCCAAAGCGAACGCAAGGTCATCCTCGCCTCGTCGCTCGGCACGGTGTTCGAATGGTATGATTTCTATCTCTACGGCCTGCTCGCGACGATCATTTCGGCGCAATTCTTCTCGGGCGTCAACGAAACCACCGGCTTCATCTTCGCGCTCGCGGCCTTTGCGGCGGGTTTTGCGGTAAGGCCGTTCGGCGCGCTCGTCTTCGGGCGCATCGGCGACCTTGTCGGGCGCAAGAACACCTTCCTCGTTACCATGGGGCTGATGGGCGCCTCGACCTTTCTCGTCGGCGTGCTGCCCAGCTATGCGTCGATCGGCGTCGCGGCGCCGATCCTGCTCGTGCTGCTCCGCCTCATCCAAGGGCTCGCGCTCGGCGGCGAATATGGCGGCGCCGCGACCTATGTCGCCGAACACGCCCCCGACGGCAAACGCGGCCTTTTCACCAGCTTTATCCAGACCACCGCGACGCTCGGCCTGTTCGCCGCGCTCGGCGTCGTCATCGCGATCCGCACGGCGATGGGCGAGGCGGCGTTCGCCGACTGGGGTTGGCGCATTCCTTTCCTGATCTCGATCATCCTGCTCGGCGTGTCGCTCTGGATCCGCCTCCAGCTTGAGGAAAGCCCGGTTTTCAAGCAGATGAAGGAAGAGGGGACGACGTCGAAAGCGCCGCTGACCGAAGCCTTCGGGCGCTGGGAAAACCTCAAATGGGTGCTCGTCGCGCTGTTCGGCGCGGTCGCGGGGCAGGCGGTGGTCTGGTATTCGGGGCAATTCTATGCGCTCTTCTTCCTCGAAAAGACGCTGAAGGTCGACGGCGCGACCGCGAACATATTGATCGCCATCGCGCTTGCGCTCGGCACGCCTTTCTTCATCTTTTTCGGCTGGCTCAGCGACAAGGTCGGACGCAAGCCGATCATCCTCGCGGGCTGCGCGCTCGCCGCACTCACCTATTTTCCGGCGTTTCAGATGCTGACCGAAGCCGCCAACCCGGGGCTCGCGGCCGCGCAGGCCAAGGCGCCGGTGACGGTGATCGCCAACCCCGCCCTCTGCTCGTTCCAGTTCGATCCCATCGGCAAGAACAGGTTCGATCGAACCGCCTGCGACGTCGCGAAATCGCATCTGGCCAAGGCCGGCGTGCCCTATGTTTCGCAAGACGCGGGGAGCGACTGGGCGACGGTCACCATCGGGCGAGAAGTGATCACGATCGCCAATCCGCAAGGGGGTCTCGGCCCCGGCATGAACGCGGCGGGCATTCCCGGCCGGCTGGCCGAGATGGACGCGGCGCTCGCCGCCGCCGGCTATCCCGCCAAGGCCGACCCCGCCGCGATCAACAAGCCGCTCGTCGTCGCGATCCTCTTCTACCTCGTGCTGCTCGTGACGATGGTCTACGGCCCGATCGCCGCCTTGCTCGTCGAGCTGTTCCCCAGCCGCATCCGCTACACCGCGATGTCCTTGCCCTATCATATCGGCAACGGCTGGTTTGGCGGCTTCCTGCCGACGACGGCCTTCGCGATGGTCGCGGCGACCGGCAACATCTACTACGGGCTCTGGTATCCGGTGGTGGTGGCGATGATCACCTTGGTAATCGGCTTGTTGTTCCTGCCCGAAACCTTCCGGCGTCCCCTCCATCCTCCGGCATAGATTGACCCTGCGTCCACGCGCGCTAGGGTCGCTTCACGCCTTGAGGGGGGCGCGTGATGGTTGCTGACGATATGGATTTCGACGAGCCGCAGCCGCGGCGGCGTCCCTTGTTCCGGCGCAAACGGGTGTTGATCCCGCTCGGCGTCCTGCTCGCGATCGTCGCCGGTTTCCTGCTGCTGCTGACCCCCGATACCGACCGCGACGAAATGATCGCCAAATATGGCGGCCCGGACGCGGCCTTTGTCGCGGGGCCGGCGGGCCAGCGCATCCACTATCGCGACCAGGGCCGCGCCGACGGCCCGGCAATCATCCTCATTCACGGGGCCAATGCCAGCCTCCATACGTGGGAACCGCTGGTGAAGCGGCTCGGCGCCACTTGGCGTATCGTCACGCTCGACCTGCCCGGGCACGGACTGACCGGCGCGACGCCCGACAAGGATTATTCGGCCGAGGGGATGATGAACGCTGTCGACGTCGTCGCGGCGAAGCTCGGGCTCGATCATTTCATCCTCGGCGGAAATTCGATGGGCGGTTGGGTCGCGTGGCGCTATGCCCTCGCGCAGCCCTCGCGCGTCGATGCGCTGCTGCTGATCGACGCCGCGGGCATGCCGCTCCGCAAGGGCGAGAAACGGCCCGAATCGAACGTCGGCTTCCGCGTCCTCGAATATCCGTTTGGCCGCTGGCTGGCGACGCGGGTGACGCCGCGGATGCTCGTCGAACAGTCGCTACGCGGCTCGGTCGAGAAAGAGGACATCGTCGATGACGCGATGATCGACCGCTATTGGGAATTGCTCCTCTTCCCCGGCAATCGCGAAGCTACGGTGCTGCGCGCGCGAATGGACCGCGACCCCGAAGTCGCGGCGCAGGTCGGCGAGATTGCGGCGCCGACGCTGATCCTGTTCGGCGACAAGGACCGCGTGATCAACCCGAGCGCCGCGAAGACGTTCAACGAACGGATAAAGGGATCGGAGGTCGTGATCCTGCCGGGCATCGGCCATCTGCCGATGGAGGAGGCGCCAGACGCGACCGCCGCCGCGATCGCCGACTTTCTTACGCGGCGGCTTGCGCCCGCGCCGGCTGATCCAGAAACGCGCTGATCCGCGCCGAAATCGTCGCTGCGTGGGTGAAGGGGAAGAGGTGCGATCCCGGCACCACCTCGAGCACCGCGCCGTCGATCAGTTCGGCGATCGCCTGCCCGTGGCACGCCGGCACGACACCATCGCGCTCGCCCATCAGGATCAGCACGGGCGTGGTTTTGAGGTGCGGCAGCATCGCAGCACTCGTCCACCCCGCCATCGCCATCGACTGATAGGCGAGACCGAGCGGGGTCGCGGTTGGCAGCTTCAGGCCGCTCGCCAGCATGTCGTCGTCGAGCAAAGCCGCCCAGCCGATCCCCGGCGCGCCCACCGTCAGGGTCGTCGCCATCAGCACCAGCCGGCGCACGCGCCCGGGAAACTGGATCGCGACCTGCTGCGCGAGCGCGCCGCCCCAGCTGAACCCCGCGAGGTCGATCATCCTGTGACCGAGCCGGCCGGCAATCTCCATCACCACCGCCGCGATCGTCGGCGCGGCATAGGGCAGCAGCGCATCGGGCGATCCGCCGACGCCGGGCATGTCGAGCGTCCACACTTCGCGGCCGTCGATTTGGGCGAGCAAAGGCGCTGCGGCGGCGATGTCGGCGCCGATGCCGTTGAGGAACAAGAGCGGCGTGCCGGGCGCGCCTTCGCGCCAGCGCGCGACGCGCAGGCTCAGGCCGTAAACATGTTCGGTGCTGATGGCGGGCCGGCCGCTGATCCTGCTCATGGCGCGTGCCTTGGCATATCCTGATGACCGGCGAAAGTCCGGTCCGCTAATCCGCCCGTCGCGCGGCTTCGGCCGTCTGCTCGTAGTGCAGGCAGTCGAAAATCTTCGCGCCGGCAAGGAACACCGACCCGGTGCACGCCAGCAGCAGCAGTTTGCCACCGTAACCTGGATATTCGTGCAGATAGGCCGCGCCGCGCGCCATCGCGCCGACGGCGAGCGCATAGATGATCAGGCACGCCTCAAGGCGGGTCTTGATGACGAACAGGCGTCCGATTTTCTTCAGCATCGCCCTATCCCAAGCAAGCGCCGTGCCACCGGCGCAAATCGGGGATTTGGCGCGCCGGGCTTATGGTAAATTGTAAGTTAATCCGACAGGTGGCGGAAGGGCGGGCGCCTGGAGATAGCGCGAAATCGGCCCGACCTGTCGCGTCCGGCCAGCAACGGATCTATCCCGCCCGCGCGAACCAGATCACATGCCGCGCGCCCTTGCCGCTCGCCCGCGCGCGGACGGCGGCTTCCTCGACCCGAAACCCCGCCGCCGCCAGTCGCCGCGTGAAGCGCGCGTCGGGCGCGGCCGACCAGATCGCGAGCACCCCGCCTGGCCGCAGCGCCGCCTTCGCCGATGCGAGCCCCGCCGCCGAGTAAATCCCGTCGTTCGCCGCGCGTACCAGCCCGTCGGGGCCATTGTCGACGTCGAGCAGGATCGCATCATAGCGGTTGCGGCCCGCCGCAATGGCCGCCGCGACGTCGCCGACGACCAGCTCCACGCGCGGATCGTCGAGGCAGCCCGCCGCGAGCCCGGCCATCGGGCCGCGTGCCCAGTCGATGATTTCGGGGACGAGTTCGGCGACGGTGATCTTCGCGTCCGAGCCGAGTGCCGACAGCGCGGCGCGCAGCGTAAACCCCATGCCATAGCCGCCGATCAGCAGTTGCGCCGTCTCGGGCTTGCGCAGCCGGTCACAGCTCATCACCGCGAGCGCCTCTTCGGAGCCGCTCATCCGGCTGTTCATCAATTCATTGCCGCCGATCGCGATGATGAAATCGTCCCCGCGCCGGTACAGGCGCAATTCGTCGCCGCCGGGGATCCGCGCCGTGTCGAGCAGTTCGCGTAGCTTCAAGCGACGTCAGTCCAGCTCGCCGAGGCCGAGTGCGGCGAGCAGGGCGCTCCGCGCCTTGCGTACATCGTTCGCCAGCGCCGCCGAAGCGAGGTCGCCCGGCGCGATCGTCTCGGGCCAGTGCGCCGCGACGACGCCCGCGATCCGGTCGAGCTTCGCCTCGTCGGCGATGAAGCGTGGATCGACGGTGGCGGGATCGGCGACGACGCGCAAGCGCAGGCAGGCGGGGCCGCCGCCGTTCGCCATCGACTGGCGGACATCGACGGGCAGCAGGCGGCGGATCGGGCCGTTGCCTGCGATCATATCTTCCAGCCAGTTCCACACCGCGGGCGTGGTCTGCGCCTCGGTCGGCAGCACCAGCCCCATGCCGCCGCCATCGGGCAGGGTGACGAGCTGGGCGTTGAACAGATAGGATTTGATCGCGTCGGGGAGGCTCACCGCGCCCGCGGGCACTTCGACGATCTCGACCGCGGGGAAGGCCGCGCGGATTTCGGCGTGCGCCGCCTCGCGATCCTCGAACGCGGTTTCGTGCGTGAACAGCACATGTTCGTTCGCGACCGCGACGACGTCGTTGTGAAAGGCGCCGCCCTGGATCGCGCTATCCGACTGGCGGATGAACAGCGTGCGCGCCGGATCGAGCCGATGCTTCCGCGCGATCGCCTTCGACGCGTCGAGGTGCTGGCGCGCGGGGAAGCGCCCGCCGCCGACCCCATAGACGAAAATCTCGACGCCGGCTGTGTCGTGCCCGCTGCACAGCCGCATATGGTTCGCCGCGCCCTCGTCGCCGAACGGCGCGGGGACGGGGGCGTGCACCTGAAAGGCCGGGTCGGCGAAGGCCAGCCGAAGCTGCGCCAGCGTGCCCGGCCATTCGTGGCTGCGGTGCGGCATGGTGACGAGGTTCGCGACGGTCAGGTGGCATTTGCCGTCGGCGCTGTCGGGCGCGGGCGACACGGTCGCGGCATTCGCCGCCCACATCGATGAGGCCGACCAGGCCTGCGCGCGTAAATGGCCTTCGGCGTCCTCCAGCGACGTGCCGAGCGCCGCGAGCCATGGCGCATCGGGCCGATCGAGCGGGACGAAAAAGCCTTGCGGCAGCCCGAGCGCCAGATTGTGGCGCATCTTCTCGATGCCCTGCAGCGCCGCGGCGCGCGGCTGCGACACGTCGCCGGCGTGGCTCGCCGACGCGATATTGCCGCGGCTGAGCCCGGCATAATTGTGGCTCGGGCCGATGATCCCGTCGAAGTTGATTTCGGTGAGCATGGTTACCGCCCGATCCAGCTGATTTCGTCACCCTTGCCGACGCCCAAAATGCGCGCCGCCTCGGCATCGATCGTCGCATCGGCGCCGACCTTTCCGAAACAGCAGCGGAAATCGCCGAGCCGCCCGGTCGCGATCAGCGCGTCCTCGCCGTCGTCAGCCATGCCCGTCACCTCGACATGCTTCGCATCGCGCACGCTCGCGACCTGATCGGTGCGCGCGGTCATCGTCGGGCCGCCGTCGAAGATGTCGACATAATTTTCGAACGCGAAGCCTTCATTCTCCAGCATCCGCATCGCGGCGCGCCCGGTGGGGTGCGGCACGCCGATCACGCTGCGCGCGTGTTCGTTCAGCATCGCTATATAGACGGGATGCTTGGGCATCAGGTCGGCGATGAACTGGTTGCCGTGGACCGCGTTGAACTGGTCGGCTTCCTGGAAATTCATCCCGAAGAATTTGCCCGCGACCCCGTCCCAGAAGGGCGATCCGCCCGCCTCGTCGATCACCCCGCGCAGCTCGGCGAGGATACGGTCGCCGAAGCGCGCGCGGTGCCGCGCGATGAACAGATAGCGCGAGCGCGCGAGCAGCAGCCCGAGCCCGCCGGCGCGCGCCGCGGGGTGCAGGAAAAGCCCGCCGACTTCGGACGCGCCGTTGAGGTCGTTGCTCAGCATCAGCACTTGCGCGTGAAAGGTGCGGCCCAACTGCTCGCTATGCTTGCTGTCGGTGCCGATACGATAGGAATAAAAGGGCCAGCGCTGGCCGACCTGCCCGAAAATCTGGCAGGTGCCGCGCACTTCGCCGCTGTCCAGATCCTCGAGCACCATCAGGTATAGCTCGTCGCCGGGATATTCCTTGTCCGAATTGAAACCCGCCTCGGCGCGCTCGAGCTTGGCGCGCAGCGCCTTTTTGTCGGGGGGCAGGTTGGTGAAGCCGCCGCCGGTCAGCTTCGCCATTTCGTAAATGCTTTGCAGATCGCCCGGTTTGGCCGCCCGGATCACATAATTCACACAGTCCCCCGTTCCGCTATTCTCATCATGGTCAGCGCCGACAGCTGCGCCCGTTCGGCAAGGCTGTCGACGATCAGAAATTCGTCCGAGCTATGAATCGCGCCGCCGCGCGGGCCCATCGTGTCGACCACCGGAATCCCGCACGCCGCGATATTGTTGCCGTCGCACACACCGCCCGTCGCATTCCAGCCGATCGGCGGCAGGCCGAGCGCCGTTCCGCAATCGCGCACCAGCTCGAACAGCCGCGTCGCGGCGGGGTCGAGCGGTTTCGGCGGCCGGTTGAAGCCGCCATGGACATGGCAATGCACATCATGCTCGCGCGACACCGCCGCGATGGCATCGCGCATCGCGGCTTCGGCCGCCGCCATCGCTTCCGGAGTCGTCGGGCGCATGTTGACGCGCAGGATCGCCTGATCGGGCACGATGTTGTTCGGCCCGCCGCCGTCGATCTTCGCCGGATTGACCTTCAAGCTATCCGATTTGAGCGCGCCAAGCCGCATCGCGAGGTCGGCGGCCGCGAGCAAGGCATTGCGCCCCTCCTGCGGGTTGCGCCCCGCGTGCGCGGCGCGGCCGTGGACGATCACCGAAAAATTGCCGCTTCCCGGCCGTGCCCCCGCGAGCGTGCCGTCGGGGAGGGCGGGTTCATAGGTCAGCGCCGCGGTCTTGCCCTTCGCGAGCTCGGCGATCAGCCGCGCCGATGCCTGGCTGCCCGTTTCCTCGTCGCTGTTGATCATCACGTCATAGCCGACGCGCTCCGCGAGCGGTGAGGCTTCGAGGCCCGCGAGCGCGGCGAGGATCACCGAAATGCCCGCCTTCATGTCCGCGGTGCCGGGGCCGTTGAGCACGCCGGGCTCGAGCCATTTGAGCGTCTGGAACGGATGGTCGGCGGCAAAGACCGTGTCCATATGTCCGGTCAGCAGCAGCTGCACGGGCGCGTCTGGTCGCACGCTAAGGTGCAAATGGTCGCCGCGCTGGATGATATTGACCTCGCCCGCGGCGTCGACGCTCTCGACCGGATCGGCGGCGACGAGCCGGACCTCGCCCGGTAAGGCGGAAAAGGCATCGGCCAACTGGCCCGCGACGGTCTTCAGCCCCGCAAGATTGCCCGTGCCGCTGTTCACCGCAGCCCATCGCTCGACCTGCGCGAGCATGGGCGCGTCGGCGGCGCGTTCGAGCGCGGGGGTCTCGGCGGTCGTGACGGAGTTCATGCGCCGGCTATAGACGTGCCTGCCGTCCTTTTGCCACCCCCGACGCGCTATGGCGTCTTTGCAGCAGTGGTGACGGGGTTGAGGAGCGGCGTATAACCGTGAAGCTGCAATGCCTTGCGCGGCGAAAGCGTCGCGGCGAGCATGTCCAGCACTTGGTGCGCCCGCACATCCTTGTCCTGCGCGAACAGAGTGCGGGCGAGCTCGACCCGCGCCCGCTGGCGCACGTCGAGATTGCCGAAGGGGTCAAAAAAGGAATCGATGCGGCTCTTATCCTTGACGCCGGTCCAACCGAAAGGCTTGGCGCTGGCCGCATCCTCGGCGATCGTCGTATAGCTCCGCGCGGCCTCTGCGAGCGATATCTTGCCCGTCAATATGCGATATCGCGTCTGGAACAGCCGCGCTTCGGGCGAGGGCGCCTCGCGCGCGAAATCGGCGAGAACGCGCTCGACCCATCCCCAGTTCACGACGCCTGTGGTCGCCTGCATCCCGAGCAGGTTGAAGGCGAGGATCGCACCGCGATGCTCCGCCGTCGTCGCCGCGCGTACGGTAGCGTCGCCGGGGCGGCCGAGGCTCGCGGCGGGCACGAGTTCGATCGCGGGATCGTGCTTCAGGATCGCCTCGATGTCAGGCTTATGGAAATATCCGACGACGACCAGCACGGTTTCGCCTTTCCGCTTATGCGCAATCGCGCGGACGCGCTGCGCCTGCATGAAGGTGCGATAGAGATAGAGGCGGCGGGGCAGGTCCCGATCGGCGCGCGGCGCGGGCTCGTTTGCCCATTTCTGCAACGGCGCGAGCGTTGCGGGGTCGTCGGCTGAAAAGAAATCCCAATCGAGTATCTTGCGGTCGGGAAAGGTCAGGAAACCCTGAAACCCCTGTGCCTTCCGGACTTCGAGCGGGGTATCGAGATCGAGGCCGAAGCCGAGCAGTTGATCGTCGACCGGCGGCATCCAGTCGATCGGGCAAAGCTCGGTCGCATTCTTCGCCGCCCAGGGCAGGACGACGCCTTGGATTTCATAGGTGAATTCATAATAATCCTGCCGCGATGCCTGTTCGGGCGGGCGCTCGATACACACCGCCGCGGGCTTTACGAGATCGAGCCAGGCCGCGAGCATCCCCGGTTGATCCTTTTCGGCGACGAGCTGGGCGGCGTGCTCGACGCCGAGGATCGTGACGCGCGTCCGGGCTTCCTGGGCCTGGGCGAGGGACGGCATGACGGCGAACAAGAGAGCAAACCACGGAAAGGCACGTCGCAGCACGGTCGATATCCTCGGCTAAGAAATGGATGCTCGCATAGCATGGGTGTCGGCGGGGGCAACGCGGGAACCCGCGATACGGTAAAGTCACTGCGGCGGGCCCGCCGATCGGGTAAACACGCGCGCGAATCATCCCGAATCGCAATATATTAACCGAAAGTTGGGGACAGTCCGCTTACGCTGACGGACGATGATGAGTGGGGGGCGATGACTGCGGCCTTTATATTTGGCATTAACATGTCGGTGGCCGGCATCTTTGCCGTTGCCTTCGCCGTGGTCGCGGCGACCAACCGCACTGCGCGCGGCGCGGGGTGGCTCGCGCTCGGTTACGGCATGGGGATCATCTATGTCGGCCTCGAATTTCTGCTGACGCAGCAGGTCGATCCGACCCCCGTCGGCATCGGCATTTTCCTCGTCTTCATGCTCGCGCTCAGCTTCGCGCTGGTCGGCGTTGCGCATCATTATCGCGTGCCGCCGCCCTTGGCCGCGATGGCGGTGATATGGGTCCTCACGATCCTCGCCGTGCCCGTGATTTTCAGCATGACCTATGGTTCGACGCTGCGGCTCACCCTCTATCAGCTTCCCTATTTCGCGATGCAGTCGCTGCTCGGGCTGGTGATCTGGCGCTCGCGCCGCCGCCAGGCGCTCGACCTGCTGCTGATCGCGCTGCAGGCGCTCGCGGCGATCATCTATATCGCCAAGCCGTTCATCGCCGCGACGATCGGAACGGCGAGTTCGCCGCAAGGCTATATGGCGACGACCTATGCCGCCATTTCGCAGAGCGGCAGCGTCGTCACGCTGATGGCGATCGCGCTCGTCATGCTGCTCGTGATCATGCGCGACACGACGGCGGAAATGGTCGCGCGTTCGGAAACCGATCCGCTGTCGAGCGTGCTCAACCGGCGCGGTTTCGAACATCATGCCGAAATGGCGTTTCTGCGCGGCGGGGCGGCGGTGCTGATCACCGCCGATCTCGACGATTTCAAGAAGATCAACGACAGTTTCGGCCATGCGGCGGGCGACGGCGTGATCGCGCATTTCGCGGCGATGCTGGCCAGCGCCGCGCCTGCCAATGCGATCGTGGGCCGCATCGGCGGCGAGGAGTTCGCGGTCCTGCTTCCCGACGCCTTGCTGTCCGACGGGCGGCTTTACGCCGAAACCGTGCGTGCCGCTTTCGCATCGGCGCGATTGCCGGTGCTCGGGGTCGATCGCGGCTTCACGGCGTCGTTCGGCGTCGCCCAGCGAACGTCGGACCATTCGCTGTTCGAACTGGCGCGCCGCGCCGACGCCGCACTCTATCGGGCCAAGGCCGCGGGACGGAACCAGGTTCGCGTCGCGCTCGGTGAAATGCCGCCTGTGCCGGCCCTCGGCGTCGCCTGATCAGACCGCGAGCAGCGGCGTATCTTCCTCGCGCGGCGGCGCGGCTTCGAAACCGGGCAGGGGCTCGAAACCCTCTTCGCTGAGTTCGATCGACGCGAGGCCGCCGAGCTTGAAATGCCCCAGCCGCGGTTCTTCGTCCGACCGCCAGCTCTTATTGAGATTCAGCGCGCTGATGAACAGGTCGCCGCGGCGTTCGAACAGCAAATGCGGCGCCAGCGTCAGCGTCTGGCCGTTATATTGCGCCGTCACCAGCTTCTTGCGGGCGATGGCTTCCATCAATTTCAATCGTGTGTCGTCCATGGATCCGGGTCGTTTGGGGAGATTGTCTGTTTTCGTTGTGCGCTGCAACCTAAACGAGGCGGCCGCGGTTGGAAAGCGCCCATTGCCAATCGAAACCAATCGCGGCATAGGGCGCTGGCCCTTTCCTCCCCGGGTCCACTGGCGCAGCCGCGCCGACCAGAGGGTGTTTGCATGACCGAATTTCTCGATCGCTCCGGCCTGTCCGTCGATTCGCGACTGGCCGATTTCATCGAACAGCGTGCGCTGCCGGGGACGGGGCTCGACGCCGCCAAATTCTGGAGCGATTTCGCGTACCTGCTCGGCAAGTTCGCACCGGAGAATGCGGCCTTGCTCGCGAAACGCGAGGATTTGCAGGCGCGGATTGATGCCTGGCACCAGAGCCGGGAAGGGCAGGCGCACGACGCCGCCGCCTATCAGGCGTTTCTTCGCGAGATCGGCTACCTCGTCCCCGAACCCGCACCGTTCAGCGTCGGCACGAAAAATGTCGATTCCGAAATCGCGACGATGGCGGGGCCGCAGCTCGTCGTGCCCGCACTCAATGCGCGCTTCGCCTTGAACGCCGCCAACGCGCGCTGGGGCAGTCTCTACGATGCGCTCTACGGCACCGATGCGCTCGATGCGCCGCCCGCAAAGCCCGGCGGCTATGATGCGGAGCGCGGCGCCGCGGTGATCGCGCGGGCGAAGGCCTTCCTCGACGAGGCGGTGCCGCTTGCTGGGGGAAGCTGGGCCGACTGGCAGGGCGGGCAACTGACGCTTGCCGATCCGGCGCAGTGGGCCGGCAGCAAGCCCGGCGGCATCCTGCTCACGCACAACGGCCTCCACATCGAACTGGTCATCGACCCCGATAGCGCAATCGGCAAGACCGACCCCGCGGGCCTCGCCGACGTCCTGCTCGAAGCTGCTCTCACGACGATCATCGATCTCGAGGACAGCGTCGCCGCGGTCGACGGCGAAGACAAGGTTCTCGGCTACACCAACTGGCTCGGCCTGATGCGCGGCGATCTTGTCGAAAGTTTCGACAAGGGCGGCAAGACGGTGACCCGCGCGATGGCGCCCGACCGCGAATGGACATCGCCCGATGGCAAGCCCTTCACGCTGCACGGCCGCAGCGCGATGTTCGTGCGCAACGTCGGTCATCTGATGACGACGCCGATGATCAAGCTGCCGAACGGCGCCGAAGCGCCCGAGGGGCTGTGCGACGCGGTGATCACCAGCCTTTGTTCGCTGCACGACCTCAAGGGCCTCGGCACGCTGAAGAACAGCCGCGCGGGCAGCATCTATATCGTGAAGCCCAAGCAGCACGGGTCCGAGGAATGCGGTTTCACTGACCGGCTGTTCGACGCGGTCGAGGACATGCTCGGCCTCGCGCGCCACACGATGAAGGTCGGCGTGATGGACGAGGAGCGCCGCACGAGCGCGAACCTCGCTGCGTGCGTCCACGCGGTGAAGGACCGCATCGTCTTCATCAACACCGGCTTCCTCGACCGCACCGGCGACGAAATCCACACCTCGATGCGCGCCGGGCCGATGATCCCGAAGGGCGAGATGAAGGCGTCGGACTGGATCGCGAGCTATGAGGATCGCAACGTCCGCATCGGCCTCGCCTGCGGGCTTTCGGGCAAGGCGCAGATCGGCAAGGGCATGTGGGCGATGCCCGATCTGATGAAAGCGATGCTGGACGCGAAGATCGGCCATCCGAAGTCAGGCGCGAACACCGCCTGGGTGCCGTCGCCAACTGCCGCGACCCTGCACGCGCTCCACTATCATCAGGTCGACGTCTTCGCGCGCCAGAAAGAAATCGCGGGCGAGGCGGTGCCGTCGCTCGACCGGCTGCTCGCCATCCCCGTCGCCACCGGCCGCAACTGGAGCGAAGCCGAAATCGCGCGCGAGCTCGACAATAATTGCCAGGGCATCCTGGGCTATGTCGTGCGCTGGATCGATCAGGGCGTCGGCTGCTCGAAGGTCCCCGACATCGACGATGTTGGATTGATGGAGGACCGCGCGACCTTGCGCATTTCGAGCCAGGCGCTCGCCAACTGGCTGCTCCACGGCGTCTGCACCGCCGAACAGGTCGACGCCGCGCTGGCGCGCATGGCGGCCAAGGTCGACGCGCAGAACGCCGCCGATCCGCTCTATGAAAAACTGTCGCCCGACGGCATCGCCTATCGCGCCGCGCGCGCGCTGATCTTCGAAGGCGTCGCGCAGCCGTCGGGCTATACCGAGCCGTTGCTGCACAAATACCGGCAGATGAAAAAGGCGGGCTGAGCTATCGGCGCGGGGCTTTACTTCGCCGCCGGTTGAACCCGTACTCCGGTGTCGGTAAGATAGACCTGTCAGAAAAGGATAGGCTGGTGCGGTTGGCCCGGCCCCCGCGCTCGCGGGTCCTGGCAGCCGGTGTGACGGCGAGCCCAATGACCTGGAACGGCGGCGTATCTTCGCGTTGCCGCATCGAAAGGTCGTGTCATGCAACAACAGATTTCGGTTATCACGCTCGGCATCGCGGACCTCGCGCGGTCGCGGCGCTTCTATGCCGATGGCTTCGGATGGTCGCCGGTATTCGAGAATGAGGAGATCATCTTCTACCAGATGAACGGCCTCATGCTCGGTACCTTCCTGCAAGCTTCGCTGGAGGCGGATATGAACCGCCGCGGGCTTGTCCGCCCCGGATCCTTCGCGCTCGCACACAATGTCGAAAGCGCGGGGGCGGTCGACGCCGCGATCGACCGGCTTCTCGCAGCCGGGGGCGCCTTGCTCCGCAACCCCGATGCGCCGCCGCCCGGCGGCTATCGCGGCTATGTCGCCGACCCTGACGACCATGCGTGGGAAATCGCCTGGAATCCCGCCTGGTCCATCGACGGTGAAGGGCGCGTCGCCTTCGGGCTTTGATCGGCTTGCCGGAGAGCGGATTATTTATAGGGTGGGGCCATGTCCGAATCCCCGTCCACCCAGCATCTGCACGACTTCCTCGGCGCCTCGCACGACGAGAATGCGAAGCGCACCCTGTGGGTCGTCGCGCTGACCGCGGTGATGATGGTTGCCGAGATCGCGGCGGGCTACTGGACCGGGTCGATGGCGCTGCTCGCCGACGGCTTCCATATGGCGACGCATGCGGGCGCGCTAGGGCTTGCCGCGCTCGCCTATCGCTACGCCAAGAAGCATCGCCACGATCCGCGCTACAGCTTCGGCACCGGCAAGGTCGGCGACCTCACCGGCTTCGCTTCGGCGCTGATCCTCGGCATTTTCGCGATCGGCATCGCGGCCGAATCCTTCCTGCGCCTGATCGATCCGGTGCGCGTCGATTTCGCGAGCGCGACGCTCGTCGCGGTGCTCGGCCTTCTGGTCAATGTCGTCAGCGCGCTGCTGTTGATGGGCGGGCATCACCATCACGGGCACGGACATGACCATGATCACGCCCACCACCACGGCCACGACAATAACCTCCGCTCGGCCTATTTCCACGTCCTCGCCGACGCGCTGACCTCGCTGCTCGCGATCGGCGCGCTGCTTGCGGGGCGCTATCTCGGGCTCCACTGGATGGACCCCGCGATGGGTATCGTCGGGGCGCTGGTGATCGCGCGCTGGTCGTGGGGACTGATGCGCGACACCGCCGCGATCCTGCTCGACACGAATGACGATGAGGCGGCCGCAGCGATCCGCTCGCGCGTCGAAGCGGCGGGGGCGGTCGTCACCGATCTTCATGTGTGGCGCGTCGGACCGGAGGCGCGCGCCGCGATCGTCGAAGTGAGGGGCGAGGTGTCGTGCGAGGAATTGCGCGACCGGCTGACGGACATCGTGGCGGTCGCGCACCTGACGATCGCGCTGCGCTGACCCGTCGATAACGGTTGCGCCGCGGCGCGATTTGATTAGAACATAGAGGGAACATTCTGGAGTCCCGCCTATGTCCGCTGCTGTCGATCCCGCCTATCGCCACTATCCGAAAGCCGCGCGCTATCATTCATGCGTCGCGGCCGGCCGCGCGATGCTCAAACTCTATCATCTGACCGCCCCCGACGCGCCGGTGCCGCAGGATATCGAAATGCTGGCGGCGCGGTGGTTCGCGGATCAGGCGCCCGCGACACTCGCCGAGGATGATTGCGGCTTCGTCATCCTCCACCGCTGCGGCGCCGATTTCTATTTCCTGCTCGTGTCGGTGTGGCGCGGCTCGAACGAGCTGTGGGAAGCGGTCTGGTACCGCCATGGCGACATGCCCGCCTTCGCGCCCTTCGACGCGGCCTATCCGCCGCAGCCGGGCGTGGTGCGCCCGACCTTCTGCGTCTGGGAACTCGGCATCGTCGCGCACGAAAGCGCGGCGTGGGCCCGCTATCTCGGTTCGCCGCGCGACGATGCCGCGCGGTCGCGCTGGGTTGATGACATCTTCGAAGGCGCGGTGTAGGCGCGAGCCCCTTTGATCCTTCATCTTTCGCAGGAGTTTTGACGTGCAGATCGCGGTGCTGACCTTCGACGGCTTCAACGAACTCGATTCGTTCGTCGCGGCCGCCATCCTGAACCGCCTGCGCGGGCAGGGATGGGAGGCGCATATCACCGCGCCGACGCCGCATGTCACCTCGATGAACGGCGTGACGATCGAGCGCCAGCAACCGCTCGACTTCGCGGCAAAGGCCGATGCGGTGATCATCGGCAGCGGCATCCGGACGCGTGAGATCGCCGCCGACCCGCTGATGCTCGGCCGCATCCGGCTCGACCCCGCGCGCCAGCTTGTCGGCGCGCAATGTTCGGGAACGCTGCTGCTCGCGCGGCTCGGGCTGATCGGCGATCTCCCCGCCTGCACCGACCTCACCACCAAGCCCTGGGTGATCGAGGCGGGGGTGGAGGTGCTCGACGCGCCCTTCGTCGCGCACGGCAATGTCGCGACGGCGGGCGGCTGCCTCGCGTCGCAATATCTCGCGGCGTGGATCATCGCGCGCCTCGCCGGAACGGTGGCCGCCGAAGAAGCGCTCCACTATGTCGCGCCGGTCGGCGAAAAGGCCGATTATGTCGGGCGGGCGATGGCGGTGGTTCAGCCCTTCCTCGTGCCGGAAGAAGTCGCGCGCACCGCATAGCTGGCGATCCCATACAATACAGCTTGCTCCGCACCGCTATAAGGCGGCATTTTGCGGCAGAGGGCAATTGGGGGCAGGGCGATGACGGCACCGTTCAATTTCGGGCAGCTCAAATTTCTGAAGGCGCTGACCGAGGCGCTGTTCCACGAGGCCGAGATGGTGATTTCGGCCGATCAGGTCGTCGCCAATGTCTGCGACCTCTTCGAAAAGGTCGGTGGCACCAAGCTCGATGAAATCCGGCTGTCGCTGACCGCGACCGAACTGGTGCTCGGCGGGCCCTTTTTCACCGAGAATGACGTCGCGGACCGCGTGGAGCGGCTGACCGATCGTCTCAAGAACAGCCAGATCGACCTGTTTCAGGACATGGCGCGGCTGCGCGGCATCATCTACGCCTGCTATTACGGCCATTGGCAGCCGGGGCTCGAACCCGGCGATCAGAGCGCCAATGCCGCCAATCCGGTGCATCGGCAGATCGGCTTCACGCTTCCCGCCTTTCGCCAGCGCGGCGGCTACGACGTGCCGCTGACCCCGATCGGCGGCCGCGAAATCGACCCCGCGCATATATTGGGCGCCGACAGCGTCGAGCAGGAATATGACGTCGTCGTCATCGGCTCGGGCGCGGGGGGCGGGGTCGCTGCCCGCAATATCGCGGCGCAGGGTTACAAGGTGCTGATCGTCGAGGCGGGGCCTTTCTATCCCAGCCACGCGATCACCCATCACGAACTCGACATGATCGCGCGGCTCTACAAGCATGGCGCGCTGCAAACCTCGACCAACCGCGATTTCGTCGTGTTTCAGGGCCGCTGCGTCGGCGGTTCGTCGACGATCAACAACGGGATTTGCCTGCGCGTCAACGAAGCGGGGCGGACGCACCCCGACGCGCCCGACGTGCTCGCCAAATGGGCGAGCATCGGCGCGCCGATCGACGCCGCCGCCTTTCACGCCAGCTATGACGCGGTGCAGGCAAAGCTCGGCATCGCGCCGATCGAACCGCGCAGCGGACGCCACAACGGTCCGCATCTGATCGAGGGGTGGCAGGCCTATGCGGCCGGATCGAGCAACCCGCGCGATCAGCGTGCCGTTACCGACTGGTTCGCCAAGAATTTCGGCCCGCCGAATACGGTCAACGCCTGCGCTTATTGCGGCTATTGCAATTCGGGCTGCGCCTACGGCCGCCGCATGGGGATCGCCCAGACCTATCTGCCCGAGGCGTGCCGCGATTTCGGGGCGCGGATACTCCCCGATACCAAGGTCGACCGGATCGTCTGGCAGACCGCCTATGACGGCCGGCGCGAGGCCGAGGCGGTGAAGCTGATCCTGCCCGACGGGTCGAAGACGCTTGTCCGCGCGCGCGTCGGCGTCGTGGTCGCGGCAGGCACGATCGCCTCGTCAAAGCTGCTCGACCGCAGCGACATCGACCGCACCGGCTATCAGGTCTCGCTCAACGTCGCTTCGCCGGTCGTCGCGCTGATGCCTGATGGCGTCGGCGGCGATGCGTGGGACGAGGATCAGATGTCGAGCTATGTCGATTGCGGCGACTATCTGCTCGAAAGCCATTTTCAGCCGCCGATGTCGATGGCCTCGCTGATGCCCGGCTGGTTCGGCGATCACGCCAGCCGCATGAAGAATTTCGGCCGCGTCCATTCGGCGGGCATATTGTTCCCGGCCGACCGGCGCGGGCGGGTGAAGGACGGAAAGCTCGAGTTCCGGCTCGACGCCAGCGACGATCTCCCGGTGCTGCGCGATGCGATGGCGACGCTGACCAAGGTCCATTTCGCCGCCGGCGCGCTCGAATGCTATCCCGCGCTTGCGAAGGGGCAGAAGGTGACGCCCGATATGGATGTCGACGCCTTTTTTCGCGATGCGATCCGCGAACAGGACGATGTGACGCTGTCGAGCAGTCATCCGCACGGCGGCAATGCGATCAACGAGGATCCGCACTACGGCATCGTCGACCTCGATTGCCGCGTCCACGAAACGACCAATGTGCTCGTCACCGACGCCAGCGTCTTTCCGAGCTGCATCCGCGTCAACGCGCAATGGACCACGATGGCGATGGCGCAATATGCGACGGGGCGGGGCGATCCTTTCGGGTAGGGCCAATCTTCATATCGTCATCCCGGCGAAGGCCGGGATCTCAACCTCCCGTTATGACGATCCGGCGAGATCCCGGCCTTCGCCGGGATGACAGAATGGAGGGAAACGGCCCTTCGACAAGCTAGATGCGAACGGCTATGGGGGCGGCCGCCATGACCTACACCGTCGCCGCCCTCTACCGCTTCGCCCCGTTCGACGATCCCGCCGCATTGCGTCAGCCTTTGCTCGACCTGTGCATGGGTGAAGGCATCAAGGGAACGCTGCTCCTTGCTCGCGAAGGGATCAACGGCACCATCGCGGGAACCGCCGATGGCATTGCCGCCGTCATCGGCCATATCCGCGCGCTTCCCGATTGCGACGGGCTTGACGTCAAATATTCGGCCGCCGCCGACATGCCGTTCCAGCGGATGAAGGTACGGCTGAAGAAGGAAATCGTCACGCTCAAGGTCCCCGGGCTCGACCCGGCACGCGACGCCGCACCCTATGTCAACCCCGCCGACTGGAACGCGCTCGTCGACGATCCCGACACGGTGCTCATCGACACGCGCAACGCGTTCGAGGTCGGCTATGGCAGCTTCGCGGGCGCGGTCGATCCCGGAACCAAAAGCTTCGGCGACTTCCCCGGCTGGTGGCGCGCCAACGCCGATCGCTTCGCGGGCAAGCGGGTCGCGATGTTCTGCACCGGCGGCATTCGCTGCGAAAAATCGACCGCCTTCCTGCGCCACGAAGGCGTCGAGGACGTCGTCCACCTGAAGGGCGGCATCCTCGCCTATCTCGAACAGGTGCCCGAGAGCGACAGCCGCTGGCACGGCAGCTGCTTCGTCTTCGACGAGCGGGTGAGCGTCGGGCACGGTTTGGTCGAGGTGGGGGAGAAGGATTGAGCCGTCAGCCCGCCGCGCGCGCCACGCCATATTCGATCCAGCCGAACGGCCGCGGCGTTTTCGGCATATAGGCGGCGCCCCGCCGGTCGACGGAAAATCCAGCCTTTTCATAGGCGTCGCCGATCGGGCGGGTCAGGTGGCAATTGCCGCCGATGCGCTTCCAGATCGGCTCGACCCGCCGCTGCCATTTCGCGACCCCCGCGTCGGGCGCGGCGCCGTGCTCGAGGAACAGCGCCGTCCCGCCGGGCTTCAGCACGCGGCGGATTTCGGCGAGCACCGCCGCCTGATCGGTCACTGAACAGAGGGTGAAGGTCGTGACCACCGTGTCGAACCGCGCGCTTTCGAACGGCATCGCTTCGCCCATGCCGCTCCGGATGTCGGCGTCGATCCCGCGTTCCGCCGCGGCCGCATGGCTCATCGCCAGCAACTCGGGCGAGGGGTCGAGGCCCGAAAAGCTCTCGATCTGCCCCGGCCGGTAGAATTCCATATTGATCCCGCCGCCGCAGCCGAGTTCGAGCACATGGCCGCGCGCGAGCGGCACGACCTTGCTCCGCAGCTTCATCACCTGCCCCTGCGAGCAGGCGCATTTGATCAGCCGCGGCACTCCATGACGTTCCCACCAGCTTGCCATTTGGCAGTCTCCCCTTGGCGCGGAAGGTGACCCTTGCTAGCGCAGTTGGCAACACCCATCTGTGCCTGCCGCAGCCAATGAAAGATCGCCATGCCCGCCGTTCACCATACCAAGATGCTCATCCTCGGTTCCGGTCCCGCCGGCCTCTCGGCCGCCATCTATGCCGCGCGTGCGGGCATGATGCCGATCGTGGTGCAGGGGCTTCAGCCCGGCGGCCAGCTGACGATCACCACCGACGTCGAAAATTATCCGGGTTTCGCCGAGGTGATCCAGGGCCCGTGGCTGATGGAACAGATGACCGCGCAGGCGACGCACGTCGGCACCAGCATGATCTGGGACACGATCGTCGACGTCGACCTGTCGCGCCGCCCGTTCAAGCTGACCGGCGACGGCGGCGACGTCTATATGGCCGAAACGCTCGTCATCGCGACCGGCGCGCAGGCCAAATGGCTCGGCGTTCCGGGCGAGCAGGAACTCGGCGGCAAGGGCGTCTCGGCGTGCGCGACGTGCGACGGCTTCTTCTATCGCGGCAAGAAGGTCGTGGTGATCGGCGGCGGCAACACCGCAGTCGAGGAGGCGCTCTACCTGACTAACCATAGCGACGATGTGACGCTGATCCACCGCCGCGACAGCCTGCGCGCCGAAAAGATCCTGCAGGACCGGCTGCACGCCAATCCCAAGATCAAGGTCTTGTGGAACAAGAAGGTCGATCGCTTCGTCGCGGGCGAGGGCGTGTCGGGGCTCGTCGGCGTCGACCTGATCGACACCGTCACGGGTGAGGCGAGCCACGAGCCGACCGACGGCGGTTTCGTCGCGATCGGACACAGCCCCTCGACCGAGCTGTTCAAGGGCAAGCTGCCGCTCGACGCCGACGGCTATCTCGAAGTGACCCCGGGTACTTCGCTGACCGCGATCCCCGGCGTCTTCGCCGCGGGCGACGTCACCGACAAAATCTATCGCCAGGCGGTGACCGCCGCGGGCATGGGCTGCATGGCCGCGCTCGACGCCGAACGCTTTCTGGCCGAAGCCGAATATCACGCGATGGCGGACGCCTGAATAAGTCCCGTCGCCCCCGCGAAGGCGGGGGCGACGATTATTTGAGTGCAGCCAAAATCCGCTCGGCGAGCCACTCGCCATCTTCCCCCGCAAAGCTGTGCGACGCGCTTGCGAGGCGCTCGACTGGAACGCGGCCCAGCGCAGCAGGGCAATTTTCCACGAACGCCTGTGCGGTGCGGTCGCCAGCGGCGAGCAAGATCGTTGAGGGGGTGCGCAGCCCGGCCATCGCGTCTTCGATCCGCGCTGCGAGGCTATCGGGCGCGGCTGCGGCAACCGGCGCTTTGAGCGCCGAAAGGCCGCGGAACAATTTGCGGAAATCGATCTCGCCCCTCAGCAGCCGGAGCAAGCTCTTCGGGTCCTTGAGCCGCGACAGGTAACGCGCGCGGATAGCGGAAGCGGGCGGCAGCGCAGGTTCGTCGCCGCTGTCCTCATCCGGCCCTTCGTAAGTCCACGGATTGGCGAGGATCAGCGCGCCCAGCGCCAGCGGCTGGTGCAGCAGCAGCGCGCTCGCCGCGTCGCAATTGCCGAAGGCAATGATGCGCGTGACATGGGGCGCGGCCTGCCGAAAGGCGGTGATCGCGGCAGCGATGTCGGGACCGCTTCCGTCGAACCCGCGATTTTCGCCTTCGCTGTCGCCGATCCCGCGCCGGTCGAAACGGAACACCGGATGCCCCGCCGCCGCCACGCGCTGCGCCAGCAGCGCCATGCCGCGATGCGCGCCGCTGCGGATTTCATTGCCTCCGGACACGATCAGCAGCCCGGTGCCGCCGGGCGCATCGTCGAGCGACGCGGCAAGCGCGGCGCCTTCGCAATCAAAGCTCAGCTGATGCCGCATGTCTTGGCCCATGCGGCGATGTCGGCCGCGATCGCCGCTGCCATCGCGGCATCCTCGCCGGGTTCGGCGCGCAGCCACAGTGGTGTGCCCACGATACCCTCGGCGCCCAGCGCGATGCTCCGCAGCGGTTCGACGGACTGCGCTTCGGCAGCGCCCAGTTGGGCGACCATCGCGGGCGACAACGCATTGCCGGCGACAAGCAGCGGCGAGGTTTCCGCCGCGGCCTGCAGGCTTTCGAACGACGAGTTGAGCCCCGCCTCGCGATCGGCGGCCATGCGCGCGCGCATCAGCGTCCGGAGCAGCGAAGCGCCGCCGATCGGGGCAAGGCGCCACCATGCCGCGACGTCTGCGCGATGATCGATCAGTGCGCCGCCGCGAACCGACGCGGCGATAACCGGGCCGTCGATGGTGGCCGCAACCTCGGTAAGCGCGCCCTGCCAGCGCGTCAGATCGGCCTCGACCAGCGGGACGAGGCTTTCATTCTGACCCGGCAGGTCGGGCAGCACAGCCGCGAAGCCATGCGCCGCCAGCGCGCGCATCGCGAGCACCAGCGTCCGGCGCGTGCGGTTCGCTTCCTCGAACAGCGGCGGAACGATCAGGACGGTGGCGCGCGGCGCGCCGGCGGGGTTGATACGCAGCAGATGTTCGATCATGCGCGCATCGGCTGGTTCAGCCGTTCACCTTGCGCCACGAGAAGGCGAGAAGATTGCCATAGGTTTCAAAGATTTCGCCATCGACCTCATCATCGTCGATGACGATGCCGAGCCGGTCTTCCATCTCGGTGAGCACCGTCGCGACCGCCATCGAATCGAATTCAGGAAGCTCGCCGAACAGTCCGCTGTCATCGGTCAGCGCGGCGGCGCGCGCTTCGCCGAGCCCGAGCACATCGGCGAGCAGCGCGCGAAGGGTGGCGTCGACGCCGGTTGCGTCAGGAGCGGGTTCGGTCACGGGTCTTTCCTCAGCAGCGAACGGGCAAAAGCCTTCAATGCCGGTCCCCATGCCGCGACGCGCGACGGATTGAAAGCCTCGATGCGCCATAGCGGGTCGTGCCGGTTCATCCAGTCGCGCTTATAGGCGTCGTTGCCGGTGCCGAAATCGACGCGTTTCACCCCATCGACCTCGATGACATGACGGAACAGCGCCGCCGAGAGCAATGTGCCGGGCGAGGCTTTCAGGTTGTCCTCGACATGCGCGAGCTTGTGGATGAAAGCGGTGCCATCCTCGACCGTCCAGAACTGCGCCGCGACCGGCGCCCCTTCGATCCGCGCGATCCCCATGCGGAACGTGCCGCGCGCGCTTTCCATTTCGGCGAAGGCGCGAAGCAGCGCGGGATGACCCTCTTCGGGTTTCCAGCTCGCGGCATAGATTTGCTCATAGGCCGCCCAGCTGCCGGGATCGAAAGTGGCGAGCAGCTCGATCGCAACGACCCCCTTTTTCGCCTTGCGCTGGACGGTGCTGCGCAGCGCGCCGGGACGGCTGGCCCACCAGCCATCATGGTCCAGATCGGATAGATCGAGCCAGTGGCGGTCGCCCGCCCGCGTCGCCTTCACCCACCAGCCGGCATCTCGAAGCGCCGAAGCGATGCTCGCCCGGTCTTCGTCGCGAACCGGATAGAGCGTCAACCGCGCCGCTTGGGCGCGCAGATTGCGAAGCAGCGCGAGCAGCGCGGCGCGACGGTCACTTCGGCCCGAAAAAAGCGGCCGGATCGCGAAGCTGTACCAGTTCGTCAGTCCGGCGAGATGCCCCGGCTTTTCGACACGAAGCGGCAGCCAAGCGGTCGTGCCACCGGCCGCGCCGCGTGCATCGGTCCGGCCTTGCTCGGCAAAGCCATGCGCCGCCAGCAGATCAAACCATTCGGTCCGGTCGAAGGGCGCGGCGAAGCCTGCGGCGCGCGCCGCATCATCGTTAGCCTGATCTTCACCGTTCCCTTGCATCGTGCGGCCCTCTATCACCTCACTCCTAACAGCCGATGACCAAAGCCGAAAACCCGCCTTCGCATCCGATCGACCATCTCGCCCTTCGCGGTGCGGCGGATGCGGCTGCGCTGCTGATCGGCGACGAGGTCACGACCTTCGCCGATCTCGACGCCGGGGTCGGCCGGCTCGCCGCGTGGCTGCTCGAACAGGCGGGCGGACCCGGCGAGCGCGTCGCGAGCTGGAGTGCGAAGACAAGGGCGGCCTGCCTGATGCCGCTCGCTGCGGCGCGCGCGGGGCTGATCCATGTGCCGGTCAACCCGCTGCTCAAAGGCCCGCAAGTTGCGCATATCCTCGCCGACAGCGGGGCGAAGTTGCTTGTCACCAACGGCTCGCGCGCCGACATGCTGGGCGATGGGCGTCCCGAAGACTGCACGCTCCAGGATCTGAAGATCGCCGAAGAGGTGATCGATTCGGGCGGGCAGGGGCTGCCGCCGTCGATCGCCGAGCCCGACGACCTCGCCGCGATCCTCTACACCAGCGGTTCGACCGGGCGCCCCAAGGGCGTGATGCTGAGCCATGCGAACCTGTGGCTCGGCGCCGAAAGCGTCGCCTCTTATCTCAAGTTGTCTCGCGACGACCGGGTGCTCGGCGTGTTGCCGCTCAGTTTCGACTATGGGCAGAATCAGTTGCTTTCGAGCTGGCATGCGGGCGCGGCGGTCGCGCCGCTCGACTATCTCACCGCGCGCGATGTCGTGAAGGCGGTCGCGCGGCAAGCGATAACGACGCTCGCCGGGGTGCCGCCGCTCTGGGTGCAACTGGTTGAGGCCGAATGGCCCGCAGAGACCGCCGGCCTGCTCCGGCGCCTCACCAACAGCGGGGGCGCGCTGACGCCGTCGCTGATCGACGCGATGCGCCGGACCTTCCCGGGCGCCGACATCTACCCGATGTACGGGCTGACCGAGGCTTTCCGTTCGACGTATCTGGACCCCGCGCTCGTCGCCGATCATCCAACCTCGATGGGCCGCGCGATCCCGCACGCCGAAATCCTCGTCTGCCGCCCCGATGGCAGCGTCACCGCCGACGACGAGCCGGGCGAACTGGTGCACACGGGCCCGCTGGTGGCGCAGGGCTATTGGCGCGACGAAGAACGCACCGCGGGGCGTTTCAAGCCAGCGCCCGCCGCCTCGCGCTATGGCGGCACCGCGGTCTGGTCGGGCGACACCGTCCGCCGCGACGCCGACGGCCTGCTCTATTTCGTCGGCCGCGACGATGCGATGATCAAGACCGCGGGCAATCGCGTCAGCCCGACCGAGGTCGAGGATGTCGCGGTCGCGTCGGGTATGATCTATGAAGCCGTCGCTTTCGGGGTGCCCGACGCCCGGCTCGGCGCCGCGATCGTCCTGATCGTGCGCGGCAAGGGCGCCGCCGACGACGAAGAGGGGCTCGCGGCTTATCTTCGTCAGAACCTCCCCAATTTCATGCAGCCGCAGACCGTCGAATGGCGGAATGAACTGCCGCGCAACCCGAACGGCAAGCTCGATCGCGTCGCGATCGCCGCGGGCTGGACGCAGGAGGAAGGGGTATGAAGCCGCACGGTCCGGTTCCGCCCGGCTTCAAGGCCGATGCGGGCGGCATGCTGCTGATCGGCGGCGACCGCGCCGCGGCGCTCGCCGACGTCGCGGGCGACACGCCGCTTTTCGTCTATGACAGCGCGATGCTCGCCGCGCGCGTCGCCGAATGGCGCGCCGCCATGCCCGCCGAGGTGCAGCTTCATTACGCGATGAAGGCGAACCCCTATGCGCCGCTGCTCGCCTTCATGGCAGGGCTCGTCGATGGCTTCGACGTGGCATCGGGCGGCGAGCTCAAGGCCGCGCTGGCGAGCGGCATCGCGGCGGCGGACATCAGCTTCGCCGGTCCTGGCAAGCGCGACCGCGAGCTTGAGGCGGGGATCAGCGCGGGCGCGACGCTCAACCTCGAATCGGCGGGCGAGGCGGCGCGCGCGCTGTCGATCGCGGGCCATCTCGGCCTGACGCCCCGCCTCGCGGTGCGCGTCAATCCCGACTTCGATCTCAAGGGCTCGGGGATGAAGATGGGCGGCGGCGCCAAGCCTTTCGGGGTCGATGCCGCCGAGGTCCCGGCGCTCGTCCGCCGCCTGATCGATGCCGGCGCCGACTGGCGCGGTTTCCATATTTTCGCGGGATCGCAGGCGCTGGGCGCGGCAGCGATCGCCGAGACGCAGGCGCAGACCGTCGCGCTCGCCGCGCGGCTGGCGAATGAAATCGGCGCGCCGCCGCCGCTCGTCAACATCGGCGGCGGCATGGGGGTGCCCTATTTCCCCGGCGATACGGCGGTCGATGCGACGGCGGTCGGGCAGGCGCTCGGCGAAACGCTGCGCGCGCGCGACCCGATCCTCGCGGACAGCCGTTTCGCGATGGAACTCGGCCGCTGGCTGGTCGCGGAGGCGGGAGTCTATCTGACGCACGTCGTCGATCGCAAAACCAGCCACGGCGAGACCTTCCTCGTCACCGACGGCGGTCTCCACCACCAGCTCGCCGCGAGCGGCAATTTCGGCACGGTGATCCGCCGCAACTATCCGATCGCTCTCGCCAACGCCTTTGGCCGCGAGCCCGCCGAAACCGTGTCGGTCGTCGGCTGCCTTTGCACCCCGCTCGACCGGCTTGGTGATCAGGTCGCGCTGCCGCGCGCCGAGGTCGGCGACCTGATCGCGATCTTCCAGGCGGGCGCCTATGGCGCGAGCGCGAGCCCGGCGGCGTTTCTGGGGCAGGGGCCGGCGCGCGAAATGCTCGTCTGACGCCGCACGACCTGTTCCCAATCGGGACAGTTTGGCGCGGCCGCGGTCCAGACTTACGTCAATACTAACATTATGTTCACCCTTTCCGAGCAAGGACGGACGCTGACGCAATGGCTGTCGCCGCTTAAGTTCTGACCGCGGCTCCCCCCGGCGGCTCGAAAGGTTGATGATTATGGCTTCGTTTCCCTCGCTCCGTATCGCGCGCGCCGCGCTCGTCTCGGGCATTGCCGCGACCGCGCTGACGGCGTGCATGGGCGCGGGAAACGCGCCGCAGCTTCCCAGCGCGAATTTCGTCGCGAACCAGGAAGGGCCGGGTGAGGAATATATCATCGGCCCGCTCGACGAGCTCCAGATCTTCGTGTGGCGCAACCCCGAACTCGGCGGCAAGGTGCAGGTGCGCCCCGACGGCCGCATCACCACGCCGCTGATCACCGACATGCCCGCGGTGGGGAAAACCCCCACGATGCTGCAGCAGGATATCAAGCTCCAGCTCAGCCAATATATCACCGATCCGATCGTCAGCGTGATCGTCACCAGCTTCAACAGCACCTTCTCGCAGCAGGTGCGGATCGTCGGCGCGACCGAGAAACCCGCCTCGATTCCGTTCCGCGCCAACATGACCGTGCTCGACGCGATGATTGCAGTCGGCGGCCTGGGCGAATATGCCGCTGGAAACAAGGCGCGACTCGTCCGTTTCGACAAGGGCAGTGGGAAGCAGCAGGAATTTGCCCTGCGGCTTAATGACCTGATCAAGCGCGGCGATATCAAGGCGAACGTGCGGCTTCAGCCGGGCGATGTGATCATCATCCCCGAAAGCATGTTCTGATATCGACCGGCGGCCACTCACCCATCTCCCAAGGATAGATTTCGAGCGATGAACAGCCTCTACGACGAATTCCGGGTGGCAGTGCACAGCGTCTGGACACGCCGCTGGCTCGTGCTGGCGGTCGCGTGGGGCATTTGCATCCTCGGCTGGCTCGCCATCGCGTCGATCCCGAACCGCTATGACAGCCGCGCGCGCCTGCTCGTCGAGATCAACCAGATCCTTCCCGACGAGGCGCAGGGCGGCCGGGGGCCGCGCATCGACCAGATCCGCGAGACGCTGACCAGCGCGCGCAATATGGAAAAGGTCGCGGCGACGACGGGCCTGCTTCCGGCGGGCGCGAACGACCGCGAAAAGGCCGGCACGGTCGCGATGCTGCAAAAGAATATCAAGGTCGTTCCGCAGCAGGACAATATCTTCGAAATCACCTCGAGCATCGCGGTCGGCAGCCTTTCCGACGCCGACAATGCGAAGCTCGCGTCGGGCGTGCTCGACAGCCTGATCACCGTCGTTCGCGACGATCAACTGCGTGGCGGCCGGATGAACGCGCGCGAGAGTCTGAAATTCCTCGATTCGCAGATCGCCGATCGCGAAAAGGCGCTGCGCGAGGTCGAGGCGCGCCGCGCGGCGTTCGAGGCGCAGAATATCGGGCTGATCCCGGCCGGTGCCGGCTCGCCCGCGCAGCGCGTCGATGCGGCGCGCGCCGAACTCAGCCAGATCGATTCGCAGCTCGTCTCGGCGCAGGCGCAACTCGCGGCCGCGAACGGCCAGCTCGCCTCGACCCCGCAGTCGATCCCCGGCGGCGCCGGCGGCGTCGGAGGCGGCGTCGCGCGCCAGCAGCTCGCCGGTGCGCAGAACGAGCTGTCGGCGATGCGCGCGCGCGGGCTGACCGACGCGCACCCCGACATGATCGCGATCAAGAGCCAGATCGCCTCGCTGAAAGCCATCGCCGACCGCGAAGGCACAGGCGGCGGTGGCGGCATCCAGAACCCTGCCTATGCCTCGCTCGCGGCGATGCGTGCCGAGCGCCAGGCGACGGTGAGCGCGCTGTCGGCGCGCAAGAGCCAGCTCATGGGCGATATAGCGAAGATCACGGCGCAGCAGATCCAGAACCCCGGCATCGCCGCCGAATATGACCGGATCAACGGCGAATATACCGCCTTCAAGGCGCAATATGACAAGCTGCTCGCGCAGCGCGAGCAGGTACGCCTGCGCGGCGAAGTGCAGACCGAAACCGACGCGGTGAAGATCGAGTTGCTCGACCCGCCGTCGAAACCGACGAGCCCTGCGGCCCCCAACCGGCCGCTGTTCCTGACGCTCGTGCTGCTCGCGGGGATCGGCGGCGGCATCGGCGCCGCCTTCGGATTGGCACAGGTGCGCACGAGCTATGCGACCGCGGCGAAGCTCGAACGCGCGAGCGGGCTGCCGGTGATCGGCTCGATTACCGAGGTGGTGACGCCCGAACGACATGTCGAGCGGCGCAAGAAGCTGGTCTGGCTGGCCAGCGGCGGCGGTGCGCTCGTCGGCCTCTATGCCTTGCTGCTCGTCGCCGAATTCATCCAGCGCGGCATGGTTGCGTGACGGGGGACGATGACATGAACGATCAACGCAAAGTCAAACGCCCGCCCTCGCTCCTCGAACGCGCCGCCGACATGTTCGGGCTCGATCCCGCGGCCAATGCGCCGACGATCGACGTGTCGAACCTGCCGCCCGAGCCCGAGAAAAAGGCGAAGAAGGCCAAGGCCGAACCCGCCGCCGAGGCGCCGCAGCCCGAAATTCTCGAGCCGGTCGTCGAGGCCGCGCCCGCCGTCGAGCCCGCACCGGCGCCGAAGCCGTCGCCGCGCAAGGATGTCGCGAAGGCCGCGCCCGCGATCGTCCCGGCGCGCCAGGGAAGTATCGACCGCGAACGGCTCGCCTCGCGCGGCATGATCGTGCCCGGCACGCCGGTCACCGGCATCGCCGAAGAATATCGCATCGTGAAGCGCGAGCTGATCCGCAATTTCGGCGGCGCGGGCAACCGCCCGATCCTGCCGCGCGGCCACCGCGTGCTGATCGCCTCGGCGAACCCGGGCGAGGGCAAGACCTTCTCGGCGGTGAATCTCGCGCTCAGCCTCGCGGTCGAGGCCGATCACGACGTGCTGCTGATCGACGCCGACATCGCGAAGCCGAGCGTGCTCGACGCGCTGGGTCTGGAAGACGGCCCGGGCCTGATGGACGCGCTCGCCGATCCGCATCTGCCGCTCGGCGATTGCCTGATCCAGACCGACATCGCGGGGCTGAAGGTCATGCCCGCCGGCACCCAGCATATGCACGATACCGAGCTGCTCGCTTCGGCGCGCACCGAAGCGCTGCTCGCGCAGCTCGAAGCGGGTGCACCGGGCCGCATCCTGATCCTCGATTCGCCGCCGGTGCTCGCCGCTTCGCCCGCCGCCGTACTCGCCGGCCACGTCGGTCAGACGATCATGGTCGTGCGCGCCGACGAGACGCTCGAATCCGCGCTGCGCGACGCGATCGGATTGATGGGCGCGTGCCCGCATATCCAGCTGCTCCTCAACGGCGTGAAATTCTCGCCGGGCGGCCGCCGCTTCGGCACCTATTACGGGCAGGGAGGCGCGTGATGCGCTCCGCCATCACCGCGCGTCATGTTGCGACACTGGCAGCGCTTCTGCTCGCCGGGACCGCAACGGGCGCGCACGCGCAATTTTCGGGCGATCCGGGCTCGGGGGCCGGCGATGCGCCGCCCAGCGCGCCCGCCGCCGAAAACGGCCGTGCGGCGGAACGCGGCGAACGCCAGCGCGCCCAGCGTCAGGTCGATGTCAGTCCCTATCTCGAGGTCGGCCAGGTGCTGAGCGCCGATCTCAAGAATGGCGGCGACGTGCTGACCTACACGACGGTCGCGGCCGGCATCGACGCCGCGATCGTGACGCGCCGCGCCGAACTCGCCGCGACCTTGCGGTACGAGCATCAATTCGGCTGGGGCGATCAGGGCGACACCGACGTCATCAGCGGCCTCGCGCGCGGTCGGCTCGAAGTCGCGCGCGGGCTCAATCTCGAAGGCGGCGCCCTCGCGACGCGCACGCGCGCCGACGGGCAGGGCGCCGACAGTGGCCTGTTCATCGGCGACGCCAGCAATGTCGCCAACCTCTATTCGGTCTACGCCGGGCCGACGCTCGCGCGGCGCATCGGCGGGCTCGACTTCGGCGCCGGCTATCGCTTCGGCTATACCAAGGTCGATATCGACCAGCCCGCGATCCTGTCGCCCGATGTGCAGCCGCAGGATATTTTCGACAGCTCGACCAACCATGTCGCCTGGGCCAGCCTCGGCGCGCGTCCCGGCGATCTACCGTTCGGCTGGCAGGTGTCGGGCGGTTACGAGCGCGAGGACGCGAGTCAGCTCGACCAGCGGTACGAGGGCAAATATGCCCGCGCCGACGTCACCGTGCCGATCGGGCCGACCGTCGCGCTACTCGGCGGCGTCGGTTACGAGGATATCGAGATCGGCCAGCGCGATCCGGTGCTGGATGCCAATGGCGTACCCGTGCGCGACACGAACGGTCGCTTCGTCACCGACAAATCGACCCCGCGCCGGCTGTCGTTCGACACCGACGGGCTGATCTGGGACGCCGGCGTGATGTGGCGGCCGAGCCGCCGCACCTCGCTCACCGCACGCGTCGGGCGCCGCTATGGCGATACCATCTATACCGGCAGCTTCGCCTATCGCGCCGACCATGCGACGACGATCCAGGTCGGCGTCTATGACGGACTGTCCAGCCTCGGCCGCGGCCTGTCGGGCGGGCTTGCCGCGCTGCCGACGCAGTTCGATCCGACGCGCAACCCGATCGGCGGCAATATCAACCCGTGCGTGTTCGGCCAGCAGGGCGGTGGTTGCCTCAACAACCAGCTCGGCAATGCGACGTCGGCGCAATATCGCAGCCGCGGCGTGCAGGCGACGCTGTCGTCGCGCTTCTCCGGCTGGGCCTATGGCGTCGGCCTCGGTTACGATCAGCGCAAGCTGCTCGCGCCGCAACTGTCGCCGATCGGCGGGCTTAACGGAATCAAGGACGAGAGCTATTATCTCTTCGTTTCGGCGGGCCGCCAGCTCGACGTCGATTCGGACCTCAGCCTGTCGGGCTACGTCAATTATTTCGACAATGGCGCCCCGGGGGCAAGCGACGTCCAGTCGGCCGGATTGTCGGCCGCCTATGCGCGGCGCTTCTGGCGCGGCCTGACCGGGACCGCGGCGGCCAGCCTCAACGCCTTCGATCAGGAAGGCTTCAACAGCCAGCTTATCGGCTCAGCTTTGGTGGGACTGCGTTACAACTTCTGACCAGTCAAACGGGAATTCAAGCGATGTACGATCAATTCTATGGTTTCACCGGACGTCCGTTCCAGCTGACGCCTGACCCGAATTTCTATTTCGAAAGCGGCACGCACAGGAAGGCGATGTCCTACCTCGGCTACGGCCTTGCACAGGGTGAAGGCTTCATCGTCATCACCGGGGACGTCGGCGCGGGCAAGACGACGCTCGTCGGCCATCTGATGAACACGATCGACCCCAACCGCCTGACCGCGGTCAAGCTGGTGTCGACACAGGTCGAAGGCGACGACCTTCTCCGCCTTGTCGCCGAACAGTTCGGCATCGAGTGGGAAGGACAGAGCAAGGCCGAACTGCTGCGATCGATGGAGCAATATCTTCGCGAACAGGCGCGCGCGGGCAAGCGCACGCTGCTGATCGTCGACGAAGGCCAGAATCTGGCGATCTCGGCGCTCGAAGAGCTGCGTATGCTCTCGAATTTCCAGCTCGGCGGCCATTCGCTCTTGCAGATATTCCTGCTCGGCCAGCCCGAATTCCGCCAGACGCTCTTTCACTCGCCGACGCTCGAACAGCTGCGCCAGCGCGTGATCGCGACGCACCACCTCGACCCGATGGAACCCGAGGAGGTCGAACCTTATATCCTCCACCGCCTCGGCAAGGTCGGCTGGACGGGCAACCCCAGCTTCAGCCCCGACGCCTTCGAGGAAATCTTCGATTACAGCGAAGGCGTGCCGCGCAAGCTCAATGTCCTCGTCAGTCGGCTTTTGCTCTATGGCGCGGTCGAACAGATGAACCGCATCACCGCGCAGAATGTGCGCTCGGTCGTCGCCGAGATCGAGGCCGATCGCGGCATCGACGCCTCGACGCTCGCGCCGCTGCCGGTCGAAGAGGTCGTCGCCGCCGCGGCGACAGCGGTCGCGCCGACCCCGGCGCCGTTCGCCGCTCCGATGCCCGCGAACGAAACGCCTGAGTGGCCGCAGCGCGCGGCAGAACCTGCCACGGAGAGCCCGGCGCCTTTCGCCATGCCGGCCGAACCGGCGCAGGTCATCACGCTGACCCCGCCCGCCTCCGAAGAGACTGCGCCCGAAGCGGTCGAAGCGCCGCCGCCCGCCGCGCCGGCGATCGACCCCGAACATCTCGCGGCGCTCGAAGCGCAGGTCGCGTCGCTCGAGGAGCGGCTGATCGAACAGGATGCGGCGCTGCGCCGCGTTCTCGACCTGCTCATCGAATGGGTCGAACGCGATCCCGACAACGCGCCCAACCCGGCGACGTCGCGGACCTGGGCTGCCTGACACGCCGGCCGAAATCGGCTATCCCGCTGATGAAGGTGAGGGAAAATGCAGAACGGCCTGTCGGTCGATGTCGAGGACTGGTTCCAGGTCGGCGCCTTTGAGCGCACGATCGACCGCGCCGACTGGCCGAGCCTCGAATGCCGGGTCGAGGCGAATTGCGACGCGGTGCTGCGGATTTTCGCCGATGCCGGCGCGACCGGGACCTTCTTCACCTTGGGATGGGTCGCCGAACGCTATCCCGCGCTGATCAAGCGCATCGTCGCGGCGGGGCACGAGCTCGCCAGCCACGGCTATGATCACAAGCGCGTCTTCAACATGACGGCGGACGAATTCGCCGCCGACCTCGAGAAGACGCGCGCCATCCTCGAAGATCTCGGCGGAGCGCAGGTGCGCGGCTATCGCGCGCCGAGTTTCTCGGTCGATACGCGCACCCCTTGGGCGCACGCGGTGCTCGCCGAACAAGGCTATGCCTATTCGTCGAGCGTCGCGCCCGTCGTCCACGACCATTATGGCTGGCCGCAAAGTCCGCGTCATGCGTGGCGCCCGCTGGCCGACAGCGATCTCGTCGAATGGCCGGTCACGACCGCGCGCTTTGCGGGGCGCACATTGGCGGCGGGCGGCGGCGGCTTCATGCGGCTGCTACCCTATGGCTTCACGCGCTGGGCGATCGCGCGGATGAATGCCGAGGGGCATCCGGCGATCCTCTATTTCCACCCGTGGGAAATCGACCCCGGCCAGCCGCGCGTCGCCGATGCGCCGCTCAAATCGAAAATCCGCCATTACAGCGGTTTGTCGGCCATGGCTGGCAAGCTGAAGCGGTTGCTCGCCGATTTCGAATGGACGCGGGCCGACGCCTTGCTTCCCGCGCAGCGGCACCGCGCGCAGCCGTGGCGCGTGGCGGCGTGAACGCGCCGGTGCTTGCCGTGAAGGACGGTTTTTCGGGCGCGCCGCTTTCCGACGCGGGCGAATGGGACGCTTATGTCGCCGCGCATCCGGAGGCGACCCCCTTCCACAGCCGCGCCTGGTGCGAAGCGATCACCCGCGCCACCGGACACCAGTGCCACCTCGTTACCGCGCGGGATGCGAATGGAGCGCTGACGGGCATCCTTCCCCTCCACCATATCCGCTCGCCCCTCTTCGGGCAGGCGCTCGTCGGCAGCGGCTTCGCGGTGGGTGGTGGCATATTGGCCGACGATCCCGCCGTGGCCGCGACGCTTGCCGAGGGCGCGGCGGCGATGGCGAAATCGCTCGCAGTTCCGTCGGTCGAACTGCGCGGCGGCGCGCAGCCCGAAGGCGAGGGCTGGAGGCGAGAGGAGGGCGTCTATGCGGGCTTCGCACGCGACCTTGCGGCGGACGATGACGCCGAACTCCTCGCCATTCCGCGCAAGCAACGCGCCGAGGTTCGCAAGGTTCTGGAAAGCGCGCTGACCGTCACCACCGGCCGCGATGCCGTCGAGCGCCGCGACCATTATCGCATCTATGCCACCAGCGTCCGCAATCTCGGCACGCCGGTTTTCCCGAAGGCGCTGTTCGACGCCGTGCTCGACGCCTTCGGCGAGGGCGCGGACATATTGACCGTGCGCGAGGATGGCCAAGCGGTGGCGAGCGTGCTCAGCCTCTACTGGCGTGGTACGGTGATGCCTTATTGGGGCGGCGGCACCGCCGACGCACGGCGGCTTCGCGCCAATGAACTCATGTATTTCGCGCTGATGCGCCACGCGCGCGAACGGGGATGCACGCGCTTCGATTTCGGCCGCTCGAAGCTCGGCACGGGTCCCTTCGCCTACAAGAAGAATTGGGGCTTCGAACCGCAGCCGCTCGTCTATGCGCGCTGGCTCGCACCGGGCGAGGCGCCGCGCAATACCAATCCGAACAGCGCCAAATACCGGCTGCAGGTCGACCTCTGGAAGAAACTGCCGTTGTGGGCGGCGAACCGGATCGGACCGCTGATCGCGCGCGGGCTCGGTTAATGCCCGAAATCCTGTTCCTCGTTCACCGCGCGCCATGGCCCCCCGACCGCGGCGACCGGATCCGCAGCTGGCATATGTTCGAGGCGCTGGCGAAGCTCGCGCCGGTGCATGTCGCGGCGCTCGCCGACAATCAGGCCGACGCCGCGCTCGCCAATGAAAAAATGGCGCCGCTTTGCAAAAGCCTGGCGATCGAAGTGCGCAAGGTGTCGCGCCCGATCGCGCTGACGCAGGCCGTCCTCACCGGCGATCCGGTGTCGAACCGCCTGTTCCGCAGCGCCGCGCTCGCCCGCCATGTCGACGCGTTGATCAGGCAGGGCGGCATCAGCCATATCGTCGCCTTCTCGGGCCAGATGGCGCAATATATCCCCGCCCGTTTCGACGGGCCGGTGCTGATGGATTTCGTCGACGTCGATTCGGCGAAATTCGCCACCTATGCGGAGCAGGACAAGCGCCAGCCGCTTCACTGGGTGCACCAGCGCGAGGCGCGCGTGCTTGCCGCCTATGAAGCGGACGTCGCGCGCCGCGTCGGTGCGAGCCTGTTCGTCAGCGACGCGGAGGCGGCGCTGTTCCGCAGCCAAAGCGGCCTCGGCGCCGATAAGGTGCGCGCGGTCGGCAATGGCATCGATACCGAGCGTTTCGATCCGGCCATCCCGTTGGAACCGGTCGAGGCGGGGGAGGGACCGCTCGCGGTCTTCACCGGCCAGATGGATTACCGGCCCAATATCGACGCGGTCCGCTGGTTCGCGAGCGACATTCTGCCGCTGGTCCGCAAACGCCAGCCGCAGACCCGCTTCGCGATCGTCGGACGCGCACCGACCGACGAGGTCCGTGCGCTGGAAGCTCTGCCCGGTGTGACCGTCACCGGCGAAGTAGCCGATGTGCGCCCGTGGCTTGCCGCTGCCGATGCCGTGGTCGCGCCGCTGCTGCTCGCGCGCGGGGTGCAGAACAAGCTTCTCGAAGCGATGGCGATGGCGCGCCCGGTGGTTGCGAGCGCCGCCGCCGCGACGGGAATCGACGCGGTGCCCGGCGAGCATCTGTTCGTCGCCGACGGGGCGGAAGCGATGGCCGACGCCGTCTGCACGCTCTTCGACGACCGCAACGTTGCGGCAAAGATGGGGCAGGCGGGGCGCGCGCGGATGATCGCGCGCTACGGATGGGACGCGCGCATGGCGCCGCTCGGCGACCTTCTGGGCCTGCCCGCATGACGCTCTGGCAGCGCCATCTCGCCGCGCTCGGGCTGCTCGCGGCGGTCATCCTCGCGCTGTTCTGGCGCGATGCCGCCGACATGGCGAGCATCTGGTGGAATAGTTCGACCTTCACCCATTGCCTGCTGATGGTGCCGATGATCGGCTGGATGGTGTCGCAGCGCGTATCGCTGCTCCGCCCGCTGACCCCCGCCTTCTGGTGGCCCGCGCTTGTCTGGATGGCGGGGGCGGGGCTGGTGTGGCTGGTCGGCGAGGCGGCGGGGGTCGGGCTATTCCGGCAGCTCGGGCTCGTGCTGATGCTGCAGGGGGCGGTCGGCGCGGCGCTCGGCGAAAAGCTGGTGCGCGCTTTGCTCTTCCCGCTCGGCTATGCGCTGCTGCTCGTGCCGTTCGGCGAGGAACTGGTGCCGCTGCTCCAGACCTTCACCGCGCACATCAGCGTTGTCCTGCTCCATCTCTCGGGCATCGCCGCCGAGATGCAGGGCGTGTTCATCACGACGAAGGCGGGCTTCTTCGAGGTTGCCGAGGAATGTTCGGGGGTCAATTTCCTGATCGCGATGCTCGCCTATTCGGTGTTCGCGGCGCATCTCTGTTTCCGAAGCTGGAGGCGGCGGATCGTCTTCGTCGTCGCGGCGCTTGCGACAACGATCCTCGCCAACGCGCTGCGCGCCTATGGCACGATGGTCGCCGCCGAAATCTGGGGGATCGAGGCGGCGGGCGGCATCGACCATATCTTCTACGGCTGGATTTTCTTCGGCCTCGTCATCCTGCTCGTCATGCTCGTCGCGCTCCGCTGGTTCGACCGGCCAGCGAACGACGCCGCGGTCGATGTAAGCGGGATGGGCGGCGTGCCGCGCTTTGCGGGCGCGGCCAAAAGCGTGCTGCCGACCGTGCTCGCGGTTCCGCTGGTCTTCGCCGGGTGGGGGATGCTGATCGGCGGTCGCAGTGCGCCGCTGCCCGCGACAATGGAAATCATCGCGCCGCCGGGCTGGAGCGAGGTCATCCTCGAACGCCCGATATGGTCGCCGCGCTTCGATGGCTCCGACCAGATCCGGATCGTGCATTTCGTCGACGGCGCGGGGCGGCGGGTGACGGTTGCGATCGGCGGCTATGAGCGCCAGGCCGAGGGACGCGAGGTCGTCGCTTTCGGGCAGGGCGCCGTCGATCCCCAAAGCAAATGGGCATGGAGCGCCGCGCTCCCCCCGGTCGAAGGCGCGAAGACCGAACGCCTGCTCCATCCCGGTCCGGTGCTGCGCGATGCCGCCACCTGGTACGTCGTCGATGGCATGGTGACGGGCGATCCGCGCCGCGCCAAAATCGCCGGCCTTCGCGCGCGGCTGCTCGGCGGCGACCCGCGCGCACTCTCCTTGATCATATCGAGCGAAGAGCGGCAGGGCGGTCTGAATGCGATCACCGATTTCCTTTCCGCGTCGGGCGGAGTCGAGGCAATGGCTGACCGCGCGCTGAAACTGCGCTAAGCGATCGGAATATGTGCGGCATCGCGGGCATCTATCATCTCGAAACCGCGAAGCCGGTCGACCCGGCCCGCTTGCGCGCGATGCTCCAGCCCATGCAGCATCGCGGCCCCGACGGTTCGGGCGAGTGGACCGCGCCCGGCGTCGGCCTCGCGCATCTTCGCCTGTCGATCATCGATATCGAGGGCAGTCCGCAGCCGATGGCGAGCGACGACGAATCCGTTACGCTCACCTACAACGGCGAAATCTACAACTTCCGCGAACTGCGCACCGAGCTCGAGGATCGCGGCCACCGCTTTCGCACCAGCGGCGATACCGAAGTCATCATCGCGGCGTGGCGCCAATGGGGCCCCGACTGCCTGTCGCGGCTCAACGGCATGTTTGCCTTCGCGATCCACGATCACCAGCGCGGCTGCCTGTTCCTCGCGCGCGACCGGCTGGGAGTGAAGCCGCTTCATTATGTCCGCCTGTCCGACGGGTCGGTGGCCTTCGCCTCCGAACTCAAGGGCCTGCTGCGCAATCCCCTGCTGCGACAGGAAGCGAACCTGACCGCGATCGAGGATTTTCTCGCCTTTGGCTATGTCCCCGACGACAATTGCATCGTCGCGGGCGTGGAGAAACTGCCCGCGGGCCATTATCTGATGCTCGAACGCGGCAAGCCGGTCCCGGCGCCGACGCGCTGGTGGGCGCCCGACTTTTCGAAGCGCATCCGGGCATCCGAAGGCGAGGCGGCCGAACATCTCGTCCACCTGATGCGCGCCGCGGTGACCGACCGCATGGTCGCCGACGTGCCGCTCGGCGCCTTCCTGTCGGGCGGGGTCGATTCGAGCGCGGTCGTCGCGCTGATGGCCGAAGCGAGCGCGAAAGCGGTCAAGACCTGCACGATCGGCTTCGATCAGGCGGCGCTCGACGAAACGGCCTATGCGCAGCAGATCGCCGAGCGTTTCGCGACCGATCACCGCACGCGTACTGTTTCTTCGGGCGATTTCACGCTCGTCGACCGGATCGCCGACATGTTCGACGAACCCTTTGCCGATGCCAGCGCGCTGCCGACCTACCGCGTCTGCGAACTCGCGCGCGAAGAGGTGACGGTCGCGCTGTCGGGCGACGGCGCCGACGAGGCGTTCGCGGGCTATCGCCGCCTCGTTTTTCAGCATCAGGAGGAAAGGCTGCGCGGGCTGATCCCCGGTTTCCTCCGCCGCGGCCTGCTCGGCCCGCTGTCGCACGTCTGGCCGCAGATGGACTGGGCGCCGCGCCCGCTGCGCGCCCGCGCGACGCTCGCCAGCCTCTCCAAAAGCGGAGCGGAGGGCTATGCCGAGGCGGTCGGTGTGACGGGGCCGGCGCAGCGCGCGCGGCTCTTCAACGATGCCGCACACCACGCGCTCGGCGACCATGTCGCCGAAGCGCGCTACTGGAAAGCGATGGCGGACGCGCCCGCGCGCGAACCGCTCGATCGCGCGCAATATGCCGACCTGATGATCTGGCTGCCCGGCGATATTTTGACCAAGACCGACCGGATGAGCATGGCGGTCAGCCTCGAGGCGCGCGAGCCCCTGCTCGACTATCGTCTGGTCGAGTTCGCCGCGAGCCTGCCCGCGTCGATGCGCGTCAAGCGCGGTACGGGCAAGGCGATCATGAAGCAGGCGATGGAACGCTATCTGCCGCACGATATTCTTTACCGACCGAAAATGGGGTTCGTGACCCCCGTGTCCGCTTGGTTCCGCGGCGCGCTCGCGCAGCAGGCGAAGGGGCTCGCGACCTCGTCGACGCTCGCGCGCTCGGGCTGGTTCGACATGGCCGAGATCGAGCGCATCGTCGCCGCGCACCAGTCGGGCCGCCGCGACCACGGCCGGCTGATCTGGCAATATTTCATGCTCGAAAAATCGCTGGCGAAGCTGTTCGGGATTTGAACGGGTCGGCCGTTTGGGGGCGGTGAGCGGGCTTTTCCCTTTCGTCATCCCGGACTTGATCCGGGATACATTCTCGCAGCGTTGAAGGAATGGATCCCGGATCACGTCCGGGATGACGATGCACGAGACGGCAGCTATCGGCCCTTGCTTATCCTGCATAAGAAAAGGGCCGCGCCTCCATCCGGAAACGCGGCCCTTTCGAAAGGCTTCAGCCTGAAAAAGCTTAAGCTTCTTCGGCCTCGTCGGCAGCCGGAGCTTCCTCGGCGGCGAGTTCCGACGGCGGGGTCGCCTCTTCGAACTCGTCCTCGCTGTCGGGTTCGAGCGCGGCAGCGGCAGCTTCGGCCTGTTCTTCTTCGAACATCGCGGCGATGACGTCGATGCCCTGCTTCTGCATTTCGGCTTCGTCGGGCGAGCGCGCGACGTTGACGCCGACGGTCACGACGACCTCGGGGTGCAGCTTGACCTTGACGTCGACCAGACCGAGCGACTTGATCGGGCGTTCGAGCTCGACCATCGCCTTGGTGACGCCCTGGACGCCGTCTTCGGTCAGTGCCTCGACGATGTCGCGGACGGCGACCGAACCATAAAGCTGGCCGGTGTTCGACGCCTGACGGATCAGGACGATCTGCTTGCCGTCGATGTCCTTGGCGCGGCCTTCGGCGTCGGTGCGACGCTCGGCGTTGTCGGCCTCGATCTTCGAACGGTTGGCTTCGAACAGCTTCTTGTTGGCGTCGTTCGCACGAAGCGCCTTGTTGTTCGGGAGCAGATAGTTACGGGCAAAGCCGTTCTTGACGGTGACGACGTCGCCGATACCGCCCAGTTTCTCGATACGTTCGAGCAGGATGATTTCCATCGGTCCGCCCTCCTTACTTCACAATGTAGGGGAGCAGGCCGATGTGGCGCGAGCGCTTGATCGCCTTCGCCAGCTCACGCTGCTTTTTGGTGGACACCGCGGTGATCCGCGACGGGACGATCTTGCCGCGCTCCGACAGGTAACCCTGGAGCAGACGGACGTCCTTGTAATCGATGACCGGAGCGTCCTTCGCGCTGAAGGGGCAGGTCTTGCGGCGGCGGAAAAAGGGTCGTGCCATGCTACTGTTCCTTATTCTTCGCCGTCGCGGTCACGGCCACGGCCGCCGCGGCGTTCCTGCTTGCGCATCATCACCGACGGACCCTTTTCGAGTTCGTCGACCTTGATGGTGAGCCAGCGGATGATATCTTCGTTGATCGCAGCCTGACGCTCGATCTCTGCGATCGCTTCGCCCGACACTTCGGCCGACAGCATCACATAATGACCCTTGCGGTTCTTCTGGATCTTGTAGGCGAGCTGCTTGAGGCCCCAGGTCTCGGTCTTGTGGACCTGGCCCTTATATTCGCCGATGACGTTGGTGACGGTTTCCGCCAGCGCATCGACCTGAGCCTGGCTCAGGTCCTGACGCGCGATAAAGACATGCTCGTAAAACGGCATGGTTTGCGTCCTTCGATTTGGCCGATCGCTGATTTCGCGCCAATCGCGAAACCCCTCCGGCTGTCGTCCGGCTTTGCCTATTGGTGCAAAGCAAACGGGGCGAACGGCACAAGGCCTCGCCCCGAATGAGCGCGCCTATACAGATTCGCGCGAAAGAATCAAGCGTGGGCGAGCTTTTCCAGCAGGTCGCGCCCGAATTCGGTGAGCGTGTCGTCGCGCGCGCCGAGGATCAGGATGCGGTCGCCCGGCTTCGCTTCGTCGAGCATTGCCGCGCCGCAGTTCGCGCGGGTCGTCATATGGACGGCATCGCCGCCGCCCGCGACGATGTCGGCGACCAGCGCCTCGCTGCCGATACTACGGTCGACGGTGCCGCCGAAATAGACGGGATCGCAGACGAACAGCCTGTCGTCAGGCCGCATTCCCGCCGCGAAACTCGCGGCCAGTTCCTTGCCCATCTGGCGCAGCGGACCATAGCCGTGCGGCTGGAAGAAGAGCAGGGCGCGGCCGGGTAGCTCGGCGACGGCGGCCAGCGTCGCGGCGACCTTGTCGGGATTATGCGCGAAATCGTCGATGACCGTGACGCCATTCGCCTGTCCCAGCACCTCATAGCGCCGCGCGAGACCCGCGAAATCGGCGAGCGCCTCGACCGCCTGCGCGACGGTCGCACCCGCCGCATGCGCCGCCGCGATTGCCGCGAGCGCATTGGCGGCATTGTGGCGGCCGGGCATGCGGAGCTTCACCTGATAGGCAGTGCCGCCTGCATGGACGGCGAAGCGGCACCCATCGGGCAGCGCCTCGAAATCGCTGCCGCGCACTGTTGCGGTGTCGCGGAAGCCGAATGTCACAACATTCTGCCCCGACAGCAGCGGCGCCGATTCCGTATCGTCCGCATTCACGACAGCGACCCGCGCCTTTGCGGCGAAATCGCCGAAGAGGCCGTGCAACTCGTCAAGGCTCTTGTGGTCGAGGCTGATATTGGTGACGACCGCGACGTCGGGCGCGTAGAGCGCGATCGACCCGTCGCTTTCGTCGACTTCGCTGACATAGATGGCGTTGTCGCCAACCAGCGCGCTCGCGAAGGGTATCTTGGCGCCTGCGAAATTGCGCATCACCGCGCCGTTCATCACCGTCGGCTTACGCCCTGTGCTTTCGAGGATCCAGCCGATCATGCCGGTCACGGTCGACTTGCCGCTCGTTCCCCCGACGCCGATCGCCGTGTCCGCCGCGTTGAACAGCGCCGCGTTCAGGTCGGCGCGCGTCATGCGCGGCAAGCCGAGCGCGTTGGCGGCGGCGACATCGGGGACGCTGTCCTCGATCGCGGCCGATGCGACGAGGATATGCCCCGCCTTTGGCCCGCTGCCGTCCTGCGGAAAAAATGCGACGCCCTGGCCTTCGAGCCAGGCGAATTTTTCGGGCGTCCGGCCTTGGTCGCGGCTGCGGTCCGACCCCGAAACCGCCGCGCCGCGCGCCGCGACGATCATCGCGAGCGGCAGCATGCCCGACCCGCCGATGCCGCAGAAGAAATAGGATTTGTTTTCCGACATGGCGGCGCGATATGGCTTTGGCGAAGGGTTTGCAACCAGAGCGGCATGCCCTTTCCCTCTCGGCCCGGCGCTATGACGATGGGTGTCTCGACTTCGCTCGGCACGAACGGAAATCAAAGGCCGATCCATGCGCATTGGAATAGTCGCTCCCAGCACGCCCATATTGCCCGGCGATGCCGAAGCCGTCCGCGCGGTCGTCAGCCTCGGCTACCCCGGCGTCGAGCTGGAATTCGACCCGCAATGCTTCGCCGTCGCCGGCCATTTCGCGAGCGAAGATGCGCAGCGGCTCGCCGCATTGGTGACGATGGCGAACCGCGCCGACATCGATGCGATCTGGTTCGCGCGCGGCGGCTACGGCGCGTGCCGGATCGCAGAGAAAGCCGTCGCGGCGATGGAACCGATAGCGCGCGGCAAGGCGTTTCTCGGCTTTTCGGATCAGGGCAATTTGCTGGGCTGCCTTTATCGCGAGGGCTTCGACCATGTCGCGCACGGGCCGATGGTCGCCGACATCCGGCGCGAGGGCGGCGAGGCGACGGTGCAGCGCGCGCTCGACTGGCTCGTCGCCCGCGATCCGGGGGCGTGCGAGGCGGGGCTCACGCATGGCGCGCGCCACGCCGCGTTCAATCTGATGACGCTGTCGATGATGCTCGGCACGCCGCTCGAACCCGACCTGTCGGGCCATATTCTGCTCGTCGAGGAGGTCAGCGAATATCTCTACGCCTTCGACCGGGTGTTTTTCCATGTGACCAGCGTTCTTGCCGGACGCGGACTGGCGGGTTTGCGGCTGGGGCGCGTCAGTGACGTTCCCGAGAATGACCGGCCGTTCGGCATCGAGGCCGAAGCGATTGCGCGTTACTGGTGCGAGCGTAATGGAATCCCCTGGCTGGGCCGCGCCGACATCGGGCACGATGGGGATAACAAGGTCGTGCCGTTCGGCTTGCATCGCGCGGGGTGAAGGAATAGGCGCGGGCCCATTCAAGAACATGCAGGGGACGCATCATGCGCGCATTCATCTTTCCGGGTCAGGGCAGCCAGTCGGTCGGCATGGGCAAGGCGCTCGCCGACGCGTCGAGCCACGCGCGCGAGGTGTTTCAGGAAGTCGACGACGCGCTCGGCCAGAAGCTGTTCCAGCTGATGAGCGAAGGCCCCGAGGACCAGCTTACCCTCACCGAAAACGCCCAGCCCGCGATCATGGCGAACGCGATCGCGACGCTGCGCGTGCTCGAGAAGGAAGGCGGCGTGACGCTCGCCGCCAAGGCCGATTATGTCGCGGGCCACAGTCTCGGCGAATATAGTGCGCTCTGCGCCGCCGGCGCCTTCGATCTCGCGACCACCGCGCGGCTTTTGAAGACGCGCGGACAGGCGATGCAGGCGGCGGTGCCCGTCGGCGTCGGCGCGATGGCGGCGCTGCTCGGCGCCGACATCGGCACCGCGCAGAAGCTCGCCGACGCCGCGGCCGAGGGCGAAATCTGCACCGTCGCCAACGATAATGACCCGTCGCAGGTCGTGATTTCGGGACATAAGGGCGCAGTCGAACGCGCGGTCGCGCTGGTCAAGGATTATGGCATCAAACGCGGTGTGTTGCTGCCCGTGTCGGCGCCCTTCCATTGCCCGCTGATGCAGCCGGCCGCCGACGCGATGGCCGAAGCACTCGGCACCAACCCGCCCGCGGCGCCGCTGGTGCCCGTCGTCGCCAATGTCACCGCGAGTCCGGTCAGCGACGCTGACACTATTCGCGACCTCCTCGTGAGCCAAGTTACCGGCCGCGTCCGCTGGCGCGAAAGCGTTGCCTCGATGGAGGATATCGGCGTCGCACAGTTCGTCGAATTCGGCGGCAAGGTCCTCTCGCCGATGGTCAAGCGCAGCGCCGCTGGTGAAGTCGAGACGGTCAGCGTCATCTCGATGGACGACATCGAAGCGCTGCTCAAGACGCTCTAAACTAAGATTTCAGGAGACCAAATATGTTCGATCTCACCGGCATGACTGCCCTCGTCACCGGCGCTTCGGGCGGTATCGGTTCGGCCATCGCGCAGGCGCTCGCGGCGCAGGGTGCGCGGCTCGCGGTGTCGGGTTCCAACGCCGACAAGCTGAACGCCTTCCGCGACACGCTCGGCGGCGACCATGTCGCGCTGCCGTGCAACCTCGGCGACGCTGCCGCGGTCGACGCACTCGTTCCCTCGGCGGTCGAGGCGCTCGGGCAGATCGACATCCTCGTCAACAACGCCGGCGTCACGCGCGACAACCTCATCCTCCGCATGAAGGACGACGAATGGTCGGACGTGATCCGCATCAACCTCGAGGCCAATTTCCGCCTCGCGCGCGCCGCCGCCAAGCCGATGATGAAGGCGCGCTTCGGCCGTATCATCTCGATCACCAGCGTCGTCGGCGCGACCGGCAACCCCGGGCAGGCCAATTATGCCGCGTCGAAGGCGGGCGTCACCGGCATGACCAAGGCGCTGGCGCAGGAACTCGCGAGCCGTGGGGTCACGGTCAACTGCGTCGCGCCGGGCTTCATCGCCACCGCAATGACCGATGACCTGCCCGACGCGCAGAAGGAAGCGCTCAACCAGCGCATCCCCGCGGGCCGGATGGGCGAGGGCAGCGACATCGCCGCTGCGGTCGTCTATCTCGCGTCGAAGGAAGCGGCCTACGTCACCGGCCAGACGTTGCATGTGAACGGCGGCATGGCCATGCTCTCCTGAGGGGCGCTCCCTCCGGATCGAAAGACGAGTCGATGATGAAGGTTTTGATGGCGGGCACGGCGCTGATGCTCGCGGCGCTGCCGGGGGCGGGCACGGCGCAGGATGGCGAGAAGCTCGATTGTGTCGCCCTGTCGATGCCGGTCGACACCAAGGATTCGATCGGCGAGGCGATGGCGGGCGGCGGCGATGAGGCGTCACGCGAAGCCCTGTTCAAGCAGCTCGCCAGCATCACCGACGCCTGCGTCGTGCGGCACGGCATCGCGGCCGAGCAAAAGGGTCCTTATTTCGACTATAGCCTCGCGCGCATTTCGCGCGAATGGCTGGCGAACGATATCGCCAAACTCGACCTGTCGCCGGCGATCGTCGACAAGGCGCTCGATTTCGGACCCGCCGGCGCAAATCCCGACCTTTCGACCGACATGACCGAAGAGCAGATCATGAAGATCGTGCAGGCCTATGTCGAAAGCGGTGTGGACATCGACAAGGTCGATGGCGCGGTCTGGGAAAAGGTCGGCGCCTATGCCGCGGCGACCTCGATCTACTGGAACAAGCGCAAGCTGCTCGTTCCCTGATCTATGTCTGACTGAATAAGTTGTGTGCTCCCGCGAAGGCGGGAGCCCATCACCGGCCCGAGCCATGTTGCGCCGGCCGGAGATGGGTCCCCGCCTTCGCGGGGACACACGAATTGATCAAAATGCTTCAGTCAAAGCCGAAGCTAAAAGCTCGCCCGCGCCGTCAGGCGGAAATCGCGGCCCGCCAGCGGGACATAATCCTTGGTAAAGCTCGCGTGGCGGCGTGCCTCGACGTCGAAGATATTGTTCGCCGATAGCATCAGCGTCAGATTCTTCGTGTCGGGAAGCGGGCGCCAGCTCAGCGACGCGTTGACGAGCGTGAAGCCGTCGGTGGGCGTCTCGAACTGCGCGACGCGCGTCTGGTCGTCGGTCCATTCGACCTCGACGCGCGCATCGACGCGTTCGCCCTGCGCTTCGAGCCCGCCGAGCACGCGGAGCGGCGGGATGCGCGGGACGTTGCGATCGAGCCCGGCATTCTTGATCTTCGCGCGCGTCATGTCGGCGGTGACGTCCCCGACGATATTGAAGCCGCCGATCTGCGCCAGCCGCGCGCTCGCCTCGGCCTCAAAGCCATAGACGCGCGCGTCGCGCTGAAAATATTGGAAGACGGGCAGCTCATCCTCTTCGGCGCCGGTGGCGGCCGAATAGATGAAATTGTCGAACCAGTTCGAATAGCCGGTGAGGCTGAGGTTGAAGCCGTCGGACTTGAATTTGAACGAGGCTTCGGCGCCCCAGTTTTTCTCGAGCCGCAGGTTCGGGTCGCCGACCTCGAAGCTTTGCGTCGCGATGTGCGGACCGTTCGATAGCAGTTCCTCGGCCGACGGCGCACGCACCGCGCGCGAGACCGAGACGCCGAACTTGCCGCCTTCGAAGACGTCATAGGTCGCACCGACCGCGCCCGAGAAGCTGTCGAAATTGCGTTCGAAACCGAGCGTCTGCGCGCGCACATTGGTCTTTTCATAGCGCGCCGCGGCTTCGAGTCCGAGCGGGCCCATCGTCAATTCCTGCAGCGTGAAAAGCGCGAACTGGTCGGTCAGGTTGCGCGGGACAAAGGCTTCGGCGCCGATCGCGTTGAAATCGCGGTGGCTGTACTGGACGCCGCTCGCGCCGCGCCAGCCGCCGCGGTCGTTCTGTGCGAGCTCGAGGCGGCCTTCGACACCCTGGTTGGTGAAGACGGTGCCGACCTCGTCGCCCTCGAACTCGGTGTGCTTGTAGTCGGCAAAGCCCGCGCGGATGCGCAGCTTGTCGAAAAAGCCGTCGCCGAGCTCGACTTCGCCGCGCAGGTCGGCGCGCCATTGCTTCATGCCGATCGTGACGGGGCCTTCGCCATGGTCATGGCCGCCTTCTTCCTCTTCGCCTTCCTCGTGATGATGCTCGGTTCCGGGACGCGCGGGGACGCCGTAATTGGTGTCGAAATAGCCGACCGAAATGCCGAGCTGGCCGCCGTCGTTGATCAGCGAGATGCCGCCGCCCGCGGTCCAGGTCTCGCTCTGGGTGTTGTCAATCTTGCCGCGCTTGCCCGCCTGCTCGGTCAGCTCGGCCGCTTCGTCGAGATGGCCTTCTTCGACTTCATGCTCGGCAAGGTGAAGCAGGTCGTCGCGAATGCCGGGGGCAAAGACGAAGCCACCGCTTCGCGTGTCACCCGTCTTGCGCCAGCTGCCGTCGAGATGCGCCACGATCTGCGGGCTGAGCGCGACGTCGATCGAGCTGCCGATGTTGCGGTCGTTCGCCGCGGTCGCATAGCCGCCGATCGCGTCGATATGGACATGGTCGGCGGGGACTTTCCTCGGAATCCGGCGGTCGAACAGGTTGACCGCGCCGCCGATCGCCTGGCTGCCGAACAGCAGCACCGCAGGGCCGCGCAGGATTTCGACGCGCTCGACCGTCAGCGGGTCGATCGTCACCGCGTGGTCGGCCGACGTGTTCGAAGCGTCGATCGACCCGATGCCGTCGGTCAGGACCTTGACGCGCTCGCCCGAAAAGCCGCGCAGGACGGGGCGCGACGCGCCCGGCGAAAAGCTCGTCGCCGACACGCCCGGCTGCCGGGTCAGCGTGTCGCCGATCTGGCCGCGAATGTCGCGCGCCAGCTCGTCGCCCTCGATCACCGACACATTGCCCAGGATATCGAGGCTGCGGACATAGGGGGCGGTGACGATAATCGGCTCGCCCGTGTGCACATCGTCGTCGCTGCCGGCGGCCGCGCGGTCCTGCGCAAAGGCGGGTGCGGCGAGGAAAAGGGCAAAGGTAAAACCGGCGGAACAAAGCAAACGCATGAGGGGAGAGTCCTGTAATTTTGGCGACCAGATGGCGCGTCAGTAATGATATACTGTCACAATAACAACCCCCGACGTGTGCGAACTCTGTCGTTCGTCGGGCCTCGGCGCCCGTTGGTCGACAAGGCCGATCATCGGCGGGGCAAGCGAAGCTGTCTTGCGGGGCCGCGGACGCCGCCCTAGATCATGCGCATGACTATTGCTGCAAACAGCCTCGACCTGATCGGCAACACCCCGCTGGTGCTGCTGAAGGGGCCGAGCGAAGCGACCGGCTGCGAAATCTGGGGCAAGTGCGAATATGCGAACCCCGGCGGTTCAGTGAAGGACCGCGCCGCGCTCTATATCGTCCGCGACGCCGAAGCGAACGGCAGCCTGCGCCCCGGCGGCACGATCGTCGAAGGGACCGCGGGCAATACCGGCATCGGGCTTGCCCTCGTCGCCAATGCCCTGGGGTACAGGACGATCATCGTCATGCCCGACAATCAGAGCGCCGAGAAAATGGCGACGATCCGCGCATTGGGCGCCGAGCTGGTGCTCGTTCCGCCCGCGCCCTTCGCCAACCCCGGCCATTTCGTCCACACTTCGCGCCGCATCGCCGAGGAAACCGACAATGCGATCTGGGCCAACCAGTTCGACAATATCGCCAACCGCAAGGCGCATATTTTCGGCACGGCCGAGGAAATCTGGGAACAGATGGACGGCCGCATCGACGGCTTCACCTGCGCCGCGGGCACCGGCGGCACGATCGCGGGAACCGGGCTGGGGCTCAAGGCGCATGATCCGGACATCGTCATCGCGCTCACCGATCCGCACGGCGCGGGACTCTATAATTATTACCAATGCGGCGAGCTGAAGCCCGAAGGGTCGAGCGTCGCCGAAGGCATCGGGCAGAACCGCATCACCGCCAATCTCGAAGGCGCGCCGATCGATACGCAGTTCCGTATCTCGGACGCCGAAGGGCTCGCGGTGGTCCGCCGCCTGCTCGACGAGGAGGGGCTGTGTCTCGGCCTCTCGTCGGGGATCAACGTCGCCGGCGCGATGGCGCTGGCGCGGCAATTGGGCCCGGGCAAACGCATCGCAACCATATTGTGCGACAGCGGGTTTCGCTATCTCTCGACGCTCTACAACCCCGAATGGCTGGCGAGCAAAGGACTGGAGGCGCCAAAGGAGACAGCAGCATGAGCGTTCGGATCGACACCCCCTCGGCGCCCAAGCCGCAGGCGTCTCCGCCGCCCGTGGTGGCGCCCGTCCACGATACGATGCGGCGGCTGCAGATCGGTATCGCCGGCGTGCTTACCGTGCTGCTGCTCGTCGGCATGGCGGGGCTGATCGGCGAGCGCGCGCGTGAACGCGCCGAGGCCGAGGCCCCGGCAACCGCCGAAGTGAAGATGCCCGGCGAAGAGCCCGCCGTCGGCGCGCCGCTCGAAGAACTTGGCGTCCAGCCGGTCTCGCCGTCGTCGTCGTCGTCGAAGGATGAAAATGCGGCGACCTCGGTCAAGGTCCCGCAGGCGGTGGCGCCGGCGGCGACCGTTCCCGATCTCGAACCCGACCCTGAACTCCAGCGCGCGCGCCAGTCGAAACAGTGACCGCTGTATCGCGCAGGCCGGTGCTGCGCGCTTTCCTCATCTCCATTGCAACTGTCGCTCTGGCGTGGGTCGCTGGCGGGCAGGCACTGCTCGGGCGCATCGATCCCGCGCTCGCCGTCCCCTTGCTGGCGCCCCCAATGCTGCTCCTCGCCTGGTGGCAGCGTCGCGAGCCCGCCGCGGTCCGGCGGCGCACTTCGTTTTTGGCGCTGGCGTTTCTGGTTGCGGCGCAGGCGTTGCTCGGGCTGGTGCTCGCGGGCTCGGCCGGCTGGCCGCAACTGCTGCTGATTATCGTCGCGGCGGGCGTTGCTGCATCGCTCGCCGACCTCGTCGTCCAGTGGCGTCCGCGTCCGGCATTCCTGCCATGGCTCGCCGGGCTCGCGCTCGCCGTCGGCTGGTTCGCGGCGGGGCACGCGCTGCTCGCTATCCTCTATCGTCCCGCCGCGGCGCAGGCCGGTGCACCCGCCGTCACCATGCTCACCGGCCTGCCGTTGCGCTGGACGGGCGGTGGCGACATCGCGGCGATGATCGTAGAAGGGGCGAATGACGGTCCGGCGCTCGCAAAGCTGACCGCGACCGGTCCGGTGTCGCTCGTCGACAGCCTCGCCGATCATGTCCCGCCGCCCGGCGGGGCGCTGCTGCTCGCGCATCCGCGCGCGCTCGCGCCGCAGGAGCTGGCCGCGATCGACGCCTTCGTGCGCGGCGGCGGCCGCGCGGTCGTCCTCGCCGACGCGCTGTCGGGCTGGCCCGCGCGCCACCCGCTCGGCGATCCGCGCAACCCGCCGGTGACGAGCCTGCTCACCACGCTGCTCGATCATTGGGGCGTCGCGCTTGCCGCCGCACCCGCCGCCGAGGGCGCGGCGCTTCCCGCCGATGTCGATGGCGCGCGGCTGCGGCTGTTCAGCGCCGGCCGCTTCGATCGCCTGCCTTCGCAATGCCAGGCCTTCGCCGGCGGGCGGGTCGCCCGCTGTCCGATAGGCGAGGGCGAGGCCTGGCTCATCGGCGATGCCGACCTCCTCTTCGCGCCGCTCTGGCAGCCGCTGGTGCCCGGCGCCGACCATCTGCGGCAGGCCGACACGATGGAGTGGCTCTCCGCACGCCTGTGGCCCGGAACGGGCGCCGGCCTGCTCCGCCCGCTTTGGATTCGCGCCCGCGCCTCCTGAGTCGGCGTTTTCGCCCCAATTCACCCCGATTGAAGCTGTTCAGCGGTGCCTCCGCTGCGCCGCGCGACCGCTATTTACCCAATTCCGAGCGCTTTTTGCGGTAAATAGGGGCTAGATTCCCTATTCTACCCTAAAATACCCCTTTTCACCCCGATCTATAGTTGATACTCAAGCAAGTGGAGAGGGGCATTCTCCACCCGGGCCGAACCATCTGGAATCCTGCGATTCCGGCGCCGGGAAAGTTTTGCCCGGTGGCGCGATACGGGGGGCAGAGCGATGGCGATTGTGACGCCCGGCCAGTATGCGGGCACCAATTTCGCCGCGATCGATGGCAAGGGGCGCGTCGCCGTCCCCTCTCAGTTCCGCAACAATGTGCCCCTCAATGCGGACGGTCAGCGCGTGCTCTGGGTCGGTTTCCACGAAAAACTGCCCTGCCTCGTCGCCTATGGCCAGGACCAGTACGACCGGCTGAACGGCGAGATCGAGCGGGACCGCGAAACCGCGCGGCTGCGCAACCTCGACTTCGACGAGGACGCCGAGTTCAAAAAACGCTTCAGCTATACCGAGCCCTACACGCTCGACGACAGTGGTCGTTTCCTGCCCAGCTTCATCCACCGCGACCGCGTCGGCGATGCCGGCGCGACGGCTTTTGTGGGGTCGGGCCGCCGTCTCGAAATCTGGTGGCTGCCGACCCTGGCCGAATGCGCGGCGGCCGATCCGGTGCTCCAGCGCCTCGCCGCCTCTTGGGACGCCACGAAAGGGAAGGGGCGCAAATGACCGACCTTTCTCGCGATCCCCGCCACGATCCGGTCCTCCGCGAAGAAGTCATCGCCGCGCTCGCCATCGCCCCGGGTGAGCGCCATGTCGATGCGACCTTCGGCGCCGGCGGCTACACGCGCGCGATGCTCGCCGCGGGCGCCGATGTCGTCGCCTGCGACCGCGATCCCGACGCGATCGCCGAAGGGCAGGCGCTCGTCGCCGAAGCCGGCGGCAAGCTGACGCTGGTCCGCGGCCGCTTCGGCGAAATCGACCGGCTGCTCGCCGAGCGCGGGATCGATGCGGTCGACGGCATCACCTTCGACATCGGGGTCTCGTCGATGCAGCTCGACCGCGACGAGCGCGGCTTTTCGTTCCAGAAGGACGGCCCGCTCGACATGCGCATGGCACAGGAAGGCGAAAGCGCCGCCGACTGGCTCAACCGCGCCGACGAGGCCGAGATCGCCGACGTGCTCTTCCACTATGGCGACGAACGCCAGTCGCGCCGCGTCGCGCGCGCGATCGTCGCCGCGCGTCCGCTGACTCGCACCGCCGAGCTTGCGAGCGTGATCCGCAAAGCGCTGCGCCATCCGCCCGGCGCGCCCAAGGATCCCTCGACCAAAAGCTTTCAGGCGATCCGCATCCACATCAACAGCGAACTCGACGAACTGGTCGCGGGCCTTTCCGCCGCCGAACGGCTGCTGCGTCCCGGCGGCCGGCTCGCCGTCGTCAGCTTTCACAGCACCGAGGACCGGATCGTGAAGAATTTCCTGCGCGAACGCAGCGGTGGCGATGCCGCGGGTTCGCGTCACCGGCCCGCGCCGATCCCTCTGGCGCGGGCCGCAACCTTCGAGACGCCGGCGCGCAAGGTGCGCCCGGGCAAGGAAGAGGAAGCGCGCAATCCGCGCGCGCGTTCGGCGACGCTGCGCAGCGCGGTCCGCACCGCGGCGCCCGCCTGGCCGGATGGTTCGATGAAGGAGGCGATGTCATGCTGATGGCGGCCCGCAAGCTCCAGGGGATCGGCCTGGTTCTGCTCGTGCTCATCTTCGCGATGATGCTCTATCCGGTATCGCTAAAGGTGGCGGCGACGCGCAGCGAACTGACGCGCATCGAGCGCGACATCCTCCGGGCACGCGACAATATCCGCTATCTCGAATCCGAACTCGCGGTGCGCGCCTCGATGCGCCAGCTCGAACAGTGGAACGCCGATGCGTTCGGCTATTCGGCGCCTGACGCCGCGCAATATCTGGAAAGCGAGCGCCAGCTCGCCTCGCTCGACCGGCTGCCACGCGCGCGCGGTGCGGGCGAGGTCGCGCCGGTGCTGATGGCGATGGTCTCGCCGGTCGCGGTGCCGGCCGCGCCGAAGGAAAGCCCGGTCGCCAACACGCCCGCAGCGGCAAAGCCCGCTACGCCCAAGCCTGCCGCCGTGAAGCCCGTCATGCTCGCACAGGCCGATACCGGCGTGCGCAGCGACGTGACGCCGCGCATGGCGCCGACGCGCCGCCGCGAGCAGCTCAAGATGATCGAGGATCAGCTGCTCGCCGAATCGACGCTCGCCGATTTGAAGCGCGCAGCCGCCCTTGAAGCCGCGGGAGGAAAGCCCGGCCGATGAACACGCTCGTCGTCCGACCGACGCGGGTCCGAACCGCCGGGGTGCGGCAGCAGATATTGCTGACCGCGCAACAGCGTTTGATGATCCTGATGCTGCTGTTCATGGCGGCATTTTTCGTCGTGTCGGTGCGCCTTCTCTATTTTGCGCTGTTCGACACCTCGTCGGGCCGTTCGTCGGCCACCGCCTTCGTCCCGGCGCGCGCCGACATCGTCGACCGCAACGGCGTGCCGCTCGCGCGCACGATCGACGGCTATTCGATCCGCGTCGTGCCGTCGAAGCTGCTCAACGACCGGCAATATCTGGCGGCCGAGCTCCATAAGATATTCCCCGACATGACGCGGCAGGACTTGCTGGCAAAGCTGACCGGGCCGCGCCCGACCTATATCCGCCGCCGCGCGCTGCCCGATCAGGTCGCGGCGGTGAACGCGATCGGCGACGTCGGCTTCGACTTTCCGCGCGAAAAGGAACGTCTCTATCCGCAGCTCACGCTCGCGGCGCACGTGCTCGGCTTCATCAACGCCGACGGCCATGGCGTGACGGGGGTCGAAGGCGCGTTCGACCAGCGGCTGATCGACGAGGCGACGCGCGGCCAGCCGCTCGCGCTGTCGATCGACGCGCGCGTGCAGGGGGTGCTCGAAAGCGAGCTGAGCGCGGCGGTTACCAATTTGGAGGCGATCGGCGGCGCGGGCATCATCCTCGACGTCCACACCGGCGAAGTCGCCGCGATGACGTCGCTGCCGACCTATAATCCGAACAAGCTGACGGGCAGCGATCCCACGACGCGCCGTAACGCGGTCACCTATAATCTCTACGAGCTCGGCTCGACCTTCAAGCCGCTCTCGATCGGTGCCGCGATCGACGCGGGCACGGTGACCAGCATGGCGCGCCGTTACGACGCCACGGCGCCGCTCCCGATCGCGGGCTTCCGTATCCGCGACAGCCATCCCGGCCGCTGGTACAATGTGCCCGAAACGCTGATCGAAAGCTCGAACATCGCGACCGCGCGCATCGCCGACGAACTGGGGCGCGAGAATTTGGAGCGCCTGTTCCGCGACCTCAATTTCGACAAGCGCCCCGAAATCGAGCTCAAGGAACGCGCCTTCCCGCTCTGGCCCAAGAACTGGGGCCGGGTGACGACGATGACGACCAGCTATGGCCACGGCATCGCCGTAACGCCGCTCCATCTCGCGAGCGCCTACGCCGCGCTCGTCAATGGCGGCCTCTATCGTCCGGCGACGATGCTGAAGCTTGGCGACAAGCCGCCGCCGCAGGGGCGCCGCGTGTTCAAGGCGTCGACCAGCGCGCGGATGCGCCAGCTGTTGCGGCTGATCGTTTCGGACGGCACCGGCAAGCAGGCCGACGCACCGGGGTTCCGGGTCGGCGGAAAGACCGGATCGGCCGAAAAGCCGGGCGCGGGCGGTTATCGCCGCCATTCGCTCGTCTCGACCTTCGCCGCAGCCTTCCCGATGGACAATCCGCGCTATATCGTGCTCGTGATGATCGACGAGCCCAAGGGCAACGCCTACAGCTCGGGCCAGCGCACCGCGGGCTGGACCGCGGCGCCGGTGGTGCGCAAGGTCGTGACGCGCGCCGGCCCGATGCTCGGCGTCTTCCCCGACGAAAGCCGCGACGTCGACGTTTCCGAACTCACGCCGCTGCTGCAAAGAGGCGAGGAAACGCACTGATGCGTCTAGCCGCGCTGCTCGACGATCAGGCGCTGGAGGGCAGCGATCCCGTCGTGACGGGGCTTGCGATCGACCATCGCAAGGTTGCACCGGGGACGATTTTCGGCGCTTTCGTCGGCGAAAAATTCAACGGCGAGGATTTCATTCCTGCAGCGGTCGAAGCGGGGGCGGTCGCCGTCGTCGCGCGGCCCGAGGCGAAGGTTGCGGGCGCGGTGCATGTAGCCGATGCCAACCCGCGCCGCGCCTTTGCGCATATCGCGGCGCGCTTCTTTCACCGTTTTCCCGCGACCTCGGTCGCGGTGACGGGGACCAACGGCAAGACCTCGACCGTCGAAATGACGCGCCAGCTGTGGCGCATGGCCGGCTTCAACGCCGCCTCGATCGGCACGCTCGGCATCACGACGTCGATGGAAAGCGCCTCGACGGGGCTCACCACGCCCGACATCGTCACCTTTCTGTCGAACATGTCGGGCCTCGCCGCCGAGGGCGTCACGCACGCGGCGTTCGAGGCGTCGAGCCACGGCCTCGACCAGTATCGCACCGAAGGTCTGCCGGTGAAGGCAGCCGCCTTCACCAATTTGAGCCACGATCATCTTGATTATCATGGCACGATGGAGGCCTATCTCGCGGCCAAGCTTCGCCTCTTTGCAGAGGTGGTCGAGCAGGGCGGCGCGGCCGTGGTCTGGGCCGACGATGACTATTCGCCCGCTGTGATCGATGCGGCAAAGGCGCGCGGCGTCCGCCTGCTGACGGTCGGCACGAAGGGCGAGGCGCTCCGCCTCGTCTCGCGCGAGCCGACCCAACTCGGCCAGTCGCTGATGATCGCCGCGGGCGACGCTACGCACAAGGTCAACCTGCCGCTCATCGGCGCCTATCAGGTCGCGAACGCGTTGGTATCGGCCGGACTCGTCATTGCGACCGGCGGCGACATTGGCCAGACGCTCACCAACCTCGCGCGGCTCCAGCCGGTGCGCGGGCGGCTCGAACGCGCCGCCATCACCAAAAGCGGCGCGCCGATCTATGTCGACTACGCCCACACCCCCGACGCGATCGAAGCCGCGCTCGACGCGCTGCGTCCGCATGCGGCGGGGCGCCTGATCCTCGTTTTCGGCGCGGGCGGCGACCGCGACCAGGCGAAGCGCCCCGAAATGGGCAAGGTCGCGGCGGCCAGGGCCGACATTCTCATCATCACCGATGACAATCCGCGCGGCGAGGATCCCGCCGCCATCCGCGACGCGATCGCCGTCGCGGCCCCGAAGGCGCAAGTGATCGGCGACCGCCGCGCCGCGATCGCCGCCGCGATTGCCGAGACGCGCGCCGACGACATCATCTGCATCGCGGGCAAGGGACACGAACAGGGCCAGATCGTCGGGCGCGGCGATGCGATGCGCGTCATCCCCTTCGATGATGTGACCGTCGCGCGCGAGGAGGCGGCATGAACCCACTCTGGACCGCACGCGCCATCGCCGCTGCCACCGGCGGCATCGCCAGCGCCGACTTCACCGTGCAGGGCGTCGCGTTCGACTCGCGCGAGGTCACGAAGGGCGATCTCTTCATCGCGATGAAGGGCGAGAGCGCCGACGGGCATGCCTTCATCGACAAGGCGATTGCGGCGGGCGCCGCGGGCATAATCTGCGAAACCGCGATCGACCATCCGCATGTCCGCGTCGCCGACAGCGCCGCCGCGCTGAACGCGCTCGGCGTCGCGTCGCGTGCGCGCAGTCATGGCCGCATCATCGGCGTCACCGGATCGGCGGGCAAGACGGGGACGAAGGAGGCGCTGTTCGCCGCGCTCGACCGCTTCCGTCCGGGCAGGGCGCATCGCTCGGTCAAAAGCTACAATAATCATGTCGGCGTGCCGCTCAGCCTCGCGCGTATGCCGAGCGCGGCCGATTACGGCATCTTCGAGATGGGGATGAACCATGCGGGCGAGCTCGCCGCGCTGACGCGGATGGTGCGCCCGCACGTCGCCATCGTCACCACCATCGCCCCCGCGCATATGGAATATTTCGGCAGCGAGGAAGCGATCGCCGACGCGAAGGGCGAGATTTTCGAGGGGCTCGAGCCCGGCGGCACCGCGATCGTCCCGTTCGACAGCCCGCATTATGCACGCCTCCGCGCCAAGGCCGAACGGCACGCCGCGCACATCGTCAGCTTCGGGCTGAACGAAGGCGCCGACGTCCGCGCGGTCGACTGGCTGCCCGACGGACAGGGCGGCTCGCTCGTCACCGCGCAGGTGCAGGACTCGCTGCTCTGCTTCACCATCGCGCAGGCCGGCGCGCACTGGGTCGCCAATTCGCTCGCCGTGCTCGCCGCGGTCAAGGCGGTCGGCGGCGACCTGCCCGCGGCGGGCCTCGCCTTCGCCGAAATGGGCGGGCTCGCGGGGCGGGGCGCGCGGCACCGCGTTGCAGTGCCCGGCGGTGACATCCTCGTCATCGACGAAAGCTATAACGCCAATCCCGCCTCGATGGCGGCGACGATCGGCCAGCTCGGGACCGAATCCGCAGCGCGCAAGGTCGCGATTCTCGGCGCGATGAAGGAGCTCGGCCCGGACGGCGAGGCCTATCACGCCGCGCTTGCCGCTCCGCTCGTCGCGGCCGGAGTGCAATTCGCCCTGCTTGTCGGCGAAGAGATGGCGCCGCTCGCCAAAGCACTTGAGGGCCGCATCGATTTCGAGCATGTGCCCGCCCACTCGGCCGCGGTAGGGCGGCTCGGTGACCTGATCCGCGCCGGCGACGCCGTGCTCGTCAAAGGGTCGAACGGCGTCGGCCTGTCGCATGTCGTGACCGCGCTGATCAGTGGGGATTATTGATGTTATATTGGCTGGCGGAATGGCTTGGCTTTCCGGGGGCTCTCAACCTCATCCGCTACCTGAGCTTCCGCTCGGGCGCCGCGGTCGCGACCGCGATGATCCTCGGTCTGTGGATCGGGCCGCGCTTCATCCTGATGCTGCGCATGCGGCAGGGGAAAGGACAGCCGATCCGCGACGACGGCCCGCAGAGCCACCTCGCCAAAAAGGGCACGCCGACGATGGGCGGGCTGATGATCCTCATTTCGCTGATGATCTCGGCGCTCCTCTGGATGGACCTCTCCAACCGTTTCGTCTGGGCGTGCCTGTTCGTAACCGCGGGCTTCGCGGTCGTCGGCTTTCTCGACGATTATGACAAGGTAACCAAGGCCAGCCACCGCGGGATTCCCGGCCGCGTGCGCCTGCTCATCGAATTCCTCATCGCCGGGGTCGCGGTGCTGCTCATCGTGTCGCGCACCGGCACCGACCTTTATCTGCCCTTTTTCAACGACGTCTATGTCCCGCTGGGGCCACTCTATTATGTCTTCGCGATGGTGCTGATCGTCGGCTTCGGCAACGCCGTGAACCTCACCGACGGGCTTGACGGGCTCGCGACCTTTCCGGTGATCATCGCCAGCCTGACCTTCCTCGTCATCGTCTATCTCTCGGGCAACGTGAAGTTCGCCGAATATCTCGGCATCCCGCATGTCCCCGGCGCGGGCGAACTCGCGGTGTTCGCCGCCGCGATCATCGGCGCCTGCCTCGCCTTCCTCTGGTTCAACGCGCCCCCCGCCGCCGTCTTCATGGGCGACACGGGCAGCCTCGCATTGGGCGGCGCGCTCGCGACGATCGCGGTCACGGCGCAGCATGAACTCGTCCTCGTCCTCGTCGGCGGCCTGTTCGTGGTCGAGGCTTTGTCGGTGATCATTCAGGTCTTCTGGTACAAGCGCACCGGCAAGCGCGTCTTTCGCATGGCGCCGATCCATCATCATTTCGAGCAATTGGGCTGGCCCGAATCGACCGTCGTCATCCGCTTCTGGATCGTCTCGATCGTCCTCGCGCTGGCAGGGCTCGCGACCTTGAAACTCCGGTGATCACCTCGCGCGCCTTTGCCGGTCGCCGCTACGCGGTGCTGGGACTGGCGCGCTCGGGCCTCGCGACGGTCGAGGCGCTCGTCGCCAGCGGCGCGGGCGTCACCGCCTGGGACGAGCGCGAGGACGCGCGCGACGACGCAATGGCGCTCGGCGCCGACATCGGCAACCCGCTCGAGATCGACCTCGTCGGTTTCGCGGGCGTGGTCGTCTCGCCCGGCGTGCCGCTCAACCGCCACCCGATAGCGGCGCACGCCAAGGAAGCGCATGTCCCCGTCATCGGCGATATCGAGCTCTTCGCGGAGGCGCAGGGCGACCTGCCGCCGCACAAGCTCGTCGGCATCACCGGCACCAACGGCAAGTCGACCGTCACCGCGCTGGTCACGCACATGCTCGAAAGCGCCGGGATTCCGACGCTGATGGGCGGTAATATCGGCCTGCCGATCCTCAGCCGCGAGCCGCTACCCGAAGGCGGGGTCTACGTCCTCGAACTGTCGAGCTATCAGATCGACCTCGCACACAGCCTCGCGTGCGATATCGCGGTGCTGACCAATCTCAGTCCCGATCACCTCGACCGCTACGACGGCTTTGCCGGCTATACGGCATCGAAGGCGCGGCTCTTTTCGCTCCAGCATCGCGATCAGGTCGCGATCGTCGCGGTCGACGACGATCCGTCAAAGATGATCGCGGGGCGCATCAATCATCGTCTCCACCGCGTCTCGGGCAAGGATATCGACCCCGCCGACCAGGCGCGCTGGCCCGCGCTGCAGGGACCGCACAACGCGCAGAACGCCGTCTGCGCGATCGCGGTGTGCCGCGTTTTGGGGCTTAACGACGAGCAGATCGAACGCGGTCTCGCGACCTACACGTCGCTGCCGCACCGTATGGAATTGGTCGGCGAAGCCGATGGTGTGCGCTGGTTCAACGACAGCAAGGCCACCAACGCGGCTTCCGCTGCACCGGCGCTGGCGGCATTCCCGCCGGCGCCGGACCAGCGTTTGCACTGGATCGCCGGCGGGCAGGCGAAGGGCGACGGGCTCGCTGCGTGCCGTCCCTGGTTCGGCCACGTCAAACGCGCCTATCTGATCGGCGAGGCGATGGAGCCGTTCGCAGCCGAGATCGGCGACACGGTTCCGGTCGAGCGGTCGGGCGACCTGGCGACGGCGGTCAAGCAGGCGGCGGCGGCGGCGCAGCCCGGCGACATCGTCCTGCTGTCGCCCGCCTGCGCCTCGTTCGACCAATTCAAGGATTATGAACAGCGCGGCGATGCGTTCCGCGCCGCCGTACAGGCGCTCGGGGCATGAGCGGGGGGGACAATATGGACGCGACCGAACGCCCGGTGATCGCCACGACGCGCACGACCAAACGCCGCGGCCCGCGCCTCAGCCGCGCCGACCGCACGCCGCTGGGCCTCTGGTTCTGGGAAATCGACCGCGTCCTGTTGCTGCTGGTGTCGATCCTCGTCGCGGTCGGGCTCGTCGCGGTCGCGGCGGCATCGCCCGTCGCGGCGCAGAAACTCTCGACCTCGACCGCGGCGCTCGACCCGCTCTATTATTTCTATCGTCAGCTGATGTGGGTGATCGTCGGCGTCCCCGTGATGCTGATGGTGTCGATGCTGCCCAAGCCGCAGGCGCGGCGCTTCGCCATTTACGGCACCGTCGCATTCCTCTTCCTGCTCTTCCTCGTGCCGCTCGTCGGCACCTCGGTCAACGGCGCGCAGCGCTGGCTTGGCAGCGGGATGCTCCGGCTGCAGCCGTCCGAATTTCTGAAGCCCTTCTTCGCGGTGTCGCTCGCCTGGGTGCTGTCGCTGCGCCTCCACGACCAGAGCCTGCCCGTTGTCCCGCTTGCCGCGGCGCTCACCGGCGTCATCGCGCTCCTGCTGATGGGCCAGCCCGACCTCGGGCAGACGGTCATCTTCGCCGCGACCTGGTTCGTGCTCGTGCTCGTCGCGGGCCTCTCGATGCGGATCATGGGGATGCTCGCGGGCACCGGCGTTGCCGGCCTCATCCTCGCCTATTTCTTCTATCCCGTCGCGCAGCAGCGCATCAACATCTGGCTGTTCGACAAGGGCGACAGCTTTCAGGTCGACAAGGCGCATGCGACGCTCACCGCCGGCGGCCTCATCGGTACCGGTCCCGGCGCCGGCCTCGCCAAGTTCCAGCTGCCCGAAGCGCACACCGACTATATCTTCTCGGTGATCGGCGAGGAGTTCGGGATGATCGCGTGCATCGCGATCGCGGCGCTGTATCTCGCGATCATCGTCCGCGTGCTCGTCCGCCTCCTCGACGAGGAGGACAGCTTCCTCATCCTCGCGGTCGCGGGGCTGATCGCGCAGTTCGGCGGACAAGCGGTGATCAACATGGGCGTGAACACGCAGATCTTCCCGTCAAAGGGGATGACGCTGCCTTTCATCTCCTACGGCGGATCGTCGTTCATCGCTTTGTCGATCGGCATGGGTTTGCTCTTGTCGCTGACCCGGCGAAACCCCTATGCGGCACGGGTGTCGATGACCCGAAACTGGAACAAGAAATGAGCGCCCAAAAATGACAGCGACGCGCCACTTCCTTCTCGCCGCCGGCGGGACGGGAGGCCATATGCTGCCCGCCTACGCCCTCGCCGGCGAACTGATCGCGCGCGGCCACCGCGTCGCGCTGGTCAGCGACGACCGCGGGCTGAAGATCCCCGGCGCGCCCGCCGAGATGGAAACGCATGTGCTTCCCGCCGGCCGCGTCCATGGCGGCCCCGTCGGCTGGCTCAAGGCCGCGCTCGCGATCCGCAAGGGGCGCAGACAAGCGATCGACCTGATCCGCGAGTTCGATCCCGCGGTCGTCGTCGGCTTCGGCGGCTACCCCTCGCTCCCCAGCCTGCTCGCCGCTGGCGCGACGAAGCGGCCCCGCGTGCTCCACGAGCAGAATGCGGTGCTCGGCCGCGTCAACCGCATGATGGCACCGCGCGTCGACGCGGTCGCGGTCGCCTATCATAATATCCAGCGCTATCCCGCGGGGCACGAGCTCAAGAAACATATCACCGGCAATCCGGTGCGCGACGAGATCGTCGCGATCCGCGACGACGGTTTCCCGCCTTTGCCCGAGGATGGCATCTTCCGCCTGCTCGTCGTCGGGGGCAGCCTCGGCGCGACGGTGCTCAGCGAGGTCGTCCCTGCCGCGATCGCGATGCTGCCGCGCGCCTTGCTCGACCGGCTGCAGGTCGTCCAGCAGTGCCGCGAGGATGATCTGGAGGCGGTGCGCGCCCGCTATGCCGAACTCGGCGTCGCCGCCGAATGCGCGTCCTACATCAAGGATTTTCCCGATCGGCTGCGCTGGGCGCATATGGTCATCGCGCGCGCCGGGGCGTCGACCGTCGCCGAGCTCGCCTGCGCAGGCCGCCCCGCGATCTTCGTTCCCTATCCCAGCGCGATGGACGATCATCAGACGTATAATGTCGTCGACCTCGTCGAAGCGGGCGGGGCGATCGCCTTTCAACAGCCGGCCTTCACTCCGGCCGAGGTCGCGAAGCACATCCAGCGCATGGCGCTCGAACCCGGCGCGCTCGAGGAAGCCGCCGAGCGCGCGGCAAGCTGCGGCCTGCCAAATGCGACGCGCGACCTCGCAGACCTTGTCGAATCGCTCGTCGCGCCGCCGATGATGGACGTGATCCGCGTCGGCGCGCCGTCGCGCTCGGCTGCGGTCGCGGGCGGCGTCGCCGCTACCCGCGCGGGAGACAAATGATGCGCGGCGTTGCGACCGACATCGGCACGATCCACTTCATCGGCATCGGCGGCATCGGCATGTCGGGTATCGCCGAGGTGATGCACAATCTCGGCTATCGGGTGCAGGGCAGCGACATCGCCGACTCCTATGTCGTCGAGGGCTTGCGCAAGCGCGGGATCAAGGTCGCGATCGGTCATGCGGCGGAGAATGTCGACGGCGTGGCGGTCGTCGTAACCTCGACCGCGGTCAAGCGCGGCAACCCCGAGGTCGAGGCCGCGCTCGCAAACCGCATCCCGCTCGTCCGCCGCGCCGAAATGCTCGCCGAACTGATGCGCCTCAAATCGACCGTCGCGATCGCGGGCACGCATGGCAAGACGACGACGACCAGCCTCGTTGCGGCCTTGCTCGACGCGGGCGGGATCGACCCGACCGTGATCAATGGCGGCATCATCAACAACTACGGCTCGAACGCGCGCCTTGGCGCCAGCGACTGGATGGTCGTAGAGGCCGACGAGAGCGACGGCAGCTTCCTGCGCCTCGACGGCACGATCGCGGTCGTCACCAATATCGATCCCGAACATCTCGACCACTATGGCAGCTTCGACGCGATCAAGGACGCCTTCGTCGAATTTATCGAAAATGTGCCCTTTTATGGCGCCGCGATGCTCTGCCTCGACCATCCCGAGGTGCAGGCGATCATCCCGCGCATCCGCGACCGCCGCATCATTACCTATGGCTTCTCCGCCCAGGCCGATGTGCGCGGCACCAATGTGACGCCGGGCCCCGACGGCAACCGCTTCGACGTCGTCGTGCGCGACCGCGACGGGAACAGCCGGACGATCGAGGGCATCCATTTGCCGATGTCGGGTCGCCACAATGTCCAGAATGCGCTCGCCGCGGTCGCGGTCGCGCTGCACATGGGCGTGAGCGACGAAAAGATCGCATCGGGTTTCAACGGCTTCGCCGGGGTCAAGCGCCGCTTCACCAAGGTCGGCGAGATCGCGGTCGAGGGCGGCGTCGTGACCGTGATCGACGATTACGCGCACCACCCGGTCGAAATCCGCGCCGTGCTCTCCGCCGCGCGCGAAGGGGCGGGGGCGGGGCGCGTCGTCGGCGTCGTCCAGCCGCACCGTTTCACGCGGCTTCGCGATCATATGGACGATTTCCAGCAGGCGTTTAACGACGCCGACATGGTGCTCGCGCTCCCCGTCTATGCCGCGGGCGAAGCGCCGATCGACGGCGTGTCGTCCGATACGCTCACCGCGGGCCTGCGCGACCGCGGCCACCGTCACGCGCAAGTCGTCGCCGACGCTAGCGCGCTCGCCGCGAGCCTCGCCGCGAGTATCCGGGCAGGCGAACTCGGCGCGGGCGACATGATCATCTGCCTCGGCGCGGGTGATATCACGAAGATGGCGGCAAGTCTGGCAAGCGCGGTGGAGGCGGCATGAGCGCCGCTGATACGCTTCCCGCCGTACGCGGCAAGCTGACGGCGAAGGCGCCGCTGGCGCCGCTCGTCTGGTTCAAGTCGGGCGGCCCCGCCGACTGGCTGTTCGAACCGAAGGACGCCGACGACCTTGCGGACTTCTTTCGCGACCTCGATCCCGCCGTGCCGGTCATGGCGCTCGGGCTCGGCTCGAACCTGATCGTCCGCGACGGCGGCTTTCCGGGTGTCGTCGTCCGGCTCGGCAAGGCGTTCGCGAAGGTCGAAGCGATCGACGCGACGACGCTGCGCTGCGGCGGCGGCGCGTCGGGCATCCTCGTGTCGTCGACCGCGCGCGACGCGGGTATCGCGGGCATGGAATTTCTGCGCTCGATCCCCGGCACCGTCGGCGGCTTCGTGCGCATGAACGGCGGCGCCTATGGCGGCGAGGTCAAGGATATATTGATCGACGCCGACGTCGTGCTGCGCTCGGGCGAGCGCAAGACGCTGCCGCTCGTCGACCTCGGCTACACCTATCGCCACAGCGAATTGCCCGAAGGCGCGGTGGTGATCGGCGCGACCTTCCGCGGCCGCCCCGGCGAAGCGCAAGCGATCCAGGCTGAAATGGACCGCATCTCGGCGAGCCGCGAAGCCTCGCAGCCCTTGCGCTCGAAAACCGGTGGCTCGACCTTCAAGAACCCCGACGGCCACAAGGCCTGGCAGTTGGTCGACGAGGCCGGCTGCCGCGGCTTCGCGGTCGGCGGTGCGCAGGTCAGCGAGAAGCACACCAATTTCCTCATCAACACCGGCGAGGCGACGAGCGCCGATATCGAGGCGCTCGGCGAGGAAGTCCGCCGCCGGGTGAAAGACAAGAGCGGCATCGAACTGCAATGGGAGATTCAGCGCGTGGGGAAGGCCAAGTGAGCCGGGGTCCGTGGCATGTCGCCGTCCTGATGGGCGGCTGGTCCGCCGAGCGCGAAGTGTCGCTGATGAGCGGCAACGGGGTCGCCGACGCGCTGGAATCGCGCGGGCACAAGGTCACGCGCATCGACATGGACCGCGACGTCGCGCTGCGGCTCGCCGAGGCGAAGCCCGATGTCGTGTTCAACGCGCTCCACGGCGTCCCGGGTGAGGACGGCACGGTACAGGGCATGCTCGACCTGATGGGCCTCAAATATACCCACAGCGGCCTCGTCACCTCGGTCATCGCGATCGACAAGGAATTGACGAAGCAGGCGCTGGTGCCGCATGGTATTCCCATGCCGACGGGGACGATGGTCGACAGCGAAAGCCTCTTTTCAGTCGACCCGCTGCCGCGCCCCTATGTCCTGAAACCCGTCAACGAAGGCTCGTCGGTCGGCGTCGCGATCGTCAAGGACGACAGCAATTACGGCAACCCGATCGCGCGCGAAGCGGTCGGTCCCTGGCAGGAGTTCGACCGCCTGCTCGCGGAACCCTTCATCAAGGGCCGCGAACTCACCGTCGCGGTGCTCGGCGACCAGCCGCTCGCCGTCACCGAACTCCGCGTCAAGTCGGGCTTCTACGACTATGACGCCAAATATACCGACGGCCTGACCGAGCATGTCTGCCCCGCCGACGTCCCCGCCGACGTTGCGCAGCGAATGAAGGACCTCGCGCTGCAATCGCACCGCCTGCTCGGCTGCAAGGGCGCCTCGCGTTCGGATTTCCGCTGGGACGACGAACATGGCCTCGCGGGCATCTTCCTGCTCGAGGTCAACACCCAGCCCGGCATGACGCCGCTCAGCCTCGTGCCCGAACAGGGGCGCGCCGTCGGCATGGATTATGCCGAACTCGTCGAACGCATCGTGGGGGAAGCGTTGTCATGAGCAAGACACAGATCAAGCGCGGGAAAGCGCCGCCAAGGCGGCCCGCGCGCGCGCCAAAAAAGCGGCGCAAGATCCAGCAGTCGCGTCTCAACGCGATCATCAACGCATTGCCGGTTAGCCCGCAGCGGCTCCAGAAGATCGCCAACTGGACGATCGGGCTCAGCCTGTGCGCGGTCGTGGCGATCGCCGCGCACGCGACCGGCGTGACGGCGAAGATCCACGAGGAATATGCGCAAGCGGTCGGCCGCGCGGGCTTTCAGGTGAAGAAGGTCGAGGTCGTCGGCGCCGACCGCATCGACCGGCTCAAGGTCTATGACATCGCGCTCGCGCAGAAGGACCGTTCGATGGCCGCGGTCGACCTTGAGGACGTCCGCGCCGACCTGATGAAATATGGCTGGATCAAGGATGCGCGCGTGTCGCGCCGCCTGCCCGACACGCTCGTCGTCGACATCGTCGAACGCACCCCCGCGGCGATCTGGCAGCACAACAACCGTCTGTCGCTGATCGACGACAAGGGCGTCGTGCTCGAACCCGTCACCGTCGCGACGATGCCCGACCTGCCGCTCGTCATCGGGCCGCGCGCGAACCAGCGGTCGCAGGACCTCGCGCGCCTGCTCGCCTCGGCGAGCAGCCTCAAGGAATTGCTCGCCGGCGCGACCTGGGTCGGCAACCGCCGCTGGGACCTCCGCTTCCGCAGCGGAGAGACGCTGTCGCTGCCCGAGGGCGAGGCCGAAGCGAAAGCCGCGCTCGCCAAATTCGCGCATATGGACGGCGCCAACCGCCTGCTCGGCCGCGGCATCCTCCGCTTCGACATGCGCGACCCCGCGCGCTTCGTGCTCCGCCTGCCGCACGAGGGGCAGGTTGCACCCGCGAAGCTCGACGACATGCGCGCCGCGGTCGACGCCGTCGCGGCCAGCCAGTCGAGCGAGGGCTAGGGTCATGGCGCCGCCGCGCATCGAAAAGATCATCACCGCGCTCGATGTCGGGTCGTGGAAGGTTTGCGCGCTGATCGCGGGGCAGACCGCCGACGGCAAGCTCCACGTCCTCGGCACCGGTCAGCGCGAGAGCCGCGGCGTCCAGCGCGGCTATGTCGCCGACATGGAACAGACCGAACATGTCGTGCGCGAGGCGATCGAACAGGCCGAGCGCATCGCGGGGCTCAATATCGACGACGTCTGGGTTAGCTTCTCGGCGGGCAGCCTGTTGAGCGACGTCGCGCCGATCGAAAGCGAACTCGGCGGGCACCGGATCGAGCAGGAGGATGTCGACGATCTGCTCGCCGCCGGCCGCGCGGGCATCGATCCCGAAGGGCGCATGATCCTCCACGCCCAGCCCGCGCTTTACACGCTCGATGGCCTCAACGGGGTCAAGAACCCGATCGGCCTCCACGCCGACCGCCTCGGCGTCGACATCCACATCATCATGGCCGACGGCGCGCCGGTACGGAATCTCGAGGCGGCGGTGCGGCAGGCGCATCTCGACGTCAACGCGGTCGTCGCCTCGCCGATCGCCGCTGGGCTCGCCTGCCTGTCGGAGGAGGAACGCGACCTCGGCGTCGCGCTCGTCGAGCTCGGCGCGGCGGTGACCACCGTCTCGCTCTACGCCGGCGGCATGCTGGTCGAAATGGCGTCGTTGCCCTTCGGCGCGAGCGACATCACCGACGACATCGCCTCGGCCTTCGGCATCCGGCGCAGTCAGGCGCAGCGATTGCAAAGCTTCTATGGTTCGGCCTCGGCCAGTCCGCGCGACAATAACGAGATTATCGAACTCGAACCCGGCGCGCCCTCTGGCGGCGATTCCCCGCGCATCACGCGCGCGCAGCTCGTCGCGGTGATCCGCCAGCGGCTCGACGCGATGATGGGCGAGATCGGCCGCACCCTGAAGGACCTCCATTTCGTCGGTCCGATCGGGCGGCAGGTCGTGCTCGTCGGCGGCGGCGCCGACCTCAAGGGCATCGCCGACTATACGCAGGCCGCGCTCGGCCGCGCCGCGCGCGTCGGGCGACCGCGCGGCTTGCACGGCCTGCCCGATGCGCATGGCGGCCCGGCTTTCGCGACGCTCGCGGGTCTGGTTCTCTATGCCGCATCGGACCCCGTCGACCTTCGCGACCTGCCGATGATGGCGCAGGATGTTTACAAGCCGGCGGGGACCTCGATCCTCCACCGGCTGATGGCCGCGTTGAAAAGCAGTTTTTAGCGATCGAATGGTCGAAAAGGTTAATTTTTTGGGTGATTCCGGCGTCACAATAGTGCAATGCGGTAACAGTTATCCGGGCGGCAGGACCACCGCCCGACGGGTCGCAAGGTGCAGGGAAGCGGCATCGGTTCGCCGCTGCAGGGAGATTATTTGATGAGCATCAATATTGGCCCGCCGCAGGTCGACGAGCTGAAGCCGCGCATCGCGGTGATCGGCGTCGGCGGCGCGGGCGGCAATGCCATCGCAAACATGATCGCGGCGCGCGTCGAGGGCGTCGATTTCGTCGTCGCCAACACCGACGCGCAGGCGCTCAACGCCTCGCCGGCCGAACGGCGCATCCAGCTGGGGACGCAGATCACCCAGGGACTGGGCGCGGGTTCGCGGCCCGAGGTCGGCCGCGCGGCGGCCGAGGAAAGCATCACGCAGGTCGAAGAGGCGCTCAATGGCGCGCATATGTGCTTCGTCGCCGCGGGCATGGGCGGCGGCACCGGCACCGGCGCGGCGCCCGTCATCGCGAAAGCGGCGCGCGACCGCGGCATCCTGACCGTCGGCGTCGTGACCAAGCCCTTCATGTTCGAAGGCTCGCGGCGGATGCGCTCGGCCGATGCCGGCATCGCCGAGCTGCAAGAGCATGTCGACACGCTGATCGTCATTCCCAACCAGAATCTCTTCCTCGTCGCCAATCCGAACACGACCTTCAAGGAAGCGTTCACCATGGCCGACGAAGTGCTGCAGCAGGGCGTGCGCGGCATCACCGATCTGATGGTCATGCCCGGCCTCATCAACCTCGACTTTGCCGACGTGCGCAGCGTGATGCGCGAAATGGGCAAGGCGATGATGGGCACCGGCGAAGCCGAAGGCGACGGCCGCGCGCTCGAAGCCGCCCAGAAAGCGATCGCCAACCCGCTGCTCGACGGCGTGTCGATGGCGGGCGCGAAGGGCGTCATCATTTCGATCACCGGCGGCGAGGACATGCGCCTGATGGAAGTCGACGAGGCCGCGAACCATATCCGCGAACTGGTCGATCCCGACGCCAACATCATCTGGGGCAGCGCCTTCAACGACAGCCTCGACGGCAAGATCCGCGTCTCGGTCGTCGCCACCGGCATCGACGGCACGGGCGAAGCGGCGCAGGCCGCACCCGCGACGCGCAGCTTCTCCTTCGCCCCCGCCCGCACGGCTGCGCCCGCGCCAGTGGCCGAAGAAACGGTCGAACCCGCGGTGCGCGAAGAGCCGGTGGCCGAAGCCCCGGTGACGCAGGACAATGATCCGGCGCCCGGCTTCTCGCTCGGCGATACCGCCGAACCCGAAGCCCCCGCTGTGGCGGAAGAAGAAGAGCCGATGGAATTGTCGCAGGTCGCCGCGACCTATGACGATACCGCCGACGAACTGGTGCTCGACGCGCCCGAAGCACCGGCGAGCGACTATCGTTCGGCGCCCGCGGCGGAGGCTCCGGCCGAAGCACCGGCGCGTTCGGTCGGCGGCGGCACTCTGTTCGAACGCATGTCGCGGCTCTCGCGCGGGGCATCGACGCCCGACGCCGAAGAGGGCGGCAAGGACGACGGGGTCGATATTCCGCGTTTTCTGGGACGGCAGAACAACCAGTAACGGGGCTATCGAGCGGCCGCCCGCCGGGCACGGCAGGCCGGAAATCGGGATGAGTTGCCCATGCGGCAGGTGAAATTGACGGCGAAGCCGGCGCGCGCGCGCTACCTTGTTCGCGCGCTCGGCGCGCTGTTGCTTGGAACCGCGACGCTCGCCCCCGCGCAGGCGCAGGTGACGCCGCCCGACCCCGCGACGAAAGCCGCGATGGAAAAGCGCACCGCCGCGCGCACCTTGCTGTCGTCGTCGCTCGCCCGCATCGCGGCGAACAACAGCGACACGGCGGCGCTGCTCGATGCGGGGCGCGCGTCGATCGATCTCGAGGATTATCGCGCCGCACTCGGTTTCCTCGTCCGCGCCGAACAGGCGCGACCGCGCGACGGCACGATCAAGGCGGCGCTCGGGTCGGCGATGGTCCATATGGAAAATCCGACGCGCGCGCTCGACTATTTCGGCGAGGCGCAGTTGATGGGCGCGCCTGAACGGCTGTTCCTCGCCGACCGCGGTCTGGCGCGCGACCTGCTGGGGCAACAGGACGCGGCGCAGCGCGACTATCAGCTCGCCCTGTCGATCGCGCCCAACGACGAACTGACGCGGCGCTATGCGCTGTCGCTCGGGATCAGCGGCGACGCCGATCGCGCGGTCGCCATGCTGACCCCGCAACTCCGCGCGCAGGATCGCGGCGCGTGGCGGCTGCGCGCGATGATCCTCGCGATGAACGGCCGCGACAAGGAAGCGACCGACATCGTCAACGCGACGATGCCGCCCGCGATGGCGCAGAATATCACGCCCTATCTGCTCCAGATGGACCGGCTCAATCCCGCGCAGCAGGCCGCGGCGGCGCATTTCGGCCGGTTCCCCAGCGGCCAGCCCGGCCCGAAACGCGGACCCGTGCAGGTCGCGGCCGCGACGCCGCCGGCCGCGGCGACGGGCAAGCCGGCGGTGCCCGACCGGCGGCGGCCCGCCGCTGCGGTGACGCCGACGCCCGCGCCGGTGCCCGCCACGCGCAAACCCGAGCCGGCACCGGCCGTGCGTTCGCCAACGCCAACGCCAACGCCAACGCCAACGCCAACGCCGCGGGCCGCCCGGCCGGTCGCCGCGCCGCCCGCGTCGGCATCGGCGCGTACGGAGGCCGTTCGCCCAACCCCGGCACCCGCGCGCCCTGCGGCGGCACCCGAACCGGTCGGTGTGGCCGTCGACGCCGGAAAAGGGCCGATCGGTCCCGGATTTTCGATCGCCGATATGGGCCGTTCGACACCGGCCGCATCGCCGTCCGCCCCGGCTGCTTCTCCGCCCGCCGCGAGCGCGGCCGCGGCGTCCGCCCCGCTCGCGTCGCTCGCCGACATCGTCGGGTCGATCGAGATCCCGGCCGAAGAGCTGAGCCGGCCCGACAATGCGATCGGCGCCGACACGCTCGCCATGCTGCTCGAAGACAAGCGCAAGGCCGAAGCGGCCGAAGCGGCGAAGCGTGAAAAGGAAGAGGCGGCCGCGAAGGCGAAGGCCGAAGCCGACGCCAAGGCGAAGGAAGAGGCCGCGAAGAAGAAGGCGAACCCCGCGCGCCTCTGGGTCCAGATCGCGACCGGCTCGAACCTCAAGGCGCTCGCCTTCGACTATAACCGCTTCGCCAAGCGCAACGCGGCGCTGTTCAAGGGCAAATCGGGATCGACCGCCGAATGGGGCCAGACGCGGCGCCTGCTCGTCGGGCCCTTCTCCAACCGCAAAGCGGCGCAGGACTGGCTCGCCGACTATAAAAAGGCCGAAGGCGACGGCTTCCTCTTCGACAGCGAAATCGGCGAAATCGTAGAGCCGCTCAAGTGAGCGTCGCGGCCTGCGCCAGCAGACCGGAAAACAGCCGGGGGCGTCGCCATGTGGAGTCGGGCCGCGTCGTGCGGGGCCCACGCGACGATTTTCAGCGCGACCGCGACCGCATCATCCATTCGATTGCCTTCCGCCGCTTGCGCCACAAGACGCAGGTGTTCGTCGCCCCCGACGGCGATCACTACCGCGTCCGCCTGACCCACAGCATCGAGGTCGCGCAGATCGGCCGCGGCATCGCGCGCGCGCTCGGGCTCAACGAGGATCTGACCGAAGCCCTGTGTCTCGCGCACGACATCGGCCATCCACCCTTCGGCCACGCGGGCGAGGATGCGCTGAAGGCCGCAATGGCGGCGCACGGCGGCTTCGACCACAATGGTCACACGCTGCGCACGCTCGCGCGCCTCGAATGCCCTTATCCGCTGTTCGACGGCATCAACCTGACGTGGGAAACATTGGAAGGGCTCGCCAAACATAACGGCCCTGTGACGAACCCCGGCTGGGCTCTTGCCGAAATCGACCGCGATTTCGGGCTCGATCTCGCCAGCCATGCCAGCCTCGAGGCGCAGGTCGCGGCGATCGCCGACGACATTGCTTACGACAATCACGACATCGACGACGGCCTGCGCGCCGGCCTGCTCGATCTCGACCAGTTGATGGCGCAGCCCTTCGTCGCGGCCAATTACCGCGCGGTCGAGGGGCGTTTCCCCGGTGCGCCGCGCGACCGGCTGCTGCGCGAACTCGTCCGCGACCAGATCGGCGTGATGGTCAACGACGTGATCGCCGCAACCTCCGCCAACGTGTCCGACGCCGGCGTTGCCAGCGCCGACGAGGTCCGCGCCGCGGGGCGTACGCTCGGGGGCTTCTCGCCCGAACTCGCGGCTGCGGAACGCGAACTCAAACGCTTCATGTATAAAAATCTCTATCACCATCCCGAGCAGCTCGCCGCCGCCGAGGCCGCGAACCGGGTGGTCGCCGACCTCTTCGCCGCCTATGCCGCCGATCCCGCGCTGATGGGCGCCGACTGGTCGGCTCGGCTCCCCGGCGAAACCTGCGCGACAAACCGGCATATCGGTGATTATATCGCGGGCATGACCGACCGTTTCGCCATCGACCGCTATGCCGACATCTTCGGCCGCGACGCCGTGCCTGCGGCGCTGGCGCATGCCTGACGCGCTGATCGTCGGCGCGACCGGCATGGTCGGCCGCGCGGTGATCGCCCATTTCGGCTCCACACCCGTCACCGTCCTCGCGCGCCGTGCGGTCGAGGGGCTTGCACCGCATCACAAGGCGCTGGTCGCGCCATCCGAACGCTGGGGCGACATCATCGCCGCCGAACGGCCCGCGGTCCTCATCTCCTGTCTCGGCACCACGATCCGGCAGGCGGGGTCGCAGGCGGCGTTCCGCGCGGTCGACCATGACCTCGTCCTCGCCGCCGCGCGCGGGGCGAGGGCGGGCGGCACGCCGCACATGATCGCGGTCAGCTCGGTCGCCGCCGCGGCGAAGAGCGGTAATTTCTACCTTCGCACCAAGGGCGAGACCGAGGATGATCTTGCCGCGATCGGCTTCGGCCGCCTCGATTTCCTGCGCCCCGGCCTGCTCCGCGGCGACCGGCCGGGGCCGCAGCGCCTCGCCGAAGGGCTTGCGACGATCGCCGCGCCGCTGACCGATGCGCTGCTCCACGGCCGCTTCCGCCGCTACCGTTCGATTTCGGGCGACAGCGTCGCCGCCGCGATCGTCGCGCTGGCCGGGCAAAAGGGCTCGGGCGTGTATATCCACGAAAACGACGCGATCCGCGCGCTCGCCGATTGACTCCGCCGGGACGCAGCGCCAAGGCTCGCGGCGTCTGTCGGGCTCCGAAAGGGATTCGACCGGCCGCGCGGGAGAGCGCGGGGGCAACCCCGCCACCGAAGGAGCAACCGCCCCGGAAACTCTCAGGTCAAGCGGACCGCGCAGGCTGGAACGGACACTCTGGAAAGCGTTCCGGCCGTTTCTGCCGGAACCACCGAAGGGGTAACTCCATGATATCGTGGAGGAAAACTCTCAGGTTCCCGTGACAGAGGGGGCATGGCGACAGCGCGGCACCCGGCCGCGCCTTGCCGTGTCAACGACGGGAGTGCGATATGCGCGAAGATGAAGAAATTCCGATCGAAACGGCCACCCTGCCGCTCGACGGCTGGCACCGCGCGAAAGGTGGCCGCATGGTCGAATTCGCCGGATACTGGATGCCGATCCAATATGAAGGCATCATGGCCGAACATCTCTGGACGCGCGAGAATGCCGGCCTGTTCGACGTCAGCCATATGGGCCAGCTGCAGCTTTCGGGCGACGGCGTCGCTGAAGCGCTCGAAGCCCTCGTCCCCGGCGATATTTCGGCGCTGAAGCCCGGCCGGATGCGCTATTCGCTGCTGCTCGACGAAGACGGCGGCATTCTCGATGACCTGATGATCACCAACGAAGGCGATCAATATGGCATCGTCGTCAACGGCGCGGTAAAATGGGAAGACATCGGCCACCTGCGCGAGAATCTCCCCGACGATATCACGCTCAACCATAATGAGGATTACGGCCTCTTGGCGCTGCAGGGGCCGAAGGCGGTTGACGCGCTGTCGCGCCTCATTCCCGAAGCTGCGACGCTCGTCTTCATGCAGGCGACCCGCGCGACCTGGCAGGGCCATGCGATCGGCCTCAGCCGCTCGGGCTACACCGGCGAGGACGGCTTCGAAATCTCGCTCCCGAACGAGGCGCTGACCGCTTTCGCCGACGCGCTCTGCGCAATGGAAGAGGTCAAGCCGATCGGCCTCGGCGCACGCGATTCGCTGCGGCTCGAAGCAGGCCTGCCGCTTTACGGGCACGACCTAAGCCCGGAGATCGACCCCGCCGAAGCCGACCTCGGCTTCGCGGTGAGCAAGCGCCGCCGCGAGGAAGAGAATTTCCCCGGTGCCGCGCGCATCCTCGGCCATCTCGAGGACGGTCCGCCGCGCAAGCGCGTCGGCCTGACCATCGACGGAAAGCTGCCGGTGCGCGAGGGCGCCAGGCTGTTCGACGGCGAGGACGAGATCGGCGTCGTGACCTCGGGCGGTTTCGCGCCCAGCGTCGGCGCGCCGATCGCGATGGGCTTTGTTCCGACGGGCCTGTCCGAGCCGGGCACCGCGATCGCCGCCGAAGTGCGCGGCAAGCTGGTCCATTGCACCGTCACCGCCATGCCATTCATTCCGCACCGTTATGTGCGCAAACAGGGAGCCTGATCGATGCCGCGTTATTACACCGAAGAACATGAATGGATCGACGTCGACGGCGACGTCGCGACGGTTGGCATCACCGACTTTGCGCAGGGCCAGCTCGGCGACATCGTCTTCGTCGAGGTTCCCGACACCGGCGCCGAACTGACCGCGGGCGGCGACGCCGCGGTGGTCGAATCGGTGAAGGCCGCCAGCGATGTCTATGCCCCCGTCGACGGCACCGTGACCGAAGGCAATGGCCAGCTCGAAGAAGACCCGGCGCTCGTCAATTCGGATCCCGAAGGCGAAGGCTGGTTCTTTCGCATGACGCTGTCCGACAAGGGTCAGCTCGACGGCCTGATGGACGCAAAGGGCTACAAGGCCTTCTGCGACGCCCTGTAACCGATCGCCCCTCCCGCGGGCGGGAGGGGGAGGGATGCGATGACCGACGCCGCGCCAGCCAATTGCCGCCTGATGGTGGCCACGCCGATCTATGACGGCGCGCAGGGCACCTATGTCCGCGCGGCGCTGGGTCTCGCGTTGGCGGCGCAGGCACAGGGTGTGCCGGTGCGGTTCGAGTTCATCCTCCACGAAGCCCAGATCCACCGCGCGCGCAGCCTGCTCGCCGACCTGTTCGTGCAAAGCGATTGCAGCCATCTGCTCTTCGTCGATGCCGACATCGACTTCGCCGCCGCCGATATTTTTTCGATGATCGAGGCGATGGCGGGACGGCCCGACTGCGCTATTCTCGGGGCCGCGGTTCCGCGCCGTACGGTCAACTGGCCGCAGGTCGCGCGCGCCGCCGAGCGTGGATTGGGAAGGGACAATGCGGCCGATCTTGCCCGATATGCGGGCGATTTCGCATTGAGCTTCCTGCAAGCCGATCAGCGCTTCGCGATCGCCGACCTCGTCGAGCTGTCGCAGCTCGGCACCGGGCTGATGCTGATCCGCCGCGATGTCGTCGAAACGCTCGGCGCGCGGCACCCCGAACTCGTCTTCCGGACCGACGCGCGGGACCGGCAGGGGACGGGAGTGGGCGAAAGCGTCCACGCGCTCTTCCTGCCCGAGATCGATCCGACCAGCGGCCTGATGCTGTCCGAAGACTATGCCTTCTGCCGCCGCGCGCGCGATGCGGGCTTTCGCATCTGGCTCGCCCCCTGGGTCCGCACGACGCACAGCGGCCCCGCCATTTTTCGCGGATCGCTCGCCGATCTCGCACCGCTTTTTGCTTCTTCTTCCGATAGCTGACCGGAGTATTTCATGCGTTATCTCCCTCTCACTCCCGATGACCGCACGGCGATGCTTGCGGCGGTCGGCGCGTCGTCGATCGACGACCTGTTCGCCGATGTGCCCGTCGAGGCGCGGCTCGATGGTCCGATCGAGGGCCTGCCGATGCACGCGAGCGAACTCGCGGTCGAACGCCATATGGCGACGCTCGCGCGGCAGAATCGCGCCGCGGGCGACGGGCCTTTCTTTCTCGGCGCGGGCGCCTATCGCCACCATGTCCCGGCCAGCGTCGATCATCTGATCCAGCGCGGCGAGTTTCTGACCGCCTACACGCCTTACCAGCCCGAAATCGCGCAGGGCACGCTGCAGATGCTGTTCGAATTCCAGTCGCAGGTTGCGCGGCTGTTCGGCACCGATGTCGCCAACGCGTCGATGTACGACGGTTCGACGGCGTGCTGGGAAGCGATCGTCATGGCGCGCCGCATCACCAAGCGCGCCAAGGCGCTGCTGTCGACGGGCCTCCACCCGCACTACCGCAGCGTCGCACGCACGATGGCGAAATATACCGGCGATGTGCTGGTCGACGGCGATCCCTCGCTCGATGCCGGCACCGACTGGGCGGCGCTCGCGGACAGCATCGACAAGGAGACGAGCTGCGTCGTCGTCCAATATCCCGACATCCTCGGCCGCATCGACGACATGACGAAGCTCGCCGCGGCGTGTCAGGCGAATGGCGCGCTGCTGGTCGCGGTCGTCACCGAACCCGTCGCGCTCGGCCTTATCAAGTCGCCCGGCGAAATGGGCGCCGACATCGTCGTGGGCGAAGGGCAGGCGATCGGCGTCGGACTGCAGTTCGGCGGGCCTTATGTCGGCCTGTTCGCCTGCAAGTCGAAATATGTCCGCCAGATGCCCGGCCGCCTCTGCGGCGAAACGGTCGATGCGAATGGAAAACGCGGGTTCGTGCTCACCCTGTCGACCCGCGAACAGCATATCCGCCGTGAGAAAGCGACGAGTAATATCTGCACCAATGCAGGGCTTTGCGCACTGGCCTTCAGCATTCACATGACCCTGCTGGGCGAAGCGGGGCTACGCCAGCTTGCCGGGATCAACCATGGCCGCGCGCAGGCGGCGGCGGCCGAGCTGGCGAAGGTGCCGGGCGTGTCGGTGATGAACGACAGCTTCTTCAACGAATTCACGCTTCTGCTGCCCGCCGACGCGCGCGCGACAGTGCACAAGCTCGCCGAAATGGGCGTGCTGGGCGGCGTGTCGCTCGGTCGTCTCTATCCCGAAAATGATGGCCTCGCGAATGGGCTGGTGGTCGCGGTGACCGAAACCGTGACCGAGGATGATATCGCCGCCTTTGCCGCGGCGCTGAAGGAGGTGCTGGCATGACCGCGCTCAACCGCGCCGGCTGGCGCCCCGAAATGAACGCCGCGGGCGGCGCCGACGACAATGTGACCTTCACCGGCAATCGCGCCTTGATGCTCGAGGAACCGCTGATTTTCGAGATCGGCTCGACCGAAACCACCGGCGTCGATTTCGACGAGCAGGCGCCTGCCGCCGACCTCGGTTTGCTGATGCGCAGCGATCCCATCGGCCTGCCGGGGCTTAGCGAGTCCGAAACGGTGCGCCACTATACGCGCCTGTCGCGGCAGAATTACGCGATCGATCTCGGCCTCTTCCCGCTCGGTAGCTGCACGATGAAGCATAACCCGCGCCTCAATGAAAAGGTCGCGCGGATGCCGGGCTTTGCCGACGTCCACCCGCTTCAGCCGCAGGAAACGGTGCAGGGCGCGTTGGCCGTGATCAACGAACTGGCGGTGTGGCTGATCAAGCTCACCGGCATGTATGGCGTCGCCATGTCGCCCAAGGCGGGCGCGCATGGCGAGCTTTGCGGCATCCTCTGTATCAAGGCGGCGCTCGAAGCGCGCGGCGAGGACCGGCGCGTGCTGCTCGTCCCCGAAAGCGCGCACGGCACCAACCCCGCCACCGCGGCCTTCGCGGGTTTCACGGTCGAGGATATTCCGGCGACCCCCGAGGGCCGCGTCGACCTCGCAGCGCTCAAGGCGCGCCTCGGCCCCGACGTCGCGGGGGTGATGATCACCAACCCCAACACCTGCGGCCTGTTCGAGCGCGACATGAAGGCGATTTCCGACGCAGTGCACGCCGCGGGCGGCTATGTCTATTGCGACGGCGCGAACTTCAACGCGATCGTCGGCCGCGTGCGTCCGGGCGATCTCGGCATCGACGCGATGCACATCAACCTCCACAAGACCTTCTCCACCCCGCACGGCGGCGGCGGTCCGGGGTCGGGGCCGGTCGTGCTGTCGGAGGCGCTCGCGCCCTACGGCCCGCTGCCCTTCGTCGCGCGCTACGCCGACGGCAGCTTCAAACTGATCGAAGAGGAAAATGCCGGCGAGGAGCATCCCGCGACCTTCGGCCGCATGACCGCCTTCCACGGCCAGATGGGCATGTTCACGCGCGCGCTGACCTATATCCTCAGCCATGGCGCCGACGGGCTCAAGCAGGTCGCCGAGGATGCGGTGCTCAACGCCAACTATGTGCTGCGCAGCCTCGAGGACGTGCTCGACGCCCCCTTTGCTGGCTCGGGTCCGTGCATGCACGAGGCGCTGTTCAGCGACAAGGGGCTCGCCGAAGGCTTCTCGACGCTCGACATTGCGAAAGGGCTGATCGACGAGGGCTATCACCCGATGACGGTCTATTTCCCGCTCGTCGTCCATGGCGCGATGCTCGTCGAGCCGACCGAGACCGAGTCGAAGGCCGTGCTCGACCAGTTCATCGGCGCGCTGCGCAGCATCGCGCTGCGTGCGAAGAATGGCGACCCGGCGCTCAAATCGGCGCCGCACTTCGCTCCCCGCGCGCGGCTCGACGAGACGCTCGCGGCGCGCAAGCCCGTCCTCGCCTGGGAGGATTGATGACCGATCCGGCGCCCGGCCCCGAACGCCCCGCGCGTTCCGGCGCCGGGTGCGTCATGGTCGGCGCGCTGTTCGCCATCGTCGCACTCTTCGGCTGGCTCATCGCGATCACCGCCTACGGCCTCGTGGTCGAGCAGTGGGAGATGGTGCGGGTTCGCCGCGAGTTCAGCTATGACTGGGCGTTTCTCTATGCGCCGCTGTTTGCGGTCGGCCTTGGGCTCGCGGCCGCCTTTCTTGCGTCGCGCCGGGCATCGGCGGCGCGAATGGCCTTGCTGATCACGATCACCGGCGCCATTGCGCTGCTCACCGGCGTCGTGCTTTTCGGCTTCGGCGGACTGATCTGACAGGGGAAAGGCGCATATGAGCTGGGACACCATTTTTCTGCTCGCCAATTATTGGGCCTTTGCCGGCTGGATCGCGCTCGCCTTCCTGCCGCGCGGACCGAGGATCCTTGCGGCGATCCTCTATGTCGGCGTGTTCCTCCTCTGCCTCGCCTACACCGTGCTGATCGTCGGTTTCCTGACCGGCGGCATCGATCCGGGCGGCGCGAGCGGGGCCGATTTCACGACGCTGAAGGGCGTGATGAAGCTGTTCGACAGCCCGGGCGGGGCGACGATGGGGTGGATCCATTATCTGGCGTTCGACCTGTTCACCGGCATGTGGATTGCGCGCGACGCTGACCAGAAGGGCTTCAGCCGCGCCGTTCAATTCCCCTTCCTGTTCCTGACGCTGATGGTCGGCCCGGTCGGCCTCTTCGCCTGGCTGATCGTGCGCGAGCGTCGCGCCCGGGCGCAGACGAAAAAGTGACGCCGCAGCCATGGATGCCGGGCGACCGCGGTGAAGCCGACAAGCGCCACGCCCCCGCGACGCTCCGGAACCGCGATGCCATCGCCGCCGTGCTTGCCGACTGGCTGCCGCCGGCGGGAAGTGTGCTCGAGGTCGCGAGCGGATCGGGCGAGCATGTGATCCATTTCGCCGCGGCTTTCCCGCACCTGGATTGGCAGCCGAGCGATCCCGACCCCGCCGGTCTGGCGTCGATCGCGGCCTGGCGCGCCGAGGCCGGGCTCGTCAACGTCGCGCCGCCGGTCGCACTCGACGCCTCGGCCTCGGGCTGGCCGCTCGACCGGGCCGATGCGATCCTCTGCATCAACATGGTCCACATCAGCCCGTGGGAGGCGACGCTCGGCCTGTTCGCGGGAGCCGCGCGATTGCTCGCACCCGGCGCGCCGCTGATACTCTATGGCCCCTACACCGAACCCGATGTGCCGACCGCGGCGAGCAACCTCGACTTCGACGCCAATCTGCGCGCGCGCGAGCCGGCATGGGGGCTGCGCGACACCGATATGATCAAGTCCGCCGCCCGCGACGCCGGGCTCGCCTTCGCCGAGCGCCGGGCGATGCCCGCGAACAATCTGATGCTGCTCTTCCGCCGCACCTGACGGACCTGACAGGGTCGGCCGATCGGCGCTTTACCTCGCCGGCAGAACCGTTAGCTTTCTCATCAATTGCGCGCAAACGACGCGATTCGAGGAGAGAGAGGCGATGGGCCGCGACGTTTCGGAGCTGTTTACGTTCGACGAATTCCTGACCCATTGGGCTGCCGAGCGTCCCGAGCGGGTGGCGATGCGCGAGGAGGACCGCGTTTACAGCTACGCCGAACTCGATGACCTCACCGCGCGCGCGGCGTCGGCCTTGATCGCCGCGGGGCTCAAAAAGGGCGACCGCATCGCCTGGATCGGCAAGAACAGCGACCTTTATTTCACGCTTTTCTACGGTGCGGCGCGCGCGGGCATCGTGATGGCGCCGATCGGCTGGCGCCTGTCGCCGACCGAATGGGCGTTCATCGTCAATGACACGCAGGCGAAGATCGTCTTCGCCGGGCCGGGGTTCGAGGGATTGGCCAACCAACTCGACGGCAGGCTCGCGAACGATCCGGCGATCATGAGCGCCGACGACGCATGGGCGATGATCGAGGGCGCGGCGCGCACGTCCTTCGCGCCGTCGGACGCGAACGATGCGGTGCTCCAGCTCTATACCTCGGGTACAACCGGCAACCCCAAGGGCGCGGTGCTGTCGAACCGCAACCTCTTCGCGCTGCGCAAGCATTCGAGCACCCTCGACATGCCCTATACCAAATGGGAGGATGACGAGGCGGTGCTGGTCGCGATGCCATGCGCGCACATCGGCGGCACCGGGCTTGGCATCATGGCGCTCGCGGCGGGGCTTCCCGGCGTCGTGCTTGCCGAATTCAATCCCGACGGCGTGTTCGACGCGGTCGAACAACATGGCGTCACGCGCTTCTTCATGGTGCCCGCGGCGCTCCAGATGCTGCTGATGCACCCGCGCTGCGCCAGCGTCGATTACAGCCGCCTCAAATATATCCTCTACGGCGCCGCGCCGATCCCGCTCGAACTGCTGCGCCAGTGCATCCAGGTCTTCGGCGCCCAGTTCATTCAGGCCTATGGGATGACCGAGACGACGGGCACCATCTCGATGCTGCCGCCCGAGGACCATGATCCCGCGGGCAACGCGCGGATGCGCTCGGCAGGCAAGGCGCTGCCCGGGGTCGAAATCGTCATTCTGGGTCCCGACGGGCAAGCCGTCCCGACCGGTGAAGTTGGCGAGGTCGTCACCCGCTCGTCGAACAATATGCTGGGTTACTGGAACCTGCCCGATGCGACAGCCAAGACGATGACCGGCGACGGCTGGATCCACACCGGCGACGCGGGTTATCTGGACGAAGACGGTTATCTCTTCATCCACGACCGGATGAAGGACATGATCATCACCGGCGGCGAGAATGTCTATCCGGCCGAGGTCGAAAGCGCGATCTTCGGTCACCCCGCGGTGCAGGAGGTCGCGGTAATCGGCATCCCCGACCAAAAATGGGGCGAAACAGTGAAGGCGGTCGTTGTGGCCAAGCCCGGAACGCGCGTCGAGGAAGCCGATATCATCGCCTGGGCGCGCGAGCGCATCGCCCCTTTCAAATGCCCGCGCAGCGTCGACGTCATCGAGGCGCTGCCACGCAACGCCAGCGGCAAGATTCTACGCAAGGACCTGCGCGCGCCCTATTGGGAGGGGTATGAGCGGATGGTGAATTGATGCGATCCTGTCTGGGTGTGCAATGAGGAAAAGCAGAATGAGGAAAAGCGGAATGTACTTTTGCGGACATCCTCCGTGGGTCGTTGGTGTCGCGTCGTTCGCCTTTGCTCTTTCTGCCTGTTCGCCGGAAGCAAGCGACACGAAGCCGGAAGCCGGCGTCGAGCGAGAAGCGACCCCCGACACTGCACCCCCCGCACCCGCTGCGCCAGCCGCCGCCGACGATCCTGCGGTCACGAAGGCGCTTCGAGGAATTTCCGAAGATCCTGCCACGCTTTTCGCGACCGCCCGCGCTGACCTTAATGGCGATGGCGCAATGGAATTGCTGGTCTATCCATACGGCCCCGGGATTTGCGGAACGGGCGGCTGCAATTTGATCGTGTTGACGCCGGACGGCGACGGCTTTCACAAAGCGGGCGACACGAGTGTAGTGCGGACGCCCGTTCGGCTGCTGACAAGTTCGACCAACGGCTGGCGCGATCTGAGTGTGTCGATCGGCGGCGGCGGCATTGAATCGGGGCAGGTCAAATTGACGTTTGACGGCAAAGCCTACCCGCGCAACCCGACGGTGCTACCCGCCGATGCAAGGGTCGATGGGCAAACTGGTTCGGTGCTCATCACCGACCCGCCTGCAGGAAAAGCCTTGCCGCAAGACTCCTAGGCCGATTGCCGCGCACGCGCGCGCCGGAACCCGTCGCGCGCCATGCAGCGATCGAGCCATGCCCTCGTCGCATCCCCCAGCACATCGCCGGCGCCGAGCGTCGTCGCGAGGAAGGCGGCATAGCCGATCGCGATGTCGGCAATGGTGAAGCGCCCCGCGACGAGCCACTCGCGCCCGTCGCTCAGCGCCGCCTCGATGCTCTTTGCCCGGCCACCGAAGAACGCCTTATAATCCTCGACCGCCTGCGCGAGCCGTCGCTCCTCGGGCTCGACGCGCGTGTAGCGGATCATGATCGCGAGCGGGAAGGTCAGCGTCGCGTCGCTGCGGTGCAGCCAGTTGCGCCACGCCCAATAGTCGGCCTCGTCGCGGCGCACTTCGAGCGGCGTGCCCTCGGCGATGCGTTCGCAGATCGCCGCCGATTCGGTCATCAGCCGCCCATCCTCGACCCAGCCGGGGATGGTCATCAGCGGGTTCACCGCGCGATAATCGGGCTCGAACGCGCGCGGCGGGAATTTGAGCAGGCGGAGGTCGACGTCGATCCCCGCCTCCTCGACCGCCCACAGGCAGCGCAGCGAGCGGGCGTCGGGACAGTGGTAGAGAATGGGAAGCGTCATGCGGCAACCTCCTTCGGGCGGTCGATATGGCGGCGATGCTCGCGCCAGGCGATGAACAGCCCCGACATGATGATCAGCGGCGCGCCGACCCAGGTGGTGTCGGCGGGCAGGGTGCCGAAAAAGAACCAGCCCGCGGCGATCGCCCACAGCAGGCTCGAATAATCCATCGGGATCACGACCGACACCGGCGCGAGGCGCAGCGCGCCGGTCAGCGACATCTGGACGACCGCGCCGAGGAAGCCGAGCCCGACCAGCAACAGCCATTCGTGGCCGTCGTGCGGCGTGATGACGAAGGGCAGGGCGATTCCGAGCGGAATCATCGAGAGCAGGCTGAACCAGAAGACGATCGTCGCGGCATTTTCGGTGCGGCCAAGATCGCGCACAGCGATGGTGATGAGCGCGGTCATGATAGCGCCGGTCAGCGCGACCAATGTGCCGGCGCCGTGCGTGCCGCCGAAACCGCCCGCGAAGCTCGCCAGCGGGTCGAGCACGACGAGCACGCCGACGAAGCCGACGATCACCGCGCTCCACCGCTGCCACCCCGTCGCCTCGCCGAGTAACAAGGCGGCGAAGATGACGGCGAAGATCGGCACCGAAAGGCTGATCGTCGTCGCCTCGGCCATCGGCAGCAGGATCATCGCGCCGAAATTGCACGCCATGCCGGTCAGCCCCATCAACATCCGCCGCGCATGCGCGCCGATCCGCCGCGTCTTCAGCGACGGCAGGCCGCTCGTCGCCATCACCCAGGCGAGCAAGAAGGGCAGGACGAGCGCCTGCCGCCAGAACAGGCTTTCGACAACATGGATGCCCGCCGCGTCGATATTTTTGACGAGCACGAACATCAGCGAGAGGCTGACCATCGCGAGCAGTCGCAACCCTATGCCGCCGAGATAATGCTGCGGAGGCCCGTGGATAGGGAGTGTGGGGGGCGGGGCGGGGGACGACGCGTCGCTCATTGGAAATTGCGCATATCAGCACGGCCCGCGCGCGCAAGCCGTCATCCCCCTTGCCCCGCCCTTCCAATCCGGCTAGTGGCGCACTCCGGCCTAGGGGTATAGCTCAGTTGGTAGAGCATCGGTCTCCAAAACCGAGGGTCGCGGGTTCGAGTCCTGCTGCCCCTGCCAGGCCGTCCGATCGCTTTTGAAGCGACCGATGCCCGGCGATCAACCGCCTCCCCGCGCCAGCCGTGCCTCGATCTTGCTGGCGCGCGCCTTCGCCGATGCATCTTTCGCTCCGGCAAGCGCTGGAGCCGCCGTCGCGAGCAGCCGCCGCGCCTCGGCTTGGTCGCCGCTTCCCAGCGCCGCTTCGGCGAGCGCGAGGTCGGCAGCCGCGCCGATGTCCGGATTGCCGAGCAGCTGCGCCATTTTTTCCCGGTCGAGGCCGGTCAACAAGCCGCGCGCGTCGGCGAAACGGTCGTTGGCGATCAGGCATTCGGCCGTGAAATAGCGCACGACATGCGTGAGCGGATAGTCGGCGCCAAAGGCGGCGCGCGTCGTCGCCAGCGCGTCGTTGGCGATTCCCATCGCTTGGCTGCGGCGGTCGGTCTGGCAGAGCGCCGACGCATAGTCGGTCTGGCCGACCAGCGCCTGATGCGATTGCGGTCCGGCCAGCGCCGCCGCGCCCCGCCACACACGCTCGGCTTCACGCGCCGCGGCGTCATATCGCCCGAGCGCGGCGAAGCTCTCGAACCGCGTCGAATGCAGCCCCAGCGTGAAGCGGTGATCGGGGCCGAATCGCTTCTGCATCGCGGCAAGGAGCGGGGCGCTCGCCTTCAAGGCCTCGTCGTGCCGTCCCGTCATCGACAGGCTGTTCAGCCAATGCTGCCGGGTGACAAGCGTGTCGGGATGGTCGGCGCCGCGGAGGCGTGTCGAATCGCGCACGATCACGCGCGCGACCGGTTCGGCCTCTTCGGCGCGCCCGAGGCGCATCAAGGTCAGCGCGAGCGATGAGCGCGCCTTGAGCAATTGCCCCGCCGGAACCTCGCCGCCCGCCGCTTTGCCGATCTGCACCGCGCGCTGGAACGCGCGCTCGGCGGCTTCGATGTCGGCCATATAGCCATAGGCGCCTTCGGCCGAGGCGAGCGCGAAGCCGACGCGCCCGCTGTCGCCGCGAGCGCCCAGCCGCGCGCGTTCGGCGGCGAGCAGCTTGCCCGCCACCTCGAGCCGTTCGGGCTGGCCCGACGTCGATTCCATATGGATGCGCCCGAGCCGGCCGACGATGGCATCGTCGCTCCCCGCTTGGCCCGCCTTGTCGAACAGCGCGTCGGCGCGCGCATATTCCGCGCGCGCGGTGTCGAAATCGGACCGCTGGTGAAAGGCGCGCGCAACCGCGAGATGGAGCCGCGCGGCGACATGCGGCGCTCCGGCGAAGCGCTGGTCGATCTGCTGGCTCGCGCGCTTGATCGCGTCGATCACCGTCTCGTCGGCGCTCGATTTCGCCGGGTCGGGGCTGCCGAGCACGTCCTCGGCAATGAAGGCATAGCTGGTTTCGGCGAGTTCGCGCGCCGCGACCGCCTCGTTGCGCTGATGCCAGGCATAGGCGGCGAGCGCCGACGCGGTCAGCAGCCCGATGGTCAGGCTGGCGAAGGCAGCGCGAACCCACGGGCGCCGCGCGGCGCGCCGCTCTTCCAGCTTCTGCTGCTCGGCGAGCCGTGCCGCTCGTTCGGCTTCGACTTCGGCTTCAGCGCGCCGCTGCGGTAGGCGGTCCAGCCGCTCGGCCAGCTCTTCGGCGCTCGCGAGCCGCTCGGCGGGCGCCCCCGCCGCCGCGCGCGCGATGTCGCCCCGCAGCAACGGATCGGCCACCCGCGCTTCCCAACCCGGCGCCAGCGCCGCCGAAAAATCGCCGATAACAAGTTGGTAGAGGATGAGGCCGAGCGCATAGATGTCGCTCTTCGCCGTCGGCACCGCCTCGCCCGCGAGTTCGGGCGCGCGATACGCCAGCGTTCCCGAACGGGGCTCGTCCCGGCCGAGATCGGCGTCGAGCGATCCTGGGTCGGTGATGTGGTAATTTGCGAGGACCGCATCGTCGAGCAGCCGTCCGCTACCGAAGTCGACCAGCCGCACCACCGGCTCGTCGTCGACCCGGTCGATCAATATGTTCGCGGGCTTCAGATCCTTGTGCAGGACGCCCATGCCGTGCACCGCCGCTAGCGCGCGCGCGATCATCGCGGCGACCGACAGGCGCCGCTCCAGCGGGATGGCGGCCAGACCGCCCGCGGTCTCGGCCCACGCCAGCAGATCGTCGCCGCCCCAGGCATATTCGAGGAAGAAGGGCGCGGCGTCGAAATTCCATTCGTGGAGCGCCGGGATCGGTGCGGCCTTGCCCAGCCCGGCGAACAGCAGGCGCGACAGCGCCGCCTCGCGCTTCAGGCTGCGCAGCCGGTCGGGGGCATCGGCGAATTTGAAGACGCGCGCCTCGCCGGTCTTCGCCTGCCGCGCACACCAGACATCCTCGCTGCCCGTATCGCCGAGCGGACGGTCGAGCTGCCACAGCTTCCGCCCGGGCACGCTGTCGCCCGGCGCAAAGGCGAAGCGCGGCGCGAGCGGAGTGTCGATGCTCTCGACCGCGACCGGCGCGACCAGCCGGTATCCGACGCGCGGCACCGTCGCGATGATCGCATCGGCGTCGCCGCCCAGCGCCTTGCGCAATTTCGATATCGCGGTGGCGAGCGAACCTTCGACGACGGTGAGGCCCGGCCATACGGCGTCGAGTATCTCGTCCTTGGTGACGACCTCGCCTGCGCGCAGCAGCAGTTCGTGCAACACCTCGAGCGGCTTGCCCTCGAGAGCGACGGCGCGGCCGTCGACGCGCAGCGCCCAGCTCGCTTCGTCGAAATCGGCGTTCGCGAAATGCCACAGGCGCCGCCGGCGCCGCGACGAATGGGTTCCCGACATAGAAATCACAGCCCCCCGATCATTCTTTAGAAAAGCTTTAGAACAGGATCAGGACGCGAATTCAAGGATGTGCGAGCACCGCATCTCGAATGATCGGGGAGGCGAAGATGAGCAGCAATAACGAGCAGCCGGTCCGGCGCGTCGAGGACATCCACGGCTTTTTCCGCACCGGCACCGTCCGCGGCGTCGGAAACTGGTCCGAAACGCATGTGAGTTCGTCGAGCAGCGGCGGGGGCGGCTATATCCATAACGGGTCGGGCCACATCTCGGCGCCGACGGTGAGCGTGTCGTCGACGACCACCGAAGTGATGCGCTTCTTCATGGAATATGGCGAGGACGACGAGGAAGAGGTGACGATCAAGGGCGGCGGCTTTGCCGCACGCGAGGGGCAGCGAGTCACCGTTATCCGCATCGGCTCGCGCCCCGGCTGGGGCTATAATGTCGGCTATCACAACCATAATACGGGATCGACCTATACCCCGGACCACCGGCTCGAATGGCCGCTCGACAAACGCCCGTCACGCAAGATGATATTCTTTGCCCCGATCATTGGCGCGATGCTGGGCGCGGCGGTATTGTGGTGGTTTTTCGCCTTGGGCGCCTTTGGCTGGGCACTCTATGCCTACAGCAAGAAAAATGGCGAATATCAGCGGCTGAAGGCGGCTGTGCGCCAGCGCGTCGACGAGCTCGTCGTCGAAGCGAAGGCCGGGCACGGCCGGATTCGCAGCGCTAACGACAGCGAAGCCGCGTGATCGGGGGAATGGGAATGCGTCGCAACTGTAGACATCATGCTCTGCTCCCCGTGCTGCTCCTTGCGGCCTGCGGCAGCGGTGAAACGCCTTCGGGTGGGGCGGCCGGGGCGACTGCGCCGGAAAAGGCCGGTGCTGTCGTCCCGGCCGCCTCGCCCCCCAAAGACGGATCGATCGAACAGGACCGCGAAGGCGCGCTTCGCGCCGCGGGCTATCAGCAGCGCGGCGGGGCTTGGATGGCGAGCTGCGAAGCCGACATCGAGCCGGTGCCCAAGGATAGCTGGTACGGCCTCGAAAGCGCCGAGATGCGCGACCTTGATGGCGACGGCACCGCCGAAGCGGTGATCAGCGGCGGCAGCAGCTATTGCTTCGGCAACACCGGTCTGTCGTTCAAGCTGCTCGCCAAATCGGGATCGGGCTGGAAGCTGATGGCCGAGAGCATGGGCATTCCGGCCTTCTATCCGCGCAAGGGCATCGCTTGGCCCGACATCGAGGTCGGGGGGCCGGGATCGGACTGTTTTCCCTTCCTGCGCTGGGACGGTCGCAAATATGCCTATGGCGGGCGCTCGCTCGAGGGACGCATCTGCGAACTCGCGCCGAAGGCGCAGGTAATCAAGGGCGGCCTGCCGATGGCGACCGGCCTCTGGGCGCGAAACCACGGCGCCTGCGACGCGCTCGCACGCGGACAGGGCGATCCCGACTTCATCTTCAACGGCAAGATCATGACCGGCCCGCAGGATTACTACGCTGTCACGCCGTTCAAGGCGCTCGGCGACGGACGCTACCAGACCGGCGGCGAGCACGAGCGGCAGGTCATCGACATGAGCGACCCCAAGTTCATCATCGTGCAGGAGGGCAATTGGTGGAGCGGCGGCTACACCTGGTGCTCGCCCGCGCAAAGCTGGGAGCCGTGGGAATATTCACCGGAGGATTATTCATGATCCGTTCGCTGTTCGCGTTCGCACCGGCACTGCTGCCGGTCGCGGCGCTCGTCCAGTCGCAACCAGGGCCCAAGCCCTGGCCGCGCGAGGTTCAGGCGTTCTACGACGAACTTAAGGCCGAATGCCGCGCGGGCGGCGGCAAATTCGTACCCGACCGCGCGAATTTCGCGGTCGAGACCGAAGTGACGGGCGATGGCAAGCCCGACTGGGTGGTCGAATATAGCGCGGCGCATTGCACCAATCAGGGCTATTCGGCGTGGTGCGGGACGGCGGGCTGCATGATCGCGATTCTGGGATCGGCGCGCGGCGGCGGTCTCACCGAAATTTTCAGCAACAACGTCCGGGGCTGGGAGGCGGTGAAGCTCGACGGCGGTCGCACCGGACTCGGCCTGTCGGTGCATGGCACCGTGTGCGGCAGCGTCGGCGCCGACATGTGCCTCGAAGTATTGCGCTGGGACGGCCGCAAATGGGCGCTCGCGGGGCGCCGGCGCGGGACGGCCGCCGATCTTGGCCCTGACAGCGGCGAGCCGACGCCCGCGCCTTCGCCCGGCCATGACGCGCGCTGGCAGTTCGGTGGCACCGGGGCAGGAGCAGTCGCGGCGGTGACTGCACACCCCGAATTCATGGCATTGGGGCTGCGCTGCCAGCCGGGAGGCGGCCTCTATATGAGCGTCGTTCCCACCAAGAGGCTGCGCCTGCCGCCCGCCGGCCGGCCGCTCCTGATCGGTTTTAGAAGTTATGCGGAGTTTACCGAAACGACGCAGCAGTTGATGCTCGAGCCCGGCAAGCCCGATTTCAGCGGCACGCTCGATCCGGCAACCAAGGCGCTGCTGACCGGCGCTGACAGCGACCTTGCCGTCTACGCCAGCACCGACGGCGGCGACGAGTGGCAGGAGATCACCTATCTCTCGCTCGCGGGATCGACCGCGGCGATCCGCTCGCTCGAACGGCAATGCCCGCGGGTGGTGCGGTGATTACCCGAGGCGGCGCGCGCAATCATGCTCGCCCGGTTCCAGCCCGCGCCGTGGAGCCGGTGCCTTCCAAATCGGTCGCCGTGACATCCCGGTCGTCGTCGCGTCCGGCGCCCCCCAATATTATTCGGGTTGCGGCGGCGGGAAAATCTGCTGATCAACCCGTATCGGGCAGGCGGGGCGTGGGCATGTTGGCAAAGCATAATATCCTGATCGTCGACGATCACCGCATCACGCAGAGCGGGTTGCGGTTCCTGTTCGGGTCGCTCGACCGCTATACGGTCGTGGGCGCGCTCGATCGCGGCGCGACCGTCAATGCCTTCGTCCAGTCGCAGCCCGTCGACCTGGTGATCCTCGACCTCAACCTGCCCGACGTGCGCGGAATCAATGTGCTCGCCGAAATCGTCGGTTCGCGCGACATGACGGTGATCATCCTGACCGGCGAAACGCATGTGAACGAAATCCATTCGGCGCTGAAGCTCGGCGCGCGGGCGATCGTCAGCAAGTCGGACTCGCTCGACCATATCGTCGCCGCGTGCGACGCGGCGCTGGCCGGCGAAATCTATATCTCGCCGCATATCGGCGAGGCGCTCGGCAAGTTCCAACAGCCGCCGGTCGCGCTGTCGTCGCGGCAAATGGCGATTCTTCACTATCTGGCGCAGGGCGAGACGAACAAGGAAATCGCCTATCGGCTGGCGATCGCGCCGCCGACGGTGTCGTTCCATATCGCCGAACTGCGGCGCAAGCTCGACGTCTCGCACAACCGCAAGATCGTCGAGCGCGCGAACGAGCTAAACCTGCTCTGATCGCACGTTTAGCAGCGGGTGGAGCGCCATTTCGCGGCATGCGGGCTTGACCGCCATCATCGTGACGAGCTGGCTGAGCCGCCCGCGCGTCACTGTCGTGTCGTCATAGGTCAGCGCGATCGTCGGGCCGCTCGCGGCGGCGTCCAGTCCGGCCTCGAACGCCGTGCGGTCGTCGAAATCGAGCAGCGTCCAGCCGTCGAGCTCCATCTGCAAGGCTTCGGCGGACACCGGAGTGACCGACGGAAAAGCCGCCGGCAGCGCGATCCGGATCTCGGTTCCGGCGTCACTCGATGCGACAATTTTCAGCGATCCACGCAGCGTGCTGATGATGCGCTGTGCCGATCCGAAGCCCGATCCGCTGCCTTCGTCGCTTTCATCGGCGCGGATGCGGGTCATGGTGCCGTCGTTCAACGCCGCGACGAGTTCGGCGGGCATTCCGTCCCCGCTGTCGCGGATTGTGATGATGGCGCAGCCATCCTCGATCGCGAGCGAGAGGCTCGCCCCACCGGTATCGGTATATTTGTAACTATTGCTGAGCAGATTGGCGAGCGCGCGCATCAGCAAGGGGCGGTCGGAGATGATCGTCACCTTGTCCGCGACGCGGACGTCGAGCTTCAACTTCTTGCCCGCGAAGGGGGTTTTGAACATCATCGACAAAGGTTCGACCAGCGCCTCGGCGCGAAAGCTGCTGAGCGCGACGAAGCCCGAATCGCTCGCCGCGATATTGGCGCCCGAGATCGTCGTCGACACGATCTCATTGAGATAATCGGCCGAGCTTTCGAGCATTTCGACCAGCTCGTCGTCGGCATCGGTCCGGGTCTGGCGCTTGAGAACCTCGACCGCGCTGTTGAGCGCCAGGATCACCTGCCGGCTGTCGTGCCCCGACGCGTGGAGCAGCGCATTCTGGCTGTTGACCGTTTCGAGCGCGAAAGCCTTTTCCTCGGCAAGCCGCGCCGCGCGCTCGCTGATTTCCAGCCTTTCGCTCAGCGACTGCGCATATTTCCAGTCGGCGACGAGCTTGTCGCGCTGGATTTTCTTGAGGTTGAGCCCCAGCGCGACGGTTACCATCACCGCTTCGAACAGCCCGACCGGTCCGGCGAGGTGCCAGTTGATGGGCAGCCAGGCGAAAATGCCCATCGACGCGATCGCCGCATAGACGATGAAGAGCGCGAGGCTCGCCCAGCCCACGAAGAGCGGCCAGAGCTGGAAGCCGAGCTGTTTCATCGCGGCGTAGCCGACGAAGGGAAGGAACAGCGCGACCGCCACGGCGACCAGCCAGGTCGCGATGTGCAGCAGGAAGCGGAGCTCGGGGGGATAATAAGCGAGGCCCGGTTGGAAGAACATGATCGCGAGCGCGAACCAGATCAGCGCCTTCAATACCATGTCGCGCCGCGGAAAATGGGTCGGGGTGTTGACGAAGCTCCGGCAGAATTGCGCCATCGACGCGGCAAAGCCGCATTTGATGAAATCCTCGACCGCCAGCCCGGTCAGCGGTTTGTCGTAGAGGAAAAAGATCGTGATATAGCCTTCGGAATGGACCGTGTTCAGCGCGAAAAAGGCTTCCGCGACCGCCAGCCACAGAAACTCCTTGAAACCCGTGATCGAGAAGAAGAGGAAGTTGAGCAGGAGCAGCGTCAGCGCGCCGACCACGACGCCCGACACCATCGAGATATTCGCGCGCCGTTCCTTGAAAAAGGTGCCATAGCTGTTGATCTTTAGCGGCATATAGGTCGAATTTTCCGAAATAAACTCGATGGCCACCAGCGCGTCCTGACGCGGGCCGAGGACGAGTTCGGAGCTGAAGGCCTGATAAGTGCCGAGATTTTGCCGGGCGGCCTGCGGATCGGTGCCATCGACCACCAGGGCGAGGCGGCCCCCTTTTGCTTCATAGAGCCGGAAGTGTTTGAGCGACCCGCGGCCCGTGGTCAGAATCCAGCTTCCTTGCTCGTCGCTGGCATTGCGGACCTGCAGCAGAACGACGGTGCGTGTGCCCGGCGGCCCGAAGTGGATGGTCGAACCCTCCACCTGCTGAAGCGGGCCCCGCAGGATGGCGTCCAATTGCGGCGTCCGGATGTCGCCGGGACGCTTGGCGAAACGTATGAAAGGCGCCAGATTCGGCGCATCCTCATGCGCATGCAGCTCGAGCACGGGCAATGTGTCCGGCGCGGCCCACGCCGGCTGTACCAACCCGAGCAGCGTGAAAAACAGGACGGCAAGCAGGCTTCGCATCATGGGCACCCGTCGTTCGCTTACGGGGCCAGCGGTTCCATCATGTTCACGGAGGGCAGATGCGCAAATCTACGCGCTTCCCCCGAATATCAGCGACCCACCCCCCGGTGACGGGTCACCGTAATGGTCGCAGGGCCCGTTGTGCAAGCATGACGTCAACGGTCCGTCGCAAATTCACCCAAAAAAACATTGGGTAGACGCTCGGGGGACCGTCGCCCTAGTCAACGCGCACAAAGCTGAGGATGCAATCATCCCATCAGCTGGGGGCGCATAATTTTTGGGGGGTGGGGTGGACCAGCCGGAGGACGCGACGTCCTCCGGCGAACCCCTCGCCATGCTTGAATGTCGAGGGGAGTCTCAATCATGTCGCGTATTTCGAAATCCCGCCTGCTGGCCACCAGCGCGATCGTCGGCCTGTCGATCGGCCAGATGATCGCGCCGGCCGGAGCGCAGGAATCCTTCGGTATCCATAACGACCAGCCCGAGCTTCTGGAGATCGTCGTTGCCGAGGAAGAGGATGTCGAAGGCCTCGACATCGGAATCTATGCCGACAACGGCCCCGTCACCGTCGACAATGCCGGCGACATTCGCGGTGACGGCACGAGCCTTGGCAGCATCCAAAGCCGTCCGAGCGGCGGGATTGTCATCGCGCAGCCGGGATCGAGCGTCACCAATAGCGGCGGGATCACCGGCGGCTCCAACGGCATCGCAACCTCCTATTTCTTCAGCGAGGACGAAAATGATAACGAACTGCCGCCCGAAGCGCGCGCGGCCGACACGACGGTCGTCAACACCGGCCTGATTCGCGGCGACGCGGGCAGCGGCGTCGGCCTCGCCGGCGGCGGCAGCGTCACCAACAGCGGCACGATCCAGGGCCTCACCGGCAATGTCGGAAATGGCGCGCAGGGCATCGGGGTCGCAATCACCGAATTTCCGGACGCAATTGCCGAGGGGGTGACCGGCGTCGGGACTATCGTCAACAGCGAAACCGGCCTGATCGAAGGAACGGTCTTCGGGGCGCTGCTGCAGGGCGGCGGCACGATCGACAACGCCGGTATCATTCGCAGCACTGGCAATCCCAATCCCGCGACGCCGGGCGTCAGCCCCTTCGGTATCATTCTCACCGCCTCGCCCGATCAGGCCGGCCGAACCGCGACCGTCAATAACAGCGGAACGGTTTCGGGGTTCCTCGGCGTGCTCGCGGGCGGCTCGCTCGATGCGGCGGTCATCAACAACAGCGGCAACATCAATGCCCAGACGACGGCGATTTTCGCAAACCTGTCGGGCGACCTCGTCGTCAACAACGAAGCGGGCGGCGAGATTACGTCGAACGGCTTTGTCGCGATCAATTCGGCGGGCGGCACGTTGACGCTCGACAATGAAGGGCTGGTTCGCAGCAACGCCAATTCGGCGATCCGCGTCGGCACTCCGGGCGCCTCGATCACCAACAGCGGCACGATCGTCGGTGGCGGAAGCGACGGCATTTATGCGAGCGCCAATGGCGTAACGACGATCAACAACGCCGAAGACGGCACGATCACCGGCGCGGCGTCGGGCGTCCATGCAGAGCTTGGCGGGCTCAACCTGACCAACGCGGGCTCGATCAATGGCGACGGCGCCAACCCCGGCTTCGACGCCCCGCCCGACGCGGGCGTCACCATTTCGGGCGGGGTCAGCTCGGTCACGAACAGCGGCAGCATCACCGGCAACCGCTTCGGCATCACCACCGCCAACTATTTCAATCCCGCGACTGGCCAGCTCCAGGGGCTCGCGACGGGCACCACCGTCGTCAACAGCGGCACCATATACGGCTATAACGACGACGGCGTGCGGCTGATCGGCGGCGGCAGCGTCACCAACAGCGGTGAAATCGGCGGCCAGATCGAAGCCTTTGCCGACGGCATTTCGATGTTCGCCTACACCGACCAGGCGAACGAGGATTATAGCGCGCTCGTCACGAACGAGACCGAGGGGCGGATCATCGGCGTCCGCTTCGGCGTCATCCTGTCGGGCGGCGGCGAAGTCGTGAACGACGGCGAGATCATCGGCGCGTCGGGCGGCGTCTATATTCAGGGCACCGCGCTCAATACCGACCCGAACGAGGAACGCAGCGGGCTCACCGCGAACGTCGTCAACCGCGGCACGATCACCGGGCTCGGCGATTTCGGCGGCACTGGCACGGAAGGCTATGGCGTCGGTTTCGGCAGCGACATGTCGACCGCGACGCTGGTCAACGGCGGCACGATCGGCAGCGAATTCGCCGAGGGTGTCAGCCACGGCTCGCTCGCCGATCTCACGATCACCAACGAGGAAGGCGGCGTGATCACCGGCGCCACCTCGGGCATCTACAGCGGCTCGAGCGGTACGCTGATCGTCGACAATGAGGGTACGATCCGCGGTAACGGCGCCTATGATGGTTTCGACGCGCCGCCCGACGCGGGTATCACCATCGGCACCGCGTCCTCGAGCGTGACCAACAGCGGCACGATTAGCGGCGCGAACGCCGGGATCACCACCGCCTTCGTCTTCGACGAAGAGATCGGCGCGCTCGTCGGCCTCGCGGTGGGCACGCAGGTGACCAACAGCGGCAGCATCCTCGGCGAAGCGAACGACGGCGTGCGCCTGATCGGCGGCGGCTCCGTGACCAACAGCGGGTCGATCCGCGGCGAGGGGACGACCTTCTCCGACGGCATCTCGATGTATGCCTTCACCGATCAGGCGAAGGAGGATTTCAGCGCCTCGGTCGTCAACGCCGAAGGCGGCGAAATCGAAGGCACGCGCTTCGGCATCATCCTGTCGGGCGGCGGCGCGGTCGAAAATGCCGGCGACATCACCGGCGTCGATGGCGGCATGTTCATTCAGGGCACCGCGATCAACACCGATCCCGGCGAAGATCGCAGCGGCCTGACCGCCAGCGTCGTCAACAGCGGCACCATCACCGGCACCCGCGATGACGGGCTCAACGGGTATGGCGTCGGCTTCGGCAGCGACCTCTCGACCGCGACGCTCGACAACAGCGGCACGATCAGCAGCGTCGCGGCGGCGGGCGTCTTCCACGGAACGCTCGGCGACGTGACGATCAACAACGCCGCTGACGGCGTGATCGAGGGCGGCGCCTATGGCGTCTACACCAGCGGCGAAGGCAAGCTCGATCTCAACAACGCCGGCACGATCCAGAGCGCCGGAACGGGCATCGAATCGACGACGCAAACCACGCTCGTCAACAGCGGCACGATCGCTGGCGGGGGCGGCGTCGCAGTCCTGCTCGGCGCCTTCGACGACAATGTCACGCTGGGCACGGGCAGCGCGATCACGGGCCTCGTCGACGCGGGCGACGGCACCGACACGCTGACGCTCGACGGCGACGTGCTCGAACTCACCGAAGCGCAGCAACTCACTGCCGCCAACGGCTTCGAGGCGCTCGACGTCGCGGCGGGTTATTGGTCGACATCGGGCTTCGTCGGCGAGTTCGGCAACGTCACGATCGACGAAGGCGCGTCGCTTCAGGTCAACGAAGTCGACCTCGGCGAAGAAGGCACCTCGTCGCCGATCCTCACCTCGACGGTGCGGACCGACGGCCTGCTCGTGCTCAACTTCGGTGAGGACGAAACCGTCTCGGCGCTCGATGATCTGACGATCGACGGTGCGGGGCAGCTGCAACTGATCGGCGACGCCGTGTTCACCGTCGATACCGCGAATATCGCGCACACCGGCGGCACGATCATCTCGAACGGCGGTCTGGTGCTCACCGGCGTTCTCCAGGGCGATGTGCGAACCGAAGGCGATGGCTATTTCGAACTCGGCGCTGGCGGGACAGAGGGCAGCTTCTCGGGCAATATCGTCAACAACGGTCGCTTCGTCTTCAATCGCTCGGACAATTATGACTTCCTCGGCGATTTCTCGGGCAATGGCGCGCTCGACAAGATGGGCGACGGCACGCTGACCTTCATGGGCGACTATGCCTTCGAAGGCGTGACGAACATCCTCGGTGGTTCGGTGCGCATCGGCGGGACGATCGATCCGACGACCGATTTTAATCTCGGCAACGGCGGCACGCTCGACATCACGGGCAAGGACCAGACGATCGGCGGGCTCGAAGGCGAGGAAGGTTCGAACGTCGAACTCGGCGACAGTCAGCTGACCGTCGACCAGCCGGGCAATAGCGCGTTCGGCGGCAACATCTCGGGCACCGGCAGCTTCGTCAAGCAGGGCGAGGGCACGCTCAACCTGACCGGCAACAGCACCTACACCGGTCCCACCGCGGTCAACGGCGGCACCCTCGCGGTGAACGGCTCGATCGTCTCGCCGGTCACCGTCAACAGCGGCGGCACGCTCGGCGGCAACGGCAGCGTCGGTTCGACCACGGTTGGCGATGGCGGCACGATCGCGCCCGGCAATTCGATCGGCCGGCTCACCGTCAACGGCGACCTCGCCTTCGCCGCCGGCTCGACCTACGAGGTCGAAGTCAACGCCGCGGGCGAGGCCGACCGCCTCGACGCGACCGGCGCGGTCACCATCGACAGCACCGCAAGCGTCGCCGTCCTTGCCGAAGATGGCGAGTATAACGGGCGGACCGACTATGTGATCCTGACCGGCGCGGGCGGCATCACCGGCACCTTCGGGACGGTGACGAGCGATCTCGCCTTCCTCGATCCGCTGCTGCGCTACGACGCCAATTCGGTGATCCTGTCGCTCTATCGCAACGACATCGACTTCGCTGACATCGCGATCGGCTTCAACCAGGCGAGCGTCGCGACCGCGGTCCAGGCGCTCGGCATCGACAACCCGCTTTACGAAGCGGTGCTGGTGCAGAACGCCGCGGCGGCGCAGGCGAGCTTCGGCGACCTGTCGGGCGAAATCCTCGCCAGTTCGCTCAGCGGCCTGACCGACGACAGCCGCCACGTCCGCAACAGCCTGATGGGGATGAAGGCGCCCGAGGAAAGCGGTGCGTTCGTCTGGGGCTCGGCCTTCGGCGGCTGGGGCGATTTCGACGCCAATCGCGGCAATTTCGCGATGGACACCGACCACAAGGGACTGGTCGCGGGTGTCGGCTTCGGCGGCAACGGCTTCGCCGCGGCGCTGTCGGCGGGGATCGGCGGTTCGGATTTCCGTTTCGACGGCCGTAATGACCGGGCCGAGGTCGACAGCAAATATCTCGCCGCGCACGCCACCTATGGCAGCGGCGAGGGGCTACGCGGCACCGTCGGGGTCAGCTACGCCTGGCACGACGTCGACACCAGCCGCAGCATCAGCGGCGCGCCGCTGGCGCAAACGCTGACGTCGAAGCGCGATGCCGACACGCTGCAGATCTTCGGTGAAATCGGTTATGACATCACCGCTGGCAACACGGCGATCACGCCCTTCGCCCGGCTGGCGCATGTCGACACCGGCAGCGACGCCTTCACCGAAACCGGCGGCACCGCGGCGCTGACGGTGGGCAAGGCCGACCAGAAGACGACCTTCCTCAGCCTCGGCGCGCGGGCGCAGTTCAACGCCGGACAGCCGGGCTTCCAGCCCTATGTCTCGGCGGCATGGAACCGCGCCTTCAATGACCGCGCCGCTCCGATCGTCTCGCGCTTTGTCGCGGGCGGTCCGGCGTTCGACATCCTCGGCATCGCGATCCCCAAAAATTCGGCGGAGGTCGAAGCCGGCTTTGAATTCACCACGGGGGCTTTCCGCCTCGGCGCTGCCTATACCGGCACGCTGGCTTCGGATCGCAACGCCCACGGTGCACGGGTAACTGCGCGCATCGCCTTCTGATAGCGACCCGATCGGAAGCGGTTCACGCAGGCTTGGGGCCGAGGCAACATAGGTTGCCTCGGCCTCATTCTTTTGCCCTGGCGCTTAAAACTTCACGCTCAGGCCAGCAGTGATCCGGCGATCGGTCAGGCCCTGGAAACAGAGCAGCGCCTTGTTGTTCACGCAATATTGGTTCTGGTCGCCGCGCAGCAGGTTGATGCCCTCGACGCCGACATTGATGTGATCGTTGATGTCGTAATTGATGCTGGCGTTGAGCTGCCCCCGCGCCCCGTTGATCAGCGGCAGGCCGAAGAAGAAGGGATCGTCCGACACATAGCTCGACCGCCACGTATAACGCACGCGCGCATTGAGCCCGTATTTGTCGTAGAACAGCGTCGCATTATAGGCATATTTCGACAGGTTGGTCAGCGAGATCAGGTCCTGCGAACCCGGATAGCCGAGCTGGGTGAAGACCGTCCGCGGCCCGTCGGCGGTGCGATATTCGCGCGCCGAGCCGCCCGCCTTCTGATAGGTGAAATTGCCGATGAAGCCGAAGCCCGAGGCGAAACCGAGCACGTCCTCCCACGCCGAAAGATCGTGCTGGAAGGCGACCTCGACGCCGGTTTGCGTCGTGGTGCCCGGAACGTTGAAGGTCGAACTGCGCGGAACGCAGATGCCGACTCCCTGAATCGGGTTGTTGATGTTGCGGTTGGCGATCGGGTTATAGATGCCGCCGTCGGGGCACGACGGGTCGATCGAAATATTGAGGTTGCCATCGGCGTCGAGATTGGGCGCCGGATCTTCCTGCCGCTGCGCGAACAAATTGGTGCGGCTCTTGTGGAAGAAACCGATGCTGATCAGACTCGACGGCGCGAAATAATATTCGCCCGACAGGTCGAACGACCACACCGCTTCGGGGACGAGGTCGGGATTGCCCACCGCGACCGGCGTGTTCGCGCCGGTGCCGAAGGAGAAGGAGGTCGACAGCGTGTCGAAATTCGGGCGGCGGATATCGCGTGCGATACCGGCGCGGACGAGGAAGCGGTCGGCGGGTTCGAGCACGAGATTAAAGCGCGGCAACAGGAAGTTGTACGAGCTTTTGGCGACGGTCTGCCCCGTGACCTCGCCGTTGGCGATATTGTTGCCGGTCGAGGACAGGCTGGTGTGCAGCCAGCGCACGCCCGCGTTGCCGCGCACCGGCATCCCGGCGATTTCGCCTTCCATATTCGCCTGGAAATAGGCGGCGTTCGTCGTTTCCTTGATCTTGAAGAAACCCGCGAAGGATTCGGTCGGCGTCACCAGCGACGCGATAGGCGGTCCCTGCGTCGCGGCAGCGTTGCTCGCGTCGATGGCGGTGTTGAGCGCGTCGAGCACCTTTGCGGGATCGTCGAACGCGAGCCCGCCGTCGATCAGCAGGAAGTCCGGGAAATAGAGCCGTCGCCCGTCGGCCGCGTTGAAGTTGCTCGGCCCCGGGATCAATATGTCGGAAAACAGGTCGCCCGACGGCCGGTTCCACGCGCTTGTCGTGTTGGTCAGGCTGACATTTCGTGAAAATTCGTTGTTTTCCGCCGAGGTCCGGTTCCAGCGGTAGCCGAAATCGACCGAGGTAACGAAGGGATTGAGGTCGCTCGTGTCATAGGAGAAATCGAGCCGCGCCGCCCGTTCCTGATTGTCGGTCGAATTGGCGCCCTGGGCCACCTGCTGCAGCTGGTAATTGGCGGGATCGAGCAATTGCGCCGTCGTCGGCGCGAAGGGGCTCGCCTGGTCGATGCCGAACTGCAGCGTGCCGCCGCGAAGGTCGAATTCGATCGGCACGCCATTGTCGATGCTGCGCCCGATTTGCGGCTGCGGGCCGTTGGGGTTGATGAAATCGAGCGTCGTCGAAAAGTTCGGGAAATCCGATTTCGAGGTCGACAACGCCACTTCGGCGCGCATCCTCAGCTTGTCGGTCACCTGCCATTCGCTGCCAAAGTCGAACACCCGGCTCTTGGTCACGCGCGCGCCGGTGTCGCTCGACGTGCGCATATTCGGGTCGATCACCGTTCCAGTGGTGCCGCCGATGCCGAGCGTGCCCGCAACCGTCGCGTCGACGCTGCCAAGATCGACCGGGCCGTCGGGACCGTCGAGCGTGCCCCAGTTGACGGTCTCGAATGCCGTATTGTCGGTCGCGTCGACGACCGACGGCGTCGCGGTGCCCGAAATCTGCACGCGATGGCTTTGCTGCCCACGCGTCTGATTGTTGAGCGTCGCGTCGAAATAGAATTTCAGGTCGTCGTTCGGCTTCCATTCGAGCGCGGCGGTGCCGTTGTAGGTTTCATATTCGTAATTCTCCAATCCCTGCTGAAGGAACTGGATGCGCAGGAAGGGAAAAGCTTCGGCGCTCGGGCCCGACCCGGGGAGGACGACCGCGTCGCGGTCGACGCGCGGTTTGAATGCGGCGACGTCCTGCCGGGCATAGCTGCCGCTCAACACGATGCCGATTTCGCCGATGCCGGTGTCCCAATTGCTGCCGACCGTCGCCGACAGCCGGGGCAGGGTCGATTTCGACAGGTCGCTGTTTTCCATCTGCGCGCGCGCGGCGATCAGCGGTTCCTTGAGGTCGAGCGGGCGGATCGTCCGCAGGTTGATCGTGCCGCCGACCGACCCCTCGATCGTCTGCGCGGTCGGGACCTTGGTGACTTCGACCGAGGCGATCAGTGCGGCGGGCAGATCCTCGAAACTGATGCCCGACCGGCCGGCGCCCGACCCGACGGTCGACACGCCGTTGATTTCGGTGCGGTTGGCGTCGGTGCCGCGGATCTGCACCGCGTTGCCGACCCCGGCTTGCCGCGTGATCTGAACCCCGGTGACATTCTCCAGCACTTCGGCGAGGTTCTGGTCGGGCAGTTTGCCGATATCTTCGGCCTGGATGACCTCGACGATATTATCGGAGGTGCGCTTTTCGCCCAGCGCGGTGGCAAGGGAGCTGCGGATGCCCGTGACGACGATCGCATCATCGCCCACCTCATCGGCGGCCGCACTACTTGTTTCCTGTGCGGCCGGCTCCTGCGCAAAGGCGGGATGGGCGAGCATCGACAGGGCTGTCGTGCCCAGCAAGGTCGCCGCCAAATTCATTTTGCCGCGCGAAACGCGCCCGAGGCTGTCCCGAATCATCCCACTCTCCCTCATTGCCTTTGTTTGGAGAGAGGCTCCTCTTGTCAGACCACTATGTCAACCCATGATTCATACCATATTCGGGTTGATATTGTCCTACCTCTTGTATAGTCCAATGTCCAAGAATCATAAAAAGGGTGAGGCGCAGTGCGGATAAGGGCGATTCTAACGGTAGCGATGCTGGTCTCGACGGCGCATCCGGCGCTGGCGCGCGACCTGCTCGTGACCGATCAGGCGCAATATAAGGCCGCGGTGAAAAAGGCGCAGCCGGGCGACACGATCATCCTCGCCGACGGCGAGTGGCGCGATTTCCAGATCGTCCTCACCGGCACCGGCACCGCCGCCAAGCCGATCGCGCTGACCGCTGAAACCAAGGGCAAGGTGCTGATCACCGGCCAGTCGAACCTGCGCATCGGCGGAAAGCATCTGCTCGTTTCGGGCCTCGTCTTCAAGGACGGCGCCAGCCCGACCGATCAGGTGATCAGCTTTCGCCGCGATTCCAAAACGCTCGCCACCGACAGCCGCGTCACCGAGACTGTGATCGACGGCTTCAGCAAGGCCGACCGCCGCGCCGAGGATATCTGGGTCGCGCTTTACGGCACCGGCAACCGCGTCGATCATTCGCATTTCGAGGGCAAGACCAACGCCGGCGTGACGCTCGCGGTGATCCGCCGCGCCGGCGATCCGCTCGATAACGGTCACCGCATCGATCATAATTATTTCGGCCCGCGCCCGCCCTTGGGATCGAACGGCGGCGAGACGATCCGTATCGGCACGAGCGAGGAATCGCTGTCCGACAGCCACACGATCGTCGAGCGCAACATCTTCGACCGGACGAGCGGCGAGGTCGAGATCGTCTCGGTCAAGTCGGGCGGTAATATCATCCGCGAAAATCTGGTGCTCGAAGCGCAGGGCGCCTTCGTGCTCCGCCACGGCAACGGCAACCTCGTCGAACGCAACATCTTCTTCGGCAAGGGCGTGCCCGACACCGGCGGCGTGCGCGTGATCAACCGCGACCAGATCGTGCGCGACAATTATTTCGAAGGGCTCGCGGGCAGCTCGTTCAAGAGCGCGATCACGGTGATGAACGGCGTGCCCAATTCGGTGATCAACCGCTATCATCAGGTCGCGAACGCGCGGATCGAGCGTAACAGCCTCATCGACGTCGCGCGCATCACCCTCGCGGCCGGCGCCGACGCCGAACGGTCGGCGCCGCCCGTCGGCAGCCGGTTCGAGCGCAACTTGATCGTCGGCGCCAAGGGTGCGGACCCGTTCCGCGCCGAAGGCGAGATCGGCGGCATCGCCCTTGCGGGCAATGTCCAGGCGAAGGTCGCAAAGCCCTTGCTGAGCGCCGGGGTGGAGCAGCGTGACGTGACGCTCGAACGCGCCGCCAATGGTCTGCTCTATCCGACCGATCCCGCGCTGGCCGCCGTCGGCGCGCCGCGCGACCTCAAACCCGTCACCCGCGAAGAGGTCGGTGCGAGCTGGTATCGCGGCGACGCGCCCGAAGCCGCGTTCGGAGCGGGCGTCACGCGGCCAATCACACCGAACGCCTCGCTCGCAGAGGCGGTCGCCGATGCGAAGGCAGGCGATACGCTGGCGCTCGCGACGGGCACCTATGACATCGCCGCGCCGCTGACGGTGCAACGCCGGCTGACTATCGCGGGCGCAAAGGATGCGAAGCCCGTGCTGCGCGTCGCGTCGAGCCTCGCGCGGATCGCGGGCGGCGGCGGGCTGCGGCTCGAAAATCTCGCGGTCGATGCGAGCGCGGCGTCCGGCGAGCACGCGCTGATCGCGGTCGCTTCGGGCGTCGCCCCCAACTACAGCATTACGCTCGACCGCGTATCGGTGCGCGGTCCGGGCAAGGGCCGTCTCGACGGCATTACGATGGCGCCCGGCACCTTCGCCGACGATGTGACCGTCACGAATAGCGATTTTTCCGCAATGGGCGTTGTCGTCGCCGCGACCGGCGAGCAGCAGCCGAAGGGCTGGTATCCGATGGAACGGCTGACGATCAGCGGCAGCCGCTTTGCAGGCGTCGCGATGGTCGCCGACCTCTTGCGCAAGGGCACCGACGAAAGCACCTTCGGCCCCTGGTTCGCAATGACCGGGTCGAGCGTCGCGGGCAGCGGGGAGGGCGGCGCCTCGCTGCGCATTTCGGGCGCCCAGCATACCGATATCGCGCAGAACAGCTTCGCCAAGTCGGACGGCATCGTCGTCATCCATTCGGTCGGCGCGCCTGAAACGCGGATCGCGTCGAACGCCTTTGCCGCGACACCCGCGCCGCGCATCGAGGAACTTGTCTGGAAAGGCCCGCCGCGCGGGCAGATTATCGGCAATGTCGTGGAGGCACGCCCGTGAACCGCACCCTCGCGCTCCTGCTCGCCGCCGCCACGCTGCCCGCCGTTCCCGCCGCCGCGCAAACTCCGCCCACCGCTTCGGCGCAGGCCTATGCGCCGCTCTTCGCCGCCGAGGTCGAACGCGCGCGGCGCGACGTCGACGCGTCGATCCGGGCGGGCATCAACGTGCCCGTGCCCAAGGATCCCGGCGGGGGCTTCACCCACGAACAGCATAAGCGCAATTACCGCATCATTTTCGAGGGCGGCCAGCTTTTCCGCCTGACCGGCGAGGCGCGCTATCGCGACCATGTCCGCGATCTGCTGCTCGCCTATGCCGATCTTTATCCGGGGCTCGGGCCGCATCCAGCGAAGGCGAACCAGAACGCGGGGCGCCTCTTCTGGCAGAGCCTCAACGACAGCGTTTTCCTCGTCAACGCGGCGCAGGGCTATGCCCAGATCCGCGATGCGCTGTCCGCCGCCGACCGCAAGCGCATCGACGATCAGGTGATCCGGCCGATGGCGCGCTTCCTGTCGGACGAGTCGCCCCAAGTCATCAACCGTATCCACAATCACGCGACCTGGGCGGCCGCCGGCGTCGGCCTGTCGGGCTATCTGCTCGGCGACCGCGACCTTGTCGACAAGGCGCTGCTCGGGCTCGACAAGAGCGGCAAGGCGGGCTTTCTTCGCCAGCTCGACCTGCTCTTCTCGCCCGACGGCTATTATGCCGAAGGGCCCTATTATCAACGCTATGCGCTGCAACCTTTCGTCGTCTTCGCGGCGGCGATCGCGGCGAATGATCCCGACCGCAAGATCTTCGAATATCGGGATGGCATCGTGCTGAAGGCGATCCGCACCGCGATCGACTTGACCCACGACGGCTATTTCCTGCCGATCAACGACGCGATGCCCGACAAGAGCCTGCGCACCGAGGAACTCTATCACGCCGTCGCGATCGCCTATGGCGCGACGAAGGACCCCGCCTTTCTGTCGATCGCCGAGTGGCAGGGGCGCACCGTGCTGACCCCGGCGGGACAGGCGATGGCGGCCGATCTCGCGGCGGGCAAGGCGAAGCCTTGGCCGTTTGGCTCGCGGCTGCTCTCCGACGGCCCCGACGGCAAGGGTGGCGCGCTCGTGCTGCTGCGCACCACGACCGATCCCGCCGGCCCGCTGCTCGTCGCCAAGAATACGGTGCAGGGCATGGGGCACGGCCATTTCGACCGGCTCGGCTGGCTCTATTATGACGAGACCGGCGCGGTCGTGACCGACTATGGCGCCGCGCGCTTCCTCAATGTCGAGGCGAAACGCGGCGGGCGCTACCTCCCCGAAAACGACAGCTGGGCGAGCGCGACGATCGCGCACAACACGCTTGTCGTCGATGAACAAAGCCACTTCGCAGGCGACTGGAAAGTCGGGGAAAAATCCGGCACGCGCCAGCTCGCCGCATCACTCGAAGGCCCGACCCGCTACACGATCGCCGAAATCGACAGCGCGTATAAGGATGTCGCAATCCGCCGCGCGCTGCTGCTGGTAGAGGTCGACGGCCTCGCCAATCCCCTGACGCTCGATATCCTCCACGGAACTGGCAGCGGCAGGCATGTCTATGACCTGCCGCTGCATTTTTCGGGACATATCATCGACAGCGACATCGCGTTCGACCGCAACCTCGCCGAGCGCCCGGTGCTCGGCAAGGCGAACGGCTATCAGCATCTGTGGGTCGACGGGATGGGGACCAAGGCCGGCAAGGCGCGGCTGACGTGGATGCAGGGCAGCCGCTTCTATAGCTACCATATGCTGCCGCCCGCGGGCGCGAGCTTCATCCTCGCCGAAAGCGGCGCGAACGATCCCGAGTTCAACCTGCGCCGCGAACCCGCGCTGATCCAGCGCGTCGATGGCGCCGCAAACGCGACCTTCGTCAGCCTGCTCGAACCGCACGGCGCCTATGACGCCGCGGCCGAGACGGTGGTCGCCAGCAGCGCGCGCGTCGCGGCGCTCGAGCATCGTAAGGAAAAGGGCGCCGATCTCGTGCTCATCACCCTCGTCGATGGCCGCCGGCTCGCGATCGCGGTCGCCGACGACGTCGCCGCCGATGCGAAGCACAGCCTCACCGTCGACGGCCGCGCCCTCGCGTGGACAGGCCCCGTCGGCCGTCTCGACCTCGCCAAAACCGGAGCGAAGAAATGAGCAATATCAAAGGCCGCTTCCGCTGGGGCGTGATCTCGCTGATCGCGCTTGCCACCGTCATCAACTATATCGACCGCAACGCGCTCGCGGTGATGTGGCCCGAGGTGTCGAAGGAGATCGGCGCCACCAAGGAAGATTACGCGCTGCTGGTGACGATCTTCATGATCTTCTACGCCTTCGGCCAGTCGCTCTTCGGGCGCATCTTCGACGCGATCGGCACGCGGATGGGTTTCACCATCTCGATCGTTGTCTGGTCACTGTCGATCGCAGCCCATGCCCTGGTGCGCTCAATGCCGCTGCTCGTCTTCCTGCGCGCGACGCTCGGGATCAGCGAGGCGGGCAACTGGCCCGGCGCGGCCAAGGCTAATGCGCTCTGGTTCCCGTCGCGCGAACGCGCGCTGGCGCAGGGCATCTTCAACGCCGGCGCCTCTTTGGGCGGCATCATCTCGGCACCGCTGATCGCGCTCCTTTTCGTCCAGTTCGGCTGGCACGGCACTTTCCTCCTCATCGGCGTGCTCGGCTTCGTCTGGCTCGTGCCCTGGCTCTGGTTCTACAAGGCCGACCCCGACAAGCATCCGGGGATCAGCGAGGAAGAGCGCAATTATATCCTGACCGGCCGCACCGAGGCGGGCCGCGACGACGGCCGCCGCGTGCCGCTCGGCGAACTGCTGCGCTATCGCCAGAGCTGGGGCGTCATCCTGTCGCGCTTCTTCCTCGATCCGGTCTGGTGGCTCTTCGTGTCCTGGCTGCCGATCTATCTCGCCGAAACCTTCGGCTTCGACGTCAAGCAGATCGGTCTCTTCGCTTGGGTGCCTTTCGTCGGCGCGATGCTCGGTAGTCTCTTCGGCGGCTGGCTCGCGGGGCGGATCATCGGCGGGGGCGGCAGCGTCCACCGGGCGCGCATGACGACGATCGGCGCGGGCTGCGCGATCATGCTGCCGTCGCTGCTCCTCACCATCGGCGCGGGCGATCCGCTCACCGCGGTGCTGCTGATCGCGTGCATCCTCTTCGGTTTCCAGATGGCGATCGGCAACATCCAGACGCTGCCGAGCGACTATTTCGGCGGCGGCGCGGTCGGCAGCCTCGCGGGGATCAGCGGCACCGCGGCGGTCGCCGGCACGCTGATCACCACCTGGCTCGTCCCCGTGCTCACCAAGACGAGCTACGCGCCGATCTTTGCCCTCTCCGCGGCGATCGTCCCGATCTCGTTCCTGTGTTTCTGGCTGGTCGGCGGTCGCGTCGCACCGGTCGCCACCCAACCCACCCACAATCAAGAATAAGGAAATGCACCACATGACTCTCCAGGGCAAAACCGCGCTCGTCACCGGCGGCGGCCGCGACATCGGCCGTTCGGTCTCGATCGCGCTCGCGCGCGCCGGCGTCCGCGTCGCGATCAACTATAACAGCGGCCGCGAAGCCGCCGAGGAAACGCTCCGGACGATCAAGGACGCGGGCGGCGACGCCTTTCTGGTTCAGGCCGACGTCACCGACAGCAGTGCGGTCAAGGCGATGCTCGAAGAGGTCGGCGTCGCGTTCAGCGGCCGGCTCGATATCCTCGTCAACCTCGCGGGCGGCATGGTCGCGCGCAAGACGCTGAGCGAGATGGACGAGGATTTCTTCGACCATGTCATGACGCTCAACCTCAAATCGGCCTTCCTCGTGCTCCAGGCGTCGCAGCCCTTCCTCGGTGAAGGATCGGCGGTGGTGAACGTCTCGTCGCTCGCCGGCCGCGATGGCGGCGGCCCCGGCGCCTCGGTCTATGCGACCGCAAAGGGCGCGCTGATGACCTACACGCGTTCGATGGCGAAGGAACTCGGGCCGCAGGGCATCCGCGTCAACGCTGTCTGCCCCGGCCTGATCGGAACCAGCTTCCACGACATCTTCTCGAAGCCCGAAGGCCGCGCCGCGACCGCGAACAATACGCCGCTCCGCCGCGAAGGCCATCCCGACGAGGTCGCCGACACGATCGTCTATCTCGCGTCGCCCGCCGCGAGCTTCCTCGCCGGCGTCTGCCTCGACATCAACGGCGGACTGGCCTTCTCGTGATGCGTGGGCTTCTCGCAACCGCGGCCTGCGCCCTGCTCGCGAGCGGGGCGCAGGCCGAGACCCGCGAACGCACCGACGCGCCGCCGCTCGAGCCGTACAAGATCATCCTCGTCGGCGATTCGACGATGGCGCCGCACAGCGGCTGGGGCGGGGCGTTTTGCGCGCATCACGTCAAATCGTCGGTTGCGTGCCTCAATACCGGACGCGGCGGGCGTTCGACGCGCAGCTACCGGCAGGAAGGAAGCTGGGACATCGCACTCGCCGAGGCGAAGGTGCCGGGCTATCGCGGCACCTGGGTGCTCATTCAGTTCGCGCACAACGACCAGTCGTCGAAGTCCGAACGCTGGACCGACGAGACGACCGAATTTCCCGCTAACCTCCGCCGCTTCGTCGAAGAAGTGCGGGCGGCGGGCGCGACCCCGGTGCTCGTCACTCCGCTGACGCGGCGCGAGTTCCGCGACGGCAAGCTCAAGAACACGCTCGCGAGCTGGTCGGACCAGATCCGCGGCGTCGCCAAGGCGATGGACGTGCCGCTCGTCGACCTCAACGCGCTCAGCGCCGCACAGGCGCAAGACATGGGCGCAGAGACGGCGACCAAGCTCGCGCAGGTCCCGCCGACGCCCGAAGAACTCGCCGCCGCGAAAGCCGGGACGACGCTGACCGCGCGCCCGGCGCCGCCTCCGCCGCCGCCGATCACTGGCGACGGTGCGCGCGGGCAGGTGACGCGGAAGTTCGATTACACGCACCTCGGCAACGTCGGCGCCGAAGTCACCGCCAAGCTGGTGACCGAGGCGCTTGCCCGCGCCGTGCCGGTCCTTCGGAGCCAGCTCGTCCGCTAAAATCATGTATGGCAATATGGACTAACCAATCTGCCATACACAATGGTTGACAATCATGCTGCGATGTTCGACAGCATTGGTCATAACAGAATCGATATCTGGGAGAGACGAAGTGAATTCTCGTAATCAAATCCGTGCGCGCTCGCTCCGCGCCGTCTTGCTGGCGGGCGCGGGCTCGACATTGCTCGTCGCCGCGATGCCCGCGATGGCGCAGGACGCCGCCGCGCCTGCCGCGCAGGATGAAGAAGACGCGATCATCGTCACCGGGATTCGCGAGACGATCCAGAATTCGATCAACACCAAGCGCGAAGAGACGGCGATCGTCGACGCGCTGTCGGCCGACGACATCGGTGACCTTCCCGCGCTGTCGGTTGGTCAGGCGATCCAGACGATCACCGGCGCGACGACCCACCGCGAAAAGGGCGACGCCTCCGAAATCGCGCTGCGCGGCCTCGGCCCCTTCCTCTCGAACGCGACCTTCAACGGCCGCGACGCGACGAACGGCAGCGGCGACCGCTCGGTCAATTTCAACCAGTTCCCGTCCGAACTCGTCAACAATATCAAGATCTACAAGACGCAGCAGGCGGACCTCGTCGAAGGCGGCGTCGCCGGCACGATCGAAATCGGCACGCTGCGCCCGCTCGATTTCGGCAAGCGCCGCATCCAGGGTGAGGTCAAGGCACAGTACAACCCCTATGGCGACCGCATCACCGGGGGCTCGGGCGGCATCGGCTGGCGCGGGACGCTGAGCTACGTCGACCAGTTCGCGAACGACACGATCGGCATCGCGATCGGCGTCCAGCGCAACGACACCAACAATCCCGAGGAAACCTACGCCGCCAGCAGCACCTGGGTCGCGTGCCGCGCCGACAATGCCGCCAGCGGAAATTGCGACGAACTCCAACGCGAGGATTACGGTCAGGATCCCTATTACCTCGTCCCCAACTCGTACATCTTCCGCCAGATCAGCGAGACCGACAAGCGCGATGCGGCGTTCGGTGCGATCCAGTGGCGCCCGTCGGACCGGCTCAACGTCAACCTCGACGTCCAATATTCGGATCGCACTTTCGTCGAAAGCCGCCGCGACCTCACGATTTCGGAGGCGCGGCGCGGCCTGACCAACGTCGAATATGACGAAAATGGCATCGTTCGTTACCTCGAAGGATCGAGCTCGCTCGAATCGAATGGCTCCGAACTGTCGCGCTCGGAAGAATATCTCGGCGGCGGCCTGTCGGTCGAATGGATGCCGAACGACCGGCTGACGCTGACCTTCGACGGCAGCTATTCGCGCACGATCCGCAAGGAGATCGAACGCAATTTCCGCCTGCGCACCGACCGGAACGACCTCAACGGCGATCGCACCCCGGTCGGCGACCAGCGCATTCCCTATATCTATGAACTCGCGCCGGGCAGCTTCGTCCCGACGATCACGATCGACCCGCGCTTCGACCTCAACAACCATGATCTCTTCTGGGACGACGCCCGCCTCCGCCGCGACGAGAGCAAGCGCCGCAACGAGATCATCGCGGGGCGCTTCGATGCCGCGTATGAACTCGATGGCTTCCTCAGCCGGATTTCGGCGGGCGCGCGCTGGTCCGAACTCACCTTTCGCGACTATGATTTGCGCAACGAAGCCTTCGAGCTGACATCGGATATCGACGAAGAGCGGGCGATCAACAACCAGTGCCGCCAAGCCTTCCCGCAGACCGGCTATCTGTCGGCGGCCGAGGGCAACAGCATCCACAGCTGGGCGACATTTGACGTCGATTGCATATTCGGCGGATATCTGGGCACCGTCGATCCGGGGCTGCCCGACGAACTGCGCGCGGCGGCCAACCGCGACGTCACCGAACGCACGCTCGCGGGCTATGTGATGGCCGAATATGACGCCGATCTGGGCAATATGCCCGTCCGCGGCAATTTCGGCGTCCGCGTCGTCAAGACCGACGTCACCTCGAACGGGCTGCGCAGCGACCTCGTCCTCGTCCCCGATGACACAGACCCCGGCCGGTTCACGCTCGAGGAAACCAGTGATTTCCAGACGGTGCGGATCGAGAGCAGCAGCACGCGCATCCTGCCGAGCGTCAATGCGATCTTCGAGGTCGCGCCCGACACGCTGGTGCGCCTCGCGGGCTATCGCGCCATGTCGCGCCCCAATCCCAGCGCGCTCGGCGCCGGGCGCACCTTCACGCTCGGCGATGGCGATGATGGCGGCTTTACTTCGATCGAGGAGGCGATCGACAACGTCCGCGCCAACGGCAGCCCGCGTTTGAAGCCGTTGATGTCGTGGAACGCCGACGCCGCGATCGAATGGTATCCGAACAAGGACAGCCTCCTGTCGGCAACCGTCTATTACAAGCAGTTCAACGGTGGCTTCCAGCCGGTGGTCTATAACGAGGATTTCACGATCAACGGCGAAACGGTCACCGTCCCGGTGACGCAGACGCGCAACAGTCCCGACAAGTCGCGCATCTACGGCCTCGAACTCACCGCCGCGACGCGTTTCAGTTTCCTGCCCAAGCCGCTCGACGGATTGGGCGCGAAGGTCAGCTACAATTACGCCGATTCGAACTTCGAAACGCAGGACATCCGGCTCGGCGACGAATATAATCCGGAAACCGAAACGGTAACGCCAGGCCTCATCGCGCCCGCCGGTCTCTCGGGCTATTCGAAGCATGTGCTGTCGGCGCAGGCCTATTACGAGATCGGCCCGGTGTCGCTGCAGGCGATCTACAATTACCGCAGCAAATATTTCCAGGACTTCGTCGGCGGCAACAGCCAGCTCCGCTATGTCGGCCCCAGCGAAACCCTCGATTTCCGCGCCTCGCTCGACCTGATGCCCGGCGTGTCGTTGCGGTTCGAGGCGCTTAACCTCTTCAACGAGCCTAAGGCGACCTACATGCCGGTCTATGGCAGCAGCCGCCAATATCATTATTATGGATCCAAATATTTCATCGGCCTGCGGGCGCGGATCTAGGCGGCTGGAAACTAAAGTTCGGTCATGGGCTTCAAACTTGTCATACCGGATTGTATGAACTTCCCGAGACGCAATCGGGGAGAAGATTGAACATGGCCGAACGCCGCCTTTTTGAGGATGTCGCCGATACGATCCGGCGCCTGATTCTCGACGGAACCTATCCGCCGGGAACGCGGCTTCCCGGCGAGCGCGAGCTGTCCGAGCGGTTCGAGGTCAGCCGCGTGACGATCCGCGAGGCCGAGATCGCGTTGCAGGCGACGGGGTGGATTCACATCCGCACCGGCGCGGGCGCCTATGTCGAGGCGGTGCTTCCGGGCGACAATGCGATCCTGCCCAAGGTCAGCGCGTTCGAGCTGACCGAAGCGCGCTCGCTGTTCGAGGCCGAGGCGGCGGCGCTCGCGGCGCCGACGATTTCGAGCGAAACGCTCGCGAAGCTCGACGAACTGCTCGCTCTGATGGCCGACGACAGCAAGAGCGAGGAAGAAATCAGCGCAATTGACCGCGAGTTTCACATGACGATCGCCGCCGCGTCGAGCAACAAGGCGATCATCCATGTGATCGAGAGCCTGTGGCGGATGCGCATGGAATTGCCCGAGGTGCGGAGCAGCCATTCGCTCGTCTGCCGCAAGGACGGCGCCGCGCGCCAGGCCGAACATGCCGACGTCGTCGCGGCGCTGCGCAACCGCGACGCGGGCGGCGCGCGGCTCGCGATGCGGCGCCATTTTAACCGCCTGCTCGAATCGATGCTCGACGAGACCGAGGAACGCGCGATGGTCGAACTGCGCCGCCAGTCGGCCGAAAGTCGCGAGCGTTATCTGCTGAGCGCAAAACTCGCCTGATGCCCGATACCCCCGATCCGGTTGCGGCGCTGCTCGCCGCGCGCGTTTCGGGGCAGGCGCTTCCCGCCTTTCCCACGCCGGTTCCCGCGACGCTGGGGGAGGCTTATGACATCCAGCAGCGCCTCACCGCCGCGCTCGGCGCACCGCTGCTCGGCTGGAAGGTCGGACGCATCCCGCCCGCGCTCGTCGAAACGCTCGGCGCCGAGCGTGTCGCGGGGCCCGTGCTGCGCGTCGCCGAACTCGACGGCGACGCGCCGGGCGAGGCCTTTGTCTTCCGGGGCGGCGCGGGCGCAATCGAATCCGAGGTGATGCTGCGCCTCTGCGCCGTGCCCGACGGACGCGCGACCGCGGACGACGGCGCCCGCTGGGTCGACGAGATCCGCGCGGGGTTCGAGGTCGCAAGCTCGCCCGCGCCCGACGTCCATAACCACGCGCCCTATGGCATTATCGCCGACATCGGCATCAACAACGGCCTGCTGCTCGGTCCCCGGCTCGATCCCGGCGATTTCGCGGCGCTGGCGGTCCAAACACAAATCGACGGCGTGCCGGTCGGCAGCGGGCGGGCGATCGACGTGCTCGACGGCCCGTGGGGCGCGCTCGATTTCCTCGCCAACCTCCATCGCCGCGGAATTATCGAACTGAAGCCCGGACAATGGATTTCGGCGGGGGCGATCACCGGGGTCCACCCGATCGCGATCGGCCAGACCGCGACCGCCCGTTTCGGCACCGCCAACATCGCCTGCACCGCCGCCCCCGAAACCGGATTCCACGCATGATCGCTCCTTCCCGCAGCATCGCCTGTTTCGGCGAGATCGTCATGCGCGTCTCGGTTCCGGCGGGCGAGTTGCCGCTGCAATCGGCGCGTTTCGGCGCGCATGTCGGCGGCGCCGAGGCGAATGTCGCCGTCGCGCTCGCTGCGCTCGGCCGCGCTACCGCGATGATCAGCGCGGTCCCCGAGGGTCCGATCGGCGACGGCGTCATCGGCGAACTGCGCCGCCATGGCGTCGATATCACGTCGGTACGCCGGCCCCCGGGCCGCATGGGCCTCTATTATCACCTCCCCGGCGGCCCGATGCGCCCCGCCGAGGTCGTCTACGACCGCGCCGGCTCAGCCTTCGCCGCGGCGCAGCCCGATGACTGGGATTGGGACCGCTTGCTCGACGGCATCGGCTGGCTGCATGTCTCGGGCGTCACCCCCGCGCTAGGGCCGGGCAGCGCCGCCGCGACGCTCGAAGCCGTCACCCGCGCCCGCGCCGCCGGGATCGGCGTGTCGTTCGACGGCAATTGGCGCGGGCGCCTGTGGGAGTGCTGGCAGCCCGATCCGGCGGCGATCCTGAAACCGATCGTCGCGCAGGCGACCTTGCTTTTCGGCAATCACCGCGACGCGGGGCTGCTCCTCGGCCGCGAATTTTCGGGCGAGGGCGAAGACCGGCGGCGCGAGGCTGCGCTGGCGCTGTTCGAACATTTCCCCTCGCTCGAACATATCGCCTCGACCGCCCGCGAAATCCTCGGCCCCGACGTCCACCGCATTACCGCGCGCGTCGATACGCGGGACGACCGCGGCGCGAGCGATCCCACCCTCATCACGCCTGTGATCGACCGGGTCGGGACCGGCGACGCCTTCGCGGCGGGCGTTCTCGACGGCCTGTGGAGTGGCAAGGGCCTCGCCGATGCGGCGAGGCATGGCCTTGCGCTCGCGGCGCTCAAACATGGGCTGCACGGCGATTTTGCGCCGTTCGCGCGGTCGACGCTCGATCGCGCGTCGAGTGCCGCACAGGATATTGCGCGCTAGGGTCCATTGCGGTAGACGCCGCCGGCAGAGGCCACGTCCTCGCCCGGGCACACCGGGTTCTCAAGTCCGGGACGGCCCGGCAGCTCGCTAAGGAGGCTGCCATGGCCTGGATTTATTTGACGATCGCCGGAATTTTCGAAGTCGTGTGGGCTTTCTCGATGAAGCAGTCCGAAGGCTTCACGCGCCCGGGTGCGACTGCCATCACCATCGCTGCGATGATCGTGAGTTTCGCGCTGCTCGCGCTGTCGATGAAATCGCTGCCGCTCGGCACCGCCTATACGATCTGGACCGGCATCGGCGCAGTCGGCGCGTTCCTCGTCGGCATCTTCATCCTCGGCGAACAGGCGAACGCGATGCGGATCGCCGCCGCGCTGCTGATCGTCAGCGGCCTCATCCTGATGAAGCTGTCGTCCCCCGCCTGAGCGGCGCCCGCCGGGCTTTCGAAGAAAACACGGCGGGCGCCAAGGGCAAACGGCGGGAAGACCGCCGCCCTGTTCAGATCAGGATGTGGCAGACATCGGGCGCCGGCCGGACAAGCCCGCGCGTCAGCCGCGCCAGCGCGCCTTCGTCGACCTGCGCGGCATCGGCGAGTTCGACCCGGTAGCGGCCGTGGAGTGCGCGGACCGAGCGCACATTCGCGGTGCCGCCAAGCGCATCGGCCAAATCGTCGGGCAGCGTCGCATCCGCTCCGATCCCGTCCGCTATGGGGGCAGGGGCGGCGATCGCTCTGCCGCCGCCCGCCAGCGCGCCGCGGATTTCCTCGGCGACCAGATCGGCGACCGGACCCAGAACGACCTGCGCCGCATTTTCCGAAGGCCGGATGATGCCGCGCGCGCCGAGCGCCGACAGCGCGGCATCGTCGACCGCGCTCTGGTCGGCGACGATCAGGCGCAGGCGCGTCGTGCAAGCATCGACGCTGACGAGATTGCCCGCGCCGCCGAGCGCCGCGACAAAAGCTTCGCCGCGCGCACCTCCCGTCGAAACGGTCGAGGCCTCGGCGACCTCGCCCCGCTCGCGTCCAGGCGTTGTCAGGTCGAAGCGGCGGATGAAGAAGCGGAACAGGCCGTAATAGAGCAGGGCATAAGCGGCGCCGATCGGCAGCAGCATCCACGGCCGCGTCGCGAGGCTGAAATTGAGCACATAGTCGAACAGCCCCGCCGAAAAGCCGAAGCCGAGCTTGACGTCGAGCGCGTTCATCAACGCCATCGACGCGCCGGTGAGCAGCGCGTGGATCGCATAGAGCAGCGGCGCGACGAACATGAAGGTGAACTCGATCGGCTCGGTGACGCCGGTCAGGAAGCTGGTGAAGGCAAGGCTGAAGAGCATGCCGCCGACCGCCTTCTTCCGCTCGGGCCGCGCCTCGTGATACATGGCGAGGCACGCGGCGGGCAGGCCGAACATCATCACCGGGAAAAAGCCCGACATGAACGCGCCCGCGGTCGGATCGCCCGCGAAGAAGCGGCGAAGGTCGCCCGTCGCGCCTTCGAAGTCGCCGACGACGAACCAGGCGGCATTGTTGATGATATGGTGCAATCCGGTGACGATCAGCAACCGGTTGAGCGCGCCATAGACGAACAGCCCGATCTCGCCCGAGGCGACGACGGCGCGGCTCGCGGTGTCGATCGCGCCGCTGATATGCGCATAGCCATAGCCGATCACCGCAGCGAGCAGCAGCCCCGCAACGCCGCTTGCGATCGGCACGAAGCGCCGCCCGCCGAAGAAGGCGAGATATTCGGGCAGGGCGATTGCCGCGAAACGGTTATAGAAATTGCCGCCGATCAATCCGGACAGGATGCCGATCGGCACCTCAAGCTTGTCTATCTGCGTCAGCGCCCAATTCTTGCCCGCCAGCACCGCCGCCGCCTCGGGCCATCCGGCGCCGAGGTCTGGCGGCGGGGTCATGAAGGTCTGCGCGCCCGTGGTGGTCGTCAGATAACAGACGACCCCCGCGAGCGCCGCCGCGCCATTGCCGTCGCGCGCAAAGCCGACCGCGACCCCGATCGCGAACAGGATGCCCAGATTCTCGAAGATCGCCGCGCCCGCTGCCGAGATGAAAGCGATGTCGAGCAGGTCGGGCTGGCCGATGCGCAGCAGCAGCCCCGCGATCGGCAGCACAGCGATCGGCAGCATCAGCGCGCGGCCCAATGGCTGGAGCGTTTCGAGTATCTTGCGCATCACCGTGTCTCCTCGAACGCGCGGGCGAGCGCGCGCACCTCCGCCGCCGACTTGCATTGCAGCGCCAGCGCCGCATGTGCTTGCGCCTCGGGCAAGGCGAGGCCGCGCACGATCTGTTTCGCCTCGGCGACGAATCCCGGCACCGCCGATAATTCGGTGACGCCCAGCCCGATCAGGATCGGCAGCGCCGCCGGATCGGACGCAAGCCCGCCGCACACCCCGACCCAGCGCCCGTGAACCGCGGCAAGGCGGCACGTCTCGCCGATCATCCGCAGCACCGCGGGGTGCATCGCGTCGACCCCGGCGGCGACCGCCGGATTGCCGCGGTCCATCGCCAGCACATATTGGGTCAGGTCGTTGGTGCCGATCGACAGGAAATCGGCTTCGGCGGCGAGCAGGTCGGCGGTCATCGCCGCCGCCGGAGTTTCGACCATCACCCCGACTTCGACCGGCGTCGTTACGCCCATCTCGCCGCGCAACCGCTCGACCACCGCGCGCACTTGCCGCAGCTCGTCGACGCTCGCGACCATCGGGATCATGATCTTGCATTGGCCGGCGGGTTCGACGCGCAGGATCGCGCGAAGCTGCGTTTCGAGGAGGTCGGGCCGCGCGAGCGCCACCCGAATGCCGCGCTGGCCGAGCGCCGGATTTTCCTCGGCGTCGAAGGGGATATAGGCGGCGGGCTTGTCGCCGCCGATGTCGAGCAGGCGGACGATCACTGGCCGCCCCGCGAGCGCGTCGGCGATCCCCTGATAGGCCGCGTGTTGCTCATCCTCCGACGGCGCGGTGTCGCGCCCCAGGAACAGGAATTCGCTGCGCACGAGGCCCGACCCTTCGGCGCCTTGCGCGGCGGCGGCCTGCGCTTCGTCGACGCTGCCGATATTGGCGAAGATTTCGATGCGCGCGCCGTCGGCGCTGTGGCAGGCGTCCTTCGCCGCCGCCTGCGCCGCTTCGCGCCGCGCGTCGCGCTTCGCGAGGCGGGCGGCGAATTTTTCGGTGTCGGCGGGCGAGGGCGCCACGGTGACGTGGCCCAGTTCGGCGTCGAGCAACAGCGGCGCGCCATCCTCGATGTTGTCCAGCGCATCGCCCATCGCGACGAGCGCGGGCAGGCCCATCCCCGCACACAGGATCGCGACATGCGAGGTCGGCCCGCCGCGCGCGAGGCAGATGCCGGCGGGCTTCGCCGCTGCCAGCGTCACGAGCTGCGACGGCAGCAGATCGACTGCCACGACGATCGCGCCCGCGGGGACCGTCATTCCGTCGAGCGGGGTGCCGGTCAGCACCGCGAGCATCTGCCGCTCGATGTCGATCAGATCGTCGATCCGTTCGATCAGATGGGCATTGCCCGTCGCGCGGATCGCGTCGATCTGGTCGTGGATCGCGCCACGCCACGCAAAACCCGCGCTGTTCCCGGCCGCGATCCGCCCTTCGGCGGCGGCGAGCAATTCGGGATCATCGATCAGCGCGAGATGCGCCTGCATCACCGACGCGACGCCGCCGCTCGCGCCGTCGGCGCGCGCGGCGATGCTAGCCCGAACCGCGCTCCGCGCCGCGAGCAGCGCCGCGCCTTCATCAGCCGCGCCGGCGCCCTCGCGCGCGACGGCGATTTCGGCTTGCCGCAGCCGCGCGGCGGGTCCCATGGCAAGGCCGGGCGAGGCGATCACGCCGCCGATCTGTCCCGCGCGCAGCGGATTGGCCGCAGCGGAGGGCAGGGGCGCAGCCACCGCCGGCGCGCCTTCGCCCATATCGGTTGCGAGCAAGGCGACGATCGCCGCGAGCGCCGCTTCGGCATCGTCGCCGCGCGCCTGCACGACGACCTCGTCGCCGAACGCCGTGCCCAGCGCGAGCAGCGCGACCGTGCTCCGCGCATCGCCGCGCTTGTCGCCCTTCACCAGATGCACATCGGCCTCGAAGCCGCGCGCCGCCTCGCCGATCCGCGCCGCGGGCCGCGCGTGGATGCCGTGCGGCAGCGACAGCGTCACCGCCTGCTCGACCAAGGTTCCGTCGTCCGAGCGGCGGCGCGCTTCGGCCTGCACCGGGACGAGCGTCATCAACGCTTCGCATGCGCCGATCGCGGCGCCGGTCGTGCGGCGGCCGATTGCGAACGCCTCGGCGTTGGTCACGATCACCGGGGTGATCAGGCTCGTCGCCGCAAGAGCGACCGCGTCGAGGTCGAAGCGGATCAGCGGGTCGCCGCGCGACACCGTATCGCCGATCGCGACGAGCGGCGTGAAGCCTTCGCCCTTCAGCATCACCGTATCGAGCCCGATATGGATCAGGACCTCGGCGCCCTCGGTGCTGCGCAGCGATACGGCATGGCCGGCCTCGTGCAGCGTCACCACCTCGCCGTCGAACGGCGCGACGACGGTATCGCCGAGCGGCTGGATCGCGACCCCGTCGCCCATCATCCGCTGGGCAAAGACCGGATCGGGAACGTCGTCCAGCGTCGTCGCCCACCCTCTGAGCGGAGAGGTGATGATCAGGCTCATCGATATAATCCCCAAAACGTCCGCCGCTTATGATGCGGCTTGTGTATCATTGCGCGGCCAGAAAATGCCCCGCTGTCGATTCCGTAACAATCGCGCCGCCGATCCACGTCGCGCGCGGGGCGAGGCCGGCATCGAGCCACACCCAGTCGGCGCGCTGCCCCGCCGCGATCGACCCGATGCGATCCTCCAGCGACAGGAAGGCGGCGGGCGTCGCGCTCGCCATCGCCGACACGTCGGGCACCGGCAGCCCGGTGACCTCGACCGTCTTGCGCAGCGCCGACGCCATGTCGAGATGCGTCCCCGCGAGCGTGCCGTCCTCGAAGATGCAGACGCCGTCCTTCACCGCGATGCGCTTGCCCTGCAGCGTGAATTCGCTGACGTCGGTGCCGACGCTCGGCATCGCGTCGGTGACCAGCATGATGCGCTCCGGGCCCTTGGCGTGGACCGCCAGGCGCACCACTGCGGGGTGCAAATGGACGTCGTCGACGATCAGCCCGCAATAGCTATCCGAATCGAACGCCGCGCCGACCGCGCCGGGATTGCGATGGTGCAGCGGCGACATCGCGTTGAACAAATGGGTAAAGCCCGACAATCCCGCCGCGATCGCGCGCTGCGCCTCGTTATAGGTCGCGTCGCTGTGCCCCGCGCTGACGATCACGCCGTGGCGGACGAGGGTGCGGATGTCCTCCTCGTCGCAGAGTTCGGGCGCGAGCGTCAGCATCACCCGCCCGCGATGCGGCGCGGTGAGCGTCGCCAATATCTCGGTATCGAGGCGCCGGATGCGATGCGCTTCGTGAATGCCGCGCTTCACCTCGTTGATGAACGGCCCTTCGATATGGATGCCGACGACGCCCGGTACCCCTTGATCGATCGCGGCGTCGACCGCCGCGAGCGCGGCAGCGATCTGCGCCGGCGTGTCGCTGATCAAGGTCGGCAGGAAAGCGGTGGTGCCGAAGCGCGCGTGTGCGGCGCCGATCGCCGCGATGGCTTCGACATCGACCTGATCGTTGAACAGGACGCCGCCGCCGCCGTTGACCTGCGTGTCGACAAAACCGGGGAGCAGCCAGCCGCCTTCCAGATCGACCGCGCGGTCCGCGGGCGTATCGTCCGGCACGGACACGGCGGTGACGGCGCCGCCGGCGATGGCGATATCCGCCGCGTCGACGGCGCCGCTCGGCAGTGCGACCCGGCCGTTGTGAAAACGAACGATCATAAAGTCTCGGTAACCTTGTTGAGATGCGGTGGCGAGTCGGGGTCGCAGCCGCGCGCGAGCGCCAGCTTGCTTGCCATGCGGTAAAAGCTCTGGATCATCAGCACGGGCTCGATCGCCGGGTGCGCTTCGATGACGGGCAGGTCGCCGTCGGCATCGGCGAGCAGCACCGTCGCGCCGCGCCCGCGGAACTCGGCCGCCGCCTCGCGCACGCTGACCGCCGCACGGTCGGTGCCGCCGAACGCCAGCACGTGAAAGGCATCGCCGACGATCGCCATCGGTCCGTGCCGCACCTCGGCGGCGCTGAAGCTTTCGGCATGAAGCGCGGAGGTTTCCTTGAACTTGAGCGCGGCCTCCTGCGCGACGCCCAGCCCGTAACCACGGCCGAGCACGAACAGGTTGGTCGCCCCCCGAAACGCCGCGACCGCAGGCGACCAGTCGAGCGCGAACGCCTGCGTCAATTGGCCGGGCAGGGCGGTCAGCGCAGCGTCGAGCACATCATCCTCGGCCCATGCCGCGACGAGCGCGGCGATGGCGGCGAGCGAAGCGATATAGGATTTGGTCGCCGCGACCGATCGTTCGACCCCGGCCGAAAGCGGGATCACCACATCGGCCAGGCCCGCGAGCGGCGAACCCTCGGCATTGACGAGCGCGACGACGAAGGCGCCGGCGTCGCGCTGCTGCTCGACCGCCGCCAGCAGGTCGGGGCTCTTGCCCGACTGCGACACGGCAAGGCACAGCCGATTCCCCGCGACCGCGGGTGCGTCATAGAGCGACGCGATCGACAGCGCGGCCGACGCGGTCGGCGTCCCCGTCATCGTCTCGATCAGATATTTGGCATAGGTTGCCGCATGGTCCGACGACCCGCGCGCGCAGGTCACCACTGCTGCGGGGGGCGATGCGCGCAGGCGCCGCCCGATCGCGGCGAAGGCGTCGCGATTCGCCGCCAGCATCGCGGCGACGGCCGCCGCTGCCTCCCCGGCTTCCTGCTCCATCAACGTCATTCGTCCGTCTGTTGCGGCGTTCGGCATCGTCCATCACTCTCCGGATCGGGCGACGTGACGCCATCCGATCATTGGTATTATATAGGTTATATATGTCTCATCAAGAGGTATGTTTGGGCGATCAGATTTTAATGATCCATCCCTTACGGCGCAGCCATTCCATCGCGCCCCAGATGAGCAGCATATAGAGAAGGATGGGGATGAGCGACGCGACCGGATCGCCCAGCGTTTCGCGCAGCGCGCGGAAGGGCAGCAACAGCAGGTCCCATGTGACAACGCCCGCCGTCACCTGATGCAGCGTATAGGCCGCGATCGCATTGGCGCCGAACGCGAGCATCGCGGTCGCGGCAACCCCGGGCTTGCGGCCTTCGCGATCGAGCCAGTGATGCAGCAGCGCGAGCGCGAGGACGGTGATGCCGCTGGTGACGAGCACGAAGCTGCTCGACCAGATATCCTTCACGATCGGAAAGGCGAGGCTCCAGACGCCGCCGACCACCAGCATCGCGGCGCCGATCGTCGCGAGTTGCCGCGCCGCCGGCCCGCGGCGGCGGATCAGCAACTCGCCGATCGCGACGCCGATCAGGCCTTGGGCGATTGCGGGCAGGGTGCCCAATATCCCCTCGGGATCATAGCCTTCGGGGCCTTTCACATAGAGGTGGTTGCCGAGCAGCAGCCGGTCGACCGAAGCGACGAAATTATGCCCGCGCATCCAGATGTCGGTCGCGAGGCCGTCGAGCGACGGGAGCAGCGCGAGCGGCCAGTAGAGCGCGAGGATCGCCGCCGCGATGATCAGCCGCGCGCGCGGGCCCGCGAGCAGGAAAAGGATCGCGCAGGCGCAATAGACCAGCCCGATTCGCTGGAGCACGCCGAACAGCCGCCAGTCGCCCGACGCGAAGCTGGTGAACCAGTAAAGATTGCTGAGGATGAAACCGAGCAGCAGCAGGCGGCCGGTGCGGCCGAGGATATGCCGGCGCTGCGCCGAATCGAACGTCGCGTCGCGCATCGAAAAGGGGATGGCGATGCCGACCATCGTCAGAAAACCGGGGAAAACCAGATCGGCGAGGGTAAGCCCGTCCCAGCTCACATGGAGCAGGATCGGCGCGACATTTGCCTCGGCGCCATATTTCATCGCCGCGGCCGAATTCACCAATATCATCCCGGCGACGGTGAGCCCCCGCAGCACGTCGAGTGAAATCAATCGCATGGCTTTTCTCCCCCGGTCGCCAGCGCCCCCTCGGGCGGTATCTTGGCGTTGCCATAAATTTGCAATGGACAGCGCGTTGGATTTGTAGTCTATTGGTAATAGTCCAAGGACGCAATTGGTCTTATAGAGATTGTGGGAAGGCAATCTGGACCGGATTGGATGGGGGAAAATTAAAATGATCAAGGGGCCTGCCAAGACTTATCGGATTCGCCACAGCCTGCTCCAGGGGATTTGCGGGGCGGCACTGGCGAGCGCGATGATCCTTCCCGCCGCGGCGCAGGAAAGCACCGTGCCGGTATCGGCGGACGAGGAAAAGCCCGATGACATCGTCGTCACCGGCATCCGCGCCAACCTCGAATCGGCGCAGAACCGCAAGCGCAACGCCGACACGGTCGTCGATTCGATCACCGCGGAGGATATTGGCTCCTTCCCCGACAAATCGGTCGCCGAAGCGCTCCAGCGCGTCCCCGGCATCACCGTCATCCGCTTTGCGGGCACCGACGACACGTCGCACTTTTCGGCCGAACCGTCGGGCGTCGTCATCCGCGGCCTCAACCAGGTGCGCTCCGAATTCAACGGTCGCGACACCTTCAGCGCGAACAGCTCGCGCGGCCTCAGCTGGCAGGACATCTCGCCCGAACTTCTCGGCGGCATCGACACCTACAAGAACCAGACCGCCGATCTGATCGAGGGCGGCATCGCGGGCACGGTCAATCTGCGCACGCGCGTGCCGTTCGATCAGGACGGGCGGCTCATCTCGATTTCGATCAAGAACACCTATGGCGACATTGCGGAGAAATCGACGCCCGAAATCTCGGGTATCATTTCGGATCGCTGGCAGACGGGAATCGGCGAGATCGGCCTGATGCTGAGCGGTGCCTATTCGCACGCAATCACCGCGAGCCAGGGCATCCAGTTCGACCGCATGGCGATTTTCGACGGCGTGTTCGGCCCCGGGAAACAATATATCCCGAGCGGCATCTACATGCGCGACAATGAATATGATCGCAAACGCTACGGCGTCTCGGCCGCCTTCCAGTGGCGCTCGAACGACGGCGACATGGAACTGACCGGCCAGTATCTGCGCTCGCAATATAACAACAGCTGGCGCGAACATGCGATCTATTCGAGCGCGTTCAGCATTTACGGCCAGCCGAGCGACTATCAGGTCACCGACCCGACGCTCGTGAACCCGCTCACCGGCACCGCGCCGTTCCAGTTCGACGACGACGGCAATTTCCTCAGCGGCTGGTGGTCGGCGCCGCGCCCCTATGTCGGCGAAGGCGACGCCAATCTCGGGCTGGGCGTCAACGAGGATGGCGAGGCCTTCTTCAATCGCTGCTACGGCTGGGAAGGCTGCGTCCCGCAACAGCGCGCGCCGCAGGTCGACACCGCGGCGAACGCGCTCAAGAACAAACAGATCACACAGGATTTCGGCCTCAATTTCCGCTGGGATGTTTCGGACCGCCTGCGCGTCACGCTCGACGGCCAATATGTCGACGCCAGCGTCCAAAACTACAACGCATCGGTCACCGCGCGGACCTTCGCCGACACCTTTGTCGACCTGACGGGCAAATATCCGCGCCTCGAATTCCTGCCCAACCAGGCCGAGAACATCAATCTGTCGAATGGCGGGCTGAACAACCCGAACAATTATTTCTACTACGCGGTCACCGATCACACCGAGGACAGCGACGGCGAGGAGGTCGCCTTCCGCGCCGACGTCGAATATGATGTCGATTCGGGCTGGCTCGATGCGATCAAGGTCGGCGCGCGCTATGCCGACCGCGATCAGACGGTGCGTTGGGGCGCCTATAACTGGGCGAATATCTCGAACACCTGGACCTTCACCCAGGCGCCCTATTTCAACATCGACAGCCCCGCCTATGCGCCGGGTACCAACCAGCTGCACACCTTCGGCGGCGATTTTTTCGCTGGCAATCAGATCAATCACAACAGCTTCGCCTTCTTCAACATGGACATGTTGTCGAATCGCGAACAGCTCGCGGCCGCGCTCGGACGGCCGTCGATCGGCGTTGGCGACTATTATCCCGTCTGTTCGGGCGAGGGTTATCGCGGCGCGGAGACCATCGAAAAGGCCTTCGGCTGCTATTTCCCGAGCGAAGTCCACCGCGTCAGCGAGCGCACGATTGCCACCTATGCGATGGCGAAGTTCGGCGGCGACAGCCTCGCCATCGGCGGGGTGCCGATCTCGGGCAATATCGGCGTCCGCCTCGTCTGGACGCGCGACGATACGGTGGGCGCGACCACCTTGCCCGTTCCCTTCACGCCGACAGGGCTCCTTTGCGAGCGGGGGACCGATCCGGGCCCGCCGCCGCGCCCGACGGCATCATCGGGTTGCGTCGTCACGCAGCAGGAGATTGATTTCAGCAATGGCGCGACCGTTGCCGACACGACCAAGGTCAATCATTTCCACGCGCTGCCCAGCTTCAACATCAAGTTCGACCTGACCGACAGGCTGGTATCGCGATTTGCCTATTCGCGGGCGATGTCGCGCCCCGATTTCGGCCTGCTCCGCAATTTCCTGACGGTGAACCGGCTGACGCCGAACCTGAACGATTTTTCGGATCCGAACGTCACGCGCGACGAGGATGGCAATGCGATCGCCTATGATTGGCAATATACCGGCCAATCGGGCAACCCCAGCCTCAAACCGATGACGGCCGACCAGTTCGACCTGACGCTCGAATATTATTTCGGCCGGTCGAGTTCGTTCACCGCCACCGGCTTCTACAAGAAATTCTACGATTATATCCAGGCGGGCCAATTCAACCTCGAAGTGACGAACAACGGGGTGACCGAGGATGTCCGCGTCAACCGGCCGGTCAACGGCGATGGCGCGAGCATCTATGGCGCCGAATTCGCCTTCCAGACCTTCTTCGACTTCCTGCCGGCGCCGTTCGACGGCTTCGGGGTGCAGGCGAACTACACCTATGTGAAGAACGACGGGATCGAGACGGTCAATCTGACCAACGAGACCGCGGGCGGAACGGCGGGCGGCGGCCTGACCTATGAGGATAGCACGGTAAAGGCCAACGCGCTCGAAGGCATTTCGAAGCACAGCTACAACCTCGTCGGCATGTATGAGAAAGGCCCGGTATCGGCGCGTGTCGCCTATAACTGGCGCTCCAAATATCTGGTGACCGCGATCGATTGCTGCGTCGGTTTCCCGATCTGGCAAAAGAGCACGGGTTATCTCGACGCGTCGCTTCGCCTCCGCGCGACCGCGAATATCGAATTCGTGCTGGAGGGCACCAATCTGCTCGGCACCGACACCGTGCTGATGCAGCAGGTCGACGGCGACGGAACGCTCAAGCCGAACGCCTGGTTCAAGAACGACCGGCGCTACCAACTCGGCGTGCGGCTCAACTTCTAAAAGGGGGGAAGGGGCGTCGGTCCTTTGGGGCTGGCGCCCGCTTTCTTCCGCGTTAAGCTGGACCCGCGATGGGGGATAAATTCGAACTCGTTATCGTCGGCGGCGGGACCGCGGGTTGGATGTGCGCCGCGGCCTGCGCCGCCAAGCTCGACCCCGCGCGCGTCCGCGTCCGCCTCGTCGAATCCGAAGAGATCGGGACCGTCGGCGTCGGCGAAGCGACGCTGCCGCAGATGAAGGATTTCAACGACTTCCTCGGGCTCGACGAAGTCGAATTCATGAAGGCGACGCAGGCGACCTTCAAGCTCGGTATCGAGTTCGTGAACTGGGGGCGCGAGGGCGACCGCTACGTCCACCCTTTCGGCACCTTCGGCCGCCCGATCGGCGAGGCCGATTTCTTCAGCTACTGGATCCGCGCGCACCTTGCCGGCACCGCCGCGCCGCTGTTCGACTATTGCTTCCCGATCGTCGCCGCGCTGCAAAACCGCTTCATGCTGCCGAGCGGCGACGCGAACGACGTGCGCAATGCCTTCGCCTATGCCTATCACCTCGATGCCTTCCTCTACGCGCGCTATCTGCGCGGCTGGGCCGAAGCGCGCGGGATCGAGCGCGTCGAAGGGCGGATCGTCGAGGTCGAGCAGCACAGCGAAAGCGGTGACATCGCCGCGGTAAAGCTCGCGTCGGGCACGCGCGTCGCGGGCGACCTGTTCGTCGATTGCTCGGGCTTCCGCTCGCTGCTCCTTGCGAAAACGCTCGGCGTCGATCTGGAGGATTGGGCGCATTGGCTGCCGTGCGACAGCGCGCAGGCAGTGCCGTCGGTGCGTTCGGACGATTTTCATCCCTATACCCGCTCGACGCGGCGCACGGCGGGCTGGCAATGGCGCATCCCGCTCCAGCACCGCACCGGCAACGGCTATGTCTATTCGAGCGCCGACATTTCGGACGATGAGGCGGCGGCAACGCTGCTCGCGGGTCTCGACGGCGAGGCGCTCGCCGATCCACGCGTGCTGCGCTTCAAGGCGGGCAAGCGGCAAAAGGCGTGGGCGCATAATTGCATCGGCATGGGGCTCGCGGGCGGCTTCCTCGAACCGCTCGAATCGACGAGCATCTATCTCGTGCAGATGGCGATCATGCACATGCTGACACTGATGCCCGCCGGGCGCGCGATCGACCCGGCGCTTCCGCGCGAATTCAACCGCGTGATGGACGTCGAATATGACCGCATCCGCGATTTCCTGATCCTCCACTATATCGCGAACGAGCCCGACGCGCCCTTGTGGGAACGCGTCACGGCGGTCGATGTCCCCGACACGCTCGCGGACAAGATCGACCGCTTCCGCCACCGCGGCCATGTCCAGGCCTATCGCGACGGATTGTTCGGGCCGCCGAGCTGGCAGGCGGTGTTCGTCGGACAGGGCATCGAACCGCGCGCCGCCGACCGCCTCGCCGACGTGCTGCCTGCCGCGACGGTCGACGAGCGCCTCGCGAACCTCGCCGCGACGATCGCCGACGCCGCCGCGACATTGCCCTCGCACGCCGATTTCATCGCGCGCTATTGCCCGGCGCCCGCGCCATGACCGGTCCGGTCCAGCAGGTCGTCTTTTTTGGCGGCGGGTTCGCGGCGGCGATGGCGGCGCTCGCGGTCAGCCGCGCCTATTCGCGGCTCGGCACCGACGTCGTCTGGGTCGATACCGGCGAAGCGCCCGCGCCGCACGCCGCGCTGATCGCGCCGCCCGACCTCGCGACCTTCCACCGCCTGCTCGGCATCGACGAAACCGCGCTGCTCCGCCATGCCGCCGCGACGATCAACATGGGCCAGCAGTTCGCCAACTGGTCGGGCGGCGACGACGCCTTCCTCCACGCCTATGGCGACGCGGGCAGCGCCTTCGCCTCGCTGCCCTTCGTCCAGCACTGGACGCGCGCGCGCGCCGCGGGGCTGCGCGTCGCGCTCGAGGATTTCTGCCTCGCCGCCGCCGCCGCCAAGCAGGGGTGCACCGGCGCCCCGCGCGAGACGGCGACGCGGCAGGCGGTCAAGGCGGGCTGGCATCTCGACGCGGCAGGCTATGCGAAGCTGCTGCGTGCCGCGTGCGAACAGGCCGATATCCGCATCGTCCCGGGTGCGGGCGCCGTCGCGCATCGGGGCGGAGCAGGCCTCGACCGCATCGACCTTGCCGATGGCGAGCAACTCGGCGCCGACCTGTTCATCGACACCGACGGCGCGCTGATCGCCGCGCTCGACGGCGGCGCGGAAGCGCGTCCCGGCTTCTGCGGCCGCATCATCCGCGCCTCGGCGCCCGCCTTCGATCCGCTGCCGCTCTACAGCCGCGTCGCCGCGCACCCGGCGGGGTGGCTGACGATGATCCCGCTCGCGAATCGTACGGCGATCGAGTTTGCCTACGACAGCGCATCACTGGCCGACGCCGACGCCCCCGCCGCGCTCGCGGCGGCGCTCGGACGCCCGGTGGACGCCGCGCCGCCCGCACCGCTCGCCGCCACCGCGCCCCCGCGCCTGTGGGCCGGCAATGTCGTCGCGGTCGGCCCCGCGGCGGGCGCCGCCCCGCCGCTCGACGGCGCCGAACTGCTCCTGCTCCAGCTTGGCATAGCCCAGCTCGTGCTGCTCTGGCCGATCGACCGCGCGCAGATGCCCGAGGCCGATATCTACAACGAAGAACTCGCGGGCACCCGCGCGCGCGTCGCCGACTTCACCGCGCAGCATTTCCGCCTCAACGCGCGCATCGGCGAACCCTATTGGGACGCCGCGCGCGCCGCACCGATCTCGGCCGAGCTCGCGGCCAAGATCGACCTGTTCGCCGCACGCGGCATGTTCGCGCATTTCAATCATGAGGCGCATGTCGAGGACAGCTGGGCGCTCGTCATGGCGGGGCACGGCGTGACCCCGCGCAGCTTCGACCCGCAGGCGCTCTTGACCGAAGATCAGGCGCTGATGGCCGAATTCCAGCGCCAGCTCCGCGCCGTCGCGAGCGACGTCCACGCGATGGAGACGCACGCCGACGCGCTGTGGCGGATGCGCGGGTGAGCGCGCGGGCGCGCCCCGTGCGGCGCATCGTCATCGTCGGCGGCGGCAGCGCGGGCTGGATGACCGCCGCCGCGCTCGGCCGCGCGCTGGCGGGGCAGCCGCACAGCATCACCCTCGTCGAATCCGAGGCGATCGGCACCGTCGGCGTCGGCGAAGCGACCGTGCCGCCGATCCACGAATTCAACCGCTACCTGCGGCTCGACCCGGCCGAATTCCTCCGCGCGACGCACGGCACGATCAAGCTCGGCATCGAATTCGAAGGGTGGGGCGGGTCGGACCACCGCTATTTCCACCCCTTCGGCTATCTCGGCATCGAAATGTCGGGCATCCATTTTCACCACCATTGGCTCAGGCATCTCGCGGCGGGCGGCGACGCCGATCACGGCCCCTATAATCTCGAGACGATGGCCGCGCGCGAAGGCCGCTTCGCCCCCGCGACGCGCCATGGCCCGGTGCATCATGCGGTCCATTTCGACGCCGCCGCCTACGCGCGCTTCCTGCGCGGCTATGCCGAGGAGAAGGGCGTCGCGCGGATCGAGGGCAAGGTCGCCGACGTCCGCCTCGATCCCGAGGATGGCTTCATCACCGCGCTCGCGCTCGACGACGGCCGCACCGTCGAAGGTGACCTTTTTGTCGACTGCTCGGGCTTTCGTGGCCTGCTGATCGAAGGCGCGCTCCACACCGGCTACACCGAATGGAGCCACTGGCTCCCCTGCGACAGTGCCGTCGCGATGCCGTGCGAAAGCACCGGCGAACCCGCGCCCTTCACGCGCTCGACCGCGCGCGAGGCGGGCTGGCAATGGCGCATCCCGCTCCAGCACCGGACCGGCAACGGCTATGTCTATTCGAGCGCGCATCTCGGCCATGACGAGGCCGAGGCGTTGCTCCGCTCGCGCCTGCCCGGCGCGCCGCTCGCCGACGCCAACCGGCTCCGTTTCACCGCCGGGCATCGCAAGGCGATCTGGAACCGCAATTGCGTCGCGATCGGGCTCGCGGGCGGCTTTCTCGAACCTTTGGAATCGACCTCGATCCACCTGATCCAGACGACGATCATCCGGCTGCTGTCGCTGCTGCCGCGCGACGCGATCGATCCGAATGTCGTCCGCCGCTTCAACCGCGACGCGCTCCACGAATATCAGGTGATCCGCGACTTCGTGATCGCCCATTATGCGCTCGCAAACCGCGACGACACGCCCTTCTGGCGCGACGTCGCCGCGGCGGGCATGCCCGACAGCCTTGCCGAGCGGATCGAGGCGTTCCGCGCCACGGGCAATATCCTCTTCGAACCCGGCGACCTTTTCGGCCCGACGAACTGGTATGCGGTGCTGACGGGGCAGGGGGTGCGGCCGCAAAGCTGGCACCCGATCGCCGACGGTCTCTCCGACGCCGAACTGGCTTCACGCCTCGCGACATTGCGCGGCCGCGTCGTCGAACAACTCGCCGAGCTGCCGCCGCACATCGAATTTCTACGGCGGCTAGCTTAGGACCGACCGAGATTTGGCTCCTGGTGAGTCGAAAATGGTGGTTTTCCGTGACCCGGAGCGCAGCGTGCTTTTGCACGTGAGCACCGGAAGCGCGGAAGGCCGCCATTTGCAGGCCGCCAGGGGCTAAATGGCGGTCGGTCCTACCCGTTCAGTTCCGCCACCACGTCATAGGCATCGCCGCGATAGAAGCTCTGCGTGAACTCCGCGGTGCGCCCGTCGGAAAGGAACCCGCGCCGCTCGATGAACAGCCCGGGCGTGCCGGGCTCGATCTCCAGCATCTCGGCCTGCTCCGGCGTCGCCGCGATCGCGCGAAGCCGCTGCAGCGCGCGCACGGGCAGATGTCCCGCTGCCTCCAGCGCTTCATAAAGCGACGCGCCCACCGCCTCGACCGAGGGCAGGCAATAGGCGGGGATCGTCGCGATCTCGAGCGCCATCGACGTGTCGTCGGCATAGCGGATGCGGTGGAAACGATAGACGAGCGACCCCGGCGACAGGCCGAGCGACAGCGCCTCCTCGGGGGTCACCGCGCCCGCGGTCTTGCTCACCCATCTGCTGTGCGGCTTGCGCCCGCGCGAGATCATATCCTCCGAAAAGGAGGTGAGTTTCGAAAAGCTCTTCTCGACGCGCGGCCGCGTGACGAAGGTGCCGGCGCCGCGCCGCCGCGTGACGAGTCCGTCGCCGACCAGCCCGTCGATCGCCTTGCGCACCGTGATGCGCGATACGTCGAATTCCTCGGCCAGATCGCGCTCGGTCGGGATCGCCTCTTCGGCCTTGACGACCTGTCCCTCGATCGCATCACGCAGGATTTTCTGGAGCTGCAGGTAAAGCGGTGTCGGATCGTCCTTCTGGAGCGGACCCACGCGTTCGATCAGTGACAAGGACGATGCTCCACTTCGTTGCCCGGCGCTTCGGTCGATAAGACCAGCGCCCGCTCCTCATGTGTTGCATTGGTATCGTCGCGTCAACCTTGTTGCGAACTATTCGCGCGTCAGGCCGCGTTCGATCGCCTTGGTCAGCGCGTAGTCGGGGCTGTCCTGCGACAATTCCCACACCATCACGCCGCCCGCCTTTTCGGCGGCAAGCCGCGCTTTCTTCTCGATCGTCGTCGGGCTGTTGTGGGTGATATAGCGACAGCCCGCGCAGCGATCGCCGATCACATCGGCTTTGGTCGCATTTATGCCATGTGCCTCGGCAATCTCGCGATAGGACCAATTCGCCTTCGCGCCGCCGAATCCATAGCCGTAAAAGGGTACGCCGAGGATGAGTCGTTCGCGTGCCACCCCGCGCGCCAGCCACAGGTCGAGGTCGCGCGCCGCCATCGCATAGCTACTATGCTCTGCGCCCGCCTCGCCCCAGCTCGGCCCGATCGCGTCGTAGGACATGACATTGACCAGATCGAACCAGGGGATCGAACTCACCGGGATCATCCCGCCGTCATAGGATGCGGTGGCGCAGGTCAGCAGCTTGCCGCGCGCCTTCAGCGCTTCGGACAGTGCGGCGATGAAGGGCGTATAGTCGCCCGCGCGGTCGATTTCGGTGAGCAGCGCCCCCTCGATGTCGATATCGACCCCGTCGAGCCCCAAAGTATCGGCCAGCGCGACAAGCGCCGCGACCGTCGCCGCGCGCCGTTCGGGCGCGAGCAGCGCCTTCCAGTCGCCCGAGCAGCCGGGAATGACTCCGCCCGCGGTCGAGATCAGCACCTTCGCCCCGCTCGCCTGCAGCCGCGCCACCGTTCCCCGCAGCGCCTCCACCGACAAGTTCGCGCCCGTCTCGTCGCCCATGCACGTCATCCGCCCGTCACGGACAAAGCGTCCCTCTGCATCGGGATTGGCAAAGGACAGGTTGAAATGGGTGAAGGACGGAAGGTCGGTGCGCGCGATCGACAGCTCGAGCCCCTTGAACGCCGCGAGATAGCCGACCACAACGGGCCGTCGCTCCTCCGCTCGGGCCGGCAACGACAATACTAATATAAAACCAATCAGGATCGACGCGATGAGGCGAAAAGCGCGAACGTTCGTCATTTTATCTATTTCCCCCATAATTCCGTCCGATCCAAAAGGCGTTGACCCGCCCGCGACTACATGACAAATTAGATACAAATTGTCGAGCGGGAGAAAATTGATGCGGGCTGCTGGGTGGATCACAATGGCAATGGCGGCGCTCGCCGCGCCGCAGGCGCTGGCGGCCGAAACGGGATCGCAAGCATCGCTTGACCGCCTCGCCGACACGCTCGGCTACCGCCTCACGATGGTCGACAATGGCCCGGCCTGCCCGGCGGGGATCGAAGGCTGTTTCCTCACGACGATCACGCTGACCGTGCCCGAAACATTGCCCGCCGATATGCCCGCCAAGGGGCTCGCGCTCTATTTCAGCTTCGTCAATCGGCTGCCGCTCGTCGAGAGCGACATCTTCGCGCATCGGCTGATCAATGGCGATGTCCAGCAATTGACGCTGAAGCCCGGCGCGACGCTGCGCCCCGGCGCGAAGCATGAGATCAGGCTGTGGGGCGTCGGCTCGAATTTCTCGAAGGCGTTTGGTATGCCCAACGCCTATCTCGTCGCCGACGGGCTCGAACCGCGCACGATCGCCGCGACGCGTCCCGTGATCGACCCCGAAACGGGCCTCGAAACCTTGCCCTTCGTGGCGCCGATGACCGACGAGGCGAAGCTCGCGACCAAGAGCGAGGCCGACAAGACGCGCTGGCTGACCGCCGAGCGCGCCTTCGACCTCCAGGCCGGCCGGCTCGCGCCCGAAGCCACCGGCGCCGTGATCCTGCCCAAGCCCGCCATGGCGGTGCAGGGCAAGGGCAAACCCGTCGACCTGACCCGCGGCGTCGCGCTCACCTTGAACGGGGTCGAACGCAGCGCGATCGCACCCGCGCTCGCGGCGCTCGGCGCTCCCGAAGGCGCGTTGCCGCTGACGATCCGCATCGATCGCGCCGCCGCGGCGAAGCCCGAATCCTATATTCTCGATGCCAAGGCATCGGGCATCGCGATCACCGCGCACGACGCCGCGGGCGCGAGCCATGCCTTGCGATCGCTCGCGCAGCAGGCGGTATTCGAAAAGGGCAAACTCACGCCGCTCCATGTCGAGGACGCTCCCGAATATGGCTTCCGCGGTCTCCACATCGACCTCGGGCGCAATTTCCACAGCCGCGAAGAGATTCTGAAACTTGTCGAGGCGATGGCGACCTACAAGCTCAACAAGCTCCACCTCCACCTCGCCGAGGACGAGGGCTGGCGCATTGAAATCCCGGCGCTCCCCGAACTCGCCGAAATCGGCTCGAAACGCTGCCACGATCCGTCCGAGACGACGTGCATTCTCCCGCAGCTCGGCGCCGGGCCCGAGGGCACGAGCGCGGTCAATGGATATCTCACCACCGCCGATTATGTCGCGATCGTCCGAGCCGCCGCCGCGCGGCAGATCGAGGTCATCCCGTCGATCGACATGCCCGGCCACAGCCGCGCCGCGATTCTGGCGATGGAGGTGCGCCACGCGCGCCTGACCGCCGCGGGCAAACAGGCCGAGGCCGACGAATATCGCCTCATCGACCCCGCCGACACGACCGAATATCGCAGCATCCAGAATTACGACGACAATACGCTCAACGTCTGCATTCCCGCGACCTATCGCTTCGTCGATACCATCGTCGATGCGCTCGCCGCGATGCACAGCCAAGCGGGCGTGCCGCTCAAAACCTTCCACCTCGGCGCCGACGAGACCGCGGGCGCGTGGGTCAAATCGCCCGCGTGCCGGGCAATGATCGCGGAAAATGGCGGCGACGCGGGCAAGCTCACCCCGCGCTTCATCGAGCGCGTGACCGCGAGCCTCGCGGCGAAAGGCCTGCGCACCGGCGGCTGGAGCGACGGCATGGGGCATACCGAAACCGCGGCCATGCCCAAGGCGCCGCATCTGGTGCAGACCAACATCTGGGGCGTGCTCCACAGCGGTGCGATCCGCGAGGCGCACGACCAGATGAACCGCGGCTGGGATACGGTGTTGTCGATCCCTGACCTCGGCTATTTCGACATGCCCTATGCACCGCATCCCGAAGAGGGCGGCTACGACTGGGCCTCGCGCGGCGTCGATCCGTATCAGGTCTTCGGCTTCATGCCGGACAATCTGCCCGCCAACGCCGCGACGATCCGCAACATCCATGCCGAGGGCAAGCCGATCGAGGACAAACCGGTCCTTGAACCCGGCCATCGCGTCGCAGGGCTGCAGGCGCAGCTGTGGAGCGAGACGATCCGCACCGACGCGCAGGTCGATTATATGCTCTTCCCGCGCCTTCTCGCCCTCGCCGAGCGCGCCTGGGCGCCCGCGCCCTGGACCCCGCCCTATCAGGCGGGCGTCAGCTACGAATGGCGCGACAGCCGCGTCGACGCCGCAAAGCTCAAGGCGGGCTGGCAGGATTTCGCCGGGCGCGTCGCGGCGCAACGGCCGATGCTCGAAAGGATCGGCGTCGCCTATCGCGTCGCGCCGCCGGGCGCGCGGATCGCGAACGGCAAGCTCGAGGCGAACAGCATGTTCCCCGGCACCGCGATCGAATATCGGGTCGAGGGCGGCGCGTGGACGCGCTATGCCGGGCCCGTCGCGGTCGGCGGCGCGGTGGACCTGCGCAGCCGCTCGGCCGACGGCAAGCGCGCCAGCCGAACGGTGCGGGTCGAACCCGCCCGCTAAGGGGCAGGGGAGACGGAGTGAGCCAGACACTGAAAGAGATATCGGGCAGCGACCACGCCGCGATCGTGCGCGCGGTCGCGGCGGCCGAGCAGCCCGTCATCATCCGCGGCATCGCGGCCGACTGGCCCGCGGTCGCCGCGGCGCGCGAAGGTGACGAGGGCATCGCGACCTATCTCGCCGCGCGCGACAATGGCAAGCCGCTGACCGTGCTCGTCGGTCCGCCCGAAACGGGCGGGCGCTATTTCTACACCGACGATATGCGCGGAGTGAATTTCCGCAGCGAAAAGATGCCGATGGCGGCGCTCGTCGAGCAATTGCTGGCGCTGCGCGGCGCGGCCGACGCGCCGACCCTCTACGCGGGATCGACCCCGACTCCCGAAAGTGTCGCGAGTTTCGCCGCCGAAAACCCGCTCGCCGTCGATACCGGCGTCGATCCCCGCATCTGGGTCGGCAACGCCAGCCGCATCGCGCCGCATTACGATATGGCGGCGAATATCGCCGTGGTCGTTGCGGGCCGCAGGCGTTTCACCCTCTTCCCGCCCGAGCAGATCGCGAACCTCTATGTCGGCCCTGTCGAGCGCACGATCGCGGGTCAGCCGACGAGCATGGTCGATCCCGACCATCCCGACCACGCCCGCTACCCGCTTTATGCCGAGGCAGAGCACCACAAGCTGATCGCCGACCTCGCGCCCGGCGACGCGATTTACATGCCGCCGATGTGGTGGCACCATGTCCGCAGCGAAGGCGCGCTGAACGTCCTCGTCAACTATTGGTTCGGTCAGCGGCAGGACCGTTTCCCCTTCGCCGCGCTGATGCTCGCGATGCACTCGATCCGCGAACTTCCGGGCGCCGAGCGCGCAGCGTGGAAAAGCTGGTTCGACCATTATGTCTTCGGCGAGGGGGCGACGCACGCCGTCGACCACCTGCCGCCGCACGCGCAGGGCGTGCTCGGCCCGCCGTCGCCACAGCGCGACCGGATGATCATCGACTATGTCGTCGGCCTCTGCCGCAGCGGCGGGAGCGGCTAGGCCGCCTTCATCCACACGACGAGCGCAAAGCGCGTCGCTTTCGTCGGCAGCGTGCGGTGCGGCGTAAACCGGTCGAGGAACAGCGCCGTCCCCGCCGGGCAGTCGGGCCGCACCCGCGGCAGGCCCGCGAGCCGCCATTCGGGAATCTCGAACCCCTCGTCGCCCGCACTCGCGAGCGGCGCAGGCTGGCGCCCCGCCGCGATCTCGAGCCCGCCGCTTGCCGGTCCGGCATCGCTCAGCGGAATCCACGCGGTCACGACAACCTTGCCGCACCCGGTCCCATCGTCGCGCGCGACGTCGCTGTGCCAGGCGTGGCGATGCTCGGGAAAGCAGGCGATGCTCGCGCGCACGCGGACGATCCTGCCCGCCAACGCGCGGTCGCTCAGCTCTTCGGCGGTGTCGATCAGCCGCGGGTCGTTCGCGAGCGCCTGCAACCGCTCGCCGCGATGCGCATCGGTGCAGACCGCGACGCGCAGCAGGTTCGCAACGCTGCGTTCCTTGGCGTAAACCCGGTCGATGCGCTCGCCCAGCGGCGCCCCGGGGCAGCTCGCCTCGAACGGCAGGTAGAGCGCGCGCGCCACCCGGTCGATATGCTCGGCGATATCCCCCGCCGCCGCGCGGACCTCCTCAGCATCGAATACGGGCAATGCCGCATAACCCTGCTCGGCAAACTGCGCCGCGCTCATCGCGCGCGTCCGAAGGTGGTAATCGTCGGCCATTCGCCGCCGGTCTCGACACGCGCATCGATGCCATAGACCGCCCGCAGCCGCGCGGCGGTCAGCACCTCGGCGGGCGTGCCATCGGCGACGATCCGCCCTTCGTCGATCAGCAGCAGCCGGTCGCAATAGCGTGCCGCCATGGTGAGGTCGTGGAGTACCGCGATCACTAGCCCGCCGCCATCGGCTTCGGCGCGTAGCAGCTCCATCACGTCGATCTGGTGCCCGGGGTCGAGGCTCGCCAGCGGCTCGTCGGCGATCAGCGCGGGCGCCTCGACCGCCAGCGCGCGCGCGAACAGCACGCGCGCGCGTTCGCCGCCCGACAGCTCGGTCGCGATCCGGTCGCGCAGCTCCAGCACGTCGGCGCGCGCCATCGCGCGCTCGATCGCCGCCATATCGGCGTCGGATATCCGCGACATCGGCGCGAGGTGCGGCAGCCGCCCCAGCCCGACGAGCCGCTCGACCGTCAGCGGCCAGTGCAGGGTCTGCCCCTGCGGAACATAGGCGATCCGCCGCGCCAGATCGGCGCGCGGCATCGCCGTCACATCGACGCCGTCGACCTCGGCGCGCCCGCTCGCGGGCACCAGCGCGAGCATCGCGCGCGCCAGCGTCGATTTGCCCGCGCCATTGGGACCGACGATCCCGGTCAGCGTGCCCGCGCGAAAACCCGCACTGACGCCATGCACGACGGTCCGGCGCCCGAGCGTGACGCCGATATCGTTCAGCGTGATGCTCACCATATCCGTCGCTCTCGCATCAGGTGGAGGAGGAAGATCGGCACCCCCAGAAAGGCGGTGACGACGCCCAGCTTCAGCTCGTTCGTCGTCGGAATAATGCGGACGCCAAGGTCGGCGAGCGTCAGCAGCGCCGCACCGCCGATGGCCGAGGGCAGCAGGATCGCCGACGGGCTGCGGTCGGTGAGCGGGCGGATCAGGTGCGGCACGATCAGACCGACGAAACCGATCGATCCCGACACCGCGACCGCGCCGCCGACCCCGATGGCGGTCCCGATCAGCAGCCGTAATCTTGTTCGCCGAAGGTCTGTGCCCAGCGCCTGCGCCGCATCCTCGCCGAGCGTCAGCGCGTCGAGCGCGCGGCCGTTCCACAGCAGCATCGCACCGCCGATCGCGATGCACGGCAGCGCGATCCACACATGGTCGAACGACCGGTTCTCGAGGCTGCCGAGCAGCCAGGTCATGATCTCCATCGCCGCGAACGGGTTGGGCGACAGATTGAGCGCAAGGCTCGTCCCCGCGACCGCGAGCGTGCCCACCGCGATCCCGGCGAGGATTAAAGTCAGCGGGCTTTCGGCCCGGCCGGCGAGAACGAAAAGCAGCGCAAGCGAGACGAGCGCGCCGCCGGTCGCGAGCAACGGCAGCACGAGGGCATGGATTTCGGCGAGCCCGAAATAGATCGCCGCCACCCCGCCGAGCGCCGCCGCGTTCGACGTGCCAAGCACCGAAGGCTCGGCGAGCGGGTTGCGCAAATAGCCTTGCAGCGCCGCCCCCGCGAGCCCGAGCATCGCGCCGACCGCGAGCGCGAGCAATGTGCGCGGCAGGCGGAGATCGAAGAGGATGATCGACGCGACCCGGTCGCCATCGCCGCTCGCGGCGGCGATCATCCGCGCAACCGACAGGTCGACCGCGCCGAACAGCAGCGACGCGACCGCCGCGACCAGCGTCAGCACCGCGAGCGCGGCGATCAGCGACCAGCGGGGGAGGGCAAAGCGGCTCATGAGCGGCCCCCGTCGTGCCGCGCGATCTGCGCCGCCATGCTGCGCGCCGCCTGCGTGTAGGCGGGGCTGCCGCACACGGTCCACGCCTGCGGAATGCTGATGCGCGGAATATCCTTGATCGCCGGATGGTGCAGCATCTCGCTCCCCTGGTCGGTCACGACATCGGTCGCGCTCTCGACGATCAGGAAATCGGGCTCGGCCGCGACCATTTCCTCGAGGCTCAATTGCGACAGCGGCGGCTTGCCGAGTTCGCCCGCCAGGTTGACCAGCCCGACACGCGTCATCATTTCGTCGATCAGCGTTCCCGTCCCGGTCATATAGCCGCGCCGCTGATAATAGGCGGCGACGCGGTCCTTGCCCGGCTTGGGCAGCCCCGCCAGCTCGCGCTCCATCCGCGCGATCAGCGCGGTCCCGCGCTCGGGGTGGCCGAGTGCCGCGGCGGTCTCGCGGATCGACGTGTAAATTTCGCCAAGCGTGTTGGCGGTCGCCAAATCCAGCAGCGGATAATGTTGCTGCGGCAGCGCGCGGAGCGCCGCGCTGCGGCTCGCGGGCATGCCGACGATCAAGTCGGGTTCGATCGCCAAAATCTGCTCGGCCGAATTGCTCAGCAGCGGGATGCCGTGCGCCTTCGCCACCTCGCCCGACATTTCGGCGTCGGTGGCGTTCTTCGTCAGCCCGGCGATCTGCTTCCGGTTGGCCAGCGCGAGCACGAGCTGGTCGGCGCAGAGGTTGATCGACACGATGCGCTGCGGCACCGCAGGCGCCTTCACAGGCGGGGCGGGGGAGGTTGCCCACAGCAGCCCCGCGCTACCCGCGAGCAGCACCGTCGCCGCCAAAAGGCCGCGCCGCCGCATCAGAACTCGACCCCTTTCTGCGCCTTCACATTCTGCTCGCGGAAGGGATGTTTCACCTGCGCCATCTCGGTGACAAGATCGGCGGCGTCGATCAGCGGCTGCAGCGCGTTGCGCCCGGTAATGACCACATGCGTCATATGCGGCTTCGCGGCCAGCGCCTCCAGCACCTCGCCCACCGGCAGATAGTCGTAGCGCAGCACGATATTGAGTTCGTCGGCGATCACCATCGCATAGGAGGGATCGGCGATCATGCGCTTGACCTCGTCCCACGCCGTGCGCGCGACCGCGATGTCGCGCGTCCGGTCCTGCGTATCCCAGGTAAAGCCTTCGCCCATCGGCTTGAATTCGATCAGATCGGGAAAACGGTCGAACACCGCTTTCTCGCCCGTTTTCATCGCGCCCTTCACGAATTGCACGACCCCGACTTTCATGTCGTGGCCGATCGCGCGCACCGCCATGCCGAGCGCGGCAGAGGTCTTGCCCTTGCCGGGGCCGGTGTGGACGATGACGAGCCCCTTTTCGACCGTCTTCGCCGCGACCTTCTTCGCCTGCGCGGCCTGGATCTTCTTCATCTTCGCCGTGTGCTCGGCGTCGCTCCGCGCCTTCATCAGAAGCGCGCCCGCACGCCGCCATAGGCCGCGCGGCCATAGGTGCCATAGTTGAAAGCGGTGGCATAATCGGCGTCGAACAGATTGTCGACGCGGCCGGTAATCTCGAAATTCGACCCCACCGGGAAGGACGCGCGAATACCCGCGAGCGCATAGCCGTCGAGCGGTACGTTATTGGCGAAATCGTCGAAACTGTCGCCGACCAGCGTCAGCGTCGCGCCGGTCGACAGGCCGAACGACCAGTCATAATCGGCCGACAGGCTGACCGCGTGCTCGGCGCGGCGGGGCAGGCGCCTGCCGTCAAACGCCGGGCGCCCCGTCCGGTCGCGCGCGTCGATATAGCTGTACGACGCGGTGACGTTCAGCGCGTCGACGGGCTTCAGCGCCAGCGTCGCCTCGATGCCCTTGGCGCGCGTCCGGTCGATATTGCCATAGGTGAAGGTCGCATTGTCGTAATTGATCTGGTCGGTCGTGTTGCGCAGGAACGCTGTGAGCGAGATCAGCGCGCGCCCGTCCGCCAGGCTCTGGTCGATGCCGATGTCATAGCTTTTCGACCGCTCGGGGCGCAGCGCGGCATTGCCGCTGAACGCGTCGTAAAGCTGATAGAGCGACGGCGCCTTGAAGCCCTCGCCATAGCTCAGCCGGAAATTGGTCGCGCCCGCATTGGGCGAATAATTGGCGTTGGCGCCAAGCGTGGTCGCGCCGCCGAACTGGCTGTGGTCGTCGTGGCGGACGCCGCCCGACAGCGAGAGCCCGGCAAGCGGCTGGACGATCGCCAGTGCATAGGCGCTGTCGATATCGGCCTTCTGGCTGTCGGTCGATCCAAAGCCGAAGAAATCATAATCGGGGCGCTCATGCTCATAACCGAAAATCAGCTTGGCCCGATCGACGGGCGTCACGACGCCTTGATATTCGAACCGCAGATTAGTGCCCGAATAGCCGTAATCGGGCGCGGTACCGCGCACGAAATAATAATCGCGCTCGTTGCGCATCCACGTCACCGCCGCGCGGCTGGTGAAATTGCCGTCGAACAGGCGAAGGTTCAGCCCCGCATAGCCGATATATTGGTCGAGCTTGGCGACATCGGCGCTGTCGGCCGGCGCGCCAAAGAAGCTGTCATAATCGAGGTCGGCGTTGATATAATAGCCGCGCAGGTCGAGGCTCAGCGCGTCGCTGAATGCGACCTTCAGCCGCGCGTTGCCCGCGAAATTCTTGTATCCGTCCTTCTCGGTGCCGACCGCCGCCGACGAAATGCCGTCGGTGCGGAAATAGGCCCCGCCGATCCCGCCCGAAATCGCCCCGGCGGTGCCGGATACATCGGCCTTGGCACCCACCGTATCGCTATAACCATATTCGGCCGAGGCATCGGCGGCGAGGCCCTGGGCGGGCGTCGCGGTCATCAGGCTGACGACGCCGCCGATCGCCTGGCTGCCGTGCACGACCGAGTTCGACCCGCGCAGCACCTCGATCCGGTCGATGTTGCCGGTCAGCAGATGGCCGAAATCATACCCGTCGCCGATGCCGCTCGGGTCGTTGACCTTCACCCCGTCGATCAGCACGAGCGTCTGCGTTGTCTCGGCGCCGCGCAGGGACAGGCTGGTCACCGATCCGGTGCTGCCTGACCGGTTGAAGCGCACGCCGGGCGTGGTCGCGAGCAGGTCGACGACATCGACCGACTGGCGCCGTTCGATCGTGTCGGCGTCGATGATCGTGATCGCCTGGCCGACTTCGTCGCGCGATTGTTCGATGCCCGACGCGGTGACGACGATATCGTCGCCGCTTTCGCCGCCTGCCGTTTCGGCAAGGGCCGGCGTGGCTCCAGCCAATGCGATCGCGGAAACAGTGGTAAACTTCAACATGGCTAGGCCCCGCACGCCGGCAACGAAGGCGGAGCCTGCCGATGCGCGGGCGCGACCGGCCGATGCCGGCGTCGCAAGTGGCGTCATGGCCTGCGACTTCGGCACCGAGGCGGCTCCAGCCGCCTGGTCGTCGCTCGACGGAAACCTCCGTGCCGCGGCCTTTCCCTGGGCCGTGGCATTGAGCGACCCACGCCGGCAGGTCTCCTGGCTCACGGGTCAGGGCTTGATGCACGCCTTCCCAGGTTGCCCCAGTGGCTGTCCGGACCGAAATCCGGACGGTGCATCGCGCTCGCCGCTTACAGTTGCAGGGACAGCCTCGGTTTCGGTGCGCCGTCCGGCGCGCCTACCGCGTTCCCTATTAAGCCCTCTCGGGCACCGGCGCGATCATGCGCAGGGCAAGCCCCGCACGCGCCGCCCATAGCGCAGCCACGCTTTTGCGCAATGGCTATTGCCGCTCGACGATCATCGCCGCGCCGACGCCCATCGCGCCGGTCAGCACGACAAGGCCATAATGGCCGCCGCACGCATCGAGCGCGTCGAGCAGGGTCGAGGTCAGGATGGCGCCGCTCGCACCCATCGGGTGGCCCTTGGCAAGATGTCCGCCGCTGACGTTGACCCGCGCCGGGTCGGTGTCGCGATCGCGTAGGAATTTGGCGATCGTAACCGCAAAGGCCTCCATGAACTCGATCCGGTCGATGTCGCCGAGCGCCAGACCGGCTCTCGCGAGCACTTTGTCCATCGCTGCGAAGCCTGCGGTCAGCGATGCTGCGGGATCGCCGCCGCTTTCGGCAAAGGCGATGACGCGCGCACGCGGCGCGATGCCCAGTCCTTCGCCGCCGACCAGCGCCAGCCCCGCGCCGTCGCAGATCGGCGGCGCGTGCGCGATGCTGTGCAGCGGCTCGAAGGTCGCGCCTTCGAGCGCGCCGGCATATTGCACCTGCAATTCACCGAAAGCCGCCGGCGCGGCGGCGAGCGATTCCGCGCTCGTTTGCGGGCGGATGCATTCCTCGCCGATCAGCGCGCCGGTCGCGATACGCGAGGCTTGCAATGCCGCATCCTGCTCCCCCGCTGCGGCCTTTTGCTGCGAGGCGAGCGCAACCGCGTCGAGTTCGGCGCGCGTTATGCCCTCGGCGTCGGCGAGCCGGTCGGCGGCGAGCACCGGCGGCACAAAGCGCGCGCGCGGCGGCAGATCGTCGTTGGTGTAGAAACCGGCGCGATCGCCAAGGAAGGGCGCCGAACTCATCGACTCGACACCGCCCGCCAGCGCGGCCACGATCTCGCCGCTCGCAACCTTCGCCGCCGCCTGCCCGATCGCCGACAGACCCGAAGCGCAATAATTATTGATGCTGTGCGCCGCGGTCTGGTCGGGCAGCCCGGCGTGCAGCTTCGAAACCAAAGCGATATGCCCGCCCTGCGCGCCGCTCTGCGTCACGCAGCCGAGGATCAGCGCATCGGGCATGGTCTCGCCGCAGCGCGCCGCGAGCGCCGCCGCCTGGCTTCGCACCAGTTCCTGCGGGCTGAGCTTGGCGAGCCCGCCATCGGGCCGCGCCTTGCCGCGCGGTGTCCGCACCGCGTCGTAAAGATAGACCTCGGTCAAATCAGGTGCCGACGACGAAGCTGACCGCGGTCGTCGCGCTGCCGCCGACGTTGAAGGTCGCGAAGTTGCGCGCGCCTTCGACCTGATAGTCGCCGGCATTTCCGGTCACCTGCCGCCAGCCGTCGAGCAGCATCCGCACCCCGGTGGCACCTACCGGATGCCCCAGCCCGATCAGCCCGCCCGACGGATTGACCGGCAACTTCCCGCCCAGCGCAATCGTCCCGTCCTCGACCGCACGCCAGCTTTCGCCCGGTTTGGTGATCCCGAAATGGTCGATCGCCATATATTCGGTGATCGAAAAACAATCATGCACCTCGACCCCGTCGCACGCATAGATGTCGGGCATCTCGGCGCGCCGCAGCGCGTCCATCATCGCCTTGCGAACACTAGGAAAAACAAAGTCTTGGCCGCGACTATCCCGAACCTTGGTCGAATAGAGCAGCGGCGCCGTGGCATGGCCCCATCCCTTGATCCGCGGAATGCTGTCGAGCGGGATGCCGCGGCGCTTGGCCCAGGCCTCGGCGACCTCGCGCGAGGCAAGGAAAATAGCCGCCGCGCCGTCGGTGACCTGCCCGCAATCCGATTTGCGCAGGCTGCCTTCGATCAGCGGATTGATCTCGTCATTTTCGCCGAGATGCTCGTCGGTGACTGCCCAGCCGCGCGTCTGCGAATTGGGATTCTTCTTCGCATTGGCGAAATTATTCGCCGAAATACCGCGCAGATAAGCGCGGTCGAGCCCGAAGCGTTCCTCATATTCCTCGGCGACGCGCGCGAACATCCAGGGCCACAGGTAGCGCGCCTCCTGCGCCTCGCGCCCCGCCCACGCGGCGGCGCCAAGATATTCGGCGGCGCGCTGGCCGGGGACGTTGCGCATCAATTCGATCCCAAGCACGAGCGCGAGGCCGTAGCGCTCGGCCTCGATCTCGGCCGCGGCGGCAAGGATCGCGATGCTGCCCGAGGCACAAGCAGCTTCGTGGCGCGACGCGGGAATGCCCGCGAGGTCGGGGTGAACGTGGCCGAAGAAGCCGCCGAGCTGACCTTGCCCCGCGAAGAGTTCGCCGACGAAATTGCCGACATGCGCGGTTTCGACCTCCTTCGGCTCGATCCCCGTCGCGACGAAGGCGGCTTCGGCGACATCGCGGAACAGTTCGAACAGCCCGCCGCCCTCGCGTTCGAGGTTGCGCGAGAAGTCGGTCTGCGCGCCGCCGAGGATGAAGACGTCTTTCGCCATGTCAGGCTTCCTTTTCGAGAGTAGCGAGCGCCATTTCGCGCACTTCGCTGCGCATCACCTTGTTGGTGACGTTGCGCGGCAAGGCGTCGAAGCGGAACAGGCGTTCGGGCAGTTTGAATACCGCGAGATCCTTTTCGCGGAGGTAGTCGGTGACTTCGCCGATGCCGACGTCGTCGGCGCCACGGGGTACATAAGCGAGGCCGATCCGCTCGCCCATCGTCGGACAGGGGAGCGAGAAGGTGCAGGCTTCGGCGAGCGATGGGTGACCACCGAGCAATTGATCGATCTCCTCCGGCGAGATATTCACCCCGCCACGGATGATCAGATCCTTGCAGCGCCCGACGAAGCGGTAGAAGTCGCCGCCCTCGGCGATCTCGAACAGGTCGCCGGTGCGGAACCAGCCGTCGTCGGTGAAGGCCTCGGCGGTGCGCTCGGGCGCATTGTGATAGCCCTCGAACAGGGTCGGCCCGCGAATTTGCAACTCGCCCGATACGCCGTCTTCCTCGATCGCATCGCCGCCGCCGGGCGGAACGAGCCGGCTTTCGATATTGGGTGCGCGACCCTCACCATAGGGGCGCTGATAGGTGCCGCGGCGCGGGAACAGGCTGGCGCGCTTGTCGGGGTCGGGCATGTCGCCTTCGCCGGTGATGAAGCTCATCCCCTCGTTAGATCCGAAGACGTTGACGATGATGATGCCGAGCTTTTCCTGAAAGCCGCGCACCATCGCGGGGGCGAGCGGCGCCGAGCCCGAGGCGATGACGCGCAGGCTTGAGAGGTCGACCGACGCCAGCAGGGCCTCATTCTGCAGCAGCATGTTGAGCACCGCGGGCGGCGCGATCGTCAGGCTCGGCCGCTCGGTCGCGATCTGTTTCAGGTACACGCCGGGGTCGAAGGGGTGGTGCAGCACCATCGTTCCCGCGCTCGTCAGCCAGCACATGGTGATGCCGCCGATGCTCGCCATGTTGATCAGCGGGAAGGGGTTGAGCAGGACGTCGCCCGGCCCGACCTTCATCGCCTCGTAACCCGCGCCCGCGACCGCGATCCAATGGTTATGGCTGCGCGGGACACCTTTGGGCACGCCGGTTGTGCCCGAGGTCCAGCAGATAGTGAAGATATCGTCGGCATCGACCGGGTTCGCCGCGGCATGTGCGGCCAAGGCGGCTTCGTCGCCAGCGGCGGTCGAGAGGTCGAGTACTCCAGCAGGTGGGTTGGGGCCGAAAGTCATCAACTGGATGCCATCGAGCAATGGCGCTGCGACGCCGACATGGTCGCATCCCTTGACCTCCGTCGCGCAGACGAAGGCCTTGGGCTCGACGACACCGATCATGCCCTTCAGCTCATGGCTGCGATATTGCACCGCCGCCGGGCTGACGATCGCGCCGATCTTCGCGGCGGCGAAATAAAGCGCGACGAACTCGCTGATGTTCGGAAGCTGGACGAGCAATACATCGTCCTTGCCCATCCCGGCGGTGACGAGCGCCCCCGCGAGCCGGTCGATCTCCGCCGCCAGCTCGGTATAGTTCAGCCGTTGCGGCTCGCCGAATGCGAAGTCGCCGCGATTGGGTGCATCGACGAGCGCGAGCCGTTCGGAATGCGCCGCCGCATTGGCCGCGAACAGGCCGGCGAAGGTCTGATCGCCCCACCAGCCGCTCGCCCGATGCTTTTGCCTCTTGTCCTCTCCCGCGACGATCATCTCAGGCGGCCAGCACGCTGTTCGGACCCATGCCGATATCGTCGCCGCTCGCCCAGACGGTGTGGGTACCCGAACAGATGCGTTCGGGCAGGATGATCCGGCATACCGGACCCGCCGCGACATTTTTCGCGTCGATCAGCACGCATTCGGAGCGGTCGGTTTCGAGGTCGGCGATGAAGGAGACGAGGTAGCCGTCGTCTTCGTCCTTCGCATTTATGCGCGGCGCGAAAGGTGCTTCGCTGCCGAAGCGGCCGGGGCCGAATTCATATTCCTCGCTCGTTCCCGCATTGAGGTCGTGCTTGACGAGGCCGCGGAAGAGGAACCAGCCGGGCTCGGGGATCGCGCTGTACGCGTAGCGATAGGGCTTGCCCGCATAGCGGTGGTTGAACATGCCGAATTCGAGGTCGCGGTCGTCGAGCCTTTGTTCGGTCGTCTTTCCGGTCTTGAGGTTGAAGCGCCAGCGGTGAAGACGCGGCTTGAGCAGGCCCTGATCGAGATAGGCCATCATCCGCTCGAGCCCCTCGGGCGCGTTCGGATAGGATTTCGGCATCGGCTCTTCCTGATAATAGCCGTCGAGGATGATCTCGTCGCCTTCCTCCCACGCGTTGAGCCAATGGAGCGTGTAGGTCGGTTCGGCCTCGAACCAGCGGATGTCCTCGGGCTGGCCGTGCCGCGGAATGATCGCAAAGCGCGTCTTTTCGTCGGGATGGAACTGGACGACGTGCAGGTTCCGCTCCAGCAACTCCTCGTTCCAGTAGAGCGGCATGTCGTTGAGGATCGTGTAATTTTCGGTGAAGGCCATGTCGTGCGGCAGGCGCGCCCCGGCGAGCGGCACGGGGATATAATGTTTGAGCTTATTGTCCGCGCCGACGACGCCATAGTGCATATAGGGCGCGTGCTTCGAATAGTTGAAGAACATCAGCTCGCCGGTCGCGAGGTCGACCTTGCAATGCGCCGAAATGCCGTCGAGCGGCACCCAGCTTTCGGTGCCGAACTGTTCGAGCGTGAAGGGGTCGAGCCGGTACGCCTCGCCGCACTGGTAGAAGGTCGAGATGATCTTCCCCGCATGGATCGCAACGTCGGTCGACGATGAATCCTTGAGCCATTCCTGCGCGCCCCAGCCGTGGCGCGTCGACTTGTGCGGCGGCTCCATCAACCCGGCCCAAAGCGAGCGGCCGGCTTCCTTCTCGGCTTCGAACCCCTTGGTGCGCACGAAGCGGCTGCGATAGCTCGCGCGGCCGTCCTTGAACGAGATAGCATGGATGAAGCCGTCTCCATCGAAGGGATGGTAGCGGCCGATCGGCTCGTGGATCTGGTTTTCACCGGTGCGGACGTAGACGCCGTCGATATCGGTCGGGATATTACCGATCACCTCGGCATCGCCATTGGCGAAGATCGCGTTCCACTCATTATAGGTCGGGCGCCACGCGCCCTTCATATAGGGATGGTCGTTCGGCTGGATGGTGGTCTGGATAGTGTCGACGAGTTCGGCGGTCATGCGGGGACTCCTTCGGCGGCAGCAAAGCGCGGCCTTGCGGCGGCAGCATCATATTCTTTGACAAGGCGGTCGACGATCGCCGCGACGGGCTCGACGGCGCGCACCGCGCCGACGCCTTGCCCGGCGGACCACACATTCTTCCACGCCTTCGCATCATCCTGCGCGTCGGAGAAGTTCGGGCGCTTGTCCTCGGGCATGTCCGCGGGGTCGTAGCCCGCTGCGATCAGGCTCGATTTCAGCCAGTTGGCGGTGACGCCGGTGATGCCCTTCGAAGGCACGATGTCCTCGGCGCCAGCGGCGACGACCATGTCCTTATAGCCCGGCACCGCCATGCTTTCGGCGCAGGCGATCAGCGAGGTGCCGAGATAGGCAAAGTCGGCGCCGAGGATTTCCGCCGCGCGCACGGCATGTCCCGTCGAGATCGCGCCGCCGAGGACGAGCGGGCCGTCCCAGAATTGCCGCACCTCCTCGACGAAGGCGAAGCCCGCGGTCGCGCCGGTGTGTCCGCCCGCGCCCGCCGCGACGAGCACGAGTCCGTCGACCCCGGCCGCTGCCGCTTTGCGCGCGAAACCCACCGAATTGACGTCGGCGAAAACGAGCCCGCCATATGAGTGGATTTCTTCGACCACTCGCGCCGGGCTACCGAGTGCGGTAATCACCAGCGGCACCTTGTGGCGCACGACGCAGGCGAGGTCATCGGGCAGGCGGCTGTTCGACGGATGGACGACGAGGTTGACCGCCCACGGCGCTGCGTCGGGATCGTTCGACAGCGCCGCATCGATCCGGCTCACCCAGTCTTCGAGGTCGGCCGATGTGCGTGCATTGGGGGCCGGGAAGCTGCCGATCACCCCCGATCGCGACGCGGCGATCACCATCTCGGGTCCCGAGACGAGGAACATCGGCGCGGCGATTGCCGGCAGCCGCAAATTGCGCGTCAACGCTGGTGGAAGGCCGTGTTTCGGCACTCTTCATCCTCTCTCAAATTATCTGACTTGCATAACGATACTTAAAGACGATATGAGTCGCAAGGCCAGAAAAACATCGCGGGGCAAGCCTGACGATGGTGGGAGGGAGAGAGTTTCATGAAAAAGCATTTGGTCGCGTTGCTCGCCGCATCGGCGCTTGCCAGCCCCGGTATCGCCCTTGCGCAGGACGCGGCGCCGGCTGACGATCAGGGCGGGCTCGAGGAAATCATCGTCACCGCGCAGAAGCGCGCCGAAGGCCTCTCCGACGTGCCGATCTCGATCTCTGCGGTCAGCGGCAAGCAGGTCGAAAATTACGGCCAGACCAACCTCGAACAGATTTCGTCGTCGGTGCCGAACCTCAAGATCACCCAGACCGCGATCGCCAACCGCATCGCGATCCGCGGCATCGCATCGGGCGACAACAAGGGTTTCGAACAGTCGGTCGCGATGTTCGTCGACGGCGTCTATTACGGCCGCGACCAGCTTTCGCGCCTGCCGCTCGTCGACATGGAGCGCGTTGAGGTGCTGCGCGGCCCGCAGCCGACCCTGTTCGGGAAAAATGCGATCGCGGGCGCGGTCAACATCACGACGCGCAGCCCCACCGACGAATTCGAAGGCTCGGTCAGCGGCCTCTATGAATTCAACCACAAGGAATTTCAGCTCACCGGCGTGCTGTCGGGACCGCTCAGCGACGGCATCGAAGCGCGCGTCGTCGGTTATCACCGCTCGATGGACGGCTATTTCTACAATCAGGAACTCGACCGCGACGAGCCGAACGTCGATGAATATTATTTCCGCGGCAAGCTCGAATTCGACAAGGGCGGGCCCTTCGCCGCCGAACTCAAGCTCGAATATGCCGACTTCGAAATGAAGGGTCAGCCGCGCGACGTGTTCGGGGCGGTCGGCAATTACAATGCCGTCTTCCAGGGGCCTTTCTTCGTCAGCACCGACCCCGACTTTGTTCGCGAGGACAATGGGTATGAGAGCAAGAACAAGGTGTTCGGCGCCACACTCAACGCCGACCTTGAGCTTGGCGACCACACGCTGACCTCGGTCTCGTCGTTGCTCGACTACAAGACGCGCGAGATTGTCGACGTCGATTTCTCGGGCATCAGCTTCCTCGACGGCACTAATTTGCGCGAGGATTATCGCCAGTTCAGCCAGGAGCTCCGCCTCGCGTCGCCGGGCGGTGAGGCGTTCAACTATATCGCGGGCGTCTATTACCAGCATGCGAAGCTCGACGTGCAGGACTTCACGCTGTTCAACCCGACCTTCCTCGCGCTGGGGGCACCCTTCAGCGCGCTTGGCGATACCAGCAACGATCGTGACTATGCGCAGAAGTCCGACCTGATTTCGGGCTTTGCCCAAGGCGAGCTGTCGGTCACCGACCGGCTTCGCATCACCGCGGGCGCGCGCTTCAACCATGAGAAGAAGACGGGCAGCCGCAGCCTCGCGATCGTCCAGGGGCCGCTCAGCACCGCGCCCGCGCCGGTCGTCGCGGCGGTGTTCCGCGCGCTCAATATCGAGGCGCACAGCATTTCGGGCAAGATCAGCGAGGACAGTTTCAACCCGATGGTCAACGTCCAGTATGACGCGACCGACGATCTGATGCTCTACGCCTCTTATGCCAAGGGCACCAAGGCGGGCGGCTTCGACATCCGCTCGAACTCGCTGCCGACCTCGACCACCGTCGCAAAGCCCGGCGCGTTCGAGTTCGAGGACGAAAGCGCCGACAATTTCGAGGCGGGCCTCAAATACAAGGGGCGCAACATCGCATTCAACCTCTCGGTCTATCGCACCGATTACAAGGATCTTCAGGTCAACATTTTCGACGGCACGCTCAACTTCAACGTCCGCAACGCCGCCGAGGCCCGCACGCAGGGCGTCGAGGCCGACTTCCGCGCCGCGCTTGCCCCCGGGCTGACGGTCAGCGGCGCGGTCGCTTATCTCGACTTCAAATTCAGCAACTTCACCGACGGCCAATGCTATTATCTGCAGACGCCCGACGCGAACGGCTTCTGCGACTATTCGGGCAAGCGCAACGCGCTCAGCCCCAAATGGTCGGGCAACCTCAATGTCGATTACACCACGCCGGTGACGAGCGACATGAAGGTCGCGTTCAACGTCAATGCCGACTTCTCCTCCTCCTATATCGCGGCGGCGAACCTCGACCCGCGCACGCATCAGGACGGTTATGTGAAGCTCGGCGCGCGGCTCGCGCTGGCTGAGGTCGACGACCGCTGGGAGGTCGCGCTGATCGGCCGCAACCTCACCAACCAGCGCATCTTGCAGACCGCGAGCTCGATGCCGCTCGCGACGACGATCACGCGAAACGCCGGCAACGCCTATAACGGCATCGTCGACCGGCCGCGCACGATCGCGGTGCAATTGACCGGCCGCTTCTGAGGGGGGACGGGAGGGCGGCCCCTGCCGTCCTCCCTGTCGCGGGTGCCAGCCTTGTCGATGCATCGCCCTTGGTCTAGGGGCGGGGAAAGGTAGGGACGGCATATTTGAAACACGACCGCACCATCAGGGCCTGTTCGATCTGGCGCGCGCTCGATGTCGTCGGCGACGTGCCGGTCCTGTTGATCATGGAACAGACATTCCTCGGCATCCACAGCTTCGACGAATTCGTCGCGCGCACCGGCCTCGCGCGCTCGGTCGTCAACGGCCGTCTCAAGAAGCTGGTCGAGGAGGATTGCCTCGCCAAAGTGCCCAAGAAGAATGGGCGCGGCTTTCATTACATCCTCACCCAGAAGGGCCGCGACCAGTTCCCCAACGGTTTGATGATGCTGCGCTGGCAGCATAAGTGGGAGGCGGACAGCCGCGATTTTCAGGTCCGCCTGCACCATGCGACGTGCGGCCATGCGACCGAACCGGTGCCCGTATGCGCGCATTGCCGGGCCGAGATTGATCCGCGCGATGTCGACTGGCGCGAAGGGCCGGGGCTTGCGCAGGTCGTGCCGCATTACGAACGCCGCCGCTTCAACGGCGAAGTCGGCGCACGCCGTCCCGGCGGCCGTCCACTCGTCGACACGATGATCGAGCTGTTCGGAGACCGCTGGGCGACGCTCGTCGTCCGCGCGATGTTCACGCACATCAACCGCTTCGACGACATCCAGCGCGACACGCTGATGGCGACGAACATATTGACCGGCCGCCTCGAACGGCTCGTGCGGCAAGGCATTTTGAAAACCGTGCCCTATTCAAGCCACGCCGACCGCGTCGAATATCGCCTGACCGCCAAGGGGCGCGATCTTTACCCGGTGCTGCTCGCGCTGCTGCAATGGGGCGACAAATGGTTTTCCGACGAGCGCGGGCCGCCGGTGCTGCTGACGCATCGTCCGTGCGGCCACGACCTCGACATGGTAGCGGCGTGCAGCCATTGCGGCGACGAACTCGCGCTGTCGAACAGCCGCTTCACGATCGAAGAGGCCAGCTAGGGTCAGGACCCATAAGCTCAGGGCAGGATGCGGCCCTCGTCGCGGCGCGGCATCGGCGCGACGAAGCGCAGCACGAGCGCCGACAGCAGTAGCCAGCCCGCGGAACCGAGGATCGCCGCGGGCAAGCTGCTGAGGTCGGCGACCAGCCCAAGCGTATAGGCGCCGAACGCCATCGCGCCGAAAGTCACCGCCTGATAGATCGACAGGCAGCGGCCGAGAATCTCCTCGGGCGATCGCAATTGCATCGCGACGTTCAGCGTCGTCAGCGTCGACACCCACGCGCCGCCGGCGACGAAGGCGGCGATCATCAAGGCGGGGAGATTGGTCGTGAGCGCGACGGGCAGCATCGCGGCGGCGAAGATCAACGACGCCGCGGTAACCACCCGGTCGCTGCCCCAGCGGCGGCGCGCCTGTCCGACCCACAGCGCGGCAAAGATCGATCCCGCGCCAAAGGCGGCAAGACACAGGCCATAGACGATTTCGGTCCCGTGCAGCCGGTCGCGGACGAGCGAGGGGAGCAGCGCCTGAAACCCCGCCGCGCCGACACCGAAGGCGAAACCGCGGATCAGCACGCGGCGCACCGGGTCCGAATGCGCACAGAAGCGGATGCCCGCGGCGATCGCCGTCAGCATCGGCGTCCTCCGCGGCGGTGCCGTTTCGGGATGCCAGCGCAGCAGCACGACGATCAGTGCGACATAGCTCAGCGCATTGAGCCCGAATGCAGCAGCGGTGCCGACGATCGCGACCAGCATACCGCCGAGCGCGGGCCCGACGCTGCGCGCGAGGTTGAACGCGATGGTGTTGAGCGCGATCGCCTGCGGCAAATCTCTCGGCCCGACCTGCAACCGCACCGACGCCTGCCACGCCGGTCCGTTGAGCGCGGTGCCGCACCCGACCGCGAGCGTGAAGAACAGCAGCGTCAGCGGCGTGATCGCATCCATATAGGTCGTGACCGTCAGCGCCGCCGAGACGATCAGCATCCCGGTCTGCGCCGCGAGCATCACGCGCCGCCGGTCGAAATTGTCGGCGATCGCGCCCGCGAAAATGCCGAGCAGCATCACCGGGATCGTCGTGCTTGCCGCCACCAGCGCGATCAGCAGGTGCGATTCGGTGAGTTCGGTCATCAGCCACGCTGCCGCGACCGACTGGATCATCGACCCCATGTTCGACGCGAGGTTCGCGATCCAGATCGCGCGGAACGCCGGGTAGCGAAAGGGCGCAAACGCGGATGGCGGTTCGGGGCTCACTCCGTTCCGCCTACCGCCCATCATCCATCACCGCAACCGGGTCAGGAGATGGCGGGGCCGCTCGTGTCGGCATATTCGCGGCGCAGCTCGACGAGCCGCCGCTTCATCGCCGCGATCGGCGCTTTCATCGCCAGGTCGTCGATCCGATTGTTCATCTCGTGCGGATCACTCTCGAGATCGTAAAATTCCCACGCGTCGAGCCCCTCGCCATAGAAGCGCACGAGTTTGTACCGCTCGCTGCGCACGCCGTAATGCGCGCGTACCGAGTGGAATCCGGGAAATTCATAATAATGGTAATAGACGTCCTTGCGCCAGTCGCGCGGCGTGCGACCGGCGAGCAGCGGCGTCATCGACCGCCCCTGGATCGTCGCCGGACCCTTGACCCCCGCGAAGTCGAGGAAGGTCGGCGCATAGTCGATATTCTGGATCGGCGCCGCGATGCGCGTGCCGGGGCGGATATGCCCCGGATACTGGATCAGAAACGGCGTGCGCATCGATTCTTCATAGATGAAACGCTTGTCGAACCAGCCATGCTCGCCAAGATAAAAGCCCTGGTCGGAGGTGTAGACGACGATCGTGTTCCGATCGAGGCCGCTTTGCTCCAGATAGTCGAGCACCGCGCCGACGCCTTCGTCGACCGCGGCGATCGTCCCCAGATATTGCTGCATGTAACGCTGATATTTCCATATCGCGAGGTCGCGGCCCGAAAGCTTCGTCGCGTTCATCCGGTCGTTGTCGGCCTGCATCAGCGCGTCCCATTCGGCCTGCTGCGCATGCGTCATCCGGTCGAACGCGCCCGGCCAGCGATTATAGCGGAGCTGCGCCGATCCTTTCGCGACCGTCATCTTGAGGTCGTGCCCCTCATACATGTCGCGATAGATGTTCATTTCCTGCGTGCCGGCGGCGATGCGGCTGCGGTAATCGTCGAAATAATTGCCCGGCACCGGAAAGGTCACGCCCTGATATTTCCGCACATGGCGCAGCGCGGGCATGAAATTGCGGTGCGGCGCCTTGTGGTGGATCATTATCGCAAAGGGCTTCGACTTGTCGCGCCCGGTCTTCAGCCAGTCGAGGCTGTACTGGGTGATGAGGTCGGTGGCATAGCCCTCGACGATGCTGCGCCCCTTCGGCGTGATGATGTCGGGGTTATAATATTCACCCTGGTCGTCGAGCACTTTCCAGTCGTCGAAGCCGATACCCTCGGGCGACCGGTTGATGTGCCATTTGCCGAACATCGCGGTCGCATAGCCCGCCTGGCTCAGCGCGCGCGGCCAGACCCAGACCTTGTTGTCGAACCGCTGGCCGTTCTGGGTAAAGCCGTGCGCGTGGCTCTGGCGTCCGGTGAGCAGGGTCGCGCGGCTGGGTCCGCAAAGCGAATTGCCGACGAAGCTCTGCGTGAAGATCGCGCCATTTTTCGCGATGCGGTCGATATTGGGTGTCGGCGCCAGCTTCGACAGCGGCGAGCCATAGGCCGAAATCGCCTGATAGGCGTGATCGTCCGACATGATGTAGACGATGTTCGGGCGGGCCGCCGGCTCTGCCCCCGCCGCGGCAACGAAAGCGAGCGCGAGCGCGAGCGCGAGAGGAAGGCGAAAGCCCATCTATTCGGTCAGCTCGAAGCTGGCTTCCTGACCCTCAGCCGACGAAGGTCCGACCCACAGCTTGAACTGGCCGGGCTCGCTGCCCCAGCTCATATCCTGCCGCGTGAAGGCCAGATCGGCGTCGGTCAGGGTGAAGCGGACCGTCCGCTTCTCGCCCTTCTTGAGGCTGATCTTCTCGAATCCCTTCAATTCCTTGACCGGCCGCGTCACCGATCCGACGAGATCGCGGACATAGAGCTGTACGACCTCCTCGCCGTCGCGTGCGCCGCTGTTCGTCACGGTAACGCTTGCCGTCAGTGTCTCGCCGGGGCGGATCTTCGCTTTGTCCAGCGTCACCGGCGAATAGGAAAAGCTGGTGTAGCTGAGGCCATAGCCGAACGGATAGAGCGGCGTGTTCGGCGTATTGAGGTAGCGCGATACATATTTCGCGTTGGGATCCGCCGGATTGATCGGCCGCCCGGTGTTCTTCATGTCGTAATGGATCGGCACCTGCCCGACGTTGCGCGGGAAGGTGACGGGCAGCTTGCCCGACGGATTGTACCGGCCATAAAGGACGTCGGCGATCGCGTGGCCGCCCATCGTGCCCGGATACCAGGCCTCGAGGATCGCATCGACGTTGGCGTCGGCCCATTCGATGCTGTTCGGCCGTCCGCTCATTAGCACGAGGATGATCGGCTTGCCGGTCTTTTTGAGCTCTTGGAGCAGCGCCAACTGATTGCCGGGCAGATCGAGCGAGGTGCGGCTCGCCGCCTCGCCGGTCATGTCCCAGCGTTCGCCCATTGCCGCGATGATCACGTCCGATTTCTGCGCCAGCGCGATCGCTTCGGCGAACCCGTCGGTCTTGCCCGCGTCGGCGAACGCATAGCTCGCGCCCTTGGCATAAGCGACGCTTGTCCCCTTCGGTGCGCCGGCCTGCATCCCCTCGAGCAGGGTGACCGGCCGCGTCTTGCGGTCGCCCGCCGCCGACCAGCTACCGATCATATCCTCCTTGCTGTTGCCGAGCGGGCCGATCACCGCGATCGACTTCGCCGAAGCGGCGAGGGGCAGGGCATTGTCGTTGTTCTTGAGCAGAACGATCGACTTGCGCGCAACATCGCGCGCGGCTTCGAGGAAGTCGGGGCGATAGACGGTCGCCTTCTCGCGCGCTTCGTCGGAATAGCGGTAAGGATCCTCGAACAGGCCGAGGCGGTATTTCATTTCGAGGATCGCCTTCACCGCCGCATCGACGCGCTTCACGTCGACCTTGCCCTCGGCGACCGACTTGGCGAGATGATCCATGAACACCGCGCCCTGCAGGTCCATGTCGACCCCGGCGTTGATCGCCTGCTCGCCGGCCTGCTTCAGGTCCTTCGAATAGCCGTGCGCGACCATTTCGTTGATCGACGTGTAATCGGTTACGATGAAGCCCTTGAAGCCCCATTTCTCACGCAGGACGTCGGTCAGCAGATAGTGGCTGCCCGACGCGGGCACGCCGTCATATTCGTTGAACGAGGTCATGAAGGTCGCGGCGCCCGCATCGGCCGCGGCCTTGAAGGGCGGCAGATAGACGTCGCGCAGCGAGCGTTCCGAAATGTCGACCGTATGATAATCGCGGCCCGCCTGTGCGGCGCCATAAGCGGCGAAATGCTTGGCGGTCGCCAGCACGGTATCGACGCGCTTCAGATCGTCGCCCTGGAAACCGCGCACGCGTGCGGCGGCGATCTTGCTGCCGAGGTAGACATCTTCGCCTGCGCCTTCGGACATACGACCCCAGCGCGGATCGCGCGCGACGTCGACCATCGGCGCGAAGGTCCAGTGAATGCCCTCGGCCGAGGCTTCGGTCGCCGCGATTCGCGCTGCCTTTTCAATGGCTTTTAGATCCCAACTCGCCGATTCGCCGAGCGAGATGGGAAATATGGTGCGGTGACCGTGGATGACGTCATAGCCGAAGAGCAGGGGAATCTTGAGCCGCGTTTCCTCGACCGCCAGCCGTTGCAGGTCGCGCGTATATTTGGCGGTGAAGGCGTTGAAGATCGACCCGATCCGGCCCTTGCGAATATCGTCCTGATAGCCTTGGCGCATCGTCGGACCGGTCGAATCCCAGTCGCTGGTCAGCAGCGACAATTGGCCGATTTTTTCGTCGAGCGTCATCTTCGCGATCAGTTCGGCGATGAATCGATCCATCTTCGGATCGGGGCGCATCCATCCCGCCGAATTCTCCGGGGCGGCCTCGCTCTTGCTCGCTGCCGGTTTCGCCATCAGCGGAGCGGGGGTGAGCTGTCCTGCCACCATCAGGGTGGCCAGCGTAAGGCATGTGAGGTTGCGCGTCATCGGCGGCATGATTCGTCCTTCCCGGTCGGGTCTGTTTATACATCTGTCACGCGGATTGGCCGAATTTCGGCCGAAAACCGGCTGGCCCCCGATCGCATCCATCTGTGTCGCTTCCCCCTATACAGCTATCGTGAAACCGGTTACAAATCAAAAAAACAACGACGCGGTTTTCGCGACTCGTCGCTGCACGGTGGCAAGACCGGGCGGCTGGCAAGGCGAGAGCGGAAATGGTCGGGGCACAAAAAGGGAGGATGCCGTGAAGGTTTCAAATCAATTTCAGACCATGACCGCGCACCGGTCGCGTGCGCGCCGGTTCGCCGCCGCGCTTGCATGGGGCAGCGCCGGCGCCGCGCTGGCGATCGGCGTCGCAACGCCCGCACATGCCCAGGTTTCGAACGCCTCGCTTCGCGGTACGGTGAAGGCTGAGGGCGGCGTTTCCCAGGTCACGGCGATCAACGTCAACACCGGCCTGACGCGCAGCGTCGCGGTGGGCGCGAACGGCACCTACAATATCGCGTCGCTCCCGGTTGGCACCTATCGCCTTGAGCTGACGACGCCGGGCGGCGTCCGGCGGACCGACGAATTCACGCTGTCGGTCGGACAGAGCGCGGTGCTCGACTTCGATTTCTCGCAGCCCGACATCGCCTCGGCCGAAGGTGACGCGATTATCGTCACCGGCACGCGCATCCGGTCGCTCGAAGGCGGCGAGGTCGGTTCCAACATCACCCAGCGGCAGATCGAAGTGCTGCCGCAGAACAACCGCAACTTCCTCGCCTTCGCTGATCTTGCGCCGGGCGTGCAGTTCGTGACCGGCGGCAACGGTCAGTCGCGCCTGCAGGGCGGTGCGCAGGACAGCCGCAGCGTCAACATCTTCATCGATGGCGTCGGGCAGAAGGACTATGTTCTGAAGAATGGCGTTACCGGCCAGGATTCGACGCAGGGCAACCCCTTTCCGCAACTCGCGGTCGGCGAATACCGGGTCCTGTCATCGAACTACAAGGCCGAATTCGACCAGGTGAGCTCCGTGGCGATTACGGCGGTGACCAAATCGGGCACCAACGAGTTCCACGGCGAAGCCTTTATCGACTATACCGACCAGAGCCTTCGCGAAGCGCGTCCGAACGAGCTCACGACGTCGAAGGTCAAGACCAAGGATTTCCAGTTCGGCGGCGCGCTTGGCGGTCCGATCATCAAGGACGTGCTGCACTTCTTCGTGACCTATGAAGGCAAAAGACAGGAAAATCCGGTCGATGTCCGACCGGGTCTCAACCTGCCGGTCGACTATTTCCCGTCGGAATATCAGGGGGTGTTCGGACCGACCAACGCGACCTTCAACGAAGACCTTTATTTCGGCAAGCTCAGCTTCCAGCCGTCGAACAGCGACCTGATCGAGGTGTCGGGCAAATATCGCAAGGAAAGCGGCGAATTTCTGTCGAGCGGTATCAACGCGCGCAGCACGATCAGTTCGCAGGATGTCGAGGAACTGCGCGTGACCGGCCGGTGGGAACATACGGCGGACAATTGGATCAATGATTTCAAGCTGACTTATGAAGATGTCAAATGGGCACCCACGCCGGTCGAATTCGGTAACGCGTTCCTCTTTGCCTATGCGGGCCCGTCGCCGACCAATCCGCAGCCGGGCGTGATCGTCCGCGACGATCTTTTGCGGATCGGCGGGGGCGGCAATTATCAGGAGAAGGGCCAGAAAGGCTGGGGCGTTCAGAACGACTTCACCTGGACCGGATTCGAAGGTCATACGATCAAGGCCGGCGTCAAGGCCAAGTGGGTCGAGCTCAACACGTTGCAACTCGGCAACTTCAACCCTCTCTATACCTATAATACTGCGTTCAATCCGGGCGGCGGCAGCTTCAACGACGAGGTTCCGTATCGCGTCCAGTTCGGGGCGCAGACCGGCAACGGCAGCCCGATCGTCAATTCGAAGAATTTCCAGTTCGGCATCTATGTCCAGGACGACTGGGAAGTTACCGACCGGCTGACGCTCAACCTTGGCGTGCGCTGGGATTATGAGCGGACGCCGGCCTATCTCGACTTCGTCCACCCCGCCGACGCGGTGAATGCGGTGTCGCCGGCCAATTATCCGAACCTGATCAACGCCGATTATGACATCAACGACTTCATCTCGACGGGATCGGAACGCAAGGCGTTCACCGGGGCGTGGCAACCGCGCATCGGCTTCAGCTACGAACTCGACGACGAGGCGCGCTACGTCCTGTTCGGCGGTTTCGGCCGCTCGTACGACCGCAACCAGTTCGACTTCCTGCAACAGGAAATCAGCGTCGGTTCCTATACTACCCGCACGTTCAACTTCATTACCGGGGACCCGGAGAACAGCTGCGTGCCCGGGCCGACCTGCGTTCCCTGGGATCCGATCTATCTGACCGAGGCGGGCCGCCAGCAATTGCTCGCGGGCGCCGGGCCCGGCGGCGGGCGCGAACTGCGTTTCATCGACAACGACCTCAAGGTTCCCTATTCCGACCAATTCAGCCTGGGCTTCCGCGCGCGCGTGACCCCGCTGTTCGAGGCTGAAGTCGGCTATAGCCACATCGAATCGAAGGATGGTTTCGCCTATCTGCTCGGCAACCGTCGCCCCGACGGCACCTTCTTCCCGCCGGCGCCGGCGGCGCCGGGATCGCCCTTCGGCTTCGCGCCTCCGGGTTTCGGGTCGATCATCATCGGGACGAACGGCCTCGAAACCAGCGCGGATTCTGGCTATCTCAAGCTCGTCAAAAATTACACCGCGGCGTCGCCTTGGAGCTTTGCGGCGACCTATACCTATACCGAGGCCGAGGAGAACCGGAACTTTGGCGAGACGTTCAGCCTCGATTTCCCGTCGCTCGACGATTATCCGATCACGCGGTCGAGCGGGGTGCGCAAGCACCGCCTCGTCGCGACGGGGTCGGTCGATCTGCCGATCGGCGTCACCCTGTCGGGCAAGTTCCAGATCGCGTCACCGCCCTATTTGAAGCGTTTCATTGACGTCGGTGGGCCCAATCCGTCGCGCGACGTCATTTCGAACGAGGCCGACGGTAACGGCGATCGCTGGGGTTTCCGCCAGATGGACATCGCGATCACCAAATATATCCCGTTCCGGTTCATCAGCGAGGAATCGCGTCTGCGGCTCCGCGTTGACATTCTGAACCTGTTCAACGACCGCAATTATGTCGATTATAACAATGATCCGACGTCGCCCGACTATCTGAGCATTTCGGGCAACGGTGTTGGCGGAAACCCGCCGCGAACGATCAAGCTTTCGGCTGGTTTCTCTTTCTGACCGGCTGATCAGGCGCCCGGCTTCGCACCCCCTCCCGCGGGCCGGGCGTCTCAATTTTTCTGGAGTAGTTCATGTCGTTTCGCAGCGGGGTCCTTTTTCTGCCCCTGATCGCGCTGGCTACCGCCTGCACCCCCGGTCCGGCGCCCTCCGACGCCGCCCCCGCGCCGACGCTGGCGCCCATGACCGAGGCGGCCTTTTCGGAAGAACTGACCGAGCGCACCTTCCGCTATTTCTGGGACACGACCGATACGAAGCGGTGCCTCGCGCCCGATCGCTGGCCGAGCAATCCCTTCTCGTCGATCGCCGCAACCGGCTTTGCGCTGACCGCTTTTGGCATCGGCGCCGAGCGCGGTTACGTCACGCGCGCCGAGGCCGCGCAGCGCACCCGCGACTGCCTGAACTTCTACTGGACCGCGCCTCAGGGGCCCGCCGCGACAGGAATGGCCGGGCACAAGGGCTTCTTCTACCACTTTCTGAACAATGAGGACGGGACGCGGCGCGGCAAGACCGAATTATCGACCGTCGACACCTCGCTGCTGCTCGGCGGCGTGCTCTTCGCGCAGAGCTATTACGACCGCGACACGCCCGTGGAGGCCGAGATTCGCGACCTCGCCGAAAAAATCTATAGCCGCGTCGACTGGACCTTCGTCCAGCGCGAAAACAGCCGGATCCCGTCGGCCAATGGCGGCGGGCAAAAGGCGATCGCGATGGGCTGGTATCCCGAACGCGGCGACGGCGGCGATTTCGGAACCCATGACTGGGTCGGCTATAACGAGGGCATGCTCGTCTATATCCTTGCATTGGGTTCGCCAACGCACCCCGTCGGCAAGGATGCGTGGGACAAGGGCTGGGCGGCCGATCTCGAAAAGGACTGGGGCACCTATTACGGGCAAGAGCATCTCCAGTTCGAACCGCTGTTCGGGCACCAGTACAGCCATGTCTGGGTCGACTTCCGCGGCATCCGCGACGCGTTCATGCGCGGCAAGGGTATCGATTATTTCGAGAACAGCCGCCGCGCGACGCTGACGCAGCGCGCCTATGGTGCCGACAATCCGAACAAATGGTCGGGCTATAGCGCCGATATCTGGGGCTGGACTGCGTCGGACGGGCCCGGCTATTCCAAGGGCAAATTTAGCGTCAATGGCACGCCGCGCGCCTTCAACGGCTATATGGCGCGCGGCGTCAGCGCGATCCGCGTCGTCGACGACGGCACCATCGTCCCGACCGCTGCCGGCGGCTCGGTCGCCTTCGCACCCGAGGCGGCGATCCCCGCGCTGATGGCGATGCGGCGGCAATATGGGCCGCGGCTCTATACGCGCTATGGTTTCAAGGACGCGTTCAACCCCAGCTTTGCCTTCACCGACGCGGACTCGAAATCGGGCGAGGTCGATCCCGTCCACGGCTGGGTCGCGAACGATTATCTCGGCATCGATCAGGGCCCGATCCTCGCGATGATGGAGAATCATCGCAGCGGACTGGTGTGGAAGGTGATGCGCAAGAATCCGCATATCGTCCGCGGATTGAAGCGCATCGGTTTCACCGGCGGCTGGCTGGACGAAACAAAGTCCGAATAGCGCGCCTCAGCAACCCTTCCCGATGCAAAGATCCGCGACCACCGGATAGTGATCCGACGGCAGCTTGCCGCCGTTCTGGTCGGTCAGCGTCGCATGGCGCAGAACCTTCACCTCGTCGCTGACGAAGATATGATCGATCGGGCTCGCGTCCATCCGCGCGATGTCGAAGCCGGTGAAGGTGCCGAGCGGGCCGTAATGCGGCGTGCGGCTGATCGTGCGGCTGTCGTGCAGCGCGCCCTTGCCCGGTTCGACAATCGCGGCATAGGCGGTGCTCGTTGCCGGGCTGTTGAAATCGCCCATCAGCACCGCCGTCTCGCCCGGCTTGCGCTCGCCGTCGATCCAGCGGCGGATCTGGCGGGCGCTCTCCTGCCGCGCGACCTCGCCGACATGGTCGAAATGGGTGTTCACGACGAGCAAATCGCGCTTCGCCGTCCGGTCGTGCAGCCGCGCCCAGGTCGCGATCCGCGGCAGCGCGGCATCCCAACCCTTGCTCGGAACATCGGGCGTCGGCGACAGCCAGAAGGTGCCCGATCCGACCAGGGCGAAGCGGTCGCGGCGGAACCCCAGCATCGAATATTCGCCTTTGGTCTTGCCGTCGTCGCGCGCGACGCCGACGAATTGATAGGCGGGCAGATCGGCCTCGACGGCTTGCTTCTGGTTCTGCAGCACCTCCTGCATCCCGACGAGGTCGGGCGCCTGATAGGCGACGAGCGCGATCAGCGCCGCGCGGCGGTGCGGCCAGGCGTTGCCGCCATCCGACGCGATATCGAGCCGGATATTATAGGTCATCGCTTCGTAATGATCGGCGCGCTCTTTCGCCGTAGCGGGCAGCGCAAGCAGTGCCGCCGCGAAGAGCAGGGCTTTGCGGGTCATCCGAGATTTCCTCCGTTGGCGGCGATCACGCTGCTGTAAAAGCGCGCGCTGCGCTTGGGCGTGCGGACCTGCGTTTCATAATCGACATGGACGATACCGAAGCGCTTCGAAAAGCCCAAGGACCATTCGAGATTGTCGAGCAGCGACCATGCCATATAGCCGCGCACGTCGACCCCCTGCCGGATCGCATCGCCGATCGCCGAGATATGGGTGCGAAGGTAATCGCAGCGGAGCGGATCGTCGATCCCGTCGGGTCCGGCTTTTGGCGGGTCATAGAAGGCGGCGCCGTTTTCGGTGATATAGACGGGAATGTCGCCATAAGTGTCGCGGAACCATACCAGCATGTCGGTGAGCGCGGGCGGATAGACTTCCCAGTCGGTCGTCGTGTGCGTCGCATTCTGCCGCACCGGCGACGCGCCGACCGGCCATTGATGCGGATCGGCCTTCACGACGTTGCGCGTATAATAGTTGATCCCGATGAAATCGAGCGGCTGGCAGATGTCCTCAAGGTCCTCGGCGGACCATTGGGGCCAGGCTTCGCCGAAGACCTCTGCGAGCTCCGCAGGATAAGCGCCTTTGAGCGCCGGGTCGAGATATTGGCGGTTCATATAAGCGTGCGCGCGTGCCGTGGCGGCCAGATCCTCGGCGCTGTCGCTCGCCGGATATTTGGGCTCGATATTGACGACGAGCCCGATATCGTGCGCGCCCTCGCTGCGATAGGCCTGCACGGCACTGCCGTGCGCGCGCATCAGATTGTGGCTTGCGATCGGCGTCTCGAACAGGTTGCGGTGTCCCGGCGCAAGCGCGCCGTGGAGATAGCCGCCATCGGTGATCACCCACGGCTCGTTCAGCGTCACCCATTTCTTCACCCGGCCGTCGAGGCGGCGGTACATCACCGACCCATATTCGGCGAACCAGTCGGCGCTGTCGCGGTTAAGCCAGCCGCCCTTGTCGTCGAGCGCTGCGGGCAGGTCCCAATGGTGCAGCGTCAGCAGCGGTTCGATGTCGTTCTTCAGCAATTCATCGACCAGCCGCTCGTAAAAGCCGAGCCCGGGTTCGTTCACGCGCCCGATGCCTTCGGGCAGCACGCGGCCCCAGTTGACGCTGAAGCGATAGGCTTTGAGCCCCAGTTCCTTCATCAGCGCGACGTCGGCGGGCATACGGTTATAATGGTCGCATGCGACGTCGCCGGTGTCGCCCTTCGCCGCCATCAGCCGCGGGTCGTGGCTGAAGCGTTGCCAGATGCTCGCGCCCGCACCGTCGGCGAGCGGCGACCCCTCGATCTGATAGGCAGCGGTCGCCGCGCCCCACAGGAAATCGTCGGGGAAAATCGTCTTCGTCATTTTCTTTCCTTGGTCTTCTTGTTTGCCGCCGCGTCGGGCGGCGTGGGGAGGCGGTGAGAGAGCAGCCAGAGATAGAGCGCGGGATCGTCATAGGCCGGGTCCCAGCTGTTATGTCCGAGGTCGGGATAGATGGTCAGCCGCGAGAGCTGTCCGCCGCAGGCGCGGATCGCGCGCGCCATCGCAAAGCTGCCCTCGGGTACGACGACATCGTCGCGGTCGCCGTGAAAGGCCCAGATCGGCGTGTCCTTGAGCGCGCAAGCGGTCGCCGTCTCGCCGCGCCCCGCGACCGGCGCGACCGCCGCGAAACGGTGCGGCTCGGCGGCCGCCCAGCGCCAACTCGCATGGCCGCCGCGGCTGAGCCCAGTCAGATAGATGCGCGTGCGGTCGATGCGCAGCGTCTTCGTCACATGATCGAGCAGCTGGTCGAGCTTCGCGACGTCCCAATCCTGATCGGCGCCGAGCAGCGGTGAGACGGTGACGAAGGGGAAATCGGGGCTGCGGTCCGCGATCTTCGGTGGGCCGTGCACCTTGACCTTGGCGACATCGTCGCCGCGCTCGCCCGATCCGTGGAGGAAGATCAGCAGCGGCCAGTTCGCCCTGGAATCGGCGGTGTAGCCGCGCGGCAGGAACAGCTGGTAGGGGTAATTGCCCGCCGCGATCGCGGGTTGCGGGTTTTGGCCGTCGCTTTGGGCGAAGGCTGGCGGGGAGAAAGCCAACGCGATGGCCGCAAGCGGAGCAAAGGCGAACGAGTTTTTGGGCAGCTTCAACGATTTGCTCCTGATAAATTTCATCCCTTCACGCTCCCGGTCAGAAGCCCGCTCAGATAGTAACGCTGGAGCGCGAGGAAGAGGATGAGGACGGGAAGGGTGGTGACGACCGCACCGGCCATCATGATCTCATAATCCTGCACATTTTGGCGGCTGTTCGCGGCGAGCGCGACGGGCAGCGTGTAGAGATCCTGATCGGCGAGGATGATCAGCGGCCACATGAAATCGTTCCAGCTCGACAGGAAGACATAGAGGGCCAGCGTGACGATGATCGGGGTCAGGATCGGCAGGACGATGCGGCGCAATATCTGCCCCTCGCTCGCGCCGTCGATCCGCGCCGCCTCGAGCATCTCGTCGGGGATCGACAGGCAATATTGGCGGACGAGGAAGATGCCGAAAATCCCCGCGAGCCACGGCACCAGCGCGCCGACATAGCTGTTGACGAGCCCCATCGCCTTGAGTTCGAGGAACAGCGGCAGCATCCCGATCTGCCCCGGCACGACGAGCGCCGCGACGAGCATGCGAAAAGTCGCGTCGCGGCCTTTGAAGCGCAGCTTGGCGAAGGCATAGCCCGCCGGAATCGTGAAGAGCAGCGCAAGCCCCGTCGCGAGCGTCGAAATGAGGATGCTGTTGAAGAGGAAGCGGCCGACGCCGAAACTGCCGAACAGCTCGCGGTAATTTTCGAGCGTCGGGCTCGCGGGCCACAGCGGCGGCGGAAAGTGCGCCGCCTCGCCGCGCGCCATCAAGCTGACCGAGACCATCCAGAGCAAGGGCGCGATCGTGATCAGCGCGACGAGCGCGGCGAGCAGGGTGGCGGACCAGCGGCGCAGGCTCATATCGCGCCGCTCCGCTTGGCCAGACGCAATTGCACCAGCGTCACCGCCAGGATGCAGAGGAAGAGCAGGAAGGCGACCGCCGCGCCCGATCCCAGGTTCCACCATTTGAATCCCTCCTCATACATGAAATAGAGGATGGTGACGGTCGACTGGGCGGGGCCGCCCTGCGTCATCACATAGGGTTCGGCGAAAAGCTGGAACATGCCTGCGACGGTGAGCACCGATACGAGCAGCACCGTCGGCGCGATCGCGGGCAGGGTGACGTGGCGGAGCCGCGTAAACCACCCTGCGCCGTCGATCCGCGCCGCCTCGTCGAGTTCGCGCGGCACCGTCTGCAGCGCGGCGAGGAAGATGATCATATTGTAGCCGAAGGTCTTCCACCCGACGAAGAGCAGGATCGCGGGCAGCGAGGCGGTCGGGCTGCCGAGCCAGTCGACCGGCGGCACCCCGAAGAAGGACAGGAAATAGTTGAGCAGCCCGTAACGCGTGTGGAGCAGGTAGCGCCACACGACGGCGGTGGCGACGAGCGTCGTCACATAGGGCGCAAAGAGCGCAACCCGCCACACCGGCCGCCATTTCAGCCAGCGCGAATTGACGAGCATCGCCGCGAATAGCGACAGCGCGACGATGAAGGGCGTGCCGACCGCGACGAACAGCAATGTGTTCGTCATCGCCTTCCAGAACAGCGGGTTTTCGAGCAGGCGTTCGTAATTCTGGAAGCCGACGAAGCGCAGGTTTCCGATGTCGGCGAGCGCATAGATGTCGAAATCGGTGAAGCTCAGAAACAGCGACGCGATCGCGGGCAGCACGAAGAACAGCAGGATCGCCGCGAGCGCGGGCGACGACATCGCCCAGCCCGCGCGCGCCTCGCTCGCCCGGCCCACCGCACTCACAGCGCGCGTCCTTTCTCGAGCATCCAGCGCCGCTTTTCGAGCAGCCGGTCGGCGCGCGCGTCGATCTCGCTCGCGGCCTCGTCGACGCTGTACTGGCCGCGCACCAAGCGTTCGGCGACGATCTGCATCTCGGTGACGATCCGCTCCCATTCGGGCACCTTGGGCAGCGCGGTCGCATGCTCGAGCTGCGCGCGGAAGGGGGCGACCGCGGGGTCGCGCATCAACCCCGCCGCGGTCCACACTGAGCGCCGCGCGGGAAGGTCGCCCGTCGCCTCGTGGAGCGCGAGCTGCGCGCCCGAGGTCGTCAGGCGCGCGACCAGATCCCACGCCGCCTTGTCATGCTCGCTCCCCACAAAAACGACGAGGCTCGACCCGCCCGGCGCCGCCGATCCGATGCCGCCCGGACCGGGGTTCGCCGCCGTGCCCCAATCGTCCTGCCGTTCGGGGCCGAGGCGGCTCTTCATGTCGCCGATCGTCCACGGCCCCGACAGAAAGAGGCTGAAATAACCGCGTCCGAACTCGGTCCAGACGTTGGAGATTTGCGCCATCGACACCCGCGGCGCGAGCCCCTCGTCGAACAGCGATTTGTAGAAAGCGAGCGCTGCCTTGAACTCGGGATCGGAGAAGGCGCCGCGTCCGCCCTCGTCGCGCAGCATCCGCGCCCCCGCCGACAGCGCGAGCGTCGTCAGCTGCTCATATTCGTTGAGCGGGTAGAGCAGCGCGTAATTGCCGTCGCCAGCGACTTGCTTCACCTTGTGAAGCGCCGCCTTCCACTCGCTCCACTCGGGCGGCGGCGCGGCATAGCCCGCGCGCGCGAACAGGTCCTTGCGATAAAATTGCAGCCGCGTGTCGACATACCAGGGGACGCCCCACGTCTTGCCCGCGATGCGGTTGGTGTCGACCACCGCGCCGAACTGGTCGCTCAGCAACCGCATTGCATAGGCGGGAACCGGTTGGATCGCGCCGATCGCGGCCAATTCGGCGATCCAGCTATTGCCGACCTGCCCGACGCTGGGCAGCGACCCGCCCGCAAAGCCCGTGAGCAATTTCTCGTGCGCGGCGGTCCACGGCAGCGGCTGGACCGCGATCGGCGGCGCGCCCGCCGGCCAGTCGATACCCTTGAGCAGCGCGGGCAGGCTCGCCGCCTCATTGCCCATCGCCCACACGGTCAGCGTATCGCGCGCGCGCGCGCCGCAGCCGCCGAGCAGCGGGGCGAGGGGCAGCGCGGCGAGCGCGCCCGTCATATGGCGGCGCGTCAGCTGCATCGGCAAAGGCGCGCCGGCGGGGTCACGATGGCGAGGCTCCCGCTGCGGCCCTCGCTTGCGTGGCGCCGGGCGCGCTCGCGGTGGTGCCGCGTTCGATGAGGTTCGGGGTCAGGATCGTCGCGCTCGCCGCGGCCAGCGTGTCGCCGCGCAGCAGGCGGAGCAGCATCATCATGCCGGTCGACCCCAGCCGGTCGATATTGACCTGCATCGTCGTCAGGCCGGGGCTCAAATGGCGCGCGAGCGGAATGTCGTCGAAGCCCGCGACCATCACGTCGCCGGGGACCGACACGCCCGCGCGCGCCAGTTCGGCGATCAGCCCGACCGCCATCTGGTCGTTCGCGGCAAAGACCGCATCGGCGGGAAGTTGCCCCTCGACGATCAGCCGCGCCGCCTTTTCGCCGCTTTCCTCCGAAAAATCGCCGGGCAGAATCACCGGACTGCGTTCCTTGGCAATTTTTGCCATCGCGTCGACGAAGCCGCGCTGGCGGTCGCGCGCGTCGCGGTTGTGCTTGGGCCCCGCGATATGGACCACCTGCCGCGCTCCCTGCGCCAGCAGCGCCTCGGTCATCGCATAGGCGCCGCGATAATTGTCGACCGCCACGAAGGGCAGGTCGAGCGAACCCGCATCATAATTGAGCAAGACCGTGGGCAGCGCCGGATCAAGATAGTCCGCCAGCAATTCGGGCTTCAGGTCGGGCGGCATGACGAGCAGCCCGTCGACGCGGCCGCGCATCGCGGCGATCGCCGCGGCGGTCTCGTGCGTGCTGCCGTGCATGTTGCCGAGCAGCAGGTGCATCCCCGATTCATGCGCGACCAGGTCGATCCCGCGGATGATTTCGGAGAAGAATTCGCCGAACAGGTCGGGCAGGATGACGCCCACGGTATCGGTCTTGCGCCGCGTCAGGCTGCGCGCGCCGCTGTGGGGCACGAAATTCAGCTTCTTGACCGCCGCCATCACCGCGGCGCGCGTCGGCGCGGTGACATTGCCGAGCCCGTTGATCGCGCGCGATGCCGTCGCCACCGAAACCCCCGCTTCGCGGGCGACGTCCCTCAATGTTGCCATGCCGCTGGCTCCCTTTCCCTCATATGGCGGCGGGCCGCTTGTGCGACGCCATTCCTCCAGACCTCGCCGGGTGCGGAAACGTTCACAGAGTAACCGGTTACACAAGCGAAAGGCAAGGTCATTTCCCGGCCTTTCCCAATGCTTGGCCGTCGGCGTCGAACAGGTGCAGCCGATCGGGCGGAAAGGATACGGCGATTGTGCCGCCCTCGCCGAAACTTCCGTCGTCGCGCAATTGGCAGGCGATGGTTTCGCTGCCGTCACGCCCGCCGAGATGCAGCGTCGCCAACCCACCAAGGCGCTCGATAAAGCTGATGGTGAAGGGCAGCGCGCCCGGTGCATCGCCGATCGCGATATCCTCGGGGCGGATACCGACCGACAGCGGCGTTCCGGCCGGCGGCGCAGCGGCGAGCGGGGGCAGGGCGACGCTGCGTCCGTCGGCCAGCGTCGCGCGCCCGACCTCGGCCACCGTCGCGGGAAGGATGTTCATCCGCGGCGTGCCGAGAAACTGCGCGACGAAGATATTCGCCGGCCGGTCATAAAGTTCGCGCGGGGTGCCGACCTGTTCGATCCGCCCGTCGCGCATCACGATGATGCGGTCGGCGAGCGTCATCGCCTCGACCTGATCGTGTGTCACATAGAGCGTCGTCGTGCCGAGCTGGCGATGGAGTTCGGCAAATTCATAACGCATCCGCACGCGCAGATCGGCGTCGAGGTTCGACAGCGGCTCGTCGAACAGGAAAATCTCGGGTTGGCGGACGATCGCGCGGCCGATCGCGACGCGCTGTCGCTGCCCGCCCGACAATGCCGCGGGCTTGCGGTCCAGCAGCCCCTCGATGCTCAATATCGCAGCCGCACGGCGCACTGCGGCATCGATGGCAGCTTTGTCGGCCTTCGCGATGCGCAGTCCGAACGCCATATTTTCATAGACCGACAGATGCGGGTAGAGCGCATAGGATTGGAACACCATCGCGATCCCGCGTTCCGACGGCGCGAGGCCGGTGACGTCGCGGTCGCCGATGCGGATGCGGCCGTTCGTCAGCTCCTCAAGCCCCGCGACCGATCGCAAAAGCGTCGATTTTCCGCATCCCGACGGCCCGACGATCACGGTGAATTCGCCGTCGGCGACTTCGATCGACACGTCCTTCAGGACCTCGGTCGCACCGAAGCTCTTGCGCGCGCGTTCGATCGACAATCCGGCCATGGTCCCCCGCGTTCTCCGATCCTCAGTGGACCGTCACGCCCGCGCCCGCCTGCCGCGCGGGTGCGCGCCCGGCGGCGATGGCAAAGACGCACAGCGCGACATAGCAGGCGGCGGGCAAAATCAACGCGGCGGTATAGCCGACAGCGCCCGAGAGCAGGCCGATCAAATAGGGGATCGCCGCGCCGCCGACGATCGCGGTGCACAGCAGCCCCGACGTCGCCTCGGCGCGCGCGGTCGAACGTTCGAGCGTCAACGTGAAGATCACCGGAAACATGATCGAGTTGAAAAGGCCGATCGACAGCGCGACAAAGCCCGCGCTCACCCCGCCGACGACCACGATATAGAGGCAGAGCAGCGCCGCGATGGCGGTGAAGATGACGAGCAGCTTCGATGCCGAGAAACGCGCGAGCAAGAGTGATCCGATCGCGCGGCCGACCATCGCGCCGCCCCAGTAGAGCGCGACCGCCTTGCCCGCTTCCTGCAACGAGACGCCGGGAACGCCGTCGCTGCCCATGATCCAGCCGAATGTGCCGAAGGGCGCGTCGGACTGGCCCCAGATCGCATCGCTGTTGAGGAACAGCGCCATCTGCGTCCCGATCGCGACTTCGGCGCCGACGTAAAGGAAGATCGCAACGCCGCCGAGCAGCGCCCAGCGCGAGGAAAAGGCCTCGCGGATCAATTCGCCCATTCCCGCGCGCTCGCCGATCGGCGCGGGCGGCACCGCTTCGTTGACGATGCGCCGGCTGAACCAGAAGAAGAAGAGCAGCGCGATGATGAGGCCGCAAATCCAGAAATAGGCCGCGTCGATCCCGCCGAGCGCCTGCGCGCGCACCGCCTCGGTCACCACCGTGCCTTCCTTGACCTCGACGCCCTCGAGGAACAGGTGCGCGCCGATCAGCGGGCCGAGGAAGGTGCCGAAACTGTTGAAGGTCTGGCTGAAGGTCAGGCGGAAATGGCTGCGTTTCGGATCGCCGAGCGCCGCCGCGAGCGGGTTTGCCGCGACCTGCAGGATGGTGATGCCGCTGGCGAGGATGAACAGGCCCGCGAGTACGAGCGGGTATACCGCAAGGTTCGCCGCCGCGAGCATGACGAGGCAGCCGACGACCATCGTCGACAGCGCGGTCAGGATCGACGGCACCGAATGAAAGCGCGCGATCAGCGCCGCGGCGGGGAAGGACATCAGGCCATAGGCGATGAAAAAGGCCGACGCCGACAATTGCGCTTCGGCATCGCTCAGCGTGAAGATGCCCTTCACCGCAGCGACCAGCGGGTCGATCAGCGAGGTGATGAAGCCCCAAGCGAAAAACAGCACGGTCACCGCGGCAAAGGCCGCCATGGCATTCGACCGACCGCCACCATTTGCGGGCGCCTGGCTGGGCACGTTCATGCAGGAATATCCTCTTCGCCGAAACTATGTTATGCAGGCGGTCTAACGGGACGCAGAAGGCAATGCAACCGGTTACAATTTGGCCGCTGCGGCCTCCTTTTCCCGCGCCTGCGCGGATGATCCGGCATCACGCGAAATAATCGTTCGTCACCCACTGGCGCGCGCGGGCCCGACTGGTTACATGGGCCGCCACCAAACGAATCGCGTGTGCCGCCCTGAAATCCGGGACAGGCGCCGCCCGCAGCAGAAAGTGGCACCCCATGGAAATCATCACCGGCCTGACCTTCGACGATGTGCTGCTGGTGCCCGGGGCGTCGGATATCCTGCCGTCGGATGCCAATCTCTCGACCCAACTGACCAGCGAGATCAGCCTCAACATCCCCGTCCTGTCGTCCGCGATGGACACGGTGACCGAGGCCGACATGGCGATATTGATGGCGCAGATCGGGGGCATCGGCGTCCTTCACCGCAATCTTACGGTCGAGGAACAGGCGGCGGCGGTGCGGCAGGTCAAGCGCTTCGAAAGCGGCATGATCGTCAACCCGATTACCATCACCCCCGACGCGCCGCTCTCCTACGCGACCGCGTTGATGGACCAGCACCGGATCTCGGGCATTCCGGTGGTAGAAACCGGCGGCAAGCTTGTCGGCATCCTGACCCACCGCGACGTGCGCTTCGCCGACAATCCGGGCCAGCCGGTGCGCGAGCTGATGACCGCCGAAAATCTCGCGACCGTGCGCGCGGGCGTCGGACAGGATGAGGCGCGCAAATTGCTCCACCAGCGCCGCATCGAAAAGTTGCTCGTCGTCGACGACGATTATCATTGCATCGGCCTGATCACCGTCAAGGATATGGAAAAGGCGGTCAATTTCCCCGAAGCGACCAAGGACGGCAACGGCCGCCTGCGCGTCGCGGCGGCGACGAACACGGGCGATAGCGGCGTCGAGCGCGCCGAGGCGCTGCTTGAGGCCGAATGCGACCTCATCGTCGTCGATACCGCGCACGGCCACAGCAAGGGCGTCGGCGCGACGGTCGAGCGCATCAAGAAATTGTCGAACCGCGTGCAGGTGCTCGCGGGCAATGTCGCGACCGGCGACGCGACCAAGGCCTTGATCGACGCGGGTGCCGACGGGGTGAAGGTCGGCATCGGTCCCGGGTCGATCTGCACGACGCGCATCGTTGCTGGCGTCGGAGTGCCGCAGCTCACCGCAATCCTCGACAGCGTCGAAGCTGCCTCGAAACTCGGCGTGCCGGTGATCGCCGACGGCGGCCTCCGCACTTCGGGCGACGTCGCCAAGGCGCTCGCGGCCGGCGCGTCAAGCGTGATGGTCGGATCGATGCTCGCGGGAACCGCCGAGGCGCCGGGCGAGACCTTCCTTTATCAGGGGCGTACCTACAAAAGCTATCGCGGTATGGGCAGCGTCGGAGCGATGGCGCGCGGCAGCGCCGACCGCTATTTCCAGCAGGATATCAAGGACCAGATGAAGCTGGTTCCCGAGGGTATCGAGGGGCAGGTGCCTTTCAAGGGTCCCGCGAAAGACGTTATCCACCAGATGGTCGGCGGCGTGAAGGCGGCGATGGGCTATACCGGCAGCCGCACGCTCAAGGATTTCCGCGAGCGCGCCAAATTTGTGCGCATCACCAATGCGGGGCTGCGCGAAAGCCATGTCCATGACGTCGCGATCACGCGCGAGGCGCCGAACTATCCGGCGGGCTGAGGCCGTCCGGTGACGCCCGCAGCGCGCATCCAGGCGGCGATCGAAATCCTCGACGCCATCGCCGCCGCCGCGCGCGAGGGCGGGGCGCCGGCCGACGCGATCTTCGCCGAAGCGATGCGCGCGCGCCGCTATGCGGGGTCGAAGGACCGCCGCGCGATCCGCGGCCACGTCTATGACGCAATCCGCGCGGTACGCTCGGCGCCCGCATCGGGCCGCGCGGCGATGCTCGCGCTTGCCGATGTTCAGCCCGAGCTCGCGGCACGGTTCGACGGCTCGCCCTATGGACCCGCGCCGATCGCCGCCGACGAACCGCGCGCCGAAACTGGCCTCGCTGAGCAGGCGCTGATCGACCTCTTCGACCCGCTCGTCGGCGAAGACGAGTATGACGCGATGCTGACGCGCGCACCGCTCGACCTTCGTGCGAACCGCATCAAGGCGACGCGCGACGATCTCGCTACACTCTTTCCCGAAGGCGAAGCGATCCCCGGCGCGCCGGACGCCTGGCGCCTGCCGCCCGAAACGGCCGCGATCCAGCATCCGGCCTATGCTGACGGTATGTTCGAGGTGCAGGACGCCGCAAGCCAATATGCCTCCGCCGCTTTGGATGCCGCGCCGGGGCAGGCGATCGTCGATCTCTGCGCGGGCGGCGGCGGCAAGACGCTCGCAATCGCCTCACCCACCGGAAACGAGGCCGACATCCTCGCCTGCGACACCAACCGCGCGCGCCTCCAGCAACTGCCGCCACGCGCCGAGCGCGCCGGCGCGACGCGCATCGAGACGCGGCTGCTCAATCCCGGGCAGGAACCCGCGATGCTCGCCGACTGGCAGGGCAGGGCGGATCGCGTCTTCGTCGACGCACCCTGCTCGGGCAGCGGCACCTGGCGGCGCAGTCCTGAACTGCGCTGGCGCCTCACCCCAGCGCGGCTCGACCGCCATCTCGCCGATCAGGCGAAACTGATTGATATCGGCGCCGATCTGGTGGCGCCCGGCGGCAAACTTCTCTATGCTGTCTGCTCGGTTATCGCGCGCGAGGGGCGGGCACAGGTGGATGATTTTCTGAACCGGAATCCCGGCTGGACAGCCGACGCCGGCTATCTTCCCGAGGGTATCGGCCGCCCCGCGGGCGCGGGTTTCCTGCTGACTCCGGCGACCGACGGCTGCGACGGATTTTTTCTCGCACGGCTGACATCGCCATGTTAGCATCCCCTGCAATGAAGCGATGGGAGAATGCGATGCGCATCAGTTTTCTGGCCATTGGCGCCGGTCTTGTTCTGGCCAGCCTGCCGACCGCCTCCGATGCCCAGCGCGCCGATAACGACATCTTCCCTCGCTCGATCGCGCTCCAGCAGGAAGGGCATCAGGCGCAGGAAGCCGGCGACCTCGATCAGGCGATCGACTTCTATGAATCGGCGCTCGCCGCCGACCCGCGCAACCGTTCGGCGATCATCGCGCTGGCGCAGGTCGCGCGCGCGCAGGGCCTGCCGGGCAAGGCAATCGGCCTCTATCGCGAGGCGCTGATCCTCGAACCCAAGGACATCGTCGCGCTGACCGGACAGGGCGAGGCGCTCGCCGACAAAGGCGCGCTCGAGCTGGCGCGCGAAAAGCTCGCCGAGGCCGAGCGCGTCTGCGGTGCCAAATGCCCACAGGTCGCCGCGCTCGAAAAGACGATCGCATCGAGCGCATCGAAACGCGTCGTCGCCGCCGAAGCACTGGTGCCGACGCCGGTCGTCGCGACGGTCAAGCCGGCCACCGGCCAGAACTGAGGATCTACGCGCCGAGCGCGCGCGCCAGCGCGACCCATTCGCCGACGCTAACGGTTTCAGCCCGTCGCGTCGGGTCGATGCCCAGCGCCTCCGCCGCCGCGACCGCGCCCTCGATTCCCTTCAGGCTCTGCCGCAGCATCTTGCGCCGCTGGCCGAACCCCTTTTCGGTGAGCTTCGACAGCAGTTTCGGGTCGACGCCCGCGGGCTGATCACTGGGCGTCACATGGACGATCGCCGACATCACCTTGGGAGGCGGGGTGAAGGCCGACCGGTGCACCTTCATCGCGATTTTCGCGTTCGAGCGCCACTGCGCGAGCACCGCGAGCCGGCCATAGGCGCCCGTCCCGACCGGCGCGACGATGCGCTCGGCGACCTCGAGCTGGAACATCAAGGTCAGCGATAGCCAGCGCGGCGGCCACACCGCGGGCTCGAGCCAGCGCGTGAACAGCGCGGTGCCGACATTATAGGGCAGGTTGGCGACGATATGATAAGGCGCGCCGCCGGTCAGCGCGTCGACGTCGACCGCCATCGCATCGTCGGCGATCACCGTCAGCTGCCCCGGAAAGGCGTCGCCCAGCTCGGCGAGCAATGGCAGGCAGCGATCGTCGCGCTCGACCGCGATCACTTTCGCCCCCGCACGCAGCAGCGCGCGCGTTAGCCCGCCCGGGCCCGGTCCGACCTCGAACACCGTCGCGCCTTCGAGATCGCCCGGAATCGCCGAGATCCGGTCGAGTAATTGCTCGTCGAACAGGAAATTCTGCCCCAGCGCCTTGCTCGCCGACAGGCCGTGGACGCGCACCGTCTCGCGCAGCGGCGGCAGCGGCGTGCGCGGCTGGACCGTCACTTTGCGGGCGCGCAGCCGCGCTCGCGCGCCGTCGCCATGCGCTCTGCCATCGCGATTGCCGCGATCGTCGGTCCGGGATCGGCCCGGCCGGTGCCCGCGATATTGAATGCGGTGCCGTGGTCGGGCGAGGTGCGGATGATCGGCAGCCCGAGCGTCAGATTGACCCCGTCGTGGAAATGCAAAGCCTTGAACGGCGCCAGCGCCTGATCGTGATAGCCGCAGAGCAGCGCGTCATATTGGTCGCGGATGCCGGGCGCGAACAGCGCGTCGGCGGCAAGCGGGCCATCGACGATGATCCCCTCCTCGCCCAACTGCGCGACCGCGGGCTTCATGATCCGCTCCTCCTCGCCGCCGAGCTGGCCGCTCTCGCCCGCGTGCGGGTTGAGCCCGGCAAGTGCGATGCGCGGCGCGTCGATGCCGAAATTGCGGCGCAGGCCGCGCGCGACGATACGCGCCTTGGCGACGATCAACTCGCTCGTCAGCCGCTCGGGCACCTCGGCGAGCGGGATGTGCACGGTCAGCGGCACGACGCGAAGCGATGGCCCCGCCAGCATCATCACCGCATTGGTCGCGGTCACGCCGCAGCGTTCGGCGATGAATTCGGTCTGCCCGGGGTGCGTATAGCCGATGCCGTGCAGCGCATGTTTGGATACCGATCCGGTGACCAGCGCCGAACTCGCCTGGTTGCGCGTCAGTCCGATACCCGTTTCGAGCGCGTGGAGCGCGCACGTCGCGCCGGCCGGCGTGGGTGATCCGGGGGTCAGCGGGCCGCTGTCCTCGAGATGCCAGACGGGTAATGCCTCACCAAAAATCCGCACGACCTCGTCCATGTCGCCGACGCGCGCCACGGGCCCGTCCCACACCGCTTCGATCGCGGCGATGTCGCCGATCGCGACAAAGGGAGGCAGGCGGTTTTCACCGCGCGCAGCCCATGCGCGCGCCGTGACTTCGGGGCCGACGCCCGCCGGGTCACCCATGGTAACCGCGATCGGCCGTCGATTGCTCAATTCAAACATCAGCTATATTCGATCACGGCATCCCGGCGCAGGTCGCGCAGATAGCGCTGGGCCCGCTTGTTGACCTTTTCCTCCAGCAGCTTCTGCTCGATCTGTTCGAGGTTCGGCGCCGTTGCGGTCTGCGGCATGTCGCGGCCGCAAAGGACAAGGACGCTCACGCCTTCGTTCGCGGCGCCGAAGGGCTGCGTCGTCTGGCCGACCTGGAGGTTGACGAGCGTCGCCTGGAGCGGCGCGGGCAGCGCGCGCATTTCGATATTGTCGCGCGATACGACGCTTGCGCCCAATTGCTGGGCCACCGCGTCGGCGGCGCCGCAACCGGCGATGGTGCGCGTCGCTTCGGCAAATTTTCCAGCGAGCTCGGACGCCTTTTCCTGCGTCGTCCCGGCCGGAAAATCGAGCGAAATCTGCTTCAGGCTCAGCACCGCGTCGCGCGGATCGGCGGTCAATACCTGGCGCCGGTCGATCAACAGCATGATCGAAATGCCGCCGGGCACCTCGATCGGCCCGACAAGCTGGCCGGGCTGCATCTGCGCCGCGGCCTCGCCCATCGACGCGGGCAACTGTGCCGCCTTTACCCAGCCGAGGTCGCCGCCGACGACTGCGGTCGACGCTTCGGAAAACTGGCGCGCATAGGCAGCGAAGCTGCCACCGGCCTGCAGCGCCTGGATGATTTTTTTGGCGTTTTCGGTGACCGCGGCGATATTGTCGGGGGTCGCCGACAGATAGATTTCGCCAAGATGGAATTCATCCTGGCCCTTCGCCGCTTCCATCTGCTTGACGATCAGGTCAACCTCTTCGGTCGATACGTTGGTCGTCGACTGGATATTGCGCGACAACAGGCGATCCCATGCGAATTCGCCGCGGATCTGCTGCTTCACCGCCGCGGCGGACGAGCCTTTCGACGCCAGATATTCCGAAAACTGCTCGGGCGTCTGCTTGAAACGCGTCGCAAGCCGGGCGAACTGCTCGTTGACGACATTTTCGTCGATCGCGATTTCGACCGCCTTGGCTTCCTGAATTTGCAATTTCTCGTCGATCAGGTTGCTGAACACCTGGTTGCGCAGTCGCTCGATTTCCTCGGGTGGCAGCTCGACATTATTGTTCGCGATGCGGATCAGCGCCATGCGCTGTTCGATGTCGGTGGCGGTGATGATCTCGCCGTTCACCGTCGCCGAGGGGCGATAGACGTTCGGCTTGGCGTCGCCGTAAAGCTGCACATTGCCGGGGATGTTGAGGCTGGTCGTCGGCACTTCGCTGTCGGGGACGGTCTGCGCCAGCACGGGCACCGCGCCGACGGCGGCCAAGGCGATCAGGCCGGTCATGGTCGAAAATTTGGTCATCTTTACCCTATTCGAGAAAGTCCGGACGCTCCGTATCAGCGGACACGCCCGATGGTCCAGCGCAATCCGCCTTGGACGCCATTTGATGTCGCCGCATAGCCCGCGGACGCTGAACCTAGGCTGAGCGAAGCGAAGGCGCGTTGGGGTGGGGAGCGGACGTTAATATCCTCCCTGCGGCGAAGTCGTGGGGACGGGGGCCGCCGCGAAGCGGTGGTGGAGGGGCCGTAACGTCACGCCATTAGCCCCTCCGTCAGCGCTTCGCGCTGCCACCTCCCCATCGCTGCGCGACAGGGAGGATCAATATAGCGACTTCCGGCCGATCTCTGCCCTCAGAACCCCAAATTCCGGAATGCGATGCGAAACGAAAAGCTGTTGCCGCGCCGCGCGTCGCCGGTGTCGGCATAATCGCGCCGCCAGGTCAGTGCGATCGACAGGCATTCGTCGTCATAGGCGAGCCCGAGCCGGTGTCGAATCGGCTCGAACCCGTCGGCACCGCTCAGCGGGTCGTCGCTCTGCTCGGTCAAATCGACGATCGCCGATCCGAACAGCGACCAGTGTTTCGCGAACGCGACGCGCCCGCCGGCGCGCACTTCCTCACGATCCTGCAAATCCTCACCGAGCAGCAGGATGTCGCGGTTCAGCCGCGAATAGCCGACCACGGCATAGGTCGAGCGGCTGCCGATCGTCGCGTCGAACTCGTTGCGACGGACCGCGAGATTATCCTTGTCGAGCCGGTAGCGGTGGGTCAGGCGCAGGAAATCGCGATACGCAATCGTCGTGCGTCCGACGATGTCGGACGAGCGATCGGTCAGCCCGGTGCCGTCGGGGAACAGGCTGGGCTTGTCGGTCAGGCGATAGCTTTGCCCGACGATGCTGTTGATGTTGAACCCCGGGCGGCTGTAATTCCATTCGAGGCCATAGGTGATGCGCGCGCCGTCCTCGAACCGGTCGTGACCGTTGAAGCGGTTGATCGCGAAGAGATTGCTGTCCTCGAGGTCGAAGGCGCGCGAATCCTCGTTCGGAATGTCGAGATTCTTGATTGGCGGGGTCGCGACGATCTGGACGCGCGGGGTCAGCGTTTGCGTGCCACCGGCGAATTCGCCGATGAAGGGCCAGCGCATATCGGCCGCCACCGCGGCGATCGCGCGCGCCTGCCAGCCCGACTTGCCGCGATAGCCGGGAATCGCGGTCAGCAGATTTTCGTCGCTGTGATAGACGTCGCCGCGTACGAGTGCAGTGAGCGTGACTTCCTGTCCCAGCCCGGTCAGCCCGCGCAAATTCCACTGTGCGCCGGCAAAGGCGCGCTGCGTGTCCTGCCCTGCGGTGCGGCCGATCGCGAGCGTGTTCAGTTGCAGCTCCAACTGCCCGCCGAAGAGCGGATCGTCGAGCCGCTGGCGGTAATCGATGATCGGCAGCGCGATCGGCTGCTGGCCCTGAATGTCGTTGACGCGCAGCGTCTGCGTCGCCCAGCCGGCGATCGACAGATAGGAGTTGCCGCCGATCCGCTCGAGCTCGAAGGTCGAGCGCAGCCGGTCATCGCGGCTGATGTCGTAACGGCGCATGAAGGTGCGGTCGGTGGCGATGCGGCCCGAATAGGTGAGGCTCCAGCGCGGATCGAACTGGAACTTGCCCGCGCTTTCCAGATAGCCGCGAAAACGTTTCTGCGTATCGGGAGCCTCGCCGACCAACGGGACGAGCGAGCCATAGGTCGCATAGCCGTTGATCCGGAACGACCCGATATCTGTCAGCGCGCGGAACTCGCCTTCCAGCATCGGCGCCGCGTCGGTGTAGACGTGCGGCGTGATCGTCATGTCGCGGTCGGGAGCGATACGCAGATAATAGGGGACCGCGATCTCGAAGCCGTTGCTGCGGTCGAGCCGGATTTCGGGCACCAAAATGCCGCTGCTCGGTTCGTTGTTGATCGAATGGCTGAGGCCGGGCAGCGGGATCAGCGGCAGGCCGAAAATCTCGACGCGCGCGCCCTTGTACCGGACCTTGTTCTTGGCCCGGTCATACATCACCTTGACCGCGCGGATCTGCCAGCTCGGATTCTTCGGACAGCCCTCGTCGTCCTCGACCGGGCAGGGGGTGTAGGCGGCGTTCTCCAGCTCGATATTGCCGTTGTCGAAGCGCGTGCCCTTGATCGCGGCGAGGCGCGATCCGTTGTCGAGCACGACGAGCAGATTTTCGACGACGCCGTCGCGCAAACTGTCGGTCAGTTCGATCTTGTCCCCATAGGCGATGTCGCCTTCGGGGTTCTTGATCATGACATTGCCCTCGGCGAACACTTGTCCCGTCTGCCGGTTCCACGTCACCTTGTCCGCGCGCATCTCGATCGCTTCGCGGTTCATCTGGACATTGCCCTCGGCGACGACGACCTCGGTGTCGCCATCGTAATTGAGGTTGTCCGCGGCAAAGCCGATCTGCTGCTCGCTCGCTGTATCGGGAGCGTCGGATGTCGTCGGGACGACGTCGGGGGTCTGGAGGTCGGGTTCGCCGATCACCTCTTCGGGCTGGGCCGGATTCGCCTCGCTCTGGGCCAGCACCGGGCTCGCCGCCAAGGCCAGGCCGCTCGCCGTCGCCAGCCAGAACGGCCGCGCACCCGCCGCCCGATGGAACAAAGCCCAGCTCATTTAATCCCTTTGTCCCGAACCCTAATCGATACGTCCCGGCTTGGACCGGCAGCTTTGTTTTTGCAACTCGCAAGCGAAACCCCTATCGGTCCGCCACGTTCCAATCAATCATCGCATAAGAAAGTTAAGGCATGGACATTCAGTTTGTCGCGCAAATCGATGCGTCTGCCGACGTGGTCGCGTTTCCGGTCCGCAAGGGCGAAGCGGGCGCACTCGGGGCGCTGCTCGGCGCGGCGGCGACGCAGGCGCGCTTCGATGGCGCGGCGGGCACGATCGCCGAGACCGCGGCGATCGATGGCGCACAGGCGAAGCGCCTGCTGCTCGTCGGCATCGGCGAGGGCGGCGAGCAGGATATCGAACGCGGCGGCGCCGCGCTGACAGCGAAGCTGCAGACGAGCGGTGTGACCCATGTCCATGTCGATTTCGCGAGCGCGGGGCAGAGCGACGCCGACGATGTGCTCGCCTTCGCGATGGGCGCGCGCCTCCGCAACTGGCGTCTCGACACCTATCGCACGCGGCTCGCCGACAAGGCGAAGCCGAGCCTCAAGACGGTGACGATCGCGTCGACGCATGGTGACCTTTCGGGGCGCTGGGCCGAAAATGAAGCGATTGCCGAGGGGGTCGCGCTGACCCAGACGCTCGTCGCCGAGCCGCCGAACATCCTCTATCCCGAAAGCTTCGTCGAACGCTGCCAGCATCTCGCCGATCTCGGCGTCGAACTCGAAGTGCTCGACGAACGCCAGATGAAGGCGCTCGGCATGGGCGCGCTGCTCGGCGTCGCGCAGGGTTCGACGCGTCCGCCGCGGCTGCTCGCGATGCGCTGGAACGGCGGCAATCCGGGCGAGGCGCCCGTCGTCTTTATCGGCAAGGGGGTGACCTTCGACACCGGCGGCATCAGCCTCAAGCCCGGGCCGGGCATGGACATGATGAAATGGGACATGGGCGGCGCGGGCGCGGTCGCGGGCGCGATCAAGGCGATCGCGGGGCGCAAGGCGAAGGCGAATGTCGTCGGTGTCGTCGGGCTCGTCGAAAATATGCCCGACGGCAATGCGATGCGCCCCGGCGACATCGTCACCACCATGTCGGGCCAGACGGTCGAGGTGCTCAACACCGACGCCGAAGGCCGCCTCGTCCTCTGCGACGCGATCAGCTGGGCGCAAAAAGCCTATGATCCCAAGGTGATCGTCGATCTCGCGACGCTGACCGGCGCGATGGTGATCTCGCTCGGCCACGAATATGCCGGCATGTTCGCGAACGACGACACGCTCGCCGCCGGCCTGCTCGCGGCGGGCGAGGCGTCGAACAACAAGCTGTGGCGCTTCCCGCTGTCGCCCGCTTACGACAAGCTGATCGACAGCCCGATCGCCGACATGAAGAATATCGGCCCGCGCGAAGGCGGCTCGATTACCGCGGCGCAGTTCCTGAAACGCTATGTCGAGGACGGCGTCGCCTGGGCGCATCTCGACATCGCGGGTATGGCCTGGGGCGACAAGGACGGGCCCGTCTACGCCAAGGGCGCGACCGGCTACGGCGTGCGCCTGCTCGACCGCTATATCGCCGCGAACCACGAAGGCTGATCGGGCCGGAAAGAAGGATAGGGAGGGGAGCGTGCCGCGCGTCGACTTCTACCGGCTGACCCGCGACCCCGTCGAACGCGTGCTCCCCGCGCTCGCGACGCGCATCCTCGCAAACGGCGACCGCCTGCTGGTGGTCGCCGCCTCGGCGATGCAGCGTCAGGCGATCGACGAGGCGCTCTGGACGCTCCAGCCCGCCAGTTTCCTGCCGCACGGCCATGCGGGCTCGCCCGACGAGGAGATCGAGCCGATCCTGATCTCGGGCACGCTCGACCCGTCGCCGGCGAACCGCGCCAGCCTTCTCGCGCTCGCCGACGGTGAATGGCGCGACGAGGCGCTGGGGTTCGAACGCACCTTCCTCCTCTTCGACAACAGCCGCATCGACGACGCCCGCGCGCTCTGGCGCACGCTCGCGGCGCGCGACGATGTCGACAACCGCTTCTGGAAACAGGACGAAAACGGCCGTTGGTCCGAAGGGCCTTAGATCTCCGCTGCTCTGTCCTTGCAGGACGGCGAAAGCGCGGCTAGAGGCGCGCGCATCATATAACACAGCACGCAGGAGCTTTCCCATGGCGGTCACCCGCACCTTTTCGATCATCAAGCCCGACGCCACGCGTCGCAACCTCACCGGCGCCGTCACCAAGATGCTCGAAGACGCCGGCCTCCGCGTCGTCGCGTCGAAGCGCATCCACATGAGCCGCGAACAGGCCGAAGGCTTCTACGCGGTCCACAAGGAACGCCCCTTCTTCGGCGAACTCGTCGATTTCATGATCAGCGGCCCCGTGGTCGTCCAGGTCCTCGAAGGCGAGAATGCCATGCAGGCGAACCGCGACATCATGGGCGCCACCAACCCCAAGGACGCCGCGCCCGGCACGATCCGCAAGGAACTCGCCGAAAGCATCGAAGCGAACACGGTTCACGGTTCGGACAGCGACGAGAATTCGGCGATCGAGATCGCCTATTTCTTCAAGCCCGAAGAAATCGTCGGCTAATCCGACCGGCATTGCCGATACGAAGAGGCCGCCGGAGCGATCCGGCGGCCTTTTTCGTCAGAATTCGTCCGCGACCGCCATCAGCCCCGCCAGCTTCTTCGGTGCGACCGCCAGCCAGCTCTTGCGCAGCCATTCGCCGACCGCGTCCCAGTCGGTGTCTCCCAGATCGAGCCGGATGCCGACCCAGCCGTCCCCGAAATAGGCCGGACGGTAATAACGCTCTTCGTCCATCTCGATCAGCGCCGCCTGTTCGTCGGCGCCGCTGATCTTGACGAGCAGCGCGATCTTGCCGTCGCCGTGATGATCCTCGGTGAAATAGGCGAATTTCTTGCCCTTCACGATCCCGAAGCACGGCATGCCGTGCGAGACGACTTCGTCGGCCTCGGGCAGCGCCATCGCGAGGTCGCGCACACGGCCGCGCAGATAGTCAGGGCTGCGCTCGCGCGTGACAAACGCGGCGAGGGTAGACGGATAGAGCTGATGCTCGGCGAACTGCACGCGCCGCGCAAGGCTGTCGGCGGTATCGCCCGGCACGATCGCGACCTCGGTCTGCGCGAGCACCGGTCCGTCGTCGAGTTCGGCGGTGACGACATGCACGCTGCACCCGCCATATTTGTCGCCGGCGTCAATGGCTTGCGCGTGGGTGTTGAGGCCCTTGTAAAGCGGCAGCAGGCTCGGATGGATATTGAGCATCCGCCCCGTCCAGCGCGCGACGAAAGCATCCGAAAGGATCCGCATATAGCCCGCCAGCGCGACATATTCGGCGCCCGCTGCGCGTAATTGTTCGTCGACCAACGCGTCGAATGCGTCGCGGTTCATGCCTTTGTGCGAAAGCGCCCAGGTCGCGATGCCCTCGGCTCCGGCGATCGCCAGCCCCGGTGCATCGGGATCGTTGCTCGCGACGAGCACCAACTCATAGGGACAGGCTTCAGCTTTTGCGGCGTAGAGCAGCGCCGCCATATTGGTGCCGGCGCCTGAAATCAGGACCGCGACTTTGGCTTTCATGCCAATCCTCCCTGCGCGAAGCGTGGGGAGGGGGACCGCGCCCGAAGGGCGTGGTGGAGGGGCAAAAACGCCGCGCCATCGGCCCCTCCGTCAGCCCCTGTGGGGCTGCCACCTCCCCATTGCTGCGCAACAGGGAGGATTTCAGCCATTATGCGTCGCGCTCCACGCCGCCATCGCGCTCCACGTCTCGGCGCTGCCGGTCACGGTGCAGCCTTTTTCGCCCGCGGCGATATGACCGATCCGGAACACCGCCTCGCCCGCGGCTTCGAGCGCCGCCGTCACCTCGGCAACGTCGGCTTCCGCCACAACGACCGCCATCCCGATCCCGCAATTGAAGGTCCGCGCCATTTCCTCGGGCTCGATATTGCCCTGCGCCTGCAGGAACGCCATCAGCCGCGGCTGCTCCCACGCATCGGCATCGACATGCGCGTGCAAGGTCTTGGGCAGGATGCGCGGGATATTTTCGAGCAATCCGCCGCCCGTGATATGCGCGAGCGCATGAATCCGGCCGGTCTTCACCAGCGGCAGCAGGCTCTTCACATAGATGCGCGTCGGCGCCATCAGCGCGTCGATCAGCAGGATAGTCTGGTCGAACAGCGCAGGGCGATCGAGCTTCCACCCCTTGTCCGCCGCAAGCCGGCGCACGAGCGAGAAGCCGTTCGAATGCGCCCCCGACGAGGCGAGCCCCAGAATCACGTCCCCCGCCGCGACCTTGTCGGCGGCCAGCACCTGGTCGCGCTCGACCGCGCCGACGCAGAAACCCGCGAGGTCATAGTCGCCGTCCGAATACATGCCCGGCATTTCGGCGGTCTCGCCGCCGATCAGCGCGCATCCGGCCTGCTTGCATCCCTCGGCGATGCTCGCGACGACTTCGGTGGCGACGTCGTTGTCGAGTTTGCCCGTCGCATAATAGTCGAGGAAAAACAGCGGCTCGGCGCCCTGCACGATCAGGTCGTTCGCGCACATGGCGACGAGATCGATGCCGACGCCGTCGTGCTTGCCCGATTCGATCGCGAGTTTCAGCTTGGTGCCGACGCCATCGTTCGCCGCGACGAGCAGGGGATCGTTGAACCCCGCCGCCTTCAGGTCGAAGAAACCGCCAAAGCCGCCGAGGTCGGCATCGGCGCCGGGACGGCGCGTCGCACGGGCGAGCGGGGCAATGGCACGGACCAGCGCGTTGCCGGTCTCGATCGATACGCCAGCCTCGGCATAGGTGTAGGAGGCGGGTTGGTTGTGCTTGGAATCCATGGCCAGCGCGACTAACGACTCTGGCCACGAAATGCCATGATTTCCTTGTCCGGGGCCAAGCTTTTGGGCAAAGCATAGAGAAGATATGATTTCGGCCGCTTTCCCCCGCTTCGCCCCAAGCTTTTCCTTCGACGCGCTGCGCGGCCGCGACTGGCGCTGGGCCGCGCTTTTCGGGCTTTTCTTCGCGATTCTGCTCGCGGGCATCGTCGATGGGCAGATTACGCGCGGCGACCGCGGCATTACCCCGATCAACAGCAGCGGCGATTTCCTCGCCAGCGGGATCCTCGTCGACGTCACTGGCGACAATGCCGACGACGCGCGCTCGAAGGGCTGGCGCGAGGCGCAACGCAAGGGCTGGGCACAGCTTTATCGCCGGCTGAACGGCACCGATGGTCCCGCGCTCGGCGATTCGGTGCTCGACGGAATCGTCACCTCGATCGTCGTCGAAGAAGAGCAGATCGGCCCGCGCCGCTATGTGGCCAAGCTCGGCGTCCAGTTCGATCGCGTCCGCGCCGGACAGATATTGGGTGTCAGCGGTCGCACGCTCCGCTCGCCGCCCTTGCTCGTGATCCCGGTCTATTCGATCGACGGCATCCCGCAGGTGTTCGAACAACGCAGCGCCTGGCAGCGCGCCTGGGCCGAATATAATACCGGGCAAAGCGCGATCGACTATGTCCGCACCGCGGGCACCGGGGCGGATACCCTGTTGATCAACGCTGGGCAGACGGGCCGTCGCGGCCGCGTCTGGTGGCGCGTGATCCTCGACCAATATGGCGCCGCCGACGTGCTGACGCCGATCGCGCGCGTCGAATATTCCTACCCCGGCGGGCCGATCAAGGGCATTTTTACCGCGCGTTTCGGCCCCGACAGCAAGCTGATCTCCAGCTTCACGATGACCGGGCCGAGCCCCGCGGCGCTGCCCGACATGATGGAAAAGGCGGTCGCGCGGATGGACCGAATCTATACCGACGCGCTGACCGCCGGCATTCTCAAGACCGACACCTATCTCGTGCTCGAAAAACCGGTCGAAAAGGAAGATCTGCCCGAAGAGATCGCGACCGATGAAGAGATACTGCCCAGCGAAATCGACGCCAGCGTTCCCGTCGCGCCCGCCGCGGGCGTCCAAAGCTTCACCGTGCAGTATAGCTCACCCGACGTCGATTCGGTCACTGCGACCGAGCGCGCCGTCGCGCGCGTCGCCGGCGTCCAGTCGGCCTCGACCACCAGCCTCGCGCTCGGCGGCATGTCGGTGATGCGCGTGACCTTCCGCGGCGATATTGCGGCGCTGCGCGCGGCGCTCGCGGCGCGCGGGTTCAACGTGCAGGAAGGCGGCGGTCAGCTCAGGATCAGCCGCTGATGGGTCAGATTGCGCTACCGCTCGACTGGAGCGCGGGCGGCTCGAACGACGGCCCGCTGATCGTCGGCACCAGCAACGCCGACGCGGTGCGCTATTTGCGCCATGTCGCGACCTGGCCGGTCCGCACCGCCGTCCTCACCGGTCCGCGCGGCTCGGGGCGCAGCCTGATGGGGCGCCTTTTCGCGCGCGAAACCGGCGGCCGCGTCATCGACGGGCATAACAGCGTTTCCGAAGAAGAGATTTTCCACGCGTGGAACGCCGCGCAGATGAGCGGCACGCCGCTGCTGATCATCGCCGACGCGCCGCCGGCCGAATGGAATGTCGCGCTTCCCGACCTTCGCTCGCGCCTCGCCGCCGTCCCCGTGCTCGCGATCGGCGAGCCCGACGACTGCCTCGCGCGCGACCTGATCGAGGCGCTGTTCGCGCAGCGCGGCGTGGCATTGGCACCCGGCGTCGCCTCCTATATCGTCCCGCGGATGGAACGCAGCTATGCGATGATCCACCGCGTCGTCGCGGCGCTCGACGCCGCCTCGCTCGAAAAAAAGGGCGGCATTAGCATTCGTCTTACGCGTGAAACATTACTGTCACAGGGGCTGATCGATCCCGATTTGCTCGAAAGGCAGGATGAAGCACAATGTCGATAGCTGGCGGCCCCTTACGCGCGGATAATGACGCCGATACCACGGCCCCTACCTTCGGACCCGAACGCTTCTTCAATCGCGAACTGTCGTGGCTCGCCTTCAACCGGCGGGTGATGGAGGAGGCCCGCAATCCCGCGCATCCGCTGCTCGAACGCCTCCGCTTCCTGTCGATCTCGGGCAGCAATCTCGACGAATTCTTCATGGTCCGCGTCGCGGGGCTCAAGGGGCAGCAGCTGCAGGGGATCGACGATCCCTCGGCCGACGGCCGCTCGCCGGGGCAGCAACTCGCCGAAATCGAGGCCGAGGTGCACCGGCTCGTCGACCAGCAGCAGAGCGAATGGCAATTGCTCCACCGCCAACTCGCCGAGCAGGGCATCGTCGTTCACGGCGCGGGTTCGGACAAGGAGGCGCTGCGATCGGCGCTGCGTCAATATTTCATCGAGCAGATTTTCCCGATCCTGACCCCGCAGGTGCTCGATCCGGCGCACCCCTTTCCCTTCATCCCGAACCGCGGCCTCGGCGTCATCTTCGATCTTCAGCGAAAGACGAATGGCGAGACGGTTCGCGAACTGGTGATGATCCCCGCTTCGCTGGCGCGCTTCGTGCCGGTTCCCGGGGAGCCGAGCGCCTTCGTGCCGATCGAATATCTGATCGAGCTGTTCGGCGATTTGCTGTTTCCGGGCTTCACGATCCGGTCCCTGGGCGTGTTCCGGATCATCCGCGACAGCGACATCGAACTCGAGGAAGAGGCCGAGGACCTCGTCCGCCTGTTCCGCACCGCGATCCGCCGCCGTCGCCGCGGCCGCGTGATCCTGATGGAACTCGAGGCCGACATGCCCGCCGAGATCGCCGAGGTTCTCAATGCCGATATCCAGGGGCACGAAGCGATCGTCGCCAAGATCGGCGGCTTCATCGGTCTCGCGGCGCTGTCGGCGCTCGTCGATGTTGATCGCCCCGACCTCAAATTCCCGGCCTATTCGCCGCGCTTTCCGGAGCGGATCCGCGAGCATGGCGGCGACTGTTTCGCGGCGATCCGCTCGAAAGACATCGTTGTCCATCACCCCTATGAAAGCTTCGACGTCGTTCTCTCCTTCCTGCGGCAGGCGGCCGCCGATCCCGACGTCGTCGCGATCAAGCAGACGCTCTACCGCGCGGGCAACCAGTCGCCGGTGATCCGCGCGCTGATCGAGGCGGCCGAGGCGGGCAAGTCGGTCACCGCGGTGGTCGAACTCAAGGCGCGCTTCGACGAGGAGCAGAATCTGCTCTGGGCGAACCAGCTCGAGCGCGCCGGGGTGCAGGTCGTCTACGGCTTCATCGAGTGGAAGACCCACGCCAAGATTTCGATGGTCGTGCGCCGCGAGGGGCAGGGCTATCGCACCTATTGCCACTTCGGCACCGGCAATTACCACCCGGTCACCGCGCGCATCTATACCGACTTGAGCTTCTTCACCGCCGATCCCCGCGCGGGGCGCGACGCGGCGCAGCTCTTCAACTATATCACCGGCTATGTCGAACCCGAACGGCTCGACCTCATCACCATGTCGCCGCTCAACATGCGCCAGCATCTGTGCGAACTGATCGATGCCGAAATCGCCGCGGCAAGGGCGGGGGCGCCGTCGGGCGTCTGGGCCAAGATGAACAGCCTCGTCGACCCCGACATTATCGACAAGCTCTATGAAGCCAGTGCGGCGGGGGTACCGATCGAGCTGATCGTGCGCGGCATCTGTTGTCTGCGTCCGGGCGTGGCGGGGCTTTCCGAAACGATCCGCGTTAAATCGGTCGTCGGCCGCTTCCTCGAACATAGCCGCGTCTGGGCCTTCGCCAACGGCGCGCCGCTGCCCCACCGCGCCGCCAAGCTCTATATCAGCAGCGCCGACTGGATGCCGCGCAACTTCGACCGCCGCGTCGAATATATGATCCCGATCGAGAATCCGACCGTCCACGACCAGATTCTCGATCAGGTGCTCGTCGCCAACCTGATCGACAATGAACAAAGCTGGATCCTGCAACCCGACGGCACCTCGGCGCGCGTGGAGCCGGGCGACAAGCCTTTCAACTTACACCATTATTTCATGAACAACCCGTCGCTCTCGGGCCGCGGCACCGCGCTTCATAAGCGTCAGGACGTGCCGACGCTGGCCTTCGATATGCGTGAAGATTGAGAAGAGGTTGAACTTCCTGCGTAGCTCCCGACAAGCGGTCAGCCGATCCGCCGTCATCGACATCGGCTCCAACTCGGTCCGCATCGTCGTTTATGAAGGCCCGTCGCGCGCGCCCGCGGTGATCTTCAACGAAAAGGTCGCCGCCGGCCTCGGCCGCGGCCTTGCGATCGACGGCCGCATCGCGCCCGAGGATGCCGAACGCGGCATCGTCGCGCTCCGCCGCTACGCGCTGCTCGCGAAACATATGGACGTGAAGATGATCCAGTGCGTCGCTACCGCCGCGGTGCGCGACGCGGCGAACGGCCCCGACTTCATCGCCGCGGCGGCCGAAGCCGGGCTCGATATCCGTCTGCTGTCGGGCGAGGAGGAGGCCGAAGCCGCCGGGCATGGCGTCCTTTCGGCGATTCCCGATGCGCGGGGGATCGCGGTCGATCTGGGCGGCGGCAGTCTCGAATTGGCCGAAGTTTCGGATGGCCGGGTCGGCCGCTGCGCCTCCTTTCCGCTCGGCGTGCTCCGCTTGCCGGCGCTGCGCGAGGATGGCGAGCAGGCGTTCGAGCGCGCGATCCGCAAGATGCTCCGCGCGGCTGGTTGGCCGGGCGAGGGGCTCAGCGGGCTGCCGCTCTATCTCGTCGGCGGCTCGTGGCGCGCGCTTTCGCGTCTCGACCTCGAACTCACCAAGGATCCGCTCGCGGTGCTCGACCAGCATACGCTGCCGCGCAGCGCGCTCCGCCGCTTGATCCGTGCGACCAAAAGGCTGAGCTTCGAGGAATTGCGTGCGATCCCCGGCATGGCATCGAACCGCGCCGCGGCCTTGCCCGATGCGGCGGCGCTGCTCGCGGCGCTCGTCAACATTCTCGATGTCCCCGAAATGACGGTCTCCTCGTCGGGCCTGCGCGAAGGATTGCTCTATCAGGCGCTCGATGCCGAGACGCGCGCGCAGGATCCGCTGATCGTCGCCGCCGAATTCGAAGGCCGCCGCCTTGCGCGTTTCGCGCCGCACGGCCGCGCGATCGCCGACTGGATCGCGCCGCTCTTTACCGACGAAGGCCCGGCCGATAGCCGCGTCCGTCTCGCCGCGAGCCTGCTCAGCGACGTCGCCTGGTCGGCGAACCCCGATTTCCGCGCCGAGCGCGGCACCGAGATCGGCCTGCACGGTAACTGGCGCAGCATCGACATTCCGGGGCGCATCCTGCTCGCACGCTCGCTTTATGCGGGTTTCGGCGGCGCCGACGCCGAATTTCCCGCGATGGGCACGCTGGTCGCGCAGGAACGGCTCGCCCGCGCGCGGCAATGGGGGCTTGCGATCCGCCTTGCCCAGCGGCTGACCGGGGGCGTCGAGGCGCCGCTCAAGGCGAGCGGGATCGCGCTCGTCGACGGCAAGCTCAGGCTCTGCCTAGCGGCCGGCTGGCATCATCTCGCGGGCGAATCGGTCGAGCGCCGCCTGCGCGTCCTCGCGCAGGCGCTCGATGCCAAACCCGAGCTCGTGCTGCTTTAAACCTCGGCCGCGGTCGCGGCGTCGATCTCGCTCATCACCAGCTTGCCGTTCTTGACGGCAAAGCCCATCCGGCCTTCGACAAGGTCGAGCGCGGCGTGGCCGAACACGTCGTAGCGCCAGCCCTCCATCATTTGGATGCCGCCCCGCGCGCCGGCGGCAAGCGCCTCGAGATCGTCGCTGCGCGCGATCAGCCGCGCCGCGACATTGAGCTCGCGCGCCCGGATCTTGAGCAGCAGCTTCAAAAGGTCGGCGACCAGCGTGCCCTCCTTGCCGAGCCCGGGCCCGCGCGGCGCGCGGTTGGGCATGTCGTCCTTCGACATCGGCTTGGCATTCGTGATTGCGTCCATCAGCCGGCCGCCGATGTCGTTGGTGCGCCACGTCGCCGAAAGCCCGCGGACGCGACCAAGCCCGTCCTGGTCCTTCGGCGGGTGCGCGGCGAGGTCGGCGAGCGTCTCGTCCTTGACGATGCGGCCGCGCGGCAGATTTTTGTTCCGCGCCTCGCGTTCGCGCCACGCGGCGAGCGCTTGCAATCGGCCGAGCACGTCGAGCTTGCGTGTCGGTATCTTGATCCGCTGCCACGCCTTGTCGGGGTCGACGCTGTAATTTGCGGGGTCGGCGAGCTTCTCCATCTCCTCGTCGAGCCAGTGGCCGCGACCGGTCTTGATCAGCTTGTCGAGCATCATCGGGAAAATCTTGGCGAGGTGGGTGACGTCGCCAATCGCATAGTCGATCTGGCGTTTGTCAAGCGGACGGCGGCTCCAGTCGGTAAAGCGCGCGCCCTTGTCGAGCTGTACACCGATCCACGCCTCGACGAGGTTCGAATAGCCGACCTGTTCGGCCTGACCCAGCGCCATCTGGCCGATCTGAGTGTCGAAGATCGGGTGCGGCGTCTTGCCGGTCAGGTTGAAGATGATTTCGACATCCTGCCCGCCGGCGTGGAAGACCTTCAGCATATCCTCATTGTCGACGAGCAGGTCGAGCAAAGGCTTCAAATCGATGCCCGGCGCCATCGGATCAATCGCCGCGGCATGGTTGCGGTCGGCCACCTGGATCAGGCAAAGCTCTGGCCAGAAGGTGTTTTCGCGCATGAATTCGGTATCGACCGCGATGAAATCGCTGTTTCGGATGAGGTCGCAGAATTCGACGAGCGCGGCGCTGGTTTCGATCAACGGATGGACTTGCATAGCGCGCCTATACAGCTAGTTGAAAGGAACGGGCAGGAAAAATTGCCCGCGCTCTTCGGGTCGCGGAGCCGGAACACCGGCCAAGGGGAAAACGAAGGGATTTGGGGCATGATGTGGCTCGGTTGGGCGCTGGCGGCGCTCGGTTTTGTTCTGCTTTTCGGGCAATATGCGGCGGGGCAGGCGGATATTTTCGTCTCGATCGCCAATCCGCGGCCGCTCGATGAGGAGGTAATGGTCGTGACGCTGAAGGGCTGGGGATTCGCCGCCCAGGCCGCGCTGCCGTTCCTCACGCCCGAATCCGATCATGGCCTGTGCGACGTGCGCGTATTTGCGACGCGGCGCCAGATACTCGTCGCGATCGCGACCGCCGGCTTCCTGCGCCCGGTGACGGTGGCGTGGCGTGCGCACGCCGGCGTCCTGCCGCTGGGAGAGGCGTAATGCCGATCGTCAAGCTCCGCGACGAAGGCCGCTGGACCAATTATCACGGCACCGGGACCTGCGAGGCGGCGACGCGCTTCGCGCTGCGCAGCGGCGACGCCGCGCACGGGCGCAACGAAATCGCAATCGCCGCGAAGGCGGTGCGCGACTGGCTCGCCGAAGCCGCCGCCGCGCGGCGCCGCGTCCGCCCGCTCGGCGCAGGCTGGTCGCCGTCGAACGTCAACATCGCCTCGCAAAGCTGGCTGCTCCACACGCGCCGCTTTAACCGCTGCTTCCGGATCGGCACCGACGATGTGCGGCAGGGCGTCGATGCCGCCGCGCTGATGCTCGTCGAAGCGGGGGCGCTCGTCGACGAAGTGTCCGACAAACTCGAGGCACAGGGCCGATCGCTGTGGACCAGCGGCGCCGGCAACGGCCAGACCTTCGCGGGCGCGTGCGCCACCGGCACCCACGGCTCGATGATCGCGCGCGGCGGTATTCAGGATCATATCCGCGCGGTGCAGGTCGTCACGCCCGGCGGCATCCACTGGGTCGAGCCGGAGAGTGGCGTGATGAGCGACGCGTTCATCGCCGCGACCGGATCGACGCCGCTGCGCGATGATAACGTCTTCGCCGCGGCCCAGCTTCCGGTCGGGGCGCTCGGCATTATCACCGCACTTGTGGTCGACAGTGTGCCCAAATTCCTCGTTCGCCCGATTCAGAATTTGCGCAAGGTGGATGGCGCGGCGCTCGACTGGCTCGCCGCGGGCGATTTCCGGCGCTTCTCGGCGACCTATGCGCTCGATCGGGGCCCCGATTTTGTCCAGATGATCGTCAATCCCTACAAGCCGTTCAAGCGGCCCGCGATGCTGCGCTTCCTCTATCGCGAACCGTGGCGCGACGACTATCCGCGCGCGACACCCGGTCAGCTCGGCGCGGGCTATGACGCACTCAGCCTTTTGGGGCGGTTGCTCGACGATTATCCGTGGGCGCGCGGTGCGTTGCTGCAATTCGCGATGAAGATGGGTTATGCCGCCGGCCCCGATGTCGACGATCCAGCCGTCTATGGCAGCTGGGGCGAGGGGCTCGACACGCACCGCCCCATGGCGGACCTGTTCAACGCCTCGGTCACCATCGACCGCGCCGACCTTAGGCATGTGTTCGAGCGAATCTGCGCCGTCTATGCACGCCACGGCGGTTCGACGGTTGTCACTGTGCGCTTCATGGAGCGCGCGCAGGGATTGCTTGCGCCGGCGCGCTTTACGCACAATGCGGTGATCGATTTCGACGGTCCGCGCAGCCAGCGCACCGCCGACGCCTATGCGCGCGTCGTCGAATGTCTCGATGCCGAGGGCATTGCCTTCACGCGCCACTGGGCGAAAAGCTGTCACCTCGATGCGGCGCGGGTCGCCGCCGACTATGGCGAGGATTTTCGTCGCTGGCGTGCGGCGCAGGGCCGCTTGATGCCCGATCCCGTCCACCGCGCGCTGTTCGGCAGTGAGGTGCTCGATGGTCTCGGCTTGACCTGCTGAAACCGCCTCGACCCTTGACAAATGGCGCGCCGACCTGCCTTAGGCGCGGCCATAAATCACGTTAAAGTTGATTTCCTCCATTCATCGAAAGACGATAAAATGCACGCCTATCGCACCCATAATTGTGGCCAGCTTCGCGCCGAGGACGTCGGGAAGAATGTCCGCGTCTCGGGTTGGGTGCATCGCAAGCGCGACCATGGCGGGCTGCTCTTCGTCGACTTGCGCGACCATTACGGGCTGACACAGATCGTCGCGGATTCGAGCGATGCGGCCTTCGCCACGCTCGACGGCCTTCGCGTCGAAAGCGTCGTGACGATCACCGGCGACGTCGTCGCGCGCTCGGCCGAAACGACCAACGCCAACCTGCCCACCGGCGCGATCGAAGTCCGCGCGCGAGAGGTCGCCGTCCAGTCGGCGGCGATCGAGCTGCCGATGCCGGTCGCGGGCGAGCAGGAATATCCCGAGGATATCCGCCTCAAATATCGCTTCCTCGACCTGCGCCGCGAACGCCTCCATGCCAACATCCTGCTGCGCTCGAACGTGATCGCGTCGCTCCGCCGCCGCATGGTCGAGCAGGGCTTCACCGAATATCAGACGCCGATCCTGACTGCCTCGTCGCCCGAGGGTGCGCGCGACTATCTGGTGCCGAGCCGCGTCCACCCCGGCAAATTCTACGCGCTGCCGCAGGCGCCGCAGATGTTCAAGCAGCTGCTGATGGTTGCGGGCTTCGACCGCTATTTCCAGATCGCGCCCTGTTTCCGCGACGAGGATGCGCGCGCCGACCGTTCGCCCGGCGAATTCTATCAGCTCGACTTCGAGATGAGCTTCGTCACGCAGGACGATGTGTTTGGCGCGATCGAGCCCGTGCTCGCGGGCGTGTTCGAGGAGTTTGCGAACGGCAAGTCGGTAACTCCGGCGGGCTCGTTCCCGCGCATTCCGTACCGCGAATCGATGCTGAAGTACGGCAACGACAAGCCCGACCTGCGCAACCCGCTGATCATCACCGACGTGTCGTCGCACTTCATCGGGTCGGGCTTCGGCCGCTTCGCCGACATCGTCGCGGCGGGCGATGTCGTGCGCGCGATCCCGGCGCCGGCGACCGCCGAGAAGAGCCGAAAATTCTTCGACGACATGAACAGCTGGGCGCAGGGCGAGGGCTTTGCGGGGCTCGGCTATGCAACGCGCAAAGGCGGCGAATGGGGCGGCCCGATCGCCAAGAACCACGGTGCCGACAAGATGGACGCGCTCGCCGCCGAACTCGGCATCGGTCCCGACGACGGCCTGTTCTTCGCCGCGGGCAAGGAAGCCGTCGCCGCGAAGCTCGCCGGTTTCGCCCGCACCCGCGTCGCCGAGCAACTCGACCTCATCGACCCGAACAAGTTCGAAATGTGCTGGATTGTCGACTTCCCGATGTTCGAAGCTGACGAGGAAACCGGCAAGATCGACTTCAGCCACAACCCCTTCTCGATGCCGCAGGGTGAGCTCGAAGCGCTCGAGACGAAGGACCCGCTCGACATCCTCGCGTGGCAATATGACATCGTCTGCAACGGCGTCGAACTCTCGTCGGGCGCGATCCGGAACCATCGTCCCGACATCATGTACAAGGCGTTCGAGATCGCCGGCTATTCGCAGGCCGACGTCGATGCGAATTTCAGCGGCATGATCAACGCCTTCAAATTCGGCGCGCCGCCGCACGGCGGTTCGGCGCCGGGCGTCGATCGTATCGTGATGCTGCTCGCCGACGAGCCGAATATCCGCGAAGTCGTCGTCTTCCCGATGAACCAGAAGGCCGAGGACCTGATGATGGGTGCCCCCGCGCCGGTCAGCGACAAGCAGCTCAAGGAACTCAGCATCCGCCTCGTCGACGGTCCGAAGAGCTAAGGCATGGGCGAGCAGCCGCGCGAACATCGGCTGGGAACGCCGGATGGCGAGATTTGCTGGTTCGAGTGGGGCGACCGTTCGGACCGGCCCTCGCTCCTCCTGCTCCACGCTACCGGTTTTCACGCACGCCTGTGGGACCAGGTCGTCGCTGCCTTGCCCGCGGGAACGCATGTCGTGGCGCCCGACCATCGCGGCCATGGGCGCAGCTATCGCCCCGCGACCCTCGCCAGCTGGACAGCGACTGCGGACGCGCTGTTGCCGCTGCTCGATGGCCTCGGCGGCCATCCGCTCGTCGGCTGCGGCCACAGCATGGGCGCCTATGTGCTGACGCGGCTCGCGTCGCAGCGACCGGCGGCTTTCCGGCACCTCGTCCTGATCGACCCGGTGATCATGGACCCCGTCCTCTACGAGGGCGAGGGCGCCAAGCCGATTCCCGATCCCGCCGGCCATCCGGTGGCGCGCCGCCGCAACGCATGGGCCAGCGCGGAAGAAATGCGCGGGCGCTTCGCCGACCGGCCGCCCTATGCGAACTGGGATCCGCGCGTGCTCGCTGACTATTGCACCCATGGCCTGCTTCCCGCAGCCGACGGCGAGGGGCTGGAACTGGCCTGCCCGCCCGCGCTCGAAGCATCGGTCTATCAGAATGCGCTGCGCACGAGCCCGCACGAATGGCTGCATTATCTGTCGGTGCCATCGACACTGATCCGCGCGCCGACCGGGGAACGTGGCGGTGAACTCGACTTCTCGTTGAGCCCGACCTGGACCAGCCTCGGTCCGGCGATCGGCGCCGAGCGTGACGAGCTATGGGCCGAGCACAGCCATTTCATTCCGATGGAGAATCCGGCGCGCGTCGCCGCGCTGCTCGCCAATTTTCTCTGATACGGACGCGCGCAACGAAATCGGCGCGCGCTGTGCCAGAAAATGACATCGGCGCATCGCCCGCTTGGTGCGAAGGGCGACGCGCGCTAGGGTAGGCGGATGAGCATTGCCCTTTCCGATTATGAAACCGGCGCCAAATATGACGGCGACTATTCCGATGATCTCGGGGAGCTCGAGGATCGGCTCGAACGGCTCCAGGCCGCGCATATCATCCACGGCCAGCGCAGCATCATCATGTTCGAAGGCTGGGACGCGGCGGGGAAGGGCGGGATCATCCAGCGGCTGACCGCGTCGCTTGACCCGCGCTTTTTCGAGGTATGGCCGATCGGTGCACCGACCGACGAGGAAAAGGCGCGTCATTTCCTCTGGCGCTTCTGGAAACGCCTGCCCGGAAATCGCGAAATTTCGATCTTCGATCGCAGCTGGTACGGTCGCGTCCTCGTCGAACGCATCGAGGGCTTCGCGAGCGAGGCCGAATGGCGCAAGAGCTATGACGAGATCAACGAATTCGAGGCCCAGCTGACCGGCAGCGCGACCAATCTCGTCAAGCTGTTCGTCCACATCACGCAGGAAGAGCAGGACGAGCGTTTCGCCGCGCGCCTTGACGATCCGTGGAAGCGCTGGAAGACGGGCACCGAGGATTATCGCAACCGGTCGAAACGCAAGGACTATCTCGCCGCGATCGAAGAGATGTTCGCGCAGACGAATACGCGCTGGGCGCCATGGAAGGTGATCGACGGCAACCACAAGAAGACGGCACGCATCGCGGCGCTGACCCATATCGTCGAAACGCTCGAGGCGGTGGTGCCGATGACGCCGCCCGATCGCGACCCGGCGGTCGTCAAACTCGCGGCGAAAGCGTTTGGGTACAAGCCGAAGGACTAGGTTTTTCGGCCCGCTCGGCTAGCAATTCCGGCCCTCCGCCGCTACATGGGATGGCATGAGCCGCGCCAAGAGATCCGACGACTGGGGTTTTCCCCGCTGGCGCCCCTATGGCTCGTCGCGCGAGACGCAGAAGGTGCGCCTGTGCGATCGTCACGGCTGCACCAACCCCGGCAATTGCCCCGCGCCCAAATCGCCGAACAGCCCCGAACGCTGGTATTTCTGCGAAGCGCACGCTGCCGAATATAATCGCGGCTGGGACTATTTCGCCGGTCTTTCGGCCGAGGACGCCGCGGCGCGCGCTGCCGAGGAGGCGCAGGGCCCGCGCAGCTATGCGCGAGCACAGCATTACGCCTGGGGCGGGTCGGGCGACGGCAGCCGCAGCGCCGACGAAATGCGCGCGCTCGAAATCCTCGACCTCGAACCCGATGCCGATTTCGAGGCGACGAAAAAGGCGTGGCGCAATCTGGCCAAAGAATGCCACCCCGACGTTAAGCCGGGCGACGCCGAGGCCGCAAAGCGCTTCGCGGCGGGGCAGGCTGCGTTCGAGGTACTCAAACAGGCCGAAGAGCGGAAGAGCTGGAAGCCGGCCTAGGGCGATCCGGTCAGGGGACGGCGGGTTCCGGCCGGAAGCTGTCGATAGAGATGTGCGCCCCGGCGAAAGCCGGGGTCCAGAACGCTGACGCGAACTCAGCGCATTTCCGCTCTGGGCCCCGGCTTTCGCCGGGGTTCACGAGCGGCAGCTCTCCACCCCGAAGCCGCCGCTACTTATAAACGCACGCGTCCAGTCCGTCGCGCCGCACCACGCCGATACGCGCGGTGATCGTGTTGCCGTAACGCCGCGTGAAGCCCGACGGGCTGATCGCCTCGCGCTTCTTGGGCAGCGGCAGGATCGCGGCGATGCGCGCCGCCTCGCGTGGGGTCAGCTTGGCCGCGCCATGCTTGAAATAGCGCTGCGCGCCCGCCTCGACGCCATAGGTGCCGATGCCCGTCTCGGCGACGTTGAGGTAGACCTCCATGATCCGCCTTTTGCTCCAGATCGTCTCGATCAGAAAAGTGAACCACACTTCGGGCACCTTGCGGACATAGCGGGTCCAGCCGCTGCCCTGCCACAGGAAGACATTTTTCGCGGTCTGCTGGCTGACCGTCGATCCGCCGCGCAGCTTCTTGCCTTTGGCGTTGCGCTCGATCGCCTCTTCGATCGCGTCGCGGTCGAAACCGTCGTGGCTGCAGAATTTGCCGTCCTCGGCGGCGATCACCGCGCGGACCATGTTGCGGTCGATGTTCGACAGGCTTTCCCAATCCTTGGTGATGCCGTTGCTGTCGAGCAGCATCGTCAGCGTCACCGGCGGCGGCACGACGGCGTAGACGAGCACCCACACCACCGAGATGACGACGAACCAGAGCAGCCATTTGAAGGGACGAAGATACCAGGGGAGCTTGCGCTTCTTCGCGCGGGAGGAGGTTGCCATGGCGGCAAATTAACCGCTTGCCGTTTCGAGGCAAGCGGGCTTGATAGGTCGATCGAATTTCGAAAAAGAAAAGCGATGAAAGAAAGGCCCCGATGCCGCTTCGATCCGTCCTGCTCGTCGCTGCGCTCGCCTTCGCCTTGCCGGCGCTCGGGCAAGAGGGGCGCCGCGATCTTTGCCCCGACCGGCCGGGGCTGGGGACGCCCGCCTGCACGCTCGATGCGGGCGCAACGATGCTCGAGATCGGGATCGCCGACTGGACGCTCGACCGCGATGCCGACAGCCGCACCGACAGCTTCGCCTTCGGCGATGCGCTGTTTCGCGCCGGGCTCACACCGTCGCTCGAGGTGCAGGTCGGCTGGACGATGCTCGGGCATGTTCGCGAACGCGATCGGACGAGTGGCGATGTCGCGCGATGGACGCGGACCGGCGACATCACGCTCGCGCTGCGCCAGAATCTCCGCAATCCCGATGGCTCGGGCTTCTCGGCAGCGCTGATGCCCTACGCGACGCTGCCGGTCGGTGGCCGGAGCGTCGGAGCGGGCGATTGGGGTGCGGGATTGATCGTGCCGGTCAGCTTCGAACTTGGTGCGCTGTCGCTCGGGCTCTCGCCGCATGTCGACGCCGCGGTCGACGCCGACGGCGACGGGCGCCATCTGGCCTATGGCTCGGTGGCCGGCATCGGCTTCGGCGTCTCCGACGATATTGCGATGGCGGCCGAATTAGCATTCACGCGCGAACGCGATCCCGATGGCGGCCGCACCGAGGCGCTGGCCGGTCTGTCGGCGGGGTGGCAGCCCAATCCCGAAAGCCAATGGGATGTCGGCGCGAATGTCGGTCTCAATCGTGACAGCGCCGACGTCGAACTTTATTTCGGTTTCGCCCGCCGTTTCTGAGACCGGGACTTTCAGGCCGGCGCGTGTCCCGCGCGGGCCCGGTCGGCGGCCTCGAAATGCGCGATCTGGGCGGCGTGCGCCTTGGCGAATGCCGGGCGCCCGGTCAGGCGCGCGACATAGGCCTCGGTCGCCGGCCGGTCACCGAAAGCGCGGACCAGCGGCACGCGCAGCACGTCGGCCATCAGCAGGTCGGCAACGGTGAACCGGCCGGCGACGAGCCATTCGCGTTCGCCCAGCACCTTTTCGAGTTGGCCGAGCCGCATACCCAGCCACCCGGCAAGACCGTCGTCCGCGCCGCCCGATATCTTGAGGAACCACCAGGGCACGCTGACCATTTCGATCGAATTGAGCGCGGCGATCGTCCATTGCACCGTTTCGGCTTCGCCCACCGGATCGCGCGGCATCAACCGGTCACTCTTGCGTGCAAGATGCAGCAGCCCCGCGCAGCTTTCGAAAATTTCGACGTCGCCGTCGCCGAGGAAGGGAACCTGCCCGAACGGCTGCTGCGCCAGATGGTTGGTCTCGCGGCCCTCGAAGGGCACGGTCCCGACCGAATAGTCTAGCCCTGCTTCCTCGCACGCCCACCGCAACCTGAGATCGCGCACGAAGCCGCGCGGGCCCGCGGGAACCCAGTCATAGGTCCAGATGGTCAGTTCGCTCATCGCCGCTTGCTCCCGTCGGTATAGCCGGGAAAAAGCTGGCTGCTTTGTCCCCGCGAGTCAAATCACGGGGCAAAGGAGGCGCCGATCAGGCGGTAATCAGGCGCCGGTCGCCTGCGAGCTTGAGCATCGCCTTTTGTAGTTTTTCGAAGGCGCGCACCTCGATCTGGCGCACGCGCTCGCGGCTGACGTCGTAAACCTGGCTCAGATCCTCGAGCGTCTTGGGATCGTCGGTCAGACGGCGCTCGGTCAGAATGTGGCGCTCGCGCTCGTTGAGCGTTTCGAGCGCCTCGTTGAGCAGGGCGTGGCGCACGTCGCGCTCCTGCGCTTCGGCGACGCGTTCGTCCTGCAGCGGGCCTTCGTCGCCGAGCAGATCCTGCCACTGGCTGTCGCCATCCTCGCCCATCGGAACGTTGAGCGAGGTGTCGCCGCCCATCGCCATGCGGCGGTTCATGCTGACGACCTCGTCCTCGGTCACGCCAAGGTCGGTCGCGATCTTCGCGACATGCTCGGGCGACAGGTCGCCGTCCTCGAACGCCTCGAGGTTGTTCTTCATCCGGCGGAGGTTGAAGAACAGCTTCTTCTGCGCCGCGGTGGTGCCCATCTTGACGAGGCTCCACGAGCGGAGGATGAATTCCTGGATCGAGGCGCGAATCCACCACATCGCATAGGTCGCGAGGCGGAAGCCGCGTTCGGGGTCGAACTTCTTCACGCCCTGCATCAATCCGATATTGCCTTCGCTGATCAACTCGCTGACCGGCAGGCCATAGCCGCGATACCCCATCGCGATCTTCGCGACGAGGCGGAGGTGCGAGGTGACGAGCTGCGCCGCCGCCTCGCTGTCTTCATGCTCCTGAAACCGCTTGGCGAGCATATATTCCTGCTCGGGCGTCAGAAGCGGAAATTTGCGGATCTCGGCCAGATAGCGGTTCAGGCTCGCCTCACCGCCGAGCGCGGGCACCACTGCCGGAACGTTGCTTTTGTTAGCCATAGCGTCTTCCCTAAAATTCCAGAGGAGAGATATGCCGCGGTTGACATCCGCGGTCAAAATAGATTTTCATTCGAAACCTAAACGCGCAATTCATCGATCAGTTCCCGCATATCCTGGGGGAGTTCGCTGTCGAGCGCGATCCTGTTACCGGTCACCGGATGAATAAAGCCCAAATGGGCCGCGTGCAATGCCTGCCGCACGAAATTCCGCGCTTTCAGCACCTCCGACAGAGGCTTTTTGACGCGGCCATAGACCGGATCGCCGACGAGCGGGTGGCCGATATGCGCCATATGGACCCGCACCTGGTGGGTGCGCCCGGTTTCGAGCCGGCATTCGACCAACGTCGCGTTCTTCAGCGGCTCGACCGTCCGGTAATGGGTGACCGCACGCTTGCCGCGTCCTTCGGCGACCACCGCCATTTTCTTGCGGTTGGTGCTCGACCGGCCGAGCGCGGCGTCGACGGTGCCGTTCGCGGGCATCGGGCGCCCGGTCGCGATCGCGAGATAGCGGCGATCGATGCTGTGCGCGGCAAATTGCTTCGCGAGCCCTTCGTGCGCCTTGTCGTGCTTGGCGGCGACGATCAGTCCGCTCGTATCCTTGTCGATGCGGTGGACGATCCCGGGCCGCGCGACGCCGCCGATCCCCGACAATTGCCCCGCGCAATGGTGGAGTAGCGCATTGACCATCGTGCCGTCGAGATTGCCCGCGGCGGGATGAACGACCATCCCGGCGGGCTTGTCGACGACGATCAGATGCTCGTCCTCGAACGCGATGACGAGGTCCATGTCTTGCGCGACATTATGCGCCGGTGCCGCGGCGGGCAGGCGAACCTCGATCGTCGCGGGTGTGGCCGCCTTCGCCGATGGATCCCACAGGATTGCGCCGCTTGCATCAGCGACGCGGCCGCCCTTGATCAAGGTCTTCAACCGCTCGCGCGAGAGGGCGGGGAGCGCCTCGGCGAGCGCCCGGTCGAGCCGCAGTCCGGCCGCGCTGTCCAGAAGCGTCACGGTAAGTATCTCGTCGTCCCCCAACATTGGTGGGGATATGGGAGGCGGGCGCCAATTTTCAAGTCGAGCCCTTGCCAGCGTCCATCACGGCGGGGCCGACAATTTCCATTTCCGATAGAGGTTCGTCACGCAAATGATGATGAACGCGATTTCGGCGCCGATCCACGCAAGGTTCCAGCCGCGGAACGGGCTGGGGGCGTTGAGTGAGACGGCAAGCAGTGCTGAGAAGATCAGCAGCGTCGAGACATGAATTCCATAGCCCTGCTCGGCCAATATCCGATCGCGCATTTCCCTTCGCGATAGCGACCGACCGGCGCTCGGCCGTCGTTCGAAGGCGCGAGCGGGAGCGTACCATGCGCGACGGTGTAGGAGCAGGAGCCCAAGCGTCGGAAAGGACACTATGGCCCAATAGGCTAGTCGATGCTGGTCCGCAAACCGACCGCTGGTCCAAATTTCGAGCACGAGGATCAAAAGGATCGTCGTGCCTGCGACCAGCCAGATCCAGCGCCGCATTCGTCGATGATAGGCTTCGATGATTGCCTGTTTTTCTTCAGCGGTGATGCGCACCGCCTCCACGTCGAAATTCGGGCGATAGAGGAAGCCGTCACCATCGGGCTCGAACTGCAAATCGAATATTCGTGCGGCGGAGCCGTCGTTCGAAAATAGCGCCATAGGATTGAGTGTTACTGTGTCGAGCCGTGGACACAAGTGCCACCGCTACGGCTTTCGCTTGCCCCGCGGCGGTCTGCTGCCCTAGGAGCGATCCACGCCGGAAATATCCGGCCACTGCGCTGGGGAGCCTGTTCATCCATGTCCGACGATCGCGTCGATTTCGCCTCGATGCTGGCTTCGCGCCTGTGTCACGACCTCTTGAGTCCGGTCGGCGCCTTCGCCAACGGCCTCGAGCTGCTCGCCGACGAAAAAGACCCTGAAATGCGGGCGCGGTGCATCGAGCTGCTCGAACAGAGCGCGCGAACCTCGGCGAACAAGCTCAAATTCTTCCGTCTTGCCTTCGGCTCGGCGGGCGGTTTCGGCGAACTCGTGCCGGCCGACGAAGCCAAATCGGCGATCCAGGGCATCATCGGCGACCGCGCGATCGAGCTTAACTGGATGATCGGCGCCGAACCGCTGCCCAAGCCCGCGGTCAAGATCATCCTCAACCTGTCGCTGCTGCTCGTCGATGCGCTGGTGCGCGGTGGCCGGCTCGATATAGGCTGCGAAAAGCAGGCGGAAGGCATAGAAATCGCGCTCCACGTAGAGGCCGAGCGCTTCTTCCTCGATGCCGATGTCGAACGCATCCTCGCCGAAGGCGAAGGCGCGACCGCCATGACCTCGCGCACCGCGCCCGCCGTGCTGGTGCAAGCGGTCGCGCGGCAGAGCGACGGCACCGTCATGCTGGCACGCGAAACGCCGACTTCGCTGCTGGTCGGAGCCGTGCTCAGAGGTCGCGGGTAAAGCCACTTTTAACCATTGTCCGCCATGGTGAGCCCTCAATTTTGGGGCGCACCGGGACGGCGATGGACGATCTGCTGAACGACTTTTTGGCCGAAACGGCGGAAATCCTCGCCGAAGCGGGCGGGGCGATCGTCGCGTGGGAGGCGGATCCCGCCGACCGCGCGCAGCTCGACGCCATTTTCCGCTTCGTGCATACGATCAAGGGCAGCTCGGGTTTCCTCGCGTTACCGCGGGTCACGGCGCTGTCGCACGCTGCCGAAGATGCGCTCGATCAGGTGCGCCGCGGCAACCGCGCCGCGAACGCTGCGCTGGTCACGGGGGTACTCGGCATCCTCGACCGGTTGAACGAGCTTTGCGCCGCTCTCGGGCAGGATGGAAGTGAACCCGCGGGCGACGACCGCGACGTCATCGGCGCCCTCGCCGAACGCGGGGCGGACGACGATGCCTCGCTCGAAATCGCGGGCGTTCCGCTGCGCCGGGAGGATGATCTTGGCGCCGATCTGCAGGGCTGGCGCTCGATCCGCGTCCCGCTGCCGCTGCTCGACAGCGTGATGACGGGCGTCACCGACATCGTCCTCGCGCGCAACGAATTCGCCCGGATGCTGCGCGAAGCGGGGGCCGACCTGTCGCTGATCGCCTCGTTCGATCGCCTGTCCGATTCGATCGCGGGTATGCGCCAGTCGGTCAGCCAGATGCGGATGCAGCGGATCGACAAGCTGTTCGCGCCGCTACCGCGCATCGTCCGCGACCTCGCGCAGGAGTTGGGCAAGAAAATTGCTTTCCAGACGAGCGGCGGCGAGGTCGAACTCGACCGCGAAATGATGGAGAATATCCGTGATCCGTTGATCCATATCGTCCGCAACGCGATCGACCATGGCGTGGAGCCGCTCGAGGATCGAGTCGCGGCGGGCAAGGAGATCACCGCGACCATTTCGGTGTCGGCGCGCCAGTCGGGCAATCAGATCGAAATCGAAATCCGCGATGACGGCCGCGGGCTCTCTCCCGATGCGCTTGTCGCAAAGGCCGTCGCGGCGCGTCTTGTGACCGCGACCGAAGCGCGTGCGCTGGGACCTAAGGAAAAGCTCGAACTGATCTTCCGGCCCGGATTCTCGACTGCCGCGAAGGTCACCGCCATTTCGGGCCGCGGCGTCGGCATGGATATCGTCAAGGCGAATGTCGAAAAGATCGGCGGCATTGTCGAACTGCGCAACGACGAGGGCCGCGGACTGACGATCCTGCTTCGTGTGCCGATGACGCTGACGATCATCTCGGGCCTGATGGTACGCGCGGCGGGGCAATATTTCGCGATTCCACGCGGCGCGGTGCGCGAAATCCTGCTCGAAAGCGGCGATACGGTGCGTATCGACCGCGTCGGCGGCGGCGAATTGGCGACGGTGCGCGGCGAGCAATATCCGCTGCTCCGCCTCGAAACCATATTGGGCCGCGAGCGTCACGATGCCGACGACGTCGACGATCGCGCGCTCGTCATCGTCCGGCCGGGGCAGGGGCAAAGCTATGCGCTCAGCGTCGCCGCGATCCACGATCATGAGGAACTGGTGATCAAGCCCGCCGCGCCGATGATCATGGCGACGGGGCTTTATGCGGGAACGACGCTCCCCGACAACGGCCGCCCGGTGCTGCTGCTCGACGTTCAGGGCCTGCTGGCCGCTGCCGCCGTCGATGCGAACGAAGCGGGACGCAGACACGACCGCGCCGCCGAAGCCGAAGCCGAGGCCGTCGCGGCGCGCAATGCCGCGCAGCTTCTGCTCTTCCGTGACACGAACGCTCGCATTCGCGGCATTCGTCTGTCGGTGATCGAGCGGGTGGAGGAAGTACCGGGGTCGGCCTTGTTCGAAAGCGCGGGGCGGATACAGGCCCAGATCGGCGACGAAATCTTCCCGGTGCATGCCGCGGCGCTGCCTGGGGGTGAAGGAACGCTGAAACTCCTTCGCCTCTACGACGGTCAGGCGGTGCTCTGTTACCCGATCGCCGAGGTGATAGACATCGTCCGGCTGCCTGACGCGGTGCAGCCGTCGGCCGCGCCGGGGCTGGTCGCCGGTGTCGTGCTCGTCGGCGGCGAGCCGGTCGAACTCATCGATCCCTTCTGGCTGATGGAGCAATATGCCGAACGCGCTGCCGCCGTCCCGACGCCGCGCCAGCCGGTCTGCCGCCTTGCCGACGATCGCGACGGCTGGGGCGACAATTTCCTCGCGCCGATCCTCCGCAGCGCCGGTTACCGCGTGATCGCGGACGGCGATCCGTCCGACGAGGCGCCTGACGTGCTGCTCTGCCTTACCGGCGACGACGCACTCTGCTCGCAGCTCGCCGGGGGCATACCGGTGATCCGGCTGCGCACGTCGATCGCGGCGGCGGGGCCCGAGGACCAAACCGTCTATCGTTACGACCGCCAGGCGCTGCTCGACGCGATGCGCCGCAGCGTCGGGGGAATGGCTCAATGATGGAAAAGCTCTACCTGGTCGCGCGCATCGCCGACACGCGCGTCGCGCTCCGCAGCCGCGCGATCCATTCGGTCGTCACCGTCGGCACGCCCGTGGAGGTGCCCGGCGCGCCGGCGCACGTCGCCGGCCTTTTTGCGCTGCGCAGCCGCGTCTTCACCCTGATCGATCCGCACGTCGTCGTCGGCCTTTCCGCGGTGCCCGTGGCGCCGGGACAGCGGGTGATCGTCGTCGAGGTCGCCGAGCACGGCTATGCGTTGCTCGCCGACGAAATCGAGGATGTCTGTTTTATCGAGGCGCCCGAGACGCGCATCGCCGGAAAGCTGCTTCCCGGCTGGGCGCGCGTCGCCGACGCGGTGATCGAATATGACGGCGCGTCGCTGCTCGTCGTCGACCCGTCCAACTTTATCTCGCTGCCCACCTTAATTGCCGCATGAATCTGGCCGTTTATTAACGGGCTGCACACGCCTTGGCGGTAAACATCCCAAATTCCCGGGGGTCGGAGTTAATTGAATGTCGAAATCTTGTCTGGTGGTCGATGACAGCAAAGTCATTCGCAAGGTCGCGCGCCATATCCTTGAAAGCATGTCCTTTGCCGTCGACGAAGCGGCCGATGGGCAGGAGGCGCTGACCTTCTGCCGCGCCAATCGGCCCGACGTCATCCTGCTCGACTGGAACATGCCGGTGATGAGCGGCATGGAGTTCCTCGGGGCGTTCAACGATCTCGATTACGGGCATCACGAGCGGCCGCGCGTCGTCTTCTGCACCACCGAAAACAGCATCGACCATATCCGTGCCGCGATCGAGGCGGGCGCCGACGAATATGTGATGAAGCCGTTCGACCGCGAAACGCTGGAAGGAAAATTGCAGCTCGTCGGCATCGCCTGAACTCGGAAACCTCGCGCGTGGCCCAACCGCAACCCTCGATACCGGACGCAGAGCCAACCGCACGCACCGTGCGCGTAATGCTCGTCGACGACAGCCTCGTCGTTCGCAGCATCCTCGAACGGATCGTCGATCAGCGGGCAGGACTCAAGATTTGCGCTTCGGTCGCCTCGGCGCATGACGCGCTCGATTATCTCTCGCGCGAGCCCGTCGATGTCGTCGTGCTCGACGTCGAAATGCCGGGCATGAACGGCATCGACGCGCTGCCACACATATTGGAACGCGCCGAAAAGGCGCGCGTGCTCATCCTCTCGTCGAACTGCGTCGAGGGCGGACCCGCGGCGATCGAGGCGCTGGCGCTCGGCGCCAGCGACACGCTCGCCAAACCGGGGCGCGGCAGCTTTTCGGGGCGCTTCGCCGAGGTGCTGACCGAACGGATCATGACGCTCGGCCATCAGCAGGATCATCCGGCGCCGGTGCCGGTCGCCGAACGCCGCGCGTCGCAGCCGGCCGCGCTCGCAATCGACACCGACCAGCCGATCGAGTGCATCGCGGTCGCGGCGTCGACCGGCGGCATTCCCGCCTTCACCAATTTCCTTGCGCACCTCGATCCGCGGATCAGCGCGCCGATCCTGCTGACCCAGCATCTGCCCGACGCGTTCATGGAATTCTATGCCAAGCAGATCGGGATGATGACCGCGCGCCGGGTGCGCGTTGCCGAAGCGGGGATGGCGATCGAGGCGAACTCAATCTATCTCGCGCCCGGCGATGCGCATCTGATCGTCGTCGAGAGCGGCCGGCGCCGCGAAATCGCGCTCGATCGCCACCCCGTCGACAATGGTTGCTGCCCGTCCGCCGATCCGATGCTCGCCTCGGTCGCCGAAGTCTATGGCAAGGGCGGCATCGCCGTGATCCTCAGCGGCATGGGCCGCGACGGCGCGATCGGCGCGGCGCGGCTGAAGCAGGCGGGCGGCACGATCTTCGCGCAAGCGCCCGAAAGCTGCGTGATCTGGGGCATGCCGGGCGCGGTCGCGAAGTCGGGCATCGCGGCGGCGACGCTCAACCCCGACGCGATCGCGCTGATGCTTGGCAGCTTCCTGCCCGGAAGGCGCAAGTCATGATGGGGGGCAGCGCCAGCGAATCGGCCTATCGCGTCCTGATGGGGGTTCTCGAATCGCGCACGGGCCAGACGCTTTCGCCGAGCCGCATCTGGCGGATCGAAATGTCGCTCAAACCCGTGATGCAGCGGCACGGGATCGCCGATCTCGACGCGCTGGTTGCCGCGCTCGTCACCTCGACCAGCCGAGCGCTGCTCGACGACACTGTCGACGCGATGCTCAACAACGAGACATATTTCTATCGCGAATACAGTGTTTTCGATGAGATAGCTGCGACAGCGCTCGAGCAAATTCGCGAGATCAACAAGCTGCGCCGCCGGCTGACGATCTGGCATTGCGGCGTGTCGACGGGGCAGGAAGCCTATTCGATGGCGATGCTGATCGCCGAACAGGGCGCGAAATGGGCGGGGTGGCAGGTCGACATCGTCGGCACCGACGTCAGCCATCATGCGATCGGCCGCGCGCGCGTCGGCCTCTATACCCAGTTCGAAATCCAGCGCGGGCTGCCCGTCCAGCGCATGGTGCGCTGGTTCGACCAGACCGAGGGCGGCTGGCTCGCCAAGGCCGATCTTCGGCGCCGGATCGACTTTTCGGTGCAGAATATGCTCATCGACCGGCCGCCGCTGGCGAGCCCGGCCGACCTCATCTTCTGCCGCAACCTGCTGCTCTATTTTTCGGCACCGATGCGCCAGAAAGCCTTCGCGCGGCTGCGCGCGATGGCGGCGCCGCAGAGCTTCCTCGTTCTCGGCGCGGGCGAAACCGTGCTCGGGCAGACCGACCAGTTCGTCGCGAGCCCGCGCCTGCGCGGCCTTTACGAGCCCGCCGACCAACAGGTCCGCCGGCCCGATTCGCGTTCGATCGCCGCCTGACCTTGCTTTTTGCGCCCCGCTGGCGCAATCGACGGATTGGCAAGAACAGGACGGACCCGCAAAGCGCATGAGCGATTTTATCGAACGCTGGTCTCCCAATTTCGACGAGCGTTCGCTGCCCATTTCGATGATCATTCTCCACTATACCGGTATGAAGACCGGTGCCGAAGCCATTGATCGGCTTGCCGATCCCGAGGCGAAGGTGTCGGCGCATTATGTCGTTAGCGAGGATGGCCAGATCACCCATATGGTGCCCGAAGACAAGCGCGCCTGGCACGCGGGAAAATCGCACTGGCGCGGCGTCAGCGACATCAATTCGGCTAGCGTCGGGATCGAAATCGTCAACCCGGGGCACGAATGGGGCTATGTGCCCTTTCCCGACCCGCAGGTTGCTTCGGTCGTCCGGCTCGTCCACCTGATCAAGGACCGCCACGCGATCACCCGCGGCAATGTCGTCGGCCATTCGGATATCGCCCCGACGCGCAAGCAGGACCCGGGCGAGCTTTTCCCTTGGGAAGAACTCGCGCGCCGCCGCCTCGCGCTGCCGCGCCCGACCAAGAAGCTCACCGACCCGCTGTGGACCGACGCGGGTTTCCTGCTCGCGCTCGAACGTTTCGGCTATGACGTGACCGACGGTTTCGCGGCGACGGTGGCGTTCCAGCGCCGCTTTCGTCCCGAACTGATCGACGGCACGATCGACGGCGAATGCCGCGCGATCCTGCTCGCGCTGTTGCTGCCGCAGCCCGAGGGCAATTGAATTATAGCTGTCGCCCCCGCGAAGGCGGGGGCCGCTGGCAACATTGCGCTAAGCCGACAGCGGCCCCCGCCTTCGCGGGGGCGACGAGTTCTCGCAAATCGCTTCCGACGCTGCTATACTCCCATCCGCCAGAGGGTCGGGCGATCGCCGCCGCGCAAGCGGGGGAGGAAAGTCCGGGCTCCACGGAAACCACGGTGCCGGATAACGTCCGGCGGGCCGGTCTTCGGATCGGTTCAGGGAAAGTGCCACAGAGAGCAGACCGCCAAAGGCTTCGGCCCGGCGAAAGGTGAAAGGGTGCGGTAAGAGCGCACCGCGCGGACGGTAACGGACGCGGCACGGCAAACCCCACCGGGAGCAAGGTCGAATAGGGATGGCACGGATTTATCCAGGGTCGGTTCCGGCCCCGCCGTCCGGGTTGACTGCTTGAGCGTTCGGGCAACCGTCCGCCTAGAGGAATGATCGCCTATCCCCGCAAGGGGTGGACAGAACCCGGCTTACAGACCCTCTGGCAACGCTCTCCAGTCCCCGCGTGCGGAACGCCCGCGCATGGGCCGCGTTCTGAAGGAACCAGAAAGGGAGACGAACCATGAAAGTCGTCGATGACCATGTCGAAGTGACCGAGACCGAGGCAAGCAGCGGGGTAAAGGGACATAATGTCCGCTATGTACTGGCCATTTCGTTGATCGCGGTGATCATCGTGCTGTCGGCCGTGTGGATCATTCCGGCGCTGCTGCAGCCTTGATCGCGCGGGCCGTTATTTGCCCTTGTCCCAAGCCCGAGGGGCATTTCGACTTCGCTCGATGCGAACGGGTTAGTGGGCGGCGGCCGTTAAGGGGTGAAAATCAGTTGGCCGGATAGCCGACCGCCATCACTTCCCATTCCTTCGGCCCGGCCGGGAGCTGTACGGTGCGCAGATCGCCCACCGCCGCGCCGCGTAGCGCGCGGGCGAGGGGGCTGTTCCAGCCGATCCGGCCTTCGCCGGCCTCGGCCTCGTCATCGCCGACCAATGTCACCACGCGTCGCGCGTCATCGTCGTCGGCAAGCTCGACCGTCGCGCCGAACCAGATGCGGCTTTTGTCGGGTTGCTCGGCGGGGTCGACGACGCGCGCCGCTTTCATGCGCCGGGCAAGAAAGCCCAGGCGCCGGTCGATCTCGCGCAGCCGCTTGCGGCCATAGATATAGTCGCCATTCTCGCTGCGGTCGCCGTTGCCCGCTGCCCAGCTGATCACTTCGACCAGCTTGGGCCGCTCGTCGCCCAGCAGCGCGTCATATTCGGCGCGCAGCGCGGCATAGCCCGCCGGGCTGATGATGTTGGTCTTCTCCCCCGCCACGCCGTTCCTACCCCGGCGTGCGCTTGCCGAGGTAGAAGCTCAGCGGCGCCTGCGTCCGCGCCGAGCCGCCGTCGCGCAGCGTGTCATAGACGACGGCATTTTCGAGCACGCGCTGCACATAATTCTTCGTCTCGAAAATCGGGATCGCCTCGATCCAGTCGAGCATCGGGATCGAACCGGTGCGCGGGTCACCGTTGGCGCGGAGCCATTTGTTCACATTGCCCGGCCCGGCATTATAGGCCGCGACCGCGAGCGGATAGCTGCCGCCGTAATAGCGCAGCATCTGCTGGAAATAGGTCGACCCCAGGGTCATGTTGTAATTGGTGTCGGTCGTCAGCGACCCCGCGTCGTAGCTCATCCCCAGCTTGCCCGCGACTTCGCGCGCGGTGCCGGGCATCAGCTGCATCATGCCGCGCGCGCCGGCATGGCTGATCGCGGCGCGGTCGAACTGGCTTTCCTGCCGCGTGATGGCGTGGATGAAGGTCCAGTTGCTTTCGTGGCCCGACGGCACGCGCACCGTCGGGAAACCCGACACCTCGACCGCGTCGAGGCTGTTCGCCTGCGCGCTGCGGCCGATCATCACGCCGAGGTCGGGGCGCCCGATCTGCTTGGCAAGCTGTCCCGCGAGCACATGATCGGCGGGCGAGCTCGCCTGTTGCGCGAGCGCGCGCAGGAACGCCGATTGTTCGCGCCACGCGCCGATCTCGCCGAGCGCGCGCGCGGCGCGCACCAGCCGGTCGTCCTCGAACGCGCGGCGTTCGGCGCCGCTGACCTCGATCGTCGGATCCGGCGTCGGTTTGGGTTGCGGGCGGTTCAGCCGCTCGAGCGAGAGCTGGCCGTAGAATTGGTCGTAATGCTGCGCCGCGTCGTTGAAATGCGCGTTCGCGCCGCTGCGGTCGCCCGCTGCCAGCGCCGCGCGGCCCGCCCAGTAAAAGCCTTTGGTGCGCGTCTGCGCCGAGCGTGCGGCTTCGCCATAGGCGCGAAAATGCCGTACCGCTTCGGCGGGGCGGCGCAGGTCGTTCAGCGCGAGCTGCCCCGCGAGCCAGGCGAGCGAGGTATAATCGTCGCGAACGCCGAGCGGGGTTTCGCGGACGACGGTGCCGGGCGGCAGCGCGTCGTCGAGCTGTCGCGCGATATTATAGGCGGTCAGCTTGTCGCCCCCCGAATCGGCGAGCCGCGCGTTGGTCAGCAAGGTTTCCAGCCATTCCTCGGCATCGGTCGGCGGTTTTGCCAGCGACCGCGGCGCGCTAAGCAACGCGCGTGCTTCGCCGGCGCGCCCCGACGCGCGCAGCCAGGTCGCCTTGGCGGTGATATAGCCAGGGTCGGTGCGCGTGATCGACGGGTTCGCGCTTTCGACCGCCGCCGCCTGAAAGGCCGCGTCGACCGCGCCGCTGCGCATCGCGAGCCGCGCCGCGAAGATGCTGCGCTTGGCGGGCGAGGTGTAAGCGAGCTGGCGGCTCGCCGCCGCGGTCGCGCCGAGCCACAGCAGCTTGTCCATGCGCGCGTCATGGTCGGCGGGGGTGATCGCGCCGGGGAACATGCTGAGCGCGCGGCTCGTTTCATAATCGTCGAGCGGCCCGCTCGTCCACGCGCGGCGGACCGCGGCATTGGCGTCCTCGCGCCGCCCCGCCGCGTTGAGCGCAAGCGCGTAGCGAAGCTGCCCGCTCGCGGTCTGCGGAGGATAGGATTGGAAATAGGCGAGTGTGCGCTGCGGATCATAGCTGTCGAGCGAGATCGCTTTCTCTGCGCGCGTGCGCAGCTTTTCGGCGTCGGGCCAGCCGCGGTTCGCCATCAGGAAGCGCGAAAGCTGGTCGAACGACGCGCCCGTGTTCGCGGTCAGGCGGCGCCATTCCATCACCGCATCGCCGACCGAATTGGGCGACGGCGGCGGCCCCGATACCGATGCGAGCCCCATCTGCGCCCGATACCAGGCCATTTGTTCGGGGGTGAGTTCGCTCGCATGAGCGATGGTGGGGACGAGAAGGGACGCGGCGAGCGCGAGGCGGGAGATACGGGACAGCGAGATCATACCGGCCATGCTAATGCCAAACTCCTTGCGGGGCGCTGAATAGACGTCCAATAGCGGCGCGCTGGCCGGATTCTACCGGTCGCAGCGGGTAGTTGTAAAGGAGCGGAGCATGTTTTCGGGTTCGATTCCCGCCTTGGTGACGCCATTCCGCGATGGGGCGTTCGACGCGCCGGCCTTCGCGCGCCTCGTGGATTGGCAGATCAAAGAGGGCACCAGCGCGCTGGTCCCGTGCGGAACGACCGGCGAGAGCCCGACGCTCGGCTTCGAGGAACATTATCAGGTCATCGACACCTGCATCCAGGCGGCGGCTGGGCGCGTTCCCGTGATCGCCGGTTGCGGGTCGAACGACACCGCGACCGCGATCCGTCACATGCGCCACGCGCAGGCCGCCGGCGCGACCGCCGCGCTCGTCGTCGCGCCCTATTACAACCGGCCGAGCCAGGAGGGGATGATCGCGCATTTTGAGGCGCTCGCCGATGCGAGCGACCTGCCGATCGTCGTCTATAACGTCCCCGGCCGCACCGTCGCCGACATCAGCGCCGAGACGATGTGCAAGCTCGCCGAAATCCCGAGCGTCGTCGCGATCAAGGACGCGAGCGGCGACCTCGCGCGCGTCACGATTCAGCGGGCAGGGGCGGGCGAGGATTTCTGCCAGCTTTCGGGCAATGACGACCTGTGGCTCCCGCACGCGGTGATGGGCGGCGTGGGCTGCATCTCGGTCACCGCCAACGTCGCGCCGCGCCTCTGCGCCGATTTCGCCGCCGCCTGCGCCGCGGGGGACTGGACGCGCGCGCTGACGCTCCACGACCGGCTGTTCGACCTGCACAAGGCGATGTTCTCCGACACCTCGCCCGGGCCGGTCAAATATGCGCTGTCGCGGCTCCACGACTGGTTTTCGCCCGAAGTGCGCCTACCTATCATCCCGGCGGACGCAACCTCGCGCGCCGCCGTCGACGCCGCATTGTCCGCGGCAGGAGTGATTTAAGCTTTCGTCATGGCCCGTCCGCAGTCCGCCGCCGAATTCGACAAGAAGAAAGTCGTCGCCGAGAACCGGCGCGCACGCTTCGACTATGCGATCGAACAGGTGTTCGAGGCTGGCATCGCGCTGCAGGGCACCGAGGTGAAATCGCTCCGCTTCGGCGAGGGCACGATTGCCGAGAGCTATGCCGAGGTAACCGGCGGCGAGGTGTGGCTGATCAACGCCAACATCCCCGAATTCAGTCACGGCAACCGCTTCAATCACGAGCCCAAGCGTCCGCGCAAGCTGCTGCTCAACTGGCGCGAGATCAACAAGCTGCACGCCGGCGTGATGCGTCAGGGCATGACGCTCGTCCCCTTGAGCGTCTATTTCAACAGCCGCGGCCGCGCGAAGGTCGAGCTCGCGCTCGCCAAGGGCAAGAAGGCGCACGACAAGCGCGAGTCGATCAAGGAACGCGACTGGAAGCGCGACAAGCAGCGGTTGATGAAGGACCGCGGATGAGCGGCGGCAAGCCCAAGGATAAGGCGGCGGTGATGAACTGGATCCGCCGCAACTCGCCGACGCGCGAGGAGCTGCTCGAAAGCCGCTTCATCAAGCCCTTCGCGCATCGGGTCGCGCACAGCCATTTGTGGCGCTTCACGCGGACCTCGGTACCGCGCGGCACCGCGCTCGGGCTGTTCGTCGGCATCTTTTTCCTGATCCCCGGGGTGCAGATTTTGGGCGTCGCGCTGCTCGCGCTGCCCGTTCGCGCCAATATCCCGATCGGTGCGGCGATGACCTTCCTGTCGAACCCGGTGACGACGCCGTTCATCATCCTCGCCTCGGTGTGGCTTGGCGACTGGCTGTTCGGGCTTCACGCCAACAGCGCGACCTTTTCGGCGATGATCGAGCATGGCGCCTCGGCGGGCGAGTGGGTGCGGTGGGTGTTTTCGGACGCCGCGCCCGCGATGCTCGCGGGGCTGTTCGTGATCTCGGTCGTCTCGGCGGCGGTGGGCTATGTGCTCGCGACCCTGTTCTGGGACAATTGGATTCGCCTCCGCTGGCGGCGCAAGCTGGCGCGCGCACGCGACCAACGACTTGAGGCATCGACGAGCGACACGGCCGCCGGTTGAACCCCCCGGAAGCAGGCGTATAGCTGTCGCATCGCTGATCTTTGCCGCTTTTTTGCGGCACGGATTTTCGCTTCAAATTGATAATCGGGGAATATCATGACACGCTTGAAACTCTCTTCGCCCCTGCTGGCGACCGCCGCGCTTGGCGCGCTGATGCTCGCAGCCGTTCCCGCGTCGGCGCAGGAACAGGCGGCACCTGCCGCCGCCGCCGAAGCCAAGCCCGAAATCGGCGACTTCGGCTTTGACCTTTCGGGCATGGACAAGAGCGTCCAGCCGGGCGACGATTTCTATGCCTATGCCAACGGCACTTGGGCCAAGAACACGCAGATCCCGGCCGACAAGTCGAACTATGGCATGTTCACCGCGCTCGCCGACCTGTCGCAGAAGCGCACGCAGGAAATCCTCGAGGCGGCGAAGGCCGATCCGAACAGCATGATCGGCCGCGCCTATGCCTCCTATCTCGACGCGCCGGCGGTCGAGGCGAAGGGGCTCGCGCCGATCCAGCCCTGGCTCAACAAAATCCGCGCCGTCGACAAGGCCGGCCTCGCCAAGCTCCTCGCCGAAGCCGACCGCAGCGGCGTCCAGCATTTCTTCGGCGGCTATGTCGGGCAGGACGACAAGAATCCCGAGGTCTACATCTATACGATGTTCCAGGGCGGCATCGGCATGCCCGACCGCGATTTCTACCTGAAGGAAAATGAGCGGAACACCAAACTGCAGGCCGCTTACCTCAAGCATATCGAGAACGTCCTGACGCTCGCGGGCGAAAAGGATGCCGCGACGCGCGCCAAGGCGATCTATGACTTCGAAAAGCAGGTCGCGACCGTCCATTGGGACAAGAATGACAGCAGCGACGCGACCAAAGTCTATAACAAGATGACGATCGCCGAACTGGCCGCCGCGGCGCCCGGCTTCGACTGGCAGAACTTCATCCGCGGCGTCGGCGTCAATGAGGATTCGATCCTCGTGTCGCAGCCGAGCGCCTTTACCGGCGAGGCGAAGCTGCTGGCGGGCGCGCCGATCGGCGTGATCCGCGACATGCTGATCGTGCGCAGCCTCGACGGCTTCTCTGGCGTGCTGCCCGACGCCATCGCGCAGGAAGCCTTCTCCTTCTACGGCACCGCGCTGTCGGGCACGCCGCAGATGCAGGAGCGCTGGAAGCGCGCGGTCGATTTCACCACGAACAATATGGGTGAAGCCGTCGGCAAGGATTATGTCGCGAAATATTTCCCGCCCGAAACCAAGGCGGCGATGGACATACTCGTCAAAAATGTGCTCGCGGCGCTCGACACGCGCATCACCAATCTGACGTGGATGCAGCCCGAAACGAAGGTGAAGGCGAAGAAGAAGCTCGCCAATTTCACCACCAAGATCGGCTATCCCGACCGCTGGAAGGATTATAGCACGCTCGAAATCAAGGCCGGCGACCTGTTCGGCAATGCGCTGCGCTCGAACCAGTTCGCGCACGACGACAATATCAGCCGCCTCGGCGGCCCGATCCGTCGCTGGGAGTGGGGGATGACCCCGATGGAGGTCAACGCCTACGCCAATTTCGGGATGAACGAGATCGTCTTCCCCGCCGCGATCCTGCAGCCGCCCTTCTTCGATCCGCACGCCGACGATGCGATCAACTATGGCGGCATCGGCGCCGTGATCGGCCACGAGATCAGCCATCATTTCGACGATCAGGGCGCGAAATATGACGAGACCGGCAAGCTCGCCGACTGGTGGACCCCCGCCGACGTCGCGGCGTTCGAGGCGGCGGGCAAGGCGCTCGTCGCGCAATATGACGCCTATGAGGTGCTGCCGGGCGAAAAGCTCGACGGCACTTTCACGCTCGGGGAGAATATCGGCGACCTCGCGGGCCTGACGATCGCGTACGACGCCTACAAGAAGTCGCTGGGCGGCAAGGACGCGCCGGTAATCGACGGGCTGACCGGCGACCAGCGCTTCTTCCTCGGCTGGGCGCAGGTGTGGCGGCGCAACTATCGCGAACAGAATCTGTCGCAGCGGATCACGACCGATCCGCATTCGCCCTCGATCCAGCGGACTTGGGTCTCGCGCAATCTTGACCCTTGGTATAAGGCCTATCAGATCAAGCAAGGCCAGAAGCTCTATCTGGCGCCCAAGGACCGCGTCCGCATCTGGTGATGCGCCAATAGGAAAGACAGCCGTTGACCGTGCAAAGCCTGCCCTCCGCTGATGGTGATGTCATCAGGGGGGCGGGCCCCGCCGGACTCCTGTCAACGCCGGCCAGCCTGTCGCCGGTCGACAAGGCGATCCTCGGCGGACTGGCTGTGCTGTCCGCCGCGCTGCTGTTCTGGGCGACGCGCGACATGGTGTTGGCGGCGGGCTTCCTTGCCGGGCTTGCCGTTGCTGCGGGCGGCGTGCTGCTCGCGCGCCGCCTGTTCCCCGCGGCGGTGTCGGGCGAGGCGGTCGCGCCCGATTGGACGATGCTGCGTCAGGCGGTCAATCACGACGATGTCGCGATCGCGGTGACCGACCGCGCGGGGCGGATGGTCTGCGCGAATGACCTGTTCGGGACCTGGATGGGCGGCTTCGTGACGCCGCCGGGCCTCCCGCTCGAAGGGCGCGGCGCCGAAGAGCTGAAAAATGCCGGCCGCATCGCGTGGCGCGATGGCGAGGGGCATGCCGACGATATCGCGATCGGCCCGCTGCAATTGCGCGCGCAGGTGACGCGCACCGGGCAGTCGGAGGATTATCTGGTCTGGCGCTTCTCGGCGCTCGAACGGCTCGATCTCGTCGCCGAAATCGTTCGGCATCTCGACGGTCCCGCGGGTCGCACGCTCGGTCATGCGGGGGTGATGGCGGCGCTCGTCAGTTCCGAAGGTCGGCTGCGCGTCGCCAATCAGGCCTTCCTGCTCCGCGCGTTGGGTGAGGATGACGCCGTCCATTATGCCGGCCGCGACGTCGCGCCGATGATCCGGCTCGACGATGCCGGCGCGCTCTATTTCGCACGCGAAGGCGACCGCGCGACCCCGGTGCGCCTGATCCAGATTCCGCTCGCCCCCGCCGACAGCAACACGCCGATGCTCCTTGCGCTGCTCGACGAGGAAATGGGTCCGACCGACCGCGGCACCGCGCAGACCTATGTCGAAACCCTGTTGTCGCTGCTGCCCTTCGGGCTCGCGATGGTCGATCGCGACGGGCGCTTCCTTTACATGAACCGCGCTTTCGTGCGCGCGGCGAGCCTGCCGGAGGGTAAAATGCCGCGCTACCCTGGCGACATCGTCGTGGGTGAGGACAAGGGGCCGCTGGCCGACATGATCCGCCGCCACAGCAGCGGGCAGCAGGTCGGCGGCGACCTGTCGATCCGTCTCGCGGGGCAGAGCGGCGATCCCGTGTCGATGCGCGTCGTCGGCGTGCGCGGGCTTGGCGAAGCGGCGGTGCTCCTGAGCCTCAAGGATTCGAGCGAGGAATCGCGCCTCAAGCGCCAGGTCGCGCAGGCGTCGAAGATGCAGGCGGTCGGCCAGCTTGCGGGCGGCGTCGCGCACGACTTCAACAATATTCTGACCGCGGTGCTCGGCGCCTGCGACCTGATGCTGATGCGCCATACGCCGGGCGACAGCGATTATGACGACATCCAGCAGATCCGCAGCAACGCCAACCGCGCCGCCAGCCTGACGCGGCAATTGCTCGCCTTCTCGCGCCAACAAACCTTGCGGCCGCAGATTTTGCAGCTCCCCGACGTGATTTCCGAAGTGTCGCATCTTTTGAAGCGGTTGATCGGCGAGACCGTCCAGCTCTCGGTGCATCACGGCCGCGGGCTCGGCGCGGTGCGCGCCGATCCGGGCCAGCTCGAACAGGTGATCATCAACCTCGCGGTCAATGCGCGCGACGCGATGCCGGGCGGCGGGACGCTGACGATCGAGACCTATCCGGTCTCGGCGGCCGACGTGCGCCAGATGGGCAATGAATTCATGCCGCCCGCCGATTATTGCGCATTGAAGGTCAGCGACACCGGCACGGGCATTCCCGCCGACGTGCTGCCCAAGATTTTCGAACCCTTCTTCACGACCAAGGATGTCGGCAAGGGGACCGGGCTAGGGCTTTCGACCGTCTATGGCATCATCAAGCAGTCGGCGGGCTATATCTTCGCCGACAGCAAACCGGGGCAGGGGACGAGCTTTTCGATCTATCTGCCCGTCCACCGCGCCGGGGGCGATACGCCCGCGGTCGTGCCGCCGCCGGCCAAGCCGAAGAAGAGCCAGTGGGGCACCGGAACCATCCTGCTCGTCGAGGATGAGGATATGGTGCGCGCGGTCGCGGAACGCGCACTGACCCGTGCGGGTTATAATGTCGTGACCGCTTCGCAGGGCGAAGAGGGACTCGAACGTTTTGGGCAGTTGGAGAAGGTCGATTTGATCATCAGCGACGTCGTGATGCCGACGATGGACGGTCCGGCGATGGTGCGCGCGATGCGCGCCAAGCGGCCCGATCTGCCGGTTCTTTTCATGTCGGGCTATGCCGAGGAGCAGCTGCGCCAATCGATCGACATCGACGATGTCGCCTTCCTGCCCAAGCCCTTTTCGGTCGCGCAGCTCGCCGAGGCGACGTCGGCGGCGCTCGACGACGCCGCGCACCGGGTGCCGAATGGCCAGTAGCCACCGCATCCTGCTCGTCGAGGACGATGTGCTGATCGGCATGATGCTCGCCGACATGTTCGACGCGCTCGACCTGCCCGAACCCGCGCAGGCGACGAGCAACGAGGAAGCGCTCGCGCTGATCGCCGCCGAACCGCTCGGCGGCGCGCTCGTCGATATCAACCTCGGCGACGAAAAGGGCTGGCCGGTCGCCGACGCGCTTGCCGCCAAAGATATTCCCTTCGCCTTCACCTCGGGCGGCGGCGACGTCATTCCGCCCGCGCACGCGCACCGCAAGTTGATCACCAAGCCGTTCCGGATCAGCGATATCGAGGCGGCGCTCGAGGAATTTGGCGCTTCATAATCCGTCGCCCCCCGCAAAGGCGGGCGGCGAAGAATATTTTGTTCCCCTCTTGTTCCATGAGAACAAATGTGGCACATGGTTCCGGCGTTGCGATGCTTCCGCTGTCGCTCTAGAGCTGGAAAGGGACGGCAAATGGCCGGACAATTGTCACTCGTCGAATCGGGGAAATCAGTGAACAACACGGACAGGCAGAAGGCGCTCGACGCCGCGCTCGCGCAGATCGATCGCGCGTTCGGCAAGGGCTCGGTGATGAAATTGGGCTCGAAGGAAGCGATGCAGGTCGAGGCGATCTCGACGGGCTCGCTCGGCCTCGACATCGCACTCGGCGTCGGCGGGCTGCCGCGCGGCCGCGTCATCGAAATCTACGGCCCCGAAAGCTCGGGCAAGACCACCCTCGCGCTCCACACGCTCGCCGAGGCGCAGAAGACCGGCGGCACCGTCGCCTTCGTCGACGCCGAACATGCGCTCGACCCCGTCTATGCCCGTAAGCTCGGCGTCAACATCGACGAGCTGATTGTGTCGCAGCCCGATACCGGCGAGCAGGCGCTCGAAATCGTCGACACGCTGGTCCGTTCGAACGCGATCGACGTGCTCGTCGTCGACTCGGTCGCCGCGCTCGTCCCCCGCGCCGAGATCGAGGGCGAAATGGGCGACAGCCACGTCGGCCTGCAGGCGCGTCTGATGTCGCAGTCGCTGCGCAAGCTCACCGGCTCGATCAGCCGCTCGCGCTGCATGGTGATCTTCATCAACCAGCTGCGCATGAAGATCGGCGTGATGTACGGCAATCCCGAAACCACGACCGGCGGCAACGCGCTCAAATTCTACGCCTCGGTCCGTCTCGACATCCGCCGCACCGGTCAGATCAAGAATGGCGACGAGATCGTCGGCAACACCACGCGCGTCAAGGTCGTCAAGAACAAGGTCGCGCCGCCGTTCAAGCAGGTCGAATTCGACATCATGTACGGGCAGGGCATTTCGAAGATCGGCGAGATCCTCGACATCGGCGTCAAGGCCGGGCTCGTCGAGAAATCGGGCGCCTGGTTCAGCTATGACTCGATCCGTATCGGGCAGGGCCGCGAAAATGCGAAGAATTTCCTGACCGAAAATCCCGAACTGCGCGAGCGGCTCGAAGCCGCGATCCGCGGCCGCACCGACGAAGTGGCCGAGGAAATGATGGCCGGCCCCGACGACGAGGGCGACGACGACATCTGATGATAATTGCCATCCGGCCGGTTCGCCTTGCTCGAACCGGCCGGCCGACGGCGGCGGGCCACCAGCCCCTTTGACCTGCGCTCTCCCCCTCCCAAGCAGGTCGGCCCGCCCGCCGTTGATCCTCGCGCCGCCGTTGCTTCTTGCGCGGACCTTGGCAGCGACTACAAGCGGCCCATGCCCGCGATCCGCCTCTTCGGCCTGCCCACCGACATCAACAGCAGCTTCGAACGCGGCGCCGCCGCCGGCCCCGCCGCGATCCGCGCGATGCTGTGGAGCGATCGCGGCAATATGGCGAGCGAACTCGGCCCAGAAATCGGGACCGACATCGCCCTCACCGACGACGGCGACCTCCCGCTGACCGAAGACACGGCGCAGGACGATGCAAAGATCCGCCGCCACATCGCTTATGTGCGCGAAGATGGAGATATTCCGCTCGCCCTCGGCGGCGACCATGCCGTCACCTTTCCGCTCGTAGAGGCGGCGGCGGCATGCCACGGGCCGGTGACGGTCCTCCATTTCGACGCGCACCCCGATCTCTACGACGATTTCGGCGGTAACCCGCGCAGCCATGCCTCGCCCTTTGCGCGCATTTGCGAGGCGGGCCATGCGAAGCGGCTGGTACAGGTCGGTATCCGCACCCTCACCAATCATTGCCGCGAACAGGCAGCGCGCTTCGGCGTCGAAATCGTGCCGATGGCCGATTTCTCGCCCAATAGCGTCCCTGTCCTCGACGGCCCGCTCTACATCTCGATCGACCTCGACGGGCTCGACCCGTCGGCGGCGCCCGGCGTGGCGCATCCCGAACCGGGCGGACTGACGGTGCGCGAACTGCTCGCGGTGCTGTACAAGCAGACCGCGCCGATCGTCGGGGCGGACATCGTCGAACTCCATCCCGGCCGCGACCTCGGCGGCGTCACCGCCATCCTCGGCGCGAAGCTCGTTCGCGAGCTTGCGGCGCTGATCGACCGCAACGGCCCCTATCGGCCCTGATCCAAAGGAAAACTCATGAGCCTGATCGTCCACCACCTGAACAACAGCCGTTCGCAGCGCATCCTCTGGCTGCTCGAAGAAATCGGCGCGGCGTACGAGATCAAATATTACGACCGCGATTCCGTGACCAATCTCGCGCCGCCCGAGCTGCTCGCGGTGCATCCGCTCGGCAAGTCGCCGGTGATCGAGGACGATCGCCGCGTGATTACCGAATCGGGTGCGATCACCGAATATCTCTGCGAGCGGCACGGGGGCGGGCATCTGGTCCCGGAGCGCGGCAGCGACGCGTATATCAGCCACCTCGAATGGCTGCATTTCGCCGAAGGGTCGGCGATGACGCCGATCCTGCTGCGTATCTACACCGCGCGGCTCGGCGACGCCGCGGCGCCGATCGAGCCGCGCATCGCGCAGCAGCTCGACGCGCATTTCGCCTATATGGAAAGCCGCGTCGGCGAGAATGGTCACTTCATCGGCGACGACCTGTCGGCTGCCGACATCATGCTGAGCTTCCCCGCCGAAATCGCGATCATGCAGGGCATGGCGCCACGCTACCCCAAGCTGGCCGCCTTCGTGAACGCGTGCCACGACCGGCCGGCGTGGCGCCGCGCGCGCGAAAAGGGCGGCGCCTATTATGGCTATTGATCTTCGAGGCCGCGTGCTGTTCGCCGGCGCGGCCTTGATGGCGGGGACCCCGGTCGCGGTGGCGGCGCCGCCGACGCTCGCGCCAGGGGTCGAGCGCGAGGTTGTCGCTCCCGAGGGCGTCACGTTCCAGCCTTCGCCGTCCGACGAGGAAGGCGCGGTCGACCGGTTCGCCGAATATACGCTCGCGCTCGAAAAGCGCGATTTCGCGGCGGCCTATGCGATGTTCCGCCTGTCGTTCCAGGCATCGAACCCGCGGCTCGAATGGGAAATGAACCAGCGCAAGCGGGCAACCCTGTGGGCCGACGGGCAAATCCGGCCGCTGCGTCTGAGCTGGTATCTCGATCCCGCGGGGCAGCCCGCGGGGCTCTATGCCGCCTTCGATTTCCGCGGCGACCGCAAGGACGGCACGATGGATTGCGGCTATGTCGTGGTCCATCGCGCCGAGCCCGGCGCCGGCTGGACGGTCGTGCGCACCGACACGTCCGAAGTGCCGCCCGAGCTGATCGAAGACGGCGTGCCGAAGGTCGACGTGCTGCGCCAGCTCCCGTGCTACCTTGGCAAAGGCATCGCAACGGCACTGTGATCCCAAGCGAAATTTGGGCTTGTCTGTTCGCGCCCGCCTGAGCACGATCGTGGGCAGGATGCGGCGCCGGGGGGCGATGCGCAAAGAGGTGGGGAACAGATTATGTCGGCGATTTTCGTGGCGGCGTTGCTTGCGGCGGCACAGGGGGCACCCGAGATCAAGATCGAGGCGGTACCGGGGCGCGGCTATGCCGCGACGGTTCCGGTCATCGACGAGAACCAATATACGCCGGTCATCGAGCGGATAAAGCTGATGGCGGCCGAACGATGCGGGCAGCAGAGCGTCCGCTATGGGCGCTTCTTTTTCGACAACGAGATCGATGTCGAGCGCGGCGTCACGATCATCAAGGATTTCCGTCAGGCCTTTTCCTGCTTCGATCCCGCCACCGATCCCTACAAGCCCGTGCCGGCCGACTGGAAGGCGAGCGCGGCCGACACCGCCGCCGTCACCCAATATGTGACGCGCTTTCTGGACAATCTCGACGCCGGTAACGGGCGGGCGCTGGCGGCGATGATGGATCCGCAGCTCGAGGCGACGACCGAGGAAATGACCCGCTTCAGCCGCGAGGCGAAGATGCACCAGACGGGCTCCGGCAGCTTCACGGCGCGGCTGGACGGCTGGATGAACAATCCCCCTGACGCCAGCTATCCCGGCGCCTATGCGCTGTTCGCCGTCATCAGCTCGCATCCCGGAATTGCCGGGACGTGCGGCGGGCTGCTGGTCTATCGGGTCAGCGAGAGCAAATATCAGATCGCGCAATATGACGTGCGTTATGTTTCGCAGAAGCTGATCGACGAGGAGGGGATGAGCGACGAGGAACTCGATCGCCTCTGCCGACGATAGCGAAGGAGTGCCATCGCGCGCATCGCGCTTGAGAAACGCGTCGTTCCGCACTAGATCGCGCGCATGATATCGACCAACGACATTCGCCGCTCTTTCCTCGACTATTTCGGGCAGGAAGGACATCATATCGAGCCGTCGGCACCGCTGGTGCCGTACAACGACCCGACGCTGATGTTCGTCAACGCTGGCATGGTGCCGTTCAAGAATGTCTTCACGGGGCTCGAGAAGCGCCCCTACAGCACCGCCGTGTCGGCGCAGAAGTGCGTCCGCGCTGGCGGCAAGCACAACGATCTCGACAATGTCGGCTATACGGCGCGGCACCATACATTCTTTGAAATGCTGGGGAATTTCTCCTTCGGCGACTATTTCAAGGAACAGGCGATCCACCATGCGTGGACGCTGATCACCAAGACCTGGGGCCTCGCACCCGAGAAGCTGACGGCGACCGTCTATCACACCGACGACGAAGCATTCGACCTGTGGAAGAAGATCGCCGGCCTGCCCGATGAGCGGATCATCCGTATCGCGACGAGCGATAATTTCTGGTCGATGGGCGACACCGGGCCGTGCGGGCCGTGCAGCGAAATCTTCTATGACCATGGCGACCATATCTGGGGCGGGCCCCCGGGATCGTCGGAGGAGGACGGCGATCGTTTCGTCGAGATCTGGAATCTCGTGTTCATGCAATATGAGCAGATGCCGGGCGGCGAGCGCGTCGACCTGCCGCGCCCGAGCATCGACACCGGCATGGGGCTCGAGCGCGTCGCGGCGGTGCTGCAGGGCGTCCACGACAATTATGACACCGACACGTTCCAGGCGCTGATCGCGGCGTCGGTCGATCTGACGGGCGTGCCTGCCGAAGGCGGAAGCCAAGCGAGTCACCGCGTGATCGCCGATCACCTGCGCGCATCGAGCTTCCTCGTCGCCGATGGCGTGCTGCCGTCCAATGAAGGGCGCGGCTATGTGCTGCGCCGGATCATGCGCCGCGCGATGCGCCACGCGCATCTGCTCGGCGCGAAGGATCCGCTGATGCACCGGCTGCTGCCGTCGCTGACCGCCGAGATGGGCGCCGCCTATCCCGAACTGATCCGCGCGCAGCCGCTGATCGCCGAGACGCTGGAGCGCGAGGAAACCAAGTTCCGCCAGACGCTCGACAAGGGGCTCAAGCTGCTCGACGAGGCGACGGTGGGCATGGGCAAGGGCGATACGCTGGCGGGCGATGTCGCGTTCAAGCTCTACGACACCTATGGTTTCCCCTACGATCTGACCGAAGACGCGCTGCGCGCCAACGACATCGCGGTCGATCGCGCGGGCTTCGACGCGGCGATGGCGCAGCAGAAGGCCGCGGCGCGCGCGGCGTGGAAGGGCAGCGGCGAAAAGGCGTCGGACGAAATCTGGTTCGACCTTGCCGAGACCAACGGCAGCACCGAATTCACGGGCTATACCTCGACCGCAGGCGAAGCGACCGTCATCGGCCTCGTCAAGGACGGCAAGCCGGTCGACGAAGCGAAGGCGGGCGACGAGGTCGTCGTGCTGACGAACCAGACCCCCTTCTATGGCGAAAGCGGCGGCCAGATGGGCGACGCGGGGGCGATTGCGACGCTCGAAGGCATGAAGGCGGTGGTGAGCGACACGGGCAAGCCGCTCGGCCGCCTGCACACACACCAGGCGAAGCTCGAAGCGGGGACGCTGAAGGTCGGCGACACGGTGCAGCTGACCGTCGATGCCGAACGCCGCGACCGCATTCGCGCCAATCACAGCGCGACGCACCTGCTGCACGCGGCGCTGCGCAACCGGCTCGGCGGGCATGTGACGCAGAAGGGCAGCTTGGTCGCCGAGGACCGCTTCCGCTTCGACTTCTCGCATCCGAAGGCGTTGAGTGCCGAAGAGATCGCGGAGATCGAAGCGCAGGTGAACGCGCAGATCCGCGGCAACGAGGCGGTGTCGACGCGGCTGATGACGCCCGACGATGCCGTCGCGGCGGGGGCGTTGGCGCTGTTCGGCGAGAAATATGGGGATGAAGTGCGCGTGCTTTCGATGGGTGCGGCGGACGATCATCATTATTCGGTCGAGCTTTGCGGCGGGACGCACGTTCGCGCGCTGGGCGACATCGCCTTGTTCAAGATCGTCAGCGAAAGCGCGGTTTCGTCGGGCGTGCGGCGCATCGAGGCGCTGACCGGCGAGGCGGCGCGCGTCTGGCTCAATGGCCGCGACGAGGCGCTTAAAAGCGCGGCGGCGGCGCTCAAGACCTCGCCCGACGAGGTGCCGGCGCGCGTTGCGGCGCTGGCCGAGCAGCTCAAGAAGGTTGAGCGCGAGCTCGCCGATGCGAAGAAGGCGCTCGCCCTCGGCGGTTCCGGGGGCGGCGGCGGCGGTTCGGCTGCCGGGCCGGCGGTCGAGCAGGTCGGCGATGTCGCGTTCCTCGCGCAGGTGGTCGACGGGCTCGATCCCAAGGAATTGCGCGGCACGGTCGACGGCCTCAAGAAACAGGTCGGCAGCGGCGTCGCGATGCTCGTCGCGGTCAACGACGGCCGCGCCTCGGTCGCGGTCGGGGTGACCGACGACAAGACCGGCAGCCACAGCGCGGTAGATCTGGTCAAGGCGGCGGTCGCGGCGCTCGGCGGGCAGGGCGGCGGCGGCCGTCCCGACATGGCGCAAGGCGGCGGTCCCGACGGCGGCGCGGCGAACGACGCCGTCGCGGCGGTCAAAGCCGCGCTCGCCTGAAGCTGTTAGTTTGAAACCCACCAAGAAGACGCGGCGCACCGATCATGCCGAACGGCTGATCGCGGCGCCGCTGGTCGACGTGTTCGCGGCCTTCACCAGCGCCGACAAGCTGGCGCGCTGGTTGCCGCCCGAGGGCGCGACGGGCGCGTTCGAGCATTGCGACTTGCGCGCGGGCGGTGGATTCCGGCTGCGGCTTACCTTCGACGACCCCGAGGTCGAGACCAAGAGCGACGACGACAGCGATGTCGTCGAGGTGCATATCCCGACGCTCGACGAGGGGCGTCTGATCGTCTGGGAGGTCGAGTTCGAATCCGACGATCCGCGCTTTTCGGGGACGATGGCGATGCACTGGTATCTGTCGCGCAAGGGCGGCGGCACGCTGGTGACGATCGACGCGCACCATGTGCCGCCGGGGATTTCGGCGAAGGACCATCTGACAGGGCTCAATTCGTCGTTGGCGAACCTCGCCGCAATCGTGGAAACCGGGGTTTGAGGCGCATGAGGGCGATCGCATCGGGCTTGCTGGGCCTCTCGCTGTTATTCGCCACGGGTTGCGGCGAAGAGCGTGACCCAGCCGAGACGGGTAAGGGCGGCTGGCGCATTCCCTCGGGCGTCTTTGGCGATGTCGCGCCCGATGCGGCGAACGGCGGCCTCCGCGGCATGGAAGTCTTTCTCGATCGCGGCGACGAGAGCGCGCGGGCTGACTTCGCCCGCTGCGAAGGCGAATGCGAGGCGACCGCGAAGCGGCCGCTGCGCCGAGGGCTCAACGGCGTCTCCTTTGCGGTCCAGCATGGCGGCCGCACGATCGATGTGCTGATCGGTCCCGCGGGGCCGGACGCGGTCGAAGTCAGCGCCGACTGGGGTAAGGGCCTTGAAAGCCATCGCCTGCCGAAGATCGTCCGCGAGGTCGGGCTGGCCGCGGCGCGGCAGGCGGCGGACGATGCGGCGTCGCCCGGCGCCCCCGCACCGCCCACGCCGCTGGTGCCTAGCCCTCCACCCCCTTTGCCTTCCCCCACGCCCTAGCGGCGGTGTAGCCGAGGTAGCCGGTGCCGAAGAGCGCGTAGAGCGGTTCGGGGATCCCTGCGAGATAGGCGTTCATGCCCTCGGCGATGCCCTTGGCCATCTCGGGGCGGGCGGCGGCGATCAGGCCCATCGGGATCGCCCAGAGCAAGAGCGCGTACATGACGTAGAGGAAGCTCGGCCGCGCGCGGCTGGTCCAGGGGTCGGCGCTGTTCGCCTCGGCGACGATCGCCGTCATCCGGGTGCGGATCGCCTCCATTTCCTGGCTGCCCTCGAGCTTGATGAGTTCGAGTTTGGCGCGGTCGCGCGCTTCGGGATCGGGGATGATCTTGTCGATCAGCTTGGCGATGGGGCCGATCAGGCCTTCGATGATGCTCATGGTAATGCTCCTTCAGGTTCAAAGTTCAGGGAAGTTCAGCCCAATGGCGCGCCGAGAGGCATCAGCCGTTGCCGATGCGGTTCGCGAGCCAGCCGTAGAGAAAGGCCTCCTGGCTCGGGCGGCGTTCGGCGAGCGCGATGTAGCGTTCGCCCTGCAGCGCCTCCATCGCGCGGAGGAGAACGGTCTCGCCGCCCCTGCCGCGCGCCTTCAAAAAGCCGTCGAGCGCCGACAGGGTGCGCGGGCCGATCTCGCGGTCGACCGCGATGTCGGGATAGTCGCGCGCGGCGCGGTTGAGCGCGTTGAGCGCGCGCTGGAGGAAGCCGGCGGCGGTCCCGGTGCCCATATTGACGCCGGTATCGAACAGTTCGGCGGCGATCTTCGGCGCGCGCAGCGCGACTCTGTCGAAGCCGGGACGCAGCCAATAGAGGCGGCGATAGATCGACGCCGCGTCGGCGCGCGGCAGGTCGCGCATCGCGCCGGCATAGCCCTCGGCACGCGCGACGGCTTCGGTGATTCCCCAACAGGTCGGGCCGCCGCGATCGGCGGGGTGGTTTACATAGCGGCCTTCGCGGTCGATGACGGCGTCGATCAACGCGTCGGCATCGCTGGCGAGGGGGTCGGGTCGTGGCATGATTCGCTCCTCTGGTTGGTTGAACAGGTAAAACGAACCATATTGGGATATTGTAGGAAAGGCTTTTCGCCATGCGGGCTTTGCAGGTGCGTGAATTGCTCCCCGACCATGGCGGCGCGGGGCTCGCCGATCTGGCGGTGCCGGTGCCCGGCCCCGGCGAAGTCCGCGTGCGCGTGCGCGCGGCGGCGGTGAATTTCCCCGACCTGTTGATGACGTCGGGCGGCTATCAGCTGAAGCCCGGGCTTCCCTTCGTGTCGGGGCTGGAGTTCGCCGGCGAGATCGATGCGGTGGGCGAGGGGGTGGCCGGCTGGACGGCGGGCGACGCGGTGGTCGGCGGCAATCGCTTCGGCGCGATGGCCGAATATGCCGTCGTTCCTGCCACCGCGTTGCGGGCGAAACCCGATGGTCTGAGTTGGGACGAGGCGGCCGCCTATCCGGTCGCCTATCTGACCGCCTATGTCGCGCTCGTCCGCTGCGCGCGGATCGAGCCCGGCGAGTGGCTGCTCGTCCATGGCGCCGCGGGCGGCGTCGGGCTGGCGACGGTCGACCTGGCGAAGGCGCTGGGCGCGCGGGTGATCGCGGCGGCGAGCAGTGCGGAAAAGCACGAAGCGGTCGCGCGGCTTTATGCGCCCGATGCGGTGATCGCGGCGGGGCCGGGGTTCCGCGAAGAGGTGAAGGCGCTGACCGGCGGCAAGGGCGCCGACGTGATCTTCGATCCGGTCGGCGGCGACGTCTTCGACGAATCGACGCGCTGTATCGCTTTCGGGGGCCGCCTGCTCGTCGTCGGCTTTGCCTCGGGTCGGATTCCCGAGGTGTCGGTGAACATGCCGCTGATCAAGGGCTTCTCGGTCGTCGGGGTGCGCGCAGGCGAATATGGCCGGCGCTTTCCCGAGCGCGGGGCCGAGAATGTCGCGGCGATCGACGCGCTGGCGAACGAAGGAAAGATCCGGCCGCACGTCCATGCCGCGCTCGACCTTGCCGACTGGCGCGAGGGCTTTGCGATGCTCGAGCGGCGCGAGGTGGTGGGGAAGGTGGTGCTGAAACCGTGACGGCTCGAGCGGTGCTGGGACAATTTTGCGACATCGCGCCGTCATTGGGTTGACGCGCCGGGGCGCCGCGGCGCGGTCGCCGCATCATTCGAGAGGATATGACGTGAAGACAGCTATCTGGATTGTCGCTTCGTTGGGTCTGGCGCTGCCGGTCGTTGCCGCCGCGCAGCCGCCGCAGGGTGGCGGGCGCATGTTCGAGCGGATGGACGCCAATGGCGACGGCAAGCTCGACAAGGGCGAAATCACGAAGATGATGGAAATGCGCGCCGAACGGCGCGGCGACGCGACGCTGAAGAGCCCCGAAAAGATCGACGCCTTCATCAAGCGCGCCGATGCCAATGGCGACGGCGCGGTCGACAAGGCCGAAATGCAAGCCATCCGCAAGAAGCGCGCCGCGCCGCCGCCGCCGATGGAGGGCGAGGGCGAAGGCGAGTCCTAAAACAGATCCCAGAGCGGATTGGCGGGGTCGGCGAGCAGCTTTGCGGTGAGCGCGAAGGACATGACGACGAGCAGCGGCCGCACCCCGCGCCCGCCGAAGCGGATCGCGAGCCGCGCGCCGAGCTGATTGCCCGCGACATTGGCGGCGGCCATCGACAGGCCGAGCAGCCAGAGGACGTGGCCGCCGACGATCATTGCGAGCAGCCCCGCGATATTGGTCGAAAGGTTGAGGAGCTTCGTGTTGCCGATCGCGCGGACGAGCCCGAGCCCGCCGAGCGCGACGAGCGTCAGCGTCAGGAACGAGCCGGTGCCGGGGCCGAAGAAGCCGTCGTAGAAACCGAGCGCGGCGACGATGAACGTGAGGCCGAGCGGGCCGGTCCGCGCGTGGCGATCGACGCTGCTCATCGGCGGCGCGAGCAGGAAATAAAGCCCCATCGCGATCAGGAGGACGGGCACGAAGGCCGCGAGAAAATCCGAGCCGACATATTGGACCGCGGTCGCGCCGAGCACCGAGCCGGCGAAGGCGCCCGCCGCGGGCCAGGCGAAGCGGCGGAGGTCGACATGCCCCGCGCGCCAGAAGGTCGCGAAGGCCGATCCGGTGCCGATCGTGCTTTGCAGCTTGTTCGTCGCGAGCGCCGACACCGGCGGCACGCCCGCGGCCATCAGCGCCGGAATCGTGAGGAGGCCGCCGCCGCCCGCCATCGCGTCGATCGTCCCCGCGAGAAAGGCGACGGCGATCAGGAAGACGAAGATTTCGGGAGCAAATTCCATGCGCGCGCTCGTAGTGCGCTGTATCGCAATGCTCAAGCGGCGGCGATCCGGATCGCGGATATAAGTTGCCGCGCCAGCGCCGACGGCGAATCCATGCCGTCAGAAGCTGTCGATGTGTCCGGTAAAATTGGTCGGGACGAGAGGATTCGAACCTCCGACCCCCACACCCCCAGTGTGATGCGCTACCAGGCTGCGCTACGTCCCGACCGGCCCGATTGGGCAGGCGAGGCCCCTAGCGCGCCTTGGCGGGGGATGCAAGCAGCGATGGCGGCTTTTCGACCCGATCGATGCCGCGGGCTTGATCTCGCCGCCGCGGACCCCATTTCGGGCGCGCTTGCCACGGGGGAGGGGCGCGCACGACCGGTTGCGCGCAACGCCCCTGCATGTTAGGCGCCGCGCCATATTTGCGCGCTCGCTCCGGAGGGGAACGGGCGCTGCCTGTAACGAAAGTTTTTCATCCATGTCGACGCAATTGCTTCTGACCCAGGCGGCCGGATCGGGCGGCGGGGCTGCCGGTTTCCTGATGCTGGTCCCCTATCTGCTGATCTTCGCGGTGTTCTGGTTCTTCCTGATCCGCCCGCAGCAGGTGCGCGCGAAGGAACATCGCGCCAAGGTCGCGGCGGTCAAGCCGCGCGACCAGGTGGTGACCGGCGGCGGCATCGTCGGCAAGATCACGCGCGTCGACGATGATTTCGTCGATGTCGAAATCGCACAGGGGGTGAAGATCAAGGTCGTGAAGTCGACCCTGGCCGACGTCCTGCAGCCCGGTGGCAAGCCCGCCAACGACTGACGCGGCGGGGCCGGCTCTCCCGCGGCCCCCGCTCTTGCTATCGGATCCTCAAGACTATGCTCGATTTCCCGCGCTGGAAAACCATCGGCATCAGCATCATCCTGCTGCTCGGTATTCTCTTTTCCATCCCCAGCTTCCTGCCCGAGCCGACGCGCGAAAGCTTGCCGTCGGTCCTGCAGGCGAAGGTCAATCTGGGCCTCGACCTTGCCGGCGGTAGTCACCTCTTGCTCGAGGCCGACATCGCCGACCTCAGGAAGACGCAGCTCACCAACATGGAAAAGACGGTGCGCACCGCGATGCGCGGCGAAAGCGGCGCCGACGACGACATCGCGATCGGCGAGCTGTCGAACGCGGGCGGGCGGATCAGCTTCCTTGTCCGCGACCAGACGCAGCTCGATGCCGCGCGCGAGCGATTGTTCAGCGAGACGCAGGGCGCCGGGCTGACCGGCCAGCGCGACTGGAGCATCGACGTCGTCGATTCGACGCGCCTCGTGCTGACCCCGACGAGCGCGGGACAGGCGCAAGCGGTCGCGAATGCGATGGATACCGCGCGCGACATCATCGACAAGCGCGTCAACGCGCTCGGCACGCGCGAACCGACGATCATCCGCGAGGGCAATGACCGCGTCGTCGTGCAGGTCCCGGGCCTGCAGGATCCGGCGGCGCTGAAGGAACTGATCGGCAAGACCGCGCGCCTCGAATTCCGCATGGTCGACACCAATGCCGACCCCGCCGAAGCCGCCGCGGGCCGCGTGCCGGTGGGCAGCGAAATTGTCCCCTATGCCCCGGGCGAGGGCAATGGCGCGGCGTTCGAAGTGCTGCGCCGCCAGGTGATGATCAGCGGCGAGCAGCTGATAAATGCGCAGCAAAGCTATGACCCGCAGAGCAATCAGCCGGTCGTCTCCATCCGCTTCGATTCGGGCGGGTCGAGCACCTTTGCCAAGGTGACCGCGCAGAATGTCGGCAAAAGATTCGCGATGGTCCTCGACGGCAAGGTGCTGTCGGCGCCGTCGATCAACGAACCGATCCTGGGCGGCAGCGCACAGATTTCGGGAAGCTTCAGCGTCGCGAGCGCTAACGCGCTGGCGATCTCGCTGCGCTCGGGCGCGCTGCCGGTGAAGATGACCGTCGTCGAAGAGCGTACGGTGACCCCCGAACTCGGCGCCGATTCGATCCGCAAGGGCGCGATCGCGGGCATCATCGCCACCGTGGCGGTCCTCGTGCTGATGATCGTCGTTTATGGCCGGTTCGGCGTCTATGCCTGTATCGCGCTGCTGTTTAACGTCTTCCTGATCGTCGCGATCATGGCGGCGTTCAACGCGACGCTGACGCTGCCGGGTATCGCGGGTTTCGTGCTGACGATCGGCGCCGCGGTCGACGCGAACGTGCTGATCAACGAGCGCATACGCGAGGAACTCAAACGCGGGCGAAAGATCTTTCAGGCGGTCGAGCTCGGCTACACCGAGGCGAGCCGCGCGATTTTCGACGCGAACGTCACCAACGTCATCGCCGCGGTGCTGATGTTCTGGTTCGGCTCGGGCCCGATCAAGGGCTTTGCCGTCGTGCTGACCATCGGCATCGTCACCAGCGTCTTCACCGCCGTGACCGTCACGCGCATGTTCGTCGCCCATTGGCTGCGGACCAAGCGTCCGACGGCGATCAACATTTAAAGGAGGGAGCGAAATCATGCGCTTGCTGAAACTCGTCCCCGACGACACGAATATCGACTTCCTGCGGTGGCGGAAGTTCGCCTCGTTCATGAGCTTTTTCCTCGTGGTTATCTCGATCGCGCTCGTCGCGGTGAAGGGACTGAACCTCGGCGTCGACTTCGTCGGCGGCCAGTCGGTCCGCGTCGAATTCCCGCAGGCCATGCCGCCGATCGACGAAATCCGCGAAAAGGTCGGCGACATCGGCCTTGGCGAAGCGACGATCCAGCAGTTCGGATCGGACAAGGCGGTGTCGATCCGCACCGCGCTGCCCGACGGCGACAAGTCGGCGGCCGAACGCGCAGGGCAGCAACTGGTCGCGGGCATTCAGAAAGCTTTTCCGACGGCAAAGACCGGCTCGGTCGAGACCGTGTCGGGCAAGGTGTCCGAAGAATTGCTGCGCACCGGCGCGATCAGCCTCGCGCTCGCGATGCTCGGCATCTCGATCTATATCTGGATCCGCTTCGAATGGCAGTTCGGCGTCGGCGCGCTGGGGCGCCTGTTCCACGAGGTCGCGCTGACCTTTGGCCTGTTCGCGGTGACGCAATTGCAGTTCGACCTCAACAGCGTCGCGGCGCTGCTGACGATCGTCGGCTATTCGCTGAACGACACGATCGTGGTCTATGACCGTATTCGCGAAAACCTCAAAAAATATCGCAAGATGGAAATCGTCCCGCTGCTCAACCTCAGCATCAACGAGACGTTGTCGCGCACCGTGATGACGAGCGTCGCGATGCTGCTCGCGCTCGGCGTGCTGCTGATCTTCGGTCCCGACGTGATCTTCGGCTTTACCGCCGCGATCCTGTTCGGCGTGTTCGTCGGCACCTATTCGTCGATCCTGATGTCGACGCCGGTGCTGGTGTGGCTGAAGGTCGGGCCGCACAGCTTCGTGCCGCGGACGACCGCGGGCATGGAAGGCGGCGAACGCATCGAGCGCAAGGACGACGGCGCGGTCGTCTGACGCTCTATATTTTGGAAACAACCGGCGCCGGTCCGCTCTGCGAGTGGGCCGGCGTTGGCGTATCTAGGCCCCGGCGCAGCGACGCAGATGGTCGGCGAGTTCGCGGCCGTTGCGATCCCAGTCGAAACGCCCGCCCAGGCTGGCGGCGACGTCGGCGGGAGAGGGCGGCGTCGCGAGCATGGCTTGAACCGCTTCGGCGATCGCCTGCGGCGTGCGCTCGACGATGCAGCCGGCGAGTGGCGAGGTGATCAGTTCGGCGGCGCCGCCGGCATCGCTGATGACGATCGGGGCGCCGCAGGCGAGTGCCTCGACCCACGCATTGGCGAGGCCTTCGCTCGCCGACGGCATGACGACGGCGTTGGCGGCGCGATAGAGCTGCGGCAGGTCGGCGTTGGCGACGGGGCCGAGGAAATGGACGCGCGCTTCGACGCCGAGTTCGCGGGCGAGAGCGCGGTAGCGGGCCTCTTCTTCGCCGGCACCGGCGAGCCAGTAATCGACGCCGGGCAGCGCTGGCAGCGCCGCGATTACGAGTGCCTGTCCCTTGCGGGGAATGAGCGCGCCGACGGTCAGGATCGCGGGGGCATCGCCCATGCCGAGCGCAGCGCGCGCCTCGGCGCGGTCGCCGGGGTGAAAGCGCGCGGTGTCGATGCCGGTGTAATGGACCGTGACCTTTTGCGCGTCGATGCCGATCGCCGCCATGTCGCCGCGCATCGCTTCGGACACCGCGAGCAGGCCCGCGGCTTTCGCGCCGGCTTCGATCACCTGCGATCTAGTGGCACGATCATGGCCGAAATGGCTGATGTCGGCGCCGCGCGCCTTCGCCGAAAAGGGGAGGCCAAGCGCGCGGGCGACGCGCATCGCGGCGGGACCGTCGGGGTAGAAAAATTGGGCGTCGACGACGTCGAATTTGCGATCGCGCACCGCGCCGAGGACCGCGCGCGCCACCCGCGCGGGATTGAAGCGCGCGCCGTAGCGCGGGATCAGCGTGAAGCGCGGGCGCAGGACGGTGACCCCGTTCCATTGCTCGGCCGTCGGCAGGCCGCGCAGCGCGCGGTAGCGGCGGTGCAGCGACAGCGGAAAGGGCGGCAGTCCGACCGGTGCGACGATGGTGAGCTCGATCCCCGGCTGCGCGGCGAGCGCGCGCAGGCTCTTCTCGACGAACAGGCCGAAGTTCGGCCGCGCGGCGTCGGGGAAGAGCGTCGCGATACTGAGGACGCGGAGGGGTGGGGGCGTGGGCACTCAGAGCGTGCGGAGCAGGCGGACGGCGACGGCGGCCCAGGGCGGGTTGCTGACGACCTGCTGGCGCTGGCCGGTGCCGAGCGGGAGCAGGTGGAGCTTCTCGCCGTCGACGTTGAGCAGGCGCGCGAAGAAGAAGCGGCCGGCGGGACGTGGCACGAGCAGGTCGCGGTTGAGCACGCTCGCCCAGTCGTCCTCGATGCGGCGGCACCAGATTTCGTCGCCGGCGCGATAGTCGCCGATCGACGAGGTGACGCGCACCGCGACCATATCCTCGCCCGGACGCGCGGTGAGCGCCTGCTCGACGCGCGTCGGCGCCTGCGCGCCCTCGGCGCCGAGCAGCGCGGTGATCGTGAGCTGCGTATCCTGCGGCAACTGGACGAGCTCGGCGGCGTCGACGCCGAGCGCCGCGGCGATGCGGTTCATCCAGCCGAGCGACAGCGTGCGCGTGCCCGTTTCGAGGCGGCCGATCGTCTGCGCCGTGGTCGGCGGGACGCAGCGCTGGCCGACCTCCTCGAGCGTCAGGCCCTTGGCGCGGCGGACGGAGCGAATGCTGTTGATCATGGCGATGACTTTCAAATAACCAAATCGGTTTCTTCTTTCCTACAAAATAATCCAGTGTCAAGCCCGGCGTGCAGCAAAGGAGAATCGCATGACCGCACGCCGCCTCGAAACGCGCATCCATCCCGACGACCGGATCGACCCGGGCAAGGCGGGGCCGCAGGTGATGCGGCATGTGACGGTCAATGTCGCCGAGAGTCCGATCGCCTGGCTGGCGTCGCGCGGAATGCTCACGTCGGCGCAGCTCGGGGCGGGCGAGCGGCTTCGCAGTGATTACGAGCGCGCGGGGCTGTCGGCGCGTGTGACGATGCGCTGGGATGCCGCGCCGCCGGGCAAGAGCCGCGGCGGCGCGCGTGCGTCCGACGCGTCGCTGGCGCGGATCGATGCGCACCGGCGTTTTCACGCGGCGCTCGATGCGGTGGGGCCGGGGCTGTCCGACATCTGCTGGCGCGTGATTTGCGCGGGCGAGGGGATCGGGGGCGCGGAGAAGGCGATGGGCTGGCCCGCGCGGTCGGGAAAGCTGGTATTGGGGCTGGCGCTCGACCGTTTGGCGCGGTTTTACGGGACGGGGTGACGACAATGGCGGGAAACGGCCGATAGCTGCCATTAATCCTCCCTGTGGCCGCAGGCCATGGGGAGGGGGACCGCCGCGAAGCGGTGGTGGAGGGGCAGCAACGGTAGCGCCATAGGCCCCTCCGTCAGCGCTTCGCGCTGCCACCTCCCCATGCCTTCGGCACAGGGAGGATGTTTCTTTCATCGTCACCCCGGACTTGATCCGGGGTCCATTCGCGCAACGGTGGAAGAATGGATCCCGGATCAAGTCCGGGATGACGAATCTTTGGAACGTCCGCTTCTCACCCCTAAGCAGACACGCGGTGGGAGCTGGCGATCGCCATTTACCCCAACGCCTCAACCTCTTCAGCCAGCGCGAGCCAGCGATCTTCGGCAGCGGCTTTCTCTTCGCGCAACTCTTCGAGCTTCGCGGTCAACGCGTTGAACCGCGCATTGTCGCGGGCGAAGAGGCTGCCGTCGGAGAGCTCGGTTTCGATCCCGGCCATCTCCGTCTCGATCTCTTCGATCCGGGCGGGGAGGAGGTCGTAGTCGCGCTGGTCCTTGTAGCTCAATTTCTTGCGCGCGGTCGGCGGCGGCGGCGGTGCGGCGCTCGATGCCTTGGCTTTGGCGGCGTTGGGTTTAACGCGTTTCGCTTCCCAGTCGGCATAGCCGCCCGCGACGATGTCGACCTTGCCCGTCCCGTCGAGGCCGAGCGTCACCGTCACCGTGCGGTCGAGGAAGTCGCGGTCGTGGCTGACGAGCAGTACGGTGCCCGCATAGTCGGCGATGACTTCCTGCAACAGGTCGAGCGTTTCGAGGTCGAGGTCGTTGGTCGGCTCGTCGAGCACCAGCAGGTTCGATTCGCGGGCGAATTCGCGCGCGAGCAAAAGCCGCGAGCGTTCGCCGCCCGACAAGGCGCCGACGCTGGCCTCGACGACGCCGGGATCGAAGAGAAATTCCTTCAGATAGCCCTGAATATGCTTTTTGACGCCGCGCACCTCGACCCAGTCGCCGCCGTCGGCGAGGATGTCGCGGACGCGCTTTTCAGGCGATAGCAGGCTGCGCTGCTGGTCGATGATGATGCCGTCGAGCGTCGGGGCGAGGGTGATAGTGCCGCTGTCGGGCGCGATCTCGCCGGTGAGCAGCTTGAGCAGGGTCGACTTGCCCGCGCCGTTGGCGCCGACGATGCCGATGCGGTCGCCGCGCTGCACGCGGAAGTCGAGATTTTTGATAATCGTGCGGTCGCCGAAACTTTTCGACACGCCCTCGGCGACGATCACCGATTTCGAGCGCACATCGTCGTTGGCGAGTCCCAGCTTGGCGACGCCGGGGCCGCCGATCATCGCGGCGCGGGTCGCGCGCATTTCCTTCAGCTTCTCGAGGCGGCCCTGATTGCGCTTGCGCCGCGCGGTGACCCCGCGTTCGAGCCAGTGCGCCTCGAGCCGCAGTTTCGAATCGAGCTTTTGCGCGGCGCGCGCTTCCTCAGCGGCGACGGCGTCGCTCCATTCCTCGAAACCGCCGAAGCCGATCTCCTTGCGGCGGATGCTGCCGCGGTCGAGCCACAGCGTCTGGCGCGTGAGGCGGGTGAGGAAGGTGCGGTCGTGGCTGATCACGACGAAGGCGCCGGTGTAGCGCGCGAGCCAGGATTCGAGCCAGTCGATCGCCGCGAGGTCGAGATGGTTGGTCGGCTCGTCGAGCAATAGCACGTCGGGGTTTTGCGCCAATGCCCTCGCGAGCGCGGCGCGGCGGCGCTCGCCGCCCGAGGCGCTGGCGGCGGTGCGGCTCATGTCGATGCCGAGCTGGTCGGCGATCGCGGCGACCTCAAAGGCTTCGGGGGCATTGGGCGGGGCGATGGCAAAATCCATCAGCGTCGCGAAAGGCCGGAAATCGGGTTCCTGTTCGAGCATCACGACATGGGTGCCGGGGACGATCGTGCGCTTGCCCTTGTCGGGGTCGATCCGCCCGGCGAGTAGCTTGAGCAAGGTCGTCTTGCCGGCGCCGTTGCGGCCGATCAGCGCGAGGCGGTCGCGTTCGCCGACATAGATGTCGAGGTCCTGGAACAGCCAGCCGCTGCCCTGCACAAGGCCGAGGCCTTCGTATGAAAGTATTGGAGCTGCCATGATGAACGGCTCGCTACTGGCGCGTTCAGCATCATGCAAGCGCCGTCCGCGCAAAGGCCGGAACGGGTCTGCTCCGTCTGCGTTACGGAGCGGAGATCATGTCGGGCCCGAAGCCCGGTTCGCAGGAGAATGAAATGACGAAGCAAATGCTCGCAGCTATGGCATCCGGATTGGCCCTGATGGCGGCGGTGCCCGCCGTTGCACAGCAAGGAGGTTCGACGGTGACGGCAGCAACGACGCAGGGTCCGATCCTGAGCTTCAGCGTCAGCGAGGAGGTGCGCTCGCGCCCCGACCAGGCGACGGTGGGCGCCGGGGTGACGACGACCGCGCCGACCGCGGTCGAGGCGATGCGCGCCAATGCCGCGGCGATGGACAAGCTGATCGCCGCCGCGAAGGCGCGCGGGATCAAGGCCGAGGATATCCAGACGAGCGGCATCAACCTGTCGCCGCAGTACGACTATAACAACCGCACCGACGGCCAGCCGCCGCGCTTCCTCGGCTATCAGGTGTCGAACACGGTGCGCGCGACGACGGGCAAGATCGACGACATCGGTCCGCTGCTCGACGCGCTGGTCGCCGCGGGCGGCACCAATATCGACGGGCCGTGGTTCGGCATGAAGGATGCCGACGCGCAGCTGGTCGGGGCGCGCGGCGCGGCGATCAAGGCCGCCGAGGCGAAGGCGCAGGATTATGCGAAGCTTGCCGGTTTCCGCGGTGTCGAGCTGGTCTCGATCAGCGAAGGCAGCTTTGGCGGCCCGCAGCCGCCGATGCCCTATGCGCGCGGGATGATGGCGGCCGAGGCGAAAGCGACGCCGGTCGAGCCGGGGCAGGTCGCGAACACGCTGACGCTGAATTTCCAGTATCGGCTGGTTCGGTAAGTCGACCGGGAGCCGGTGTGAGCCGGCTCCCGAAATCCGTTCGTGTAGAGCGAAGTCGAGACACCCTTCGACATAGCGCCGAGCCCGAGGGGCATCTCGACTTCGCTCGATGCGAGCGGATTTTATACTAGCCTACCCCAATTCCCCCTCGGCCCAAGGCCACGGCCGTTCGCGGAACCATTTGGTGATGATATATTTGCGGCCCTTGCGCACCTTCATCCCATGGTGGAGCGTGTCGGGGTTGGCGCGGCCGTCGGCGCGGACATTGTTCCACGCGAGCAGCTTGCCGGCCTCGGGCTGGTGCATCTTGCCGGTCGCGAGGAAGCGCGTGGCGCCGCCCGCGGCCGGTTCGTTGAGATAGATCATCAGCGTCCAGCTCCGCTGGCCGGGCACCGCGCAATAGGTTTCCCAATCGGCGCCGTGCGGGTCGAAATAGTCGGTGTGCGCCTTGAACTCCTGTCCGACGTCGTAACGCTGACCCTGCATCGGTTCGCCATATTCGAGCGGGATGCCGGTGAGGTCGTGGAGGCGGTTGTTGACCGCGATCACCAGCGGGTCGCGGTGGTCGAGATCGCAGGTCGTGCTGGTGCGGAAGGCTTCGTCGCCGTTCGGATCGGCGATGGTCGACGGGCGCACGTCGCGGTCGATCTGCGCGATCAGCGCGGCGCAGGTTTCGGCGTCGAGGAACTCCGAGAGCATGAACTGCTGGAGCTTCGGCGTCGGCGCGCGGCGGATGCCGGGGACGGCGGCGAGCCGCTCGGCGGTGCGGTCGGCGCCCGAGGTGCTCATATCGACATGATCATTGCCAGCCATGGCGCGCTTTTAGTGGCTTGCTCCCAAGCGAACAATGCTTGACGAAGGGGGTGGGCGCGCCTATCGCCGCGCGCTGTCGCAGGCGGTTTCGCCGGGCATGTGGCGACCATAGCTCAGTTGGTTAGAGCGCCGGTTTGTGGTACCGGAGGTCGCGGGTTCGAGCCCCGTTGGTCGCCCCATTTTCTCGATTTTAGCGCATATGCGGGATTTGGGGTGACTCTCAATCCCTATTGGATTATTGCGTATTGACGTAATTTTCTAATGCGAGGAGCCGCGCATGTCTGCTGTCTGGGATTTCGCCGATTTCGACGATCATGAGCATGTCCACATGTTCCGCGATCGCGCGAGCGGGCTTACGGCGGTCATCGCGGTCCATTCGACGCACCTCGGCCCCGGCGCGGGCGGCGTGCGTTACTGGCATTATCCGCAGCGCGCGGCGGCGATCACCGACGCGCTGCGCCTGTCGCGCGGGATGAGCTACAAGAATGCGATGGCCGGCCTGCCGATGGGCGGCGGCAAGGGCGTGATCCTCGCCGACGAAGGCGCGGCAAAGACCCCCGAACTGCTCGCGGCGTTCGGCCGCGCGGTCGATTCGCTCGGCGGCGCTTATGTGACCGCCGAGGATGTCGGCATCACCGACGCCGACATGGTCGAGATCGCCAAGCAGACGAAGCATGTCAGCGGCTTGCCCGTCGCGAGCGGTGCCGATGCCGGCGGCGACCCGGGGCCGTTCACCGCGCTCGGCGTCTATCTGGGCATCAAGGCGGCGATTCGCGAAGGGCTGAACACCGATAGCGCCAAGGATGTGCGCATCGCGATCCAGGGCGTCGGCAGCGTCGGCGGCGGCGTCGCGCGGCGGCTCGCGGCCGAAGGCGCGAAGCTGACCCTCGCCGACGTCAATCTGGCGCGCGCGAAGGCGCTCGCCGAAGAGCTGGGCGCCGAGCTCGCCGATTCGGCGGCGATCATGGAGGTCGAGGCCGACGTGCTGAGTCCCAATGCGCTAGGCGCGATCCTGACCGAGCAAAGCATCGAGAAGCTGCGCGTGCCGATCGTCGCAGGCGGCGCGAACAACCAGCTCGCGACCGCTCAGGATGGGCAACGCGTGCACGACCGCGGCATCGTCTATGCCCCCGATTATGTGATCAACGCGGGCGGGATCATCAACGTCGCGCTCGAATATCTGGGGCAGGGGAGCCGCGAAGAGGTCGAGAGCCGCATCCACCAGATCCCGGGCCGGCTGGCCGAAATCTGGGCCGAGAGCAAGGCGAGCGGGACGCCGGCGTCGGTCGTCGCCGACCGGATGGCGCAGAAGCTGATCGGGCGGGGGTAGGCTGCTTCGAGGGCTGGCGCGGGACCGGAATTCCGCTAAGCCAGCTTTGCATGAAACGGCATTTCTATCTGGTCGCGGGCTGGGCGTCGTTGGGGCTTGGCGCGATCGGCGCCTTTCTGCCGCTGCTGCCCACGGTGCCGTTCGTGATTCTCGCGGCCTTCTGCTTCGCGCGCTCGTCGCCGCGGCTCGAGGCCTGGCTGCTGAACCACCCGCATTTCGGACATCATATCGTCGCGTGGCGCGAGAAGGGCGCGATCAGCCGCAAGGGCAAGATCGCCGCGACGGCCGCTTTCGCGCTCAGCATCATACTCGCGGCGATCTTTTCGCCCTGGCCCTGGGTGATGCTGCCGGTGATTGCCGCGGTGGTGACCGGGAGCTGGATCTGGACGCGGCCGGAGGGTGAGCCCTAGTTGATGATTTCGGCTCGTTCGTCCGCGCGTAGTGCGGCCAGTCTTTCTCTCCACAATTGCAATGCTTCGGGCGTCAATCGGGCCCAATCGGTGATTTCGCCAGTGATCTTGAGCGGTGCGCTGCTGCGATACGACCGGGTGGGGTTCCCGGGAAATTTCTTGTCGGTCACATTCGGGTCGTTCTCGAATGCCCCGGTGGGTTCGACAGCATAAACACGCGGAACGGCGCCGCCTTCGTTGATATCCGCCGCGATTTCGGCGGCAAGCCCCGCGCCGTCCACAAGGGCAGTGAAATAGATGTGGTTCATCACCACCTCGGGGCGATAGTTTGACCGGAATCCCGCGGTAAGGAAATCACCCACGCGCAAATCCGCGATTGTGCCGTGAAAGAAGGGGCCCTCGTCCAGCACTTTGGTCATCGTCATCACCCTTATCCTGCGAGTCTGCTGTAGTCGGTGAGCTAGACGGAGCCAACGTCGCCAACCCGTAGAAACCTGCCATTCGGTATCGGAACGGGCCCGGGCGAGGCGACGTAGCGGACTCTTGACGCGATGTTCCGCGCAGGCAACACAGGCCCCGCCGGGTCGCGCCGGGCAAATTGCTGGACCCTCTTGTCCGGCTCGCCTAAGGACGACGCGAAACCGATGCACGCCTATGCCAATCCGACCCGTTTTCTGGCGATCGCCAAGCCGCTGACGCCGTGGTTGCTCGGCGCCGGATTGCTGCTGGTGCTCGGCGGTGCTTTCGCCGGGCTGACGATGGTGCCGGGCGATTACAAGCAGGGCGAAACCGCGCGAATTCTGTATGTTCATGTGCCGTCGGCCTGGCTCGGCATGGGCGGCTGGACGTCGCTCGCGATCGCCGGGCTGGTGCAGCTTGTGTGGCGCCATCCGCTGTCGGGTATCGCGGCGCGCGCGATCGCGGTGCCGGGAATGCTCTTTACCGCGCTGTGCCTCGCCACCGGGTCGATCTGGGGCAAGCCGACCTGGGGCACTTGGTGGGAGTGGGACGGGCGGATGACGTCGATGCTCGTCCTGCTGTTTCTCTACGCGGGCTTTATCGCGCTGACGAGCGGCGATGACGGCCAGCGGCAGGGCGGTTCGCTGTCGCGCGGCGCGGCGATCTATGCGCTGGTCGGCGCGATCAACATTCCGATCATCAACCGCAGCGTCGTGTGGTGGAACAGCCTGCATCAAGGGCCGAGCATCACATTGGGCGGATCAAGCATCGACAATGCGCTGCTGTGGCCGCTGGGCTTGACCGTGCTCGGCTTTTCGCTGCTATTCGGGGCGATCGTGCTGATGCGGATGCGGCGGATCATCGCCGACAACCGCGTCGCGGCGCGATTGCGGCGACTGGCCGACGAGGAGGGATAGAGACGTGACGGGGGTGATCAGCGGGGGCGGCCAATGGGCGTTCGTCGCCGCGGCCTATGGGCTGACGGCGGCGCTGACGGCCGCGGTGCTGTGGACGAGCTGGCGCGCGATGAAAAAGGCCGAGAAACGCAGCGATGCGCTGCGCAGGGATCGTCGATGAAACCGAAGCATCAAAGATTGATTTTGGCTGCCGTGGCACTCGCGGGCATCGGCGGTGCGGGTGTGCTCGCGGCGAGCGCGCTACGCGACGAGGCGGCCTATTTCCGCACGCCGATCGAGATTCAGGGTGGCAAAGCCGAAGTCGGCGAGGCGATGCGGCTGGGCGGGATGGTCGCCAAGGGCAGCATCGCGCGCCAGGCCGACGGGCTGACGATCCGTTTCGTTGCGACCGATGGCAAGGCGTCGGTGCCGGTCGAATATAAGGGCATCGTCCCCGACCTGTTCGGCGAGGAGAGCGGCATGGTCGCCGACGGCCGGATGCGCGCCGACGGGACTTTTGTGGCCGACCGCATCCTCGCCAAGCATGACGAGCGTTATATGCCGCCGCAGATGGGCGATATGCCCAAGGATATGAAGGCGCCGGCCGCGACATGATCGCCGAACTCGGTCTCGCTTTGCTGTGGATCGCCGCCGCGCTCGCGTGCCTGTCGCTGGTCGCCGGGACATTGTTCCTGCGCGGCGGTTCGAAGGATCTGGCGGCGCTGGTGCGCCCGGCGAGCGTTGCGCAGGGTGTTCTTACCACGGCCGCTTTCGGCCTGCTGATTGCGCTGTTCGTGCGCTCGGACATGTCGGTCGAGCTGGTCGCGCGCAACAGCAACAGCCTGAAACCGATGATCTTCAAGGTCGCGGGGACGTGGGGCAATCACGAAGGGTCGATGCTGCTGTGGCTGATGATCCTGTCGCTGTCGGGCGGGTTGATCGCGATTTTCGAGAAGAGACTGCGCGAGGACACGCTGGTCGCGACGCTCGCGGCGCAGGCGGCGCTCAGCCTCGGTTTTTTCGCGTTCCTGCTCTTCTCGTCGAACCCGTTCAAGCGGCTGCCCGTCGCGCCGCCCGACGGGCAGGGGCTCAACCCGCTGCTCCAGGACATCGGTTTGGCCTTCCACCCGCCGACGCTCTACGTCGGCTATGTCGGGCTATCGGTCGCGTTCAGCTTTGCCGTCGGCGCGCTGATCACGCGCGAGATCGGCCCGGCGTTCGCGCGCGCGATGCGGCCGTGGGTGCTCGGCAGCTGGATTTTCCTGACGCTCGGCATCACCGCGGGCAGCTATTGGGCCTATTATGAGCTCGGCTGGGGCGGCTGGTGGTTCTGGGACCCGGTCGAGAATGTCTCGCTCGTGCCGTGGCTCGCGGGCGCGGCCTTGCTCCATTCGGTCGCGGTGACGGCCACCCGGAATGCCTTGCGCGCGTGGACGGTGATGCTCGCGGTGATCGGTTTTTCGATGTCGATGGTCGGCACCTTCATCGTGCGGTCGGGACTTTTGACGAGCGTCCATAGTTTCGCGGTCGATCCCGAGCGCGGCACCTTCCTGCTTGTGCTGATGGCGATCTATATCGGCGGCGCGCTGACCTTGTTCGCGCTGCGCGCCGGGGCGGTCGCCGAGGGCAAGAAATTCGCGCTGCTGAGCCGCGAGGGTTCGCTTGTCATCAACAATCTGCTGCTGACGACGATCCTCGCGCTCGTGCTTCTGGGGACGCTCTATCCGATCGTCGCCGAGGCGATGGGCGAGAAGATTTCGGTCGGGCCGCCCTATTATAACCGCGTCGCGGGGCCGCTCGCGCTGATCCTCTGCCTCGTGATGGTCGCGGGACCGCTGCTGAGCTGGCGCAAGGACGACGGGAAGCGGCTGTGGTCGCGCCTGCCGCTGGCGATTTTCGCGGGGGCGGCGGTGCTGTTCGCGCTGATCCTGTTCGGCGGCAAGGTCGGTATCTTGCCGCTGCTCGGCATGACCGTCGCGGGAATCGTTGCGGTCGCGAGCCTCGCACCGCTGTGGGGACGCAACCTCCGCCGCACGCCGCTGCCGACGTGGGGCATGGTCGTCGCGCATTTCGGCGTCGCGGTGTGCCTAGCCGGCATGGGCGCCGAAAGCGCGTTCATCGAGGAGCGGCTGGTCGCGGCGGCGCCGGGCGACGACATAAGGATCGGTGATTTCTCGGTGAAATTCGTCGGGGTGAAGCCGGTCGCGGGGCCGAACTATACCGCGATCGAAGGGACGCTCGTCGCTACGACTTCGTCGGGGAGCAGTTTCACGATGAAGCCCGAGGCGCGGACTTTTCCGGGGCTGATGGGTACCGCACCGACCGAAACGAACGAAGCGGCGCTGCTCACGCGGCCGGGCGGGCAGCTCTACGCCGTGCTCGGCCAGCCGGTGACGGGCGACGACGGCCGCGCCGACCGCTACCAGATCCGCCTGTGGTGGAAGCCGTTGGTGTGGTGGATCTGGCTCGGCGGCGGCCTGATCGCCGTCGGCGCGGCGCTGTCGATGCTCGGCCGCGCGCAGCTTTTGGCAATCTGGCGCGCGCGGCGTGCCCGTAAATTACAGGAACGTTTCGCGCCATGAAGAACCGCTGGGTCCTTTTCGTGCCTTTGGCGATCATGGGGCTGCTGTTCGGCGCCTTCATCTACCGGCTTACGACGCCCGCCGAGACGCTGATCCAGTCGCAGTGGATCGACAAGCCGATGCCCTTGTTCGACCTGCCGCCCGCGACCGCGGGAGTCGAAGGGCTGAAGAGCAGCCAGCTTGCCGACGGCAAGCCGCGGCTGGTCAATGTTTTTGCAAGCTGGTGCATCCCGTGCCGCGCCGAGGCGCCGCAGCTCGAGGCGTTGAAGGCCGCGGGGGTGCCGATCGACGGCATCGCGATCCGCGACCGGCCCGAGGATGTCGCGATGTTCCTGAGGGAATATGGCAATCCCTTCGACCGCATCGGCGCCGACATGCAGAGCAGCGTCCAGATCGCGCTCGGGTCGTCGGGCGTGCCCGAAACCTTCCTGATCGACGGCAAGGGCATCATCCGTGAGCAGATCCAGGGCGTGATCCTCGCCGATCAGGTGCCCGAGATCGTCGCGAAGCTGGAGGCGATGAAGTGAGCCTGCGGCTGATCCTGCTCTGCCTGCTTGGCGCGCTGACGCTGCCGCTGGCGGCGCAGGACCGCTTGCCGCCGGCGCCCTATGCCTATCAGCAGCTTAACGATCCGGCCAAGGAAGCGCGCGCCAAGGCGTTGATGGAGGAATTGCGCTGCCTCGTCTGTCAGGGGCAGTCGATCGCCGACAGCGACGCGCCGCTCGCGGGCGATATGCGGCACGAGGTGCGCAGCAAGATCGCGGCGGGCGAGAGCCCGGACGCGATCAAGGCCTGGCTCGTCGCACGCTATGGCAACTGGGTGAGTTATGACCCGCCGTTCGACGGCGCGACGGCGCTGCTGTGGTTGGGGCCGCTGCTGTTTCTTGCGATCGGCGGATCGCTGGCGTTCGGGCGGTTCCGGCGTGGCAAGGATGATGCGGAGGACGGCGCATGATCTGGCTTTGGGTCCTCCTGGCCGCTGCGCTGACGATCGGCGGTGTTTTCTGGCTGGGCCGGCTGCCCGCGGCGGCGCGCCCGCTCGCGGGGGCGGCGGTGATGCTCGGACTTGCGGGCTATGCGCTGCAGGGGAGCCCGGCGCTGCCGGGCAAGCCCGTCGCGGCGCCCGAGGAGCCCGAAGGCTTTGGCGAGGCGCTGACCGACCAGCGGCAGGGAATGGCCGAACGCTTCGGACCCGCGGCGCAGTGGCTGGGCATGTCCGACGGCTTCGCGCGCACGGGGAAGACCGAGCTCGCGGCGAAGACGCTCGAAAAGGGGCTCGAGAAATATCCCGACAATGTCGACCTGTGGGTCGGGCTGGGCAACGCGCTCGCGGCGCATGGCGGCGGCATGATGTCGCCGGCGGCGGCGCTGGCGTTCGACGAGGCGGCGAAGCGCGACCCGTCGCACCCGGCACCGCCCTTTTTCGCGGGACTCGCGCTCGCGCAGGGTGGCGACTTGAAAGGCGCGGAGTCAGTGTGGAGCGGGCTGCTCGCGCGCAGCCCCGCCGATGCGCCGTGGCGGCCCGATCTCGAAGTGCGGCTGGCGCAGCTCCGGCAGGCGCTGGGGCCGCGGCTTCCTTCTGAAACCTCTGGCGAAACCCCGACCGATGTGCCCGCCGGGGGCGTCCCAAATTGAAACCTGTTCCAAAGGCGCAGGCTCGTCTAAAGGCGCGCGATGACTGCTGAGTCGCAACAGGCGGGCGGGGGCGCCGAGGGCGCCTTCGAAGCTGGCGCCGACACCGGCCATCACGGCCATGGACATGAGGGCGATGGCAAGCTGAAGCTGGCCGTCGGCGCGATCGGGGTCGTGTTCGGCGACATCGGCACCAGCCCGCTCTACGCGTTTCGCGAAACCTTTGCCGGGCACCACCCGATCGAGGCCGACCGGCTGCACATCTATGGCGTGCTGAGCCTCGTCTTCTGGTCGATGATGCTCGTCGTCACCTTCAAATATGTGCTGACGATCATGAAGGCCGACAACAAGGGCGAGGGAGGCAGCCTCGCGCTGCTCGCGCTGATCAGCCGCTCGTCGGGCGAGAAGCGCTGGACCTGGCCGATCATCCTGCTCGGGGTGTTCGCGACTGCGCTCTTCTATGGCGACAGCATGATCACGCCGGCGATGTCGGTGCTCTCGGCGACCGAGGGGCTGAGCTATGTCAACAAGGGGTTCGAGCCCTATATCGTGCCGATCGCGCTCGCGATCCTGATCGCCCTGTTCGCGATCCAGTCGCGCGGGACGGCGAAGGTCGGGATGCTGTTCGGGCCGATCATGCTCGCCTATTTCACGATGCTCGCGATCCTCGGGATCATCCATATCGTCGATCATCCGGGGATCATCCTCGAAACGCTCAACCCATTGAACGCGCTTCGCTTTTTCTATGTCGATGGCTTCACCGCCTTCATCGCGCTGGGCGCGGTAGTGCTCGCGGTGACCGGGGCCGAGGCGCTCTATGCCGACATGGGACATTTCGGGCGCGGGCCGATCGGATTGAGCTGGCTGACCTTCGTCCTGCCGGCGCTGATGCTCAACTATATGGGGCAGGGCGCGATGGTGCTCGATGCCGAGATGGGGCCGCGCGGCGACCTGATCGCCGATCCCTTTTTCCAGATGATGCCCGACGCATGGCAGATACCCGTCGTCATCCTCGCGATCCTCGCGACGATCATCGCGAGCCAGGCGGTGATTTCGGGCGCGTTCTCGCTGACGCAGCAGGCGATCCAATTGGGTTTCATGCCGCGGCTGCGCGTCGAGCATACCAGTGCGTCGGCTGCTGGGCAGATCTATATCCCGATGGTCAATTGGGGGCTGATGGTGATGGTGATCCTGCTCGTCCTCGGCTTCGGATCGTCGAGCAACCTTGCCGCCGCTTACGGGATCGCGGTGACGGGCGCGATGTTCATCGACACCTGCCTGATGTGCGTCGTGCTCTTCACCTTGTGGAAATGGCCGGCGTGGAAGGCATTGCCGCTACTTGCGATCTTCTTCATCGTCGACATCGCCTATTTCGGCGCGAATTTGATCAAGGTGCCCGACGGCGGCTGGGTGCCGCTGGCGATCGGCCTGACGATCTTCACCATGCTCACCACCTGGTCGCGCGGGCGCAAGCTGATGCAGCAGGAAATGGCCGAGGGCGCGATGCCGATCCCGGTGTTCGTGAAATCGGCGGCGAACAGCGCGACGCGCGTTCCGGGGACCGCGGTGTTCATGACGTCGAGCAGCGACGGGGTGCCGCACGCGCTGCTCCATAACCTCAAGCACAACAAGGTGCTGCACGAGCGTATCATCCTGCTCACGATCAAGATCGCCGACGTCCCCTATGTGCGCGAGGAGAATAAATGCGCGCTCGACGATCTGGGGCAGGGGTTCCACCGGCTGATCCTGAATTACGGCTTCATGCAGCCGATCGACGTGCCCGCCGCGCTCAAACGCGTGACGAGCTGCGGCGGCGAGTTCAAAATGCTCGAAACGAGCTTTTTCCTGTCGCGCCAGACGTTGATCGCGGCGAGCAAGCCGGGCATGCCGATCTGGCGCGAAAAACTGTTCGCCTGGATGCTCCGCAACTCGGAAAGCGCGATGGAATATTTCCGCCTGCCGACGAACCGGGTCGTCGAGCTGGGCAGTCAGGTTGCGATCTGACGCGACCGGCGGAGCATGGGGCGCCCGATTAACTTTCCGACATGCGTCGATAAGCGTTTGAACATTCGGATCGGTCTTGCGATGCAAGCGGCGAACCCATGAAGGGCGCGCAACAGATGGATGCCGATGACCGCGATGCGTTGATCCTGCCGGTGCCGCCGGAACCCTTCGCGCTGATCCTCGGCCCCGCGATGCACGGCGCATCGGACGACGCGATCGAAACGTCGCTCCGGCATATGGGATTGCAGCCCGAGCGGGTCCGCGACGTGGGTGCGGACGTCGATGCGCGGATCGCCGCGCCCTGTTTTCGCGTGACATTCGGGGCGGTGTCGGTCCTCGCCGGCCCTGCGGCCGGCGCGGCGCTTGACCTCGCCGATCCCGATCATCCGTCGACGAGCCTGCTCGCCGCAAGCCTGCCGCGCGGGTGGCGTGCGAGCGGTGATTGCTGGATCTTCATTCCCGAAGATCGCCGCGCTGCGGCACCGACGCGGGCGCAGACGACGCGGATGCGCGAATTTTTCAAGATGATGGTGCTGATGATCGACCTGTTCGACGCCAGCCACATTTTCTGGTCGCCCGCGCGGCTCTGGTCCGATGCGCCGCAGTTCCGCGCCTCGATCGCCGAAATGCTGGCGAGCGGGATGCCGCCGGTTCTCCACCTGGTCGCCTTTCGGCGCAAGGATCTGGGCGCTGGCGCGAGCATGCGAACGCGCGGGCTGGCGCTTTTCGCCGGGCAGGAACTCGAAGCGCGCATACCGGACGGCTGGACGGTCGCCGAGATGGTGCGGCGGCTGTCGCGGCTCGCGCTCGACATGATGCTCAACGGCCCGGTCCGGACCGCGCGGACGATGCGCGGGCTGGATGCGGGCGAGTGGATCGACCTGTTGCCGCCGATGGATGGCGCCAGCCAAAGGTCGACGGTGATCGTCGAATTCGGTCGCGACGGTTGATGCCGGGGCGTGGCTGGCATGGGGCGCCGCCGCCGCTATCCGGATTTCAGCGTCATCACCTGATCCCGATCGCCCTGCTGCGACGCCCGCAGATGCTGGTGATGTTCGACCACCTCCGCGACGAGGGGTTCGCGCTTCAGAATTTCGCAGGCAACGGGCTGGTGCTGCCGGCGTGCGAGCCGGCGGCGCTGCGATCAGGTCATGCCCTGCATCGGGGGCCGCATCGCGGTTACAGCGACGTCGTTACCGCGCGGGTCGAAGGGATCAGGGCGCATTTCGCATTGCAGGCGGCGGCCGACATCCGCGCCGCGCGCCGCACCGCGGTCATGCGTTTGCGGCTGCTGCAGGAGACGACGCGACGGGCCCTGACCGACCGCCATGGCGCGGGCTTCTGGCTCAACCGACGCGACCCGATGCGACTGTTCGTCGATCGCCCCTATCTGGATGAGGCGATCGAGCGGTTGTTCGGGGGGTGATGATGTCGGTTAACGGCTGAAAGTTGCCATTAAATCCTCCCTGCGGCGTAGCCGTGGGGAGGGGACCGCCGAAGGCGGTGGAGGGGCTGCGACCTTGCGCTACTAGCCCCTCCGTCAGCGCTTCGCGCTGCCACCTCCCCATGCCTACGGCACAGGGAGGATGTTTCGTTCATCGTCACCCCGGACTTGATCCGGGGTCCATTCGCGCGACGTCGGGAAGAATGGATCCCGGATCAAGTCCGGGATGACGAAAGACTGGAAACGACCGTTTACGGAAGTTTGATGGTCACGCCCTATTCCTCTTCAGCGACTTTCGCTTTGTAAAAGTCCGAACGCCGGAGGAAACATAATGAGTGGAATGCTGGCAACGATTGCTTCTGCTTTGATGGTTGGCCAGACTGCGTTGGCTAGGCCGCCCTCACCCCCACCCGTGGACGCGGCTTCTATCGCAAGGCCGTTGAAGCGCGCGTGCATGTCAGATGCCGGTATCGCTCTGGTCGTCAAAAGCTCATCAGAAGGCCGGCGAGCGAACGAAGCCGATATTCCGAATTTCAAGGCCATTTACAAGGAGGTGGCCGACGCTGCCTACGCAGAACCGGTCGATACTGCTAGATTGGGACGAGCATTGCAGGCACAAATCGACTATCAACATTCGCGAGGCAAGGAGCGCAACACGCGTTTGATCCTTCTTCTGGAACAGCTTTCGCCCCATGATCGCATGATCTACGCTCGTACGCTCTCGACCCTGAAATCAAATGTACCTGAAAAGGTCTGTCCGACCGACTAATCGGCAGTCGGCTTTGTGCCGCTACGCCTCAAAGATGGCGTCCGCTCCCCACCCCAACATCGCCGAACACCCGAGCGATACGGACCTACAACCGCACCTTCGCTTCGAGTTCGCGGCGCGCGGCGAGATATTGCGCTTCGAGTTCGGCGACATATTCGGCGACCGGGCGCACCGCGGTGACGGGACCGATACCCTGGCCCGAGCCCCAGATATCCTTCCACGCCTTTGCCTTGGTATTGCCGCCCGAGCCGAAATTCATCGTCTTCAAATCGCCTTCGGGCAGATTGTCGGGGTCCATGCCGGCCGAGACGATCGACTGGCGGAGGTAATTGCCGTGGACGCCGGTGAAGAGGTTCGAATAGACGATGTCGGCCGCGCGACCCTCGACGATGCCATTCTTGTAGCCGTCCTCGGCATTGGCCTCGGCGGTCGCGATGAAGGCACTGCCGATATAGGCGAGGTCGGCGCCGCACGCCTGCGCGGCAAGAATCGAGCGGCCGTGGCCGATCGCGCCCGACAGCGCGACGGGGCCGTCGAACCATTCGCGAATTTCCTGCACCAGCGCGAAGGGCGACTGGCGGCCGGCGTGGCCGCCCGCGCCCGCCGCGACGGGGATCAGGCCGTCGGCGCCCTTTTCGACCGCCTTGCGCGCGAAACGGTCGTCGATGACGTCGTGGAGCGTGATGCCGCCCCAGCCGTGCACCGCCTGGTTGAGTTCCTCGCGCGCGCCGAGCGACGTGATGGTGATCGGCACTTTCCACTTGGCGCAGGTCGCGATGTCGGCTTCGAGCCGGTCGTTCGATTTATGGACGATCTGGTTGACCGCATAGGGCGCCGAGAGGCGGTCGGGATTGTCGCGGTCCCACGCGGCGAGTTCCTCGGTGATCCGGTGGAGCCATTCGTCGAGCAGCGACTGCGGGCGCGCATTCAATGCAGGGAAACTGCCGACGATCCCCGCCTTGCACTGCGCGATGACGAGATCCGGACCCGAGACGATGAACAGCGGCGAGCCGATGACGGGCAGGCGCAGGCGGTCGAAAATCGGGGGAAGGGCCATGAATCAGTCTCTCCGGTTGCCAATTGCAACTGACCTTAACGTAAACGGAAGGTTGCGCAAGATGCTACGGTCAGGACCCTAGTCGAAGGCGGGGCCCTTGAGTTCGACGATATTGCCTTCGGGATCGGCGATGTAGATCGACGGGCCTTCGCCCTCGGCGCCGTAACGCGGGCCGGCCTGTTCGATCGCGACGCCATGCCGGTCGAGGTGGGCGCGGATCGCGGCGTCGTCGAAGGGGGTTATCGCGATGGCGAAATGGTCGACGTTGCGGCCCTCCTTGCCCGGCGCCGCGCCGCCGATCGCGCCCAGCTTGCCGTCGATGGTGACGAGGTCGATCAGCGAGCCGCCCGCGCGCAGTTGATAGAGCCCGATTTCGGCCTGGGTGCGTTCGTCGGTGCAGCCGATAACCTCGCGGTAAAAGGCCACCATGCGATCGAGGTCGACGACGCGAAGGACCACATGGTCGATCGCGCGAAGGGTGAAGGGGTGTGTGTTCATCGCGGTCGCTCCTCGTATATCCTGTGATCCACTTACTAACTTGTGCCTGCGCCCGCTGTCCATCGATCGGAGACGGGGGTTGGTCCGGCGGCGGTTGCGGTCTGCGGCCGGGCGCGACATGATCGGGCGATGCAGTTGCTCCAGCCCAGCCTCTTGCCCCCCGCGGCCGACATCGCGCGCCACCGCCACCGCGAACCCTATGCGACGGTGGTGCTGGCGGGCGCCTATGAAGAGGCGGGCGATGCCGGACGGATCGCGGCGCAGGCGGGCGAAGTGTTGCTCCACGGACCGTTTTCGGCGCACCGCGACCGCATTGCGGCGAAGCGGACGATGGTGCTCGACCTGCCGCTGCCGTTCGACGGGCGCGAATGGCCGGCGCGCGCGCATATCGCCGATCCCGATCATATCGTCCGGCTGGCCGAACGCGACGCGGTCGAGGCGGTGGCGACGCTGCTCGGCGAACTCGTGCCGGTCGCGGCCGCCGATGAAGAGGATTTGCCCGACCAATTGTCGGCGGCGCTGCGGACCTCCGCGCCGCCGCGGATCGGCGAATGGGCGGCGGCGCGCGGCCGTTCGCGCGAGCATGTCTCGCGCAGTTTCGAGACGCTCTATGGCGTGCCGCCCGCCGCCTATCGCGCCGATTGCCAGGCGAAGCGGGCGTGGCGGATGATCGTGGAGAGCAAGGACAGCCTTGCCGGGATCGCGGTCGAGGCGGGTTATGCCGATCAGGCGCATATGACGCGCGCGGTGGCGAAGGTGACCGGAACGTCGCCGCGGCGCTGGCGGATGACGGTTGGCTAATCTGCTTTGGGGTGGAGAGCGGTCCCCTCGTGAACGCCGGCGAAAGCCGGTGCCCAGTGCGAGAAAGCTCAGGATTAGCGTTGGAATTCTAGGCCCCGGCTTTCGCCGGGGTGCACATCTCTATTGGCAACTTCCGGCCGAAAACCGCCCTCAGTTCCCCGCAAACCCATGCGCGGCGAGCCAGCTCGCGAGCAGCGCAAAATATTCGGGCGAATCGGGCCGCTCGGTGCCGTCGTGCTTGGGGTCTAACGACGTCTTGAGGTCTTCCGACATCTGCATCGCGTGATCGGCGCCCGCGATCACATGGACCTCGATATTGGGCATTTGCGGAGCGATGGCCTTCAGGCGCTCGGCCGAATCGGCGACCGGGACGACCGCATCGTCGGCGCCAAAGAGGATGAGCGTCGGCACTGTGACCGCCTTCAGATTGACCAGCGGGTCATTTTCGATCTCCTTGCGCCAACCCGATACGTCGCGGTCGCGGAAGGTTTCGCCCATGTAGAGATATTTGAACCACGGCTTGGTCTTGATCCCGTCGAGCTTCGCCTGCGCTTCGGCGCGGCTCACGGTGCCGCGCATATAATCGTCGACCGCCTTGCGCGCCGCGACCATCTGCTCGATGTCGGCCTTTGAATAACCATTGGCTTTCAGATGGTTCGTCGAAGAAAAGATCATCTGGACGTCGGCGGTCACCACCGGCGCCGACACCGCGACGACAAAGGCGATGTCGGAACTGCGCGACGCGGCGAGCGGCGAGATCCAGCCGCCCTGGCTCAGCCCCCAGGTGCCGATGCGCCGCGGATCGATGCGGGGGTCGCTTTTCAGGCTCCGCGCGGCGGCGATCGCATCGTCGGCGAGGAGCGTGAAATCGCCCCCGGCATTCTGGCTGCCCGACTGGCCCGATCCGCGCCGGTCGTAAGTGAAGACCGCGATGCCCAGCGCCGGCAGTATCGTCTTGAGATGATCGTAGAGCGACGCCGAGCGCAACGGCGAGGAGGCGCTGTGCGTCAAGACGATCGCCGCGACGGGCTTGCCGCTGCGCGGCATGTGGAGCGTTCCCGCCAGCTCGCGGTCGCCGTTCGTGAACTTGCGCTCTTCCACCACGATCTCGGTCGTGGCGGGTGCGCTCCACGGCAGGCCCGGTGGTTTCTCCGCCGCTGCGGCGGGTTGCAGCGCGCCGAGCGCCGCGACGCAGGCGAAACAGATGGCGGCGGGTCGCATAGAATATCTCCGGGAACGGTCCGGTGACCGGACGTCGGCGGGAATGGCGGATCGCTTCCTTCTGGCATCGCGGCCCGCGAAGGGCAACCGATCGTCGGCGAACGTTCGATTGTCACCGGCGAACGGCGCCCCCCCCCAAAAAAAATCGCCTATGACCCGGAAATCTCCTCTATTTCTTGAGCCCGATCTCGCGCAGCCGTTCCTGCAGATAGTCGTCGGCTGTAATCGGCGTCGGGTAAAGGTTCGGGTGCGACGCGTCGATGCAGCTTTCGAGCGTCTCGATCGGATAGTCCGAGCGGAAGTGGAGGAAGAAGGGCATCGAATAGCGCGCGACGCTCGCGCGGCCCGCGTCGGGGTTGCGGACGCGGTGCGTCGTCGAGGGCAGGCGGTTGTTGGTCAGCCGCTGCAGCATGTCGCCGACATTGACCGCCATCGCCCCCGGCGGCGGCGAGACGGGAAGCCAGCTGCCGTCCTTGTCGAGGATTTCGAGCCCCGCTTCCTCGGCGCCGAGCAACAGCGTGATCGTGTTGATATCCTCATGCGCTTCGGCGCGGATTCCCTTGGCGGGCGCTTCGACCGGCGGATAATGGAGCAGGCGCATCACGCTGTTGCCGTCGGCGACGGTGTCGTCGAAGAAATCGGGCGCGAGGCCGAGGTAGCGGGCGATCCCCGACAGCAGGCGGGCGCCGACGCGGTCGAATTCGGCGAAGAGCTTGTCATAGGCGGCGCGAAAGCCTTCGACCTCGGCGGGCCAGACATTGTTCGGCTGCTGCGCGGCGAGGCGGTGGCCCGCGGGCAGGTCGCGGCCGACGTGCCAGAATTCCTTGAGGTCGACTTCCTTCGCGCCCTTCGCGATCTCGGTCCCGAACGGCGTATAGCCGCGCGCGCCGCCGCCGCCCGCGATATGATAGGCGCGCTTCACCTCCTCGGGCAGCGCGAAGAACGCCTTCGCCTTCGTCCAGGCTTCGTCGATCAGCGCGGGGTCGATGCCGTGATCGGTGATCATCGCGAAGCCGAAGCGTTCGAACGACGCTCCGAAATCCTTCGCGAACTGGTCGGCGGGAAGCGACATGGAAATGACGGGAACGGCAGCGGTCATGCTAGGTAAGTCCATCTGATAAGGGGCGGCGCCACGGGCGCATCATGAGTCGCGATTTAGGCGCTGCGTCGCGACGGTTAAAGGGAAAAAGGCGGTTCCGTCCGCCGCGCGGCTCGGCTAAGCCCGCGCCATGGCAAAGCAATATTGGCTGATGAAATCCGAACCCGACGCCTATGCGTGGGACCAGCTGGTCAAGGACGGCACCGGCATCTGGGACGGGGTGCGCAACCACACCGCAAAGCTCAACATGATGGCGATGAAGAAGGGCGACGAGGCGCTTTTCTATCACAGCAATATCGGCAAGGAATGCGTCGGGATCATGGAGATCACCGAGGAAAGCTTCCCCGACCCGACCGCCGACAAGGGCTCGCCCTGGGTCGTCGTGCGCGTCGCGCCGGTGCGCCCGCTCGCCCATCCGGTGACGCTCGCGGCGATCAAGGCCGATCCGAAGCTCGCCGACATGGACCTGATCCGCCAGTCGCGGCTGTCGGTCGGGCGCGTGACGCCCGCCGAGTGGAAACATATATTGAAGAAGTCGGAAAAGCCCGAGGGCTGACCGCTTACTGGCCGCGCAGCTTCGTTTGCAGATGTTGGGCGACCGACACATGGAGCGGGTGGACGAACTCGCAGCCGTAATTATTGCCGTCGGCGCGGCGGACGACCGCTTCCAGAGGCTGGAGGCCGGGCAGGTTCACCCAGATATGCTTGCCGATCTGCGGCCGGAACGATGTCACCATGCGAAAGCCGGTCGACGACAGGTCGAACAATTCGACGTTGAAAGGGTTGAGCCCCGGTTCGCGGAAGCGCGCATGCGCAGTCACCGGCGCGCGTTCGGCGCCGCGTCCGCCCTTCGGGGCTTTCCTGGTTTCGATGGTGCGATTCCCCAACACGGATTCGGTCCCTGCATGTCATTCTTGGTCGCGGCAAATTTAGGGCACCGCTGGTTACCGCAAAGTGAAGCGATATGGTGAAATCCGTCTATACCGGCGGCGCGTCTCCGACCGCCATCGATTGGCCGGGAAAGGGGACGGCGAGGGCCACCGCGGCGCGCCATTCGCCGCTCAGCCAGGTCGCATGATCGTCGCGATGCAGGATCACCGGCATGGCCTTTGGCTGGTGATGTCCGACCAGCCGGTTCGCGTCGGTGGTCAGCATCGCGAAGCACGGCCAGTCCTCGCCCTGCCGGACCACGCCGGCAAAGGCGAAGATCGGCTGCGACGGCACCCAGAACCAGTGCTGCCGCCGCGCGCCGCCCGCTCCCGACCAATAGGCAAAGGCGGTCGCGGGGATCAGGCAGCGCAGTTCGGCATGGCGCAAGGTGCCGATCCAGAAGGGGCTGGTGAGGTTGCGGACGTGCGTCACCGGCTCCGTGCCCTGCGGCGGCGGCGGCACGCCCCACAGCTTCGGGCGCAGCCATCGCCGCGACCCGCCGCGCCCGTTGCTGACGATCACCGGCGCGGGGCGGGCGGGTGCGACATAGTCGCCGGTCCACGGGTCGCTTCCCGCCTCGGCGCCGAACGTCGCGGCGATCGCGCTCGCGGGCGCGTCGAGGCGGTAGAGGCTGGTCATCGGTCCCGCGTCAGTCGGTTCCGCGCACCCGCCCGCGCCCGGCCTTGATGCTGCTACGCGCCTTCTTGCTGTCGACGCGCCTCGCTTTGGCGGCCTTGCTCGGCTTGGTCTTGATGCGGCGTTCGGGACGCACCAGCGCGGCGTCGACCAGCTCGTTCAGCCGTGCGCGCGCGTCGGCGCGGTTCGCTTCCTGGGTGCGGAAACTGCGCGCGAGGATGACGAGTTCGCCCGCCGACGTCATCTTGCTCCCGGCGAGCGTCTTGAGCCGGCGATAGGCGTCGGGCGCGAGGCCGAGCGCAAAAACGTCGACGCGTAGCTGGCACGCGGTCGCGACCTTATTGACATTCTGGCCCCCCGGACCCGACCCCGCGAGAAACTTCTCGGTGATCGCGCTTTCGGGGATTTGAGGGTTCGAACTCATTACCAGCGGGCCCGGGGCGTCAAAATGGCGAAGATATCGGACGGAAATGCCCGCCGGGGAACAGTGGTTCTGTTTCCAAGGACATTTCCGTTCGAGATCGAAGCCATTTTGACGTCCCTTCCGGATTTGATCGATTTTGCCCGGGGCTGCGTCGGCAAGCCTTGGAATATCGACATATACCTACGCCTTGCCTTCTTGCCCCGAACAAAATCGCTTCAAACCTCGGGCCCGCTGGTAATGAGTTCGAACCCTAACCACGCGTCGGCTCCGCTCCTTCGGGCGCCGCGAACCCCAGCGCGACGAAGGCGTCGGGGAAGGGGGCCTCGGCAATTATCGACGGCTTGACGTCACGTTTTACGACCAGCCGTTCGGCATGGAGCAGCGTGCGCGTTTTGGTGCCGCCGCGCCCGTAAACAGGATCGCCGACGAGCGGGAAGCCGAGCCCTTCGAGCGCGTGGACACGCAGCTGGTGCGTGCGGCCGGTTTCGGGACGAAAGCGGAGCAGCGCGCGGCCCTCGACCACCGCGAGTTTCTCCCAGTGCGAGACCGACGGCTTGCCTTTGGGGTCGCCGACCATGCGCCAGCCGGTCTCGGCGGTCGAGGTCTTGGCGAGCGGCAGGTCGATCGTGCCGCTGTCCCCCTCGGGCACGCCGTCGACGATTGCGAGATATTGCTTCTCGACCTCGCGGCTTTCGAAGGCGCGGGTGAAGCGGCCGTGCGCCTTGGGATTGCGCGCGAGCAACAGGCAGCCCGACGTGTCGCGGTCGAGCCGGTGGACGGGAAGCGGCCAGCGCTTGAAACCGAAACGCAGCGAATCGAGATGGTTTTCGAGGCTGAGGCTGCCGTCGCGCGGCGCGTCGACGGGAAGCCCCGCGGGCTTGTCGATGACGAGGGCTTCGCCGTCGAGGAAAAGGACACGATCTGAAAGGAGCATGGCGCGCTATAGGGCCTGATCGGTTGAGGGGGAAGCGCCTCGCGTTCTTCCCGATGCCGTGAATCAGGCCCTCAACGAAAATGCGCGGCCCATGGCTCAGTCGAAAGCGTAAACGTCCATCGCGAGCACGGCATAGGTCGTGCTGGCGTGCAACCGCTCGGCCTTGAGCGGCGCGTCGCCGGCGCCCATCGCGACGAACAGCGGCAGGATATGATCGGGGGTCGGATGATTGTCGCGGCCGTGCGGCGCGCGCTCGACCGCGTGCAGAATGTCATCGACCGCACCCGCCGCGATGCGTTCGGCGATCCAGCCGGTGAAATCGCTCACCCATTTCGGCGCGGGGGCGTCGATCGGCGGGCGCGTCGTGAAATAGGCGCGCAAATTGTGCGTGATGCTGCCCGACCCGGCGATCAGCACACCCTCATCGCGCAGCGGCGCGAGCGCCCGGCCGAGCGCATGATGCCATTCGGGGTTGGCGTTCGAGGCGATCGAGAGCTGGACGACGGGAATGTCGGCATCGGGGTAGATCAGCGACAGCGGCACCCATGCGCCATGGTCGAGCCCGCGTTCGGGGTCGGCAGTAACGGCAAGACCCTGGCCGGTAAGCAACTCGACGACGCGGCTCGCCAGCGCCGGATCGCCCGGCGCGGGGTAGCGCATTGCGAACAGTTCGTCGGGGAAGCCGCCGAAGTCGTGGATCGTCGGCGGCGCGGGCGACGCGGTCACCGTTGCCCGGCCACCCTGATACGCCGCGTCGTGATGCGCCGACACGACAAGGATCGCGCGCGGGCGCGGCAATCGGGCGCCCAGCCCGGCGAGGAAGTTCCGCGCCGGGCTGGGCTCGAGCGCCATCATCGGCGAGCCGTGCGAAAGGAAAAGGCTCGGCAGACGGCGCATCGGTTCAGGCCGCGAGCTTCGCCGCGGTGCGCGCGACGCGTTCGCCGAGATAGCGGGCACCGGCAAGATCGGCTTCGCTCGGCTGGCGCGAGCCATCGCCATCGGCAATCGTGGTGGCGCCATAGGGGGCGCCGCCCTTGACCTCGTCGACGCCCATCTGGCCGGCATAGCCATAGTCGAGCCCGACGATCGTCATGCCGAAGTGGAGCAGGTTGGTGAGGACCGAGAAGAGGGTCGTTTCCTGCCCACCGTGCTGCGACGCGGTCGAGGTGAAGGCGGCGCCGACCTTGCCGTTCAGCTTGCCCTGCGCCCACACGCCGCCGGCGGTGTCCCAGAAACTCGCCATCTGGCTCGCCATGCGCCCGAAGCGCGTCGGGGTGCCGACGACGATCGCGTCGTAATTGACGAGTTCATTGGGGTCGCCGAGCAGCGGATGCGCGGTGTCGGTCTTGAAGCCCGCGGCCTTCACCACCGCTTCGGGGGCGGTCTCGGCGACACGGCGGATGTCGACTTCGGCGCCTGCCGCACGCGCCCCCTCGGCGACGGCGTCGGCCATCTGCTCGATATGCCCATAGCTCGAATAATAGAGCACCAGAACCTTAGCCATCATTACGTCCTTTCACTGGAGAAATCGGTTGGGGTGGGCCGCCGCCGGGGGAGGGGGAGGGAGGGCGGCGGCCCGAGGGGTGTCAGGCGGCCTGTTTCAGCCCGTCGATCGCGGTCGCCGCGCGGGCGATCGCCTCGCCGTCGGTCTGGTGACCGTCGGCGGCGATGACATGCACGTCGGTGATGCCGATGAAGCCGAGGATATGCCGTAAATAACCGCTCGCGAAATCGACCTGGCTGCCCAGCGGCACGCCGCCCGAAGCGAAGACGATATAGGCGCGCTTGCCCTTGAGCAGCCCCTCGGGACCGGCCTCGGTGTAGCGGAAGGTACGGCGCGCGCGCGTCACTTGATCGATCCACGCCTTCAGCGTCGCGGGGATCGCGAAATTATAGATGGGCGCGGTGATGACGATTGTGTCGGCCGCCTCGATCTCGGCGATCAGTTCTTCGGACCCGGCGAGCAGCGCCTTCTGCTCGTCGCTGCGCTCGGCTTCGTCGGTGAAGTTGGCGCCGACCCAATGTTCGGTGAGAAAGGCGGGCGGGGTGAGGCCGAGGTCGCGGCGCGTGACGGTCGCGCCATAATGCTGCTCGACGAGGCGGGCTTCGAGCTGGTCGGCGAGGCGGCGGGTGGTCGATCCCGACTGGCGGGCGCTGGCGTCGATGCGAAGAATATGGCTCATGGGAAAGCTGCCTTTCGAAAAGAGAGGGTGGGCCGCCGCCGAGGGAGGGGGAGGGCGGCGGCCCGGGGGCGTCAGAGGCTGTCGACGAGCACCAGTTCGGCGTCGTCGAGCGCCTCGACGCTGATCGTGCCGACATCGCGGAGCGCGATGCCGTCGCGCGGATCGGCATCCTCGCCGTTGACGCGGATGCGGCCCTTGGCGGCGACGAGGTAAGCGTGGCGTCCGGCCTCGAGGTCGTAGGAGACCTGCTCGCCGGCGTTCACCGTCGCCGCGGCGACGCGGGCGTTGGCGCGGATCGGGAGGGCGTCATCATCGCCCTCGATGCCGCTCGCCAGCGTCACGAACTGGCCCGAACGGTCGGCCTTGGGGAACTGGCGTGCGCCCCAGCCGGGGTTGCCGCCCTCGCGATCGGGGATGATCCAGATCTGGAACAGCGTCGTTTCCTCATCCTCGAGGTTGAATTCGCTGTGCGTCACGCCCGTCCCGGCGCTCATCACCTGAACATCGCCCGCCGCGGTGCGGCCGGCATTGCCCATGCTGTCGCGGTGGCTGATCGCGCCGGTGCGAACATAGGTGATGATTTCCATGTCGCGGTGCGGGTGCGGGGGGAAACCCGACTGCGCCGCGATGGCGTCATCGTTCCAGACGCGCAGCGCGCCCCAGCCCATCCGCTTCGGATCATGGTAGTTCGCGAACGAGAAATGGTGACGGGCGTCGAGCCAGCCATGGTCGGCGTGGCCCAGCGTGTCGAATTTGCGAATATCGATCATTGGCCTTGTCCTTTCTTTGCCGCCCGTCGGCTTGGGTGCCCGGCGGCTCATCTGTTGAGGACAAGATAGGCGCTTGGATCGTTTCGAAAATAGCGTAGATGGAAAACCATCGTTTCCAATTGAGAGGTATTCCATGGCGCTTCCCGACTATGAAGGCTGGGCCTGTTTCGTCGCCGTCGCCGATGGCGGCAGCTTCACCGCCGCTGCCGCCGCGCTCGGCCTGTCGAAGGCGAGCGTGTCGAAAGCGGTGACGCGGCTCGAAGCGTCGCTGGGCATCACCCTGCTGCACCGGAGCTCGCGCGTCGTCGCGGTGTCGACCGCGGGTGCGGGCCTGCTCGACGAGGCGCGCGCGATGGTCGCGGCGGCGACCGCAGCGACCGAGGCGGCGCGCGGCGACCGGCTCGACCTCGCTGGCCCGATCCGCCTCGCGGCGCCGATGAGCTTCGGGATCAAGGTGCTCGGCCCGCCGCTCGCGGACTTCCTCGACCAGCATCCCGCGGTCGAGATCGAAGTGCTTTTGAGCGACGCGCGCAACGACCCCGTCGCCGAGGGCATCGACCTGACGCTGCGCATCGCGCCGCTCGCCGATTCGAGCCTGCTTGCGCGCACGATCGCGCCGGTGGCGGCGTCGGTGATCGCGAGCCCCGCCTATCTTGAAAAGCATGGTGTGCCGAATCATCCGCTCGATCTCGCGGGGCACCGGCTGATCGGTTACGGCCACCGCCAGCGCGCGATGCCGCTGCACTTTCATCGCAAGGGCGAAGAGGCGACGGTGCTGCCGACCGGGCCCCTGTTCGCGAACAATGGCGATATTGCGGTCCCGCTGGTCGTCGCGGGGGTCGGGATCGCGCTCTTGCCCGACTTCATCGCCGCCGACGCGCTGGCGTCGGGCGCGGTGGTGCCGATCCTCACCGACTGGTCGCCGCCGCAGTCGCACCTGCACCTGTTGTCGCCGCCGTCGCGGCTGCGCCCGGCGCGGGTGCGGGCGCTTTCGGACCATCTGGTCGAGACACTGAAAATCTCCTGTACCGGTGCGCACGATCAATATTTGGCGCTGCATAAAGGATGAAAGGCGTCCCACCGACTGTTGCAAATAGGGCGCGACTCGCGGATTTCAGCGGGTTAAATCAAAATTAACCTTTTCCCTTCATTAGTTTCGTGGTTAATGTTCCGGCAGTCCTGCAACGGGGGGTTGGTCGGTGACATCCTTGATGGTCATGCGATCGGTTCGCGGGATTATCGTGGAAAAAGGGGTGCCCAATGCGCGTACTGCTGATCGAGGACGAGCCGACGACCGCGAAAGCGATCGATACGATGCTCACGACCGAAGGCTTCAACGTCTATACCACCGATCTGGGGGAAGAAGGCCTGGATCTGGGTAAGCTCTATGATTACGACATCATTCTGCTCGACCTGAACCTGCCCGACATGCACGGATATGACGTGCTGAAAAAGCTGCGCACCGCGAAGGTGCAGACGCCGGTGCTGATCCTGTCGGGAATTTCCGAAATGGATTCGAAGGTGCGCTCGTTTGGCTTCGGTGCCGACGATTATGTCACCAAGCCCTTCCACCGCGACGAGCTGGTCGCGCGCATCCATGCGGTCGTCCGCCGCTCGAAGGGCCACAGCCAGAGCGTCATCAAGACCGGCAAGCTCGCGGTCAATCTCGACACCAAGACGGTCGAGGTCGACACGACGCGCGTGCATCTGACCGGCAAGGAATATCAGATGCTCGAGCTGCTTAGCTTGCGCAAGGGCACGACGCTGACCAAGGAAATGTTCCTCAACCACCTCTATGGCGGCATGGACGAGCCCGAACTCAAGATCATCGACGTCTTCATCTGCAAGCTCAGGAAGAAACTGGCGCTCGCCTGCGGCGGCGAAAATTACATCGAGACGGTCTGGGGCCGCGGTTACGTCCTTCGCGACATCGACGACGAAGGCAATGAGGTGCGCCGCGTCGCCTGACGCACAGTGCTTCAACCATTACCCGAGGGAAGCCGGCGCGGAGCGATCCGCGCCGGTTTTCTTTTGGGCGCGAGTGGCCGATTTCGGCCGATAACCACCCTCGCGCATCACATTCGTTCAAGAAATTGGGCATGCTTCGCGCTTAGGCCGGTCGCATGACAAGCCTCTCTCCCGCTTCGCCGCGCCCGTTTGTGGCGCTTTCCGGTTTTCGTTTCCGCCTGTGGCCGATCCTGCTCGCCGCAGTGCTGATGCCGGCCATACTCGAGCTGGGCCGCGTCGCCGCGCGCGAACTTTATTTTGCCGGCGCGCCGCTTTGGGACGGCTATATCTCGGTTTTCCTGCTCCTCGCGATCGCGTTTCAGGCGCTGCTCGGGCTGGCCGCGATCCTCGCGATGCGCCGATTGCTGCCCGCCGCGGACCCGCATCTGCGCTGGCCGCCGGGCGCGAGCTATGCCGGGATCGCCTTTCTGATCGGGATCGGCATGGGGTTGGTGATGCTCGTGGCCGATTATTGGCCCGCGCTCGCCGCGCAGACCGCGCCGAACATGAGCTATTCGAAGGCGCCGCTCGATTCCGCCGGATATCTGCTCGGGATGATCACGACGGGGCTGGCCGAGGAGACGATCTTTCGCGGGCTGCTCGTGGGGATGCTCGTGGTGCTGGTGCCGGGGCGGCTGCGCATCGGGTCGTTCGACCTGCCCGTCGCCGCCTATCTCGTCGCGCTGATGTTCGGGGTGGCGCATTGGAAGTCGTTTACGGTCGACCCCTTTTATCAGGCGATGGCTCAACAGATTTACGCCTTTGTGTGGGGGCTGATCTATGTCTGGCTGATGGAGCGGTCGCGGAGCCTGCTCGCGCCGATCGTCGCGCACGGGATGGGGAATTTCACCGAGGTCGCGATCGTGATCGCGCTCAACGCGCTATGGGCGTGACGCACCAAGGGCGGCCGCGGAGCCGCCCTTGATTCTTTCGGGGCCGATCAGACTGCGATCGGGCGCCGGCTGGCCCTGACCGCGACATATCCGAAGAGGATCGCGGCGAGCAGGAGCGCGCCCTGCGCCGCCGCGAACGGGAGTTCGGTGCCGTTCGGTGCCAGCGCGTTGAGCGCGGGGACCTTGAGGAAGGACTGCACGACCAGCACGAAGAGATTGAGGTAGAGCGCGGCGGTGGCGCTGACCGCATAGACGGTGGCGGCGCGGCCGGCGAGCTTGCGGCCGTAATAGGCCGCGAAGGCGAAGACGAGGATTACCGTCGAGAGGATTCCCGTGCCGAGCGCAGGAGTGAAGGCGACGATCGGGAAGAGGAAGCCGGTGAGGCTGGTCAGAAGCGTGGCCCAGAGGAAGATGCCGGTGGTGCGGCGGAGAATGCGGCCGCGGGCGAAGGCGGGAAGGGCGATGAGGCCCGCACCGATGCCGATCAGGCTGATCGCGACATGGAGTGCGGTAAACTGCGGGATGGTGAGGCCGAGGATCATGGTCATTACTCCCTGTTTGGAGGGGCGGCGAGCAGGTCGCCGCCCCTCCGTTCGGTCAGCTGTTGATGAAATCGAGGAGGTCGGCGTTGAACCGGTCCTGATGGGTGACGGTCAGGCCGTGGTCGGCGCCTTCGTAGATTTTCAGCACCGCATGTTTGACGATCTTGACGGTCGAGAGCGCCGCGGCGCCGATCGGCACGATCTGGTCGTCGTCGCCGTGAAGGACGAGCGTCGGCTTGTCGAACTTCTTGAGGTCCTCGTTGAAGTCGCTTTCCGAAAAAGCGCGAATGCTGTCGAGCAGGCCTTTGAGGCCGCCGTTCATGCCCTGCCGCACGAAGTCGTCGCGCACCGCTTCGCTGACCGCCGCGCCGTCGCGGTTATAGCCGTAGAAGGGCAGGGTGAGGTCCTTGAAGAATTGCGGGCGGTTGTCGAACGTGCCCTTGCGGATGCCGTCGAAGACGTCGATCGGCAGGCCGCCGGGGTTGGCTTCGGTCTTGAGCATCAGCGGGGGGACCGCGCCGATCAGCGCGACCCTGGCGACGCGGGCGGTGCCGTGGCGGCCGATATAGCGCGTGACTTCGCCGCCGCCGGTCGAGTGGCCGACGAGGATGACATCCCTGAGGTCAAGCTGTTCGATCAGTTCGGCGAGATCGTCGGCGTACTGGTCCATATTGTTGTTTTCCCAGACCTGATCCGAGCGGCCGTGGCTGCGGCGGTCGTGGGCGATGGTGCGGAAGCCCTGGTTGGCGAAGAAGACCATCTGGGCGTCCCAGGCGTCGGCCGACAGCGGCCAGCCGTGCGAGAAGATGATCGGCTGTCCATCCTTCGGACCCCAGTCCTTGAAGAAGATGTTGGTGCCGTCCTTGGTGGTGATCGTGGTCATGTCATGGTTCCATTCGTTTCGAGAAGGGCGGGGTGTCCGTCCCGGTGAAACAACAGATAAGGCGATGCGTGCTTGATCGGGATTGGCGGACGCGACATTATCCGGGCCGATTCCGACAAAGGAGCCGCGATGCCCAGACTGACGGTGCCCGACGCAGCCAATGTGCCGCTCGTCGAGGTCGGAATGATGCTTTATCCCGACTGCCAGATCGGCATGGTCCACGGCATCACCGACCTCTTCGACGTCGCGGGGCGGTTCGCGATCGACCATGGGCGCCGCCCGATCCGCGCCAGCCACTGGCGCTTGCAGGAGGGCGGGGGCTTCGCGCGCTGTTTCGACAGCCATCCGAAAGAGCCGGCGGGCAATTCGCCCGCGGTGCTGATCGCGCCGGGAAGTCTACACAAGCTGCTCGAGGCCGACGAGGTCGCGCCCTATGCCCGCTGGCTGGTCGACCGTCACGCGCAGGGAACGGTGCTCGCGTCGAACTGCGGCGGCGCCTTCGCGCTGGCGGCGACGGGATTGCTTGCGGGCAGGCCGGCGACGACGCACTGGTTTTTCGCCGAGGAGTTCAGGGCGCGCTTTCCAGATGTGCGGCTGGAGGCCGACCGGATGGTGGTCGACGACGGTGACATCGTCACCGCGGGCGGGCTGATGGCATGGACCGATCTTGGACTTCGCATCGTCGAGCGATTGCTCGGCCCGACGGTGATGATGGAAACCGCGCGCTTCTTCCTGATCGACCCGGCGGGGCGCGAGCAGAAAAATTATGCGAGCTTTGCGCCGCGGCTGACGCATGGAGACGAAGCGGTCCTGAAAGTGCAGCACTGGTTGCAAGCGAAAGGCGCCGGACCGGTCGCGGTCGCCGAGATGGCGCGCGAAGCGGGAATGGAGGAACGCACCTTTCAGCGCCGCTTCAAGGCGGCGACGGGTATGACGCCGGTCGAATATGTCCAGCATCTGCGCGTCGGCAAGGCGCGCGAACTGCTCGAATTCACCAAGCGAACGGTTGACCAGATCGCGTGGAGCGTCGGTTACGAGGATGCGGCGGCGTTCCGCAAATTGTTTCACCGCCTGATCGGCCTGTCGCCGGGCGAATATCGCCAGCGTTTCTCGACGCCGCAGTCGCTGGCGGAGGTCGCCTGAAAATTTTTTCTCGCCCCGTGTCGATTTGACGGCGGCTCGTTCGTCGTCTGGATACGAGCCGCTGTTGGCCCGATCAAAAGGAGATGGAAAATGCGTGTGATGGTTTTCGTGAAAGCAACCGAGGACAGCGAAAAGGGCCTGCCGCCGACCGACGAAATGACCGAAATGTTCGAGGCGATGGGCAAGTTCAACGAGGAACTGGTCAACGCCGGCGTGATGGTCGACGGCGATGGGCTGAAGCCCTCGTCGGCGGGCAAGCGGATCGCCTTCGACGGTCCGAGCCGCACCGTGATCGACGGTCCCTTCGCCGAAACGCGCGAGCTCGTCGCGGGCTATTGGGTCTGGGAAGTCAAGGATATGGATGAAGCGGTCGCCTGGGCGAAACGCTGCCCCAACCCGATGCCGGGACCGAGCGAGCTCGAAATCCGCCCCTTCTATGAAATGGAGGATTTCGGCGACGCGCTGACGCCCGAACTGGCCGAGCGCGAGCAACAGCTGCGCGACAGGCTCAGCGGCCAATAATAGATGCCGGCCGCCATGCTTGCCTCCCCGGCTCCCTTGCCCGAGAAGGCAGGCATGGCGACGGACGAAACTCGCGGCCAGATCCGCGATCAGGCCCATAGGGCGATCGAGGCGATATTCCGGATCGAGCGGGCGCGGCTGATCGCCTCGCTCGCCCGGATGACGCGCGATGTCGACCGCGCGGAGGAACTGGCGCAGGAAGCGCTGCTGGTTGCGCTCACCGAATGGCCGAAGAGCGGTGTGCCCGACCGGCCGGGCGCCTGGCTGACGGCGGCGGCGAAGCGGCGCCTGATCGACGGCGTCCGGCACGACGCGATGCGCTCGCGCAAACAGGCCGAAATCGGCCGCGAACTCGACGAGGAACAGGATATGCGCGTGGAAGCCGCCGAAGCGGCGCTCGACGATCCGCTGGGCGATGAGTTGCTCGGGCTGATCTTCGCCGCCTGCCACCCCGTGATTTCGCCCGAGGCGCGCGCCGCGCTGACGCTGCGGCTCGTCGGCGGGCTGACCGTCGAGGAGATCGCGCGCGCTTTCCTGTCGAACGAGGCGACGATCGCGGCGCGGATCACGCGGGCGAAGAAGGCGATCGCCAGGGCGGGCGTCCAGTTCGAGGTGCCGCGCGGGGCCGAGCTGGCGGCGCGGCTCGGTTCGGTGCTCGAGGTCGTCTATCTGATCTTCAACGAAGGCTATGCCGCGACCGCGGGGCCTTCGCTCGTCCGCCCGCCGCTCTGCGCCGAGGCGCAGCGGCTGGCGCGGATCCTCGCCGGGCTGATGCCCGAGCAGCCCGAGGTGCTGGGATTGCTCGCGCTGCTCGAGATCCAGGCATCGCGGTTGACGGCGCGCGCCGGGCCCGACGGACGCTTCGTGCCGCTGACCGAGCAGAACCGCGCGCGCTGGGACCAGCTGCTGATCCGGCGCGGGCTGAATGCGCTGAACCGCGCCGAGGCGCTGGGCGGTGCCGGCGGACCCTATGTACTGCAGGCGGCGCTCGCGGCGTGCCATGCGCGGGCGCGCACGGCGGAGGCGACCGACTGGCGGCGTATCGCCGGGCTCTACGACCGGCTGGGACAGGTGATGCCGTCGCCCGTGATCGAACTGAACCGTGCGGTCGCGCACAGCATGGCGTTCGGCCCGGAGGCGGGGTTGCGGCTGGTCGACGAAATCGCCGATGCGGCGATACTGCGAAACTATGCCCCGCTTCCTGCCGCACGCGGCGATTTTCTGCTGCGCGCCGGTCGTCGCGGCGAGGCAAGGGCAGCGTTCGAGGCAGCCGCTGCGCTGACGGGCAATGAGCGCGAGCGCGACTTCCTGCTCGAGCGCGCGGCGGCGTGTAGCGAATGACGGACATGCGCATCGAGACCATCGGCACCGAGGGGCAGCCGCTCGTCGTGATCGACGATTTCGCGCCCGATCCCGCTGGCTTGCGCGATTTCGCAGCGGCCGCCGATTTTTCCCCGGCGCACAACCATTATCCGGGGGTGCGCGCGGCGCTTCCCGAGGCCTATCTGGCTACGCAGCTCCCGCTTATCGCCGAGGCTGCGGCGGCGGCCTTCGAACGGCGAGGGGCGCTGCGCGTCGTCGATGCGAGCTTTTCGATCGTGTCGACCCCGCCCGCCGCGCTAACGATCCCGCAGCGCCTGCCGCATGTCGATGCCTTCACCGAGGACCGCATCGCGCTGGTCCATTATCTGTCGATCGAGGACGGCGACGGGACCGCCTTCTTCCGCCATCGTGCGACGGGATTCGAGACGGTGACCGAGGAGCGGCGCGACCTCTTCTTTCGCCACCTCGACACCGAGATGCGCCATGGCGGGGTTCCGCCGCCCGGCTATATGCTGGGCGATACGCCGTTGTTCGAACGCATCCGGGCAGAGCCGGCGCGTTACAATCGCGCGCTGCTCTATCGCAGCTGGAACCTGCACAGCGGCGCGATTTCGGCCGCCAACCCGCTGCCGGCCGATCCGGCCCAAGGGCGGTTGACGGTGACCGCCTTTCTGTCGATCGATTGACGACGCCCGCCGCAGATTTCTAACGGTCTTTCGCCGAAAATCGGCCGCTGTTCCGGAACGGGACAACGGCTTGCCGCACTTCGGTGTAAGGCGGGCGACCAACGGCCTATGGGCGCCGGCGCTTTCCTCTTCGAATATGGGACAAACTCTTGGCCTTTCCAATCCGCACCCTGTTTTCCGCCGCGCTTGCCGCGACCGCGCTGACGATTCCTGCGCTCGCGCAGAGCAAGTCGATCACCGGCATCGACGCGTTACGCGAATGGAATCTTGTCGTGCTCGGCAATCTCGAATCCTCGTCCGAGGTCGAGGGGCGTACCTTCGTCGGCGGCAATCTGGGCGGCAATTCGTCGAATTACGGCATCCGCGCCACAACCTCGCCGAACGGCCAGCCGGGGCTGACCGTCGTTGGCAACGTCACGGGTAGCCACAAGAATCTGAACAACGGGTCGGGCGCGGTCGTCGGGGGCAATGTGACGAGCGGCTTCAACCTCAACGGTCCGAACCAGACGGTGAAGGTTGGCGGGACGATCAGCAACACCAACGTCAACCAGAACAGCGTCCTGGCTAACCTCGACCGGAGCAACCCGGCGTTCGGCCTGGGTTTGCAGCAGCAGAAAGCCGACCTCAAGAGCAGCCTCGGCAGCCTGTCGTTCGACATGGGCACGCTGACGGCGAACAGCCAGATGACGGCGCAGGGTAACCGCGGCATTTTCAACGCGCAGCCGAACGCGCAGGGGCTCGCCGTGTTCAACATCACCGCCGCTGACCTCGACAAGGTCGGCGAGATCCAGTTCAACCTGGGCGGCGCCGACACCGCGATCGTCAACGTCAGCGGCCGGTCGGTCAATCTCAACGACAATTTCCTCGGCGGCACCAACAATCTTGGCGAACGGGTGATCTGGAACTTTCCCGATGCCGAGGAACTGAAGCTGACCACCGCCTGGGGCGGGTCGGTGCTCGCGCCGCTCGCCGATGCCGAGACGCGCAATTATATTCAGGGGTCGGGGGTGTTCGGAAACCTCAAGCAGAATGGCGAGATGCACGTCGGTATCTTCAAGGGCGGCTATGTGACCCCGCCGTCGGGCGGCACATCGACCGGTGGCGACAGCTCGACCGGGGGCGGGGCGTCCGGGGGCGGGGGATCGACCGGCGGGGCAGTGCCGGTGCCCGAGCCGGGTATGTTCGGCCTGTTCGGGCTGGGGGTCGCGGGGCTGATCCTGTGGCGCCGCCGCCGCGCCAGCCGGGACAACGGATAACCGTCAAGTCGTTTGTCGATTCGAACGCGCCGCTCGTCGAAGGGGAAGACGGGCGAACGCGCGCTATATGGCAATGAAATAATATATCTTTTTCGGGACTCGCGGCGGTTTGGCGCGACGGTCCGATTACACATGTTCGCCCAAAAGGAGATGCGTCGCCGACCCAATTTCGCCCCGGCGGCGGTCATGGCCGAACAGGCCGATGCGACCGCCCCCTTCGTTTCCCCCACCGAAGGCTCTCCCCATGAAATTCCCCTCTGCCGCCAGCGGCCCAAAGGACAGCGATTGCGACTGTCTGCCGCGCCCCGAAACCCCCGCCAAAGCGCGTATCCTGACGCCTTTCCTGCTGCGTTATCGCGATGCCTGGTTCGGGATGGAGAAGCGCGTGGCGTTCGAGGCCGAGGATGTCGCCGCGGCGCTGGCGATGATGGAGCGCGAGCCGATCGGCGAATGGGCCGAACTGTCGAGCGGCGATGAGGTGATTTGCCGCCGTGGGCATGAGCCGGGCGGGGCGGCCGATTATTGGGTCGTCGACTAGAAATCCCACCCGCTTCAATCGAGCGCCTTTCCCATGCGGACGAGCGGCACGGCGACGCCGCCCGGGCCGGGCGCCGCAACCTGTTCGATGGGGGTGTAGCCGCAGGCGCGGTAGAGCGGCTCGCCCGACAGCGTCGCCATCATTTCGGCGCGGCGGAAGCCTGCGGCGCGCGCCGCATCCTCGCACAGCGCCATCACCAGCCGCCCGACGCCGCGGCGGGCGAAATCGGGGTGGGTGTACATGGCGCGGATGCGCGCCGCGTCGGTGGCGGGGTCGAGCGGGGCGGGGTCGCGGAGATCGGCGCTGTGGTCGCCGCCATAGAGCGTCGCGCGGTGCGACCAGCCGCCGCAACCCGCGATCCGGCCGTCTTCCTCGACGATGAAATAGGTGCCGTCGGCGATCAGCTGGGTGTCGAGGCCCATCACCGCATGGCTCGCGGCGATCTGTTCGGGGCTGAGAAAGCCCTTTTGCAGTTCGGCGATGGCGAGCGCCATCACGGCGCGCAGCGCTTCGAGGTCGGCGGGGGTGGCGATACGGTGAGTGAAGGGGCGGGGCGTAAACATGACCCGGCCATGACGCGCCGCCGGGCCCGGCGTCAACCGCCGTGGGCCGCCGCGATCGCCGCTTCTTTTTCGGCGCGGAGCTTTTCGGTGTGGAGCAGCTTGTCGGCCATCGCCTGCCAAGCGGCGGCGGCGCGCAAATTGCGGTCGCGGACCTGCGTCAGCGCCGAGGCCTCGGCCTCCGCGGTGCATTTTTCGGCCTGTGCGACATAGAATTCGATCGTGGCCGACATGGCTGCTTCCTTAAGGTTGGTGGCGGTCGATCAATCGACCATATCGGCGATGATACGCCGGAGCTCGCGGCGCGACAGCGTCGGGCGGCGGCGGCGCGGCGGGGTCGCCGTCTGCGCCTTGCCGGCCAGCGACAGCGCGGGCAGAGCGGGGAAAATCGAATTATTGTTTTGAAATATAGTCATCATTTTTATCTTTATATTGCAGTGTTTTGCTTGTTGGAAGCCGGCGCGGTTCGCCGGGCTTCTTCGTTCAGAGCCCGCGCCTCTTGCGCTGGCTCGGGGCGACCGGCCCGCCCCCGCGTTCGCGGTAGACGAGGCGGCCCTTGGTCAGGTCATAGGGCGTCATTTCGACGCGCACGGCGTCGCCGACGACCGACCGGATGCGGAAACGCCGCATCCGGCCTGCCGTATAGACGATCACCCGATGGCCATTTTCGAGTATGACGCCGAAGCGCCCGTCGGGCAGGATCTCGTCGATCTGCCCCTCGAAGGTCATCAGCTCCTCTTTGGCCAATAATCAGGCCGACTGGAGGTTGATCGCCGAGACCTTGCCATTGCGGCCGGTTTCGAGTTCGTAGGAGACGCGCTGCTCCTTGTTGAGCGTGTCCATGCCCGCCGCCTGAACCGCGGTGATGTGGACGAAGCTGTCGCCCGAGCCGTCTTCATTTTCGATGAAGCCATAGCCCTTGTCAGCGTTGAAGAATTTTACGGTGCCGATCGGCATGAGGTGTTTCCTTTCACGAGAAACGGGAATCCACCGGCAAAAGCACCGGCGGAGCTGGTAGCATGTGAAGGGAAGATAGTGCCCCGAAGGGCCGTAAATTTCCGTCGCAGGCGACGATAGCTTCGCGAATATGGCGGTTTTGCTTGAAAAGTCAAGGTTTGGCGATTTTGCCGCGCGTCGTGCCCGAAATTCCGGACGGCGCGTCGTGCGACGGGCGTGCGCCGCTTTTCCTCCCTTCGTGCTTCCCGGCGAAAGCCGGGATCCGTGCGGCAGACGCTGCCGCGGCGTTATTTATCGCTGGGCCCCGACTTGCGTCGGGGTGCACATCGGCCTCAACCGCTCGCACTTTGCCGCGCCTGTTTGCCCTCGGGCGCCGGATCGTTCGCGGGTTCGGGGAGGGCGAAGAAGGCGCGGCGGGCGGCTTCGCCGGCGATGCGCAGGGGGGCGGCCTCGGCGTCGCGGAGCACTTCGTAGCGTTCGAGTTCGTCGTCGGCGAGCGCGCGGGCATAGGCGGGGTCGCCGAACTGGCCCTCCTCATGGCCGTAAAAACCGTCGGGCGGCGGGAAGTCGGTGCGCCAGTCGCCGGCGCGGTCGTCGAACCAGACGGTCATCGCGGCGGCCGCCTCTTCGGGGGTTTCGGCACCTTCGGGCTCTTCGCCAAAATCGGCGGAAATCTGCGCAACTTCATTCGCGATTTCGCTGTCCTGCCACAGCGCGGCGAGCGGATTGGCGTTGTTGTCGCGGCCGGCGAGCCAGAGCGCGAGGGCGGCGGCGATCCCGTTGGCGCGGCCCTCGGCGTCCCCGTTTTCGCTGTCGGCGCCGTCCGGCGCCATGGCCCCGGCCGCGTCGAAGAGGGCGAGGAAGCCCGGCCAGTCGCCGGCGATGACCTGCGCGAGCATTTCTTCGCCCGGCCATTCTCCTTTTTTGGGGGCGCGCGTTTCGACCATGCGGTCGAGCCGCGCGAGCATCGCGAGGCCGAGGCGGCTGTCGATGCGGCGGCGTTTATAAAGGCTGCGGTCCTCCTCGCGCATCACGGTGGTCATCTCGTCATGCCCCCAGATCGCGCGGTCGAGCAGTTCGTCGACGAGCCGTCCGCGCGCGATCAGCAGCGCCGCGGCGCAGCCGAGCCGGAACGCCGCGCCCTCGGGCCGCTGTTTGAGCTGATAGACGGCGGCGGGCGACATGCAGACCTTCGCCGCCGAAATCTTCACCGACCCGTTGGTGGCGAAGGCTTCGAGAAATTCGCGCTGGAGTTTGGGTGTCCAGTGGTAGCTGCCGGGGGCGGGGATATGCGCGGGATCGTGCGGGGAGTCGTCCATCGATTCGTCCTTTCGGTTGGGTGGAACCGCACGAGCGAACCATATGGGTGAAATGTAGGAAAGCGATTTGTTGATATGCCGCAGTAGTCGGCGGGGGAAATTGGTGCTTGCAGATATTGGGAATAGCTGCATCCTTCCAAGTAACGGGAGGATGATATGCGAATTTCGTCGATCAAGATCGAGAACTTTTTGCCGATAAAGCGCTTTGAGGTGGAAGGTCTATCGGACCTCGTCGTTATTGCAGGCCCGAATGGGGTTGGGAAAACTCGCTTAGTTAACAGGATTCTCGCGGCTTTCCAAGGAAGCGGAGAAAATATTGACTTAGTAATAGAGGCTACATCTCAGGAAGAAATTGATATTTTTGGGAAAAGATCAATTTCAACGTTGGAGAATGGTATAGATTCTATAAGAGGTGTGTTGAGAACTAACAAATCTAGAAGGAATTTTAAAAGCGGGATTCTCTATTTTGAAAGCGGTAGATCAATCCAGAATGTGAATGCGCTATCATTCCAATTTGATTTTGAAGATCCTTATATGGAGTCTATAAAATGGGACTTGCCGATGAAGGGATTGGCTGGTCGCTGGCAAGATACGCAACACGCCATTTTCAAGAAAATACAGAGTCAGAAAACTGCAATTGCGAATAAGGCCATAGAGTTGAGAAATCAGGGGCATGGCTCTATGAATCTCCAATTCTCTGACCCCTTGGAACCATTCCGTGATGCTTTTTTTAAACTTCTCGGTCCCAAAAGATTGATTCGAGCTGACTTATCTTCTCAGCATTTGATGTATGAAGAGGACGGAGAGGAGAGACGGATTGATACACTTAGCAGTGGAGAAAGGGAGGTTCTCAATATAACCTTCGACTTTCTATTAAGAAATCCGAGCGATTGTATAGTTTTTTTTGATGAGCCTGAGGTGCATCTTCATCCTGAGTTGCTCATAAAGATGGTTTCTACGTTGAGGTCCATCGGAAAAAATAATCAATTTTTCTTCTTTTCTCATTCGCCTGATCTGGTCAGCAGCTCATTGGAGGACAGTGTAATATTTCTCACTCCCCGGAAGGCGGAAGATCAAAATCAGGCGATCCTTGTTAAGCCGGGGGATGATGCGACGCGTGCCATGCACCAACTCGGGCATTCTGTTGGCGTACTCTCGCTTGGGCGCAAAATTGTTGTGATCGAAGGAAATGATGCGAGCTTGGATAAGCGAACCTATTCTCAAATATTGGCGAACCGATTTCCTGAGTTGGTTCTGGTCCCAGGCGGGGGGCGTCGGACCGTTGAGAATTTTGGAAATTTGGTAACTGGCGTTCTCGATAAGGCAGTTTGGGGCGTCGAGTTTTTCATGCTCACCGATCGTGATTCTGGGATTGCAAACACGGGATCGCCAAATTCTCGCCAGCTCCCACGTTATCATTTGGAGAACTATTTTCTTGATGCAGGGGTTTTGGCCTCATGCTTCGAAGCGATCGAAGATAAAGATTCGTGGCTACGCAATGTCGATGAAATTGAGAAATTCCTTTCAGCGACGGCGCTCGAAAAGCTGGGTTATGCTGTAGCTCTAAAAGTTTCGCATGAGGTGCGTCAGCAGTGCGGGAATGTGAGCATAATGCCTAGTGGCGTTCATGGGCTCGGTAAAAGCGATTTGATAGATGCTCTAGTTTCAAAAGCGCTGTCGGAGCGTAATCGAAATCAAGAGTTTCTGGATCCCGAAAAAGTGAAGACTCTGACGTCGGATACTTACGACAAATTTTCGGACCTCGTCCACAGCCAGAACTTGGTTTGGAAAGACGATATACCCGGCAAGCCGATCCTTGCCGTTTTTTGCGGCAAATCAGGGCTCAACGTGGGGCGTCTCAAGAACCTATACATGAAAGCGGCGGACGAAAGCAGTAGCGACACATTCTCCGATATTATCGAGATTTTCGGAGGTTTCGCGCAAGCGTCGGCCCTTCCCATAAGCGTTCCCTTCGAATGAGAACTTAAGCCCCGTTAGCCGCTGACAAAATCGCCCGCACGCTCGCCGTCGCGACGTCGGTATCCAGCCCGCAGCCGAACAGGCTTTTCCCGTCCGCCGTCCTGCACTCGACATAGGCCGCGGCCTGCACATTGCTGCCCTGGCCGATCGCATGCTCGCTATAGTCGACGATGTCCATCAGCGGACCTCCTGACTCGGCGAGCGCGGCGATGACGCTCGACATCAGGCCGTTGCCGCGGCCGCTGACGCTGCGGGGGGTGCCGTCGATGGTGAGCTTGCCGGCGAAGATGCGGTCGGCGCCCGAGTGGGTTTCGGACCAGTCGACGAGCTGGAAGCGTTTGGCTTCGGTCGCCAGATACTGGCCCTCGAACGCGTGCCAGATATCCTCGGCGCCGAGTTCGCGGCTCGTCTGGTCGGCGAGCGCCTGGACGACATGGCTGAAGCTCGCCTGCATCTTCTTGGGCAGTTTCAGGCCCTTGTCCTGTTCGAGCACCCATGCGACGCCGCCCTTGCCCGACTGGCTGTTGACGCGGATCACCGCTTCATAGCTGCGGCCGAGGTCGGCGGGGTCGATGGGCAGATAGGGGACTTCCCAGCGCTCGTCATTCTGGCGTTCGCGCGCGGCGAAGCCCTTCTTGATCGCGTCCTGGTGGCTGCCCGAAAAGGCGGTGTAGACGAGCTCGCCGCCATAGGGGTGGCGCGGGTGGACGGGCAGGTTGTTGCAATATTCGACCGTCTGGATGACCTCGTCGATGTTCGAGAAGTCGAGCTGCGGGTCGACGCCCTGCGTGTACATGTTGAGCGCGATCGTGACGAGGCAGGTGTTGCCGGTGCGCTCGCCATTGCCGAACAGGCAGCCCTCGACGCGGTCGGCGCCCGCGAGCAGGCCGAGCTCGGCCGCCGCGACGCCGGTGCCGCGGTCGTTGTGGGTGTGCAGGCTGATGATCGCGCGGTCGCGATTGGGGAGGTTCTTGCAGAAATATTCGATCTGGTCGGCGTAGATGTTCGCCGTCGACGCCTCGACCGTTGCGGGGAGGTTGAGGATGATCGGCTTGTCGGCGGTGGGCTGGAGGATGTCCATCACCGCTTCGCAGCAGGCGATGCTGAAATCGAGCTCGGCGGTCGAGAAGGTTTCGGGGCTGTATTCGAAGCGCCAGTCGGTGCCGGGCAGGCGCGCGGCATTGTCGCGGAGCTGCTTCGCGCCCTCGATCGCGATGCCCTTGATCTCGTCCATCTCCATGCCGAAGACGATCTTGCGCCACGCGGGGCTGACCGCGTTATAGACGTGAACGATCGCGGTTTTCGCGCCTTCGAGGCTGTCGAAGCTGGTGCGGATGAGGTCGGCGCGGCTTTGGGTCAGCACCTGCGGCGTGACATCGGCGGGGATACGGCCCGAGCGGACGAGGTTCTGGATATAGTCGAAGTCGGTCGCGCCGCTGGCGGGGAAACCGACCTCGATCTCCTTGAACCCGCTCTTGACGAGCAGGTCGAAGAAGCGGGTCTTTTTCTCGGCATCCATCGGGTCGATCAGCGACTGGTTGCCGTCGCGGAGGTCGGTCGAGAGCCAGATCGGCGCCTTGGTGGTGACGCGGGAGGGCCATTCGCGGTTGCTCAAGGGAACCTGCGGAAAGGCCGAATATTTCGCGGACGGATCGCGGAGCATGGTCATGATGAGGTAACTTCTTCTGGTGGTTGCGTCGGTGTCGGTCGGACCCTTGAGCGGGTGGCCGCGACTAGCGCGCAGCCAGTGTCACGCCCAAGGGCGTGTAAGTCGCAGAAGAAGGAGGGCGTTGCCGCGCATGGGCGCCCTAGTGATGCAAAATGTCGCCGGATGCAAGGGGGGAATGCGAAAATTGCGTGGGCTGGGAGCCTAACCCGTCACCCACTCGACCTTCGGGTCGGTGAAATCGACGACGTCGGCGAGTTCGCGGACGTTCGGATAGCCATAGCCGACGAGGTTGATGAAGGTCTGGATGTTGAGCGCGAGCGGGGCGCGCTTGAGCGGCACGGGGCTGCGGTGGTTCGAGAAATTATTGTTGCAATAGATGAGGATGGAGCGGTTCGGGTCGGCGCCGATCACCGCGGCTAGGCTCTCGGCGGTGAAGTCGGTGAGGGGGAGGTTGACCGCGCCCTTGATGTGGCCGCGCTGGAAGGCGTCCTTCGAGCGCGCGTCGAGGAGGAGGGTGCCGGGCTTCGCGGCCGCGGCCTTGAAGGCGTCGAAGGCGATCAGGCGCTGCGCGCGTTCGGGGGCGACGCTGGCGGTGAGCGCCGCAAAGCCGGGATAGTCGATCTGGGGATTGGGCGTTGCGGCATTCTGGGCGAAGGCGGGCGTGGCCGTGAGGGCGAGAGCGAGAAGCAGCGTGCGCATGGTGATCCTCCCTTGAATGCGTAGGAAGCTAGGCCGCGCTTGCTGGCTCTGCGATGAACCGAAAATGTCGCCGGGCCACGAAGAGACCCGCGGCCCGGCGTAGTGCAGGGGATGGTTGCGGAGCGGGCCTCAGGCGGCTTCGCTCTCGTCGTCCTCGTCCCAGGGTTCGTAGACCTCGTCCTCGATCAGATTGTCGGCCGCGTGGACGCGCACGCCGACGACCCAGTCCTCGAGCGGGCCTTCCCAGCCGGCCTCGACCTCGCTCAGCGCCTCGGCGGCGTCGGCTGGACGGTCGCCGACGAGGTCGAAATCCTGCACGCCGTCGTCGGGCGGGGTGATGTAGACATGGGGGTCGAGCCGGACGTTGGTCCAGCCCGCGGTGGGGGCAAGACCCTCGACTTCGACGATCAGCAGCGGATTTTCCTCGTCGCCGTCGATCGCGGCGTTCACTTCGACGATTTCGCGGACCAGTTCGCTCATCACATGGGCTCCTTGCGCGCAAAGGGGCGGGACCATGCCGGTCCCGCCCCCTGATACGCGGCGCGTGTGACAGATTGGGTGCGCGCTTACTGCTTTTCGAAGGCGGCGTGGATTTCGAGTTCGACTTCGTCGCTGACCATCGGAATGCCCATCGAGACGCCGAAATCGCTGCGCTTGATCGTGGTTTCGGCCTCGAAGCCGACGGTTTCCTTCTTGTTCATGCCGACGCCCGCGCCGTGGAAATCGACGTCGAGGGTGACGGGCTTGGTCACGCCGTTGAGCGTGAGGTTGCCGGTGACCTTGGCTTCGTCGCCGTCGGCATCGACGACGACGCTGGTCGAGACGAATTTGGCGTCGGCGGGGTTGGCGCCGAAGAAGTCGGCCTTGCCGCCGTCCTTGCCGGGGCGGAGGAGGTGGCTGGTAAGGCCGGCGCTGGCGGTGGTGACCTTCGACACCGGAATCGTCACATCGACCTTGGCCGCGGCGGGGTTGGCGGGGTCGATGACGAGCGTGCCGGTCACGTCGCCGAAGATGCCGCTATATTTGCTGAAGCCGAGGTGATCGACTTCCCACACGACCATCGTGTGGCCGGGATCGGCGGCATAGGTGCCCGCGGTGACGCGCGATTTGTCGGGCGCGCCGGGGGCGGAGCCGCCCTGGGCGACGACGATCGGGGCGGCGACGGCGGCGATAAGGGCGATGGCGGCGAGGGGGGCAATGCGGCGCATGAACGATCTCCTGCTGGGACGGCGGAAGCTAGGCGAGGGCGAGGGACGGCGTCAATAAGCGGCGGAGAAACACAAGGTTTCGATTTGCGTCGCGGCGCGCGCGTCGTCGCAAGACGCTTGTGCTGTGCCGCTTTTCATGCTGCTACCCCAGAAGGCACGAAGGCTGGGGGGCCTGACGGCATGGATAGCGTGTTTGCCCGGGACGCGGGCGAGGTCGGAAATGCCTTTCTGGCGGCGCCGTTCGAGGCGGAGGGCTGGGACGCGGCGTTGCGCCTGCTCGCGCAGCGGACGCGATCGTCACGCGCGCAGTTGCTGGGGCTCGGCGACGCGGCGACGCTGTTCAACTTCATGCCCGACATCGACGCCGCCTATCAGCGCGAATTCCTGGAAATCGAGGGCTGGCGGCCCGAGGTCAACTGGCGCGTCGCGGCGAGCGGGCGGCCGCTCGAGATCGTGAGCGAGGCCGACTACGACATCGTGCGCGAACATGGCAGCAGCGACGATTATGAAGGACATGTCCGCCGCTGGGACGGCGTCCACGGCTGTCAGACGGTGCTCGTCGAGGGCGAGGGCCTGCTCGTCGGGCTGGCCGCGCTGCGCTCCGAACGCGATGGCCGGACTACCGCGCGCGACCGCGACCTGTTCGCGGCGGGCGCCGCGCACGCGCTCGCGGCGGTGCGGATGCAGCAGGCCATGGCGCAGCGCGGCGCCGAGATGACGGTCGGCGCGTTCGACGCGATCGGGGTCGCGGCCTTTCTGATCGACCGGCGCGGCGTCGTCGCCGCGCTGTCGGGAGCGGCCGAGGCGATCGTCGGTGCCGGCGGAGGGCTGTGCCTGCGCCGCGGCCGGCTTGGCGCGGCGCGGCGCGACACCGATGCGTTGGTGCAGGCCGCGCTCGGCCGGGCGCTCGCCGGCGAGACGATGCAGCAATATTGGATCGAAGCGCCGCGCAAGGGCGAGGTCGGGAGCGGCGCGGATTTGCTGTGCGAAATGTTCCGCCTGCCCCAGCGCGACTGGGATTTGGGCTTTCACCCGCGCGTGCTGGTCGTCGCGCGGCTGGCGAAGGATATCCCCGCGATGCGAACGGGGCCGCTGCGCGCGGCGCTGGGCCTGACCGTCGCCGAAGCCGAGATCGCACTACGGCTGGCAAACGGCGAGGCGCGCGAGGCGATTGCGGCGGATCGCGCAACGAGCGCGCAGACGCTGGCGACGCAGATCAAGTCGATCCTGCGCAAGAGCGAGGTCGGGCGCGAAGCCGAACTGACGGCGCTGGTGAATCGCTTGATGCGGTGAGGAATGTCTGGCGGGCGGGAAAGGATATCGACGGCGGGTCGCTGGCCGCCGATACCCCCCCGCCGGACGTTGTCGCAAGGACGACCGCGCCCGGTTTCGATTGCCCCCCACACAATCAGGGCCCCGAGACGGCGCGGTATCAGTGATTTAGGAAGAGAGCATACCCCGCGCGGGGTATATGCGACGAGCCGAGTTTGCGTCGGCGCGCGCGCCGCGCCGTCCGTCAAGGCGCGCGGCGTGCCTCGAACCAGTCGCGCAGCGCCGCGGCGGCGCAGCCGGTGAAGCCGTAGCTGCCGACGGGCGAGCAGCTGTTCGGGCGGCTCGCGCGCGCGACATTTTCATAGCCCTCAACCTTGGAGGCCCAGCTGCCGCCGCCGACGGCCTCTTCCTCCTTCAGCTCCTCGCGGAGTTCCTTGGGCACGCGGTAGCGTTCGGCTTCGGGCCGCTGCGCACAGACGACGATCTCGCCCTCCTGCGCTTCGGGGCAGGGTTCGTCGCCATAGGTATAGAGTATCGAGGTGCGCTCGGGCGGCGTGCTCGACTGTGCGAGGCTGCCGTCATCCTCTTGCGCGAGCGCCGGCGCGGCGAGCGCGAGCGCCGCGAGGAGGGGGAGGAGGCCGGCTTTTTTCTTCGTCACAATCGCATTCCCAGACCCGGTCCCCGCATCGCAGATGACGCGCCGCAGATGAACCTAAGCCGAACTGCTGCCGTAACCCTTTGCGCTTTCGGCGCGAACTGGGTGGCGACGGAGGCCGGCGCAGGGCCGATGCCTTCCAGATGGAGATTGCCCATGAAAAACCAAGTCTTTTTCGCGCTGCTCGCCGCGGTGCTGGCGCCGCTGTCGGTCGCGGCGTTCACGCCGCAGGCCTATGCCAAGCCGGTTTATGTCGGTGTTGACGGTGGCAACATCGCGGTGAGCGGCTATGATGCGGTGAGCTATTTCGAAGAGGACGGCGTGCCGGTGAAGGGCGACGCGGCCTTTGCCGTCGAGCATGACGGGGCGGTCTATCATTTCGCGAGCGCCGAACATGCGGCGAAATTCCGGGCCGATCCGACGGCGTTCATGCCGCAATATGGCGGTCATTGCGCGTGGGCGATGTCGCGCGGCTATCTCGCACCCGGCGATCCGCTCGCCTATGCGATCGTCGACGGCAAGCTTTACCTGAACTTCAATCAGGAGGTGAAGGCGAAGTGGGACAAGGACCGCCCCGGCTATATCGCGTCGGCCGAGAAGAATTGGGCGGTCATACCCGACGACGCCAAATTCGGCGAATGAGGCCGGCCGGAGCCGGGGACGGCCTTTCGTTCCCCGGTTCCCGTCCGCGAACGAAAAAATTTCGATTATGCGACACGGCCTTATCGCCCTGCCGTGCACCAAGCTCGACGACCTGCGCAACTTTCGACCAGCCCACGAGTATTCATGTCCCAGAAAGGGCCACGTCAAGGGGCGGGCCCGAGCTGCGGGGGCAGCTGGTTCAATTGAAGGAGTAGGGTATGGGTGCCGTTTCGAAGAGTTCAGGCGCGATGCTGATGCTGGCGATGCTCGCCGCACCGGCGACGGTCAGCCTGACGGCGCAGGCGCAAGAACAGGCGCCGGAGCAGGCGCAAGAGACGAATGGCGAAGTCATGACGACCGTTTACGGTCAGCTGCCTTCGCCCGACCAGATGACCAAGGGACCCAAGGTCGAAGGCATCATCTCGGCGCGCAGCGACGGCCGGATCCAGGTTACGACCGCGGACGGCAACAACACGGCGATCTCGATCGCCGAATATACCAAGATCAAGAGCAGCGGCGGCTTCCTCGGCCTCGACCGCGACAAGCTCGCGGCGAATTCGCTGCTTAACGGCCTGCCGGTCAGCGTCGACACCCTGCAGTGGGACGGCGGACTGGTGGCGAACGAGGTCAGCCTCAAGAGCAAGGATCTGCGCACCGCGTCGATGATCCACACCGGCACCGACCAGCGCTTTGCCGAACAGACGGCGGCGACCGAGGCGCTGCGCGGCCGCGTCGGCGACATCGACCAGTATAATGTCAAGGCCACGACCAACGTGAACTTCGACACCGGCAAGGCCGTGTTGTCTGAACAGGCGAAGGCTGATCTGTGCAACGCGGCGAACCAGGCCGAGGGCATGGACAATGCGCTGCTGCTCGTCGTCGGCTACACCGATTCGACCGGCAGCCAGGAGCTCAACCAGGAGCTCAGCGAAAAGCGCGCCGGCCGCGTGGTCAACCATCTGCAGCAGGCCTGCGGCTGGAAGCCCTATCGCATGCTGAGCCCGACGGGCATGGCCGAAGCCGACCCGGCGGCGGACAACTCCACCCCCGAAGGCAAGGCGCAGAACCGCCGCGTCGCGGTGAACATCCTGGTCAGCAAGGGCCTCGATGGCATGTAAGCCTTGATGGCAAACAAGATATGCGGGGCGGGCCTTTGGCTCGCCCCGTTTTTTTTTGGGCTTCAGTCCGCAAGAATATCGAGCGACGCGCCGATCGCGTCCCAGACCTGCGCCAGTTCGTCCGCAGCAATGCAATAGGGCGGCATGACGTAGAGCGTGTTGCCGAGCGGGCGGAGCAGGATGCCGCGGTTGCGATAAAAAGCGATCAGGCGCGGGGCGAGATTCGAGAGATAGCCCGCGTCGGGAACGGCGATGTCGAGCGCGGCGATCGTGCCGAGGCGGCGCGGGTTTTGGACGCGCGGGTCGTGCGAGAGCAAAGAGAGATGCGCGGCCTGTGCGTCGGCGAGCGTGTCGATACGCTGCTGTACCGGCTCGTCGCGCCAGATTTCGAGATTGGCGTTCGCGGCGGCGCAGGCGATCGGGTTCGCGGTGTAACTGCTCGAATGATAGAAGGTCTTCGCGCGGTCGGTCGAATAATGCGCTGCGAAGATCGGCTCGATGCAGAGGGTGACCGCGAGTGGCAGGCTGCCGCCGGTCAGGCCTTTCGACAGGCAGACGATGTCGGGGATCACGCCCGCTTGATCGCAGGCGGAGCGCGTGCCGGTGCGGCCCCAGCCGGTCATCACCTCGTCGGCAATGAACAGGACATTGTGGCGTGCGCAGATCGCACGCATCTCGGCGAGCACCCATGCGGGATAGATGAGCATGCCGCCGGCGCCGAGGATGAGCGGTTCGACGATGAAGGCGGCCGGCTTTTGGGCGCACGCCGCTTCGAGCGCGTCGAGTGTCGCTTGCTCAAGCCCCTCGTGCGGGAAGGGGATGGTGTCGACGTCGAACAGCAAAGGCTGCCAGGCGCGGTTGTAGACGCCGCGTTCGCCGACCGACATCGTGCCGATCGTGTCGCCATGATAGCTGTGTTCGAGGACGAGGATGCGGCTGCGCGGCTCGCCGATATTATACCAGTATCCGAGCGCCATTTTGAGCGCGACCTCGACGCTGGTCGAGCCCGAGTCCGAAAAGAAGACGCGCGTGAGCGGGTCGGGGGTGATCCGGATCAGCTCGGCGGCGAGCGTCTCGGCGGGTTCGTGCGTCCAGCCGGCGAAGATGAGCTGGTCGAGCTTTTCGGTCTGGGCGCGGATCGCGGCCATGATGCGCGGGTGGGCGTGTCCGTGGGTGGTGACCCACCATGACGAGATGGCGTCGATCCAGCTATTGCCGTTGGCGGCGTAGAGCTTTGCATCTTTGGCGTGCGAAATCAGCGGGATGGGGTCGCCGAGGCCGTGCTGGGTGAAGGGGTGCCAGACGGGGGATCGTTGGATTTCGGTCATTTCTTCTTGTCCGTTGTGATCCCCGGCGAAAGCCGGGGCCATGGAGACGTTGCATTGGCCCCGGCTTTCGCCGGGGATCACGAGATGGTTAGCTGAAGTCGGCGAGGTCGAAGTTTGCTTTGAACGCCTCCGCCAGCGTTTCGCTGTTCAGCGGATCGACGATCGGCAGGCGGCCGAGGCGGCGCACCCCGCCGATTTCGGCGATGATCGCCTCGCTGTCTTCGACCGCGTCGCCGAGGAAGGCGAGGCCGTGGATCGGGACTTCGCGCGCGCGAAGCGCCTCGATCGTCAGCAGGCTGTGGTTGATCGTGCCGAGCGCGGTGCGCGCGCAGACGATCACCGGGACCTGCCAGCGCGCGAACAGGTCGGCGTAGAGGGTGGTGCGCGTGACGGGGACGAGCGCGCCGCCGGCGCCCTCGACGATCAGGTCGCCGGGGGGCGGCGCGAGTGTTTCGAGGTTTATGTTAACGCCGTCAATTTCGGCGGCGATATGCGGCGAGGCGGGAGTGACGAGGCGGTAGGCTTCGGGGTGGACCGGCACGCCGGCGAGGCGCGCGACGGCCTCGCTGTCGGTTTCCTCTTCGAGCCCCGACTGGATCGGTTTCCAGTAGGGCGCGCCGGTCGCCTGCGTCAAAGCGGCGGAAAAGATGGTTTTTCCGATGCCGGTGTCGGTGCCGGTAACGACGAAGCGCGTCATGCCGCGGCCATCGCATGCGCCAGCGCGTCGGCCATGTCGTCGATGTTATCTTCGTCAACATTGAGCGTGATCGCGATGCGCAGCCGTGCGGTGCCCTCGGCCACCGTCGGCGGGCGGATGCCGCGGATGTCGAAGCCCGCGTCGCGGAGGCTGCCCGCGATGCGCATCGTGCGCTCGTTATCGCCGATGATTACGGGCAGGATCTGGGTGCCGCTGGCGGGGATGCCGAGCGGAACGAGGCGCTCGGCGGCGTGGCGGACGAGGGCGTGGAGGCGCGCCTGCCGCTCGGGCTGGTTCGCGGCGATCTCGATCGCCTGGCGGACGAGCCAGGCATTGAGCGGCGAAGGCGCGGTCGAGAAGATGAAGGGGCGGCCGCGGTTGACGAGGAAGTCGCAGGCGATCGCGGGGGCGCAGAGCAAGGCGCCTTCGCAACCGAGCGCCTTGCCGCAGGTGTGGAGGGTGACGAGATTGTCGCGGCGCGGCAGCGCGTGCGCGAGGCCGGTGCCGCCGGGACCGAAGACGCCGGTGGCGTGTGCTTCGTCGACCACGAGCACGGCGTCGTGGCGGTCGGCGACCTGGGCGAGCTGCGTCAGCGGGGCGCGGTCGCCGTCCATCGAATAGAGGCTTTCGACCGCGATCCACGGCGTTCCGGCGCCGCCGCCGGCGCGCCAGCGCGCAATGATGTCGTCGAAGGATTGCGCGTCGTTGTGCGTCGCCGCAACGTGCCCCGCGCGGCCGAGCTTCATCCCGTCGTGTGCGCTCGCATGTATCAGCTCGTCATGGACGACGAGGTCGCCGCGCTGCGGCAGCGTCGCGAAGAGCGCGGCGTTGGCGGCGAAGCCGGTCGCGAAGAACAGCGCGGCCTCGCTGCCATAATGGCGCGCGGCATGGGCTTCGAGTGCCTCATGCTCGGGATGATTGCCGCGCAGCAGGCGCGAACCGCCCGAGCCCGCGGGAAGGCCGCGTGCGATGCCGGCGGCGAGCGCGGCGCGGAGGGCGTCGCTATCGGCGAGGCCGAGATAGTCGTTCGATGCGAAATCGCGGCCGGTGCGCGGCGCGAGGGTGCGGCGGCGGTTGTCGTCCGCGAGCGCGGCGAGATCGGCGCGGTGGGCGGTAAAGGGAGAGGGACCCGGCATCGGGGTTCCCTTAGGGCATGCGACCCAAATGACAAACCCGCCTCAGCGGTGGGGCAGGCGAAGCTTTTCTTCGTCGGTCAATCGATGCGGTTTGGCGATCGGTTCGAGCGTCTTTGCGTCGAAGAGTGGCGATCGCCGGCGATCGCCCGAGACGAAATCCTTGATCGCGCGGCCGAAAAAGCGCCGCATCAGCGTCGGCGTGCCCATTTTGGGCAGGTGGCTGGCGTCGCCGACCGCTTCGTGCGTGAAGAGATGACCGCGCGGCGCCCCGAACATTTCCGCGCGCCTTGCCGGATCGCAGGCGGCGATCAGGATCGTGATGAAGGGGAGCTTGCCGTTCTTGAAGGTGTTGAACAGCGGCGTGCGGCAGCATGCCGCGTACCAGCGCAGCGTCGGTCCGTCTGTCAGGTGGAGGCAGGCGAGCCGGTCGCGGCCGGTGTCGATCCGCACGCGTGCGCAGCGCGTCTGATAGAGCGCGGTGCCGCCGTGCGCGTCGAGCAGCTGCGCGTGGCCGAGATGGTGCGTGAGGTTCTGGCAGTCGGTGCAGTGGCAGACGAGATGGTCGCCCTCGCCCGAAATGACGTGTATCGCGCCGGTGACGGTTCCGCAGTCGCAGGCGAAGGAGAGATCGGATGCCATGATCCGGCCCTAGCTCCTCGCCCGCGACTGGGGAAGCCCCGTCGCCACTGGACCCCGGATCAAGTCCGGGGTGACGGCCTGTGGGGGCCGTCAGTTCTTCGATTTGTCGACGAGCTGGTTCTTGGCGATCCACGGCATCATCGCGCGCAGCTTTTCGCCGGTCTGTTCGATCGGGTGCGCCGCGGCGGCCTTGCGGCTCGCCTTCAGCTCGGGCTGGCCGGCCTGATTGTCGAGGACGAAGTCCTTGACGAAGCGGCCCGACTGGATGTCGGCGAGGACGCGCTTCATTTCCTTCTTCGTTTCGTCGGTGATGATGCGCGGGCCGGTCTTGATGTCGCCATATTCGGCGGTGTTCGAGATCGAATAGCGCATGTTCGCGATGCCGCCTTCATAGAGGAGGTCGACGATCAGCTTGGTTTCGTGGAGGCATTCGAAATAGGCCATTTCCGGCGCGTAGCCCGCCTCGACCAACGTTTCGAAACCCGCCTGGATCAAGTGGGTGATGCCGCCGCAGAGCACGGCCTGTTCGCCGAAGAGGTCGGTTTCGCACTCTTCCTTGAAGGTGGTTTCGATGATGCCGCTGCGGCCGCCGCCGACGGCCGAGGCGTAGCTGAGCGCGAGCGCTTTCGCGAAGCCATTGCCCGATGCGCCCGCGCCCTGCGCTTCCTGTGCGACCGCGATTAGACAGGGGACGCCGCCGCCCTTCTGATATTCGCTGCGCACCGTGTGGCCGGGGCCCTTCGGCGCGACCATGAAGACGTCGATGTCGGGACGCGCGTCGATCAAGCCGAAGTGGATGTTAAGGCCGTGCGCGAAGGCGAGCGCGGCGCCGGGCTTCATGTTCGGGCCGATGTCGTCGGCGTAAATTTTCGCCTGATGCTCGTCGGGGGCGGCGATCATGATCACGTCGGCCCATTCGGCGGCTTCCTTGTTCGACAGCACCTTGAAGCCCGCGGCTTCGGCCTTTTTCGCGGTCGCCGAACCGGGGCGGAGCGCGATCGCGACTTCCTTGACGCCGCTGTCGCGCATATTCTGCGCGTGCGCGTGGCCCTGGCTGCCATAGCCGACGACGGCGACCTTCTTGCCCTTGATCAGATCCTGGTCGGCGTCGCGATCATAATAAACCTGCATGTCATTCTTCCCTATTCTTCTTCCGTCACCCCGGACGTGATCCGGGGCGCCAATAGTTGAAACCCAATGCGTAAACTCTAGAGCGCCTCCGACCCGCGGGCGATGGCGACGACACCGGTGCGGCCGACCTCGACCAACCCGCATTCGCGCATCAGCGCGATGAAGCGGTCGACCTTGTCGCTGTTCCCGGTGATTTCGAAGATGAAGCTCGACAGCGTCGTGTCGACGACCTTGGCGCGGAACACGTCGGCCATGCGCAGCGCCTCGATGCGCTTGTCGCCGGTGCCCGCGACCTTGACCAGCGCGATCTCGCGCTCGACATGCGCTTCGCCTGCGTCGTTGAGATCGACCACGCGGTGCACGGGGACGAGCCGGTCGAGCTGCGCGATGATCTGGTCGATGATCGGCGGCGGGCCGTTGGTGACGATGGTGATGCGGCTCAACGCATGGTCCGAACTGATGTCGGCCACCGTCAGGCTTTCGATATTATAGCCGCGCGCGGTGAACAGGCCGGTGATCTTGGCGAGCACACCGGCCTCGTTATCGACGGTGATGGCGAGCACATGGCGCTCGCCGGCTTCGGTCTTGATTTTCATATGATTACACCAGTGCCTTGGCTTCGTCGTCCATCGTGCCGGTGATGTCGTTCGGCTGGAGGATCATGTCGGTGTGCGCCGCGCCCGACGGGATCATCGGGAAGCAATTGGCGAGCTTGGCGACGCGGCAGTCGACGATTACCGGTCCCGGGGTGTCGATCATCTTGCCGATGCCCGCTTCGAGTTCGCCCAATGTGTCGATGCGCAGGCCGGTCCAGCCATAGGCCTCGGCGAGCTTCACGAAATCGGGCAGGCTGTCCGAATAGCTGTTCGAATAGCGGCTCTCGTACGTCAGTTCCTGCCACTGGCGGACCATCCCCATCCATTCATTGTTGAGGATGAAGATCTTCACCGGCAGGCGGTACTGGCTGACCGTGCCCATTTCCTGAATGTTCATCTGGAGCGAGGCTTCGCCCGCGATGCAGATGACGAGACGGTTCGGGTGCGCAATCTGCGCGCCGACCGCGGCGGGGAAGCCGTAGCCCATCGTGCCGAGCCCGCCGCTGGTCAGCCAGCGGTTCGGCGCCGAAAAGCCGAAATGCTGCGCCGCCCACATCTGGTGCTGGCCGACCTCGGTGGTGATGATCGGGTCGCGGCCGCGCGTCGCGTCGAACAGCGCCTTCACCGCGCGCTGCGGCATGATGTCGGCGTCCGGCTCCTTCTTTTCGGGAAATTCGAGGCAGCGCGTCGCGCGCCAGCCGTCGACGCGGCGCCACCATTCGCCAAGGTCGCGCGCCTTGTGCCCCTTGGCTTGCCACGCCGCGATCAGCGCATCGAGCGCGCGGCCGGCGTCGCCGACCACCGCGAGGTCGACGGGCACGATCTTGTTGATCGAGCTGCGGTCGATGTCGATGTGGATTTTCTTCGCCTCGGGCGCGAAGGCGTCGAGGCGGCCGGTGACGCGGTCGTCGAAGCGCGCGCCGACCGCGATGATCAGGTCGGCGCGGTTCATCGCCATGTTCGATTCATAGGTGCCGTGCATGCCGAGCATGCCGAGCCACTTCGGATCGTCGGCCGGGAAGGCGCCGAGCCCCATCAGGGTCGAGGTGATCGGCGCGCCGGTCAGCGACACGAGCTGGCGCAGCGCCGCGCTCGCATCGGGGCCCGCGTTGATCACGCCGCCGCCGGTGTAGAAGACCGGGCGTTCGGCCGCGGCGATCATGTCGATCGCCTGCGCAATCGCGTCGGCGTCGGGCTCGACCTGGGGGCGATAGCTGTTGTGCTGGATGAATTCGGGGACCGAGTAGGTGCCGGTCGCGACCTGCACATTCTTCGGAATGTCGATCACCACCGGGCCGGGGCGGCCGTGGGTCGCGATGTGGAAGGCCTCGTGCATGATTGGGCCGAGGCGGTCGGGGTCCATCACGAGATAATTATGCTTGGTGCAGTGGCGCGTGATGCCGACCGTGTCGCATTCCTGAAAGGCGTCGGTGCCGATCAGCGTTGTCGGAACCTGACCCGTCAGCACAACCATCGGGATCGAATCGAGCAAAGCGTCGGTGATGCCGGTGACGGCATTGGTCGCGCCGGGGCCCGAGGTGACGAGCACGACGCCGGGCTTGCCGGTCGAGCGCGCATAGCCCTCCGCCGCGTGGGTCGCCGCCTGTTCGTGGCGGACGAGGATGTGCTTGATCGTGGGGTGCTTGTAGAGCGCGTCATAGATGGGAAGGACCGCGCCGCCCGGATAGCCGAACACCGTATCGACCCCGAGGTCGACCAGCGCCTGAACCACCATGTCGGCACCACTCATTTCCGTCACGACGAAACTCCTTTCCTTGCGTCCTGTCATAGCCCGCGGGCGCAACTTGTGCGCCGCAACAGGGATGCGGGCAATAGGTGCATGATTCTATCCTGTCAACAGTATATCACGTAATATTATTGCTAATTGATCAATGGAATCGAAGTTTAATGACTCATCGTGGCGCGACCAGTCGGCGGGTGGCTGGTGGCGGAACCACGTATATTGGCGCTTTGCATATTGGCGGGTCGCCGCCTGCGCCGCTTCGAGCGCGTCGGCGCGGCTGATTTCGCCGCGGAGAAAAGCGGCGATCTGCGGCACGCCGATCGCGCGCATCGCGGGAAGATCGGGGTCGAGATCGCGCGCGAGCAGGGCTTCGACTTCGGAGATCGCGCCGCCCGTGAACATTTGGATCAGGCGGGTGTCGCAGCGCGCGCGGAGCCAATCGCGCGGGGGGAGGAGGATCAGCGGGGCGAGGACGATGGTGTCGGCGATGCCGCCTTCGCGCGCCTGCTGCCAGTCGGCGAGGGTACGGCCGGTCGCGCGGACGACCTCGAGCGCGCGGGCGACGCGCGTGGTGTCGGCGGGGTTGAGGCGGGTGGCGGCGGCGGGGTCGGCCATCGCCAGCGCGGCATGGGCCTCGGCCACCGGAAGCGCGCGGACGGTTTCGCGAATTGCCGGGTCGATCTCGGGGACCGGCGCGATGCCGAAGAGCAGGGTGCGCAGGTATAGGCCGGTGCCGCCGACGAGGATCGGAACCCGGCCTGCCGCGTGGGCTTCGGCGATGACGGCGCGCGCCTCGGCCGCCCAGCGCGCGGCATTATGTGCTTCGGCGGCATCGACATGACCGAAGAGGCGGTGCGGCACGCCGCCCATCTCTTCCGTGGTCGGGCGGGCCGAAAGGATCGCGAGGTCGGCGTAGACCTGGCTGGCGTCGGCGTTGACCACTGTTGCGTTGCGGGGCGTCGCGTTACCGGGCGTCCCGTTTCCGAGCGATTTTGCGAGCGCGACCGCCAAAGCGCTCTTGCCGCTGGCGGTGGGTCCGGCGATAAGTGCCACGGGCAGCCGCGTTTTGGCGGTCGAGAAAGAAGGAGATGCCATGTTCGTCGCGACGCTGATAGCAGCCGGGAAGCTGACCGACGAGGTGGTTCGCGAAGGCATAGACCGGCTGGCGGCGACGGGGCACGATGTCGGCGCGCCGCACTGGCTCGACGAGCATGACGCGGCCGACATCGTCTTTCACGGCAGTCTGGTCAGCGCGCGCAAGGAACTGGCACAGATGGACCATGGCGCGCTCGACATCGTCGTCCAGCCGCTGGGCGACCGGACGAAAAAGCTGATCATCGCCGACATGGATTCGACGATGATCACGGTCGAGTGCATCGACGAACTCGCCGATTATGCGGGGCTGAAGCCGCAGATCGCGGCGATTACCGAACGCGCGATGCGCGGCGAGCTCGATTTCCGCGCCGCGCTGACCGAGCGCGTCGGCCTTCTCGGCGGGATGGCGGAGACGACATTGGTCGATTGCCGGATGGAGCGGGTGCGGCTGACGCGCGGCGCGCGCACTTTGGTGCAGACGATGAAGGCGCATGGCGCCTATTCGGTGCTCGTGTCGGGCGGCTTCATGCCCTTCGCCGGGCCGGTGGGCGAGGCGATCGGATTCGACAAGGTGGTCGCGAACGAGCTGGAGATTGCGGGCGGCAAGCTGACCGGCAAGGTGCTCGAACCCGTCGTCGACAGTTCGGCGAAGCTCGAGACGCTGAAGGCCGAGGCGGCGCGGCACGGGCTGCCGCTCGCCGAGACGCTCGCGGTCGGCGACGGCGCCAACGACATTCCGATGATCACGTCGGCGGGCCTCGGGATCGGATATTATCCGCACCCCGCGGCGGGCGAGGCGGCGGCGGCGGTGATCCGGCATCATGATTTGACGGCGCTGCTGTGGGCGCAGGGCTATTCGCGGCGGCAGTGGGTGATGGGATAGGGGTAACGGCAGTTCCGATTGTGGACGGCCGGAAATCTGATAGTTACGACATATGAAATACTTGGCTATCGGGCTCGTGACACTGCTTACTGGTTGCACCGCGACAGCGCCTCTGGAATTTTCGCCAGTCGAGCAGCCGGCAGGCTATCCGGTTTTTATAGGCGTCGAAGACGGAAGTTGCAGATATGGCGTCCAGGACATGATTTTGATGGGCGACAATAGCTTGGCCGACTGGATGAATGGTTTGCCCGAGAAATCGCGCCAGATCGACCTTGTACTCGAGAGCGGAGCGGCAAAGTGCATCGCGCGCGCTCAACGGCTGATGCTCAAGGCTGGATTTTCGGACGTCCGTCTTCGGAAACGGGGCGATGTAATTTATTTTGGCGGACTTCCGCCGGCTTAAATTTCTTGGGATAGGATCCGACGTGGAGGCCGCATGACCAAGCACCGCATCTTTTCGATCAGCGTCGCGAGCGTGTATCCGCATTATATCGCCAAGGCGGAGAAGAAGGGGCGGACCAAGGCGGAAGTCGACGAGATTTTTCGCTGGCTGACGGGCTATAGCCAGAAGGCGCTTGAGAGCGAGTTGGCGAAGGGCACGAATTTCGAGGATTTCTTTGGCCGGGCGCCGGGGCTCAATCCGGCACGCGAACTGATCACCGGGGTGATCTGCGGCATCCGGGTCGAGACGATCGAAGACCCGCTGATGAAGGAAATCCGCTATCTCGACAAGCTGATCGACGAGCTCGCCAAGGGCAAGGCGATGGCAAAGATTTTGCGTAGTCCGGCGGAATAGCTGCTATCTATGTTAACGGTGTTATCTTTGATGGCGGCAATATTTACATTGTCAACTTTGAGCCGATCTATGCGGCTTCCGGGGTTGCCATCTCTTTGGTCAGCCACTCGCGAAATTGCCGCATCGCGTCGCTTTCGGGGCGCGACATCAGGCGGGTGAGCCAGTAGCGGCCGGCGTCGATTGTGACCGCGAAGGGCTGGACGAGCAATTCGGCGGCAAGCTCGCGCGCGAACATCGCGGGCGGCGCGAGCGCGACGCCCTGGCCCGAAGCGGCGGCGGCCGCCATCAGCGCCGAGCTGTCGAACACCGGGCCGCGCAGGACTGGGACGGGCACGCCGACGGCGGCGAACCAGAGCGCCCATTCGTCGGCGCGGTACGAACGCAGCAGGCGTTCGGAAACGAGGTCGGCGGGTTTTCGGAGGCGCGCGGCGATCGCGGGGGCGCAGAGCGGTGCCAGCGGCGCGGCGAGCAACGGCTCGGCATGGGTGCCGTGCCACGCGCCGTCGCCAAAGCGGATCGCATAGTCGAGCGCCTCGCCGGCAAGGTCGACGCGGTTGTTGTTGGTCGCGATGCGCAGGTCAATCGACGGAAACGCGCGCGCGAAAGCGTCGAGGCGCGGCAGCAGCCAGCCGGTCGCGAAGGTGCCGACGACGCCGACCTTGAGCGCCTCGCGGAAACGGCCGTCGGCATATTGGTCGAGCGTCGCGGCGACGCGGTCGAACGCTTCGGCGACGGCGGGGACGAGCGCATGGCCCTCGTCGGTGAGCGCGAGGCCGCGCGGCAGGCGGTGGAAGAGCCGCGTGCCGAGGCGGCGTTCGAGTTCGGCGACCTGATGGCTGACCGCGCCCTGGCTGACGTGGAGCTCGATCCCCGCGCGCGTGAAGTTGAGGTGGCGCGCCGCCGCCTCGAAGGCGCGGAGGGCGTTGAGGGGGAGTTGGGCGCGGTCCATCGAACCTCTCTGCACATTTGCCTCGTCACCCCGGACTTGATCGGGGGTCCACTGCTCCGAGGCTGGATAAATGGATCCCGGATCAAGTCCGGGATGACGAAAGATATGAAATATTCTCATGGCTTTGTCGAGAAATGATGCTTTGTCGCGGGGCGCGTCGCTTGGCATTTCCGGGGCGAAGGGAGACGAAAATGTTCGATGCAATCAGCCTGTTCGCATGGCTCGCGGCGGTGAGCGGGGCGCCGGTTCCGGTAGTCGATCCGCTGACACAGCCGATCGAGAGTTCGCACGCGGCCCAGTGGCTGGCGCCTGCCGAACCCGAGAAAATCTTCGGGAAGACCTATCTTGTCGGTTTCGCGGGGATGAGCGTCGCGCTGATCGACACCGGTGACGGGCTGGTGCTGGTCGACGGCGCGTTGCCGCAGGCGGCGCCCGCGATCCTCGCCAATGTCCGGGGGCTGGGGTTCGACCCCAAAGACATCAAATTTATTCTGAGCACCGAACCGCATTTCGACCATGCCGGCGGGCTCGCGGCGCTGGCGCGCGACACCGGCGCGACCGTAGTGGCGAGTGCGCGCGGGGCCGAGGGGCTGCGCATGGGGCGGCACGCGGAGGACGATCCGCAGCGCGCCTATGGCGGAAGCTGGCCCGCGGTGGAGCGGGTCCGCGTCGTCAAGGACGGTGAGGTGCTGACGCTGGGCACGACCGCGATCACCGCCGTCGCGACGCCCGGGCATACGATGGGCAGCATGAGCTGGCGCTGGCGGGCGTGCGAAGACAGCGCGTGCAAGACGGTCGTCTTCGCATCTAGCCTCAACCCGGTGTCGGCCGAGGGGTATCGCTTTACCGCGCCGGCCGGGAAGCCCTTCGTCGAGGGCTTCGCGGCGAGCTATCGCAAGATGGATGCGATGCCGTGCGACGTGCTGATTTCGGCGCACCCCGACAATGCGGGGCCGGGGCGGTATAATGACGCGCCGGGCGCGTGCCGCGCCTACGCCGACCGTTCGCGCAAATTGCTGGCGAAGCGGCTGGCCGCGGAGCGCGCGGGGGAGAAATAGAGCTTGCCTTCCAACGCGTCGGCGAGATCCCGGCCTTCGCCGGGATGATGGGGAAGATGGGGCGGGACCGATCAGCTTTCGTCGCGCGGCCGCCTATTTGTCGACCACCAGACAAGGCTGGCCGTCCTTGCGCAGCGCCGCGCAGAAGCTTTCGGCCTCGCCCTTGTTCGCGAAGCCGCCGGCCTGGAGGCGGGTGAGCTTGCCGCTTTTGACCAGATAGGGCTGACGTCCGGCGAAGGCCGGATTCTTCTTTTCGAGCGTCGCCCAGAGTTTGCGCGCATTGCCATCGACGCCGAAGGCACCGAGCTGGGCGCGCCACGGGCTGGCGGTAGCGGCGCTGTGGACGCGAACGGGGGCGGGGGCCGCCTTTGCCGGTTCGGGCTTGGCAGGGGCGGGTTCGGCCTTGGCGGGCTTCGCCGGTGCGGGAGGCGGTGCGGGCGGCAGCGTGCCGCTTTTGGGCGGCGCCGCGTAAGTGGTGCCGGGCGCCGTCTGGCCGGTCGCTGCGACGGCGTCGGCGGTCGCTTCGGCGGCGGCGGCCGCGGCGGCGCTGGCGACGGGTGATGGCGGCACGGCGACGCTGCGGATCGGTTCGGGGACCTTGGGCGCGGGCGTGGGCTGCGCCTGAATCACCGGCGGCGGCGTGTAGCTGGTGCCGGGGGTCGAGGCGGGCAGGCTCGCGGTCTTGATCGGCGAGGCGGGCGCGGGGTTCGGCGCGGGCGGCGCTGCAGCGCTGACCGCGGCGAGGCGCGCCTGCTGTTCGCCGCGCTCGATGTCGGGGATCATCGCGAGGCCGCGCTGGCGCTGGTCGAGCGGGATCAGATTGTCGAGCTGGACGAGGCGCGCCGACGCGATGGCGAGCCCGGCGTCGCTCGCGCGCTTGGTGAGCGCATAGGCGCGCGGCCAGTCCTGCGCCGCGAGGTCGCCGTTGAAGTGCGCGGTGCCGAGGACATATTGGGCGCGCGGTTCGCCGCGTGCGGCCGAGCGGGTGATGAAGGTCATCGCCTCTTCGCGGCGGTTCGCGGTGAAGAGGACGAGGCCGAGATTGTCCTCCGCCTGCAGATGCCCCTGCTTCGCGGCGCGGCGATACCAGGCTTCGGCCTGCGTCAGATCGGTCGGCACGCCGCGGCCGAGCTTGTATGCCTGGCCGAGATTGAACTGCGCGTCGGCATCGCCGGCGATCGCGAGCGGGCGCCATTCGGCGACGGCCGCCTGATAATTGCCCGCCTGCCACGCATCGACGCCGTCCTTGACGTCGGCAAAGGCGGGTGCCGCCAGCATCGACACAAAGGCGAGCGGCAGGGCCAGTGAAACGGCGGTGCGGAACGAACGCATCTTATTCTCCAATGACTTGCGCGGCACGACAGCCGCCGCAGTCCCCGGATGCTTCATAGCGCCAATTGGCTAACACGGTGTTAGCGACAATATGCGGCGCGCCCGACTTGATCCGTTCTGGGACAAGTTGGCCTTGAGGGGTCGTTTACCATATTCGTGAGCAAGTCGTTCACCCTCTTTTTATCATCGTTAACCCAATTTTAGCGCCCCGCATGGCATCCCTTCGCCGATTTTAGGATTTCCGAGGGGGTAACGCAGTGCGCGTATTGGCATTGGCTTCACAGAAAGGCGGGTCGGGAAAGACCACGCTGTCGGGGCACCTCGCGGTGCAGGCGCAGCTTGCCGGCGCCGGCCCGGTCGTCCTGATCGACATCGATCCGCAGGGCTCGCTCGCCGACTGGTGGAACGAGCGCGAAACCGATCTTCCGGCCTTTGCCCAGACCACGGTCGCGCGGCTCGCCTCCGACCTTGAAATCCTGCGCCAGCAGGGCTTCAAGCTCGCGGTCATCGACACGCCGCCGGCGATCACCATGGCAATCCAGAGCGTGATTTCGGTCGCCGAACTGATCGTCGTCCCGACGCGCCCCAGTCCGCACGATCTGCGCGCCGTCGGCGCCACCGTCGACCTGTGCGAACGCGCGGGCAAGCCGCTGGTGTTCGTCGTCAACGCCGCGACGCCCAAGGCGAAGATCACCAGCGAGGCCGCGGTCGCGCTGTCGCAGCATGGCACGGTCGCGCCGGTCACGCTGCACCACCGCACCGATTATGCCGCGTCGATGATCGACGGCCGCACGGTGATGGAGGTCGACCCCAACGGACGCTCGGCCGACGAAATCCGCCAGCTCTGGACCTATATGAACGATCGCCTCGAAAAGAATTTCCGCCGCACGATCTTTGCCGCACCGGTCCCGACGCAGGGCAATTACGGCGCGGTCCGCCCGATGGGTGGTGGCTTTGGCCGCCGCATCGCCGGTCAGTGACGGGAGCGGGAACCATGGGCGAACCGAAACCCCTCGCATCGCTGAGCGCCGGCCTGTTGGCTCGCAAGGGCGGAGCGCGTCCCGCGATGCGCCGCCAGCCGCTCGGCAGCGGTCCCGCGCCGTTGAACAGCATGGGTTATGACGACCTCGGCTGGAACGACATGGGCTATGATGTCGACCCCGACCAGTCGGCCGAACCCGCGCGGATGCTCGACCTCAAACCCTTGCTCACCGGATCGGTGCCGGCGCATAATGTCGAGGCCGAACACGCGGTCGACGACAGCGCGCATCTCGAGCCGGTGCAGGAGTTTTCGGCCGAATATACCGGGCCGACCGACGATTATGGCGCCGACCAGTTCGAGGCCGAAACGCACGAGGTCCCCGAGGTTGTCCGCCAGCAGGAATCGCTGATCGAACGCGTCGCCGCGGTGGCGCGCAAGGTCGAGGCGCGCCCCGAGGCTGCACCGAAGAAGGAAAAGGCGCCGCGCGCGCTGCGGGCCCGCGAAAAGGCGGCCTTCACGCTGCGCCTCGACGCCGAGCGCCATCTGCGCCTGCGCCTCGCGAGCGCGGTGACGAACCGGTCGTCGCAGGTGATCCTGACCGATCTGCTCGACGAATATCTGGCGTCGCTGCCCGAAATCGACGCGATGGCGAGCCGTCTGCCGGCGGCACGCCCGGCGCGCGGGTCGCGCTGAAAGACATAAGAGGGGGACCCGTCATGAACCGCAAGTTGCTGAAGAAGCTGGCCCTTTCGGGCTTCGTCCTTGGCGTGGCGACCGGATGCAGCGGCATGGGCAAGATGGCCGATGCGCCGTCGCGCGCCGCCGGAACGCCCGCGCTCGCCGCCAAATCGGCCGACAAGGCGCGCGCCGCGCTCGAAGCGGGCAAGGCGAGCAAGGCCGTCGGCCTTGCCGAAGCCGCGGTCGCGGGCAGCCCGCGCGATGCGGGTTTTCGCGCATTGCTGGGTCAGGCTTATCTCAATGACGGCCGCTTCGCATCGGCGAGCGCGGCGCTGACCGAGGCGATGGAACTCGGTGCGACGGACAGCAACACGATCCTGTCGCTGACGCTGTCGCAGATCGCGCAGGGCAAGAATGCCGAGGCGGTATCGCTGCTGACGCGGCATCGCGACACGGTTCCCGCGTCGGACCTGGGGCTGGCGCTGGCCCTCGCGGGCGACGCCGAAGGCTCGCTCTATGTGCTGGGCCAAGCGGCGCGTGCCGAGGGCGCCGAGGCGCGGACTCGGCAGAATTTCGCGCTCGCGCTCGCGCTGTCGGGCCGCTGGGCACAGGCGCGCGTTGTCGCGTCGCAGGATTTGTCGCTCGACAAGCTCGAAGCCCGGATGGCCGAATGGTCGAAGCTCGCCGAACAGCCGAACGCGCAGGTCCGCGTCGCGAGCCTGATCGGCACCGAGGCGCAGCAGGATGCGGGGATGCCGGTGCGTCTTGCGCTGAGCAATTTCGCCGATACGCAAATGGCCGCGGCCGAGCCCGCAAGCGCGCCCGCGACTCAGCTCGCGAGCGCCGATCCGGCGCCGGTCGCCGATTATGCGCCGCCGCCGCCGGTGCTCGCAGATGCAGGCAGCACAATTCGCAGCGTCGAATTGCCGATGCCGGTACGCGGCGAGGGCGGCGTCGTGCCCGTCACCGAATTGCCGCAACCGAAGCCGGCGGGCGAGATGATTCTCGCCGAAACCGCGCCTTATCGCGCCGCGCCGCGCGTCGCGGGCGAAGGACGCATCCGGCCCGCGCAGCAACAGGCGCTCGAACTGGCGACGGTTTTGATCCCCAAGGCGATGGGCTTCGACGCGAAAAAGCCGGACGGTTGGGCGGTGCAGCTTGGCGCCTATGACAGCCTGGCGATCGCGAAGGAAAAATGGGGCACGCTGAAAAAGCGTAACGGCTTGCTCGGGAACTTCCCGGCGTCGAGCCACGCCGCGACGGTGAAGGGCCGCACTTACTATCGTCTGACGGTCAACGGCCTCGCCTCGCGTGCCGACGCGACGAGCCTGTGCAATCAGCTCAAGGCGCAGGGGCAAACCTGCTTCATCCGCGCGATGGGTGGCAGCGAGACGATCCAGTGGGCGGCGAAGGCCGGCTCGATGCGGCTCGCGTCGAGATAGGGTTCATTTCGAGAAATAAGGGGGAGGGGCGTGGCCGCGAGGCCGCGCCTCTTTTGCTTTATAGGACGGCCGCAAACGACGGCTGCCGAGGGTCAGAAGCGAAAGAAATAGGGCATGCTTTCGAGCGTCTCGACGACCTTGCATTTGGCGCCCACGCTCTTGCAGCTACCCATCACCGAACGTTTCGCACCGCCGGGCGTGCCCGCGAAACCGGCATAATATTGGCCTTCCTTGTCGCGCGCGATCGCGAAGTGGCCATTGCCGCCCCACAAGCCAACGACGCAGTCCCGCCCGCCCGCCTCGCGGCACGCCGTCATCGCATATTGTTCGGCCTGTTCGCGGCTGTCGCCGCGCAGCGCGCCATAGCTATAGCCGGGCTCGCCCGACGCCGAGCGCCAGAAGGCGATGGCGGCGAAGCTGTTGACCATATAGCCGCCGACATATTCCTGTTTTTCTTGTTGAAACGGGATGACCTGTCCGGGCGCGGCCGGGGGGCGGGCGTCACCATAGATTTGTTGCAGCACCTGCGGCGGCGGGGCGTTGCAGGGGAGCCCTTGCGCGCAGGGGATACCCTGGACGGGCTGCATCTGCGCCGCGGCGGCGGGGGCAAGCAGGGCTGTGAGAAGAGCTGGCACGGCAAGACGGCGCATCGGGTCATCCTCACTGTTATCGGTCCTCGTTCAACGAGCTATCGAATTAAATCAGCGAGATAAAGCCTATATCGCTAGTCGAGCCAGCGGGACCCCGGATCAAGTCCGGGGTGACGAGGCAGGATCAGCGTATCCTAAGCCCACCCTTCCACATCATCGTCGCGCGGCCCTGCACCGGCATGCCGTCGAAGGGGGTGTTGCCCGCCCACGCCGCCATCTTCTTCGCGTCGACCTGCCACGGAGTGCCGTCGTCGACGAGGATCAGGTCTGCTTCCTTGCCCACCGCGAGGCTGCCAGCGTCGACGCCGAGCAGGGAGGCGGGGGTGCCTGCGAGCAGTTCGAACAGGCGGCCGGGCGAGATATGGCCGTCGCGCACGAGGCCGAGGCCGAGCGCGAGCAGGGTTTCGGCGCCCGCCATGCCGGGCAAAGCCTCGGCGAAGGGGAGGCGCTTGTCCTCGGGGCCGCGCGGGTCGTGGCCCGACGACAGGATGTCGATCGTGCCGTCCTTTATCGCGGCGAGGCAGGCGTGGCGGTCGTCTTCTGAGCGGAGCGGCGGCGACAGGCGCGCGAAGGTGCGGAAATCGCCGATCGCGGTGTCGGAGAGCAGCAGGTGCGCGGGGGTGATGCCGCAGCGAACGGGAAGGCCCTTGGCCTTGGCGGCGCGAATCAGGTCGAGCCCGCGCGCGGTGGTGACTTGGCGGAAATGGACGGGCGCGCCGGTCTCCTCGACGAGCGCGAGGTCTCGCGCGATCGCCATCGCCTCGGCGATCGACGGCGCGGAGGCGAGGCCGAGGCGCGTTGCCATCTCGCCGTCGCTCGCGACCGCGCCGGCGGTGAGGCCTTCGTCCTCGGCATGGATGATCGTCACGAGGCCGAGCGAAGCGGCGTAGGCGAGCACGCGGCGCATCACGCCGCTGTCGGCGATGCGGCCGCGGCCGGTGGCGATGGCGCGCGCGCCTGCCCCCCGCATCAGGCCGATCTCGGCGAGTTCCTTGCCTTCGAGGCCCTTGGTGGCGGCGGCGAGCGGGTGGACCCAGAGGTCGGGCTTGCCTCCTTTAGCTGCGCGCTCGACGAGGCCGGCGCCGTCGAGCGGGCCGCTGTCGGGCATCAGCGCGGCGCGGGTGACGCCGCCGAAGTGAAAGGCGGGCTTGTCGGTTGCAAAGACGCCGAGGTCGATGATGCCGGGGGCGAGCCACTGGCCCTTGGCATCGACGGTCTCGGTGCCTTCGGGAAGCTCGGTGGGGTCGAGCGCAGCGATGCGGCCATCGACCGCGAGTAGGCTGCCCGGGCGCGGCGTGTCGCCGTCGATCAGCTTTGCGCCGGTGATGTGGAGCGGTTTCAGTTCCATCCCGGCACTCCCCGCTGGCGGCGCGTCAAAATGTCGAGGCAGGCCATGCGCACGGCGACCCCCATTTCGACCTGCTCGGTGATCGTCGAGCGCGCGGGATCGTCGGCGATGCTGCTGTCGATCTCGACCCCGCGGTTCATCGGGCCAGGGTGCATGACAATCGCGTCGGGTTTCGCCCGTTCGAGCCGCTTCGGCGTCAGGCCGTAGAGCGCGTGATATTCGCGTGGCGAAGGGAGATAGGCGCCATCCATACGCTCGTTCTGGAGACGGAGCATCATCACGACATCGGCGTCCCTGATACCCTCGTCCATGTCGGTGAAGGTGGTGACGTGCATGCGCTCCATCGCGGGCGGGGTGAGCGTCGGCGGCGCGACGACGCGCACCTCGTTGCCGAGCAATGTCAGCGCGAGGATGTTCGAGCGCGCGACGCGGCTGTGCAGCACGTCGCCGCAGATCGCAATCGTGAGTCCCTCGACGCGGCCGAGGCGGCGGCGGATGGTGAGCGCGTCGAGCAGCGCCTGCGTCGGATGCTCGTGGCGGCCGTCGCCGGCGTTGAGAACGGGGCAGTCGACCTTGTCGGCGATGAGCTGCACCGCGCCCGACGAGGCGTGGCGGATGACGATCGCGTCGGCGCGCATCGCGTTCAATGTCATCGCGGTGTCGATCAGCGTCTCGCCCTTTTTCACGCTCGACTGCGCGGCGTGCATGTTGACGACGTCGGCGCCGAGGCGCTTGCCCGCGATCTCGAACGAGAGAAGCGTGCGGGTCGAATTTTCGAAAAAGGCGTTGATGATCGTCAGGCCCGCGAGCCGGTCGTCATGCTTCGACGCACCGCTGCGGTTGAGTTCGACCCACTCTTCGGCGGCGTCGAGGACGTAGGAAATTTCCCACGGGGTGAGCGGGGCGATGCCGGTGAGGTGGCGATGGCGAAACGCATCGCCGCCGGGCGGATAATCGCTGGCGGGTCGGATGGTGGAGCTTGTCATTAAAGCCGAGCGTTTAGGTGGGAAGGACGATTCTGGCAAGCGCGGAAGGGGTGACTCCGGCGAAATTGCCGGTTAGATGCGCGGGGCATTGCCCTGTCGTCTAATGGTAGGACACCGCACTTTGACTGCGGCAGTCATGGTTCGAATCCATGCGGGGCATCCAGCGTTCCAATTAGCCCCGCGTCATCGCATCGATGGCGCCTTGCAGGATGAACGCCGCGGCGGCGCTGTCGACGCGTTCGGCGCGTTTGGCGCGGCTGACGTCGGCGGCGATCATCGCGCGCTCGACCGCGGCGGTCGACCAGCGTTCGTCCCAGAGCAAGAGCGGAAGATCGAGCGGCGCGAGGTTGCGCGCGAAAGCGCGCGTGCTTTGGGTGCGCGGACTGTCGCTACCGTCCATGTTGAGCGGCAGGCCGACGACGAGGCCGACGATATTATGCTGGGCGATGAGGGCCTTGAGTGTTTCGAAGTCGAGCGAGAATTTCTTGCGGAGGATCGTCTTGTCGGGGGTCGCGAAGCTCCAGTTCGCATCGCAGAAGGCGACGCCGATAGTTTTCGTGCCGACGTCGAGCCCCGCGAGACGACCGCCGTTCGGGAAGTTGGCGGCGAAGTCGGGGGCGGCGGTGGTGATCATCGAGCGGGACCCCGGATCAGGTCCGGGGTGACGATGGTGATGGAGTGGACGGGGCTTCCGGCTCCAGCGGCGGCGCAGGCGGCGGCACCGGCGAGGGCTTGCCTTCATAGGTCGCGAGGCGGCGCAAGGCGTCGGCGCGGACGTTCGCCCAGAAGAGGGTGATGTCGTAGACGTGGTAGTTGTTGCCGGGGAGCACATAGCCCGCGACGACGTAGTCTTTCGCCACGTCGGCGTCGCCGATCATCAGGAAGCCGCGCATGTCGTCGCATTTCGCGCCAATCTTGCCCGCGATCAGCGATCCCGACTTGAAGCCTTCCGTTGGCTTAAGCGTGCCGATATTGGCCTCGGGCGGCGCGGCGGTGTCGGGGATGCCGGTGAGCGGATTGGTGCAGAGCATCCGCGTATCGGCGCGCGGGCGGCCGTCGAAGCCGATGGTGCCGTCATAGGCGTCGGTGACCATCACCGGGTCGGCGGGGTCGGCGAAGCTCGCCCAGCTGAGGATGCAGGACTTTTGCTCGGGCGTCTGGCAGGCGGGAAGGCCAAGACCGGCGATGTCGGTTTCGAGGCTGACCGGCCAGCCGATGATGTAAGCCGCGACGATGCGTTTCGCGAGCGGCGTGCCCGCGATCTTCGTGCGGAGCAGCGTGGTGAGGTGGAGCGCGCCCTGGCTGTGGCCCGCGAGGATGATCGGCTTGTCCTTGGGCTGCGCGGCGAGGAAGGCGTCGAACGCTTCCTCGACGTCGCGATAGGCCGAATCGATCGCCTTGCCCGCGGTGACGCGGTCCTGGGCGAGGAACGCGCCGAGCGTCGCCTGGCGATAGCGCGGCGCCCAGATTTCGCCGGCGTCGGCAAAAGCGCTCGCCATGCCCTGCACGAACAGGTTGGCGCGATGGTCCGAATCGCGGTCCTCGAGCGGGGCATTCCAGCTCGAGCGGCTATAATAGCTGGTCGGGTGGACGAAGAAGATCGCGGCGTCGCCCTTGGGGAAGGGGGCTTCGGCGGCCGTCTGCGCTGCCTTTGCGGGCGGGATCAGCTGGCCGGCCGTCTTTTCGCCCGGAAGCTGGGTGCCGGGGGTCTCGCTACCGTCGGCGGCGGGACGCCAGGCCGAGGGGTCCTTTTCCATTCCCGGACGCGCGAACCACATTTTGGGGTCGTCATAGGCGTTGGGCGCGACCGCGGCCTGCGGCTTGAACTCGGTGCTGGGGACGAAGGCCGTGCGCGCGATCCATCCCGGGAAAAGCTGGTACACGACCCCGGCGGCGAGGATGAGGAGGATGATCGCGGCGATGAAGTAGAGGAATTTGCGGGCCAAATGGGGGCTCCATGCGGTCGGGAGAGACGGATTGCGGGCCTCTCTAGCCGCTCCCGTGCCTGCCTACAAATAACTCGTCATGCTGAACTTGTTTCAGCATCCATGGCCCGAACTCGCCGCCTCCGGCCATGGATCCTGAAACAAGTTCAGGATGACGAAGTTACGGGATAGGCTGAAGCGCATGACCGACATCACCGCACCCGCCGCCCCCGATTCGCCTCGCGTTTCGGCACGCCTCGACGACAGCGATCCGCCCTGGCCGCTGCGCCCGTGGATCATGGCGGCGATCTGCGCCGTCGCGGGGCTCGCCTTTCACCTGTTGATCGACCATCATTATGACGATGCGCTCGCGCATTGGCGGAGCGCGCTTGCGACGGGGATCGCGGCGGCGACGGTGGTGTTCGTGCTCGGGGTCGAGCGGCGCCGCTGGCACTGGGCGCTGGGCTTCGCGCTCGGCTGGGGCGTGATCCTCGGGCTGATCGCGCGGACGACCGCCGCCTATAATATCCAGGGCAATCCAGTCGAATGGCCCTTCTGGTCGGGCATTCTCGCGGTGCTCGTCGCGACCCCGCTGTTCCAGACGCGGCGCGACGTCGCGCCCGACTGGCGCTTCTGGAAGCTGTGGACGATGCCCTATGAGCGGCTGCACAGCCATGCGTGGACCGACGCGGTGATCGGCGCGGCAAGCCTCGCCTTCGTCGGCATCACCTTCCTGCTCACCGTGCTGATCGGGCAGATGTTCAAGCTGATCGGGATCAACCTGATTTTCGACCTCCTCAACGACGAATGGTTCGGCTGGATGCTCGCGGGCGCGGCGTTCGGCGGCGCGGTCGGTCTGCTGCGCGAGCGCGACAAGCTCGTCGCGACCTTGCAGCGGCTGGTGATGATCGTGCTCGCGGTGCTCGCGCCGGTGCTCGCGGTCGCGCTGGTGCTCTTCCTGCTCTCGCTTGCGGGGACGGGGCTGCAGAAGCTGTGGGATTCGGGCTTTTCGACCGCGGCGGTGATGATGGCGGTGGCGGCGTTCGCTGTCCTGCTCGCCAATGCGGTGATCGGCAACGGCGGCGACGACCGCGCGACGAGCCCGGCGCTGCGCTGGGCGGCGCCGGTGCTGGCGGTCGCGGTGCTGCCGCTCGCCGCGATCGCCTTTTATTCGATGCACCTGCGCGTGGTCCAATATGGCTGGACGCCCGAGCGCATCTGGGGCGTGATCGCGGCGATGATCGCGCTCGCTTATGGTTTGGCGGGCGTGTGGGCCGTGGTGAAGGGGCGGCGCACCTTTGACGACTGGCTGCGGCCGTTGCAGCAGAAGCTTGCGATCGGGCTGGCTTTGCTTGCGCTGTTCCTCGCGCTTCCGATCCTCGATTTCGGGGCGATTTCGGCGCGTGATCAGGTTGTACGGCTAAATTCCGGAGCCGTTTCGGCGGAGAAGTTCGATTGGGCGGCGATGGCATTCGATTTCGGGCCGGGCGGACGAAGGGCATTGGAGGATTTTGCAAAAGCAACCGAAAGTGCAAGTCCCGGAACAACGCAAAAACAGCATTCCGATTATGCAAAATGGGCCTTGGGGGCGAAGAACCGTTGGGACCTATCCGCGGGGAATGGTGGAGACGTCACCTTCGCGGCGAAGAGCATAAGGGACAAGGTGCGTGTTCTTCCTGAAGGAAGGGCGCTGCCTGCCGAAGCCTATACCGCGATAGACGAAAGCAGAGAGTGCCGGGAATGGCCGTGTATTGCCTATATACTGGATGAAGACCGTATCGTGTTGGTTCGATCTGGTGACTATGTTTCCCTGTTTGGACGCGTCGTCGATAGCCAAAAGTGGTTGAGGCATCCCGAGAATGCTCCGAGCCCCAAGCCGGCCACCTTGGGGTCAAATGCGGATCTGGAGAAAGCAAGGATCGAGGTTCGTTCGGTTACCCGGCAGCAAGTCTTCGTGAACGGCGTCCCGATCGGCGACGATTTCGAATAAATTTGATCCTCCCTGTTGCGCAGCGTGGGGGAGGTGGCAGCGCGAAGCGCTGACGGAGGGGCGGTAACGCGGCGTGCCGGCCCCTCCACCATCCGCTTCGCGGACGGTCCCCCTCCCCACGGCTTCGCCGCAGGGAGGATCAGGGTGGTTGAAGCGATCCGGCGGGGATGCTAGCGGCGCGGCTTCGTTAAAGTTAGGGCGATCATGTCAATCGATCAGGCAACAGTCAGGAAAATAGCGTCGCTGGCGCGCATCGCGATCAGCGATGCCGAAGCCGCCGCGATGGAAGGCGAACTCAACGGCATTTTGGGCTGGGTCGAGCAGCTCGGCGAGGTCGATGTGACCGGGGTCGAGCCGATGACCGCGGTGATCCCCAACAATCTGCGGCTGCGCGACGATGTCGTCGATGCCGACCCGCTGACCGGCGGCAACCGCCGCGACGATGTTCTCGCCAATGCACCCGCGCCGCAGCATGGCTTTTTCGGCGTGCCCAAGGTGATCGAATAATGACTGATCTCACCAACCTGACCGTCGCAGAGATCCGCGACGGGCACCGCGCGGGCGATTTCAGCGCCGTCGAGGTCGCCGAGGCGTTCAACGCCAATGTCGCGGGCGCGAAGGCGCTCAATGCGTTTATCGTCGAGACGCCCGAACATGCGCTCGCGGCGGCGAAGGCGGCCGATGCCGACCGTACGGCGGGGACGCTCAAGCCGTTGTCGGGCGTGCCGATCGGGATGAAGGATTTGTTCGCGACGAACGGCGTCCAGACGACCGCTGCGAGCCATATGCTCGAAGGCTTCGTGCCGCGTTACGAGTCCACTGTTTCGCAGAAATTGTGGGACGCGGGTTGCGGGATGCTCGGCAAGCTCAACCTCGATCAGTTTGCGATGGGATCGTCGAACGAGACGAGCTATTTCGGCAATGTGATCAGCCCGTGGAAGCGCAACGACGGCGGCAACGCTGCGCTCGCGCCGGGCGGTTCGTCGGGCGGGTCGTCGTCGGCGATCGCGGCACGGCTGTGCCCCGCGGCGACTGGGACCGACACCGGCGGCTCGATCCGCCAGCCCGCGGCGTTCACCGGTATTTCGGGGATCAAGCCGACCTATGGCCGCTGCTCGCGCTGGGGCATCGTGGCGTTCGCGAGCTCGCTCGATCAGGCGGGGCCGATGGCGCGCGACGTCAAGGACTGCGCGATCATGCTCGAGAATATGGCGGGCTTCGATCCGAAGGATGCGACGAGCCTCGACCTGCCGGTACCCAATTGGGAAGCGGCTTTGTCGAGTGATCTCAAGGGCAAGACGGTCGGAATTCCCAAGGAATATCGGCTTGAGGGCATCGATCCCGACATCGACGCGATGTGGGATGCGGGGATTGCGATGCTGAAGGATGCGGGGGCCGAGGTCGTCGAGATCAGCCTGCCGCACACCAAATATGCGCTGCCGGCCTATTATATCATCGCGCCCGCCGAGGCGTCGTCGAACCTCGCGCGCTATGACGGCGTGCGTTATGGTTTGCGCGACCTGCCGCAGGGCGCGGGACTGCAGGACATGTACGCCGCGACGCGCGCCGACGGCTTCGGGCCCGAGGTCAAGCGCCGCATCATGATCGGCACCTATGTGCTGTCGGCGGGCTTCTATGACGCTTATTACACGCAGGCGCAGAAGGTGCGGACGCTGATCGCGCGCGATTTCGAACAGGCTTTTGCCTCGTGCGACGTGATCCTCGCGCCGACCGCGCCGTCGGCGGCGTTCGGGCTCGGCGAAAAGACCGCCGATCCGCTGGCGATGTATTTGAACGACGTGTTCGCGGTGCCCGCGAGCCTCGCGGGGCTGCCCGCGATGTCGGTCCCCGCGGCGCTGAACCGCGAAGGGCTGCCGCTGGGGCTGCAGATCATCGGCAAGGCGTTCGACGAGCAGGGCGTGCTGAACGCCGGGCTGGCAATTGAAGAGCGGGCGGGCTTTACGGCGCGCGCCGAGAAGTGGTGGTAAGATGAGCGACTATCGCATCAAGGGCGAAACCGGCGAGTGGGAGGTCGTGATCGGCCTCGAGGTCCATGCGCAGGTCACCTCCAACGCCAAGCTGTTTTCGGGCGCCGCGACGGCGTTCGGGGCCGAGCCCAACACGCAGGTGTCGCTGGTCGACGCCGCGATGCCGGGCATGCTGCCGGTGCCGAACCGCGAGTGCATCCGCCAGGCGGTGCGCACGGGCATGGCGATCGAGGCGCAGATCAACAAATGGTCGCGCTTCGACCGCAAGAATTATTTCTACGCCGACTTGCCGCAGGGCTATCAGATTTCGCAGCTTTATCATCCGCTTGTCGGCGAAGGCTCGCTGATGATCGAGGAAGATGAAAAGGCGGGGATTGCCGAGCCCAAGCGCATCGGGATCGAGCGCATCCATGTCGAGCAGGACGCCGGCAAGCTGATGCACGATCAGCATCCGACGATGAGCTACGTCGACCTCAACCGTTCGGGCGTCGCGCTGATGGAGATCGTCTCGCGCCCCGACATGCGCTCGCCCGCCGAAGCCGGCGCCTATGTTCGCAAGCTGCGTTCGATCCTGCGCTATGTCGGGTCGTGCGACGGCAATATGGAAGAGGGCTCGATGCGTGCCGACGTCAACGTCAGCGTTCGCAAGCCCGGCGATGAGTTCGGCACGCGCACCGAAACGAAGAACGTCAATTCGGTGCGCTTCGTGATGGCGGTGATCGAGGGCGAGGCGAAGCGCCAGGTCGAACTGATCGAAAGCGGCGGCACCGTGGTGCAGGAAACGCGGCTCTACGACCCCGACCGCAACGAGACGCGCTCGATGCGGTCGAAGGAAGATGCGCATGATTACCGCTACTTCCCCGATCCCGACCTGCTGCCGCTCGAACTCGACGATGCGTTTCTGGCCGAGTGCCGCGAAAGCCTGCCCGAACTGCCCGACGCCAAGCGCGCGCGCTATCTGGGCGAAGGCATCTCGGCCTATAACGCCGACGTTTTGACCGCCGAGGTCGAGGCGGCGCGCTGGTTCGACGCGCTGCTCGAAGCGGGCGTGAAGCCCGTCGCGGCGGCGAACTGGGTGACGAGCGAGCTGTTCGGGGCGCTCAACCGGCTGGGCCGCGACATTTCGGATTCGCCGGTTTCGCCCGCGCAGGCGGCCGAATTGCTCGGGCTCGTCGCCGATGGCACGATTTCGGGGACGATCGCCAAGCAGGTGTTCGAGAAGATGCTCGAAACCGGCGATGGCGCTGTGGCCATCGTCGATCGCGAGGGGCTCAAGCAGACGAGCGACACCGGCGCGATCGAGGGTGAAATCGCCAAGGTCCTCGCCGCCAATGAAGACAAGGTCGCGCAGTATAAGGGCGGCAAGGAAGCCTTGTTCGGCTTCTTCGTCGGGCAGACGATGAAGGCGATGCAGGGCAAGGCGAACCCGCAGGTGGTGAACGAACTGCTCAAGAAGGCGCTTGGCTGACCCTGATAAGTGATCGCGTTCACAGCGAATCCGGCCGCTTCGCTGTCATGGCATTGAAATCAGTGCAGATATGATAGGAAGGGCGGATGATGATGAAGCGGATGATGGTTTCGGTCGGCGCCGCGCTGGCGATGATCGCGGGCGGCGCGACGAGCGCCGCGGAAGCGCTCACGGTCAACGACGGCTATGATTGGGCGATGCGCGTCAACGACGAGGGGCCGGTGCACGATGCGATCCTCGCCTATGAGGTCGACGGCACCGACGACCAGCCGCTGAACTTCACCTGCGAGGAAGGCGGCGACCGCGTCTTCGCCGGAATTTCGGGCGGCGCGCCGGACCTGACGGCGATCGAACTCGAATCGGGCGACCAGCGCGTGCGGCTGACCGGGACGACCGAGGCCGACGAAATGCCGACCTTTACCGCGCAGGAAATGCCCGCGACCTTTCCCTTCTTCCGCGCGTTCGCCGCGAACGGCTGGCTGCGGATGACCGCGAATGGCGACACGGTGAACATGGCGGCGACGGCTGGCGGCAAGCAGGCGATCGCGCGTTTTGTCGCTTTCTGCGCCGGCTGACGCGATGCGGTACATGCTGCGCGCGCTGCTGACGCTGTGGCTGATGATCGCCGGTGCGGGGATGGCGCGGGCGGAGACGGTCGTTTTCACCGACGTCAATGTCGTGCCGATGGACACCGAGCGCGTGATTCCGCGCACGACGGTGATCGTCACCGACGGACGTGTAGCCAGCATCGGGGTCAAGGCGAAGCTACCCGCGGGGACGAAGGTGATCGACGGCAAGGGCGCGTGGCTGGTGCCGGGGCTCGCCGACATGCACAATCATGTGACGACGCGCGACGACCTGACGCTGCTGCTCGCGAACGGCGTCACCACGATGCTCAACATGGGCGAGGCGACCAATGCCTTTGCAGGGCGCACGCGGATCGCGGTGAACAAGGGCGAAGTGCCGGGGCCGTATGTCTTCACCGCCTTCGTTGTCGACAGCGACCCGCAATATGGCCATTTCGTCGTGCAGACGGCCGAAGAGGGGCGTGCGATCGTGCGGCTGGCGAAGACCAACGGCTACAGCTTCATGAAGGTTTATACGAATCTGTCGGCCGAGGCCTTCGCCGGGATCGCCGACGAGGCGCAGCGCCAAGGAATCGGCGTCGTCGGGCATAATGTGAAGGCGGTCGGGCTCGCGAAGCAATTTGCGGCGGGGCAGTCGATGGTCGCGCATGTCGAGGAATTTTTCTACGGTTTCTTCCCCGAACCGCCCGCGGACGACCAGAATGCGCCGCCCGATGAACGCCAGATCGCCGACGCGATTGCGCTGGCGAAGGCGCACGGCGCTTTTGTCACGTCGGACCTGTTCAACTATCGCACGATCGCGGCGCAGTTCGGCAAGCCCGAGGTGGTGAAAGCCTATCTGGCTTCGCCCGAGGCACGCTATCTGTCGCCCGCCGACCGGCTGGCGTGGGCGGGGTCGGGCTATCAAAAAAAGGCGGTCGACCTGTCGCGGCGCGTGGCGTTCGAAGCGCGCTTTGTGAAGGCGATGGCCGATGCCGGCGTGCCGCTGATCACCGGCGGCGATGCGCCGACGATCCCGGGGCAGGTGCCGGGCTTCGCGCTGCACGAAGAGATCGACGCGATGCTCGCCGCGGGGCTGACGCCATGGCAGGCGCTGTCGGCGGCGACGCGCACGCCGGGCGAATTCATCGCGAAGACGGTGCCGGGCGCGGCGCAGTTCGGCGTCGTGGCGTCGGATTATCGTGCCGACCTGTTGCTCGTCGCCGAAAATCCGCTCGAAAAGCCCACGACGCTACGCGCGCCGCTCGGCGTGATGGCGGGCGGGCGCTGGCACGACGCCGCGGCGCTGAAGGCGATGCTTGCCGAGGTCGCGACGAAGCGCGCCATTCCCTAGAAGCGCCGCTGCCCTGCCGCCCAGTCGCCCGCATCGCACTGGCCCGAGAAATTGGTGATCGCCTGGATGGTGATGCGACCCGAGCGGCGGTCGACGGTCAGTTTCGGCTTGTTGAGGCCGTTGATCCGGTAGCTCGCGGTGATGCGGTCGGGGGTAACGACCAGATTGTCGAGGTCCCACCAGCCATGATCGTCGCCGCTGTGGATCGGCGCGACGAGCTTGGGTCCGAGGTGGATGCGGCCATGATCGCCGTAAAGTTCGATCTGGACGTCGCTGTTGAACCCCTGCGCGCTGTTGCTCAGCTCGTTGCTCCATTCCCATTTATGGTCGCGGGGGTTCCAGCTGTAGCGGGGGTTGTTCTGGACGGTCGGGCGCGTGCCCGCGCCATAGCAGACGAGAACAAGCGAACCGGGGTCGCGATAGCCGGGCTCGGCGGCGGGCTGATGATGATCGACGGGAGCGGGCCCGCTGGCGTCGCGGCAGTTTTCGGCGGGGACAGCAATCAATGCTCCATAACGTCCGTCGACGGTCGAAACCGAGATGCAGCGCCCGGTGCGCGCGTTCCACCAGAAGGTATAGCGTTGATCGCCGACGACATTCGAGAAGCGCGATTCATAGCCGCGCGCGAGAAGCTGGGTCTCGCCGCCCGCGGCGCGCGCGCCGACGAGGTCGGCGACGTCGGGCGCCGATTGCGCGGAGGCCGCGGCGGGAAAAACGGATGCGAGGAGGAGGGCAGCGAGAAGCGGACGCATGGGAGCCTCCTGTTGCTGGACTGGATGATGCTATCAACGTCGGCCCGGCGCCGACAGGGGGATTTTCATGCTACTCGCCGGCGCGCCAGACGCTGCGGCCTTCCTTGATCGTTTCGCGGACCTTGATGTCTCTTATGCCGTCGACCGGCGTCGTGAGCGGGTTCTTGTCGAGGATGACGAAATCGGCGAGCAGGCCCGCTTTGATGCGGCCCTTGCGGTCTTCTTCGAAGATTTGCCAGGCGGGGCCGGTGGTGAGTGCCTGAAGCGCGGCGTAGGCGCCCAGCCGTTCCTTCTCGCCGCTGACGACGCCGGTGGGCGAGACGCGCGCCATCGAGGTCCACAGCATGAAGCGCGTGTCGAGCGGGGTGACGCTATAGTCGCTGTGGTTCGATGGGATGAGCCCGGCGGCGCGCGCCGAGACGAAGGGGCTGATGAAATCGACCACTTCGTCGGTGAAATTGGTCCGGTGGATGTCGGCCCAAAACCAGGCGTGGTTCGAGAAATAGGCGGGGCCGACGCCGATGCGCTTGTAGGCGGCGAGCTGATCGGGGCGCTGGAACTGCGAGTGGATGACGATCGGGCGGCGGTTGTCCGCGGCGGTGATTCCGAGCGCGTCGAAGCCCTTGATCGCCATGTCGATCGCCGCGTCGCCATTGGCGTGGACGAAGAGCTGCCAGCCGCGCTCATCGACCTTCTTCGCCTGCGCGACGAACTCTTCCTCGCTGAGCACGGGTTTGCCGTGCCAGGGATGATGGCCCTCGGGGCTGCCGCGTTTGTAGTCGCGGGTGAAATAGCCGGTGCGCGCCTGCACCGACCCGTCGAGGACGAACTTGATCCCCTGTAGCTTTACATGACCCTGATAGCTGCCGAATTTGAGGGCGGGCTGCGCGAGCAGCGCGTCGAGGCCGGGCGAGAAGGGGAGGAGTGCGAGGTCGATCTTGAGGCGCTCGCGCGCGGCGGGCGACGTGAGGAAGGCGACGTCGGGCGGCTGGGTCGCGCCGTCCTGCGCATGCGTATAGCCTTCGGCGAAATAGGCGTTTTGTGCGGCGTCGAGCGCGGCGAGTTTCTGTTCGGCGGTCGGCTGCGGCATTTTGGCGAGCAGTAGGAACATCGCCTTTTCGAGCAGGACGCCGTTGAGCTTGCCCGCTTCGTCGCGGAGAATCATGCCGCCGGGCGGGACGGGGGTGGCCTCGTCGATGCCCGCCGCCTTCAGCGCGGCGCTGTTGGCGACCGCGCCGTGGAGCGAGACGTGGAGGACGACGAGCGGACGGTCGGGGGCGATCGCGTCGAGCTCGGCGCGGGTGATATAGCGTTTTTCGGCGAGCGTTTCGTGGTCGAATTGCCAGACCGTGGTCCAGCGTCCGGGCTTGGCAGGCGTGCGGGGCAGATAGTCGCGGATCGCTGCCGCGACGCCGGCGATGTCGGTAACCGGCGCTCCGGCGCGCAGATCGAGTCCGCCGGCGGTCAGCGTGGCGACGGTGAAATGCGAATGGGCGTCGATGAATGGCGGGCGTTGTCGTTGCCAAGAGCAGCGCGACGGCGGCGGTGATTTTCATATTTCTCTCCCCTTGCTGCCATCGTGGCGGCGGAGGGGAGGGCGGGTCAAGAGGTTAGCAAGCTAATTTTAATCCTCCCTGTCGCGAAGCGATGGGAGGTGGCAGCCCGTAGGGCTGACGGAGGGGCTAGTGGCGCTACCGTCGTCGCCGCTCCACCACGCCCTGCGGGCGCGGTCCCCCTCCCCATCGCTTCGCGACAGGGAGGATCAGCTCAAACCTGATCGGGCGGGACCTCGTCGGGGCCGCGGCCGGGTTGGTCGATATCGCCGCCGCCGGGGCCGCCGGGGATTTCGACCGGTTGACCGGCGGGGTCCTCGAGCGGCGTCGGCTGGGTCGGCCGTTCGGGCGGCGCGACCGGATCGATGATGTCGGGCTTGGGCTTGGGCAGCGGGTCGGCGGCCTTGACATGGAGGTCCGAGGGGTAGGGCATCATATATCTCCTTGACCCGATCAACGAACCGGCGCGACGCATGTTCCGCCCGCGGACGCCAAGCATGTTCCGCCTGCGGAAGGGGGGCTTTGTGCCCTTGCTCTCGGCCGCGTGTCTGCTATAGCCCCGCGCGGCCCGCACGGGCGTGCGCGGCAGCGCGCGATTTCGTGCACCCGGCCGAAAACACCTGCGGGCGTGGCGGAATTGGTAGACGCGCTGGTTTTAGGTACCAGTATCGCAAGATGTGGGGGTTCGAGTCCCTTCGCCCGCACCAATCTGCAATGCAGGCCGGGATCATGGGGAACTCCGCCCTTTTGGCGGGGTTCGATACGAGATTTTGAGCAAGGATAAGACCAAGGCAATGAAGACCGTCGAAACGCTGAACGAAGGCCTGAAGCGCGAATATCGCGTCACGATCACCGCCAAGGATATCGACGCGCGCGTCGACGACGAGGTGAAGAGCATCGCCCCGACCGTCCGCATGCCCGGTTTCCGCCCCGGCAAGGTGCCGCCGAACCTGATCCGCAAGATGCACGGCCCGGCGCTGTCGGCCGACGCGCTGAACAAGGCGATCGACGCCGGCGTGCGCGACCTGATGGCGAAGGAAAAGCTTCGCCCCGCGCTGCAGCCCGCCGTGACGCTTGCCGACGGTTATGAAAGCGGCAAGGATGCCGAAGTCACCGTCGCGCTGGAAGTGCTGCCCGAAATCGAAACCCCGTCGATCGACGGGCTGAAGCTCGAGCGCCTGACCGTTCCCGCCGACGACAAGGCGGTGATGGCCAAGATCGAGGAATTCGCCGCGCAGATGAAGCGGTTCGAGGAAGCGCCGAAGACCAAGAAGGCCGCAACCGGCGACCAGGTCATCATCGACTTCGCCGGCAGCGTCGATGGCGTCGCCTTCGACGGCGGCACGGGCGAGGACATGGCGGTCGAAATCGGTTCGGGCCAGCTGATCCCGGGCTTCGAAGACCAGCTCGTCGGCGTCAAGACGGGCGACGAAAAGGTGCTGAAAGTCACCTTCCCCGACGAATATCCGGTCGAGAATCTGAAGGGCAAGCCCGCCGAATTTGCCGTAACGGTGAAGGAAGTGAAGGTTCCGGCGGCGTCGAAGATCGACGACGAGTTCGCCAAGACGCTCGGCCTCGAAAGCCTCGACAAGCTGAAAGAGCTGATGAAGGATCAGGTCGAACAGGAACTCAACGGCCTGACGCGCACCTATATGAAGCGCAAGCTGCTCGACCAGCTCGCGGCGAGCCATGATTTCGAAGTACCGCCGACGATGGTCGAGGCCGAATTCAACCAGATCTGGCAGCAGCTCGAGCATGAAGCGAGCCACGAGGAAGATCCCGAGGCGGCGAAGGCCGAACTCGAGAGCGACCGCGACGAATATCGCAGCATCGCGGTGCGCCGCGTCCGCCTCGGCCTGCTCCTGTCGGAAATCGGCCAGGCGCATGGCGTGCAGGTGTCGGCGCAGGAAATGCAGCGCCTCGTCATGCAGGCGGCGCAGCAGTATCGCCCCGAAGACCGCCAGCGCTTCGTCGAATATGTGCAGCAGGATGCGCTTGCCGCCGCGCAGCTCCGCGCGCCGCTCTATGAGGACAAGGTCGTCGACTTCCTGTTCGAAAAGGCCGAGATCAGCGACCGCGAAGTGACGCGCGAAGAGATCGAAGCGGCGATCGAGGCCGACGACGATGGCCATGTCCACGGTCCGGGCTGTGGTCACGACCATGACCATGACGCGAAGCCCGCCAAGAAGGCGGCCGCGAAAAAGCCGGCCGCCAAGAAGGATGCGGTGAAGGAAGAAAAGGCCGAGGAAGCTCCCGCCAAGAAGGCGCCGGCGAAGAAGGCTGAAGCCAAGGCTGAGGACAAGCCGGCGGCGAAGAAGGCTGCTCCGGCAAAGGCCGCGGCCGAGAAGGCCGAGCCCGCGAAGAAAGCCCCGGCCAAGAAGGCCGCGGCGAAGAAATAAGCTTCGGCTGACGATCAACAAAAAAAGGCCGGGTGGAATGATCCATCCGGCCTTTTTTGTATCTGCCGTAGCAACCGGGCTCCCGCCTTCCCGGGCTATAACTCGCTGGAACTTGCCATTTGAAGCTGAGGGGATGCGATAGCCTACAGCCGCGGGATCATAGGTTGTTGATCAAAAGGGCGTCCGGGCTCCCCTGAGCCAGGCCCGATTCCGCGCCTTCAATCGGCGGTCAGCTGGACGGCCGCCGGTCCGTAGAGGGCAGCCAGGAAAATGCAGGCTGTCACCGCGCCGACGAAGAGGCTCCGTCCGTCCTTTATCGCGAAGGCCACCGGGTCGCCCTCAACCTCGCCGCGCCGCGCCATCATCCAGATGCGGTTCAGCCAGTAGATCAGCGGTAGGCAGAGCAGCCACAGCATTTCGGGCAGCGCATAATGTTCGGCCGTTTCCGGGTCATGCGCAAACAGGGCGAGCACGAGGATCGCAACCATTCCGGCCGAGATCCCGGACATCATCACGACGTCAAGATCGCCGCCGACATAGCCACGCCCGCTCAGCAGGCGCCCGGGTTCGATCGCGTCGCGCATTTCTACATAGCGTTTCAGATAGGCGAGGCTCAGGAACAGGAAGACCGAGAAGAGTAACAGCCAGAAGCTGAGTGCCACGCCGATCGCGATCGCGCCGATCCAGATACGGATCGTATAGAGCGAGGCAAGGACGATCGCGTCGCCGACCATCACCGCTTTCAGCCGGAACGAATAGGCGGTCGTGATGGCCATATATGCCAGGAGCCAGAAGGTCAGCGTGGGACCGCCCAACAGCCATCCCCCAGCAAGACCCGCGGCGCCGAGAAGCAGGGACAGGCCCAGCGCGGCGGGGATCGGGAGATCGCCATAGGCAAGCGGCCGTTTCCATTTTGTACGATGCGCGCGATCGGAGTCGATATCGAGCAGGTCGTTCAGCAAATAGATCGACGAGGCGATCAGCGACATGAGCAACGCGGCCGCCACCGCCGTAAGCAATATGGCGGGTTTCGTGAATTCGCCCGACGTCAGCGCGGGAACGATCACCAGCGCGTTTTTGGCCCATTGGTGGGGCCGCATGGCCTTGATAATGGCCCGGGCAGGGCCGGGGCGCAGGTCGCCGAGGCGTTCGACCGCCGATCGCGGCGGGACATGGCCGACCGACCAGCCGCGCCGCGCTTCGCGCCACAGGCAGCTGTCGGCGCGGCTGTCGCCCACATAGTCGAACGGCGTATCGGGACCGATGCGTGCACGGATGGCGGCCAGCTTGGCGGCGCCTTTCAGGTTGGAGCGGCCGCGCGTTGCGATGACCGGATCCGAAAGCGTCAGATGATCGGCGATGCGGCGGATGTGCCGCCAATGGCTTGCGCTCGCGAGGATCACGGGGCGGCCGTCGGCTTTGGCCTGCTCGATGAGAAGGAGCACCTCTTGCCGGTAAGGCAGTCGCGCGGCGTCGATGCGGTCGCGCCGCGCCGCCATCGTCTTGGCAACGGCGCGGCCCGCGACCAGCCAAACCAGCACCGCGATCAGCGCGGCTATGCCCGATCGCCCGATCCGCACGAAACTTTCGAGCGAGATATCCGCGCGCGTCAGCGTCCCGTCGACGTCGACGAACAGCGGCACGGCCTCGTCGGCGAGATTGGGGGCGCGGCCGGGGGCGCGGTCAGGTTGTTCATGCAGCATCGCGTAACACCCTTTGCGCCGCGAACCGCTCGATCCAGGCGGCGACCGGGACGGCTGCCATGACGATCAGCAGCGGAATCGCCGGATCGCGGTAGCGGGTGATGATATAGGCGGCGGCGTGGATCAGCCAGAAGCCGGCGATCATGGCGGCAAAAATCCATTTGCCGTCGCTTGCGACCTGCCGCGAACGAAAGGCGAGCAGCCCGATCAGCAGGATCAGCCCATATTGCGCAACCTCGAAGAGCCGGATCGAGGCGATGGCCTTCGAGGTCGCGAAGTCGTTCGCGTCGGGAAAATTGGGTTGCCAGAAATAGACGAGTTTGAGCGCGGCCAGTTCTGCCGCCCTACCGGGATTCGCGTCGATCCAGTCGAGCGCTGCGGCTTGCAGGCGGTCGGCATTGCCGACCTCGCCAAGGCGCAGGCGCGCGGCGTCCCAATCCTTCGCCAGCGGCGTGTCGGCGATGCTCACGAACTTGCCGGTCGCGGCGGGGTTGTTGCCGAGATACAGGTTGAACGCAGCGTTGGTGGTGAGGACCGGGCGGCCGACCATCTGGTTGGTCGCATAGAGCCACGGCGCCAGCATCAGCATGGCGCCGACGATGAAACACAGCCCAGCGGAAAAGGCCGGCGCAAAACTGCCGCGCGCGCGCCAGAGCATCAGCAGGGCGGCGGCGACGCCGAAGCAGAGCAGCAGCGCCGAACCGCCCGTGACCAGCGCCGCGCCCCACAACAGCCCGGCCGCCAGCGCGATGCCCGCCGGGCGTTCGCCGCGCGCGATCCCGATCGCGCACAGGGCAATGCCAAGCAGCAAGGGGGTCGAGAGATTTTCCTTTGCCAGCATCGTCGCGTTCCAGAGGCCCGGAAACCACAAAGCATAGGCGGCGGCGGCGATCAGGCCCGCGCCACGATGTCCGGACAGCGCGATCGTGAGCCTGTAGATCAACCCGATGCTGACCGCGCACAAAAGCAGATTGACCGCTATCGCCGCGCCGACCGAACTGCCCAACGCCTTGAAAAAGGGAGCCAGCAGCAAGGGGTAACCGGCGCTGTAGAAAGCCTTTTGGCCATACATATCGGCGAGCTCGCCGCGTTCGGCGAGGCCTTGGGCCATCGTGAAATAGGCGAGCGGATCGCTGTCGAGTGGATGGTTCAGGACCCACGCGCCCGCCACTCTCAGAACCACGGCGACGAGGACGATCGCGGCGAGCAGGGCCGAGCAGGCTCGCGGTGAAAGCTCCTGTGTCGCGAGCTGAAAATTGGGGTTCGGTGGCGTCACGGGATTTACGCCGAGCGCGCGACCAGCACGCAGCCGACGGCGATCAGCAGGGTTCCGACGACGCGCGCGACGCTTATGCTTTCGTTCAGCCAGAAGGCGCCCGCGAGCATCGTCAGGATGAAGCCGATCCCGACGAAGGGATAGGCGAGCGACAGCGGAGCGCGACCGAGGACGAAAAGCCAGAGCAGCGCTCCGATGCCATAGAGACCGAGGCCCAGGATGATCATCGGCGATTGGGCGAGGCCGCCTATTTCTCCGCCGATTCCCGTCGATCGGCCGCCGGCGGCGGCGGTGGTCCCGATCTTGAGGGCGAGCTGCGCAAGTGCGGAGAGGCTTACGCTTGCGAGGATCAGAAGGAGCAGGCGCACTGTCATGGACAATCTTTCGGTCTGTCAGCGGTTTGCCACTAGTCGCGGCGATTCAAGATAAGGTTAATGTTGAGGCAAATGTCGAGCCAATTCCTTTGGAACGGGCCGCATCGCAGTCTGCCCCGACGACGCAGAATCTATTCGGACGCCGAGAAGGCTGACGCCTCCGCCTTTCCGGTCGGGGCATTGTTGCGGATGTCGGCGCGTGGCGGCTGAACGACATTTGCCGGATCGATCGCGACCCACTGCGGCTTGCGATTGAGCCGCGCGTTGAACAGCTTGTTGAAGCTCATAGGATCGTGCGAAGCTTCGTTCAGCGCCCGCCCGTAGCGCTTTTCAACGGCGCCCGGATCATAACCCATCAGTTCCAGCAGGGTCGGGAAGATCATATAGTGACTCGACCGGTTACGGTTATGCGCGACATCCCGGTGCCAATCCACGCCTGAACCCCGGTTGCCGTCGATCACCACCAGAGGAACGACGCCTTCTTCCTGGACGGGATCGACGCTGCAATGGGTAGAAAGCCCGGGATTGCCCAGCTCATGCAGATTCTGGCCATGGTCGGACGTGTAGATCATCGTCGCATGCGAGAGATCGGCTTGATTGCGAAGCATTTCGAAGAACGCCCCCACGTTCCACAGCAACGTATTGCGATAAGAATTGCGGTAGCGAACCCAATCCTCCGCTTCGCCGGCGAAGCCCGCGCGGCTGCCGGTATCGGAAATATTCCGGTATCGTCCGCGTGGCAGAACCGGATCATAGCGCAGATAGGCCTCCGGAAACTTGTCATGCACAGGGAAATGAGCACCGACCTTGTTCACGAGAATGAGTTTCGGACGATGGTCGGCAAGTTCACGGATGAGTTCCCTCGCCGCCGCCCGGTCGCGCTGTTCCACGGGCACGTTGTCGAATTGCACAAAGTGGTCGATCAGCGCACGCTCTTCATCGGTCATCATATTTTGCAGCGCGCCGCCGGTTCGCTGGCTGTCGATATACACGGTGCGCAGCCCGGCTTTGCGCGCATAGGCCCAGATCGACGGCTGCGTGCCGTTGATCCGCTGATAGTTATTGCGCGTGCCGCCGTAACGAAGGGTGACATTGCTGCCGACGCTGCAGTTGGTGACCGACGCCGCGAGGCCATAGTTGTAAATGCGGGCGGATGGCCAGGTGCCCGAGAGCGGCGTGGGCACGCCGGCCGGCGAATTGATGTCCAGATATTGACCGGCGACGCTTTCGTCGACGACGAGGATGATGTTCCGGCTGAGCGGCCGGCGCGCCTGCCGAAGGCGAACGGACTGGCGCTCGCCAATGTTACCCGTTGCCTTTTCATATCCGGCAAGCGTCAGATAAGCGATCGGCGTGAAGCTGGGCGGCTGTCCGCGCGCACCGTCACCGCCGCGAAGGAAAAGCAGACCGGTCAGTGCGAACATGGCCAGCCAAGGCGTCGCGGCGACCAGCCATCGGGGCAGCGGAAGGTGCCGCCGCGGGGCCATTCCGATGGCCGCCAGCAGGAGGAGCGCGGGGGGCGCCGCCGCGACAAACGCCGTCCGATTCTGCGCCAGGGCATCGCCGATGAACGCCGCGGAGTTCATCATGTTGATGAAGGCGTCATAGGTCATGAATTCGGTCGTCACGCGCTCGAACACGCTCATGTAATAGGCCGTCCCGGCCAGCAGGAACGCGGTCGTCCAGCGCAATATTGCCGGCGGAGTGTAGGCAGCTCCAAGGAGCCCGCCCCACAACATGATGAGGAGAAGCAGATAGCCTGTGTTCGGGACCGCGCCTACGAGATCGGCAGAACGATTGATAATCACAGGCAACGCCGAAAGAAAACAAAGTGCCAGCAACACCTCTTTGACGTAAGCCCGCACATCAGAATATCGCTTCATGTCGCCCCCGGAATATGCCCCATGCTATTCCCTTCCCGCTAAGAGTATATTAAATCGACGTTATTGTCGGCAAGCGCCGCAGCGACCGATGTGTCCAACCCTATTCAATGCTGTTTAGCCGCGATCGTGATCGACGATGAAGGATAGCCAGCATTATTGCGAGCGTTCGGCGGCGCACGCGGAGGAGATCAGGCGCCGCGCGCGGCGCCGACGATGTTGGGAAGGGCGGACAGGAACTGATGCACGAAGCCGGTTGAAACCGCCGGATCAGGAAAACCCGCTTTGGCTGGTGCGCCTCGAGTGCGAGCAAATGGTCGGGATCCGATCCTTGCGAAAGGCATCCTGGCCCGCGGCGCACGACAATGACGCATCACAGGGGTCCTCGGATTTGCGGAAATGACGAGGGAGGGGCGCGCACCCTCAAATCACAGCCATATTATAGCAATGCCAGCTGAAGATCGCGGCCGCGCCGCGGTGCGGGCGCCAGGCTTCGGCCAGTTCGCGCGCCAGCTTCTCGCTCGGGCGCGCGCCCAATTGCAGGATGCGGCCGACGGCTTCCTGCACCGCGAGGTCGCCCGCGGGCCAGATATCGGGGCGGCCTTCGGCGAAGAGCAGGTAGATTTCGGCCGACCAGCGGCCGATGCCCTTGACGCGGGTGAGCAAGGCGATGGCTTCCTCGTCGTCGGCGGGGAGGGCATCGAAGGTCAGCTCGCCGTCGAGGATGAGCTGCGCGAGGCTCTTGGCATAGCCCTGTTTCTGCCCCGACAGGCCGCAGGCGCGCAGCGTGTCGAAATCGGCGGCGGCCATGACCTCGGCGGGACAGCCTTCGCCGAACTGTGCCTCGAGCTTGTTCCAGATCGAGGTCGCGGCGGCGACGCTGACCTGCTGGCCGACGATGGTGCGAAGAAGGGTCGTATAACCGGGCGCGCGGATGCGCGGCTCGGGGTAGCCCGCGTTGCCGAGCGCGCGGGCGAAATTGGCGTCGCGCTCCGCCAGCGCGTCGATTCCCGCATTCAGCTGCTGCTGGCTGAGACCCATCGCATATTCTCCTTTTGTTCCCAAAGTTGCTGATAGCAACGCTTGATTTGGCGCGCAACGCGCGACATAGCGCCTGCGACAAGAAACCTATGGGGACTAGCATGGCCAAGCTGATTGTCGTGACGCGCGACGGAACCGAGCATGAGATCGAAGGCGACACCAGCCTGACCGTGATGGAAAATATCCGCGACGCCGGTTTCGACGAATTGCTCGCGCTGTGCGGCGGCTGCTGTTCGTGCGCGACCTGCCATGTCCATGTCGAGGCGGGCGACAAGGACGCGATGCCCGCGATGAGCGAGGACGAGAACGACCTGCTCGATTCGACCACCGACCGCGACGATAATTCGCGTCTGTCGTGCCAGATCCCGTTCAGCGATGCGCTCGACGGCCTCCGCGTGCGGATCGCCGCCGAGGACTGAGCCTTATTGGCCCGCCGTCGCGACCGCGTAGAGCGCGATCGCCGCGGCGTTCGAGATGTTGAGGCTCTCCATTCGCGGCGAGATGGGGAGCTTTGCCAGCACGTCGCAATGCTCCATGACATTGTGGCGCATGCCGTCGCCTTCCGACCCGAGCACCAGCGCGACCTTGCTGCCGTCGAGCGTCGATCCCAGCGTCGTTTCGGTGTCACCCATCAGCCCGATGCGCCAATATTGCGCCTCGGCGATCTCCTCCAGCGCGCGCGACAGGTTGACGACGCGCACCCATGGCACGGTTTCGAGCGCGCCCGATGCCGAGCGCGCGATGACGCCGCTTTCGGGTGGGCTGTGGCGGTCCTGCGTGATGATCGCCGCTGCGTCGAACGCCGCGGCCGAGCGCAGCACCGCGCCGATATTGTGCGGGTCGGTGACCTGGTCGAGGACGATCAGCGGACGCTTGCTGTCGGCATCGCTTTCTTCCTGCAGCAGGTCGCCGAGATAGACGCCTTCGAGCGGGTCAACCTCGATCACCAGCCCCTGATGCGGCGCGTCGCGCGCGACGAGTCGCGCGAGGTCGGTGACGTCGGCATAGCTGATCGGAATCACCGGCGGCAGGTCGAGCTGGCCCAATGCTTCACGCGTGCCCCAGATGCGTTTGACGGTGCGTTCGGGGTTGGCGAGCGCCGCCAATACGGCATGACGGCCCCAGAAACGGACGGCCTGGCCGCGCGAATTCTGCCCCTGCGGGCGGCGATGACGGGAAAATTGCCTCATGCGGGCGCCTTTCCCATGACTGGCATTGACAGGCAAGCCTCGTTTCGCCATTGGACCGCTTCCCAAAGCGGGCCCCAAGGACAGGTGGCCGAGTGGTTAAAGGCAGCAGACTGTAAATCTGCCCGGGTTTCCGTACGCTGGTTCGAATCCAGCCCTGTCCACCATTGTCAAGTCGCAAAGCGCGCATTTTAGCGGCTCTCCTTGCTGGGCTTGGCGAACTTCTTTGACAGGTTAGCCATCGCCTCGTCTGCCATCGCGGCTTTATTCGCCTTCGCGGCGTAGCGGGTAAACTCCCGGTCGGTCTTGTGACCGGTGACCGCGCGGCCTTGCTGGTTGGTCGATCCCGACTCGGCTAGGCGGCGCGACATGGCTTTGCGCAGTCCATGGGGTGAACAGCCCAGCGGCAGCCCCGCGTCCTTCACCTTGCGGCGAAACCAGTTGCCGAAGCCGTCCGCGGTATAGGGCTTTCCGAATTGCGTCTGGAGATAGGTTCCGGTCGTGTCGGCGAAGGGAGCAAGGGCCTCCTCCAGCTCGGCGGTGATCGGAATCGACGTGTCGCTATCGTTTTTCGTATGGTCGAGATTGAGCCTGTCCCCGTTCCGGTTCTCGGGGCCGATCTTGATCATATCCGACCGGCGCACGGCGGTGTGCAGGAGCAGCGCGAAGGCAAGGCGCTCGCGCGTTCCTACGGGCCATTTCGCCTCATAGGCGGCTATCTCTTCTTCCGTCCAAGTGTGGAAGCCTTCGCCCTCCATCTTGTAGGCATCGGTTGCCTCGACGGGGTTGTGCTTCATAAGGCCCATTTTGATGGCCTGCCGGAATATGCGGGCGAGAGCCTTGCGATAGTTGTTCGCCGCCGCCGGGGTAGATTCCATCTCGCCAAGTTTCTTGTCGATGATCGCCGTGGTTATGGCCGTGATCTTGCGGTGTCCGTTGCGGGCGCGGAACTTCTCGATAATGCCCTGATAGGTGCGGCGGCTCGACGGCTTCATCTTGCGCCAGCGCGGGGTGTTGTATAGCGCAGCCACAACAGCATCGACGGTTCCGGCTTCATATCTCGGTTCAGGCGCGGGCTTCTCCGCTGACTTCGCCCGTAGATATTCCTCCATGAACTCGGGGGTTCCTGGCTGGTTGCGGAAATGATAGGTCGGCAGTCCCGCTTTGCGGAAGCGATACCGCTTGCCGCCGTGGCGATCGGTATATTCGGTCACGTTATCGGGGAGCCACTTTTTGCGCTTCACAGGTCAAACTCTTCTTCATCGTTGGCGGGCGGCGTCTTTCCGCATATGATCTCGATTTCGCCATTGGGGCGCAAGATGACGCGCGGGGCTTGCTCGCCTTCCTTCTTGGCGGCGCGAATTGCCTTCCGCACGTCAGCCTGAGAGAAGCGAGCGCGCGCCGTCATCGCCGCCCCCGCTCCACGACCCCGACGATCTCGCCAGCGTCCCGGTTCTTCATTTCTCTTACCCGAGCTACCAGCACAGGAAACTCCCTGTGGACGAATCTACCGAAGGCCTGTTCTATGATGACGGGCTCGGGGGCGTAGTGTTCGATGTGGCGGATCATGGCTGGCTGTCCTTTTCAACATGCCACGACCAGAGGTCGCGGACGCTGGTCGCCGCGCAGCCGCATTCGCGCCCGTCGCAGCAGTAGGAGGAATCGAGGTCGCGCCGCCAAACGCTGTCGCGCCATTCAACGAATGCGCCGGCCAGCAGATATTGCAGCACGCGGAACTTGAAGATGAGGTCACCCACGGCTCACCTCCCCCTTATGTTGGAGGGCGGCGCGGGCAATTTCGACAGGGCTGCGAAAGCGTATCTTGCCCGAGCCTTCGATAACCATTTGGCCGTCTGCTATCTCGCGCAGTGCCTCCCGCAGCCTCTCGGTTTCATCAACAGGCTGTGCGGACGCACGCGTGGTGTGGTCGGCTAACTTTTCGAGCGCATCGGCTATGCGTTTCGTCTGGAAAGCGTGCGCTATCGCGATAGCATCATGCGAGTTGACGCCGTATCCGACGCGTTGCCCGAGGCCCAAGCCGTCGTTCGGCACGGTGCGGTAGGGATGCAGGTCATCGATCAGTCTTGCTGCCCAAGTATCCATTATACCTCCCCTTCCCGACCAGTGGCGATTCGATGCGCCGTAAGGATGATCTGCTGACGCCGGAGGTCGGTATGGTCGCCTTTGAGGGCATCCCATACGGTAGCGCAAAATGCTTCGTCCCCCTCCTGTGCGGGGGTGGCAGAGAGGGCGCGGTCGATGGTCGCAAGCATTTCGTCGGTCCCGCAAGTGCATTTCCGGTCATCCGGCCATGTGCGCTCGCCGTCCTCGTCGTCGAAATTTTGCTCGCCGTATTCGAGATCGAGTTCGCATCCCTCATCGTGATTGCCGACGACATAATTGCGCGCGGTCGCCAACGCCTCCCGCACCGCATCCTTCCCGATACGGTCGGGTGTCGGGGGTGTGGTGAGGGCGGCGCGAATGTTGTGCAGCAAAATGCTCCGGTCATCGTCGCCGGGGTTCTCAGTCGTCTCTATCGAGAGAGGTCCGCAAACCTGTTCGACGTGCCACAGGATTCGTTCTGCCAGTTCGACGGGTTTCGCAGGAAGGCTCGTCGTTATGCCGCCGTCCATCGTTATAGCGGTGAACATATCGACCCATATTTGATAGACCATCGCCCATTCGTCGCCACCGACAGAAAGTTGGTAGAGGCCCGCCTGCACCATATCATCTGTCGGCTCGCGAGGTGCCATGACCAGCACCTCCCCGTCATATTCCTGCCCAAGCCGCTGCAATTCCGCCATCGGTTCAGCCGTGGGGGTGGATAGAGAGGCGAGGATATCGCCCTCCGGATGATCGCGAGCGATCTCCAAGGCAATGTCGGTGTCGTCGGCATCCTCGATACCGAGGGCCATCAGCACTTCGGCGTAAAGGTCCGCAGCGTCATAGCCGACGACTTCCGCAGCTTCCCCGCTCGCCATGACGGAAAGCATAAGGCCCAACTTGGCGAGCGTGGTCACGCGCCGCTGTTGCAGGTCGGCATAGCAACCGGGCCACGGCTCCACCCCGCCAGCATTACTGCTGCTCTGGCTGTTATCGCCGGACAGCGCAGAAGGGGTGAGGGCGGCGAAGGCTTGAACCACAGCAAGATGATCCGCCTCGCCGAGACGAATTTGCATGGTTTGGTCTGTCGCCTGAATAACTGCGTTTGCCGCAGCATCCCGACCCGCCTGCGTCACCGGGAAAGGCGCCTGCGTCACAGGGGTATTGCTCGTCATGATGATGCTCCGGGCTGGGGAAGGCTATCGTTCAGCTCGCGCCACCATTTGGCGGTTTCCGCGCGAGCTTTCTTGAAGGCTTCGGTGGGCACGAAATATCCTTCGCCGCCGCATCGTTCGCACTCGACCTCGCCGCGACCGCAGCAGCAGAAATCTCCCGCGCACAGACACTCCTCGGTGCCCATGCTTTGGCAGCGATCACACCATTCGGCGTCGCTCGGCCACCATCGCCCGCAGTCGTCGTAGAAGCCTTCGTCGTCCTCGGGCCCGCCCACAGTGCTATTGCTGTCAGGCATGGGGGTGGTCCTTTCGGTCAAGCTGTTCGATCGCCGCGAGAATGTCGCGCTCGCGCTGCCGCCAGTATCGCTTGTTATTTCCGGTAACGATCAGGCGGCGGACACTGTCGAGGGCCCTAAACTTTCGCCTGCGGGCGGACAGGTCACCCATGATCAATATCCTTTTCTTCGAGGGCGCGGAGGGAGGCGAGCGTTATCGTTGGGGAAATCGTGTGCTCTTCCGCCCAAAACGTCGTGCGCACTTTCCCACCTCGGTGGGTGTAAATAACCTTTGTCCCGGCGGAGTTCGGGCTTATCGCGATGTAGACATCGCTGGGCTTGAACAGGGCGACTTCGATCAGCACGTCCAGTTCGTTGCTGCGCTCGCCCGCCTCCACCCGTTCGATAAGATCTGATAGGTTGGGGGAGGTCATGGCTGCACCTGTTTGTGATGGACCGCGCAAAATACGCCATTTTTCGCAGCCTTGCTGCATTGGCGACGGCCTGAAACCCAAGTCGATCCGTAGCGCAGGCGCGCTTGGCAGCGCGGGCGGCCATCAGATAGGTGGGGGCGCAGAGGCTCGACGCTCATCGTCCCTTCCTCCTATCCCTATCCATCTGTCTCTTGCGGCGCATGGCGAGAGCGTCGGGGCGGAGGGCGGCGATTTCGCTGCTCAGCGCGAGAACCTTGGCGGCGCGACCATCGGCCAGTTCATGCAGTTCCGCATTTAGTTCGATCTGCTTTTCGAGGTCGGTGGCGGCGCGCTTGAATTTGTCAGACATGCGGTGCACGATCCGCTCATGCTCTGCCCGCGTCATCAAGCCGATGGTGTGGAGGAGGTTCATGCTGCCCTCCGCGCTTCACGGCGTTGGCGGGCAAGCAAGTCCTTCGCTTTCGGGTTCGTGACGCCAAGCATCTTGCCGCGACCAAGATAGAACTTCTTGCGCGGGCCGACGCTGACGTAACCGTCGAACTCGCCGTTGACGAAACGGGGGCTAAAATCGGTTCCGACTTGCTGACGTTGAATGCGGCGAACAAAACTACTCATCATCATCACTCCTGAATTACACCGGGCGGGTTGTTGGCCGCGCCCGGCTCCCTGTGGAAACTCGTTGCCGGTGATCCGGCGGCTATGCGGGGGGGGCGCAGCCGAACCTCATCGAGGCTCGTTACCGTCGGTCGACCGCGCAGAGCCCGCGTGTGGTTGATGCGTTTCAGCCGGTAAGCCGGGTCGCGCCGGTATCGATCGCGCTCGTATTGCGAGATGGCGGCGGGCTGGCGCGACGGCGTGAGGCTGTCGTCGGAGCGGCGTTCGCGGGTCATCAGAAGGGCGCCTCTTCCGTCTCTTCAACATGCGCCTCGCCCATGTCAGTATCGGCGCGGCCTTCCTCGGCGTTGGGCGCGTCCGTCAGCTCAGCCTTTCGTGCGTCGAGGTCGGCTTGAAGTTCGGCGCGGTGCGGCGCCATCGACTTGCGCGTCCAGACTGTTTTGAGGTCGTCGATCGTGGTGGCGTTGGCGATGTCGCAGCGGGCCTGGTCGAGGGATAGGCCGGCGGGGGTGGCGTCGTTCGCGGGCGCTTCCAGAACGCAAACCTTGTGCGGCGCGCGCTTGCCCTTGGTGGCCGTCAGCGACATCACCATGTCGCGTTCGATGTGCGACAAGTGGCTGACCCGAATGCCGCCGACTTCGAGGCCGCCCCATTTGACCTTGGGGTCGCGATAGAGCGTGACCGACCGACCGACATAGGCGTTGGCGTCGGGGCCCCATGCGGCGACGAGGACGCGAGACATCGACTTGCACGGGCGCCAGACGCGCGGCTCGCCCACCAGTTTGATACTAACCGGCTGCTCGGTGCCGGGGCTGATCGCAACGCCTTCGATGATGAAGGTTGCTGGGCCCGCGATGAAGTCCTCCGCGTTGAGCTGGTCACTCCGCGGAATGATGACTTGGCTCATATCGTTCATACGAACATCTCCTGTTCAATCTTTCGCTCGGTTGGGATCGGCTTCGGCATGGCTTCCAAAGCCTCGAAATAGTCGGCCATCGCGTTCATCACGTTCTTCTCGAACTCGCCCGCGGCCTCGATGATCGCGTCCTGAATTTCGGGGATCGGATGCACTCGAATGACGGCCATGTGCAGACCGCCAGAGTAGGAAATGAAGTCCCACCACTTGCGCTCGCAGACGAGCATTTCGCCCTGCACCTGCAGGATGAAGTCGTCGGGGATGCCGCCGGCGCGATAATTTTCGACGATGGTCTGGATCTGGAATTTCTGTCGGCGCGACTTGGCCTCGATGCCGCCGTCCGTGCCGACCAGGCCGTCGGGCGAGCAGCCGAGCGTAAAGCCCCACTTGTCGTTCGTGACGAAACCCACTTCCTCGACCGGCCCGTAATGCTTGGCATAAAGGTCGCGGGCGAGAATTTCGTCGTCCATGCCGCGAAGCATGTCCTCGCCGATATAGGTCGGCTCGACGTAATCGCTGATACGCTGCGCCGCGATTTCCCAGACATGGGCGCGGAGTTTGTCGTTGTTGGCGATCTTGAGCGTCGGCGTCAGAACCAGCTTGAACTCGGATGCCGTCATCAGACCGAGACGAGCCCGATGCCAGTCATCGCTGCCCTGAATAAGATCGCGGTGATATTTGACAGCCATGTATCAGGCTCCCGGAAAGATGACGGACACCGCGGCGGCGATGAACCAGAGGGTCGCGGTGATTCCGACCGCCGCAAAGAAATCCCGCGCCGGGATGCTCGACAGGACCGACCGCGGCGTCGGGCGTTCGTCGGCCTGCATGGTTTCGGCGGGGATGATTTCGGGCGTCGGCGGATCGAAGGATGCGCGGTTGAAGGCCTCGAGGGTGTGGGGGTGTTTCATGCTGCGTCCCCCTTTGACGGGTATGCCAGTGAGCGCGTCCAGTCTTGTCGAGCCCGCCCGCTGATACGCATAGGCATAAGGACGCCGAGAAAGTCTGGATCACTGCTGTCCAATATGACGTGCGGGTCAGATTCCTGGCCGCCGCGGATGGTCAGGCTTTGGCCAAAGCTCGTCAGATATTTTGCATTGAACCCGCGAACGACATCAGCTTCCGCTTCGGCGGGAAGGATGCGCGTATAGTCGGGGAACGTGCCGTCGATCAGCACGTCACCGAAACGCTGGTAACAATCATCGATCCGGGCGATTGCGTTTTCGGGCGTGTCGTGGTCGCGGTCGTGAATCGGATCGACCAATGAAAGGTGAGCGAAAAGCGGGCCGGTTCGCGTCATTACCGCCCAAGCGCGGGCGTGTTCGCGGACAGGCGTCTTGATCTCTTTCGGCAAGCGGATGATCTGCGGTTCGTTGACCAGTCCGTCGACATCGCGACGGACCCCGAGACGATGACCGTCTGTAGCTGCGCATACCGCGCCGCCGCTATCGTGGGCGTGGACAAATACGCCGCCGAGATAATAGCGCGTCATCTCGGTTGAGATAAACGGGCGGACACGAAGCAGCGCATCGAGCCGCACAGCGAAGCAATGGACCGGTTTCTTGAGGGTAGACCGCAGTTTGAACGGCAGCTTTTCAGCTTCAATCTTTGATGGGGCATTCATCATTTCATCTCCCGCGAAGCCGCCTCGACCGCATGGATCGCGTCGTCGAAAAGGTCGGCTGTGAGGTGTTCGCCACGGACCCGCAGAGAGTCGCGAAGGCGGGACAGGTTCAGAAGCGCCGCGTCGGCAAAGGCTTCCTCGGCTTCGGTGATGCGGAGGGCGAGGGTCATGCTGTGGCCCCTTCGATCTTGGCATCGACTTCGGCGCAAAGGTCGTCGAGCGTGCGCGCTTCGACGATCAGACCGTTGTCGACCCAGCCGTCTTCCGGCCCCTCGTAAGATGCATCGTAATCAGGGCTGGTCGCGGTGTAGCGGCCATAGTCGAACGCGATCGCCCAACCGCGATAGGCGCTGGCCCCGCTCACAGCCCCACCGCCTTCAAAGCGTCGGCCGTCCGGCGCGACTGATCGGCAAGCCGCGCATGATATGCGGCGTCAGCGTTCGGCTTCTTCGCGAGAATGTCCTGACGGATCGCCTCCATCGTCGCGGCTTCGTGCCGGTGGCGCCGCTCGTGAACCGGCATCGCCTCGAAGTTGCGCACGGCGGTTTCGGGAACGAGGCTCAGCGCAATCGCGCGGCGGTTCGCGTCGAAGGCTTTGATGAGGGCGGGGTCGTGGCGCAAGGTCGTCTCCATCGTTGCCCGCTTCTCGCGTCCCGGTTGGGAGGTCGGCGGGTGATGGAGTCGTTATGGTGTGCGATTTCACACCTGTCAACAATAATCGGTGTGTAGGTTCACACTTTATTGTCAAGGCGCGAAAAACCCCGCCGGATTGCTCGGGCGGGGTTTGGCGGATTAGGCGATCTAGTTGGCGGCGATCGGTGTCTGTTCCATAAACTCGGCGTTGACATCTTTGCGTTCGAATTCGTTGAATTTCGCCTTAAACGTTGCCTCATCGGAAATTTGCAGGTCGGCACGGCCCGATAGAAAGCCGGTCTTTATCGCGCATCGGACATACCGCGTCTCACCGGCGCCGACGGCCACCTCGATGCTGGCGGTCTTGTTCATCAGGATATAACGGCCCGGCTGCACGGTCCATTCGGCATATTTGTTCCGGCCCAGCTCGACGACCTCCTTGCCCTCGTATCGGATCGGGCACGCGAGGGCCATGCCGACGACCGATCCCGGTCGATACATGATGATCTTGCTCGCGGTCTCTTGCGCGAACACGGGCGATGAAATCGCCAACCCTACTGCCAGAAGAATCCTCAGCATAATCCTCCCCCTGATTTCCTCAAATCTGCCGCGACTTCCATTTTTCGAGCGCGCGCCGCGGCAAAACTCCCTCCACCGGCGACGCCCATAAAACCTCGACGTTGGTCATGTCCTTCGCGTTCAGCGACCGCAGCGTATAGCGGTTGGCCTCGGTCCCTAGCGAAAGTATCTTGAGATAGGTGCCGCCGTCTGCCGTGTGGACCGCGCAATAGTCGTCGATATATTCGGGCAGAATTCCCTCATGATCGCGGCGCACATATACGATGTCGCCATCATCATATTTCGGAAGCATTGAATCGCCGCAGACGCGCAGGGCCATCAAGCGGCCTGGCGTGAACGCGGGGCGCGGCACGTTCTCCGGCTCGCTTTCTTCCAGCCACAGGATTTCGCCGCCGGCGCCGATGTTGCCGTGCACGAACACCGGATCGCGACCGCTCAAGTCATCGACCGTCGTCTCGAAATATTCCGCCAGTTTCACCAGCGTGTCGGCTCGCACGAATTTCCGCTCAGGGTTGAAAAGGTCGCGGATCGCGGTCTCGCCAAGCCCGGCCTCCTTGGCCAGCGGCTTTCGCTTAATGCCAACGCGGTCCATCTGCCGCTGAACGGATGCGCGCAATGCCTCGATGTCGAATGCTTCTGCCATCGGTGTGAAATGGCACAGTTCGATAATATCTGAGCAGTCGCGAAATATCACACCTTGACGGTGTGCAATTTCACACCTATCAATCGCAAGCATGGCAAGCATCCTCGAAGATATCGAAGCCTTTATCGCAGCGAAAGAGATTTCGCCGACGGCATTCGGCGACATGGCGAGCAATGATCGTCATCTGGTTCGTCAGCTTCGCAGCGGTCGGCGACTGTGGCCCGAGACCGAGGCCAAAATTCGCAAGTTCATGGCGGAATACACGCCCGACCAGTCGAGCGCCGCCGCATGACCCCTCCCGCCCAACCCCTCGGCGGGACAGCCCGCGCTCGGTTTCCCCAAATCCCCTCCGAGCGCGGGCGCACATTCCAGAACACCCCCACCGGATACTCGACAGCCGACCGCGACGGCGGCTGCGAAGGGCGAGCTGCGTCTGAATTCTCGGGCGTCAACGCGGGCCGTCTGGAGGAAACTCATCTTCCCGCGAAGCTCGCCAACGTCGCTGTTTTTTCTCTCGATCATGGGATTTTGTGATGAAGCCTTTGGACCGAAATGGCTTTCTGCCTTTGTCTTTGCCGACGCAAAAGTCTTTGCGCGGTGCAGTCGCCACCATCATCCGTGACGTCCAGCGCGATTATGGCGAAACCGATCAGGAAACCGCCGACCAGTTGGGCATCAGCGACGGCACCGTGCGCAATGCCCGCAATGAGCGAGCCGACCTGAATGCCGTGACGATCGCGCGCATCGGGGCACGATATGGCGCACATTATGTCGACCCATATCATCGACTATACGGCGCGCGCGCCGAGAACCTCGATCGCAAAGCGTCGGATCCGCTGACTCCGCTCGCAGAGGCTGTGGCAACGATCTGCAAGATGCGCTGCCCGAACGGGCCGGGCGGGATCGTCGAATTGCCGAAGGAGCGGCTGGACGCGCTGCCGATGCTCAAGGAGGCCTATCGCGAGCTGGGGGCGTATATCTCGGAAATTGAAGCGCTGCGGGTGTCTGCATGATCCCCAACCGCATCAAACCCCGCGAGCGCGACGAAATCGTGGCCTATCTCGCAGCGCGGCCGAAGACTCCTTACGTGCGCGTGGCCCGTGAATTTTCCCGGTCGACGACGACTGTCGCCGGTATCGCGCGGGCCAATGGGCTGGCGAGGGGTGGGCGGTGATCCACCTCCGCCCCTACCAACAAACAATGCTCGACGGCGCCCGCGAAGGCTTCAAAGAGCGTATCCGCGCGATCCTGCTTCAGCTCGCAACCGGCGGCGGCAAGACGGTCTCGGGCTCCTATATGATCCACGGCGCCGCGCAGAAGGGCAAAGTCTGCTGGTGGCTGACCCATCGCCGTGAGTTGATCGGGCAGACGAGCCGCACCTTTTCCTCAATGGGTATCGTTCACGGCATCATCCAGGGCGGGCATTCGACAGACCCGCACAAGCTGGTGCAAATCGGTTCGATCCAGACCGTCGCGCGCCGCCTCGACAAGCTCACCCCGCCCGATCTGATCATTTTCGACGAATGCCATCATCTCGGCGCGGGTCAGTGGCAGGCCATTTTCGACGCGTTCCCCGATGCGAAGATCATTGGCCTGACCGCGACCCCGTGGCGGCTCGATGGCGTCGGGCTCGGGCGTTGGTTCGGGCGCATGGTCAATGGGCCGACGGTCAAGCAGTTGATCGAGGCCGGGGCGCTGTCGAAATATCGCCTGTTCGCGCCTCACGTTCCCGACCTGTCATCGGTCGGGACTCAAGCCGGCGACCTGAAACGCGACGAACTCGCCGAGGTGATGGACAAGCCGTCGATCGTCGGCGACGCGGTGAAACATTATCAGAAACTCTGCCCCGGCAAGCGCGCCGTCGCGTTCGCGGTCAATATCGAGCATTCGCGCCACATCGTTCAGCAGTTTCAGTTGGCGGGTATCGCGGCCGAACATGTCGACGGCACGATGGACACGACGACGCGCGACGCGGCGATCCAGCGCTTCATCGGCGGCGAAACGCTCGTGCTATCAAATTGTGAGCTTTTCGGGGAAGGTTTTGACGTGCCCGCGATCGAGGCCGTCATTCTCCTGCGCCCGACCAAATCCCTGTCGCTCTATCTGCAGCAGGTCGGCCGCGCGCTGAGGCCGGCGCCCGGCAAGGATTATGCAATCATTCTCGATCATGCGGGCAATTCGCTCCCGCGCGAACTGAACGGGCAGGGGCACGGCTTTCCCGACGACGATCGCACATGGTCTCTGGACGACCGGGAAAAGCGCAAGGCCGGCGAAAAATCCGAAGTCACGATACGCACCTGCTCCGAATGCTTCGCCGTGTTCCGACCGGTGCCCGAGTGCCCGAACTGCGGCCATGTGTATGTCGCGCAGGTTCGCGAGATCGAGCAGGTCGAGGGCGATCTGAAAGAGATCGACGTCGAGGCGCTGCGCCGGGCCGAGATGCAGGCGAAGAAACGCGAGCAGGGGCAGGCGGAAACGCTCGATGACCTTATCCGTGTCGGTCGCCAGCGCGGCCAGCGAAATCCCGAAGCCTGGGCGCGCCATGTGCTTCAGGGCCGCATCGAGGCCCAGCAATTTGCTGACTCGATCGGTCTCACCCCAATGCAGGTCAAAGCCTATCGCAAGGAAGGAATGCCCGCGGCGTCGAAGGGTGCCGTGGCGGCGTTGATGTGGATCCGTGCCGAAAAGCCGTCGGTGTTTCAATGGATCGAGCGCGAGCATCCTGAGGTATTCACCGGGGCGGTGCTGCGCGAGATCGCTGATGAGAGGGTGGCTGCATGAGCTGGTCACCTCAACAGGAACGGGCGATCGCCGACGTCAAGGCATGGCTGGCCGACAAGTCCGGCAAGCAGGTGTTTCGCCTGTTTGGCTATGCCGGGACGGGCAAAACGACGCTCGCGAAAGAACTGGCGCAGTCGGTCAAGGGTTCGGTGCTCTATGCCACCTTCACCGGCAAGGCCGCGCTCGTCCTGCGCAAAAAAGGGTGCGATGACGCGAGCACGATTCATTCTCTGATTTACAAGGTTGAGGTGAACGAGCGCACCGGAGAGGCGACTTTCACGCTCAACAACGAAAGTGACCTTTGCGACGCCGCGCTTCTGATCGTCGACGAAGTGTCGATGGTCGGCGCCGAACTTGCGAAAGACCTTCTTTCGTTTGGCAAGCGCATCCTCGTCCTTGGCGATCCGGCACAGCTGCCGCCTGTCCGCGATGAGGGTTTCTTCATCAACTCGGCGCCCGACGTGATGCTGACCGAGGTTCACCGCCAGGCGGCCGAAAACCCGATCATTCGGATGAGCATGGACATTCGCGAAGGCAATCGACTTGCCGTCGGCGCCTATGGTGACAGCCTCGTCACCGCTCGCGCAGACATCGGCCACGACCGTCTGCGCGAATTGGTGCTGTCGTCTGACCAGCTTCTGTGCGGCATGAACCGCACCCGCGTCGCATATAACCGCCGGATCCGCGCGCTCAAAGGATTGGCGGGCGATGCCGAGGATTTTCACCCGACCGTCGGCGACAAGTTGATTTGCCTCAAGAACAAGCGAGCCAAGAGCATCTTCAACGGCGGCATGTGGATGGCGGACAGCGTTGCCGACAAATTCGGATGCTTGTCTATCGAGGTGACATCGCTCGACGAGGATCGTGACCCTTTGACGGTCGAGGTCGCCGAGGAATTTTTCGTCGGTGCTGAGCACAAGATCGAATGGCGCGAACGTCAGAAGTACGACGAATTCACTTTTGGATGGGCGATCACCTGCCACAAATCTCAGGGCAGCCAGTGGGATCACGTCATCGTGTTCGACGAGAGCGGCGCGTTTCGCGATGCCCGTGCGAACTGGCTTTATACCGCGGTCACGCGCGCGGCCGAGAAAGTGACGGTGATCCAGTGAGCGCCCCCCACGACGACCTTGTCCGCAAAATCCGCATCTTCATTTCCGAGATCGGCGGCCTGTCGTGCCACATCGAAACGCCGGGTCTGTTGTTCGACAAGGCCGGGCGTCCGGTGAAGATCGGCAAAAAAGGCCGTCTCGACATCGCGGCGACGATCAAAGGGCGATCGGTCTGGATCGACGCAAAGATCGGAAAAGACCGCTTGAAGCCCGAACAGGTGAAATTTGCGCAGGCCGTACAGCGGGCAGGGGGCTTGGCCTTCGCCGCCTATTCTGTCGACGATGTGCGCGACACCCTTCGATTGGAGGGGCTGGCATGAAAGCCGCATCCTGCTTTTCCGGCATCGGAGCCCCCGAACTCGGCGGACCCCAATTCGATTGGGTCTGGTGCGCCGAGGTCGAAAAATTCCCCTCCGCCGTGCTCGCTGCGCGCTTCCCGCATTCGGTCAATCTCGGCGACGTGACGGCCGACGACTTCCTGCAACGCGCATCCGCCTTCGGCCCGCTCGACCTGCTCGTCGGAGGCCCGCCCTGTCAGGATTTCAGCGTCGCGGGCCTGCGCGCCGGGACCGCTGGCGACCGCGGCAACCTGTCCCTCCGTTTCATGGAAATAGCACATGCAATTAGACCTCGAAACCTTCTTGTCGAAAACGTCCCCGGCTGGCTCAACATGCCCGACAACGCCTTCGGCAGTTTCTTGGGAGGCCTTGTCGGGGCAGATGATGCCCTGCGTTCGCCACTCGACGGAAAATGGCCCAGTGCAGGTATGGTTGCCGGGCCAAGGGCACGGGCAGCTTGGCGGGTTTTCGACGCTCAATATTTCGGAGTGGCCCAACGACGCCGCCGTGTGTTCGTTGTCGCAGATTTTGGAGAAGGGGCCGATCCCGCAGCGGTATTATTTGAGCGCAAAAGCCTGTCTGGGAATACTGCGCCGCGCCGGGAAACGGGGACGCGAGTTGCCGCGCTCACTTCAAATGGCGTTGGAACATGTGGCGCAGATGACAATCAGGCCCAAGCCGGACATTTGATCCACTGCCACGACGTCGCCCCGAGGCTCAACACGACGCTCGGCGATAAGCAGGGCCTCGAAGATCAGCACATCAACGGCGGGTGTGGGCATTTCGTCGCCCATAGCCTCCGCGCCGAGGGTTTTGATGCGAGCGAAGACGGGACTGGGCGCGGGACGCCGATAATCCCAATCGACATGCGGCAGGCCAGTCGCGGCGCGACGATGACGAACAATCGCGCGGATGGATCAAGCGGCGGTGCTCCGGGAACGGGCATCGGAAATCCCGGCGACCCTTCGCCGACCCTCCGCAGCATGGGGCACGACAAGAGCCATGCGAACGGCGGCGGGCAAATGGCGGTGGCATTCGACGCTCGCCAGTCCGATGTTCTATTTTACGGCGACCACACCGGCCCAATGGACACCGGATTTCCCGGGCCGTCGATAGCACAAGGCTGGCAGGTCCGCCGCCTTACGCCGACCGAGTGCGAGCGTCTTCAGGACTTCCCGGACGGCTTCACCGACATCGAATATCGCGGCAAGCCCGCCGCCGATGGCCCCCGATACAAGGCGCTCGGCAATAGCTGGGCGGCTTCTAACGGTGAATGGATCCTCGCGCGGCTGGCTGCGCTGCTCGATCAACGGAGGCTCGCAGCATGAGGCGACGCGACATCATCATCGCCGGCCCTTATGCGGCCGAAATCGCGATCCGGCAGGTCTTCGCGCCCATAGACGAGGCGCTCGACACGTCTATGAACTCGATGGCCGACGTCCGAACAATGTCGAAACTGTGCGCCGAGATAACCGACGTCCTCGACGCACACACCGATGACACCCCCGACAAGCTCTGGCGCGCGGCCCGACGGATCGAGCGAACGAAATGGGAATCGGCGCACCAGTGGAAGTGCCGGATGCTCAGCCTGAACCCCGCGACGACGCCCACGCTGGCGCTCGGGGGCATGACGGCGATGAACGTCGACGGGTGGAAGGTGGCTATCGCCATTCCCAGCCCGAGCCCGATGACGATCGAGCATGTGCCGATCACAGAAATCGTGCTGATCGACGCCGACGGAAACGCCAGTCTGTTCACGACGAAGCAACCCAGCCTCATCGAACCGATCAACACGCAGCGGTTCACAGTTCACGCCGACGCGAAGGCATGGGCGCGTGACTTCGCCCGGGCGAGGCTCGAGCATGTCCGGTCGGCGCAACAGGCGCGTCGTCAGGCCAATATCCCGCCGGTCTGGCATGGTCGCCCCCCAAGCGCCCTCGCGATCGGTCCGATGAACAAGATCGATTGGCCTTTCGCGGAACTCATTACCGCCGGCGAAGGCGTCGACGTCAAAGCCCTGAACCGATTGATCCGGCGCCCCGCACCACGCGCTCACGCGCATATGAATATGAGAAGCGCAGCATGATGGCCGTCGTCCACGAACTCAATGCCTGGCGGCATAACCTGCAAATGGGCGACAAGGGTCCGAAGCGGAACCTGACGAACACGATCGCGCACCTCCGCGGCCTGCCCGAACTCGGCAAAAATCTGCGCTTCAATGAGATGACGCAGGAAATCGAGTGGTGCAACAAGCCGATCGAGGATCCCGATGTCGTCGATATCCGTCTGTTGCTCGAGCGCGAGAATTACCAGTCGCAGGACAGGGATATTCGCCCGGCCATCGATCGCGTGTGCCGCGAGAATAGCTATAACCCGGTCGTGGACTATCTCACCCCGCTGAAATGGGACGGGACGAAGCGCCTTTATCGATGGATGCAAACCCTGCTTGGCGCTCCCGACACCCCTTTCGTGCAGTTGGTCGGGCCCAAGGTTTTGGTCGGCGCCGTCGCGCGCGCGATGCAGCCGGGGTGCAAGGTCGACACGATCATGGTCCTCGAAGGGGATCAGGGACTGAAGAAATCGACGGCAATTTCGGTCCTGTTCGGCGAGGAGCACACGGCCGAATCGGTCAGCATCTTCGACCAGCACAACAAGATGGTCATGCAGATGATGGGCGCGTGGTGCGTCGAGCTGGCCGAGTTCGTCGCCATCCTCAAAAAGGACATGAACGCGGTCAAGGGTCTGATCTCGATGCGGAACGACAAGGTCGTGCTGCCTTACGCCAAGGCGGCGTCGAACCACCCACGGCGTTGCGTTTTCTTCGGCACGATCAACCCAGACGACATGGGATATCTGACCGACAGCACCGGCAACCGGCGCTATTGGCCCGTGCGCGTCACCAAGATCGATCTGGATGGCATACGAGAGAAGCGCGACCAGCTTTGGGCCGAGGCCTTCCATCTCTACCGCGAGAACGAACGCTGGTGGCTCGAAGGCGAGGAAAATGAGCTTGCCGAAGCAGAGACGGCGCAGCGGCAGGAACAGGACGCTTGGGCGCCAATCCTGGAGGAGAAGCTTCAGGGTCATGACGATGTGACGTCCGACTTCGCACTGACCCAACTCGGCATCCCGCACGAGAGAAAGGACAAGCGCGCCCAGATGCGTGTCGGGGCGGCGCTTCGGTCGATCGGCTTCGCGCGCACGACGCAGAGGCCACCGGGCCAGCCTCCAAGAAAGGTCTGGACCCGACAATGAGACCAGAAATCTCCCGTTTCCACCTCTGTTACCACTTGGGGTTTGTTACCACCTCAGGTGGTAACACGCGCAATATTGTTTCACGTCCTGCGTTTCCACCTTTGACGTTTCCACCTCTGTTCCCACCTTTTTTCGGTGGTGGTAACGAGGTGGTAACGCGCAGAAAACCTAGCCTTTCCCTTTATTGTTACCACCTTTTTTCTAAAGAGAAGAAAGTAAGGAGAGGTGAAAAAACACCGGTATACGCGCGCGCGTGGAAGGTGGTTACAGACCTTCAAAGCATGGCCCATCCATGACCGTCCAGAAACTCCACCTCGACCTCATCGACTTCAGAAAAGGCACGATCGACCTCGACCAGCTTCGAGCCCTGTTCCCGACGTGGCAGGTCTCGAAGGACTATGCCCGCTTCTGTGTCGAGATCGCCCAAGCATCGCCTCTCAACCGCAAGACCGGAGACTTGTTTGCATGAATGCTCTTTCAACTCTCGACCGACCGCTCGAAGCCATCTTGCCCGCCGACATGGGGTTCGAGGCCTGGGTGGAAGAAGCGCGCACGATCTTTGCCGAGCATCGCCATGCCGAGTGGAAGGTGGCGGAGTGGCTCAGGGTCGGCATCGAGCGATTCCACGACCAGCCGCAGATGGACCTGTTCCTCGACCAGATCGGCGTCGACAAGAAGCGCGCTATCGCCGATGCAAAGGTCGCCAAGCTCATCCCGCCGGCATGGCGCACCGATCGCATCAGCTTCGAGGTCTGCAAGCACATTGCCAAGGTCGAGGATGAGGGGTTGCGGCTGCGGATGCTGAAGCAGGCCGTCGAGGAGCACTGGAACGAGCGCGCTGCACATCATGCGGTGGTCGAGCATAAATCCGAGACGGGCCAGCTTCTGCCCGACGATGATGCGACGACGCGCCTCTCGACCGAGATCGTGCGGTGCTGGAACCGGGCGACGCCGGATGCGCGGGAGTATTTCTTTGCGCTGGCTGAGATGGCCGCGGCGAGTGGGTTTGGGCCGATTGATGAGGATGCGGCGATATGAGCACCACCGCACTGATAGAAGCAATCGCGCGGGCCATTGCTGATGGCATCGGAGACGACTTCGACCACGCCCACCGCAGCAAGCCGCACTGGATCGAAGCGCGCGGGGAATCTGGCGGTAGGTATCGCGACATCAACGAACCACGCCAGCCTGACTACATCGACGCCGCACAAGCCGCTCTCACCGCCATAACGGAAGCTGGGTATGCCGTGGTCCCTGTCGCAAAGATGGATGACTTGGTGATCGCGGCTGGCAATCATTGGGGCGCGGGTTCCGAGCAGCACAACCTTGTGCGAGATATGGCCGACCTGATCGCTAAGCACCGCCCTATTGTGCCAGCCATTATCGAAGCCGGGGAGGCCACGCGATGACCCCCCAAACCCGCCCCCGCCCATATTCCACCAAGACCTTCCGCCCGCCGGCGCCAGAGTTTGAGGGCATCTTCGTCGAGCACGGCTGGGCCAAGGTTAATCGCATGTTCGGCAAACGCTGCGCCAACCGCTGGTATATCATGCTCGGGGCTGAGCGGCTGAAGGCGGCGCGGGCTCGGTTTTTGAGGGGGGTGGGGTGATGCCCATGCCGACCAAGCGCCACGATGACGTCGAGGAAGAAATCCTCAAGCGCATCTCCGACGGCGAACCGCTGGCCACGATTTGCGCAAGCGATCCGAAGCGATTTCCTCATCCTTCGACATGGGGCGATTGGGTTGCCGCCGATGAATCCCTAGCCATCGCGTATGCGCGTGCGCGCGAGGTCGGCTTTGATGCCATCGCGGCTCGCGGGCTTGAAATCGTGGACAACGTGAACGAGGATCCGGCCTCCCGCCGTGTCCGTGCCGACTTTCGGCTGAAGCTGCTCGCGAAGTGGGATCCGAAGCGCTACGGCGACAAGATCGACCTTACCTCGTCAGACGGCAGCCAGAACCAGCCCAAGGTGATCCAGATCGTCGCGGCCAAGGCAGACAATGACCGTAGCAACGATTGAACTCCCCCCCAAGATCGTTCCCATGTTCGCGCTCGAGCGCGGCGCGGTGCAGTATCGCAACATGCACGGCGGGCGCGGGTCGGGTAAGTCATTCTCGGCGGCGCTCATGGCGTCGGTGTGGGGCTATGCCGAACCCCTGCGCATCCTCTGCACACGCGAGTTTCAGGCGAGCATCAAGGAATCGTTCCACGCCGAACTGAAGGCCGCGATCGCTGCTCACCCGTTCCTCGAAGCGCATTACGACGTCGGCGTCGACTATCTGCGCGGCGCCAACGGGACCGAATTCATTTTCCGTGGACTGCGGCATAGCGTGAACACGATCAAGTCGCTGGCCAAGATCGACCTGACGATCGTCGAGGAAGCCGAGGACGCGCCCGAAGCCTCGTGGCTGGCATTGGAGGCCACGGTGTTTCGTCAGCCCAAATCGGAACTTTGGGCGCTCTGGAACCCGCGGCTCGACGGTTCGCCGGTCGACATGCGCTTCCGCAAGCACCCGCCCGACAATGCCGTCACCGTCGAGATGAACTGGAACGATAATCCGTTCTTCCCCGACGGTCTCGACAAGCTGCGGCGGCGCGAGCAATCCCGCCTCGATCCCGCAACCTATGCCCATGTCTGGGACGGCGCATATCTGGTCAATTCGGCTGCCCAGGTCTTTTCGGGCAAATGGCGCGTCGAGGAATTCGAGCCCAAGGACACATGGGACGGGCCGTATCAGGGCGGCGACTTCGGATATGCTCAGGATCCGACCGCGGCCGTTCGGGTCTATATCCACGGAGACACGCTCTACGTCAGCCACGAGGCCGGCGGGCGTTCGATCGAGCTGGACGCCATCGCAGAACATGTCAACGAGGCTATCCCGGGCTATGACGAGCATGTCAGCCGGTGGGACAGCGCCTCGCCCGGTTCGATCAGCATCTTGACGCGATCAGGTCTGCCGAAAGCGATCGGTGCGGACAAATGGCAAGGTAGCGTCGACGACGGCATCCGGTTCCTACGCGCCTTCCGCGAAATCGTCGTGCATCCGCGCTGCACCAACACGATCAGCGAATTGCGCCTCTACAGTTACAAGGTTGACCGGCTGACCGGCGACATTCTTCCCGTCCTCGTCGATGCCAATAACCACTGGATCGATGCCATCCGCTATTCGGTGTCACCGCTGATCAAGATGGAAGGCTACAACTACGGCGCCGCCCTCGCCAACGCCCTCTGACGGCGGTAAGGCCACCCAGCACCCCACAGCATAACCCCGCGCATGGGCGTAGTGCGCAATATCGTCGACGGGCTGCAAAACCTCGTCACCGGCCTAGGCACGCGTGCCGACCCGCGCATGGCCCGATCCTACGCCAGCCTGTTTCTGTCGCCGCAAGATATCGAGCAAGCCTATGAGGCCAGCCCGTCGCTGCGCAAGGCCATTGCCATCCCCGCGACCGATCGCGTGCGCGCATGGCGTGACTGGCAGGCCGATGACAGCCAGATCGAGGCGATCGAGGCCGAGGAACGCCGCCTGCAAATTCAGGCGAAGTGCAAGCAGGGCGAAATTCTGCGCGGCCTAGGTGGCGGGGCGATGATCCTCATTGCCGCCGGCGACCCCGCGCTGCCGATCAATGTCACCAGCAAGGGCGGGCTCATCGCTGCCAACATGGTCAGCCGCCACCACCTGTCCGGCGAGGATTGGGACGACGAGATCGCGAGCCCGACCTACGGCACCCCGAAATATTGGGTCATCAACGGCAGCAAGAACCGCACGCGCATCCATCCGTCCCGTGTCGTATGTTTCCGTGGCGACCCGCTCCCGTCGGCCTATACCGCCTCGCATGAGGATCGCTTCTGGGGCCGGGGGCGCGTTCCGTCGCTGATCGAATCCGCCCAGAACCTCGACGAAGCGCTCGGCACGTTCGCGGCCATGATCAAGGATGCGCTCAACGTCGATATCGGCGTGTCGAAGCTGCTCGATATCGTCTCGACGCCAGAAGGTGAGGCACGGCTGAACAAGCGCCTGTCGCTGATGATCGCTGGTTCGTCGGTGTTCAACGGCAAGCTCTACGACCTCGGCGATGAGAACGGCAAAGGCGGCGAGAAGCTTGATCGCCATCAGGTCGATTGGGCGGGTATCGACGCAACCATACGCATCTTTGCCGAAGCCTTCTGCGCGGCAGCCGATATTCCGTTCACACGCTTCTGGGGCACGTCGGCGAAGGGGTTGAACGCGACCGGGGAGGGGGATGAGCGCGACTGGAACAAGATGGTAGAGACCGGGCAGGAACTCGAACTCAAGCCCTGCCTCGACCAGATCGACGCCGCGATGATCCCGTCGGCGCTCGGCAAGCGCCCGCCCGAAATCTGGTGGAAGTTCGGCGCGCTCTCCATCCCGACCGAAAGCGAGGAAACGACCCGGTTCAAGACATGGACCGAGGCGATGGACAAGGTTGCCATGTCCGGCGCCATTCCTGAGGTCGCGTTCAATGAGACCTATCAGAACGGCCTGCGCGAGAATGGCTGGACGCCCGGCATCGACGCCGCGCTCGACAAGATCCCCGAGGCCCAGCGTTATGGCGGGGCTGTCGGGCCAGATGAGGACGACGAAACCGACCCCAGCGCCATCGTTTCAACGGAGGGAGGTGATCCAGCATCTGCCGGGAGCGGGGCGCGTGTCCCCGCTGCCCGTGCTGCGAATGATAGCCGATTCTCCGATGCGCAGCCCCGCACCCTCTACGTCCGCCGCGACGTGCTGCCCGAGACCGTGCGCGCGCTCAAGGCATGGGCGAAAGAGCAGGGGCTTCCCGCATTGCAGGACAATCTGCACGTCACCGTCGCCTATAGCCTCCAGCCTGTCGACTGGATCAAGATGGGGCAGGACTGGCGCGACCGCGACGGCAAGGGCGGCATGACCATCACCGAAGGCGGGCCGCGCGTCGTCGAGCCGCTCGGCGATCGAACGGCCGTTCTTATGTTCGCATCGTCGGACCTGTCGTGGCGCAATCGCGAGATGCGCGAGAATGGCGCGTCGTGGTCATATGAGGACTATCAGCCGCATATCTCGCTGACCGGCGATCCTGTTGACCTGTCGGGCGTCGATCCATTCCGCGGCGAGATCAAGCTCAGCGCCGAGATTTTTGAGGAAATCGACGAAGGGGCGCACTAATGCCCCGGTTCGATTTGAAGGCCGAAGCCCGCCGCACCCGCAACATCCGCCGCCGCTCCATCACCCTCGGCGAAGTTGCAGCGCCGCAGATGCTGGCGACGGACCTCTACAATTCCGTCTATCGCCCGATCATCCAGATTTGGGCCGACGCCGCGAAGCCGATCGCCGAAGAGTACGCCCGCACGCTCGCCCAGATGACCACGGACAGCCCGGCGGACATTCAGGGCCAGATCGACGCCGCGGAATCGGCTGCGACGCGGTTGATGCTGACTTTGACGCCTTCATTGCGCCGATGGGCCGTGCGAGTAGAGGCCGCAGTCCGTCAGCGTTGGGTGCGCCAGGTCTTTTCGGCGACGAGCGTGGATTTGTCGACGCGACTCTCGGTTTTCGACGTCGAGGACACGCTGCAATCCTATCTCGCTTGGAATGTGGATCTCGTCAAAGACGTGTCTGCGCAGACGAAAAAGCGGATATCCGATGCCGTGTTTTCCGGCCTCAACGAGCGTCGGCCCGCGCGCGAGGTGGCAAAGCAAATCTCCGAGGCTGTTGGCATGGGGCGGCGCCGGGCTCAGCTTATCGCGTCGGATCAGCTTTCGAAACTGTCAGCATCGCTCGCCGATCAGCGCCGGATCGAGGCGGGGATTACCGTTTGGGAGTGGCGACATTCAGGGAAAAAGCATCCGCGCGTCCGGCATGAGGCGCGGGATGGGCTGTATTATTCCGACGTCGCTTCGCAGGTCGGCAAGTCGGTGGGCGGGAAGGTCGTCAATGCGCCGCCCGAGCGATCTGACAGACCCGGCGCGCCTCCTTACTGCGGGTGCAGGTCTCGGTCGGTGCTTGTTTGGGAGTGGGACGATGAAAAAGCCTAAGGTTGTCTATGATCCGAAGATGCCGCCCGTCGGCGTCGCAATCGACACCGCGAAGGCCGCCGCGCCCGCTTTAATCCCGAGCGCCGTCGATCCCGTAATTCTGCTCATCCACCAGCATTTCGGTCGCTACGCGCTTGAAATGAAGCTGACGAAAAAGCGCGAAAAACCTTTGAGTCGCGGCTGATCAGTGCTAGACTTTCGGGCCGAGCAGCGATGGTGCGCTGCTCGGCCCTGACCTTAGACGATGATAGGACATCGAATGGCTGACATACCCCTAAAGGACGTGCTGCTGCTTTGGAAGAAGCCAGATGGCGACGCGCCCGCACTTTTCGATATTCGCCCCATCGGGCATAACGATTATTGGAGCGATCGGTGGGATTACACCGGCGGTGCGTGCAACGACACTTGGAAGAATTGCGCACAGAAAGAGCATCCCGCATTGCTCGCCCGCATGTTCATCGACCTTTGGCATATCGCGGCATTTTACGAAGTGCCAATTGCCCTGATTCACGAAAAGATGCTGGCGGTGCCGGAATACCGCGCGATGCTGGCTGATGACTGCTTGCCGAGGGAGTTTCAGCATGAGCGCGGGTGAAGATTGGTCGGACGCGATGGGCCTTCATTGCGCGACGTGCCGCTTTTGGTCGGACAAGGAGGGCGCGGCGATTGGATTGCCCAATGAGGGTGCCTGTCGAAAGCGCGCGCCGCAGTTTGTTCCTGCGCTGGCTGCGGAGATTGCTGGCACAGGCGATCATAGCTTCGACGACATGATTGCTTTGTCGACGGTCTATCCGATCACTAAGGACTATGACTGGTGCGGCGATTATGCGTCTGCCGAGATTCATCCGACTGCCGACGTCTTGCCGAGCCGCATCACAGTAACGGCGCGGGATGCTGATCTGTGACGCCTCTGGCACGCGCGCGCAATGCCGTGCTGAATATCAGGCTTGGTGGACTGGAATTAGCGAGCAATCCAAGCCCTGAGCTGCGGGCCGCATTACCAGCGATCGACGAGGCCGATCAAATCGCCCGCGCCGTCCTCACCGCGATCCGCGAGCCGAGCGAGGGGATGCAAGTGGCGGGTTATGGAGAATGCCACCATCCCAAAGATATACCCGAGCACATCTGGCAAGCCATGATCGACGCCGCATTGAGCGAGGGCGGGTGATGAAGCCGAAAACCTACCCCGAGATCATTGGCGAGAGCAAGTTCCCCGGCCTGACTGTTGAAGACCTCGCCGATGCGGGATGGCGCGTGGTGCGAATGCCAGCGCCAACGCGCATCGTCGAATTGCCCAAGCCATTGGCCCGACGAGTCCGCGTCAAAGGCGTGCTCGAATAATCCCACCTTCCTGACGGCGGTAACGACCTGACCCAGCCCGCAATACCCAAGCGGGCATGGTGTATTGCACTGACGTCCTGACCCTCGACGCGCCGAAGCGCACGAAAGACGGCTATATGGCTGTCCGCGCAAAGGCTGCGCGCACGGGCGTCTATGATTATGCGGGGCCTGAGGTCGACCCCGAGAACAAGCATGGCCTGCGCGACACGCCGATTGTCAAGGTGCTGCGCGACGACCAGACGGTTTTCGACACTGCCAGCGCGCATAGTTTCATCGGCAAACCGATCACCGACAATCACCCCGCCGAGCCCGTCACCTCGAAAAACTGGAAAGACCTCGCTCGCGGGACCGTCATGGGCGCCATGCGCAGCGGTGACTATCTCGCGTTCGACCTGCTGCTGACCGACGCCGACGCCATCGCGAAGGTCGATGCGGGCAAGCGCGAACTGTCGAACGGCTATTCGACCGACCTGCAGTTCGGAGACTTTACCGCGCCCGACGGCACCAAATGCCAGGCGCGTCAGACTTCCATCGTGGGCAATCACGTCGCCCTCGTGGATCGGGGCCGTGCCGGTTCCGAATGTGCGATCAAGGACGGTTTCGCCGCCTGCGACGCGCTCCCTGCGGACATTTTCGACCGCCTCACCTCCACTGGAGACATACCCATGAAAACTTTGACGATCGACGGGCTTCGTGTCCCGAACGTCTCCGATGAAGCGGAGGCGGCAATTCTGAAGCTGCAAGCGGATATGGCCGCGAGCAAGACGGCGCTGGCCGATGCGACGACCGCCCACGACAAGGCGATGGCCGCCAAGGACAAAGAGATCGACGATCTCAAGGCGAAGGTTGTCGATCAGGACAAGATCGACGCGCTTGCCGATGCCAAGTCGGAAGCCGTCACCAAGGCCAAATCGCTGCTCGGCGACAAGACGCCGGACTTCAAGGGCAAGACCGTTGCCGACGTCCGCCGCGAGACCGTCCGCCTCGTCAAGGGCGACGCCGCGATTGCCGACAAGTCGGACGACTATATCGAGGCCCGTTTCGATGGCCTGACCGACGGCAAGAGCGCGAACGACACGGTTGTTCCGATCGGCGCGCCGCGCACCGTGACCACCGACAACGCCAGCGTCCGCGATTTCGCGCGCGCCGCGCAGTACGCCTGAGGGAGACGATAAATGGCTGAACTTCAGACCAGCTACGGCGAAACGATCGCAGCCGGCTATCCCGGCATGGTGGCGAACGGCGAAACGTCGAACCGCATCACGCGCACCTGCGAAGATGCGGCGGGCATTCCCTTCGGTGTTCCCGTCTATCGCGGCACCGGCGATCATGGCTGCACGCGCACGCCCGGCGGCCAGCTGCTCGGCATCTCGGTCGCAACCTCGGCACTGGCGCTCACCGCCGGCGTCGATGCGGACGAGTATCAGCAGTATGACAACGTGACGATCATGGCGCGGGGCGTCATCTGGGTCACGGCGGGCGAGGCCGTCACCGACGGTGCGCAGGCCTATGACACCGACACGTCGATCGTCGACACCTCGACCGACAACACGATCATGGACGGATGGTTTTTCGACACGACCGGCGCCAACGCCGCGCTCGTGAAGCTGGCCAAGCGCTGAAGGGGCGAATGAAATGAACGCGATCACCAATTTCTACGACAGCGCAGCGGGCCGCATCACCGATCCGGTCGGCTTCCTCGCCGCAGACGCTGGCCTGAAAAAGCAGGTCATCGGCTTGTGGGCGGCGGACAACGCGCGCACGGCAGCCACCTTCGCGGACAAGGCCGATGCCTTCCTGAGCGATGCCCAGGTCGGTTATGCCTTCCTGACGCCGCAGCTCTATCGCATCGAAACCGAAGTCTACATGACGAAGTATCCGAGCTTCGACATCTCGCGCTTCATGACGGTCGATACGTCGGGCGATATGTGGGACGTCGGCACGCTGGTCTATTCGATGGATCAGGTCGGGCAGGCCGAATTCATGGCAGGCGGGGCATTCGACATGCCCTATGCCAGCACGAAGATGGCGCAGGCGACCAAGAACTTCCACCTCGCGGCCATCGGCTACGAGTGGAACACGCAGGAATTGCAGCGCGCCGCCAAGCTTGGCCGCTCGCTCAGCTCCGACAAGGCCGCCGCCGCCAAGCTCGCTGCCGACCGCTTCATCTACACGATCGGCATGACCGGGCAGACTCCGGCGGGCGTGTCCGAAAAGGGCTGGACCGGCTTCATCAACAACGGCTCCGCCCCGTCGGCACAGGTGGCAGCGGACGGCACCGGCTCGTCGCGTCTCTGGTCGGCAAAGACCGCTGACCTCATCCTGCGCGACATCAATGCCGCCCTGACCGCGGTTGAAACCGGAACGGGCGAAACGATGGTCGCCGACACGCTGGTCCTGCCGACCTCGGCCTACAACTATATCGCGACGACCCGCGTTGGTGACACCGGATCGACGATCCTCGGCTTCCTCATGGCCAACAACGTCGCCGGCGAAGGCCTGACCATCCTGAAGAGCCGCGCGCTCGAAACGGCTGGCACGGGCTCGACGACCCGCATGATCGCCTATGCGAACAATGCCCAGGTGCTGAAGTTCCACCTTCCCGGAGCCCACCAGTTCCTGCCGCCGTTCCAGAAGTCGAGCCTCGTCTACGAGGTTGGCGGCATCATGAACGTCGGCGGCGTCGAGATTCGACTGCCCAAGGCGATCGTGTATCGCGACAGCTTTTAAGGAGGGCTGACAATGAAACTGGTCAACATCAGCACTGGCGCACGCGGCGCCTATATCGGAACGCAGCTCGTCATGGTCGAACCCGGCCAGACGGCAGAGGGCGATTTCACCGACGTGAACGATGAATGGTTCGACGACGGCAGCGACGGCGCGCTTTCGTCGAACACCGTCAAGGAACTGAAGGCCATCGCCGAAGCCGAGGGCATCGACCTCGGCGACGCGACCAACAAGGCCGACATCATCGCCGCGATCGAGCTGGCCCGCGAGCCGAAGTAACCAACCCACCAGTCTGGGGCGCAGGGCGGGCCGGTGAATAGCCGCCCGCCCTTTTTGTAAGGACCGAAAATGGCCAAACGCATGAACGACGCGGGCGCCGATGCAGCCCTGACCTATTGGACCGACGCGGACAAGATGGTCCTCTGCTCGGCCGAACCGACGAGCTACACCGAAGCGAACGCGACCTATGCGCTGGCCGACGTGGCCCCAACCTTCGACGCAATCGCGAACGGCGACACATCGGGCCGTAAGCGCGGCGTGCAGGCCAAGACGGGCGTTGCGGTCGATGCCTCGGGCACGGCAACGCATATCGCCCTGATCAAGACCGGCGACACGACCCTTCGCTATGTCACGACGACCGCTTCACAGGCTGTCGCAGCGGGCGGCACGGTCGACATCGGCGCGTGGACGATCGAGGTCCGCGACCCGTCGTAAATTCGGGCGGGAGATAGCCCGTGGCATATTCCGGCCCCACCTTTGTTGGCTTGAGCACTGGAAACGGCAACGCCAGCACGTTTAACATCAGTTTTTCGGGGTCGGGTCATGCGGCTGGCGACTTGCTGCTCATCGGTGTCGAGACTGCCAACCAGGCCATCGCCGCGCCGACAGGGTTCACGCAGACGCCCGGCTCGGGCAACCCTCTAGGCCAAGGCACGGCGGGTGCTGCGCAAGCCGTTCGCGGGGCGGTTTTCGACAAACAGGCGACGGGGTCCGAAGCGACCGTAGCCATCGCCGATAGCGGAAACCATCAATATGCTGTCGGTCTCGCCGTTCGGCCAAGCGGCGGTGCGTCGGCGGTTGAGGTCTGCGCGCTCGACAGCGGCTCCGCTCCGCAAGGCACCCCGGCAGCGGGGCGGACTTTCGGCGCCATCACGACGCCCGACGACAATTGCCTCATCGTCACCTTCGTCTTTTCCGATTTGGACCTCGCGACAAATACGTGGGAAACCAGCCCTGCCCCGAGCGGCGGCGGAGAAAATCTTGCCAAGCAATTCGACAACGGCACGGCAGCGGGAGCCGGTGGCGGGGTCGCGATATTCACCGCGGAGAAAGAGACGGCGGGTGCGGTCCCGAACATCGTTGCAGACGCTCGAGCGATCTCAGGGCACATCTGGATCACGCTGGCGATCAGGAATGTGTCGTCGTCTGTCTCGATAACCCCCGCGAACGCTGCGCACACGCACACGGCCTCATCGCCCACCTTGGCCGCGAAATCGACCGTAACCCCGAACAGCGCAGCTAACGTCCATGTTGCGTCCAGCCCGCCCGTCAGCGTTCCGGTCGCTATATCGCCGGGCGCAACTGCTCACATATCGGAGGCATCGAGCCCGACGATCACCGCTCAATCGTCGGTGGAGCCGGATAATGCCGCCCATGTGAACGCTGCGACAAGCCCGAGCCTCGCGACTGCCAACAGCGTTGCCGTGGATGGATCGGCGCACATGTCGGCAGCATCCTCGCCATCGATCGCCGCGGCATCTGACGTCCAGCCCGACGATGCAGCGCATATCCTGGCATCGTCAGCGCCAACGCTTTCGTCGGCCTCTACCGTCTCTCCCGACGGATCGGCGCATACCACCGTTTCGACCAGCCCGAGCCTTGCCGCCGTCTATCCGATCGCACCGGATTCGACGGTCCATGACGTCGCCTCGACACAGCCGACGATCACGCTGGCGGGCTCGATTGTGCCGGAAAGCGCATCGCACGACACGACTGCATCCGAGCCGACCATAGCGGCGCATTCGGCGGTATCGGTCGACGATTCCGCCCATGACGTCGCATCGACCGAACCCAGCCTGTCCGGCTCGACCGTCATCGCGCCAGACACTGCCTCGCATGATCAGGTATCGGGTTCGCCGTCGATCGCGTGGGCCGGTGGCGTCGTCGTGAACGATAGCGCGCACGATGTCGCGTCCACCTCGCCGAGCCTGCCCGCGCGCTCGGCGGTCAACCCTGATGCATCGGCGCACGTCAACGACACCTCGAGCCCGACCATATCGGCCACCGCTTCGGTCACTCCCTATTCGGCGGTCCATCTGCACCTGGCAACGGCGCCGGCCATCCGCATTTCGCTGCCGCCATCGGCCGCGCGCTCGGTCAAAGATCCCCGCCAGTCCCGCGAAATCACTTCAACCATACCTGCCCGCACGATCCGCACCCCTCAAGACCGCACCATAGTGACGGCGGTAAGCTCGCGGGCGGTCAAAAGCGTAGTGTCGGGCCGATGACCAGCCAGTTCGCCAAAGACCCGCAGGAAGTCCTAGATTATCCTTGGAAGATCCCGCTGGACGCCGGGGATTCGGTCTCGTCCTTTACCGCCGCCAAGATTTCGGGCGATGTCGTGCTGGACAGTTATGCCGAAGCGGACGGAACCGGCACGATCTGGCTTTCGGGCGGCACTGACGGCACGGCTTCGGTTTTCACGCTGACGGCGGTGACGTCGGGCGGGCGCACCTTCGAGACGACCGTCATCGTCAATGTCGTCGATTCCTCGTCGGCGTTGGTCGCGGAATTTCTCATGCGCTATCCGGCCTTCGCATCGGTCGGCGTCTCGCAAATCGCCTATTGGCTGAAGGATGCCGAGACGACCGTCACGGATTCGTGGATCGAGGCCGATATCTCGCCCGCGCGCATGGCCTTGGCGGCGCATAATCTCGCGTTGTCTGGGGCTGGTTCGGCTGGCGGTGCTGTTGGCGCTCTGGCAGCAATGGGCGTGACGTCGTTCAAATCCGCGTCGATGTCGGTCAATTTCGCCGAGGGGGCAGTAATTCGCTCGGGATCTGGCGGCTATTCGTCGACGAAATATGGCGTCCAGTTCCTGACCTATCTGCGCCGGAACGTTGGTGGGCCGCGACTCGTTGGGTGCGCGTGATGGGCGAGTGGCGTCACCCCGACCATTACAGCGATTATGCGAAGGCCTATGCGGTCGAGCGTATGCGTTCCGAGATTGGGATTTTTCTCGATCATTGCCTGCCTCATCTGCGCGACGCCGCGCGTGCTAACGGCTATTCTCTTGCCATCCACGGGTCTCTTGCCCGCGACCTTGATCTTGTTGCAGTGCCATGGACGGAAGACGCTGCCGACCTCGATACCATCGTGAAGGCGCTCGCCGAGGCAACCCAAAAGGCGACTGGTTGGGGGCATGTATCGGGACGTTCGGACAATAGCTGGCGCACCGACAAGCCGCACGGCCGCGTGGCTGTCACCATCCTCGCCAGCGCCGAACTCAGCCTCGATGTGAGTTTCATGCCCAAGGTAGCGACCGATGCTTGACGAGGCCTTTCGCCAGATCGCCGGGCTGGTGTCCGAAGCCGTCGGCGGTCCCTATTACACCGCGACGCTGACCTATCCGGGCGTGCCGGTGAAGGACGACGGCGGCGATATCGTCACGCCGGGAACGCCCTATGATGTCGCCTGCCGCGCACAAATAGACGTCGCTACCGAGGCGATGCGTCAAGCCGACGGCTTCATGGCCGAGGACGTGCGAATCCTGATCATCGACCCGGAGGCGCTCGATCGCACGCCGACGCTCGCCGTTTCCGCCGGGCCGTTCGCGGGCAAGGTCTATTCGCTCGTCACCGTGCAGCGCGATACGCTTGGGTTCGGGTGGGAGTGTCGCGGTCGTGCCGCTTAAGGGTAAATCAGAAGCCGTGCGCCGGATGCGTGCGCTCGCCGGCGGTGGGGTCGAGAAATATCTTGGCCCTGCACTATTCGCGGGCGGCGAGGAAATCGTTGTCGAAGCTCAGATCAGCATGACGCGCGGCAGGGCTGAGGTTCAGAACAAAAGGAACCATGTCCCGTCTCGACCGGGCGAGCCGCCCGCTGTCTTCGAGGGAGATCTCCGGAGTGGAATCGAGGCAACCCAGCCAGCACCTCTAAGGGTTTTGGTTACATCGAACGACCGAAAGTCGGCTTGGCTCGAATTCGGTACATCCCGCATGGAAGCCAGGCCGTTCATGCGGCCAGCCCGCGACCGCAAGAAGCCCGAGGTCAAAGCCATGCTCGACGACGCATTCGGGCGCTTTGTTGCCTCGACCAAACAAGGAGCGAAATGATGGACACGTTCGCAGCCGAATGGACCTATCGTGACCCCGAAACGACGGTCACATACCCCGCCGGGCACAAGGAAAATCTGCCCGCTCATATCCAGTTGGCGGCGCGTAAGGCCCGCGTCCTCATCATCCCTACCTTGGAGACCAGTAATGGCAACGATGGCCGCGCTTCAACGCCTCGCTCGTCGCGACGTTCTCATCGCGCTAAAGAATGACGCTGGCGTCCTCGCGATCATCGCCGAGGAAAATATCCATACGCAGCAACCCGACGGCGTTCCGGAATGGCCATTCATCAAACTCACCGCCCCGCAGGCGTTGCCGCTTCGTGCAGCGTGCGTGCGCGGGGCGACCGTCAATTTTGGCGTTTCTGCTTTCACCCGCGGGCTTGCTAATGTGACGGCCGAAACGCACGCAGCGCAGATAGGCGAGGCGATCGAGCTAACCGTCGATGGGCGCCGAGCTGTTCTCACGGACGTTGGGAAGGTGGCATATCGCATGGGCGATTTGATTTTGCGTCCAGACCCGGAAGAGCCGGGGGCGTTCCAATATTCCGCCTCTATCACGGCGCGCATGTTGGCCTAGTTGAACGCGGGCGCGTTTGGCGCTAGGTTCGCGCCCCATGCGATACGCCGTCCTCGCCGCCCTCGCTCTGGGCGCCTGCTCCGAACCGGAATCGGCGAAGCTTGAGCGGCAATACGACATGATGAAATCGGCGAACCGCGACGTCGCAGAATTATGCAGCAAGGCCCGCGAAGTCTCGGAGGCCTATCTGGCGGAGGAAAATTCGCCAGAATATCAGCGGTGGAACGTCAATGCGGCGGCCGATTGCACTGAAGCTGCCCAACGTTGACTGATCTCATCGCTTTTCATCTGCTCCGAACGCTGATCCGAAAGGGCGTTCTCGATCTCGACGACGTGGAGGCGATGGCGGCCGACATCGTGCGGGAGGATGGAGACGACGACACAGCCCATAGTGTGCGCGGCGCCTATTTCGAGGCACATGGGCGAAGCGAGGCGGATTTGGCGCGCGACGAGATGAAGGTCGTCCAGATGGTTCCACGCGTGAAGCTCGGGCCGCAAGCTGACGGCGGTAACGACAGCAACCCCTAAGCCATAGCGTCTCCGGCAATTGCCATGCCGGAGATTTGCACATGAGCCTTCCGACCGAAGCCGATTTCGCCATCATCAAGATTGGTGACGGCGCCGACCCCGAAGTCTTGACGACCGCTTGCGGCATTCAGAACGTCCAGATCAACACCGTTGCCAACGCGCAGGATCGCTTCGTCCGCGACTGCGCGAAGCCCGGTGAAATCCCCTATCGCAAGTCGAAAACGACCGGCAAGCAGCAGGACGTGACCGGCAATGGCCTCACCGACAAGGCTTCGATTGACACGTTCCTCGACGCGCTCGGCGTGACGAAGAATTACAAGATCGAGCTTTATCAGGACAACGGCACGGATGCCGGCGACCTGCTCGGCACGCTTTCTGGCGCCTACAAGATGAACGCCGCCAATCTCAACCTTCAGCGCGACGGCGATTCGACGGCGGAAATCACGCTCGCCAGCCAAGGCGCATGGACGTGGACGCCTGAATCCTGAGGGTGATGCGTGGAAACGTCTATCACCCTTGAGTTTGCCGACGGAGAATATCTGTTCGCGCTGGGTCTACGCCAGATCAACGAAATCCAGAATGTCTGCGATATCGGGATTGGCGCGCTGTTCGCTCGCGTGGCGCGCGGCATCTTTCACCGCAAGACCGAGGATGGCGAAATCCTGTTCGGCGACCCGGCTCAGTCGGAATACCGGATGGAGGATTTGACCGCGGTAATTCGCCAAGGGCTTATCGGCGGCGGTTGCGGGACGGTGGACGGTGAGCCCGTAACTGTCGATGCGACGCGCGCGAACCAGTTGATCGACGCCTATGTGCTGGGCGATCGTCAGCCGCTCGATAAGAGCTGGAAACTGGCATATGCCATTCTCTCGGCTCGCGTCGTCGGATTTGACCCTCCCGGTGGAGCCGACTTCGATAAAAAAAAAGACGAGGCGACGACCGCCTAGACTACGGTCAGGCCCTCGCAAATTGCGCCATGATGAATGTCGGCCCCGAAGAATGCGGGCGGTTGAGCCTTTGGGAATATGGCGCGCTTCTCTGGAACTGGAATCAGGCCCACGACCCGGACGCGAAGGCGGCTCGCGGTTCCGTGGACATCGACAAGCTGCGCCGTTTCACCAGCGCGCATATGAACTGAGGTGACGCATGGCGGGTGAAAGCATCGATAAGGTCGTTCTGGAACTCGAAGCGCGCGCGGGTAAATTTCGCGTGGACATGGAAGGTTCGGCCACCGTCACCGAAAAGGCGCTCGTCAGGATCGAAAATTCGGCTTCTCGCATGGAGCGCCAGGTCGGGCGTTCGTTCGCCAACACTGCCCAGCAATCGCGCCTTCTTGGATATCAGATCTCCGACATCGGCGTCCAGCTGAGTGCCGGAACCTCGCCCTTCCTTGTTCTGGCTCAGCAGGGCCCGCAGGTCGCGAATGCCCTTGAAGGTGCGCGCGGGGCCGTCGGGAGGTTCGCCACCTTCCTGTCGGGCCCCTATGGCGCCGCTGTCCTCGCCGCGACGACGCTGCTTGGCGTGTGGCTTTCTAAGACGAAAGAAGCCGCCGATACGGTCGACGATCTCGTTGAGAAAATGAAGGCGCAGGAACGTCAGGCGGTGCTTACGGAGCAGGCCAACGCTCTCTTCGCGCGGACGATCGAGGGCGTGACGAAGGCGGCCGACGATGCCGAAAAAGCTGTCGAAGCCCTGCGGCTCGCGAAAAAGGGCGAAGCCGAGCAGACCGTCGAAAGCATCCAGAAAAACCTGAACGAAGCCGAGGCGTTGCGCGAAGTAACCCGTGCCCGGCTTGCTGATGCTCGCGCCCTTTATGAAATTCAGAAACAGCGGGCATCTGGCCCCGGTGAGACTGGCGACCGCGCGGCGTTGGGGCTGTCTTCACGGCTGGACACGATCCGAGCGATCGAAGCCGAACTGGCGAAGGCCGATGCGCAGGCTCAGCGTCTGCGCAATTCTCTGGGGCAGGCTATTTCCGCGCGCACCGTCGAGCAGGAAAACGCCAGCGCCGAGGAAAAGATCAACCGCAAATATGACGCGCAGATCGACCGTGCCGCGCGCGCTGCTAATGCCAGCAAGGCCGCACAGGCCGAACTGCGCAAGGAAATCAAGGAAATTAACGCGGCCCGCGAAGCCGAACTGAAACGCTATCAGGACTCGCAACGCGCCGCGCGATCCTCGCCGTCATCGGGCGCATCTGGCGCGCGGGTTGGCGATATGGTCGCGCTGATCAAGCAGCTATTCCCTGAGGCCCGCATCACCAGCACGACCGGCGGCAAACACACCAAGGGTTCCGACCATTATGCTGGCAGGGCGATCGATTTCGTCATTCCGGGGATGATGAACGAAGCGGGCACGCAACTGGTTCGCCAGATGCTTCAAGCCGCTGGTGTCGAGATCCGTCGCAACGCTTCCGGCAAGGAGCAGTTTTTCGGTCCCGGTCGCGGCGCACGCACGCGCAACGATCATAACGACCATTTTCATGTCGCGTGGAATGGCAATCCTTCGACGGAGGGCGCGCAACGGGCGGCGGATTCGGAAGAGCGCCGACGCCAGTCTTTCGAGAACGAGCTTGCCGCGGCGATGGCTGAGGAATTGGCCGCCCGCCGTTCGCTCGTCACCAGTGCCGAGGCGATCGACAAGGCCAACCTCGAAGCAATCGAAATTGAGCGACAGCGGTATAACGATAATCTGGACAGCCTTGTCACGCAGCGGAAACTGCGTTCCGATGAGGCTGACGCCTTGCGCCTCATCAACGACGAGACGGCGAAATACAAAGCGGAGTTGATCAAGCGGAATGCCGATATTCGCGCTTTCCGTCTTGCCGAAGCCCAGCGCGAGCGTGACGCGCAGATCGGAAGCGCGCAGCGTGCAGACGAAGCCGACCTGCTCCAAGGCCGGGCCGATCTCGCGCGCACCCTCGACGAGCGCAACGCCATCGAACTGCGGCTCCTCGACCTGAAATATGAAGAAGAGCGGGCGCAGAATGATTTCGTCATCGCGGCCGCTGCCCGCCTGAAAACCGAATATGAGGCGGGCAGGGTAGCAAAAGAAGTGCTCGACGCCGCTCAAGATGCCGCCCGTATTGCCGGGCTGCGCAACGCATCTATTGGCGCTCGGCGCGGTGCGGACGCCGAGATGATCGGACGTAACAACCCCCTCGATCGCTATCTTGACGATGTGGGCGACACCAAGACCCGCGTTGAAGCGGCGATGGTTCGACAATTGCAGGAAGTGAACGACGGCATTTCGGATTCGCTGTCGAAAGAACTCGGCATCAAGTCCAGCTTCGTCCGCGACCTGTTTTCGATCTTTCTCGACGATGCAGTGTTTCGGCCGCTCGCAGAGGCGCTGCGCAACAAGGGCTCGGGTGGCGGTGGATTGTTCGGATCGATAATCGGTGCGGTGACTGGCCTGTTCGGTGGTGGAGGTTCCGCATCGTCGAGCATCGGATCCGGGGCTTCGAGTTTCAACAGCCGTTTTGCAGGTGCGCGTGCCGGTGGCGGCCCGACGAGCGCCAATAGCATCTACCGGATCAACGAGAATGCAACTCCCGGGAACCCCGAATTTTTCCAGTCCGATGTCAGTGGCACCGTCATCCCGCTCGGGCAGGTGAACGCACGCGCCGCACAGCCCGTCACCGCTCAGCAAGGGCCAATCGAGTTGCGCGTCTATGCCGACCGCGGCGCCTTCATATCCGATGTTCAGGCGATCAGCCAAGGTGAGGCGGTCAAGGTCACGCTGGAAGCAGCACCAGCCATCATCGATCGCGCGGCAAACGAGACCATCCGCCGATCGAACCGCCCCCGCATGCCCGGCGCCGGACGCTGACGGCGGTAACCGATGAACGGACCGAACCATAGCGTCACCGTGCCATGGCGCTGCTCGAAATCCCCGACACCGAGGCGCTGATCCTCAACAGCCTCACGCTCGACGTGCCCGATCAGCAAAATCGCTCGATCTGGACACGGCGGCGCAAGATCGTCGGGCTTCCCGGCGCTGAAATGTGGATGGCGTCGTTCTCGATCGAGCCGCTCGCCACCGAAAATGACGAACGACCTTGGCGCGCCTTCCTGTTCAGCTTGCGCGGGCGGCAGAATATCTTCCACTATCCGCTGCCGAAACAGCGCCATGTCGGCGGCAAGCCGCTCGTCAATGCCGCGTCGGCATCGGGCTATGAGCTGCCGCTCGACGGGATGCAGACATCGACGCGCATTCTCTCCGCCGGCCATTACATGACCGTGCCGCTGCCGTCGGGTCATCAGCGGCTGGTCATGCTCGCGGCCGACCTCATCACGAACGCATCGGGCCAAGCGACCGCCCAGCTCAACATCGAACTCGGCGAAATCCCGGCGAATAATGCCACCGTCGAAACCGCCGAGCCCTTCATCCCGGTTTGTAACGCCGATCAGCGCGTTTCTATCAGTTGGGACAATGCAGTCGGCGGCGCGGGCTTCGATCTTGAGGAAGCCCTGTGAGCGTCCCTGACAGCACGGCTGCGGCGGCGCTCGAAGCCGAGGTTATCAAGCCCGTCTTTTTCGCGTTTCTCGATATCGTGGGCGACGAGGTGCGGGCCAACTCGTCGGGGCACGACATCACGCCCACCGGGACAGGCGACGACGACCTCGACGATGCGCTATTCATCGGCATCGGCCATATGTTCGTCGACATATCGTCGGTGAAGGTGTCCGATCAGGGCACGGAATCGGTGACGGCCACCCTCTCTGGTCTGCCGGCGATCGACAGCGAAACTTTCGACCTCATTTCGGACCCGGCGAACTGGCAGGGCCGGCTCGCCCGGCTATGGCGCGTCATCCGCGACGCCCAGAATATCCAGCAAGGCGGCTACCAGCCCTATTATACTGGCTACATGACCTCGCTCGAGGTCGGTGGCGACGATGGCGGGCAGGCGATCACCGTCACCATCGAAACCTATCTGGCCGCCTTCTCGTCGGCACCGAACCGCACCTATCTCGATCAGGGGCGCTATGATGCGGGCGACCTGTCTCCGAAAGCCGCCATCGCCATCGCGAACGGGGTGTCGGGGGTCGTGGGCAACACGCCGACCTATCCCGGCTCCGGCGGTGGCAGGCCGAACGACGGCCGCAATTACAACGAGCGGCAGTTTTGACGCGCCGTTCGACATGGGAGGCTGATCTTTCGGCCTATATCGCTTCGGTTCGGGGCGATCGGTTCGAATGGGGCCGTCTCGACTGCGGGCTCTTTTTCGCGGGCGCCGTCATGGCGATGACCGGCGACGACCCCGGCGCACCGTTCCGCGGCAAATATTCCACCGATCTGGGCGCGGCAAAGGTCTTGAGGCGCTTCGGCGCCGGGGATCTCAAATCGACGCTCGATAGCCTGTTCGAACCATGCCCGGTCGGCCGATTGCAGCGCGGCGACGGGGTTTGGAATGGCGAGGCGGTCGGCGTCTGCATGGGCGCCTATGCGCTGTTCGTCGGGAGGGCCGAGACGACCGATGGCGATGAGGTGGCGGAGGGACTGATACGCATCCCGCGCGCCGAATGGGGCGGGGGCTGGCGGGTTTGAGCAAAGTCCTTAAAATTGTCGCCGTCGTCGCGTCCGTTGCCGCTGCCGCCGTCACACTCGGCGCCAGTCTCGGCATATCGGCGGCGTTGCTCGGCGCTATCTCCGTCGGCGCATCTATAGGCGCGTCCCTGCTCGCCAAGCGCCCGAAGGCCCCGAAAACGCCGCAAGGCTCGGTCGAGCGCCTCAATGCCAGCATAGACCCCCGCACCCCGCGCAAGGGTGTATGGGGAGTCACCGCGGGCAACACCGATATTCGCGATCAGGAATATACGGACAGCCAGACCTATCTGCACCGCTTCATCGTCGTGGCCGCGCACAAGGTCCACGAAATCACCGAAATCTGGTTCGACGACAAGAAGGCGTGGACGATGGCGGGCGGGGTGCAGGGCGAATATGTCGGCCATCTCACCGTCGCGCCGATCCTCGAAGGCACGGCGGGCAATGCGATCAATATCAGCGCGCGCATGGGTTCGACGCGGCGCTACACCGGCCTTGCCTATGTCCATCTGCGCTACAAGCTGACCGGCAACTCGAAAAAGACCGACAGCCCATTCGCTCAGTCCATCCCGACGCGCCTGACGATCAAGACCGAGGGCGCTTATGTCTATGACCCGCGCCTCGATGGCACGGTCCCCGGTGGCTCGGGCTCGCACCGCGCCAACGATCAATCGACGTGGGAGTGGGACGACGACGCGAGCCGCAACCCGGCGCTGCTCCTGCTATGGTATCTGCTCGGCTGGCGGATCAACGGGCTCGTCTCGATAGGCTGCGGCATCCCCGCGAACCGCATCGATCTTGAATCCTTCATCACCGCGGCGAACCTCTGCGACGAGACAGTCTCTTTGGCGGCGGGCGGAACCGAACCGCGATACCGGGCAGACGGCGTTTTCTCGGACGGCGACGACCCGACCAACGTCATCGACAATCTGAAGGCGGCGATGAATGCCGATCTCGACGACGTGGGCGGCAAGTTCCGGCTGACCGTGTTCAACAATGATCTTGCCGACCCGGGGCCGCTGTTCACCGATGACGATATGGTCGAGGGCTTCCGCTGGGTGCAGACGCCGGCGCTTTCGGACAGCTTCAACATCGTCAAGGGCTCCTACACCGACCCGCGCGACCAGTCGCTTTATCAGCTCGTCGAGGCGCCGCCGGTCGAAATCGAAAGCCGCGACGGCATCGATCGCTTCGACCCGTTCGACCTGGCCCTGGTGCAATCGCCCTCACAATGGCAGCGGCTCGCGAAACAGCGATTGCAGCGCCAGCTTTACGGCGGCGAGTTCACGACGACCTTCAACGCGCGCGGCTGGCTTCTGCAAAAGAACATGGTCATCCCGCTCACATTTTCACGCCTAGGATGGACCGAAAAGCTGTTCCGCGTGGCCGAGATGGAGCACCGGGTCGACGGGACATGCCCGGTCATGCTGCGCGAGGAAAACGCGCAGATTTACGCTTGGGACGAGGATGAAGCGCCGGCGGTCGAGCCCGCCGACCCGACGCTTTACGACTGGAGCCTGAATCCGCTCGTGCAGGGCATCGACGAGGCCGCCGAATGGCAGGGTGTCCACAAGATCGTCGCGCAAACGCCGCTCTATCCGGTGACGACCGACGACGACAGCATCATCATTGCCGCCTTCGATGGGACGCTCGACGACGGGACGGAGATCGAATTTCCCGCCGACAGCATCGACGGTTTGCCTTCTGGCACGAAATACGGACTTTTCTGGGACTTGGTGGCTGGCGACTATCTGGCTACCCTTGAGCCTTCATCAACCGAAGTCGCTTCGAACCAATATGTCTTTATCGGCTGGGTTGCGACGCTGACTGGCGGGGCCGCACCGACCCCCGATCCACGCCCGCCCGGCTGGGGTGGCGGCGGCGGCGGATGGGACAACCCGATACCCTGACGGCGGTAACGGTTTAAAGGCCCGCGAATAGGGTTTCTGCATGGCCGTCACCCTCAATCTGGAAGCCTATAAACGCGTGCCGTTCGTCGATGAGGACGGGGCGACATGGGTCTTTTTCGGCGAAGAATGGGACGACGCCACCTTCGCCATGCACGTTCGGAACAACCCCGGCGACACCGGGACGCCCATCGTCAGCCTCGCCAATGCGTCGGCGGGCTCGCAAGGGATCAGCGCGACCTACGATCCTGCCTATGTCTACGTCGATCCAAAGACCGACGAAGAAGTGACCGGACCGGCGACGCTTGTTCTCGTCCAGATCGACGAGACGACGCTGGAAGGCCTCGCGCTCGGGACGCCTTACGACAAGTCGGTCAGCCTCCATTACGATCTGCACGTCACGCCGTCTGGAATGGCCAAGCGCATCCCGGTCGAGGGCAAGTTCATCCTCAAGCCGGGCGTAACAATATGACACGCGCGATCATCGTCAAGCGCGAGGGCGCTTATGTCATCACCGCTGCGGGGGCCGAGCTTGCGGCGTCTCTCGCGGCCCAGTCACGTATTGCGCGCGATCGGGCGGAGGTTGCAGCAAGCGCATCGGAGGTGAGCGCAGCCTACGCCGAATCAATGACGGGTCCGACCTACGCGAACACGTCGGCGGGGCTAGCGGCCACGACGGACGGCGAGGGGTTCGCCGTAGACAATGGTGATGGCACCGTCACCGTGTATCTGAATAACAGCGGTGTCGCCGATGAGCAGCGCACCCTTGCCACCACTGCGGCGCTCGCTGACGCCACCGGTGCATCCATGGTCGGGGTCCAAAACCCCCGTTCTGGCACGGTCTCGCGCAACGTCTACGAGGTTCTGGCCGACTTCCTGACCGTCGAATGGTGGGGAGCGGTGGGCGATGGCACGACCGACGACACGCTTGCAATTCAGGCGATGATCGACGCGGTCGGTTATTTCAAGCTGTCCCAGAAGACCTATAAAATCACGGACAGCCTAACGATCCCCGCCGGTGGTCCTTACAACCGCCTCTGGTCGGGTCGCGGTATGCAGGCGTCCGCTCTTCTATGCGATGGAATGACGGGGCTCCCGGCGCTCAAGCTGGAATCGCCGACCGGGCTTTACCGCGTCACCATGCGCGACTTCCGCATTTACGGCGACTGCGACACCGCTCTGGACCTTTCCGGCCTTGCTGGCGGGGACCAGATTTACGCGTCGAGTTTCTCCGATCTGTGGCTTGAGAGCGCGGCGGGAAGCTGCATCAAGGCCGACAACAATTTCTCCTGCGACTTCACCAACGTCCATGTTTCCTCGACCGGGGGGCATGGTTTCGAATTGAAGGGTGACATCGTCCGCACGCTCACCAACTGCTACGCGCATGTCGTCGGCACTGGCATGGCGGGCTATCGCATCTGGGGGCAGGCGAACCTCATCGGCTGCAACGGTCTCGACGGCGGGCAAATCTGGGGCGACTTCGGCGCGCGCTCGACCGTGGACACCGTCGATAGCCAGTATGTCATCAACATGGTCGGCTGTAATATCGAGGATTTCACCCTCATCGGCATCCGGCTTCGCTACATCGGATCGCTGGTCACGCTCGGGTGCAACTGGGTCGGCAAGGCGAGCACGGCCGTGACGGCGCTTGTTTCGGGCGCGGACTATCAGGAAGCGGGATGGACGTGGGTTGATCGCGGCGGGCGCTGGTTGCCCAAGTCGGGCTCGTCGGTCACGAACAACTATCGCCTGCAATCGAAGACTGACGCGCGGCTGCTCGATGTTGGCAATTCGCTGATCGGCGCCGCGCACTGGCGCAACACGGCGGCGGGGGTGTCCTATAACCCGCCGAATATCACCACGAACCTGCCTGCCAGCAACACGCCGGCAACCCGCTTCGACATGCTCGATTACGCCCGCTCCTACGGGTTCAACCTGCAGGTGCCGACGCTCTGGACGGTGAACGCGACGACCTTTGCGGTCACGCGCATTTCAGCGGTGCGGACAGCGAACAGTTCGGCCACGTCCTTCGCCACGGCGACAGGCGGGGAATTGGGGCAGCGCCTTGTGATCATTGTGCAGGACGCTAACACGACGATCACGCACGGCACCGGCGCCAATCAGTTCACCACCACCTCGGGATCGAACATCACCGCTGCGAACGGCGGGGTCTATGAGTTCGTGTTCAACGGCACGCTGTGGAGGCAGGTGTGACCGCTCAATCCGAACTCCACACGCTAGCAGTAAAGGTCGGGGAAATTAGCGGGCAATTGCGTGAGCTGATCCACAACCAGAACAACATGGCCATGAAGCTCGACGGGCTCACCGAGAAGCTCCTGACCGCCCCGTCCCAAGCTGATTACGAAAAGCTCAGTAACCGCGTGGAGGCGCTCGGTGCGCGAGTAGATGCGCTTGAGGCGGCGAAGGACCGCAATGATGGAGAGCGCGGCTTTCTGGCTGCGGTGCTCGGATCGCGAGCCTTTGGCGTCGTCATCACCGCCCTGTTTAGCGCCTACATCGCAGTGAAGGAAGGGTTGTTCAAATGAGCCTCGCCAAAATGCTCGACACGGCACTGATGGCGGCACAGCACGTCATGCGGCCCGCGCCGCCCGTTCCGCCTCCTGCGGCGGCTCCTGCTACCCCCATCGCCCTTCCTGACGGCAATTACACCATGACGAACCCGGCGGCGTTCTTTGCTGCGGTTCGGGCCATCACCGGCTCTCTCGATCAGGTGCAGGTGGACACGATCAACCGGCTGCTCGCGGGGGCAACGCGGTGGCGGGCGCCGTGGCTAGCCTATGCGCTGGCCACCGCTTGGCACGAGTGCCGTCTTCGCCCGATCGCCGAATGGGGCAAGGGACGGGGGCGTTACTACGGCAAGCCCGGCGCATATGGCGGGCAGGTGCCTTACGGGCGCGGCCTAGTCCAGCTGACGCATGACCGGAACTATGAATGGGCGGACAAGGCGCTGGGGCTCAATGGATCGCTGCTCCGCAACTTCGACCGCGCGCTCGAACCCGACATTGCCGCGCGCATCCTCGTGCTCGGCATGGAGACAGGGGCTTTCACCGGCAAGGCGCTCCGGCACTATCTCACCGGCGACAACGCGACCCGCGAGCAGTTCCGGCAGGCACGGCGCATCATCAACGGCATGGATAAGTCCGATCTCATCGCCGGATATGCCGAACGCTTTATGTCGGCCATCGCCAAGGGCGGGTGGAGGGATTGATGACCGAGCGCCGCGCCCCGATCCGCACATGGGCGCTGGTCGCCGTGGCTGTGTCCAGCGCGTTCACCATCGGCATGGCGGTATGGCTCGTTTTGATCCTCTCCGCGCAGGATTGGTGCACACGCGCGCTCGGGGCCGCGAAATATGCCACCGGGCGCCCCGCCAATGCCATCGACGCCTGTTTCAGCCTGATGAACGTGCAGGTCGATACGCTCGGCAAGGCGCTGCTTATCGTCATCGGGGTGCAAGCCCTCTCCCTGCTCGTGCTCGTCGTCATCATCCTGGCAGGCGGACGGCTGTCGTTCAACGCGAGCCGTGACGGGGTATCTGCCGACATAAGCCGCGACGAGGCTGCGCAGCGGGTGGCTGACGCGGCTGTGGACGAGGCTCAGGCCGTGAAGGATTCCGGCTCAGCCGGATAACCGGGCCGCGCGGATCAGCGGCAAATTGACTGGAGTAACCTAAGATGGACAGTCCTACCCTCGAAGCCACGGAAGCTTTCAGCGCCAGCCGTGCAACTCACCCGCGCGTTTCGCTCGACGACATGAAGGCAAAGATCGCGGAGGAGCATTATTTCTCGGCGGGGTCGGCCCTCAGCGCCCTCAACCCCGGCGCGGACCATGCTCAGGCGAGCAACCCGCTCGCTATCCTGACCATCTGCATCTTGGTTATGCAGAACGGCTTCACTGTCATCGGGAAGAGCGCCCCGGCGTCGCCCGAGAACTTCGATCAGGAGAAGGGCAACCGCTTCGCTTACGAGGACGCAATCAAGCAGCTTTGGCCGCTTGAAGGCTATGCCCTCCGCGAAAAGCTGGCCGCATGAGCCAACGGCGGGGGCTTCGGCTCCCGCCAACGGGAGAACGCAATGCCCCGCTATTTCACCAAGCGCCCGCGCGCCGACGACGAATATTGGGAGCCGATGGCGCCGCTTCTGACCAGCATCGAGGTCTGCGATCACGAGGCCGTCGATACGGGCCTGCTCGACGCGGACGGGAACGTGATCATGCGCGCGCCCAACCCGCTTGGATTCGGAAAGGACGACGAATGGTAAGGCTCGCAATCGGCTTCATCGGTAACGCCCTGACCTACATCATGCCCGCCAAGGCGGCGAAGTGGGGCGGCTATGTCGTGTTCGCCCTGATCGTCGCGCTCGCGCTCTACCTCGCCTACGCTTGGGCATGGGATCGGGGCAGGGACGACGAGCGCGCCCGATGGGAAGCTGCTGCCGCAAAGATCGAAGCAGCCGACGCAAAGGCAGATGCTGCCGGGACTGTCACCGCTGCGGAAACGAAAGGTAAGGTTGATGCCGAAGTTGAGAAAGCGCGGGAAGCTGCTCGCCAGTCTGGGGATCCCCTTGGCGCTGTCGCTGACAGCCTGCGGGCCAAAGGTAGCGGTAAAGGCAACTAAGCCGCCGCCAGAGCTGCTGACGTGCGCGGGACAGCCGGACGCTCCCGTATTGCCGCCGCCGGGGATCGAGCGCGACCGCATCGTGTCCGAATGGGTGCTGGCCTATCATGCCGCATGGGGAGACTGCGCCGCTAAGCTTTCGGGCGTTCGTGCGTGGAGTGACGCACTCCCGTAGGCGCGTCCAGCGTCGAATATATGCCCGCACCTTCGCTTCGCTTTTCAAGATCGAGCATCCGTCCCGTGAACTCGGACACAAGAAGTGCCGTTTCCTTGGGGCATCGTCGTTCGCAGTTTCGCCATGCCGTCGAGAGGGCGGGGGAGAGAATCGGGGGCGTGTGATTGACCATGCCGGGATGCTAGCGACGTTCCCGGTGCGTTCCAAGTGACTCGGTTAGGGCGTGGAGTGAGACGCTGCCGGATTAAACCGCTACGTAGCGCCCTTCGCCTCTCGCTTGCATCTCAAAATATATTTCATCGCAGAAATTGCCGTAGCGGTCTGGATCGTCCCACATTGCCTTCAATTGGGCGGTGGACAGGCGGCGTATTTCATCTTGGACGCCGGGGTGCGCTTCGAGCGTCGGCAGCATCTGGATTACGTTGTCCATCATCATTCCTTAATGGCAGACCGAACCAGCGCCAAAGCCTTCTCCACTGTCGAGCGACAAGGCCCGGCGACGAACTCGGAGCCGCCTATTCCGGCAGCCTCCATCTTCTCGCCCCAGATTGCCGAAGCTGTCGTCATCAGATTGCCGTAGCCGATGCGTTCGCCAAGCGCCCGGACCTCGTCCATGTGGCGCGGGTCGGGAATATTCGGGCTGGCGGCGAGTGCCAGCGTCTCCTCGGCATCCATCAGCGCGAGCTGCGTAATGCTCTCTACCATCCCCAAATCCTATCATTCCCACGCGATTCCGCAACGAAAACCTTGCTCTCCGGCCCTGTTCTGCTATGAAGGTGGGGCGCGGCGGCGAGCGAAAGATCGCAAGACCCGACCGTGGCGGGAGATCACCATCCCGGTGTATAGGGCAGCCAGCAGTGGCGAGGGGCGCAACCCCGAAGGTCCAGCCGGGAGGGGTAGGCTACGGCTCGCCTCTTAAACGTTTCCACGGCCCGCGCTATGAGCAAGGGGGCGGCCCAAGTGCGAAGGCCGGGCGCTCGCTAAACCGGGTTCCGATCCGGGTGAACGCCCCCGCTCTTCCTCACCCCACCACCCAAACCACCACCCCCGCAATAAACATGAGCCCTAAGGCTATGGCAATGCGGTGGCCGTGGCGGAGAAGGGGGTTCACGGGGCGAGGGCTTCAAGCATCGAACTGCCTTCGCACCTCTTCGGCGGCATCGCAAATGTCGGCGAATCGCTCCTCAGACTGTTCGGGCCAACCTCCCCACGTCATCTCATAATAGATGTGCGTCGCCGCATCATCGATCGGCATTTCGGCTTCGACGGGAAGTAGCTTCCATTCGCCCCAAGGACGAAACTCGATAGCCCAACAAGTCCCGTCCGGTGTAACGCCTGAGACATCAAACCAATCGCAATCTTCATCATCCTTGCGAGCGGTGATGCGGACGACCATGCCCTCTCCTCCATCTACCCCGATAGAAGCATTGAGACGCTCGCGAAACTCGTTGAAGGTTGCTGCTGATCCCCAGCCATCATCGCCTGAATAGCAGCGGCGGTATATTGTGGAGACGCGCTCAGCATCGGCGGCGTTCACGATTCGAGAAACGGTTTGAAGCTTGCTCTGCGTCATCACCCCTTATCCCGTAAGAGAATGGCGCGGACTTGCTGACCAAGGGGCGGCTTCATGGCCGCGCATTCCAGTAGGATTCCGGCAAAGCAGCAATCGGAAAGCAGTCGTTGTCTTCCATGTACGAGTGCGCGACGCATTCGTCGTATGTCTTGTGCGTACTGGTTCTCAACGATTCTGAAAATTTCCCCGTCGTGATACCAATGTTGACCCAATTCACATTCGGATCACGTTGACGAATCTCTTCGATCTTCCGCTCGCGAGCAAGTTGAGCCTCCGCTTCCGCCTCAGCGGCGATTTCCGCTTGGGTCTTGATCGGAGTGGTAGCTAGTGTTTCCATATCTCCTTCTGGTACTGGGTAATGGCTCTTCTCTGGCGGGCTACACCCGGCCAATGCGGCCAATAATGCCATGATTGCAAATGGCGCTGGCTCAGATTTTCTCATCATGTCCTCCTATAGCGGTAAGGGCGGCGCGGGCGAGAAGTTCCGCGGTGCCAGCTTGGTGAACCGCTGGCCACGCCTTGCTCTCCTGCATCGTCCTTGCAGCAGCCTCCACCGTCTCCTCCCTCCCTAGATACTCACGGAAGTATGATAGGGCGGCGTCGGCAATATCGCGGTCAAGATCGCTGACAACGATTTTGCACCCTTCCGGCAGCTCACTCCTGCCGTAATCGAAGCGCGCGTTAGCGACCTTCTGGGCCAGTTCGTCCCTATCCATTACTCACCTCCGATAGAAGATAGAGCAGCGCGGGGATAAAGGCGCTCAACAATAAAAACCCGAACGTCCTGCACAAGCCTTCCTGCTGCGATGCCGCCGCTGTCTTTCTGCGTCATCAGGAAGCACCATTGCTGCAAATCGGAAAGCCGCTGCATCAGTTCGGCGGTTTCCGTGTCCGGCGCGCCACCGGGCGGTAGTGTCACCTCTTCAAGCGTCATCGGTCGTGTCCTTGGTTTGAACGAGGGTGGCGCGGATCGCCTCTTCTCCATAGATATGAATTATCTGCGCTAAGCTGGGTCGAGCGATCCCACCGCGTAGCATGTTGACGTGAACGACGTTCGGGTCTTTCAAAGCCTCCACCTCTGCGCGCAGGTCGGTTATGGTGTCGGCCGCTTCGGTGAGCAATGGGTCAGACGGGCCTCGATACAGCATGTCTCCGCCAGCGTCGCGCTTGCGTTCGTTTTCCGCTCGCAGACGCTCAACTATGTCAGACATCGGGGGTTCCTTGCTTTGAGGGCGCAGGCGCAAAGAGCGAGCGCAGGAGTGGCGAAGTTTGACACGCGATATTCTTCATGCCCCGGAGCCCGCATGGGGTTCCATACTGAGGCCTGCCCTGGATCGCCCGTGCCGCTGCTCCTCACCTCAAATGACCAGCCCTCCGGCACCAGCGTCATCGCAGCGTCTATGCTGGCGGTGTAGCGCCGAGCGGCAATCCCGCTCTTGTGACCCGTAAGACGATTGAGGGTGTGGCCACAGGGGACTTTTTCGCCCATCGCAGAAACCGCGAAAGCGATTTCGTCGTCCAATTCCCGATCCGGCCCGCCCGCCCCCTCGATCCTCTCGACCAGCCGCTGTATATCGCTGTCAGGCATCGGGGTTATCTCCTGTGGTCGGGGGAGGGGGAGGTAAGGGCCGCCAATGGGTCGGCGGGAACGGAATGTCAGCGCGAGCGTCGTAATTCGGCCAGACATATGGGCCGCGCTGCCAGTCCACCCACATGATCGTTTCCCACGCGCCGCAGTCTGGCAGATTATGGGTGACGCATACGAGAACCTCGGTCCCGTCCCGCGGCGCCGTCTCAATCGGCATCCACCCATCCAGTCGGGTATCTTTGTTAGTCATGGTGGGGCTCCGGGGTGGGGGTGAAGCAATGACAAGTGACGATTTGGCCGTTGCAGTCATCCATGCCGCCAGCGAGCGCGCACAAGTCGCTTTCGCAGTCGTCGGAATGACCATACACCTCGCCGTAACCGCCGCATGTGTCGCAAACTTCTTCTGGATGATAATCGCTAACGTGCGCCAGAAAGATCGCCATTCCCTCAGAGTAGCCCAAGCTGCACAGGGTCTCGGTAACCAGCAGGTCGAGTTGGCGGTGGGCTTGGTGGCCGCTGTGCTGCGAAACGATTTCGCTGCATCTTGCGGCAAAGTCGGTTAGCGAAATTACCGGCTTCGAGGCGGTCGGCGTAGCGGGCGCGGCCAGCATAGTTGTCACCCTCGCAGTCATAGCGGTGCCCGTTCTGCGCAAGGCTCGTGCTGTCCACGCTGACGAATGGATATGGACATTATTCACTTAAGATACCACACACGGAATGTGGGCAAAGAGAAGGGCGACCGAAGCCGCCCTAGGTGCTGATAGGACCGTGGCGCCCGTAGGTCACGGCTGTTGCTGGATCAGGCTACCCTGTCAGCGCGAACGCCAGTGGGCGCACACGTGCTCCACACTGCCGAACCGCACACGGGTATAAGCGCGAACGCGGACCACTGTGCAATTTCCTTGCAAATGGCGGTCTGGCGTGCGATTCCTCTGGTGCGAATAGTGAGATCGCGGTCGCCAGACCGCCGGTTGAACCGGAGGACCGGCCCTTTGGGTCGGTCCTTTTGCCTTTTCAGGCCTGCGGCTTCTTCATGGATATTGCCGAGCGACGAGCGTCCCGCGCAGCATGTGCAGCGGGTGCCACGTATTGCCCATCAGGGCGGCAACCTCGTCCATGCGCCGAAAATAGGCCTCGCAGCCCACCGGCTCTTTCTTCGGGTCGCCGATCCAGCCGATGCATACGCGAGCGTATTTCTCGCAAAGGCGCGCCAGACGATCTAGCGGTCCGTCCATGTGCCACACCGGCGCCCCGCGATCCCCGAAAGGCCAGTCGTTCAGCAAGCCGTCGTTGAGCTGGGAAGGGGCGCCGGGAATGTCGGGGATGATCGCCCACCGTCCCGGGTGAAACAGCATCGGGTCCAGCCACTCGTAATAGCCCGTCCAATCGCCCTTCGGTGCATCCATCGGGTCCACGCCCTGACGCAGCGCCTGCATCCAGAATGAAAACGCGCCGTTGTCGAAACATCACCTGCGGACACTCGGCCAGCACCGCCTCCAGGTTATCGGGGCGGAAATAGGACACGCACGAAGCCCGCCCCGGCATGATGACGTCGAACGCTGCGCGCGGGGTCAGAGGGGTGCCGTGATAGATTATCGGATCAGGCAAGCGGGCCTCCCGACCACACAGTGGTTCGATTGCAACCAACGGAATAGAACCACCCCTCACCGGATGATGCGGGGCATTCCGGTTCGCCAACCGCCTCGCGACTCGGCAGGGAGCCGTTGTCAAGTTTCGGGGGTTCGCCACGGTCATGTGATTGGTTAGCCATAACTGTCTTAGAGCAGCCCTGTCCACCATCCTCCAGGCAGCATGATCGAACCAGCGGTCCTTCGCTGGCCCGCATCGGCACGCGGTGCCAACGGGTTCGAATCCGGCCCTCCCTGCCTGGGAGGCTTCCCCAAATGGCGATGGTTATCGCAGAAGAGCCTGACTTTTTATGCGGCTTTTCGGAGTGTTGCGGCGTCCCGGCGGATTAGCGCCATTTCCAGCAATCAACGATCGAATCTCGATGGATCAGCGGAGCTGACAGATGTCGAGGATGTTCATGTCGTCATAGTCCTGGTTCTCGCCCGCCATGACCCAGATGAAGGCATAGGCGCTGGTTCCCACGCCCATGTGGATCGACCAGGGCGGGGAGATCACCGCCTCGCCGTCCGTCATGACGATATGACGCGTGGCGTCGCCCTGGCCCATGAAATGCATCACGCGGCCCTGCTCGGGATCGTCGAGATCGAAATAGAAATAGATCTCGCTCCGGCGTTCGTGGACGTGCGGCGGCATCGTGTTCCACACGCTGCCGGGCTTGAGGATCGTGAGGCCCATTGCCAGTTGCGCGCTGTCGCACACGCCGGGGATGACGAGTTGGTGGATGGTCCGGTCGTTGGCGGTCTCGAGGCTGCCGCGCTCGAGCATCTTGGCGCTGGCGAGCGGCAGTTTGCGCGTATCGAAGGCGCGATGCGCGGGAGACGAGGCGAGATAGAAGCGCGCGCCATCGCCTGAGAAGCTGACGTTCTTCGCGCCCATCGTGACATACAGGCTATCCTTCGCGCCGAGCCGAAACAGCTCGCCATCGACGGTCACGGTTCCTTCGGCGCGGCCGACATTGACGATGCCGAGTTCGCGCCGCTCGAGGAACGGGTGGCCGGCCGCCGATGCAGGCTCCGATTGATCGGGTAGTTTGACGCTTCCGCTCTCGACCAGCACGCCGCCGATCACCAGCCGGTCGGCATGCGTATAGTTGAGCACACACGCGTTGGCGCGGAACAGATTCTGGATGAGATAGTGATCGCGCAGTTCGTCATTGGACACGCGCGCCATCATGTCGGGATGGGTGGCGTAATAGGTTCGATCGAACATGGTTGCTCCAAAGAAGGGCCGGGCGGCACGTCGGGAGCCCGCTCCGATTCAAAAGGGCCGCGTGCAGTCGTCAGAGGGGATGCGCTGACGACTGCACGGGCAGGGGGGAGGGCTATTTCGTTTTCCGGAAAACCGGCGGCGTGAACGCGCCGTTCGTCGCGACGTCCCACACTTCGATACGCGCCCATTTGCGGCCGCTGAGGTCGACGCGCTTTTCGATCGTGCGGGTGCCGAACGGCGCGCTGCCGCTGAGGTCGATGCGCTCGCGATAGACCTTGCTGCCGTCGCCGCTGACGATCTCGGCGAAGGCGGGCGGGAAGGTCCATTCGATCTTCGCACGCACCGTCGTATTCCGTCCGAAGGCGGCTTCCCCGCCGCTCTTGGCGCCGTCGATCGTGAATTCGGGGATCAGCACTTCGCCGGTGGTGGTGAAGAAGTGCCCCCCGCGCAGCGCGTCGAGCACGCTCTGCCAGCCGTCGGAATAGCGCGGCAACGGCCCGTCGAGCCGGAGGTAGTTGATGTTCATATGCGCATAGAGCTCGCTCTCGTCGGAGAGCTGGAACACGTCGACCTCGCCCGGGGTGAACTTGCGCTCGGACGGCTTCGTCGCCCAGTTGTTCATGTCGTCGAGCGTGTCGAGCACGCGCCAACCGAGGCGCGGCTGCGAATAGTCCACCGGCATATTTTTCCACGCGCCGCCCAGGAAACGGTCGCTCTTGAAGAAGGCTGTGTCCTTGTGCTTGTCGGGGAAGCCCGTCGAGCCCTTGATCCGCGGGTGCGCGGTCCACATCAGGCCCTTCTCGTCCTGCATCAGCTTCAGGACATCTTCCTGCGAGCCGACATGATAGACCTTGCCCAGCTTGGGATCATTTTCGACGAAGGGCTGCCCTTCCTTGCGGTCGAGCGTCCAATAGACGGGTTTGGGGAAGAAGCTGATCCAGTGCCCGCCGAGATGGACGTTGGGCTCCTCGCCCGGGAGCAGCAGCAGTTCGTCGTCCGACAGCCGCGCGGTCTCCGCATGCATCGTCTTGAGCAGGGTCAGCCGGTCGCCCGCGCGATCGAGCGCCTCGCGGCCGAGGTGAAGCTCGGCGAGGTGGACGATCTCGACGTTCATGTCCTTGAAGCGCTTGACGAAATCCGGCGACTCGAGCCCCTCGGGGACGCCCGTCGACTGCTGGAAGCGCTGCGTGTTCAGAAAGGCTTCGGTGTGCTCGACATGATAATGGCTGGTGAAGGTGCGGTGCCCGTCGAGCGCCTTGAAGCGGTCGCCGCGGGTATAGGCGAGCGCGGCCTTGGTGGCGCTCGCCGCATCGCCGCTGTCGGGCAGCAGGAACACGCCCATGTCCTGCATCGTGCCCGGCGGCGCGTTGACCCACGGCACATAGCGCCGGTCGCCCTCGAGCGTCTGGCGGACGCCGAAGCTCGTGCGGCCGTCGAGGTTGCGATAGTCGTTGCCGTACCAGGCCGAATTGTCGTTGTTGGCATAGTCGAGCGGGTAGTAGAATTGATGCGGCGGCGGGACGATGCCCAGCGAACCGCCGGCGGCGCCTTCGGCGACGATCATTCGCGCGCGGACCTTGGGCGAGACCGCGGGCGTGCGCGAAGCATCGCCTTCCTTGCGCACCATCGTATCGCTGGTGTCGGTGAAGGCGATCGAGCGCCACGGCAAGGCGGCCGAGGACGCGACGCCGAGGCCGGCATCGAAGGTATAGGCGGTGGCCTCGCGCGCGGTCGACATCACCATCGCGGCGCGGACAAGCCGCGAGCCGGGGTAGATGGTGAATTCATAGGTGCCCGAGAAGGGCCCGGCAGCCGCGCCGCCCACGATCACCTTGGTATTGCCGCCCTCCGCGCGCACGCTGATGTCGCTGCGCGCCAGCGTCAGCGGGAAGCTTTCGAACGGGCGCTTGCGGGGGTTGTCGAAAAAGATCGTCCAGCCCTGCTTGAGGTCGCGCGTGCCGACGGTGACCACGCCGGCGGGATCGACGCCGCCGAGCACCGGCTTGCCGGCGATCGAGACCGCCTCGATCAGCGGCTTGCCCGGATCGAGCGACAGGATGAGCTGCGCGCGCTCATCCTGCGCCGATGGCCAGTCGATCGTCACCGAATCCTGCGTCCGCGTGGCGCGCACGCCGCCGGGCAATGCCTTGCCGGGCTGGTTGAGAACCGTGGCCGCCGTCTGCGCGTGCGCCGCGCCCGCGAGGGCGAAGTTGCCGGCGGCCAAAGCCGTCGCCAGCCCGAGCGCCGCGAACATCCGTTTTCTGTTCAAGTCATCCTCCTTTTTATTCCGGCATTCCCGTTCAGGCTCAGAAGTTGAAGCGGACCCCGAGCGAATAGGTCGTGTCGTCGTTCCGCACTTCGCGAACGAAATCCTCGCGCGATTCGAAGTTGCGCGTCTTCTGCCCCGTGATGTTCGTGCCCGCGAGGCTGACCGTGATGCCCGGCGCCACGTCGTAGTTCAGGCCGAAGTCGAGCCGCCCCGCAGCGCGGATGCCATTGAGCCCGACGGGGATCGAAACCGGCCGCAGCGAGAGGCCGTTGGTGATGTCGCCGTCGAAATATCGCGAGCGATAGGTGTAGATCATCCGCGCCGAAATGCCGTATTTCTCGTAAATCAGGCCGATGTTGTAATTATATTTGGAGACGCCGAGCAGCGGCAGGCCCTGAAGCCGGTCGCCGGGGGTCGTCACCTCGCTGTCGATGACCGTGAAGTTCCCCATTACGCCCGCGCCGTCGAGCCCTTCCGGAAGGAAATCGAGGAACAGCTGGCCGCCGACTTCGACGCCCTTGATCTTTGCCGACCCCAGATTGCGCGGTGTCGAGATCACATATTGCAAGCCGTCGATCGTGCGGACCTCGGTCCCGTTGATGATGCGATCCGAGATGTCGCGATAGAAGGCGACCGCCGAGACATAGTTGCTGCGGCCGAAATAATATTCGAGCGACGCATCGAAGCTGTCGGCCTTTTGCGGCCGGAGGTCGGGGTTGCCGCCCGACCCCGAATTCTGGATCGTGTTGACGTAAGAGACAACATAGCTGAGGCCCGGGTTGAGCTGGCCGAAGCTGGGCCGCGAAAGCGTCTTCGAATAGTTGAAGCGCGACTGGAGGCCGCCGCCGAACTGAATGCGCGCGCTGGCGTTGGGCAGCAGGTCGGTGTCGCTGGTCGAGCGCCGGACGAGTTCGACGCGCGATGTGCCGGTCGCGGGATCGGTCACGCGGCCCGAACCCGCGATGTTGCGATCGGTGCGGGTCAGGCGCGCGCCGACCATGCCGTCGATCGAAATCGTATCGGTCAGCGCGATGTCGTAACCCGCCTGCAGGAAGCCGGCATAGCTTTTTTCCTGCGCATCATAGTCGCGCGTCGGGTCGAACGCCGGCGTGTCGGGCGAGATGCCGTACAGCGTCCTGAGCTGTCGCTTGATCGATTGCTGAACCAGATAGTCGGGGTCGAGCTGCAGGAAGGAGGCGCCGCCGTTCATTTGCGGAACGCCGGGGGCCTGTGAAAGAATATCGCCGGGGAGACCCGCACCGTCGAGCGGCGTCACAAACGAGCCGCCCGGGGCTGGCGGGCCGCCAAGATATTGCTCGAAGGCGGCCTTGCGTTTCGCAACGCGGACGCCCGCCTGAACATAGTCGAGGACCCCGTCGAAATCATATTTGGCGTCGCTCATGACGGCCCACAAAGTGCCTCGGCTGCGGTTGATATTTTCGCTCATGCCATTGGCGAAGGCGAGGCCTTCGGGATCGTTCATCGGATTGCCGGGCATTGTCGCCTCAACCTCATGGTCGACGTCGCGGACCAGAACCAGTTCGTCGATGCGCTTGCCGATATCGACGCGGAAGCTGTCGTTCCGGTTGGTCGAGGATTCATAGGAGATGTCGGTATTCCAGGTGAGCGCGCCGATCTCCTTGTTGAAGCCGGTGGCGATCACATAGATGTCGGTGCTCGACTTGTTCGCGACGGTCGCGGTGTAATATTCGATATTGCGCGCCGTATATCCGGTGGCGTTGCACAGTTCGCGGATCGTACCCGTCCCCGTCGGATTGTCCGGGCTCTGCACATTCCCCGAATAATAGCCGTCGGGGCCGACCGCGAAATCCTCGCAGGTGTCGCCGGCGGTCGCCTCGAGCGAAGTGCCGGTGAAGCCGCGGAAGGTCGGGCGCGCCTGGAAGACGTCGCCGCGATAGCCCGCGAACAGCCCCTCGGCGTAGATTGTCGTGTCGCTGTCGGGCGCCCATTCGAGCGAGAAATTCGCCTGCGGGCGCTCATATTTTCCGAACTCGATAGCGGCGGCGAAGCCGGTGGGTGCGTGCAAATTCTGCGGCGATCCGGCGGGCCCCGCGCTTGTGGCGCGTGTCCAGTCGTTCCAGGCGACCGGTCGGGCATATTTGTTGCGCTGGTAGGAAATGCCGACCATCGCCGCTATCTCGCCTTCTCCGGCGTCCCAGCGGTTGGCGACGAGCAGGCTCAGCGCCGGATTGATCGTGTTCTTCGAACCCGCTTCCTGCAGATAGGTCGCGCGCGCGCTGCCCGCGATCGTCAGGTCCTTGAAATCGAGCGCGCGGCGCAGGCGTAGATTCACGCCGCCCGCCACGCCGCCTTCGAGCCGTTCGGCCGAACTGGACTTGTAAACGTCAACCCCCGCCAGCGCTTCGGCCGGGAGATCCTGAAACGAGAAGCCGCGGCCGACACCGGTGAAAATCTCGCGCCCGTTGAGCGTGGTGACGATGTCGTCAAGGCCGCGGATACGCGCGCCGACAATCTCGTTGTTGCCGCCGACGACGACTTGCACGCCGGGCACGCGCTGGAGCGCCGACGCCGTGGTGAGGTCGGGAAGCTTGCCGATATCCTCGGCGACGATCGAATCGACCACGGCGGTCGACTCGCGCTTGATCTCGGCAGCGCGCGAAAGGCTCTGGCGGATGCCGGTGACGACGATGTCGCCCGACATATCCTGCCCTTCACCCGCGGCCGGATCGGCGGCTGGCGCGGTTTGCGCAATTGCCATGGGCGCACCCGTTACGAGTGCGATCAGCGCCACGGAGGCGCGAAGACTGACCTTCAATGGACCTCTCCCTATAAGACATCATACAAGTTTGGCAGATTGATCTTATTATTCTGCCGGACGTAATTCGGTGCCTGAGTTTCTTCTGCAGGTCTGTCTTTTGGTCTGGTTCAGCCCGTCGGGCTGGAGGACGACATGAAGTCGTGCAGTTCGCGGTGCCGCTTCAGGCTGCCGCTCATATGCGTTCGCGCCGCCACCCGGGCGGCGTCGGGGTCGCGGTGGATGATGGCATCGAGGATCGCCTCATGCTCGGCGCTGATCACCGCCTTGTAGCTGTCGCCGATATAGGCCTGGCCTTGCCGCAGATAGAGCGAGCGCGGCGGAACGAGGCGGACGCCGAGGAAATCTATCAACTTGGCGTAGTAGGTGTTCTTGCTCGCGCGGGCGATGGCGTTGTGGAACTCGACATCGGCCTTGACCGAATCCTCAATTCCGACCGCGGCCTCGCCCAAAATCCTGATCTGCTGGCGCATGTTCATCACATCGACCTCGGTGCGCCGTTCGGCGGCCAGCGCCGCCATCTCGGTTTCGACGCAGAGCCTGAGCTCGAGCAGCTGGATCACATCGCTGAGATTCTCAACCTCGTCGCGCGTGACCTGGAACGCCTGGTAGCGTGCGGTTTCGCTGACGAAGAGGCCTTTCCCCTGGCGGGCCTCGACCAGTCCCGCCGCCGCGAGACGGGCGATCGCTTCGCGAATCACCGTCCGGCTCACGCCGAGCACATCGACGAATTCGGCCTCGGTGGGGAGCTGGGCGCCGGGCGGATGCACGCCCGACATGATGCTGGTGCGGATATGCTCGCACGCGGCATCGACGAGGGATGGCCGCCGCTTGCGAAGCGTCAGCCTGTCGTCATGCACAGCGTCGCTGCCGCCCTGCCTCACGCGCCCATCCTCCCGTTGCTGGCACATAATGCACCATATCCGCTTGAGTGTAGCGATTATAAGTCATATGACAACTTAAATAATTTCATTTCATTTTAAAAATTTGATCCATCAGGCCCACGAGCCATAGCCGCAAGGGTGCCGCACCGTCGCACAGCGTGACATAAGGCAGGTTCGGCGCCCGATCGGATCGCTGCCAGGGAGAGAGATATGACGCGGATTTCGACCATCTGGAAAAAGGGGCGCGCCCCGGTGACACTGGCATTCTTGCTTGCGGTGGTTCCGGCGATACCCGCGGCGACACAAGAGGCCGGGACGCCTGACATGCCGGCGGTTGCGGGGTCGCTCCCGCCTCCACCTGACCGGCAAGCTCAGGCCGCGGTGGTCCGCGCCGATTATCGCTACGACGATCTATTGTGGGAGAATGATCGTACCGCGCACCGGATTTACGGCCATGCGCTCGAAGCGGCGGAACCGCCCTCGGGCTCGGGAATCGATTCGTGGGGCAAGAATGTGCGCTGGCCCTTCGCCGATCGCCAGCTGCGCAGCGGCGATCAGCACAGCTATCGCGGCGAAGGCCTCGACTTCTACAATGTCGGTTCGACGCGTGGCGCCGGCGGACTCGGCATCTGGCACGACAACAAGCTGTGGACGTCGCGCAATTATGTCCGCCACCGCATCCTGTCCGCAAGTGGGCAGGCGGCCGATTTCACCGTTGATTACGCGCCCTGGCCCGTCGACGTGAATCGCAAGGTCTGGGAGACGCGCCGCTTCACGCTCCCGCTCGGCACGCATTTCACCCGCATGGTCTCGACGATCTCGTCCGACAGCGACGAACCGCTCCTCGTCGGGATCGGCATTGGCAAGCGGACCACGGGCGCCGGCGCCGGCGAACTGACGGTGGACCGTGCGAAGGGACTGCTTTCGTGGTGGGGACCCGCCGACGGCGATCATGGCCGGATGGCGATCGCGATCCGGGTCGATCCCGCAATGATCGCCGAAATACGCGCCGACGCCGACAATCAGCTCGTCCTGCTGCGCGTCGCGCCGGGCAAGCCGTTCGTCTATTTTTCGGTTTCGGCCTGGGACAAGGGGCAGGGCGGCTTTCGTACCCGCCAAGCATGGGACGCCTATGCGGCGGGCGAAAAGCTGGACTTCCGGGTCCCGAAAGGACGGATGCCATAGAGGCATCGGGTGCAATTGCGGCGCGGTTGAGGTCGACAGGCGAGAGCAGGGAGAAGAAGCGATGGTCTCGAGAGATATGCTTCGGTCGCTCGCGCGGTTATCGAGACGGGGCGACGAGCGGCCCTTGATGATTGGCCGCGTGTCCCGCATTCTCCGGGCATGAACAGGACGTCTCGCCAAAGCCCCAAGGGGCTGCGCCAGTTTATGGGTACCGATCAGCAGGACGAATGGCTGGAGGGGCGGGCGGAATGGGCCGACGCTGGGGAGCGGCAGGATTCGATCGAACAGCGGATAAAATATGCGCCGCGTTTTCAGAAGCTGCTTCGCCGGCCGCAGGCGCCGGAGCTGTTCGGGATTCTGGAGCTATACGGTCGGACCTGCCTTCCCATGCCGCGCACGACGGAGCGCTATTATTGGTCGGTTTCGTGCCTGCCGTCGACCTCGGACAAGCCGTTGGTCCGCGTGAACGCAAGCTGGATGGAGCTGTTCACCCTCTATGCCGACGGCGACGATCTCCGCGCCCGCTTCATCGTCCATCTTTCGGATTTCACCACAGACGGGTCGCTTGCGCCGGAGAGGGTGGACCGGGCCTTTCTTGAGCAGAGCGTGCGGGCGCCCGAGGATCTGGGCTATTCGTTTCCGGGCGGCTCGGACATCTTCATCGTCAAGATAGGCGGCTCGGCCTCGATCCGCGACTTCCTCGCGGGCCCGCGCGCGCTGCGCGCTGTCCGGCGATTCAATCTGACCCACATGAACCGCGGCAGGAACGCCTATCAGGCCAGCCATGCCTATAGCGTGGCCGATTATATGTTGGGGGAGGGTGCGGCCTGACAGGTGAGGACGGCGGCGCGTGGCCGCCGTCCGTGTCGTTAGTGGCGTCCGAGCTCGTCGCGGCCGACGACCATATAGTGAACCTCGTCGGGGCCATCGGCGAAGCGCAGGTGGCGGACGTCGGCATAAAGGTCGGCGAGCGGGGTCCAGTGCGAGATGCCCGTCGCGCCGTGGATCTGGATCGCCTGGTCGATGATCTGGCAGACGCGTTCGGGGACCATCGCCTTCGCCATGCTGACCCAGATCCGCGCCTCGCGGTTTCCGAGCAGGTCCATCGCCTTTGCCGCCTTGAGCACGATCAGCCGCATCGCCTCGATATCGACGCGGGCGCGGGCGATCACTTCCAGATTCTTGCCGAGCTGCGACAGCGGGCGGCCGAAGGCGGTGCGCGAATTGCCGCGTTTCACCATCAGGTCGAGGGCGACCTCGGCCTTGCCGATCGTGCGCATGCAGTGATGGATGCGGCCCGGGCCGAGGCGCATCTGCGAAATCTCGAACCCGCGGCCTTCGCCGAGCAGAATATTCTCGCGCGGGACGCGGACATTGTCGAAGCGCATGTGCATGTGACCCTGCGGCGCGTGATCGGCGCCGAAGACGCGCATCGGGCCGAGCACCTGCACGCCGGGCGTATCCATCGGCACGAGGATCTGTGAATGCTGCCCCTTGCGCGCGGCTTCGGGGTTGGTCTTGAGCATGCAGATCAGGATCTTGCAGCGCGGATCGCCGGCGCCGCTGATGAAATATTTCTCGCCGTTGATGACCCACTCATCGCCTTCGAGGTGCGCGCTCGTTTCGAGGTTGCTCGCGTCGGACGAGGCGACGCCGGGTTCGGTCATCACATAGGCCGAGCGGATTTCGCCGTTCAGAAGGGGTTTGAGCCAGCGGTCCTTCTGCTCGGGGGTGCCGACCATTTCGAGCACTTCCATATTGCCCGTGTCGGGCGCCGAGCAGTTCAGCGATTCGGACGCGAGCGGCGATTTGCCGAGTTCGGCGGCGATATAGGCATAGTCGAGGTTGCTGAGCGGAGTGCCGGTGTCGCCGTGCGGCAGGAAGAAATTCCACAGGCCCGCCGCCTTCGCCTTGTTCTTTGCGCCTTCGAGCAGTTCGAGTTGTCCCGGTGCCCAGCTCCAGCGGTCGGCGCGGCCTTCGCCGAGACGAAAGAATTCCTCGGTGATCGGATCGACATTGTCGGCGATGTGGCGCTTCACCGCGTCGAAGAGCGGCTGCGCTTCCTTCGACATGCGCAGGTCGTTGAGTTCAGCCTGAAGTTCTATTTCGGTCATTTGCGTCTCCAGCAGGTTTTCGCCGGAGAAGGTAGCGGCGCTATGCCATCAAGGATAATGATAGGGTTGAATAATCTATATTCACTGACCGAATAGGCTCTATGCCGGTTTGCCCAACTCGTCGACGATGATGCCGCGCAGCCAGCCGAGTCCGGGATCGGCCTGCGCCGCCTGGTGCCAATAGAGATAACTGCCGCCGGGTTCGACCGGCAGCGGCAGGTCGACGAGCTGCATCGGCCACATCGCGTCGAGCACCGCGGCGTGCGATTTGGGGAGCGCGAAAAGCATGTCGGACGCGGCGACGATCTGCCAGGCGGTGATCGCATGCTGGCAGCGCACCGCGACGCGGCGCGTCAGCCCCATGCGGTCGAGCGCCATATCCTCGATCCCGGGGCCATAGGGCCGCGCCGTCGCGATGATATGGTCGAGTGCCAGATAGGTATCGAGGTCGATCGCGCCATCGACGCGCGGGTGCCCCTTGCGCGCGACGACGACGAGCGGCTCGGCGCCGAGATAATGGCGGCCCATCCGGTCGTCGGCGGGCAGCGCGACGTCGAGCGCGAGATCGAGGTCGCCATTCGCGAGCATCGTCACGAGCTCGCGGCGCCGGAAGGTGACGCTGGCGAGCGCGACATGCGGCGCCCCGGCGCGCACGCGCGCGACCAGCGAGGAAAAGCGCGGCATCTCGCCCGAGAGCCGAACGCCGATGCGGAACTCGCGCGTGGTCTGCGCAGGATCGAACGCGGTTGCGGCGTCGAGCGCGACGTCGAGCCCGCGCAGCGCTTCGCGCACCGGCCCCGCGATGGCGCGCGCGGCGGAGGTCGGGACGAGGCGATTGCCCTGCCGCACGAAAAGTGGATCGTCGAACTGCGTGCGCAGTCGCGCGAGCGCATGGCTGATCGCCGGCTGCGACAGGTTGAGGTGACGCGCCGCCGCCGACACGCCGCCCTTGGCGAAGATCGCGTCGAAAATGCGCAGCAGGTTGAGATCGAACCGGGCGAGATGCCGCAAGGCCTGCTCCTAGGCGAAGCCGGCGCCGGGACGGCCGCCGATCCCGGTTCGATCGCGTCGATCAGTCAATCGTGCTCGCCAGTTCACGGTTGAGCCACAGCGCGACGAGCGTGCCGAGCGCGCCCGACAGCAGATAGGCGCCTGCCGCGATCAGCCCGAACTGGCTCGACAGCCACAGCGCGACCATCGGCGCGAAGCCGGCGCCGAACAGCCAGGCGAGGTCGGAGGTGAAGGCCGAGCCGGTATAGCGGTGGCGCGGGTGGAAGTTCGACGAGAGCGCGCCCGACGACTGGCCGAACGAGAGGCCGAGCAATGCGAAGCCGAGGATCATGAACGTCGCTTCGCCGAACTGGCCCGCGTCGAGCAATTGCGGCGCGAAGCCGCTGAACGCCGCGATGGCGGCGGCGGTGACGGCAAGAAGCGTGCGGCGGCCGACGCGGTCGGCGAGGATGCCCGATGCAATGATCGCGATGACGCCGACGACCGCGGCGATCGCTTCGATCACCAGAAAGCGCACCGGGCTTTCATCGGTGAACAGGAATACCCACGACAGCGGATAGACGGTGACCATGTGGAACATCGCGAAGCTGGCGAGCGGCGCGAAGGTGCCGATGACGATCGTCTTCCATTCCGACCGCACCGTTTCGAGCAGCGGTGCGGGTTCGAGCGCGCGATTCTCGAACAGCTCGGCATATTCGGGGGTCACGACGATGCGCAGCCGCGCGAACAGCGCGACGACGTTGATCGCGAAGGCGACGAAGAAGGGATAGCGCCAGCCCCAGGCGAGGAAATCCTCGGCCGGCAGCGCGGCGATCAGGAACATGAAGAGCAGGCTGGCGACGATGAGGCCCAATGGCGCGCCGAGCTGCGGGATCATCGCATACCAGCCGCGGCGGTTTTCGGGAGCGTTGATCGCGAGCAGCGAGGCGAGGCCGTCCCACGAACCGCCGAGCGCGACGCCCTGGCCCATGCGGAACAGCGCGAGGAACAGCGCGGCGCCGATGCCGACCGACTCGTAGCTCGGCAGGAAGGCGATCGCCGCGGTCGAACCGCCGAGCAGGAAGAGCGCGATGGTGAGCTTGGCGCCGCGGCCATAGGCCCGGTCGATCGCGGTGAAGATGATCGTGCCGACCGGGCGCGCGACGAAGGCGAGGGCGAAGATCGCGAACGACCAGAGCGTGCCCGTCAGCGGGTCGAGGTGCGGGAAAACGAGCTTCGGGAACACCAGCACCGACGCGATCGCATAGACGAAGAAGTCGAAGAACTCCGACGTGCGTCCGATGATGACGCCGATCGCGATCTCGGCGGGGTCGATGCGGTGGCTGCCGTCCTCGGCGCCATGGAGGGCGCGGGCGTCGCGTTCGGCCTCGGTGGTGGGGACGGTGTCGGCAGCCATGGTAACAATCCTTGAGCTGGAGCCTCCGCTTGCGCAGGATGCGGCGGCACGAGTCGGTCATAGGGCAGAATCGCCCGGAATGAAAATGCCCCTGCGCGATCATGAGCGGTCGCGGGATTGGACAAAATGTCCTATGTGCAGTGCAACAAAGGAGGCTTAGGCGCGCTCTATGCGAAGCAATCTCCCCCGTTTTTCCGCCCGATTGCGGCTTCTGCCGCTACTCGCCGCGCTGCCCCTATTGTCGGGCTGCGGGCTGATCGTGCTCGATCCCGCGGGCGACGTCGCGCGCCAGCAGGGCGACCTGATCGTCCTGTCGACGGTGCTGATGCTGCTGATCATCGTGCCGGTGATGGCGCTGACGATCTTCTTCGCGTGGAAATATCGCGCGTCGAACAAGGAGGCGACCTACAAGCCCGACTGGGACCATTCGACCCAGCTCGAGCTCGTCATCTGGTCGGCGCCGCTCTTGATCATCATCTGCCTCGGCGCGGTGACCTGGGTCGCGACGCACTTGCTCGATCCTTATCGTCCGCTCGCACGCACCGCCCCGGGCCAGCCGGTTGCGGCGGAAGTGCAGCCGCTCGACGTGCAGGTCGTCGCGCTCGATTGGAAATGGTTGTTCATCTACCCCGAACAGGGCGTCGCGACGGTGAACGAGCTGGCCTTGCCGGTGAACCGGCCGGTGCGATTCCGCATCTCCTCTTCGTCGGTGATGAACAGCTTTTACGTGCCCGCGCTGGCGGGGCAGATTTATGCGATGCCCGGCATGGAAACCAAGCTCCACGGCGTGTTCGACAAGACAGGCGATTATGAAGGCTTTTCGGCCAATTATTCGGGCTGGGGCTTTTCGAATATGCGCTTTGCGGTGAAAAGCCTGCCCGCGGGCGAGTTCGACAAATGGGTCGCGACGGCCAAGGCTTCGGCCGAGGGCGACCTCAGCCGCAATATCTATCTCGAACTCGAAAAGCCGACGCACAAGGAACCCGTCCGCCGCTTCGCCGCGAGCGATCCGCAGCTGTTCGACGCGGTCGTCAATATGTGCGTCGAGCCCGGCAAGATGTGCATGCACGACATGATGTCGGTCGATGCCGCGGGCGGCGCGGGCATCGCGGGCATCGGCAACGTCCGGCAGGTGACCTATGACAAGTTCGCGGCGCGCGGCACCGTCGACGTCGCGCGCTGGAGCATGCGCTATGTCGCGGCCTATTGCAGCGCGCCGGTGATGTCGAACGACCGCCCCGACGCGAAGCCGGTGGCGCCGGCAAAGCTCAAGGGCGAAGGGCTGCCGGTCCCGGCCAAGCCCGAACGCACCGCGCTGAACGCGCCCGCCGCCCGCCCGATGTCCTGAACCCAAGCCCGAGATCCCCATGACCATCCCGCATTCCGCACCCGAAACCGGTCCGATCCTCGGCAAGCTGTCGATGGAGGCGCTGCCGCTGCACGAACCGATCCTCGTCGTCACCTTCATCGGCGTCGTTCTCGGCGGCATCGCCGTGCTCGGCCTGATCACCAAATTCCGCCTCTGGGGCTATTTGTGGAAGGAATGGTTCACGACCGTCGACCACAAGCGCATCGGGATCATGTACATGATCCTGGGGCTCATCATGTTCCTGCGCGGCTTTGCCGACGCGATCATGATGCGCCTCCAGCAGGCGATGGCGTTCGGCGGGTCCGAGGGCTATCTGAACCCGCACCATTATGACCAGGTGTTCACCGCGCATGGCGTGATCATGATCTTCTTCGTCGCGATGCCGTTCATCACGGGGATCATGAACTATATCGTCCCGCTCCAGATCGGCGCGCGCGACGTCAGCTTTCCCTTCCTCAACAATTTCAGTTTCTGGATGACCACGTCGGGCGCGGTGCTGACGATGATCTCGCTGTTCGTCGGCGAATATGCCCAGACCGGCTGGCTGGCCTATCCGCCGCTATCGGGAATCGCTTACAGCCCGAATGTCGGCGTCGACTATTATATCTGGGGCTTACAGATAGCCGGCGTCGGCACCACCCTTTCGGGTATCAATCTGATCGTCACGATCCTGAAGCTGCGTGCGCCGGGCATGGGGCTGATGAAGATGCCCGTCTTCACCTGGACCTCGCTCTGCTCGAACATCCTGATCGTCGCGAGCTTCCCGATCCTGACCGCGACGCTCGTGCTGCTCAGCCTCGACCGTTACGCGGGGACCAATTTCTTCACCAACGATCTCGGCGGATCGCCGATGATGTATGTGAACCTGATCTGGATCTGGGGTCACCCCGAAGTCTATATTCTCATCCTGCCGCTGTTCGGCGTCTTCTCCGAAGTCACCTCGACCTTCTCGGGCAAAAGGCTCTTCGGCTATACGTCGATGGTCTATGCGACGGTGTGCATCACCATCCTGTCGTACATCGTGTGGCTGCACCACTTCTTCACCATGGGGTCGGGGGCGAGCGTCAACAGCTTCTTCGGCATCACGACGATGGTGATCTCGATCCCGACGGGGGCCAAGCTCTTCAACTGGCTTTTTACCATGTACCGCGGCCGTATCCGCTACGAACTGCCGATGATGTGGACGATCGCCTTCATGCTGACCTTCGTCATCGGCGGCATGACGGGCGTGCTGCTCGCGGTGCCGCCCGCCGACTTCGTGCTCCACAATTCGCTGTTCCTGATCGCGCATTTCCACAATGTCATCATCGGCGGCGTCCTCTTCGGCCTGTTCGCGGCGATCAATTACTGGTGGCCCAAGGCGTTCGGCTTCAAGCTCGACGTCTTCTGGGGCAAAATCAGCTTCTGGTGCTGGGTGGTCGGCTTCTGGGTCGCCTTCACGCCGCTCTATATCCTCGGCCTGATGGGCGTGACCCGCCGGATGCGCGTGTTCGACGATCCGAGCCTGCAGATCTGGTTCGTGATCGCCGGCATCGGCGCGGCGATCATCGCGGCGGGCATCGGTGCGATGCTGGTCCAGTTCGCGGTGAGCATCTGGCGCCGTAAGGAGCTCGCCGAGGAAAGCGGCGATCCGTGGGACGGCCGCACGCTCGAATGGGCGACCAGCTCGCCGCCGCCCGACTATAATTTCGCCTTCACGCCGGTGATCCACGACCTCGACGCGTGGTACGACATGAAGAAGCGCGGGGCGCAGCGTCCGGTGAACGGCTATCGCGACATTCACATGCCGTCGAACACCGGCGCGGGGATCATCCTGTCGGGCATCTGCCTGGTCATGGGTTTTGCGCTCGTCTGGCACATCTGGTGGCTCGTCGCGGCGAGTTTCGTCGCGGTGGTCACCGCCGCGATCATCCATACCTTCAACTACAAGCGCGATTTCGACATTCCGGCGGCGACGGTCACCGCGGTCGAGGAAGCGCGCACCCGCCAGCTGGCGGCCGGAGCTTGATCCGATGAGTGCCAAGACGATGACCGCCGACGAACCCGTCGCCTTCTATGATCTCGACGAGCATGCGCATCCCGAGGGGCACAGCACGATGCTGGGCTTCTGGATCTATCTGATGAGCGATTGCCTCATCTTTGCGATCCTGTTCGCCTGCTACGCGGTGCTCGGCGGCAGCTATGCCGCGGGGCCGGCGCCGAAGGACCTGTTCGACCTGAAGCTGATCGCGCTCAATACCGCGATGCTGCTCTTCTCGTCGATCACATACGGCTTTGCGGTACTCCAGATGCAGCAGGGCAAGGTGAAGGGCGTCCAGATCTGGCTCGCGGTCACCGGTCTGTTCGGGCTCGCCTTCCTCGGCATCGAGCTTTACGAATTCCACCATCTGATCGAGATCGGCGCGGGCCCGCAGCGGAGCGCCTTCCTGTCGAGCTTCTTCACGCTCGTCGGCACGCACGGGCTGCACGTCACCTTTGGCATTATCTGGCTGGTGACTTTGATGGTCCAGCTGTCGAAGCATGGGCTGATCGCCGCGAACAAGCGCCGCGTGATGTGCCTGTCGATGTTCTGGCACTTCCTCGACGTCGTATGGATCGGCGTCTTCACCTTTGTCTATCTGATGGGAGTGCTGCGATGAGCGCCGATCCTCACGCCGCCGCGCACGGTCACGACGGCCATCACGAGATCGAGATGCCGCACGCGTCGATGCGCGATTACGTCATCGGTTTCGTACTGTCGGTGATCCTGACCGCCATCCCCTTCTGGCTGGTGATGACCATGCCGCTCAGCCCCGGCGCGACCGGCGCGATCATCATGGGCTTCGCGGTGGTGCAGATCGTCGTCCATATGATCTTCTTCCTCCACATGACGCCGAAGGCCGAGGGCGGCTGGTCGCTGACCTCGCTCGTCTTCACGATCATTGTCGTCGTCATCATGCTCGCGGGGTCGCTGTGGGTGATGCACCATCTCAACACCAATATGATGCCGATGCCGCACGAGCCCACCAGTCAGACGGCGGGCCAAGTGCTTTGAGACGGACCCGCCGCGCGGTTTTTGCCGCGGCGGCGCTGATCGTGGCGATCGGCCTCGCAGCGCTCGGCGTCTGGCAGATCGAACGGCGCGCGTGGAAGCACGAACTGGTCGCGGCGGTCGATGCGCGCATTCATGCCGAGCCGATCGCGGCACCGGGACCGGGCGCATGGGACGCGGTGAATGCGAAGGATGACGCCTATCGCCGCATCACCGCATCGGGGACCTTCCGGCACGATCGAGAGGCGCTGGTCCAGGCGGTGACGGAACGCGGCGCGGGCTATTGGGTGGTGACGCCGCTCGAAACGCCGGACTTTACGCTGCTCGTCAATCGCGGTTTCGTGCCCAAGGGGCGGCACGATGCTAAGGCGCGGGCGGCGGGCAATGTCGCTGGACCGGTGACGGTGACGGGGTTGCTGCGCGTGACCGAGCCCGGCGGCGGCTTTCTCAGATCGAACGATCCGGCGGCCGGTCGCTGGTTTTCGCGCGATGTTGCGGCGATCGCGCGGGCGAGGGGGCTCGGCCGGACCGCGCCCTATTTCGTCGATGCCGACGCCGCGCCCAACCCCGGCAGCTATCCGGTCGGCGGGCTGACGGTGGTGCGTTTTCGCGACCATCACATGATCTATGCACTGACCTGGTTCGCGCTATCCGCGCTCAGCCTCTTTTTTGCCTGGCGGCTGTGGCGTATTCGCGAATGATGACCGATCCGACGATCCTGCCGGTCGCGCCTGCGAGAGCCCCTGCGGGCCGCCGCAACATGACGTTGCTGATCCAGCTGCGCTGGCTCGCGGTGGGCGGGCAGCTCGCGACGATCGGCGTCGTGAGCGGGCCGATGGGAATTTCACTGCCGCGCGCGCCCTTGCTCGCCGCGATCCTCGTGCTGATCGCGATCAACTTCGCGAGCGCTGCCTTGCTCCGCCGCGGTCGCGGTGTGACCAATGCCGAACTCACCGCGGCGCTGCTGTTCGACGTCGCGGCGCTCGGCTGGCAGCTTCACCATAGCGGCGGGCTCGCCAATCCCTTCGCCTCGCTCTTCCTGCTTCAGATCGTGATCGGCGCGATCCTGCTCACGCCGCGCTCGTCGTGGGCGATCGTTGTCGCGGCATTGGCAGCACTCGCGGCGCTGCGCGTCGATCCGACGCCGCTCGTCCTGCCACCCGCCTATGCGGACGATGTGATGGGTCTCTATCTGCAGGGCAGCTTCGTTTGCTTCCTGCTGATCGCGGTGCTGCTCGTCGCCTTCGTCACGCGGATCAGCCGCAACTTGCGCGACAGCGACGCCGCGCTCGCCGCGAGCCGCCAGCGCGCCGCCGAGGAGGATCATATCGTGCGCATGGGCCTGCTCGCGTCGGGCGCGGCGCACGAACTCGGCACGCCGCTGTCGACCTTGTCGGTGCTGATCGGCGACTGGCAGGCGGCGCCGCGGCTGAAGGACGACCGCGAGCTTCAGGAAGACCTCACCGACATGGATGTGGCGGTGCAGCGCTGCAAGGCGATCGTCAGCGGCATTTTGATGTCGGCGGGCGAAGCGCGCGGCGAGGCGCCGCGGCTCACGACGATCCGTGCGGCGTTCAACGAAATCGTCGCGCACACGCGCGCGGTGCGCCGCCCCGGCACGGTCGAATTCAACGACCGTTTCGGCGCCGACGTCGCGATCGTGTCGGACCCCGCGCTGCGGCAGGTGATCGGCAACGTCCTCGACAATGCCGCCGAGGTGTCGCCCGACTGGACCGGCTTCACGACCTCGCGCGACGGCGACATGCTGGTGATCGAGATCGCCGACCGCGGGCCCGGCTTCAGCGAGGAAATGCTGGCGAATTTCGGCCAGCCCTATCGTTCGACCAAGGGGCGCCCCGGCGGCGGGCTCGGCCTGTTCCTGCTCGTCAACGTGCTGCGCAAGCTCGGCGGCGGCGCCAGCGTCGCCAATCGCGATGCGGGCGGCGCGCTGGTGCGGATATTCCTGCCGATTTCGGCGCTCGCCCCGCCTGGTGGAGACAAGGCATGAGCCACACCCCAAGCGACCCGCGCCAATTGCTGATCGTCGAGGACGACGACGCCTTCGCCCGCACCCTGAAGCGCTCGTTCGAGCGGCGCGGCTATGCGGTCGAGGCCGCGCACAGCCCCGAGGAGATGGATGCGCTGCTCGCGACGTTCCGGCCGGGCTATGCGGTCGTCGATCTCAAGCTCGGCGGCGCGTCGGGGCTCGCGTGCGTGCAGACGCTGCGCGCGCTCGATCCGGCGATGAAGATCGTCGTGCTCACCGGCTTTGCGAGCATCGCGACCGCGGTCGAGGCGATCAAACTCGGCGCGTCCTATTATCTCGCCAAGCCGTCGAACACCGACGATATCGAGGCGGCGTTCGAGCGGTCGGAGGGCAACGCCGAAACGCCGCTCGATGCGCGCCCGTCTTCGATCAAGACCGTCGAGTGGGAACATATCCACCAGGTGCTGGTCGAGACCGATTTCAACATATCGGAAACCGCGCGCCGGCTCGGGATGCACCGGCGCACCTTGGCGCGAAAGCTGGAGAAAAGGCAGATTCGCTGAGCGGCGGCGCTTATTTCGTCTCCACCAGTTCGCGCTGCAGAAAGCCGTGGAGCATCGCGGCGCGCACCGCATCCTCGGCATGGTCGGCGCCCACCGAATGGCCGCCCTCGATATATTCGTGATAATAGACGCGGTTGCCATTCTCCATCAGCCGCGCGGCGAATTTGCGCGCGTGGCCGGGGTGGACGCGGTCGTCCTTGGTCGACAGGTAGAGGAAGATCGGCGGATATTTCACGCCCTTGCGGATGTTGTGATAGGGCGAATATTTCGACAGGAAGGCCCAATCCTCAGGCACGTCGGGATCGCCATATTCGGCGACCCAGGAGGCGCCCGCGAGCATCTTGTCGTAGCGCCACATATCCTTGATCGGCGAGCCAGAGATCACCGCGCCGTAGAGGTCGGGGCGCTGCGTCATCGCCGCGCCGACGAGCACGCCGCCGTTCGAGCGGCCCGAGATCGCGATCTTGCCCTTGGCGCTGACGCCGGTCTTGACGAGGTCCTCGGCGACGGCGTGCAGGTCGTCGAAGCTGTTCTGGCGTTTTTCGCGCAGCGCCGCCTGATGCCAGGCGGGGCCATATTCGCCGCCGCCGCGGATATTGGCGAGGACATAGGCGTTGCCGTCCTCGACCCAGAACAACCCGAGCGGCCCGGCGCGATAGGGCTGACCGGTCAGATAGCCCGGCGTCTGCGCGGCGCGGAAGCCGCCATAGGCGTGGATCAGCGCGGGGACGGGCGCTTCGCTGTCCGATTTCTTGCGGACGAGGAAATAGGGGATTTTGGTGCCGTCCTTCGACGTCGCGAACCGCTTTTCGACCAGCATATCCTTCGCGTCGAAGGTCGCGGGCAGGCTCTGCACCGCTTTCGGCGCGCCGGTTTCGGCGGCGGCGTAGAGCGTCGGCGGCATCAGCATCGTCTCGGCGGTCGCGAGGACGATGTCGCGCTTGCCGACCGTTCCGGCGATCGTCACCGTCGCCTTCTCGGCGAGCGGCACCTCCTTCTGGCTCCATTTGCCGGTCGCGGGGTCGCGGCGCAGCGCGAAGAGCTTGCCCTCGACATCGTCGAGCGCCTTGACCCACAGGATATTGTCGGTCGCGACGACATCTTCGATCGCCTGCGCCTTCGTCGGCGTCATCGCGGTGATGATCGGCACCTTGCGGTCGGCCGACATATCCTCGATCGAGAGCGAAACGAGCGAGCCCGCCGGGATGTCCGCCCAGTCCTGATTGAGGAAGATGATCAGCTGTCCGTCGACGATATCACGCACGCTCGCGGTATCGGGGATGATCGTCGAAATATAGCGCGAGGCGTCGATGTTCGGCAGCAGATAGTCGGCTGTGTAAAAGGTCTTGCCGCGGCTGATCATCGGCCAGCGCTTGTCGCCGTCGACGAGCGCGAAGACGTTCATCCCGACATCCTCATGCTCGCCCTCGGCCAGCGTCTCGGCGGCCGAAAGCGGCGTGCCGCGTTTCCAGCGCTTGACGATGCGCGGATAGCCCGAGGCGGTCATGCTGCCCTCGCCATAGTCGGTGGCGACGAGCAGGGTGTCGGCGTCCTCCCACGTCACGCTGCTTTTCGCCTGCGGCAGGGTGAAGCCGCCGTCGACGAAGCTTTTGGTCGTCCGGTCCCATTCGCGGACGATGTCGGCGTCGGTGCCGCCGGGGCTCAGCGACACGAGGCAGCGCTTGTATTCGGGGGCGAGACAGTCGGCGCCATGCCAGACCCAGCTTTGCTTCTCGGCCTTGCCGAGCGCGTCGACGTCGATCAGCGTCGTCCAGACGGGCTTGCCGGAAAGATAGGCGTCGAGCGGGCTTTGCCGCCACAGTCCGCGCGGATTGGCCGCGTCGCGCCAGAAATTGGTGATCGTTTCGCCCATCACCTCGCCCGGCATCGCGATCTGACGGTCGTCGTCGAGGATCGCGCGCGCGCGCTTGCGATCAGCCTCGAAGCCGGGGCGGCTGGTGATCAGCTTGTCGGTGGCCGCATTTTCCTTTTTGACCCAATCGAGCGCTTTCGCGCCTTCGATATCCTCAAGCCAGAGCCAGGGATCTTTATCCTGCGCGGCGGCCGCCACGGCGGCGAGGGAACAGCTGAGGGCAAGCGCGGCGAAGCTGGCGCGGATCATTCGATTATCTCCCCTGGGGTGTGTGGCGCTGTGCTAGCAGCATTACACACCCCGAGGGAAGATGGCGAAGCGGCTATTGGTCGATGATGATCGTGCCCGGATGATGCTTGTCGAGATGCTTCTTGATGATCTTGAGGTTCCGCGTGTTCGAGCGGAAGAAGAAGTCGAAGGCATCGCCGACGAGCGGGACCGCGCCGAGCGCGGTATCGACGCCGAGATTGCCGATCATGCGCCAGATCTTCCATTTCGGCATGCCGAGGTTGCGCGCTTCCCAGATGAGGTAGGCGCCCATCGTCGCTGCAATCACGTCGCCGACGACGGGGACGAGGCCGACGATCGCGTCGAGCCCGACAGGGCGGTTGATGCCCGGAATGACGAAGCTGCGCTCAAGCAGGATTTCGAGCGTTTCGACCCGCTTGCGCAGCGCGGCCGGGTCGGTGCGGTTCTGGATCAGCGCGTCGAAGATCGCGTCGGGATGCGGGGGCGAAGGGGCCATCGGGGTCCTTTCAAAAGCGCCCGGACTTGCGGCGCCACTGTATTAGTTAGGTAAGTCGATCAGATGATTCAATGGGTGCTGCGCGCGGCCATTGGCGCGCAGGCCCGTCAGGCGCTGCGATGCGACCGACCAGCGCAGCGGTGTCGCGAGCGGGATGAAGGGCGCGTAGCGCACGAGTACCGCCTCGGCATCGCCGATCTGCTGGCGGCGCTGGCCGATGTCGATGTTGGCGGTCGCAAGGGCGATCAGGTCCTGCGCTTCGCGGTTGCACAGCGTGTCGGGCCGGCACGACAGACGGCGAAGCGCCCAGATCGGATCGTCGTTCGGCGCGACCTCGTCGATCAGGCGCAGGTCGGCTTTCGACGCCATCGCGACGCGGCGGCTCGGCACCCCGATCGCTTTGAAGTCGGCGGCGATATAGGCGTATAAAATGCGCCCGCCCGGGGTGTCGGGAACCGCGATGCGCAGCGGCTCGATCTCGCGCCCCGCGGCGCGCCACGCATCGACCACGCGCTTCGCCTGCGCGAGGCGCGAGGCTTCGTCGAACTCGGCCCAGATGGGAACCAGCGGTACCGGACCGCCGTCGCGCGCGTAGAGCGCCGGGCGCAGGGTGACCTGCTGCTGCCATTCGGTCAGGCCAAAGGCCTCGATCAGCCGCTCGCGCCGGACCGCGCGGACGAGCGCGTCACGGTTGACGTCGGTCGCGAGAAACCCCTCGGCGCGGACGAACGACAGGCCGAACAGGCCGGGTACCGGATCGACGACAAGGCGCGAACGGCCGATGTTCGAGGCGACGAAATAGGGCAGGGTCGAAAAGCGGCCGCCGATCACCCCGTCGGCATAGCCATTCTTGAACCGCGCGACCGCGCCTTCTGGCGAGGTGCCTACGAGTTCGATCGAGGCGGCGGGGTTGTTCGCGGCGGCTTCGGCCGCCTCGGGATCCTCGGCGAGCGGGTCGGGGACCGGCGAGAGCAGCACCGCATTCCCGATCTTGCGTGCGCGCATCGGACCCCAGCCCATGCCCTTGTTGACGATCGCCATCGACGGCTGCGCGAGCAGCTCGAGGAGCGCGGGCTGGGGCACCGAGAGGCGGATTTCGATCACAGCATCGGTCATCGCCTTGATCGTCTCGACCTCCGGGAAATCATCCTTGAGGATGTGGCGGCTGGCAGGTGCGAGGTAGGAACGCAGGATTGCGGCGACATCCTCCGCCGCCACCTTGCGCCCGTTGGTCCATTTGGCTTCGCGGAGGCGGAAAATATAGCTGCGCCCGTCGGTCGTGACGGTCCAGCGGTCGGCGAGGCCGGTGTCGATTTGACCCTCGTCGTCATAGCTGACGAGCCCCTGCGAGGTCGCGTCGAGCAGCGCGGCGTTGGCAGCCGACAATTCGCCGGAAAGCGGGGTCGCGGCGAGATTGAGCGTGCCGATCGCGGCGACCTTCACGGGGCCGCGCTCGCCGAACAGGTCGCAACCGGCGAGCGACAGGGCGATCAGCACGGCGAGGCCGATATCGCGGCCGCGGCTAGTCTTTCCCCTGGCCCGGTTATCGTCTTGGTGCAGCATGGCGGGCATCATAATGATAAGCGGTAAAACCGGAAGCGGTCATCCGGACTGCGGCGTAAGTTGCTGGAAAAGTTCGACCTCCAGGTGTCATTTCGTGGTTGTCGGGCGCGTTATTTCGGCATCGCCATATTCGGACGCGAGCGGCACCCCCTTGGCATAGTCGATCAATAACCGGAAATAGCCCGGCGTGAAGCGGGTCGACACGCGCGATCCGTCGGGCGCGGTCTCGAATTCGGTCATGCCATGTTCGGCCTTGGGAAAGACGGCGAGGGTGATCGGCTGGCCTGCGGCGATCAGCCCCTTGATCCGCCGCGCGGTTTCCCCGGCCGGCGCGTCGATATCCTGCCCGCCGAGCGCCCAGAGCTGCGGCACGTCGACGGCGCGGAGCGTCGGCATCGGGTCATAGTGGACGGGGGTGCCGAAACGATAGACCTGCCCCTTGGTCCTGATCTCGTCGGCGGTCATGCCGAGGATGAGGTGGGTGTAATTGCCGTAGACATCCTTGTACCACGGCTCGTCGCGATAGCGCGCGCGCACCGCGTCGAGCTCCTCGATCCCGTCGCTCATGCCGCTTGCGAAGATGCGGGTGGTCGCGGCCCCGATCTCCTGCGCCTTGGCGATCACGTCGGGGCCATATCCCTTGAGCCCCATCTGGAAGGCGATGGCTTCGCGATCCTCGTCGGCGACCGACACCGCGAGGCCGAAGCTGACGATCAGAAAGTCGACCTGCGTCCGCGTCGCCGCGAGCGGTGCGATCCAGCCGCCCTGGCTCGGCCCCTGAAAGCCGAAGCGGGTCCCCCGCGCGCCGACCATCCGCCGCGTCTCGGCGAGCGCGGCGACGGCGTCGTCGGCGAGCAGCGAAAAGACCTGCGTATATTTGTCGCCCGACGCGCCGGTGCCGCGCTTGTCATAGACGAAGGCGCCGATGCCCGCGGCTGGAAGCATCCGCTGCAGCGAATTGGTGTCGCGCGCCGACGCGAATTCCGCGCCGTGGAGCAGCACGACGATCGGGACGGGGTCATCGCCGGGCGGCATCACCAGCCGGCCGACGAGACGGGTGCCGTGGCTGGTGAAGCTGGTCTCGCGCGTTTCGAGCGCGATCCGCTGCCCGCTGCGTTCGCCGAACTGCATCGTTTTCGCCGCGCAGTCGAAGCGGACCGTCAGGCCATCGGGGCGCCCGGTCCAGCCGGTCGTGCCGGTCCAGTGGTCGCCATCGCGTTTCAACTCGCCGCTCGCCCCGTCGAGGCCGCGCCAGCGCAGCGCGCCGTCGCTCGCCGCGGCGACATCGATGACTCCGCCGTCGGCCAGGCGATATGCACCCAGCGCGCAGTCGCTTTCCGCCGCGGCCGCCGGGGTTGCGACGAGCAAGGCGGCGATCAGGACAGCCAGATGCCGTGAAATGGCGCCGTTGCCGCGAAAGATGGATTTTGCTGTCAGCATGAGGTCCCGTGCCTGAAAAATTCGGAGGATAGGCAAAGATGCGCTTCCGATAGAGGTCATCATGGTGCGGACGGCGGGACTTGAACCCGCATGACACTAGGCCGGCAGATTTTAAGTCTGCTGCGTCTACCGATTTCGCCACGTCCGCGCCGGGGCTTGGTCAAGCCGATGGGCCGGTGGAGGTCAAGCGATGTTTGGCGCTTCACGCGATGCGGCGGCTCGGCTAAACGCATGGCATGACAGTGGTTCTCCAGATTTCCGGCCTCGGAAAAACCTATAAAAGCGGTCACAAAGCGCTGAGCGATGTCGACCTTTCGATCAACAAGGGCGAGATTTTCGCGCTGCTCGGGCCGAACGGCGCGGGCAAGACCACGATGATCAGCATCGTCTGCGGCATCGTCACGCCGAGCGCGGGAACGGTGACCGTCGGCGGGCATGATCATGCCCGCGACTATCGCGCCGCGCGGGCGATGATCGGGCTGGTGCCGCAGGAACTCCACACCGACGCGTTCGAAAGCGTGATGGCGACGGTCAGCTTCTCGCGCGGCCTCTTCGGCAAGCCGCGCGATCCGGCGTTCATCGAGCAACTGCTCAAGGACCTGTCGCTGTGGGACAAGCGCGATTCCAAGATCATGGAATTGTCGGGCGGGATGAAGCGCCGCGTGATGATCGCCAAGGCGCTCAGCCACGAACCCGAAATCCTGTTCCTCGACGAACCCACCGCGGGCGTCGACGTCGAGCTGCGCCGCGACATGTGGAATATGGTGCGCGGCCTGCGCGAGCGCGGGGTCACGATCATCCTCACTACCCATTATATCGAGGAGGCCGAGGAAATGGCCGATCGCGTCGGGGTGATCACCGGCGGGCGGTTGATTCTGGTCGAGCAGAAGGACGAGCTGATCAAGAAGCTGGGGCGCAAGACGCTGACGCTCAACCTCGCCGAACCGCTCGCGGCGATCCCCGACGAGCTGGCGCAGTGGAAACTCGAACTCGCGGGCGAGGGCAATGAGCTGGTCTATGAATTCGACAGCCGCGCCGAGGCGACGGGAGTGCCGTCGCTGCTGCGGCGGATGACCGACATCGGTGTGCAGTTCAAGGATCTGCATACGCGGCAAAGCTCGCTCGAGGATATTTTCGTCGGGCTGGTGCATGAATCGAACGGTGCGAAGGGAGAAGCCGCATGACCGCGAACTGGCGCGGCGTGCGCGCGATCTACGCCTTTGAAATGGCGCGCTTCGGGCGAACCTTCTGGACCAGCCTGATGCTGCCGGTGATTACCACCGCGCTCTATTTCGTCGTCTTCGGATCGGCGATCGGCAGCCGGATGACCGAGGTCAGCGACGTCCCCTATGGCGCCTTCATCGTCCCCGGGCTGATGATGCTGACGATGTTCACCGAGAGCATCAGCAATTCCTCGTTCGGCATCTATATGCCCAAATGGACGGGGACGATTTACGAAATGCTGTCGGCGCCGCTGTCGCCGCTCGAAACGGTGATCGCCTATGTCGGCGCCGCGGCGACCAAGTCGGTGGTCATCGGGTCGATCATCTTCGCGACCGCGCATCTGTTCGTCGACGTGCAGGTCGCGCACCCGCTGCTGATGGCCGCCTTCATGATCCTGATGGCGGTGACCTTTTGCCTGTTCGGCTTCATCATCGGCATCTGGGCGCAGAGCTTCGAACAGCTTCAGGTCATCCCGATGCTGGTCGTCTATCCGCTGACCTTTCTGGGCGGCGCCTTCTACTCGCTCGACATGCTGCCCGCGGCGTGGCGGACGGTGACGTTGTTCAATCCCGTCGTCTATCTGATCAGCGGCTTCCGCTGGACCTTCTTCGGCAAGGGCGACGTCGGGATCGAGGTGAGCATGGGCGCGGTCGCGCTGTTCCTGGCGCTGTGCCTCGGCGTGATTTTCTGGATGTTCCGCACCGGATACCGGCTCAAGAACTGAGGAAGGCCGGATTCGCGCCGTCCTGCGGCGCGCCTCGGTCCTAGCCGTTCAAACGCTCGCGCATTTCCTTGCCGGGTTTGAAATAGGGCACGTTTTTCGCCTTCACATCGACCGCTGCCCCGGTGCGGGGATTGCGGCCGGTGCGCGATTCGCGCGCGCGGGTCGAGAAGGCGCCGAAGCCGCGGAGTTCGACGCGGCCACCCGCCGCGAGCTGATCGACGATGGAATCGAAGAAGGCGTCGACGATACGCTCGACTTCTTCAAGCCGCAAATCGCTGTTTTCGCTCGCGATCTTCTGAACCAGTTCTGACCGGATCATGTGCTTCCCCTAATATATACAGCCACGCATTTCCCGCCGAGGCGGGTTCCGGTCGTTGCCGGCCCCTAGTGCGTGAGACCCCTCCCAACGCGCCTGTGAAGGTATCACGAATCGCGGTCCGGTCAAAAATATATCACGACAAGAAAAAGGCCCGCAGAGGGACACTCTGCGGGCCTTTTCTGTAGCCTGACGGCGGAAGGAGGATCAGTCCTTCTTGCCGGCCTTCAGCGCTTCGCCGAGGATGTCGCCGAGCGATGCACCCGAATCCGACGAACCGTACTGCGCGACGGCTTCCTTCTCTTCGGCGATCTGCATCGCCTTGACCGAGAAGTTCGGCTTTTTCGAACGGTCGAAACCGATGACCATCGCGTCGAACTTCTGGCCGACCTGATAGCGCTCGGCGCGCTGTTCGTCGCGGTCGCGGCCAAGATCGGCGCGCTTGATGAAGCCGGTGGCGCCATCTTCGCCGGCCTGGACTTCGAGGCCGTTGTCGCGGACTTCGAGGACCGAGACGGTGACGACGTCGTTCTTCTTCAGCGAACCGGCAGCGGCAACGCCGCCGCCGACGGCCGGAGCACCCTTTTCAAGCTGCTTGATGCCGAGGCTGATGCGTTCCTTCTCGACGTCGACGTCGAGAACGACGACCTGCACGGCCTCGCCCTTGCGGTGGAGGTGCAGCGCTTCTTCGCCCGAGATGCCCCACGCGATGTCCGACATGTGAACCATGCCGTCGACGTCGCCCGGCAGGCCGACGAACAGACCGAATTCGGTCGCGTTCTTGACTTCGCCTTCGACGACCGAGCCGACCGGGTGGGCTTCCGCAAAGGCGCCCCACGGGTTCGACTGGGCCTGCTTGAGGCCGAGGCTGATGCGGCGCTTGTCGCTGTCGACTTCGAGGACGATGACGTCGACTTCCTGGCTCGTCGAAACGATCTTGCCGGGGTGGACGTTCTTCTTGACCCACGACATTTCGCTGACGTGGACCAGGCCTTCGATGCCGGCTTCGAGTTCGACGAACGCGCCGTAATCGGTGATGTTCGTGACCGTGCCGGTGAGCTTCGCTCCGACCGGGTACTTGGCGGCGACGCCTTCCCACGGATCGCTTTCGAGCTGCTTCATGCCGAGGCTGATGCGCTGCGTGTCGCGGTTGATCCGGATGATCTGGACGCGGACGGTGTCACCGATGTTGATGACTTCGCTCGGGTGGTTGACGCGCTTGTAGCTCATGTCGGTGACATGGAGCAGGCCGTCGATGCCGCCGAGGTCGACGAACGCACCATAGTCGGTGATGTTCTTGACCGCGCCTTCGATGATCTGGCCTTCTTCGAGGTTCTGGATCAGGCCCGAGCGCTGTTCGGCGCGCGTTTCCTCGAGGATGGCGCGGCGCGACACGACGATGTTGCCGCGGCGACGATCCATCTTGAGGATCTGGAAGGGCTGCGGCAGGTCCATGAGCGGGCCGACGTCGCGCACGGGGCGGATGTCGACCTGCGAACCCGGAAGGAACGCCACGGCGCCGCCGAGGTCGACGGTGAAGCCGCCCTTGACGCGGCCGAAGATGACGCCTTCGACGCGGGCTTCCTTGTTGAATTCTTCTTCAAGGCGGTCCCAGGCGGCTTCGCGGCGAGCGCGGTCGCGCGAGAGCATGGTTTCGCCATTGGCGTTTTCGACGCGGTCGACATAGACTTCGACTTCGTCGCCGACGTTGAGGTCGGCCTTCTGGCCCGGCATCGCGAACTCGCGAAGCGGCACGCGGCCTTCGCTCTTCAGGCCGATGTCGATCACTGCCAGGTCGTTTTCGATCGCGGTCACGGTGCCCTTGACGACGCGGCCTTCAAAGCCGCCATCAGCACCACCCAGCGATTCGTCGAGCATCGCGGCGAAATCGTCGCGCGACGGAAAAGCCGTAGAGGCCATAGAGTGTTTTCCTTACTTCATTGTTCCGGCCAAGCGGTTGGTTCCGCTGGTCTTAGTGGCCGATCCGTCCCGTTCGCCGAATGCGAGGCGGGACATCCTTCGAACCTTTCGCAGGGCAAGGCAGGGCAAAGCAAAAGGGGCGCGATGGGTGAACCCCGTCGCGCCCGACGCTCGGATATGGAGCGGCGGTTTGTCCATGCCTCGACCGGCAAATAGCCCGTCGGACGGCGCGCATATAGTCCGCACCCCTTGCAAAAGCAAGGCGGAAAGCCGGTTCTAGCCCCGCGCCCTGCGGCGCTCCTCGACGAAGGAAATCGCGGCGGCGATCGCGGCGTCGCGGTCCATCTCGCTATTGTCGAGCAGCATCGCGTCCTCGGCGCGGAGCAGCGGCGCGTCGGCGCGGCCGGTGTCGCGCGCGTCGCGGGCATGGACGTCGGCGAGCACCGCGTCGTAACTCACCTCGACGCCGCGCGCGACCATCTCGGCATGGCGGCGGCGCGCGCGTTGCTCGGGCGAGGCGGTGACGAACAATTTGGCGTCGGCGTGCGGGGCGATCACCGTGCCGATGTCGCGCCCGTCGAGCACGGCGCCGCCGGGCTGGTTCGCGAAATCGACCTGGCGCTGAAGCAGCGCGGCGCGCACCGCGGGATGGACCGACGCGCGGCTGGCGAGGCTGCCCGTGCTTTCGAAGCGCAGCGCCGGATCGTCGAGCAAGCTGTCGGGAAAATCGCACGCGGCGAGCGCGTCGGCGGCATTGTCGGGGTCGCCGTGGTTGAGCTGGGTCTGATAGCCGACCGCGCGATAGAGGAGCCCGGTATCGAGCACGGGCAGGCCGAAATGCGCGGCGAGCGCCCGGGCGATCGTGCCCTTGCCCGACGCGGTGGGACCGTCGACCGCGATGATCATTGCTGCAAACCCGCGAGCAGCGTTTCGAAATTGGGGAAGCTGGTCGCGACGGGGGCGATGTCGTCGATCGTCACCGGCGCTTTGCTGGCGAGGCCCGCGACCGCGAAGCTCATGCAGATGCGGTGGTCGAGATGGCCGGCGATGGTCGCGCCGCCGGGCAGCGGGTCGCCGCCGGTGCCGTCGATGACGAGGCCGTCCTCGCTTTCCTGGGCGCGCGCGCCGATGGCTTTCAGGCCCGCCGCCATCACGGCGAGGCGGTCGCTTTCCTTGACGCGGAGCTCGTCGAGCCCGGTCGTCACCGTGCGGCCCTCGGCGAGCGCGGCGGCGACGAACAGGATCGGGAATTCGTCGATCATGCTCGGCGCGACGGCGGGATCGACCGCGATGCCCTTGAGGTTGCTGTGACGGACGCGAAGGTCGGCGACGGGCTCGCCGCCGACTTCGCGCGCATCGAGGAGGGTGATGTCGCCGCCCATCGCCTGCAGCACCTCGACGAGGCCCGCGCGCGTCGGGTTGAGGCCGACATTGGCGATGGTGACGTCCGATCCGGGCACGACCAGCGCCGCGACGATGAAGAAGGCGGCGGACGAGGGGTCGCCGGGGACAATGATCGTCTGCGGCTTCAATTCGGCTTCGCCGCGAATATGAATATGCCGCGTGCCTTCGCTATCGACTTCGACGGTGAGCTCGGCGCCGAAGCCGCGCAGCATGCGTTCGCTATGGTCGCGCGTCGGGACGGGCTCGATCACCTCGGTGATGCCCGGCGTGTTGAGGCCCGCGAGCAGCACCGCGCTCTTCACCTGCGCCGACGCCATCGGCAGACGGTAGGAAAGCGGGATGGCGGGGGCGAGGCCGCGGACCATCAGCGGCAGGCGGCCGCCCGGTGAGGCGCTGATGTCGGCGCCCATCTGCGACAGCGGATCGATGACGCGGCCCATCGGGCGCCCCGACAGGCTGGCGTCGCCGACGAAGGTCGCGGTGATCGGGTGGCTGGCGACGAGGCCCATGAGGAGGCGCGTCGAGGTGCCGCTGTTGCCCATGTCGAGCGCTTCGCGCGGCTGGAGCAGCCCGCCGACCCCGACGCCGTATATGCGCCATTCGCCGTCGTCGCGGCGTTCGATCGTCGCGCCCATCGCGCGCATCGCGGCCGCCGTCGCGAGCACGTCATGGCCTTCGAGCAGACCGGTGACGCGGCTTTCGCCGACAGCAAGCGCCGACAGCATCAGCGAGCGATGCGAGATGCTCTTGTCCCCCGGGATCGCGATCCTACCTTTGAGCGGAACGGAGGCGGAAAAGCTGCGCGGCGTGGCGGTTTGATCGGTCATGGCGTGCGGCTTTTGACAGCGGCCTTGCAATCTGGCAAGGCGCACGCCGATTTGACGGATAGCTATTCAGGTGCCGTCGCTTTTCCGATATTTCTATCCTGTTTCCAAAGGATTATGAGGCGTTTATGATTAAGGCTGAATGGGGCACGAAGCGCAGCTGCCCGAAATGCGCCACCCGATTCTATGATTTGACCAAGGACGATCCGATCAGCTGCATCAATTGCGGCTATAGCTGGATCCCGGAATCGGTGCTGAAATCGAAGCAGCCGATGCCGTTCGAAGAAGCCGAGAAGCCCGGCAAGGTCGCTAAGGAAGAAAGCACCGACGAGGATCTGGATCTGGACGTCGATGTCGACGAGGACAGCGATTCGCCGGACAATGACGTCGATCTGGGCGGCGACGACGATCTGGGCGTTGCCACGGGCGACGACGAGGACGACGAAAGCTGATAATAACCGCGAGGGGTCAAAAAAGCATCGAAAGATGATTTGGCCCCTTGCATCGCGCGGCGGCGCTGCTAAAGGCGGCGTCCCGGTCGCACCCCAAGGGCGACCCGCACGAAATGGCACGGGGCCTTAGCTCAGCTGGGAGAGCGCCTGCATGGCATGCAGGAGGTCAGCGGTTCGATCCCGCTAGGCTCCACCATTACAAAAAAGGCCCGCGAAAGCGGGCCTTTTTTTGTTGCGCTGACGTCGATGGCGCTATTCGGCCGCCTCTTCCTTGTCGAACAGCGGCGCGAGTTCGATCGGGTCGGCGAGGGTGATGCGGTCGAGGATCGAGGCCGTGTCGTCGCGGACCCGGAGCATCAGGCTGCGCAGGCGGCATTCGGATTCGGGCAGGCAATTCTTGCAATGTTCGTGCGCGTTGCGCGCCGCGCAGGGGACAAGCGCGAGCGAGCCGCGCGTCAGCCGGACGAGGTCGCCATAGCTGATATCGATCGGGGGCAGGGCGAGCTGATAGCCGCCGTCGCGCCCGCGCTGCGAAATGAGCAGGCCTTCGCGCGCCATTTCGGACAGGATCACGGTCAGGAATTTTGGCGGGATATTCTGCGCATCCGCAATGTCCGCGAGCTGCACCTGCCCCTTGCCCCAATGGTCGGCAAGGTGCTGGAACGCGCGGATCGTGTAGCGGGTCTTCTGCGAGAGCATGGCGGCGTTACTGTGATATATTCGACCTTAATTCAACCTGTCTGGATGACAAATGTTGCACGGTTGATGAAAATCACAGCGGGTGGCATGAACCGTCCTTATAAAAGGTCGCATGGTGGCCCGGAACCGGGCGCGACAAGGGTGGATTCGATGATGCGTAAAATATTCGCGACTCCCGCGGTGCTGGCGGCCTGCCTGCTCGCGGTGGCGCCCGCGCAGGCACAGTTCGGCAGCCTGCTTCGCAAGGTGACGACGCCGGCGCCCAAGCCGAGCGAAGAGGATAATGGCGGCTGTCCCAAGGGCAAGAAGGGCAGCAGCATCGGCCGCAACATATTGGGCAATGTCATCAACGACGCGGTCGGCGACGTGGCGAGCAAGGCCGGCGTCTATTCCTACGTACCGATCGCGGAGGTGAGCGGGACGCTGACCGATGCGATCGCCTGCCGCCTCGATCCCGGCGAACAGGTGCAGGCGGCCGCGGCGACCGAGGAAGCGACGCGCGGCGAAGAGGTCGGCGCGACCGCGAACTGGACGAGCGAGACGCGCGCCAATGTCAGCGGATCGTCGACCGTCGCTTCGATCAATGAAGAGGGCGGTGGGCGGAAGTGCATGAACGTCAACGATTTCATCATCGTCGATGGCGAAGAGACGCAGGTCACCAAGCGCATGTGCAAGGGACCGGGCGATACGCGCTATGTCCTTGCGGCCTAAACTGCTTCGGCTGGCGCTGTCGGCTTTCGCGCTCACGGGCTTAACGGCTGCGAGCGGCATGGACCCCGCGAATCCGACCTGTCCGCTCAATCCGAACTGGTCGGCAAACCCGGCGATGACCCTGAAGATCGAGAAACGCGGGGGCATGAAGGTCATGCTCGCCGAGGGGCGGGTCGATGCCGGGCTTCCGGACCGGCTCGCCGCCGCATTGAAGTCGAACCCCGATGTCGAGGAAATCTGGCTGCGCTCGCCGGGGGGCGATGCCCGCGCCGGCAATGCGGCGGGGCGCATCATCCGCAGCAACCCGGGCATATTGACGCGGGTTCCGGCCGGCTGGACCTGCTTCAGCGCCTGCAATTTCGTGTTCATGGGCGGATTGCCGCGCGTCATTGATCCGGGTGGAGTCTTCATGGTCCACATGTTCACGAGCACCGGCGATCGATCGGCGATCGACATGAGTGTCGCGATGGGAACCGACGCGACGCGCGAAATGATCGGCGGTATCGAACAGGATTCGGCGCTGCTGGCGAGCGAGGACAATGCTTTCCTGATCAAGATGGGCGTCTCGCGCAAATTGTTGACCGAGATCATGTATCGGCAGCAGGCCGTCGCGACCGCGGAGGATAAGTCGACCCGCCGCTGCCTGACTCTCGACGAGGCGTTGAAATATGGCGTGACCTACGCGCCCGAATGATGGGCGGCAGATAAGGTTGCATTCAGAAACGAATGACGTAGGCTAGCCTCCAACAAGGAGAGGCTGCCATGAACGACATGACGCACGAGCATGCGACATTCCGCTCGATGATCGACGGGACGCAGAAAGATTGGGACATCATCGCGCGCGAACAGAAGGAATTCGCGCCGAACAATGGCAAGCGCATCCTCGAGCATCTGAAGCTGCTCGGCGGCGATTATGGCGGCTTTCCGGTCGACCGGCTCGAACATTGCCTGCAAACCGCGACGCGCGCGCACCGCGACGGGCGCGACGAGGAATATGTCGTGATGGCGCTGCTCCACGACATCGGCGACACGCTCGGCGCGTTCAACCATCCTGACGTCGCGGCGGCGATCCTCAAGCCCTTCCTGTCAGAAGAGAATCTCTGGATCGTCCAGCATCACGGCATCTTCCAGGGCCACTATTTCTTCCATTATCTCGGGCTCGACCGCGATATGCGCGACCAGTTTCGCGATCATCCTTATTATGCCGCGTGCGCCGAATTCTGCGAAAAGTACGACGCGCCGGCGTTCGATCCCGATTACGCCAGCGAGCCCCTCGAATTTTTCGAACCGATGGTGATGCGCCTCTGCTCCTATCCGCGCACGAGCATCTACAAGAAGGTGATGGTCGAGGAAGCGGCGGAGTAGGGTTTCTCACACCAGCGTGTCATCCCGGCGAAGGCCGGGATCTCGCCATATCGTGTTGACGCACCGGCGAGATCTGGGCCTTCGCCGGGATGACAAACAAGTTAGCGGATTACTTCCCCTTGAATTCGGTCTTGCGCTTCTGCTGGAAGGCCATGATGCCCTCCATCGCGTCGGCGGTGCCGCCGGCGATGAACTGGCCCTTGGCCTCGGCGTCGAGCGTCGTCGCGAAATCCTGAGTCAGCCCGTCGCGCAGCACCTTGCGCATCGTGCCGAGCGCCACCGTCGGCCCATTGGCGAGCCGCGCCGCGAGCGCCTTCGCTTCGGTCATCAGTTCGGCATCGTCGACGCATTTATAGATCATGCCCCAGTCGGCAGCCTGTTCGCCGCTGATCTTCTCGCCCAGCATCATCATCTGCAGCGCGCGCGGCACGCCGACGAGGCGCGGCAGCAACCACGACGAACCACCGTCGGGGACCAGGCCGATGTTGACGAACGCCTGCAGGAAATAGGCGCTCTTGCCCGCGATGGTGAAGTCGCCGGACAAGGCAAAGCTGCATCCGACGCCCGCCGCGGGGCCGTTGACCGCGACGACGACCGGGATGTCGAGGTTCGCGAGCGAGAGCAGCATGGGGTTGTAATGGCCGCGCAGCGCGTTGCGGCTCCGCGCCCCGCCGCTGACCGCGCCGCCCGCCGAGCGGTCGCCCGCAAGGTCGGCGCCCGAACAGAAACCGCGCCCTTCGCCGGTGATCAGCAGTGCGCGCGCACCGAGGCCGGGCAGGTGATCGAGCGCCGCGCGAATATCGTCGGCCATCGCGGGCGGCATCGAATTGAGCCGGTCGGGGCGATTGAGCGTGATCGTCGCGACATGGTCGGCGAGGTCGAGCTTGATCGTGTCGAAGGTCGGAAGGGTCATGGGGAAGAATCCTCTCGCGGGTGCTTTACCTTTACGTTCACGTAAAGATGTGACGCATTTGGGAGGGGAGTGCAAGGGGGAAGGGGATGACAGGATCGACCGGTTGCGTACATCACATTACTCGTCACCCCGGGCTTGACCCGGGCCTGCCTTGTCCTTTTCGATGTTGGGCAGGAAGAAGGCGGGTCCCGGATCAAGCCCGGGATGACGAACAGAGAGCGTCAGCTCACCACCCAAACCGACTTCATTCTCCGCCCAGCCGCACAAACCGCATATCGCCCTCGGCGCGGTGGAGCGTCAGGCCGCGCTCGGTCTTCTCCGCGCACGCGCCGTCGAAATCGACCACCCCGATATCATTGGGCACGATGATCACGCGCAGCTTGCCGCCGTCGGCTTCGGTGAGTTCGTAGCGCGGCGCGCCGATGCCGTAGATCGGTTCGCGCAGCTCGATCCAGCGCGGGATACGCTTGTCATCCTCGGGCATCGTCCAGCCATAATATTGGGTGTAGCTCCCGACCGGATCGCCATTATCGAAGCCGATCGTGAAATCGACTCCGGGAATGCCCTCGCCGTTGGTCCAGGTGACGAGCAGCGTGGGGACGGCGCCTTCGACCTCGATCAGCGGCCCCTTCTCCATCGCGGGCGGCACCGGCTTGGGGTCGGTGGTCAGGCAGATGCTCTCGCCGCGTATCTCCCAGCGGCCCTCGGCGCGCTCGTCGAGCGCACCCGCTGCGAGCATGTACTGGAAACGGCCGTCGCTGCGGATGAGGAGCCCGCCGCCGACGTCGGGCCCCTCGGCGAGGCTATATTCGCCGACGAAGGATGAGTCCTGAGCAGCGGCGGGAGCGCCGATCAGAAAGGCGGCGAGGAGCAGGGTTCGCATGGCGCGATCATGCGTCTGCCGCGGTTCCCGCGCCAGCCCCTTTCCACTTGCCCTGCCACCTGCTAGGCGCCCGCGCCATGTCCAAGCACCCCGACCGCCGCACCTTCGCCATCATCTCGCACCCCGACGCGGGCAAGACGACGCTGACCGAGAAATTGCTCGTCGCGGGCGGCGCGATCCATATCGCGGGCGAGGTCAAGGCGCGCGGCGCCGCGCGGCGCGCACGCTCCGACTGGATGAAGATCGAGCAGCAGCGCGGGATTTCGGTGACCTCGTCGGTGATGACCTTCGAGCATGCGGGGCTGATCTTCAACCTGCTCGATACCCCGGGGCACGAGGATTTCAGCGAGGATACCTATCGCACGCTCACCGCCGTCGACAGCGCGGTGATGGTGATCGACGCCGCGAAGGGCATCGAGCCGCAGACGCTGAAGCTGTTCGAGGTGTGCCGCCTGCGTTCGGTACCGATCATCACCTTCATCAACAAGGTCGACCGCGAAGGCCAGACTCCGTTCGAGCTGCTCGACGAGGTCGCCGACCGGCTCGCGCTCGACGTCTGCCCGATGAACTGGCCCGCGGGCATGGGCGGGCAGTTCGAGGGCATCTACGACCTTGTCGACCCCGCGCTGATGGTGCCCGGCGGCGATGCGTCGCGCATGTATGAGGGCGACCGGATCGCGGTCGAGGGCCTCGAAGACCCCCGCCTTGCCGCGAAGCTCAGCGCGCCCGCGCTCGCCTTGCTCAAGGAAGAGACCGAGCTGGCATCGGCCTGCTATGCACCCTTCGACGCCGCGGCCTACCGCAATGGCGACCTGACGCCGGTTTTCTTCGGATCGGCGCTCAAGGAATTCGGCGTCGTCGACCTGCTCGCGGGGCTTGCGAGCCACGCGCCCGGACCGCAGCCGCAGCCCGCCGAACCCGCACCGGTCCGGCCCGATGACGATGCCGTCACCGGCTTCGTGTTCAAGGTGCAGGCGAACATGAACCCGGCGCACCGCGACCGCATCGCCTTCATGCGCCTCTGCTCGGGCAAGTTCGAAAGGGGCATGCGGCTGATGCAGGGCGGGACGGGCAAGGCGATCGCGATCAGCCGCCCGATGCTCTTCCTCGCGCAGGACCGCGAGATGGCCGAAGAGGCCTTTCCGGGTGACATCATCGGCATTCCGAACCATGGCACGCTGCGCGTCGGCGACACGCTTTCCGAACGCAGCGACATCATGATCACCGGGCTGCCCAATTTCGCGCCTGAAATCCTGCGCCGCGTCGCGTTGGTCGACCCGACCAAGACCAAGCAGCTCCGGAAGGCGCTCGACGACATGGCCGAGGAGGGGATCATCCAGGTCTTCTACCCCGAAATCGGCGCGAACATGATCGTCGGCGTCGTCGGCCAGCTGCAACTCGACGTGCTGATCAGCCGATTGGAGGCCGAATATAAGGTCGAGGCGAAGCTCGAACAGTCGCCGTGGGACACCGCGCGCTGGATCGCGAGCGACGATGCGGCGGCCTTGAAGGCGTTTCAGGCCGACAACCGCGGCGCTGCGGCGACCGACCGCGACGGCGCGCCGGTATTCATGGCGAAGGACGCGTGGGAAGTCGGCTATGTGACCCAGCGCAACCCGTCGATCCGCTTCACCGCGACCAAGGAGCGCGTGTTCGCCGACGCGGGTTGATCGCATCGGCCATCTCCTTCACCATGGCGGCCGGGTCGATCATGGTGGGGGGTATCGATGCGCACATGGATATTGGCACTCGCGGCGATCGCGAGCAGCGTGCCGGTGGCGGCGCAGGGACCGGTCAAATTGCCGATCGTGCCCGGTTTCTGGACCAACGACACCGAAAAATGCGCGAGTGTGCATCATGGCTATGTCTTCGACGGCAAGCGTTGGGGCGCACTCTATTATTACGGGCCCGGCGGCAGCATGGGGCCGGCCGCCGAACTGGAGCCGATCACGCAGATACGCGCGACTGCCGATGGCTTCACCCAGATGCAATTCGGCGGCTATGACGGTGCGGGCTATTTCCGGATCAAGCCGACCGGCCCCGACCGTGCGCTCTATCGCGTCGGCGCGCCGTTCCGCGAAGAGATACAGCAAAACGACGAGCCGCTGATCCGCTGTAGCCTTGCTTCGCTGTCGCCGAAGATGAAGGCCGCAATGAAGCGCTTCGCGCCCGCCGTCGTCAAATAAGACTGAGGAGATCGGCGGCCGCCGCCGCCGCGCCGTCTTCCTCATCCTCTTCACCCTCGAACTTGCTGAGCGTCACGCCGAGCAGGCGGATGCCTTGTTCGGTTGGGAGCAGGGGGGCAAGTATCGCTTCGCCCGCCGCGAGCAGCGAATTGCCGTCGATTATGGGAGAGGGGACCGATTTCGCGCGCGTAATCGTCCGGAAATCGGCGTAGCGCAGCTTCAGCGTCACCGTCCGCCCGCGCGCACCCTTTTTCGCCGCGCGATCCCACACGACGGTGCAGACATGTGCAAGCGCCTCGCGGATTTCGGTGTCGGTGACGAGGTCGTTGAAGAAGGTGCGCTCGCCGCCCAGGGATTTCAGCGGGCGGTTCGACTTGACGCGGCGATGGTCGATCCCACGCGCCAGATTATAGAGCCATTCGGCGCTGTTGCCGAAATGCTCGGCGAGCCACATCGGGTCTTTGGCGGCGAGGTCGGCGCCCGAAAAGACGCCAAGCCCTTCCATCTTCGCCGCGGTCACCGGGCCGATGCCGTGGAAGCGGCGGATCGACAGCGTCTGGACGAACGCCGCGCCCTTGCCGGGCGGGATGATGGTGAGGCCATCAGGCTTGTTCTGGTCCGACGCGAGCTTGGCGATGAACTTGTTGTACGACACCCCGGCCGACGCGGTGAGGCCGGTTTCGGCGCGGATGCGCTGGCGGATCAACCTCGCCGCCGCGGTCGCGCTGCCGAGCCCGGCCTTGTCGGCGCTGACGTCGAGATAGGCCTCGTCGAGCGACAGCGGTTCGACCTCGTCGGCATAGTCGCGGAAAATCGCGCGGATCTGGTGCGAGATGTCGCGATAGACTTCGAAACGCGGCGGCACGAAGATGAGGCCGGGGCACTGGCGCTTCGCGGTGATGCTCGGCATCGCCGAGCGGACGCCGAACTTGCGCGCTTCATAGGAGGCGGCGGCGACGACGCCGCGCCGCGACGAGCCGCCGACCGCCACGGGTTTTCCGCGCAGGGCCGGATCGTCGCGCTGCTCGACCGAGGCATAGAAGGCATCCATGTCGACATGGATGATCTTGCGGCCCGCCGGCGTCGTGTCAGGATCGGCAAACACTCACATACCCCTTGGTCGACCCGGCACGAAGATGAGCGGTGCGCAGGAGGACGGCGTTGGGAGAACAAACCACGAATCCGCGCTATAATCAACCGTGCCGTCCGCGGGTGGGCATCGCCCGTATCAGGCTGCAACGGCCGGAGCTCCCGGCGTTCGCGCTTGAAGCGGCGTGGACGCCGGCTCGATTTTCCAGAAGCTCTCGGCCAGTTGCGCGGCGCGAGCGTCCGAAGGCGCAAAACCCCGTGAACGATTGACTTGCGTTGCGAAAGTCGCGCTTGCTTAAGCCGCTGATACCGCTCCATCCTGCTCCGATAGCGGCAAGGAAATCGAGCAACGCACCCCGCCGCCCAGAAATTCGACGCAGGTCTCCGCGCCCAGTCGATACGGCAACGCGTCCATGATCAAGTCCATTCCGAACCCTCGATAGGCGGGGCGAACGGGGATGGCGGGAACGCCGTGCTCGGTCCATTTGAAGTCGAGCAGGCGATCTCGACGGCCATCTGCGTTCACGCTCCAGCCTATCTCCAGACGCCCGCCCGGAACGCGAAGCGCCCCATATTTGAGCGCGTTCGTGGTCAGTTCGTGAAACGCCAACGCCAGCAATTCGGTCTGGACCGGCGTGAGACCGATGTCGGGTCCCCTGATCGAGAGCAGCGGGCCGTCCTGCACGCCCGCGCCGAGCAATTCGTCGCGGATCAGATTTTCAAGGTCGACAAGCCCCTCCTGATGCTGCGCCAGCATCACCTGCGTGCGCGCGAGCGAGTCGAGCCGCCCCCTGAAATGTTCGGCAATATCCTCGATCGGGCGTTCGTCGCGGATGGTCCGGGAAAAAACCGACCGCACGACCATCGCCATATTGCGCACGCGGTGCTGAAGGTCGGTCACGAGCACCCGCAGACGCGCCTCGCTTTGACGCAATGCTTGCTCGGCCTCCTTGCGCGCCATGATATCGATGCTCATGCCGATCCACTTGCCGATGCTGTCGTCCCCGGCCCGGAGCGGCACGATATACAAGCGGCTCCATCGATAGCCGCCTCCCTCCGTCTGCAGCCGCGCCTCGATGTCGAGAATTCCTCCGCGCGCCACCGCTGCGCGCCACTGCCGCCGGACACGGCGGCGCTCGTCGGGGTGGACCGCTCCGATCCACTCATGATCGAGAAACTCGGCAAGCGATTGGCCGGTGTGGTGGCGCCAAGCGGGGCTGTCCGATACGACGATGCCGCGCGCGTCGGTCTCCCAAACCGCCTGCGCGAGCCCATCGACCAGCGCCTTTGCGCAGACCGCTGCCTTGCAAGGCACGCCTTGATCGGGAACATCTTTGGTCATGATCGCATCAGGCATCATCGAAGATCAATATTCGCCAATACGGCTTGGGTGAGGCGCCTTCCCGACCTCGGCTAGCCACCCCTCCCGGCGCCGCGGCCATCTGCCGCCTCATGAGCATGGAGGTAGAGATCGCTGAAGTCGGCAAGATCGCAGAGACGATCGAGATCGCCGATGCGAATGCGCCGCCCGTTGCGCAGGATCGCTCCCGCGCGTTCCAGCTCTTTCAGCGTGCGGTTGATATGGACCGGGGTGAGCCCGAGCAGGTCGGCGAGCTGCTCCTGCGTTATCGGCAGGTCGCTCTCGACGAGGCTCGTGGCGCTGATCGCCAGCCGGTGATGAATTTCGCAGATCAGATGGGCGAGCCGCGCAAGCGCATTGCGCCGCCCGATGTTGAGCAGCCATTCGCGGCCGATCGACGCCTCGATCACGATGTCGACGACGACCGCGCGGGCAAGCGACGAGCGCGCCATGATCAGCCGCTCGAGTTCGCGGTTGGGAACGATCGCCAGTTCGACCGCAGTCAGCGTCTGAACCGTATGATCGGCGCGGCCGAGATAGAGCGACTGGAAATCGAGCGGGTCGCCCGGAAGCTTGAGCGCGACGATCTGCCGCCCGCCGTCGCCGGTCATTTTGTGCCGATAGGCAAAACCCGCAAGCAGGATCGGGCAAATGTCGCAGCGTTCGCCTTCGCGAATGATGATGCTGCCCGGGTCGAGACGGCGCCGCGTGAAAGGGAGGGCGGCGATCGCATCCTGGTCGTCGGTCGAAAGCAGGCTGTGATGCAAAAGCTTTCGTAGCAGAAGGTCGACGCCGCGGGGAGCGAGTTCAGGGGGCATGGCGATGATTTCTACTGCTGTGCGGGTCGCGGCTGGCATAGCCTTTTGTGCGCCGCATCAACATGGGGAGCTCCCCGGCGTCGTGCCCCCGATCGATTGCTCGTCATCATATGTCCTTCGCGTGTTGCAGATAGGACGCACGCCCCGCGCAAGGGTTGCCTGCTAGCGGCGACGCGGGGCGGGCTTTTTCCCGCCGCGCTTATCACAGATCATGTTCGGGAGGGCCCGCCTGTTCACCGTCACCTCGTCGCGGTGTCTCGGTGGAAGCTATGGTTCGCGTTGGTCGGCGTTTCGCCCTAGCCGGTCGAGAATGATCGACAGCGCGGGACGTTCGCTTCGCGCCGCGGCGATCAGTTGACTGCTCGTCATGTCCGGCATCGCTTGATCGGTGATGATCAGATCGATGTTGAGGCCGACCTTGCCTGCCGCATCACCCACATTCCCCAATCGCATTTCGGTCTTTGAGGCGATTTCGAGCCGCTTGTCTCGGCTGGACGGAATGGCGCCGCGCGGCGCGGCGCCGGCCCTTCAATCCAGTTTCGGGCTGACGACCCCCGAGGTATAGCGCAGATTATTCCGCACATGCTTCACGCCCGAGATGGCATCGACGCAATCTTCGGCGCGGCGCCCGCCGCGCGCTTCGCCGACCGCTTCATAATAGCGCGCGCGACCGTCGTCGCTTTCATAGGCGGGCCAAGCGCTGTCGCGGCCGCCATAGGGACGGCGTTGCTCGCCCGCGTGCCGGTCGTCCCAATCGTCGCGTCGATAGGCCTGCTTTCGTTCGGCCGCGATCCCGACGCGCCGCGCTGCTCCGGTCGTCAGGGATGCTGTTGTCGCGATAATCCCAGAGGGGCGTGCGGTCGTCGAACCTGTCCATCTTTCATCTCCATGTCGGTCGGACAGGCTGCCGCAAAGGTCGACAACCCCCGGCAACAGAGTGACGTCCCGGAGCATGGGAAGTTCCGGCGGAAGGTGCGGCCAAAAGGGCGCGCGAGCGTGCGGGTGCAGGTCGAACCGGCAATGGCGCGCTTGACGGCGGCCGATCAAACTGGCAATCGCCGCCGACCTTGGAGATGCGGGTATAGCATAGTGGTAATGCTCTAGCCTTCCAAGCTAGCTAGGCGGGTTCGATTCCCGCTACCCGCTCCAATTCCCTGTTCGCTGATGTTCGTGAATCTCGCGGACTCCTGAAACACCGATCGATTTTGCGGTTCCGGCCGGCGTCGGGATCGCGCGATTTCCCGGTGGAGGCATGTCGTCGTATATCGTTAGGTCGAAGGACAATTAAGGTATAGAAATGACGGCAGGACAAATCCCCCGGGGAGGGCGGATGATGCGATTGGTTGCCTTGGCGCTGCTGGCGGCGATGATCCCGACAAGCAGCCCAGCCTTTCAGGCGCGCGAAAGCCTCGCGCGCGGGGGTTCCTATTTTGACCAATGTGTCGCCAAGGCAAAGGACTATAGCGCCTGCATCGGATATTTCATGGGCATGGCCGACGCGCCGGTGATGAACGCGGATAAATCAGCCGAGGAGGCAATCTACTGCCTGCCCGCGGGCGCGACCTATGAGCAGAACCGGGACGTGTTCCACACATATCTTCGCGAGAATCCGCAAATCCGGAATGTGTCCACCCACATGCTGTTCCTGCTGGCGATGAACACGTCCTTCCCCTGCAAGGCCTCGCCCAAGCTCTCGGTCGATCCCGCCACCGGCGAAGTGTTCATGTCGGCGTCCAAAGCGCAATGAGGATGGACCGGACCTTCCGGTCACCTCCCCGCTCTGCTCTGCGGCTTACCGTCAGCCGGCGGGTTTGATATCGAGCAGCTCGACCGTGAACAGCAGGGTCGCGCCGCCCGGGATCGGGCCTTTGCCGACGGGGCCATAGGCGAGCTGCCAGGGGATCGCGAATTCGACCTTGTCGCCGACGCCCATCAACTGGACACCCTCCTGCCAGCCATCGATCACGCGGTTGAGCGGGAAGGTGGCGGGTTCGCCGCGCGCGACCGAGCTGTCGAACTCGCGGCCGTCGGCGAAGGTGCCGACATAATGGACGGTGACATTATCGGTCGGGCCGGGATGCGCGCCGCTGCCGTCGCCGGCGATGCGCCGCCAGCGCAGCCCGCTTGGCGTCACGCGCCATCCGTCTGCGCCATGGCGCTCGGCGAGCGCCGTCATCTGCCGGTTGAGATAGGCGGTGCCTTGCGTGGCGGCTTCTTCGGCCGGCTGGGCGTGTGCCATGGCGGAAAGGCACAGACTGGCGGCTGCGGCGGCGAACAGCCGGTGGGGCGATGGCATGAACATGAAAACTCCCTCGAACGATGCCGAGCATAAACGCGTCGCGGACGGGATAGACAAGGGGCTATCTGCTTGACGGCAGGAACTTTCGTGCGTTGCCCTCGTTATGCCTTCGTATCGACAATCAGAGATTTGAGGCGCGGTTCAAGGCCGCTTTTTCCTCGAAAGCTGCGCTTTCGAAGCTGGCGGCGCGCGCGAATACAAGGAGATGTCACATGTTCAAATGGGCTTTGATCTTCGCCGTGATTGCCCTGATCGCCGCGGTGCTCGGCTTCGGCGGCGTCGCGGGTGCGGCGGCGGGTGTCGCCAAGATCCTGTTCTTCGTCGGCCTCGCGCTCGTCGTGCTGTTCCTGATCCTCGGTTCGGCCGCGGCGCGCAAGATAAGCTAAAAAAATCGGCGCGGCGGGAACCATCCGGGATCCGCCGCGTTTCATTTACCTGCTTGATCGAAAGAGAGAGTGGAATTTGACTTCTGTCTTCGGACGAAGTCTAGGGAGCCCCGCCGCAGAAATGCGACGGGGCTTACTCTTTTCTAGGCCGGGAAGGCCGCGAGGACGCGGCGTTCGAGCACCGCGAGCGGGATGCGTCCGGCGCCCAAGACCACATCGTGAAAACGCTTGATGTCATAGCCGGGGCGCTTTGACACCGTGTCGCGCGCGCGGCTGATCGCGATCTGCCCGACCTTGTACGAACAGGCCTGCCCCGGATAGACGATATAGCGGTCGATCTCGGTGCGCGATGCGCTCGGCGAGTTCGACGAATTTTCCACCATATATTCGATCGCCTGCTCGCGGCTCCACCCCATCGAATGAAGACCGGTGTCGACGACGAGGCGCGACGCACGAAAGGCGTAGGAGGCGAGATAGCCGATCTTGCCGAGCGGATCGTCGTCATACATGCCAAGCTCGTCGGCGACCTGTTCGGCATAGAGGCCCCAGCCTTCGCCATAGGCAGTGACCGACGCCGCCTGGCGATAGAGCGGCAGCTCGCTGTCCTCGAACTTCAGCGCCCCTTCGAACAAATGCCCTGGCGCGCCTTCATGATAAGCGAGCGTGGGGAGGGTGTAGCGCGGCCATTCGGCGGTATCGCGCAGGTTGATGAAGAAGATGCCCGGGCGGGAGCCGTCGGGGGTTCCCGCCTGCGCCGAGCCGCCCGGCGCGCCGATCTCGATCTCGGGCGGGACGCGGCGGATTTCATAGGGCGCCTTCGGCATATGGCTGAACACCTGCGGCAGCCGCTCGCGCACCTTGACGAGCAAGCCGTTCAGATAGGCGAGCATTTCGGCGCGGCCGGAATCGTCGTTAGCGAACAGCTGCCCCTCGGCCTTGCCCAGCGCGTTTAGCCGGTCGCGGATGCTGCCCTTCGTATAACCTTGCGCTTTGAGCAGTTCGTCCATCCGCGCGGTCAGATCGGCGACCTGCTCGCGGCCGATGCGGTGGATTTCGGCGGCGGCGAGGCTGGTCGTCGTATGCTGCGCGAGCGTCGCGGCATAATAGGCCTCGCCATCGGGCAGGCGCGCGACGCCGGCGTCAGTACCTGCGTGGGGCAATAATTCGGTCAGCGCGTCGATCTGGCGCGTCAGCGCGGCGCGGATCGGCCCTGCGAAGACCGCCGCGGCGCGCTCGCCATAGCCCGCCAGGCCGATCGCGGTGCTGCGCTTGGCGATCGAGGCGACGAGCGTCTTGCCCGCGACGTCGCCGTCACGCAGGCGGCCGAGCTGTTGCAGGGCTTGATCGAGGATGAAGCGCGGCGCGACGACGCCCATCGCGGCATTCGCCTTGACGATCGCGGTGTCGGCGTCGAACAGCGCCGGGATCGCCTGCAGCCGCACCATATAGGCGTCGGCGTCGGCCTTTGTCGCGACGGGGTGCTGGCTGTCGAGAAAGGTGCTGACCCCGGTGTAGAAGCCGCCGAGCTGAGTGACGCCATAGGGGCCGGGTCGATGCCCGAAGCCGCCGGTATGGTAGGTGAAGCGCGCGAGCCGCTGACGCGCCACAAGGTCGAATTCGGCGCTGTCGTGCGCGATCCGCGCCGCGTCACCGAGCGTGTCGGGCTTGATCGCGCGAACCGCGGCGAGATCGCGGTCGATCTGGTGCGCGCGCTCCGCGCGTGCGGCGGGCGACCAATCGGGGAATTGGGCCCGAAGCGCGGTGCGGGCGCCGGTGTCGATGCCGAGCGAAGTGGCGCGCGTCGGCTCGTCGCGCAGCCCCTGTTCGAACTGGGCCGAGAGCAGCGCGTCGAGGCGCGCGTCGGCGCTTGCTTCCGCCGCCGCGGGGCGGGCGATGCCGGCGACGGCAAGGCCGCCCATCGCGGCAAGGATGGTGCGTCGATCGGGCACGGTGTCGGTCATGCGAGTCTCCCTCCTGTCAGGTGACGGGAGCGTAGAGATGCGAGGTTGCCGCCGCAACATGCTGACGCGGCTGTGAAACTTTCCACTGCCGCGACCCGGTCGCGGCCGGTCGACCCGTCCGACTTCTGCGACGAATGGCCTTTGGGCGCGGATCAATGGCGGCCGCTCGGTCGTTACTCGGGGGTAGGGACATGTCCAGCGACGGAGAATGAAATGAATATATTCAAGAAAACGGCGATATCTTTCGCGGCCCTGTCGGTCGTGGCAGCCCCGGTCGCGGCGTCGGCCGCAGCGAGCGCCCCGCGCGCGGCTTCGGCCGTCGATGGCGCAAGCGAGCTCGAGGGCAATTCGAGCTGGATCATCGGTCTGGTCGGCCTGCTGGTCGGCGTTGGCGCGATCATCCTCGTCGCCGATAATGACGAGGATTCGCCTGTCAGTCCCTGACAGGTCCTGAATTGAGCATAGGTCGGGGCCGGTCGCGCTTGGCGCGGCGGGCCCCTTCTGCTTGCGCCCCCATGAACGGCGCGCCCGTTCTGCGACATTTTGCGACATTTTTTCGGTCATCCGGCACCCGGCTGGGACAAATCGCGCCTAAAACGCCTTCATCGGGACGCGGCTCTCCCCGCAAAGGTCCCTCGAAGGAGTTCATGACATGAACAGAAAGATCACGCTTTTGACGCTGGGTGCGGCCCTGATTGCTGTGCCCGTCCTCGCTGCCCCCGGCGGTGATCGGAACGCGACGCAGACCCGCGCCGAGGTGCAGACCAAGGCGGCGGAAATGTTCGCCAAGCTCGACGCCAACAAGGACGGGAAGCTCGACACCGCCGACCGCGCCGCCAAGCGCGCCGAGCGCCAGGCGAAGAAGTTTGCCAAGCTCGACGCTGACGGCAATGGCAGCATCAGCAAGGCCGAATGGGATCAGCATGGCGCCGACCGCGCGGCCAAGCGCGGTGAAAGGCGCGCCGAGGCCGGCGAGGCCGGAAAGGGCAAGCGCCACGGCATGCGCGGCCATCACGGAAAACGTGGCGGTCACCATGGCATGATGATGGGCAAGGCCGATGCCGACGGCGACAAGGCGATCAGCCAGGCCGAATTCCAGACCGCGGCGCTCGCCCGCTTCGACGCCGCCGACGCGAACAAGGACGGTCAGGTGACGCCCGAGGAACGCAAGGCGCAGCGCGAAGCGTGGAAAGCCAAGGCCGGCGAATGGCGCGCCAAGCGCGGCGCGGCCCCGGCAGCACCCGCCAGCGAATAAGCGATTTGGCAGGGGCCTTTTTGGTAACGACAGGCCATCCCCCCCTCCCGGCATTGCCTTTGCCGTCGGTCCCTGCCAGCTATCGCCCACCGGTCCCCGCGGACCGGTGGGCGAACTAGCATTTGACGGAAAAGAGATGACCGATAGCGATACGCCGCGCATCCTGCTGATCGACGACGAACCGTCGATCCGCGAGCCGCTCGCCGAATATCTGACCGCGCAGGGCTTTACCGTCGTCGACGCGGCCAGCGCCGCGGAGGCGCGCTCGGTGCTGCGCGCGCAGACGGTCGATCTGGTCGTCAGCGATATCATGATGCCCGGCGAGGATGGATTGTCGCTCACCCGCCATTTGCGCGAGACGAGCAGCATTCCCGTCATCCTGCTGACCGCGCGCGCCGAGGACACCGAACGCATCATCGGGCTCGAGATCGGCGCCGATGATTATGTCGTCAAACCCTTCAACCCGCGCGAACTGGTCGCGCGCATCCGTACCGTGTTGCGCCGCACGCAAGCGGGCGGGCGGGCGCTCGACAGCAACGGAACCAGCTATGCTTTCGGGCCCTGGGTGCTGCGCGAGGTCGAGCGCGTGCTCGTCGACGAGGCGGGCGAGGAAGTCGCGCTGTCGTCGGGCGAATATCATCTGCTCCATGCGCTGGTCCGGCATCCGCGGCAGGTGATGAGCCGCGACCGGCTGCTCGACCTGGTGCGCGGGCGCGAGGCCGATATCTTCGACCGCGCGATCGACAATCTGGTCAGCCGGCTGCGCAAGAAGATCGAAATCGACGCCGCGCATCCGCAGATCGTCAAGACCGTGTGGGGCGGCGGCTATACGCTCGCCTGCGAGGTCAAGCGCATGGGTCCCGCCACATGAAATTCCGCCTGTGGCCGAAAAGCCTTGTCGGCCAGCTCGTCTTTGCCGTCGCGGTGATGCTGTTCGTCGCGCAGGCGATCAACTTCGCGCTGCTCGTGCGCGGCCAGAAACAGCAATTTCTGGCGCATGGTGGCGGGATGGCGGTCGCGCGGATCATCGACGCCGTCGAGCGTGACCGGCGCGGCGATTTTCGGGCGCGCCGCGACGGCGAGCGGCGCGGGCGCGGCGAGCGCGGTGCCAAGCAGGTGATTTCCGAAACGCCGATCGCGATGCCCGCCCGCGCGAAGCACATGCCCGAGCTTGCCGAATATGTTTCGGGCCTGCTGCGCGAGGCCGATGTCGAGGTCGGGACGGTTGACGCATGGGCCTTGCCCGTCCGGTCGCGCGGGCCGCGTGCCGATTTCCCGCGCCGGTCCGGCTTTCCGGGCCGGATTGTCGTCGTCTCGGCGAAGATAGAAGGCCGCTATGTCACGGTACGCAGCCGGATCCAGATCGGCGGCGACCGGTTGCAGGGTTTTCTTTTGTGGCAGACGTTGTCGCTCTACCTCCTTCTACTCGTCCCGATCATGCTGATCGCGTGGCGTGTCGCGCGGCCCTTGCGCGACCTGACGCGCGCGGCGCGCACCAACCCCGCGCTGCGCGACGCCACTCCGCTCGAAGAGGAGGGACCGTCGGACATGCGCGACCTCATCGCCGCCTTCAACGCCTATCGCGCGCGGATCGCCACGATGCTGTCCGACAAGGACCGGATGCTCGGGGCCGTCGGACATGACCTGCGCACGCCGCTCGCGAGCCTGCGCGTGCGCGTCGAGCAGGTCGAGGACGAGGCGCTGCGTGACAAGATGATCGCGAGCATCGAGGAAATGACCGCGATGCTGAGCGACATATTGGCGCTGGCGCGCTCGGGCGCGGGAACCGAGGCGCAGGAGCGCATTCCGCTGCGCGAATTGATCGGCGAACTGGCGGCGGACTATCAGGAACGCGGTCAGGACGTCGCGATCGCGGATGTCGCCGATGTCTTCGTTCTGGCGCGGCCGATGTTGCTCAAGCGCGCGTTGCGCAATCTGGCCGACAATGCCGTCGCCTATGGCGTGCGGGCCCGCCTGTCGGTGCGCGTCGAAGAGGAGGCAGCGCGGATCGCGGTCTCCGACGACGGCCCCGGCCTGACCGACGAACAGATCCGGACGCTGATCGAGCCCTTTGCCCGCGGCGAACAGTCACGCAATCGCGCCACCGGCGGCGCGGGGCTGGGCCTGTCGATCGCGCGCGACATCGCCGAGGGCGAGGGCGGCTCGCTGACCTTGTCCAACCGCCCCGGCGGCGGGCTCGACGCGGTGATCGCGCTGCCCGTTCAGGCGTAGATCGCGATTGCCTGGCTGCCGCTGAGGACCGGTTCGCCGGCGCGGTTCCACAGCATCATGTCCTGCACCGACAGGCCGTGCCGCGCATAGCCAGTTTTGGCGGAGAGCAGCCACCAGCCGTCGTCGGTAGCGGGCGTCCCCGTCAGCATGTTGACCGTCCAGTTCATCGAACTGATCGGGCCGAACTGGCTGAACAGCGCCATTGCGGCGGGTGGCAGCGCGTCGCCCATCGCGAGCAGCGCGACGGCGGGATGGCAGCGAGGCTCCTCGACGAAGCGCACCCAGGTCAGATATTCGCCGACCTCGCTTTTCCAGGCAAAGCGCGGGCCGGTCGTCGGGCGCATGTCGAAATGGCGCGTAAAGGACGGGCGCGCATGATGTTCGGGCACCGGCGCCAGCGTCTCGGGATCGGGGGCATCGGGCATCGTCAGCCGGTTGTGGTCGAGATGGCTTTGGCGATCGCCCGAAAAGGCAAAGACCGCGGCGGTGCCGAACCCCTGATCGCTCGACACGCCCGCGTCGATGAACAGCGAGGATTTCGACTGGCGCAGCACGCGCGTCTCGACGGTGCAGTCGCCGCCGACGGGGCCGACGAAGCTGATCTGCGCATAGCGCAGCGGCGTCTCGGTCGGGTGGAGCGCCATCGTGCCGGCTAGCGCGACCGCCGAACTGATCCCGCCATAGGCGGTGCGGCCCTGCATCCATCCTTCGTCGATATGCGCCTTTGCCACCCCGTCTTCGGTGCGCAGTGTCGCGAGCAGCGCGTCGAGCGCGCTGGGAGAGGTCGTCATTGGTCTCTTATTCCTCGATCTGGAAAGTCAGGCCCGCGTTGGCGGTCAGCCGCGCAATCAACGCATCGCCGAGCAGCGCGCCCGGCGTCCACACGCCGCCCGCGCCCTTGTTTTCGAGCAGCGCCATCCCCGTTTCGGCGAGCATCTTCGACGTCGAACCATAGCCGGGGTCGCGGTCGCCCTGAACGCTCGCGCGGACGGTGGTGCCGTCGGGATATTCGCCGACGAACAATATATCGTAGAAGCCCTTCTCGCGCTCCTCCTTGCTCGGACCCTCTCCGGGCTTCAGCTGCGAATCCCCGAACGGGTTCGCCTTCGCCATCGCTTCGGCCATCGCCTTTCCGGCGTCGCCGATCGTCGTCATCACCATCTCATCATACACCAGATCCGCGCCCCATTTGTGCCCGAGCAGGAAATTGGTGCGGTGGACATTCTTGGTGTTGATCGGCGCCATCACGAAGGGCGCGGTCCAGGTGCCTGTCGCTGCGTCATATTCGGGAATCAGCCCTGTCGGCTGCGAGGGCCCTTCGAAGCCGGGTGTCAGTGCGAAGGAGGATTTGAGCAGCAGCGCGAGCGAGGGCTTCTTGGCGATCGCCTTCAATGTTTCGGTGAGGCTCGCAATCGTTCCGCCCGATGCGCCGCCGGCCATCTTGCGGACGCGGCTCTTGACGCGCGGCGCGGATTTGCCGTGGCGCCGTACCGCTTCGGCCTGCAGGAAGGCGACGCCGAGGTCGAAGGGGATCGAGTCGAAGCCGCAACTGAAGGTGATGCGCGCGCCCGACGCCTTGGCCGCGGCCTCATGTTCGTCGATCATCTCGCGCATCCAGCCGGGTTCGCCGCAAAGATCGGCATAGGCGGTGCCCGCGCGGACGCAGGCGGCGACGAGTTCGCTGCCGTAAAGCTGGTAGGGGCCGACCGTCGTCAGCACGACCTTCGTACTTTGCGCCATCTTGTCGAGGCTCGCGAGATCGCTCGCGTCGGCGACGATCAGCGGGGTTTCGGGACTCGCGCCGATAAGGCCGCGGACCTCGGCCAGCTTGTCGAGGCTGCGGCCCGCCATTGCCCATTTGGGCGCGTCTTTGCGGCCCTTGTACTGGTGCGCGAGATATTCGGCGACGAGGCGGCCGGTAAAGCCCGTCGCGCCGTAGACGACGATGTCGAAATCGCGGGACGCCATGGCAAACCCTCCCTTTACGTAAACGTTAAGTGGAGGCTAGCGCAGACGGCCCGCGATGCCAAGCGCGAAGGTCTAGCGGCGCCAGAAGGGGCGGCGCTTTTCGACGACCACCGGCGCCGCCCCGGCCGCCTCGGCGCGACCTTCGGCGCGGGCGGCGCGCAGTTCGGCGTCGGTCGCGTGCTGCTGCGCCCGCTGCGTCGCCAGCTCGTCGCGGCGGCGCTGGCGCAGCGCATCATAGCTCCAGCGCGTGTTGCCATAACCGAAGAGGCAGAGCAGGCCCCCCGCAATCGCGAGATTCTTCATCGCCGCCGTCGCCTGCATCGGGTCGGTGAACTCGCGGTGGAAAAAGAGGATCGTCAGCAGCACGAAAGCTGCAAGCAGGATCGACCACAGCCGCGTCGCGACGCCGAGCGCAAGACAGGCGCCCGCGACGAGTTCGAAAAGGCCGGTCGGAATCGCGAGCCCGCCGGGCAGGCCGGCGGCGGAAATCATCGCATTGGTGTCGTTGACGTGGATCAGCTTGTTGATCCCCGACACGATGAAAATCACCGCGATGAACAGGCGGCCGAAAAAGACGGCGATCATGGACATAAGACATCCTCCACTGCACGCCCCTCCGCTTGTGCAAAGAGGACGCACATGGAAGCATTGGGTTCCGGCTATTGCGGCGTGAAGACGATCTCGGCGACCTCGCAGTCGCTGCAATCGAGCGCGCGCAGCGTTGCGGTGCCGGGGCGGCGGGCAGGTCGACGTCGGCGAGCTTCATCACCTGCCAATCGGCACCCGCGGGTATGGCGACGCCGCGTTCGTCGATGCCGATGCGGCCACCCTTGGCCGAGCGCACGCGTGCGCTGACGGTCCAGCGCCCAGTGCGGGCGACGTCGGCGCTGTAGCGCATATATTCGCCGGTGACGAAATCGGTGACATAGGGCGTCCCATCGCCTTCGCGCGCGATGTCGACTCCGTCGTTGCGATAGGTCGTGCCATTGTTCCACGGCGTCCGCTCGCCGCCGGTCGCGACATGATAATTGGCGTCGACAGTATCGTGATAGGCAACGCCCGGCGGGCCGAGGTCGTAATCGGCGGCGGCGATGGTGAGGGGGCTTGTGCCGAGCGTGCGCGCCTTGAAAGCGCGGTAGGCCGGGTCGTGCGGCTGGCGGAGCATCGCGTCGATGACGTCGGGTTTGGGGATGTTCTGCTCAAAGCGCGTGTTTTCGGCGAGCTGCATCATCGCGGCAAAGGCCTTGTCGGCGGCCGGTTTCGGACCCTTGCCCGTCATCCACGCGACGATCGCCATCCAGCCGTCGCCAGCGACGATCTCGAGCGGCTGGTTGAAGCCGATCTTCTTGAGCGGCCAGAAATTCCAGCCGATACCGGCGTCCTCGACGAGCGCGATCGCATCGCGGTACCAGCCATTGCTGTTCTCGCCCGATTCGCCGAGCCAGATCGGGCGGTTGTAGCTGGTGCGCAGAGCCTTGATCTCAGCGATGCTCGCTTCGTCGTTGCGGTTCCAATATTTGTGGAAGCTCAGCACCATATTGGCGTCCCACGCCGGCGGCAGGCCCTTGTAATTATTGCCCCAGCAATTGCCCTCGATGATTACGATATGCTTTGGATCGACTTCGCGGATCGCTTTGGTGATACGCTGTTGCAGCTCCCACACCGCCTTGTTCTCGGTCTCGTCGCAGCCATTGCCCTTGCCGGGGGTCGCGAAGCTCCAGTTGGGCTCGTTGATCAGGTCATAGGCGCCGATCCACGGCTCGTCCTTGTAGCGCGCCGCAAGCTTGGTCCACAGCGCGACGGTCTTGCGCTGGTTCTCCTCGCTCTGCCACAGCGACGGTTTCGCCGGATCGCGGTCGGAAATGGCGAGATCATTGCCTTGGCCGCCCGGCGCGGCGTGGAGGTCGAGGATCAGATAGATGCTGTTCGCCTTGGCCCATGCGAGCAGGCGGTCGATGCGCCGGAAACCTTCCGCGTGCCATGTATCCTGACCGGCTGTGGGTTCCTTGTCGGCGGGCAGGGTAAGCTGGTCGAAATGGATCGGCAGCCGCACCGAGTTGAAACCCCACTTCGCCATCTGGTTGATGTCGGCCTTGGTCGTGTGATTGTCGAGCCAGGCGCGGTAGAAGGCCGCGGTGCGCTCTTCGCCGACCAGTTCGACGAGCTTGGCACGGATTTTGTGCTGCTGCCCGACCTCGCCGAGCTTCAGCATATAGCCTTCCTGCAGCATCCAGCCGCCGAGCCCCATGCCGCGCAGGATTACCGGTTTGCCCGATCCGTCGACGATCTCGGTCCCCGCGACCTTCAGAAAGCCTTCGGCATGTGCGGCAGCGGGCGAAAGCAGCGCGGCGAGAGCGAGCGTGACCGTTCGGAATTTCATGACCTCATCCCCATTTTTCATTTATGGGAACGTTATCAATTTTCGCCGCGAGGACAAGCGCGATAGTGAAGTCGCGGTATCAAAGCTTGGGAAGCGTCACACCCTTTTGCCCCATATATTTGCCCGCGCGGTCGGCGTAGCTCGTCTCGCACGGCTCGTTGCCCTGCAGGAACAGGAACTGGCACGCGCCCTCATTGGCGTAGATTTTGGCGGGCAGGGGCGTGGTGTTCGAAAATTCGAGCGTCACATGACCTTCCCAGCCGGGTTCGAGCGGGGTGACGTTCACGATGATGCCGCAGCGCGCATAGGTCGACTTGCCGAGGCAGATCACGAGTATGTCGCGCGGGATACGGAAATATTCGACCGTCCGGGCGAGCGCAAAACTGTTCGGCGGGATGATGCACACGTCGGTTTCGCGGTCGACGAAATTCTTGGGATCGAATTCCTTGGGATCGACCGTGGTCGAATCGATGTTGGTGAAAATCTTGAACTCGGGCGCAACGCGCGCGTCATAGCCATAGGAGGAAAGGCCGTAGCTGATGCAGCCGTCGCGGCGCTGCGCCTCGACGAACGGTTCGATCATGCCCTGCGTTTGGGCGGCTTCGCGAATCCAGCGATCGGAAAGAATGGCCATGCGTGTCTCTTGTAAGGGCTGCGCGCGTTGCGCAAGCGGTCAGTCGATGAGGCCGAGGTCCTTCGGCCCGAAAGCGGCGGGAAGCAGTTCGCTGAGCCTGTAGCTCTTCACCGCCTTGCCGTCGCCCGAGGCGCAATGGACGAGAATGTCGGTCTTCGACCGTTCGGCGGCTTCGTTGAGTATCTGGCGGCAGCGGCCGCACGGATTGACCGGGTCGCCGCCGAGTAAGGCGTCGTCGTCGGGCCGTCCGCCGACGATCGCGACCTCGGCGAGCTCGCCGATCCAGCCTTCGTTGGCGATCTTCGCCACTGCTGCCGTTTCCGCGCAGAGCGTCAGGCCATAGCTTGCATTCTCGACATTGGCGCCGGTCACCACATCGCCATTTTTCAACAGCAGCGCGGCGCCGACGTGAAACCCCGAATAGGGCGCATAGGCGCGGCGCGCGGCATCGCGCGCGGCCTCGATCAACGCGTCGCGGGTCTCGGTCATCGCATCTCTCCTTGCGGGCGCAGCACGTTCCAGCCGACGGTGCCCTTGGCGCCCGACAGCCGGACATAGTCGTTCGCCTGCCACATCGCCCAGGGATGCGCGCCATAATCGGGTTCGAAGAAATCGCGGCGCAGCCAGGTCGTGCGCGCAATCCCCTGCGTCACCTTGTAATCGCTCTCGAACGCCGGACCCGGCGCGATCAGGCTCTGCTTGCCCATATGCGCCTCGATCTGCGCAAGGAAGGTCGCGAGTTCGGACAGCAGGAGCGCGCGCGTCGGCCGGTCGGGACAGCGATCATCATAATCGAGCCAGACCACGGCGGGCAGCATATCGACGCGGCGCGGCACATGGCGGATGAAATTGGCGGCCTGATCGGTCGCGAGTTGGCAGAGACTGTAGCGGTGGATCGCGCCCGCCTGCACGCCCGCGTCGCGGGCTTCAGCCAGGTTGCGCGCGAATTTCGCGTCGATCCCGCCCGATCCGTCGGTCGCCATGATATAGGCGAACTCGGCGCCCGCGGCCTTGATCGAGCCCCAATGGACGTCGCCGTTGCCCGCGTCGATCGTCACGCCCTGCGTCGGATAGATGGCGCGGTCGGGCGTCCAGCGCGCCGCCCACCAGAGCGCGAGGCCCGCGGCGAGGAGCAGCAGCACGATGGCCGCGCCAATCCGGCGCAGCAGACGCGCGACCCTCGTGCGCAATGCCGCCGCGGCCTGCGCCGCCTTTCCGCCCCTGATTGCCCCCGCCTTCATCGTCAGCCCTTGATGTGCAACACGCAGATCAGTGTGAATAATCGCCGTGCGGTATCGAAATCGACCGCGATCTTGCCGTCGAGCCGGTCCATCAGCATCTCGGCCGCCTCATTGTGCAGCGCGCGGCGCGCCATGTCGACGGTCTCGATCTGCTGCGCGGTCGAAGTCTTGATCGCCTGATAATAGCTGTCGCAGATCGCGAAATAGTCGCGGATCGGCCGGCGGAAACGCCCGAGGCCGAGGATGATCGCTTCCAACGGCGAGCCATCTTCACGCGCGATTTCAAAGATCAACCGGCCATCCTCGACACGCAGCATCAAGCGGTAAGGGCCGGCATAGCCGTCCGGATGGCCGCGCTGCGGCACGAACTTGTTATCCTCGATCAGGTCGAAGATCGCGACGCGGCGTTCCTGTTCGACGTCGGGATTGCGCCAGACGATCGACCCTTCGTCGAGCTCGACCGAAATGATCCGCTGTCGGGAGGGGTCTGCGTGGCTCATGCTGTCCGTGCTTCTACTTGGGCTGCGGCGAAGGGCAAGGGGGAGGACTTATTCACAGCAACCCACAGTTATGATAACCTGTGCGGTATCGCCTGTTGCGCCGTCCGAAGCGGCATCGCATGAAGGTCGCCATGCCAGAACTAGCCCTGATTCCGACCCCGGCCAACACCGGGGACGAACGCCAATTACCCCGCAATATCGAGGCCGAGGCCGCGTTTCTCGGCGCGATCCTGATCGACAACCGAGTCGTCGAGGATCTGCCCGTCGCGCTGAGCCCCGAGCATTTCTTCGAGCCGCTGCACGGCCGCATCTTTCAGCAGACGATGGCGTTGATCGAGCGCAACAGCATCGCGACGCCGGTGACGCTCAAGCCTTATTTCGAGGCCGACGAGGCGATGAAGGCGGTCGGCGGCGTCGGTTATCTCGCGCAATTGACCGGCAGCGGCGCGGGGCTGATCGGCGCGCGCGACTTTGCGCGGCAGATTTTCGACCTCGCGCTGCTCCGCGAACTCGCCGGCGTCGGGCGCACGCTCGTAGACAATGCGCTCGACACGAGCGAGCGCGTCGACCCGCAGGCGCAGATCGAGGAGGCCGAAACCGCGCTTTACCGTGTCGCGGGTGGCGAGGCCGAGATGGGGTCGGTCAAGAATTTCAGCCAGGCGAGCCTCACCGCGCTGCAGGCGGCCGAGCGGGCGCTCAATTCGGGTGGGCAACTCTCGGGGATCACCACCGGGATCGCGAGCATGAACGCCAAGATCGGCGGCATGCACAATTCGGACTTGATGATCCTTGCGGGGCGCCCGGGCATGGGCAAGACCTCGTTCGCGACGAACATCGCCTATAATGCCGCCGAACGCTGGCGCCGCGACGAGGAAGACGGCATTCCGCCCGAGAAGAATATGGGCGCCAAGGTCGCCTTCTTCAGCCTCGAAATGTCGGCCGACCAGCTCGCGACGCGCGTCCTCGCTGAACAGTCGGGGGTGTCGGGCGAGGCGCTGCGCATGGGCAAGATCAGCAAGGAACAGTTCCAGCAATTGAGCCGCGCGGCGCAGGCGCTCCAAACGCTGCCGCTGTTCATCGACGATACGCCGGGCCTGACGATCGCGGGGCTGCGCACCCGCGCGCGTCGCCTGCAGCGGCGTCACGGCATCGGTTTCATCGTCGTCGACTATCTCCAGCTCCTCCAAGGCTCGTCGAAGAGCGGCGACAATCGCGTGCAGGAAATTTCAGAAATCTCACGCGGCTTGAAGACCTTGGCGAAGGAACTTCATGTACCGGTAATGGCGCTGTCGCAGCTCAGCCGCCAAGTAGAAAGCCGCGAGGACAAGCGCCCGCAGCTCTCGGACCTTCGCGAATCGGGCTCGATCGAACAGGACGCCGACATGGTGCTCTTCGTGTTCCGCGAGGACTATTATGTTGCCGCGCGCGAGCCCAAGCGTCCGGTCGAGGGCGACGATGTGAAAATCCACGCGCAGCATGAGGAATGGGCGGCCGAAATGGAGCGCGTCTTCGGCCTCGCCGAAGTCATCGTCGCCAAATCGCGTCACGGCTCGACCGGCAAGGTGCGCCTGCACTTCGAGGCGAAGACGACCAAGTTCAGCGATCTCGCTGACGACAGCATGGCCTATGACGATTATGAGTAGGGATTGATATCCAACACCGTTTGCCCTGAGCTTGTCGAAGGGCCGCTCTTTCTTGCTGGCGTGCACGCGGAAAAAACGGTGCTTCGACAAGCTCAGCACAAACGGATTTGGAGGTCAGCTATCAGAACGCCGGGTCGTTCGCCGGATCGTCGTCGATCGGCGTCACTTCGCTGTGGATGCCGCACTCGGTCTTGTCCCAGCCGCGCCAGCGGCCCGAGCGCGGGTCTTCGCCCGGCTTGACTTTTGACGTGCAGGGCGAGCAGCCGATCGACGGATAGCCTTCGGCTTCCAGCGGGTGGCGCGGCAGGTCGTGCGCGGCGAAATAATCGTCGAGCATCTCACGCGTCCAGTTGGCGAGCGGGTTGAACTTCAGCCGGCCGGTCGAACCGTCGAGCTCGAAGCGCGCGAGCCCCTGCCGCGTCGATGACTGGAAACCCTTGCGCCCTGTGATCGACGTGTCGAAGTCGGTCAGCGCTTTTTCGAGCGGCTTGACCTTGCGGATTTCGCAGCAGCCGTCGGGGTCGTAGGACCAGCGCAGTTCGGTCGCGTCCTTCTTCGCCAGTTCCTCGGCGTTGGGCGTCAGGTTGACGATATTGAGACCCAGCTTCGCCGCGAGGGTATCGCGATAGGCGAGCGTTTCGGGGAAATGCTTTCCGGTGTCGAGGAACAGCACGGGCATGTCGGGCGCGGCGCGAGTCACGAGGTGCAGCAGCACCGCGCTTTCGGCGCCGAAGCTCGACACGATCGCGGTCTCGCCGAGCAGCCCCGCGCCGATCACGCTCGCGACGACTTCGGCGGCGTCCTGGCCGCGGAAGAGGTTGTTGAGGCGGATGACGTCGGCCTGCGTGAAGCGCGGCGCCACGTCGATCCGGTCGCGGGTGCGGTCTTCCGGGGCGGATTTGCTAGCCATGCCGCAGCTTCCAGATCGGCACCGCCCCGTCGGCGGCACCCTGATAATGTTCGGGCCAGCGCGCCAGCGCCGCCTCGACATCGGCGGGGTTGAGCTCCTTTTCGGCGGCGAAGCTGTCGAAGCCGCAGCGCTTCATATAGGCGATCTGGTCGACGAGCACGTCGCCCTGCGCGCGCAGTTCGCCGGTATAGCCGGCCTCGCGCAGGATGCGCGCCGACGAATAGCCGCGGCCGTCGCGGAACTTCGGAAAGGCAACCTCGATCAGCTTGAGCCGGTCGAGATAGGGGACGAGCGCGCGCGCATCCTCGTCGGATTCAAGCCGCACCGCGGTCGCGTTCGACTGCGAAAGGAAGGCGTCGAGCGTGACGCAGGGTTCCTCACCGTCCGAATGGATATGCTCAACCATAGATCGCCTCCTTGAAGGGGGCCATGCCGACGCGGCGATAGGTATCGACGAAGCGCTCGCCTTCGGTCCGTTCGGCGAGATATTTGTCGGTGACGCGCTCGATCGCGTCGACGATGCCGTCCTCGTCGAAGCCGGGGCCGGTGATCGTACCGAGCGACACATCCTCCGCGCCCGATCCGCCGAGCAACAACTGGTAATTTTCGGTGCCCTTGCGGTCGACGCCGAGGATGCCGATGTGGCCGGCGTGGTGATGGCCGCAGGCGTTGATGCAGCCCGAAATCTTGAGCTTGAGTTCGCCAAGCTCCTTCTGGCGGCCGAGGTCCGAAAAGCGCGTCGCGATCTTCTGCGCGACCGGGATCGAGCGCGCATTGGCGAGGCTGCAATAATCGAGCCCGGGGCAGGCGATGATGTCGCTGATCAGGTCGAGGTTCGGCGTCGCGAGCTCCGCTGCGTCGAGTTCCTGCCAGATCGTGTAGAGATCGGCCTTGCGGACATGCGGCAGCACGATGTTCTGCGCGTGGGTGACGCGCAGCTCGTCGTGGCTGTATTTCTCGGCAAGGTCGGCCATCAGGTCGATCTGCGCCGAGCTGGCGTCGCCGGGGATGCCGCCGACGGGCTTCAGGCTGATGTTGACGATCGCATGGCCCGGCACCTTGTGTGCGGCGACATTCTGGTCGACCCAGACCGCAAAATCGGGATCGCCGCGGTCGATCGCGTCGGGCGCGGACGCGTCGAGCGGCGGCGGCGTGAATTGCGCGGCGATGCGGTCGAATTCGGCCTTCGGCGGGTCGATGCCGAGCGATTTCACATGGACGAATTCTTCCTCGACCTGGCGGCGATATTCGTCGGCGCCGAGTTCGTGGATCAGGATCTTGATCCGCGCCTTGTAGATATTGTCGCGGCGGCCGTAGCGGTTGTAGACGCGCAGGCATGCCTCGGCATAGCTCAGCATGTCCTCGAGCGGCACGAAATCCTTGATCAGCGGCGCGATCATCGGGGTGCGGCCCATGCCGCCGCCGACGTAGAAGGCGGCGCCGTGGACGCCGTCCTTCTCGACGATCTGGATGCCGATGTCGTGGAGGCGCATCGCGGCGCGATCCTCGTCGGCGGCGATCACCGCGATCTTGAACTTGCGCGGCAGATAGCTGAATTCGGGGTGAAAGCTCGACCATTGGCGGAGCAGTTCGGCCCACGGCCGCGGATCGGTGATCTCGTCGGCAGCAGCGCCCGCCCACTGGTCCGAGCTGATGTTGCGGATGCAATTGCCGCTCGTCTGGATCGCGTGCATCTCGACCGACGCAAGGTCTTCGAGGATCGCGGGCGCGTCTTCCAGCTTGATCCAGTTATACTGGATATTCTGGCGCGTGGTGAAATGGCCGTAATCGCGGTCGTACTTGCGCGCGATGTGGGCGAGCATGCGCATCTGGCGGCTGTCGAGCGTGCCATAGGGCACCGCAACGCGCAGCATATAGGCGTGAAGCTGGAGATAGAGACCGTTCATCAGCCGCAGCGGCTTGAACTGGTCCTCGGTGATCTCGCCCGCGAGGCGGCGGCGCACCTGGTCCGAAAATTCGGCGACGCGCGCTTCGACCATCGCATGGTCATATTCGTCATATTTGTACATGTCAGATCACCCAGTCGCCGGCCGCGGGATCGGCGGGTTTTAACGTCAGGTCGGGGCGCACGGTCGGGCCCAATGCGCGGATGCGGTCCTTGATATGCGCGGGGCGCGGCCCCTCGGGGGTTTGCTCGCCGGCGATGATATAGGGCGCATTGACGCGGCGCGCGCCCTCCTCGGCGGCGAGGATCGCTTCGCCCGCCTCGCCGACATCGACGGCGTCCTCGATGTGGAGCGACCAGTCGGCACCGGTCCACCAGGTGACGAAGCCCGTTTTCAGGTCGTTGCCCGTAAGCAATTTCATGTGAAGTCCCTTATTTGTTTTTGTTCGGCGACGCCGGGCGCGCCGAGGCAGTCGAGTGCGTCGGCGCGCGCGGCAACCTTGCCGACGATGATCAGCGCCGGGCTGGCGACCTTTTCGCGTGCGACAAGGTCGCCGAGATCGGTCAGCAGCGTGCGGAGGACACGGGCATCCTTGGTGGTGCCACGCTCGACGACCGCGACCGGCAGGCCCGGCGAGACACCGTCGGCGATCAGCTTGTCGGCAATCGCGTGCGCGGTCGCGAGGCCCATATAGATGACGAGCGTGCGGCCGTGGCCCGCGAGCCCGGACCAGTCCTGATCGGTCAAATCCTTGCACTGGCCGGCGACGAAGCTCACCGCGCTCGCATCCTCGCGGTGGGTGAGGGGGAGCCCGGCCTGCGCGGCGCAGCCCGCGGCGGCGGTGATGCCGGGGACGACCTCGACCGCGATACCGGCTTCGCGCGCCGCGTCGAGTTCCTCGCCGCCGCGGCCGAAGATGAAGGGATCGCCGCCCTTCAGCCGCACGACCTGCTTGCCGGCGAGCGTCTCGCGCACCAGCAGTTCGTTGATCAGTTCCTGCTTCATCGTATGGCGGCTGCGCTGTTTGGCGACGGAAATCCGTTCGACGTGCGACGGGATCAGCGCAAGCACGCCCTCGCCGACGAGCCCGTCATGGACGACGAGATCGGCGCTTTCGAGCAGGCGCGCAGCGCGCAGCGTCAGCAGATCGGGATCGCCGGGACCGGCGCCGACGAGCCAGAGCTTGCCCGAAGGAGGGGGAGACTTTTCCATGCTTGCGAACATGGTTTGTGCGCCCGGAAAGCGCAAAGCAGGCTTTATTGACGGTGGTGAAGGTAAAATTGCCCCAACATTTCGTCACCCCGGACTTGATACGAGGTGACGACGGACGTCAGAGATATTTCTTCGTCACCAGCTGCGATCCCTCGGGATCGCGCAGACCCACGCCGATCGAGGCGCGCATCGCATCGCTTTCCGAGCTTGCGACCGGATAGGCGCAATAGTCGGCGGCATAAAAGGCGCTTGGCCGATGATTGCCCGACAGGCCGATGCCGCCGAAGGGTGCCGCCGACGAGGCGCCGTTGGTGGGGCGGTTCCAGTTGATCACGCCGGCGCGGGCATTGGCCCAGAACTGGTCGTAAAGCTGCGGCGTGCCGCCGATCAGCGACGCCGACAGACCGAAAGCGGTGTTGTTCGCCTCGGCAATCGCGGCCTCGAAGGTTTCGACGCGTACGACCTGCAGCAGCGGGCCGAACAGCTCGATATCGGGGCGCTCGGGCATCGCGGTTACGTCGATAATCCCGGGGGTCAGGAAGGGGCGGCCCGCGACCGGCCGCGTCATGTGGCGGATCACCTGCCCGCCGTTCGACATCAGGATCAGAAAGCTTTCGGTGAGGCCGTCGGCCGCCTCATTGTCGATTACCGGTCCCATATAGGGGGCGGGATCGGCGTGTGGGTGATCGACGATCAGCCGGTTCGCGAGGGTGCAAACCTCGTCGATCAGCACGTCGGCGAGGCCGTCCTTCACGATCAGCCGCCGCGCGTTGCTGCACCGCTGCCCGGCGCTCAGGAAAGCCGACTGGGCGACGAGGATCGCCGCGGTGCGGATGTCGGCGGTGTCCCACACGACGATCGGATTGTTGCCGCCCATTTCGAGCGCGAGCATCTTGCCCGGCTGGCCCGCGAACTGGCGGTTGAGCGCAAGCCCGGTGCGCGCCGACCCGGTGAAAAGCAGTCCGTCGATGCCTTCGTGCCCCGCGAGCGCCTTGCCCGTGTCGGGCCCGCCGATCACGAGGCGCAGCACTTCCTGCGGCACGCCCGCGCTGTGAAAGAGTTCGACGAGCTTCGCACCGACCGCCGGGGTCTTTTCGGACGGTTTGAAGACCACCGAATTGCCCGCGATCAGCGCCGGGACGATATGGCCGTTCGGCAAATGCGCGGGGAAATTATAGGGGCCGAGCACGGCGAGCGTGCCGTGCGGCTTGTGGCGCACCGCGTTGCGCAGACCCATCGCGCCCTCGATACGGCGGTTCGGCGTGCGTTCGGCATAGGCTTTGACCGAAATATCGACCTTGTTCGCGACCGATTCGACTTCGGTGCGCGCTTCCCAGAGCGGTTTGCCCGTTTCGCGCGCGATCAGGTCGGCGAGCGCCTCGCCCTCGGCCTTCACCCGGTCGACGAAGCGGCGCAGCGTTTCGGTGCGGAAGGTGACGGGCTTGGACGCCCATTCGGGCCAGGCGCGGCGGGCGATTTCGACTTCGGCATCGACGTCGCTGACCGGCCCGCGCCAGAGCTCTTCGCCGGTTGCGGGTTCGAAGGAAATCAAAGGCTCGCTCATGGTCGCCCGCGTCTTATCGGCGAAAGCGGGCTGCGGCAACCTGCGCGGCACCGGAGCCGCGCATTGCTTGCGCCGCACGGCGTGGTAGACGGGGCCGAGTCCCGGACACGGGATGCGCGAGACCATAGCGAGACGAACAAGGGGACGAGCCATATTGGCCCAGCAGGATGCAAAGCAGGATGGGCGCCGCGACTGGTCGGACCAATATTGGTGGTCGCCCGACGGCGTCCGGCTGCACGCGCGCGTCTATGCCGGGCCCGAAGGCGGGGAAAATGCGCCGCCGATCCTGTGCATGCCCGGCCTCGCCCGCAACGCCCGCGACTTCGAGGCGCTGGCGCCGCACGTAGCGCAATATCGCAAGGTGATCGTCATCGAATTCCGCGGGCGCGGCGACAGTGCCTATGCCAAGGATCCGATGACCTACGTCCCGCTGACCTATGTGCAGGATGTCGTCGCGCTGCTCGACGAGTTGAGGATCGATCGTTTCGCAGCGATCGGCACCTCGCTCGGCGGGCTGGTTGCGATGCTGATGGCGGCGACGCTGCCCGGCCGGATCGTCGGCGCGGTGCTCAACGATGTCGGCCCCGAACTCGAAACCGCGGGGCTCGAACGGATCCGCGACTATATCGGCGCGGGCGGCAGCCAGCCGACGTGGATTCACGCCGCGCGCGCCTTTGCCGAACTCAACGGTGCGGTCTATCCCGCCTATGATATCCGCGACTGGCTGCGGCTGACCAAGCGCACGCACAAGCTGACCCCCGAAGGGCGCATCGTCACCGATTACGACAAACAGATTGCGGCGCCGCTACGCGTTCCGAACGGCGGCGATGCGGGTGTCGACCTGTGGCCGGCTTATCGCGCGCTCGCCGGCATTCCGCTTCTGATCCTGCGCGGCGAACTGTCGGACATTTTGGCGCGGCCGGCGGGCGCGAAGATGGCGGACGAACTGCCGGGGGCGCGGCTGGTCGAGGTTCCGGGGGTCGGCCATGCGCCGACGATGGACGAGCCCGAGGCGCGCGCGGCGATCGACGCATGGGCCGCGGAGCTTTCGCAAGCGTGAGCGCCGACGAGCCCGAGACGCCCTGGCCGATCCGTATCCTGCATCTTCACTCGAGCTTTTCGCTGGGAGGGAAGGAGGCGCGCGCGGTCCGGCTGATGAACCTGATGGAGGATCGCGCGCATCACACGATCCTGTCGGCGATGCCCGACGCGCTCGGCGCGCGCGATGCGATCGATGCGGGGATCGTCGTCAATTTTCCTCGGGATGCGCCGCCGCTGCATGGCAAGCCGTCGCTCGCGCGCTACCGTGAACTCGCGGATTATATGACCCGGTTCGAATTGGTGCTAAGCTATAATTGGGGCGCAATGGACGGGGTGATGGCGCGCCGGGTCCATGTGTCGCGCCTGTGGCACAGCATGCCCGAACTGATCCATCACGAGGACGGGTTCAACGAGGACGAAAGCGTCCGGCGCAACTGGAAACGCAATCTGTTCCGCCGTGTGGCGCTGCGTACCGCGCAGTCGGTCATCGTCCCGTCGGCCTTGCTTCAGCGGATCGCGGCCGATGAGTGGAAGGCGGGGGGACGCACCCATCTGATCCGCAACGGCATCGACGTCGCTGCCTATGCCACGGGGCCATCGGCGCCGATCCCGGGTTTCGAGCGGCGCGACGGCGAGGTGGTGATCGGAACCGTCGCCGGGCTGCGCAAGGTCAAGGACCTGCCGCGCCTCGTGCGCGCGGTGTCTACGCTGCCGGCAAACGTCCGGCTCGTGATCGTCGGCGAGGGCCCCGAGCGCGCGGCGATCGCGGCCGAGGCGGCGGCGTGCGGCATGGCCGACCGCCTAGTCATGCCCGGCTTCATGGCCGAGCCCGCGCGCTGGATCGGCCATTTCGACCTGCTCGCGCTCGCGTCGCTCAGCGAACAGGCGCCGATCGCGGTGATCGAGGCGATGGCGGCGGGTTTGCCCGTCGTCAGCCCGGCGGTCGGCGATGTCGCCGCGATGGTTTCGGAAGCCAACCGTCCCTATGTCGCGGCGGACGAAGCCGCTTTCCGCGCGGCGCTGCTCCGGATGACCGAAGATGCCACGCTTCGCGCCGGGGTCGGCGCGGCGAACCGGCGCGCCGCCGCGCAACGGTTCGACGAATCTATGATGGTCGGCGCTTATGAAAAGCTCTATGCTCGCGCGCTGGAAGGTTATGGGCCGTTCAGCGGTGGCTGGGTCGGCTTCGATTGACAACGGGGGCCAATTTCCGCTTACGCAAGCGGTATTGGGGGCCGGTTCGCAGGCGCGGATCGGCGGAGAGAGAGAAGGTTTAGAGTGTTCAAAGGTTTGAAGCCCATCCTTTACGGCGGGCGTGAAGTCTGGCCGCTGGTCGAAGGTGGCAAGGGCGTGTCGGCGACCAACCATATGTCGAGCGGCGCATGGGCCGCGGCGGGCGGCATCGGTACCGTTTCGGCGGTCAATGCCGACAGTTACGACGCCGAAGGCAAGATCATCCCGCAAATCTACCGCGCGCTGACGCGCAAGGAGCGCCACGAAGAGCTGATCCAATATGGCATCGAGGGGGCGGTCGCACAGGTCGAGCGCGCCTATGACGTGTCGGGCGGCAAGGGCGCGATCAACATCAACGTGCTCTGGGAAATGGGCGGCGCGCAGCAGATCCTCGAAGGCGTGCTCGAGAGGACCAAGGGCCTTGTCGCGGGCGTCACCTGCGGCGCGGGCATGCCTTACAAGCTGAGCGAGATCGCCCAGCGGCACAATGTGCTCTATCTGCCGATCATCAGCTCGGCGCGCGCGTTCCGCGCGCTGTGGAAGCGCGCCTATCACAAGGTGTCGGACCTGCTCGGCGCGGTGGTCTATGAGGACCCCTGGCTCGCTGGCGGCCACAACGGCCTGTCGAACGCCGAAGATCCGCTGGTCCCGCAGGACCCCTATCCGCGCGTCAAGGCGCTGCGCGACACGATGCGCGCCGAGGGGATTTCGGACGATGTGCCGATCGTGATGGCGGGCGGCGTCTGGTATTTGCGCGACTGGGAGAATTGGATCGACAATCCCGAACTCGGCCAGATCGCCTTCCAATATGGCACGCGGCCGCTGCTGACCGAGGAAAGCCCGATCCCGCAAGAATGGAAGGATCGCCTCCGCACGCTCGACGACGGCGACGTGCTGCTCCATCGCTTCTCGCCCACCGGCTTCTATTCGAGCGCGGTGCGCAACCCGTTCCTGCGCGATCTCGAAGCGCGCTCGGAACGCCAGATCCCCTATTCGAAGCAGGAAGCGGGCGACCATATCGTCCAGCTCGACGTCGGAGTGAAGGGCAAGAATTTCTGGGTCACGCCGCATGATCGAGCCAGAGCACGCGACTGGTTCGCCGAAGGCTATACCGAGGCGCTCAAGACCCCCGACAATACGGTTGTCTTCGTGACCGAGCCCGACAAGGCGATGATCCGCAAGGACCAGGCCGACTGCATGGGCTGCCTGTCGCATTGCGGCTTTTCGTCGTGGAAGGACCATGACGATTATTCGACCGGCTACCTCGCCGACCCGCGCAGCTTCTGCATTCAGAAAACGCTGCAGGACATCGCGCACGGCGGCGACGTCGAGCAGAATCTGATGTTTGCGGGCCACGCCGCGTTCAACTTCAAGACCGACCCCTTTTATTCGAACAATTTCACCCCGACGGTGAAGCAGCTTGTCGACCGGATTTTGACGGGGGACTGACGAGGGTTTCCCACTAGCGAGAATGGACGGGACGCGGTGGCATGAAGCGCATCTGGCGAATGGCGGCGGTCGCTGCGGCGTTGGCGCTCGCCGCGGGCAGCGCGCACGCGGAAACGCCCGCCGAGCGGGCGTGGCGCAATTATGAGCTGCTTCACAGCGGCGCCAAAAAGCCCAGCGACCTCAGCGACGTCGAGCGGCGCGAACTGGCGGCGCTTCTGGAAATGATGCGCGAAGATGAGCGCGCCGACCGGCGCACCCCGCGGCAGCGCTGCATCGATGAAGAGGTCGAGCGCGAAGGCGGGAATCCGAGCGATCTTGCGATGCGGGTGATCGACCTAAAATGTAGCCAGCGCTGACGAGAGCTCAGGCCCACCCCTCCAGCACCTGATCGGGCGGGCGGTGCCCGTCGCACCAGGCGCGGATATTGGCGATGACCTTTTCGCCCGACGCTTCGCGGCCCTCGATCGTCGCCGAGCCGAGGTGCGGGAGCAGCACGACATTGTCGAGCGCGAGCAGCGCGGGGTCGACCGCGGGTTCGTGCGTATAGACGTCGAGCCCGGCGCCCGCGATGCGGCCGGTCTGCAGCGCCGCGATCAGCGCCTTTTCGTCGACGATTTCGCCGCGCGCGGTGTTGATGAGGTACGCGGTCGGCTTCATCGCGCCGATGCGCGCCGCGCTCACCATCTCGTGCGTTTCGCTCGTGTGCGGGCAGTGGATCGTGACGACGTCGCTGATGCGGAGCAGCGTGTCGACGCTCGCATGATAGCTCGCGCCGAGTTCCTCCTCGATCGCTTCGGGCAGGCGTTTGCGGTTGTGATAATGGATCGACAGGCCGAAAGCGCGGGCGCGCCGCGCGACCGAGAGCCCGATGCGCCCCATGCCGATGATCCCGAGCAATTTGCCGCCGACGCGGTGGCCGAGCATCGTGCTCGGCGCCCAGCCTTGCCACTGGCCCGAGCGCATCAATTTCTCGCCCTCGGCAAGGCGGCGCGGGACGCTCAGGATCAGCGCCATCGTCATGTCGGCGGTGTCCTCGGTGAAGACGCCCGGCGTATTCGACACCATGATGCCCTTGGCGCGCGCGGCGGCGAGGTCGATATGATCGACGCCCGCCCCGAAATTGGCGATCAGCTTGAGGCGCTCGCCGGCGGCACCGATGATGTCGGCGTCGATCTCGTCGGTCACGGTCGGCACGAACACGTCGCAATCGGCAACCGCGGCTTTCAATTCGTCGCGGGTAAAGGCGTGATCGTGCGCCGACAATGCGACGTCGAACAATTCGGCCATGCGCGCCTCGACATGCGGCATCAACTGGCGGGTGACGATGACGCGCGGGCGCTTGGGACGAGAGGAATCGGGCATGGTCGCCGATAGAGCGCGGCGCGGCGCGGCGGTCAAGAGCGGCGAAACTGAAAAGGCTGGGGATGAACGCAGCCTTTTGCGCGGTGAGCGGTTGAAATGCGGATATGAGTTTGACAAGGCAAAGCGATGACCAGCCGCCATATATTCGCCGCCGCCGTGCTGATGGCCATTGTGGGACCGGCCGCCGCGCAATCCCAACCCGATGTCGAAGTGCCTTATTGGGCGTCGATCAGCGTCGACCAGGCGCGGATGCGCAAGGGGCCGTCGCCCCACGTCCCCGTGATGTGGGAGTATCGGCGCAAGGATTTGCCGGTCAAGGTCGTCGCGCGCCACGAAAACTGGCGCAAGGTCGAGGATCCCGACGGGACGCAAGGCTGGATGGCAGCGCGGCTCTTGAGCCGCACCCGCACCGCGATCGTCACCGGCGAGATCCGCCCGATGCGCGAGGATGCCAGCGTGTCGGCGGCGGTCGCCTATCGCGCGCAGCCCGGCGTCGTTGGCCGGATCAGCGATTGCAAGAACGGCTGGTGCCTGTTCGACGTCCAAGGCCGCAAGGGCTGGATCCAGACCGACCATATCTGGGGCGATTGATCGGCCCATAGGAAAAGGGCCGGACGATCGCTCGTCCGGCCCTTCCTGTCTCTAGCGGTCAGCGCCACCGGAAATGGTTGCGATAGACCCGGACCACTCGGCCGTTGCGCTCGTTGACGAGCAGCAGGTCGTTATAATGGCGAACATTAGGTCAGGTTGCGGCCCGCGCGCGGCACGCCCCAGCGGCGGTCCCATGCCGGGCGATAGGCCGGCGCGTAATAGCTCGAACGGAGCGTCGAGCCGACGCGGAACTGCTGGTAGCGGAAGGGCGCGCGATAATTGCGGTAGCGCGTGTCGCGGCGCCAGTCGCGGACCTCTTCGCGATAGTCGCGCTTCGCATCGCGATATTCGCGGCGTTCCTCGCGGACGTCGTCGCGATCGCCATAACGCTGTGCGTCGCGCAGCTCGCGGCGTTCTTCGCGAACATCGCGACGTTCTTCACGGATATCGCGGGTCTGCGCCTGCGCGACGGCCGGAACCATCATCGCGGCGATCAGGCCGGCGGCGAGAAATTTGGTCTTCTTCATGGTGCCATTCCTTTTCAATCCGTCAGGGGGGAGGGGGATCTGCCCGATGACAGGGAATGGTCTAGGCTTGCCGGATTGAACCGAACCGGAATGCCGCGTTTATTTTCAGGTCATTAGTGTCGCAATTTGTCGCGGCGGTAACGACGAAACGGCGCCGCCTTGCGACGGCGCCGTGCAACCTTTCGCCAATTATGATTTAGATCAGCTCCACCGCGACCGCGGTTGCTTCGCCGCCGCCGATGCACAGGCTCGCGATACCGCGCGTCTTGCCATGGCGCTGGAGTGCCGCAATCAGCGTCGTGATGATCCGCGTGCCGCTGGCACCGATCGGATGGCCGAGCGCGGTCGCGCCGCCGTGGACGTTGATCTTGTCGTGCGGGATGCCGAGGTCGTGCATCGCGAACATCGCGACGCAGGCGAAGGCTTCGTTGACTTCGAACAGGTCGACGTCGCCGATCGACCAGCCGGCTTTTGCCAGCACCTTGTTGATCGCGCCGACCGGGGCGACGGTGAAATCCTTGGGCTCCTGCGCGTGCGCGGCGTGCGCGATGAGCTTCGCGACCGGCTTTGCCCCTTTCGCTTCCGCGACCGACTGGCGCGTCAGCACGACCGCGGCGGCGCCGTCCGAAATCGACGAGCTCGTTGCCGCGGTGATCGTGCCGTCCTTGGCAAAGGCGGGGCGCAGCGTCGGGATCTTGTCGGGCATGCCCTTGCCCGGCGCTTCGTCGGTATCGACGACCACATCGCCCTTGCGGCCGGAGATCGTCACCGGCGCGATTTCATTGGCGAAGGCGCCGTCGGCGATCGCGGCCTTGGCGCGGCTCAGCGATTCGATCGAATAATCGTCCTGCGCCTGCCGGCTGAGCTGATAGGCGTCGGCGGTGTCCTGCGCGAAGGTGCCCATCGCGCGGCCGGCGTCATAGGCATCTTCCAGCCCGTCGAGGAACATATGGTCATAGGCGGTGTCGTGGCCGATGCGCGCGCCCGAACGATGCTTCTTCAGCAGATAGGGCGCGTTGGTCATCGATTCCATGCCGCCCGCGACGACGAGGTCGATGCTGCCCGCGGCGAGCGCCTCGGCGCCCATGATCACGGTCTGCATGCCCGAGCCGCAGACCTTGTTGACCGTCGTGGCCTGCACCGATTTGGGCAGGCCGGCTTTGATCGCGGCCTGCCGCGCCGGCGCCTGGCCGAGCCCGGCGGGCAGCACGCAGCCCATATAGATCCGCTCGATATCATCGCCCGAAACGCCCGCGCGCTCGACCGCCGCCTTCACCGCGGTCGCACCGAGGTCGGTCGCGCTCGCGTCCGACAGGCTGCCCTGCATGCTGCCCATCGGGGTGCGCGCATAGGAGAGGAAGACGACGGGATCGGTGGCGGTCATGGAACAAAACTCCGTAAGGTGGGCCTATTGCATCCCCCTTAGCGAAAATGCTGCACCTGCGAAAGGGGAAGGCGGAGGCATTCCGCCTGTCCTCGCCATCGTCCGTCACTCGGTGACGAAAAGCGCCTTGTAGATCGTCGGCTGGCCAGGCGTGCGTTGCTCGACCTTGAGAACGGCCTGGCTGTCCTTCGCGATCCAGAAGCGGCCGGTAGCGCCCCGACCATAATCGAGCGTCACGATCCAGCAATCAATCGCGCGCCCGCCGAAGTCGACCGGCTCGGCGCCGGTAACGCGCACGTCATAGGGCTTGGGCGGGCCGCCGCCCGGATGGTAGAAAATGAGCTGGGTCGCATAGCCATCGCGCCACGGCAGCGCCGACATCAGTTCGATGTCGGTTTCGAAATTATATGTGCCCTGCGGCGTCGCTACGTCTAGAGCTGCGAGGCTGTTGTCCGCCACGCCGGCATCGCCGGTTACCCGTTCGGGGGTGAAGCGCACGGCGGCGACATTCGTCGTCGTTGCGTTGTCAAGGCTGGTCCGGTGGGACAGTGGGCGAAAGCTTCCGTCTTCGAACCAGCTATCGAGCCGCCGTTCGGATTGGCCAACGCCCTCCCATATCTGGGTAATGTGGAGCCGTCGCTCGCCCGTCGCCGGGTCGGGTTCGAACGCGATCGTGCGGCTCCATATGTCGATCATCGTCCGCCGGTCATCGCGCACGGCATAGCGAAGATAGCGCGAGGTTCCCGGGTGCAGCCGATCGAAGCGGGGCAGGGGTTCGCCAACCCGAAGCTGCCCGGCCGGCGCGGTCGCGACCATATCCCGGGCCAGGGCGGCCGGGGCCAATCCGGCCAGAATGAGGCTAAGCAGGACGGCAGGCATTCGCATGATGTTGCTCCGGTTGCGGATGGCGCGACGCTATGGCGGAGTCGTGCCCGGGCAAATTTTGATCGACGAAACACACGCCTGCTTCGATCAAAAATAGCCCGCATCGACGGCGCGTTTCATGTTGCAACCTGCCGCGCGGCATGATCAAAACGTCGCACGGAAATTGGGGAGACGGATCATGGCAACCGCGATCACACAGGATATCGCCGGCGAAACGGCACGGATGCACGATGTGCTCGCGGCGCAGAAGGCGAGCTTCACCGCCGCCATGCCCGAAAGCCTCGCGGTGCGCACCGACCGCATCGACCGCGCGATCGCGCTGCTCGTCGATCATGCCGAGGAATTTGCGAAGGCGGTGAGCGAGGATTTCGGCCATCGCAGCCGCGACCAGACGCTGATGACCGACATCATGCCGTCGGTCAGCGCGCTCAAGCATGCAAAAAAGCATATGGCCGCTTGGTCGAAGGGTGAGAAGCGCAAGCCCACCTTTCCGCTCGGACTGCTCGGCGCCAAGGCCGAGGTCGTCTATCAGCCGAAGGGCGTCGTCGGCGTCGTCGCGCCGTGGAACTTTCCCGTCGGCATGGTCTTCGTGCCGATGGCGGGCATCCTTGCAGCCGGCAACCGCGCGATGATCAAGCCCAGCGAGTTTACGGAAAATGTCTCGGCGCTGATGGCGCGCCTCGTACCCGACTATTTCGACGAGAGCGAGATGGCGGTATTCACCGGCGATGCGGAGGTTGGCATCGCTTTCTCGAAGCTCGCCTTCGATCATATGATCTTCACGGGTGCGACCAGTGTGGGCCGGCACATCATGCGCGCCGCCGCCGATAATCTGGTGCCGGTGACGCTCGAACTCGGCGGCAAGTCGCCGACCTTCATCGGGCGCAGCGCGAACAAGGATCTCGTCGGCCAGCGGGTCGCGCTTGGCAAGATGATGAACGCGGGACAGATTTGCCTTGCGCCCGACTATCTGCTCGTCGCCGAGGATCAGGAAGACGCGGTGATCGACAGCGTTACGAAGGGCGCCGCCGCGCTCTATCCGACCCTGCTCGCAAACGACGATTATACGTCGGTCGTCAACGGCCGGAACTATGACCGGCTTCAATCCTATCTTGCCGACGCGCGCGACAAGGGCGCCGAGGTGATCGAGGTCAATCCGGGGAACGAGGATTTCGCGAGCGCCAACGGCCACAAGATGCCGCTACACATCGTCCGCAATCCGACCGACGACATGAAGGTGATGCAGGAGGAAATCTTCGGCCCCGTGCTGCCGGTCAAGACCTACAAGAATATCGACGATGCGATCGACTATGTGAACGCGAACGACCGTCCGCTCGGCCTCTATTATTTCGGGCAGGACAAGAGCGAGGAGGACCGCGTGCTGACCCGGACGATCTCGGGCGGGGTCACGGTCAACGACGTGCTCTTTCACAATGCGATGGAGGATCTGCCCTTCGGCGGCGTCGGGCCGTCGGGGATGGGCAATTACCACGGGGTCGACGGCTTCCGCACCTTCAGCCACGCGCGCGCCGTCTACCGCCAGCCCAAGCTCGATGTCGCGGGCCTCGCGGGCTTCAAGCCGCCCTATGGCAAGGCGACCGCGAAGACGCTGGCGAAAGAGCTCAAGAAATAGCTTGGCAAATCCGGGGGTGGGGCTTTAGGGAAGCGCCGTCTTGATTGCGACGACCGCTCGCGTAAAGATGTCTTGCGCCTGACGGGTCGGGCGCGGGGCCCCTGTGGTGAAATTGGTAGACGCGCTCGACTCAAAATCGAGTTCCGCAAGGAGTGCTGGTTCGAGTCCGGCCAGGGGCACCAGCAGTATTTTCAAGCATCCGTGCGGTCGGCACGGTCTTTCAGCAGTTCAATCTGTTTCCGCACAGGACGGCGCTCGATGTGATGACCGCGCTTGCCGGCGAAGGGCGGACGATGGTGTGCGTGACGCACGAGATGGGATTTGCGCGTGAGGCGGGCGATCGCATCCGAGCGTGCACGGACTTTTCTCGAAAAGATATTGGCGCATTGAGCAGTCTTATGGGCGCCGCCCCGAACTGCGTTGCCCGCTTGCCTTGGCATTTCATAAGGACGCCAAGGCAAGCTTCTGCTCGCTCCTTGCGCAAACGGCCTCGATCCCGAAAAATAATTTCAAAATTGGTGAGGGGCGGAGCTTTCGGATGCGTATTAATTACACGCCTTACACCCAAAATTTCTGCAATAACTAATTGATATAATTCAATAAATTCCTATTGACCTGTATATACATTTAATGCTCTCTGAGGGAAATCAGCCAACCATCAGGGGGTTTCGCTATGATGATCAGGACATTTTTGCTCGCCAGCGCCGCGGCGGTCGCCACCTTTGCAGCGCCAGTTCATGCGCAGAGCGATTCGCCGGCGCAGCCGCCTGCCGACGCGGACGCGTCGAACGGCTCTGACATCGTCGTCACCGGGTCGCGCATCCGGCGGCAGGACCTTGCGGGCGTCGGGCCGGCGACCGTCGTCTCGGCCGAGCAGATCGAGAATACCGGCCTCGTGAATATCGAAACCGTGCTGCAACGCCTGCCCGCCAACGCGGGCTTCGCGGGCAACCAGACCTCGGCCTATTGGGCGAACAACGGTTATGGCACGGCGCAGGTCAACCTTCGCGGCCTCGGCATCAAGCGTACGCTGGTGCTGCTGAACGGCCGGCGCCTCGTCGCGGGCGGCACCGGGGCGAACTCCTCGCCCGACCTCAACATGATCCCGGTCGCGGCGCTCGCGCGCACCGATGTGCTCAAGGACGGCGCCTCGGCGATCTATGGCGCCGACGCGATGGCGGGCGTGGTCAACCTCGTGACCCGCACCGACTATGAAGGTCTGGGCCTGAGCGTGCGCCAGGGCATCACCGAAAGGGGCGACGGGTCCGACTTTGCCGCCGATCTCCTGTGGGGCGTCCGCAATGATCGCGGCGGCTTCATGGCCGCGGTCACCTATCAAAAGACGCGGGCGGTCAACATGGCAACGCGGGCGCCCTGTTCGCTCGCCGAAACGACGCCGGGCGCGCTCAGCTGCGTCAACAGCGCCTCGACGATCGGCGGGCGCGCCGTTCTGCCGAACGGGCAGCAGATCAATTTCAACCAGCAGCCCGGCGGCGACGGCGACTTCTTCGAACCCTACAGCGCCGCCAAGCATAATTTCAATTCGAACCCGTTCCTCAACGCGGTGAGCCCGGTCGAGCGCGTCAGCACGGCCTTCTTCGCCGACTATGACCTCACCGACAATATCGAGGCGTTCGGCGAGTTCCTTTATACCTTCCGCAAATCGAACCAGATCGCGACACCGGGAACGCTGCGCAATCTGGCGATCGCCGCGAGCAACCCCACCAACCCGACGGGCGAGAATATCGTGCTCATCCAGCGCCGCCTCGCCGAACCGGGGCCGCGCCAGTTTTTTCAGGAAACCGACACCTGGCAGGGCACGTTCGGGCTGCGCGGCAAGCTGCCCAACGACTGGGCGTGGGAAGTCGCGGGCGCGTTCGGGCGCAACACGGCGGTCGACGGCTCGACCAATATCGCCAATCTCGAGCGCGTCGCGAACACGCTCGATACGAGCAAGTGCAGCCTGGCGGCGGGCGCCTCGATCCCGTGCGCCGATTATCTGGGCTTTGGCGATCTGACGCCCGAGGTTCTCGACTATATCCTCTTCACCTCGCGCGATCGCGGCGGCAACGAGCTGGCGACGGTCACCGCCGACCTGAACGGCAACCTCTTCAACCTGCCCGCCGGCCCGGTGTCGTTCGCGACCGGGCTTGTCTATCGCAAGGAAAAGGGCTGGCGCGACCCCGATCCGCTGACCGTGCTCGGCATCGCCAACACCAACCAGCAGGATCCGATCTCGGGTTCGACCACGGCGAAGGAGGCCTACCTCGAGCTGTCGGTGCCGATTCTGGCCGACACGCCCTTCTTCGAAGCGCTGACCGCAGGCGGTGCGGTGCGCTTTTCCGACTATGACCTGTTCGGCAGCGACTGGAACTACAAGGCGAGCCTCGACTGGATGATCAGCGACAGCTTCCGCCTGCGCGGCACCTATGGCACGGGCTTCCGCATCCCGAACGTGCCCGAACTTTATGGCGGCGTATCGGAAGGCAATCTGACGACCACCGACCCCTGCTCGCGCTATTCGACCAGCGGCGATGCGACGCTGATCGCCAATTGCCAGGCCTCGGGCGTGCCCGCCAATTATGTTCAGCTCGGCACGACGATCCTGACGACGGTTGGCGGCAACGAGAATCTGAAGCCCGAAAGCTCGACGACATGGACCGTCGGGACGGTGATCTCGCCCAAGGGGCTGGTCCCCGGCCTGTCGCTGACCGCCGACTGGTTCGACATTACGATCAAGGATGCGATCCGCGCGATTCCCGGCTCGACCAAATTGTCGATCTGTTACGCGAGCCAGAATCTGTCGCATCCCTTCTGCGACGATTTCACGCGCAGCACACTGACCGGCGAAGTGACCTTCCTCTCCGCACAGCCGATCAACACCGGCCGCGAGGAAATGAACGGCCTCGATCTGGGGCTCGTCTACGCCGGCGGAATCGGCAGCGTGAACCTCTCGCTCGACGTCAACCTGACCTACCTCAACAAATATGTCGTGCTGCCATTCCCCGGCGGCGCCCCGATCGATCTCGACGGCTTCATCGGCGGCGGCAACGGCGGCTATTCGAAGTGGCGCGGTTATGGCGTGCTGACGGCCGAGAAGGACGGGATCAGCGCGACCTGGTCGACGCAGTGGATCGGCAAGGCGACAGATTTCAACGCCGCGCCCGGCGAGATCGGCTATCGCACCCCGAATGTCTTCTACCACAATCTCCAGCTCGCCTACGAGATCGACGAGAAGACGCGTTTCCAGCTCGGCGTCGACAATCTCTTCGACCGCAAGGCGCCCTATATCCAGAGCTTCACCGATGCGAACACCGACACGATGACCTATGACCTGCTCGGCCGGCGCTTCTATGTCGGCTTCCGTACCGCCTTCTAAGGGGCAGGGGAGCATGGCAATTCGTTGGCCGCTGGTCGTTCGCCGGACGCATAAATGGCTGGCCCTCGTGGTCGGCGTCCAGGCTTTGCTCTGGACGCTGACCGGCTTTTACATGGTGGCGGTGCATATCGACATCATCCACGGCGACGATCTGGTGCGCGCGCCGGTTGCCCAGCCGTTCGACCTCGACGGGCTTGCCGCGCCGTCGAAGATCGTCGCGGCGGCGCCGGGCGTCTCGGAAATGCGCCTCCAGCGGTTTTCCGGCCGGCCGGTCTGGCGCGCCGAGACGCCCGACGGCGCTCGCCTGTTCGATGCGCGCACGGGAGCGCCGCTGCCCGCGCTGACCGAGCCCCAGGTGCGCGAACAGGCGCGGCGCATCTACACGGGCGACGGCAAGATCGTTTCGGTTCGGCTTCTGACCGAGGCGCCCCAGGAAATGCAGGCGCGCAAACCGCCCTATTGGCAGGTCGAATTCGAAGGCTGGAACCGGCCGACGCTCTATCTGTCGCCGGCGACGGGCGAGCTCATCTCGCGCCGCCACGCGCTGTGGCGCGTCTTCGACTTCGCGTGGATGCTGCACATCATGGATTATGACGAGCGCACCGACGTCAACAATCCACTGCTTCGCGTCGCGACCTGGAGCACCTTTGCCATGGCGGCGACCGGCGCCTGGCTGCTGATCTGGTCGTTCCCGCGCCGCAAGAGGAAAAAGGCATGAAAAAGCTTCGCCTGTCGCCGCTGCTGTTCCGGCGCATCCACAAATGGGTCGGGCTGATCCTCGGCCTCCAGTTCCTCCTCTGGGCGCTCAGCGGTTCGGTGATGGCGCTGCTCGACAAGGACAAGGTTGGCGGCCACGGCGGCGGCATGTCGCATTCGCACCCCTTGCCGCCGGGCGAATATCATGATGTCGCCGCCTTGCCCGACGGCGAGCCGGTGACGGGGGTGGTGCTGCGCGATCTCGGCGCGCGGCCGGTCTATGAGGTCGAGAGCGCGAAGGGCACCCGCCTTGTCGATGCGACGACGGGCGAAGATATCCGCGTCGATCAGGACATGGCGCGCGCGGTCGCGATGATGATGAACGAGGCGCCGGTGCGCAAGGTGAGCGCGATCGCCAAGCCCAACCTCGAATCGCGCGACCATGAAGGCGCGATGTGGCGCGTCGATTTCGCCGATGCCGAAAACAGCAGCGCCTATGTCACGCTCGATACCGCGCGCTTCCTCGTGATGCGCGGCGACACCTGGCGCACCTGGGACTTCTTCTGGATGCTCCACAATATGGACTATCTGAACCGCAAGAGCTTCAACCACCCGTTGATCATCTTCGTCGGTTTCGGCGCGCTCTGGCTGTCGGGGACGGGCTTTTACCTGCTGTTCAAAAGCTTCAGCCGCGCCGATTTTCGCTGGCTTCGCCGCCGCCGCAAGCCCGTGGTGACGCGCAGCAGGTCCTGACGCGTCAATCGTCGACCGAGAAGGCGGCCGAAAGCTCGAAACGCGTACCGGGATGGGAAAGCCAGGCGTGCGACACCAGCCGCCCGCGGCTCCAGGTTCGCCGGGTCATTCGCAGGACGGGCTCATTCTCGTCGAGGCCGAGCATGCCGCGCGTGCGCGCGTCGGGCATCGTCGCGCAAACACGGTGCTCGACCCGTTCGAGCGGCGCGGTGCGCGTCAGATACTCGTTCGGCGTCATCTGCGTGAAATCGATCCGGCCGTAGTCGGGCGCCACCGAGGCGAGGACGAATCGCTCCTCGAGCTGAATCGGGAACTCGGCCTCGTGGTGGACGATGATCGAGTGGAAGATTTTCGTGCCCACCGGCACCTCCAGCAGCACGGCGGTTTCGGCGCCCGCCTTTTCCTCGATATTCTGGACGACCCTCGCGCGGTAGTCATGGCCGCGCCCGCGGATTTCCTCGGCGATGTTCCGGATTTCGATCATATGTCCGATCGGCTTCGGTTCGGCGATGAACGAGCCGCTGCCAGCGCGGCGGACAATGATGCCCGCGGCTTGCAACTCGCGAAGCGCGCGGTTTGCCGTCATGCGCGAAACGTCGAACTGTCCGACCAGATCGGCCTCCGACGGCACACGATCACCCGGTTTCAAGCGCCCGTCGCGGATGGCATCATGGATACTTTGCTTGATCGCTGCGTAGCGCGGAGGGGTGTCGGGGGACGCGTGGCCGGAAGACCGCTTGGCGTTGTTCGAGCTTCGTCGAGGCATAAGATCCATCACCCGTCTATACAGGTGAGACCTTTCAGATTCCAAGCCTTCCAATCGCTTCGCGGTACAGATCGACCGCGGCTTTCGCCGGTTATCAGACCGGCAATGGTTCGAGCATGCCCAGCCACGCCACCAGCGCCAGTATCGCGGTGGCCGCCAATATCTCGATCACGAGGCTGCGCCGTATGGCGCGGAGAGCCGCGGCGGGATCGCCTTCGACGCGGGCGGAGGACAGGGCCGGCGTCAGCCGCCAGCGGTTTGCGGCGGCAAGGGCCAGCATCAGGGCGAAGAACAGCAGCTTGATGGCGAGAAGCTGCCCATAGGGCGACGCGAGGGCGCGGCCGATATTGTTCGAACCGACAATGATCTGCGCATTGACCAGCCCGGTCGTCGCGATGACCAACACGCAGACCGTGCCGGTGCGCGCGAACCGGTCGAGGCTGCGCGCCGTCAAGGCAAGCCGTTCTCCAGCGATGCCGTCGCCGGGCCGCAGCAGGATCAGAAAAGCGACGATTGCGCCGAACCATATGGCGGCGGCGATCATGTGGAGCGCATCGGCAAGGCGGTGGATTGCTCCGGTCAGCCCTTCGCTCGCACCGGCATGCCCCGCCCAGACCAGCGTCGCGAGCGCGGCCGATCCGGCAATCACGATCGTCGTGGCGGCCGCCGCCGGCCGCCGGCCGAGCTGTGACGCGGCCGCGAGCGCAGTGCCGAGCGCCGCGATGCGGACGATCCATGCCGCGCCGACGTCCGTTTCCCCGACCAGCATCACCAGCATCGCCGGATCGACCGCGAACAAGGCGACGCCCTGCATGCTCGCGGTCAGCGCCACCATGCCGATGAGTGAGGTGATCAATCCGAGCAAGGCGAGCCACGACTGGGGCGCGCGCAAAGCCTCCAGTACCTTGCTATCCTTCCGCTCCTCCGGGCGGAGGGCGTGGAAAGGAAAGGCCGCCAGCCCGACGAGAAGCATCAGGTCGGCGTAAAGCGCGAAGCGAATGCCGATCAGGACGAAGTCGGTCACGGACCTATTTGACGGTAAAGTTGAATTCGCTGCCCATGCGGTGGGTGTCGGCGCCCGCGCCTGACCATTTTACCTTGTAGGTACCGGGGACGAGCGCGCGCTTGAGTTTCAGCGTCATCGACGCGCCGTCCTTGCCCATCGCCGGGGTGAAGCCGATCGGCATCGGCGGATGGTCCTTCATCCCGGGCATGCCGGTCATCACCAGTTCGGCCTTCACCGTGGAGGCGATGAGCCTTTCGTTGAATTTCAGGCTGATCGCCGTCACTTTCGACACGGTGGCGTTCGCCGCCGGGGTCGATCCGACCAGCTTCGCATGTGCGAGGGCCGGGGCGGGCAGCGAAGCCAGCGCGAGCAGGGCCGCGACGGAGGGCAGAAGTGTCTGTTTCATAATATACTCCCGATATATACTGTCCCGGCTATTACGCACGGGGCGGAGGCAACCCTTGGAAAAATCATCTTCCGATCAGCGGCCGTTGAGGGGCGGCGGGCCCGCGCGCGTATAGGCTTTTGAAAGGACGAGCAGGACAGGCATGGACGACGAACTTCGGATCCTGAACGCGGCGGTGACGCCGGCCGCGCTCGACGACCTCGACGCGCGCGTCCTCGGGGCGCTCGCGGCGCGGCGGCGGGAAGCGGTCGCCATGCGCCGCACGATCGCGCTCGCCGCGCTGGTGTCGCTGGGCGGCGGAATTATCGCCGGCAGCGCCTTTGCGCCGGCGGCCGTGGCGGCAAGCCCGCTTACGCCGCTCGTCCCCGCGAGCCCGCTGGCGCCGTCGACGCTGCTGGATTCGCGCTGATGACGCCGCTGCGCCGCATCCTGATCGTCGGCCTCATCGCCTTTCTGGCCGCGCTGGCGGGCGTGTTCGTCGGCCGCATGCTCGTCGATACGCCGCGAGCCGACGAGACCGAGCTCCACGCGCTGTTGCACCGCGAGGCGAAGCTGTCGGCCGAACAGGAGCGCAAGCTGGGCGCGATCGAAGCGCGGTTCGCCGCGCGACGCGAGGCGCTCGAACTCGAGATGCGCGCGGCGAACATCCGCCTCGCGCAAGCGATCGAGGCCGAGCATGGTTATGGCCCGCGCGTCACCAAGGCGATCGACGAAACGCATCAGGTGATGGGAGAGCTGCAGAAGGTGACGCTGCAGCATTTGTTCGCGATGCGCGCCGTGCTCGACGAGGATCAGGCCGCAATGTTCGACAGGACCGTGGTCAAGGCCCTGACCGCCGATGCGAGGTGAGTCTCGACCCGACGCAATGTAGCGACCGTGAGCTCGCCGCGCTCGCGCGCGCCGGACGCGACGATATCTATCGGGAGCTGCTGGCGCGCTACAAGGCGCCCGTCTTCCGCCTCATCCGTCACCATGTCGGCGATGCCGACGAGGCGATGGACCTGTCGCAGGAAACCTTTGTTTCGGCCTTCGCGGCGATCGAGCGTTACGACGGCGACCGGCCGTTCCGGACATGGATCTCACGCATCGCGCTCAACAAATGTCGCGACTGGGCGCGGCGGCGCGCGGTGCGATCCTTTTTTACGCGCGCGCTGCCGCTCGAAAAGGCGCATGACGTGGCGGTCGAGGGACCGGCGCCCGACGTCCACGCCGCCGACCGCGAAGAGCTTGCGCGGGTGCGGAAGGCGATATCCGGATTACCGCACAATTTGCGCGAGGTGCTGATCCTGCGCGGCGTCGAGGAACTCAGCCAGTCGGAAACCGCCGAATTGTTACAGGTGAGCGAAAAGACCGTCGAAACGCGCCTGTACCGGGCGCGGACCAAGCTGCGGGCGATGCTTGGCGAAAATTGATGTGAGGGCCGCATCCCTGTTTCGCGTATGACCTTGGAGAGAAACAGGATTAGCGGGATTTTTATGCAGATCGACAGGCGCGGGTTCGTGAACGGGGCATTGGGCGGAGGCGCGCTCGCTGCGCTGGCGGCATGGTATCCGGCCTGGGCGCAGCCGGTATCGCCTGGCATCGCCTCGACGCTGCCGACGGTTTCGGGGAACGACATCAGGCTGCGCATCGCAAGGCAGACGATGCGCATCGACGGCAAGGTCAGCCGGGCGATCGGGATCAACGGCACCATCCCGGGGCCGCTCGTGCGGCTGCGCGAAGGGCAGACGGCTCGCCTCACCGTCGTCAACGATCTCGACGAGGACAGCTCGATCCACTGGCACGGGCTGATCCTGCCGTTCCAGATGGACGGGGTGCCGGGCGTCAGTTTTCCCGGCATCAAGCCCAGATCGACCTTCGTCTACGAATTTCCCGTCGTCCAGTCGGGCACCTATTGGTACCACAGCCACTCGGGGCTGCAGGAACAGCTCGGCCATTACGGCCCGATCGTGATCGATCCGGCGGGCGCGGACCCGATCGGATATGAGCGTGAGCATGTGATCGTCCTGTCGGATCACAGCCGGCTGTCGCCCGAGGCGATCTTTCGCAAACTCAAGGTCAATCCGGGGCATTTCAACATGCAGCGCCAGACGCTGTCGGGCCTGCTCGCGGGCAAGGACCAGCCGCTGAAGGAGCGCATCGAATGGGGCGCGATGCGCATGGACCCGACCGACGTCGCCGACGTCAGCGGTTCGACCTATCAGTTCCTCGTCAACGGCTATGGCCCGCGCGACAATTGGACCGCGCTGTTCGCGCCGGGCGAACGCGTCCGGCTGCGCATCGTCAACGCATCGGCGATGTCGATCTTCAACCTCCGCATTCCGGGACTTCGCATGACCGTGGTGCAGGCCGACGGCCTCAATGTCGTTCCGACCGAGATCGACGAATTCCAGATCGGGGTCGCCGAAACCTATGACGTCATCGTCACTCCCGCCGACGACCGCGCCTATACGATCGTCGCCGAGGTCAACGACCGGTCGGGGATGGCGCGCGCGACGCTGGCGCCGCGTGCGGGCATGGCGGCCGAAGTGCCGCCGCTGCGCGAGCGCCCGCTCGCGACGATGCAGGACATGGGGATGGGTGCGATGGCGCACGGCGAGTCTGCCGGCGATGCAGCCTGCGCGCCGGAACATGCCGCGATGGGGCACTGCACGCCGGCCGACAGCACGTCCGGTCACGCCGCGATGGGGCATGGCGCCGACGGCAGCGCGGGCGGTATGGAACATAGCATGCGCGATTTCTCCGTCGCGCCGCAGGTCAAGCGCGACCCGAGCGTCCAGTCGATCTCTCCCATGCCCGTCGACCGGATGGGCGAGCCGGGGCAGGGGCTGGAGGACGTCGGGCACAAGGTGCTGACCTATCACGACCTCGTCGCGCTCGATCCCAATCCCGACACCCGCGCGCCCGGCCGTTCGCTCGACATCCACCTGACGGGCAATATGGAACGCTTCATGTGGTCGTTCGACGGGGTGAAGATGTCCGACCATCACGAGCCGATCCCCTTCATCGAGGGCGAACGGGTGCGCGTGAACCTGATCAACGATTCGATGATGAGCCACCCCATCCACCTGCACGGCCATTTCTTCGAACTGGTGACGGGGAAGGGCGATCGGGCGCCGCGCAAGCACACCGTGATCGTCCAGCCGGGCGGGATCGCGACCTTCGACTTCACCGCCGACGCGCTCGGCGACTGGGCGTTTCACTGCCACCTTCTCTATCACATGCACGCGGGGATGATGCGCGTCGTCAGCGTCCGTCCGAAAGGAGACGGCGAATGACCCGGATCGCGCTCCTTCTCGCCGGCATCGCGCCGTTCGTTTTGGCGGTTCCGGCTGCCGCGCAGTCGATGGATCATTCGATGCACGGCTCGCAGCCCGCGCCGGAACCCGCATCCGAAGCGCCGGCCTGCACGCCCGAGCATGCCGCCATGGGCCATTGCACACTCGAAAGCGCGCCGGCCGAAAAAACATCAGACCCGGACATGAAAGCGATGGATCATGGCGCGCCCGCGTCCGATCCCGCCTGTCCGCCCGAACATGCGGCGATGGGGCATTGCACGCCAAGGCCGGTCGGGAAGACCGGGGAGGCGGGTACGACCGGCACCGACCTGCCTGCGGGCGACGCGCCCGCACCGCTGCCACCTGGCGACTGGTATGCCGACCGCTATTTCCCCGTAGGCGAGATGGAGCATGCGCGCCATGCGATGATGGCCGAAAATGGCGCGCAGACCATCGGCTTCGTCAGCCTCAACCTCGCCGAATATCAGGCGCGCAAGGGGCGCGACGGTTTCCGCTGGGAAGGCGAGGCATGGTACGGTGGCGACATAAACCGGCTGACCCTGAAGAGCGAGGGCGAGACGGTGTTCGGCGAAGGCCTCGAAAGCGGCGAGGTGCAGGCGCTCTACAGCCGGGCGATCGGCCCCTATTTCAACGCGCAGGCGGGGGTTCGTCAGGACTTCGGGCAGGGCCCCGACCGCACCTATGCGACAATCGGCTTTGAGGGGCTCGCTCCTTACTGGTTCGAGGTCGAGGGCGCGCTGTTCCTGTCGGACAAGGGCGACCTTCTCGGCCGGATCGGGGGCAGTTACGACCAGCGCATCACGCAGCGGCTGATCCTCCAGCCGATGGCCGAACTCAATTTCGCAGCGCAGGATGTACCCGAAAGCGGGATTGGCTCGGGCCTGTCCGATGTCGAACTCGGCCTCCGGCTGCGCTACGAGATCGTCCGCGAATTCGCGCCCTATGTCGGCGTCGAATGGGCGCGCAAAGTCGGCGACACCGCCCGCTTCGCACGCGCCGACGGCGACGATGCCGATAGCGTCAGCTTCGTCGCCGGGGTGAAACTCTGGTTCTAGCGCGCGCGTTGCGCTGGCTTTCCCCGCGCCGCTATGGCGTGCGGAAGGTCAGCGTCGAGATGTGGTGGGTCTTCGCGACGTCTTTGCCGCCGAGTGTGCGGGCGCCCTCGACCTCGTGCGAAGCCGATAGCAGATAACGGCCCGCGCCCGTCACCGGGACGTCGATGCGACCCTGATCGTCGGCGGCGAAGCTCTTTTGCCAGCGGTCGGCGTTGATCACCGTCACCTTCGCACCGGGCAGCGGCTTGCCGAGCCAATGGACGGTGAAGCTGTTTGCTCCGGCGGCGGTCGGGACGATTTCGAGGTCGAGCGCCGACCGGGTTTCGGCGCGCCCGGCGCGGGCATAATAGATCACGCCCTCCCATTTGCCGCCTTCGGCCTCCCACGGCGCGAACACATTGTCGTCGGTCAGGCGGACGTCGCCGGTGCCGGTCACCGCCGCTTCGATATGGTTCGCGCGGCGGACCAGCGCCGCGTCGGCTCCGATCAGGCGCGGCGCGGTCAGCTTCGAAAATTCGGGATCGCCGCCTTCGGGAACCGGATCGGCGGGTTCGCCCAGATAGATGCGCGCCGGGCCGGTGGCGTCGCGTTCGACCCAAACCTCGTGGGCCGTTGCGGGTGACGCAAGGAAGCCGAAGGCCATCAGCGCGGCAAAAGTCTTTTTCATGGGGGGACCTCCCTCTTTCCGAATGTCCGTGTCGTTAGCTGAACGCTGTGTGGGGGCAGGAGCTTCTTATTGCAAACGATTATTACTAGCTTGCTATTGCGACACGTTCGCTCTAGCTGCCGCCCCTAATTGAGATTGAGTCGCAAAAAGGGAAGTGCCATGACCGTCCGAATGATCGCGCTCTGCGGAGCAGCCACGCTGGCTTTTGTCGCCAATCCGGCCTGGGCGGGCGAGGGGGCGGACGATGCTGCGTTCGCCGACGCAGCTGCCGAAGGCGCCGCCGACGCCGATGCCGGCGCCGGCGAGGACGCGATCGTCGTCACCGGCTATACCGGAACCAAGACCGATACCGCGCTGACCGAATTGCCGCAGCCGATCAAGGTGATCACCGCCGAACAATATGAGGCGCAGGGCGCGATCAGCATCAGCGACACGGTGAAATATGCCGCGGGCGTCCTCGCCAATCCCTATGGCCGCGACACCCGCGTCGACGGCTTCAACGTCCGCGGGCTCGACGCGCTGCAGTTCCGCGACGGGATGCGCGACATCTTCTCCTATTATGCGTCGATCACGTCGGACCCGTATAATTTCTCGCGCGTCGAGATCGTGCGTGGCCCGGCCTCGGTGCTGTTCGGGCAGGGTTCGATCGGCGGCCTCGTCAATCTCGTCAGCAAGACGCCCGACTTCACCACGCGCGGCGAAATCAATCTCGTTTATGGCAGCTTTGACCGCAAGGAAGTGCTGGGCGACGTCAACCTCGCGCTCACCGACAATCTCGCGGCCCGCTTTGTCGGCCGCGCGCGCGATGCCGACACCTATGTCGACCATGTCCCCGACGACCGCGTCATGTTCGCGCCCTCGATCCGCTGGCAACCGACGCCCGACACCGACGTCGTGCTCACCGGCCTCTATCAGGAGGACGATACCGGCTCGACGTCGCAATTCCTGCCGATCGTCGGCACTTTCCGGCCCAACACCGTCGCCGGCCAGCAGCTCGACCGCTACACCTTCGTCGGCAAGGCCGGCTGGGACCGCTACGCCGGCCGCTCGCTGCAAGGCGGCGGATCGATCACGCACCGCTTCTCGGACGCAGTGAAGCTCAGCCTCAAGGCGCGCTATATCGACAGCGACCTCGAATATAATACCCACTACGCCGACAGCTATACGAACCCGCAGGACCCCTTCTCGGTCTACGGCACCAATGGGCGTATGATCGGCCTGATCGCGGACGCCAGCGACGCGCGGATGAACGTCTTCTCGACCGACAACAATCTGCAGTTCAACTTCAACACTGGCGCCAATATCGAGCACAAGCTGCTCGTCGGCATCGACTATAGCTGGAACAAGATCGCCAAGCGTTACGACGGCGGCCGCGAGCTCGTCGACCTCTACGACATCGATTATGACGCGCTGCTGACCTATGATCCCAGTGGCGACTTCACCACGGAAAGCCAGAAGCAGCTGGGCATCTATGTCCAGGACCAGATCCGCTTCTTCGACCGCGTCTCGGTCGTGCTCGGTGCCCGCCGCGACCGCGTCACCGGTTCGTCGGGGCAAAAGGACAATGCCACCACCTTCCGCGCCGGCATCATCGGCGAGATCGGTGCGGGCTTCTCACCCTTCTTCAGCTATACCGAAAGCTTCCTGCCGGTCGCCGGCCGGATCGACAATGGCGACGGCACCTTCGGCGATCCCTACGTCCCGCAGACCGGCACGCAGTACGAAGCGGGCATCAAGTGGCAGCCGACGCCGAATACCCTCGTGACTGCCACCGCTTTCAAGATCAAGGAACGCAACCGCGTCCTCTATCTCGCCGCGGGCGGCACCACCCAGTCGGGCGTGCTCGACACCAAGGGCTTCGAGATCGAGGCGAGCCACACGCTGCCGGGCAATTTCGAACTGCTCGCCAACTACGGCTATGCGAAGCTGAAGTCGGAAACCAACACCAGCCTCGACTATATGCCGCGCCACACCGCGTCGTTCTGGTCGACGAAGACCTTCGGCCTTCCCGACGAAGCGCAGCTTCGCCTGGGCGGCGGCGTCGTCTATAGCGGCAAGAGCGTGTCGACCAGCCCGGTCTGGTCGATCGTCACGCCGTCGCGCACGACGGTCGATGCGCTCGCCGAAATCACCTGGAACAACTGGCGCTTCGCGGTCAACGCCACGAACCTGCTCAACAACAAATATTTCGCTTCCTGCCTCGCGCGCGGCGACTGTTTCGTCGGCGCGCCGCGCAATGTGATGGGAACGATCGGCTATCGTTTCTGATCGCGACACGGGCGTTCCGAGTACAGGAAAAGGGGGTTTAATCATGCGGAAAATTGCCGCTTGCCTGATGCTGTCGGCAGCCTTCCCGCCCGCGATCGCGGCGGCCCAGGTTGCCGACGACACCGACTCCTCAAAGGGTGGCGAAAGCACGATCGTCGTGACCGGCGAGCGGTTCGCTGGCGAGGTGAATTCGGGCAAGACCGACATCCCGCTCGCCGAACTGCCGCAGGCGATCTCGGTCGTCAGCGCCGAGCAACTCCGCGACCGCGGCGTCACCCGCCTCGCCGATGCGCTTTTCTCGGTCGCTGGCGCAGCGCGCAGCAGCACCTACGGCTTTTACGACGCCTATTCGCTCCGTGGCTTCGATGCCGCCTATGGCAGCGTTTACCTCGACGGGTTGTTGAACGAGTCGGGCGGGGGCGGCAGCAACAACGAACTCGTAGGGCTGCAATCGATCGAGGTGGTCAAAGGCCCGGCATCGTCGCTGTTCGGCGGCGGCCCGCTCGGCGGCATCGTCAACCTCGTCAGCAAGCGGCCCGACGACACACAGGACTTTCTGGACGTCCAGTTCTCGACCGGATCCTATAATCTGCTCGAAGGCGCGATCGACGCCAACATGCGGCTCGATCGTGACGGTGCTGTCACGGCGCGCTTCGTTGGCCTCTATCGCGATTCCGACAGCTTCGTGAACAATGCCGGTTACAACCGCCTCTATCTTCAGCCGTCGCTGAGCTGGCGGCCCGGCCCCGACACGCGGCTGACGCTGATCGGCACGCTCAAGCGTGATCATGACAATCCCTGGGCGCCGCTCAACGCATATGGCACCGTGTTCCCGCTCGAAGGCGGTTACCGCCTCCCGCTCGATTTCGCGGTCGGCGAGGACGGCGACGAGAAGGCGGTGCAGAACGAGAACCGCAAGACGATCAGCGCGATCTTCGAGCATGGCTTCACCGACCGGCTGAAGTTCAACGCAACCGCGCGCTACATGCACCGCACAACCTTTTGGGACCGCTGGATGTTCGCGGGCGATTTTCTCGACGAGGAACTCGACGACGACGGCAATCCGATCGCGGGCACCGGGACGACGATCGGGCGCTTCTATTATGGTCCGTATGACGAGACCTTCAAATCCTTCCTCGCCGACAGCCGGCTGAGCTGGAAAGTCGACACCGGCCCGCTCCGCCACAATCTGCTCGGCGGCATCGACTATCGCCGGACCGATTCGCGCTATGAGGGCGACGGCGATTTCGACCAGACGCATTTCCCGCTCAACGTCTATGATCCCGACTATTCGAACCCGCTCGTCCCGACGCCGGCACCCTATTCGGGGCACGACACCGGCCGCCAGCTCGGCTTCTACGTCCAGGACCATATCGAAATCGGTGATCGCCTGACGCTGACGCTCAACGGCCGCTGGGACAGGGCGAAGTTCAACGGCGAACCGCAAACCGCTTTCTCGCCGCGTGTCGGCGCGACGTGGGAGGCGGTCCCGGGCGTGTCGCTCTACGCGAATTACGCCAAATCCTTCACACCGCAATTCGGCTCGCAGATCGTGATCGAGGTCGGCGACGACGGTAACCCGTCGGTGATCGGGCAAGCTCCGCCCGAGCGCGGCCGCAATATCGAGGCGGGTGCCAAATTCGACATCGCCGACGCGCGCCTCGCCGGGACGGTCGCACTCTATCAGCTGACCCGAACCAATGTGCTGATGACCGACCCGCAGTTTCCGCTATTCTCGATCGTCTCGGGCAAGCAACGCGCCAAGGGCGCCGAGCTTGAACTACACTGGCGCCCCGGTGCCGGCTTCGGCGTCGATTTCGCCTACACCTATATCCGCGGCCGCTACATCGAGGATGAATTTTCGCCGCCCGGAACGCCGCTGCCCAATATCCCGAAACATAATGCGACGCTGTTCGGTCATTATAGGGTGCCATCGGGCCCGCTCGCCGGGTTCGGCGCGAATGTCGGGCTGCTCTACAACAGCAATCGCTACACATACGATAGCTTCGCCTATCCCTGGCAGGACCCGATGATGGTCCTCAAAAATTACATCCTCGTCAACGGCGGGCTCTCCTATGCCTTCGAAGGATGGGAAGCGCGGATCAACGTCAACAACATCTTCGACAAGCGTTACTATCCCGACGCCTGCTGCATCACGCGCGTGACGCCCGGTGAGCCGCGCAACTGGCGCCTGACAATCAGCCGCCGCTTCTGACAATGGAGCAGGCTATTGCGAGTCAGTCGCAATTTTGCGATAGGGGCGCGATGAGCAGGGCGGTCCCAAAATTGCGCGGCGCGGGCGCGCGCGGCATTGCGGCGCGTGTGGTCGCCGCGGTGCCGCTCAACTATGCCGTAACGAGCGCGCTCACCATGCTCGTCGCGCGGCTTCTGCCGGGCGATGCGGCACAGGCTTCGATCGGCGCGACGACGCTCTCCTTCGCGATCTTCGCAGCCCTCGCCATGACCGCCTTCGGGGTCCGCTCGGTCGCGAAGCTGTGGATCGGCCTCGTCACGACCGGACTCGTCGCGGGTGCCGCCGATTGGGCGCTGATCGCGATCGGAGGCCGGCTGTGAAGAGCGGCTTCCGGCAATCGATGGCGTGGCTGCACACCTGGACCGGGCTGCTGCTCGGCTGGTTGCTGTTCGCCATCTTCGTGACCGGGACATCGGCCTATTTTCAGGAAGAAATCACGCGCTGGATGACGCCCGAGGTGCAGAGCGTCCCGGCCGACCGGGCGCGCGGCTTCGTCGCGGCGACCGAGTGGCTGAAGCGCGAGGCGCCCGGCGGCAGCGAATGGTCGATCTATTCAACGGGCAAGCGCGCCGCCGGCCTGCAGCTCTATTGGGTGAATGGCCCCGACGCTCCCGCCGAAGCACCGACAAGCGCGCGCCTCGACGGCACCGGGACCAAGGTTTTCGCGCGCGAGACGCTGGGCGGATGGTTCCTCTACCGCTTCCACTATGATCTTCATTATATCAACTGGTATTGGGCGCGCTGGCTGGTGGGCATCGCGGCGATGGCGATGCTGATCGCGATCCTCAGCGGCATCGTCACGCACAAGAAAATCCTTACCGATTTCTTCCTGCTGCGGCTCGGCAAGGGGCAGCGGAGCTGGCTCGATGCGCATAATGCGTCGAGCGTGTTGTTCCTGCCCTTCATTCTGATGATCACCTATACCGGCCTCGTCAGCCTCGCGACCCATTATATGCCGTGGGGCATCGCCGCCAATTACGCCAATCAGGACAAATATTTCGAAACCGCTTTCCCTTGGCCCGTGCCAGCGGAAAAGACGGGGGCGGCGCCGCTTGCACCTATCGGGCCGATCGTCGAGCGCGCCGAACGAAGCTGGGGAGCCGCAGCAGGCAGCGTGCGCATCCTCAACCCCGGCGATCGATCGGCGCAGGTGATCGTGACGAGCGCGCCCGACGCGGGCATGTCGGTTCGCTTGCGTTCGCTGACCTTCGACGGAGTAACGGGCCTCCCTGCGGGGGCGCATGATCCCTCTGGCGCCGCCACCGCGACCGAGGGCACGATGATCGGGCTCCATGCTGGTCGCTTCGCTTCGCCCTGGCTGCGGGCACTCTATTTTATGTCGGGACTGGCGGGCTGCGTCATGGTCGCGTCGGGTCTGATCCTCTGGACGGTGAAGCGCCGCGCCAAGCTGCCCGACCCCGATCGGCCGCATTTCGGCTTCCGGCTCGTTGAAAAGCTGAACATCGCGGCGATTGCCGGCTTGCCCTTCGGGGTGGCCGTCTATTTCCTCGCCAACCGCCTGCTGCCGCTCGGGATCGCCGACCGCAGCGACCAAGAGATCGATACCATGTTCATCGCCTGGGGCGCGGTGGCGGTATGGGCGCTGGCGCGGCCCGCGCGGAACGCTTGGCTCGAAACATTGTCGGCAACGGCGATTGCGTTCGCGTCGGTGCCCGTCGTCAACGCCCTGACCACGGATCGGGGGCTCTTCACCAGCCTCGCCGCGGGCGACAGCGTCTTTGCCGTGTTCGACGGTGCGATGCTCCTCATTGCCGCCGGTTTTGGCTGGGCGGCGCTGAAAGCTGTGCGGAGGGGGAGGGCGCATGGCGGCAAGGCCGTGGCGCGCCGATCGTCCACCGATGCGATACCGGGCGTGGAGGCGGCATGATCCATCTCCTGCTCTTCCTGCTTGCCTTCTCGGGCTTCGTGATGCTTTGCGCAGCGCGCGACCGGCACCAGCGCGATCTTCTGGGCCGCAAGCTCCCCGCGAAAACCGCCGCCCGCTTGCGCCGCATCGGCTTGTTCCTCCTGCTGTTCGCATATCCTGTGGCGGGCCTCGCGCTCGGTTGGGGTTATGGCGCGATCGAGTGGCTCGGGCAGCTTAGCGGCGGCGCTCTCCTCACCGTTCTGCTTCTCAACCGCCTGTCGGCGCGCGGAACCGCCGGCCGCTGATTCCCCGTACAAAGGCGTTGTCGGCCGAACTGGACGCGTTTCTCCCCGAACTCTAAGGGGGCCATAGCCCACGCTGCTCGGGAGAGGCTGGCAGGTTCGATGACATTTAAGCGCGCCATCATCATATCGGCGGAATTCGCCAGCTTCGTCGGGCACGGGCGCGTCGATCCGGCGTGGCTGCCGCCCGAACCGATCGTCATCGGCTTCGGCGATATGGGCGAACCCGCGGTCAGCATATTGGCGAGCGAGGACATCGATCACGTAGCGGGCGACCATATCCTGCTCTTCGCGATCAGCCGCACCGCATGCCTGCGAATGTTCGGCCTGCTGCCGAGCGTGCAGGGAAGCTGGTATCTATCCGCCGACCTGCGCGAACTCGGCCGTGCGTTAGTCGCGGTCGAAGGCGAAGGCGAAGTGGCGGGCATGCTCCGCGTCGCGCGCAGCCTTGAGCTGCTCTGCCGGCTGTTCGGCGCGCTCGAAGAGCATCGGATGGTCGAATATCATGGCAAGACGTCGCTCAGCGAGCTCGATGCCAAGCGCATCGCCGCCGCGCACCAGATGGTCAGCGAAGGCTGGCAGGAGCCCTTGACCGTGGCGGAGATCGCGCGGCGGTCGGGGCTTGGCAAGGCCAAGCTGACGCAGGGCTTTCGCGAAATGTATAAATGCACCGTTGCCGAGGCGGTGAGCGAGCGGCGGCTGTCGCACGCGCGCACCTTGTTGGCGCTGAGCGACCTTCCGATTTCCAGCATCGGCTATCGCTGCGGCTATCAAAGCAACGCAAGCTTCACGCGCGCTTTCGTGCGCCGGTTCGGCATGACGCCGACCGGCATGCGGCAGCGCGAAAAGGCGCCCGGCGGATCGGCTGCCGCCGAACTTTGATCTCGGCCGCCGCCCGATATTGGTGTCGTCAGCTGGTTTTTCGGCCGGTGATTGTCGAAGTCGATGCTTTTATCTGTCTCTGCCCGATGCGAAACATATCGTCTCAGGGAATGATGAGAGATCGGGATCGTCTTCGCTGATGGAACGGGGGGCACGGCGCAGCTCAGCGCGACGCGCTGGGTCGAAGGCGAGGTCGCATGGAGCGGGGCGACCCGTCTGTGCGAGCAGAAGTAAAATATTTTTATGGAGCGACCGTCTCCTCGAGCTTTCCATCAACGCCTGTATCACGGCGGAAGGGTTGATGACTTGAAGCCGGCGGGGCACACCCGAGCCCGTTAGCCGGGAGATACGGAAAAAATGTTCGCAATCGATTCTTTGCTCATCAAGATCGCGTTGATCGGCGTGATCGGAATCGGGGCGCAATGGCTTGCGTGGCGGACCGGCCGGCCCGCCATCGCGCTGATGCTGCTCGCCGGCATCGTCGCGGGCCCCGTACTTGGGCTGATTGATCCCGAGCGCGATTTCGGGGCGCTGCGCGAACCGATCATCAAGCTCGCGGTGGCGGTCATCCTGTTCGAGGGCGGCCTCAGCCTCAAATTTCGCGAACTGCGGCAGGCCGGGATCGCGGTCTTCATGCTCGTCTTTCTGGGGGTGCCGATCGGCTGGGCCCTCGGTACCGCGGCGGCTTATTATGGTGCGGGTCTGCCCTTCGAACTCGCCGCGCTGTTCGGGGGGATCATGGTCGTCACCGGCCCGACGGTCATCATTCCGCTGCTCCGCACGCTGAACATCACGCCGCGCGTCAAACATATGCTGAAATGGGAAGCGATCGTGAACGACCCCATCGGCGCGTTGCTCGCCGTCGGCATCTTCACCTATATCACCCATGGCGGCGCCGAGGCGAACAGCGCCAGCATCGTGATCGACGTCGCCGCCGCCAGCCTTCTCGCGATCCTCATCGGCAGTATCGCGGGCTTTGCGCTGACCTGGGCCTTCCCGCGCGGCTGGGTGCCCGAATATCTGAAAGCCCCAGTGCTGCTCACCACGGTGATCGCGGTTTTCGTATTCTCCGACCTCGTCATGCACGAAACCGGTCTGATCACCGTCACCGTGATGGGGGTGGTGATGGCGAACCGCGAAACCTATTCGAGCCGCGCGCTGCTGCGCTTCAAGGAGGATCTGACCGTCCTCCTCGTGTCGGGCGTCTTCATCATCCTGTCGGCAACGCTCGACTGGGAAGTGGTGACGAATTTCGAGGCACGCTTCCTGCTCTTCCTGATCCTGCTGCTGTTCGTCGTTCGCCCGGTGACGATCATGATCGCGCTTCTTTTCACGCGCATCCCGTTCAAGGAGCGCATGTTCGTCGCGTGGATCGCGCCGCGCGGTATCGTAGCCGCCGCGGTCACCGGCCTTTTTGCCCTGCGCCTTTCCGATTATGGCGTGCCGGGCGCCGAAGCTCTGGTGCCCCTGTCGTTCGCCGTCGTGATTACGACGATCTTTGCGCATGGTTTCACCGCCGCACCCTTCGCGCGATGGCTGGGCCTCGATCGCGGCAAGGGCGAGGGGGTGCTGCTCGTCGGCGCCAACAGCTGGACGATCGCTTTCGCCGAATTCATCAAGCGACAGCAGCGACGCGTGCTGATCGCCGACGCGAGCCAGGTCGCCCTTCGCCATGCGCGGAGGGCCGACCTGCCCGTCTATCATGGCGACATTCTGGACGAGGCGCATGACGATCATCTCGACCTTGGCGAATATCAGCAACTGATCGCCGCGACCGACAACGACAGCTACAACGCGCTGGTGTGCAGCGAACTGGCGCCGGAGATCGGCCATGACCGGGTCAGCCGGATGATCGGCGTGTCGCGCCAGGGCCATGTGCGGCGCGGCCGGGTCTTCACGCTCGCCGGCACGCCGATCGAAGAACAACTCGACAGGCTGCAAGCCGGATGGACTTTCAGCCGCACGCGGATCACCGAAATCTTCACCTATGCCCATTTCGTCGCTCGAATGAAGCAATCGGGTGGTGATAGTCTCGCCGTCGTCCGCCCTTCGGGCGATCTGGCCATCTTTTCCTCTCAGCATGCGCCCAGCGTGGACGCGGGGGATACGATATGGACCTTCGTGCCGCCCGAAATATCCAGGCCGAGGCCGCGCGACGGCCGTGCAGCGGAGTAATTCCAAGTGAAAGAGTAGCTCTTCCCTTCTTGTCCCCATCCAACCGAGGGAAGGAGAGCGGGAGGGCCTGTATGGGGGACTACCGGCCCCGCCAACGCGGTCATTGGCGGGTTCCCGGTCGATTATATCCGCAAACCAAACAGAGCGCCGATCGAGCGAGCGGTCGCTGTCTGGAAACTCCAGATGCCGAACTCGATTTTTCGCGACTAGTCGGCAGACAGCGGCGCATCATTCGATTTCTCGGCAGAGTTCGCCAAAAGCTTGGTGTCAACGTCCGCTATGCATTCGATGGGAACATTGCGGACAGTCCGCAATCGGCCTGACGGTGATCCGCCAATGCCGGTTCACGCCAATTTGGCCCAATCCACCTAGCAGTTGCCTTCAACTCCATCAGCACAGTCTGCAGCAGATTCAACGTCTTTTCCTGCGCCTTCAACTGTGTTGCAAGCAGACAGAAGCAACATCGAGCTGCCAATTGCGAAAATTGTCAGAAGCTTTTTCATTCTCTCTCTCCGACGGCGAGGGCGAACCACCCTCGCGTTTCGATTTTTTGACAACGGCTGTTCGCAACGATCGTTCCGTGCATCGGCGTCACGCTAGCCGAAGCGTTCAAAAAGATCGCTGGGCTGGAGTAGAAAGGGAGCATAGCTTCCGAAAGCGATACCTCCGCAAGCGGCCAACGACGTCGGACTTTGGAATAAGCCGCGCCGCCGTAACATGGTCAGAACCGGATTGTTCCACTGACTCCATAGGTTCTCGGCTCGTTGGCTTGAATGCGGTTTGCAGTGCTGCCCGGGAAGGCGCCATTGTTGAGGCCCAGCGCGGCACCCAGCGGCTGATAGACTGCAAGCGGGCGATAATGGGTGTTGGTGAGGTTGCTGCCGAAGAGCGCGAGCGACCAGCGGTCGTCGGGGCCGCTGAGCGTCAGCCGCGCGCCGAGCAGCGCATAGCCGTCGGCGATCGATTGCGGATTGGCGTCGTTGACCGTGCCGACATATTGATCGGACACGAACGAGACATTGGCGTTCGCGGCCCAGGTCAGCCCGCTCGATCCGATATCTCCGGACCAATCCACCGCGAGGCTGCCCGACCAGGCGGGTGAGAAGCTGTTGGGTTTGCCGGTCAGGTCCTGCGTGCCGCCGATCCCGGGCAGGCCCGAAGCATTGGCGAAATCGGTAAATTCGGAGTCGAGATAGGCGAGCGAGCCCGAGACCGAGAAGCGGTCGCTCGGTGCAAGGATCAGATCGAGCTCGAACCCTTGCTGGCGCAGGTTTCCGGCGTTGCGAACAACGAAGCTGACCCCGTCGAAGGCGCGGTCCTGAAAACCCGAAATGTCCATGCGATAGAAAGTGAGGTTGGCGGTCAGCGCGCGGTCGAGCCAGCTCGACTTGGCACCGAACTCGTAATTCTTGACCGTCTCGCGGTCGAACACGCGCCGCGTCGAGATCAGATTTCCCTGCGGGTCGAAGGTCGACAGCGACGGCACGCCGCCGCCCGAATTATAGCCGCCCGACTTGTAGCCGGTCGAATGGGTGGCGAAAAGCATCACATCATCGGCGGGCTTGTAGTTGAGGCTGACGCGATAGGTGAAGCGGCTTTCGGAGAGGCCGGGATAGTCCAGCACCTCGGGCGCGCGGATCGTCTGGGTGAAGGGGCTCGAGACCTGCGAATAGCGGCCGCGCTTGCGGTCGTTGGTCCAGCGCCCGCCGAGCGTCAGCGTCAGTGCGTCCGAAAGATAGATATTGCCCTGCGCATAGGCCGCGATGCTGCGGACCTTCTGATACACGTCCTGATCGGTCGCGGCGACGCCGCCGGTGCTGGCATAATAGGCCGCGCAGGCGGTGCGGCCGGGTCCCGCGGGGACGAGGATGTTGCAGAACTGCGTATCCATGTTGAGCTGCTCGCCGAGCGCGAATTTCTCCTCGAAATAATAGACGCCGGCGACCATGTCGAAATGACCATCGAGCCATTCGCGTTCGGGCGAGATGAATTGCAGTTCGTGATTCTGGCTGCCCGAATCGAACAGGCTGCGCCGCGTTGCGAGCGGGACGGGGAGGAAGATGATGTCGCCGTCGAGCTGGTCGTTCGTCCATTTGCGATAGCTGTTGACGAGGCGCAGCGTCGATCCGCCGGCGATGTCGAGCGATGCGGTGCTCGATACGCCCCAATTCTTGTCGAGCAGGCCCGAGGCGACCGACTGGTTCATCACCCGATCGTTGAGGTTGGTGTCGGGGCCACCGCTGAACGCCGCCCGCAGGAAGGCGAGGCGCGCCGGGGCGACCGACGCCGGGTCGAAGTCGAAATTGACGATGCCGTCGCCGTCGAGCCGCGTATAATCGCCGCGCACGATCCATTCGAGATTGCCGAATTCGGCTTTCACCGTGCCGCGCACCGCGACATCATCCGACCCGCCATAGGTCTTGCCGTCGTAGCGGTTTTTCCATGGCCCGTCATACCACTGCCCCATCGCCGCTACGCGTGCCGATACATTCTCACCGAGCGGAATATTGATATGACCCGACAGCTTGTAACGGTCGAACGAACCCGCTTCGCCCGACACTTGGCCCGAAAGTTCGTCGTCCGGCAGGGCGCTGCGGATCGAAAGCGCGCCGACGCTGGCGTTGCGCCCGAACAAGGTGCCCTGCGGGCCGCGCAGCACCTCGACCCCGTCGATGTCAAGGAAGGCGCCGAGGATCGAACCCGAGCGCGGGACATAGACGCCGTCGACGAACACCGCGACGCTCGGCTCGATCAGCGTGTTGGCGAGACTGCCGACGCCGCGGATGCCGATGCGCGTCGAGCCGGTGTTCGACGAACGGACGCTCTGGAAATTGGTCGCGACGCGGCCGAGGTCCATGACCGTGAGGATGTTCGCGCTCTCCATCGTTTCGCCGCTGACCGCGGCAATCGAGATCGGCACGTCCTGGATATTCTCGGCGCGCTTCTGCGCGGTGACGACGATCGCGTCGCCCATATCGGTCGTGGTTTCGGCGGGTGTGTTTTCCTGCGCCGCGACTGGCGTGGCCGCGAGTGCGGTGGCGAAGGCGGCAAGGCTCGTGCAGGCAATCCTCTTCATATATCCCTCCCAGGATGATCTTTTGGTGATCTTTGATCGAAGGCTATCGGCGCGCGGGCGGCGATATTTCACATTTCACGACAGGTTTTTTGCAATTCGCGTCACAGTGGCGCGAGCGCGAGCCAGCCGAGCACCATCGCGGCGAGCAGCGCCGTCTCGCCGACCATCAGCGCGACCGGCTTCCAGCCGACCTGGACCAGATCGCCCAGACGGGTTTTCATACCGATCGCGGCGATCGCGGTGACGAGGCACCAGCTCGACAGCGTGTTTCCGGCGTCGGTGATCGTCGATGGCAGGGCGACGAGGCTGTTCAGCGCAACCAGCGCCACGAAGGCGACGACAAACCAGGGCAACAGCGGCGGTCGCTCGCCGCCCGCCACGCCCGCTTCGCGCCGGCTGATCTGTCCGGCGACGAGGATGACCGGCAGCAGCATCGCGACGCGGAGCAGCTTGACGATCGTCGCGGTGTCGCCGGCATCGGGCGAGATTGCATAACCCGCGCCGACGACCTGCGCGACGTCGTGGATCGTCGCGCCGATGAAGACGCCCGCGGCATGAACGTCGAGCCCGAGCGCGCGGGTGATCAAAGGATAGAGGACCATCGCGGTCGTCGAGAGCGCCGACACGCCGATAATGGTGAACAGGGTGGCCTGTTCCTTCCGGTCGTTCGGCGGCAGCGCCGCCGACAATGCCATCGCCGCCGACGCGCCGCAGATCGCTGTGGCGCCGCCCGACAGGAAACCGAACAGCGGATTGAACCCCATCGCGCGCGCGGCGAGCGTCGAGAACAGGATCGTCGCGCCGACCAGCGTCACGACCATCACCACCGGCCCCCAGCCGAGCGCCGAAACCTGATCCCAGCCGATGCGGAAGCCGAGCAGCGCAACGCCAATCCGCATCAGCCCTCTTGCGGCGAAGTCGATCCCCGCCTGGCCGCGCGGCGCCTCGGTCACGAAGTTGAGCGCCATGCCGAGGAGCAGCGCATAGAGCATGACCGGCGCGTCATAATGTTCGGACAGGAAGGTCGCGGTCGCGGCGACGACGAGCGCGACGGCAAGGCCCGGCGCCGGGGCGGCGACGTGCGCAGCGAAGGATGGCATGATGCTGGTTCCTAGGGTTGGGACGCGACCGCTTTGAGATCGGCGAGATAACTGCGCCGCGCGGCGAGAAAGAGCAGGGCAGCGATGACGGTTGCAATCGGTAGGAAACGCAATGCGTCGAGCAGGCCGATTGCGTCGGCGATGCGCCCGGTCAGGATCGGCCCGGGCGCGAGCCCGAGCAGGTTGTGCGCGAGCGTCAATGTCGCAAAGGCCGAACCGTGGAGTGCTGCCGGGGTGAGGTTGGCGACCATCGCGCCGGCGGGGCCCGTCGTCCCGGCAACGAGGAACATAGCGACGCCGAGCAGGACAAGCTGGGGCATCCCCGGGGGCAGCAGCAGCGCAAGGCTGAGCGTAATCGCGCTGCCGAAGCCATAGCCCGAGGCGAGCAATATCTTGCGGTCGGGGCGGCCCTGCGCGGCGCGGTCGCTCGCGATTCCGCACAATATCATGCCGCAGCCGCAGATCAGCAGGAACAGCGCCGCCATGCGCCCCGCTGTATCGACCGGCATCGCATAATAGCGGTTGAAATAGCTCGGCAGCCAGGCAGGTAGCGCGCCCGCGGCGAAGAGTTGGGCGCCGCTGGCGAGGTAGGCCAGCCGCACGCTGCGGTTCGCAAAGAGTGCGCGCAGCGAGGCGCGCGGCGCGGCGCTGGAGGCATGGGAGGTAGCTGTGGCCGATCCGGCGATCTCGGCGATCCGCTTCTCGCGAACCACCAGCGGGTAGGCGAGCGCGAGCGCAAGGCCACCGACCCCGATCACCGCGAAGGCGGCGCGCCAGCCGTGACTCGCGGCGATCTCTCCGCCGATCGCGACACCGAGCACCTGCCCGAACAGTCCGCCCGCCATGAAGGCGGCCGACAAGGTCGCGCGGAGCCGCTGCGGAAAGACGCTGATCACCACCGCGATGCCGACGCTGCCATAGGCGGCTTCGCCGACGCCGACCATGACGCGGCCGAAGAGCATTTGCTCATAGCTCGCGGCGACTGCACAGAAGAGGGTGGCGAAGCTCCACAGCGCCGCCATCAGCGCGAGGCTGCGCACGCGGCCCCAGCGGTCGGCGGCGAGCGAGAGCGGGAAGGTCAGCAGCCCGACCATCAGCGCGACGACGCCTGACAAAAGTCCGAGCTGGGCGTCGCTCAGTGCCCATTCGGCCTTGAGCAGCGGGAAGACCGCGTTGAGCACTTGCCGCGCCATATAGTCGGAGATGAGGAGCCCGAAGCTTAGCGCGAAGACGATCCAGCCATAGAGCGTCGTATCGCGCGGTCCGCCGCCCGCGAGGCCGCCGTTCGCCGTGGGTGCCATTACCGCCATGCCCGTCTCCAATCCGTTCTCGGGAAGCCGGTGGGGGCGGTCATGTCAGTCCTGCGCCGCGCCGGGCATCGCCAGCCCGCGCACCTTCATTTCTTCGACCAGTATCGGCGCGCCGAGCGCGACCGAGTGCAGTCCGAGCACCGCGACCGCTTCCAGCACCGCCATCACTTCCTCGGGCGTTGCACCCTTGTCGAGCGCCGCGGCGATATGGCGGCGTGTGCCGGGCGCGTACATATGCGTACACGAGGCATCGACCGCGATCGCCAGAAACTCATAGATTTTGGGGTCGAGCACGCCGCGCCGTAGCGGCAGCGTGCCCGCGGCGAGGAAGGTTTCGAGCCACTCGGGATCGAGCGCCGCCATCTCGTCCCACGAGGCATTCCATTGGCCGCCCGCCCGCATCGTGTCGCTCACCGGGGTCGCGCTCATCGCACTGCGCTCCGGGCGTGCGCGTCGAGCGCATCGAGCAACCCGAACAGTTCGGGCCACGGGCCATAACCCGCCGCGGGATTGAGATGCCCGACCTCGCCGGCGTCGTGCAGCGCCGCACCCCATGCGTCGGCAAAGCTCGCGACCCGATCGAACGCTGCGAGCGGATCGTTGCGGCTCGCGACGGTGATCGCCGGGAAGGGCAGGGTCTTGCGCGGGATCGGCAGCCACCCGCCCTCCTTGAGCGCGCCCGGTTCGGGATAGCCCGCGGGTAGCGGGGCCTCGATATCGGCGGGGGTGACGAGCAGCGCGGCGCGGATCGTCCGGCTCGGCGCGAGCGCCCAATGCACCGTCGTCAGGCAGCCGGCGCTGTGCGCGACGATCACCACCTCGCCGTCGATAGCGCGGAGCGCGGCGTCGAGCGCCGCGACTTGCCCTGCGCGGCTGAGCCGGTCGGCGGCGAGCGGCGCGACCGTCACCGCGCCGGGGATCGCCCGCGCGGCGTGGGTCTGCCAATGATCCTCGACATGATCCCGAAGCCCGGGAACGAAAAGGATCGTCGTCTCGCCGCCGAAAGCCATCGCCGCGCTCCCGCTTCAGGCCGCGTAGCGCAGCGGCAGCGCGCGCTGGCCGGGCTGACGGTTGGGCGCCATGCCGAGTTTGGCGAGCGTTTCCTCGACCGAATTATATTGGACGCCGATCTTGTAGATTTCGCGCGCTTCCTTCGCGGTTGCGACCTCGCGGCCGAGTTCCTTGGCGATTCGGACGATCTGCTCGATCCCCTGCACCGACGTCATCTTGTTGCCGTGCTGGTCATAAAGCGTGTCCTCGATGCCGCAGCGGACATGCTGGCCGAGGCACATCGCCATGACGTTGACCGGCAGGACGTGGCGCATCAGCGTTTCGAGCGTGACGGTCGAGCCGTCGGGCGCGCGGCGGATGAACTCCATGAAATTATTCGGGTTCGGCCCGTCAAAGCCGCCGCCGATGCCGACCCAGGTCAGGTTCAGGGGTCCCTTGTAGAGCCCGCGGCGTACGAGCCGCTCGACCGTTTCCATGTCGGGCATGCAGGTGAGCTGGAAATGCGGCTGGATGCCCGCCGCGGTCAGCCGGCGCAGATGCTCCTCGACCCACTGCGGCCCTGCAGGCACCACCATTTCGCGATAGGCCTGATAGAGCGCGGGATTGGCGAGCGAGGTCTGGCCATATTCCTCGTCGGTCATCAGATCCATGATGTTCATCTGGGTCGTGTTGACCGCGATCGTCACCTGATCGGGCGCGGGCTTCAGCTCGGCGAGCATGTGGCGGACCTCGTCCGACAGCCATTTCGCTTCGGCACCCTCTTCCTCGCTTTCGGGGGCGAAGGAGATCGAGCCGCCGACCTGGATGATCATGTCGGGCACCCGTTCGCGCACGCCGGCGATCAGCTCGTTGAATTTCGACAGGCGCTTGCACCCCGACCCGTCTTCCTCGCGGACGTGGAGGTGGAGCACGGTGGCGCCGGCGTTGTAGCAGTCGACCGCCTTCTGGATATGCTCTTCCATGGTGAGCGGAATATCCTCGGGGAAGTCGTCGGGATGCCACTCGGGGCCATAGGGCGCGACGGTGATGACCAATTTGTCCTGCGTCTCGGGAAGCAGGCTGTCGTCGAGAAATTGCATCGTCTCTCTCCTTGTTCGTTATCAGTAAGGGCGGTCGCCGACTATCCCTGCGCGCTCCATGCGGCGGATCGTCGGCGGGTAATCCATCACGGCATAATGCTGGGTCGAGCGGTTATCCCAGATCGCGACGCTGTTCGGCTGCCAGCGCCAGCGGACCTGATATTCGGGGATCGCCGCGCGGCCGATGAGGTAGGCGAGCAGCTGCCCCGCGCCCGGCGCATAATCCTGCCCGTAGCGGACATTCTCGGCGGTGTGGTAATTGGTGAAATGCGTCGTGAAACCGTTCACGAACAATATCTTCTCGCCCGTTTCGGGGTGGGTTCGAACGACGGGATGCTCGGCATCGGGGAAACGCGCCTTCAGCGCGTGGCGCTGCTCCTCGCTCATCCGCGCGCCGAAGCTCGCCTCGATCGAATGGCGCGCCTTCAGGGGCGCGATGATCTCTTTCACATGATCGGAGAGGTCGGCATAGGCTTTCGCCATATTCGCCCACATCGTGTCGCCGCCGACCGGCGGGCAGGTCACGCAGCGCAGCACCGCGCCGAGCGGCGGCGCATCGCGCCACGTCGCATCGCAGTGCCAGCTATTCTCATAATAGTCGGGCGGCGAGTTTTCGTCCTTGTAGATCTGGACGAGTCCCGGATTCTCGGGATCGCTGCCGACCACCGGATGATCCTCGAGCGCGCCGAAGCGGCTGGCGAAGGCGACATGGTCGGCGCGCGTGATATCCTGATCGCGCAGGAACAGCACCTTATGTTCGAGCAGCGCGGCGCGGATTTCGGCGAACAGATCGTCGTTGCGGGCGGCGTCCGCCAGATCGATTCCGCTGACCTCGGCGCCGATATGCGTGGTGAGCTTCTCGATCTTCATCGCCGCACCCTCACAGCAGGAAGATCGACGAGCCGATCGTCCGGCCTGATTCGAGAGCTTGGTGCGCCGCGACGCAGTCATCGAGTGCGTAGCGCTGCCCGATCTCGACCTTGATCCGCCCGGCCGACAGATGGTCGAACCAGAATTTCGACAGCTCGGCCCGCTCGGCGGGATCGGCATAATAATCGGCGAAACCGGGACGGGTGAAATAGACCGAGCCCTGCATCAGCAACTGGAAAGCATCGACGGGTGGGAAGGGGCCGGAGGCGGTTCCGCAGGCGACGAGCACGCCGCGGCGCTTGAGCGATTTGAGCGAGCCCTCGAATGTGTCCTTGCCGACGCTGTCGAACACCGTCGTCACGCCTGCGCCGTCGGTGAGTTCCTTGACTCGCGCTGCGACATCCTCGCGGCGATAGAAGATGATCTCGTCGCAGCCGGCAGCCCGTGCCCGCTCGGCCTTTTCTTCGGTCGAAACCGTGCCGATCACGCGCAGGCCCATCAACTTGGCGATCTGCACCGCGAGCAGACCGACACCGCCTGCAGCGGCGTGAAGGAGGATCGTGTCGCCCGCCTTCATCGCGGGATTGGTCTTCGCGAGCCAGTAGGTCGCCGAGAGGCCGCGCATCGTCGATGCCGCGGCGTCCTCGAACGAGATCGCATCGGGCAGCTTGAACAGCGGGCCGGCGGGCATCACCCGCGCCTCGCTATAAGCGCCGAGCGGGCTGCCGTTATAGGCGACGCGGTCGCCGGGCGCAAAACCGGTCACGTCGTCGCCGACGGCCTCAATCACACCGGCGCCTTCGACACCGATCCCCGCCGGAAGCTGGGCCGGATAATATCCCGAACGGAAATAGGTGTCGGCGAAATTGCAGCCGACCGCTGCGTGCCGGATGCGAACCTCGCCCGCGCCCGGATCGCCGATCGCGACGTCCTCGACCCGAAGCACCTCGGGCCCACCGGTTTCGTGGAAGCGAATAGCCTTCGCCATGATCCTCTCCTCTTTTGTCCGGTCTAGGCGGCGGCGCTCTTGCCTTTTTCACATTTCACGACATAATTTTTGCAATCGACGCCAAAAGCGCGTATTTCGGGAGAGGGAGATGGCAGAACTTGTCCGCGCGGCGTCGCTGACCGGATATTTTCCGGTGATGCGCGCATTGGGCGCCGATCCCCGGCCGCTGCTGCGCGAGACAGGATTATCGGCCGACCTGCTCGCCAATCCCCATCAGCTGATCTCGGCCCCCGCCGCCTTCCGTCTGCTCGAGCGGAGCGCCGAGGTGACAGGGTGTGTCACCCTGGGCCTTCGCATGGCCGAGGAGCGCTCGACCGCCAATCTTGGCGTGACTAGCCTCGTGATTGCGCATCAGCCGACTCTCGGCGACGTGTTGCAGGCGCTTCGCGAATATCGCAACCGGATCAACTCGACCCTCGTCCTCCATGTCGAGCAGGTTGAGGGCGAGGTCGTGCTGCGGGAGGATTTTGCCCTGAACGCCCCGATTGCAGCGCGGCAATCGACCGATCTCGCGCTGGGCGTGACCGCACGGCTGTGTACCAGCGTGCTCGGCGAGCTGTGGGCGCCGCTATCGATCTGCTTTGCGCACGGGCCCCCGCCGGCGGCGGACATGCCGATCTTCGCCCGGCTGTTCAAATGCCGGCCCGAGTTCAATTGCGAGTTCAACGGACTGGTGTTGAGCCCCGAGGATCTAGCGCGTCCCAATCTCCGGGCGGATACCGATCTGGCGCTCCACGCGCGCGACCTCATCGAAAGCGCGATGGCGCCAGCGCTCCGCACGACCGCACAGGACGTTGAGCAATCGATCATGCTCTTCCTGCCCTCCGGCCGGGCGACGATCCAGCATTGCGCTACGGCGATGGGTCTGACCGTCCGGACGCTGCAACGGATGCTCGACGCCGACGGCACGAGCTTCAGCGACCTGTTGGGACGCGCTCGGATGCAGCTGTCGTCGCAATATCTCGCCAATCCCCGCATCCGGGTCACCGATGTGGCCGAAATGCTGGGCTATGGCTCGATCGGCGCCTTCACGCGCTGGCATGTTCAGACCTTCGGCATGTCGCCGCGTCAGTGGCGCGCGCAGAATGTCGGGAAGAGGCCAACCTAGGCAGCGGCACAAAGCGAAACGAGGCAAACATTTGGACGTCTGTTTTTCCCGATCTGGCATGCCAAGAGCTGCGCGTCCGCGTTGTCATGACATTTTGTTCTACAGTCACCCGCGAAAAATTGACGTAAGCGGGACAGTTTGTCGTCCTGATGCTGGAGCAGCCGCGCGGTTCGATGCTCGTGGTAGCCGAGGATGCCGCAGCCGAAGCCGATCGGCTCGATCTGCAGGGGACGCGGATCGAGCCGACACGCCTTACCGCCGATCTGATCGAAAAGGCGACCCGGATCGACGGAACGATCCTCGCCGACCCGGATGGGCTCTGTGCCATGCGATAGGCGTGATCCTCGACGGGAGTTCCGCGTCGCGGCGGACGAAATTCGCCGTCATGGATTGCGCCGCTGGGGTAACGTCATGCTGCGCATTATCTATGCACCCGCCGGCGGTGCAAGTGACCTCTCGCGGATTAGCGAGACAGAGCGATCAATCGGCGATGTTACCCCATCTCAATCTTTCCCATCGATACGGTAACACACCCGATTTCACTGCCCTTCGATAACCTCTTGATAATAATTTAATTTATATCGGGGTTTGCGCGCTTCGGATTTTCGGGATCGGCCGCACTGACTGCCGATTCAGATCGGACCGGGTGAGGCGCACGGGCGACGTGTCCGGCACATCCGATGGCGAAGCGCGTTCGCCGTCGGGTGCGGGTCACCGCGGCCGGCCGAGAAAGGGGGTGTGGATGATCAAAGATCGCACGACTTTGCCCGCCGCCCTCGATCATATGATCGTCGCGCATCGCGCCGCCTCCCACCGGATCACGATAACCGCCGCCATTCTCTCCAGCTCGCCTGCCCGGCGGGTTCTTTTGCGTTCGAGGAAAACTCATGGCCGATAACCGCATGTCCCGCTCAAAAGACCTTAGTGCCCGGGCGCGTTCGCGGCGGCTTCTTTGCGGCGCATCGCTTGCCGCGGTCCTGGCTTGCACCCCGCTAAGCGCGCAGGCTGAGGATCGTTATTGGGACGCCAACGGCACCGCTGTCGGTTCGGGTGGCACCGGGACGTGGAACCTCGGCAATCTCAACTGGAGCCCCAATGGCGACGGGGTCAGCGGGCCGTTCGTCGAGCCGTGGGTCAATGGCGATCTCGACAATGCGATCTTCGGCGGCACTGCGGGGACGGTGACGGTCGGCGTGCCGGTCACGGTCGGCAACATCACCTTCAGCTCGGCGGGCTACGTACTGAACGGCAGCACGATCACGCTGGGCGGCCCTGGTTCGACGATCACGACGGTGGGAAGCGGCACGATCAATTCGATCGTCGCGGGTTCGAACGGGCTGACCAAGGCGGGCAACGGCGCGCTGGTCCTGAACGGCGTCAACAGCTTCACGGGCAACATCAATATCAACGCCGGCAGTCTTTATGCGGCCGCCGACAGCGCTCTTGGCGCGGCGGGCAACAATATCTTCACCGCGGCGGCGTCCAATGTCCGCCTGTCGATCGGCGGCGCGAGCACAGCGCGCACCGTCACGATCGGCAATGGCGGTAACCTGATCCTCGAGGGCTCGGGCGCCGGATCGGCGCTGATCACGGGTAACGGGTCGGTTTCGGTCGCCGCCAGCGGCGTCACGATGAGCAACGACGCCAGCACCTATACGGGGCGCACGGTTTTCTCCGGCTGCAACGGCGTCTGCTCGGTGCGCTTCACTTCGATCGGCGATCTGGGACAGGCCAGTTCGCTCGGCGCGCCGGTGACGGTCGAGGACGGCACGATCATCTTCAACCAGCAGAGCCAGTATAGCGACAGCATCATCTATCTGGGCGATGGCGACAGCTCGAACCGCAACTGGGACATCAACGGCAACGGTGCCCAGATTCGCAATCAGGGAACCGGCACGCTCGCGCTCACCGGCGATATCGATATTTCGGTCGCCGGCACGTTCAATGCGGAGAGCGCCGACATCCATCTGCTCGGCGTGCTCAGCGGCGGAGCCTATGGTTTCGCCGCGTCGGCGGGGCGCAGCATCGAACTCGGCAACGCGAACAGCTTCACCGGGCAGGCGGCGCTCGCGGGTGAAATCCGTCTCGGCAAGCTCGCCGATATCGGCAGCGAAAGCTCGCTCGGCGCGGGCACGACGATCGCACTCAACAACGGGACGCTGAGCTATACCGGTGCGGGCGATGCCAGCAACCGCGAGTGGCTGATCAACGGCGCTACCAATGTCATCCGCAACGACGGCACGGGCGCGCTCGATCTGTCGGGCGCGCTTGCATTCAATGCCGCCAATCCCAATCCCGACACGCTGACCTTCGGCGGCAGCTTTGCCGGGACCAATTTCTTCTCGGGCGCCCTGTCTGGCAACGGCAACATCGTCGCCGATAGCGCGGGGACATGGGTGCTCGGCGGCGCGAATGTGCAGCGCGGAACGGTGACGGTGAACGGCGGCACGCTCCGGGCGGGCGTCGCCGGCGCCTTCGGCAACGCGACGGGATTCATCGTCAACGGGGGCACGCTCGATCTCGGCGGGTTCGACCTCGTCGCGCCGTCGCTGACGGGCAGCGGCGGCACGGTCGCGCTCGGGGCCTCCACGCTGACGGTCAAAGCGGCTGCGGCGCAAAGTTTCGGCGGCAGCATCGCGGGCAGCGGCGGGTTGACCAAGGCAGGCGCGGGCACGCTGACGCTGACCGGCGCGAGCAGCTATACCGGGGCGACGACGATTTCGGGCGGCAGGCTCGCGCTCGATTTCGCAGGCGCCGGTGGCCCGGCATCGGACATTATTTCGTCGGCATCGAATCTGGTGCTGTCGGGCGGCGCGCTCGACGTGCTCGGTGCCGCGGGCGAAGCGAACAACCAGAGCTTCGACGGCCTGACGGTCAGCGCGGGCAGCAACACGCTGCGCGCGGTCAACGGCGCGGGCGGTACCATGAACGTCAGCCTCGGGGCGATCAATCGCACGGGCGGGCTCGTCAATTTCGTGCTGCCCGGCGCGGGCGCGATCACGACGAGCAACCTCGACGGGGTGCTCGGCGGCTGGGCGACGATCAACGGATCGGATTATGCGAAAGTCGTCGGCGGCAATATCGTCGCCTTCGACGCGAGCGACTATACCGACAAGGACGACGCCGGGACCTGGGCGAACGGCGAAATCGTCAGCGATGCGGCCGGGACGGCGAATTCGCCCTTCTTCGGCACGGTCGGCGGCGATGTCACGCTGGGCGGGCTGCGCTATTCGGCCGCGGCGGGATCGACCGTCACGGTCGGCGCGGGTAACCGGCTGGGGGTCGAAGGCACGATTATCGTCGCGCCGAGCGTCGGTTCGGCGAACCAGACGATCAACGGCGGCGAACTGACCAGCGGCGTTGCGGGCGGCGCGCTCGGCATCCAGCACAATGGCGGTGGCATCTTCACCATCGGTTCGGCGATCGTCGACGGCGGCGGGGTGACGTCCTTTGTCAAGGGCGGCGCGGGCCGCGTCATACTGTCGGGAGCGAACAGCTATACGGGCGCGACAACGCTGACCGACGGGGTGCTTCAGATCTCCAGCGTCGCAAACGCCGGGATCGCCTCCAGCATCGGCGCCTCCTCGGCCGATTCGTCGAACCTCGTCCTCGAAGGCGGGACGCTCCAATATAACGGCGGTACAGCAAGCAGCGATCGCGGCTTCACGCTGGTCAATGGCGGCCCCGCGCGAACGATCGACGTCGCCGCCGCGGGAACCGAGCTGACCTTTTCGGGCGTCGTCACAAGCTCCGACGATGCAGGCTTCATCAAGGCCGGTGCGGGAACGCTGACGCTTGCCAATGCCGCCAATGATTATGTCGGCGTGACGACGATTGCGGGCGGAACGCTGGCGATCGGCACGCTCACCGACGGTGGTAACGCGAGCGGGATCGGCGCGGCAAGCAACGCGTCGGAGAATATCGTCATCACCTCCAATGGCCGGCTTCGCTATACGGGCGGCACCGTGGCGACCGATCGCGGTTTCACGCTGGCGAGCGGCAATGGCCGCATCGACGTCGCGCAGGCGGCGACGACGCTGACGATCAGCGGCGTCGCGACGGGCCCGGGCAATAATCTGATCAAGGACGGTGCCGGCACGCTCGTGCTCAGCGGCACCAACACATACACCGGCGACACGATCGTGACCGCCGGGACGTTGCGCGCGGGATCGACGCGCGCCTTCGGCTTCGGCGGCCGCTATATGACCGTCGATGCGGGGGCGACGCTCGACCTTGGCGGCTATGACATCTATATCGCGGCGATCATCGGCGGCGGACTTGTCGATCTGGGCGGGCAAACGCTGACGACGGCCGGCGGTCCCGGCGTTTTCACCGGACGCATCACCGGCACCGGCGGCTTCACGCGCGGCGGCGGCAGCTATACGCAGACGATCAGCGGCTGCAACAACGACTATACCGGCGTCACGACGATCAGCAGCGGTCTCGCGATCGATTGTATCGCCAACGGCGGGCAGGCGAGCGCGATCGGCGCGTCTTCAGCGGCGGCGTCGAACCTGGTGCTGGCGGGCGGCACGCTGGCCTACACCGGCGCCAGCGCCTCGACCGATCGCGGCTTTGCGCTGACCGGCAATGGCGCGATCAACGTCGTCGAAACTGACACGGTGCTGGAATTTTCAGGCGATGTCACGGGCGATAGGCAACTCGCCAAGACCGGCGCCGGGACGTTGCTCCTGTCGGGAACGAATAGTTCGGCAGGCGCTTTGCGCATAATCAATGGCACGGTTCGCGCCGGATCGACGACCGCTTTGGGGAGTGGCCCCATGTCGCTCGACAACACCGCCGGCGTTCTGCTCGACCTCAACGGTTACGACAATGATGTCCGCCATCTGGTCGGCGGCGGCGCGCTGGGCGGCAACATCGCGCTCGGCGGAGCGACACTGACGATCAGCGAGGGCGGCAGCGCCGGTGCCATTTATGGCGGCGCGATCTCGGGAAGCGGCGGCCTGGTCATGGACGGCGGCAGCTATCAGGAGCTGTCGAGTTGCGCGAGCAGCTATAGCGGGACGACCGCCATCAACGCGGGCACGCTCGCGGTCGCCTGCCTCGAAGATGGCGACGCGAACAGCTCGATCGGTTCGTCCTCGTCGGCCGCCGGCAATCTCGTGATCAACGGCGGCAGGCTGCGTTATGTCGGCACCGGCGGCAGCACGAACCGGCAGTTTACGCTCGGGGCCTCGAGCGAGAGCAGGCTCGAGTCGTGGGGCACCGGCGCCATCGAATTCACTCATGCTGGCCCGCTGACCTTTGCCAGTGCGAATACGGCGCAGACGCTGACGCTTGGCGGCATCAACACGGGGAACAATATCCTCGCCGCGCAGATCACCAACAACGGTTCGGGCATCACCCGCCTGACCAAGACCGATGCCGGAACCTGGATTCTGACCAATCCGGACAGCACCTACACCGGCGTGACGACGATCAGCGGCGGCGTCCTCGGCGTCAACAAGCTGGCCGACGGTGGCCTTGCGAGCAGCATCGGCGCTTCGTCGAAGGACGCCTCCAATCTGATCATCGGGAATGGCTCGACGCTTCGCTATACCGGCAGCGGCGATACCACCAACCGGCTGTTCACCCTGTCGCAAGGGGTCACCTTCATCGAATCGTCGGGCACGGGCGCGATCGTTTTTACCGACACCGGGTCGGTCACGCTGGCGGGCAACAATCAGGCGCGCACGATCGCGCTCGGCGGCACCAATACGGGTAACAACACGCTGGCGGGGTCGATCGGCAACGCCGGATCGGGCATCACGACCCTTGCCAAGAACGACAGCGGCACCTGGGTGCTCACCGGAAATCACAGCTACACCGGCTTGACCAATATCAACGGCGGGACGCTGTTCATCGGCGGCGGCGGCACGACGGGTTCGATCGCGAGCGCGCTCGTCAACAATTTCGGCACGCTCGGCTTCAATCGCAGCGACCTTCTGGCCTATGGCGGGCAGATCACCGGCACCGGCGCGCTGCGGCAGGCGGGGACGGGCACGACGGTTCTCACCGGCAACAACAGCTACACCGGCGGCACGACGATCGAGGCAGGGACGCTCCAACTGGGCGACGGCGGAACGAGCGGCAGCATCGTCGGCGATGTCGCCAACGATGGCGTGCTGGTGTTCGACCGGTCGGATCTCGTCACCTTTGGCGGCCTGATCTCGGGCAGCGGCTCGGTCGAGCAGATCGGAAGCGGCACCACGGTGCTGACCGGCATCAACAGCTATGCGGGCGGGACGTCGATCCTCGGCGGCACGCTGCAGGTTTCGGCCGACGGCAATCTGGGTGCCGCGGCGGGCGGTCTGACCTTCTCCGGCGGCACATTGCGCACGACGGCTTCCTTCGCGAGCGCGCGCAACACGAGCCTGACGGGCGCGGGTACGATTTCGACCGACGCGGGAACGACCTTCGCGCTCGACGGCCTGATTTCGGGAACTGGCGGCCTGACCAAGTCGGGCGCGGGCATTTTGACGCTGAGCGGAAACAACAGCTATGCCGGCGCGACCAATGTGAACGCCGGGACGCTGCGCATCAACGGCGACCAGTCGGCGGCGACCGGCCTCGTAACCGTGGCGTCAGGCGCGACGCTGGGGGGCGCCGGGACGATCGGCGGCAGCGTCAATGTGCTGAACGGCGGTATCCTCGCGCCGGGCAACAGCCCGGGCACGCTCAATATCGACGGCAACCTGTCGCTGGCGGGCGGATCGGTGCTGAACTTCGAGTTCGGCGAGGCGGGCGTCGCGGGCGGCGCGCTCAACGACCTGATCAACGTCGGCGGCGATCTGACGCTCGATGGTACGATCAACGTCACCAGCTCCAGCGGCGGCTATTTCGGCGGCGGCATCTACCGCGTGTTCAACTATGCCGGGACGCTCACCGACAATGGCCTCGCGCTGGGCTCGATGCCGGCGGGGAGCGACGTTACCGTCCAGACGTCGGTCGCGGGGCAGGTCAACCTGATCAACAGCGAAGGCCTCGCGCTCAGCTTCTGGGACGGCGGCTTCGGGCCCAAGTTCGACGATGTGGTCAGCGGCGGCGGCGGCAACTGGCATCTTGGCGGCGCCGACAACAACTGGACCGGCGCTGACGGCAGCATCAACGCGGCCTATGCCGACGGCACCTTCGCGATCTTCGCGGGTGCGCCCGGCACCGTTACGGTTGACAATGGCGGCGGCGCGGTCACCACGACGGGGATGCAGTTCGCGACGGGCGGCTATATCGTGACCGGTGACACGTTGACGCTGATCGGTCCTGAATCGGTCATCCGCGTCGGCGACGGCACCGCGGCGGGCGCAGGCTTCACCGCGACCGTAGCAGCCAGCCTTGCCGGTGCGTCGCAACTGGTCAAGACCGACGGCGGCATACTCGCGCTGATCGGTGCGAACAGTTACACCGGCGGCACGCGGGTCGAAGGCGGGACGCTGCGCGTTTCGAGCGACGGCAATCTGGGCGCGGCCGCAGGTGGGTTGAACCTCAATGGCGGCACGCTCAATACGACGACGACAATGACCAGCGGCCGGGCGGTCACGCTGACGGGGACTGGAACCCTACAGACGGATGCCTTCACAACGCTGACGCTGTCCGGCGCCATTACCGGCGGGGGAACTCTGGCCAAAAGTGGCGGCGGTACGCTGCTGCTCACCGGTGATGCCGTGCATAGCGGCGGCACGACCATCGCGGCCGGCGGCAGGCTGCAGCTCGGCAATGGTGGCACGACCGGCAGCATTGTCGGCGATATCGTCAACGACGGTGTGCTGACGTTCAACCGCAGCGACAATTTCGGCTTTGCCGGCGCCATTTCGGGCGCAGGGACGCTGATCAAGCAAGCTGCGGGCGGCGTGACCCTGACGGGGAGCAGCAGCTATGCCGGTGCGACCTCGATACTTGGCGGGTCGCTGTTGCTTCAGGCCGGTGGTCAGATCAACGGCACGTCGGTCGTGACCGTCAATGGCGGTGGCGAGATGATTGTCGATGGCGTCGGATCGCGACTTGCCGCAGGCCCGGGCCAGTCCATCATCGGCCAGTCAGGAAGCAGTGGGGCAACTTTGATCGTCCGCGACGGCGGCGCGGCCTCATTCGGGCAGTTTGACGTCGCGAACGGCGTTAACACCACGGGCACCGTCACCGTCACGGGCGCGGGTTCGCAATTGTCGCACAGCGGGAGCTCATATCTGGGCCGGTTCGGCACCGCGACCTTGAATGTCACCGACGGCGGCCGGATGGAATCGAATGGCGCGATCGTCTTTGTCGGCGGACAGGCAACGATGAGCCAGGGTTTGGTCACCGTCACGGGGGCAGGGTCGAACTGGGCGGTCGCGGACCGGCTCGACGCCCGTCGCGGGACGATTACCGTCGCGGACGGCGGCGTCGTCACGGCCGGATCGTCGGTCATCGGATTCAACAGCGGCGTCGGGATCAACAATCCATCCGCCGATCTGATCGTGACCGGCGCGGGATCGCGCTTTGAAACCATCGGCGGGCTCGCCATCACCAACAGCAACGCGAACGGCGACCGCGGGTCGATTACCATCGGCGACGGGGGCGTGGTGCGGGTCGGCAGTGGAACGCTTGCGATGGGCCCCGGCAACGCCACACTCTATATCGGCGACTTCAATTCGCTTCCGGCGGGCAAGCGCGCGGGTATCCTGGACGCGGCAGAGCTCACCTTCGCCGCCGCCTCCAACGCGGTCAATTTCAATCACATCGACAGTGATTATGTCTTTGCCACACGGATGTCGGGCGCCGGTGAGGTCTATTCCAGCCGAGGCACGACGATCCTGACGGCCGACAATGCTTATTCGGGCCAGACGCATATCAATGGCGGCATGATCATCGTCAACGGTGACCAGTCGGCGGCGACGGGCAGGGTCAATGTCATGGCGGGCGGCGCACTGGGCGGCCGCGGTGTGATCGGCGGCAGCGTGGACGGTTTCGGACGTATCGCGCCCGGCGACCTCGGCGCGGCACCCGGAACGCTGACGATCAACGGCGATCTGCTGACCAACTTCGTTACCAATTTCGACTATAATTTCGGACAGGCCAATGTCGTCGGCGGGGCGTTCAACGACCTGATCAATGTCGGCGGCGACCTGACGCTCGATGGCACGCTCAACGTCACGGTCACGGCGGGCGGCAGCTTCGATCCGGGCGTCTATCGCGTCATCAACTATGGCGGGACGCTGACCAACAACGGGCTCGATGTCGATCCGGCCTATTTTGTGCAAACTTCGGTGGCGAAGCAGGTCAATCTGGTGAACACCACCGGGCTCACCATGCGTTTCTGGGACGGCGTGGCCGGCGCGAAGAACGACGATGTGATCACCGGCGGCGACGGGCTGTGGCAGAACGGCAGCGGCAACGACAACTGGACCGAGGTCGACGGGTCGGCCAACGCGCCTTTCACCGACGATGCCTTCGCGGTCTTCTCCGGCCTTGGCGGTACGGTAACCGTCGATGATTCGCTCGGCGTCATCACGGCTTCGGGCATGCAGTTCGCAAGCGACGGTTACGTCATCGACGGCGACTCCATAGTCCTGACCGGGGTACAATCGGTGATCCGCGTCGGCGACGGCACCGCCGCCGGGGCGGGCTATACCGCGACGATCGACAGTGCGATCGCCGGCGCTTCGCAGCTGGTGAAAACCGATCTCGGCACGTTGGTGCTGAGCGGCGTCAACAGCTATGCCGGCGGCACCGCGATCAACCGCGGCACGCTCCGAATCTCGGCGGATGCCAATCTGGGCGACGTGGCGGGCGGACTGAGCTTCGACGGCGGTACGCTCAATACGACCGCCGACTTCACGTCGGGTCGTGCCGTCGATCTCATCGGAACTGGCGGGTTCCTCACCGACGCTGGCACGACGCTGACGATGAACGGTGCATTCTCGGGCGCCGGCAGCCTTGTGAAGACCGGCGGGGGCACGATGGTCCTGCGCGGCAGCAGCGGTTTCGACGGGAACGCCGCGGTGGATGGCGGGCGCCTGTCGATCACCGATGGTGGCAGCGTTTCAAATTACCGGGGCTATATTGGCAGCGCGGCTGGACAAACGGGCGAAGTCATCGTCTCCGGACCGGGTTCGACCTGGACGAACACCAACCATATCTATGTCGGCGACAGCGGCACCGGCCTCTTGACGATCGAGAACGGCGCTACGGTCTCGAACGCCAACGGGATCATCGGGGCCAATGCGGGCGGCACCGGTATCGTCACCGTCTCCGGAGCAGGTTCGACCTGGACCAGCTCCGACAATCTTCGGGTCGGCAACGGCGGGGAAGGTTCGCTGACCGTCGACGCGGGCGCGCATGTGATCAACTTGTTCGGGGGCTTCAGCGTCGGGCATGACAGCGGGTCGAGAGGCTCTGTCATCGCATCCGGGGCGGGCTCCACTATTACGGCGCGAGTAATGTTCGTCGGCAATTACGGCAATGGCGAGCTGACCATCGCGAATGGCGCCGACGTATCGAGCGGCTTCTCCCGGATCGGCGATATTGCGGGCATCCGGGGCACGATCAATATCGGCGCGGCGGCCGGGCAGGGCCCGGCGGCGGCGGGCACCCTGACGACGCCGGCATTGACCTTCGGCGATGGCGACGGCGCGCTGGTCTTCAACCACAGCGATACCGATTATATATTCTCGGCTGGGCTCGACAGTCAGGGTGCGGGTACGCACACAGTCCAGCATCTTGCCGGTACGACGCTGCTGAGCGGCGACGGGTCCGGCTTTGCCGGAACCACGACCGTTTCGGGCGGCACGCTGCTCGTTGGCGACCAGAGCGGCGCTGGCAGCCTCGGCGGGACGGTCAACGTTGCGCTCGGCGGCACGCTCGGCGGGGCGGGCACGCTCGGCGGCGATGTGACGATAGCAAACGGCGGCGCGTTGGCGGCCGGCGTGAACGGGGCCGGCACGTTGACGATCAACGGCGGCCTTTCCCTCGCGGGCGGCGCGGCACTCAATTTCGAGTTCGGCGCGGCCGATGTGGTGGGCGGCGCACTCAACGACCTCGTCAATGTCGGCGGCGATCTCGTGCTCGACGGGACGATCAATGTAACCACGTCGACGGGAGGCACCTTCGGCCCCGGCATCTACCGCGTGTTCAACTATGGCGGCGCGCTGATCGACAATGGTCTCGATCTTGGCACGATGCCGGGTGGCAGCCAGGTTTCGGTGCAGACCGCCGTTGCGGGGCAAGTCAATCTGGTCAACAGCCTGGGCGTCGCGCTCAGCTTCTGGGACGGCGCGGCCGGCCCCAAGAACAACAGCGCGATCAACGGCGGTGTCGGCACATGGCAGATTGCCGGCGGGTCGAACAACTGGACCGACGCGAATGGCGCGATCAACGCCGATTATGCACAGGACAGCTTCGCGATCTTCTCGTCGGCGCCGGGAACGGTAACGATCGACAATAGCGGCGGCAACGTCCTGGCATCGGGCATGCAATTTGCCAGCAACGGTTATGTCCTGACCGGCGATGCGCTGACGCTCACGGGTGCGCTAGCCACGGTTCAGGTCGGCGACAGCAGCGTCGCGGGCGCCGGCTATACCGCGACGATCGAGGCCGAACTCACCGGCGCGGCAGGGCTGGTCAAGACGGACGCCGGCACCCTCGTCTTGTCAGGGGCCAACAGCTATACCGGCGGTACGGCGATCAACGGCGGCACCCTCCGCGTTTCCTCCGACGCCAACCTTGGCGATGCGGCGGGCGGGCTGACCTTTGGCGATGCCACGCTGCACACGACCGCCGACATCGTCTCGATCCGCGCGATCGACCTCGTGGCCGATGCGACCTTCCTCACCGACGCGGGCCTGACGCTCACGGGCGTGATTTCGGGCGCGGGCGGTCTGACAAAGGACGGCGCGGGCACGCTCGTCCTTGTGGGCGACAACAATTACGCGGGCGGCACGGCGATCAGCGCCGGGCGATTGGAACTCGGTAGCGGCGGCACGAGCGGCGCAATCGTGGGCGATGTCGTCAACGACGGCGTTCTCGCGTTCAACCGTTCGGACAGCGTTACCTATGCCGGACTGATCTCGGGCGGCGGTTCGATCGAGCAGATCGGTTCGGGCACGACAATCCTGACCGGCAACCACCTGTTCACCGGCGGCACGACGATCAATGCGGGCCTGTTGCAGATCGGCGAGGGCGGCACGACCGGTAGCATCCTCGGCAACGTCGTCAACAACGGCGCGTTCGCGATCAACCGCTCGGACACGCTCACGCTGACCGGCACCATCTCGGGCAGCGGCGAGGTGCTCAACTCGGGCACCGGCACGACCATCCTGACCGCCGCGAACAACTATGCCGGCAGGACGCGGATCACCGGGGGCACGTTGCTGATCAATGGCGACCAGTCGGCGGCGACGGGGAACACCACTGTCGCGGCGAGGGCGACACTCGGCGGTACCGGGATCATCGGCGGTAACGTCCTTCTGGGCATCGGCACGCTGTCGCCGGGCGCGGGTGGTGCGGGCACGCTGACGATCAACGGCGAACTGCTCATGAGCGAGCTCGCGACGATGGCCTACGATTTCGGCCAGGCGAACAATCCGGGCGGTGCGTTCAACGATCTCGTCAATGTTGGCGGCGATCTGGTGCTCGACGGCACGATCAATGTGAGCGTGCCGACCGGCGGCGCGTTCGACATCGGCCTGTACCGCGTCATCAACTATGGCGGCGCGTTGACCGACAACGGGCTCGCGCTCGGCACCATGCCGGCGGGCAGCAACATGTTCGTCCAGACCGCGATCGGCGGCCAGGTCAATTTGATCAACCGCGGATCGACGACGCTCAACTTCTGGGACGGCGCGGCCGGACCCAAGTTCGACAATGCGGTGAACGGCGGCGACGGCATCTGGCAGACCAGCGTCGGTAACGACAATTGGGCCGACGTCGGCGGTGCGGTCAACGCGGGCTATGACGACGGCGCCTTTGCCATCTTCTCGGGCACCGCGGGCACCGTGACGGTCGACAACAGCCTCGGCGCCGTGAGTGCTTCGGGCATGCAGTTCGCGACCGGTGACTATGTGATCACCGGCGATGCGCTGACGCTGGACGGCGCGCAGGCGGTGATCCGCGTCGGCGACGGCACCGCGCCGGGCGCGGCCTACCTCGCGACGATCGCCGCCGAGCTGACCGGCGCGGCCGAACTGGTCAAGACCGACGCGGGAACGCTCGTGCTGACGGGCGCGAACAGCTACGCCGGCGGCACGTCGATCAACAGCGGCACGCTGCAGGTCGGCGGCGACGTCAATCTCGGCGCGGCGACGGGCGGGCTCCGCTTCGACGGCGGCACGTTGCAGACGACGGCGAGCTTCACCTCGTCGCGCGGCGTCGAACTGCTCGGTGCGGGCGGCTTCCAGACCGATGCGGGAACGACGCTGACGCTGGCGGGCGCGCTGTCGGGCGCGGGAAGCTTCACCAAGAACGGCGCCGGCACGCTGGCGCTGGACGGCAACGGCTCCTTTGGCGGCGCGACCGTCGCGGGCGGTACGATGTTCGTGAACGGCAATTATGCGGCCGCGACCGGGACGACGAACGTCCTTGCCGGGGCGACGCTGGGCGGCACTGGAACGATCGGCGGCGACGTCACCTTCGGCAACGGCGCGATACTGGCACCGGGCACGGCTGCCCCCGGAACGCTGACAATCGGTGGCAATCTGTCGCTGTCGGCGACGTCGCAGCTCGATTTCGAGTTCGGCGAAGCGGGCGTCGTCGGTGGCGCGCTCAACGATCTCGTCAACGTCGGCGGCGATCTGGTGCTCGACGGCATACTCAATGTCGGCGTTCCGGCGGGCGGCGCGTTCGACGTCGGCGTCTACCGCATATTCAACTATGGCGGCGCGCTGACCGACAATGGCGTGACGCTCGGTACCCTGCCGACGGGTGCGAACGCGGTGGTGCAGACCTCGATCGCGGGGCAGGTCAACCTTGTCAACTCGGCGGGGCTGGCGCTCAACTTCTGGGACGGCGCGACCGGACCCAAGAATAATGGCGCGATCAACGGCGGCAGCGGCGTCTGGCAGGCGAATGGCGGCAACGACAACTGGACCGGCGAAGACGGCGCAGTCAACGCGGCCTATTCCGACGGCGCCTTCGCTATATTCGGTGGCACCGGCGGGACCGTGACGGTCGACGACAGCCTCGGCGCGGTGTCGGTCGCGGGTATGCAGTTCGCGGCGGACGATTATGTCATCGGCGGCGACGGCCTCGCGCTCACCGACGCGACCGCAACGATCCGCGTCGGCGACGGCAGCGCGGCGGGCGCGGACTTCACCGCGACGATCAATTCGGTGCTCGGCGGCGCGGCGCAACTCGTCAAATCGGATGCAGGCACGCTCGTCCTCGGCGGCGCGAACAGCTACACCGGCGGCACGCTGATCACCGGCGGCACGCTTCGGATTTCGAGCGACGCCAATCTGGGGGCGGCCGGCGGCGATGTGACGCTTGATGGCGGCGCGCTCGAAACGAGCGCCAGCCTGACCAGCGCGCGCGGTTTCGAGATCGCGAGCGGCGGGGCGATCGCGACCGCGGCCGATACGGTTTTCACCTATAACGGCCTCTTCTCGGGCAGCGGCACGCTGACCAAAAATGGCGCGGGCACATTGCTGGTCACCGCGGATAGCAGCGGGTTCGGCGGCAGCACGACGGTCGTCGGCGGCACGCTGGCCGTGCGGGGCAGCCTTGGCGGCGCAGTGACGGTCAATTCGGCGGGTCGCCTCCAAGGCACGGGCCGCGTCGGCAGCATCGTCAACGCGGGTGTCGTCGCCCCGGGCGGCAGCATCGGCGTGCTGACGGTCGCGGGTGACTATCGCGGCGAGAGCGGTGTGCTCGAGATCGAGGCCGAGCTTGGAGGCGACGCATCGCTTGCCGACCGGCTGGTCGTGAACGGTGCGACTTCGGGCAACACGCGGGTGACCATGGTCAACCGGGGCGGCCTTGGCGCGCAGACGGTCGAGGGCATCAAGATCGTCGATGTCGCCGGCGCTTCGAACGGCAATTTCACGCTCGACGGCGATTATCTGTTCGATGGCCAGCAGGCCGTGATCGCGGGCGCCTATGGTTATCGCCTCTACAAGAACGGGATTGCCACGCCGCAGGACGGCGACTGGTATCTGCGCTCAGCGCTGCTCGACGATGGCGGGGATCCCGAAGGACCGCTCTATCAGCCGGGGGTTCCCGTCTACGAGGTCTATGTCGGTGCGCTCCAGTCGCTTAATCGCTTGCCGACCTTGCAACAGCGCGTCGGCAACCGGTCGTGGGCTGCTTCGCCGATCGCCGGAGCCGGGCTGTGGGGCCGGTTCGAATCCGAACGCCGGCGCCCCGAAGCGCTCGTCTCGACGAGCGGCGCGGACCGCAAGGTTGACGGGTGGCAGGCCCAGCTCGGCCTTGACGCGGTGCTGGCACAGCGCGGCGACGGCGCCGCGCTCGTCGGCGGGCTGACCGCGCATTATGGCAAGGCGGACAGCGCCGTGACGTCGATCTTCGGCAACGGCACGATCGATACGCAAGGCTATGGCGTGGGCGCGACGATGACATGGTATGGGCCCAAGGGCTTCTATGTCGACGGGCAGGTCAAGCTCAGCTGGTTCGACAGCGACCTCGAATCGAACATTCTCGGGTCGCTGGCTCAGGGCAACAAGGGCGACGGGAAGGCGTTCAGCCTCGAACTCGGCAAGCAGGCCGCGATCGGGCGCAACCTGTCGATCACGCCGCAAATCCAGATGAGCTATGCCAAGGTCGATTTCGATCGCTTCGTCGATCCGTCGGAGACCGCGGTCTCGGCTGCGAAGGGCGAAAGCCTGAAGACCCGTTGGGGCGTCGCGATCGATCACCAGACGAGCTGGAAGGGCCGCGCTGGCGATACGCGCCGGACCCGCCTCTATACGGTGATGAACCTCAGCTACGAATGGCTCGACGGGGCCGGGGCCGACGTATCGGGAACACCGATCGCCAACCGCGACCATCGCCTGGCGGGCGAACTCGGCTTTGGCGGCAGCTATAGCTGGGGCGACGACCGTTTCACCCTCTACACCGAAGTGTCGGGCGACACGGCCATCGCCGACTTTGGCGCCGGCTATAGTCTGAAGGGCACGGCGGGCTTCCGCGTAAAGTTCTGAAAGAAAAATGATGCAAGATAACGGGTCATTTCCGCCTTGATATGATCGCCGGCGATTAGATCGAGATGTACCGCCCCAATTCGTCTCGAACGTTCGCTTCTCTCGATTCTCTGCTAGAAGCGGACTGTCTCAAATCGGCCATAATCGCCTAGACAATCAATCGCTGTTTGCACGCTTTCTAACGCTCGATGACATCGCCCGACATCGGCGCGAGCTTGCCGAGGAACCGGTTCTGCACCGCAAAGGCGATTTTTTCTTCGCGCATCGCGGTCTGCAGATTTTCGACGAGCGCGTTCATGTCGCGCATCCGGATGCCGAGATCCTTGTGCGACGTGGCCATGTCACGCCCGCTGTAATCGCACCCGGCGTTCAGGATATAGCAGAACTGCTCGAACAGAGTGCGCTTTAGCCGGACCATGTCATGCGATATGAAAATCGCGGCGATGCGTGGGTCGGCTTCCGACAGTTCGACGGTCCGGTTGGCGACGCGCCTGATCCCGTCCTGTCCGCCGAAGGCGTCGGCCATGGCCGAGCCCGAAAAGGGCGTTGCGCCGGCGTGGCGGTTGTCCGGTACATAGGAATCGACAGGAAGTTCTCCGGTCACGGGATCGCGCACCTTTTCCTCGATCCCGAATTCCTTGTCCCAATCGGTGGGGGGCTCGGTCGCGGGTTGGACGAGCAGGGCGGCGGCAAGCAGAAACATGGCGGTCCCCTAAAAGGCGAATTGTGCGGACAGCATGCCGCCGCGTTGCTTGTCGAAAGTGGCGATCGAGCCGAGATCGACATAAGCGGCGGTGACGGTCAGGTTCTTCGTCAGCGCATAGGCCGCGAACAGGTCCAGCCAATCATCCTCGCGCGCGATCGCGAGATTGTCGGGTTTGGTACGATATTCGGCACCGATCACCGCGCGGCGCGACAATTGATAGGCAACCGAACCCTCGAACTGGAGCGAGTGATCGTCCTTTCCCGCAGCTCCGAAGCCGAGCAGGCCGACCTGGTTCGCCTTGGTCAGCCGGGCGGTCGCATTGACCAGCACGCTGTGCAAAAGGAAGAGTTTGGTAGCGCTGATCGTCACGTCCGTACCCGTGCCATGTGTCGCCCCGACCGCGAGCGCCACGGGCGTGTCGCGGTTGCGCTTGTGCTCGATGCCAACGCTGATCTGCGGGAGGAGGGGATCGCCATAAACAACGTCGCCCAGCAAGCGGACCTTTGCCGCGAAGATGTCCTGGTTCAGCGTATAGCCTTCGCCAAGGCCAAGCGCGGCGCCGACGTCGCGGGTATCGAAATTCTGCCGCGCATAGCTCAGCTCGATGCGGTTCGCGATACCGACCGCAAAACCATGGCTCTGCCAGCCATAATCGGGAAGCTCGATCAGCGTGACATGCCCTGACAAGCCGATACCGCGATCGGTCTCGCGCCCGGTGATCGTCGACCAGGTGGCGACGCCTCCGCCGCTGGTTCCTTCGATCGTTGCCACGCCATTGGTGAGCAGCAGTTTGCCCCCGTCGATCAAGGGCGTGTCCTCGGCATGTGCCGGAGCGGCAGTGGCGAGCACGAGCAGCAGCGCTGCAGAGAAGCGAAGAAGAGGCTGGTCCATAGTGGCGCAATCGCAGCAAAACGCAAAGATTACGTTAACCATGTAGGTGAAAATTTGAGAGAATATTAAGCTCTGTCCCGTAGCCGGACAATATGAGGGGACCAATTCTCATTTTGACAGCGTTCGCGCTGGCCGTGCCGCTGGCCGCCTCGTGGGCGGCCGCGCCCGCTTCGGTGCAGGTGCAGGTCGTCGACGAACGCGGCATGCCGGTGCGTGATGCCGTGGTCGAACTGGCGCCCAACGGCGGCTGGCGCGGCGGCGCGATCCGGTTCGGCTGGAAGGCGGCGATGGCGCAGAAAAGCGTCGCCTTTGTCCCGGGAACGCTGGTCGTCGCCAAGGGCACGGCGGTAGCCTTCCCCAATCTCGATAGCGTCCGGCACAGCGTCTACAGCTTTTCCAAACCGGCACGGTTCGAGATCGATCTCTACGGCCGCGACCAGACGCGTTCGCAAAATTTCCCGATCGCTGGCACGGTAGCGCTCGGCTGCAACATCCACGACCAGATGCGCGGCTATATTCGCGTCGTCGACACGCCGTTCGCTGGCAAGACCGACCAGAACGGCATTGTCCGCCTGACCGGCATGGCTTCGGGTGGCTATCAATTGACCGTCTGGCATCCCCGGGCGCGAACGCCGGGCGGCGAACTCAAGCGTGCGCTCGCGGTGGGCGCCGGCCAGGCGAATCAGAAGATTGCGTTGAAGCTGAAATGATGCACAGGCCCGCCCTGCCTGCAAAGCTTCGCTTCCGGTCGCTCAAGCTGCGAATTGCCGTGGTCTATGCCGCGCTGTTCGCAGCGATCCTCGCGGCGGTGCTTTTGCTTGCCGGCAACGGCATCGCGCGCTTCGGCGAGGACAGCGCCTCGCGCGACCTCGCCGCCAATGCGCGCGTCTTCGATGAAATCATCGAACTGCGCGCGCAGCAAATGCGCGGATCGGCCGACGTGCTGTCGCGCGACTTCGGGTTTCGCGAAGCCGTGGCGACCGGCGACGAGCCCACGATCGAAAGCGCGCTCGTCAGCCTGCGCGAACGGTCGCGCAGCGACGCGGCCTTCGTCGTCGGTCTCGACGGCGTTATGATCGGTTCGTCGGAGGCGGCGCTGCCCCCCGTCGTCGAACTATGGGATGCGCTCGAGGGTGGACAAGAGCATGGCATCATCCGGATTGGCGACAAGCTGGCGCTCGCAGCGGCCTCTCCGATCGAAGTTCCCGATACGATTGGCTGGCTCGTCCTCGCCCAGCCCCTCGACGCGGCCGAGATGCAGCGGCTGAGCAGGCTGGCCGCGGTCGATATCGATGCCCGGGTCCTGCGCGCCCGACAACTCCCCGCCGGGCTGAAGAGCGCGTCGCTCGGGAAGGTGGTCGAAAGCGGCGACAGCGAACGCGTCCTCCACCATGTGACCGCGCTCCCGGCGCTTCAGCAGGGCCTTCGCCCGCGGCTCGTTCTCGATCATTCGCTCAGCAAGGCGCTCGGCGAATATTCGGGGCTGCAATGGCTGCTCGCGGCACTTGCAGCCGCCGGGCTGACGCTCGTCATCATACTCAGCTGGCGTGTCGCGCGGACGATTACCCGCCCGCTGAGCGCGCTCGACACCGCAACCCGCCTGCTCGGCGAGGGCAAGGATGCCAAGGTCGAGGTGACCTCGGATGACGAACTCGGGCGTCTCGGCGCCAGCTTCAATGCGATGGTCGCCGCGATCGAGGAACGCGAGCGCCAGATTACGCATGTTGCGCTCCACGACGGTCTCACCAACCTGCCCAACCGCAAGCTGTTCGTCGAACAGCTCGATCAGGCGCTCGCGCGGCGGCGCGGCGATGCGCAGCTGATGGTCGTTTATGTCGATCTCGACGATTTCAAGGTGGTCAACGACACGCTGGGCCATCCTGCGGGGGATGCGCTGCTCCGCAACGTCGCAGCGCATCTACAGGACGTGCTGGGCGAGGCGATCGTCGCCCGGCTCGGCGGCGACGAATTCGCCATCCTGCTTGGCGATTTGCCCGCGAACGAAAATCTTGCCGCGCTCGCCGACAAGCTGCAGGGCTGTTTCGGCCGTCCGATCATGATCGACGGGCAACAAGCCGATGCCTCCGCCAGCATGGGTATCGCGGTCGCCCCGGGCGACGGGGTCGACGGCACGACGCTGATGAAGAATGCCGATCTCGCGCTCTACCGCGCGAAACGAGACGGCAAGGCGACCTATCATTTCTTCGAACAGTCGCTCGACGAGCAGGCGCGGCACCGGCGCCAGATGGAACTCGACCTGCGGCTGGCGATCCGCGATGGCGGGTTCGAGCTCTATTTCCAGCCGCTCTACAGCATGCACGAGGAACGGCTGAAAGCGTTCGAGGCACTCATCCGCTGGCCGCACGCCGAAGGCATGATCAGCCCGGTCGACTTCATCCCGCTCGCCGAGGAGACGGGCTTGATCGTCCAGATCGGCGAATGGGTGATCCGCGAAGCGTGCCGCCAGGCGGCGTCCTGGCCCGACGATCTCTCGGTCGCCGTCAATATCTCGCCGAAGCAGTTCCAAAGCCCGAACCTTGCCACCGTCGTGCTGTCGGCACTTGCATCGTCGGGATTGCCCGCCGGGCGGCTCGAGCTCGAAATTACCGAAAGCATCTTCATTGCGAATGTCGAAAAGACGCTCGAGGCATTGCATAGCCTGCGCGCGCTCGGGGTTCGCATCGCACTCGACGACTTCGGTACCGGCTATTCGTCGCTCAGCTATCTGCGCTCCTTCCCATTCGACAAGCTCAAGATCGACCAGAGCTTTGTCCGCGACCTGACGCAGGGCGGCAACGCCAACGCCATGATCCGCGCCATTACGACGCTTGCCGACGCGCTGGGCATGGAAACGCTGGCCGAGGGTGTCGAAGACGAGGCACAGGCAGAAATCCTGCGGCAGGAAGGGTGCCACCAGATACAGGGCTATCTGCTCAGCAAGCCGATCGATGCGCGTGCGGTCCATGTTTTCATCGCCGCTATGACGGACGAGGCGGACGGGCAGCGCTTGAGGGCGTAAGGTCAAGGCATCGTTGCGTACGAGCACCCGCCGATCCGCATCTCCGGGCGATGGCGCCCCCACCATCCGCTTGAGTAATCTCGCCTTTCCTATAGGCTGGCGGGGTGACGGCACCGATGCCCCCATCCCGGACCGATGAAGCTCGCGAAGCGCTGATTGCCGCGATGGCGGCGGTGGCGCGGCGGGACCGCGCGGCCTTGCGGCAAGTCTATGATCTGACGTCGGCGAAACTATTTGGAATCTGCCTCCGTATCTGTGGTGACAGGGGGAGTGCGGAGGATGTGTTGCAGGCCGTTTACCTGAAAATATGGGACCGCGCGGGGCGGTTCGATCCGGCGCGGGCGAGCCCGATCACCTGGCTGGCGGCCATTGCGCGCAACAGCGCGATCGACTGGCGGCGCTCGGCGGCGGCGCGCGGGCCCGGGGCAGTGCCGGGCGGCAGCGCGGCGCTGGCGGTGGCCGACGAAACGCCGCTCGCCGATCAACAATTGCTCGCGGGCGAAGCGGATGCCCGGCTGCACCACTGCCTCGGCGAACTCGACGCGCGGGCGCAGGGCTGCATCCGGTCGGCGTTTTTCGATGGCCTGACCTATGCCGAGCTTGCGGCGCGCGAAAATGTGCCGTTGGGGACGATGAAGAGCTGGATCCGGCGCGCACTGATGCGCCTCAAGGACTGTCTTGGCGATGGATGAACCGCTGATTCCCGAACCCGATCGCGAGGCGCTTGCCGCCGAACTTGCGCTTGGGTTGCTCGACGGGCAGGCGCGCGCCGACGCGCTGCGCCTGCGGCTTGGCGATCCGGCTTTTGCCGCGCTTGTCGAAGCGTGGGAGGCGAAGCTGTCGCCGCTTTACAGCGAATGGCCGCTGGCCGACCCCGGCGGAGACGTCTGGAATCGGATCGACGCGTCGCTCCCCGATGCGCCCGGTAAAGAGGTTGCGGTGATCGAGGCCAGCTTGCGCCGTTGGCGCACTGGCGCATTGATATCGGGTGCCGTCGCCGCTGCGCTCGCGCTGGTTCTGCTCGTCCAGCCTGCTCCCGCACCGCTGCCTGCGGCGCCGCAGCTTGCCGTGGCACGGATCGAAAGCGCTGCCGAGGGGCCTGTGGTGCTCGCGCGCTACGACCGGACGAGCGGGGTCATGCGCCTGCAGATTGCGGGGATCGATGCCGGCGCGCTCGCGCCCGAATTATGGGTTATCCCGGTCGGCGGCGATCCGGTGTCGCTGGGGCAGATCGGGCGCGCCGGTACGATGGAGATCGCGTTGCCGGCGCCGCACCGCCCGCTGTTGCAGGACGGCGCGATGCTGGCGATCACGATGGAGCCGGTGTCGGCGAAGCCGCACGCCGCGCCGAACAGCGCGCCCGTCGCCACCGGAAAAATCATCACGATCTGATCCGCGGCTGCATCCGCGGCGACCTCGGTTCCGTAGCTAGGGCACGCTCCGATTTCGCGGGGTGCAAGAAAGAGGAAAAGTTCGATGAAATTTTCCAGAAAATCCGTGTCGCTCGCCGCTGTCCTCCTGCTCGCTTCGGGTTGCATGATGTCGGGCGAAGAGCCTATGGCCGCCGATGCCGCCCCGATGAGCGGATCGAACCCGATGGTTGGCGGCGCCGCCATGTATCCGACGAAGAACATCGTCGAAAATGCCATGAATTCGAAGGATCACACGACGCTGGTCGCCGCGGTGAAAGCGGCCGGCCTGGTTGATACACTGATGAGCCCTGGGCCCTTCACCGTCTTTGCGCCGACCAACGCCGCGTTCGACAAGCTGCCGGCGGGAACCGTCGACACTTTGTTGATGCCCGCGAACAAGATGATGCTGACCAGCGTACTCACCTATCATGTCGTGCCCGGCACCATGACGTCGACCGACCTTGCCGCCATGGCGAGCGCGAACGGTGGCCGCGCGGTTCTGACCACGGTTCAGGGCGCGAAGCTGACGGTGTGGGAGAAGAACGGCGCTTGGTATGTGACCGACGCCAAAGGCGGATCGGCGAAAATCACGATTGCCGACGTGATGCAATCGAACGGCGTCATCCATGTCGTCGATACGGTGCTGATGCCGGGTTGATCGTTCGGGCCATGTCCACCGGGGGGCTCTCCGGTCTGCATGCACGGCTTCCGCAGGCAGGCCGGATGAGTGGCCCGCTCTTATTTTCCGTGACAGACGGGGTGGTCTAGCTGCGCGATATCCGAGCATGTTTACCTAGTGCGCTTGTCGAACTTCTCGCCAATTCTATCGACGAATAGAGAACGGAATGTCTGGTTCACATCATTCGCCCCTGGAAGCGGACAGTCCGCAAGCGTTGAGGGTTTCGGACGCCGACAGGCGTCGGAAAGTCTTCGGTGCCCGAACCGCGGTGGTCATGGTCTGAGCTATGGGGAAAGCTGTTTTGCGCTGCTGGTGGGGCAGCGAGGTGTCGCCC